>JGI24508J20089_1000021_pt1 | contig 836764 bp, 887 predicted proteins | sample LinPmetageLP24_FD_20089 | JGI IMG/M metagenome (IMG submission 20089) | reverse complement strand
GAAGATCGGATGGATGTTTTGGGGTTCGATTAGTGGTAAATACGGAAGGCATCGAGGTTTGTTTTGGGAAAAGAATTGGGAGACGATTAATGAAGGCTCTTACTCCGGAATAATCGTCCCTATAGTTCAAGAGATTCTACAACAATATCCCGAGCTTGTTTTTCAACAAGATAACGCAAAAGGGCATGCTTCAAAGTATACAAAATCAGTNTTCGAGGCTATTGGAATTACTCCGATCTTTTGGCCAGCAAATTCCCCTGATTTGAACCCAATCGAGACAATATGGGACCTAATGAAAGACTACTTGGAAAGACAATCGANAGAAGTTCACCGGTCTTATAAACGCCTTCGAGTAGCTNTTCAAGAGGCTTGGGAATCGATAACACAAGCTACGATTCAAGAGATTATCNAAGGAATNGGTNACAGATGTATTGAAGTGATTTTAGCTGAAGGTGGCCATACAAAATACTAGGGGTTTTTGTAAAAGCAGCATTGCCAAGTATCTAGTGCGCATTGACGTGAAATCTACATTAAATGCGCCATGTACGAAGTATGTGGCACGCGAAGTCATCCGCCCACATCACCTGACTACTTACAGTAGTCAGCACTACCAACAGCAAAGAGGGACAATAAGAATTCCCGGATTCGGAATCGGATGTTCTGTTCAACCCGGTCACACGACAGCCAACTACACATTATAATTATTGGTCTGGGAAACGGCTGTTCGACCTGGCAGCGTCACTGTATCACCAGGATATTATGAGAAGGACCTCCAACACCAGGGACGAGGCATCACGACGGGAAAATACCGACTTTGTCAGATTTGCAGGACAAGATGGGGCTTTTATCCGGAATGAAAAGCGGTACTTATTACTGATATTCATGATGTTCAAATGAAGAGCGAAAAAACCTCGACGAAGAATTTCACGCTATGATAGCGGCGGATTGAGGATATTGAAGCAAGCAAAAGCCATGAGCATAAAGATGGCGGCAGATGTGGCTACTCGACTAATGAACTGGGCAGGTGTACACGCTGTTCAAAACGCGACACGTGAGCATTGATCTGGAGAAGACGATGATGACCACCACTCCAGAATTCCGAGTGCTACGGAAAACCCTGAGCCTAAACGAGGGACTCGGTCAAAGAGGGTTCACTTGAAGGCTCCTTGACTGAAGAGAGAATTGTTGCTGAGGAATCGGATGATACCAGGGCTGAGCCTCGAGTCTGGAAGGACTATTCGAAGCAGACGCCGATAGGCTGAGAAGGTTGGCTCTTACTAGGCTGTGAAGTTGTGCTTGTGCTAATAAATAGGTGGGCATATGTTCTTGATGTTGGGAAATTTACAGCTAGATAAGGCTCGTCGGTACGTTGCTGATCAAAATTTTCATAAGTCAAGACGTGACTCCAGGATTTGTGAAGTTTGGATGGAATTTTGTTGCTGCAAGTTCCCTTAATGATGTTGACATTTTAACTGGCATTGTGGCATTGGATTTCAGCTTGCTTGGCTTGAGGCGGTCAGAGATGCATTGATGGAGATTCCTCCTTTTTTTCATTGTAAATCAACATTACTTACCGGTCGATTGCATTGTTCCTGCACTGCATTTTCTTTTTGTGTAACCACCAATCTTACTGCTGTTTGTGATTGGTGATACGCTTTGTTTTTCCCGATAGCAAGGCTCGCTTAGCTGCGTGGCGTATTCGGGGGCGCTCAGCCGCTGAAGATGCGTGGGATAGATTCATGCTACAATCTTGTTGCAGAGACATGTCTCAGAAAATCTGTGCTTTTCATGAGTTCTGGAAGGATTGGGAGATAGTGTAATCCCCAGCTCTAATTGCGCAGCCATGAAAAGCCTCCCAGGTGGATAAAGCTTATTTGTTTACTTCATCCAGTTAGCGATTTTGCAAGCCACCAAACTTTCTAGTCACTTTGCGGTCTCACCGATCCTCTCGACTGTCTCTTTCTCATCTTATAGACCAGTAGACACAAGAAGATTTAGGCCTTTTATCTCGAAGTCCGAGAATGTGAAGATCTCTACTTGGTGGAGCATCATGTCTCTCCTTCAAGAGCGCTGTAGAAATCAGGTGTCATTGAGCTTACACAGGGTGGGTTGCATCTTGCGGTAAATTTATACAGAGCGGTTGATTGAGTCTAGAACTTTGGAATCCTCTAGCCCCCATGGATGATGCTCGACTTAGAGAGATCTAGATGCATGCTGGCAGGGAATCACATCCGATACATGGAACAGAAAGTTTCCTAGCGCGTCAGATCGCCCCCTGGCGATCGACCCACTGTCAGACTTCCGAATAGGTAAGTAGTCAGACCCCGATCCAGTTCAAGGGGCTCATTAGTAGATACCAGCGTCCAACTTTCAGCTCGTCCTTGTTGGAAAATCAGCTCAACTTACATTCCTGCACTTCTGCTGACTCTTTCCTTAATTATTCTGTTTCTGTATATTTTCGGCTCTGTGTATCCATTTGTCAATATTTCCTTGTACATTATTCTGTCTCTTTCTCTCAGCATGCCGTCAGTCATACGACTACGGCTTCCGTATTGGGACAAACTGTACACGAACCCCGCGGAAGGCCCACTCTACAGTGAATACATCACGATTCCCCGTCTTCGGAAGTTAGGAGTGTTCCTCGTTCCCAGTTTCCTCACACAGAATGGTCGACCTCCAGTAGATGGCGAGAAAGTACAGGCGACGAAGACGAGGGACACTGACTTTCTCGACGGGCTTCGAGGCGTAGCTGCTTTCATCGTCGTCATTCACCATCTCATAAAACGACCCTACCCAGCATATCAAGAGGGGTTTGCATCCGCAGACGAAAATTGGCATTTACCTCAATTGCCATTTCTGCGGCTTATGTATACCGGTGGAACAATGGTCGCGGTATTCTTCGTCATCTCAGGATTCGCGCTTTCATCGAAAGGAATTCAGCTCATAAGAAGTCGATCACCATCACTATTTCGTGTCCTTGCTTCCGCGACATTCCGACGCTCGGTACGATTATGGCTGCCAAGTATCTCGGTATCATTCTTTGCCTTCCTCCTCCAGCGTATGGGCATTCTAGTCGACCATGGCCTACATCGCGCGGATACAACCTTGAGTACAGAAATACAGAGCTATATTGGATATCTGAAGGATCTCATAGATATGTATACCTGGAACAAGGCCCAGGGATGGTATAACACTCATCTGTGGACAATTCCTATAGAGTTCCGATGCTCGATGATTATATTCCTGTGTTTGTTGGGGCTTTCAAGGACGAGGACGATAGTGAGGGTTGGAGTGGAGTTATTGATCATGGCACATGCTTCATGGAATGATCGATGGGACGTCATTTCCTTCATGGGCGGCCTCATCATTGCCGAGCAACACCACTACCTCAAGGCCAGAGCTGCTTCTGCGTCCATCTCACTACTAGACACGGGCCACAACGGCCATTCTGAGCATCCAATTCAGTCCAGATCCAAGAGAATATGGTACTTCTGCTTATTGGCGCTTGGCTTGTACATCGGCAGCTTCCCCCATCACAAAGGCTGCGAAACCCCCGGCTTCCAATGGGTGTGCAAAGTCGACAGACATCAACCCGTGAATGAGAAATGGCGGTATACATCCGCATATGGCGCATTTTTGAGCGTTATATCTATCTCGAACCTTCCTTCGGTACAGCGAATATTCACCACGCCAATCGCGTCGTACCTGGGCAAAATCTCATATGCCTTCTACCTCACTCACGGACTTGTATTGCGTGTGCTTGTTACCCCACTTCAGAGCAAGATGATTGCTGCAATGGCGAATAAGCCAGAGATCTGGTACCATGGCGCGGTTGTTTTGAGTGGAGTGGTGCTGTTATCGGTTGGGATTCCGATCGCTGATCTCGTGTGGAGGGCATTGGATATGCCCAGTGTGGAACTGGCGAAGTGGTTGGAGACCAAGTGTGCTTATGAGGAGAAACCCATTTCGGAGAAGGGTTTCGATTGAACGTTGCAATTTTTTATAATGCATGTACAGATTTCTTGTATCTTGTTGTTTTCGGAGCACTCCCTTTGTTATGCGCTCAGCTAATTTTATGACACCTCATGCTGAATTATGAAACCTAAGAGATCCTCTGAGGAATCAATTTCCGTCGCAGCAGTGCATGTATCATGGATGGCGTCTGCAATCCCAGTTCTTATAGATCTGAGCTATCCATTACAATTTATCCTTCATGTTTACCCACCCCCCTTTTCCATTCACCCAAGCGAGAAAACCAAAACCCAGCCAGGAAATCCCAGCCGCAACACCAAACTCCCGGAATTTTGTTGCACATCGCATTCTAGAGGTCAAAGCAAAGAACAGGATGATGATGAACTGTTTCTCCTAGGGACACTTTCCGGATGGTATGGGCTGACCCTTGCCTGGAACATTGCAGCAGATTTTTCCCTGTTCGACAGAAGAAACTCGAGACCTCCTGGAGTGTGGGATCCAGTAAAGGTGTCACTCACACCCCATCCACATAGGAGACCCTGGATCTCAACGAGACCCCTGTTGTCCATAAAAGTCCATTGTGTTCAAAATTCTGATCAAATAGACATGGAAGGAGAGCGGCAGTGAGAGACGCATCGATTGCGGCGCTTCCGGCGTGATTTCTGACAGTAACTTATTTGATAGCGGAACTTGTTTCTATTATTGTATCGATACAATCATCCTGTCACTCTAATTATGCCCTGAGACACATTAATGACCGAATCAACCGACTTCAAGCAGCAATCAAGAAGTTTGGTCCTCCTTTACCTCCTCATCCCAAGCCTTCCATCCCATGCGCTTCACCATTTCTCTAACCAAAGGATCATTCTTCTCCATTTCCCCTTCCCACGGATACCCTTCCACGTCTTCTGCGGTCTCTTTCTCCTCAGGCTGTCCCAATACTCTCCCTTTCAACCTGCCCATTTCTTTACCACCCTGGATCAGGACCAAGGTGGCTACTTCTTTCCAAGGTACATGTCCATCTTCACCCAACCCTTCTACTTCACTTTCCATCTCTAGCGCCCTGGCAACGGTCTCCTTCCACTTCGATAGCTCAATCGGATCCTTTCCAAATGGTACCAATATACCCGTATATTTCAGCAAAACTGTATTCAGGAGAATCCTCGAGAGACGGCTATTTCCATCGAGGAACGGGTGAATGCTCAAAATCTGGTGAGAAACTTCGGCAGCGAGTTGATACGGATCTACGAACTTTGTGGATTCCGAGTACTGGATGGTGCTATTGAAATCTGAAATTGTAGTGGCTATACAGCTGGGTATTGATGATGGGGAGGCGAACGAGGAGAATGGTGTCCAGCCGACGTCTTCGGTGCGGTATACGCCTCCATAAATGGTTGATGGGTCTCGTTCCGAGTTCTCGGCATTTAAACCATCAGTCAGGATACGGTGAGTATGTTGCAAAAGAGCTTCTGATAGAGGGTTGTCATGTATGATCATATGGTCGAGCAAGTAGAAAAGTGCGTAAACATGCTGGGTGACTTGACGATACGCTTGTTGGACTGCTTCGTATCCTATCTGTACCCTCTTCTGTGCGAGGTGGTCCACAATGGCTTGATACCTTATGCTCAATCAACAAGAGTTCCGAAATGAATCTCCAAGAGCAACTTGGGGAATGTCTTCATACCGAACATCTTCCTCCTCCCTAATGTTACCAAACAACCTTTTCCCATTCAGAATGACCTCCACCAAACTCCCCGTAACATCCAAATCAACGCCAGCATTCTCAAGAGCATTGCTAGCATGTATCGTCCTCACAACCGCTTCTCGCAAATACCCTTCATATCTTTCAAAAAGTCTCTGGTCTTGCTCAGCTTGGTTTCCAGCGTGACGGAACTGATCCACGACTATGGTAAAATTGTTGGCAGACTCTTTGAAAACTTCGTCCGGGTCAGGAATAAAGCGGTTGTAATCGTAGCTATGTCCCATTTGAAGGTTTGCTGAAAGGAGTTTGAGAAGAAACGGAAAGTGCTGTAGTGTCTTAGAGACGTCGGGAAGGTGAACATCTACGAGGAATCTGGGATTGTTCTGATATACTTGTCCAGGAGATTCTCGACGAGCTTGTGCTTGTTCTATTGATGTAGGCATGGTTGCTGAATGTGTGGAATATGGCCGAGGATCTCGAATATTGAAGATGCTGAATACTGAGAAATGGGCAATGGGCGGACATGATCATGAGTTGGGAAGGGGCGATGGGAAATGCAGGAGGCTCGGGTGGGTACTAGGACGCTGTTTATCGTTGTGAAAAGCTCTTGCCCTTACCTGGTTGGCCCGAGGAGCCTAAGTAAGTCCCATGTGCCAGCACTCGTAAGGACATGAGCTAGAATGATATTGTCCCAGTGAAGATCGGTAAGAGTATTGATTACTTCTATTACGGCTCTAAGCCTGAGATGCATATGTTACAAGTTTGGTATACTATGATCATAGGGCCCACACATTCCTATCATCCGTGTCGAGCACGAACGGCTCATCGATACGCTTTATTGCAAAATCGCTGCAGAGAATACTATTTGGACGAACATCAGTAACCGGATGACTCCTGCACTCAAAGCATGTCGGACATGAGAGAGAAAACAGAACAGGAAGAACTTACCAAGCACTAGCCACCAATCCATCCAACTCCGCAATACACCTATCCCTCTTCGCGCCAGTCACCATACCCTTACTGACCATTCCCTGCAACTCCCTAATCCGCTTACTCTTTCCTATTCCAGCCTGCTCCATGACCTTCCGTCCCAGACAATCACTATGAAATGCGTGCTGGCACGGAAAGACGAAGAATTGGCGACTTAGAAGGGGAAGCCCACAATCGTAGCACTTCTCACCCGGCTCGACAATAGCGTATCGATGATCTAGAGCCGCGATATCGATCTTGATATTCGTAGCTGTCTGAGATGATTCATCCATCTCCTTCTTCAAACCATCGATATTCCGACTGTAATCTTCGAGAGCAGCGCAGATCTCTTCCTTGAAATCATCAATGACTACGAAATCAGGGAAGAAGGGGATCAAGTCTTCGATCTTGAGTAAATCGCAGCGTTTCAAGAACTCGATGGCGGTTTTGATACCATTGGACTGTGAAATTACCTTCTTGGCTACTGCCAGCCAAAGTTTTTTCCGGAGAGCTGGGTTGGAGACGGGCCGGTCTGCAACGAGGGATGCGAGATCGATTTCAGAGTGTGCGAGCGCGAGCTCAACAGCTTGGAGGTATTGGCCCATGGTGCTGTAGATGTGAACGCACGATTGAACTCGTGAATGTTCAATGCAGAGTCGTAGGGCAAAATCCGAATCGAAACTTGGTTCGTCGCCTTGAGATTCAAGGTATGAGAGCAAAGCTGTTTCCTCTTTCGAAGGATGAGATGCGTAAATGGATATGAGTGTGTTGTGGACAGCTGCATCTGTGGAGTTGAGCTGGTTGATGACATGGAGCAGATATCGTACGGCTTGATTCTGGGACAAAGGTCCCTGGAAGTTTCGATCATAGTTGAGTAATGCTGGAATTAGATTTCGAGTTTTCAGATCCGAGTGTCGCATAAGAATGTCTACAAGGTCAACTGCGACATGAGTGATCAGTCCGCTACTGTAGCGATAGAAGATCTCCGGCTCTGTCTGCTTCTTCAGAACATCCAGAACTTCTGTCCACCGTTCTCTTTGCATCCAATACCCAAGGACGTAGTTGTAGTCATTCACAGCACTGGCGAAAAAGAGCAATTCGTCTTCTCTACCATGACTGCTGATGATGTCATATGTAGTCTTCCGATCCAGGTCTGATCTGTACTTCTTCACGAAGTCTTGGAATTCGGTCCGAATGGTGTCGAGCTGATCTTTGGTCTGGGCAGGATTAAGTGTCTCTGACAGCTCAGCTTTTGTGATTATTGTGTCATCCAGCGAATTGAGCTTGGACATGTATATCTCCACCAGCCAACTCGCAATCATGATCCTCTGCATGATACATGACTTCTTGTATGTTGTGATCTTTGTGAGCAGATATTTCCGCAGCGCATCTTGTTGATCATTGTCAACAAAAATGAGTGCCACTTGCTCAAATGGCTTGCTGCTCTTCCCATACACCCCTGCCGCTTCAAGGAACGAGCCTTTGCTGACGAGGTAATCACCTGAAGCAGTAGCCACAGCATCTTTCTGAGTTGGACCTCGGGCATATCTTAATGCCGCATCAAAATGCTCTGTCTTCAACATGACCTTCCAGACGTCTCTATCCTCGTCCGTGACAACAATCTCGTAGATCTCTTGCGTGGTGAACAGCCAGAAAGTGTTCTTCTGTTGATCTGCGAAAAGACCCAAAGCCTGCTGTCCTGGATCCAATACCACCTGGTCAAAAACCACTTCGTCATTGAGACGGTTAATGGCGATCACGCGCCCTCCTACCAGGTGCACAATATGCCATTGAGTCAAAGCAATTGAGTCAATGGCATCCTGGACAGGCTTCTTTCGACCATTAGCAGACTCCGCTGCTGGAAGCTGTGATCTAGGCAGCAGTTTTGACTCTGCAAATACCTTATTGCCTAGCTCGGTGGTGGCCGGTGAAGTGAGCAATCGACCATAGAAGGTTCCCTGAGAAGAAAGCCACGCAAAGATCCTGTCGGGAGCAAGACTCTCGAGCGAATTTGAGTCGGGAGTATCTGGAGAAACCACTAGAGACGAAGGAGCAGTTGTCGAGACCCTAGAAATCTCATGCACAATGGGTTGTTCTGTGTCGAATAGCTTAGTGAAAATAGATGCTCCGCCTTCATGACTTGTCCTCCCAATCTTTCCAACAAGATGTATGAGCCTGCTATGCGTAGCAATCAGAACTCTTCGAACATCCGGTTTTCGTGCATCCGTCACACCATCCACCCAGAGGCCAGTAATGGGACCATCTGGGTACTTCAACAGTGTCTTCAAGTACTTGTCCTCCTTCCTGTAGAACTCCGTAGACGTCTCAATGTATGCCTCATAGATGTTCCCGTCCGCGGCACCAATGAGGATCTCCCTGGTCGAAGTAGTTGGCAACGCTGGATTCCACGCTACTGTCTCGATTGAAACCCCGCGAAGTCGTGATAGAGGCCTAGGTTGTCGAGATTGTGTATGGAGGTAATAATTCTCTCCCAGCGCCGTACATATAATCAAATGGGAAGCAGTGGGGTCCAGGAACATGCGCCGTATCACTCCAACCTCCGAGGTCTTCTTGGGCAAATCGATATCTGCTCAACATTAGTGTCCGCCTCCCATATTCCGGTCCGGGATAGGCAAAGTATACCATCGATATCCGCCGGATTATCCAAATCTATGCGCAGGATCCTCCCATTCGAGAGCGCCAGCACCAGGACGTTGTTTGCGACTTGCGCGGCCACGAAGTCGGACGCTATCGAGAATTGGAGCTGTACGCGCTCGACGTTGAAGATGGGCAGCGCAATATCGTTCAGGTCTTGTAGGCTTCGCGCGGCTACGTAGCCGTTCGAGGGGTCGAGAGCCATCCGTTATGGTGAGTGAAGCTACCTCATGGTCCTCGGGGAAAGCTCGAGGCTGCGATGAGGTCCAAGGCTGGATGTCATAGCTTGTACGGTGGGCTTTAGAGTCGCTTTGTGCATTTATATCACGTGAATCATAATATCTTCGAATCCCCAAAGGAGCGTGGCGTGCTTGCTATTGCTCTGTTTAAGAAAAATCCAAGATTCTGTATCTCAGAGATGTCTTAATGAGACTTTTCATTCTAGATATGAGTCCTCAAACCCCCGATCTTCAGCCTAGTAACTATGTTTTCATACTGGTTCGCTTAGACGGCGCCTACCTTTTCGTTTTCGAGTCCATTCTCTCGATATTTAGGAATTACCGAGAGGTTGTGAAGCCAAGTGATGAGCAAAGCAAAGCCTCAATCAATACTCACAGCCATAAGCACAAGCAAGCAGCCGACAATACCGAGAGGGTTGTGGCCTGGCCACAGCTGTACGCCTCCTAGTATCCAAAACGCCAACTTTCAGATCCAACTCGTTTATGCCTCACTCCTACAGCAGAACAACACCCGCTGACCTCTGCCAACGGAATGTTTCACTGGCTCGATTAAGCAAGTTGTTGTACTCACACAACACAAAGTTGCAAGTTAGCAGTCCTGCCTGTCGAACGGGACCGGAATGCTTTCCACGGAATAGCAGGGCTGACAGCCTGGGCCATCCCTTTCACCCTTACTGGAACTGCGAGATCCGAATTCGGATCTGATGTCTGTTGGATATCTCCCTACAGAGCCTCAAGGAGACCATGTCCAACATTGATGGGTAGAGAGAACCGTGATGAAAGTAAGCTGGCCCAACAAACATTCTGAAGAAAGGACTTAGTAAAATCACACTAAGTGATGATTGTGAATCCTTGCATAGTAACGATACTTCAATCAGCATCAGCACCACGGGAATAAAACCTTATCAGTGTGGTTGAGCGGAAGAGTGAGCGAGAAAACGAAGAAGCTTCTGAGCCGCTCAAGACATCCCAGTACCGGCCTTATCATCAACGCCCAAAACGTATCGAATCCTATCAAAACCTCCATATCTGATCGGGTTAAAAGTTAGAAGTGCCGAATACAAGACCTGAAAACCCCGGAATGATTCTCGACAAAGTATACTCTGCAGTGCAGCGCTCAACAACCTCAAAAGCTACAAACCCATCAAAGAATCGAGTTCAGACCGGTCATGCCATCACCACACATTTTGACACTCGTCTCAAACCCGAGAGGCCTTGAAAAGCTTGATTGAAAAGTATCGTACAGACTTCGCTCAATCGAGCGCTCGGAGAAGGTTTTGTAGCAGTGCTGAGTTTGAGTAATCAACATGAGCAAACTTTTCGTACCCTCAAACATTGACGCCGGAATGAGAGGCTTAAATCACAGCTGCGTACAGTGCCCAATCAACGAGCTGGGCGTGTGGACGAAGACAGATTCACTAGGAGAAATACGGAGACTTCCGAGTGAGAAGAGAGAGTTCTGATACCCGTGATAGGACCCAGGAATTCCTTCCTGAAAGTCAAAGTGCAAGGGGGTTTTTTTTTTTCTTCGCGAGCTTATTTTGCTGCACTGCAGTGCTGACAACGTTCAGCTCTCGCTGTGAACCACTAGGATCTCGTTCCAGATATTGACTTCCACGTGATTGCCCGTTTGGGTCATCTGTATGGTTCCTCGCGTTTTGGGGGCGAAGAGAGTTCTACCCTGAGTAGAGGACAGAGTCTCTCGATAAACAAGCACTGTAGCCAATGCGCTCCGAAAACAATCAAACCCTGAGCCCCTATTTTTGGCAACATGCGGTATGTTATTGACATGCTGTGAAACGCAATATGGCTGGCCATCGGCACTCGCTGGCCCTTCGCACTCCTCAATCTCGGGAAGGGAGTAAGATTTCATGCATATGATACGGCACGGCACTGCAGCAGAAATTGCCGAAGGGCACATCATCTGCAGCCACGCCGTCGAAGCACATCTTGTGGCCCAAACGCGATCAATGGCATGTTGATGAGGGCATTCGCAAGATCATGGAATGACAAAACGACCTGAGAGTGGACCGATCTGGGCTACGAGATCGAATGAGCCAGCTCATGCTGGTCTTCTCCTCAGCTGGGACCCTCCATGCAGGAAGGTTTCTCCAGACTCTTTGGCTTCTTTTCACTTTCCGTTCCTGCGTCCAAATGAAGGAGGGAGAAACTCTCCTTCGGTCTTTTTGCCTCTCACCGCTGCGTCTCACGCAGACGAGCGGAATTTCTTGGGAACATTGCTTTCTTCTCCAGGCCGGGCAGATCCGTGACTTGAGGCTGGAGCGGGGATACCCCAAATAGAGTTGCTTGGAAAGGTGGGAAAATTGTTGCTGGTGACCTCTGTTTCGTTTCACCAGTCAAGTCTTGTTGACCGCTCTTGTATCCGTGCTCAACGGTGATGGATAAACATTGTGGATGGGGGAGAATGTTGCGTGGCTTTTGTTTCCCGCGTGCGGATGTTGACGTACGTCTTGGTTTGACGATTCTTTTGGTCTGCTTGAGTTGAGGCTGTTGGAGTTATTTCGAGATGTTAGTTACTTGGCTTGGCCCCCTGATTCTCGACTCCTTGCGCTAGATTTCTAGCTAAGCGATGAAGTCACAGCTTGGCGAGACAGATGTTCCTGATCAAGATCTAAAAACAAGACTTGTAGCAACCTGTAATCTCCAGGAAACGGATTTAGAAGTCTGGAGACTTGCTGACACAGCCCACAACAAGCACCCCAATTGTGGTTCCGATAAGCACCAGGTTGTAAATCTGACTTCTGTACCTCGGACAGGGACCACATGATGGCATGATGGCATGGCTGCATGTTGCAGCGGAAATGAGGTTTCCACCCTTTTCATCTTGTGGGAACATGTTCAGACGAACATTCGCGATCATGACCTCACGTAGAGTGGTGATCATGTCGCAGAGGTCGATCCAGGACCCAAGACATATGCGAGGAATCTGCTGATTCCATCATCAGTCCACGAATCAAGTGGGATCAACTGCCTCTCACACAGCCTTGAGGGAGCTCGTGGGAGTCATCAAAGTCATCTGGATACGCGGGCTCGGGTCCGCATGGGGTTACACGCCTTTTTGTTGATGATCTGGATGAACTCGAGATGTTTCCCTTTTGGGCGGCTTCAAACCTCGTCTGTTACACATCGCGTCATGGCCCTATCTGATTGGACGATAGGCCACGGTGCAGATGTTTCGAGTTGATGGTGGTGTTGCGCTGATTGGCTTTCCCGACAAACAGGAAGCATGGATGCATCCCGGACGGGTTCAGCGGTTTGTCGCCTCCCTTGGCGGCACGGCAGCGTCGGCCATGAAACAGCATAGTGATTGTTGAGTGCGGTGTACGGAGTACATGAATGTGCTTGTTGTTGAGCTGGGAGTTAGTGATTGAGCCTCGCTGCTTCAGGGCTTTGAAGTGCTTTGGACAGCTCTGTAAAGCCGTGGTCGCATTCACGGTCCACTGGAAATCTATCACTCCGGCTTTGTAATGCCTTGCGCTCAGCCTTTCCTTCTATGCCTTTGACTTGCTTGCTCTGGCTCTCACACTCTCCCATTGTCCCTCTGCCAAGCGAGCGTATCCTCGTCCAGTATACAGCCAAGAGCCGCAAACACGCTCTGCAGGCAAATACTTCCACACAGTGCTCCGTACAGTACTGTAAACAAATCTTCCAGTCTCTGTATGATACACTGCTACGGCTGAACTCAGGATACGAGAATTGGCTGAACATCAGCTGCTATCTATCACCCATCCACTCCTCTCGCCTCTCCTCGCCTCTCCTCTCCTCTCCTCTCCTCTCCTCTCCTCTCCGCACAACTCTGGCTGGTCCAAACAATCAAGCAGTCTAGCTCTTGTTTTTCGTCCATCGTCAAACTTCGGCTCAAATGCACCATTCGCATCGTGTCTGGCAGCTGCTGGCTGGTGGTCCTCGCTCTTGATTTTCTCCTTGGCCATCCAATACCATCCATCCTGACCTCCCTCTAACCCAGTCAAGCTACTTTCTTCGACGCAGGGGTCTACCCATGACCCTTTTCACGCCCATGCCCTGGCTACTGGCCGCCCCATCAGCAACCTGGAAATGCTCGTGCACCCACTGTCGTTTCAGACCAGCCTGTTGATCCATCCAGATCCACCAGAGCGCGAGCAAGTCAGCCCAATCATCGTCCACTGAAATCCAGCGAGGAGCTCCCGAGCCCACCAGAGCAGAGCAGAGCAGAGCAGCAGGAAGAGGCAAAAAGACCTGCGCGATCCATGCCATCCATACTTCCTCTTTCTCTCTCTCACGCGCTTCTCTCTTTGATAATCAATCCTAGAGGCCGTCATCGCCGCCCATAATATTTCCTCCCTCTTCCGTTCTTTGTTGTTCTCGTGCAGCGCGACTCCGTTCGACTCGACCGGCCTATCTGAAGCAGTTGCGTCAAAGGAAAGGAAAAGGGGTTCATTAATCGGCAGATTGTCTTTCATGCTCCGGTAAGCACGAGCAGTACGACCAGCAGCAGCCACGACCCTTCATCCTCAAAAAAGCAACCGATCCACCACCACCCTGTCTCGCTCATCCGAAACACCGCGTCTCCGTCTCGAAGGAGACTCACTTCGCTCACCATTCGAAACCACAGACATCGCATCACTCCACACAGATCTAAAGAAAACCACTTCAGACGCGACGATCCTGGAAGATCTCCATACGCAGCCCGATCACCCAAAGCTCCGGGACAGCTTCGACTGTATAATATCAAAGAGCCTCCCACTCTGTAATACCTACCAAGTTTGACATTCATCTCATCTTGCAACACCCATCGAATATTAAACGCCCTCGACCTTACCCCAGCCTCATGCATAGAGAGTATTCCTTACGATGGCCATGTTAGCTTCCAAATCGCCGTTTCCGGCGACGCTGGGTTCGACCTCCTCCAACCTCTCCTCATCGTCAGCCCAAGCAAATATTCAATCGAGTCGGAGGGCACCAGCCATGATTTCCTCAAATCAGTCTTTTGCCAGCCCGACAGAGTCCGAGTTCTCCGATGTCGAGAGTCCAGAGTCAGCAAAGAATTGGGATGAGGAACGGGTATGTGACTGGTTGGTCACGGTCAATTGTGGAGAATACGAGAAGATCTTTCGAAAGAACAACATCAATGGAGAGAACCTGTTGGAGATGGACAAGGCTGTGCTCCAGGAGATGGGCATCGACAAGATAGGGGACCGAGTAAGGCTGTTCCTGAACATCAAGAAACTGAGGACGAAAGCCTATGCCAATCAAAAGAAGAGGAATAGAGTGAGTTTGTAGACGGATAACATCCTGCTGCTCCATACTGATAGTTGTAGGATTCCTTCGCTGGTCTTGAAACATTTACCCCTTCGTCAACTGGCTCACCGAAACCTCTCAACTCTGCAAGAGCGATACCGACTCCATCTGCAAACAAGAGATACTCGAGACAATTCGATGGATTTACTCCAGTCACTGCCATCCCAGAGAACGTCAGCAAGCCACCTTCAAGGCCGAGTTCACCTCTCGCTGGATCGGAAGCCAGAGTCGCCAGACAGGCAAGATATGGCGTTCTGAGCCCAGCAGAGATATCGAGGCGGGAGAATGCCCAAGGTTACTTTAACGGTGCAAGCAACCCTTCAAGTGCAGCAACAATAAGTGGTAGACGGCCTGGAACACCCGGAGACGGACAACCACAGACTGCACGACTAATTCATAACCACACCCGCGGCAACGGTAGCATTGATGGCTCATTGATGGCTCAACTACCCCAAAATCAAGATATCATTCGAGTCATTTCATCCGGAGGACTAACAAAGGTCGTGCGAATTGTGGATTGCCAATCCTGCGACGAAGTCATGAGGTTAACGTTAAGGAAATTTGGATATCGGGAAGATCACGACAGAAATTACTGCTTCTACGTATTGAACGGTGTCGATCCTGACCCAAGCCAATGTCGGAGGTTACCTGAGACCGACCTGTGGAGGATCATCAAGGATACGAGAAGGCCTGAACGGAATCGACTGATATTGAGGAAGATACATCAAGGCGAGCCGGGAGAAGCTGAGCTCCAACGAGCAGCCAGCATTGCAATGGAAGAGGCTGCTACGAGTAGGAGTCGCTTACCAGAAGGCATGGACAAACGAAGCCAACTGAAGGTGCAACAAGTTTTGGGCGAGACTTTTAACGATGGACCACAACATCCTCTTTCGCCTGCATCATTCCAATCCGGAACTTCGGCTGTTTCCGCTGGCGAACGGGAACGTAATGTTTATAATGCAGCAAAGGACTTGGAGAGACCGCCATCGATGGAACAGCCAAGAGATACCGCCAGACCTAGACCAAGTGGGAAGAAGGGCGTGCTCCGACAATTCTTCGGCCAAAGACCGCCCAGCGAGTTGATCACTTCGGATCTAACGACATACTTCCCAGATCATCCTCGGGAGGAGATCGACCGTACCGCCAGACTTTCATTACGAAGATCGACCCGTCTGAGCAAGGTCAACTCTCGTTTAAGTGTTGCGAGTAATCTGAGCTTCGCGTCAAGTGTTGCCGATGCACCTCCTATGCCAACCATTGCCGACACATGGCTCAGTGGTAACAGCCAGCTCGCCAAAGTCAGACCTTTAGATCTATCCAGGGGTAACAGTGGACGTTACAGAGACTCCGTGGCATCATCGATGCTTGAACGAGTACAAGAAGAATCACCAATCGAACCAAACCGGAAATCATATGTCTCATTTGACAGTGGATCCGATACAACTAATGTCAATGTCACCGACCCTGATGGAAATGTCATTCAGAACAGCTACTTCGAAGATGGAAGTACAGAAGCTGGCGGTTCACTCCGGGAGATTAGTCAAGCTCTGAATGACGACGGAGAGGATGAAGATGAGGAGTTGCAAAGTTTCTTGGCTGGCGATTCTTGGGATGACAGCAAATGGATGAAGGGTGCTCTCATTGGTCAGGGTTCGTTTGGAAGTGTGTACCTGGCTCTTCACGCCGTCACTGGCGAACTCCTTGCTGTAAAGCAGGTCGAGGCCCCTTCACCTGGAGCAAACAGTCAGAGCGACGCAAGGAAGAAGAGTATGATCGACGCTTTGAAGCGCGAGATTAGTCTTCTGAGAGATCTTCAACATCCCAACATTGTCCAATATCTTGGAGCTAGTTCTTCCGCCGAACATCTCAATATTTTCTTGGAGTACGTTCCTGGTGGATCAGTGCAAACAATGTTGAACTCTTATGGAGCTCTTCGGGAGCCTCTCATTCGCAACTTCGTTCGACAAATCGTCACTGGTCTTGCTTATCTTCACGGCCGAGAGATCATTCACAGAGACATCAAAGGTGCCAACATTCTTGTTGACAACAAGGGTGGTATCAAGATTTCCGATTTTGGTATCTCAAAGAAGATTGAGGCTTCCAACATCCTTGGCGGCGCTGGCAACAACAAGAATAGACCATCTCTCCAGGGATCTGTTTTCTGGATGGCTCCTGAGGTCGTGAAACAGACTTCATACACCAGAAAGGCCGATATTTGGTCTCTTGGCTGTCTTGTTGTCGAGATGATGACAGGAACTCATCCCTTCCCTGACTGCTCGCAATTACAAGCAATCTTCAAGATTGGAGGTGCCAAGATCAGTCCAACGATTCCCGATCATGCCAGCGAAGAAGCCCAGACATTCCTCAAGTCTGCCTTCGAGGTCGACCACACCAAACGACCAAGTGCTGAAGAGCTACTTTTCAGCCCGTTCCTCAACCCCATGACATAGGTCTGGGGCGGAACGCACACCCCGATATATCTCACCTCGTTGATATGTCTTCACAACTCTTTTTCTCTGCATTGCAAGCGCTGGTCATTGCATAGCGGAGCACGGCGGGCAGGGAACATTTCCTTTTCTTATCTTAACGAACAAAGCACTTTCTTGTATACACACCCTTTTTCCTTGTTTCGATGATGTTTTTATGACGAATGAAAGAAAGATTCCCATGTATGGCGGGCGGGGAAGCTGAATGCATAGAGCATCTTATTGGTTGGAGTCGATTGGAAGGACGGATGGTGTTGACTGGAAGGGAGAAAGGAGTGATTGGTATTGACCATTTCAAGGTGCGAGGAGAGTGGATATCTTAATTGATCGGTCGGTCGGCCTCTGGTAGATCGATGGTGTAGATTATAGAGTGGTCGAGAAATATGAAAGAACAAATACTCCAAATTTGAACTTCTGCTTCGCATCGTCTGTGTGCTCTCTTCTGGGAATGTCGTCACGTGTGGGACTACTACTGGTTCCCGTTGACTTCGGCTTACTTACACATATTTTGATTCAAACAGTCGTAACGTGGACTTGCTAAAGTACAGGTCTACCTCCTCATATTGTATGCTGCATCCTCATACGAACGACGCCGTTTTTTGTACCAATACAGCAACGGAAAGCCAAGGCCAAGCTGCCTCCAGACTCACCTCGAGCTTCTTAGCTTCACCAGAGTAGCCTGCCTACCTGGGAGGCCTTGGTTCCTGTGCCACGCTCGCTACTTAGTTTAACTCTACCCTCTTAATTCCTCTTGCCAAGTCAACTATTACAGCTATTCAAGTCATCCACTCCCAGCCACTTTCAATATCACATCTCAGCCCACCACTTCCGAACGCGCCCATCTACCTTGACCAAAACAGCACCCAGCTCGCAGGACCTCATCAAATGCCAATTTGACCTAGTAGCAACCATGACCCCGAAAACTCAAGGACGTCTCTACTTCGCCTACGGCTCCAACCTCTCCTTGAAGCAGATGGCTTGTCGCTGCCCCAAATCCACATACCACTGTCTGGCTGTGCTGAAGGGCTGGAAATGGGTCATTGGGCCGAGGGGGTATGCTAATGTTGTGAAGTCAGATCCTCGTCTTAGCAGCACAGACGAAGCGCAAGATGAGGTCTATGGCTTACTGTACGTCCTAGATGAGGAAGATGAGGAGGCGTTGGATGTGGCGGAGGGTGTGCCGGATTGCTATGTTAAGATGATGTTGGGTGTTGAGAGTTTAGGGAGGGATGGTGGGGCTGAGGAAGGAAGGGAAGAAGGGGAGGAGATCGAGGTGTTGGTTTATGTTGATGTTGCGAGGACTGGGGTGGGGACTTGTAAGGAGGAGTAAGTAGCGACTTCGTCTTGTTGTCTTATTCTCACCCTGCTTCGTCATACTCTGAAATTCGTAGTCTGCACCTCCAGTCATGGATACATGCAATGTTATGATAGAATGTAATACTGACTGGTTACAGGTACGTCGCGCGGATGAACAGAGGCATCAAAGATGCTGTTGAGAGGGGTATGCCGCAAGATTACGTAGACCGTGTATTGAGGAAATGGGTTAGAGATGAAGATATATCGAGGGAAGGGGACGTGAAAGACCCTTCCTTCCCGGGCGAGCAATGAAGAAAAGTTCCAGCTGCTGAAGAGACATGAAGCGGGAGGAGGGCTGCCTGAAAAGTTCAGATCCTCCAATCTAATTCCCACATTGCTTGATAAGTGAAATTGCCTCTTCTAAGCACTCAGTCATCAGGATAAAAAAAGTGTACTCGCTGGAAACGCACGAATCGTTCTGGTGGCTAACCCAAAATTGAGCCTAAACGAGGGGTGAAGGGGGTTATGTCAACAGCAGAAAATATACGGGGCACATTCTGTATTTTGTCATTGAACATAGACACAATTTCCTCCTTACTTACCTAAGTTCCCTGTGCTTGTGAAAGTATTTCCGCTTCCCTGCTCATGTATACAAAGTCGAGCATATCGATCACTAAACCCTCGGCATCAAATTGTGCCGACTTCATCGGCTTCCCGATTGGGCCGACACCTTGTTCACGGCAACGACCGCGAAAACATGAGATAAACAGGCACAGCCCGAAGAAATATGACGAGGCAAAAAGTAAAAACAAAATGGTCGTGCATACATTGGTAAGCCTTATTGTCATTAAGATTTTTGATGACGGAGAATCGGAAATTGTTGTCAGGCAGAGAGGGAGACGACGAAGCTTGTAGATACTTTCCCAGCCCAATGGTTCTTCTTGGAGAAGTGTATATCATGTCCTGCAACACAACTAAAGTATCTGCATACTTTCCTCTCCAACTCTGACTTCCATCACGCTTGCTTTGCATTCTCCCAGCTTCATGATGTTTCCCACCAATCTCCCCTCCCCCATCCCTTTGTTGGGTCTTAGCCTCCTACCAGTTTTAACAACCGCTCTCCAACTCCCAAACTATACCAACATCATAACCTCAAACACCAATCCAGCGGTACTAGACGTGACATTCCATGTCGCCAATACAACCATCAATCTCTGGAACTCTGGGCTCGTCAGCGACCTGAAGGACCTAGTCTCCAGACTCCAAAATGATAATGACACGAAAGTCGTAGTCTTCAGAAGTGACGTCCCGAAATACTGGATCGCGCATGCAGATCTGAACTTCGACATTGACAGTACGTTCCGCCTTGAAATTGCCTAGTCTCAACCCGATCTCGATCGGCTAGAAGGACCTGTTTGTTGACAAACCTCTTATTCAGATCCAACCATCGTAACCGACTCCATCTACCTCATCAACAACATGACCAACCTCCAACAAACCACCATCGGCGCCGTCTCCGGCGTGGTTCGCGGGGGCGGTAACGAGTTCCTGGTCTCACTCGACATGCGCTTCGCGTCTAAGCCGCATACACTTCTAGGACAACCTGAAGTCGGTCTCGGCATCATCCCGGGCCTAGGCGGGATTCAATTTCTCGCACGGCTCATCGGACGTGGTAGAGCCATGGAGTATGTGCTTAGCGGCAACGACATTAACGCCGCAGACGCAGAGCGTATCGGATGGATCAACAAAGCTTTTGACACGGATGAGGAGATGGAAGGGTATGTATCTGGGTTGACGAAGAGATTGGCCCTATTTGATGGCGAGGCTATCAAGGCTGGGAGGACGGCGGTAAATGTTGCGACGACGCCGGATGTGGAGGATTTGTTGGAGGATGAGAGGGTGTTTATTGAGTTGTATAGGAAGCCGAGTGTGCAGGCGAGGACGAAGCTTGGAACGTTGGATGATAATGATGGAGAGAGGTTTTTTGGGGAGGCGTTGCCGTTGTTGTATGCTGGGGCTGCTGCAGGGACTGGAGCGTCGAGGAGGAGGAGTGTGAGGTATGGGATGTGAATAGAGGTGATGGAGTGGAAGAAGAGGTGTAGGAGAAGTTGTGTTAAGCATGCATTGCCGGAGTCGGACTGAACATTATCGATGTATATCCTGCGAACCACTGTACTTAACATAGTTAATTGACATTATCAAGTTTCATAACTCAACAACAATTGCTACAGTGCTTTACAAATTCATTAACATGCCACGTCTTCGACTCTGAATTCCAGCTCCCGCACGGAACTTTAAGCGAACAAAACAAACAAAGCTATACACGCAGCAAAGACAAGAATATCACTCCTCACAACACACACAGCGCTGTTCTCTGATGTCGGCGTCGGGGTCGCGACGTTACTGTTGCCGTTGCCAATCCCCGTGGCAGAAACAGTTGGCTCAGGCGTAATGGTGCTAGGAGCCAAACTCCCATCCACAAAGCCAGAGGGCGTCACCACCTCCACACCNCCAGTCTCCACCGCCGATGTCTCTGCAACTTCGGTAGCACTCACTTCTAGCGTCGTTCCCTCCGCCAGAGTCGTCGACCCCGTGATTGTAGCACCATTCGTATCCGTCGTAGCGAAGAAGACCAGTGACGAAGGAGGCGTAGTCTGCACGGGCACTTCCTCAGCTTTCTCGTATAAGTCTGGCGGCATGGTGAAAGCTGTACGTTCGGGCTCGAGTGCAATTTCTGTGGCCGTAGGATCGTACTCTGTGAGTGCGGCTGTTTCAAGGGTTGCCTCGCCCTCAGCTGTTTCAGTGATGTACGGCCAGTCTGCTTCAACAGCCGTTGGTAACTCCACAGTGTTGTCCTCGGATAATGCATCATTGCCAGACTCATCTGCTTTTCTTACAAGTCTTTCTCTCAACTTTGCAGCGGCGCCAAAGGAGATCTTGATGTACGGGATATGGTGGTTTGGAAACGGGATTCTGTAGTTCTGCTCGCAGCGGTAGAACTTGGGATAATCGACTTTCTGGCTGAAGCCTCCCAGCTTGAGCGTTATTTTGCCGGTCGTAAGGCAGGGCATGCTGAAACTGCCTTTGCTCCAGCGTTGGTAACTTGCTACTCGGACAGCTTGGATGGATGGGGCTCCTCCAGACGTGACAAGCTCGAGGGATGATACCATCGATGCCACACCTGTTGAGATTTCTGTCACAGACGATAAAATGCCGTCTTGGACAAGTTTTTGAATCTTCTTGACGGCTTCTTCGGCAGCCGTGGCTGAATTCGCGTTTGCTTGAGCGTCCCCAAGCCAGGATTCACTCAAGATAGCTGCGATATCGTTTGGGAGTGATGGTGCAGAGTCTGCAAGACTGGAGATGTATTCCTCCAGGTTCGGTAGGGTTTTTTCGATCTGTTCGATGATGGCAGGTAGGCGTTTTGCAGCTTGCAAGGTGTCTGCTACTTGGGAGATGCTGCGGATTTCACCTTCAATGACTTTCTCCACGATGGTATCAATACCAAGATCGGCCAACGTATCGAACGCTGCGATCGCGTCGCTGACTATCTTGTACAGATCCTCCGCGTTGGTGACAGTAGTCGTGAGTGCAGTTTGTAGACCGATAAGTGCTTGGCTTGTCTTAATCGTCTCCTCCACTGCCACCCACGTTAACCTACATGCTTCTCAGGTCTATAGTTCGACTTACCTTTGGTCTTGAGCTTGCCGACGGTGGTCTCCGCGCATGAAGTGATATTCCTGCAAAACTGACTGGTGATCTGCGAGATGGATTGGTTGATTGTCCCAAATTGCTCTTCGATATTGCCAATATCTTTGCCGATATTGTCCAGATTACCGCTGATACTTTCGAAAGCCTTCTGCCAAGGAGTGAGGAACTCTTTGATTTGCTCACCCATTACCTCCTCAGAATCGGTCAAGTAATCTGTGAACCAAGCTCGGACTGATTGACCACTACACTCTCCGATAAAGCAGGGTGCAATAGCTGCAGCTAGCTCTCTGTATCTTGTCAAATCGATCTAACGTGTCAGCAGTTGTAAGTGAAGTATTTCGGATTCAGACACATACTTCAGCAGCTGTGAAAATCTTGAAATTCGCAGACTGAACCAGAGGCCCACTCCCAGTGCTCAGACCCATTTTGTTATCTTGCACGTTAAATGCATTCTCAATCATGCACTAAAATTCGTGAGTCAAAGTTGCTCCGGCTCCTTGAGGAATGCCAAATACCTGTTGCATCGAACCAAATTTGCTCAAAACACTATACGTAGCTGCCCCAGTATCTAGAGAAGTGATTGCGCTCTTGGCGATTTCCAAATCAATGAAATCGAATGCTTCAGGTAAACATGTGCAATATCCAGCTGCCTGTCGCGTGAGTTCATCGAGGTTGGGGATGCCTTTGCGTGCGACACCGCAGAAGTCGAGCTTCTTTGAACCAACATTGACACCACATGGAACAGATATCACCGTGGGGATGGTACCTGTTGAAGTAAAGAGAGACAATCAGCAGATTGGACGTCACAGAATGACAGTACAGAATGACAGCATACAGTGACGAGCTTACCTGGGATACATGTCCAGCCATCACACCATTTGACGCCCTTCCAGGAAACGCCGCAGGGATACCTGCCTGTGAGCTTTGTTTTGCATGGATCTACCTACGAAACATCTGTCTGTATGGGCTTGCATATTTTTCCCAATGAGAATTCTCATTACCTTGAAGAAATCCTTTTTGCAATTCTTGATGGCAAGTGTTGGGACACTGATCACAGCTTTACATGAGCCCAACTTTTTGATAGACCCACAGAGTGTATCGAGAGTGCTTGCCGAGGAAAGCAGCGAGAGGGAAAGGAGAATCAGAAGAGGAAACACTGGGTGAAGCTTATGAAGAGAGTTTATCATTTTGTAGAGTTTCACCCTGCGTCTTGGAGCTTAATGAACAGGGGCGAATGGGTGATATTCTTACCATAGAATACCGACTAGAAGCCTGTTATATATACTAGAAGTCTTTCGTTGTTGGCGATTGTAGAGGAAGTTAGTCTATACTTTCGGACATCTGCACTCGACACTCCACAGTCAGCCGCACTTTGCTTGGCATCCAAGTCTAGTACTTCTCCAAGAGCAGAATATGGTTTGGCCTCTGTCGAAGGCGCTGGCGATTTAGTCTAGTTCGATCTCGCCGGTACCAAGTAATTGGCAGGAAAGCATGATGAAGTAATAGTCTAATGAGTGCGGGCGGGGCACTATTCCCTCGCCCAGACAGCCGAGGACCTTTCTCTGGGATCCCTCTTCTGGATGCCCTCTCTTCAGAGCAAAGCTATGCATTTAATTCCCCGTGCATCACGAATGGATGCCACGTGAAAAAAAATCACACATTTGATTCCAGGAAATCCTTCATATCGGTCAGACAGATTATATTGCACGGACACAAAGCCCATCGATATGAACTTGTTCCGGTTGTGAATCCATTCCCTGGAGCTAAACTGACCCTTGTGATCCATTCTCTTCTCAAACTATCACTGGCGGCCCAAACTTGTCCTTGGGGATTCTTAAGAGGCACGTACGATACGTACTTACCCCAATTCGCTTTCTCGCCCACGCTTAGATAGTCTAGCCGGCTGCATTGCACCGCCATCTCAGAAACTTCACGATCCCACGTCTTTGAGTTTCCAGTATCATCAGCTTTCATGCCCACAAGCCATAGGTGAAGCATAGAAGTATAGTCATGGATCGTAGGGCCACCGAGCTGCTATAATCCATATCTTGGCATCCTTATTTTTGGTTTGGGTTCTCCACATCAGCCCATCAGATGATCGGTCTACTACTGGTACACCATCTATTCCCTGATCAGAGCTGGGCGTGTACTAATTCTCTCGTCCCGATTGGCCTGTGTCACAGTCCATCTAATGAGTCTCCTCCCAGTCGTGGTTGCATGCAAGCTCGTTGGGGTCTACGGTCATAGACGAGACCTTGGGCTCGGATGCTGACTCTTGCGAGAAGGGATCCCAACTCCTAATAGAGAAATAAGGTACAAGGATATTGAATTGTTCCTGTCTCTCATGACAAGATGGCGGCTGGAGTTGGATTCTCAAGACTTCAGCAGACACGCATGATGTTTCGGTCGTTCATCGTCAAGGATTGTCTGTGGCTGCTTCCAAGGTCTTCTTGCGGCCATGCATGTGAATCAATCTTCTTGTCCCTTGGAAGTCTCGTAGCCCTTCGAAAGTTGTATACTGAGGTCGCATGACCAGCACTTAGGTTGGTATCTGGAAATGCGTCTTCTGCGGAGGTATCATTTCAAGGTGAATTGCGGATGTTTGAAAGACTGGTGGCTTTGGTGGTTGGCAAGATGGATTCCGGATTACTGGACCTTGAAAATAATATGCAGACCACTTTGACTCTAGTCCAGTATCAAAGATCCGAAGTCGAACGCAGAAAGATACGTCCAAGGTCCATTCCCCCTCTAGCCATCCTTGCCAAATCGAGCTCAACCTTGTTCAGGGCTTTCATAGCTTTGCCATAAGTCCAACATTGCAGTGAGCCAAAAATTGGTTGCAACTTTAGTTGATTCGGGCCAACTAGTGAAAAACATATTCAGGTCGTCAGCAAGGCGCCTTCAATGGCTTCTGGGCGATGGGTTATGGCGCCAAAAGCTGCCGTAATTCTAGCCCACAAATTCTGCAAGACATTCGAGGTTCATAGGTTTGTTCAAACCCGGAAGTCGCTGGCAATCCCAAAGACCGCAGACTTTGGCTGTGTAGCTGCACCAAGTCTGCCCAAAGTTGCCAAGTACAACTTGTCTTCGTTTAGCAGAAAAACCATACCATTCTCACCCAGAGCAAAATTTGCAGCGCCTCCAGACACTAGGATCTTACCCAGAAGTCTACCCTGTGGATTCCCTACATGTAGCGAGTTAGCATGGCGATGTACAGTTAATAGGCTGCTGCATCACGAGAGAAGTGGATTACCGCATGCACTCGTTCTTCACTTACAGACATTGACACCGTCTCCACACCCTGCATATACATTGCCTGCCTTGTCTGTTTTGATTCCGTCTGGAATCCCAACAGAGGGCATGGCGAAAGTCCGCCTGTTTGACAATAAAGGTCCAGCACCAGAAGTAGCGACATCATAGGCGTAAATTGTCTTCGCTGCTGCAGGTGCTGTCGAGCTTTGGGCTGTGTCGGTTATGTAGGCAATCTTCTCGTCCGGAGAAAATCCAATGCCATTGGGAGCTGCAAGTCCATCTGCGACGACGCGGATATCTGTTGTGCCCGGTACCCAGCGGTACACTTGAGCTGGTAGTTGAGGAGCGGGTCTAATGTTCTGAATGAATCCGAATTGAGGGTCTGTGAACCAGAGAGCACCATCTGAAGTCCGTATCACATCGTTAGGAGAGTTGAATGGTACGCCGAGATAGTTGTTGATTAGGTTGGTCGTGGCATATGGCGCAGTTGGACTGAGTCTGAGGAGCCCGCCAGGATTTGCGAGGTCACCTTGTGCACAGAAAATCAAGTTCCCGTCAGGCGACAATGTACCACCATTGGCAAGGTGTATCTCTCTTCCTGTTGGGGTGATGGTTTCGGAAGACCAGATTTTGGTGGTAGGGTCCTGGGTGATGCGTGATATAATGACGGCTTTCTGGTTTGTGTTGGGGGAATTGATGCCAGAGAAGTTATACTGGTTAGAGGAAACAAATAGCACAGGTGGATTGCTGCTAGCAAGTACAGCAGCCTCGTGGAACTGAGGAAAGCTTGTATTCGCAGAGTTGAGAATCAGTGATAGGGTAGGAGCATCGCCCAGAATTGCTTGGAAGGCATCGTCGTAGACTTGGAACTGGACTCCTGAGCTGACTGAAGCATTATTGAAGGTGTCGATATCAGCGAAAGCCTCTGGCGTGATGCGCTGCTACACGTCAGCCAAACCGGCCAGGCACACAGCCTTGAGATGCTCATTGGTATGTTTTGGCGTGAAAGGGGATTTCAAAAATATCGAGACTTACGACGACGATGTTGGGAAGAGCAATGACGCTGTTCAGGACAGCTGTGAGAATTATCAGTCTGATCAGAAGTAAAACCATTGTAGCTGTGAAGTATCTTGACTAGGTTATGCATCTCCAAGAAGATGAGGAAAAGTTCGGCGGATCACGAGGGTCTTATAAGTACATCGATGATGATCATTCTTAGCCTCGATCAAAGTTCGACCTTGTGGAACTTGAATGGAGTAGCCAAGCAATGTAAGGGCCGACCAAGACTCATGGATTTACTTCGGAATGAATCCACAGGGACATGACTTGAGACAGGCAGTAAGATACAAAAAACATCAGGTCAAACATGAAACTTCCTTAACCATATCGTGGTCCTGTTGTGGGTTGAGATCATAGTTCATGCAAAACGAACTTGGCGGCGGAAAAAATTTACCCGAGGCGAGTGCAGAACTCAATGAATATGCTGCAAAGGAACAGTATACCATTAGGGCAAGAGGGTATGTAGCACTTGGATTGAAGTAGCGCAAGAACGGAAAGTAACCACAATGAACCTGGCGCCCAACCTCGGTTATGTTTGGATCACAGCAAGCTTCAAGCTATCGCCTTGGGGATGAAAATCTCAGTCCCTTCTGTCATAATAACATCCAATTACACTTGCCCTGCAGCTTACATAGCAAATTGAGTACTTAGGCTGGCAAGAACGACAGAACGAGGACAGAAATAGAGCAGTTAAGGGTCAGTGTGGCAAAAGCTGTCTTGAAGTCTCACTGAGGGTGGGCTGCAATGCCAATCACCTGGCGACGAAGCGATCAACAGCTCGAGGAACAAATAAAGCCCCAGTTGAGTACCAGAGCATCAGAGCATCAGAGCCAAGTGCTACGAGTCCTGGCTGTACTTCCGAAGGATCAAGAACCGGCGTTGATTGTACTTGCAGCCGCTGAAATTGAGCTGCCCGAAGAATGAACCTCTCAAATATAGATGCAACACGAGCTGGAGTCTGGAATAGCATGTAAGCCAAGTGCTAGAACGGTGACATGAGATTCCTCCATACAAGCCGCCGCTGCCAAAGATGTTTTTGGATGAGGCGAAGTTGAATCATGACTCAGACTTGACTCGAAGTGACCAGCTCAAGAAGCTGAATGGAGAAATGTAACAACTGACTGTTGAGGGCTCATTGTTGACTCTCTGACCCTGTCACTTAGTCACGATTGACGAACATTCTTGATGATAGTCGTAGTGATTGTCTGAAGAAGATCGTCGAGGTTCAAAGCCTCACGGCTGAAGTCAGCGACCTACGCGCTAGTGCACGTGCCTCGAAGCCTTTGAAAGACCCTAAATATCGCCTCGCTCTGCACCCACAATCCCACGTCACACCCGCACAACACTGAAAAGATCGATCTTGACACTGTGTACTGCAGAGTCAAGTTTCTGTCTACGAAGAACCTCTCGACAACTCGAGCGCTCACTGCGCCATCAACAGCCGAGATGAGTGACGCCCAAGCAAACGAGGCGGAGAAGAACATCGAGATCTGGAAGGTGAAGAAACTCATCAAGCGACTGGAAGCTGCCAGAGGAAATGGAACTTCCATGATTTCCCTTATCATTCGTGAGTTCTAGAGATCAGTGCGTGATGGACCAGCTCTGACATAAAGAATAGCGCCTAAGGACCAGGTTTCTCGAGCGGCGAAGATGTTGGCTGAAGAATACGTGCGCTTTGTCCCACTTCCCCATTCTACCGTGTTGTGCTAACATTCGCATAGGGAACCGCATCAAACATCAAATCTCGAGTCAATCGTCAATCCGTCTTGTCTGCTATCACGTCTACCCAACAGAGACTAAAGTTGTACAACAAGGTCCCTCCAAATGGATTGGTTGTTTACTGTGGAGAAATCTTGACATCAGAAGGCAAGGAGAGAAAGGTTAACATCGACTTCGAACCCTTCAAGCCTATCAACACCTCCCTATACCTTTGCGACAACAAGTTTCATACCGAGGCTCTCGCCGAACTCTTGGAATCAGATCAGAAGTTTGGTTTCATTATTATGGATGGTAATGGAGCTCTTTTCGGTACCCTCAGCGGTAATACCCGAGACGTAGTCCACAAGTTCTCCGTTGATCTGCCAAAGAAGCACGGCCGTGGTGGACAATCTGCCCTTCGTTTTGCCCGTCTCAGAGAAGAAAAGCGCCACAACTACGTCCGTAAGGTTGCTGAGTTGGCAGTCCAAAACTTCATCACAGCCGACAAGGTCAACGTTGCTGGCATTATCTTGGCTGGCTCCGCTGATTTCAAGAACGATCTGAACCAGTCTGACCTTTTCGATAACCGTCTTCAAACCAAGGTCATCAAGGTTGTAGATGTTTCTTATGGTGGTGAGAATGGTTTCAACCAGGCTATTGAGCTCTCCGCCGAGACCCTCAGCAACGTCAAATTCATCCAGGAGAAGAAGCTCATCGGAAAGTACTTTGAGGAGATCAGTCAGGATTCCGGTCGTGTGTGCTATGGTGTTGAGGACACTTTGAAGGCACTAGAACTTGGAGCCGTTGAAATTCTCATCGTTTTCGAGAACCTTGAGATTAACCGCTGGACCCTGAAGGATGTCAACGGAACTTTGACCATCCTCCACACCACCAAGCAACAAGAGGCTGCCAACCGAGACCAATTCATGGACAGGGAAACCGGACAGGAGATGGAAGTCGTCTCGCAAGAGTCCTTCCTCGAATGGATCGCTGAGAAGTACAAGGACTTTGGAGCAACTCTAGAGTTCGTTTCCGACCGTTCCAGTGAGGGTAACCAGTTCGTGAAGGGATTTGGTGGAATTGGTGGCCTTCTCCGCTACAAGGTCAACTTTGAGCAGTTGGCCGAAGTCGACGATGACGATGATTACTACGACGGTATGTGTGACGCTGCCCAGATTTTTATCAGAAACCTACTAATATGTGAATAGATTGACAATCTGATGCCCTCGCATTGGGCGAGGAACCAACTCTTGTCCCGTCAGGTCAGAATCTGTCACCTCGCCCAAGTGCCGTGCAGCAGATCAGACATCAGCCGACCCCGGTTGGCTCTCGCCAGAGAAGCGCTGTGTCAAGGCCCAGCCCCCTCCGGTCCGTTACGACGGTTACTTGAGTTGATCAAACGGATATCAGAGGTATGGAAACCCTCAATGAAAGAACCTCGGCAGCTTCGCTGACAAGCTAGCGTAGGATAAACAAACCACCTGTTGATAACACTCTGATATTTGCATGGAAAGTGTGGAGAATTGTGCGAGACAGATTGCTTATTATCAGCGACAATGTTTGTATTTTGAGATTTTCAACGCGAGGTGCAAAGTAGGCTCGACTCCCGTTTGATAGGTCGAATCAGGAGCAATTCGAGACTTATTTGGACTACGCATTTTTTAAGTGAACATTCAATCTACACTGTCTATTAAGGTGTCAAGCATCGGCGCAAGCTTTCAGCTTAAACTTTTGAGGTCTACGGTCATAAGTTGTACAGAGCATCAAGTATATTTCGATCTCTGTGTATTGTGCAAAACATCTTGGTAGCAAGAGCGGACTATTGAAAACGGAAGGTGGGGTTGGAGGGGCAAGTCTATCCGATACGCGGGGCAAATTTATATCGGAGCTCGAACACTCCTTTGAATCACAATCGATAACCTCAATCACGCTCACAATCAACGATAGGAGCCGAGCCGAATTGAAAGGGAGAATGTGGCAACCAACAGCAGCCCTTTGATGCCTAAATCCCATTTTATTTTATTCTGACATCGCGACATCAAGCCCCCAACCACTGCTTCTGCTCAACATCCCGCCATCATGGCTTCGCAAAACGACAAGCACGATCACCCTGTCCCTATTGTTTCTTTCCTTGGTCCTGTTTCTTCATACACCCATCAGGTACATACTCTTGCAGATGATGAACGCCCCCCTTGGTCCATTGGACTGACAGATTTCGACCTTGCTCAGGCGGCACTCAGTACTTTCGAGTCCGATCGATACGACTACCAACCTGCGGTCACGATTACAGGTACCGAATTTGCACTCGGATTCATTACACCATCTAATTGGGGGATCTAGATGTCTTCGAAGCTGTTCAGTCTGGTGAAGCTGCATTGGGCGTTGTGCCATTCGAAAATTCGACAAACGGAGCAGTTGTCTACACCTTCGAGCTTCTCGCAGATCGACATGACCGATTTCTAGACGTCACAGTCTGCGCTGAAGCCTACCTCGATGTCAGCCACTGCCTCCTAGGCAAGAAGTGCGGAAGCACTGATTCTCCTGACTTGTCTGGCGCCTGCACTCCGACAATGTCGAGTCCGAACCCTCTCAAGCCACGGGTCTCCCCTCTCCACAGCGTCAAGCATGTCAAGCGACTTCTGAGCCACCCGCAAGCCTTCGGACAATGCGAGACATTTCTAGGTGTCTATTTGAAGGGCGTTGAACGAGTCGATGTCAGTTCTACGAGCAGGGCGGCCGAGATGGTGAAAGAGGACACAACGGGTACAAGTGCAGCCATTGCGAGTATTCTTGCCGCCAAAGTCCATGACCTCGATGTTCTGGCGAAAGGGATAGAGGATCGGGAAGACAATACCACAAGATTCTTGATTATCCGGAAAGGTGTTGATAAGCAGGCAGGATCAGCAGAAAAGACCAAATCCCTTATCTCATTCAAGGTTGATCATGGCACACCAGGTGCTCTGGCATCGGTGCTCCATTGCTTCCAGATGTACGGCATCAATCTTACCAGTATCAACAGCAGACCTACCAAGGTGGTTCCGTTTCAGTACATTTTCTTCGTGGAGTTTGAGGGTAGCAAGTTGCATGATCTTACGGGTATGGTGAATAAGACATTGGATGCTTTAGAGAGCTATGTGCAGAGTTGGAGATGGTTGGGTAGCTGGGATGATAAGCTGAAGAAGAGAATATGAGGAAAGGATATTGCGGGCGGATCTGATATCTCTTGAGAAGACAACGAGCTCAAGCTTTAGATAGGATTTCCACAGCTTGGAGCAGCTCCGAGAACGGAGTCTTATCGATAAGAGCAATCAATATACCCCTGTCGTTGCGGACAGATCCCGTAGCTCGTGAGGATAGCTTCCCCAAAGCCGGGAGTGAAGTAACAAGAATAAACAACGAAGTGATATGAAGTCAACCACACTCTTTACTGTGCGGCACAACGGTGCAACTGTGTTTCGAACTTTACAAAGATCCCATCATGCAGCGATCCGATATTCGTCTACGGAAGTAGACCCCCCTTCAGAAACATCATCTCTGGAGACAGACTCGCCCCTAGAACAACCTTCTCTTCAAACCACACTCCATGCCGAGCTCACGTCCCGTCCTATAAATACGTCAACCGACTACATCTCCCCCATTCCCTGGAATCTCCTCAACATATCCCTCTCAGACTTCTTACCGCCGTCATGTCAATCACGCAATTTCAAGCCAACAGAAGCAGAGGATTCCACAGACCCAGCTGCCAACCCTTCTTTTGCTAAAACNCCTATNCCCCAGGGCCACCATCTAGTCTACTTTCCACCGCCAGTCCCCGACAGTAGTCTCCTCCCTGATGGCACAGACTCCCTCCACTCTCCTGGTGCACCATTTATCAAGCGCCTCTGGGGAGGCGGCTCCCTCGTCTTCAACCAGGAAGAAAGGCTCCAACTTGTGCCCAACAGGCTCGCAGTCTGCGGCGAAGAGATCACAGATGTGAAAGTCAAGGGTGTGGAGGGACAAGAGAAGGTATTCGTGACGGTAACAAGGAGGATCGCTTCTTTGGCAGCCGGGGTGTTTAGGACGGGAAATGCGAGCACGAGGAGGAGGCGGAAGGATGCGCTTCTCAATATGGATAAGAAGCAGTTGGCTAAGAGGTATGGGACGGAGGGGCTGAAGCCGTGGGCGGTGGTTGAGGAGAGGAATCTGGTGTTCATGAGGGAGAAGTCGAGGGAGGAGGCCAAGGAGGATTTGCAGAAGGTGGGAAGGGTTGTGAAGCGTATGTTTGAATCAATTGATTGTTTGAATACTACTTGGGAAAGGTTGCTGACAGCAGTTTTACAGCAATTCATACTCCCGACTTCAGCGTCTCTCTCACGCCTAACGCAGCACTCCTATTCCGCTTCTCAGCTCTCTCCTTTAATGCCCACCGCATACATCTCGATCCGCAATACACACGGGAGGTTGAGGGCCACCGACATCTTCTTGTTCACGGCCCGCTGACTCTAGTACTCATGCTGTCAGTATTGAGGTCTCAAATCACTGAAGCGAAGATGGTTCTGCGGTTCGACTACAGGAATTTGGCACCGCTGTATGTGGATGAGCAAATGACGATCTGCGTTAGACGAGACCCAGAGAGGGAGGATAAGCTGGATATCTGGGTCGAAGGGAGGGACGGTGGATTGGCGGTCAAGGGGAGTGCGGTTATTGGGGATGTTGAGCTGGACAGACAAAGTTCGATAAAGAGGAAGCCGAAGTTCAAACATCTTGATCTCGGAGGGAAACTGCCATATCGACAGACTTCTTTAAGTCACAGGGCGGGTAATTCTATCAACAACAACGATAGGATCAAGGCTCGTTAATGCTTAGACCATGTACAGTATAATTAGCTAAAATGATACCCAGGAGGAGGAGGCAATTCGAACTTTGGAATTTAGCTAGAGGCCAGTTTACCCAGGTAAAGTATACCATTTCATAGCATCTCTTCCTACGAGAGACATGTCGCAGCCAGCAAGACAATTGGCAAAAGCAGGACCTTTTTGGTTGAGGAATTTGTGTTGACTCACCCTAAGCATTTTTGCGAAGCTCTCGGTTTACTGCTTGTCTACTGTTTGTTGAAGTTCTACGAGACCAGCATCAAGTATTCTTCATTGATCTCAGCAGTGAGCAATCCTCCACGATGAAGCCGCTGCTTACAATGATAGCTTATGCTAATAGCTCATCGAGCATTCAGAAGTCTTTGGTTTCCAATTCAGCGTGCTGGGGGAAAAGATCTGTATGACTGTGGACGCATATGACAATGGCAAATACATTCTTTAAGTACATTCCGGAGATATCTCCGTTGCGTAGCACTGTAACACAGTGCAAATCGAAAGTGCTTCACGTATATTGATAAGCAGAGAACTCTACCTGAAGATCATATATAGCAAGATTGCTTCATCTTTGTAGCCCACTTCAGATTGTGACGACTTTTACATCTCATTAGATACAAAATTGAAAAACAGATCCCGATGTTCAGCCTCGTCTGTATATCAAAGTGATGATAAGATATGCTTGCGAAAACAAGAGATTGGACTCAGCAGATCTCGTTTCAAGTATATTTGTGTTATCAAAGGACGGGGACACGAAGGTCCGTTGAGCCGTAACAACCGTGGATCCCTGCCGGGAATGACTCTCTGGTCAACGAGTATATTCTCAAGACCCTTGAGGGTTGAATAGATGAGAACATGAAATGTGTTTTTAAGACTCTGAGATCGGAATTCTGACAGATCAACAAGCGAGATCTCAACATAATTAAACCGAAACAGGCGGAAGAACAAGGACAAGATCCTAAGGATAGAAAAGACGCTTCGACCAGATGTAGCTCCAAGCTCCATCAAGGTATGTGACGGTGTAATCATTTCGTACCTTGAGCTTGACCGGGTCCATCCCGCCAATCCGAGCTTCCATTCCTTCACATGACAAGCCAATACGAGAATGAGCCAGGGCTGAGCATCCCACTTGGGACATTTCTGAAGCTATCTAGAAGTCTCGTTCGTATTCGAGAAAGACTTCCTAGACTCGTCGACTGCATGGCGCGTCAAAAGTTGACTTTTTCTCTTTCTGTATCAGACCACCGCTAGCAAAGCGCATGTCGTTCACACTGTGCGGTCCTGGGTGGTCCCTCAAGCAGGGATTCCAAGGATAGCAGCGACCCCTCATCCAATGGATCGTCAGGGTGTGTCCATGGCCGTGCGTCACTTCTTGGAAACACATGCAAGCCCACCCCACCTGGCGCGGGCTTGAGAAAATCCCGGGTCCAAGAGAGGTTTGGTGTTGTTGTCGGTATGGGTATGGATGGCCAGCGGCCCAACCATGGGACGAAGAGGATAGGACAGGACAGGATAATACCCACGCCATATGATGTCTTTGCCCAGCTCTTTTTGTGAATATCTTCGTTTCTTCGTGTGTTCCTTGTGATTTGGTTATCATTTTGCGCATCTGCCCCAGCAGTCTCCGGACAATCCCCTGCATTAGTCTCTCCATCGCCTGCCTCACTGCCCGCGTATGCTTGCTTTCTGCCAGGCCATATCCTTCAACTAGCTCGGCGACATCATACATAACAGCTTTGATCAGCCAATTGTGCGGCAGCCGATTGATCTTGCTTGCTTCTCAGCCATCCTGTCCTTCCAACTGTCTTTTCTCTCTGCATACCATTGAATTGGATGTGCTCAGTCAGTCAGTGAATAACTCCTTCCGAAATCTGTGGCAACCGAAGACAGCCATCGAGATCCTCGAACCTCGCATTTAGTTGCCCACACGCACACGCACACCGCATTACAGCGCTCAGCCTCCCGCGGCCTGATTATCATTTACCTCGAGTACGCCCTCACCTTCCCCCGACCGATTGCATTTTGAGATCCTGCCGCTAGAATCTATCTGCAAAGCAACTGCTCGAACTTCCAGCTCCTGCAGAACGTCCCACCCAATGTCCTCCCTACGATTTTAAAAGCTTCTGTTACGCAGACCCGACTTGCAGACATACACCAACGCCTCGAGGAATGCGATGGCGCCTTCGGCGAAGGAGAATGGAGGAAGTAAGGGCGACAGGCGGAAGAGCATGAATATTTTCTCGAGAGGATCCTTGACAGGTCTCACCCAGATCAACACCGATGTCTCATCCAGCGATAGCCTAGACAATGGGGAGAAGAAGGAGAAGAAGAAAATGGGGAAACGTAGCTCGTTGTTTGGTCTTGGCCCAGGATCAAACGCTGACCTGTCACAAGACGGGTCGATGAGTCCTGTGAAGAGCAGTGACAAACTTGATTCTCCCAAACTGCGGCCCAAAACTCTCCAGAAAAACCGACCTGCTTCAATCTTTGGATCCTTGGGCAGGAAGTCTCTCACGCATGTGGATGAAGGTGAATCGGACAGTCTACATACCGGCACACCGGAATCTCCAGAACCAGAAGGCATGCATTTACAAGCTGGGCAGACGAGTAGCAGGACGGTGCTGTATCATGGGGAGATCCAGACGACAAGTGGCATGTTCAGAAAGAAGAAGGAATATTTGGTTTTGACGGATACACATTTGCTACGCTTCAAGAGCCAGGCTAGGGCATCAGAGGCTTTCTCCTCTATTCCTGTGCCACATGGAAGGAATAATGCAACGCGTCACCCTTCTACGACATCCATTGGGTCCTTGCAAGAAGTTCAGTCGAACAACTCTCATACTTCAGCAGAGCATGAAAACCAGATACCTCTCAGACAGATTGTTACCGTCTACCGACTCGAAGATGGGCGGCCTTTCTTCACAACTGAAGTGGTGTACTTGGACGAGGATTCATATGGTGTTGGGTCTATACAGCTTATGCTCCACGATCCCAAGGACGCTGACCTCTGGCACTCTTCAATCCGAGGAGCTGCACAGAAAGCAAGATTACTCATGACAGAACCATTCCCAGGAAAGATCGTTCGATATCTGGTTGCAGCAGTAGACAGCGTAGATGACTATAATGCTGACCACTTCCAAATATTTCGGGTAGTGAGACGAACCACAACAAAGGCTGGCCGTTCGGCCGATGACCTACAGAAGATGGGCTCTTCGGTCTTCTATTTAGTCGTTGGGATCCACAAAGTCCATCTAATACCACTTCCTGACTTCGGTGTGCCGTCTGGCCGTCTTTCGAATACCAAAATTGGTCGAGCTTCTTGGGGAATCGTATCCTTGGTTGACTTGAGAGTTACATATGACGATGACAGATTCGAACTGGCATTTCGACAACCAGTTCGCGTCGCGGAGGTACTCGAGCTAGCAGCTTCAGCAAGTCCAGATATTGCTTATTCACTTCTGCGAGCTTGGCGGCATTTGAAACCGCTTTGGGATGACCACAACTTCAATTATTCTGGACCAAGGCGAATAGTCGACACTTGCGAAGCAGGACTCACCATCGATGACGACGAGCTCGATGGCTTTGATAGAACGCTTGCGGCATACTGCCTAGCATACAATACCAACCCTCTCAACATCCAGTATGCAGTCGACTGGCAAGTAGAGGACGCGCCGGAATTTTGGCTCTGGCCCCCGAAATTTACCAAGAAGTACACCTTGCCAGAATTGTTGGCCATTATGCGGAGTCTGCGATGCAATGAACGGTTCAGGTCCATTTCCTTTAGGGATATTGATCTACATTCACTGCACAGTACAATCGATGGAAACGGTATTGAACATGCGGCATGTGCGACTCGGGGTGGAATTCCAATTGACGTGTACTTCAGTCTCAATCCAAAGGACAAGTCGCTGCTCTACCAAGAGGTACAGGCCCTTGCATTGAAGTCGACGAGGCTTAGGAGAATGGATTTCACCAACTGTCTTCCCAGGAGGCGGCCGAAAGACAATTTCGATTTCGACGGGCGTGAAGTTGAGAAAGATCCTGGGTGTGAGATTGTAGCGGCATTACTACCTCTCTGCCAGTCTCAACTTACAAATGTCGACTGGATCATATTGAATGGCATTGAGTTGGGAGAGACAGATCTAGATTACTTGATTCCTGCCATGCAGAAATCGCAAGCGAAATTGAGAGCTATTGAATGTTCTCACTGTGGCTTGAATGACAGAGGAATCATGCAACTCATCACGCATCTTGATCGGCAAAACGCTACTCTGGAGTACATTAATCTGTCTGATAATCCTGGGCGGATCAACTTGGAGCAATTCCAAGCTTCAATGAGCCGATTTACGAAACTGCGGAAACTCAACCTTTCGAGGACTACCTGGACGACTGGAGATCAGCCACTGGTGCTTCCTGAGATATTGATGACTTGGAAGCTCCAGGAGCTGATCTTAGACGGTGTCGCTGTATGTATCGCTCTTCCACTAAAGCACAATCCAGACTAATGCGGAACAGATCAATGCGAAAACACTCGAATCCATATCGACATATTTGGCAAGCGCAATGTCAGACGATCTCTATATTCTCAACTTAGATCAGTGCAGCTTGAACGGCGGCGACGTTGCTCTTCTGATGCACTCCATGGTCAGAGTTCCTGGCGAAATTCGCAGTCTCGAGCTCCATGTAAGTGCCAATCGATTCGAAAAGGGTGTCAGTGAAATAGTCAAAGCTATCCGAGCCAACCATGCCCCAACTCATCTTTTTCTGCGAATGATTGAATTTGCGAAGGAGGATCATTTCCGGGAGCTATTGCAAGCCCTACGGACAAACACTACGATCCGCGTTCTGGATATATCCAAAGCTTCCCTTCCTTATGATGCGGGAGAAGAAACTTGCGAAGCCATGAAATTAGTGTTTGAGGACAACAAAACTCTGGAAGACCTGGATATATCTGGAGAACAAGCCCATCTGGAAGTTACGCGATTTGGAATAGGACTCAACAGTGCGTTGCAGGGTCTCAAGAAGAACAAAACGCTCAAAATCCTACGCATCATGTATCAGAACCTCGGGCTCGAAGGCGCCAATACGCTCTCATCCGTCATCGAAGCGGATACAGGTCTCACTCATATCTATTGCGAGCACAACGACATCAATCTCCAAGGATTCACCACTCTTGTCAACGCTCTTGCCAAAAATTACAAGATCGTGCTACTTCCATTTTTACAAGACGACCAGACCACATCGATGAAGAGAATGAATGCCAACATGAGGGAGACAAGGCGCTCGGCAACTTCCAACAAGAACGATCACCACTTGAAGAGTTCTGTTCGACGTACACTTACAACATTTGGTGTCGGGCACGCAAAACCAGAAAAGCCCGAGCTGACTCCCCAAGATGTGGATGAGGTCGTAAGACTGTTGAACGAGCGTTGGCAGCAACAGATGAACCGATTAGCCCAGTTCCTCGAGCGAAACGCGAACATAGCGGCCGGTGCTCCAGGCTTCGGGGTCGACGGCGAGAGTATTCTCAGCGAAGAAACGATGCGTCCCACCACTGCTCTGAGCGACCAAGGTATCTTGGAGCAAGTTTTGAGCAATACTACGCCAAAGGTCGAGCTTAACAACCCTGTTGAGTCTCATGTTTACAACCAGACGCCGGCCATGAATATCAGCAGCGATTCTGCGTATGCGAAAGAGAACAAGGAAAATGGAAGAATGTCGAGTGTGGCAGAGTCCGATGACGAGGAAGAGCGGCCTGTCACTGCGAAGACTAGGAACGGGAAGGAGAAAGTGTTTGATCTGCGGGAGACGGAAGGCGGGATGTTTACGATGGAGTCGTGATACCATCCCTCATCCATGCGATTGGAAGGCACGAATGGCGGATATCCATATGGATCCCAATTCGTGGTTGTGGCATTCTTTAAACATCAGTGAATTGACGACCAGGATGCATACAGTATGCATAAGGAGCAGTGTTTTGTTGGATTCTTTCTCTTCGGCCGTTTAATCATCTGTTTCTTTGTTCATGTTTGGAGTCAGTTGGTTGCATTTGCATACGGGGGAGCTAAGTTCACTCGAACTTTGTGTCTTTTCCCAATTGGAGTACGTTTTTATATGCATAGCAATGGCGCTTGGGAAACTTCTTTTTTCAATCATTCGATTGCGCCTTCGCGTTGTTTTATTCGAAAGTCTGGGGGCTGCTACGTGGGAAATGGGAACGAAGGGAATATGGCAGTGAGAGGATACCTTCATGGATAAAATGCGTTGGTTTTGGTATGGTTGTTGGTGTGTGAGGAGTATGAGTGATGGACGAATGGCACGAGTTGCCTAAGAATACTATTGTGTAATACACTGTCTGGAATTATACTATTCTGTGCTTGCTGTAATGATGCTTGATGTGTGAAAGCATTTCTCTATGGTATTATTTGATCCTGATCTCCATTCTTTGCTATCCCGGACATGGGAAGGGATGAATCCACCTTTGGAACGGCGGGGATTGGACGGAAACATTGCTCGTGGTTGGATTAAAACAACGTGATTCGCGAAGTTGTTGTGCAGAAGGAGGAATTGTATATTCAGTCACAACTTATCCTGGATCGAAAAGGGGTTGCCAGCGAACGAGATTACAGAGTGAGTAGGTTGACAGTCCACAGTTGAAGCATATCGAGATAGAATGTGAGACCATCCTCGTCTTCCGATTCATAGACCTTCCAGAAGCACGCACAAGTCCCCCTCCAGCTCAGCACTCCGATACCAGCTACTCAACTAACAATCACTTCTCCATATACGCCGTCGTCCAAGGGAAATCCTCAAGAATCTCTTGCTCGTTAGGATCCCTGTATCCGAGGACAACATCGACGATTCGGATCAGCTAGAGCGTGACAATACATAGGACCAGGGTGATGATGAATGAGGCGCCTAGTATGGTGAGATATTGGTTGATGAGGTTGAAGAGGGACATCTTGGGGTTGATATGTGGTGGAGATGTGTTGATTGGTGTCGGTTTGTTTGGGTTTGTTTGGTTTGGCTCGCTTGGTGTTGAGTCGGTACGGTAGGGAAGCGAGATGGAGGAGCGGGAGGTGACGGAGATGGAATGGTAGTTGTTAATGAGAGTTTTCTACTGGGGTGTCTTGATTGAGCGGAAGGCTTGTATTTTGTGATTCTGGATGTATTTTAGTTTGATGGATGGTGGCATAACAGATGCCAGTGAATTGCCAATCTCGGTATGTGGATTTAATGAATCGTTGCTTGCTTGTTGACATGACTGCGATACAACATTTAAGCCACACTCCTTTCCTTCCTCAGCATCCGACGAGCCAACACAGTCATCATTCGTCCAAAGGAAAGGAGGATTACACCCTCCCATAACTTAGGCAACAGATCATGTTGAAGTATTATGACCTCTTTCTTGCAATCCTAAACCAAAGCCAATTTCCTGAAGCAAGACGCAAGCAAAGCCAGCACTTAACCCACTTCAAATTGGCATCCAACGAGCCCGTCAGTTCTCGCTCGCAGCGCCATTTCCGACACGGTCTTTGCTGACTTGTTCTTCGCCGCTTGCCTCTCGTCCAGGATCTTCTCCACAGTCGGTAAAATGAGCTTCTTGAAATCCTTCTCACATACAGACTTGCGGAGCTTGAAAGCCCAGACGAGAAGTGTGATGAGGGCGAGAGTAATGCAGCTTCCTATTACGGCTATGATGTATGGGTCATTCATGTTTGACCGTTGGCTTGGTGATTGTTTCGGTTGTACAGAAGCTCGATGTCTGTGTTATGCTCGTTTGAGGTTGAGTTCTTGTGTTGGGATGAAATGCTAGGGTTTGTGGCTCGAAAGGGAGTACAAGGAGGTACAAGTGTGCTAGATAGCTTGAACTTATAATTTGTAGGACGAGAATAGGCCATCGCAGAGTGTGACACATGCATTGTCAAAGCCAGATGGTTTGAGTGACAGCAACAAAACATGTAATCATGCAGCGAGATCGAGATGCCTATCCAGTTTGTAGTATCACGTTATGAATGTGTGGATAATGTCGCTGATCTTGTCATGGATCAAGTACAATGATCGTATTTCGGCTCGACTTTCTGGTCGTGGGGAGGAACTTGTTAATGAGTCAATTGTTCCGTATTCTGGAAAATGGAAAAGTTTGATAGAAAACAATCATATGTTCGTCGATGAAAATCCACAGTCGCGTTCTCGGTGTATCTATGTACCTGGAAGTGGTGTGTTCGCAAGATGAGTGGAATCGAACCCAGAGACCTGTGGAGTGGTTGTGTTGCTTAGCTTGATATTGCATTGCCTGCAATACTGTACTCATCCAGCAAGCACGACTTAATGACCCGTTCGCACCAGGATTTCAGTTACAGGAGATCAGATGACAGAGCGTGGATACATCACGACTGATTGAGTTCGTGCTTACTTAAGGGCAGTGGCCGACACGTTTACGAACACAATCCGCTAGACTCGGTTGCTTGAAGTTCTCAGGTAAGTGATTGCAATCTGAATGAGTAAGCCCAGGCAGATCTTGTTAAGGCAGTATAGCTAGATCAAAGCTACGCAGAGAACTGATCCACAGGGTGAGGTTGCTGGGAAGACGAATGTCAACATAATTTTCGCGGACATGTGCTTGATTGACCCGGCTGCAGCGAACAACCGAGGAGCCTTGGTTTGGCGAAGTGACTTCTCATGCATTGCAACGCCTCGGGACATAGCCCCCAAAGGTTGTGACAGCTGTGCTCATGTAAAAAGAGAGTGGCCAAAAAAGTCAGGGGAAAATCACAAGATTGTTCGGATGAAAAGAGGGGGAAGTGGTCAATGGGGGAAAACACCATTACTCGCATTCATTCTCCTGATGTGGCAGAAGTCAACATGAGCGAATCAGGAGAGAAACAAATAAAGCGCAATGCGGTGCTGTACTTTGACAGCAAGTGAACTTCGGATAGACTAGAACCAAGTAACGTTGAACGAGACCAAACCTGCCTTTCTGTGCCTCCCATAGCTAATGACATGCTGTGAACAACGTGGAGGAGGTCGCCACACATGGCAAGCCATGTTCAGGGCACATGTCAGCTGCAAGAGAAATCAATTTTGACGGGCTGTGACTTCAGGGACATGTCCCTGCAGTGATGGCGATCCATCATATCGAGCATACCATCTTTTCCCTTCCCCAGCGAGCACGACTCGAGCAATCGTTGATCAGACGTTTGCGGTATTTTCATCTCGGAAGGCGGCAATAGACGGCAAACCCGAGAACACCTCATCCTTCCAACTCGTCGGGATTTGATCTAGATTCTCTGAGAGTCACTGCCACCTTTCAACCTCCAGTAGGGTGGAAGCCGCAAACAGAATTTCAAATGGAAAAAGTTGTCTCAAATTGCGATATCCTGACCGGGCCTGCTTTCTTCCGAGGTGGTATGGTCTGGAAACGGAAAATTGGTGATCAGCATCGAGGCGATCCCTCCGAGTGGATGCGACACCCTTTCGGAAGCGGGGAGAATTGATCAGTGAGGCATATGGTCGTGATAGCGTTAGATGTGAATGCAACGGTGCCGTATACACCTGCTAGTGCTAGGATAGTCGTTTGGGATATACCGAGGGATTTGTAGAGAATTGCTGATGTGATGATCAGTTGGACATCAGTGTTGGGAGAGGAGAGATGAGGATTTACTTTGGTAGTGTTAGAACGAGAGGATTAGCTGGAAGCCAGAACACGTGTTCCGAAGTAGGACTTACCTGGATGACATTGACACCCGTTAAGCTCGTCATAGTCTGTACCGTAATCGAATCACCCAAGTTAGCTACTTCACACCCGTCTAACCTGATTTATAAGTAAAACACAAAACTCACACCAAAACCCTATGTCTAAAAACCCTCCAAATCTCACTGTAGCTCTTAATCTCCTTCTCCATCTCAGACTCAACCTGGCCCCTCATAAGCTCAAACTCCCTCTCCCCTTCCCCATCCTCATGCTCCCTATGCCCAAACTCCGTCTCCCCCTTACTCTGATCTCTATGAATCCTCCTAAACTCCTTTTTCGCCAACTCAATCTTCCCAGTCCGGATAAGCTGCCTCGGAGAATGCGGCATGAATGTAGAGAGGCCCGCGAACATGATTACGCCCCAGGGAATTTGCAACCCGAGAGGGAGACGCCAATGGGTACTGCCGTAGGGGAGGTAGGAACAGGCGAATCCTACCCACCGTCGAAAGTGGTGAGAACCAGTACATCAAGATGAGGTACATGAGATGGATTTGATGTCTCCAGGTACAGGTGGGAGTTTGCAAAGGAGATGAATCACTTACATTCGACATCATTGTCCCAAAAGAAATTCCACACCCAGAAATACCACCGATCAAGCCACGGTGTGCAGGCGAAGATATCTCGCTGAGGTAGATTGGGACTGTAGCTACCATTCCTCTGTTTCTCATTAGCCTCTCATCTCAAACCACTTTCCACTTCCACTCTCAAATCCGAACTCCAAATAGCACAAATCTTGATGCGATCATGTGAAGGAGTACTCACCCAACAGCATACCCAGCTAGTACCCGGCCCGCCAAAAATATCCCAAAATTCATAGCCGCAGTCTAGACGACCGTTCCAATAGTAACGATGATGCACATCAATTGCATGAAGCGGATACGGCCGATTTTATCGCCAATGACTGTTTGTGTCAAAGCACCGAGGGCTTCGCCTGCTATGTAGACTGCTACGACCTGCTTGTTGTCAGTCTTTGTTTAGGTCTAAAATTTGGATGGGATGGTAGGAGGGGGCGATGGAGGGAGAGGAGGGGAGGAAAGGGAGGAGAATTACAGCTCCAGTAAGTCCATTTGATGGATGGCCCATGTATTCTATCCAGCTTTTATATGCGATTGCTTTATCATCTGTAAGTTGCTGTTCCTCGAGGTGGGTATGAAGAGTGAGAAACGTACTTGTCGTCGCAATGCCAGTATCAAATCCCTATCAATAATGTCAGGAACCTTTCATAGAATCGTAGGATTATGGGCTGCATACCTGCCCAAAGCTCCACAACAATCGCCAAAACCGGAGCCCACACAGGTGACTCTGATGGGAGATTTTACGCCACATACGCCATTCTTATATATTGGAGCTCTTGTAACTGTAGATATTTCATTATGTTATACTAGAAAACTAACTCCAAACGCTTGCACAGTGCACACGAACTGAACGCCGAAGCAGAAACCATGGGTAGACTTACGAGCAACGACGCAATAGTCCGAGCCTGGCTTGAAACCAAAGCAATCCCCCTCAACCAAGGGGTTCATTTTGAACATTTCTGGGAGCGTGATGTTATACATTGTTAGAAATGTCAGGCATGTTGTCCAGCTGTCTGTGGAGACTGATAGTCTACACTCTGGCCCAACATCTCTTGAATACATGCCAAGGACACGAGGGTCAAACATGTCGCCTTCGAAAATAAGACGACCACATTGAAACAGTGTAGCAAACAAAGTCAGGACAAAGAAAAATGTACATCCGTGAGCTTGGCCCCTCATGATGCCTATGAAACGAGTGGCAAGGTAGATATTTATTCAATTGTCAGTACAGATACAAAAAACCAGAACATCGCACAAGAACCACCAAACAACACGAAACTTGGGGGAGGGTGCGAGGATAGGAAACCATCGACAAACAAAGGGGCTAATTCACGAATAAAAGTTCCTGCTTATCTTACTCCGTACACATCCGTAAACGGTGCACCCATACCTGCTTCTGATCAACGGCTTGTGCTTGACCCTGCACAACTCCAGGCGGATTGCTAGAACGGGCTTTAATCACCGTTGCTTCCATTAATATTGAAGTTTGGCATACCGAGAATTCACACCTGCATCTTCACGAGCCTTGTCGCTGTTGATGCAAGGCAGCTTTGGTAGTTCTCCATTAGGCGACCTTACGCGAAGCGTTCTCAAGGGTTACAGTAGGCGCTGGACGCCCGAAGAGCTATCGCTCCGGTGCAGACTGTTTTACTTCGACCACCTATCTTCCTCGTTTCCTCTCCCCTTTTTCTTTTCATGTCGATGCAGCCTAAATTAGCAACCATGTTTCTTTCCAAGTCTGGTCCACCCGAGATTATCGCCGTATTCTCCTGAATTGTGATACCCTCACCGACGTCCTTGCATTGACATCAACTTGCAAGCATGTTCACATGATCTGGATCGAGAACTCATCCACAATTATACATCACATTGCCAAGTCGACAATCAGGTGCTTTAAAGAGGCCGTAATGGCTGTAAACTCCCCCACACCCTTGATCAGGAAGCAATGTTGACCAAGCATGCAGGTACGAGCTACGGAGATTGTCGTAGCTGCATACCAGCGCGGCGAGCAGCCACCAGACCCATTTCCAATTGTCGAATTGGACACGGAATTCAAGAAGCCAGATCTTCTCGAGTTGAAGGCAGTTCGCAATCTGCAGCACTTGGTACGGTGTCTTGAGTATATGTTCCTGAACCCTGAACAGTCTCTTGGCAATCTCGGGGCATCCATTCCTGAGCGTGACGACGCACACGGGTGGGAACGCTGGAAGAACAACTTCTATAGAGCAGCGTACAAAAACATGCTTGTAGGAGCTGTTCTCTATGGAGCGTACAACGAACCTTTCTATCTGGCAGAGAAAGAAGGGCGTGCCGAGTTTCTGGACCACTGTACTTGCCCCAGCTATAAGAATTGGCTTAGTTCCATCACAGAAAGTGATATCGATTATCTTCGCCGATTCGCCGTCTACAACTTCGGCACCGAGGATGAAAGCGCAACCGGTCAGTGGATCTGGAAAGAGTACGAGAGGGTATTTGGTCCTCTTGCAGACTGGCTTGTCGCAGACGGCAAGACTAAGGGTGTCGAGGATAATTTGGGATACTGGGAACCAGAAGAAGATGATGTGAACCCCGAAACGGATGCGGCGCCCGAATATGACTCGGCCGAATTGGGTGTGCTTCGAGAAATCATGCTGCTCGTCGCAGGGTACGAGCATTTCCCAAACAAGCTAGCCAGCAAGTCCAAGCTAGAGAGACGGGAATCGACTTTGGAAGGGCGGCGCATCGGGAACCCATCCCTGAAAGTTTCTGTGGTTCTCTTTGGGCGCTTCTGCATCGAAGAAATATCGATGCCCAAATTCGTCGGTGATGGTGGCTCTTACCTACTTACGAAGTCGCTTGCACCGGAGACGGAATCACGTTCAGTGGATATCGCTTCCGTCCTCCACGCGCTTCAGTGGAAGTCAACAAGACCGGACTTGCACGATGGTTATCCAGCAACTTGTTTCCCGAACGCTTTTCAGTTTTTGGTCTATGTCCTGCGGAAACATGTTGATCTGAAATTCAAACCTGGGCTGTTCGAGTTTTGGTCTGATAGCGACTATCAATTTCAAGTGAAGAGTGGCTCCATCTTTGATGAGACGGATTTCACCCCATTTGTACACTACACACCACCGATCTTGAGCTATATGCAGTAAGCACTTGCTCTAATCAATCCTATGGCCAAGTAATGTGGGCTACAATTTGATTTGGAACTTGAAAGACTGCATACACACGCTGATGCCTGCGGATTTAATGGGTCGAGTTCACTTGGCGAGAGTTGTCCCTGATGCCGCAGCAGTCGCTAGACTTGGGAAATGGTTCTACACAATTTGGTGGCTGTTCAATTCGGCATCAGAGGAGGGTTCGTCACAGGCCTTCTGCGTGCAGCAGGGTATGAATATGGTTACCAGAGCCTGGGGAGTTGGTAGAAGATACGACACCGACAGCGACGATTCAAAGATAGGCGGTATGATACAGGCTTCGGCTGTCCCAAGAGCTCCGGAAATAAGTTCATCCCTTCTCAAAGTCAGCGGTGACCAGAGTTCTGGCTTTTTCGAGCGCCCGAAACCCCAATACGAGCTTGTACCAGCTTCAAACTTTGTTAACGTTAAACTGGCACCTTACAATGCGATTGGGGATGGAGTACATGACGACAAAGATGCGCTCAACTCAGCTCTTCGTGCCGTTGTAGGAACTGAAAAGATACTCTGGGTACCAGCTGGAGTCTATTTGATTTCCGATACCGTATTTATCCCATCAGGAGCGAAAGTTGTTGGCCAATCATGGTCTCAAATTATGGGCCGTGGGATCAAATTTCAGAACATCAATAGCCTTCGAGCTGTTGTTAAAGTTGGGAACGTCGGTGATGTCGGAAGTGTTGAAATCCAAGACCTCATCTTCACCGTGAAAGGCAAAGCTGCTGGCGCGATTGTCTTGCAGTGGAATATCCATGAAGCATCACAGGGTTCAGATGCCATGTGGGGTATGTCAAACACGGATTCTTCTTCGTCCTTGCCACCTTCCTAATGGTAGACAAGCCCGACGCTGACTTGACCTAGACACACATATCCAAGTCGGTGGAGCAAAGGGGTCAGACCTCCAAGTTGCAAACTGCCCAAAACTAACCGGGGCTGTAAACCCCAACTGCATCGCGGCATCTCTACTCGTTCATATCACTTCGCAAGCTTCAGCATATTTCGAAAACACCTGGTTTTGGGTTGCGGATCATGTTAGTCTTTCCCTCTGGTATTCCTGGCAGCACCAGGAAACTATTCTTTTGGGTGGATTGTAATGCCTTGGAAGATTTTTAGCTAACGTCTAGAAGGATCTTGACATTCCGGCACAAACACAGATTGACATTTATGTCGGCCGTAGTAAGAGAATACATCCCCAGACGGCTCAACAGAGAGGACGCTGAGTCACTGACGCCCATTTAGGCGTGTTGATTGAAAGCACAGGACCAGTCTGGCTCTATGGGACTGCAAGTGAACACTGCGTCTTGTATCAGTACCAGACTGTTGACGCCTCGAACATTTTTATGGGTATGATTCAAACAGAGTCTCCATATTTTCAAGTGGCTCCCCAAGCTCCGGCTCCATTCGCTGCAGTTTCGAGCTTCAGCTCTGATCCTACCTTCGATGACTGCGATGCTGAGTCAAAGACTTGTGCAGTCTCATGGGCCGTCAGATTGATTAACAGCGAGTCTATCTATCTCTATGGAGCTGGGTTATATTCATGGTTTTCGGAGTACCCACAAGTCTGTTTGCTTACCGAAGACTGTCAAGAGAAGTTATTTGAGATTGAAAACAGCAGCAATATCTGGATTTACAGCCTTATAACAAAGGCAGCCGTGGAAATGATCAGTCCAGCAGCCGGTGTGCCTGTGCTTGGTGCTGACAACAAGTTGAATTTCTGCAGCATAGTCATGGCGTGGCTTGGGAGCGCTCTCGGTGGAAGGTATTTTGGAAGCAACTTCCTGACGCGATGTTGCGTATTTCATTGCTCTCTTCCATCCTGGTGTCCCAAGCTTCTTGCTAACTGGTGGTTTCAGTGACGCTGTCAATGGGGTCAAGCACCTGTCGCCCATTTCGGCGACAGTGATACTTCCCTGCCACCACAGTCGCATCTACTGCAACCTTTACCATCGGCCCTGCCGGAGGGTCTATCATCAGCAACATCGATGCACAGCAGAATTTGGGGAACCAAAACCAGCCAAAAGGACCAGGAGAAGCTGCGTGTGCTGTGAGTTTACTACTTCGTTCCTTCCCTTGATCACGGCCAAACAAGGATTTCTGAATACCTTGAGCTGGCATTCCAATCGTCCAAGCACAGGTACTAACTACTCATGAAGAGATGTGATCTGGCAAGATTAATCACTTCTACATACTGCGGCATTGGTGGCAGTTTCTCAAATCCCATCGAGATTCTACCAGGAGTGCGTCTGTCGAGAGATCTGATCTTGCTTGCCGGATTTGTACCAAATCAGGAAATCACTGGGAAGGATGGCCAAGTTTATCCTGCTGGTGTTCCACTGCCGGGGACTGTTATTATTCCTGGTGGAACCATCTTTTTATTTCCATTTGTTATTCCTCCGGGGCTGGGTCTAAGCAATACTTACACGCCGTCATCACCTGGCGATGGCGAAGATGGGGATTTGACGATGTACATCATTACCACATTTTGGGAAGGGCCTCACACAGTATCATGCTCGTATCCTTGCACGATACTGTTCCCTCCGTCAACAACGCGATCAATTTGGACCCCACCGCCACTCACGACTTCACGGGATGGAAAAACAGAAGTGGTCATATTGCCTGTCCAGACCGTACTAAGCATTCGGATATCGAAAACAACAGTCCGTAGCAGTGACGGATCTTCACCAACAAAAGTCATCTTCCCAATTCTAGCGCCAAGGCCACTGTGCATCAAAATTACTCTACCCATCTTTGGTACCATCACCATCGGATTCTGTCCCCCAAAGCTCAAGCCATTTCCACCAGTCATACCAGAAGTCACTATCATCCCCGTTCCTCCAGGCAAAAAGCCAGGACCTACGACGAGAAACAACAAACCTGCAGCTGAACATGAACGAGTACGTCTATTCACGCTCTACCCTGTTTCGTTGGTGTCGCTCACCTCCTTGTAAACACCTCTTTCGATATTCACTAATTTTGTTTATCTTTCAGGAAGAAGAGGAAGAGGAAGAGGAAGAGGAAGAGGAGAACGATTCAGGTGGTACTTGCGCATTCTCACCATGTCCCGATGATGATGGTGATAATGATGGCGGCGGCTGGGCATTCGAACCAGCTGAGGATGACGCTGGTAGCGATGAGGGTGGTGAAACTATCGGTGCAGGAACCGGTGCCCCAATCACGAAGACTGTAATTGCGACAGCGACCGCCGAAGTCACAGTACGCGTCCCTGTGACTTCCACTGTTCTGATCCCGGCTTCTCCAACCGCAAAGCCACTGGTACCTCAACCACCGCCAGAGCCACAACCCCCTGCACCGCTCCCTGATACCGAAGCTCCAAGGTGCTGGCTCACAAGCAGTTATCGAGTTTCACCAAAAACAATGTCAGATAAAATAAGCGATTTCTGCGAATTTGCTGAGGGACGCTGGCTCGACTCATCGGACATACGCAAGACACAGACTGCTATAATCGATACCAGGTCAAGTAAGTACTATAGCAGGGTAGGAGTTCTCGTAAAGAACGGCTGCTTGTTTCAGATAGAAAGCGCTACCTGCTAACATGCTCTATCAAAAATTATGAATTGTGCGCCGAGGGCTGCGCTGGATCTTCGCATTGGGGGAACCGTGGATAGCAATTGTGCGCAGTGGTTTGCGGAGGTGCGGACCTACGAATAATTGGCAATCGCCATGGTTCTTTTGTATAATGTACAGCTTATCTACTAGAGAGTCCATTTTCGGCTCTGGATTCTCATTTCATTATCCTATGGACCGTCAATAGCACACAATTACGATATCGTTCGTGCCAGCTTGACATCTACCCTGTATGTCAGTGTTTGATTGGAGCTCGGGCCAATAAACTCAGCGGAAACAAGGTCTCAGATCCACCTCTGTGTATAAGTACAAAGACTGTGCTGTTGACGGTCCATGAGATGCAGACAGTTCATAGCCCAAGTAGTAACACTGTTTGTTTTGATTCGCTAGTATGTGAAAATTCAGCGAACTGGCGACGTAAATCCACGAAGGCCGCTGAGAGATGCCGGATTGCGACCCTCAAACACGAAAAGCGAATTAAAGACCTCAGAAAGAAGTAGGTGACACATTAATTTCTACTCTAGATTTAGTAAATATCGATATCACAGGTACTCTAGCCGGTCTTACTCTCAGGAGCCCAAAAGGTGGCTGAGAACTTAACTTATGTTCACCACCCCTCCTTACCTTTCCTAGAATTTGGCTAATATCAATCCCTGACTTCACGAATTCATCAAATATTTCAAAGTTATTGCGATTGTTAGCTGGTTTCCTCAGCCTGGCGAAACAGCTGTCGTATCAGCCAAAAGAGTAGATATTTCCACCAAATCGGCATTTCGTGATCGGATCGGAGCAGCTGTTGCTCTGGTACGACTGTTCGGCAGCAATGCCACTTCAAAAATCACGCAAAAACTCATTCACTCTCCTTTGTACCCTCTCAAGTCATGGAAGGGCACAACAGAACCTTTGTTTCTGTTCACTTTTCGCACCTTGCTTGAATTGCCTTCCGTAGTATTTTTTGTACAGTACTCAATACCTTAGCCCATCTCAATTCTCAAAGTTACGTTATCTAACCCACCCCCTATCTATAAAAATCTCATATCCCTATCTCCAAGAATCTCACACCCAAATTTCAAATCATCACATCTCCTCACCCCATAGCCACAGAATATCCGACTTTCAATAGGCTTAAGCACGCTGGGTCCTCTTGAGGAGCTACTCAAGTGAATGCTTGTCTTTCGAAGAGTAGGTAAATGAGTACCAAATCAATATCAACCATACAGACAAGTACTCAAACCTCAAATCCCCCAGTGACAAACACTTTCGCGGGCCAGGAGCTGAGGTAACAACACTGCTAGAATATTTCCTGAAACTTAAACCCCCCCCAAGCCTGAAATGCTAGTTCACGATCGACTTCTAAAAGAAAAATTGAAAAAGAAAACTGAAGAGCCCTTTGCTTAATTCAGCGAAACAGACAATAACCATATCCCGACTCTGGAAACGAGGCGTTTTTCCAACAACGAACATCAGCTCAAAACGAAAATTTAAAGAGTCCCCTCCTTGGATACCAAGATCCAACAGTCCCTCTCATACTCCGTACTTCTAGCTAAATCCAACGAAACTGGTTGAGTACTCAGAAGCAGTACTGTACTGTACCTCATCGGGGTACGTACCGCTCGCATGCCCAATTCTGGTCAAACATCCGACTTTCGAAACAAAACGAGTCGCGCTCGAGCTCTTGTCTCTCTGGAGTCTGGACTTGATAATAACGAGAGAAGAATGTACGCTAGGCTTGACAAGTCAATGAGAGGAGAAGAATGTGCGCTAAGGCATGGGAAAGGGATGAACAACTTGGGAAGAGTCCCGTGCGAGCCCTCATCCCGCCCTTCGTGAGGCAAGAATAGATGTGTGATGGATGCGGTCGGGAACCGTCCAGACTGACGAGCAAGCGTAGATAGCCTTTTGTTTGGACTCTCGAGCAGCTGCGTCATGAAGCATATGCGGAATCAAGGAGTTTGGTACCGTCCACGGAGGGTTCATGCTTGTTTGCAGCTTTTTGCTTTCGTCCTTGATCATGAACTGTTGGAGGAAGTGTCACCAAGCTTCGCTTCCCCGGAATTGATTTCCATCATGCCTCTCACTCTGAGACTAGCAGAGAAACACGATCCGTGTGAGGTTCTTATGTCAACGTTGTATTTGGTCCAAAAGTCTCGCGTGTGTCTTGACCAAACTCGAATTTGATCGCTGCTTCTCTCTGCCCGGGCAGATGATATCAATGCAACTAGTGCCCAACTGGGGTTAAATGGAAGCTGTGCCACATCATACCTCGTGATGCTGCCTTTGCTCCTGGATGTCTCTGTCCGTGCTCAGATTCAAGGACACAGGAAAATCTAAGATATGGTATCTGGGTGGTCTGAGGCTGATTTGAGTTTAATCGCACATTCCTTCATGAACAGAAGCGTCCAATGGTGACCTCGGTTCGCGGGGACTATCCGGAAAGCACCACACCAAAAGTCTGATCCGTACCTCATGGCTGGCAACATATGCAAGCTCAGCATGATTTCAGCTGATCAGGAGAGACGGGAACGAAGAAATGCAACTCTGTGAGGGAATAACCCGGTTTTGACAAAACTTTAGAAAGTTTAAATCGTTTCCTCGTTCTCTCGTCTCGAATTGCTTGAATTGGATTTTGAAATTTGGGCGTCAAGAACTTCTTGGCCTTCAAGAGCTTCTTGGCTCGGGCTACCTCCGATTTTAATGAGAATAGTCTAGGACTTAAGACTTCTTGACGCCATAGAATCATAGATCAACATAACATATTCGACTAGCGTCACCACTTCGTTCAGTGCCGATTGGGTGGTATGATTGAGGGTATCTTGTTGCAGCGTTGCACAGACCGGTTCGTCACCCCTCAGATCTTTATCACGCTGGTGAGGTGCCTCCGGTGGGGGTTGTGATCGAGAGACTACCATTCGCCTGGAGCATGGATAAAGCTCCAGTGTGAGAGAAATGAAAGAATCAAATGATACCCTGTAAAGCTTGGTGGCGGAGGATCTTGTCTTGAAGAGGCAAATACAGAAGATCGTACAGATAAGAATAGATGCGAGAGCGGGAATCCTCCCAGAGGTTCCGTTGAGCCTGCTGGAACGATTCGTGGTCCAAGAACAACACTCTTCATGCTGTCTTTGTCCTGCCATAGGCGCACGAGTGTAGGTTCTGCATCTTCAGGGGTCATCATCTCTTTGGAATTGCTGGTGCTGATGCTGGCAGGCTGCTACTAACACTGGCGTGCTCCAAGCTCAAGATCGAGCTTTCTTAAGGGATGATGGCTGGAGGGGAACACGCGGGGATACCTCCGTCACTATCGGCTTCCTCACTAATTATCATTACCCTCGGCACTGGGTGCTGTGCCTGGACTAAGAAGGAGCGAGAGAATGCGCGACATCGTTAGGGTAGAGGATATTTCCGCGGGCGAGAAGAGCTTCTAGCTGTAGATCATGCAGTTTAGGCTGTCTAGGCTCGAAGTGTCGGCGGGGTAGAACATGCTTCGAGGACCTGATAGCCGATGGGGTGCAAGTTGGTACTTTGCTTGGTATCCCCTCTGCCAAGTACAAGTTCAATTACAGCAGGTTGCAGAAGAGGCCATGTTTATGCACATCGATGTGCATTTATGCACGTCTATGCACGCCTATCTGATGAGAAGAGGCCGGTCTAGCCGTGCCGATGCTTAAGTTGCTTTCGCTGCCGTGCACCAAACGATGGATGATGGAAGGGAAGCATCTCGAGGATGCCAGCCACTTCAGGTTGAGAACCATGGAATCTCAAAGGACTGACCAGCGAAACCACATTTTAAAGTTTAGTAGATACAAGGGATCCATGTGTACTAGGATCTGACTGGCCTTCTGCTTGGCGATGACCTAGCGATGGAGTTGCATGCGGATGCGCTGTTCATTTATGTGTCTTAGCCCGGGGCCATACATGGCCTGCACTTTGCCCCAATGAGGTAGCTCTTTGCGGGGGCGTCAGGAAGGCGTCCACTTGCAGGGAACTTGACCTCAAAATGTTTTGTTTCTCTCCTCTCTTCTCCTCTTTTCTGCCCGCTTGCCCTCACCCTGTTTCGATTCGCTTCTTCCAGCTCGCCGAGGTCTCTCGAGGTCGACTCCACCCACAAGCAACACTATTCCGCTTGTGCCATGATTTGTAATTCGAATTCCAAGGAAAGAAAAGTCTTGTGTTTTGAATATGTCGAGATTTTTATGCCTCAAGATCCCTTCAGGCAAGCGAGTTTCGCCGGCCAGCCAGCATATCATTATTTACGTACTCTTGTGTGGTTTGAGTGATGGTGGCGTTGTGGTCGTCGGCCCGTCTTTTTCTTTCCCCCTGTGAAGATCAAGAGGAGAAGTTCAAAATTTCGTCTCAGAAAGCTGGGGCACCGCACAAAATGCACTTTTGGGGGCCGCTGATTGGCACTCTCGGTCATATGAATCAGGGATGGGGAGGTGAGGTTGGCGCTGGGCAGAACTTGTTGGATGGGGATACGAGATTGACAAGAGAACAACCGGAACCCCCCGGCGACATCGGTGAGTCGCTGAGTCTCCTTCGGGCGATCATGACTTTCTGTCGTGGTTGTGGTGGTGGTTGTGATGACATTGATGCTTTCATGCCTCCCTCCCCTCTATCCAATATGTAGCTCCCATCCAGCTGCATCAATAATAATCAGCTCGCCTCGTAGCTCGCCCTCGCTCGATCGTTGATCGCCCCTAAAAGCTGCCCTAACACAATCCCCTGCCTGTGGCCGGCTTTTTCATCTCACGTCGCATGGCATTTCGATCAATCTCAGATGGGATTGTTTTAGCAAGTCTTGGCCTCCGAAAAGGGGGCCACTCAAACAGCCCGGAGCATGTAACTTAGCAGGGCTTTGCTAACGTGCTGAATCCCATAACCGTTTTGGCGGGATCGGGTAGTCGATTTAGCTAGCACAACTGCCACGACCGAGATCTGATCTGATCCAACTAACTAAAATAGACTGGACTACAACGGTATCAGCTTCGAATGATACGGAGATGTACCGCTAGGAAGATATCAAACTTCACATCGGTCGCACGAAACGCTGCAACGACAACAACAACATGGTGACCATGTCTGCCAATACTCTTCGGCTATCGCCCACTTTTGAACAGCGGAACTGTGCTGCCGCCAAGCGAAGATTCGAAAGCATTCCCCTCCTTATCCTTGCGTGTCATATCTTCCGCTCTCGTGATTTCACGAAAAAACTGCCCGCCTTCCCGAATTGCTCTATGCAGGATGTGCCGAGCGATGTGCGGTCAACATCCCCAATCAAGAGAACGATGCGACTGATTGATCAGCGCAAGAGGTTTGTGCTGACAAGAACCCTCATCAGCTGTCAAACTGGACTGGCTGGTCGGCTGTTGCGGATCTAGGGCTTAAAGGACTTTTTTTACCGCAAAAATCTTCTGATGCTATGAATTTTGCCCTGTCGAGGACGGAAAAGTATCAAGGATTAGATTCTGCCCCAAGACTTCTGCTGTTCCCATGAGATCGCTTGAAAGAAAGGGTCTTTGGGAGCCACGAATCAATTTGGAGAAAAGCTGCGATCGTTTGAATCCTGCCCGCACCAGCCACATCAACTCGGGTCGCTAAACACCATCCCCTTTCAGCGTCTGTCACAAGCTCATGGTCTGCAAAGAGCAAAAGTATCCATAATTTGCTTCCAACCAGTCCTGTTGTAGCTCGAAGCAGAAGGAAGACTAACCTTGAACATCCTGGACCAAGGTTTTTCTTAGCCTCCCTTCATAGAAAATCGATATCAATGGACGAGCAATGAGGACCTCGCCACTTAGCGCCTGTATTGTTTCGGTACTCGTACGAGCTAGTCAAAACGCATCAGTTCACATCAGTTCACTCGCTTGGCTATCACCCACTGTTGTTCAAGATGTTACCGCAACATCGAGAGAGCGGTCTGCAGACTGCATTTTCGGAGACTCGGTAGCACGGCCAGATATCTCTCTTCGTGCATATTCAATGACTGTCACCGCTTTAGAAAGGCTGAGATCTTCAAATGCCAGTCACCTCTTCGTCGCTTTTTCTTCCTCGCCTCGGCTGACAAGTCATCCCAACCCCTCATTTGCATGCAGCAGAAGCCCCGAAGAGCGTTCCCTGTTGACGTTCTCGACCTGGCTAAAATAGAATGTGAGCCCTCCTTCTTTTGGCAGGCAACGAATGAAGGCTTACAGGCAGCAAAAATGGATCTCGTCATTACATTTGATAGGACAGCAAATATATTTGTTGGGTAGCAGTGGAGGAAATCGGAACGGCGAAATGATTCATCACCTATTCTATTACTCTGCCTTTCCTCTTCCCTGGCCTATAGGTGCAAAGCAACTCCAGATTGTACAGGCATAGCAAGTCAGACGGCACTTACTTCTCGTGGAGGTAATCCGATGAGATCCTTAGAACCCTGAAGACAGGGTGTGATTTGATTGCGAGCTCAATTCACACGACTCAATGCGCTCATATAATCCCCTGTTGGTAAGTCGATGCAGAGCACCTGCAATGGCTACCCTCAACGTGGCCCCCCTGAATGATTATGTTGCGGGTGCATTTTATCTGCTTCGAGGCATCAAGCCACGTTCTCTGTGCTGGTCTCTCCATGCTGGTACTACTCGCCCATGTCCTGTGCATCCTCTTTTTGAGATGATTTATCTTGTTGCTGGGGACTGACCGTGGGGCGGTGCTGGTTGACAGTTGATTGTTGTCCAAATAACCTCGCCCTATGCCCCTCCATTAGCTCTTTGGTAGTCGCCGCCGCCTACCTCACGCTTGTCACTAATCATGATCTCGAAATCCACTACCCCACGATACAGTGAGTATCAATGTCGCATATTTGACTTTCAATAGAGGAATGCGAGATACCGTTAAGGTTGGTCTTGGATATCAACGGTATTTTCTCTAGCAAAGGCTCATCCTATAGATAACTGTGGAAGGCAAAACCCTTCCTCTTTTTCCAACAAACACCGTCGTGGTTCACACCCAGAAACTGTGCCTCTTAAAGAGGTGATAGTCTCTCCCGTGCATCTGGGTCAGCTACGCAAGCGTCTCCCCAATTTCCAACATCCATCCACTGATTCCACTCCACCTCCATCACCAGCATCACTAGCTAGTGATCAGAAAATTGCTTTGTTCGGGAATATAAGCTCCCGTGTTTGACAACCCACTGAGAGTCGTCCCAGTGGTACTGGTCAGTGTTCTGTTAGGCCTTCCAGATGCCAGTTTGGCAGATCCAAGACTTCCTAATCGCCGGCATCAACACCACTGGCAATCGGCAGTGAGGTCTTGTCAGGTCTCTGGTCCTTTTGAGGCTTGCCAAGCAAATTTCCCGTAATCCCAGCCATCTCACGACTGTGCTGTGCCCTGCCCCAGCTCCTTGCCCTGTCTGCTTGGAGCGCTAGTCAAAGAGAAAGCTAGCCCGCCCTCCCGCGCAATAATTGTTCCTTCCTTCATACCGAGATCTGGAGCGTCACGTCACGTCCAGTCCATCAAGTCAAGTCAAGTCAACTTCGACCCTTCAGCCCAGCAGCGCTGCGTTGACGAGCTTTCATCCGGCTTGTCTCTCCCCCGCGCACACTACAGACTTCTCATCACGCACGATACTGCCTGAATTCTAGTTCTATCCAATCATCCCGAGCCCTCACAGTCCAGCCACTTCACTCTGTGCACGCAATTTTGGACGTCGGCCAAAAAAGCAACCTTCTTCTCCACTGCCCAGCAGGAACCCAAAGACTTCGCAACCTTCTGATCTTCCCTGCCAACAGCGACAACAATCAAAAGAGAAAGGTACGGAATCAAGTGAATAACACCTCCAAAGATACAAACAATTTCGAATTGGTCTCGAATCTGCACCTGTACAATTCCTCGTACTAGCGCCTGGGCTTATTAGTTCTCAGATTGTTCCTAGCCCTTCCGTCCCCTCCCTCGGCTCAAAGTCAAACGGACACCAGCCCTCACTATCGTCAAGCATCACGCTAGACCTCGACACAAACAAGAGCAGACCATCCCACACCGCACCAACGCGAACGCTGCCTCCGCTGACACTACAGCTGTCGACACCAGCAACCGCGACCAAGTCTTCGACCGTGCATCCGCTGGAGGTTCTCCCTAAGATAAACATTGGACGGACACAGAATAGAGTAGGGAGCCGCACGCTTGCGCAGGACCAAAAGGAAACATCGGACGAGATAGTCTCAAGACCATCAGCGGCCTTCAAATTCGCGACAACACGTTTCGCCTCGAGTCGACACTTACACGCCACGTAGAATCCCACGCTCTGTGAAGACTGAAGACAATAGATCGGCGACTGCAGGACCTGCTCGCACATTATTTCGCGCGGCATTCTTTCCTTCTCTTCCCTCGCCACAGTTAACCTCGGATTTGAAATTGTGAGGTTTTAGAGTTCGGACTATCCCAATACATCCTGTTCTCGACCTTTCGTTACCTCATCATCGATTTCTCGAGCTGAAGGAAATCTCCCTTCGGATTGGCATCATTCAAGCTGGAGTAAACTAAGGATTAATTCTCCGCACATCCTCATCAGGCAAGAACTTGAAGAAGCACTCACTCAGTCACTAGTTCTGATCAGGTTGCTCTGAAGCTAAACTCAACGTCGAGACCTTAGTGGCCCTGTCGCTCGGCCCAAAAGACTCCAGATCGAAGGCCACAACGCAGTTGGCTAGCTGGGAGGAGACTAAGACACACTAGCTGGATCACCCAAGTTCAGCGCCTGGGCCGCATCTGGTTTGGCGAAAGCATCTTGACGTAGATCTGCACCTGGACTGTGAGTGCTCCCTGTTAGAGTTTACTTGGTCGCACACTACTGGGAGATCCAGACATCACTGGATCGGCATCTTCAGCAGAAGTACTGCTAAGAAGGTTCAAGCAAGCAAGCAAAAGTGCACTCTTTGCTGCTTGGGACATCCCGGAGCGAGTTGACCAAATTGCCATGGAGAGAGCCCTGGCTGACAGTTCAGTTGAAACTTACAGCGGTCACTATTCCTTCTTGTTCCTGGACTCAGAGCCAGTACAGCCCTGAGCAGACAAGAGAGAGCCCGGCAGAACCCTGAAATTGAGCTCGCGCCGACACTGACAACCACTACCACTCACTACTGGGAGACACCCGTCCACCTGGTGCCTGCGTGCTGTGCTTGTTTTCCACCGGCGACCTCCTTCTCCCCTCCGCAGTCCTCACCAAACCAAAGTCAACCAAGCCCACACACATCTGGGTCGACCAGCCCTGAGCCCACACACACCTCAATCATCGCCTTTCCACCCCAGGCCCACCTACCAAGCACACCCGACTACGCTCAGCGGGATCCCTGTTCTAATTCCCTGCACCCTGCACCCTGCACCACTCCTGCACCTGCACCTGCACATCCTTTTCCTCCCCTCTTTTCCCATCCCAGCCCAGGTTCCAACGACCCACGCTCACACACACACACACACACACACCTTTCACCCACCACCCACGTCAAGGCTCCATCTTTCCATCTGCCCGCTTTGCCGCTTACGGACGGTCTTCTAGCTTCACTCCAGTGGAGACCCATTACGCTGTTCTTGCATCAGCCATACGCCATACGCCACCCCTAAGGCTCCATCGAGACAAGCGCTGGAGAGAGACTGACCTAAAATTTCACACGGCCCCTCGAGTTAATCCTCTCTCGGCCACAAGTCTCTTGCCTCTCATCCAACACTTTTGACTTTGTGGATCGTGGCCGAGTATTGTACGGTTACTGCTACTGTTGGGCATCTTCAGCTGTGGTTGTGTGCGCTCTCGAATCATTCATTACCCGCACAATTGCAATTGTGGTTGTGGTTGTGGTTCAGCAAAGAAGAGATTGTGTCATTCATTTGTTCATTCACCACTTCTTGCAAAACACTCTTTCGCGGAGTTCACCTCTAGACTCGACAAATTCCTAGTGACGAAGTTCACTTTGCCATACATAACCCTTAGTTCGACTCGCCTACTCTTCGACTCGACTTCCACTTCTCTCGCACTTTCCTCCATCCATTAAAACCAACGCCGCGCCCCCTTCGATCTTCACCTGCCGCCAACTAAGACATCGTATCCTTGCAACTCTCACAAGTCCACACACGCTGGTGGCTGTTGCATCCCTTTCCGGCGACTTTTAAGAACGCGACTATCCTATTCACCTGCAAGCTTCGAGCTACGATCGTCTTGCAGCACGAGCAAGCAAGCAACGCCTCCAAAGCCTCCCAAAGCAAAGGTGATCTCCAAGGCCGCGGCAACACGAGAATCCGCCGCTGCGAACATCACATCTTAAGCGCATCGGTACCTGTCGCCGTACATATCTTTTGTGGCCTGCCCGCATCCGACTTGTATTTTGCACTACTCCTACCTGCCCTTCGTTCCTCATCGTTGTCTCGTTCTTGCCCTACCCTACCCTACCTCGAAGCGTAGTCGAAAGAACCACCCGCCCACCTACCGTCCAGCCGATCACCAACTAGCGACGACCCCCTCCAAAACCCCGGAGCCGTAGTATGTCCTTGGTCTCCCAGCATCTTTCAGACAACAACACCAACTCATTACTCTCAAGCACAGAATTCGACGATACTCGCGACGAATCCACCAATTCCTTCACCGAAGCAGCATTAAGCAAGCTTCTCGGGGTCTCGACCAATTCGTCTCGCCGTTCTATGGACAGAGGTGCAACTCAGTACTCGCAGTCAGGTTTGCACTCACCGTTCCAACACGCGTTCAACGACGCTCAGTCTGAAGAAGAATCCGCAGATCACGCGTCTGCTGCGCATTACACGCCCGAAGTTCGATCGAATAATTATTCGACTTCCGCGACTCCTACTTCCGAGTACGGTATCTACCCTACTTCGGCGCGCTCAGGTTCTTTCCCAGAACACATACAACGCCAGTATCATCCATCCAGCAACCACAGCGGTAGCAACGGAGGAGGTATGGCTCAACCAACAAGTCCGTCACTGCCTTTGCAAGATGGTCGCAACCATCACAACACTCAAATCAAGTCTGACCAGGATGTTCCTATAGATCCATCCATTGCTGCGTCCAGCCCGACCTACCCCCAACACAACGGCCAATACAGCCCATACCCTCAGCAAGGTGATATGTCGCACGGCTATCCTCAACACCCCGCCGGCGGCGCCATGTACACACAACCTCGACCCGACTGGGCTGGTTATGCCGGAGGACAACACCCCATGCACGGCGGATATCCGGTCAGTGGAGCCCAGACACCTACCTCTGCAGCCCCTGCTGGAGCGCGTCCTGGTCAAGTAAGCCTTTCTGATTCGTCTCAACCCTCAACTGCAAGGCCATTAGGAGTGAGCGGGCGTTCTTGGTCGCGCTGCGATGCGCGTCGAAGTCCACACGAGCGATCGTGAACCAGTGTTTGTTGCGCTTGACCGCGCGCGAGAAGTCTCGACGCGTCGAGTCCAGAACGACGTACCTCTTGAACATTCGGAGAACAGCTAATTGAACAGCAACTTTCACAGGTTTACTCGTTCGTCCCCATTCCTGGTGCTCAACAACACAAGCGTCCACGCAGAAGATACGAGGAAATCGAGCGCATGTACAAGTGCGGCTGGAACGGTTGCGAAAAGGCCTACGGCACATTGAACCACTTGAACGCTCACGTAACCATGCAATCGCATGGCCAAAAGCGCACTCCTGAAGGTATGTTTGATTTGCTTTCATTCTCCCATTGTTTCTGGCACGATTCGTGTTTTCGTAGTTAGATGCGTATGCGCGCGGCGTAGTTGTTGCGATGCGGCTCTTCGAAATGCAGTTGCGCCACGATGCATATGTTGGTTTTCAATTGCGCTTGTAAATAGCCCGATATCCTAGTCAGTTCTATATGATACGCGGGATGATTTTCGTTGGCGTTCGAGCTAGGTCAGACTGGGACTGGGGATAGCCTCACTTGATCGGAAGCTAGCATGGGTCGACCGAAGCATCGGGACTCTTTGTGTAACATGAACACGCTAACACAACACGCTTAATAGAGTTCAAGGAAATCCGCAAGGAATGGAAGGCTCGCAAGAAGGAGGAGGAGAACCAACGCAAGGCCGAGGATGAGCGTGCCAGAGCCACGGTCGTCCCTGCTGATGGACAGAACTCGTCCGACAATACTCCTGCTGGCTATCAACAACCAGGTCGATCTGTTCAACTCCCACCCATCGGCTACCAACCCGGGGCTCAGGTACCAGGCCAGTACCAGGCTCCATCTGGCGGCGTCCAGCAGCTCCAAGGCTATGGTGGCGAGAATCATCTTCAGTACTCTGGCTACCCAGCATCTCCTTATGGTGCACCAAACCAGATGTATAACCAACGTCATTACACCCTCTTTTCTGATCCTATTCGAGAAGGATGCTAATGTGTCTTTAGATAATGGTGGTCCAGCTCCCAAGTATGAACATTAAACTCGCCATCTCTCTTTCCTCGTCCATCAGCATTGTTGCGGAAAAGTTCACAGCTTTTTGGTCAAGCCTGGACTCACCGAGGATACCCTGCTTGCTTCATAATCCTTTCCCCACGCGTGTATCATATGGGTTGCTGCCTAGCTGCACTTGGTTGAGTCGCTTGTCATGTTTCCTCGATTCTTAGACGTCCTTCGATCCAGTTCGGCAACGAAAACGATTTGCATGGCTTGATGAACTTTCCATTCTCGGCAACGGTCAATTGGGAGGTGGTCGGTTGCATTTTGTGGATCTTCCGCGGCGTCGTTCGGGTCTTTACTTTCGGGGTCATACATGACGTTGACGAGCTGGGATTTTTCTGACTTTGTTTGGAGGGATGTTTCCGGCCTACGGCTTCTTCTATTCGACGTCTGGGTCTTTTCGGCTACCCGACTTTTCTTTAATCGTCTTTGAGTACGTTTTCGTTTTCTTTTTTTGCAAAAATCCATTCTGGCTGCATACACGGGGGTCACATTCCCCATGGAAGAGGGGTGTTGGTTGATCGTGGGGGAACTTGCCATAGCTTTCATGCATGCATGGTTCTACGCACCAGAAGAAGGAACAAGCAGCAGCAGCAGAATACGTTGTGGGAATTAATACAAGCATCAAAATACCGGGCTGTGTCTGATATTTATATTGTGGTGACTTTGACATGTGAGAAAGAACGTCTTGATAGTCACCTCGCTAGCTGATTGCCGAGAGGTGTCCGGCTGTTGACACCAGTCTTATCGAGAGTTTATTTAGTCGGGACTCAGCAACTGAACTAAACATCCTAAGTTTCCAAACCAACACCAGCACCAATACCAATACCGGGAGACTTCACCCGCCTCCGCCGTTTTCCTAAAGTATGCTTCTAGCATATAGGTTGAGACTCTAACTTTCGCTCGCTCGCCCGTTCCCGAGTCCCCGATCTCTCCGCAACTCTCTCGTGCTATCTATCTCATGTCACAAGCGTGCTTCGCTATGTTGACACAGCGTCTGAGTAGTACGGTAAGTAGGGTGTGAGTTTAAGTTAGTCTGTGGTTGGGTAGCTGTGAGGAATTAGGTGAGGAGTTGGAGTTAGAGACCGTTATCTGTCAGGGTGGAGAGGTTGGTGGTTAGCGTTGATTGTGTTGAGCTTTAGATGTCTTTGTCTCTGCTTCGGGTTGGGCGTTTCGGTATCGCTTAGTGTGGGATTTGTTGTTGTCTTTGCAGAGGGAGGGGGAGAGGGAGAGGGAGGAAAGGTAAGTTCTTGGATTTACGAGATTTGTTGTTTTGGGCATGGGCTTGGGTGTCGATGATGCTTGATTTCTTTAGAGGTAGCTCATGAGGGTTAAGAAGGATATATCCAGGTCTTTTTGCTTCAATTCGCTCTCTCTGCTTTGAGTCGCTCTGCTTCAGTTCTGTTTGGGCATACGGTCATGACTTGGAAGATGTCGATGTCTATAAAGTTCCAAAATCAGGGGTTGGAAGGGTTGGAGTGGGTGCGATGGTGTGGCCGACCCCGGCATCGACGACTTGGTGAATTGATATGTGCTTTGCTATATGTTTTGTACTCTTTCATCGAGATAGGCGAGGAGGACTGACGGATGGATCTTGTAGGAAAGGGCCAAATGGTTGAGAAAGGGGATTTTGGAAGTGAGGGAGCACAAAGGAGAGAAAAGAACCCGTAGATTAGCTGTGATTTGCTTGAACGTTTTCGAGTGGTAGATTGTTGGTTATGACAGAGAGACGGGGGAAAGAGTATGTGGCCAGGGGAGAGAATGTGTCTTCTGTAAGTGCTCCAAGGTGTCACTTTGTCAAGTTCTTCTATGCCATTGACGATTTTCCAAGCAGTGTTCTTCTTAAGTAAGAGCAGGAATTGCTTGGTAATTCGGACATCTTCTTCAAGCCCTGCTGGTGAACTCTGAAGGTTGAAGTGAGTAGCTGTAGGTGGCTCGGCTGCTTCAAACTGGTGCAAGAGCGTCGCCCCCAATCTTGGACTCACTCCTTATTTCCAAGCCATTATTCTAAGAATTCCTTTCCCCGACGCAGGTAAAGATATTTCCGTCATTTTGACTGAGAAGTTCCATCTGAAAGGTACTTTTTGGACTGATCCGCTACTTTGGTCTCGAATACTGAGTTCTGTTGCAAGTCGAAGGCCGACTGCTTGAACTGATCCTGTCCATATCGGTGAGTGTTGTCTCTCTACTATCCGAAGGTCAGCCATCAGCCATTGAATTGAGATAGGGATGGTCTTCAGTTGTCAGTGTCTAGCTCTTGACTCTCTTGCGTCGAACTCAGGAGTGATGCACGCGGTACACCCTTCCTACTTCTCTCCTCGATCTCGCTCAACATCTGCCAAGCTTGACGCGGACAATGTCGAGCTGCGTCTGAAGTGCACGCTTTCTGCTTCGTCACTGAAGAAGATTCTAGCTACAGATCTGCTCTTGCTACAGCCAAGGACGTGTGTTGCGACCTCTTACGTGCTGTTTAGCATCGCTGCGTGCCCCAGAAAGGGAAGCAGCAGAGGAGGAGGCCAGAAGCAGCACTAGTGTGACTATAAGCCCCCCCTCAGATCATGGATTCTCGGTCAGCTCTCAATTCTCTCCTGCATCAATCTCGATCTAACTTTCTGTCAGGTTTCGGCCTGACTTATGACTTGACGATGGCGATGAGGTCACTGCCGAACAGTGGTTCTAAGAGAGTATACAGTCAAACAGGAGAGACTCTCTTCACATAGATTCATGTAAAAGAGAATCGAGAAAGCAGAAGCTTTTTAATGTTGCTGTGTTTCGATCTGTAAGTGGCACTGGTCGCTTTCGACCGAGCAGACGCCTTCTGGCCGGGAGACATCCTTCGTCACTTGAGAACCAACTGACGAGACGGGCATATTAAGGCTTGAATTTTTATAATATAATTGATACTGAAAGTGCTTTGACTCTCAATTAATATTTTTAGCTTGACCCAGTGACTGCAGTAATATTATCTCATGTGGTGGCCAGTGTGAACCAGGCGCAAATATCAATCTACAACATCATTTTCTTCGTGCCTTAGTGCTCGAGTGCTAGTGACCAGATTCAAAGAGATTTAAGGCAAGGAACTTGCTCCCTCCGTGGAGAAGCGCTGCTCGGACTGCATCTCCTTATTTCTCCATCCTGGTATAGGTTGTGTGCTCAAAGCATGAGAGCCGAAACTCCACGAACACATGCACCTTTGAGGCGTGAGCCAGGTGAGCTCTTCAATGGCCTATAATCAACAGGTGAAAATACCAAATTAAGTCTTCCAGATCTGTGGGTTCAGACTTGAGAAAGGTCGAACATTAGCATGTTTCTATGTGTTTCCATGTGCTCGCTTGGACCTTGGCCTGCTTCAGACAAAAGAAGATTACTTAACTCTGTCTTGGGAATTTTTGATCAAAGGAAACCCTGGTGAATCTGAAAGCAGTCTTAGTGCTGATTCTATGCTTCGGTTCCATTTTAGCCAGCGCAGTGCCAATGCAAATGGCGACCGACTGCTGGGACAAACCACTTTTGGCTGGACCTCAAAGTACGCCCTCTGCACTTGAAGTACGTTGGACAAGCATAAACGTAAGATGGCTCCCAGATTGTTGGGTCTCATTTTGGATGGTCAGAGTCTTGCCTTCCCAAAGAAACGATGCTCAAAATGACGCTCGGTCAAGTCAGCGCTGGCAAAAGGTCTCTAGCTTCAAGAGTTTTTTTTCCCCCCAAACGAAAAAATAGCAACGCAGCCAAAGAAGCTTTTCTCCTGATGCTCAAGCCTAATCGCCGACTCCAAATATATTTTACTTCCGAGCAAAAGTCGGTGAAGCCTCTCCACAGAACGACTGGACCTCGCTTCCAGACATGGGTATTTAAGTATCCACCACCAACCCACAACAATCTCGACTGCGTCAAAAGCATTAAAAGCAAAACAAAAAACATACAACAGTGGGTATTCGCTGGTGGTCACCCACCCAACTACTAATCCACCGGTCTGGTGCTTGTGTATGGCAGAGCGGACGGGATGCCCATTTCTCACCAGCCTATGGTCGTATGTGACAGTGAACGGCTTGTCTGAATACTTACAGGATACTCAGAATGGAAGTACAGAAGTTCAGAACCAGAATGGAGGACTAGATTATAAGCAGGAAAAGTACAAGTAGAGGAATGCCAGACAAGTATATTGTGTTGGACTCGGGAATGCTTGCGACCCCAAAGTTGGGGCTCTGTGAAGGCGACAAAACCGCTCAGACAACTACATCGATTATCAGAGGGAGCCCTGGTGAGTTCGGCATCCTTGGATAACCATTGAGACTATTGCGTACTGAAAGGATTCGGGGGGGGAAGCAATTTAGGATGGGGTGGGTGACTTGTCTCGTTGTATTTCCATGATCTGATCCTGCTTCTGTAAAACAACTAGGTATCGAACCCGCATACAATTTCGGGAACAGTGGCCATAATTCACTGCAGAAAGCAGTAGTTTGGCCGCCAAATCAGTTCCTGAGATTTCCTATGTGACTTTGAGCATGTTCTTCTCGCACCACTGGCATCTCTAGAACGAGGGAAGACTCAGATATCCAAACAACACTTTCCAGTCGACACTACATCATCTGGTTGGCACCTAGAGATACCGGGAAGCAGGAAATCTCAATCATTTTTGACAAGCTTTCTCCACTTGAAGGGGCGAGCAACCAAGGAGAGATCTCCGCAGTCTAGAACAGGACGAATTCCGAACAATAAAAAAGCACTTCCATCAGGAGAAATTTTCGCCGCGTAAAGTATTGATGACAACGCCGAGAAGTAACAACTACCCAATTGTTCCAGAGGAAAGGAAGCTATACAAGAACAGCACCCCACAGCTTGCAAAACCGGGAATCGGGGACCTAGATCTGTATGTTCATCACATCGAGATTCACATGCCTTTCCCATCTTTCACATGCTTTGCCTAGTGAGTCCACGTCCTTGTACTCAAGCGGGCTAGTTCCTAAACTCTGTTACGCCACACTGCCTGTCATTCTCCCTCACACAGACGCGGTTCGCGACAAGCTCGACGCCAGATCTCCAAACCCCTCGCAAGTGCGGGGGCTAACAGCTCAATGACGGTTGTGCGAATGTGGCTGTGCCAACTTTTCCATCTCCTGCCTCGAGCCTTTCCCCATTCTTGCCTGTGAAAGTCGAGACTACTGCATGTCATTCGTGACGCAATGGAATCGGTCGTGATGAGACCGAAATTGCTAATGCGTATCTGAAAAGAGGGTAGTTATGAGAAACGACGTAATGGGGTTTGCCCTCGTATATGTTGGAGTTGATATCCAGTTCCCGACCACAGTTACCCCTCCAAAAATTAAAAAAACCCAAGTTCCAATAATTCTTCAATACTACTTATTACCCCTCTTCACATACAACATCCTTCAGCAAAAATGGATAACGCGGCAGCAGCAGTAAGCAAGCTCTTCGGCGCGGGCAGCACAACAAACGATGCCGAGCAGCCAACCTCTTCCACCCCCTCCACCACCGCAACCAAATCCACCACCCAAGATGTCGATGTCGATGTTGACGCCGACACCACCGTCGACGCCAAAGTCAACCCCGCAGTCGAGCACACCCACGTCAAGAAAGCGCACGAGACCCGCGAACAGACATTCGTCGAGAAAGAGAAGCACCAAGACCACTACCACACCACCGTCCAACCTCTGAAGGACTCCGAGGTCCTGCCAGAGAAGCATGACTACGAGCAGGAGAGCAAGGAGAAGAATATCAACCGTGATGATAGCACGGCGAGGGAGAAGGCCGCAAATGATACGGCTGGGTACCAGAGCTCGATCGATGAGAAGAAGTTTGAGAGTTCGACGAAGGAGCCGACGATTGTTGATGAGCATGTGCACCATCACTTGCATGAGACGATCCAGCCTGTTATTGAGAAGGGTAAGTACAAATCGGAAACGAGATTTGCTTTTGTTGAACTTTTACTGATAATGCTCACAGAGGTCCTCGACCCATCCGTCACCCACAAGAGAGTCGATGTCAAGGAGAACATCCAGGAGCAGTCCAAGCACCACGGCGTCACCACCAACTCTGCCATCTCGGTCGATGAGTTCCAGAAGAAGCTTGATCAGGCGGAGAAGTAAAGTAATGTAGGGGTGGCATGATATGATACGATATAATGTATATAATTGTACGATAATGAAACGTTCTCAACTTTGTCTTTGCCTGCTCGAATGTTGATACTCGCTTAAGATTATGGGAAGTCGCATTCTCCTTTGATACGCTGAAATCTTTAAAAGTTCTAGTGAAAGTCAAGAGTCGGAAAAAAGGTAACGATATATTTGAAGTATAAGCAGATACGAGCAAGAGAGATCTGAGACCTCTGCTGCCGAGATTCCAGTGTCTAATGGCTTCTTCAGAAGTATCCGTATCAAGGTACCTTGCTCGATTCGTCCAACTCGACCCGCATGTATTTATCCTTCGAATGTATCAAAGTAGAGGCCACATGGAAATTTACAATCACGCATAGAAATTCAGACGGATGCTTAAATCATGTACACACAATAATATCATATCTATTGCTTATATCTCGATCTTCTTTATTTCCAGCACTTTTGCTTGCCTTTGCCCAAACACAAAAACAGACATTTGTATATTCAGTTTCCGACGCCATGCATTTCCATGCCATGCCATGTGACGCCCGTGTTATGCCAACACCGAATCGCCCTGACCTGCCTCATCTCCCATGGCCCTGATACCGATTCGATCCGACCCAAGACCAAGTCCCGTTTCCAAGCCATCCCGCCGATATTTTTTGTGCTTTACGCCGCGCAAGACCGTACCGTATCGCATCAACGACAATAACAATGAACTCCGACGACTCAAACACGCCACATCGCTCCATCCATCCAGGTATTAAGTTCGACTCGATCCAGACAGCAAACGTCAAAGCCCCACAGAAAGACAAGCACGAATGAAGAAGATGAAGTGTCCGCCCGGACCCAAAGTCAGGCGACAATGCGAATGTAATGCCCACCGCAGAGAAGACGAAATGCCCCTTAGTAACAAAAATGGAGACGAAGCAAGCAGGTCCCAATGCTCTCATCTTGAAAAGAAGAAGCAAAAAGAAGAACAAGAAGAAGTTTCAATGACCATAACCATATCCATATCCACATCGACTCATCCATACAATCCGGATTATCTAGCTTTCCTCAAGCAAGATACTAAACACAACACGGCACAACAATACTAGTGCGCAGCTATCCCATCCAACACCAACAAACCGCCGTAAGACATGTAGAGAAGGTTACGCGTGCAGACCAGAAGAAGAGAGGCAAGCCATTAACATAAGGTTCACTTTTGGAAATCCGTCCCATTCTGCCCATATCCATGCCCAGAGAGATACCAACCCGACCGACACGCCTGCAATGAATTGAAGATAATGTTCTTGGTTCTCGACAAGAATTAAGAGTGAGGTTCGAACGAGAATTTTACAGGCCGTGGATCTCGACGTCTGGGCAGGTCTTGCTATCGGACTTCCCGGCTACGTCTGTAGGGTCCTCAATTGTGCTGACGTTCGTGCTAGGGAGGCTACTGCTTTGTGGACTATTTTGTCCATTCGTGAGCATGGGTGTTGGTGCGCTGGACTCAATTTCGATAGGCATCGTCGGTGGAACGGCTGACGTTGGGGAATTGTATGATTGAGGCGGGCGTTCTTGGATGACCTTTTCGATGGCAATGATTTGCTTTCCGTAGTTGTACTTCTTTAGCAGAGCGAGTTGTGGTTTCAGGTCCTCCACAAACCTGTCACGATCGACACCTTTGAGCTGAGATAGGAGTTTCTCTGCAGTGTGGTTAGCAGATGGTCTTGTGGCGGGGATAGCGAACTTACGAATCACGTAATTTCCATACTGATCCTTCATCATCAACTGCAAAGGACTGGTTCCGTCGCTGTGCATAAGAGTGACTTGAGCCACGATCGCTCGTCTCTGCTCATCCGTTCCATACTGGATGCTCTTTTCAACGACGTTGGAAGCAAACTTGTGTTTCGAAAGCGTCAACAATTGCGCAGTCACAATCTTGATCACCTTGGCACGATCATCTGGTCGTCCATGTTGGATAATGTGTTGAGTAACATAGTTACCATATTGATCAGTGATGAGCATTGCTGAGCATTGGTGAAGTTCCTCAAGGATTGCGACCTGATCTTGCGGTTTGCAGTACTCCAAAATTCGCTGAATGACTCGGCAGCCGTATGGGTGGGCTGACAAGGTGTGTACTTGACCCCGGAACGCCTCGATCACAAATTGTATGTGCTCCGTGGGAACACGCTCGATGGCTTTCTGTACGACGTGGTTACCATTCTGATCCTTGACACACTTGAGAACATCGGCGTTCAACTCGCGGGCAAGCTCGGCCTGCTGATCGGCGAGGACATGTTCGAGTGCCTATTGGAAATTAGCCCAAGCTTGAAGTGTCGATACCAAGAAAAGATTACCTTTTGAACGACTCTGCAGCCATACATCTGCATTGACAGTTCCATCACATGATTCTTCATCTGCTCGGCCAATACCCGCTTCTGCACCTGGTTGCCATGCTCGAAAAGCTTTTGGATCACATAGTTACCGAACACGTCGGTCATGAGCTGCAGGGCGTTTGGCTGGATCTCACGGAAAACTTGTTCCTTTTCATCACTGTTCGCTGTTTCCAGCTTCTGTTGAATGAATCGTGAGCCGTGCTGGTCTCCGCTGAACTCCACAATATGGTTGTAGATATCCTGAGTCTCGTCAGCTATTGAATCATTCATGGCCTAGAGACATACCCTTAGTTCGTATTTCTTGTTGGACTTGGAGTTGGAACGAAATTCTTCTAGCAGAACACTCCTCACACCTGCACCTACATCCTGGTCCTTTGCTGGCCGGGTAGGAATCACGGGCGCTGGTGGATAGGGAGGAACGGACATAGCGTAGCCATATGGGACATTCCCTGGCCTGAAGTTGGCTTGCATGTACTCATAGGGATGTGGTGGATATTGACCCGGGAACTGGGCTCCATACATGTATGCCTGTGCTTGCTGCTGGTAATGTATGTTCTGGAGTCTCTGATTCAGGTCGCTTGGCCCTTGAGGTGCCCGAGGACCTCTCGAGGTTGGTCGATAGATCTGCTCTTGTCCAGACGGGGGTGTTCCATTTGCAGAGTAATATTTTGGGCTGTTGAGGCCCCGACGGTGATCGCTTCCTGCTGGTGAAACAGAGCCTCTTTCCGCGAACCGAGTCGTTCTATTGAAATATTCCTGGTTTGCGAATGGTTGGTTCGAGTAGGGGTCAAAGTTGTTCATTACCTTGGGTCCATGTCCATCACCCCAAACAGCCGAGCCGTTGACTGGTTGAGCTTGCTGCGTAAAACTCGGATGGTTTGGAGAGTAAGAATTGCCGACATTGTTGTTAGCTTGAGACGAACTGGGCTGCTCGGGGTCACGACCAAGCGAAAATCCAGCCAATCTCTCGCTCAACTCCGTTTCGTTTTGTCCTAGGTCAAACCTCAAACCATTGGTTTGCATGGTGTACGAGGCTGAGGGTCCAGAGATCGAAGGGCGCTGAGAGTGAATAGAGCTACTTGGTGTATGATGGCCGCCAATGGAACCGAAAGGCTGATTGCCATTTGAGAATGAAACGCTGCCTCCATTGCGGCCTGATTCAGAAGTCCTGGATGGGGGCATACTTCCATCCCTGGAAGTACTGCCAATCGCAAGGTACCGGGCAGGAATGTCGACCTCATAAGCATCATTGTTGCCGTACTGGCCAGAGTTCTCCTTGTCATCGTTGAAGGGAAAGGGTTGCGCCTTCTTCTGCACAAATTTAAAGCTTCCAGAAGAAGGGTCCAAACTGCTCTTTGATTGTGACCTGAAGCTCGAGCCTTGACCAATGGTTGGACGGCTTTGGTGGTATGGGTTTTGAATCTCTAAGAGAGTCTGGGAGGGCATGTTGGGGATGCTGTTTCGAGTATGGGAAGGGGATGTGCTTCCACTGTGAGACTGCATGGTAGGAGATGTGTTATCCGGGGCATTCCAGGGTCCATTTTGGTTTGTGCTCCAGGTGTCAGCCTCGGATTCAGCGGCCAAAGCCTTCGAACCACTGGGTCCATCGGGGAATTCCTTGTTTTCCGCTGTGTTGTGATCAGTGATTGCTAGAGTCGCTTGAACCACTGTAGACCTACCACTGGGCTTCGCAGCTTCTCTCTTTATATTCGCATATCCGCTCCCAATCGTGTTGTTGCCCCAGATAGTCCCCGAGGGCTGCCAAGTGGCCCCGTTCCCAAAAGACTGTCCGATATTAGAAGACTGAGAAGAGTCGCTGTTGTGTCTGCCAGGAGCTGCGCCAAACTCTGGGAATCGTGGTGGCCGTGACTATTTCGTAGAGTCAGCAAGATGCAGTTGAGGAGGGGGAGGGGTTGGAGGGCTGTTTCTGAAGGCGTCGAAACTCACTGCAGTCGGCATGGCGCCTGATGGACGGTTGGCAGTTGCAGAAGACATGAGGGTAGCCGCGTGAAATGTCTGGTATGTATGCGCGGTGCCCAGCGGATCGAGAAATATGTTCGGTAGGGGAGTGTTGGTGAAGAAGGCGAAAAGATATTTCTACTACTTATTTGACAGGTTGTAGGTCTATAGAAACTGAAGTAAATCGCAGAAGTCAGCATGAATGCCGTAAGGCTGATCATAGCACGCAGGGCTGCAAGGCAGCATGCAGCTGAAAGTGCCGTTCGTTCTCACGTACCAGTGTTGGACGACGTAGTATGTAACGGCAGGTCGAGGACGCCGAAAAGCTTATTCATGTACAAAAAAGGATTCGAGGAAAGGTTTGCAGGACTCAGGAAGTATCGAGCATCGAGGAAGGAGGGAGGGCGAGGTAGATGAAGGGCTGCAGGTAGGGCAAGACCAGAGGATAGGTCGCACACGACACCCCTTCGTTTGTCATATGCTACGGTGGAGTAGAGTAGGCGCGCTTTCCTGCTGTGTAGGCACCCGCAGCCAGGCTCTGAGTGGAGATAAACAAGTAGTTTTGGTGATAGATTGACTGTTGTCTCGCAGGCGATATTGATCGAGGTGGTCTCGTTCCTCTTTAGGGGAGTGAGTCGTCTGAAAAATGCGGCTGCGAAGCAAGGGCGAGTCGACGGCCTGAATAGAATGAGGTGGGAATGGGAACTTTGAATTTCGGGCGGGTCGCAAGCAAGCTAGACCTGGAGCGCAAAATTCCCCTAGAAACGGAACGAGTGGAGAGACGTTGCACTGCTGTTCTGTAAGAAGACGTACGGCCAGCAGATCTGCGAAAGAAAGTCTGTTGGTGGTGATGTTGAAGTTAGACTGGTCTTTAGGGATGGAGTCGAGGTAGTGGCTTGAAATAAATCGGGGTCCGCTGCTGGTCTGGTCTGGTCTGGTCTGGTCTGTCTCTCTGTCTTGCTTGTCTCCCTTTCCTGGGCTGGGGGAATCTAGTTTTGATCAGGAGTAGTGAGATCCTCTAAGGGTGCTCTAGGGTGCATTGGACGATTTGACAGGGCACGGAGACTTTCATCAAGGGGCTTGAGGGCGGGATGCTTTGGTATTACCAGGGTATAACGAAGGCAAGGCTCGTATGGGGGGCACATCACTCTGTCATCAGTCCCGTCAGAGGAGGAACGAGTGAAGAGCTGACGGGAGTTGGTTCTGCGGAATGCGCTGTGGCTTGGGGTTGGTGCTGACGAGAAGGGCGTTATTCAGATGGCTAGCCAGTCACAGCAGCAGACCCAAGTTTGTGGGAAGAGGTAGGACAGGGTATCATCAAAGGGGGAGGGCATTTGAAAAGCAGGCAGGCATAGAGAAGAAAACCAAGTCAATTTTGACGGTTGTGCAACTTCTGCCCTGATACCAGATGAACACTNATACTCACACTCCGGTTGCAAAAGCGAGGATTGGATTGATTGACACGGAACTTTTCAAAACGTGCCTCCCTCACGGCTCTGCTTCTGGGCTTGGCTGCTCCATCAACTGCGGAGGCCAGTCCATTCTGAGAGACAGCGGTCGAACAGGCTAAGGGAGACCCTGGCTAGCAAGAGCTTTAAAACCACGACAGAGGGCATTGTGTCAACTAGGACAGAACCAGACTGGTCAACAGGGCAATGAGCACGCCAAATAGCCACCATTTTGGTGCCCGGTGTACCTGAAATAAGTTTGCCTCGGGGTTGAGATTGGGATAGAGGACTAAGACTAGGACAGGGAACACCTAGATGAGATATAGAAAGAAGAAACCGCTGTATCGAGGTAAACGAAGATGAGGATGGTGTCCGCATTTTCAAAATAGCCTCTCAATGCTTTAGCGCTTGAACACTTGAAGAATTCGTTCAGACAGTGATGCGAATCTCGTTTTCTCCAGCACCTGAAAAGCACGGTCGAGTTTGTATCCCTTGCCCTCGCCCTCGCCCAGCCCCTGAACGCAACTAAGCCTTACCGAATGGTGGGGGGCTGATATTGCTCCCTCTCCCTCGTCTGCATCCTCGTCTGCATCCTCGTCCTCTTCCATACCCAGCCAGACGTGTGCCCTCTGTCCCTCCTCTCCTCAAGCGAATCAGGGAATTAACAACGGGATAGAAAACCCTCAAATTCCTCCACAAACCATTGCTAGTCTCACTAGTAAACACCTTTAATACTGATGAACAATCCTTGGAATGCATGGCAATCTGAAGCACTTAGCTCTCGCTTCTCCGCCTCATGGCATGGCAGGAATTTGCTATCTGTGTAGCTCAGTGCATCAGCAACGGCAAGTCCCTTTTCCTTCTTCGCAACTCTCATCTCGCGCCCGAGAAATCCCCTGTGGTGAATTGGCACTGTACTGCTGTGATGCAGACATGGGAGCACTGACCGGTTCCAGCCTCACCCGGGCAGGAAAGTTCAGACTCATCATTTACTCGCACAAAAGAGCAGAGGAGAGCAAACGCACACACTGCGCTCCTTGTTGACCTGCAACTTATTTCTCCTCTCCTCACGATCACAGTGCCGGAGGAGGTACCAGACTTTGGTTGGTCCTCGATGACCTCGCATGCCCTCCCTACTCTCGCATGCACCTGCAACTACCAAGTGTTTCATCCGGGGAACACGCCTGAACGCAACCCACCTCCCTGACGCCATCCATCGTCTCCACACTTGCGATCGCCACTTCTTTAAAGTGAAAGAAGATACACCAAAAATTGTGCTGCTTTGCCCGATCTAGGAAAGCCAAAATACTAGGTTACTACGCTACCTAAAATGTATTCCACCCATCACTCATCACCAATAAATAAGCAAATCGAAAGGGTACAAGGCTGCTGTTGTCACTCTCGAGTTGAATTCTCCTGCCAGATCTATCGGAAATTCGACCAGCAGATAGGTTACAGCGCCTTGGGTACATCCAGTAACTCACACGCTAATGCTGCTCGAAGTCGTCGTCGACGGGAAGCAACAGTTGCATGAGACACTTATTGACCAATGTTATGTACTGTCTGCATAACAATCATCTCAAATGCCGACCATGGTCGCCAAACCAGGTGGCATTTGTAGAACAACAAAAATCACATTGCGGCCCTAGCCTTCTCACGCCCGACTTCACGCCTCCAGCATGGTCCAGATCTGAGAGCCTCATACCACAAAACCAAATATCAGCATGCCAGAAAGCCTCGTCAAGACAACAACCCAAGAAGAGACAAACAATCGGCCGATCTTGAAGTGCTTCGCCTACCTGCATAAGGCAAGACGCAAAGAGCGAAAACTCCCTCTCCACTCGTTCGAGGCACTACCACAACTACAACCACCAGCACCACGTCTTTCCACTTGATTTCTGCTCTGCATCTTCGTACGCCCTGGCCATGAAATCTTGTTCCACTCTTCTGGTCGCAACGCCCCATCCGCTTTTCTCCCCTTCTGCCGTGACGCCAAAATCTCTATCGGATCGATGCTTCATCTGCCTGCACTTACGTTGCTTGTCCAAAAGGATGGCTCCCGCTCGCTTATGTGGTGGTGAGCAAAAGCAAAGACAAAATCGATGAGACAAGGGGGGATCAGTTCATCTTGTACACGCCAAAATGAAGGGTTGGGATAAGTAAATGTGATATGTGACAGCGATCCTCACACCTTTGGATATCACTTGAAGGTGGGTCCAGCCTTTCCGTTTTCTCCTCTGGTTCTTTCCCCCTCACCGCTGTTTGTTACATTGAGAATAGCATCGATCGAGAGAGTTGTCGTGGCGAGGCAGAAGTTCGCCCAGTCAAAGATATCTACTGCTGCGGCCTAGCCGGGTTGCACAGCAGAGTGTGCCCGATACACTTGGGCCATCGAATCAGATTCGGCTCTCCACGTGATATCGATTTGAGAGAATAAGCTGCAAGCCACTGGCCTCACCGAGACCCAGGTAGCATGGCATTGAAGAGTAGCGCTTAATAGGCGTCAAATGGCGCAAGAAACGTTTTCCTTTTTCCATCGATCAACATTGTTATCCGAGTGGATATCAAGGTCTGTTCTCAACAATAAACCCCACTGAGGGCCTGCAACTATTGAGTCTTTTCGATTTATGACAGATATCAGCAGAAGATTCCGCTTCCTTCCCGTCACTGTAGATCCGTCATATTCCGGGATGAAGATGATTCTGCAAAGGAAGGCTAGGTGCATGTCAAGGCTGGACAAAGTCACAATGCTACAAGGGAAACAATGCCATTACATAGTGATCTCATTACACCAAAGGTCAATGCAAGTCAGTCTTCTAGAACACACTGTCATTCCCGGGTCTTGGGCATTGTTTGTGACATGGTTGGGCTTAGAGGCGATGATCTTCAGATTGTGCCAAGACAGAAGAAACCATGATCTCAGAGCGAGAAGAGGTCCGGGCTTCACGAGATTCGGGGAAATAGTGTCATATCTTGGATGCAGCTTTCTTCCATTTCGATTTTCTAGAAGCGGTTATGAGCGACAATATCCCTGAAAGCTTTGGGGATAGAACAGTGGAGGAAGATATGGGCACTGTTGATTCTCCCTTCCAAATTGTGGAGTTCACGACAATCGAATTCAGATCACCATGTTCTCATGACGGCCAAGACTCCACCGAATAGAGCTGCGACATTCAGATGCAAAACTACTGCTAGGGAGCATCCATCGAGCTAGCAACTACCACGCGATGTTGTCTTGGTTGTATACGAGACATAGAAGATCCCGCAGGTTCCACGGGGGAAGACGGGACCAGGCGCTATTATTCAACTAGGTAAGTCTGTTGTTAAATGCGATCCTCGCTTCGACTCTGCTTTCACCTCATTCGTTCGTTCCTCCTTACCCAATTTCTTCTGCCTCTCTCTCCAGACCAGGCAAGCCAGCCAAACCCTCAACACCTTCGATACTGCTCTCACAATGTTCCATCAACTTCTTAATGCAGCAACTCATCGCAGCCTTTAACACCACTGTTATCCAGCCTCGCGAGTCACCAAAGTCATGACCTTTTCAACAAACTTCGCGATGAAGAGGGTCTTATCTCGACTGCTTGACTTCATATATTCTCCCGCTGAGTGTTGTACACGGCGAAGGCCTTTTTATCTACTTTCACGTCCATTGCATTCGAGTGTATTGGACAAAAACTAAAACTTCACATCACAAACCGCCAAAACGAACTTTCGTCTGAACTTTCGTCGACTCTCGACTCCCACCTTATCATCCCAACTCCCTATAGATCCAACCGTCTGAACTCAAATCATGCATTGCGACGCTTCTTTCCTTCCATGATCATCATCTAACCAAAATAAGATAATAAGAACCTAGACCGGGTTCTCAAAAGCTGCCCCTTATTCATTCTGTGACACATCAGATAAGAGTAAAATGATGCCTCGAGCATGTTCAGATGAAGCTCGCTTAAGCTGGTGAGAGCTAGATAGCAAACCTTCATACTCCCATGTCTTCAACGTCGTTCATTTGTACCAATTACTTCAAGCGTCATCTGATCACCTCGTCTGCATGTAGCTGGATTCAGCAGTGGGCGCCGACACAATACCACGATACGGCACAGCCCAAACCTCAAGACTAGGTACCAGAGTAGATTGCCAATTCAACTTTTCATTTCACTTACATCCACAGTAGCGAAGTCATTAATTGTTCAATCCTCTTGACTTCCATTCAACGGAAGGTCTCAGGCGCTGACGATGACGATGAAGAATAATCATCGAGTCCCATCATCGGGTTTCCCATCCTCGCACATATGGATATCTCCTTTGCGTTGATCGTGAGACTAGGGAGATATCTAAGGGATCGCATCAACAACGAGGAAGCGGTTTGAGGAGAGGTATACCTTGAAATACCTAACGTACCTAACTCGGATCTGCAGTGTCTCTGGACTTCCCAACGTAACAATTGTTCTAACGTCTAGCGTTTCTTCAGTTGTTCTAATTTCTCATTATATACGTACATTTCTGTGGTTCTAGTCCAAACGGTTCGTTAGCAGCCATTATATGTCCCATAAGTGGAATTCTCGTAGGTGATAACCTGGTAGGCTACGGAGACGAAGAGAGAGAGAGAGAGAGAGAGAGAGAGAGAGAGAGAGAGAGAGAGAGAGAGAGGAGGGTGCAAGAAAGCTTGCGTCAATCCCAACACCTGGTAGATGGCAGACCCTGTACAAAATAGAGTAACAAAGCTCCCTCAAGATTCCTCGGGCATCCGGGACGTCAAATTCGTCGGTGGTTAGGAAAATATCTTTGCTTCGGGCAGAGCTTGCCATTGCATCTGCTCCAATGGTTCTCCTTACGGCACTACGCATATTTTGTGGCGAGCTCGAATATCAATATTGACTGATGCTAGCTTGATTGTACCTAGAAAGTCATATTCTGGCGCGGACCAGACGCTTGCAAAGACGAGGGACTGCTACTTAAATACCACTTCTTACAGCCACTGTGATATTGGCGGAGGATCATGAAATAGAGTATCAGGAGTATCTCTAGGAATCGTGGACTTGCGTCGAGTCCATGATCTTCACGGTGTTTTGCCGAAAACATGGTGGAATACTAGCGTTAGATCATCAGCACACTCCGGAAGTCAAAGTTGAATGGCTGCGGGAGAGAATGGGGGATGGAAGGTTTCGGTACTGTAGCTGGCTTTGATCCTCCGATCTTCTAGGGCCATGGCATCTCAGAATCTGTTCTGTTGCTCTGGAATCGTCCTCTGATGGAGCCAAACGTGAATTGTTTCCGCATCAGAAGAAAGTAAATAAGCATCCGAGCCGAGTCTCACTTCTGGCGATATGCCTCGCTTCACTTCATTCATCTCAGTACGTGAAGTTGCTCGACCGGTACTTTTAGTCTTCCGAGTACCTGATATCCATCCGCATACATAGCCCTAGCAGCTATTTCTAGCTATGACGATCAAGCTTCCGAGAAGGAGGTACAATGGAGAAGTACTTTCGGCTTGATCCCGGATGGACGAAGACTGCAAAAGTGCAAGGAGAAGCGCGAATTCATGAAGAAAAAGATCAAGAGAAATTCCAACACTGACGTTAGAAAAAACAGAGGGAAATTTGGGATGCCGATTTCTTTCAATGGTTGTGATTAAGCTCAGCTTGTCAAATAGCGGCAATGGCTTGCATTGCCAATCAGGTGGCCAAAGCATTCGAGGTCATACTGAGATCTCTTTTCTGCCTTTCTTCGCATCTTTGCAGAACGGATTAGATTCAACTTGATGAAAAGTTCTATCAAATGAAGCTATTGATACTCGTTGATACCGAAGAATGCACAATCGCCATACCAACAACTGGAGAGTGCCGGAATGAAGTCAGGCGTTTCGCCAATCCAGCCAGGGGTGCTCAATGCGTTCGCCAACAACCCAATATTGTACAAGACAGGGGTTCCTGATTGGCAAGACCTCCTTGAATCTTTGACTTCTGCGGAGAATTTACAGCTGTCATTCATGCGAAAGTCAAACGACAGCGGGATAAACGTTTGTTGTCGAACTGTTTCCTCGGCATTCACTTGACATGTTGATTGTTTTTGCCTTGGGTAAACGGAGGGACAGGAGACGGTGGATAACGATGCCATCGGTAGATACAGATAACACCCCCTTTTCTTTAGATAGGAGAGAGATCTCGATCGTCACAGCCTATCTTTTCCGATCTAATCACATCACATCACATCATCCAGCGCTCAAGCACTTGCAATTCTTCTCCTGTGCACTTTCGCCCCAGCGAGCGCTTCTCATCCACAAACTCCACTCAAAACTCGAATCTTTAATCTCGGCAGCCACCCAAAAGCCAACGTCATCCCTAAAGAAGGATAGTCAGCGCCGTGGCTGTGGACCCTTCTTCGACTGATTGGACGAGTCTTTGATTAGCATTTCGGCTGGGTACCTGCATTGGACCAAGAGCGTTTATTCTCCAGTTATTTCGAGCTAGACCGGCCGATTCGCTGGGGGGCTTGCAGCGGGAGAAACGAACTGGTGCGCTTCCTTCATAGACAGCCTGTTGTCGTCGACTTTCTCTTCTGACTTTCGACGTCCGTCCTTACCTCCTCAACGACCATCGTTCAATCCGCCCTCCACCACAACCTCAGCTTCTCTCCCTCACCCCTTCCTTCGGGACATTTACACTCCTTCCTAGGTATCGGCTTCACTCTCTTAGCTCGATAACCGTCCATTCTTTGCAATATCCACGCCCTCTTCACGACCCTGACTTACTTGCTTTTGGCCTCCTTGCGTAAGTGCACATTTCTCCCAACCCTTGCCTGGCTGGACTCGATACAAGATACAAATCACTTCGACTCCATACGGTTCACCCTTCACACTCGACGCCACACCAATATGCAATGCAAAAGTAAACAAACAAACAAAGAACGACAAGACACCTCGACAATATCAACAAACAGAGATGGAATATTGCTGGTGGCTGAGATTATGTATGGACAATGGCTAACAAGGACAATAGCCTACATACCTCTAGGATACTTTTGGAGCCATATTCGTTCAACATCAATTCCACCAACGATACTCAAGCATTGACGAATTTCTCTACCTTCTACTCCCCAACCATCAACACCAAACAAAACACCAAAACACAATGGACTCAATCTCCAGCATCATGGCCCGTGGCAGTAGCCTCATCCAGGCCCGAGACAACGACACNGCTATGTCAGGAACCATGCTCAACCTCCTGATCGCCCTCATGGTCCTCGTCTTCATCTCCCTTCTCCTCGCAGGTGCCCTCTTCGCCGTCCGCAAGATCCGCCGCTCCCGCGCCATCGCTCGCCAACAACTCCCAACCTACAACGAGTCTAACAACCGCCCAGTCTCCAATCACCGCCGCCTGACAATCACAGCCGCACCCTACGGCCGCGCCTCCAGCGTCTATGTCTACGACGAGAAGACCTCCATGATCGACAGCCCAACCACACCCTCTTCCCCCGTCCCCGAGATCCGCATCACCTTCCCTGACGAGCACGACGAGTCTGGCCGCCCGAAGAGCGGACGCGTAGTCATCGTCCGAGTTGGTGAGAATGGTGTTGGTCTTGAGCCTCTCCAGGACGAGCAACTCCCTGCTTATGAGAAGGAAACCGGTGGCCGCTTCCACTCGATCGATATGGAGCGTATCGGAGGACTGAAGGAGAAGATCGTGAAGGATCAATACTCATAGTTGCAACACCGTATATTCAACTTTGCCAGCTTCCTCGAAGACCTGTTCATTCCCTCTCGAGAGCTGGCTTTGCACATACCGTTCACCTATATGAGCTGTACACGACATGACTTAACACCTACGATCTGGAATTCCTTGGCTGGCTTCTTCCTTCTCAAGACAAGCCCGGCACGGCATTTTTGCACATTCTGTTCTCTTTTACTGTCCGACTAGCGCATCTGATTCTTTCATCATCACATCATTCACGGAGTTCAATATTTTGGGAGGAAGGGAGGGAAGAAAGAAAGGCGGGCAAGCAGGCAATGATTGATAGACATACGGCGCCTTGCTCATCCATCTTGAGTACGGTGCCGTTCACAGAGCGCTCATTGAGCTGAGCTGGGGAATGGAATGGAGAACATTATGACGGAAGCCAATTACCAAAGCCGACCGATACCGATACCGACTGAGAGACAAACAAACAGACAAGACAGACTACCTGTAATTAATGTATTCTACGTAATTTCCAAGCAAGAAAAAGAAGCTTTGTGTATAGACCAACAAATCTTGGGCGTTCTTCACACTGATCTGTGACGTGACGGTGTGATATTGGTATCTCACTTCTTCGAACGAACCCAGACTTGATGAGTGTTCTCAACCATCAGTGGAGGGCCGAAAGGATTTTTCTTGAGGTAAGTACCCAGATCGACCAACAGCCCGCCTGTACAAGTCCAAGTCCAGCCTAGACGAGACTGAGCACGATTCAATGTCAAACCACAGATGAAGCATGTTCAGCACCGTACTGCTGCTCTTTGACGACTCTGCTGGATGCCGAAGTATCTCACTGCAATACTTACACCCGATCTCGTTGTCGCCAGACATAGCCAGACTGTTTGTCCCGAATATCCCGAGTATCCTGAGATTCCTCAATATTCTGATATTCCAATATGAACACAAGACATAGGACATGAAATTCACACAATCTATATAGCGAAGAAAGCGATAACTTAGTCTGTGCTGTCTATCAAATCTAAGGCAACTGTATCCTCGAGCTTCTCATGTCCCTCCCTAATCATACACAAGATATTGGGACGAAGACTCCCGCATATCTTACTCAGTCAAGATTTAAGTAAGTTGGTCTTCCTTCTTCGTATAGAGTCTAGGACTTCCAGAATGTCAAGACTTGTATCACAGTGTATCATAAGCTCACATTATCCCTATCACCTAGTGCAAACGAACAAGAGGGAGGAGCATGTCGGTACGCTGTTCTAGGACTTACCTGGTCAGGAATCAGAGAATGTTCGGGTGTTGATAGTAAAAGAGGTCTCGGAGGGCAGAGCTCCTGGTAATGTTATAAGTCCGACTGACTGTAGAAAAAGAGAGCGATACTGTTATGAGACTCCGGGAGGCGAAGACGAGAATCCAACATCCAACATGCTCTTGATGTTGTGTGTTCACTTTGGAACATGAGCTCCTCCTATGAAGGTTCAAGACCGCCATATATGATTGAAAACGATAGGACTCGGTCCAGCCAAAGTCACGAACAGGACACAAGACAATGAAGCTTCGGGCTGCAAACAGCTCCTCGCGTCCACAACTCACAAACAAATGAACTTAGAAGGAAGAGCACGAGAAGTCATTTTCGAGATGTCTCGTATTGTTCTATCATACTAGCAGCTACCACGCTACAACGCAGCCACAATCGGCGATCTATGATCTGAGTAAAGCCAGCCCGGCCCATCCCTGGAAGAGATAACCAGCCAGCCTTCACTCATAATGTTCTAATACCTTGACCACAAAAGCCCGCAATTTTGTTTTAAAAAAAAGGAAAGATGAAAGATTACAAGAGCGCGAGAAAAACCATGCATGAATGCAGTTCAAAGGAGGTACAAATCAAGGCAATCTACCCTCTCCTAGAAACCCCCTGATACCAAATAACGCCAGAACGACCTATGAAATGCAGTCGCCAGATTAATAGCACGTGACGAATATCCGATGATTCGGGAATCTATGTTGTGTTCGACGATCATGGGCGAAGATGGATCGAACCACTCGAGTGTGATACGGCTCTTACCAACGTCTGCCTCCACCGAGGGGCGCAGAATTGGAAGAGGTGAAACCTCCTACCAGCGACCTTTGTTAGTTCCATCAGCGATGGAACGGGGGAGAAAGGGGTCAATGAACTTACCTCCTCCACGTCCGCCGCCGTATCCTCCGCGTCCACCACCTCGTCCTCCTCCCCAGCGGCCTCCTCCTCCTCCTCCCCCTCCATATCTTGTCATCTCGGCAAGACGGGGATCGATCTGTTGCTTAGCCTCAGTGAGAACATTGACTAAATCACGAGCCTGCTTCTGGTCTATCAAAAACGTCAGCATGAATGATAATAGGGGCACGAAGAGTACTTACTGTCAGTGGTGAAGAAGGTAATGGCAGTTCCCTTAGCACCGGCACGACCAGTACGACCAATACGATGGATATAATCCTCCGAATTGTTAGGGTAATCATAGTTCAACACATGAGTAATGTTGCGGACATCTTCATTGAAGGGTTAGCAAGAGCAAGAAAAGTGTATAGCAACGTTCCAGGGCGACTATTGAAGAAGCTGAGCTGCATTTGAATGCATCCAATACTCTCTCTGCATCTGACATGAACAGTCCATTGCGGGTTTTAATGCCAGGGATGGTAATCCACACATCCAGGTCCTCTTGGATTGGGAGTCTTGGAGACAACTTGAGCGAATCAAGAGATGCCAATTCCACATCTCGTACCAGGGAAAGTACTTGTGAATTTGGAATTACTAGTGCTGCATGAGACATGCCACACCGCAGATCCAAGACACCCGTTTAGAGAGAACCAAAAGACACGAAAGAACCCGGGCATAATTGCGCAATCTAGAAACCGCCGGAGCGTTGAGAGTAAAGCACTACTGTGTAGGCGACTGGGCGTTGCAATGTAGGGGGAGGGGATTTCAATCATACCAATACCACGGGAAGCCACATCAGTGGCAACCATGATGGGACTCTTTCCGGTCTTGAATTCGTTCAAAACCCAATCACGCTCATTTTGTTGCTTATCACCGTGAATAGCTATTAGATATTAGCAAGGCTCTGATTCGTTGTGGAAGAAGAGACTTACAAAGCGCGGGCCATCCATCTTGTCTGAGGAAACGAGTGATATCGTCAGCAACACGCTTGGTACCTGTGAAGATCAAGATCTTGTTGTCCTTGTCCTCCATGATCTTCTCGAGATGCTTGGTCATCTTATCACGCTTCTCAAACTCAGAAACGACCTCAACGACTTGAGTAATTCTGTGGTTAGCAGAGAGCTCAAGGGAGCCAATGTTGACCTGGATGAAGTTGTTCAAGTAATCAGAAGCAAGAGCGCGGACCTCCTTTGGCCATGTAGCAGACCACATGCAGGTCTGTCTGTCGGGGCGAATCTGTCCGAGGATCTTGCGAATTTGTGGCTCGAAACCCATGTCCAACATGCGATCAGCCTCATCAAGAACGAGGTAAGTAACACGACGAAGGTTAGTCTTTCCAGACTCGAGCATGTCAATGAGACGACCTGGAGTGGCAATGCAAACCTCGACACCCTTGGCGAGGTCGCGGATTTGTCCACCCTTAGGAACACCTCCGTAGACACAGGTGTTGCGGATGCGGGATGACTTTCCGAATTTGGTGACCTCTTGTTGAATCTGGACGGCCAACTCACGGGTTGGGGCAAGAACCAGAACGATAGGGCCATCACCTGGGGCAAGAAGCGGCTGGGCGTTGATGTGAACAATAGCTGGGAGACAGTAGGTCAAGGTCTTTCCTGAACCAGTCTCTGCGATACCAACAACGTCACGTCCAGAAAGAGCCATGGGCCAACCTTGAGATTGAATGGCAGTGGGTGCTGGGAAACCTTGGGCCTTGACTTCGCTCATGACATATGCGGGGAAACCGGCCTCATCGAAGTTCTCAACTGGGCGAGGAACATCGGATCCTTGTACTGCAATACCGTGAAGGGCTCTGAATTTCTGGACATCGGCCTCGGAGCGGGCTGTGACTTGGGGATCCTCCTTGTAGAACGACTTTTCGAATTTTGGCATGGTGTTCAGGTCTAGGATCATGTCAGTTTTCGATCGGAAATGAGGTATCGGCCACAACTTACCCCAGCTTTGCTTTTGAAGACCAGCACCGAGGTTGGACATGCGATCTCCACCACCTTGTCCTCCTCCGTATCCGCCGCCCTGGCCTCCTCCGTAGCCTCCTCCGCCTCCACCACCTTGGTATCCGTTGGAGTTTCCATTTCCGTAACCTCCGCCACCGTAGCCGCCGCCACTGAATAAAGTTAGCATACATCTTTAAGAGCGAGAAACAAATAAAGGAGACAGGTTACCTGCCCTCGCGATGGGAGGGAAAAGACTTCGCTCTGAGTTGAGCTGGAGCCTTATCGCCTCGCAAAGCAAGGGTACAGGATCGCCTGGAACTTCACAACCAAATCAAGCCCTTGAGGTTTTTATACCTGTTGGAGTATCCATTGGAGTAGTTGTTGCTGCGACTGTAGGAATTTCGATCATCATACCCTCCTCCTCCTCCTCTACCACCGCCATATCCTCCGCCTCCGTAAGACATGATGTGCTACTTGAAATAGACTGTGGCGAAAGACCCTGAAATTGCGACCGCGAAAAGGTGAGGTTGCGTTCCTACTGGAGAGAGTGTAGAAAGCTGTATGAAATCGGGATGTTACAATCGGGATTATGATTCTGATATCGGAGTTCTCAGGTTGATGCGAGAACTTGTTGAAGATGAAGTGGTGATGAATGGGAAGTCAAGAAGGAAGAATTAGGGAGGAAGATTTTGATGCGCTATGGTCTTTCCTTTCTCTTTTTCTTTTTTGTCCGACGAGCTATACTGGATACGTACTAGTGTTGATAAGCGAACCACGTTTGCCTCCAGTCCCTGGAAATCGAAGCGACACAACGAGTCAGGACAATAGGAGGCAATAGCTTGAACTTTTCTGCATATTAGAAAAAGATTCGAGGAGCGAAGAGATACTGGACATGATTTAGTCAATGTCATCAGGAATAGTCGCATCCATTTCCAAAATGAAGCCTACACCTTAAGGACGCTAGCAACCTAGTCTCAAAAATGCAACATTCACCAACAAAGAAACAGCCTCGAGACGCGAGCGAGTTCCATTATGTTATATGGTGGATCAAGACTAGGTAGGTGTACCGTATGATGCAGCTGAAGTCATTATCTATGACATCGGATCTTATGTTCTTCGAAGTTTCGAAGGACTCCTGGTTGGGAATGTCTAAGTTTGCTTCCGAATTGAAATCTGCCTTTCTGCAATCCAAAGGTGCCTAGGAGGTCAACCTCGTTTCTCCATCATAATTTTCCAAGTCCAGCTCCCATGTCCCAGAAACCAGTTTCCATCTTTGGTTGTCAGCCTCAATACTCGCTTTACAGCAGACAAAAGTCTCACCTTGGTTGCGTGAATGAATATCTTTACCAGCTCTTCAATACTCTGCGGGGACTGAAGAACTGCGTTTCTCTCAAGCAACGCTTCGCTTTTAGTCAGTATCAACACAACAATGAGCCTCGACAAGCTTACCAGATCCAACGTTCACTGCTTCAACATAATCATCTGCTACATAGTTCTCAATCCATTTCCAATAGATGTTGCCCTCCCGCTTAGTGTTCGGATCCGCATGTAGACGTTTGGCAATCTCTCCGTAACCGATCAAGCACGGCGCTAAGGCCACCTGAAGAGCAAACCAGTCTTGAGATTGTCCGATATCTAGAACGTATCTAGTATAGGCCGTGCAAGCTATTCTACGTCAGCTGTATTTGTCGTAATGAGGATAGAAATCACCTTGGCTCTCTTCTGAGGCTTCAATCTCCTCCTTGGTTATTCCAAAGTCTTGGCAGTAACTTATATGTAGACCCATCTCATGATGAATGTGTCCAACGATCTTAGCAGCCTTCAAATTGTCAGTGCTGGCATATGAGCATAGGGTTCCTGCTTACTGCTGCTATGTCTGCTATTGTCTTCGCCTTGTAAGCTGCCAAAGAGTTCGCTCGGGCAAATTGGACCTAGCACTTGTCAGGTGTGACCTTTACTGACGGGCACACAACGAACCAGAAACAAGTAGTCTTGTATTAGATAATACTTGAAAGAGTCACCAGGAAGTGTACCATCGGCGAGCCCAGCTACGAAAGCATGCTCAGTATGTTCTTTCCAAGCTGGTTGAACATCTGCTCTCTCGAGCACGTATTCGACAAACCGACCACTGTACCGAAACGTCAGCCATGTCATGTTTTGGGATGAAATCACTTACGGTGGGAAGGGAAGCGTATATGTCGAATGGAAATGGTTTATTGGCCCATTTCCTTGTCCAAGATCCGTCGCTGTCTTGATACCGGCTTCAACATATCTACAAGCTCTCTTCACAGCCTGGACCATCGTGAGGCTGTTTGCAAGATTCGATGCGATGGCGGCTACCAGAGTCAAATTAATGTTCCAAATTGAAGCGCTCGTGACTTACAAGCTAAAGAACAGCCCGTTCCATGGGTGTTTTTTGACGGCTGATACAGAGTTTCCATCTTCGTCACTGTACCATCACCGTATAGAATGTCGACCATAAGCTCTTTTTCTGCAGCTGTTTCGGCCACGGTACCGTCCTTCTTGAATGGTAAATGGCCTCCTTTCACCAATACATACTTCGGCCCCAGTGCCTGCACAGCTTTGGCAATCTCTATCAGATCTCCCACATTCTTGGCGTCAGCGACAGGTTTTCCACTGTCGGAGAGAAGCAGCATTGCCTCTGGGACATTCGGTGTAATGATTGTTGCAATCGGCAACAATTTTTCTCGGAGATCTCGGACTGCTTGGGCCGGTAATAATTGATGACCACTTGTCGAGACCATCACCTACAGTCGTCAGATGTTTGAACGATGCACCCAAGGCTCAAAAAATGCGTACAGGGTCAATGACGGTTTTCGTCACATGGTGTGCCCGGAGAGCCTCTGCAACAACTTGGATCGTCTCCGCTGAAGCAAGCATACCTTTGAAGGTCAGAAAAATTTCAGGGTATTCTTCCTAATTAGGAAGTGTGAAGGTCGGTACCAGTTTTTACAACGTCCACACCAACATCACTGATGCAGGCATCAATCAATTTTCGGACAAAGTCTGGTGGAGTGTAGTGTATATCAACCACACCAAGGGTGTTTTGGGCAGTGAGAGCCGTCGTGGCAGTCATAGCATAGCATCCATGAGCTGCGATCACTTTCTGGTCTGCCTCCAATCCGCTGCAGAACACGCCATCTCGTCAGTGGGATGTGTACTTTGACCTGTCATTATGGGCAACTCACGCTCCGCCAGAACTGTCAGAGCCAGCTATAACGAGGACCCGTCCTTTAGCCATAATTTTGGAATGCTTGGAGAAAAGTCTGGTGGTCTTGAAAGTCTTGGGTCTTGACGTTGAAAAGATAGAGCGCTGATTATGTCAGCACAACGGGTTCCCTCAACGGCCCTGAATACAAAGTTGACGTTCTCCGCTTCGAACACGACCAGTATATATCATCCGTAAGGGATCGACATTGTTTTTCGACGATACCCAAACAGCTTCATTAGACCCCTTGTATTTCTGCAGCACCCACATCTTCCAAGCCTTTGCACTGATCAGTCTCCTGTCGGGATTGCAAAATCATCCTACGGCGTGAGCTCGGAGCACTGAATGCATTTCAAGAGACTCGTTACAGCTTCTCGACAGAGCTAACGGACTCATGGTTCTTATACCACTTGGTCACCCTCAAGCATGACTCATTGTTGATGCATCGCATCCACCATCAATGGTGGGCAAGCTGCCTCCTGAAGTTTGGCTTGGAATCGTAGATGGTTTGAGCCAAGGTGATCTTGCTGCCGTCAGTCTAGTCTCACAGAACTTGCATATCATGGTCGAGCCTCTTCTGTACTCACAATACTGCTGGATCCCTGATATCAAGTATGACATCAACTGAGTACCGAAACGATTCCGCCCAAGTGACGTCGGCTTTGACGAATCCCTTGAAGACCATCGTGGTGAATTGGGCCAAGGTCTAGAATAGCCACAGCCTCGTGTTCATCTGTTTGTGCGATCTGTTCTGAATCGACCGCACTTGGCCTCGCTTGTGAAGAGTCTGCATTTCATGGCACCTTTGACGACTAGTGGAGACGCTGAGGAGTGTCTTCCATTCTGGGCTTTGAGACTCTTCCATCTCGGAGCGGCTTCAGCCGAGTAGAGACGGCGGTTGCTCTGTCGCTGATAGAATATCTCAAACTCGCTCCAAGGCAGGAGTGGCGGATCGGCTTCAGACAAGGGAGGTGCGATGTCATTTTGGCCCTGCTCCTGTCCCGTTTGTCTGAGATCGAATTTCTGGTGATCAGGCTTCGTTCTCTCTCTGAAGGGCCACCTGTGACCGGAAACATGATCTACCATGTGCTTTCGCCCAAAGGAAATCTAAGACTACCAAACTTCAAGGCTCTCAAATCCGTCTTGGCATCAGTCGATCTCGTTGATGAAGATTGTGGACCTTTTATGTCATATTTATACGACTTCGATCGTGATGTGGCTCCGCTGTTCCAGCTCTCCCATTTTAAGAAGCTCTCCGTTGACTGGATGGAACCAAACACAATGTTTTTGAGAAAGCAGCCCATGTGCCCAGCTCTTACCACTTTAACTCTTTGATAGGGAAATATCCAAGCAGAATTTCTGCAAGAGCTATTGAAGTCAACACCAAAGCTTGAGGTCCTTGAGTTTGATGTTGTAACCAGAATTTTCGAGACTGACAATGGGCGAGACTTGATACTCAGCCCGCCATTCTGTGCCAATACATTAGGCGCGGCTCTCAATCAAGTGCGTTCGAATCTTGAACGCCTGGTGGTTGGATCCAGTACTCATAGAGATGATGACAGTGATGGCAGACTCTCAGATAACGACTTCATTGTCGGTGAGGTTGGAGCTATGAAAGAGTTTCGTAAACTCAAGTATGTAGTAGTATCGATCCTGCAATGCTATTACTGACGTCAAAACAGACACCTAGAGATGCCAATACACATGCTCGTCCATCCAGATCTTACTCAACTCTTGGAAGATGTGCTTCCAGATCAATTGGACACCATTGAGATCTATCTATTTCCGGATCCGTTCCGAGGAGAACAGCACGAAAAGATTCACACCGAAGCCAAGGGGTACCTATATGGCAATCCCCACATAAACAATCTGCGCCACGAATCTCACTGCTCCCGTTGCACCGAACCTGAGAGCCATACCTTTTGAATGCAAGAGGACACGCCATGGAATAGTCACTGTCCCATGAAATGACTGATGTTCCTCCTTCATCGATTATTTCGACGCATCAAGATTGTTTGAAGTTCAAGTTAGCTGGTGTACCGCAGCTGTATAGTGCCGAGCCAGAAATTACAGCAAGCTCAGGTCTGAATGGGCAACCGCCTGCAATTTCCGGGCTTCCACCGTGTGAAAAAGTCAGCATCGGAATACCTGATGACGCAAAGTGACAATCTGCAGAATTACAAGCTGTCGACAACACGAGCAGCTGTTGGATCTAGCTGGCAAAACAGTGCTCACCAGTCTGAATCTCTGAGATCTGAGGAGCGACTCGTGATTTCCTATCATGCCAATTGCAAATCTTGGTCATCAAGCGTAGCTTTCAGATCTACAAATGCTGAAATATTTCCCATCGTCCAATATCTGACCACGTACTAGGCCAAACACCGCTCCACCTACTATCACGACAAACCCATTCAAAGCACCAGATCTCGCCTCTTCGATTGTTTCCAAACACTTTCAAGCGATCGATAGTGTACGGCACAATGTACGGGAATATCTGCATCGCCATCATTATCAGCGAGGCAGTCCTCATACTCTGCTGCTTCGATTGCCCTCATCAAATTGAAATAGCATTGCCGGAGGATTACATCCTAGCTCTCAGTCATATGCAACCTCGGCCGTACGAATGGTCGTGAAGCCCACCGGCTTGCTATCTCAACCTCGTTGTATGGGGTGACTGTAGATTTGCTGTGTCAACAATCGCGAGTGTCCCATCTGGCAACAACAAATGGGATCGGGAAGAAGCATAGGAATCTGCGATGATTGAGGGAACTCAATCCGGTTTGACTCAAGATGTGCTTCCAGACAGCAGCTCATTTGAACTACCAAACACAGCGCTTGGGATGTTTTCTTTCGATAACTTGTATTTATAAGTCTGCCTGGCTTTTGCCAAAAGGAACAGAGTTATCTATCTAGGTCTTCAGTCACCAGGTCCTCAAACTTCTCCATATTCCATCGACCTAATTTCAGGTGGTCACTCCAAGATCCGAACCGCAGTCAACAAGACGTTCAAGCCAACCCGGGAAAGCGCCCCAGCAACACCATGACACCGGAACTTGCATGGATCATCACAGTCAGCATCCTTCTGATGCTCGTAGCCATGTTCCTGGTACTCTACTGGGTCCAGCTGGTCACACTTGCTAAAAAAATTATAGCAAACAAGGCACGGGAAAGGCAGGCGGCAACACCAGCACCTCGTGGAACATGGTTTGGCACCCAAATGTCAAACTGACGGCACCAACCTTCAATAGCTTGCTTCTGCTTCCTTTGGTGCGTTGTTTAATTGCTGGACAAGATGCCCGAATGGAAATGGTTGAGAAAAGAAAGCTTGAGCGGTTGTACGACTTTATTTCAAGCAAGGCTGGATGGAAAGAGAAATGGAATTGAGCTCCGGTGAACGTTTTGAGGGATGAGGCTTCCAGGACCGGAAGCCAGCTTCTTCAACTTACGAGAATTGGCTGAAACTCGCTCTGAAAGCTGCACGTACTGAGCGAATATTGATAGCCGAGTTGGACCGCATGTAATGTAGACTGTTGTCTCGAGCAGACAAAACTACCTGCACAATGCTTCGCCCATGATGCGTTGAGCCTCGCGAACGGTTTGCATGTCACAGCTTAATTGCGGTGGACTCCGAGCTATCAGTACTACACAAACTTGTAAACGAGGCTGTCACTCTGTTTTTCTCGTCCCTATTCTCCTAAGCTACAAACATGATGAATGTCCTCAAGCTACCATGGTACCTCCACAGCTTCGATACCATCCTCACCCTCCTTCAAGTCTCACACCAATCTTCACCTTTGAACAATCACACTTCTCCTCGCTGTTCCATCCCTCAAGACCTGTCCAAACCGCATCATGGAAAATGTCGCGCTTGGGCTCATCATTGGAGGCATACTCCTTCTCGCAATCGTCGGCATACCTGTGATATTCTGGTGGGGCTGTGGGCTGGAGCGGTAGAATCGAAGAGTCCCAAACCGGTGCGAGGACGGAAGCCTGGCAAGCCTCTTACATGTGTTGGAATTGGTGGTGGAGTTGTCTAGAACCGTGGCCTCCAAATCCTGTTGGCGTATTCAGAAACAAAGAAGTCGAATTGGTTGGAGAGTTATGGATGGACTGTGTTATTTGGATGATATCTGACTCAAACTCCATTGATGATAAGATATGGTGGATTGCAGCATGGCCGGGATATGTATATTGGATGCACTGGTGCGTGATAGCTTGCTTGTTTTGAGGATTTTCAAGAACCATGCAGAAAACCCGAGGCTTGCAACCTCCTTTCGTTGTCAAATAACAATTTGTCGTATGTTGTTTGAAGGATATCCAGGGGTAGATAAATCCTAATTCTCTTTCCTTAGGCATCCGTGGCCTAGACCCGTTGAGTGCTGACCCGACTATTGACTACACCCCGCCATAGCCAGGTTCATACGAACGATTCCTGCATCCGTAGGAACGCTGCTCATCTCTTGGATCAGGAGACGGGATCGCACACGGATGAGGAGAAGGGTACTCCTGGTCTTTACTTCATCTGAACGTCCCTCTTCTTCAACCCATGTCTCCATCTGCCTCGAGCATAAACCCGGGACTCCAATACTCCCACTCCTCACACTGTTGATCAACCCAGAGCATACCCTCAGAAACCAGATCATCAATAGCAGTCTTTGCTCTCGCTCTCGGCCAGCGTAAATTCAACATCAGCATCGATACACTAACATAACCCAATAATTGGGCTGCTTCAAGGACAGCACTCTGATCTGTATTGAGTTCCTTTGGAACAGAGCGAATGTAAATTTTGTGGCCAACTTTGACTGTGGAATAGGACGATCCCAGAGGCTTGAGTGTATCGACAGCACGGAGGACATCATCACTAGATTCTGTCAGATTAACCAAGCGGATACCTCAAAGAGCACTCACTCTGTGATCTCCGTGCTACCCTCCACCCTCGTTCTCATGATGCGATCCCTTACCTCCTTGACTCCAATGAGCCCTCCGTTCTCTTCTCTTGTCGCGCCGCAGACTTCAACGACTCTCACGGCCAACTCAAAGTAGAAGTCATTTACACTCCCACCGAGTAGTTGTGACCAAAAGCTCCCGCCTCCGTCTTTACCTCCAGCTCCGCTACTGCTTGCTAATGGATCTACCCCAATCGCAGCACACATACGCGCAAATTCTGCACGAAAGCTGGGATTCGACCGGATGTCTTTCGCATGGGTCTGCGCGAACTGCTGGAGGAGGGAGCGGAATACTGATAGTTGGGTCGCCAGAGAGGTTGAATGGGAGCTTCGTAAATTATTTCCGTGAGATGCATATTGGGCAGATGTTATTCGAGACCGGTCAAAGGCCGCAAGGCCGACTCCTTTGCGGGACATTGTGACTTGTCAATGTCGTAGAATGGGGTCCAGACATTGCAGTGGTGTTTCGATAGATAGGCGATAACATGAGCTGGGTTGATGCACCTTTGGTGGAGCAGAACACGCTAAGCCGCTTCCATACTAGCGCTCGTCTCTCGCACACCCGAGAGGAATTTGTGAAAATGGTAAGCGAATTTGAAGATAGATCCACGACGACGCCCAACGACTCTTTCCTTTCGACAAACACGCAAACATGGCCTCCTCTCAGAGCGTTCAATGCTTCGGCAAGAAGAAGACAGGTAGGCCTGAAATGCGAATATGCGATCTCGAGAAGTGCTGACAAAAGTTCCAACAGCTACCGCCGTCGCCCACTGCAAGGTACGATTCAACGATGCGATGCGAGCCAACATACCCACATGAGAATTGGAGAGGAAGCATACTGACAAGATTGGGGAAATAGGCAGGAAAAGGACTTGTCAAGGTTAACGGCAAGCCCCTCAACCTTGTTCAACCAGAGATCTTGCGATTCAAGGTCTACGAGCCCCTCCTCATCGTCGGCCTCGAGAAGTTCGCAAATGTCGACATCCGAGTTCGCGTTACCGGTGGTGGACACACTTCCCAAGTCTACGCCATCCGTCAAGCCATCAGCAAGTCCATCGTTGCATACTACCAGAAGTTCGTCGATGAGCACTCCAAGAACGCCATAAAGCAACAGCTCGTCGCATACGACCGTACGCTGTTGGTCGCCGATAACAGACGTTGCGAGCCAAAGAAGTTCGGAGGTGGGTTCTACAATTCCGGAGCAGGATGTATGGTTTCTAATATGTGTGATAGGTCCCGGAGCCAGAGCCAGATACCAAAAGTCTTACCGTTAAAGGATGGGGAGGTTTGTGGGGTCTGGGATTTGGAGAATGGTTTCTGCTGCATTTGCAAAGGATGGGCTCTGCTTTTTTTGCTGGCTGTAGGATTTTGAGCAAATAAACAAGATTCTATCGGGCAATACAGAGAATTACAAACATGGATATCTTGGTTGGAGTGATATGTGACGACCGGGAAGGGTATTTTGACGAGCGAAACGAGTTTTTCTCATGCGTGCAGATATGAGAGGAGATGGGAGACTGGGTTCTGCCTGACTACAGGCCGATTGTCAAGCAGCAGTCTCAACCAGAGGAAAATGATCAGAAGTCTGGTTATTGGTTATTCTGGTGTGGTTTGCTACCATGTTTTCGCAGTCAACAACATCCAAGGCGTCACATTTGCATCGAGCTCCATTTCAGACATTTAAGGAGTGCCGAAGCAGTAAAATTCACTCCAGGTCAAGCCTACAAACGCCAAGAAGCAATTGCCAACGCCAATCCTACACGCCTGCGGCTACTTTCTCGTGTTCTCAAGAATCGTCTTGATCATCTCGTTCCCAACCTTCGTAGCATCTGCAAATCTCGGCTCAAAGAACTTCTGCGTGCTCTGAAAACGATCTCTGTATCCTTCAAAGTCACCAAAAGCAACGCACTCACTCCACCCTCTCGCCGCAAACGTAAATTCCAGATCGTCTGATCTAAATGTATTGTCCTCGATAGCTACGCGAATGACATCGTTGAGGAGAGCAGGTTTCCGAAACAGATATTCTGTGACTCCCAGCCAAAGACGGAACAGAGGAGTAGAGCAGATCATGTGGTCGTAAGGTACAATTCCCATTTGCGACCAGCAGTCTACCATGGCAAGCAGACTGAGATGGTTATTTGGGAGGGGAGTTTCGGGTTTCTTGCCTAACGAGAAACGATCCAAAACTTCATCCTTGAGAAGGAGATCTTCATCCCAGCTCTGAGATGGGAAGACCTTGGCACCAGCCTTAGTGATCCTGTCCTCTAGTTCCTGTCTGTGTCCACCAAGCATCAATTTGTAGAGATCAGTGACAGACTGGGCGTATTGTTTGATCTGTTCTTTGGCGTAAGGGTTCAAAATGGCAAGGCCGGCATAGACGTGCCATTTCTGGGAGTAGATGCGGAGTGTCAGGTTGATTTTGACGTTCTCAATACCACCAACGTAGCGAGCTATTTCCCAGGGAAACTGCTCATTTGCGTGCCAGGCTTTGCCCATACTGAGGAAAGCTGCATGCGTGACTGCTTGGGTATCGGCGGTGATGCGATCATGCTTGCTAGCGGAGAGGTAGACGTGTTTAGATCCCAAGCAGGAGAGAACATGCTCGACTTTGTCAAAACTTTCTTGGGAAGCACGATGCTTGATTAGGACCTGTACGTAGGTTTAGTTCTTGGACTGGAAAGGGACCCTAAGCTGCTTACAAGTGGCTGGCCTCTGGGGTCAACATTCGGGCCATGGAGAGAATGGCAGGAGACGATGTCCACATCTGCTGGAAGATGGTTCTCGAAGGCAGCAATTTCAGGAGCCTTGCAAGAAGTCTGGCCTCCAACAATGGCACCTTGCTTGGTAGCTAGGAAGAATCAGTACCAGAGATTTTAACATGTCAAAAGTGCATACAGGGGCCATATTGCGCAACGACTTTGTCAATCGAGGCGGCTTCAACATTATAGATGATATAATCGCTTGCTCTGGAGACGAGATGACCATTGGGAAAGATTTTGATTTGTTTCTATGAACGTCTCAGCACTTGTTGAGAAGGATGCTATATGCTGGCGAGGTATTTACTTGGTTGCCAAATTCCTCACGAAGACCCTCGTACTTCTCCTCCCTATCGCAAGCGTTCACTCTATCCGACCATCAGCTACTGCATATCATTGTGTATCGCGAGCCTGAGAAGCATTCTGTTAGCTTGTGTATCCCAGATAATCCCAAGAGAATTTGTGTGAGAACAATTTTCAGACAAATAAAATTAAGGTAGCTGAGATTTTTCATCAGTGAAAGCCAGCTGCCAACCTGGTACCAGAATGGTAGTCAAGCCGGCTGAAGACAATACTCGAGCCAAATGCACTCAAGTCATCATGAAAGTGGAGGGGCAGAAGGGGAATGGGTAGCTTACCAATAAATATTCTGGCTCAACGACAGCAGACAGAAAGAGAGTTTACCTCCATCCTGCAGCGCTGAGCCTCCGAGCATACATCTTGCCCATATCTCCCAGGCCAATGATACCAATGGTGAAGTCATTCGGGACCATCTTTTCAACAGCCATAGCTGAGATATTCGCAGCCATTGCCTTCAGGATCCTTCCTGCAGACAACTATCACATGGTATACTGACGGACTGCTCCTAACTTACACACAAAAGTTGCGTTGCTAAGAACGAAAGTTGCTGTAAAAGTTGGATGAAGATGAAGGAGAAAAAAATCGAGCTTGAAGTAGAAGGTCGCGACTGCGCTAAGGAATATCAGCGGCTAGCCCCGAATAGCCTTAGCGTCCACACCACACAAATTGGAAATACTCCACGAACTTTCTGAGCGACTTGAAGATCACGATCACGACAACTCAATCCCACATCGACCAAAATGCCACCAAAGAAAGCCGCAAGACCCGCCCAGGAGAACATCTCCCTCGGCCCCCAAGTCAGAGATGGTACGTTCAATCCAATTTTGAAAATGCGCATTCTCCAGCAGAACCCCGCCGCGAAACCTCAATTTCGCAAAACTCTTACTAACTTCTGCTACAGGAGAGCTCGTCTTTGGCGTAGCCCGTATCTTTGCCTCGTTCAACGACACATTCGTCCACGTCACTGATCTCAGGTACGTCGAAATCCCGTGAAGAAATTGTGCGCAAGGAGAATTGGCGGAATATTTGCATATAAACAAACATGATTGTGGAATGGTTCAAAGGCTGACTTTCTGGGTGATTCCAGTGGCCGCGAAACCATCACCCGTGTCACCGGTGGAATGAAGGTCAAGGCAGACCGTGACGAGTCCTCCCCATACGCCGCTATGTTGGCTGCTCAAGATGTCGCTACTCGCTGCAAGGAGTTGGGCATCAACGCTCTTCACATCAAAATCCGCGCCACTGGAGGTAAGATTACAGCTTTTCAGGAAGCATATACATCTACTAATCATGTGTCAGGTAACGGTACCAAGACCCCAGGCCCAGGTGCTCAATCCGCTCTCCGTGCTCTCGCTCGTTCCGGCATGAAGATTGGCAGAATCGAGGATGTTACCCCAACTCCATCCGATTCCACTCGCCGCAAGGGTGGTCGCCGTGGTCGTCGTCTCTGAGCGCCAAATATGCTGGTCTGCTTGGTACAAGGCTTGGTTTTCGCTGTGGGATTGACACCAACGCGAGGGACGGCATTTTTTTTGCCTGGCCTTCAATTTGCTCTCTGTGTCACATAGTCACTTAGTGCAGCAGTAGAAACTCCATGATCCTATATGAAATCTTCTTTGTGATCTCAAGTGACCTCTATAATTGTGACAAACTGCCGAATCATCAATATGAAGCCTCCACCCCATTATACAGGCATCATTCCAGTCAATCCGCATCAATATAACGCCCTCTCGCTATGCTCAGATCCGTGCGGGACATGAAAAACTGCGTCCTAGCAACGCCATCGATAATGCAAACCGCCTGAACACGAACTAATGTAAACCAGTAAACCATCCTTCCGATCATTATTTCCTCGCCTCGTGAATGTCGTAAGATGCGTAAAGCCAATGAAGTACCCTTATTGGAAAGAAAAGAGAAGTCGTAGGCGTCATGGACTTGCCATTCGGAATGCTAGATGTCGAATAATGTTCGTTTAGAATGCCCAGCTGACAGATGAGCGGGACTTGTGTCGACGACACTTCTCCTTTCCGTGATCTAAGAGCACCCATCAGATTAGAAATTTCCACCTAAAAGCGTACGAGGCCAATCTCTCGGCCGTCGTCGTCCAGTTGCACTACCGCAGGTGCAAACTCTAGGTAATTGGGGAAGGGATCAGCTCATGGTCTACAGGATCTAGGAGGAGACATGTTTGAAATGGAGTGGATCTCGAATCAGTCTTATGAAATGGAAGACTTACCGCCTCGCTCGTCCTCGGCTTCAAAGTCCTTCAACTCGGCATCGACGTATTCACCATCCTCAAGCTGGACTTGACCGGATCGGACGTAATTCCCACGGAGATCCCAGCCACCACGCCACCTCCACAAGAAGGACTCGAACTCAGCAAAAGCGTCACCAACTGACTTCTGTTCAGGGGTGAGTCGAGTTTGTGCCTGAAGAAGCTGCTCATCAAGTCGAGATTTGAAGACCGTAAGGAGATTCTTCAACTCAGCTTCCAGGCCTCCATCAGCATCCAAGATGCTACCTTCAATACCGACACCATCGTAAATGAATTGAGCATGGACAGCTTGGATGAACTTTCGGAAAAGAGCTGGCAAATCCATGACAAGTCTGAAGGCACGGAACATGACCTTGACAATGTGAGCCCAATGTTCGATACAGGCGATATTACCAAGCATCAATCCAGTAAGGTAACAGAATTGTAGCTCTCCAACGATCTCGTCAGAGTCCTCGTGGGTGCAATGACCAGTAATGATTGCAATAATATGAGCACTGGTATCCAGGGCCTGTTCAGTGCGCTCTCGTCCAACCGAAGAAGTAGAGAAAGTACGGCCGTCCTTGGGGAAGACGAAGTCCAGGATCTCGTCCTTGCCATAATCTCGAGCATTATCTCCATGAACACCGTTGCTGATCTTGTAATCATGGTTTGACGACACTTGCCAATGATTCCACTCCTTTTGGCCAGTAACTCTGCTAAGCAGCGCCGCCTTCATTGACGAGGTCAATCTGACCCAGATATTTTGCTCATCAAAACCATTGGCATCGTGTCTGACACTGTAGGCTTGGAGATTATCGGCAAACTCGGGGAGGCTGTTTTCTTGAATCCGGATCTCAGCCACACTGACCTCACTATATATAGTCAGCTTCTCGAGAATGATATACGTAGCAGTCCAATCTGGAAATAAACCTAAGGGTGATTCAACTTACTCAAGCAGAACCTCGTTGTATTTGTCCCATTTCTTGACAATGACGTCGCCATACTCATCAAACGCAAGCTTAGAAGACATGAGCCAGAAACCAGTCCGGAGAGATCCGTCGCGAGTTCCAGCCCAGATGAAATGAGCACCAGGGGTCAGATTCTTTACACCTTCAAAGGCTCCTTGCTTCTTAATGGTGAGGCTGATCGTGTCATAGCCAAAGACTACACCAGCCGGAATGTCTCTGACAACCACAACATCGCCCGATTTGAGGAATTCGAGACCCTTGATATTGGGAGCACGAGTTGGTGAAGGAGAGTGAACGCGAAGAGTACCGAAGGAATGGGTGCCGATAGCCTGCATAGAACGGACTGATTTGTTTGATCGCTCAGAGGATGATTTGGATAAGGTACACTTGTTGGTAGCATCAACAATGCTTGCATCAGAGTCCCTTCGCTCATGTTTTTCACGTCCTCGAGCCTCCGGTGTGGAAGTTAGTACAGTAGCAATTGGCGCCTGTGACGTATCATGGCTGCCGTTGGATTTGACAGAGAGGGTACTAGATCACAGATTAGCCACACGCTATGAACAAAGTCAAATCCACCAAGATCGATCCTCGATCTGCGAAGTACGCCAGAGGAGCTCAAGAGACTGAATATACAAGCAAAGATAACTTACCGAGAAAGAGCAGAGGCATGGTCCTTGACGGTAGATGGACTGCGCTGAATGGAGATCTGGTTTTGAATGAAGGTCGTGTTTGTCTTAGCAGGTGATTCTTCGTCTTGACCAGTAGTGGAAGACGTCTTCGAAGGACCAACGAGAGGTGTTGCCGTGAAAGCAGAATCGGTCTCCATTGAGAAGAGCGTACAAGAACCTTTGGCCTCAACGAAGGGATCCTCTATGTACTGTGCCATTGTGTAAGCAATATGGAGGGATGTGAAGGTGGGAAGGAGCGAAAGTTGTTCGAGGTGAGATAAATCTGACCTGTCGGTTGCGGGAAATATATACAATTCTTTGTCTAAAACCTCACCTTCGAATAATCCTCTCCAAGCCTCAATCTCCCTGCGCTAGTGCGAGGTAGTCCTTTAGCGACGTAAAGGTGCAGATAGAACGCGGTTGTCTTTGATAGAAGTATGGAAATGTCACGAGATTTTGCTGTGATTTGAAAAAGTGCAGAGTTGTGACGAAGCAGAAGGCGAACAAAGGTTTCTTTGAAAATTAATGAACGTGGGGTTTGCGTCACTTCAGAAAGAGTTCCATAGGATATCCTGCAGAAGTGGCTGGCTGCAATATCATAAAAGTTGGCAAGATGTTAAGATCAGGAAGCTTCGCGGCTGGAAATATAATTATATTGACTAACTGGGCTAGCGGACGCAGGGCTGCGCCGACAGGAACAAACCATGACGCCACAAGCCTACGGGCCTTGGGCCCCGCACTATCCATCTCAGCCTTGTCCAAGACCGTCCGAGCTTTCATTCTGCCCTCTACCATCGATTGTGGTCAGACTTCACATACGGCCATTCCTTCGATTCTATTTCTAACCAGCATAACGTGGAGGTGTGCTCTCTCTCGCTCAATCATAGTGCAATTTCCTCATGGCATCGAGTCAGCCTTCGGACCTGCAGCAACCAGCGACTGCGAGCAATGTTGAGAATGGTCAACCAGCTGCTCCTGAAGAAGAGATATGGGATGAAGAGCGCCTTGAGAAAGCTATGAAGACTTTGAAGGAAATGCATATCCAAGTACTTGTTCCGGAGACCCTCAAAATCTCTCTCGTACTAACGATACTTTAGCTTCGAGGTCTGAGAACGACCCTGCCTAGACTGATTGCCCCATTGACCACGAAACAACCTTCACGTATGCATATCTTCCCATCGGAGCGCCTCGATACGAGCTTCTATTGAATGTCTACAGCGGTATTTTGCTGACCTAGCTGCAGCTGAAACCTTATTCCGCGAATTCTCAAAGTCTGCCAACACGGCAAATCAGGAAGTCCAGGAATTTCGTCGCTTTGTGACCTCCGAAGATAGCAAGAAGGTTATGGAACAAGCAGGGAAAAGTCGTGCGGAAAACCCAAAGGGCATCAAACCTTGGAAAGCATCAGATCATCCAGATTGGCTCAAAAGGGATACGTGACAGTGCACATATTTATAGGCCTATATTTGGTGGAATGCAGCCTAGTGATCGCAGCCACTAGGCCAGAAAAAAGAGAGGTAGGGGCTTGGATATGCTGGACATCACACTTGCCCTGGCACCTAGATCATGGGAATCTGTCTGGAAGTAGGGGGAGTCAAGGAGTAGGGAAGGCGTTTACGGAAGAGCATGCTATCAGCTATCAGCTCATTTACTTTGCACATTTCGGAATACCCAGGGAGGAAATGAAGTTTGAATATTTGAATGGCAAATAAAATAGGCTACATGATCTCTGGTTTATCGAGGGCTGGTGCTGCCATGCTTGACTTGGCATGATTGCCTGTGGTATAAATTTCACGATCCTCGCAACAACGGGATCCTTCAAAGGAAGATCGTAGTTTGGTACCTTTACTGGTGTGATGACCGGCCTACATAAACTTTCAATGGTCTGCAATATCTCACTGGCGCACGTTATGGATTCTGCATATTCTCTTACCATTTTCCCTTCCTTGGGTTGGGTGGTTGTATGGTTAAGAAATTGTGACTCGCCATCTTCCCCGCCCTTGCCAATGACTCACCCCAATGAGGCACAGAAGATGCACCTCTTAATGAAAACACTTCTTTCCAAAATATGTAGTCGTTATCTACTGCTCGTTGCATAGTAATTCTTCTCGTGAACTTTTGCCTTGAACTTTTTAGGGCTGGACCGAACTCTCGCTTAATTTTCACCCCTCCACCAGCGTCGCGCGCAAAGAATCTGGCAATTAAATTCAACGACCCCCCGCGTCGACGACCACTCTAACGTGTCTCTCTACCCAAACTCGATCACCATGGCGTCCCGATTCTTTCACGGCGACAGTTCGAGCGAGAGCAGCTCTTCCGACGAGGAGGAGCTCTACTCTGATAAGGAAGAGGAAGAAGAAGCATCTGAGGCAGAAGATTCCGACGAAGACTCTGACGAAGCGGAGGATGAGTCCTCCAGCAGCGATGACGAAGGTGGGAAGAAGAGCGGCGTAAGCAAGTTCTTGCGAGACGCAGAATCTGAGAGCGAGAGCGACAGCGACGAGGATGTGGCAAAGGTCGTGAAGAGTGCCAAAGACAAACGTTTTGAGGAGTTGGAAGGCACTGTGAAGGCCATCGAAAATGGAGAGAAGATCAATGACTGGCATGTCATTTCTGCCGGTAGGTTTAGAGCAGATTTTACGAAGGATCTGAGCTAACGTACTTGATTAGAATTCGATAAACTCAACAGACAAGTGGTGAAGCTGGTTCAGGCTGGTAATACGCCAAAGCTGTATGTTAGGGCTATCGCAGAGTTGGAGGACTTCATGAACGAGACAATCGCCAAGCAGAAGGTCTCGACGAAGAAGATGAATGCGACCAACGCTCGTGGCCTTAATGCTGTGAAACAACGTATCAAGAAGAACAATAAGGACTACCAGAAGGACATAGATGCATACAGAGCCGACAAGGATGGATTCATGGAGTCCGATGAGGAAGAGGAGCCAGCTCCAAAGCCAAAGAAGCCAAAGGCGGTTTCAGGCGTCCCCCAGGCTACTTTCGAGGATGATGACGAGGGATTCTCTACGGTTGGAAAGGGTGGACGGACACTACAGTTTACACCCGAGAGCATTCTCAAGCACCTCAGGACTATCATGGAGTCTCGAGGAAAGAAGAACACGGATCGTACCGAGCAGATCAAGATTATGGAGAAGCTCTACGAGGTTGCCACAACCCCCTACCAACGAGTCCGCGTTCTCTTGACCCTCATTTCTACCAGATTCGATTTGACCACCGGTGTCCAAACTTTCATGTCTCAGGAGCAATGGAAGGCAGCTGAGCAAGAGTTCGGTAACCTTCTTAAGGTTCTGGAGGCAAACAGAGAGTTGGTGGTGGTTGAGAATGCCGAGGAATGGGAGGATGATGACAAGCAACCTACGATTGCACCTGGCGAGAAGTTCAAGATACCTGGCAGCATTGTCTCGTATGTTGAGCGACTTGACGACGAACTTACCAGATCTCTCCAGCACATCGACCCACATACCGCGGAATATATCGACCGACTGTCCGACGAAGGTGCTCTCTACAACAACATTACCCGGGTTCTGTTGTACACCGAGAATCTCCGCCAGGATGAGAAGCTGCAGGTCTCTCAAGATAGTATTAATCGCATTGTCATGAGAAGACTCGAGCATGTTTACTTTAAGGTTAGTTATGTCAACAATATTTATAGCTCTCTCAACTGACCTGTGTTTTTAGCCATCGGCTGTTGTCAAGATTCTCGAAGAAAACTGCTGGAAGTCCATTCCCGAAAATCTTGAATCCGCCATCACCCCTCGGAATCAAGTTGCGGATGCCGCCGCCCTTGTCAACGTTCTGTGCAACTACCTCTTCATCAACAGTGAAGGTATCATTCGCGCGAGAGCCATGCTGTGCCAGATCTACTTCCTAGCGCTACACGACAATTACTACAAGGCCCGTGATATGATGCTGATGTCCCATTTGCAAGAGACCATCAACGCATTCGATGTTCACAGCCAAATCTTGTTCAACCGGACACTTGTTCAGGTCGGTCTTTGCGCTTTCCGAGCTGGCCTTGTTTACGAAGCCCAGACCACTCTTCAAGAGATCTGTGGTAGTGGTCGCCAAAAGGAGTTGCTCGCCCAAGGTGTCATGATCCAGAGATACAACCAAGTATCACCAGAACAAGAAAGACTTGAGCGCCAACGACAACTTCCCTTCCACATGCACATCAACCTTGAACTCCTTGAGTGCGTTTATCTCACCTGCAGCATGCTTCTCGAGATCCCTCTCCTCGCACAGACCGGCTCGTCACCCGATATCAAGAAGCGAGTTATCAGCAAAACCTACCGCCGTATGCTCGAGTACCACGAGCGACAAATTTTCACCGGCCCCCCAGAGAACACCAGAGACCACGTTATGCAAGCCTCGAAAGCTTTGGCAGCTGGAGAATGGAAGAAGGCTACCGAGTTCATCCACTCGATCAAGATCTGGGAGCTCATGGCCAAGCCAGACTCAATCAAGGAGATGCTCTCTGCTCAAATTCAGGAGGAAGGTCTCCGAACATACCTCTTCACATACGCCCCATACTACGATACCCTCGCCGTCGGCACTCTCTCGTCAATGTTTGAGCTTTCTGACCGCAAGGTTGCTGCTATTGTCAGCAAGATGATCAGTCACGAGGAACTTGCTGCCGCTCTGGACCAAGTCAACTCTTCGATCATCTTCAGAAAGGGTGTCGAGTTGAGCAGATTGCAGAGCTTGGCACTTACCCTCAGCGACAAGGCAAGCGGCTTGATCGAGAGCAACGAGCGGACTCTGGAGACGAGAACACAAGGCACAGCCAACGCCTTCGAGAGACAAGGAGGCCGAGGCGGACGTGGAGGACGTGGAGGCCGAGGAGGCGGCAGAGGAGGTGGCGGTCGTGGTGGTGGTGGAAGCAGTGCTCCCAGACAATCGGGTGGTACGCAATTCACAGGTGGAGCTCTCGGTGCTGCGATTCGTGCTTAGTTGATGATTTTCATTGCATTGGGAATTGGGTTTGGGCTGTATGATCCCTCAAGGCGTTCTCATAGAGCTTACGAAAAAAGCCTCTCACTTGTGAGTTGTTTATCATGCGCAAATGCATGATGACATGTAGTCAGGTTCTCTTTAATGCAAATGCTTCTGAAAGTCTTCTCTTGCAGGATACATCATGATATAGAAGTTCAATTGTGCTCTCCATTCTATTTACCTTCGATGCCAGATTGCGGGCTACGAAGCGAACATGGCTATATGCCATCATCAAGCGAAAGTCCCCAAAGCATAAACAGCATTTGGTCCAACATCTGGAAACTTGGAGTTCTTGCTAATATCATTCCAGCCAAACCAAGCTTCCTGTTGCAAATCTCTATTCAAGACGGTCATCTATACACAGCCATAGAGTAAGTATCAATCACATTCCCCATATCTCATGCTTCCATGAGGTCACCAGCTAGGGGCAGGCTATTTGTCACTGAAATGTGAAGAACTGGTACAGGAAAAAGGTCAACTCACCACAGCAAAATCATAAACCGAATTGTACCCCCATGAAATTACCCAACCACCATCAATGCCCGTATGCGCATTGCACCCGATCGAATAGAACGAGTTGTACACTGGACTTGGTGAGAGAGGTGCAGCTGGGATGCCTGTGTCTGAGATGTGGCATGCGAAATCAGGCTTGGAGGGAGAGGAAGCGATCGTGAATTGGTAGTCGCAGATCAGGATGCCATTGTTGTAGGGTGTGCTACAATCTAGAGAGAGAATCACAGCTTTAGTTTCGCTGATGAGAGGGAAAAGCTGGCGATGGTAAGGAGAAATTGTGTAGGGATTCTTTACTTCGCGTAAAGGACTTGACGGTCCAGGTCACACCTGGAACAACGCGGGGTTCAAGAGCAGCTGGAGCTGAAGTTACGATGCCTGTGAAGGCTAAAAGTACAAGAAGAAAATTGAAAAGCATTTCGAGGTTTGTATCAATATTTCTAGAATTCAAGCCGTGACACTTCAATGTGAGGAAGGATTTTAAGCGGTTCGAACCCAAACAGAACCAGACAGGATACTTATTATCCTGCTTCATCGTACGTCATCAACGTATGTCAAGTAAGTAGAAGCCCAAGAATAACTTAATTGCCTGTCAAGCAGGTGATGTCCAGTATCGATGATCAGGACTATTTCTCGCTCCGAGCCAAGAAAGCCCAGTTGTGTGACTTGGTATTCCGGATAGGCGAGGCCTCGTGACAACATCGAGAGGAGTGTGATGCTTGCTCTTATTCATAAAGTTTGTATTAAATTGCATTCCTCGGAAAGCCGGAAAGATCTTCAAAGAACAGGTGATGAACACTTCATAGTTGTCTGGTCTACGAATGGATAGCGGCAAGATCCTTAGGCTGTATGACATCGGTAAGGTACCGACACAGTCCTGCATGTAGCCATGCAAATATTCCTGGTTGCAATTGTAGAAGTCCTGAAGTGATTGTGGGACGTGACAAAATAGGTCCCCCGGCTTTCGATTGTCTTTTCACGATCGTATCCTCTGATGCAACTGTGGCATCGAGGATTCAAGGGTGGGTTACAGTACCCAAGTCTTTAATGTTCTCGTAATACAAGAATCTGTTCTATGTCCCGCGTTGGAACCTTCAAATGTTGAGAGTAATCAAACTGATCCTGCCTGGTTCTCCCTCCTACTGAAACCAGCAATCAACAAAAATTCTCTCGTCAAGAACAATACCCTTCGTTTGATCTGAAACTGACCATTTTCGCGGAAAATGAAGTACTCTCAGGGCCAGACGGTTAGGCACAGCGGCAAGACAATATGAGCTCGTATTGATACTGAAGAGAATGGAGAAAAGACAGAAAATTCCAATCAACGTCAACATAGACTCAAGCAAAAAGCCAGGATGAAATAAGTGTTCCATATTATACGGCAGCGTAAACTTCTGAGCACTGGTCAAACTACCTTTTCTCGCTTCGACTAACCTTGAAATGATGACAACTCTTCTCGCCATTTCCAGCCATCTTACCTCACTCCGTATCCTTTTTCTCTGCCTGCCTGTTTGGGAAGTCATACCCTTGGCGACAAGTTACGAGACGGAGTCTCTGTCTGGAAATGGTTCGATTATGGATTTACCTTCCCTTTTCATCAATTCTCGCCCTGTAGCGAACTTTTGTGGTTACCTTGATGTCTTCTTTGTGTGCCGCATCCAGATGAAGGGTTGAGTCCTAAATCTTAGCCCCTTCGAGACCCGGCATAATCACGATTCTGGGATCGGTCTTTGCTTGACGTTTTGTTTCGCTTACTGTACTGTTCTCATTCTCCTCTTTTTGGTTGGAGTGCTTGATTGGTTCACGATACATGCCTGCAGATTTTCAGCTGTGGCGTCCTTCCAGTATCTTAGCCTCATAGACATCTTCACCGAAGTTGACGAAGACTCCAAGCGGCTCTATACTTGCTTTATCTCATTTTCCCGGCTCCGCGGACCGAACATTCGGCAATCGTGATTAGTGTTCTACTCTATAAAGCCCAGACCCTGAAGCAGTCTGGCTCCCATGATGAGCGATATCCCAGCTGAAGATCTCTGTCCCCTTGACGGCCGCCGAAACCCAAAAGAGCTCTACGTCAAACTCCTCGCAGTTCACATCACCGTTTTGACAGCTTACTGCCATCTGCTCAGCATCGAAAATGAGCGAGTGCTAAGTTGGCGACCATTATACTTCGTACTTGCTTGCTCCATTCGATATCATCGCACAGTAAGTATCCACACTGGTCGTCATCGCAGTTGGCTATGCTTGTAACTTGTGCCAGATGATTTCGGGCGGATCGAATTTGGCATCCAGCCTTTGCAGTCTCCATTCTCGTAGCTGTTCGGTGATACGTCTGGAATGGCGAGTTGAAGCTCAGCGGTCGTGGGTCAGTCGATGGAAAGCAATTAGGCGAATTACCCACAAAGCGACTGCAAAATAGCAGGGCGTCTCCTTGCCTTTCTAGCTTTCAGAACGCAATGTATCAGAGCTACCGTTCTTTGTGCCCACGGTCGAATGCACAACGTAGTGACACATGTCAATCAACGTATTTTCCAACTCGCTTGCTGTGGCCTCCTGCTTGGTATCCTCACACTGGGTGTCATCGCTCGTTTGCCGGTCTTTCATCGCCCTTTTCCAAGCATACCACGGTCGCGATTCGAGGCATCTATCATCTGGCAGAGATCCTGCGCCCCATTGCTTCCCCACGGCGTGTCCCCAATTCTGGAAGGAGTTCTTGCGAGAAAACGTAATTTCTCTCGCAGTCATAGGTAATTGGCAGGTTTGTTGTGATGGCCTCGCTTAGAGCTGTCTTCAGATCATTCTTCCTGGATAAGTTGCACCCAATACAACCATACAGGTATGAGGACTGGGCTGAGGAATTGACGTGGGTTGCGCTGATTGTCTTTGCCGGCCAGTATAGGTCGCTGTTGAAGCACGGAAGTGACTGGCTTACCAGAAAGGGGTTTGGATACTCTTAGGACTCCGGACGTTTATGCCGATTTGTGAGAGATTGCGGCGATGTTGCCTGTCCGATGCTTTGGTCGGACCCTTCTGCGAATTATATCTGGTGGCTTGCCTAGATATCAGTATATTGAGCTGACATACAAAAGACGTTTGCTTTATTCAACTGGCGAATATTACTCGACAGTATACCTCAAGAACCTGTACTCTACGAAGTTCAACGTCACATGTCACAACCGAGAGTAAAAAGGGCAACTTGGTAAACAATTGAAATTATATTTCTTGGTATCTGCAAACTCCATGTACAATGCAGCAGCCGTGAAGTGACCACATATTGCGCCAGAAGCCAAGACCAACGCCGAATCCGGGCATCAAATTCGTAAATGGCAAAGTGTAACTCCATGTATACCTGTACAACCAGATCCCATCTATAGCTTGGAGGGCTTGGAACCACGAGCAACAACCACTTGGATGAGTCCATTGGGTCCGGATTGAGGTGCGTAGACCTCGGCATCCTTGCCTGTGTTCTTGGTACCCTTGTGCCATGCCAAATCTGCGTAAATTGTTAGCTTCAATTTCACGAAAAGCAAAAGACACTAGGAACATACCAATTTCGAAGTAGTGCTTGTTGGGGAGCTTATACTCAACAGTCGCAACTTCTGGAACGGCCGCCAAGATGCTTTCACACATCTTGTACATGGTGTTCTGGACAGAAGGGCTATCTTCCTCCGCGAAAGTCTTCATTGTGATAGACCTAGCATCAGACCACGCCTGGTCAAACTTGGGAATAGCAGCATTTACTGCGCTCATTCCCGGGAATGTCTTCCAGGCCCATGTAGCGTCGACATCCGTCGACAAGATTCTGTCCCAAACTTCTGGGAGTGTGGTATATTCGTCGCGAACGAAGCCGTGGAATGCAGAGCCGGTGCTCTTCAGCACCAACAGGCCAACAATGCTGCTCCGGATATCGATACCCTTGCCCTTCTTGATGACTGCCTCAACATTCCTCGTCTCGTTTCCGTCGCGGTAGAAGGAGTGTGGGTGTGGCTTTCCGTCAATGGTCATTCGTGTCCAGCGGTGCGTAATGACGCTGACATTGGCGGTTGTGATGTGGGCATACTTTTCGAGGAAGTGGGTGCCGAGAATGCTTGCATAGAGCTCGGGAGGAGTGACTGGGTTCTCCTTCGCCTTGATGTAAATGGTGTTCTTGATTGAATCAGTTGCGACAACTACACTGTTATCGGCTTTGGTGTATCTGCAATTCTGTTAGTCTTTGGAATTGGACGCTAATGATGGGAATTGCGTACGAAGTATCAATTGCACCCTCCAAGAGGACGCAGACGGTCATCTCAATGACAGTCTGGACGCCAGTGCTCTGGTCCTTCTCGACCTTGTAGACGCGGACATTGTCCTTGCCATATCGTGCAGAGGAGATCACGGCAGACATTGTGTAAGTGATAGAGAGTGATACTGTGAGAAAAGAACTCGAATGCTGGTCTTAAATGATGTTTGAAGAAAGGTAGTAGCTCTGTCAATGTCTGCTCTTGATGTCTTGCCTGGTAGATATGGAATTGAGGGGTGGCAGATGAGGGGGAAGCTCAATGCTTAAGTAGTGGGAGCTGGCTTCGAGAGAGCTCTTATCAGGACGATCCGTCGAGCACGCCGCGGGTTGGGCCGACCGATGTGAGAAAAGCAAATTTCCAGCCTTTCACAGATGGGGGCTTTGTATCTCAGTGGCTTGCCCGGAAACCTGGAGGCGATCGCCCGCTTTGCCGCACTTTGAAGCTTTCCTATTGGTCTTGGTGTTGATGCAATGGGGTGATGGCCGTGAGGCTCGATGGGCTTGTCGGCGCACTCCGATGTACACTACTGGACCTCTTTCGATTTTCTCGTGTAATGGTGAAAAGTCTGGATTTGATCTCGGGATTCTAAAATTTTGCAAAGTATTCAAGTTGCCAGGGAGATGTGAAAATCTGGATTGTATTGTAAAATTGTAGAGGTTTGGGGGGTTTATTTGTCTAGACCAAGTTCGGGGCTTCAAGTGAAGCATCGCGAGGCTGAAGGCCGCGGCGTGCCTGTGATCGCCCGCTAATCCTCGAGGCTGAGGATCTCTTCGATTGGTCCCAAGCCTCCTGTCATACTTAGAATGAGATCCAGGGATTTATTGCCGTCTGAAATTTTGAGGTACAGGAAGAGAGGACCTATCTCCATAACCACCTGGTCCTCTTTAATCATCCGCATAGTTGTTGGAGGACCATATCGTCAGGAAAACATACTTTCGAGTCCGGTACAAGTCCGCAAAATGTATTGCAAGAAAAAGCGCAACGGAATTATTACTGCTTCTTCATCCTGACTCTCTGGAGCAAGCCGATTCTGATCTAATGTCTACGTACGCTTTCGTGCATCTGAAAGGTGAAGAAGATTCCCGGATGCAATTACCGTAGGAGTTATGTTTGTACTTGTATTCGTCATTATTATCCAGAAGCAATCCTTGTCCAACAATTAGTTGGTTCAAGGGGTAAGACTTCACTTCCTCTACATAATTGTCCAAGTTTCTTCGATTTTGATGTCCATCAGCATACATCGATTACTAAAGTGTCTCTTGCGAGGTCGACGTTTGAAATGTCGAGTATTGGCTTCGTGAAGTGTACTCTTGTCCTAAATGATCAGGCGAACTTGGGCCGTGCATCAACCCAACATTCGCCAGAGCATGAAGTAGCTGAAGACCATGCTTGAAACAGGATGATGCTGATGCCGAATAACGGTCGCACACACCAAATTACGCTGTCTAAAACAATCTCAGATCTTTTGATCTCTGTTAAAAAGCGATTGCGCCTCGGCCCAGCAAATCAGTGCACACTATCAGCGCCAATATCGCCAAATCTGGCCGTACATTAGCTGCCTGTCAACTGCCCACTACTCCACGAACCGCTTCTCCATCCACAACGAGTCGAGCCCCTCTAACGAGCCGATCCTTCTGTCGAATGCGCCCAGGACCACTGTACAGTCAGGTTGGATGAGTTCGACATCCACCGATAAACTTCACTACACATGCCACCCCTAGCCAAAGCTCGTTGACCTTCCCCCGTCGATGGCCAGGAAATGGTTGGACCACCGAGCATTCTGAGTACGTCCGCGACGCCGACTCAGAAGTCACTGTATACCCAGGCGTCGTACCCTTCAAAGACCAGCCTCGATTCGAGTCGGGATGGATTACAACCTACATCTGGGGTCAATGGACCCCGCCCCTTGGGCAATTCTGCCATGTCCTTTGCCCCTCGTGGCTCCTCACTCGCGGCATCTCCTGCGCCAGGTAGCTTCAGTTCAAATATGCGAAGTCAGATGGCGCCCTCGAGGCAGGCTTCCGGACAGGACATAAATGCTTCGATGATCAATCTGGAGAGGCTGGATGAGGATGATGCGATGGGTACTGGGCAGGCTTTGACCTCTCTCCGCGAAGCTCTGAACAGAGAGATGAAGATCAAGGAGGGCAGCGAGAACATGCTGGAGGCTCTGAATACGAAGAAGGCAAAACAGACTAAGGAACAACGACAGAGAGTTGAGGCGGAGCTCAATTCCTCGAACCAGAGAATCAAGGATCTGCGACTTCAAATAACAGAATTGCAGAGGCCGAAGCTTCCCACAACACCGACCAGGACTCGAATGGATGTTACATTTCAAAGCACCAATGGTTTACGGTCTCCCCCGAGTGTGACAAGAAGTACTGGAGGGTCAGAATACGACGAGCCGACAGAGTCGCCCACATATGCTCTAGCAGAGCTCCTGCAGGCCCTCGAGGTTGAAGGGCTAACACCAGACTACTATGTGGGACATGCAAATAATCTGGTGGAACTGTTCAAACGACATCCAACACTTAAACATGACTTGGTTTGGTCGGTCTTTGGCCTTCGAATGCAAGTGATGCTTCTGAGCGAGAGTAGAGAAGTTGTAGCTGCTGGGTATCGAATGACGAGATATGCTATATCTGACATAACTTCGTTGCATAAAATCAGGTCTTTGAATACGGATCATCTTGTTGTTCTGTAGGTCTTTGTTGGTTAGTATTTGAGATATTCTACTGACAACGCAACAGATCACTCATTAAAGAAAGGAAGGCTGATGTTGAACGAGAGCAAGCCTTGAAATTCATCAGAGCATTTCTAGACGTGAAGGACGGAGTGAAAGAAATATCAAAAGCGGTCGTGAGGACGATATCGTCAGTTGCAGAACATACAGAAGACAGACTGAAGTCAATATGCATAGAAACGCTTGCTGAAATCATGGTTCGAGATCCGGCCTTGGTTGTTTCTTCTGGTGGCTTGCGGCCACTGGCAGATGCACTTGGGGAAGGCACATATGAAGGCTCAGAAAGTTTGACTGGAGCATTTCTCTTCCTGCTGGATGCTCCTCAACGTCGGAAATATCTTCGATCCGGTTATGAGCTTGAGGTCCTCTTTACAGCATTTACCGACTCCCTTTTTGCAAAGGAGAGCATCTTAAAGCAAAACTCCAAAGCAATAGGCTACGCTTTAAAATCCTGGCCTGGACTCATGACTTTGTCAATGTACAATTTCAGGGCTATCAAATCACTGGTCTCTTGTTTAATGTTGCCAAATCCGACTATTCGAGAAACTGTCATTGACCTACTCTACTCTCTCCTTCGAATCAAATCACCATTCTGGGCAACTTCATTCCTGGCTGGCAGGCGGCTCACTACCTATGGACGACTTGCGACACTCAAAGCCGCACCTCAGAAGACAGCACAACCAGTGGAGGAGGAGCCGGGGGATAAAAGCTTCGTTGATCACTATACGGCGCTTTTGCTTGCCGTGTTAATATCTTCGGACTTGCTTACCGGCCTCTTGCAGGTCACTCGAGACGCGGATAATTCGATGCTAAAACGAAAGACTACACTCCTGATCGGAGAGGTTCTCAAGCTTGCTAGCAATCTGCTCCCACAATCCTGGAGTAGCGATTTGCAGCTTCTCCCCGAGTTGTTTGCAGCCGCATCTCATTTTGGGGACAACGAACGATTTGATGCTACTGGAACGGTCTACCAGATCAGCAGTGTCTCACGAACGTTGTATCGATCAACGCCTTCCACCGCAAATGCACTGACCAGTGCCGTCAATAACAGCAACGATAACCTCGCTAGTCTCGAAGATACGCCAAAAATGAATCCGAATGTTACATTGGACGAGACCACCTTCCGCCAGCTACTAGTCGAAACTCAGGTGTTGTCGAGTACAAATCCGGTGAAATGGAAATGGGAAATCATTCTGAAGATCATAGAGGGCCCATTGCTCAATGGGAAGCGTCTCGATGAGGCGATCAAAGCCTCAAAATTCATAAAGAGGATAATGAGCTTCTATAGGCCCTTCAAATACAAGTTCGCTGAAGTCAGGAACACTCGGATCACCCAGAAATATGTTCGCGTTGGCTGTGCACTCATGAACACACTTCTGCAGACGCAAGAAGGTGTCAGGTATCTGTCGGATAACAAATTGCTGAGGCAAGTCGCTGAGTGCCTAGCACAATGTGATCCAGTAAGTCTCAAGCCTTCCCTTTCGTTCGCCTATCAGCTAACAAGGGATAGACGAGCGGTTTGACAGCGCAGTCCCCAATGTTCTCCAAGGATCGGCTTTCTGAGACGCTTTGCTGTGGGTACTTTGCTATGCTTGGTACTTTGAGCGGCGATGTGAAGGGGCTGGCAATGCTTGACAGATGGCGGATGATCAACATGATGTACCACATTATTGATCTCAAACAGCGCCCTGACTTGATCAAGCTTCTGCTCTCTAATTTCGACTACAGCCTAGAAGGCCACCCTCGGGTCTTGCTTTCCAAAGCCTTGACAGCTGGATCAAAAGAGATTCGAATATTCGCTACAAATGTCCTGAGAAAGTATTCCAGTCGATCTCGGCCCAATGGGCCTGCCAACCAAGGCGTTCGTGACTCGAAATGGGCAATTCAGCTACTCGTTACGCAACTGTATGATCCAGAGGTCGAAGTCTGTGCTACTGCGATTAAGATTCTGGAGGAAGCTTGCAACAGGAAGAATTATCTCGAATACATCGTGGAGTGCCGTCCGGCGCTTGATCATCTCGGAGAAATTGGAGCTCCGTTACTCTTGCGATTCCTATCTACTTCTATTGGGTACCACTATCTGGATGGTTTGGACTATATAAGCAATGAAATGGACGACTGGTTCTTGGGGCGCAACGATACTTACGTCGGCGTTATCGAGGCGAGTTTGGCAAGGTCGTTTGGCGAAATTCAAGAGGAGTCTTCAGGCCGAATGAGCATAGACGAAGACAGCTTTGAGATGGACGGCGATAATGACGCTCATGTACCACCACATTTCTACAGGGAATTGACGAGGACGAAAGAGGGGTGCAAGCTTTTACGAGACAAGGGACACTTTGAAGAGTTTGCTTCGACCATTCGCGATTATGGCATGCTCTGTGATGACCCAGAGCTGATTCTCAAGGTCAAAGGGTCGCTCTGGGCTGTGGGAAATGTCGGTTCGATGGATCTCGGTGCACCGTTTCTGGAAGAATGCGATGTCGTTGAGAACATTGTGAAGATCGCGGAGTCTCACGAGATCATGAGTTTGCGAGGAACAGCATTCTTCGTGCTGGGTCTGATTTCTAGGAGTGTCCATGGCCTTGAGATCTTGTCCGAGCATGGCTGGGACAGCAATACGACAAATATGGGTGTTTCATTGGGACTTTGCATTCCACACGATTTGAGCAAGTTCCTTTCCTATCAGCCTTGGAAGCACGAGAGGGTGATAGATATTATCATGGATAAAGACCAGATAGAGGCAGTCGCAGCAGCAAACAAGGACGATGACCCCGTCAATCAACGTATCTTGGAGCTCATCGTCGACCTTGGAAATACAGTGTTGCAGAAGAGAGCTATGACGGAGCTCATGCATATCAAAGCAAAGAGAGTACCTGGTTTCAGATCACCAGCATTATTCAAGAAGATCATGACGCTCCTAGAATCTCATCACTTCCGTCTAGGTGTGCGGCATTTTGTCGCAGAGCTATTCGACCGCAGCGTCCTACGACGCATAGTCTTCGAAGAAGATATCAGCGACGAAGAGATGGAAAGCGACGATGACGATAGCGCAAGCGAAGGCCGGACTGAACGACAACGAAGCGTCAGCGATGCATCGGCCATGGCGCCTTCAGTTACATCTGGCGTTTAAGGCGTTCACGATTGTGCGTGTTTGTGGAGTAGAATATGTACGAGTACCATCGAGGCGGGCGTATCTAGGTATTTACATTTGGCATAGGAAGGGCAGATCTAACGGCGTTTCTCTTTATCGTTCTCTCTTGAGTCCCGTTCTTCTTTCCTGCTGTAAAAATATGGGGAATGACGGCGCACGAGGCATGGGCGAGGGGCTGGATCTTTTGTGAATTTTGTTTGAGCGATGCCTGAACCAAGACAATGAATGTCAATGAAAAGCGTTATGGGTCGATAAGTTGATATCATTTCATCGCCGTGTCGTTGATCTCCATAGAAGGTAAGTCGACCAGTTATCCATCATTGTCTTCCCATACCTGATCTCGAGTGCCTACAGTCAAGTGACTGAAGTAAACTCCTACGGACTTCTCTCCTATTTAGAGGCATCAATGTCTCATAGTCTGGTCGTACTAGTGAGAGATCTTTCGAGATGCCCAAAGGGTGCCTTTTTCCATCCCCTGGTTCGGCTCCTTTGCAGCATTTTCAGCTGCTCCCGGGAACCGTCCATCAAACCAGCTTCCTCTCCAAGGGCACCCGGGGTCTTCAACTCGTTCTCGTGAAGCAGAGCTTGTCACGCAGTCACGCAATTCGATCGCAAAGATCGACCTCGCAGCTGCACGTCAAGGATGCTCGGTGATCATAGTGTGCCGGAAATCGGCAACGTTTCCGGTACGACCATGTGGCTTTCAGTGACGGATCTTCTTCATTTTCTTCCGCTACCATCCACTCCTGTGAAGGTTTCTGACGTTTTTGCTCTTGCTTCATGATATTTATTTGCTATCGACCTTTTCCTTGTCTTTTCGTTGTCTAGGCCATTGAACCCCAACTCGCACGGTTGGAAATATTTCAGACTCAATCATGCTGCAATCGCTTCCAGAAACCCGGAACTCGTTCCCAAAGATCAGCATATATCGCACTAACGCTGCCAAACGTAGCACAGCCTGGATACAATCTCAGATCAGCTTTGTTTGCTCCCTACTTGTCCAGTGATATCTCCCGCTTCACTTGTTTACCTCATTTCATGTACCACAATTACTCGAATCCATAAGACATGTCAGTACTAGACGTGATTCTCTGCGTGTCGAGTGTGAACATGATCCAGGATGTCATCATATGTTGTGTATTCCGATCAAGAGAATGGAAGCGCCAGAAATGAACTTGTCAGTCTGATAACTTTTATAATGGCAGATCAGCTGTGTTACTGAGATGTGAGGCGGGGTCGAGCGTAAGTACCTCCCATCAGCACAGTTTCTCTATTTTAACTTTTCCTTCCGCAACTTCTCAATATCAAATACTTCGTTCACACAAGAACATCCTCTCCTATTTTCAATATGGGCCTCTCCAAGGCCTTAAAAGTCCTCAGCAACTCTCTTGGCGCTGACGCAGTAAGTCATTCGAAATCATCACAGTCCCTAAACCTCCAACCTCGCAGAAACCGTAAGTAGAGAAATGCCCCAAGTACAAGTCTACACCCCATTTCCTCACTGATGAAATCATATAGGTTTGGTCCTCAAGCCTCGACCTTAAACTCCTCATCCTCTCTCGCATGACTCGAATGTTCGCATACGGCGGTACTACTCTCACCTTGGTGCTCTACCTGTCGTCCCTCGGAATATCAGACACACGAATCGGACTCTTCATGACTCTAACACTAGTGGGCGATATTGGGGTCAGTACGATATTGACTGTCGTGGGTGATGGCCTGGAAGTTAGGATGACAATGGCTGTGGGGAGTGTTTTGATGATGGGTAAGGGGGTTGCTTTTGCGGTGCTGGAGGATTACTGGTATTTGTTAGAGGCGAGTATCCTGGGGGGTGATAAATCCGAGGTATGTTTTACCCTGTTCCACAATGTCATCTATCACCTCAAAGCCTAAATATAAATCCGTCGCTTTGAAAACTCCGAAATGGAGGGGAGGCTAATCCAAAGCTTCCAGTGCAAACGAAGTCGACCCCTTCAAAGCCATCGAAGAATCCGCCATAGCCCGTCTCAGCACTTCCACAAACTGCAACGACTTCTTCGCCTGGTGGAAACTCCTCGGCATGGTAGGCATGGCAGCCAGCACGCTGCTCACAGGCTTCGTCATCGACTACCTGCAAGCACAGCACGCACTCCTTCCACTGGAGGTCTACCGCCTGATCTTCGTCTGCCATACCGCTGTCGGATTCTTGAAACTTGTCTGCTCGCTGTGTATCAGCTCGCAGGTGGGACTACATACACCTTCTGCACTACTGACCAACACCGAGATTGTATGTCCAGACGACGAGACTCGTGCTCTTCTCTATGACAACCGTCATTAGCATGAGACTTACAACACTATCTCAACAGTAACGACGACGATGATGACGCGAAAGAAGAGGAAGAAGAAGCCCCCATGTTTACACCCGAGTCCCGCTCCTTCACCTAGAAAGTCAGTCTCGCCATAACACCTGACTATATCGGCTCTAGTTTGGCCCAGATAACATGGATGACATATTTCTTCAAGCGAGAATATAACATTGCTGAGTGTCCTCTCGGGCTGGCTATCTTCATTGCTTCTCTTATTTCGTCATTGCTCAACTTGCTATCATCACCATTATCGAGAGCATTGGGGCAAGTCCCAACGATGGTTTTGTGTCATACTATTACATCGGTTTCACTTCTCATGATCTCAGCGCCGACTAACCGGACTCTGGCGCTTGGTCTGTTCATGCTGAGGATTGTGCTGAGGGAAATCGATAGTGCGCCGAGACAGGCTTTCATCGCAGGTGGAGTGTTGGATGAGGAAAGGACGAGTGCAATGGGACTTGTTACTGTGGTCAAGACGGTGGGGTGTTGTGCAGGCTTGTTTTTGACAGGCGAATTTGCTGGGTCGGGATTGTTCTGGGTGGCTTTCGTTGTTGCTGGGTGCTTAAAATTGTTGCATAATGTTTTTATTGTGGCATTCTTTTGGAATCATAGGGGGAGGTATGAGGCATGATGTGGCACGGTATGGATTTGAATGAAGAGACAGGACGTGTTGATAGGGAAAAGGCTCATTTCGCTTAATTTGTTGATACCCTGGCAACGTTGGGAATCTGTGAAACCAAGACAAGATTCAAGTAAAAGATAACACCCGCTCCAGAGCCTCAATATCCTTATCAAACTTTGCAGACACCTCTGCAATAGCAGCCAATTTTGCATTTCTGAATTCTTGCAACTTGGCAGCCAAATCAAGCTTGGTAGAACCCTGCGAAGGAGGGCTGGACGTCAACCCATCCATTTCCGAATCACCATGCTCGCTTATCGGTGAATTACTCTCTAGTGGCACTCCATATCCCATCTGATCTCCTGAAATACGCCTTTCGGGTGATTGCGAAGTCATGGAGGATTCCAGGGAGTGGAGGCGCTTCACATGCTCTTCCATGTTGTCCTTTCTGCCGAAGCCTCTAGTGTGTCTCTTACACAAGGGAACTGGACAAAAGAATTTTCCACTACCATGAACGGCTCGCTGGTGACGCTTGAGATCACCAGGATTGGTGAAGTCCTTCACTTTGCAGCTCAAGATGATGCATTTGTAAGGACGTTCGTGCTTATCCATGTGTCTCCTACAACAGTCTGTAAGGTATGATTCTGAAAGCAAGGACAGCGAGCCCACCGAAATGCAGAATCTTGTTGGAATGGTCCTTTGTCAGGGCAACCAGCCCACTGACAGAATCTGGACGGCTGGGAAACCTTTCCCTCACCAGGTTGAAAACCGTCCAACGGAGGTGTCTGTTCAGACCTGCTAAGTATCAGTCTCGTACAAAGTCCTAGACACGCTTAGATGAGTAATGCTCCTGGACGGCATGCGAAAGTGAGAGATGGGAGATCAAGGGATCTTTGAAGACAGCAATACCAAAATCTTGCAGAGGTGAGCTGGCTGTCGTTGCCAGGGACAAATGACCAGAGGTCTCCGCTGGTACCGCTTGCTGCCTGGTCACTACCCCAGGGGCCTCTCAGGTCGTTCCCCGCTGGTACAGGGACGCCCATCGATGGTATAGACGTGACACCGAAGTTAAAAGGCAGTGAGTCTAGAAACTGTTAGAGTGATTGTGTCTTGCATGATGATGAAAATGGCTTACTTTCAAACTCATGATTGAGTGCCCAAGGGAAAGTGCTACAAAGTCGTCAGTGTATGGTCCAAAAAAGGCAACAACAGGTTCCAGGTGGATCCGGCCTTATTCAAATAGGCAGTGAGATGTATCTTATACCTGTATGACAATATCCGTCCTGTTTTACCGGATCATGTACATACGTGAAGGGAGTATCGTCGATAGGTACTCGTGAAGTCGAAATTTTACAAAATTCGTTCTGTGAATCCAAATTTTGCCGTATGTAAGCAAAGGTCAATTTTTGACACTTGTAAATGCAATAGATGCTGCCGTAAAATGCAAAGTGATGCTTTAATCTGTTCTCAGTCAAGTTTAACGACAGCTTCCCAGGATACCGAGCATACCTGTGTTCACACCCTGATTGCAAGCTGATAATACAGCTTACTTCGAATACGCGCAAGACTCAGTCTCACATCTCTGCTCGTATCTCTGACATGCTCGTATAGGTGTGGTGTATTGACGGCATAATCGGAAGGCCGCATGTCCAGAAGAGACACCACGGAGTATGATGGGTCCAGTAGAAACTCACAAATTTGGATCATCTTCAGAGGCAGTATTCATCACAGACGCGTCGCTACTCGTAGCTTTTCTGTAACGGGATTTTGGTTGTCAGCTTGGTGCCGGGGGGAAGAGACTTGAAATGTATCTCGTCACACTGACTGCAAGTGTTCTTGATCCATGACTCAAATGCGTGATCAATTGGATATGACCTCGCAGTGACATGCGAAACTGATTGAAGTAGATGATTTACTATCTACACCAGCGGATGCCGTGCCCTTTTGTACTTTTATCAACTCCATTTCATGCTTCAGGCAAGGTCGCCTTGCTGCCCCATCTAACGCCTTACGCCCGAGGCATGAGGGGTTCTTCCAAGCGCAACGAATCACAGACCTTGGAGCAAGCCACGGGCACACTTCCCTATGGAGATTGACAACATATCCATAATCATGGAGTGACTGGATAAGAGACTACGAGCGAGTGTTGGCAATGCATCATGTGGAGTGAAGGCGAGAACAATCAGCCCAAACAAAAAATAAGGCTGGATGGGACCTCCACAGGCTTGCTCGCCCTATTCCCAGCGTGACAGCACAGACCGGTCAAGAAAGTAGAACTGCAAATCAACTCACTTGAGGCTTGTAAATAAGGCGATGGGGTTCATGTGATCGCGAAGGGTAGGCTATGATATGCCTACTTACCTCTCGAAGTAGGTCCCTACCAGCAATGCGAATGGGAAAAGCAGAATAACAAGGGCGACGATCGGCGACCTATACTTGGGAGCTGGGCTCTATTCGACCTGCCAGTGTTGGAATAGAGCTCTCAGGGCTACGTGCTTTGCTAAGAGGCGTTCGCAAGATTCAACCTGAAGACGCTTGGAAGGGATTATTGTCGCCTTTTCTCACCAATCCAGCATTTCCCAAAATGGTTCGTCAACCGATTGAGTTGTAAAATTCCTCTCGATTCCAAATATCTCGTCAACTCCCAGTCATGATGTACACCCAGCAATGCACCACACCGTATAATACATATCTCCATCTCTCGTGTCCCCTATAACCTGACCTCCGCGCTCTTCTCCTCAACTCCACTCGGCCATTCCGCAATCATGCTCTTCCCCTTGAACTTCACGATATTCTCCTTATACGGATGTGCCTCTCCCTCAAAAGCCTTAAGCCTCGCCAATCTATCATCCCTCAACCTATTCTTCGGCAGCATTCCACTAACAGCCTTCCTCAGCACCTCGGCACCACCCAGCTTCGCCATCAGCTCATCCATCGACACTTGCTTCAGACTGCCCGGCCGCGTGTTATGTCTGTAGTAGAGTTTCTGCCACCGTTTCTTGCCTGTTGTGTAGAGTTCTGAGCAGTTCGTTACCACGACGTAGTCGCCGCAGTCTGTTGATGGGTCCCAGATAGGTTTGTGCTTTCCCATGAGCAGGATTGCAATTCGGGAGGCGAGACGACCTAGTGAAGGGGGCTGGAGTTCGGTTGATTGTGCGGAGGGGAGAGGTCGGATTGTGGAGAGAGCGTGGTGAGGTGTTGTGGCTGAGATGTGATGCCATGTTCTTGAGTACGCAAGTTTGGTCTGGAGCTTCTGTTAGATTATATTTTTCGCTGTGGAAGAAAAGTAGTAGTACCAATCCATTTGTTTGCGACATCTTGTCATCTAGGCTGTGGGCCGATTGAATCCGTGTCGGGTTTGTGGAGGGAAGTAATAGGAATCTGTGACTATCGTGATCGAGCTCGTGTGTAGTCGCGATATCATGTTGAAGTCCAGACAATTTTGGATGCTAAGCTACTTTCGGCGGCGGTGGGTCAATGAAGGCGGCCGCGTGATGAGGCGAGCCCGGGATAGATTTCCAATCATTATTCTACCCCACCACTGGCAACTTCTTCGAGGCAATACAACTCTCATTTTAACTTATATTCACTTTCGTTGTAGCCATTGAAGAAAACCAAATTCATCCTGTAAAAACGACAAACAGTAGAGCCGCCAAGATGGTCGTCACAACTCCCTTCCAGGTCAGTCAACTTATTCGGTAATTCGGCTCACGTGTGTAGATGTTGACTTCTCCAGACGTTATTTGCGGTACCTATGACCTGTGAAAGTTGTATCAAAGACATCTCCGGATCATTACACAAGCTCAGCGGTATCCACAAGGTCGAGGCAAATCTAAAAGATCAACTCGTGACCATCGAAGGCACAGGTTCGTCCCATCTCGAACGTCACTGGCCAGCATAAACCCAAGTACTAACGCCTCATTTCTAGCGGCTCCTTCCGCCATAGTTGCCGCGATACAGTCTACTGGAAGAGATGCTATTCTACGGGGAACGGGCGGTTCAAACAGTTAGTTACACAGATTTTACGTCATGTGGCTCCTGACTGAATGAATTGAATAGGTGCGGCCGTGTGCATTCTTGAGACACATTCAACGACAGTATCGGACAAGGTGAGGGGACTGGCACGGATGGTTCAGGTCTCTCCAAATCTGACGCTCATCGATCTTACAATTCGAGGCTTGTCACCGGGTAGCTACTGGGCTACGGTTAGAGAGACGGGTGATATCTCAAATGGAGCAATCTCAACCAGGGGCATCTGGACAGATCCTAAGGAGGGTGCTCTCAAGCCAAGAGGAGTCTTGGGGACTGTGCAGGTGGGCAAGGACGGGGTTGGGAGCGTGTTCCTTGATAAGCCAATCCAAATCTGGGAAATGATTGGAAGGGGGATGGTGGTATCGAAACAGCATGAGGGCGAGGGCAAGTTTGAGAAGAACGATGCGGACACGCTCGTCGGTGTGATTGCTCGAAGTGCGGGCGTCTGGGATAACGACAAAACGGTGTGCTCCTGCTCTGGCAAGACGTTGTGGGAAGAAAGAAAGGACGAAGTGAAGAAGGGTATGTTGTGAATGTTATATCGGACGAGAAGTGGCCTGCCAGAGTTCTTGGAAGCTCAGAAAGTGGCCTGATGATAGTTCGATAGAACGATTGCAAATGCTTGTAAAATCCGATAGACAAACGCATTGAACCTTGGGTGACAGGACTAATCTCCTAAAGGCAACTGTCAAACGTCAAGCTTCTATGCGTTTTCAGGTGCTGTCTCGAGTCCTGGTTAGTAAGTGGAGTTTTCTTCGCGATCCTTGAATTGCTTGTTCGTCGTCCCGTCCTGCCTTGGTGAAGATCTTTTCACGTTCCAAACGAACCTTAACTTCTTCCACTCTCGTCATAGAAGACAGGACCGCAAAATGCCCAGCCCGGCTCCTTGGAATGGGGGCTTGCTCCGTTAAAGTTGAGACGGACTCGGGAGGCTCCTGTTTTGGCGATCTGCCCAGCATCATGCGATGGGACTGCCGCGAGGCTGAATATCGAGATAGATCTGCCAGCAGGGGAGAAAGTGTCCGACCCAGGCCTTGGTTGAAGGGATACCGGACACTCTCAAACAACGTTCGAGGGTAAGCGAGTTTCGGCTGTTCCCCTGATACTTCCAGTCCGTCGCCCAGGGGTCAAAACAGTGCTCGCTGATTTAACGAGGCGAGCTTATTTGATGAGGCTGGGCAGGAAAGAATACGCATCTTTAAGAGATCGCAAACGAGCCTTGACATATTATGGAGGAAATATTGACGGGGGTTGCATTGGGCGTTCGCAGTGAAGTGAGGACAAGTGACGTGGAAGAGCCTTGAGCCTCTCGAGCCCCTGAATGCTCGCTCGCTTGTGATGTGAACCGCTGGTTCGCTGCAGCTGCAGTGTGATATTGATGTTATTTTAGCAGAACTGTGGCACAGTGGAACCGAATGTACGTGAAATGCGGTCAATACGGCGACTACTATCGCGTATTTGTTATCTGCTGATTGTGCAAGTCATCCTGCCTTCAAGCTTAAAATGGAAGCCACCAATACTTTTACAACTGAACTCCACTGTGATTATGTGCGTGTCAAGCCGAGGGGCACGGGCTACGCGCCCTGGAACGCCTCGCGTCCCAGAAGCGCCCGCTGTCGAACCAATGGCTGGGATTTCACGCTCTTGGAACACTCGCTGCTTTGAAGGACATGTTTTGCGGCCCCTTCAAATTACGACCAATACGGGGATTCGCATGTGGTCTCTGGGATTGTTGTTACCAAACGACGTGGGCTTTGCAGGTAAATGTTGGTGGTCCCTTGAGTGGTGATGGTGATCCTCCGTTGCAGGCTGCAGACCGGGCTCGAGGCCGTGGTCATCTCTTATGCAGAGCAGAGCTTCTCCCGCCAGCCGCTGTCCAGAGCGATGAACCTCGTTCTCGGGACTGGTTCATCAGCATCATCGATCATATTCAACACCACTCTCGTTCGACCTCTCAGAACACTACTCTGCCCGAAATCGTACGGAGTAGAACGTGGTTGAATGCATTGGCTGGCCAAAGCAGTCCCCTCCATCCCATCCCGTGCAGCCATTCAGTCATTATCTATTGTCTTTCTTGAAGCAGCGAATGCCCAGTCCTTTTATTGATATTCTTAGCGAATCCATCACCTACAGTCCATCCAGTCCTCTTCATCGCCTAGCCCGCCTTCTTGCAAGAACACATCACTTGCACTTACTTACCTTATTACCTTACTCGATCACCCTCAGACTTGCAAATCCACATCTCATCCACATCACCGCACTATTGTCTTGATCTGTGAATATCACACAGTTCCATACTCCGCTTCCTCGCTCTCGGAACGCAAGGCTCATCACATCGCCGGCCCAGCCCTGACGTGCCAATCGACGCAGGCTCCCGCGTGCATAATAGTACCCACCAGCCTTCGACAGGGTCCAAGGACAGGGACCCCCTCTCCCAATTCGATCGTGTTACGCGCTGAGCTAGCCCTTCACCCACTCACCTCTTCATCCCACACTCCAATCCAATCCAACTGACCTGACCTGACTTCGACCTCATCCAACTGCTAGCCAGCGAGATCGTACCTTGCCTCCGCCTACATCACTTCGGTGGAACTTCCAATCTTTTACAACTCACCGACTCTCCATGAATCTGCTCGGATCACCAGTACGCTCTCTACCAGCAATCAACCCATAACCATAAACCAGAACATACAACAATCGACGACTCGTATCAAGGGACCTCTCGAAAATAAAGTAATATCAACCGCTTCCCCACGATACGCCTATCAATCAGCCACCCGCTTTCAGACATTGAGGCTTGAGAATATCGTACTTTGGAGGACAAGCAGCGCAGGAAAGAGGAACGAAGGAAGCATCGAAGGTCGGAGCAACGCAACACTGCATCGTCTCTGGAGGAATTTCGGTCCACGACTCGTGCCCAACCTCGTGTTCCCCACCGACGAACGGCTGGTCGCTTTGTGAGCGACCAGCGCTTTGAAAACCGCAAGACTGAGTCTGCGAATACCATATCTTAATAATGTCTTTGAAGCAGGTACGTTCCGTTGCTATCTGGGAACCTCGGCTAGAATACTGATCTGGAATAGGAAATCGAGACGTGGGTGGCAGCCCTCGGCCACTACGATAATAATGAATTTGACGAGGCATTGAAGGAGTTCGATGGCATTTCCGACACCTCGAAGATTCTGTTCAATTGTGGTGTTATCCATGCGACGCTGGGAGAGCATGAGAAGGCGGTTCGTACTATGGTGGTTCTCGTCCGAACTCTAGGAGCTAATGTTGTCTAGGTCGAATGCTACCAGAGAGCTGTCCGTCTGGATCAATACCTCGCCGTGGCATACTTCCAGCAAGGTGTATCGAATTTCTTGGTTGGCGACTTCGAAGAGGCTTTGGCGAATTTCAACGACACATTACTGTATTTGAGAGGGAACAACATGATCGACTATGCGCAACTGGGTCTGATGTTTAAGCTATATTCTTGTGAGGTTCTGTTCAACCGAGGATTATGTTACATATATCTACAACAGAAGGAAGCTGGAATGCAGGATTTCTCGTTTGCGGTCAAGGAGAAGGTTGTCGAAGATCACAATGTCATTGATGAGGCTATTCGTGAAGAAGCAGAGGTACGTCCCCAACGAATTGCTGATCCGACATTTATTGACATAGCTTAGGGTTACACTGTTTTCTCCATTCCCGTCGGTGTTGTTTATCGACCGAATCAGGCGAAGGTCAAGAACTTGAAGACGAAGGATTACCTAGGCAAAGCTCGCTTGGTTGCAGCATCAGATCGGGCAAATGCTTTCACTGGATTTGCAGGATCAGAGATCAAGAACGTACGTAGACTCCCCTCTGATCTCTTGTCACCCTTACTCACACGATAAGCAACAGGCTGGTAAACTTGATGTGAAGGATGATAGACCTCCTGAGAATCTGTCATTCGCCGCCACAAATCTCGTCAAGCCTGGTCTCCAGAGCAAACGCCAACAATCCGAGCCTCCGCTCAACCGTAATGTCTTCCCACCAACCCCGCCTCCCGAGTCAGAGAAGTCTCAGGGTTCGAGTCAAATGAGCCGAGGAGCTTCTGTTCGCAACGGGCCCAAGCCAATGCCTGCTAAGCTCAATATCGAGAAAGCCAGACCTAATGAGAGGTACGAAGTCCGAGACGAAAGAACGAGCCCGCAGGCACAACGTATAGGAACACAGCGCGCAGCATCCGAAGCCAGGCCACCCCCAGGGCGACAATTTTCTACAAGAGATTCCTCGCGCTCACGGCCGCAACAACCCAGGAGACGGTCACAGGAAGAGGAGGAAGATGACTACCCTGGAGAACTCTACGACATGTATTCTGGTGGAGCAAGAAATTCTCGAGGAAGCCGACCAGCTGGAAATTCACGAAGGCAACAACCCAAGTATATCGAAGAGGAGGAAGAGTATGCCAGCGACTACGATGATGGTTCTTTTGACGAGAATGACTTCGAGATGGTATCAGGCAGTCGAGCACCTCCACGAGCACGTGCACCTTCACAGTCGGGTCGCGGCCAGTCGAGGAGACCAGATATTCGCAAGATTAGGGTCAAGGTTCACTCGGAGGACGTTCGCTACATCATGATCGGAGTAGCAGTCGAGTTCCCCGATCTGGTCGACAAGATACGGGAGAAATTCGGGTTACGAAAACGTTTCAAGATCAAGGTCCGTGACGACGATATGCCAAACGGGGATATGATTACCATGGGCGATCAAGATGATTTGGATATGGTTATTATGAGCGTGAAATCGAATGCGAAGAAAGAGCGTCTCGACATGGGCAAGATGGAAGTGAGTATCCCCTGCACATCCGTACCTCAAAATAAACACTAACCGAAACCTTCCAGGTCTGGGTACAAGAAATCTGAACGAAACAATCATCTGCGACGAAGTTATGATAGCCATTTCTTTTTTTGGAACTTGCGAAAAAAACATCTCGACTCGATATCCTATCCTGTTGCATCACCATATATACCAGCGAGCGAAGTTCTCTTGCATGCATGCATAACATCTAGATGGGGCGAGGAGTATCTTTTGTGGGTTGTTTGGCCCGTTACTATATATAATATCAGTGTGTCAGTGTGGTTGGTTGCACGTCTGGGACGTACGGTTAGCAATGTTCAGAAATAGGTTTTCTGCATACACCAGCTGGAGTTTTGATGGAGCCATATAAAATACATCTTTGATCTGGTCCCAAAATCTTTTTTCATATCTTTCTGATCCATACAAGCGTTCTAATATTACCTGCCTGCATCTCGTCTAGTCATGCATTCCATTTAATATGCCATCTATTCTCGTATGTCCACCCCCATCGCACATGTCGGAGCTCTACATCGGCATCCTCCTCATCTCCTCCACCGTCCAATACTTCCTCATATTCTCCGCCCCCAGCGTCCTAACCTCCTGTTCCAAATGCGTCCAAAGCACCTTCCCCCACCCATCCATCTTCTCCTTCAAAACACTAAGTTGCAACTCCGTCTCGCCACTCCTACACCTCTCCAAATACTCCTCAAACGCATCCATCCCCTTATGAATCTCTTTATGCTGTCTCAACAACTCCGCTGCATTCTTCCCATTCTTGAACTCTGGCATCCGCTGCGCTAGCACGGGAAAGATGTGCTGTTCTTCTATGGCGTGGTGGGTGGAGAGGTGTGAGCAGAATTGCAAGCCGGTGGAGAGGAATTGTTTGAGAGAGAGGTTTTGGGGTCGTTTGTTGTTTTCGCAGGCTGTGTAGAGGAGGGTCCAACTTTGGCGGAAATGATTATGCTGTGTTACATATCAGTCAAACGAGCTCCAATTTTTCGAATTCAAGGTACGCTTAGTAGCAAACTCTGGGGACGTACAAAATACTCCATATGCTCCGCCATCGAATTATACGCTCGAAACTCCGCTGCGCTTAATTTTGGCAGTTTCTCTTCTTTTTTCTCTTCTTTTTTCTCTTCTGCAACCTCTTTCTTATCCATCTCCTCGGGCTTGACTTCAGGTCCTTTCTCGCCATTTAGCATCTCCGCCTCGCTCGTAGCAGGTTTCGCTAATCGCTCTACCTCCTCGCAGATCTCTTCCTGCTTTAAGTCCGCCATTATGCCCTGGAAATTCTGCTGTGAGGGGGGAGAGCAAGTGAATGAGCGGCGGCAGATTGGATGCGAAGGCGCGGGGATGCGTGGGTAGATATTTGAGTGTATGATGGAGGGGTTGTGGATTTGGGTTGCGGTGAGGCGGGAGGCTTGGAGGAGGAGGGGAAGGAGAGAGGTGGTGCGCATTTACTTGAATAGCTTTGGGTCTTGCAATAAGTATCTCTGTAAGATGGTTTAGCTTGAACGAAAAGAGAGAATAAATCAAGTAACTAGTAAAACAAGAATCAGAAAAAAGTACTAGGCAGGGCAGGTAGGTAGGTGGACGAGCGCATAAACATATTTCGATGGTAAGAAACCGAGGCCGCATCGCAAGACTGCAATCCAGAGGTGTTGATTGGATAGATCAGAGTGGCATGTGGATTCTGACAGCTCTTTTGCTGCTTATCGATCCCGATAACATTTTCTGTCAGCAATCGTTTAGCGTGCCGAGGTGGATTTATCAATGCTGAGTTTACCAGGGTTCGTTTATTGTCCGAGGGTCCGATGTTGGATGTGTTGACTGCGGATTTGAGCTCGAAATTCCTGTTTGATGCCAGAAATGCAACTTCATCGTGCTTTTTTGTCCAAATAGTGACTGTGTGTGAGAAGCGAGCGGATATATGGCAGTACACCGCCATGCTTTCAAAATACACAAGGGATTTGGAGTGTTTCGATATCAGGAAGACTCTGGAACGCAGAGCCGGAGCAATGGTCTTGCATGTCGATCTTGAAGTCTGCTCGTACCATGCTCCATGACAGCCAGTGCGACTATCTTCCTATGCTATTATTTCCCAAGTTCCATGATGATGGGTTGGGAAGTATGCTCAATTCGCTTCAAGAATCATTCCCATCGATACATCCTGGTTCAGGCCAGTCTATCCGCTTTCTTTAAAGTTGTTGTTGAACACGTCTATTCAGTGTGTACTTTCGCTTCCTCAGACAAGATGCCTCTATCCCGAGTGGCCTTATTCAATTGTCAAAATCTGCCAGAAGGAAGTACAAAGCCTAGGAATCAGGAAGTTTCTTGTGTACGTGTCTTCCTTTACTTCCCGGATATTTTCTTTCTCGCCTGGCGAAAAGCCGTTGAATAATGTAAGCGGTGGAAAGATTACTCTGACTGTCCCTTTTTGGCCAAGAAGCTAAAGAGCTAGAGCAGTGGTGAACGTTGTCGCAATCAGATATCGAGAATGTGTCGCAGAGTTGCTGTCCAGCCGCTTAGGACCGCAAGTTCTGAGCCGTTCTCCATCGTGGTAATACCGCTAGACCAAAGTTCTGATCAAATCGCGGCGTAGAAGTGCACTGGCTAGCTTGCTATCTTATGATCCTCAGCTTAAGAATATCTCAATTTGTTTAAGCTGCTTCAAGCTGCCCGAAGCTGGTTTTGGTTCTTTTCAATTTGCCTTGCATTTCAAGGCAGATACATCTCGATTGTTCCTATCCTTCGAGTCTAAGTTAGCTTAAGTAACGAAGGGAAAGCTGACAAGATCTCAAGTCATCAACTATGATTCAACAAAGTAGATCTAGGATGCTGACGTGTGAAGCTTCCAATCACTGGATACTTGGCAAAACGTACAGTAGGATGCTTGGCGGTAAGCTTGTCTGCACGACCAGAAAATCATCGTTCAGGTGAAAGTAATTAAGAGAATAGAAAAGCCGTTGTTTTGATATGTCTTCTATGCTATCGAATCAGATTAATGAATGGGTTTCGGGTTAAGCACGAAAATTGACTTGACTTCATCGAAAATAAGGGAGTCTGTAGAATGAGAATACAGCTGTGGGCTGATATCGAGATGACTACACCTCTGAGTTGGGTCTAACTCGAGAACAAGTCACAAAAGCACTCGATCGCAGCAGCAATGAACGATGGGACAGGGAGTATGCAACATCATAGAATTCAGAATCTCCAGCCCGTCCCCATGACCGATTAAGTCTCCCACCACATCTCTCATCAGACGGAAAATCCATCCATCTAGGGTATAATATCAATGCAGCGCCGTAATTAGAAAGTATCCGATGGGTTTAGCAGCAGCATTCAAGACATTCGAAGCAGGCAAGACCGGCACACCTAGAACAGACAGACAGTCAGCAAGCGATGCATCGCGAGCGATCACACGGGAAAGGCAGATGACTTACAGCCCGCAGCAGAGACCACCACCTCCACCGCCTCTCATGCTCATTGGTTCAGCTGTCATTTGCTCTGTTGGACGCTGTAATATTGTTAGTGAAGTTCCATTTCGAATATCGAGAGGCAGTATTGAAGAACGTACTGGCTGTTCGGCGTTGACTTGTGCGGCAGTTGGAAGCTCCATCTGCTGGGCTTGAGGCTCTTGAGTTTCTTGGGCAGGCATTGTGAGGTTAATGGACTTGATAATGCAAGTAAAGACTTGTTTTGAAGTTTGATGAGGTGCAAGGCTGGATGTGAAGAGTATATACAGACAGATGTGAGGCAGGAGAGAATCAGACCACGACGGGGAGATCCTCAGGGTTTTAAACTCCAGCCTTCAAGCCTCCTCTCCTGTCAGCCCTGCCATTGCCGTAATACATGCGATACGACATGCACAGAACCCATTCAGCTTCGCCCAATCCGACGCGTGGTCAGCTCGACGCATCCACAGCAGCTCCTTGTCTTACCGGCAAAGCCATGCCGATTCAAAATTGGTTCGATCTCTAGGGCCGGCATAGCCTTGCCGAGTACGTGCGAGATACGATCATACGCTCCCAGAAAAGTCTGTTCTTTGCGTCACTTACATAAGCAATTGCAGGATAGTTTGCGGTAGCAAGGCCGCCCTTCTGCTGTGTTGCGTCGCCCGAAGAGACGTGGATGTTACGCATCCACTCGTAAGGCTGTGTTGATAGAGAAGGTTTGTGGCTTGGCTGAAGGATGATGGCTCAGCGCTCCATACGAGATGCTTATTTTGAACTAAGACCTCGTTTCGGCCTTGGCGATCTAATCTTGAGAATCAACCATGATCCTCGGTGCTTGATTGCTCTGGGCATTTCATTTTAAACGTCGTCAGATCAGCTGGTAGAGCAAGGCTCCCATCCGAGAGACATGATTCAATTATCACTCTTATTAGATTATTGCAATCTAGCGCAAAGAAGTATCCTTTGCGGCTTCTGACGGACTACCGATAGAAAGCTCGGAACTTCGGATCGTCCTCGGAAAGAAAAGCTAAACTCATCAATATGTGACATGAGGAAAAGGTTATTTTTAGTGCAACAAGAGAGAGACTGAGTCGCGGAAGATGGGGAAGAGACGACTGTGTTCATCTCTGCACGGCATGACGGCACTGGCAAGGAGCTTAAATCGAGGAGACGACAAGACCGGCGCAATGCCTAATCCACATGAACCGAATGCTTAGACGATATCTTAATTCAGATACGACGATTCCGATATACTCCTCATGAGTCATACTCCGAATATACTTCACAGCCTTCCTGGCGCAAGCTCATTTCGCAGTCAAAACTTGATTCTGTTCCGCTGGCAGATCTCCGTGACATGTCTCTACTTTCTTCGTCCAAAGGAAACCTTGGGAAACTCCAAAGGTAGCTTCAACTTCGCAACTCTCCTCTGAGCAGCCACGGACTTCTCCAATCCCAATTTCCTCCTCTCCGTTTCTCCCAAAGCCGTGATCTTCGCTCCGATTTCCATGAAATACTGTGACATAGTCTTGGTGTCCAGCTTCAGATCCTCCTGCAAATCATAAGTATTGACTTCATAGTTGTCGACTATACAAGCCAATGCGCAGAGATGCGTTTTGATCAAGTCTGCGCCAAATGTCGTGATCATTGGGCCATCAGTAAATTTGCGCTTGATACTCTCCAAGACGGACTCTGGGATATCCTCAAGAATTCTCTTCAACTCGTCTCTTCTTGGCAAGTTTCTGATCCCCCTCGTCGTTTTGCAGGAGTTCAAAACATGCATCAGCAACTGCATGTATCGGAGAATCTTAACTTTCTCGATATTGGACTGGACATGTTCGACTCGGCCTGCAACGTAGCGGTGGGGAACCTCGAGTGTGCGAGCCTTGATCGCGTCTTGCCAGATCTTGACAGGTATTGCCTTCATGACCTCCTTTCCAATCAATTCATCAGTAGTGTAGACGTCTTGCACTTGTTTAGCATCTCTGTTGGCTTTCGGTCTTGGTTTTGCGTCTTCGACTCTCTGCGCTAATTCGTCTCTGGTCGCCATGCCCTTGGTACTCTCCGACATATTTGAAAGGATGGCTGCCGTGGTAGCATCGAACTTTGCGGGCTTGTCTTTATTTCTGGCAGACTTGTCGGGAGATATCGCGTTCTCTGTAACGGAAGCAATAGCTTTGCGAGCTTTCTTCGTACCGAATGTTTGACCGAGGATGTTGCGACGCTCGCGCATGTCCTGATATAATTAGCACTCTTGTTTGTTTCTTCATACCTTTCAAACATACCCTAGATAGCTCATCCTCAGCGACAGCTTGCTGGGCTCTCACACTGCCGCGGACGACCATTTTTCGAGCCTCCATAACCTCCATCTTACCAGTCTCTGGATCGTAGACCCCCACATAATGCTTCAGCAGAGCATCTGCACCACCAGCTTCTTCTTCCTGCGCCGTATAGTCGAGTTTTGGGTGTTCGGAGGAGTGTAGAATTAGTTCTTTAGCTGCGATACTGCCGGACTTTGAGGATACGTTTCTGCGAGCTTTTGTGTATGGCTTCAAGTGAATCGAACTTGACATAGCAAGACCAGGAGTAGAAGCTAATCATGTTAGCCAATTGTACCGTAGATTGTGTATCCTAGGCTTGTGATCTGCCTCGAGTGTCTGCGTACCTATAACTGGTGCCCAGCTGCCCGTATCAGATACGGAGATTCTGATTTGCTTGTCATCTTCGATAGCAACTCTTTTACTTGGTTTCAAAGACCCGTCCGTGTTCCTCTTCCTCTTTTTGATCTTTTCCGCCGAGTCTGACATGATTCCGGGTGTTGGTAGTCAGATTGAAGACTTGTCGAAATTTGGTTACAAAATTCCAAAATTTCTCGAAAGTCGGACAACCAAAAAATGTTCCCCGACTTTTGTCAGCCTCAATATTAAGGCTAAGAAATGCGGGGAACTTCGAACGACAGTCGCACAGTTCAACAGAGAGGGCGAGGAAAGGTATTGAGAATTGGAGATTAGCTATTGCTGGTGAGCTGCTGTAGCCTGGATCTACAAGGTGAGATATAATATAAGTACAACAAATGCTCTGCCATGCGTCAAATTGCTCCGGGCGCAAATCCAGGGCATATAGCGTTATGATTCATCATAGCAACATCCACAAGAGTTCAAATAATATCATAGCAATGTCAGGCATATTCGAAGGCAAACTTCTTTTCTTATTCTGCAATTGAAGTCGACGGTATCAAGCATCTGCGGCAGCTCTTCTTCCATCGCTCCCTTGTTCATAAACCCTCAATTGACAATCCGACGAAGTAGTTGACCGGTCCTGCTTCCTAGCATATCAATCCACCAAAAGCCAACGAGAACGCGTCATCAAGCTGCTCTATCCTTGAACATCCCAGCTGCCATTGTACTGAGTGGTAGTCCCAAACTGTGCGTGTGATCTGGAGTGTTGAAAAAGGCGTAGAAGTTGATGCGGGAGATGGCGTAAACGTGGAGGTTATGTTGTCATGGTGTTCGTTCGATAGGTAAAGTGACCGAGATCGGGATGTTGTGAGTTGTTTACTTGCTGTGATGGGAGTTAGGAATTGCTTCAATTTCAAGTATGGAGGGGCTTCAACTTACGATCTCGCACGCGTCTTGCGGCGCTTTCTCTTAAGTCTCCGAACTCTCTTCTTGCGCCACTTTGCTCTCACTGCATCAACAATTAGTAGGTTTCAAGGAGGTGCTGGGAGGTGGCAGCATACTTTTCAATCTGAGTGTTGTGATGAAAGCTGGTTGAGGAAGTTGAGCTGAGCTCCTCTCGCGGGATATGTGCAGAATCAAAGACGCTAACCTAAGCGAGACGCTTGTCCAGAAGAGTGCTAGAGATCTTAGGGCTTATCACGTGGAGAGCTCAAGTGGTCCATACGGCTCTCTTGGCAGTAGAGCTTCAGTCTTGGTCCAGCGTCCTTCCTACGCGTCCCTCTTCATCAATTGCCATTGTCCAAATTACAATCAGGACATTGAATCTCAATCAAGGTTCTCGGGTGTCCAGTACCCAACGGATATACACTGCTATACTGTTTCACCTGACAACTAACTGATCTCGTACTAACACTATTCCTTGTCAACATGCCTCAACCATTTCACAATTCCCATATCTCTCAAGAAGATGATGAGTTCAACGTTGCACAGAAACCTGTAGGATTCCTGAGATGGGAGAATGCCCAAGGCCAAGTTACGGATGGTAAGTCAACATTAAGTTGGCTTCTGGATACTCAGCTTACGAACCTCTACCCAGAGATATCTATCTTCTATGGCAATGAATTGATAGTCGGGAGAGATCCAGATCCAACCCCAGGATCAGATGCATCTTCGGTGCATAAGTAAGCAATCTGACCGTTGTTACACACCGAAATTGACAACGGTAGGTTCCTCATTCCAGATGATGCCAATCATCCATTCGTCTCGAAGAGACATTTCCGCATCTACTGCATCATCTTCGACAAGAACGAGCATTCCATACAGCCTCTGATCTACTGCGAGGATCTAGAGTCTACAAATGGTACGTATGTCAATGACTCATGTATTGGAATGATGGGCCACGAACGAATTGCACATCTCCTCAGCCATGGCGATGTTATCGAAGTACGTCCTCACTGGCGATTCCGGCTTTTCCAGCCATCCCGATACCCTTGGGGGGATCCTCGTGGACAGCCCGAAGATCTTGAGGTATGTCGACAAGTCTCATTGTCGGATTCCGCTCATGGTCACAGTTCTTCAAGGACAGGTACAACGTATCAGATCGCATGTTAGGCAGTGGTCAGTATGGTGCTGTTTTCCTGGCGACTGAAAAGGCAACCTCCAAGCAAACAGCATGCAAGATCATAGACTTCAGGAGCTCTGCGCATCAGAGATTACAGATCGCGGTGACCCCATCCGATGACACCGGCGTCAGAGAACTGTCTGCGGACGACAAGGCTACTATCAGGCGCGAGATCAGCATTCTTTCCCAACTCAGCCATGTAGGAATCCATAAAGCCCCTCCTTGGACATTCCCTCACAGTTTGTAGCCGCATATTGTCAACTTGAGAAAAGCATTCTATTCGGAAACTACCATGTAAGTGCCCCGGTACTCTACTCGAACAAGAATCCTTGGTTGACAAAACAGGTACGCATTCACGGACCTCGCGCCAGGAGGCGATCTATTCTCTTACATCGATGCCAATGGAGGCCCGCTGACCGACTGCCACACTCGAATCGTCGTCAGACAGCTCGTCCTCGCCGTACAATACCTGCACTCACAGGGCATTGTTCACCGGGACATCAAACCGGAAAACGTCCTGATTATGCACACCGATCTTGGAGGTCGTGTTGTCTTGACCGACTTCGGCTTTGCAATAGATGCTCGTCGGAACAGTGGAAGAATGATGTCCAAGTTAGGAACGCCAGGATATTGTGCCCCGTAAGCTCTATTGCTAGATATCATCTAGAACTTCTTCTGTGCTGGCAAAGGTCTGACGGAAAGCAGGGAAGTGGATACAATCGAGTTTTCCAGGGTTGGCTATACTTCAGCTGTTGACATGTGGTCGCTCGGTGTGGTAACTGCGGTCCTGTTGACTAACGATGCTATACTACCACGGGACAGCACTGTGCTCAGCCAGATAGAGCTTGTACAGCTCTTTCAAGGGCTGGAAGACGGCACGAGACAGGATATCTGGGAGACCTTGTCCTTAAGGGCATTGGGGTTTCTGCGGAAGCTGCTTGCCGTTGATGCAGCTGATCGACTTACAGCATCACAGGCACTGTGGCACTCATGGCTCAGCAAACCTCTCTCGGAAGCAGCGGCCATCAAGGAGTGCTGTGAGAAGATTGTTCGATTTTGGAAGCCACGCGACAGTGATGAAGTGATTGAATGTCTGCCACAAGTCCGTCGAAGCCAGCAAGACGCAAGTTGTCGCAATACATCAAAGTCCAGGAGAACATTGCCTGATGCGTCCTCGTCGGTATATTTTAGTCTAGAACGCCACCTCCGTCCTCGGAAACCCTCGCACAGGCGGAGTTTGCTAGAAGATCTCAATCATAGCGGTTCGCCTTTTGTGAGCACTTCGAAGGAGCCAAAGACATCTCAGCCTCGAATATTGTCCACCCATGGAAGCGATATCTTTGGCAAGAGCCCAGACATCCATTCTGAAGTGCAGGCAATGAGCGACGAAGTGGTATCGCTCATTCCAACGAGCCCTTTCACATCTTTATCCAAGATGAATGCTGCATCTAGTCTCGACGTTCGTGATGCTGCTTGTTCAAGTCGAGCTCTCGAGTCTTCTCCAGGTGTGAATGAAAGCGCAGATGTGACGAGTGATCTCAAGAACACTGGCCGGAAACGTGTGAGGTGGGAGTCGGAAGATCCAGAAGAGAAGAGTCTTCGGGACGAGGTTGCGAAGAATGGACCCAAATGGCAGAGTGCAAGATATCTCGGGATCGCTGTCATGAAGAGGAGGAAGGAAGTCCAACAACATGGCGGGAAGATGGAGCCAAGTCATCCGACTTTGACCATCCGAACTTCGTCGAGATCTGTTTGATGATCAATATGGGCCGTCGCTTGCTATTCCCGGGTAACAAACTCCGATGGAGAAAACGAGCTAGGTTTGCTCTTTGGAAGATACCCATTTGCTGCAAGATTGCGGGTCAGTGCTAAAATTTGCATACGGATCGTCTGCTAATCTACGTACCATTCAAAAATGTGGAGAACAGAGCCAGGACAATAGTGAAATTTGTCAGGTCATCTTCTTTATTATTAGTGTAGTAGTGATTGTTCTTGCCGAGTATCACAGTGCTTCTCCATTTCGTACAGTTCATACAGTAGTCTTAATGAACACACTGGACGTTACCATGGACCCGGCATGCAGTACTCTTTAGTCCTCTATGCGGCTCCACGTGCTATATGCACGAAGACCCTTCTATATTTACCTGCCGACTGGCACGATATGCACGATAATTTGGATGCGATTACCAACCGGTAACACTTCCTTTCCTCGCCAATGAACCAACACACTTCGCATAATCCCACACTCATTCAGCGTCTCATATCCAAATACCTCCTAAGAACCGGTAACACATTCATAACAGATTGATTACAGATATCCGATAAGTGCAATATCCTGTGCAGGTATTGCTACATTGGGATTCGTGCCTGATCACAGGCCGTGGTCGCATACTTGGGCATGCCACCCTATCCATAAACCCATGCATTCTTCGTGGCGTCGACTTGGGCCAGGTTGCATTTTCGAAACCAACAGAGAGGAAACATTTGACCGCGTTCCCCCCCTAGCCATGGCCTCGTGCTCGTCTATTTTCTTCGCTGGTACATATGTTCACTGTTCCACCAATCGTCTCGATTCAATGTAACAGATCCTTTTTGGGATTTGGTAACGACCGGGCCGTCACTTCCAGTGATTGGAAGGAAAAGGCCTGGTTGTGGCGAGACCTTGACGGATCCCTGAGCCGCGCGCCTGCGCGTGCAAGAGGGGGCCTTTGGGGGCTTTCAGGTGGCTGCATGTGGCATGTGGAGAGACTCTGGAGGGTAAGGCGATAGGGACGTGGGAGGAATTCGGATGGTGGACGTGAGGTGAGGCTGGAGAGCTTTCGCTTGACGGTTTGACGAACCGTTATGCCGAAAGCTAACAAAGCTCCAGAGCGGGTCCCGAGCGGGCAGAGGCGAGCCAATTTAACTCCTCATTCTCCCCCATCTCGCCCTTTTTATCTCACGAGATGCATCTGAGACTACGGGGGGCGTGTTCTGGCGTTCTGCTCGCTTGCCATCCTGGGGTAGACCGGCCGACCACGCGAATGGTATATGTCCATTCATTGTATCGAGATTAGAAGATCTCCAGAGCCCGCTCGGCCCGAAAGGGACAGACGAGCAAGTCTACATGGGAAGTCCCTCTCGTGAACCACCAGAACCTTTCACATCCATACAAATCACTGCTTGCTGGACCCTGGCTCCATACTCACTGCATATTAGGCCCAGCTAGCCGTGCATGCCAACTCAACTCAAAATCGATCAGTCAACCAGTTGGTCGGTCGACACGAGACGGGACTATCGAAAGTCCTGTGTCAGCCCATAGCTCATGGCTCACGGCCTTGCACGTTACTGCAAATGCATACCCACACTCAGGTACAGATGACCCCAAGCTCGGGTGGCGCAACTCGCCATCCTGCTGGGATTCGAGGAATCTAGCAGTCTCGATTCGCGAAAGCCACTCAAGATAGAATGCAACGCAGAGGCTCCAGACTGGTGCAGAGGCCTCTTGTCCCGAAGGGGAAGGCGGAAGGCGTCCCTCCGCGATCTCCGCCTCGAAGAAACATCCCATCCCAAGTCAATCCCCAGGTTTTCACCCCGGGAAAGTACTCCGTTTTCCGAAACGTTGGCGAGGTTGTTCTCCAATCAATTCGTTGCAACCCTTTTACCATACCCCGTTCCCCTCGTCTGTTCTTCATCTGGAAATTCATCTAGTGAAATGAGCTGTCCCAGCAAGTCTGCACCCATGGCGAGAACATGCAACCCTCCATCTCCATGGATGGATAAGTAGCTGGAGTATCCCCCAGTTTCGTTTTCTCTCCAGTACTCCAGTCACTCAAGACACACTTGAGCCCCTCTCGACAACATCAGCATATCCTCCAATCATCTGGACGCGATGGCAGACATCACGGAGAAGCACGTCGACTCTCATGTTGCCGAACATGACGATAACGACCGTTCTCTCGACAAGAACAACGTTGTGGCCACCAAGGTCCTCATCGGTGATGAGACTTTTAACCAGGCCATGCTCAAGGAGCCCCCGAATCCTCGCAATCTGATCGCTATTCAACTTTACTTGATCTCGATGGTCGGATTCTGCTGCTCGACCTCCAACGGATTCGATTCCTCCCTCTTCGGTAACCTGCTCTCCCAGGACAAATTCAAGGAGTTCTTTAGCGTCAGCAATGTCGGAATCGGAGCTGGTATTGTCAGCTCTATGACCCAAATTGGTGGTGTCGCAGCCCTTCCTTTTATTGGCCCCGCCATCGATACATTCGGCCGCAAAGTTGGTATGTTCATTGGAGCTACCATTATCATTATGGGTGTCATCATCCAGGGAACCGTCATCAACACCAACAACACCGGTCAATTCATGGGAGGTCGATTCTTCATGGGAATGGGTGTTTCCATCATTGCCTCAGCTGGTCCTTGCTACGTTGTTGAGATCTCTCACCCAGCTTACCGTGGAATCGTTACCGGTTTTTATAACGTCTTCTGGTATGTATCCATAAATGTCATAATATTCATTTGACTCCGCTGACAATTTATAGGCCCGTTGGTGCTCTCGTTGCCTCCAGCGCCTGCCGAGGCTGCCTCTCCCTACCTGGTAACGCATCTTGGATTGTCCCCATCTGGCTCCAAGCTATGTTCCCAGGTGTTGTTTTCCTCGCTGCCTGGTTCCTTCCAGAGTCCCCACGTGTAAGTGACCAGAAAAACTTGAGCACATTGTTCATTTCGATAAACTGACCAATTACAGTGGCTCTACACCAACGGCAAGCAAGAGCAAGCCAAGGCATTCCTCACCAAGTACCACGGAAATGGCAACCCCGACAGCGAATGGGTCAGACTTCAAATGTGGGAATATGAGGCTCATTTGGAGCTCGATGGTGCCGACAAGAGATGGTGGGATTACCGCGCGCTCTTCAAGAACAGAACCTCCCGATACCGTCTTGCATGCAACTGCTGTGTTTCTCTCTTCGGTCAATGGGCTGGTAACGGTATGTAAACCTCCTTTTCTTGCGACTTTGAAAAACAGTTGGCTAATCATTATTCAGGTGTTGTTTCATACTTCCTCAGTGGTGTCTTGGATACTGCCGGCGTCAGCGACACCACCATGCAGAACAACCTTTTCGTTGTCATGAACGCTGTCCAGTGCATCGTCTCCTTCATCGGTAGTATGTTCGTTGACAAGATTGGTCGTCGCCCACTCTTGATCTGGGTCAATGTCGGATGCTCTATCTGCTGGATCGGTGTTACTGTCGCATCATCTGTCATTGCACCAGAAGTTGCTCAAAGAAAGAAGATCGAAGATGCTGGTGGTGTCTGGGACACTTCCCTGGGTAACAAGGCAGCAAGTGGAGCCACTGTTGCTATGATCTACATTTTCCAGGCTGTCTACTCTTTCGGATGGACCCCACTTCAAGCTCTCTACCCCGTCGAGGTCCTCTCCTTCGAGATGCGTGCCAAGGGAATGGCTTTCTCCAACTTGTTCGTTACCTGCGGTACTCTCGTCAACCAATTCGGATTCCCCGTCGCTCTTGACAACATCCAATGGAAGACCTACATTGTCTTCATGGTCTGGTGTCTTATCCAAGCTGCCATCATCTGGTACTTCATTCCTGAGACCAAGAACCGCACTGTAAGTTTACCTGATTTCGCACTTTTTGGAATGATTCTGACAATTTATCCCAGCTTGAGGAACTTGATGAGATCTTCAGCGCCAAAAACCCAAGAAAGGCTTCCACCGCCAAGAAGGCGCTCAACCTCGATGAACACAACAATGTTGTCGGTGTTGAGGATGTAAACAAGGGAACTGCTTAAATGCATCGACTCACACTTTGACCACCGGTCAACAAAACTTCGAAGGAGTATGCTGTGGAAGGGGAAGACGCTGAGAAGCTGATAGCTTCCAAGCATGAATTTGTCAATATTGCTACGATCTTATATAGCACTTTTAATTTATGTTTGACTGAGCATTTTGTTCCATTCCCTGCTAAATCTTACTCATTTCCCACCTGTACATGTCTTTCTGTTTTCAATTTTGACTGAAGTGGACGATGGAGCTGGAGAATCGACCATTACACGAGAGCCTCAAGGAGCCTCAACCTTGCTATAACCGTACTTGCAAAACTTTATATTGAGTAGAACGAGCTCGGAAACGACAGTGGATGCGGTTTTCCAGCCTCCATACTCTCCAATTTCCGCCTCAGTTCCCCAGTCCACTCTTACCACCGTCTACCATCGAGACTTCGCTCTGACTGTTGAACAGTAGAGACATTCCCCTCGCATTGTTCTCAATCGCGAGAGAGCGTGCCGGCGCCGGTATTCACTGACTTCATCATCTCCGTCGGAGGATATCAAGTATCATCATCAGAAGTAATCACCGCCTCATCCCAACTCGAATAGACCTCATCTGAACATTTACTAACAATGAGTTGTCGATCCTCAGGCTGTGTATTGACTGATTCGTGTGCCTGAAAAGATGAACTGAGATTCCTATCAAGGGACTTGATTGGCCTGGTAGGTCTGGAAATACGTCGTACACATTGTGACATTTCTTGGGGCGTGCAAAAGTAAACAAGCTAGGTGGCGAAAGAAGAACGCATCGCGTTCTTCAAGACTTGTCAAGGAACTGCTACACTGTTGTCCTTCCTTCCTCGGAATTTTATGCAGAAAAGAACATCCTCAGGTATTGGAACCCATTCCTGCAGCCATGGGAAGCTAGATAACGTTGTTCGACGATTGTTGAGTGGCTGAGCTAAGCGAGAGATCAAAAAACGGCCTCCTTCTTTACACTCCGCTTGGGACCGATATTGAAGAAGAAATCGTCCACAGCACAAAATAAACGATTCTTTACAGGTCGTTTATCAGCCATTCAATGAGAGAGGGAAGGAGTTGGGAGAAGGGAGGGAAATTGGTAAAAATAGCAAAACTCAACTGGAAGCTCAACACCCGGATGCGTGTGAGCTTCCAGTCTACAAACCTAATCTAATAGATTATTTCGATTCTATCTGCCGGTAGATTTGGTGTTCCGCTTTGGCCTGAGTCACGTCGACGTGGCCGCCGACTGTTATGGAAGCGATTTGCTTACTTGGTTAGATGTTGAGGTTAGCGAAACCAACACACGATGAGCGCGACCGTATACAAGACCAACCTACAGCTAATTGCTACCTACCGATGGACCTGAAGTGTCTCTTAGAGTCCACAACCCCTATTTGGCACTCACAGATCGTGTATCAACATTCATGAACTTGGCGATGGCGGGGCTGAGAGCACGCAGACTGACGCTTTGTGCACGTTCACACTCTCATGCCACTTGCAGCCGTTCATACTGCCAAATCACATCGTACAAAGCCTTTGTTTCTCCTTCCACCATCTCCACAAGTGAGATTTCTCGACCAAAGTCCCGAAATAATTTTTTCACAATTTCCTTGTCCACCGAACAAAGACCCCACACAGTGTCTTTCAGTTGCTCGAAACAGCTCTTTCAGTTTCGAATGCTCTTGTTCCTCCTTATATATCAATACATTCCAATCGCTGAACTTACTGAACCTCGATGACCTGTCTTATAGTCTCCAAACCATTTAATAACCCATAAAGCTCATATCGCAATTCCAACCACACAGGACCACACTAGACTGCACTCTATGACAGAATCGACTTCACCCTCCAGAGTCAAGATGCCACAGGAATCCACACCTCCAACTACTCCCCCAGCATCTTCTAACTCCGCCTCCCGCTCCACATCGCCAACACCCATCCGCGAATCCTGCCTACAATGCCATCTTCTCTCCATGAGGTGCTCCTTCATGTCCAAAGCTCCGCCAGTTTCTCGATATCCAGATACACAATCAGTACCAGCCCTAACCTTAAGCCCAATCCCAGTTGAGGAGCCAGACGCGAACACAAACACAGAAACAGATGAGGATGAGGATGAGAGTGTTGTCACGGATCTGGATGTAGATGAAATGTACTCCGACTCAACCGTAACATGCACCCGCTGCTTCAACTCCGGCGAAGAAATCTGCGTGCACCGCACCAAAGTTCTCTCCCTCCACCCTCCCTCCTCATTCTCCTCACCCTCTCCAGCTTCCTCATCCTCACCTCCTTACCGCACTCCTCCAAAATTTACATCAAACCCTTCTCTCACCCCTCCGAACTCTATTGCTAACTCCAGTCCCTGCACCACCCCACAGCCCCTCCCCAAGCCATATACATCCACCTCTACTTCCACCTCCCCGACATCCCAGCCCCAATCCCAACCTCAATACCAAGTTCAAGAACGAGCAGAATTCACCTACCACACACCCCTCCCAACCATCCCCAAAGAAACTCTCAACCTCAAAGTCCAATCTCTTCTCGCCGCCGAGAAAGAATCCCATAGATTCGCAATTCCACTTCCCGGCCCAGGATACGGAAGAGAGAGTTTGAAACCGTTGGCGAGGAGGTTGAATAGAGAGGAGGAGAGGGAGAGGATTGAGAGGTTTATTGATGAGAGGTGGGCTTGGGATGCGGGAGCAGGAGAGGCAAGGATGGGGAGGCATGGGAGAGGTAAGGAGGGAAAGGAGGGTGAAGGTGAGTGGGAAGGGGAGGATGAGGAACAGGAGAAATGGAGGGAGGGGGAGAGGGAGGTGGCGAGTGATGATGAAGAGACGTACTGAGTCGAGGAAGTAGCGTCGGAGAGAAGGGAGAGTGATTCTGTAAGTTTGCAATCTTGCAATCTTGCATTTCATGGGTAGGTAGGGAAGGAAGGCAGATAGACGCAGGCAGTCTGAACCGCTATTAGGTATCCAATCTCAGCCCCATCGCACACCAGGATTCTAATCTAGAAATCAACGCAGACTTGTAGGTCGCCCAAGCAATTTACCCAGCAGTAGTGATAACAGAGCAAATCATCGATCTATCCCAGTCCAACCCCTCCCATTGCATCCGTTTGTATCCTATGTTATAAAGCACGCGAGTGACTTGACACCCCTGTGACAATGAACTTTTCCTTCCCACCAGTGTATTCAGTGAGTACTCAAACAATCCTAGCAGTCTTTCCATCCGGAACCCACTTCCAGGCTCAGGACCCAGAAGTGTATATGTCTCTTCTCAGAGACTGAGATGATTTCACCACACCCAAGTCCATCACAACATCCTAAAGGTTCGCACGCAACACACTCTCCTTAGTCGGATCATACATCCTTGCCTTAATCCAATTATCCAGCTCCCCATCACCAAGGCCTCGAATGCTAGGTTCTCGATCTAATCCCTGTCGCTGAGCTTCGCGGATGACTTCGCGGGCTACAACGACACTGACGTCGCGGATGCGGTCAAGTTCAGGGTATAGACGACCATCAGCGAGTTCAGAAGGAGTGATGGCCTTACTGAGGGCTACGGCGGAGGCATAGATCATTTCTTGTGTGATGTGGACGGACTTGCAGAGAATGGAGCCGAGTCCGATACCCGGGAAGACATACATATTGCTGAGAAGGTCAGTATATGGCTGGTGTAGATTAAGGCGAGATAATGACTTACTTTCCCTGACTAGGAATCATGACTTTGTCTTTGTATAGATATGGTTGGAAAGGACTACCGCTGGCGAAAATTGCCTTCCCGTTTGTGTACTTGATAGCTTCTTCGAATGTACATTCGGAGTTGCTGGAGGGATTTGACAAGGGGAAGATGATAGGATGAGGATTCAATTTAGCCATGGTCCGGAGAATCTTCTCGTCGAAGATTCCACGCATAGTGGAGAGTCCCATGAGGATGGTGGGCTTTACGAAGTCGACGACTTCTGGGAGGGACTTGAACTGCTGACCCTTGTTGTCATCGCGGGAGAAATAGACTTTGTGTTGAGCGAGTCTATCTCCTCTGTCGTTTGTGATCAGACCCTGGGACTATTAGCTAAAGTCACAAAAATGGAATGGAACACGTGCCTTTGTATCGACAAACCAGAAGCAACGTCTTGCCTCGTCTTCAGTCAAGCCCTCTTTCATGAAGTACTCAACGATCTGCTTAGCGACACCCACACCGGCACTTCCAGCACCCATAAAGACAGCTCGCTGGTCCTTGGCTGGAATACCGCTCTTCTTCAGGGCGTTGATGATACCGGCGAGGATAACAGCACCGGTTCCTTGAATGTCATCGTTGAACATGGAGTACTTGTGTTGATATCTCTCAAGTGCCGGGAAAGGATTTTTAAAGTCCTCAAACTGCACGACGATACTGCAATACATCAGCATGTATCAGTCAGTGACGAATAGAAGTAATCACCCAGGCCACATCTTATTCAACGCAACCATCAACTCATCCAAGAAATCAGCCTCCTCCTGCTCGGAGACCTTAGGCATCTTGGCACCCATATACAGTGGGCTGGCCAACAACTCCTTGTTGCTGGTTCCCAAATCGAGGCACAATGGTAGGGTCACCTCTGGTCGGATTCCAGCACATCCTGTGTAGAGTGCTAGCTTTCCAACCGGAATTCCCATACCATTGACACCAAGATCACCGAGTCCAAGGATACGAGACCCATCGGTGACGACGGTGATCTCGACATTGGATTGGGGCCAGTTTTGCAGAACTTCAAGGATATGACCGCGGTCTTTGTAAGAGATGTATAGACCTGGAGAATTCAGCAAGTGTGGTCATGGTGGAGATTGGGGCCAGGAGGTCGAATCTCATGTCCCTACACCTCGACATAAGATTCACAACATGGCGACATACCTTCAGGTTGCTGATAGATCTCGGACCACTTCAAACACGCCTCTCCTACTACGGGTGTGTAAATCAGAGGTGCAATTGTCTGTAAATTGAAGAAACCCCAATGAAGCAATTAGTCACGTGCACATCCCACTTCGGCGAGAAAATGGGAGAAAATGGGATGCAAATTGGACGAACCGTGAAATTCGTGAGGACGAGCCGGTAGAAGAGATGGATATTGCTGTTTCGAAGATTGCTCAGGTAGATGTATTTCTCGATAGGTGTCGTCTTGGAAGTTAGCTGCTTGAGGCCTGGGAGGACATGTTAGATACCAGAGGCTAAGGGGGTTGGCAGGCTGGACTTACATCGAGTGACTTGGAGGGCATGGCTTTCGACATTTGGAGGTGTGAGACCGTGGACACCGAGTTTATCTCTCAGTTCGATAGGATATGAGGTATCAGGATGGACACTGTTATTCCATCAATTAGAGCTCAGAGCGGGCTTGTAGTCGGGGCGACTTACTTGGCTCGACTAGGAGAAGTAACATCCACGGGTACAGGTGCCATCTTGACTGCAGTAGCTGCGACGGAGGACGAGAGTCGTGTGGGGATCGTAGGGATATTGGAAGGTAAGACTTTTTTCGTGGTATGCCGGTAGATTTGACGACCTAGGGCACCTTTTATCCCGCCCATTGGAAAATGAACTCGTCGAAGTCGAGCCGGCTTTTTGTTTCCTTTTAGTTGCTGGTGCCTCGGTTCGGGATGTGGGCTGGGATGAATATTCACGAACTGCTGTTCAAGGTTCTCCTTGATGACTGAACCCTTTTTGTCGCAAGCGAGTTGAAAATTCAACTAAAGTTCCGAAAAATGGGAGGGAAGTGCAAGTGACAAAGAGTAAAAGCAGGGCCGGGTGACGTAACGTAGTTGCAAAGCATTCAATTGCTTCACAACAACAAATATCTTTCAATTGTCTGCTCGAATCCACGTGTGTGGGAGTAGCTTGCCGATACAGCTCTATGGTTTTGTTGTCCAGCACATGCGCTCAGCTACCATTTCCCCGCATTCTGTGACTCAGGATCTAGTTGAGAAATGAAATAAGGTATGTTTCGTTCGGTTTGTTGAGACTACGGACATGGTTCGGAGCCTTTTTGGATTTTTCTGCTTGCTCAGTTATCGTGAAGCCAGACCGGATTGGCAAGCGGTCAGCCCCAAACCTTGTCTCACATCCAAACATTGCTCACTCAGCTCCGACTTTCTCCTATTCTTGTGCGCACTAATTCCAATCAATCGGACGGATTGAAGTCATCATTGGCTGTCTGGTTTCCCGGTTCAAGCCATCCCAAACTTTACGAATGTACGGACTCCGGGAAGAGAACTTTAATAATCCGCCGAACGCATGCAGTGTGACAGATGCACGGGCGTGGTTGAGATGCATTGTGTTTACACTGCACGCTCGGGAGCGAGGTCCCCAGTTTGTGGGGATCTCCCGTCGCTTTGCTGGCCAACCATATCTCATGGGGAACTCTACCGGAGACTGTCCTGGTATTTGCAATGCATTTCATTCGTCTTCTAGTAATCCAACAGTTTTCATAGTGTACAGTTACGCTGTCCGCCTCCAGCCAATAATAGTCAAGGCTTTCAGCCCTATAGGCCAAGAACATATGCTCCAGTCGACACCGCTGCTTGGGTGCCAGTACTACTAGAAGCCACTGGAGGCTCAGTATCAGACTCTTGCTTTGGCTCTGCCTCGGAGACAGGAGGAGGTAATGGATCATCCATCGCCAATTTGATCCTCCAATTGATAAACTCATCTGAGATAATATCACCATGTCCAGCCTCCTCGATTCTGAATACCTCGATGGCAGGCGATCGTTCCTTTCTCCGAATCCGCCAAACACCATCCCCTTTAATCGTCGCTCTCAGAACTGCATCGTCTCAGCACAAGATCAAATTCTCAATTTAGAAGACAAACTTACAATCAAGCAACCCTGCCGCAAAGTTGATGCACATGTTCCCGTCCCAGGTGCCCTTTCCTCTCCGTTTCACCGTACCAGGTATTGACGCGGTATCCATTTCCTCAATCCTCTTCAGGAAACCATCCTGCGTCCGGAACCCTACGATGATTTTCGGAACGCCGAGGAGGAAAGATTGGATCCAGAATTTCATCAGTTTGCGTTCAAGATTCATGAGATCGCCGTCATGCCGAATCTCCGCTGAGGTTTTGAGTTCTACCCATTTGATAGGACCTCCGTCTGCTGGTTTGGAGTCCCATACTGGAAAGAGTCAGTGTTGGATAGACATATGATGAGGACTTAATCATACATGCATCTACTTCACCACCCAGCACCATCGTCGTGCTCCCAATCCCAGTCTGAACAACAGAGCAATACTGTGCGTGGTTATTCACGATCTCGTTCTCTCGGTTCTCAATGTATTCTCTAGGCGTCTCGTCCCACGGCCTTGGCAGCAAGCATAGAGTCTCGAATTTGTATCCTTCACAAATTAGCAAGTCACAATGTCTAATCAAGACTTTAAACTCACCCCAAAAGCTCATCATATCCTGCGACGGCCTTCCTGGTTGAGAGAACTGCCGTGACTGTCTTGCTTGCGATTGCCTTTTGTACTCGTGGTTCTCTTCAATGAAGCTGCTTGATTCAGTACAGGTCATCAACCGCGTAGTTGAAGACATACATTGTATCCTTCACCAGGACTTGTTAGCAAACGCTCGCAGTTTGATCACGAAGGAGTGCCCACTTGGAAGAGCGTCGCATTCATCTCAAAGCTTCCAGCTCGTCAGCAACGTACGCCTCGCCAGATCTCATTTCAAGCATACCCATCTCTATCACTAAAAATTGCACCCATAATCTGCACACAACACACTCATTAGCCACGAGCGCTCTCCCACATCCTCTCTATGCCATTCAAGACACTTACCTTCGTCATCATCCCCCTCCACGTGATAACATTCGTTTCAACACGCTTCCCCGTCTCCTTCTCTAGAGCCATAATAGTCTTCAAAAGACTATCCAAGTGATCGTCGGCCGCATCGTCGAGCTTCTCGAAGGTGTCGAAGCCGCGAGAGAGATCGGCGCCGAGATTTGGTGGATAGTAGTATCTGATTGATGAGTCGTCGAGCCGGAATTGGTGCTTGTCGTCGTACGAGAAGCAAGCTATCTCCTATGTGGGAATTAGTACTTCCACACTTTCAGCTGAGATATGAGGAATGAAGGAAGGGGTCAAAACGATGATTCCAAATGCAGCGCCATGCAGCATGCAAAAGATAATCTGTGGTTTTGAACTCAAGTGTAAAGCTCTGAGAACAGGCAGAAGTAAAGTCTCCCTTCTCGCTCATGACATTGCCCTCCTCTCAAGCATTGATTCTTCAGAAGCACCAAGAAGTAAACACAACATACCCTCGGCCTCTTAATAGCAGCACTCTGTCCGACGAACCTGCCAATAGGCTGAATATCAAATGTGTTACTCATGCTGAATGATCTCCCTGTACACCATGATGAGCGAGTCGATGTTGCGGCTCTTTTAAGAATAACCGTCATGCAGCGGAAGTGGAATGTTTGATGGAAGCTTGAGCTTGCCTTGTCGAAATGGGATGCTTGGCCGTTTGCTTCAGCGGTGTTGCACCCCACAATCGCCTAGTCCAGGGTCCCAGGGGATTTTTCAGGCTTGGTCTACTAGAATATTGGATTTTGGTTGATGATTTGGAAAAGGCGTTGATCCGAAAATCCGTTGATTCATTTCTTGAAGCATTATCATATTCATATGATCGACTGTCTCTAGAACTGAAAAATGATGACAGTGATATTTCAGTCCACTCTCCAAATAGCCGTGCCATATTCTGAGACCGCGCGAGCAAACCACAGCCTCGCCTCGCCTGAAGCCTCGCCCATTACCAACAACAAACATTATTCTTCCCTCTTTTCCCACCCTCAAACATCCCCTACCTCCCGTCGTTACCAACAAACCCCTCTCTCCCTACACCCTACACAACATCGACCCGCCAATCCCCTCCCTACCAACAAACCACAATGCCCGACCGCCGGCACGCCACAACATCCAGCAGTTCCAGCCGCAACAACCCACCCCCAAACACCACCTCCGTCCGCCGCAACCTCTTCCAACACCACCTAACCCGGCGCCCAACCACCAGCTCCACCTCGACCTCAATCTCGAAATCCAATTCCGCAGAGACACTCCGTCTAGATGTCGATCCCGAGTCTGACTCTTCGGATATTGTGATTAGGGATAAGAATGGGGAGTTTGAGATTGAGGATTTGCCGGTCGAGCAGTATGATGAGCAGGAGGATGGGGGTGGAGGAGGGGAGGCGGGTGAGGATGAGAGTATGTTTTCTTTATGGCTTCTTGCATATGTGGTGGGAAGGGGAATGTATGGATCTAGAAGCTTTAATACGAGTGCTAATATGTGGATGTGCAGAGGAACGACAGAGACTAGCTGATGCAGTTCGTCATCATCAGAGGGATAGGAATCGTGCTCCTAGTGAGCCTGCCGGTATGCTCCCCTTCCAAGGGCAGAGTCTGTGAAAGTGGAAGCTGATCGTAGTAGAACTACTCGAAGCCGTACGGGCCAGTCTTCGCGCGAAGGTCAATGCTTTGGCAGAGGACAATTGGATTTACGAGGCTGAAGATGATGCTCCTATCCGGTGATATACTATATTCTGGTTCTTTCTTTCTCTTCTCGGTGGTTTGGCATAGCATGGTATTGCATGGCATGGAACGGCGTTATATACCCAAAGGTCGCAGGATATTGCTTCACACGCCAGAGTCTGGCTTTCTATACGAACTGAAGATTGAAAATGCTCTATGATTCCCTCAATCTAAACCCTCAGCGGCAGGTGCTGCCGAAGCTCCCACACGCTTCGTCTGCTGCTTCGTAGGCGCAGCGCCCATTCCTCCCCCAAACATACTTCCCATCATATCCATCAGTGGATTTCCTTGTCTCGGCCTCGAAATACCAAAATACATCTCCGCGACTGATGTCAATGCCTCGTCCCAAATCCCCGCCTCCTTGATGTGAACAGCATATTTGCTCTTCAGCTGCGTGAACAACCCCGCACTGCCCTTCTGTACAGCTAAGAGTAACAGACCGAGGAAATTCAGCAATGGCAAGCTGGGATAGATCCGCATATCAGACGAATTGGTACTGACGTCCTGGACCGCAAGACCCTTATTCGCTTCCGTCAACCTGCTTGTGAATAGTCGTAAGGATTTCGTGGCATCGCGGACGTTGCCTGTGAGGAGGTATGGGAAAACAACCCGTGCGGCGTATAGGGCGGCAGTGTGCGAGTCATCTTGTGTGTACCATTCATATTCCATCTTTGCGAACACCTCTGGGGAATCCTTCGTACCGAGTGTAAGATGTCGTTCCGCTTCGTAAGCCTCGTGTTCTTCGGCGTAGAGGCTTCCTGCTACATGGTGGAGTTCTGGCTCCCCAGCTGGATATTCGCCGCATTTGGCAGACCATCTGTAACTCCTATCAGCTCAAAAATCCCTCTAACTTCATTCTGTTCCCCTCTCTCTGCCGTGATCCAATCCAACCCACTCTCTTATATCCCAAGGAAACGTAACCAACTCACCCAATCATCTCCCCAATAAACTTCTTCCTCGTCGGCTCGTCACTATCAAACAGCCTGAGTAGCGCCAACAACTTCCCCTTACTCCCCGAATCCACCTTCAGCTCCGCCTGCCTATACACATCCACCAGAAACAAGCTCAGATCTCCTCCGCTGCCGCCCTGTCCGGCTTTCAGCAGCGACTGCGAGACGTTGAATAGAATATCGATTGCGGCATCCCAGCTGGCGGATTTGACGTAGCGGGCGGCGACGACGCGGGTTTGTTGCTGCGCTTCGTAGTATTGGCCTTCGGTGATTCTGGGGGGTGTTAGATGGATTTCTTTGTCTGAGCTGCAGGGAAGAGAAAGGCTGGAGGGACGGTACGTACTTCCCCTGCAGGCGCACGATAATCTTCTCGATTTTGGCACTCATCTTGGTGACCTCCTCGCTGTGCGGATTGGGGTTGGAAGTTGGTTCTGGTGGGATGTTGTGGTTATGAAGCGGGCAGGGCAGGGCAGGCTCGCGAGATTTAAATGTGGGTGACGAGGCTGATGATGATGATTCTGGGCGGACATATCAGACCTCCAGCTGCCGAATTAAGGTAATCCCAAACACAGACCGGAAAGCAGGGGCAAGAGATGAAATGAGATTGTCCTATGAACACATTCTAGAAAAATGTTACAGTATCTTTGTTGAATCTACAATACAGAAAACCTCCACTATCATGAAGGATGGTTGTTCGGCGGGGTCGCTCTAGTCGCTATCTATCAAGTTCATATTCCCACCCTATATCAAACAAACAATGAATTCACCTTTCCCTCCCCATTGTCTCAGAATTCTTTAAACCCACTTCTGAAACCCCAGTTCTAGCTCCATCCAACCTATACAAGACTCTCATTACCTGTTTAGTGCTTCACAGCTCAACTGAACCTCCTCTTCCCCAAAATTCGCTAGTGCATAACCGTGTCCATATCAAGAACTAAGCTCGCAACACACCAGACATTTTGTGGTCCATTAAGATATCAGTACTAGATACTCAAATAAGCAGTTTTTAGTCATCTTTTGCTCGAGTCAGGCAACTTCGGCACTCTTGGTTTAGGTTTGTACCTCCACACCTAGACAACACTACGATGATACTAATAATTGTTACAGTGGTAAAATCAGCGCTTCCCATCCCTGTTACTCTGTAACAGAAGATGCGCTGGCCCCGGGTTCGATTCCCGGAGGGTGCATATGCTTTTTGTTCTGCTCTCCTTTGTGCCTTTGCCTTCCCTTTTTCAACTTCTCATTTTTTCTTCAAGAAAATAAACATTCATTGGGATACTCCCGGTCAACGAGGTGTAGTGGTAGTGGCACCACATGAGGGGAGAGATGGAGCACATTCAGCATCGGGCTTGATTTCCTGTAAAGTGGGCGCTTCTCCACCATGTCAGTTCCATATGCCAATTTCGTAAGCGAGCCTTACTATTTACTCTTTTGTGTATGGATTTGAGCGCATTGAGGTCCCTTTTGCTTTTCTTGTTTACCTACTGTTTGTATGGATTGATGGCATGCTCTTCGTTAAGTGTGTGGTTTGGTGGATTCAGCTTTTGAACTGGCACTTAAGTACTGTGCAAAGTCCCTACCAGTCACAGGCAAATGCATGAGTGGGGAATGTGTAGTAAGCATGTTTCCAGCCAAAGCTTTTTGGCTGTCATCCAAAAACCCTCATCATTTGATAGGTCAAGGCTTTTGATGAATATGTGAGCTCCGAGCATGTAATTGTATTGTAGTTCTTGAATTCATTATTGTTGTCGTCCCTTTTGCCTGGGCTAAGCGAGAGGGCGGCCAGTCAGGCAGTCTCAGAAGCAAGGACATGGAGTCGCAGAATATTGATAAATGAGCTTCGGCACTTGGCCAGTTCAAAGTTGTAATTAGGCAGCATGGAAATAAAAAACCTGAAACTATTCCAAGAGGAATTGCTGTAGCGAAAGGCTGGGCAAGGCGAGTACCATTACTGGTTGCCTCTATCTTGTCGTCATTTTGTAGTCAGTGCTAAGAAACCTGGGTCATGGATTGGAAGAATGGTGGTGTCGGAACGTTACTTCCAAGCTCCATCTTCACCTGAACTCTGCTTGCTACACAACTCCCAGGGGCATTGCCACTCCCATTCTGCCCTCCATACTTCACAGGCAGAGACTAATCCTTAAAATTCAGAAGTGGATACATTACACCTTATTAAAGGAAACTCGGTACCACATCACCTTAGATATAGCAAAAAGTACCTAGAAAAAAGGATATCAAACAGTCAGCAAACATTCCAAAATCGTCGTGGCCAAAGACAAAGTGATTTGGTCCTTTCTACTTCAAGTCATACATCCAAGGAAGACTTTGCGCACATGGTGACGTCTAAAATGGGTTCGAGTGACGTTTCGCATGGAAACTGCGAACTCTGGCAATTTTAATCATATGAAGAGGGAAGGAAGCACAAAGTAGGAAAAAAAGGTGGCCTTACTGAGCGGAGGGTGATCACTAAAATATTGATTTTAAGCTACGTCGTCATCGGTATTATGAGCATTGCAACTCTCGTGTCACTACGACGCTGTAGGACAGGTGGACGAAGACTTCATGAGGGAAAAAGAAAACAGGAGAAGCTGTCGAGGTGGTTTTGTGTGCATCGTTCCATTAGCGTAGCGGAACCTAGTTTGGTGCATCTAGTCCTTACTCTCACTACTACTCATATATCGGGCCCGCAAATCTCAGCTGTCAGAGGTCCTTCGGGGTATTTTTCTCCCCGGAAAGAACTGTGGCTCCAATGGGTGGTTTGTGAGGGGTATTTGTGCCTAATTATTCTCCCCTTTTTTTTTTAAAGCGAGTTCTCATATTGTCCAAAGCGCGCAGGTTTCCGGCCACCTTCTACGGGTTTCCCAGGAGGAAAGAGAACTTTCTAGTATCTTAGGATGACTGAAGACCGTATTTGTGACATACTGACTTTACGTATAGCTGTCTTGTGTCTTCTCTATTAAGTTGTTGAAGCCGCTTCAATTGCTGGATTGGACCGACAAAGATATCCACGAGCCCGGGCCGGTTTTGAGCCTTCATGTCTTGGAAATTTCTTAGAAACACATTGATTTATTTTTGATAGCAGTGGAAAAGATTGACAGTGACTGTTACTCGAGATTTTCGATGACATTACTTGGAAACGGACGTCACTGATGTATCTTGATGTCGCTCAATCTCGACGAAGAAGCAGGTAAATTATCTCACTACACCTCAAATACACGTTCACACCCCGAGAAACATGTCGCGAGAAATGTATCTAGCATTCAGAGCATGCTTTGCTTTTCCTTGTGCAAACCACTGGTTATATGCTCGCACCCACGACCCTCTCGGCACAGGTGAATGAAACAAGACGAAGCCCCAAGTCTTCGGTGCAAAAGGCAGATAAGTTCACTAGCTCTAGCTCGCTTGCTGAGGCAAGATCAAGCCTTTCGTTGGGAGAAGTTGTAATTGCTTGGACATCTGCAAAGAAAACGTGAGTCGTGCCTACGATGCCAAATATGGAGTTTGACTTAATGACTTTCCAGAGACCCGAACAACACTTCCCTCATACTCACCCTATAATAAAGCAATTCAGGGGTTATTGGCAACAAGAGTAAAAATGACAGTAGAAGATGAGATAGCGAGGAATGTCAGTACCAGGCGTAAACACGCAAAGCTGTATGGAGTGGATGAATAGGTGTTGTCGTAAGCAGAATTACCTCTCCGATGTTGTGCACTAGGACAGAAAGTAATTCTCAATAGGTAGCTGAGCCCGTTGTCCAGGTCCTCCCACTTCTGCCCTTTTTGAGGATGCTGAGCTCCATCTATGTATTTTCTTTTATATCATGTCATATGCATACCTCTCGAGGCTGCTGAAGAAGTGGGGTTGACGGTTGGTGAAAGTTGAGGGCCTTCTGAATCGTTTTTAAGATCGGAATCCTCCCTAGAATTCACTGGATGCTGCTTATTTTCGTCTTTCAACGGCTTCCAAGCTTTGTTGGTTTTCTCGATTCATTGCCGGAGATCTCGACGGAGGGTCAGCCGTACAGGAACAAAAGGACTCTCTCAAGCCTAATTTAGCAACACGAGCTAATGGGAGTGGGAGATAAAAGCTTCATTGCGTCTCCAGCTGTGCTCGGCCAGCGCTCATCTGTGAAATCAAGTTTCTTGCAGTGTCGCATCTCCAAATTCGTCGACGGAACGCGCTTAAAAGTATGCCTCCTGCCTCAATTTTCTTGTAAACCAATTCTAGTCAATATCTCAGACTCGACAGGATGTCGGGAATCTGATTACTATCGACCATGAACTCAAATTTGAGGACAAGAGAGAGAGCCCTGAAAATTAAAAGCTCAAATCGATCTTACTATTCTAATGACAGGAAACTAGAAACTCACCCAAGCTACCAGACTACTCGGGTCTACTTCCTCAGAACGAAGAAAGAACTGACCAAACACTTCATCTCCTTGTACACCCACAAAGACATGAGGAGAGAGTATTCAAGTTTGGCGCGAAACCTTGTGCAATCAAGACGTCTATTACGTGGTATTCATAGGTCCCACGACTTCGCCAATGGAACTGAGGTTCAGAACTGTGAACAAGAGAATCATCCATATCGCAAAGGCATGCTACGAGCATCTCAGTCCAGGTTTTGAAGAACGATCCCTGTTTTAGGCTTAACTATATAATACGGAAAGACATCAGAAGGATTCCTTCCGCGGTGGTCATACCGAAGGGAAGTTTCAGCTGACAGTTTCTCCGGCATTGATGCTACCTCGCGTTTTCACTTCATTCTAAGAAAAAGCCGACATGAGTCGTGGATGGGGGAGGGAAAGAAGATCGAGAATAGATGAAATGATGGGTGAGAAGCTGGGCGGCTTCGCGAGCAGTTTTTGGTTTGTAACAGTTGCTGTGGTAAACGACAGAAGAGTGAAAGTTGACGGTGATGGTTTCGGATTGGAAGCGACACGAGTGACGAGCTCACAACCTTAGCATTGACCGAGAAAATGCAAGCGTGACAATGCAAGATAGAAGGATGAGAGTCAAGCCAGGGCAGTCAGCCCTCGGGATTTCGATTTCAGAAATCAGATTGAACACAGCAGGAGGATGACAACAGTGCCCAAAACGAAGTAGCTTTGGAGGGATGATTGTTATACATTTTCTACACAACATTACACACTCCCACAGTTTTGTACAGATCATACAATAGTACAGCTTTTTCCTTCCGTAATGTACACAGCCAGTATCTAATTCTTCCCCTCAGTCTTACCGTCCTCCTGTGTCCATAACCCAAAATCCTTCTCTGCCATCTTCTTCCCGTCCTTGACATCCAGCACCTTAACCGGCCGAGCCTTATCCAAATCACTCTGCTGTTTTCTCCACTCTCTACCTCTCTGGTTCATATTCTTGATCCTCTGCAGGAACACACTATTGAAAGAGTCCTTGTTCAGATCAACCGTCCGGTTGTTCGCGCGCTCGCGACGGTCGAGACTCATTTGGTAGAGCGTAGCGATGCGTTGTGGGTCCTGGATCTCGGAAAGCGCGTGCTCGACCTCCCATTTGTCTGTGGATTTGAGTTTCGAGGGCCGAATGTGGTACTGACCGTTGATCTTGTTGCGGATCGTGAGAGTCATGGCCATCATCTCCCTGATCGGAGCGTTTTTATTGGCTGTGATCGATGCCCTGCCCCCACGCGGCCCTGTAGCCACACGTGTGATCGGCAGGCTGTCTTCATCGATGTAGTCGTCGTTCTCTTCTGATTCAGTTGCATCAGAGCTTTCCTCGGCGGTGTCAACTTCAGAGCCTTCGTCAGAATCCTCGGAGTCGGGTTCAACGCTCTGGTCAGATTCATCCTCATCTGGCTCTGCGATAGTAGTTTCGTCAGATTCTACGCCTTCTTCAACAGAATCTTCCAATGCCGTATCATTTCCTTCTCCTGAAGACCCTTCCTCGACGGATTCATCTTCTTCGTGTTCAAGAGCCTGGTCTTCCGCTCCTTTTGTTGCGGAGATGATGTCTCGCAACTCTCGTTCTTCCTTCGACAGTTCAGCTGCGTTCGTCTGGTCATCGTTGTCTGCAACGTCGGCATTTTCGTCTGCATTGTCCAGATCAGAATCAAGGTTGGATATATCATCTGTCCCTGAAAGAGCCTCTCGGCCAGCCTCATCATCGTCAACACTTTCCTCGACCCGGGCGCGAATTTTCGCCCATTCCTTTTCCTGGTCCTCTTCACTGTACTCCTTGCTGACTACGCCCAGAACTGCCTTCTCAAATTTCTCGATTTTGGCTTTGCTTGTCTTTTGAATATCCTCGATGGCCTTCTCTGTGAAGGGTTCAGCGAATACGTATGTGAAGGGTGTCTTTGCAGGTCTGGTCTCGATGACTATTCGGAGAGATTGTTTGGGGTACTTGGCTGTGGCACGATCCAGAACTCGGTTGAGCAAATCCAGACTCAACTTAAACTCCTGGTCGCCGAGTGTGGTATCTGTAGTCCCATGGAGAGCGAAGTCCATCTCGGGAAGACTGATGTATTGGAAACCAAAGATTCTCGCGGTGTTGTGATAAGCAACAAAGATACCGTCCATGCGACCCATTCTGACTTGCAAGGAGTACTTCAAGAAGGCAGAGCGGATCATGTCGTAATACTCTCGCTCGAAAGACTCCCATGCACCGTGTTGGCCTCGGATTTCATAGCCTCTGCCATCTTCATATGCATCCGTATCCATGCGGACTGAAATTACAGCTCTGGTTTTCAGATCAAACATCCCAGTCCCGGGCAGACGTGCATCATGAGCATCAAGTTGTGACCTTAGAAGAAAGTCGCCCATCCCAGTGTAATGAAATTCTTCCGATGCATTGCGCTCCTCTTCGGTTATCTGATCAGAGTTCGACTTTCTGTATTTCTCGAAATCTTCGGTGGAAAGAGTGAGAAGTTTCTCCATAGACTTCCCTAAGCTCATCAGGATATTAGCATTGTCGAATTGCTTGTCTGCATCGATGGCGTAGGCGCCGTCCCTCCAGCGTAAGAATATGGAGACCGGGCCACGCTGTATGGCTGTGAAGCTCTTGAATTCGGCAGGAAACATCTTTGACAGGTTGCTGACCGTAATGTCTCGCCACTGAGAGAGAAGAAAATGGAAATGGGCGAGAGCGGAAGTCATGCTGGATGTCGATCCGGTGTATTTCTTCTTCTCTGCGATAGCTTTGGACAGGAGGACTTTGTCCCGAGATGAGGTGATATACTGCTTCAGCGCGTTGAAGTCGAATTCGCTGACTGGCATAATCGTCTGCAAGTAAGGATCGAAATTATAGACTCGTGACCGAGGGTCTTGTAGCTGGTAGACGCCTGGGTTGAAAAGCACCCTTTCTAAGCCATATGATAGTTTAGGTACTTGAAGCGGTCCAGTATCAAGTGGGATCAGTTCTAGATTGTCTGCATCAACAGTCTTGATCTCATGAGCAGTAGTTCCTGGTGGTGTGCTGACAGAACCGGGTCTTTCATGAATGGCGAGTTGTTTTTGGTTTTGGCTATTTGGACTGTCTGAACTACACTTTCGAATGACCAATGGCTTTATTGTACGAGGACGAGGCCCAGGTGCCGTTCGGCCATGCGCTCGAAGAGCTATGAGCATTCGTAAAGCAGGTAACCTTTCCGCTTCTGACAGCTGATCACTCTGTAGCAGTTCCTTGAGGCGATTTCGCAAGGCTGTAGCCCCGACGGTGGCCGGAATGTCCTTCAATTTCGCCTGTATTGTTGGATGCTCGGCAAAGAACTTTGCTGCCATCTTGGCGATTGGGTCTTGCTTCGATTTGCCTTCCACATTCTTCGGGCGTTTTGGCTTTTCCATTGCCGCTGCCTTGACACTGTCCTGATCTGAAGTTGTCTTTTGCGACTTGATCTTTTTTGCCATCACTTTATCAACTGCTGCCTTTTCCTTTGCCGATAATTTCTTCTTGCTAGAATCGTCGAGCCTGACGATAAACTTACGACCATCCTCACCGATCACAGTCCAGGATCTAGTATGTTCTCCCTGTGAAATCTCCTTGGATCCTGCCGCTTGCTTTAGGAGCCCCTTCGTCTTAGGAGACACCTTAGGCAAGACGATCTTCGAGGCAGGCTTTTTAGGCTCTGGTGATTTCGGAGCGTCTTTCTTGGCTGATTCCCCAATTTGCTTCTCATCTGGTAAGTCTGCCGACACATCAATTCCTTCGCCATCGTGAGCTGCCTCTGCTGCTTCAATACCAGCTCCAGCTCCAGCCCTTGCTTTCTGCTCCAATTGTGCCTTCTTCCTTCGACTTCTTCTATTCGTTACTGCGACCTTTTCCTTCTCCCGCTCTGAATTTGCATGCACACCACCGACGTCCTTGCCTCTAGTCGCAGTCGCAGCGCCCTGTGAAGCTGCTATGGTATTCGGCTTCCCCGAGACTTGGTTTTCGTTGGATGCACGGGTGCCGCTCAATTTCGGAGACCTCGCGCCTTTTCCTTTTGGGGGTGCTTTCGAAGCTGGCGTCTCTTTAGTCAGAGGTTTCCGCTGCGGTGGTGGTGGTATAGGCTCAGCAAGCAAAGACTCCCTCAGCGCTCTCAGGGTGCTCATGGATTTCGACAGTGGCGTTCGCGAAGATCGTCTTCTCGTACTCTCCTGCTTTCCGCTCCGGAATTCTCCATCCTCTTCATTCGAAGGCTCGGCGGTGCTGGGCTTACCACCGTCGGCCTGTAATTGCTGTGCAGAGGTGGAAAAGCCATTGGTTGTTGCTGGAGGCGCGCCACTACCTGGCAGACGAATTTGCTGAGGGTTGGCGTTTGCAAGAATATTGCATCGACATGCTGAACAGATATATGTCTGTCTGACCCTCGAGCTCCCACGGGATAGTGTCGAGAACATAGAATGGACTGGTGTAAGTTGGCGATGTCCTGAGGAGAGCTTGTTCGCGTCACCAAAAATTATTTGGACGTAGCCTTCCCTGACAGGGATCAATTGCCAAGAGCCATTTCAGGGGTTGAAGACTCCCCACATGTGTAAACACAGACCCTGGGAACATTCAAAATACTGCAGTGGAATCACTATGAGCATCTACAAAGAGGGCAAGAAGAAGTCACAACCGTTCTGGGTTCTGGAGGAATTGACTGGGCCTCTCGCTCAACAAATTGCAATATTCAAAGCATTTCAATTGCCCATCGAGAACTGGCACACTAGATAGCAAACCTTGATACGCCGTGCACCTTTTGACCTCCGGAAGCTCCAAGCAAATGGGTATAAATCGCGCCAAACATCCCGCCAGCCTGTCCCGGGTTCCTACGATGCACCAGAAATGCCATCTTGATTATAATACACAAGCGATCGTCCTCATGACGAAGGACTCGACGAACCTGGCGCTGCCTTCTGTGCAAAGACTTGAGCTTGAGCCAGCGTGTCTCGAGCCATTGCATTCTTGCCCTGTACTTCATAGCATTGGGCTAACATGCCATCAGCTACGCTCCTCCAGAGAGCATTCCCGCTGTTTGCTGCCTGGGTAGAAGCTGCCATAGCACTCTTCTCAGCTTGGTCTCCCACAACATTCGAGAAGAATCGACTACACATCACATTCAAAGTGATGCACAGGAATTGTGTGTTGGCTGTGACTCCAGCACCATGCAATGCAGCACGCAAATACCCCTTGACATCATACATGTGAGCTGGAGGATTTGTTGGCACTGTCGCAACCACAAGGTTGAATGCTGTCTGAATGTCCCGGTTCGAATTGTTCTCACAGAAAGGTTTGAGCTTCTCTATCAAAACTGTGTTTCTGTCGTTATCTTGTCGAGAACCCTCTTGCAGGATCCAGAGAGTGTTGAGCGCTGCGAGAATACACAAATCCCGGTGTAATTGATCGATCGTTGTGACGACGGGGCTCTTAGCTGCAGGCAAAGCGAATTTTGGGTCTTGGAACATATTCAAGGCTTGGTCGAGATCCCCAGTACCTTGATGGTATACTGCGGTGATGTACGTCGCTAGAGTCTCGAGTAGCTCCGTCGATGACATACCGAAACTTCTGGAAGTCGTCTTCAAGCTGTCAATGCATCGCTTTGTCTCGGGCCAGTCTCCCATCCCGGCTGAACAGAATGCCATGTAAACGCGGAAATAGCACAAGATCTGCCCACGCCATTGACGCTGCGAGATCAGATCTGGTAACAGTCCCGGCGACTTTTTGACGACTTTCGTGTCCCCTGTGTAAGTTTAGTCAAGTAGATCTTTAGACATAGGGATTCTGCCGTCTTACCTTCTAATAATTCCAGACCGGCTTTCAAGTACTTGAACCCTTTCTGGTCGGCGGAGTTCTTGTGTAGCAGAACTATGCCAGAAAGAAGATACCTACTAGATATGTTAAAATGACGCAGTTGACGGATTTGATTCTGGGAACTAACGTGATCGAGTACGTATCCTTTTTGTTCAGGAAACACATCATGAGATTATCACCGCCATCTTCTCCGATGCCCAGAACCATCCTGGTGTCAGAGCTGACAATCTGTGAACTTTTCGGAGTCCTCTTAATAGGAATGACAATGACGTCGCTGATGGTACTCCATGTAGGATCTTTGAGAGCAGTGTCCATCATCAATTGCATGTTTTTGAGGTCTGCGACCATAGCTTTAGAGTTCCCTTCTCGAATGCTGCATGCTACGGCAAGAATGTGTGTAAGACCAACTAGTTGGGGAATGTTGCAACTCGCCTCCGTTTGATATGTCCAAGCAGCAGCTATAGAGGCTTGGATGTTCTGCATAGCCTCTGGGCCTGTCCTTTTCATGTGGGCTATTGCCTTCATGAGCGACGCTGTGAGATGAATGGCATGGTCGCCTTGCCGTTCGGCAAGATCAGTCACAGCGGTCAGATTATGAATGGCAGCATGATTTTCAGTTGCAGTTCCAGAGTCAAGTGAATGGGAGGCCCTGAGAAGTCGAAACACATAAACCCAAGGGTAGTGTTGGTATCTTAGGTTGTCAGCAATGTTTCTCAGCAGAGGCACAGAGAGCTTACGCTTCGGCTTCCGAGACATGACCATCCAGAGCTTTCATAGACGCCTTTGGGTTCTTCTTGGCCATGAACTGGGCAAGGAGAAATTGCATCGCATATTTGAGGTCGTAGTAGTGGTTCTGCACCGTGTTAGCCTTACTGTGCATTTCGGATAGAGTCTCTATACCCTTTCACAAAGCGCAATGCCTTTGCTTAAAGCCGTCTCTCCTTCCATGTAGTTGTCCGTCTCCTCGTACAGCACACCTGCGTAGCGTAACCGTATGTTTGCTTCCAACCTGGGAGGCAGCTTGATGTTTTTCAGGGCCGTTTCTAAGCACCCAAGTCCAGTAGCGATCAATTTCGTGTATGAATTGATGTCCCCATCCGTCATGGTGAACACTACGGACGGCGCAAGGTTGTGCGCAGATTCGAAATACTCCTCCGCCAACGATATCAGAAGCATGGCCATGTCGTGCACAGGGTCTGAGGACGACGAGGCCTTTCGGGGAGGGATATTGTAGACTGGATCTAGGATGGTTCGGCCGTTGGAGAGATCTGGTGTTCGCTGATATTGTTGTGGCATTCGAGCTTGGGGTGGTTGCTGCTGGAGGAGTTGGGCGGGGGAGATGTATTGTGGAGGAGCGGGTTGGTATTGCTGTGGTGGGGGAGGTGGCGCATAGGAGACACTGTTGTTCATCTGGTTTGGATTTATGTATTGCTGCTGGCCGTTCTGATTCCAGTGCTGTCCATTGCTGCCTGTGTGCCCATGATTGACTGGCGCTGGATATTGAGGTTGGCTTCCATATGATACTGGGTGCTGCTGTACTCGCGGATCGTGTGCGCCGTACGGATTCGGAGGACCATGACCAGCCCAATAGCCATTGCCATTACCAGGCGCAGGGCCTCCTTGATATGACATGACTTTCCGGACCTGTTCTGCTGGAACTTGGCGGACGCGTCTGTCCAGAAGGTTTGTCGCGATGGTCGAGTCCAATTAAGCTATTGGGGTTTTACCGCAGTATTACCGATCGGTACGGAGTGGAGTCTTGCCCTGGCTCTTGGACCCTGAGAGCTGGATGCTTCCAATTTGGGATCCGCCCCATAACTCTACCATACCGAGGCCCAGATTTTGTGTAGAGAAGCTTCGTGTCCATATTTCCTTTCTTTGATATACCACAATTGCAGGCATATCGAATTCTTTTTCCTTCTGTACTTCTCTTTCTCGTTTCTCGCCTTCTTCTAGTAACATTCATTGATCGTCTCCATCCATCTCGGACGTTCACCACAACCTACCTGAAAACCCTCCTAGCGCTGACATCCATAGCCCTGTATCATGGAGTGGCTTGGCCATGCATCGATTTCGTTCACCAATTGTGCAACCCCTTTAGCACTCACCAAGAAGGACGGGACACCAACAGACCTGCTCTCTGTCTGTGAGGAATCTACTCCGCCATGTCAACTCAATCCGTTACTTTTCAATGGCCATGTCCAGACAATGTGGACGGCGCTGAAAAATGATGGTCCACCCATATTCTACAAACGCAAGATCTTCGAGAATGAAGACCCTGCTTACCATGGCACATTTGCTGTTGATTTTGTGGTTCCAACTAATACCGAGGTTGATGATACCCTACCTATCAGGACAACTTATTTCACGGATGAAGCGTTCGACGGAATTGGATCTCTGGACAACCGCCCAATGCTGGTCGTGTTACACGGACTTTCAGGAGGATCTTATGAGATTTACTTGAAGCACGTCTTAGCACCCCTCATCGCTGCGGAAGGCGACCGGCAATGGGAAGCTTGTGTGATCAATTCTCGAGGTTGTGCAAATCACAAGATCACGAGCAGTATCTTATACAATGCAAGAGCCACCTGGGATTGCCGGCAGACTGTCAAGTGGTTGAGGAAGAAATTTCCGAATAGGCCGCTATTTGGTGCTGGATTCTCATTGGGAGCTAACATCTTGACGAACGTGAGTCTAGATTCGAATGACCTCTTTTCAAATGCTGATATTCTACAGTACATTGGCGAGGAAGGAGCAGCTTGTGAGCTGAAGAGCGCAGTGATATGCTCAAATCCTTGGAACCTTGATGCCGGATCCTTAGCTCTTCAGAGAACATGGCTTGGAAGAGAGATCTACTCAAAGACCATGGGAGCCAACATGAAGAAGCTCATCGAGCGTCATCACGACGAAGCCTCAAAGAATCCAGCACTAGACTTCGAGAAGATACGCAATGTCAAGTATCTGCATGAGTTTGATCGAGAAGTCCAGGGGCCAACTTGGGGGTACCCAACCGAAGGTGCATATTACCGTGACGCTTCTTCAACTGACTCCTTGTTCTCCATCCGAATCCCACTCTTCGCTATCAACGCCAAAGATGACCCTGTAAGCATATTATTTCCTGACTCGAGTCCACACTAACAGTATCTAGATCGCAGTCGATGAAGCACTACCCTACGAAGAAGTGAAGCAGACTCCTTATGCTGTCTTATGTACTACCTCTCTCGGCGGGCATCTATCATGGTTCGAAATTGGAGGTCACAGATGGCACGCTCGACCAGTAAGAAATAACCTACCTAAGTGACATTCCGAAATTCACCCCACTTACATCGTCTAGGCCGTCAACTTCTTGAACAAGATGGCATTCGAAATCGATATCGACAACATCGTCGATTCCGCCAAGCACATGCCATCCAAAGACCACTTAAGTCATGCACGATTCCGTCCCATGAACCGTAAATGGATCAATGAGTGATTTGGAAAGGATTTTGAAGGTGTCTTGTACACCGCATTCTTGTAGAATAGACCTAGACTGTATATACTCATAGATAGCGATCTGATAGACTTGCTCAATTAGAAAGCATGGCAGGACGGATGCACAAAAGTATAATGTCTGTTTGAGGCCTGAAAGGAACTCCAATATGGAAGTCCGACATCTCGAGAATCAGCGACTCTCTAGAATCAACCATAAAGACTGTTAGCTGAAACCGCCGTTTCCATCTTTTCGGTCGTGTTCTCGAGCACCAAAAATGGTCCCATAAACCCGCCCACTCGCCAAGCAAACAGCGCAAACACCCTCGCTTCATGACTTCATCAAACCGCCTCAAATCCCGTACTCCACCAAAACCCAGAGCTCACAAAGGTAACAAGAAACCACCAATTAATCACCAAAACGTATAAGTGATGCATACCTCCGGCGGTCTTCGAAGTGATGAAGCAAATGATGCTGCGTGGGAAGGTGGAAGGGGAGCTGTGGCTGGCGCTGCGAAGGTATGGTCTGACACGTGAGGGGGTACATCAACGGGAGACGGGATCTAGATGAGATGAAGCGTGAGGAAAGGGAAAGAAGCTGATGAGAGTGCAAACAGTGGGGATTCTTTGCTGCGGTACTCGGAGGAGCTGGATATACGATGTCCCCGATCTATAGAGGGTTAACTATTCAGTTTAAAGTGTGAGCTTGTACTTTGTCTGGAAGTGCTGGGTGGAGGGCTAACGATATTTATTAGGTTTTTGCAGATGTCTGGTATGCCATTCACACTCCACTTCTTTTGTCTACTTTCGAATAAATGTGAAGATTATGATGGGGGCTTTATTGGTTGACCAACGGTGGTAATACAGGCATGATTCTTGGTGCTTGCTTAGAAGCTGACCACAGAGTGAGAGAGTATGAAGCGAAAGTACGTATGCAGAGACGCATGCTGAGGGATCGAGCTGTATGGGAAAGTTATGAGAAGGAATTCGAGGATGAAGTCCCTCCTAATAGGCCGAGATGAGCTGGGTTGAAGCTGCACATATGTGGGAAACCAGACGAATGTAAAAATACCCTAAAGGCATAGCATAAAGTTTTCATCATTTTGTAAGTATTTCGGCTCATTACGCCAGCCAGCTACCCTTACACATAAGTCATCAGATACCCCAAACGCCTCCCAATGCCTCCATGTTCCAATATTACTACTTTGCAGCAATGAATTGCCTCGAGTCCATATTCAGCTTCGCCAATCTAGCCACACACCCACTAAGCTGTAGCAGCGTTTGGACGCCCTCAAGAATCTTCATATGCGTAAATCCGATCTCCTTGATGAACTCTAGCTTCGAATGCTCGCTCAACGTTGGTATGGTTTTCGTAACTCTGAACATCGTGCTGATGATATCGTGGCTCGAATATCCTAGGTCCCACAGCTCCTTCAATGTCTCTAACGCGGCATCAACTTTTCCCTCGTAGCACGCCTTCAACATAGCTTGCACCTTGATAGGATGTGGCGAGTCAACGACCTTAAATACGTTGTCTCCGCTCACGAATCCAAATCCTGCCCATGTAGACTGCAAATTGTTGATAGCCTGTCGCATGTCTCCCTCTGCACTGAATACTAAAGCTGCCAATCCATCCTCACTATACTCCACCTTCTCAGCCTCGATGATCTGCAACAACCTCTTCACAACTTGTGCATCTGTCAGGCGAGAATACCTCAGGATAGCGCAACGCGATTGTAGAGGCTCGATGATCTTGTTCGACTGATTGCAAGCGAATGCGAAACGGGTGGTAGAAGAATAGATTTCCATCGTTCTGCGGAGCGCTTGCTGAGCGCCGGAGGTCATACTGTCTGCTTCGTCGAGGATAACGAGTTTCTGGCGGCCTTGAGGAAGCGTAACTTTCTTCTGCGCGAAGCCCTTAATTCGATTCCGTACTACATCAATACCTAGTCGCAGATGTCAGAAACGCGAGATCGTCCCTGAAAGTGGACAACTAACCTCTCTCGTCACTGGCATTCAGCTCCAGGACCGCCTCCTTGTATGAATCCCCCAACAACTGTCTAGCCAGACAGAGGACCGACGTAGTCTTTCCAATACCTGGCATGCCGGAGATGATGACATGCGGCATATTTCCATCTTTCGCAATAATCTTCAGCCTTTCAATCGTCTCTGTATTGCCCACCACATCGTCGAGGAACACTGGTCGGTATTTCTCAACCCTGTCAACGTTAGCTTTCTCCTAACGAGGGGAGAAGGAGCACTTACCATGGCAGTTCGTAGTTGGCGACTCCATTCGTATTGGCCTTGAGAACTTTCTTAGCTGCAGAGGTGGACGATTCGCCCTTTTCTTCGCCCTTGGTGACCGCCATAGCTCGAGGCTGGAGTGTTGTTGAAAGAAGTTCGTCGCGTCAACGCGCTTCTTCCAAAACCTCTTTACGCGATCGGCACTTCACGTGACATACACCTCACTCCGAGTCTGAGGCGGACCTTCACGCCTCTCTTCTACTGTACGTCCTGTGGAGGTGTTTTCTGAAGCTGGTCCTCCTTGAAAATTTCATTCGCAGAACACCTTTGGGATCGATTTCACTTGGGACTACTCAAGGATATTCTATTCGCAACCTATCCGGCAGTCTAGCCCTAGAGTCCTTCAGTATAACCGTCCAGAAAGTCTTGGTACATTTGGTTGCTCATGATCATGTTGCTTTCATCTATAACGGCCTTATTAGCCATGGCTTCCTCAGCCAATGCTAGATACATCATGTATTTGACAGGGTACGAGATGCCCTTCATTTGATGACACCTCTCTAAAGTTCAAATAGACAGCACAATGATGTTCCGGAGCCAGCCCTTGTTTCGCAGATAACTCATGTTGCTATTGCGTTCATGCAATCATCAACCTTCAATCAAGCCAATCCCTCCGCATGGCCGTTTTTCACCACCATTGAAGAAGTGCGCTCGAAATTTGCGAATGGGACTTCCGTCATGGTAGCCATTGGCGGATGGGGCGATACAGGCTTCCCAGCAGCAGCTGAGACGGAAAGTAGTCGGAAGCTATTTGCGAAGAACGTGAAGTCCATGCTTGATTCCACGAGAGCCGATGGTTGGTCATTATTTCCTGGCTTGATCGCGGCTACTGATTGCAGCTAGGCGTTGATATTGATTGGGAGTATCCTGGGTCTGTATCATCCTTTGAAAATTCTCATGTTGCTGACACTTGATAGAGGAAATGGCGAAGACTATAAACAAATCCCAAATTCAGAGAAAGAATGGGAGATCACAGCGTATCCACTTCTCCTTGAAGAAATTCGAGCGGCTCTAGGCCCTTCTAAAGTCATCTCAGCGGCCGTACCAGGTCTACGCCGAGACATGCTGGCGTTCACAAAGTCCACAGTGCCTCTGATTAGCAAGTCGGTAGACTTCCTGAACATCATGACTTACGATCTTATGAATCGACGAGACTCTGTTACCAATCACCACACGGGGGTTGAGCTTTCTTTGGATGCCATCAGTGCCTATCTGGAGAATGGTCTTACTCCAGAGAAGTCCAACTTGGGCTTTGCTTTTTATGTTAAGTGGTTCAAGACCAATCCAAATGGCAATTGCTCCGCGAACCTTCCCGTATGCAAAACTGTCTTGATGGAAGATCCAGAGACAGGGGCAGATCTCGGTCAAGCAGGAGCATTTTCTTGGATCGATAAAGTCCCATCCGAACTTGACCATTCATTCAGCAAAGCACGCAAAAGAGGTAGCTATGATGAAGTCCACGGAGGACATTACTATTGGGACGATAATGAGGATATCTGGTGGACGTGGGACACACCCGACGCTATCTTGAAGAAGTTCCCTCTTATCATCGAACAAAAGAAATTGGGCGGGGTATTTGCCTGGGGCCTTGGAGAAGACTCCAAGGATTGGAGCCATTTGAAAGCGCTGACTGTTGGGGTCGAAAGATATCACCTTGGCTCAGACCAGGCGGAAAACCCGAAAGCTACACCAGCTGCGATATACAAGGATGAGCTTTAGACATGCTCTACCCTTATCTTATCAGTTGCACTCCGCTGTCAAAACAAGCTTCTGCTACTCGGCCAGCAATTTGAGCCTACCAGATCTCAGCTTCAGGTCTCGAGATACACCAGACCTTGGCAGCTGGATGGAGGCCTCAGCCTCGTCGAAAGATGTACCCAATGAGCTCAATTACAACCATCGGAAATCCATGCACCTAGTCGGATTTACTGCAAGACCGATCTTGGCTTTCCAGCCTTCCATCATGGCTATAACCCCTATTTCCTCGTCCTCGCTTCTTACATGTAAGTCATAGATGTCTTGCAATTCGATCTTTCAATCAAAAGGTTGTTTCACCTATCATCATCCTTCTGGTGCGACTATGCCAATTAAGGTCTTAATTCAGAAACTATCATCGACATTGTTTGGGACAAGACTTTCAAATCTCCTATTTTCTCGTCTCTGCTCATCCCATTCTTTAGGTATATCAAACACCAGCTCTCCAGCCCTCATCATAACACAGAATTCCGCAACAGCAGCCCTTACTTTCAGCGAACCAGCGGCATCAGCCGAGACTTGTATATTGAATTTAAACGCAACATCGCCCGGCCCAGGGCCCCCATGTCAGTTCTGCGACTACATTATGCGCCGATAAGCTCGATATTCTACTCCATAACCACGGACTTTGATCCCCTTCTTCATCAAGACCGTTCGGAGTAGATACAAGTGCGAATACACTCAGTAGCGATCTCCGTACCATTATTGGAACTGGAGGGCAAAGCGGCAATGGATCGACACTGGTTATCTAGCAATCTGGTGCCGCTTTGTCTTCAAGCTTTGGCAGATTCGGAGCTCGCTTGCACCAACCGCTATCTTACGACAACAGCAGCCAATGATGCCTCAGCTGCCTATTTAGAATGCGTACCATTCGGCTTATCAGAAGCGCAATATAACATGTTCTTTTCGACCTCGTCGGTGGTTAGTCCTGGCTTGACTCCCAACACTTCACACCAACTCTGACCACACTGCTCCTATAATACGAATTTGAGCAATAGTTGTACAATCGGCCATGAAGAATACAAACGGCGTCTTTCCGGTTCCCAACTCGACTCTCCCGTACTGGAGGTCTGAGCTACATGAAATTGATAGCATTCGGACGAGCGAAAAACTTCCCGAGGAGTGTGATGTTGTAATCATTGGAGCTGGACTTTCAGGGGTCTCCACTGCGTATCATTTGCTGGACGGCAATCCTTCACCGCCATCAGTTGTCCTTCTAGAGGCACGAGAAATATGCTCAGGTGCAACAGGGCGAAATGGTGAGAGAGCCAATGCTATGCAGTCCGAATGCTGAATACAAGCAGGTGGCCATGTTACAAGATCCTGGGGCACTGTAGGATCTATGTCGAAGCAATACGGTCCGGAGACGATGAAGGAGCTGTCTTCATTTGTGATCGACCAGATCTATGCCATGAAAGCGACCGTCGATAAGGAGGAGCTCGATTGTGACGCCCTCTTGACTCGGTATATGGAGACGTATCTTGTCCAGTCGGAAGCAGACCAAGCTAAGCAAGTATTTGATGAGCAATTGGCAGCTGGGTACGACTATGTGGCGGATGTGAACTATATCAAGCCTGCCGTTGTCGAAAATGTCAGTTGCAAACAGAACGTCATGCGTGGGAGGTTGGCTTCTGCTGACGGTGATAGATATCTGGAATCAAAGGTGCTAAAGCGGGCATTACACTGACTTCACTTCAGCTATGGCCGTACAAATTTGTCACAGGTCTTCTTGCCATACTTCTGGATCGGAGATCCATCAACGTACAGACTCGCACTCCAGTGACATCCATCTCAACCTTTCAAGACGGAATATCGGCAGTGAAGACACCCCGTGGATCCATACGAGCCAAGAAGGTTGTTTTCGCAACAAATGGCTACACTGTAGGAATTGTACCCAAATATGCGAAGAGAATAGTCCCTTGGAAATCACTTGCTCTCACATCAGCACTCCTACGGATACTCGTTACCTGCCGCCACATCTCAATCATACCTACGGGCTAAACTTCGCTGATGGAAGTCGTGACTACATCATTCCCAGGCCTGACGGAGGTGTAATATGTGGAGGCGCCAAAAGCACTTACTTCCATGACCGGAAATCATGGGAGAACAATTGGGATGACAGCACTCTTCTCGAACCAGCTCGTGCTCATTTTGAGTCCGTCCTGCAGGACAACTTTCGAGGCTGGGAAAGCAGCGGAGCAGCCGTCGATTACCTTTGGACGGGAAGTAAGCATTCCGGCTCCCTCAGCCACACCTCAAGTTGTGTGCGCAAAATATGCAATCAGCTGACTTTCTTCAGTCATTGGCCATACAGCTGATGGGTTTCCGCATTGTGGAAAAGTTCCCGGTCAAGAGAACCATTTCATCTTGGCTGGATATAATGGCGGCGGGGTAAGTCATGTCCTCATCCTACAAGTACTCCTGCCCGATGGCTTGCGTCCATGGCAATACTGCTCGAATCGGAGCGTACGAGAATGTTACTACTTTGTTCCTGAGTGCACTCCTGGCCAATTATCATTGTGCTGACTTGGAATGCTATAGATGGCATTGATATTTCTCACTGCGAAAGGTATCGCCAAGATGATCAGAGATGGCATCCCATACGAGGAGAGCGGCATTCCGAGCTTCTTCAAGACAACCGAAGAAAGGCTCGCGAAAGATGCTTTTCCCGCCTGAGGCGCGGAACTCCGTTTCTCACAAAGTCAGCTAGCATGTGGCATAAGCAGCCCGTACCCTATCCAACAGAATGGTTCCAATATATCCTTTCCTAGTTCCCATCTCTTGCCAAGACATCATCACCATGATATTATCAGCACCTTTTTTTTGGTTGGTTGGCTCGTCAAATCTTTAGCAAAGTGCAAGAAATTTTCTCTTTCGTTCCCATACGTTTATGGGAGTACGATAACGTAAATAGGCGTCTTCTCTTGACGGCACATTTCTCAATAACAGTTGGTCCATTCAGTTCCGGTCATCGATGCTAGCGTTATATTTAGGTTTCCCGGGTTTTCTTTCATTTACTGTAGCCGGTAGGCATCAGATTCCGAGTACCCATCTCGGTCAAAACCCCGAAGGATCTCTGGCTTCGTCATGCCTCGAATGAAGTCGACTGTCTGCGAGGGCAGATGCTCAACCTGTTCGCGCCGTTGGAACTGGTAGGATGGGAATGCGATGTGTGCGGCACACAGTTTCCGACACGAGCCCTCCGATCGGAACGCTCACGAGCCGAAACATTGTTTGGAAACATTTTACAGGGTGTGTATGGTGCGCACCACTCGATTTAGGTGTTTGTTCAGGGGGGATGACTCGCTAAACCCCGCCACAACGGTGGGTGGCTGCACGGCCAGCGAATTGTTGATCCACTGTCGTCCTCTACGCGAATCAGAATAATGGATGGTATTTTCGGTCAGCCTTGCAGAAGGCATTCTGCAAGCACTCAGCCCTCCCGCGAATCCTGATTTAGGCCGGATACAGGCCTGACAGAGCTACTTGGGCTTCTAGCTCGCCAACGGCGTCTATTCTACCATCGCGGCCGACATCTTGGCCTAACGCTCACCACGCCAGTACCTCGAAATAGCCGCTGCCAATGAGAACTTGCTAAAGTGCGCAATAGATGTCCTGAACTCAGCAGTGAGATCAAGTATATATTCATCCCGTCCCATCATGCATTTCTGTTCTCCATCAAACAATCAAACCAACAAAAACAACATTTCCTAGAGTCATTTCCTGGAGTCTTTTTCCTTACATCGATCTTTATTTATCTATCTTTCTTCTCTCTTGCTTTACTGTTCTTCTCAGACCTCGCCAAATCAAATTTATCACCTAAAACTTCATCATGCAATTCACATCTGTCCTCGCTTCCGCCATTCTGGCTTACGCCGCTGTTGCTGCCCCTGCCCCAACAGCTAACGCTCCTGCACCAACAACCACCGTTGCGCCACCGGCAGAGACAGGCCTGAGCATAACCCAAAAGCTGTTTCTTGCCGACACTGCTATCGACCGCTTCGCTCTCCTCCCCGATGAGAAGATAAAATTTGCCTTCGTCGACCCAAAGAAGAGCAAGGGCGGCGACTTGGTAGCAGCCAACCGAAAGACATTCCCAGCTCTTGTCGGCACAGGCTCAGGCATGGCTGTCGGCTTCCTCAAAGCCTGTGGCTTCAACACACCCCACGTTCACCCTCGCGCCACCGAGCTCCAGATCGTCACCCAGGGTACCTTGCAGGTGGAGATGGTTCCAGAGAATGGCGTCTTCAACGTTCCCGGCGATGCAACATCTGGCCGCAGAGTCATCAAGAACACTGTCAACAAATTCGAGATGACACCTTTCTACCAGGGCTCCATCCACACGCAGTTCAACCCGACTTGCGACGACACTGTCTTCGTTGCTTCCTTCAATTCCGAGGACTTTGGTGCTGGCCAGGTCGCTGACGAGCTCTTTTCGATGTCCCCAAATATTGTCACTGCTGCTTTCGGAGAGGCCATTGACGGTGCTGATGTTGATGCTTTCAAGAAGGCAATTCCCGTTTCTATTGCCCAAGGCGTCGAGGAGTGTCTCAAGAAGTGCAACATCGCGAAGCGCTAAATCACCCTTCGTTATAAAGAGTCACGACAGCGATATTACAGTTTGTTGGATATTTGTGTTTTGTAGCGTTATAGAGTTGTATTTGGTTGCAAATCGTCTTTGGAGTTTTCAGCATAGCGGTATTTTTTGGGGACTTTTGCATCTTCTTTTGGCGTTCTTAGGGGACCCTGAGTGGACAATATCACTCGCTACCTAATGTCTTCATGTTCTGGACTTTGGTTATTGGTGGAGGGAGGTGTGTTCATTTCAGAAGCGAAGATAAAATCCAATCGAGCTTGCTTCTCTCGAGACTCCTTTTTTCCCTTTCTGTACGCTATCCTCACGGTATAGTGTCAATGTGGGACCTTGTACTCGTGCTTCCACATACTGTGCCTGGAAGATTGTCAAACGCCCAGTCAGCCAATTCGAAATGAAATCGTTGTCAACGTGGCCCTGCCGAGTCTTGCCAAGACCTGTTGAGGTCGACGCGGCTGCATCTCGTATCTCACATGGAAATCAAATCATTCTCGCGCGATGCTAGCCCAAACCAATTCTAATGGATTCTTCTGTCGCTGGTTTCTTGATCTTGAGACTTGAACCTCTATTGGCTGGTGTTTTGAACGTATCGCTTAGGAAGCGAATGCCTTTTTGAGAAGGGAACCGAAAATCAACGCGCCTTTCTGTAGTGATGCATTACACTTTATGAATTCAAGCTTGATAAATTTCTTCGCTGGGTCGTTCTTGTGTTTCGTCGAAACTAAATAGACCCAGTGCCAAATTGGACCAAGTAATCACGTGCGAAGTCCTCCTCCTAGCGTGGCTTTAGTCAGCGGCAGTTCTTCCTTTTCTGGATCCCTCATCAGCAGTGTCATCAACGTCACGATCCTTTACAGAATGTAGTGGAAGTACTCTAGAGCTCGTCTAGTCTATATATCGAAATGAAAGATTGTCCTTCTACTTCTACAAGTACAACGCGCGACAGGCTATCCAGAAACTCCTAACAGAGCCCGTCGTCACTCAATTGCTCTTCTCCGTATCGACATCCTTCTTCGCCAGGCACTCCTCTCTCCAAGCCCACATAGCTGTCATCGCAGCTCCAGGACCGGCAAGTAGTGTCGTCCCGGCAAACGCGCCAACGATACCTGGCCATCCTGTCTGGATCTTATGTGCCTTCTTCAAGTCCTTGAAGCTAAGCATTACCCAGATCGCGCCAGCGGTAGAGGCCGCAATCTGATCGTACCTGAACACCTTTGCCGCACCAGTGATCAATGGAAGAGCTTCAGACGGGTTTGAGAGACCCTTGAAGAATACTTCTGTCAATGAGACGGGTGACTTCAATGTCACGTACAGATACGCAGCAGCAGCCGTCGCAGTCGCGAATCCATATGCCGGTCGAAGCCACTTCATATCAGCTGTCACGTTCTTGATTCTGTCTACTTGAGTGGTATCCTTGACGGTCTTGACCAAAAGACGGTGAACGAGAGCCGCGTAGAGGGGAAATGGTTGGAAGAAGACTCCGTTAATCCATTGCCTATTGGCTATTCCGGGCGCTGCGAACATCGCGACAGATGGCAGGATGAATGATGTTGCGATGGTAGGGATGATGACTTTGGCAGACGCTATGTTCGTGAGGCGATTGTCTGGTGCAGCGTACATCGACAGCGGGGATTGAACATAGTGAAGGAAGTAGTAGATGGGTGCTATGAATCCAAGTCCCTTGACTTGGTACGACGCAGAAAGCAGGGTGTGTAGCAGGTATGATGTTGTGGTTAGGTTGCCACGTCGGATGGATTCGATAAGCCAGATGGTTTGTATCGGGACCATATCTCCAAGGAAGGCAATGCCTTGCAGCCTGCCAATTGGATCGAGACCTGTGATGGCTGGTGTGAAAAGACTAACAAGTTTTGAAAGCACATTATCAAGGATGGGGATTCCGAAAAATCTCGAGACCATGGTCGTGATGACGCCGTTGCCCAAGTTCAAGCTTCCAGTATTCGCAGCCAATGGTGTGAGCTTGCTGATGGTTTCCCACATGGTCTTCTGGCAGGCATATGTGATGCCCAATAGCGGCAGCGCCCACAACGCTCTGACAAGACCGCTTTCCTTCTTTCCAATGCCGGTCTCAGGGTCCCATGCCATTGTCGATTCTTGAGACCTTGCTGGCAACGGGAGAGACTCGATACTCTCTGCTCCCATGATAGTTTCACAGGTCAAATCCCACAAGGCATCGCCTAACTTCGGGACCACGTACAACGCCATGATCTTGTCGCCGAAGGTGTCAAGCGCTTCGATGCGAGTCAGCTTGTTGGCAACATCACAGACCAGGTTGACACGAGAGTTGCGCTTGATGTAGAAGTTGTCAAGGGTTTTGCGGATGGTAGCTTGGGAGGGATTGAGAGGCAGCTTTGCAATGTGGTTTGCAAGAGCAGCTGCACTCTCGATTGCCGCGTTGCCACCTGCGCCCAAGTTGGGTGTCATCTGAACGTGTCAGCAACATCATCCTGACCACAATACTACTAGACTGACCTTGTGAGTGGAATCTCCGATACAGACCATGCGATCCGCAACCCAATTCTGGTTTTGAGACTCTTCCAGACATGCCATATTTGCAAAGGTCCTGCTCTCCCAAACCTCGCCAAAGTTGACACCCGGAGCCATTGGCATGTTTGCAAATGGTTTGGCACCCTCAATCATATCCTCTGTGGAGAATCGAGGCATGTCTTTTCCATAATACCGTTTGTCGAGTTTGGAAAATAGGAACCAGTAGAGCACGTTATCTCTACCGACAAACGACAACGTCGAGTGGTCTTTACCATATGTTCTATGAGAATCGCCCACGGTCAGTACGCTGCCTTTCGGCTGGTTTCCGAGCCCGAAAATGCAGGTATATTCGGCTGAGATGCTATTCCTGTCCTTCTCAGCAGCACCCGGTTGGGTCAGCTCGATGTAGTCTTGCATCTTGCCACGGACTGCGCTGTGGATACCATCTGCGCCAACAACAATGTCGCCATCGTATGACGAGCCATCTTTACATGTGACAACAACTCCGGATTCTGAGACCTGAACATCGGTCACTCGCTTCGAGGTCAACACCTTGCTCTTATCCTTGATATTGGAATACAGAACTTTTAGTAGGTTGCGGCGAGTCAAGAAGGCCATAGCATATCCAGTCCTGGACAAGAGTTAATCACTCGCTACACGATCACACGACCATGAGTGATAAATTACCTCTTCTTCATTAAAGCTGGTGCGTCGCTGGTCGCCAACAGCTCACCCCTCTCAGTCCAGGTCAGGGTCTGAACCAAAGATTCTTGAACTTCCAAGACATCGTCTAGAAATCCTAATCTAATCATGAATTTAGCAATACGGTCCGCCCACTTTCAACATCACGATGAATGAAGGTCACATTCTCGGGCTTCAAATCAATGGGGACTACAAGGAGATAGATACGTACTGATCAAAGATACGTGAACCATTGGGAAGAATTACAATCGATGCGCCGACTTCAGGGTGGATATCGTCACGTCCCTCCAGAACAACATACTCGACATTGGGATTGAGGTCAAGACAGTGAGCGAGTGTCAGTCCCGAAATTGAACCTCCGACAATTATCACACGAAGGCGATCTGAGGATTTCTGCCCTGCCATCTTACCAAAATGTACTCGGAAAACCAATTGATGATCAGTTTCAGCTCTGATCGAATCAAATAAGATGGCAAGAAAGATGCTACAGCGGTGTAGCAATATATTATGTTATGTTAAAGGAGTGAGGTGAGTTGAGTGAGTTATGGTGGGAAGCTCAGCTATCTTTTCTACCGAGGGGCAAAAGGGCTTCCCTGTTACAGCACAGTGGGCTGGTGGGCCAGTAATTTGTTTACGACCCCATGAAGCGAGTGAAGCGATCCATCCAGCTGCATCAACTCCACTACCGGGCGGCCCAATCCGGAATCCGCCACAAGCGTTCCTGTCACACTTTTTCAGCCAAGGAATCCTGGAAACCTGGTGCCAGTAAGTGGGAGGTGGGCTAGGGGAATTGTTTGGGTGCTTGTCAACGTATTCTTCAAGGATCGGCCCGCAAAGCGTCGTACTGATCCAGCCATTTTGTGGAGAATACTGGCTGCATTTGGCAAGTCGCCCGGTGAGTAGATATCAGACCCCTTGCAAAGCCATGGGCAACCAGGAGCATGGGTCGGTAGCTGCATTACAAGCCGTTTGATGATTTATGGGCTCAAAAATACTTGTCCAAATGTGAAGAGATCATCGTGCCGATCAGCAGTGGCTGGCCAGGGGAAGAAATCCTGTCGGGACTCGCTAACTTGGGAATGGGATGTAGTGATATGGATATGATATCCTGATGGAGTTTTCAATTCACCTTTTCCTCGCTCTTTTCTGTACGAAGGTTTTCAGCACAAGATGCGGTTCGAAGTAATTTCTGTTGTGGCGTTCTGCTTGCCTCTCGCCATCCAGGCATTTGGTGGAGGTGCTTTGGATAGAAGAGCAACGGATACAGTTGCTGCTCCGAATTGTTCTGTATGCTTTTGCATTCCTTACTCCAAACTTGATTACTGATATCTATCCACAGTTGACATGTCTTGGAACTCTAATTCCAGAGTACTGCGACTCATTGACAGACACGACTTGCATTTGCACGAATACTGAACTCGCGGCTGTACTGTTACCATGTGCAGTCGCAGCGTGCAATGTGACGGACTCGCTGCAACTCGCACGTTACCAAGCTGAGGTTTGCGAGACTCCCAACGATAAGACTCGGTACTGGCAACAGATACATACCTACATTGTGTTGGTACCTGTCACGACTATTTTCGTTGGTCTTCGGATCTTTGCCAGACTCAGGCTGAACATCGGACTTGGACCGTATGTACACACTCTAACAATTATTTCCTTTTCGAAAGCAAAGTACTGACTTTGTGGGAAGTGATGATTACGTTCTGCTTATCGCACAAGCTTTCTATCTGACAATGACCTCGACAGCAGTCAGTATTCTCCTACCGAGTGGATTCATTCATTCGATTTCAAGATGGCTTCAAGTACTGACGGAGAGAATCAAGTGGACAATTGCTGTAACAGGATTCGGACAGCACACCTTCTGGCTCTTGACTAGGCAAGTGATGAAAGCCTTGAAAGTATGTTTACCTGTCGTTCCAGCATGCTCTCCCAAGCTGACCAGAGAACCAGTTCTTCTGGATCAGTGAACTACTCTATCTATCGGCAATTACGTTCACTAAGCTTTCACTCCTTCTTTTCTTCCGCCGTATCTTCCCGGATAACGGTTTTCGAAAGGCAACTTTATGGGCTGGAGCCTTTATCATCACGTCCAATATCTCTTTGTTCATGGCTCTCGCTTTTCAATGTGTAAGTTACTTCTTCCCAAAGCCATACACAAGCTACCAATCTTCAACCTTGTGCTTGAAGCTGATTCTTCGCAGCTGCCGGTTCATGGTGTTTGGACAAATTGGATGTACAAGACGCCCCCTGTCCAATGTATCAACGTCTTCGCAGCAGTATATATTGCAGCTGGAATGAGCATCACCCACGACATCATGATTCTATGCATGCCTATCCCCACGCTTTGGAGGCTTAATCTTGGTCTGCGGAAGAAGTTGAACTTGATGGTGATGTTTGGGGTCGGATCTTTCGTCATCGTGGCGAGTGTCATCCGACTTCCTTCTCTCATGAAGATGGGTGCTTCGAGTGATCCATCATGTAAGTGTCCCCTTTCCGACAGCCCATCATGTCCAGGAACTCCCACTGAGCTTGCCAACCGCAGATGATCAAGCCCCGGTGGCCTTCTGGACAAACCTCGAAGTAAGCGTTGGCATAATATGTGCCTGTCTTCCAGCATGTCGCTCCCTGATAGGTTTCTACTTCCCGCGGCTGCAGATGTCTCTCAACAATACTTCCAGTTAGTCTTCTCCTCTCATCCTTGTCCAATATCCCAGTCATCTGGTACATCTTCGCCATCCAACCTGACGCCTCCCCTTTCCTAACAACATGCCCCAACGCACAACACAGACTTACCCTCTCTCCCTTACAGGCAACGGACGCAAAACCCCCGGATACACAAACCCGACCTCCTCGAAAAACACCAATGAATTCTTCAGCAAAAAGCGCGCCGCCCGCGACAGTTTCCTCGAGCTCGACGACCGCTCCGGCACCGGCTCCCAAGAAGAACTCAAATCCAAATCCAACTACAAATCCAACCACAACATAACCTCTACCCTCCAATCCAAAAAATCCTTCGATCATCGCCACCACAACAGTAACGACAAGGAGCACGATTCCGACGCAGACAGTATCATGCATATACAAGGACACCATCAGGGACCGATTGAGGAGCCGTTCTCGCCGGCGGCGAGGAAGGGCTTTGGACATGTTGCTACGGTGGAGGTGGGTATTGGTGGTGGTGATAGGGGAGGTTTGGGCGGGGGACAGAGATCGCCTGATGGGAATGGGGGAAGAAATGGCAGGGGGATGGGGATGATGAAGGGTGGGGATATTGTGATGACGAGGACGTTGGATCAGAGTACGACTTTGAGGGAGTGAGATTGCTGGTTGTGAGGTGGACTGTCAATAGTTGAACGATGAGACGATATAGGTGTATGATATGGAGTTTGTGGCGACGGCGTCCTAGGGAGGAGCACCGGGAAAACACATACAATACCAGACGTATGGGCGTAAGAACAAAGCCGGCCGGTAAAAAGTACTGTATTCGCTCGTTCAAACACGCAAGATAAAAGAAAACCCAATAATCAATGGAAAAGCCTTTTGGTGTCTCTTGTCACTCCTATTCCACGTTGATCGCAAGCATTGAGGTGGTGACTGAGAACTGGATACTGTAAATTCTCACCTCTTCTCATCAAGCTCCCTCGCTAGACTCCAAGAAGAAATAATGCTATATAGGCGATCACCCAGTAGAAGCAAATTATTCGGAGTTCCTGACACTGCCTCGCAAACGTTCGCTCCCGAGGCTTGACTTGAAAAAGAGATGATTTCCTGCCATTGTTATGAGGGAGCCCGAATGCCCCCGTGATAGCAATATTGTTCCTGGAAGTCCCCCTTGGTTTTGCAGATCAGCGCTATGTTGATCAATCCTTCCCTGAGTTGCACTTTGGAATTCCTGCAGGTTGCAGATCTGCTTAGGTTCAACTGCCGGAAGTCAGGGTTCTGATGGGCCAGGTCATTCGATTTGGAGTTCTGAATCTAGAACATGTCAAGGATATCGCAAGGCACAAATGGAGAATAGAGGTGAGGTGTGAAGCAAATTTGCATTGTTCTACTTTTGGTACGCCCATTCTCGAATCCTACCCCACACGACATCCTGCAGCACAATCATTGAGTCGCTAATAGCAGTAAAGTAGAAGCAAGAACATCAACGCAAGTTTTCGACACACTCATGTCATGTCAACACCTTTCTCAGCATATACAACAGTCTGCTATCACTTGCAGATGAATCCGGCCCGACCAACAGTGTACGATCCTTCCCGATCGCCAGTCTTGAAGACCGAAGGGATGCGATAAGTGCTCGCGTAAGCGTTTCCGAAAGGATTGTCGGTGAATGCTGGCATGTTGCGGTAGTTACCGTAGTCCCACTTGACTTGGGCTGGTTTTTCTTGGTTCCAAAAGCGAGGAACATGGAGGACGAGACTGTTGGGCACGTTTGTAAGGATATCCAAACCAAAGCAAAAAGTGGCACTCACTACAATGGTAGCTCTGAAGACATTCCGAATCCTTGTGGGCTGGCCAGGGAGTCGCGTGTGACAGCTGTGTTCTCTCCAATCTGGTTGCACATGTTGTCGTAGATGTGGAGGACGGCGTGGGACTGCCAGTTGCTGTGCTCGACGAAGCTGAAGGTGCACCTAAGAAGTGTGAGTACACACAGATCAAGTGTATGGGAGGGTTTAACACTTACATGTTGTCAGCGTTGGGATTGAAGATGCAGTCTTGGAAGCAGACACCTGTCTCAAGATGGATCAAATGGTCATTGAGCTTCTTGTTTCGTGGCTGAACTCGGTTCGAGGTTGACTCGCTGTCAGATGAAGGAGTAGTACGGCCAGAAGGGTTGGTTCGGTTCTCAGATGGAGTGGTACGATCGGAGGAGGGAATAACGCGGTCCTCAGATGGTGTGACTCTGTCAGATGGAGGATTGTTTCTGTCGAAAGCTAGATTGACTCTACTATATATTGCGGTCAGAAGAAGGAACATCCCGAACGACTGAAGAAAGACGATTGCCAGAAGGGATGACAAGATCCTCAGAGGGGATAGTGCGGTCCTCAGATGTATTGATGCGGTCTGTGGATGGGCCAACTCGACCAGAAGGATTGACACGGTCGTCAGAGGGGATGACTCGGTCTCCGAAAGGCATGATCCGACTGAAAGGGATCACTCGGTCGTCTGAAGGGACGATCCGTGGATGAACGCGGTCTGAGGGGTTGGTACGGCCAGCTGGGTTGACGCGATTAGAAGGGCCTACGCGATCCTCAAAAGGAATGACACGGTCACTTGAAGGGCTGAACCGTCCAGAGGGTATGATGCGGTCGTCTGAAGGGACGGTTCGTGGATGAATGCGGTCGCCAGCGTTGACGCAACTGGTGCTGCTGAGAATATCCTCAATGCTCTCGAGAACGTCTGGCGTTGGAGCACTATTCGTGGCTGCGATGAGGGCAAGAATGAGAGCAGTGAAGGCGAAGATCTTCTTCAGAAGGTCCATCATGTTGGCTTGATAATACGCCCTTGATGAGCATGATTAGCACGAGGTCATGATAAATGTTTTGTGAAACTTACTCAGGTTCCTGATATGCTTTCGGACGCAGAGGGCACTTGATTGAGTTGGAGGTTGGGCAGAGAACCTGGCTCGAGAGGTCAGTTTGGCTTGATTATTCTCAAGCACCCAAGATTGGAGGGTCAAGAGTGGCTCTGTACGTACGGAGCAGATGCCAATTGACTTGAAGAAGTCTGCAGAGCGTATACTGGAGGCTGAAATGGTGTTGTGAGGAAGAGAAGAGAAAAGGAAGATTTTGGGAATACGGAGGGGTATATGTACGTGTTACTTCTCGCGCGTCACTCCGCACGCGAGCTCAACGGTTGAAGTTTTTACTCCGAGTTTCGCTGTCTTGTTGCGTTTTGGGAAAGAGCGCCTGTTTCTACATGATTAACAGCGGTTGCGTTGAGCCTTGGCGGGCCGGTCCAGCCAACTTGGAAGCTGGGAAGGAAAGAAGGAAAGAAGGAAAGAAGGAAAGAAGGAAAGAAGGAAAGAAGGAAAGAAGGAACATCACGATGAAACGCTATCGGGATCGATGCAATCGAAATCAAATAGAGCCGTCGACACAGTGGCCACGGAGATCCTGGGACACTAGCCAGACTGGACTTCCTTTACCTATCTCAAAGATCCCGATGGTCGGTTTTTTGGATCTCGCTTGCTGTATTTGGATGCACACCAACAGAGCGAACGATGGGCGACTCTGCCTATCCACCCCGAGCATTTCCAGTCACATGCCAGGAATGGAGCCACTTTAATATGTGTTCCGGACATGCCCCAGGTCATGGGTTCGGTCGTCTTCCTCGAGAATATCGGACACAATCCACAGTGTAAGGAGCGATGGTGGCAGGGTCCGACAGAGCCGCGTTTCAGTAGTGTATATGCAGTGTCTGGTCTTATCTACTTAGCTTCGCTATCTGTCCCCTGCAGCATTGTAGTAGAGCTTCAGTGGTATGACCTGGAGGATGGGTGGCATCTAGCAAAATTCTACTCATCGCTAACCCTTGTATATAACCAAATAAGCGAATTTCTACCACGACAATCGGAACACCGGCCTGAACTGGCGTGACTCCGATTGTACGGATCGCCAATTTCCTATACGAACACCAACTACCTGTTATGGTAACGGCCGGAAAACAAAAAACGTATTAAATTACGTTTGTAGACTGGGGTAAATCTCAATAAGCCTTCGGGTAGTTGAGTTTCCAGTTGAGTTTTGCTGTTTTTTGCTTCTGTGTCCTTTTCGCTTCTTCTACTGGGGTCACTTCTTTCTTCTCCTTTTCGCTGCTCGCGATCAATGGCTACTTTTTTTGTCTCTTTCTTAGCATTTTGCTTTGTTTTGCGGTTTGTTGATGTTGACATCGTGGGGCGGCTGTCATCTTAAGCGAGAACAGCAAACTCGGTGGCCTGTCAGGTGTAAGCCACGCAGCACAGCCACCACCATTTGTTGCCTGACGCCCCGACTCCTTTAGAAAATGAATCAACGTACACTCCTCGAGACATTGGAAAGTCAAGGAGCGAGACGAAGCTCACGATGTCTTTATATACTGAGAATCCGCTACTGAGAGGTCATGCTCAGATTAGGCTGTTGAAGATATGTCCTGCCTCAGCCCCGGCCACAACCCAGATTTCGTGCACTTTCGACACCTTCGAAATCAACGAGGCTCCCAAATACCAAGCATTGTCGTATGAATGGGGACCAAAACATCCCATCAACGTCATCGAGATTATGAATCGATCTGTGGCCATTCGGCTAAATCTGTGGCGTTTTCTCTCCAGTCTCAAACACCATGGCTATCACGGCTATCTCTGGTGTGACGCGCTATGCATCGATCAGAAAAGCGATCACGAACGAAATCATCAAGTCCAGCTAATGAATCAAATATATCAAAAGGCAAAGTGCGTATTGGTGTGGTTAGGAGAGGTGGATGGGTTCAGCTCGATCGCATTCGAAGCTCTTCAGCTCCTCGCTGAAGTGAAAGGTTTCAGTTCCATACCATTCGAATCACGTACCAATGTATGGAAAGGATTGCTCGCGATATCGCGGAGAAAGTATTGGACAAGAGTGTGGATCATACAAGAGATCACAGTGGCGAGAGACATCGAGGTCTTTTGTGGAAAGCAGAAGATACCACGGTCGGTCCTCGCTACGGCAACTAAGTTTCCACCCGACAAGCTCATAACTTGGGCTTCGGATCTTTGGAGTCCTCTTCCAGATAGTGAGGATGAGCGACAACTCATGCGACGTGGTATTGGTCGTCAACTTCATCATAACACCATGTATGGACTTATGCGCTCTCAGAGACGCTGGCCAAGATACAGGGAGACAATCACAACCCTTTGTAATCGTTACAAGGCCTCGGAATGCGAGGATCGAAGGGATAGAATCTTTGCCTTATTTAAGATCTCGAAGGAGGTTGCTCTCGGCCGTGACTTCTCCATTGACTACCAGAAGGATTTGGAAGGCACCTTTCTGGCGCTTATGGCCTGGGCGGGCGCAGGCAGCATCGCTTTGGACGCCCGCCTCCACTTTGCCAGTCAAGCGGCCGAGTCTCTGAGCCTGCATTGGAAGGATTACTTAGTGGAGTCTAAGATCGGCTCCAGACAGCAAAGGTCGCCATCATTTACGAAGCGGGCTCATCAACCAATCGAACTCTCGCTCCCGTGTAAGTACCTTGGAACAGGAAAACTCGAGTCGTATCATCAATCATTGTCCAAAATCAAAGTCAATGAAGGAGTTCTTCCACACGACGCAGCGGCCTATACATCGCTGGACTGCTTGGATGATCTAGGTGATGGTGGATTCAGCCTCTTTGCATTCGAACCTGCCAACATCCTCCTGTTGTGCAAATTTGTGGGAGATCGCCAATGGACAGTCTGCGGCAGAGGTTCTTACCACTTTCGTAGCCAACCAATACCCGAGCCAATATCCGTCCCCAGTGTCTTCAAGAGACTAAGCATTTTCAGAGAAACTTACAACAATACGTCCAGCTACAGCATAAAACTCAAAAATGTAGCTCAACTTATGGAACTCCTTCTCGACAAGCTTGATCCTCAAGTTTGGTTTCACCCATGGAAATCAACAAGGTCTGGGGTTGGTCTCGGACCGTCGAAGTTGGCGAAGAAAGAGGATAAAAACCTCAAGACTCAACTTGGCGTGGTCACCATGACTCGAGCAGTTTTATTGTCAAGTAATGATGACCAGCAGAATGCAGAGGAGGATTGTGAACAAGACTCGATCGAGGCAGACTGTGAGAACCTTCAAGCAATATCCGAGTCTCTGGCAAAGCCCCGGGTGCAGAAACCGCCAATCGGAAAACCTCGAAAGCAACATGGTAGCTCATCGCCACTGTACCTGACCGAACAGCGCGTGTTCGACCCTTGGTGTGAGCGGACCCTTGCTTTTGAAGACGACGCCTCGTGGATGCCTTCACTTGATCGACAATTCTTGAAGCAAGCTTTAGTGACTACGCCTGAGAACCTTTTGGATCTACCCTGGACGCATCGCCAAATATCTCTTATTTGAGTGCTAGAGAGGTTTGAATAGTGGCATGTTTTCCGCTTGCCTTCTGCGAGTTAGGTCCCTTCGGCATGTCGCGGGCGGCAAACATGTGGAGCACTGATGCCGCCTTCTATCCGCTCCAGTGCCGAGGCTTTGGAACATTTGTTCCTGAAAGAGATCGACCACTGTCAAGGACTGTCCCGGTGCCGATGGTTCATGGTCCAAGGATAGAAGAGACTCTCGCTGATCTGGGGAACCCTTTGTCGAACCTCTCGTCTGAACTTCGATGTGTATGGACAATCAACGCTCAACTTCTGGATGGCATGGAATTTGAACCTCAGTCTAAACTTTCCTAGCTCGGACAGATTACGACAACTACTCACACATGTATCTACGCGCACCAACCACTTCACGACGCTTACATGACGAATGTTTGCATGTGGCCTTCAGGGATTTGCCCGCTCCGCTAAAAGGTGCCGAAAACAATTCTCACGCGCACCAATCACTTCTCGTCGCTTAATAGATAACAAACGTTATATCGCACCCTCCAAAGCTTGTGATCTTCCCACCAATGCTAATTCTTCCTCTAAACTAGTGTTCTGTGGAGAAGGCGGGGTTTTGCGGGGTGAAGAAGTCGAGAATGCTTGACAATGCTTGTCGATGCTTGGGGATGCTTGACACCCGTTCTTTTCGCCTTCTACATTCGGCATTTTCCCTTCAGATCCTGGTGAAGTATCGTCCCATCTACGAACACCCAGGCGCTGCTAGCGGCCTGGGAGCTTCCATTCCACCTCTCATAGTGACAAGTCCGCAGAACAGACTTCGTGATTAAATGAGGTAGATCTGCAACACATTTCAAATTTCGTGGAGTATAAGTACCCACATTGCTCCTCTCTCAAACTGCATCTCTTCCACTTCTCCCAAGCTTCTCTTCAACGGTCTAAGGTGTTCAACCGCAAGTGATCAAATATGTTCTCAAGACCAAGCCTCCAGGCGCTCGCCCTCAGCCTTCTCGCTACCGGCTCACTTGTACATGCCGGCCCTTGCGATCTTTACGCCTCGGGGGGTACTCCTTGCATTGCCGCCCACGGCACCACTCGTGCTCTGTACAACGCATATACTGGTCCGCTTTATCAGGTCAGTGTCCCTCAGATTTGGCTTCACTTGCCCAACTGTTTCGAAATATTCCAATAGCAAAAGCTACACCTACTATCAGCACAATTTCTATCTTCAGAAAAATCCTGCTAATGCCACTTAGGTAAAACGGGGATCTGACAACACTACCACTACCATCTCTCCAGTCTCCGCGGGTGGAGTCGCTAACGCTGCAGCACAAGACACATTCTGTGCCAGCACAACCTGTCTCATTACCATTATCTACGACCAGTCCGGCCGCGGCAATCATCTCACTCAAGCACCACCCGGTGGTTTCAATGGACCTGATATCGGAGGTTATGACAATCTCGCCAGCGCTATCGGCGCACCAGTCACGCTGAACGGGAAGAAAGCATACGGTGTCTTTGTCTCGCCTGGGACTGGGTACAGAAACAATGCTGTTTCCGGATCGGCTACTGGAGATGAGCCAGAGGGCATGTACGCTGTGCTTGATGGAACTCACTACAATGATGCTTGCTGCTTTGACTACGGTAATGCCGAGACCAACAGTAAGGACACTGGAAATGGCCATATGGAGGCTATCTACTACGGGGACAACACCGTTTGGGGATCTGGTGCAGGTCAGTAGCTTTTTCTCTTATGATTTTCTAATTTAAGAGGTTTGAATGACTCTGACAATTCTTACAGGGAGTGGACCATGGGTCATGGCTGATCTAGAGAACGGTTTGTTCTCAGGACAAGGCACCAAGAACAACGCAGGTGACCCGACCATCACATCCCGCTTCGTCACTGCAATCGTGAAGGGCAAGCCCAACCAATGGGCAATCCGAGGAGGCAACTCTGCATCCGGCTCACTCTCCACCTACTGGACTGGAGCTCGCCCAACTGTAGGCGGCTACAACCCAATGAGCTTGGAAGGTGCCATCATCCTCGGCATCGGTGGCGACAACAGTAACGGTGCCCAAGGCACATTCTATGAAGGCGTCATGACCACTGGCTACCCCTCGGACGCAACCGAGAACTCTGTCCAAGCCAACATCGTCGCCGCCAAATACGCCACCACATCCCTCGTCAGCGGCCCAGCCCTCACAGTCGGCTCATCCATCTCCTTCCACGTTACGACACCGGGCTACACCGATCGCTACCTCGCTCATACTGGCGCAACAGTCAACACTCAAGTCGTATCTTCCTCCAGCACCACCGCTCTCAAACAGGGCGCCAGCTGGAAAGTACGCGCTGGTCTCGCGAACAGTGCTTGCTACTCCTTTGAGTCCACCGACACGGCTGGCAGTTATATCCGTCACTCTGGCTTCACGCTCTTGCTTAACGCCAATGATGGAAGTAAGATTTTCAATGAAGATGCTACGTTCTGTCCTCAAGCTGGACTGAATGGCCAGGGAAGCACGATCAGATCATTCAGCTACCCGACGAGGTTCTTCAGACATTATGCTAATGTCGGGTATATTGCGAGCAATGGTGGAGTGCATGCTTGGGACAACCCTGGGTCGTTTAATGATGATGTGAGTTTTGTTGTTGGGGCTGCTTTCGCTTAGAGCTTTGGACTCACTTAGTGGGGAGTGTCCTGGACTATTGGGATGGATCGAGATTTGACAGGCTGTGGCAGATGAGGAGCCAGGCTTGTTATGTATATAGCCAACTTAAAGATAAATTCAGGAGGATGAGAAAAAACTATCATGACAGTACTTGGCTGATCGAATTTTCCGATGTGAAACAAGTTTTCCATTTTGCTTGGGAAATTGATTTACCCACCCATCAACATAGTGTGCCCATCTAGAAATAAAGTTCTCATGAACATCTGAACAGGAGGTAACATCATTAAAATCGGACTTGCAAGAATCAAGCAAAGAAGCTCCATCACATCCTCAACGGCTCTTCGGTGGAATCCTCCATAGCATAATGCCTATACTTCTCAGCAAACTTAACTCTGAAAGCCTTCCCATACATTATCATCGGAACAGCCGTAAGCATAGACACAAGAGCCAGCACCGCGCACAGAATGAAAGTGTTCCTATAACCCATTGCAGTCACCCAAGGGTTGAACGCGAAGACGATGACTGTGGCGAGTGAATTTCGTACCACGGTGACAGCTACTAGTGCGCCTCCTAGAATCTGTTTGTAACATCTGGTTAGTAAAAAAGGCTTGAGTTGGTGGGGCTTGGATGGCACTTTACGTTGATGTAAGAATCGTAGAGATAGACCAGACTCAAGTTTGAGACCGCAGCTAGTGCGAAGCCGAAAAGTCCTATTCCACAAAGAGGTGCGATCCAATGCAAGCCCTGCAGACAAGGCATATCAGTATTAGCTCACACGAGGAGATAGATCGGAAGGTAAAAGAAGAAACATACAGCTGTAGCTCCAATCCCATAAAGCAAAAGTCCCGCCGGGCCCAGAAACGCCGGCAGCAGACACAGATACAACCTAAATTCCGGTTCATAAACACCATTATTCCTCTTCGACAGAATGAGAATCAGCCAATCCGACAATGGACCTCCATAAATTGAACCGATTATTGCACCGATGAGAGCGGGTATGGACATGAGTCCTAGAGCGACGGGCCCGAAGTTGTAGGGTGGTGGGGAGAAGAGCGCGGCTTGGCTGTTGCCGACGACGGCGAAGAGGGAGAGGATGCAGCCGTATTGGAGGGAGACGTATGCTACGGCTGGGAAGCAGTAGAGGTATATGAATGGTCGGAGGACCATTTTGATGAATTGGGTCGCTGTTCCGGGCGTGTTTGAGATTAGGCGATGGCGCTCTAAGTAGCTCTTCATCGGAATGGAGCGGTCGATCCAATCGTTTCCGAGCTGTCCGTAGGTAGGCATACTGTTGTTGGTTGCTGTGGCCTGGAGGGTGTTTTTCTTTGCATCACTTTCACACGGCTTGTTGGCATCGTTTGCTGTCGTCTGCTGTCGAAGGTGGACTGGTTGGACTGCGTTGATGAGTGGCGAGGAGTATTTAGTCTCTTCGTAGAAGAAGACCATAGCCAGGAAGGTGAGTCCGGTGAAGATGACACAGTACCAGTACATCCATTGCCATCCCTGAGCTGTCATGATGAAGCCTGAGGCGACTGGTGCAGCGAAGACCTGGCTGGTCAGTATGATCTCAGGGAGCGAAGAGTACTCGGGACTTACCCCAAGGTTGACCATGAGGACATATATACCATTCATTGTACCTCGCTGATGTACGAAGAAGAGATCTGCGATCTGCTACTTGTTAGATGTGATGTCTCTGAGCTACAGTTCGAGAAATATCGCACCGTCATTTGAACAATGGCATCTCCCACTGCTCCGGCCAGTCCTGATATCAAATTGCTCCCGATGAAGTCACCTAATACTCTCGACTTTGCCATCCAGACAGACGAAAGTGTAAGAGCAAGCGAGGTAGCCAGATACATGGGTCGCCGGCCATATTTGATGGTAAGTGGAATGAGGATGACTCCACCCACAGCCAATGCAGCAGTGTTTGTGGCGTATGAATTGCTCAAGTTCGCGTAAGAGATACCGAGTTCTTCATTCCAGACGCCATAGGCTACCGTTCCAATATCGAGGCTAGAAAAGAAGATCAAATTGGAAGCTCTTGAGCTGCGGACAGGGAGTTCTTACATCGTGTAGACCCAAAGTGTGTACATTGCCGCAAGCGAGAAGTTCAATGACTTTCTCCATGTTGACCAGTTCTGTATTGGCTTAGATAAACCTCAAGCTTGTATCTCCGACTGGATGTTGCTCACCAGAGGATCGTTGGGGTCACAGGATGGCTGTGGTTGAAGAACAATGTCGGATCTGCCAGGGACGGTGATGAGATGTTCCACGTCTCCTTTGCCAGTGCCTGTGCGAAACGTCAGCAACCTGTTGACCGAGTATTGTGTTTGGCTAATTGTACCTTCGTGCAGAAGCACAGTTCCTGGAGGAGCAGCTGTGATGGCATCTATGCGATCCAGGGACTGGTCCATGTTTATGACACTGGGAGCAGTGATGGGACGATGTTGGAGGGAGTTCTCGCCTACGAAAGGCAACGAAGAGTGGAATGGTAATGGACTGAGAAAATGAGGGACTTATTCCAGACAATGTAGTAGATGATGCAAACGTCGAGATGAGTGAGTAGACTCCGAGGTCAGAGGATGCCTTGTAGTGTTATAGACATCAGCAACCCTCATACTGCCTTGTGCGGATAGCAGATAAGGAAGGATCCATGATCATCTACTAGCGTTATCTTTCCTGGACCGTATCTCAATGGAATGCCCTGCAGCTTGAGATTAGAGATTGAGAGCAAAAGACAAAGTCACATCCCCACCTCCCCGCACCCTGAGGCAGGGCAGCTAAGGCGTTGTTGAAGTCTGAAAAGTGGAGCGACGGTCTCGCTCTGGAATTTCTCGGCTCGGCTGGTCATACCCAATTTGGTCTGCCGCCATGCTAGAGCACTTTAGGAGTCACTAGACATCGACTTCGCATTGCAAAATGTAAATCCCTTTGATCCTCTTTCTGTCTCGATGAGTTATTCCTTTGAGTTCATGCTCTTCACTGTCAAGACGCAGGTGATTTTCCACACTTGCGAACTGACAGAACTGTGCTGATCCCTGAAGCCAGTATCTTGGCATGTCACGACACCCTCCAGTTGAAACATTGTCCACGAGCAATTCTTTTCAAAACCCCAAAAATCGTATCTCCCAGTACCCGAACTCATCTGTGTGAGAAGACTGAGTAGCCATGGGACTCCTAAGCGATGTTCTCTTCGCTCCTGGCGTGTCAGTTGAGCAACGACAAGCTGCGACCAATCGCATCAACTCCGACCCTGGCGTTCCAAACAGCACAACGGCGACCAAGCCTTTTTGGCTTGAAGATGCCTCACCAATCTCCAAAATTCGCTCAGAAAATCTCCAGGAAGAAGTCGATATTGTCATCATTGGATCAGGTATCACAGCGGCAGCAGTAGCTCGAGAATTGCTGAAAGACGGACAGACAACAACACCAAAAATCGTGGTACTGGATGCTCGAGATATCTGCAGCGGAGCCACGGGGAGGAATGGAGGCCACATCAATGAAGCGGGCTTTGACGTCTACGCCAATTTAGCCGAAATATTAGGAAAAGACATTGCAGCAAAAGTTACTCGCTTCAGATTGGGACACCTTCCTGTTCTGCTAGATATTGCCCGAGAGGAACGCTTGGCAGAAGAGACTCAGATCCGGACCGTCGAGTCTGTTTTTGCATTTTTCGACTCGTCTCGATTCGAGGAAGCAAAGGCTGCTCTGGCTTTGTTCAAAGCCGACATGCCCCACGAATCAAAAGAGCATCGGCTTTACGAGGCCGAAGCTGCTCGCAAGGTCAGTCACAGATTAGAAATTCTTTGATCGCGGCCTGACTGTAAATGTCAGAGATTTCTTCTTCCAGACGTATGTGGTGCAATTACATACCCCGCGGGTGCTGTCTGGCCCTACAAGTTTGTTGCCAACATCTTTCAGCGGCTTTTGGAGTCACAAAAAGCCAATCTTTGGCTAGAGAGCAACACTCCTGTGACCGCAATATCGGCACCCGACCATAACGACTCAAAATTTACTGTTGAAACTCCACGAGGGAGTATCAAAGCAACACATGTGGTTCATTGCACCAATGCTCATGCCGCGCATCTCATCCCGGGATTACGGGGCCACGTCGTTCCCCTCAGAGGCCATATGTCTGCTCAAGCCCCGGGGAAGTCATTCCCGGATCAATCCCATCGCTCATGGTCATTCATCTACACCAAAGGATTTGATTATCTTACTCAACTTCTCCCCAGTTATTCTTCTTCGAGCCCTCTCTGTACGGGAAGCGAGCTGATGATGGGCGGCGGTTTTGCGCAGGGCTCGGGAGGAGGACTGGAGGACTTCGGAGTCGCAACAGACAGCCGTCCATTCGATTTCCATACCAAGGTGCATTTGACTGGTATTCTGAAGGCTGCATTTGCTGAAGAAAATTGGGGCGAGGAAGACAAGAAACCCATCAAGTCGATGTGGACGGGCAACATGGGTTTCACGTACGACAGCCTACCTTTCGTCGGAAAAGTTCCTTCGTCTTTGACAGGACGCAAGGTGCATCCCAAGTCAGCTGGATCGGAGTGGATAGCTGCTGGATTCAACGGAGAGGGTATGGTGCATACTTGGAGAAGTGGTATTGCTGTTGCTCAGATGATACTCGAGGATAGCACTACTAACTCATCTCGTGGGTGGCAAGAATGGCTCCCAGATCAGTTGTTGATCACAGAAGAGCGAATACAAAACTCCGACCTGCAGAGCCAAGAGGTAGGTAGGCCAGTCATAAATAGAATATAATATGGAGGACTTTTGGTCATTCAATGGAAATATTCTCTGCAGCTTGCCTCATTGATCCATGTGTAGTTTCTTGTCACCAATCAATGCACAGGGCTTTTAAGTTTTCAGAAGAGAGGTAGGCGATATGTTAAAACCCCGGGGAATAGGGGCTCGCTAAGTAAACCCAGTATTCAGAATGCGCATATCTGGGTATACATGATCCGTGTCCACTATTCCAGATTAGGTCTGCCGCCACGCTAGTTACTTGAGTGGGACGTAACGTCCTCCACCTCAACACCTCACCATCTCTTATCTGGGCCCTGGATATATCTTCATTGAGCTGGCGGCAACAAGCGGCCACGCGTATGCATGAGTGACTCAAAGCAGATCCGATCGAGGAGTATTCCAACACTCCCTGGCTGCTGCAGTCCTCGCTTTTACTTATCGAAAGGTCGGCATCGTGCCCCATTCTTGTACGCCGGCAAATGTAATGTTCACCAATTTCGAGTTATGTAAGGCCGGGCTCGTTTCAGCGACGCCCTCACGCCGTCATCAAAGAACGGTTACAGGCTGCCTCCAGTGTAAGTAAGCGCCCTTTCGGTATTTAGTATGCAAAGTACAAAGAGGGTAACCGAACCTAGGCAGAAGAAGGAAGAAGAAGTGTGATGAACGACTGCCAAGGTGTTCATTATGTACAAAGTACGGTAGTACTTGTGAACGAGAACGAAGCTCGAGGCACCGCTTTCGGTCAAGCTCGACTTCGAAAATGTCAGAGAGCCACTCTCCACAGAACTTTGATGTTTTGGTGCAGAGAGCTGCACCCAATGTTGCATATGGCTCGAAGGACATGGAGACGTCACTTTCTCGAAGACTGGGATCTTCTGGGTCTGATAATTTCATCTTCCCATTTGATCAACAAATAACTTCTATTGAGTGCGAGACAAGTGCCGTTTCACTCAGAAAGACTCTGCGGTCACCAGAGATGATCACTTTCAGCCTACCGAATGAGCGCATAGTCCTCGACTTCCTCCTAGAAAGGATCGACAACTTGACGACGCCGAGCTATATGGGTCCCAAGATGTCAATTCTCTACAGTGCTTTGCCCATCGCAGTTGCTTCGCCAGCAATGAAGAATGCAATGATGGCTTGCGGTTTCGCATTACTTTCTCAGATTTCATGGGGAGACGACAGTAGCATGCAAGCCAGGTCTTACCAGGGCAAAGCCCTCAATGGACTTGCAGGCAGCTTACTTCACGGTTCTGAAGAAGGTATTTTGGCGACAATCCTTCTCCTCCATTTATTTGAGGTAGGGTTTCGACAATCCTTTACGGGGGCAATCATCTGATTTTGAGTAGAAAATATCTTGTGATTCTGTAGCTTCCAAGAGAGTTCATCTTCTAGGGGCAAACAGCCTCATTGCGATATCTCAGAGCGCTGCTGTAAGCAGGTCGCCACCAACAAAACTTCACGCTTACCTACTCGAAGCATGCATATATCACATTACTCTCTCTGGCACGTTTAGTGGCATTTCCCATCCTCCTTTCGAAAGAGACCATATTTCCAAGCTTTTTATGCTGTTGAAAAGGGCTTCAGGTGATACCGAGAACATGTGGAAAAGCAGTGCACTGATCGGGATATGCCAAACATTGTTCGATGCAATATTCCGGATCTCACTACTTCGTCGCCAGTTACCTCTGACAGACTTTGACCAGCTCTATGCACAGGAACTCAAAGAAAATGTCCTCCAATGGCGATGGGATTCGACTGAAGAAAATGCACCTGAATATCGAAGACAAGACTCACGCCCGCCAGACGCGATGGTCAGAACAGGACACATGTATCAACTCGCATGCCTTCTACTCGTCGAGAAGATCCTGGCTCCTGATTTGGCAGCACACCACCAAGTCCCTAGAAACCTTATCGTTCAGTTCTGTCATATCTTCCGACAACTTTCACCGGAACTTGCCAAGCACTCAGTCCATCTCTGGCCTCTGCTTATCATGGGGACAGCAGCACAGACAAGAAGCGAGCGGGAATTGTTTCTCGCTCCTCTTCAGAGCCACCAAACCACTCCCGGTTTTGGGAACCGACATCAAGGCTGTACTTTCCTGATGCGCTGTTGGGGCCTAAGTAAAAGCTCCGATGAAGCTCTCGGCTTGGATGTCTTGCTGAGGGACGATCTCCTGTGTGAAATCTTTATCTAAGGTGGAACACTCGCGCAGTGATAGACCCGGAACAGAAATGGAACTAGTGGGCTTTGCTTGGCCTGTATCAACGTTGGGCTTGCGCTTAAACGAATGCGGACTGCCGCCACGCTATTGCGCCTCGCTTCTGCTCGGCCATCTTCAAATACCCCGCCTCGCGCATGTTATGTATGCAGGACGGAACACGACCTACGGCACATCGTTGATAGCTTTCATATAAGATAACTGTAAGGTATATCTCATTGTCACGTTGCACGTCTTCGCTCCGAGCTAAAATTACTCGTCCTCGATTCGTCTGCTTTTCACACTAGATTGATCTTTACCCCCGTCTTGTATCTTTCTATCTGCTAATGAAACATTCAAGTGTCTGATAAGTCTTTTCAGCCCAGGTCCGAAATAATTGACATTGTATTCTGCCCTCTTTCCAAGTAAGTTGCTTGCTGCGATGGGTGTATGAGGAGTACCGACTGATTTCCCTCCGAATTAGAAACTCTTCACAAGCAGATATCAAGATCAGTTCTATTTCCGAAAATAATAGCAACCATGAAAAGCAATGGAGTACGCACGTGGCAAGAAATCTGCTCCGAGAAGCGAGAGAAGAGAAACAATGCCATACCTCTAGCATGGAGAATTCCAAATATGGAGACTTCTACAGCGAAAACGAATCTTCTTGAAGTTCCGTCGCTGAGCGGGATCTTGACAGAGAATGAAATTCATATCACTACTGACTATGATGCTGTGGGTATTGTGGAAGCAATCCGCGAGAGACTATTCACCGCTGAGGCAGTCACCACAGCATTTTGTAAACGGGCTGCAATTGCACAACAATTGGTAAGCTCTCGACTCCCTTTTCACAGTTACAAATGCTTATGTGGAAACAAAGACAAACTGCTTGTCAGAGATATTCTTCGAGGAAGCGATTGAAAATGCGCAAGCTTTGGATAAGATGCGACTCGAGCACCCTGATCGCCCCCTTGGGCCGTTCCACGGACTCCCCATATCGCTCAAGGATTCCTTCAAGCTTCAAGGAAAGGACTCTACGATTGGCATGACATATTTTGTAGACAAGCCTGCAGAGCGGGATTCCCCACTGATCACAATCATCAAATCCTTGGGTGCCATTGTGTATTGCAAGACCAACGTTCCTCAAACGATGATGACTGCCGACTCGGACAACAACGTTTTCGGCCGAACTCTAAATCCAAACAACAAGACCCTCACTGCCGGTGGCTCGACCGGAGGCGAAGGCTCCCTCATTCGCTTGAGAGGTAGTGTTCTCGGTGTTGGAACGGACATTGCTGGCAGCATTCGTATCCCTAGCGCTGCCAACGGAATCTATGGATTCAAGCCCAGCTCGCAGATTATTCCGTATGCTGGTCAGCAAAGTCCTGTAGCCCCAGGAACAGTTGGAATCACACCATCTGCAGGACCAATGGCAACTTCAATGCGATCTTGCCAGTATTTCATCAAGACCATCGTAGCAGCAGACCCAACTATTTTCGATTCGTCGGTATTGAATATCCCCTGGCTTGGAAACACTCTTTCCCGTTCTCGCCCACTCCGAATTGGACTTATTACCGATGACGATCTCCATACGCCCAGTCCGCCAATGAGAAGGGCTCTGCAAGAGGCAGTCGAGAAACTCACCACTGCGGGCCAGACGATCGTACCCATCCGACTTCCAAATGTAGCTGAAAACATGGGCCTCACTCTAGACCTCTTTACATTAGATGGATCCAAGGTTAGACAATTTCTTAATATGCTCAATTTGCCATCAATATAATCTGACAGACCTTTTTCTAGTTTACCATGAACCTAGTCGAGAGCACCGGCGAGCCCTGGGTCCCATCTGTCGTCAGACAAGGCCTTACCGCAGCCCCTGCCAAAAGCCTGGAGGACTACTTCCGTCTAAATCACCAGAGAAACATGGCCATAGCTGAGTTCCACGAGCTCTGGCTTACCAATCAGCTGGATGTTATTCTCACGCTTCCTGCACCTCATACTGCTGTCCCGTTCGATCAGTGGGATGTTGTTACGTATACTGCTCTGTACAATTTGTACGACTGCCCAGCGTGTGTGATTCCCGTTGGTCATGTATCCCCCCGGGATGTGAAGGATGAGCTGTTCAGGTACGGGGAGGAGGACAAGAGGACTTATGAACTGTGTAAGTGCTTTGCTATATCTTATGGATGGAATCTTTGGTTGTGACTGTGCTGACATACTGCATGTAGACACTGGTCCAGAGGACTATGCTGGAGCTCCAACTTCGATACAACTTGTGGGTAGGAAGCAGCGAGATGAGGAGCTAGCAAACATCGCTGTGTTGGTTGACGGCATTCTGAATCCTTCAGGCGCTGCTTGACATAGATCATTCTCAGTGATGTTCGCCATGGCCGGATAGCTGATTGTAAAAATTTTGTCGTGTCGTCAAAGATATCGACATAATCAGAGTGTGCTGTGTTTTCTCGCGGAATGTACCATTGCGGCGAGCTTTTGTTTGAGAAAGTTATAAGAATGTTAGCACACCTGGGAAGCTGTGCTTCCCGGTGACAAGCATCAGCAGCGTGATGGAGTGAAAATAGAAATGCAGTATCCGCGGAGAAACACGTTCGATACATAAAATCTGCCATGTTTCAAACCGTTTATTTTTTCCGACGAGCTCGTCGAGTAGCGTACATGCGGCACATGGACTTCTGGCTGGAAGTCAATCGAATGTAGTTAGAACTAAATACTCCAGGCACGATGCCCGACATCTTCTCCACTTTGAATCTATCTTTTAATCAGCAATATTGTATAGAAGCCCTTTCAAGAGTAAGGAAGGGGTGGTCGATCGTCAGATGCGGTGTTGTTGTTGTCGATTGTCAACGTCCTTCCCCCTGTCGGCTCCACTGCTCACCGTCAGCCACTTCCTCTTCCTTTGGGCAGCCAAATCATTCCATCACTGTTTCTCCTGCCATGAACTTCTTTTTGAGGCATGTAGGTGGTCTTGTCATGTGAAGTATATCTCGTCATGATCTGTATGGGCGAGGGAGTTGAGGCCGAAGAGAGGATAGCTTTTACAAGCTTTTGGACGGGGATTTTCGATTCCTGAAGCCATTGAGAGCATTTCGAGGTTTTCAAGCTTTCTGCTCTATTTCATTTGATATATATCCAGCCAGATTTACATTGCACGTCGGCCCCAACTCACTCACACATCGCTTATTGATACTATTTTGCCTATCCAACAAACTCACGAGATGGGTCTGCCAGACAGTCATTTCACTTTTTACTTAGAATAATTTTTCACAACCATCCCCCACTCCCCACCTCATCCTCCCACCCCTCCCCCAAAACCTCCCCCACAACCCCCCAAAATTCAATCTCATCCATCACACTCCCAAATCCCAAACAAGTAACCAACTTCGCCAGTCCCCTCTTCAACCCATCAATTGCCTTTTCACTCCCTCTACCAGATACAGATTGGCTTTCCCTGGGCTTTCCAATCAACCTTTCCCATCCATACCGTCCAACTAGCAGAAACCACGCCTGTACAGGCGTAATCTCCCAGTTCTCCTTTGGCATGCACTCGCTCATCTCATACAAGCCTCTCAGATCGAGCGGTGGAACGCGCCATGTGGAGCCTGGAGCCGGTATTTCTATCGGGTGATGAAGACTCCCTTGTCTAGGCTTCTCTGTTTGGAGACCTTGAGTAGCGGAGTGGGAGTGCGAGTGAGGTGATAAAGTGCGATCTCGATGTATATGAGGGTGTGGATTTGGATGAGTGAATGACGAGGCGTGCGAGAAGAGGTGTGTGGTTGCCATTAACTCGTGGCCTGTTGCTGCGGAGGAGGGGTCGAAGGGGACGTTGGAGGGGGGTGCGAAGTGTGTGCGGCAGGGGTGCTCGAGTCTAATTCCAAGAGTCTGATGTTAGCATGTGAGAGATGTGGATGAGCTGAGGAAAACGTACGCAAGGATGAAATTAATAGCCAACATCTCCATCTCCTCTTCTGGCGACATTTTCACATTTCCAGCTGCGTGGTTTATGCTTCCATCCCGTAGTGCCTGTTCCTCAAGCTCCTTCTCCTGCTGCTCTAAAACAGCAGGTTTCCACCGTGCGGAATTAAACATGTCGGGGGAAGGAAGTGAAACATTATTGATGTTGGTATTACTGGTGATACTAGGTGCAGTGTCGATGGACATTGGGAAACTTCCTGCGGGACTTATTTGTAGACATTCATCGTCCAAGAAGGGGTCGAAAGTTGTGCGTACGAGGGTGGTGTTTGTGAGCCAGGCGAGGGATGTGGGGGAGGGGAGGTTGAAGAACTCGTCTGTGCTGCTCAACATGTTGCTATCGATATCTGAGTTTGGTTGTTGGCTTTGTGCGGGACTGTGAGTTAAGCTTTGAGTTTGGCTGCCAAAGTCGAATTGAAATTGGTCGTCTGGTACTTGTACTTCTGTACGATTACTTGGAGATGAGGTCGCGGGTAGTGGGGCAGGCAGAGGTATCCTGCTGTTCTGAAGCGTGGTTTTGATGGCTATATTTTCGTGCTTGAATAGTACGGATTGAGTTTCTGCTTGGGCGATCTTTTCGCGGAGCTCGATGACTTCTTGTTCCAGGTGCTTGATGTGGTTTTCTTTGCGTTGACGATGCTCGCTGTGTTTGTTGTCAGTACCTACTTGTGTTGATCCCCTCTGGTGCTTGAAGTGTTGTGATGTAGCTGGATGGTGGATGAACGCTTGGGAAAATATGGGGGAACAGGAGGGTGAGGAAGACATAGTACTGATATTTAGGGTAGGGATAGGGCATTGAGGGGACGGGAAGAAAGGAGGGTAACGAACATCTGAGCTTTCCGAACTTGTGCACGTCGACGTTGTTTAGGCGTCAAATCCGAGTCTTCTTGTCCAGCTTCCGAACTTTTACTCTTTCCTTTACAAATCATCAGTATGAGATTCCATGCGAGCAATCATATTCGTCCATGTAGGAACAGATAGCCAGCGACATTAAAAGAAATACTAAAATGACCAAAGGAAGAAAATCATGCGACGATCAAAAGCCGACAGAAGTAGAGGAAGAAGAAGGCAAGGAAGAAAGACAACGTTGCAAATGCAGAAGAAGATTGCGAAGACAGAGTGTGGAGGATCAGAGACAGTACATGGAATCATTTACAACCGCTTCACACACCAAGGAAATAATGAGACCCAAAAGCGGTCCCGAAAAGCCATTGAAGGATCTCCCACCTGTAACACATCCGTAAAGTGCTGACAAGAAGCCACTGACACACATTCGCACATCCGCACATCGCACACATACACACGTACGCAATAAACACCACACAGATAAAAATAGAGAACTCAAAACATACCGGTCCCATCTCTCCCCGTCCCACCCTCCACAAATCGAAACGTCGTCGTACCACCACCACCACTACCGTCACCATGCTCATCACCCGCAAAATCTATATCAGATTTCGATTTTGATTTCCCCTTCCCTCCAAGACGTCCTACACTCCTCTTCCAGAAATTGGATTCGCTCATTGCTGTTTCTGGTTCTCGCTCTATTCCAGTGGCGTCCAATCAGAAATTCTTGCGGGAAATATTTAATTGAAACTAAGTAGACTGACTGACTGGAAGGAGTCGGTCGAGTAATCGATTTCCGATTCCAGCTAGTCAAATTTCTAGTTGCAGGTGCAGGTGCAGGTGCATATGCTGTTGGCGGTGGGGTGGTTTGCAAATGTGATTGTTGCTGATTCCAGACGTCCTGGTGCAAAACGAATGATTCCAAACCCTTCAGAATGTCGGAAACGAAACGAGACTGATTGCGTGCTTTTGGACCGATTTTTAGGATGATAGGTACCACGATTTGATCGGTTGAGAGGTTGCAGTACGCTGTACTACAGTACAGCTAGTACCAAGTTGTTGATCAAAATCCAGATGGCCAGGTGGAAAAGTGCTGCTGCTACCTGCTGACTCGAATCCCCGTATGAGACTGTCGCTTGTGAAGTAAGGTTAAAGCTGGAGCTGCTGGAGCAGTTGTGAGAAGCTACTTCGACATCGTGGACACAGTGGAAGGGCAGCACGGTGCGTCTGTCCCAGCATTGGAACGAGCAGTGAGGTTTGATGAGATGCGGCGGCCAGCCGCGCATGAGTGAGATGAGGAATCAGATGTTTGGATCGAGACTAGCGCGCTTTCTGTACGTTACAGCCGTCAGCCTTGTGCGGTAGCGCGGAACCCTGTCACTTCCCCGGATCTCATTGGCATACCTAGCCTTCTTGGTAGGTAACGTAAACGTGATACTGTATGGCACAAGATGGAGAAGGTGTATCTTGATCTAGGGTATATCTTCTGAGGGTATCTCTAGTTCTATTTACAAAGGAGATTTGCGTCTCGGCTACCTGGGTACCGCCTTGGCTCGGCAGCGCATGAGCAGAGGGTCGGGACAGCTCGCTTTCGCGAAGATATTTGCCGTCGGGGATTTTTGCTCAACTATCCATCTCTGAGTCTCTTCCAATAAGCGACATATTTCTTCAACAAAAGAGGCAGCCTCTTCCTCTCCAAACTGCACTCTCGTCTAGTTAGCAGCCAAAATCTCCGCCGCGCCCCTGGCCTCCATCTCCCCACCCATAGGCATCTCAACCTTCAATTCCTTCATCACCTCCTCCTTCTTCTTTGCCCTCAACTCATCCTCATGACTCTTATAGCTCGCGTATCTCAACGAAGTGAGAACCATGAATGCCATGAAGAGGATGCCCATGACGGAGCGGCGGGTCAGGACCCAACGGAGGCCTTCGATTTCCGATTTGCTGTCGCTGTTGAGGAGGACGGTTATTTTGTAGTTGAGTTCTTGGATCTGTCATCGGCCAGGTAAGCATCTTCGAAAATCGTTGGACGCAATGAAAGACGGAACGTACTTTACTCTCCATAGTTCTCTGCTCCATCCTAACGCTCATCTTCCGATCATCAAACATGCCCTTCAGATCATCCTTCAATATCAACAACTCCTGGCTAAGTTTCTGATTCAAGATATCCACTTCATGTTGTAATAGTGTCCTCTCCCGGCGCATAGTCTCTTCATTCTTCTTGCGTGTATTTTGGATCTCGGTCTTGAGTTCGGAGCAGGCGGCGCGGAAGAGATATGTTTCCTGTGTGATGGCATGTTAGCGATAGTATCTCGGCATGGGGTGTCCACAATTTTCCATCTCTCTGTGTCGACAGGACTAGAGCAAAGTTTCCAACTTACATTCTCAACGTCACTCTTACTAACCAACCCCTTCCTCGCAACCTCAAGATTCAACGCAAGCAAACCCCTCACAGCCTTCATGCTAGTAATCGCCTGCTCATTCGTAAACCCCCCAGCTCCAACCTGCTGTACCAGTGTATAAGTATCGAAATGGTGTACGTAGGGAGGTGTCTGCAGATGTGGTGGTTTCGAAGCATTCTCTTCTTCTTCCGTCTCAGGCGGTGGCATATGCAGCACCGTTTCAAGAGGGTTAGGCGTCGTACTTGTCGCTGCCGCGGATTGAGCTTGGGTTTCTTGCTTCCCAGCCGCAGATTGTTCACTGCCAGAACTTGAAGCAGAGGTAGAGGCAGGCGCAGATACAGATCCCGTCCTAGAGCCCTCGTCACCAGGTATTTTCGCAGCAGCTTGTGCCTCCTCCGACAATGGCGCTGAAGATGAAGGCTCTTTCGCCATGTCCTCGCTTGTATTTTCTTTCTCTCCTTCCTGTCCACCTCCTTCTCCCACGGTCTCCTTCGCACCATTACCTGCATTCTTTTCGAGCTCCCCAGCCTTTGGAACTTCTACCCCATCTGCGACGAACGGCTCAACAGCTTTCCCATGTCTCTTCAGCACCCTCTCGCTTTTTTTTTCTGAGGTTGAGAATTTCCTTCTGGTTTCTCTTGTACCAAGTGGAACCTTCAACCCAGTTCTACCTCTAAAGCCGCTCCCAGTCCCAGCTCCGCCCCCAAAGTTCCCGTTCTGCCTCAAGCAACAATTCCCAATAAATCTAACCTGCGGCGCATTCAAACATCGCAACTGCAATCGCGATGTCCGTCGAGCTCTAGCTCCGGCATGCAGTTTTCGCACTGTAGAGTTAAATTGCCTGGTAGGATAAGGTCGAAAAAGCGGCGGATATAAGAACGTCAGCCGGAAAGTGGTGGACATGATGCGGTATTGCGGTGTGAGAGAGCCAAAAATGTTGTGAAGCTTGCGAGCTCGGAGTTTTGAATTGAGCTGCAGAGCAGATTTCTTGACTGGCGCGGCGGGCAGGCGGGCGAGGCCGGGTTGGTGCGTGGGGCTGTTTTTGAGGGACGACTTGGCGTAGCCTTGTTGACGAGGCTGGGATCTTCTGAAAAGGACGGATTGAGAGTGGAAGGGTTTTGAGAGCTGTGCCCTTGGACAGGGGTAGGCTGATAAGAGGGAAATCGATGTCTATGTACTCGCTATTCTATGTTCTATCGTCTCGTCTCGTAAACATACATGTCTTCATACCCGGTCTGTCATCTCGTACGCCAAACCTCGCTCTTAGCCTTTAGACCTTCTTTCATTGCTTATCAGCATCTTTCAATGCCTCTCCAAACGCCTCTACGAAGTCCCAACAATCCGTAAATGTGTTATACAGCGGCGCAGGCGCAACACGAATCACATCCGGCCGTCTCTCATCCACGACCACACCCCTTTCCTCCAATCCCTCCATGACTTTGTCTAGCAATCCAGGTTTCAGCTTCAGACTTAGCTGTGCACCACGTGCGTCTGGCTCTCTAGGCGTAATGATCTCAAATTGTTCATTGACATATGCTGGCATTTTCACAAGAAGCTTCTCCAGATGAGAAGTGAGTCTTAGAGACTTTTCGCGCAACGGGCCAACCCCACCAGCAAGAGCGAAAACTTCAAGCGACGCCGTCAAACTTGTGATATCCAATATCGAAGGATTCGAAAGCTGAAACCCCGCAGCACCAGGAATAGGAACGAACTTATTGTCCATGGCAAATCGAGAAGACTTATCGCTTCCCCACCAGCCGGACAGTCTGTTTGTGAAGACCTTCTTACCGCTTCCTCGCGTAGTGACTTGGCCGTTGTTTTCATGCACGAATAGGCCGCCTGCTGCTCCGGGGCCGGAATTCAGGTACTTATAGCTGCACCAGACGGCTGCATCGATGTTCCAGTCGTGGAGTTGGAGAGGGACGTTGCCGACTGCGTGGGCGAGATCCCAGATTACGAAGATGCCGGCGTCATGAGCGGCATTGGTGATGGTTGGGATGTCGAGGAACTGGCCGGTGTAGAATTGAATGCCTGGGAGGAGCAGGATAGCGGTTTCTGGACCATGTTGTTTGATGATGGAGACAATGTGGGAGGTCGAAAGGGGTGGTTGCGGTTGTGATGGTGGCTCAATCGTAACTAGCGAAGTTTCCGGAGAGAGGTCGTGGTGCAGGATCTGAGATTCGGCAGCGAACTAGATGTCGTCAGCTTTTTTGAGAACTTACAAGATCATTCGGAATTGGCGACACTAGTCACCATGATCCCATGCAGGATGGACGAACGCTTGCCATCAGGCGTACGCCATTCAAAGAGAAAAGAGATACGCACGTGATCAGAAGGAAAAGCTTGACTCTCAATAATGATCTTATGACGACCATTGATATCAGGTTTGTAAAACGCAGACAACAAGAGATGAAGATTGGCTGTCAGGGTTTCCATGACAGCAACTTCGGAAGGAAGAGCTCCAACTATAGGAGCAATGCATTCCGAAGCTTTCGTGTCAGCATCAAGCCATGTTGGCAGAGGTGACTCGGCAAGAGGTTTGAAATGGCCAAAGACACCTTGTGTCGCCCAAGTTGTGAAATATTGCTGCATGCGCGTCGACACAAGTCGAGGTTGCAGGCCTAGGGAGTTCCCGCATAGGTAGATTGATGCAGAAGTATCAGAAGAGGCATCACGAACTATGTCTTGATTCAGCCATGAAACATCCGCTATTCAGACAGAGGCCGGGTTTTCTTACCCGCTTCTGGTAGCGATTTGACTTTCAACTGAGCTTTTGAAGGAATAAGAAACTCGTCTCTGGTATGCTTCAGGGAGTCCTGGGAATCAAGAGAAACAGCATATTCTCTGCTGTACACGTGCGGACTTTGACCGTCAGGAGCGTCCTGAGCAGACATGGCCGAAACGTAATGGCAGGCCCGGAAGAGGCAGCTGAGCAAGAGAGCAATAGTCCGGCGCAATTGCCAATTTCCCAACAAGACAACGTTTGCTGGCGGTGAGGATTCCAGAATCCGGTACACGTATTGCGTGCCGGTCCAAGCGGATGGCAAGTAACGAGTCTAACGGCCAAGTCTGGGGTCAAAAGGGGCCACTGGAGAAAAACCGCCGGTCAGTTGACGAGATCTGGGGAAAGGAGGTAAGGCCTGGTGAGGCACTTGATGTCATGCGAAGTTACGAGTAACGGGTACCCCAGGCGGAGACGACGAAGAGAAAGGCAGGCGCGGAAGACTTGGACAAGCGATGGGGTAATATTACCAATAGAAAATGCAAGTTTGTGTCATGGAATGGTGCAATTTGCGATGGAATTTGCTGACTTGTTCGGTTTGGCGGTCGACGATGAAGTCCAGAGTCGCAGATTCAAAAACCATTACCCCTTCAAAATACTTTACAGGCTTAGCAATTGTTAGATTTTGCGGGGTCTTAGTCATTGGATGCACCATCACGAGATCGAGGGGTTTGGATGTCCTGCCAAGATGTGGCGGAGGTTGGAAATCGGAAATTCCGGTAGGCGAAAAGAGGCATTTTGTTTGTTGTCAGCTGCATTGGTGAAGGTCTAAAAAAACTCAATCGTCGTCCGTCAAGGTAGTTATGTAATTCAGGGAGGGGGTTGCAACATTTCTGGAAGTTGTACGAAAGTTGCAATGGAGGGAGTTGAGGGGTTCGAGTCAACGATGTAAGTCGACTTTTTTGTGAACATTCGGCTCAAGCGCAGCGTCACGAAACAGGTCAGGATGCCAGCAATCAGGGACGGCTCTGAGTGGCGGAGAGGCGCAGACAAGCCCGTGAACAGGCGAAGGTACCTCACCTCCGGAAAGCAAACAAAGCAAAAACGAGGTACCAGAAATAGAGTCTGCTCGGATCTCCATGTAATCCAGCACCGACATCAACCCGCTAAACTTAAAGAAGCATCAATATCTGTCCCAACAGCATCAACACGAATCGTTTCAGGTCCACCAGGGGGGCGCTGACAGGCTGACAGGGCTGGTCAAGGGGCAAGTTGGGAGCGAAGCATGGGAGCGAAGGGGTTAGGCCACTGGTGGACAAGGAGGGGTCAAAAGCCCGATAAGAGCCCAACTAGTACCCTTTCAGGCCAAGCGGGGCACCATTTTTGTTCTGGAATGCCTTGAGTAGCCGGATTTGGTGGGGTTGTCTTGAGTGGTGCGTCTCTCACGAGGACATCGTCAGTCAGGTACAGGAGAGGACATGGACATTCGTCGGACCAAGGATCACGATCGCACCTTGCAAGCTAGCTGCACCATCCATGAAAAAATCCAATTGATCAGATTTTGCACGGCTTCACGACCTCGAGACTCGCCTTTACTATAATAGAGCCAGTCCCCCAGGTGGGTTATCGAAACTTGGTTTCTTCAAATCAGACAGGTATACGAGAGCTACATCATCTAGACACTCCTCACCTGTCATCCAACTTCTCCCCGTCCTATCATAGCTTCAGGTCCAGCTGCCCAGCTTCAACTTCAGCCAAGTTCCAGCTTCTCAGCCATCTCCTCTCTTCATCACGCTCTTCTCTGCCCCTTTCCTTATCTTTGATCCTCCCGAGACCCTGCTTTGAGTTCACGCCCGCTTCACGTCAGACCTCAGAGCCTCGCCCTTGTGTTGCTATAAACATCTGATCGACGCCGCATCCCCGGGAACTTATCATCGCAACACAACAAGCAGGAACCCGGTCACACGAACGATCACGACCTCCTGGTATTCCCTATTCTAACGCCTATCCCACCGTTAGGTGCTCACCACAACTACCGGTACGTACTTCTTTGTATTGTTCCTGATTGCATTCCACAGACCTTTTTCCTTATCGCCCTATGAAAATAATACCGCAGAGGTAGCAAGGGAGTGAATGGGCCAACCGCTGACGGCTGTGATTCTAGCTAGTCCACCGCCTCTACTGAACCGTTCACCGTCTTTGCGTGCTTAGATACCGGTTCAGGGTCCCATACGATATCGCTCGCCTCGTACAGCAGGTGCGACTCAGTCTGCGACTTGTGTGGTCATTGCTCAGATAAGAAAACTGTAAGTCATTCACCATAGGGCCATGGCGCATTGTGGCCAGGCCTGGCAAATATATCATAAACCTGTGTTCCTCTCACCTTCGTTTTGCCATGGAAACTAGACAATTCACTTCTTCTCCTCCTTTGTTCTTCTACCTCGAATTTCACCATCATGTCGAAAACATTGACCATAAACACTACTGACATAGAGGGCACAGTGCAGTTTCCTCAGTACTTCGAGCCGGTTGGTTTGGACATAGACCTCGAAACCGACACCATGACGACTCCTGATCGTACGCCAAACCACAAGTTGGTCGACCAGTTACTCAAGAGCCCCGATCGTCAACCCTCTCCACAACCCACACATTTCAGCGTACCATATAGGAATGGCATGAATGGAAATGGGAACGGACACAGAGTCCTGCGGTCTGCCACCGTAGGATATGTTGCTCCAGAGTTCAAGGGAAAGCAAGCACAAATGGTCGAGGGTGAGTTCCATAAACGTTTCTACACATGGAGGGAAAAGAAAATTGGCTTCACGAATAGAACGATTGAGCTTCAATTTCGAACAAACTTGGGAGTGGAAGTCACTTAGTGGTGGTCGACCGTTTCCTTTGTCCAGGTCCCCTCCGCCAAGAAGCAGTTGAACAATTGAATCACTACTAACTCTTGCTAGTCAAGAGCAAATTAGAAGAGAACAAATGGATCCCAGGATCACTTGTCGAGGAACAAATAGCCTGGTTCTACAATGACCTTGGCATTGACGATGTTTACTTCCAGATGGAGACTGTTGACGCTATCGTCAGCAATATCGTATCGCTCTATGCTGCCAAGATTGCTGCTTTTGCCCGCGAAGACAGAAAGCAAGAAATCAGACTGGACATGGAAGCCTCAGATCACGCTATATATATCGACACGAGCGAAGCCGGTATCACCAATCTTGATGGTCCTCGATACGAACATCGGTTAGAGAAGAAGTACCTTGATTCCTCATCAAACAGCATTTACCGTGTTGAAACTTTCCGATCACCTTCGAATCTGTCCGGCACCGGCCCCGCGAAGACAACACTGAGATGTTACTTCGTCTACCAATGTCAATTCGTGGATCCCAACCCATCTCCTCAAGAGACTCGTCTCGAGGTGATCTCGGATAGACTCTTCCTTGCCAAGGCTACCAAGAACACCAGAGAAATTTACCAAGATGTCATTGAGCTGGCAGTCTCAAGAACGGGCCCAGTCATTGAGGTCTTCGATATCGAAGATTCCAAGGAGAAGCGATTGGTCGTGGCATTCCGCCGTAGAACAGCTGCTGGCATGTTCAGCGCTCTGTCTGATCTTTACCACTACTATGGTGTCACCAGCTCCAGAAAATACGTCGAGCAGTTCAGCAATGGCATCACTGTCATTTGTTTGTATCTCAAGCCGGCTGTCAACTTGGACTCCAAGAAATTCCCACCTCTCGAAGCTTCCATCCATCAAATCACCAAGGAAATCTCTCTGCTTTATTGCATTCCCCAAAACAAGTTCCAGCCTTTGTTCGCTAGCGGTAGACTCAGTCTCCAGGAGACTATCTACGGACACTGCTTGATGGTCTTCGTACAGCATTTCCTGAATCGACTTGGTTCGGAATATGGATCCTTGGTCTCTGCCCTCGACGCATCAAACAGTGCTCACGTCGAACTTCTATCCAAGATCAAGAAGCGTCTGAGAACCCAGACTTTCACTGCTGGCTACATTCATGAGATTATCAGCACTTATCCAGAACTCATCAGATCGCTGTACGCATCCTTCGCCAACACCCACCTTACTCTCGCACCCGGATATAGTGAGGAGTTCATCCCACCAACTCCATCAGCAGATGTCTTATCCGACAACCAGCTCAAGGATATGATCTCCAAGACCGTCAGCAATGAGCACGAAGAAGTCGTGATGACTGCCTTTCGAGTTTTTAACAACGCGCTGCTGAAGACCAACTTCTACACACCTACTAAGGTTGCCCTGAGTTTCCGTCTCAACCCTGCCTTCCTTCCTGCTATCGAATATCCTCAGCCATTGTACGGCATGTTCTTGGTAGTCAGTTCTGAGAGTCGAGGTTTCCATCTCCGCTTCAGAGACATTGCCAGAGGTGGTATCCGTATTGTCAAGTCACGTAACAAGGAAGCCTACTCCATCAACGCTCGATCCATGTTCGATGAGAATTACGGATTGGCTAACACGCAGCAACGCAAGAACAAGGATATCCCAGAAGGTGGCTCCAAGGGTGTCATTCTTCTCGATGCCAATCATCAGGACAAGGGCAGCGTCGCTTTCGAGAAGTATATCGACAGTATTATGGATCTCCTCTTGAAGCCAGAAACTCCTGGTATCAAGAACCCGATCGTGGATCTGTATGGAAAGCAAGAAATCTTGTTCATGGGTCCAGATGAGAACACTGCCGATCTCGTTGATTGGGCTACTGAGCATGCTCGAAAGCGTGGTGCACCGTGGTGGAAGTCCTTCTTCACAGGAAAGTCTCCCAAGCTTGGAGGTATTCCCCACGATGCTTATGGTATGACCACCCTCTCCGTTCGCGAGTTCGTCAAGGGTATCTATCGAAAGCTTGAGCTCGATCCCAGCAAGGTTCGAAAGATGCAAACCGGAGGACCAGATGGCGATTTGGGTAGTAACGAGATCTTGCTCAGCAACGAGAAGTACACATCTATCGTCGATGGAAGTGGTGTTCTAGTTGATCCCAACGGAATCAACCATGAAGAGTTGATTCGCCTCGCCAAGGCTCGCGCCATGATCTCTCAATTTGACATCACAAAACTCTCCAAGGCCGGATACCGCGTCTTGGTCGACGAGACCAATGTCAAGCTCCCAACAGGTGAGATTGTCGATAACGGCAACACTTTCCGCAACACCTTCCATCTCCGTGACACCGGTTTGACCGACTCATTCGTTCCCTGCGGAGGCCGACCTGAGTCCATCGATCTCGCCTCCGTTGGCAAGCTCATCAAGAAGGGCAAATCCACAATTCCCTACATCGTCGAAGGTGCGAACCTCTTCATCACCCAAGACGCCAAGCTCCGTCTCGAAGAAGCCGGCTGCATCCTCTTCAAAGACGCCAGCGCTAACAAAGGTGGCGTAACCTCCTCCTCCCTCGAAGTCCTCGCCAGTTTGAGCTTCGATGACGAAGGTTTCGTCAAGAACATGTGCGTCGGCAGCGACGGCAACCCACCCGAGTTCTACCAAGCCTACGTCAAGGAAGTCCAAGCCAAGATCAAAGACAACGCCCGTCTCGAATTCGAAGCCATCTGGCGCGAACACAAGCAGACCAAGATCCCTCGCAGCACGCTCTCCGACACCCTCTCCATCGCCATCACCAAGCTCGACGAGGAGCTCCAGAAGACTGATCTCTGGAAGAACGAGAAGTTGAGAAATTCGGTGCTCGAGGACGCCCTGCCTAACTTGCTTCTGAAGAAGATTGGACTGAGCACGATTATTGAGCGAGTTCCGGATAATTATTTGAGGGCTATCTTTGGGAGCTATCTCGCTAGTCGGTTTGTGTATGAGTTTGGAAGTAGTCCGAGCCAGTTTGCGTTCTTTGATTTGTGAGTTCCCTCTTTTTTTCTCCCTTTTGCCCAAGAGAAACTATGCTAACGTGTGATAACAGTATGTCGAAGCGCATGCAGAAGGTCCAGTAAATGCATTGCCTTTCCCTTTACCTTCGGCTGCCGGGTTTTCAAATTTCCAATTTTCGGGTATTCACTTGCTGCGTGGAGAGAGAAAAGTTACGGAAAAGCGAAAATAAATACATACATAAATCAGATCGGATCGAAAAGCTGATGGGATGGGGATGGGTATGGATATCTAGGATGGATGGGATGGGATGGCGTTGTTTGTGTTTGTTTGATTGAACACGCTTGAACTTAGAATTAATCGCATTGCATTGCCGGATGGGACTCGTTGGGTTGAATGGCTGGGTGGTTATAGTCTATTGCTTGGTCCCATGAGAGACTTGCTACATGTATCTTCGAGAATCGAAGGATTGAACGATAAGATGCAGCTTCGCTTTTAATCTGACCCCTCAATTTTCGTATCGAGCTTGAAACGTCAGATTAGCTATTCTTAGGAGCCTGTTCATTCAATAATAGTGGTTGGATAGTGCAGAGGTTTGGGTAAGGTATGGTGGCCGTCCTTGTGTTTTGACGGTTTTGTTTTGGAGCTGGAAGGAGGGAAGGAAGGAAGGGGGGTATATATACGCTGATGCGGGGAGCAAGCACTGAAGTTGAGAAGCGGACCAAGTGGTTTGAAACAGCATGCTTCAATTCTTATATTGGGGGCTGGGGATAGCGTGGTGCGGGACTGAGTGAGTGTGCTGCGAGATGTGGAGGTTTATTTATGTATATGTAGTAGGGCTTGGCTAAGGTTGGGAATGGAAGGGGAGTAGATGATCTGAGGCAATGAAGTAATGTCTGAGAGAGAAAAGGGAAGGGAAGGGAAGGGAAGGTGTGGTGAAAGTCAATTGACCATGAGAGGAGGGTTGACGGCAAGGATAAGGTGTGATAAAACGATATCCCAGCTGCTTACCATGGGAGCTTTTAGGTTTATCAAGCGTAAGTTTGCACATTTACAATCAAGGAATGGTTCGAAGTCCGCGTTCGGAGAATCGTTATGTGAGTCTACATTTCGATCGTAGCATATAGTAGCCATCCCAACAGATTCTAATGTTTGTCGAACTGTGTTCCATCATTCGCCATTCCCACTGGCCACTTTTTCCCTCCAAGATGGGTCTTCTTGGTGGAATGGAGAAGATCCAGTAGAGGGGTTCTATACATCGTAGTATGAAGTGAAGTGTGTTTGACCTTCCTCTCCAAGTGAATCGCTTTTCGACATTTTCCTGTTCTGACATACTGTATTCGTACTTTCTGGGGCTCTCTTCCTGCCTTGCCTTCTCTAATCCCAGGAAGTGTGACGGGTATATATATATCTCAGCGTGGCCTCCTGACATAAGGGAGCATAGCTCTCTCGACCGCGCAGTCAAAAGTGTTATGTGCTGCCTTCTCTATAACAGATGGCACATGGTACTCCAAATTAACACGTAAAAGAATTGCTTGGATGATGATTACTTGAAGATTGGGTGAGAAAGCACATAATGACTGCGGAATTTACTCTTTGAAGACTTCCTCGATGGGAGGGAGTGACAACGGATGGAATTGGTAATCCTGGGGGACCAACAGCGTTAGTTCAACAGGATGACAACAGAATAGAGATTACATTGTTGTAGCTGGCAAACATATACTCTGTACTACCCGTCAGACTCTAGGAGCCATTGTGAATTTGTCTCATTCTTGCGAAATGGCACGCAGTAGGTGTTCACGAATGGTACCACACTTTGGCGGATCCGAGCTATGCAGCTAGCTACCTCAGCCGTTTTCTGCACTGCGTTTACGAGTATGTACATTTGTTGAGTCTTGTGTTCTGTGGACGGATAGGAGCTTATATTCTTCGGCAAGCTAAACAAAAGGTCGGAGGTCGAAGAATTTCTCTCAGAGCCATGTCTCCCTCGGTAAGGCGCTGCTCTCTGGCAGTCCAAAGCCTCATCAGTGTCAAGGTGAATATAGAGTGGCAACTGACCATTGCTCGCTGACTGCGACTTCTTTCTCAATACGCAACTTTTATTTTTGTCTCCAAACCCCTTTTCCTCCGCTCATAAGAAACGTCAATGTTGCTTGCAGAATGGACCGCAATCTGGAGCAACAAGGGGGAGAACCTCGGAGGGTCGTGTTGTTTGTGCTCGATGGGGCGATTCAGAATTCGGATTGAAGTCTTCATCTATATAAGTCTCTGGTAATAGTTGGATGCAATTCGGCAGAGTGGTGAGCTGCGCACCAGAGTATGGAGCAGCAGCGGTGTTGAGCTGACTGGTGGGAGCTGACAGTGAGAAGGAGATTGACAGCAGAAGTAAGGCTACTGACAAGAATTGGAAGTGAACTCACAACAAAATTGTACGCACATGATGCATGTAACGAGAGTGTAGCATGGAGCTAGTGGAAAATGGGCTTGAACTTGAGCATGAGTCCGGAAAATTGAGTCTGGGAAAACGCAAAATTATCGCAGTAACTCTTTTCGTGTTTGAGTACGGTTGGATCGCTTTCTGGTCACTTACGTGCGTTTCAAGGTCTCTTTTTATACCAGTTTTCCGTCATTAAAACCCGAGTTCTTCAGCTCCACAATTGTCACATAACTCATATTCCGCGAGGGCTAGAAGGATATATTTGGGATGTCTGTTTTGATGTAACAGAAATTCTAGGCGAGTCAGCCTCACCTGAAAGAAGTGGGTAGACATGGAAAGCATATGGTGTAAAATCATAATTGCGAATTCTATTGCATAGCCCGCCCGGTCTAAGCGAGCAGCCCAAACAATAATGCAGTCCTTTTCCAATACTCCTTAGCGGCACTAAAGACCCTCTTCTTCGCCACAGAATCTAGTTCTATTTTCCCATCTACAATCTCCCCAAACTTCACAAGCTCATCTGCGTCGGCGCCCTGGACTTCGAACGCGCTTTGCAAAAGGAGGACGTCGAAGAGTGTTTGGATCAGAACATCATCGTTCTTCTCTGCCGCCACTTCCAGTGTAGCGCTCTTCTCCTCACCGTCCACAGCCTCTTGACCATCGGTAGACACTTCTCCATTCGTTGTGCCGTTGACTTCAGCCTTGGCATTCAGCACCTCACCCCATTTTGCTGCCACTGTTTTCCGAAGATTTCGCTTGAGGCCAGCCAAAGCGGCAGGACTCCATAGATCACCTCCGGCCTTTGCCATTGCCAGAGCCAAGCTATGTAACAGCTTGAATGTCCCCGGCGAAGGCTGTACAGGCAACTCGGGGTTTCCCTCCCATAGTGCTCGGCCAGGAACTTTCTTCCGCGTGCAAGACTTGCTGAAGATCTGCACTGGCTTTGCGGAGACTTCGGAAGCAAGCCTTTGATGCAGGGGCTCGACGAGCGGGAGGCCAAAAGATTGCAGGGAGATATTCGTTGGTAGTTCTGTGCGAAGGTCTCGTATTACTCGCAGTAGGTAAACGGACATTTGACCGATTTGCTCGCTGTCCTCATATGTCGTCAACAATGCCGAGATCTTCTCGTTCAGAACCTGATATGCCTCTTCGAGACTAGTGTCTAGATGTTCCTGCAGCATCTTAGGGTCTTCGGTGCTGAGGAGAGCATTTCTGGACTCGACGGCAAGGTCATCCTCGATATCTTCGAGATCGTCATCCCACCGCTGCTTCTTGAGCTGAGCTATCACGGCACTGATTTCGTCGACCAGGTGCCGCCATGTTTGATAGCCACGGAAAACCCGAGATACGGCATCAGTGCGACCATGAGTGCGCGCTAATATGTTCTGTTTGAACAGCGATGCGCCATTGCTGATGTCCATCTCTAGGAGACTTGAATCCCATAGGCTTTCTTGATGATCGGTGACGCCTTCCCTCCAAACCCCGAGAGTACCTTCGATTTCAGTGGCGACGAGATGTAGTTTGCTTACCCTTGATTCGATGAGCGAGACCATGCGGTCATTAACAGCTTTACGTAGACCATTGAGTAGGATTGATGGGTCGAAACCTTTCGCCTTACCACCCTCCTGGATCCAAATTTCCAGGATCCGAGTGCGAATGGCGACGACGGTCTTGAAGTCGGCCATCTGGCCTAGGCTCTTCGCCAAACCTTCTAACATGACTTCTGATGCTCGCTTTGCCCAGCCTTTGAGCATCTCCACAGCTTGGCTACCTTCGAGGTCATCGTGTCGGATGTATGGAGTGAAGAACAGAATCTCGTCTCCAAACCACTTATCACAAACATCCAGCCTGAGCCCCTCGAGATTCCTTATCGAGTCGTCCTTGAGTAATGGTTTTGTCTTCAGACTGGCCAGCGCTTCCGAGAGGCGTCGGGGTACCAGGGCTTGAACATCGAGTAATGTCCTCGTGTACAATTCCAAGGCCCGCACCACACCTGGATTGTCTGATTCCTGTTCCTCGTCATCAAATGCCAGAGCCATAGCTTCCCCTCTGATATGGAGAAAATGTCGTATGACATCCTTTGCGCCAGAACTCGTGGCGAGACTGTGTGCAGAAAGTGCTTGTATCAGGTCGTCCCTGTCTCCATCTACCTTCTCAGCCGATTTCTCAATTGCCCTGAGAAGTTTCCGTCGTAAAGTCCCAAGCTTCTTCTTCAATTCCGCGACTGACTCTTGGTCTTCTGCGCTCCTCTTTCCCGCTGTATCACCCACACTCTTCGCCAGCAACCGACTCAAGACCAGCACTTTCGCAGCCAGTACCAAATTTTTGCCTTTCCCAGACTTATTTCCACTTTCAACACCTCCACCCTTCCTCAGAAGCTTTCCAACCACAACGGCGCACATTTCCAGCACCTTCACCTTTGCGGCCCACGCCAGATCCTCGCCCTTCTTCCCACCCCTCCCACCAGCATTCAGTTTCGCCAAACCACTCGCCTTGCCCCCTATGACTCCTCTCCCGCACCCTTTTCCTACTCTCCCAAGCTTCTCCTCTACATGCTCAATGTCCTCTCTCATCTGCAGGATCGTCTCCGCAGTTCCCAGCAGCTGTCTATAGCTTCCCCCCACCAAGGTCCGTAATCGCGCATTTTTCTCGTCAAGCTCAACCGTTAAGCTCCGGTGGAATTGGCGTACTTGCGCGAGAGGATGTTTAAAAGCTTCGGAGGCGGACGTGCAGGTCGAGGGGTCGAGAGTCTTGTTCGCTGCCATCTTGGGCTTCGAGAGGGAGGTAAGATGGAGGCCGGAGGAGGAATATGTAGGTAGGAGACCCGGGGGCGCCGAGCGGTCTTGGAATATGCTGAGTATGTAGTACTACGCTCTCATCGTTCCTCTACCTCTCAGTCTGTATCAATTGCCTTTGTTGTCGTCGTTGTCAGGTCCAATTTAGATGTTGTGAAGAGGCCACGATTTGTCCGTGCGCGCAGCCTTCTGGAGAAGGCTGAGCTGACATCCCGTGCCGCAAACCATCACCAACAGCATCATTCTGCCACAATAATGTCTTCTTCTAAAACCAGCGCACAAACGTATATCTCGCATTCCAACCATGATAGATGATACACGAGAATCTTCAGGTATCCAGTATACCTCATTATCAGCAGAGATCGTTGAAATCAGCAAGCATCGGACTGACAGGAATGATGGTCTTCAATGGGCTCGGAACCTTCGATTTCTGGCTTACGATGACACTTACGACGATGAAATTCGGAAGAGTAGAAAACAAAGATGCGCTGTATGCCATGCCGTTTTGCAAGTCAAGCCTTTCGAAGAACGTGATGTCCTCGAACACAAGCTCCATCATGTGTGCGACACCCCTTTCCACGGCAACCATATATCTTCACCTGAGGAGCTCAAAACCAGCCCAATGAGATTTACTTGTGATGTTTGCCATCGAGGTATCTGGGAGGGTTCGAGATATCATTGTGGACAATGTCTGTCAGGGAAGTATCGCGGAAACTTTGATTTATGCGGCAGCTGCTTGACCGCCGGGAAACATTGTTCTAACCCGGAGCATAAATTGGAGAAGATCCCAATCTTCGACTACGGAGAGTGCGTACATGTGAATGCAAGATCATGTGGGGATTGTGAGAGCATTCCATTATTCCCGAATGAGGGCGAAGCTACCAAGTTCCAGATCGTACAACTGCAGACTGCTGAAGACAGTGAAGCGGCATTTTCAAATTGTGATCACTTCATTGCGGTATCTTACTGCTGGCCCCCACCACAGTATGATGCCGAGGGCAAGTTTGTACAGCATAGAGGCAAATATTCTGTCAGGGACGTTCAGGGGAGACTTAGGCCCAATCGAGCTCCGGAAGATGTCATTACTAGAGCCGTTGAGTTTGCTGCCCAGAATGGGATCCGTCTTATCGTAAGTGATATCTCCGTCTAGTTTTACACTGGTCAAATGACTATGTGTTCTTCACATCCGATGGGCGCTTGGACATTCATCCAAGTCCTGCACTGTACTAACTCACCAATATTCTAGTGGATCGATCAAGTAAGTTGTTATTCCAACGCGTTTTGTACCCCAAGTCTGACTTTGAATAAGGAATGCATTGACCAAGAAGACTCTGCCGATAAGGAGCTTGGAATACAAGTAATGGACAAGGTCTATGAAAGGGCTTTCTTATCAATCGGTCTTCTTCGGACTCGAATTGAGTCCCAGGAAACTCTTCGAGTCCTGAAACATTTTTGCCCAAATTCTGAGGGGAATTGGGGCTTCTCCGCTGCTGGTATCTCGAATACTGATCTCGTAGAAAGTATGATCACTTTCTTCGAACACATTATGAAGGATCCATGGCATACTCGAGCCTGGGTCCTTCAAGAAGCATACTCCGCTGGTCCAAGAATGGTCCTTCTTCTTCAGCATGCGCCTGGGATACTCTTGTCGGGCCACAGATCAATCAGTGCGACCCTCTCAGTCTCGGAAATTGCCGTGCAATTTGACTCGTTCATCATTATGGTCGACTATGCGACTGGATTTCTGACAAGATCACTCGCTGTTCTCACACTTTCAAGTAATCTGGCACAACGACGGCTATCACTTCTCCAACAATTCAAAATGCTGCCCCCGGGAGACGAGAGGTCAATATATATCAAGTGGACCTATCGTGCGGGCTTAGCACGACCCAGGCGATCGTGTAATGCTGCTGTGGCATTGTCTTATCTCCGTCTCCGAGAAAATACTCAAGTATCAGACAGACTTGCTATCATGGCGAATTTATGCAATTATGATGTTCGATTCAAGACTATTGAGGTTGAGAAAAACCATCAGTATCTTGGCCCATGTATATTCGCTCTGGCTTTACTCAATGAAGATTTCTCTCTTCTGTATCCCGAAGTTTACAAAGGCCTTGAAACAAACAGAGGTCTACTCCCCGTCCTATAACTTTGAAGTCATGTTGACGTGTTCGCAGGATGCAACACCGACAACAATGAGTTCTCATGGCTATGCATGACGCCCAATGACCTGAGCCGGCTTGAGGCCAGATTCCTGAACACATTCACATACTACTTGCCCTCTACTTCGACAAAGGACAACATTACATCCGCAGGGATGTCCACGCCTGGATATCTCTGGAAAGTGGATAGGAAGATTCATTTTCCAGAATTCCAGGGGCCAGATATAAAGTCGGCGAAAGCCAAGTGGTTTCATAAACGCCAAACAAATCTCACAGTCCAAATGCTCCGAGACCCATCAAATACGTCACAAGAATGGGGACAGCAGTGTACGAAGTCCTCTGTTTTTAACGACCTGGACGAGGAGATGAAGACCAGTCTGAAGGAAAGCACCAACAGAGCCAAGAATCTGACCGGGGAACAATATGAGACATTCGCAGCATCGTATCGCATTAGTATCCTGGCGCAGGTGTCTGACAGTTTGGAAAGCACGTTTTTCAAGGATACGGTCACATGGCTGCTGTTCATATTATATATTCTGCGCCAAAAGGGCGAGATTGAGGTGGCAGATGCGATTTGGCACTCTGTACGCGCAGACAGATGGGACGTATCTCTGAGTTCCGCTGAAAATCGAGAGAGAGGCTGCTTCAATTCTGTGGCAGACTTCCCTCCCCTAGATACCAAGGGGAACATGCCAATCGACCAAAGCGTTGGCATGGAAATGTTCCAGCTGGATTGGGATAGAGATGGCGCTCTCCAACAATGTTGGATTGTGGACAGCCTTCTACGAGATGGTTATCTAAGTGTAGGTAAATTGGTCAGGGTCTCGAGTCACGACGAGTGTCGATTCCACCCGGAATGGTTCAGAGACGAGGAAGAGGAAAAGCCAGTTGCAGAAATCATGGAATACGTGGAATCGACAATTACATCGACAATGGCATCGCTCGGTCTTGACTCGGGCACAGCGCGGGAAGCTGGACAGCCTCTGCCAGACACAAGTAGTGAATTCGATGAAGGCAAATTACCAGGCACATCACAAACAGAAACGTCACTTTCATCAATCTTTCAACAGTCATTCCATGATCGAGCGGATGCCCAATTGTTCAAGCAGCTAATGATGTCTAAATTCGTCTCACGTCTTGCAGACATCCCACCGCAACAGGTCTCTAAATCCACCCTGCACCAATCCACTTCCCTCAACAAACACAATCAAATGATCCTGGACGCAGTCACTTTGTACGAACGTATGGTCACCGACTGGACCCCAAATGGCCTCGCCAAATTACAAAGCATGCGAGCTGTATTCAATCTTCGATGGGACGAAGGCGAGCAAGTCCAATGGGTATTGACGCCGTATGATCAGAAATCAGAACGTTTGCCACATGCGGAAGCTAGATCTCTGAGCATGTCGTGGGTTGTTGAACCGACTGGCGAATCTTCTGATGGGAAGGACGGAGTGAGAGAAGTGTTGAGGACAAAAGGGACAGTGAAGGGCATGTGGCCATTCATGGATTCACCAATGACGCGGTATCTATTGGTCTGAGATGTGATTGATAGACTGCTAGACCAACGCACCAATAAAGAAGTCTATATTGACCGCTGAGCCTGATATGAATATTGGATTTGGCGAGATCAAGCCGCTCTGCGAATTTAAGCCAAAGCCTCGAGCCGTCTCAGGAGATGATCGAATCACGTGACTACCCAAATCACTTGTCTTGCCTGCTTCATGACCATTGATCAGTGAGTGGTAGATGCCTCTCCCCATATCGGCGAGTTTCCATGTTTCGACTCGGATCTGATTGGGCTCAGCTCGAAAGATGAGCACGATTCGGCCACTTTACTTGGTTATTCAGCAGAGATTCTGGAAGACTGATATGTTTATAGTCTCCGAGACCCCTTCTGCTGAACAAATGAGTACTATCGCATATAATCACCTAGCAGACTCTCCAAGGACCACTATTTCCCAGAAGATCTTATTTCAAAATCTCCGAACACTACTGTCATCTGCCCCACCCAAGGTGTATCAGGAGGAGCTTAGACAGAAGAGCCGCGCACGTCCAAAATTTGTTAGGTCAGGAATCAGACCGAAACCCATTCACAATTATTGCTTCACCGAAGTTCAAAATCCTCGCTTACGCATTTCTAGCTCCAAGCTTGTCACAGGAGTCAACAAAAGTTGTTTCGGAGCACAAGCAGGTAAGAGTCACTATGCTCAATTTCAAAATCGTTGTCCTGACATGAGTAGATCCATGAATCACGCAGACGACGCTGTAGCACCGAAGGTTGAGATTGGTGTCGATATCGACATACCCACTGAAGACGGTGCCGATGGGCAAGAGGCGACAAGGTCCACGGAGACAGGCGCGTCTTTCATGGGTTACTTCCTCTTTGTTCAAGATAAATGCTGAGCAGAAAGCGTTGAGAATAAGATCTGATCGACCGTACTTACGTTCGATGTGTTGAAAAGTCGCAATGCAGATACTCTTCATGGCTTCGAGCCTCGTTGTAATGTTACAAAGTTGAGTCGTCTGGAGGTAAATGTCAGCACTAAGTCTGATACGAAGAGTAGCAGTAAAAACAAGTCACAGAAATTACATAGTCTCTCTCTCCAATGTTTGAGCCGCATCTCAAGCTTAATCAGAAGGTATGATAATGGAGTTAGCTTAGTAATAAAGTTATGAATAGACGTGTGCAAGGATCAAACCTCGCTTGCTGTGCTTATTTAGGAATTGACCAATCTTGCCCCTGGCCCTTCGTGCGCTGCAGGCCCCTGGATTTCACCTTCCCTTTTCTGGACGCATTTTTACGACGAGACAAGTCAGCGTCGACCCCAACTTTTGAAGCCCCACGAACCCATCCAGCGGGGCAGGCACACCGGCAGCATCAGCATGATGCTGCAATGTCCGTCCACATCAGCCTTAAACGACATTCAGTTGTTGAAGATATAAATATCGCTCTGTTCTCATCATATACACATTGAAATTTCGAGTGGTACCATCCTTCTGCGACCCAGACCTGAAGCATTATTTCCCATTAAATGATAGCATTCCAACATCAAACATGGCCCCTCGACCAGATCCTTCCTCAAAGAAAGTCGCAAGAGCCAGCAAGCCAAAGACGAGAAACGGATGCAAGACATGCAAGTGAGTCCTGAACAAGCCTGAGATGGGCATTTCCTTTTCACGTGATCAATTGGACAGCTCCAACTAATTGTCAACAGGATACGACGCGTCAAATGCGATGAAGGCAAGCCTGAATGCAGCCGATGCCTCAAGTTTGGAGTAAAATGTGACGGATACGTGAAGCCAAGCGAAATGACCTCGCTGCCACCCGTCAGGATCATCCTTCCTAGAGGATCTGCTTATTTTGAACCCATCATCTATCAGCCGAGGGTCACCGTCTTCCAGGACCGAAAAGAGCTGGAATATTTCGAGTATTTTCGTGAAGGCATCGCTCCGCATTTGGCGGGGTCCTTCGAGTCAGACCTCTGGAGCCATCTCGTCTTGCAGGCTTGCGAGATTGACGACTCTATTCGCCATGCCATCATCGCGATTGCGGCGTTGAAGTCGACTGCAAATGTTGCCTTGGGTTTCAACAGCAGACCGCGCCGGGAAACCGAAACCGCTTCACACCATCAGGAGTTCGCGCTTCGTCAGTATCAAAAGGCTCTCAAGTCGATGAGGAAGGCGTCGATTGGAGGGACTCAAGACCTCAGAACAACCCTGATCACCTGCATCGTTATCATTTGTTTCGAATCATTCGCTGGGAATTTTGAGACGGCCGTGAAACGTAAGTAGCAGCTGTTCTTAGTTATGATTTTTATATTACAATCTCTCGCCATCGGAGCGCCAATTTTCCTGAATGCTGACTTGAATTGAAATCTAGAAGCGGTTGTTGGGCTCAATCTGGTCGAGAAGCACCTTGCAAATGAGGACCCAAGCCCTCAAATAGTCAGTGTCGAGAAAGAGATTATCAATGCATTTGGACGGATAGATATCCAAGCTATGGCATTCCTCGATCCACGATATCCCAAACGACTTTTACCGCCCAAAGAGCAATGCCAGAAGATCGCTCTGATACCCCGTGAATTCTCCTCGCTCAATGAGGCCCGAGATTCGCTTATCAACACGATGCAAAGAGTCATGCAATTCACGTCCGCCATGTTCCCAGAAACTTTCAGCTTCAGTGGATTCTTGAGATTAGATTTCATGATGTCTATTCCACTGGAGCATGTCGACAGGAAGTACATGCATCTTGCAGAACTTCAGGCCTGGAGGTCATCCATCTCGCCTGTCATCAAAAAATCACTCACATCGGAAGGATCCAACGACCGATTCTGTGCTGCTTCTCTCGAGCTCATGTATCTTGCTGGATATGTAACTACGTATATGATGCGGACTTACGACGGAAAGAGCCCTGACACCAAGATTCTCATGCCAGAATTTGAGCAGATGCTAGCCCTGTCTGAGGAGCTCCTCAAGCATCCCAACATGAGCCAACCAAACGCCACCTACATGTTCGAAATGCACACCATTTGTCCTCTCTACGCCATTTCCTGGTACTGTCCTCAGCGCAGCCTTCGGAGGAAAGCGATTGCGTTGCTCCAATCGCCAGCCAGGCGAGAGGCTCTTTGGGACAGTGTGATGGTTGGGAAGCTCGCGGAGTGGATCATGAGCCTCGAAGATGAGAATTATGAAGGAGAGTACGCACCGGAGCACGTACGCTGCACTCGTGGAGATATCATTGGCTACAACATGATCACGCGCGAGGCTGAAGTACGATGTTTTGTGCCTGCGCCTGGAACTGTGATAGCAGTGGACCGGACGACAATTCTCAAATTCTGAGGGCTCGACATCGAGTGACACTAGATCTTAGCTACACTTCCATGGACAAACACAACGAGGAATCAATATCCTGGTGTTTACTTTTCTATAATTACAACGCTACCCTCAGTCATCACTGAAAACCCCCTCTAAAACCTTTCCGCTGCTGGTCGAAGGTCCAGTTCATGAGTCCAAAGCTCCGGCTCCTGCTGAGAAAGCCACAAATACGTCTTACCCACAGCATCCGCACTCATCTTCTTCCCAATCCTCTGGTCCTCACCATTCTTGTCCTCAATCGAACCATTGGCAATGGTATGAACGACATGAACACCCTTGGCACTCATCTCCCTTGCCAAAGTCTGCGCCAACTGTCTAACGCTCGACCTCCCAGCTCCGTATGCCGCAAACTCAGCATTACACCTCAGCGCACCCAGAGTACCAGTAAAGATCAAGGTCCCCTTCTTTTCTCCCGTCTCAGAAAGTGGCGCCTCGCCATGGTGCTCGAAGAACATCTTCAACGCTTCCTGGGAGAACGTGAATGCTCCTCCTACATACTGTTCCAGACTTTCCGTGAACTCCTCATAGGTCTCGTTCATGAAGGGTTTCTTGCTAGAGTGCTTCACTGAGTATACGGCGACTTTCAATTTAAGGTCCTTAAAAGAGGCATGTGACTTGATGGCTTGGAAGGCTTGCTTCAGGTTGTTTGGTGAGGTGTCGGTAGGGAATGTTTCCACCACGCTGCCTGGAGAGGTTTGCTGGAGGTTGGAACGCACGCTGTTGAGACCTTCCTGGCGGCGGGCGAGAAGGGCTACGGCGAGGTTGCCGTGCTTAGGGTGGGAGAGGATTCTGGCAATGCCGGTCCCCTGAGTCGAAGATTAGCATTTTCGAGTTGCTTCGATATCGCGAGATGGACAGCAAAGAGGGAACCGCGGACGGGAGACGACAATCAAACCAGTTTCGGCATCCACCTCGTTCAAATACTTCTCGATCTCAAACATAATGAAGTAATGTTTCGACCCCATATTTTGCAAGTAGGAAAAAAAAATCAAGCTACGTACAGTGTTTGGACCTGCTCCAATGATAATTGCAAGACCTGAGGGTGGCATGTTGACTTTTAATGATTCTTTATAAACAGGATAGGATACCTTGAGGATTAACGTATAAAGACTCAATATCAACAACGAAAGTGTTTTTATATGCAGACAAAAATACACCTCTAAAGATGTACCCCAGATCTCCTCGCCCACTCTCTACGTCAGTGTCGGTGAAATGACGTTTAGTGGTCGGTCGTACCCTAACGCCGAAGCCAAGACACTTGTTCTGCCCTTCGAGCTAGCGGCCGATCGTCAACTTCACTTCACGCCGCGTACCTTCATTCCTCGAACAGTTCACAATCAAACGAGAACGCGACCAATGCTTTAAAGTCCTTTGCATTGCATGTTTCTTTGCTCTATCCAGTACATCGCGAATCCACGGTTGTGTTATCATTAAGTGTAAGTACAACGGAGTGAAAGAGAAGCAGTTGGTCCAATCCACCCAACCTCATCTGCCTCAACCATGCTTGAGATGGAAATTGCTTCAAGGAAGTAATCAAGGTACGTTTAGGGCCCAGGTTACTCCTCAGATCTACGGAAGGGAAGCCTCACTGAAAGACTGATGATCCTGGTGAAGTCGGAGCAGCCAAACCTATCCCTTACTCACAGGCCCTTGATGCTCAGATCAGCGCTGCTCCGGCACAAAAGCTCAACGCAAGCGCGCGAACCCAGGATCACTAACTCTCTTAATCGTCGAAGATATGTCTATTTAGACGAGATGAAGGAAGTAGAACGCGATGTGCACAGTCCAACAACTTTCTTTGAGGTATCCTATCACTACAATCCTTCCCCCAATAAGCTCGAGCATAACCATTGTCTATCCAGCAAGTACGCAAGTGCAGTCATTCTGAATGATCAGAAGAATCCCTTAGGAGGCGGACCAGGCGGTGGCGGAGGAGAATAATTCGGCATGGGCCCAGCACCGAAGTCAGTGATGTTCCTGTCCCTCCCAACCATCTTCTTCTGCTGCTCAGCAATCAATCTCTGCTTCTGCGCAATGAGTCTCTGCTTCTCAGCACGCGCGGCGATGGTGTCGTACATCGGTGGTGAGGTCGATTTCGAGCGGATCGACTCGCCATCGAGCTTGCGCTGGGTAGAGGCTCGACGAGCTGAGCGAACATCTTCGTCGTCTTCATCGGGGTCGGAGAATCTGGGCTGACTCGGAGGGACGTATGGTCGGTCGAAGAGAGCCGGAGGAGGTGAGGGGTGTCTGAGTCCAGAGTCTCCAGTCGCATTTACAGGCTGTCCTGGTTTCTCCGGCTCGGTAAACACATAGGTAGGGTTCTCGACCATCTTGCCAGTGAGCGACTCTTCGCCCAGCTCTCGCTCTAGCTCTCGTAGCTGTTCAAGTTGTGATGGCTCGGTAGTTGACGGACTGCGAGTGTGGTAGTCGCCGAATTGAGGCGTGGTGCTCGAGTATGTGTCTGATCGATCTCGACCCACACTGCCTTTCTTGACGATATTGAGAGGATCAGGACTCATAGACCTGGCTCCAGACATCATCGTATTCGCTGTACCTTCCGAACGAACAGACCCAGTAACCTTCCTTAACCCAGAAACTGGTGTCATTCTCATGCTCTCTTGTACGGACCCCGACAGGCTGACAGGTCGTGCTGGTCTGCCCGGAGGCATGTTCGAAGGGGTGTTCGATCGTGGAATCATGGCCATATTTTCTAGCTCTGCGAGATTGGCGGGGTTCAGAGGTGACGAGATGACGGGCCGAGCGCTATTCCAATCGCGGTTTCGATATGCGGCGTTGTGCTCCTCGACTTGCTCACGAGTGCGTCGCTTCTTCATGAAATACGCTGCTGATCCTGCCATGGCGAAGGCGGCGAGGATACCGAAGACAATGAGGACGATGCTCGTTGTTCCGATGCCTTTCTTGGCTGGGGGAGGAAGGTCAGTGGTTGTAGGAGAGGTGGAGACGCCAGGGGTAGTTGCAGATGACGAAGTTGAGGTCGGATTTGGAGTAACTGAGTCTGTTGAAGGTGAAGTGCTCGCGGTGGGGCTGGGTGTAGAAGAGATGGGAGTGGCAGACGGACTTTGGAATACTGTTGAGGTTCTTCTTCTCGTCGTGGTGACAAAGCTAGACAAAGGTTAAGTCAGAACCACGCTTTGAAATCCTGCCACTGCCCCTCCTATACTTACACAACAGTGGTTTCTGGCGGTCCTGGAGGCTTCGTTACGAATGTTATCAGGCTGATGCCACCATCGTCAAGGATAGACTCGAAAGCAATAGCGCTGCTAGCGTAGCTTACCACAGATGCATAACTCGTTGTTTCCGTTGTCACTGGATCCAAGTCCGACGACGCGGGTGGGGGAGGAAGCACAGTGAGGAAGGTTGAATCTTGAGCGAGCGCGAAGCTTGTTGCGAGAAGCAAGATGAGAGAGTGCATACTGGTGACCAGTCTATCCTGTTTGGGGTAGTTGTGCCGATGCCGGTGCGAGCTTATCGAGGTGAGACGCTCGAGAGATATTGACCTTAGTTCTGGTTGCAGCCCAGCAAGGAGAGCGTCCCTCATATCGAGGCAAATTCAGTCTCGGCCAGTCAAAGGGAATGTTCAGTCGGAACCCTGGCAATTTGGCCGTGAATCACGTACCTTCGATTCAAGCAGGTCTCGTCGTTTTGTACCAAGCCAAGCAATCACAAAACCCGATTTCGCGATCCCAGCTACCCAAGCCAGCTTCGAGAAGCAGAGGTGAGGCCGAGGTCTTGGAGACACAGACCGTCAAGCTGCTCGAAAGCCTGAGCCCTGCGAGCAATAGAAGCTGGGTCCGCGCGGCTCCTAGCTGAGCGTTGCAGCAAGCATAGGCTCGTGGTGTGCTCAGTGGAGAAACTTTGGCTCGAGATGGCAGAAAAGATGACCTCGTTGAATTGATTCGAGCCGAGAATCAACAGACCAGACCCACATTTCCGGAATCGCTTGGTCTAATTTCATGCGATCTCAAGTCTCCATCAGATGCCGCTCAAGGCGAGAATTTGATCGTGGTCAGCTGGCATGGTGGAGAGATTGAAGGCTGCGATAAATTTTCTTTTATCTGAGAAGGATCCTAATCAGTGAAGGGAACATTGCCCTTCTTTCTTCCGCGAGTGAAAGGAGCCGATGGTGCAAAGAAGAAGGTGAATGGAAAGGAACCTTACGTTCACAGTCAACTGGTGATTATCTTGCACTTGATTCATAAGGCATTCAAAACTGAATGGCAAGAAAGGTACCGCTGCTCAAACGGTTTTCCATTGAAAGCAAGTCTGGATTTTGATACCAGTGAGGGCGTGACATCAGGGTCTGACACTGAATAGCTGGATGGGGAGACTGGACTAAACTGTGTCCGCAACCCCATATGGTGGCTGCTGCTCTGAAGCATAGTGCTACAAAGGCCAAGAGTGCCAATCGTGATCATTAAAGCCTGTGTCTCGCTGGGGACCTTGAAAAGCCCCATTCTGGCAGAACTTCGCCTGCCAACAACAAATCTGTATTGTCAAGCAACCATTTTAACACAATGTATCTTTTCGTGTTGGTAGGCAGCCACTCGTCACCGCTCTTTTGTGAGCTTTAAAATGGATGTTGATGGATGAGACTTTTGTTTGTCATTAGGAGCGAGGTTTTGCGGTGCTTGGGTTGTTGTTGTTTGGTCTGTGCTCTCGAAAGGGGCTCGCGTAATCAAAATATCACGATACACAAGCAATTAAGAGGACCACGTTCGTTGGTGAGATGGGCACATGCATAGGTGTTGTTGCTATGAAAGTATGTTATTACATATACTCAATGCTTATAACGTGGTACTTGAGGTTCAGATGCAAAGAGCGTCCATGTTCGCTTTCGCGGACTCATTGTTTGGATTTGCCAAGACCTGCCTTGCCAGATCGGATCCTGTGTAAAACGTTTGGAGCACACTCCTGCTCCAATGGACTTCTTACAAATGACATCTTCTTGACTTTAATGATTTTGAACGTTCTTTGTTAGGGTTTGGGCGACTGTCAGCCCTGGACCTGACAGCCTAGTTGAGCAGGAGGCTCATTTCACATGAAGAACCTCAGGCCAGTCAAGTGTTTGTATTTTAGAAGGGCAATGTTTGCCTGTATACCGAAGAGATGCTATAAGGTTAGCATTGCTGAACAAAAGAAAGGCGCAGTTGTACAAGTTGATATCACCGTGAAGCCTGCCAGTTGCCTGCCGGCAGAGAAGGTCGTGATGGGGCCAACACTTTCGAAGAACCACTTTCCAAAGGCCTATAAATACCCAAAAATCTACGAAATTCCAAGTACTATATATATTAAATTGATTGCCATGTCAGATAGGCACATGTGAAGGACACAGGATGATGTTCAGGCCTTCAAAGGACAGTTAGGGCACGCCCAGCAAAGAGCCTTCGAAGCAAATCCCTTGACAAAGGCCCACAAACCACAAACCCAAATTCCCCGAAAAGGCAAAAAAAGAAGTGTCTTGCTAGAGACAAGTGTGGGGATTGTGCTGTGTGCGGCAAACAAGGAAATTCAGGAATACTTACGGGTATACACTCAAATGGACCAGCCACCGTAAGCCATTAACCTAATATCATTAGCATGTCTTCAGCCCGATACTAACACGGCAACCCAACATTCGCCAACCTATGTTTAACAGATCAATATACCATTGCAAGCAACAGAAAGATATGTTAGAGATGGGTGGTGTGGAGGGGGCTTGTCTCTAGCAAGATGCACGCTGGACGGAGACCGTCTGACTTGGTTTGGTGTGGGGAATTTGCTTATCTTGATTGAATTGAGGGTTAGAAATTCATGTTTTGAAAGACATGGGTAGGGGTGTTTGATCAAATGGGAATGGTTGCTCGAGGTTTTGGGGATGGTGGCGGATGGTGATGGGCTCAAATGTTGGGATATTAACTGGTAAGCGAGGATCAGAGGGAACAAGTTCCAGGATGAGGGACTGTGGAGGGATGGGAAAAGCAATGTTTCACTAATACAGGGCTATATTAATTTTATATGCCCGCGTCCTGAGAAAATGGGCTTGCCTCCAGTGCTTTGACGGGGAAGATGGACAATGGTGGTAACTTTGTCCGAAAGGATACCGCTTAGTGTTATGCTAGAATTTGTCGAAAAGTAATTCCGAAGAGGAAGAATGGGTTATATTCTGACTGAGCTACCCGTGAGTCCGGCTTAAAATACATTAATACAGTACAAACATTACTATCTTACATTTCCCGTCGGCTGAAACATCATGTTGCCGATATCATTAGTCCCTGGATGTCAGAAATACCACCACAGACTTAGCCGGCAGCCACTAAAATTGCACCTTGCTGATCTCCTTGCTCGTCCTGGGCTTGCACTAGGTAATGCATATCTCCTTGTCATCCTTTAGGAGGCTATGGATAAGCATGAAAATTCTCGAACCCAGTTTTTGCCCAAAGTAGCGTCAACGATCAAATCTAGGTTGCGTCATCATCGCTCTCAAATCTTCCTCCAGCTGCCGAAGCTTATATCATTATACAGTCCCTTTCGTGTTTGCGCCTTTTGCATCTTATCGGTGAGGGGCTCTTCTTCAGTCAAGTCAAAAGCTTTCGGTGGTGCTTCGAACGGAGTTTGACTTCTGGAGCCTCTCCAAGATACGATGTGTTGTCGGGAAAAGATTGACAACCCTTTGAGTCTCAATTCGAAAGTCTCAAGTCCCTTGACCATCTTAAAAGTGGGAATATCGCGAATACTGGAGATGCTTTTATCCGAGATCGTGATTGTTCTTCGACCTTCTGCATCAACACCTTGATCCACGTCAAATCTCATGTATAACGACAACACCAAATGCTTCAGGTTTTTGCACCTAACGAGATCTGAGAAAAGCTGTTCCGTATGTTCTGGTGTCTTTCCGAGCGGACTCCTCCAAGTAAAATGCAATGAGGTAATGCAATCTAGTCTCCGTTGGCTTCCAAAGTAAAATGTGTTTCGATCCAACACATCCAGACTGAAGGCATTGACCTGGTAGAACAGTTCGCCGCCTACTATGTCGGCGTACATTTGCCAGCAGGCTTTTACAGTGCTCGCATAGGTTTTTCTCTTTGTAGTCTTTTGGCAACTCCAATAGTCGATCTGCTCTATACCACAGGTGACTTCCATGGAGCCTAGAGGTGCGTACTCGTAGCGAGTAGATTCGTGTAGCCAGTATGGAAGGGAATGTTGCTGGCTCTTGAGAGTATATTTCCAGATGCTGACGCGTATTTCTCCAGGCAAGGAAAGGATTCTACTCTGAATTTGTGGGACAATTGCGCTTGCCCACCCTTGTGACTGGGATTTTTTTAGTTGTATTTCAAACTCAGCATATTGGTGGGACGGCTTCCGCGCATGTCGGGACGTGGCATGGCTGAGAACGTTAATGTCGGAGTCTCCGAGTTTTGGATGTCTTCGGAAGTTGAAGGAAGCCGGGGCTTGATTATGGTTGTCTTTTTGACGAGTATCGGATTCCAGAGTTGGTGTCGGCGGACTATCAGGGCCCAGAGATCAAAGAAAAAGTTTGTAAGTATTGTGAGGAGAAAAGGAGAGGTGCGGGCGGGGGGATGTTGACATATTCCTTCCATTGCGAAACAGACTGGAAATGTAAGCCTGATCTCAAGATTATCTAGTTCGAAGATTATAGACATATGGACTGGAACCATTTGATATGCAGTATCTGGTTGACTAATTAGTAGCGCAGAGTCCGACTCAAGTCACATAACTTCAAACTCCTTTGCGTAGTTGCCATACTCTTTCTTGAGATCTACTCATAATTTGCAGATCTTGGCTTGTGTATTATCAAGAGCTTACTAGGTTTCAACTATATCTCACTGTTTGTTCAAGGCGCACTATCTGATATCGAAGCAAAAGCTACACTTGTGAAGTTGGTTCGATTCAGCAGTGGCGCTTCAACCGAACAGGCAACAAGGTCCCAGACCATGGGACTTCGTTGAATTTAGTGTCCCAAGGAGTTAGATGCCCTAGATGATACTAGGAGCATCCAAGCCTCGTCGATATTTCGTGAATTTGAAGTGATGCGCATGATGCAAGCACGACTTAAGCCTAAGCCAGACGGCGAGCCCATTGCTTTTCCCAAGACCGTGGTCGTCGATGCCCGAGACAGTATGGCTTTTTGAAAGGTTGTATATGCTAGTGAACGTGCCTGCCAAGTTCATCATGTGCAGGATTGGTCCCGATTGTACCTCAGAATAGGTTTTGTGATAGGCATGGTTCGGCTCGCTTAAGAGAGAGGAAGCTAACCTGACCCATTCCCGTTTTCCTACCAACCCAGGGTGAGGCGCTAACTAAGTAAGAGGTAAATAGGACGAGGTGACTACTTCTACTCCAGCAACTCTACCAGAAAAACGATGACAGAGACGTTTTTGGCTCACCGGATAGACTGATCGCAAAGTAGAGCTTTACTGTATTCGAGTGGATCCATCACGGGAGATTTCTAGGCAAGTGTCCCGTAAGCCCGTAAAACTTCCAACTGGTAGCCGTAAGTAATTCGGTAGAATTTATGTTTGTACAAGAAATCCCTTTTAGGAAGCCTGCGGTCTCTATTTGACGTAACAAATATTGTGCTATGTTACAGTCTTCACACGATGGCTTCACTTGGTTTGCGACTGACGAACACAGCGGTCATGATTGTCACGAATCAGCAAGACATGGCCAAGCTGCCACGCGACCAGGAATTACATGCGCCGATTCACTAACCTTCATCAAGTCAGAAGATTTATGGAGGCGCGGGCGTCCGGTCTTAGCTATTTTGATGCTGTTGTACTTTTGCAATTCTTCGGCAGATGGGTGATTGGGTCATGACCACTCAGCATTCCATGCTATCAATTTGCTGGGGAACATCGTGACAGCTCGGCACTCAAGAACTCTTCGAGAACATATGCCGTTCAGGTCATCTCCAGTCATGGTGTCCATCGGTAGATCTCCACACCAATAAGTTGTGATGAGAAGATTGGACGATTAATTCCACAGCATTTCTTTACTCGTGGAGCTGAGGTTCCAATCTAGGATTTATGAATGGCGCAATTTACTGTATATGATGTTGCATCCAATCCTGTGGGGTAAATTGCGGTTTTGCGGGGAAGCCCATACATACCAAGTATGTTTGGCTGCGCATTAGGATAAACGATGGCCAAGTGTTTCAGCACTGTAAATGCTGGAGGGCGGCAAATGCTTCATGCTATCACAGGATTTATTTGGTAGTGATGATGTTTATAAAACAGAGCGGAAATCCCACGGCTCGTTCTGGGGGATTTCCATCAGCGCAGGAATCGATAACCGAACGTTGTTTTGAAAATGAAGTGGCTTTTGCTTGCTCTCGCACTAGTGGCGCCGTCCCAAGCTGGACTTCGATTCGGATGCTCGACTATCAGCATCGAGAGACTTGATCCTCTCGTTGAGCCAGGAAGTGTTCCCTCAGCACACGTTCATCAAATTGTTGGTGGCAATGCTTTTGCTCCAACAATGAGTTCTGGTGCAAATAACAACATCTCAGAGACTGCTACTTGCACATCGTGCTTCTTCTCAGAAGATTTCTCGAATTATTGGACAGCGGTTATGTACTTCAAAGCACGCAACGGCACCTACAAGCGCGTCCCTATCTACGCCAATGCTCAGCTGGAGGGGTCGACAGATGGAATGACCATATATTACACACAGAAAGATTTTAACTCGAATGGAAACAAGAAAATCACCGCCTTTCCACCTGTACTTATTCTCTCCGGTCACAGAAGAGACTAAGGCTAATTGTCGCAGGGTTTCCGAATGGTGGTCGGCAGCCCGACTGTCAACACCAAAGCTGGCGTGGTCAAAGGCCTTGCTTATACCTGCCTTCAAACGGTATTGACCAGAGGCGCTGAGACGCCCGACTTTCCGACAAAACCATGCCCTGCTGGCATCATGGCGATTCATCATTTCCCATCGTGAGTTCACGCCTATACATTCTTTCCAGCTCTGTCATGTGTCGCTAACAAACATTTAGCTGCTGGGATGGAAAGAACGTCGACAGCCCCGACCATCAATCTCATATGTTCAGCACTACTAAGGGAGGTTTCCAAGAAGCCGGTCCTTGCCCCGCTTCTCACCCCGTTCGTATGCCTCAGTTGGCGTACGAAACAATGTGGGATACCTCGAAGTTCAACGATAAGTCTTTGTGGCCCACAGACGGATCTCAACCTTTCGTCGTGAGTATCACTTTCTGAGACTCTCCTCGTGGTTACAAGAGGTTATGCTGATGTCTCTTGAAGTGGAGCATGGGAGACAGCACTGGCTACGCGACTCATGGCGATTACGTCTTCGGCTGGAAGGGGGACTCGCTCCAGAAGGCCATGGACTCGTCCTGTATGTTCCAAGCTTGTGGAAACGGTAGACCACTTTTGAGTCAAAATGCTGCTGCTATCAACAAGTGCAAGGTCAAAAAGACCGTCACTGAAGATACCGAAGGATGTAGGTTCGCCACGATCTTGACCTGTGAGAGCGCTGTACTAACCACTGGTCTCTTAACAGGGCTCACTGAACTACCAGGTAGAGTTATGTAAATTCGAAATTGGCGTGTCTTGGTTGCGATGGTATAGTAATGGAAAGGAGTAGTGTTATGAAGTGAGTTGTAGGCTTGATAGTGGTTTCGTTTGTAATGCCAGAACGAAGCAGTAGATGACTTCCAAATTGATATCCTTGTTATATGATTGACGCAAACAAACAATATTTGACTCAACCAAAACTGACTATCAAGACATTCAATTTACGACTAGCTTCTAGAAGATACTTGGCGAAGTTACTACTCTTGACGCGAATGGTGGGGTAGCCTTGGCGATGGATAAGCGAGCTCTTGAAGAGGCATGTAAACAAATTCCCTGCTATTTGACGCCCCTCACGAAGCACTGCTTCGACTTTGATTCCTGCGAGGTAAATGCATAAATATCGATGTGCGTATCTTTTAACACCTTCTGCAGTCTTTATGCCCACATTATGGTTGTAAGTTCCGGCGCGGGAAATTAAGTAGGTAGAGAAACTCTCCTGCTCACTTTCGGCTTGACTTCCACAGAAACATCCGCAAGACCAGCACGTTGAAGGCTAAATTCAAGACTAAAAGCTATCAGTGCTGACTTTAAAGAGTTTCAAAGTCCTAGAAGCTTTCAAGGAGCATCCCGCAACGAGAGCAACCCAGCCGTATTGACCTTGGTAGCAAGTGAGTCTGTGAGGCCGATTCCCGGACGGTGCTGAAACAGGCTGCTAAGCGGCCATTTTGGAACCGATCAGTGCGAACCTCTTCGTGCCTCGCAGAGCTGCAATTCAGAGCCGATAATATCCGTGCGGTGTTACAAGGTTTAGACAGACATCAAGGAAAGTAATTACTCGGCAGCAGGCTATCATGCTGCTAGGAAATCCCGCACTGCTTCGTCCTTGATATCATTCTCTTGCTTTATATTTGGCGGAACGGTATCGGTGAATCTGAGGATCAGGTCATGGCTTTTGGGGAAATGAAGTCAGCCACATCTGGGATACTAGCTCGACTTCTGTAATAATGTGGTGAACACGAAGACCGAGATTTTATCAAGGATCAAATAGAAACCAAAAGCAGCGAGAAAAGCTCTTCCTTGATATACCCGATATAAGATAGACACAAGGTCAATCCAATTGTACTGATCAAGAAGGTAAGACGGGGTTCTATTTATCCGCAAAGCCACACGCGGAAGTGACTGAAATATTTGAACGCTCCGAGATGTGATGCACTCATTCCACTTGGGCTTGCTGCTCAATATCAAATTTTCACTATGCAAGCAAATACCATTGGTTCATTGGAAAGATAACAAGGAGCGCGTCGTGAGCACTTCACTTGTTATCATGAAGTACGAAAGTACCACAAAAGCAGAGATTTCACTACCCACATCTCGAATGTCAGATTCGGGCCTGTCCTCGTCCAAGCTCATCATTCATTTGTTGATTGGTCCGGTGCTTCCGGATACCACGGCTTCAGACATGATGATGCCTGTCGCATGAGACCGATCCACCCTGTAGCGTACAAGCTTTTGGGCGTTGGTGGCGCCGCACCCCGCCTTTTGACGGGACACCAGAACCACCGAGTCGGCCTATCGCCAAGCACGTACAGGGTTTCTATCAGCACTATATAGCACTAAATGGAACGATGTCGTAAGAAAATAGACATGCTGATATGTGCCAAGGATATCATTTGCCAACGACTTCGTAACCTTGCCTTCGAGAAGGAATGAAGACCCATAATGGAGTGTTCTATGACCGAATCAGTTAAACTGATGCATTGAGATCGACACTACAGCGTCACCTGAGATAACACTACGGCTCCAACTTCGATGATAACGGAAGGTCGTTAGTATCACGGATGACTGGATCCTGACAATTGATGGTTATGGAAGCTGGGGAGGTGGCCGAGGGCGCGGAATGGTACTCAAAAAGTGGATGATCGTTGCCAACCCGCCGAGGAAAGCCACTCGCAGCCATGTGGTTCAAAAGCTGCTTCTTCCCCCTTCCCAGAAGTCTTGTTCTGCTTGGTATTGCTTGAATTGCTACTTGGCACCAGACAAGCCCTTGAAGAGGCATCGATAGCCTTGTGACCGTACCTGCAGATCAGTTTCGCACCAGAGATCGTGGAACTAACCCCAACATGTCTGCACCACACGAAATGACGGATGCCGAGAAGGGCTTTGGGAATGGAAAGCAGAGCTCTGGCAGCAGTGACCACAATGCCCAAGATGCAGCCTTGGCTTCTGCTGGATTAGACGCACACAAAGCGCCGTGGAAGACTCGATTTATCGATAGCTTTAAGAGGGATCCGAATGCTACAGTGACGAAGACTCCGTTGGGAAATGTCAAAGGAGAATATGATCATGAAGCAGCCGCCCAAGCCACTGCCAACACTACACTTTCGAGAAAATTGAAAGGCAGACACATGCAAATGATTGCTATTGGTGGCTCGATCGGTATGTCTTGCCCTTGAAAGAATTTATCCAATCAATTCCGCAAATCCAGGAACAACATTTTGACGTGGGATGGCAGGTACTGGTCTCTTTGTTACCTCAGGCGCGGCCCTTTCCACTGGAGGTCCAGCATCACTGGTCATCGCTTTCGGAATTATTGGTATCATGATATTCTGCACTGTCCAGGCTCTTGGAGAGATGGCTGTCGTTTTCCCAGTTTCTGGATCTTTCTCAGCATACTCGACCCGTTTTCTTGACCCAGCCTGGGGATTTGCCATGGGTTGGAAGTAAGTACATCGCGTCTCGTTGAGATTAGAAGACTGTGCTGACATCAGCCAAAGCTATGCTGTGCAATGGCTGGTTGTGCTACCTCTCGAAATCGTGGCTGCATCCATTACGCTGCAATATTGGCCTGGAGCACAAGACACCAACGCCGCCGCATGGGTAACAATCTTTCTCGTGGTTATCATCGCCATCAACTTTTTTGGAGTCCGCGGATACGGAGAGGCTGAGTTTGTTTTCGCGATCATCAAGATCACCGCCGTCATTGGTTTCATCATCCTTGGAATCATTCTGAATTGTGGAGGAGGTCCCAACGGAGGATATATCGGAGGTCGCTATTGGGATTCCAACAGTGTTCCTGCAGACTACGCTGGATATACCAAGAACGGACAGCCAGCTGGTAGCATTGCTTCCGGAGCTTTCAACCATGGCTTCAAAGGTCTCTGTTCTGTGTTTGTCACTGCTGCATTTTCCTTCGCCGGAACTGAGCTTGTTGGTCTCGCTGCAGCAGAAGCTCAAAATCCACGGAAGGTCCTACCTACCGCCATCAAACAGGTTTTCTGGCGTATCGCTTTGTTCTATATGGTTGCTCTCACCATTGTCAGCTTGTTGGTTCCGTACGGAGATGCAAGACTTCTGGGCTCTGATGGTAGTGGAGCCAAGGCCTCTCCATTCGTCATCGCAATCAATAACGCGGGAATTTCTGGCCTTCCCAGCGTGATGAACGTAGTCATCCTCATCGCTGTTCTGTCTGTTGGTAACTCTTCAATTTATGGCTCCTCTCGTACCCTTTGCGCTCTGGCAGAACAAGGACAGGCCCCCAAGATATTCGCCTACATCGACCGTACCGGCCGTCCTTTAGTGGCCATCGGTGTTGCATCGGCGCTTGGTCTCCTCTGTTACGTTGTAGCAGGTGGAGCAGAAACTGCAAATACTGCTCTGAACTGGCTATATTCACTTTCTGGTCTCTCGTCGATTTTCACTTGGGGGTCCATTTGCCTAGCCCATATTCGATTCAGAGCAGCCTGGATAAAGCAAGGACACACTCTCGACGAGCTTGCATTCACATCGCAAGCTGGCGTAATTGGTTCTTGGATCGGCTTCATCCTCAATTGTTTGGTGCTGGTCGCCCAGTTCTGGACTGCTGTGTGGCCAGTTGGATATGCCAGCATGAGCTCCACCGCAATCGCGAAAAACTTCTTCTTGGCGTATTTGGCCGCTCCCGTCGTCATCCTATTCTATGTTCCGTACAAGATATATTACAGGACCCCGTTCATGCGAACTGCGATGATGGACTTGAAAACGGGCAGAAGGGAGCTGGATACCCCGTTGTTGATACAACAGGAGCGTGAAGAGCTTGCCAGGCTTCCGAGATGGAAAAGGATCTACAAGATCTTCTGCTAGAACTGCAAAGAGGAAGGATGCCATTTCTCTGCATGGTCAGCTGGTTTTTGTTGAAGCGTATTTGATAGTAGTAGAAAGTCCAAATAAGTAGGATTAGTTAAATGGGAGGAATGAGCTCATAAGAATCTTGCCCATGACATCTCTGTAAGCGTTCACACTTGTCGAATGGCGTGACTTGTAGGAAGGAGGGCAGGTATGACTCCTGAAACTCTACACTCAGGGGAGGTTTGATTAACAGTCTTCTTTCGAATCACAAAGGCTCATCGACCGACGCACCTTTCGAATCACGGATCCCATTGCCCGCCTATAAATTCTCTTCCCTCAACGCTTTTTACTTTCGAGAACATACACGGGGTAGTGAAGCGTAGCAAAGCGAATGCAAAGTTCTTATTTTCACCTCAATCACAAAAGTTCCCGCATTTAATACATTTTTGAGGGGTAGAAGCAGTCCATGGAACCAGAACAAAAAGAGGCCGCCAGCAGCGATGAAAGGAAAGAGCCGAAGTGAATTTCCTCAGGAATAAAGAGCATGAGACTTCGGATAGAGCTAGATACAAATACAAAAGCCGACGAGAACAACTCGTCTGGTTCAAGGTATCATTTCATTGGCTTCGAGCAAATTGAAAATGGTAATACAAATGAAGAAGAAATGCATGAAATGTCAACAATATAGCGTCTTTCCTGTCCAAAACTATTTCAAATCTATAATATTATTATTGGGTATCAAACAAAATCTTTTGTAGTAACTCGGCACGGCCAGCTCGGCCAGCCTCGCCCGCCGTGCTACAGTCCAGTCTCGTCTCGAGAACAAACAAAGATGTGCATGAGGAACGACGGAGTAATCAATATCGATGTGTTTAAAGTCTTGCTGCAATTGTAGGAGGCAAAATTGAAATGGTCCGGAATCGCGATAGTACTGACTGGGCGTTGAGGCACCGACTGCACGCACGGCGGGGTCGTCGTAATTCCACCTTCGAGAATTCAGCCACTTGCACAGGGCTCAGCATTGTCATGATCAGATGAAACATTGTACGTCAATCACCACGTGCTGTTCCAGAAGTGTTGCTCCTTCTCACTTTGCTGTCGTGATGCCATCCTTTACAACCCACATCTCACTACCCGGCAACTCCCAGTGCCCAGGATCTCTCCCCTCGATTTCAATTTGTCTGACTCTCTCCCTTAATTGAGCTCTGACCTGCATGATCGCCTTCCCCAGCAGATTTTCTCCCCAATTCCCCCTGTACCGCATCGCATGATCCTTCTTATACCCAATCCCCCACCTCCGATCCATCGAGCTCGCCTCGCAAATCATCCGATCTCCAGTCCCCAGCAGGAAATTTCTCCTTGCTTCATTCCTCGCAAACTTCCACCAGTTTCCCTCAAACGCAACTCGCTCGCAGGACTGCCTCCACATGAAATCAGTAAAGTCTTTGACGGCACGACCGTATTTCTTTTGCAGTGAAGGATCTTTTGTATCCATGATGAGGTTGCCCCAAATCTTGTCGTGGAAATATATTGCTTTGCAGAACATCATGAATTGCTCAGCGCAGTTGAACTCCATCTCTGTTGGTATTTGTTCGGAGGAGGAAGATGGTTGTTCAGAGATCGATGACGATTCGGCATATGCTGGATGTGCGGTGCGAAGCCAGGTGAGGGTTTCACGAGGGACGGTGAATCGTGTGGCTTCCCATTGACAGAAAATACTGTATGGTAGCTCCCTAGGCATGAAGAAGAACATTGGCATATTTACGTCTTCTATATCGGCTGCATTTTTGTCTGGTCGACCTGTAGTGGGTTTTCTTTGATGAGGCTTCATCGCGGTGGACTTTTCTGTGTTGGTAGGGAGATCAGATTTGTGTTCTTGAGCGTTCAATGTGGTTGTAATATTGGTGAGTGATTGTGAGATGTAAGTCTGACTGAGATATGTATTCTGTTTTATTGAAATTTCAAAGAGTCATCCGGCGAGTTACGATTGGAATAGTTGCCGCACGTAGGCTTCGTCGCGCCTCCCTAAAAAACTAGTGGACCAAACTTTCTCGACCCCTCGAATTGGATGAGCTTCATTTAGCTTGGAATATCGCAAAGTTACTAACAATTTGTGCAACTACGTTCCCGATGCCAATATTCACCTTTAAGCGAAGTCGTTCTGAGCCCCCTTAAAGATTCTGGACGCGGCAGTCAATCTCAATCACGTGACTATGTGGGAGTTTGTCAGTGGCTGCCTCTTCTTATTGAGGCCAAGAGAAAATGAACGAAAAGAAGAGGGATACCAAAGGTGCCCTGAAGCGAGTTGCGAGGATAGCAATGGAGCAAAAAGGCCACGATGGGCCTGACGGTGATCTGACAGAGAGAAGGATATAAATGCTGTATTCCGATGGCTAAAATCACATAAGTGATGCAAAAAGTGGAGGAAGTGATGGCAATATTTGATGCAATGCTACAGGAGCCGACGAGAGTAATAAAGGAAGCTCAGACCTTTGCCCAGGCGACTGTTGGTGTACTCAATCGTGGGCAGCCAATCTCGAAGGTCGGAGCTGTAGAAGTGAAGGATTTTGATGACCAGATCCATATTAGTGGGTTCATGATGAATTGAGCTACATAAAGAAGATAAGTAAAAATTACTTGCTGTTTGATGGCCGGAGAGGAGGTATCTGGATTTTGGCATTGGCTTGTCAGCTTTCGTCACGTGTTTGAAGGTCTAGGCTGCTCTTGCTTGTGAGATGAACTACTTTCCAAGCAATGTCGCCATTTGAATTCGAACTACAAGATGACGAGTGACAAATACTGTTGTCGGAACCAATATATGAGAGGCTTCGTTTAGCTTTCGGCAATACGATTTCGGGCATGCGGTACCTTATTGGTCCCTTAGTCTCCACATTTGTCTTGGTGTACTAACCGACAGCGAAACACCAATCCAGGCTCAAATGATACACAAATGCATCAGATGAATAGGTTAGAGCTTTCGATGTTACCCCATAGAATAAGCTTACCGATATCTGATTAGAAGGATTTCTATATCTCGGGAATCAAAACTCCACCCGCAGTTTCAAATCTGCTCGCTTGGCCGCTTATTTCAAATACCTTCAGGCGCTTTGCTAGACTCGGTCTAGCAGCGGGATCTAAAACGGAGATCGCTGATCACTGACGTTGAGTGTGGAGGGGTCGGACCGAGTACATAAGTACCCCTCATTTTACCACCAATTTCTTGTCTCAAGCTCTACTACAATTCCACTTGCTCAATTCATTCTATCCTTCACACAATCGAATACATTTCAAATCGCAAAAATGGTCAAAGTTGGAGATAGCATCCCGAGCATTCCCCTTGTCGAGGGAAAGCCAGATCAGACTGTTGATCTCTCCCAAGAGCTTGGATCTGGATCTGGAATTATCATCGGTGTACCAGCTGCCTTCAGTATGTTTACCATCGATTCGTTTCCTACTCTACGTTGCAATATGGCACCAGATAGAGTTCTTGTACCATTTGCTGACAATTTGCTAGGTCCAACCTGTTCCGATTCTCACATTCCTGGCTACATTTCCCACCCAAAGCTCAAGAGCGCCGGAAAGGTCTTCGTTATTTCTGTCAACGATGCATTCGTGTAAGTCACGCTATGACCTGTTTCCTCGAAGCAAACCTCGATACTAATTACAAACAGCATGAACGCCTGGGGAAAGTCTCTCGATAAGGATGGCTCTTCTGGTATCCGATTCCTTGGTGACCCGGCCGGCAAGTTCACCAGAGCCCTCGACCTCGAATTCGAAGCCGCTGCTTTCCTTGGAACAAACAGAAGCAAGAGATACGCTATTGTGGTTGAGGATGGAAAGGTCAAGAGCATCAACGTCGAGCCGGATAACATTGGAACCGAGGTCTCGACTGCTGAGAAGGTTTTGGGTTAGAGGCATAAATGTGGTCGGATGAATAATGAATAAATATTATGATCTCCCGAAAACCCCTTCAAGCTCAGTATAATTTTGAAATGTTCTATTTGTATTTGCATTGCGGGGGCTGTTTCAAGTGTACCAAGCACCATTCATACAGCATACTTAGATGGTTAGACCGCTCGCTGGGCCCTAATTGGGCCTTAACTGCGTCACGAATTTCCAGGTTCTATCTGACTTTGCTCGAGATGTCTCAATTGTATGCTATGTCTTTTCAAGCTTGCGAAGCCCACTTTCCTTCTTGTCTGGCAAAATTTGGGAATTTTTATGTCTACCACCGCAGCATTCTTGGCTCACTCTCTCATGATCCGCCTGAATTCCCCATTAATGTGGTTCCCAACATTCTCAACCAGTCCACGAGATCTATATTCCTCCAGTAATTTCAGAGACGCAGCAGAGCCACTCTCACAATCCGAGCCCACAGAATAAACACCGCTTCCCACCTCCCCATTCGAGCCCTTGGCAACAGTCGTTTGAGATTTCACATTCACACCATCAGCACCTTTCCCACCCTCCTTTGGCGCATACCTGGCACTAGTCGCCAAAAACAAATGTCTCTCACCACACTCCTCCAGCGGGATACAAACATACCACCCAAACAGAAGGATCCAGACACGTAGAATCACACCAAGGATTCCAAGATCGTGATCCATCAATGGCGTCTTGACTGTACCTGGATAATCATGGATGAAGCTGACCTCTGGAGCAGTCTTCGCGAGTGTTTCCATGCTGAGTGTGATAACCGAGATAGAATGCGCGCGCATTTTGATCAGAGAAAGATGTCGAGCTGGGTAGTCGTCAGGATATATTTGCCCTTCGCGACCACCGCCTGCGACTGTGATGATGCGACGGAGTGAGGAAGCTGTTTTGATAATGGGTAGCAGATTCTGGACGAAGCGGGCGCGAGAATATATCATCAATGCTGAGAGCAAGACTAATCCTTCGGAAGTTTCTGGTGGTTTGAGTCAATATTGGCTTTTTTGGAAACAGGGTCAGGAAAGTTTTCTGACCTGCGCCATCAATACTGGGAAATCCTGCACTCATAAACAGCAGATTGACGGCTTTCTCTTTTGATTTGATCTCGTCGCAGACTTTGTCGGCATTTCTCATCAAGCTCACGTCTGCTTTGATGAAGATGTACTCTCCTTCAGGATTGAGTATCCTGCATTCCGCGATAATGCGTTCTGCGGCATTTTGAGACCGGCCGACGATATATGCGCGAGGGTGACGAGTGTATTCTGCGAACTTCTTGAGGGTTATTTCGCCGATGCCACTGGTACCTCCCACAAATACAGCGACAAGAGGTGGGAAAGTCGTTGCGATTTGGGAGTTGGAGGTTTGGATGTCTGTGAGATACACCATATTGTTAAAGTGAGTAACTCGGCAACATCAGCTGGAAAACAACAAGCGAAAATATACAGAGGGACAGAGTTGAATTGATGAAAAGATATGACATGGAATCGTAGTTGGTTTTATGGACGTACCCCTGTGCCTGTTGGGCGGTCGGCTTTCGATGTCGTGAGTGGACCGGCGTTCGCTCGCTTGGATGCACGTAGGCTCGGCGTTCACAACAGGCCACATGCTCGCCGCGTGAATGCAGTTAGTCTTTGCGACTCTTTGTTCAATATCTTGGTCATCATATTTTCTTGCACGTGGGAGAATTTAAATTCGATGTCAGTACCACAGACTGAGTATCGAGACGGTAGCTCAGTTGCGAACCTCAAGTTTTCTATTCGGCCTTCATATGGCGGCGAATTACTCGAGCAAGAACTCGTACTTCCACTCCTCCTCCGGCACATCACGATACTTGATACTTGTAGGATGCTTCGCCCTTGCCGGCAGCACCTTCTTGATATACAGATCTCCCACATTGAAATCCTCGAACTTCTTATTTTCCTTCTCATCAACCAACACGCTGACTTGGGCGTCTGGATCCATTGTCAGGAAGAACGGTAGCGAGTATCGCTCATCTCCAGTTTTGTTGCGAACTCTATGCACAGCTGCGAGGAATTTTCCGTTCGTTTGTCGTTCGAGATATTGTCCTACATTGCAGACTAGTGTGTTTGGGATGGCAGGGACTTGAATCCATTGTCCGGTTGGACTGAGGACTTCGAGGGCGTCGAGCGTGGGTGTTTGGAGAACTAGAGTCAGATCTAGGCCCGAGTTAGCAATTTACTTAGATCTACAAAGTGAGGAAATCTCACATGAGAAGTCGGCATGCGCTCCAAGTCCGATATTGAGCTCATCTTTCTCCTTGTCTTCTGGAGGCACTGGTGGGTAATGCAAGGCTCTCATCCCCGTGATAGGGAATTTGAAGAAGTCTTCCAAAAACTTATCCTCGTCGAGCTTGAGACTGAGCGCAAGCAGTCGAACCAGTTTCAGAGATACAGGAAGGACCTCGTTGTAATAACTATACAATCCTTCGCGATACCATGGTGCTGAGCTCGGCCAGATATTTTGAGGCCGCTTCAGGTTTTGGGGTGGGGCTTTGCCCGTCTTCTCTGTGTACTTCTGTTCTGGCTCCAAGGGACAGTCTCCAATGGTATACGATTCTTTGAAGTCTAAAAGTACTCAGCATAGCCCGAGAAAAACCTCGAGCAGCGATCACATACCCTGCTTAGTTTTGGGATCCATCTTCGTTTCTCCCATGGGCTCATAACCTCGAATCGCTGGATTCTTCTGTACATGCGCGGCCATCTTACTGTCAAGGTTCAAAGCGAAGAATCTCTTCAAGACATCAAAAGTCTCCGCGAGAAGCTCTTCTGTCATGCCATGGCCTTTCAGGTAGAAGAACCCGCAGCTTACACATGCGTCATAAAGCTCCTGAGCAAGAGCATTTCGAATTGATGAATCGGGACTGTCGATGTTGGTGATATCAATGGTTGGGATGGTGGTTATTTGGGTGGTGGACTTGATGACTTTACGATAGGTGGGGGTTGAGCCCGAGTGGAAGAAGACATAGTCGTCGCTTTGGGTCTGAAAAATTGTCAGTCGCGTGTCGATGTAAACAATTGATTAACCGAGCCATTAAAACATTTCGGGAGAAACTCACTTTGTCAGTAGGAAGCCCTTGACTGGGCGGGAGGACTTCAGTCATCTTGTTTACTCGAGATGCACGTTATGCATTCAATTTTAATGTAAATGATTTATGATAGCGGAATAACTTCGCGGTGTCGAAGTTGAGCGTCGGGTTCACAAATAGGCGGGGTAGCGTGGTCAAAAGTGGGAGAAATTCCAAGACAAAGATGGACCTAGCACAGATTAAAGTCGGCCGATCAATCGTCGAACTCGGAAATACCAGCCCGTGATAAGAGTATCTTGGCTTCTCCTCATGCTAATTTGACAGTGGGATATTGAAGTGAAGAGATTGGAGGAACACGAAGCTCGCTCGGCTGGAACGTCGCGATGGATCCTTCCGCTACGGCAAACGCGACTAAGATCGCGATAACACTTCTTTATATCTTGGAATCTAGATACCAGTGGATCTGGTTCTCGGACTCGCCCGACTAGCTGATCGTCGGTTCATAAAGACTTCATCGCCTGACACATTTGGAAGGTGTCTGTTCATTTCTCCTGACACGATTTCCAACTACCAAGAAACCAACGATGGGGCTCATCAACACCATTTTCGCCTCTTCATACGGCGCAGACCGACCCCCATTCTTCTTCTGGTTTCCCAAAGGCACTCCGAAATCTGAGAAGAAACTCCTCTGCAAGATCGACTTCTTCATTCTCACATACGGATGTCTTGCATACTTCACAAAATGGCTCGACCAAGCAAATCTCAGCAATGCGTATGTCTCGGGCATGAAAGAAGACCTGCAGATGTATGGGACGGAATTCAACTTGGCCGTGACTTGCTTCCAGGTTGGCACGATTCTCGGAGGTATTCCGAGTAATTTGATGCTCACTTGGGTTAAACCCCGCTACTGGTTACCCGGATGTGAATTGGCTTGGGCCATCCTGACAATTTTCACATACAAAGTCACAAGCTACAACCAAGTGAGTTCGAGTTTGCAAGATCATCACTTTAGACTTCGAGAAGAGAACTGACAGCTTCTGAAGCTCTACCCAATTCGCTTCTTCATCGGCTTTCTCGAAGGATCTTCCTTCGTCGGAATTCAGTATGTCCTCGGATCCTGGTACAAGCGAACAGAACTCGGAAAGCGGACCGCCATCTTCTCCTGCTCGGCCTATGTCGGGACCATGGTCAGCGGATATCTCCAAAGCGCTGTTTTGAAAGGATTGAATGGCACCCATGGAATTGCTGCTTGGAGATGGGTGTTCATCATCGATGGAGTCATCACCGTCATCGTCGCTCTTTATGGACTGTTCTTCTTTCCTGATACCCCGGAACAAACAACTGCATTCTACTTCACGGAAGAAGATAAATTGCGCGCAAAGGAGAGACTCAAGGAGGATGGTAGAGAACCCAAGGGAGACTTTTCATGGAGCATGTTCCCCAGAGTCATCAAGACTTGGCAACTTTATGTGCTTACCATCTTGTGGATGTAAGTTGATGCCCTGAGTATTTTTTTGGGCAATCATTGACGTAGAACTAGGTTCTGGAATACAACAGTTGGGAAGGTCGCGAACACAGTGGTAAGTGATACACATGCCATCCATCCATCCGTCGAGCCCCACCTAACAGTTGGTAGATGCAACTCTGGATGAAGTCCGACAAAGTGCACAACTGGACCATCTACCAAGTCAATAACGTACCGACGGCCATTAACGGTTGGAATATCGTCATGATCCTCGTGGCCAATGTTTATGTTGACGCAACTGGAAGGCGAATGATAGTGGTGCTCATCAATTTGGTGCGCCTCGCCTGTCAACTCATCCAGCGTCTATCTGCTAACTTTGGTCCTAGGCAATGCTCATATTCGGCACAGTCTGCCTGATAGCATGGAATATCCCACTCGGCCTGCGGATTGTCTCCTACCTATTCGCAGGTACAGACGGACCTCTCAGTCCGATCTACATGTCATGGGCCAACATCCTGTGCTCGAACGACTCACAGCTTCGAGCTTTGACAATTGCAATCATGAACTCTTGTGGTGCTGCACTCACGACTATTATCCAGCAGTTCTTGTACCCAGTCACGGATGCGCCGAAGTACAAGAAGGGTTTCCCGGCAAGTCTTGGCTTCATTGGTGGGATGTGTATCTGGGTATTTGTTGTTCGAGGGTTCGAGTTGAGAGCACTGAAGAAACCGGTCATCGATGCAGAGCAGGATAGAGATTCGGAGAGTGCTGAAGAAGTCGTGGTCAAGGGATCTGGTATTGATGTTACGGTTGCGCCGAAGATGTGAATTCACGATAAATGAAGAAGCTCAAATATGGGGAGTCTGACGAGAAGATGTTATAGCTTAAGGTTGATAGCAATCAAAGCTATTCAGTTGTGTGCATAGCCTTGACTCTCAATTCTACCCACTCCTTGCACGAAATGGGCTCATATTTCCTCGGATGTTCCTCGTCCACGCAACTGTCCAAGACCCCACACGTCTCATTCAAGTTGAATCCGAAAAACATCGGCATCGAAATCCTCTCTTTCCCGCTCAAATTCCTCGCGCGATGTACCGTACTGATATATCGATCATTCGTAATTCTCTGTAGATAATCGCCAATGTTGACAACGAACGTGCCTTCAATAGGTGCAGCGTTGATCCATTCTCCGTCGCGATTGAGAACTTGCAAGCCACCATTTGAATCTTGCCAGAGTATGGTGAAGAGCTGAAAGTCGGTGTGAGAGCCGATACTGACTTGTTCCTCTGAATCTGATGACGAAGGTGGGATTGAGGGGTAATAATTCAAACCGACACCGGCGTCCGGGTAAGTGATCTTGGAATCGAGATCTGTTTCTGGGAGAGAAAGTGCAAGGGCGAAAGAACGGGTAAGCTGTCTTGCGAGACCAAGAGTTGATCTCCAGTAGTTGATGATATCTTTCTTGAGATTGGGAAGGTTTGTCGTGTTCTCCCAGCAAAACTCGTTCGTCACAAGCGATTCCCGAGTCTCGGCTGGAATCGATTCGAGGTTCCCAACGACAGCTGGATCGTATATTGGATTGTATCTGAATGAGAACGTCTCTCGCACATCGATTGACTCGGCCTCGTTAATGCGTTGTGTCTTTGGAGGTTTCCATCCATTCAGACAAGGTGATAATTCCGCATTGACTTTCTGCTTGATCTCATCCGGCTGTCTGAAGAACTCGAGTGATGACTCGTAAGCTGCTTTCATGACTGAGCCATCGATACCATGGTTCTTGACGTAGAAGAATCCATTGTTCGTTGCTGCATTGTGGATTTGAGCTGCAACGGACTTTCGGTCATTAAGGGAAGTGCTGTAGATGCCTGAAATATCGATAAGGGGAATCTCGTCTGGTCGAGCATCTCGCAGAGGAGCGATCTTTATTTTCCGATAAACCGGTCCATTGGCTGAACTGAGTCGAAGCAGACTGTACTCCTCCGACTTTGACGTTGTCGTTGATGTAGTCGCCATTCTGAGTTGCGTTCGTGATGTTGGCTGGAAGAGGCTTTCTCGGATGGTGGTTGAGAGGTGGACTCGACTCACACCAATGATCAGGTATCGTGTTTGATCGATCGCTGGAGTAGGCTTGTGGACCAATTAAGAAAGAGATAGTTGGAAGCAGCGATGTGCATGCGCTCAAGAATGGGGTGTACGGAGACAAGAATTGCGGGCCACGTGATCATTGTCTGGCATTATCGAAATTCTCCAGTGAGCTTCTCAAGGGTGGTCGGGTGTTGGAGGATTTAGAAGTCCTGCACTTAAACTTACCAAGTCGTAAATTTGCACAGCACCCTTGGTCAATTAGAGGGATCTGTTCCATGTCGCAGCAACTTCCGGGGAGATGGAAGCAAACATCTACAATCTCCCTTATTAAGCGAGGTCAATTCTCCTGAATGCGTTCAGCTAACACTTTTCATTCGTGCTAGTACTAGTGAAATGGACTCGCTGGGTTTGGTGATCTGGAATCGAACACATACTGTTCTGTGGTTGATCCCCAACAAGTAAATTCGCTAACATCAGTAAATTAGCTTCTGGAACAGGACCTAGATGTGGCAATGACGATAACTATTTCAATCCTCAGTATGTTTGCTTCTCATTGATGTTAAGACGAAATCCGGAATGAGTCAAAGCAAGTCGAGTCTCATATTTGCTCCTAAGCATCGAGTGATGCTGTCGAGCGTATATACGTATTGTCGGCACTTGCTTACCCGTCATGCTTGTCTCGGCCGGCTATCTAGAGCTAAGCTGGCTGCGGGTTCGGGGTGCCATGTTGTGACAGCCTGGTATCTCTCACGCTACTATTATTTTGTGTATTATTCTCACAAATCTGGATGTGATGAGGCTGACTTGCAGATTACATAGCTACATCAATGGCATCATATCTGGTTACTTTAAATCCCTATGACTATGACAGATTCATCGAAACAAGGGCCGTTCGCCTCGACGAGCGCGCCATGAGTTAGTCGAGCGCAGTAGATCCGTACATCCTGCGATGACCCAGCCCCAAGACATAATGAATTCTTCCGTTACCTCCCAACCTGTGGGATCCCAAGGGTCGCGCCAGACGAGCAAGCTCGGATTGTTCTCAGGAGCCTGACCGCGCATGGCATGGCACAGCTCCTCCTCATCAAAAGATTCTACATCTTTGCAAAATATGTTGTCGCGCATTCTAGGCATAGGCAATAGATCGATCCATGGATGATGAGGTGTTATATGTTGTAGTTCGGTTGGTTGAAGTGCAGTGGGAAGCTTCGAAACACTTGCAAGTGCAGGACTAGGCCCCTCTGAGAATGGGCCAAGGAACGTATTGAATGGTGACAGGGCTTCATCATCCATTTCCTCATCAGAGAGCCCTAGTACCTCCATATTTGCAAACAAAGCCTTTATGAAGTGGAATTGCGATAGGCTTGGAAGAATGTCGAGTGCCCCAATATGTGATATATAACTGCGAGTTGCGAATGCTTCGAAGCGTTCCATAAACAATCGATTACCCTCCCAGCCGGGTTCGAGGATTCTGACGAGATTGATGACTCGTATAGTGGCTTCGGATATATCGGCTTCATTGGTCTCATGAAATTGTTCTGCCAGGCCTGGCAGCCATAGGGGGCGGGCCGACGCAGGCACAAGGTGCGTATTAGTAGCAGTGGTCCCCTCGCGCTTGTCATTCTGAGGTCCCCCCCGCCTCCTCGCTCCTGTTGTATAATTAGTCCTGATTGAGCCGTCGAATCGATCTTCTTACGGAATGTACGCTGATTACGACGATTTTGTATTCTCCTCCTCTCTTGACTATCTGACACTCCCAGCCAATCGTCCTTGTCCTTGATCCAAGTCGCGCTGTACAAAGAACGATTGCTTCCACTCATTGAATAAGCTGCGTAACGTCAAGCGGGTAATGGTACTGGTTGTTTTCAAAGCAATGATTTTGAAGGAGACAAGAATAATGTGCGTTGATGACAGCTGCATAAGTACCCCAACACTGACGACGTTAGAGCTCCGGCAGTACTGCGGGAAGTTCTGGCGCGGATTGTGGGGTATGTTAGGATAGTGCATGCAGGTGTCATCAACCTGCATACGCTAGCTCTCAACCTTATCACTAAAGCCTGTCGCCTCGTCACAACCAGGGTCTTGGAATGCAGGACTACTGGTTTCCCGATGCACGCAATTATTCGCATACGAAAGAAACGAAACTCGGGAGACCAAAACAAGATACCCTTCTACTTTACGATAACAATATCGATTTGACATGTAGAATTACAAAAGAAAGCAAGAATACTTAGGAGAGACTTCTCATCAAATTTTCCCAAAGCAAGTACTGAAGTCGGTACGCCATAGGTACGATGAGCGTCGGATACGGCACGATCAAAATTGGCTGCAACATGGGAGTAAGCTGGACATAAGAACATAAGCCATCATACCTCCGACCGGTGCAGTAACTGCTTCCACTGGCAAGTATTTCACGCGCTTCACCGACCAGTTAATTCGTCATTTTTATCTGAAAGCCCTAAGGAGTGCATCAAAAGTGGGGCACTACCAGTAATTCCATGTTCAAAGGTCATGCACTTGCATCAGCGTCGAAGAAACTCGGGATGTGGATACCATCTACGCAGACTCTATTCTAGACTAAGTTCATGTCATCCCTCGTTACCACTGACGTAGCTGGACTTCAGAAGAATATAACAATGGAGTGTCCGCCGCTATAGATAACAAATGATTGTCACAGCCTGCAAACGGAATATTGTCAAACTTTTACATACACGGCCCCTCCAAGCAAAGATGACGAAAACACTGCCATTTGGTGACATCGAAGTTCCGGTCCCCGGCTTTGGTGCCATGGGTCTGAGTTCTGCCATGGGCTCTAACTTGAATTATGAGCAATCTGAGCCTGTGTTCAAGAAGGCGGTCGAGCTCGGCTGTACTTTCTGGGACACTGCAGTGAGTCGCTTGGTTTTCTATGAGACTAAATGGAGACACTGACTCTATATTCTGAACTAGGTGGCTTACGGAGCAGGCGCCAATGAAAAGTTGATCGGGGAATTCGTCAAGAAGCATAATGTTCGGGACAAAATCCTTGGTAATCACTTCGGAAATCTTATCATATGACAGCTGACAGTCGACGTTGTGCAGTTGCGTCCAAATGTGGATTCGAGGTCTTCGGCGAAGGTCGCAAAGTCAGCAACTCGGCGGCACATATCAAGGAGTACATTGAGGGAACAATCGACAGACTTGGATTCACTCCCGACCTGTACTATTTGCACAGAATCGACCCTAGTGAGTTGCCTATTGCCGAAAGGCTTCATCCATGGTTGCGTTGATGTTGATGTTTATCTCAGACACTCCGTTGGAGGAATCCATTGGCGCTCTCGATGAGATTCGCCGCGCGGGCAAAACAAAGTATATTGGACTCTCCGAATGTTCTGCAGCCACCTTGCGGAAAGCAAACTCAAGTACGTTTCTCGAAGATCCCATCTGCCATCAAATTCTAAGAAGTGCTATAGTTGCAAAGATCGACGCTATTCAAGCCGAATACTCGGCCTTCGAGACGCTGCATGAAACGAACGGACTCATCGACACCGCTAAAGAACTAGGGGTGGCATTCGTAGCTTTCAGCCCTCTTGGTCATGGCTGGCTCGTCGATGATTTCAAGTACAAATCGCCTGACGATTTCGCACCTGATGACTTCCGCCGCACTGGTACGTGTACAACGAAACACTCAAACACCTTTTCTCTCGCTAACATCAGACATAGTGCCCAAGTTCCAAGGAGAGAATTTCTACAAGAATAAAGCCATCGTGGATGAGATTAAAAAGCTAGCCACGAGGAAGGGCTGCACGGTTGCGCAAATCGCACTTGCGTGGGTCGCCGCCCAGGGTTTGATTACTATCCCTGGAACGACGAGGGCAGGACGGCTAGAGGAGAATTGGGGGTCTCGCAATGTGGTCCTGACAGACGAGGAGGAGACGCAGATGCGAAAGATTGTGGATGATGCCAAGCCTACTGGGGAGAGATTCTCTTCCATACATCAGTCTATGGTAGGCCATTAGCACGATCACTTACGAGGAGCGAGACTTTTTGATATATAATTTCTAGCGTTAGGTAGTGAAAGTAGGGCCCAAGATGCAATATGTCAGCATATAATTCTAGTCTGGGGCGACTTCATATGTATGAAATAGGAAGGCTGAGCAACCCATGCGACAGATTTGTGTTAGGGCGCTTGTTCGGTCGCAGCAAAGGTTGTCCGTCGGGCTATCCCTTCGGTACTGTAAGGAAATCCATCATACTTCCGGCTATCCTGACAGCTGGTGATTGGGACTGGGCGACTGGGCGATCATGCCAGCATATCCGATCCTGAACGTCGGTAACCGCACTGCTGGAGCACCAATGGCGTTGCATTCATCTGCTTGGCCGCAACTGGGTCGCGAGGTAGAGCCTGATTGCTCAGCTGCGAATTAGGCCTTCCTAGTATCTTGAATTGGACCGGTGCGTGACTTAACTCTGATGCTATTTTATTGCTAAACATCTTTGACTTCTATGGAGAAAGCGGCCATATCGAGTGATAACTGCGCCTTTTTAAGACTTTCAAAATCAGGGAGCTCTGGAACAGGTACTCTTTGGGTTGAATCTCCTCCACGAAGCAAACGTGATTCATATGGACCCTAGCCGCGCGAACAAATAGCAGTTCTTTGACTAACGAACAATGAGGCTGAGCTCATACGAGATTCTAACCTCATTCCAACCTAAACCATCATCGTCACCATCGATACTCACATCATCACCCATTCATCATGGCCTCCCAAGAATCCTTATACCAACCGCTCGACAAAGACTCAAGGACTATCCGTCTACTCCGCATCCTGCCTGAACCACACCCTTTCGACGGCAGGCTACAATGCAGCCTTATCACAGTGTGCCTAAATCAGGCTGTCCAATATCATGCTCTCTACTACACTTGGGGAGAACCAGACTCTTTTGGTTTCAATATCTGGATCAATGAGAATCTGGTTCCAGTCCGACAAAATCTTCTGTGTGCATTGCGAGTACTGCGGGTCAATAATGTCGATGTAAACGAGACCGAGCTCGCTGAGAATTGCGATGGCGGCTCTACGCCTAGCGAATTTCACCTATGGGTGGATGCACTGTGTACAAATCAGAACGACGACATGGAAAGGGAGCATCAGGTGGCTATGATGGGCGATGTTTATTGAAATGCATACGAGGTGATCGCTTGGCTTGGAACGCCTGACTTGACAGAACTGTCAGATCAGGCCCTTGATTTCAACTTCGAGCCACCAGGCATTATTGATGTCCCAGCGTTTGAGCTGGTCATTTCCGCGATCAATGTCTACGAGTCTACAGCCGAAGAAAAGACCGACTCGGACCAGAAAGTGGAAGCAAAGAGACGCGTGCTAAGAAATTTCCTCTGGGAACGTTTGACAACTTTGAAAAGCTTTCGGAACTGTGTAAATTTGGGTACTGGAGTCGACTGTGGATCATACAGGAGCTCTGTCTGGCACGCCGCGTCACGATTCTCTATGGTAGGAAAAGTCTGTATTGGTCGGCACTTAGTGCTTCAAACAAAGCATTGGAACCTTCGATATCGGATCAATCATACCATTACTTACATTCAAGTAGACCAGGGGATTTAAGACTCAGTAGATATTGGACAGCAATATCCGAGATCTTAGACAGTAAGCCATGAACTGTACGGCGACTTCTAGATGTAGGCACTGCGCAATGGGGCCCCTTTCTCGCGGAGCCGACAATAAATGGAGATGCTGGCAATTTTGCAGGCACCGTCCTCGAATACGCTTTGGTGTCATCTCAAAACTCGATCAGTCGTGACAGAAGAGATAAGATATATGGAATTCTGGGATTGGGTTGTGACGTGGGTACTGGTGACATTGCCGTGGACTATTCAATCAGTCTGTTTGCATTGTACAGTAACACCATGTCTATCTTTACGAAGGAACTGTTCGAATCACCATCTTCGACAGAGGCTGAAGAATGTCACGAGTATGGAAATTTCAGTCATCTTATACAGAATGCTCTCCTAGGGCCGGATCTTGTTGTGTCGGGACAAGCAGAGATGAGATCTGGACGCGTGAAATGTGATCAAGCTTCTCTTCCACCATTCGTGCTGCCCGTTTTTGCTGAGAGCGAAGTTGTCAGCGTATGGGGAAAGGGCAGAAATCCTCCAGAATACCTTCGGACGCCTATAGAATGGTTCTTGGAGACTCGGAGCAGGTCAAGAAACGATTGTCGTGAAGCGGAGGCCGTAGCGAACGATGTGCTAATTCAAGAAGCATGGGAAGCCGACGAACACGTACTTCATTCATTGTTGGCTGGGGAAGAATTCTGTGATCGGCCAGGATCATTCGGTCTGACGTTCTTCGAAACAGATCGAAAGCGAAGTGGGGTTGGTTCTAAATGTATTCGTTCTGGAGATATCTTGTGGGTATTCCCTTCTCATTCGCCACTCTTGGCAATCATCAGGGAGTGTGACGGCGCCTTCAAAATTGTCGGAAGGGCTTGTTTCTTTGATTCCCTAGGCGCATATCGGAAGGTGGATCATATACATCAAACGGAAGGCTCAGAGCACAGCATCAATTTGAATTTAAGCAGAGCTGAGTTACAGGTGCTTACTTGCCCCCTCATTTGTAAGAAAGCTCGACGGTCAGGCAGTTGGAAAGGGTCTACTATTGTATATTGAAATATAGTCAGGTTTGATTTGAGAGGATTGGGCAGCTGGATGACCGCCCTTAAAACAATATTTCGGCATCAGATCTGGGAAAGTAGAGGCAGAAAAGACCATTTGTAACATCGAGAGTAGGGCACAGAATGCGAAAGAGCAAAGCCATTGCTTGCTGCAATCAGGAATCAAAGACACAGGATGCAGGGATAGAACATCAGAGTGATGGTAAGGTAATGACATGCTAAACTAGTCTGAACGTCTGGACAGAGTTCATATCCTCGCCTTCGGTCGCCACTTAGCATAGGGGTGCTCTGCACCACCAGGAATCAAATGATCCACAGCTCCTGTATTAAGCATGCCAGGATGCACCTGACTCAAATCATTGACACCCATCATCCTCATCGTTGTCTCTAACTCATCCTTCAAAACTATTGCTTCTGTCAAGACAACACTTCATACGAAGAAAGGGAAAAGACTTACTCTCAACATACTTCTCCACACCCTCACTCCCATAATTAAGCGCATACAAGAATCCTCTACCAATACCCACACTCTTCGCACCAAGACATAATGCTTTGAAAATATCGGTACCCCGCATAACCCCGCCATCAACAAATACTTCCAATTTATCGAAGATCTCCGGGCAATTCTTCTGCAGCTCCAAAAGCAGCAATATCGGCGCAGGCGCCGTATCCAAACTCCTCCCACCATGATTACTGAGCAACACACCCTCAATACCAACGTCGGCCGCCCTCTTCACATCCATGAAAGTCTGCACACCCTTCAACACAATCGGCAGACTCGTCGATTTCCTCAACCAAGGAATATCATCCCACGATAACGACGCATCGATATACGAGCCCATAATTCTCCCCAGCGCGCCACCCTTTGCATCATTCTTCGCCTTCGCACCACTCATAGGCGTCGAAAGACTCTCATCAGCCTTAACTCTCTCATCCGCCTCTCTCTTCCCCGGAACCGGCGCATCAACCGTAACAAAAATCGCCTTAACGCCCAAGCGCTCCACGTCTTTCAACAACTTCTCGCTCTTTTCCCTCTGCTTATCAACATACAACTGGAAGAAGATCGGCAATTGGCTATCTCCATCAAATTTTCCATATTGTCCTTCGCCACTGACAGATTCGAATATCTCATTTATAGGGAATGATGCGTTCGTGGATATGCATTGTGGGATACCGATGTTCTTGCAGCCGCGAGCTATTCCTTTTTCACCTGAGGGATGAACCATCTTTGCCATTGCAGCGGGAGAACAGAATATAGGTACGCTCACGTCTTGACCTAGCATACGGGTACTTGTATCCACGTCCTTCACGTTGACTAGTATCCGTGGCCGGAGCCCGATGTCTGCGTATGCGGAGTTGTTCCTTGCTTTCGTGTTTAGGTCTGTAGCCGCCGATGAGTAGAAGGCCCATGTCTTCGGCGTGAGTGTCTTGCGTGCCACGGACACGAAGTCGTGCGTGGATATCAGTGTGTCAAGAGGTGGTTTCGAGTCAGGAGAGAAAGAGGTCGTTGCCGAAGGAGGGGGTTTGGCCCAGGTGTCTGTTATGGACGAGCTGTCGAGTGTGCCGACGTGTTTCGAGGAATCGAGAGAGCTTTTAATGAGGGATGGGACATGGACTTCGTTGTATGCGGTTGAGGCATCGCGGCCTGCGTAGCGGTGGATTACTGTTTATGGTCAGTAGTGTATTGGAGAAGTTAGGAAGGACACAAACTCGCTGCGCCACCAGGATGCTCGGGGGCGAATTCTGTCAGGTCGTAGACATTGTCGTCGACTACTACCCAGAGATCTTCGGGAATATTGTGTTTGGATATCTCTTGGACTGATATACTTTCTGGCATTGCGATTGTGGTGGAGTCTCGTCGGTTTGATGTGGATAGGGGTAACTAGAAGTCAATTGAATAGAGAAAGGAATCCTGGTCTATTGTAAGAGGGTCAGAAGACGTAAGAGGAAGAGAAATTTATTATCTTATGTACATATAGAAAATACCTAGGACCGGCTTTGTGTCCGGAGGGGAAACCGGACTTGATGTTGGAGATCATCATACATATTGGTTCCGGGGTAATGGAGAGCGAGATCTCGGCAAACCTGCCGGTGCTCCACAGCAGTCAACGTCTTAGTCAGCAAAGGAGGTCAGCTTTTCAAAGATTTGGATGACAATGAGACGACTTCCTTCTCAAATGCTACTTTTATTGTACCGACAGAGGCAGATCCGAGATTATCTTCGTCCTCACAGGTTTGTATTCTCTTTCCGGTGCCAGTGGAGAGTTCTTTTCCAAAAAAAAGTATTGCTCTAGACATGCCGAGGCACTTGCAATGGTGGCGTCAACCCTGCGAAGTTGTGCAGCAGCTCGAATTGGCTTTCCTCCCCCTGAATAAACTTTCAAATCTTGGTATATCATCTACTGCCAGCACAAAGAAGGCAGCTATCCGAAATTACCGGTTGATTGAAGAAGCAGACAGCCATCTCCGTTGTCTTCTTGACCATCACCACAGTTTTGTTTTCAAAATGGTCAATCCAAGATGGGTACTCAAACTGATTTCGAGAGCTGCCATCGTCGGTGTAGTCTTCATTGCTGTTCTATATCAGTTTGTTTTCAAGTCCATTATATTTGACGCTCTAGGATATGGGCGTAAAGTCCAGTCTATCAAGGACTTCAATAATCTCCAGTGCGAAAAGATCGATGAGTTAGGTCTGGAAGGATGCGAAGATATGTGGTTGCATGAGAAGACAGGATATCTATATATGGCCTGCTCAGAGTCTCAGAGTCGTGTAGACTGGCTTCCAGCGTTTGTCTTGCCTATTCCATCATACCCAGTTGGATGAATTTGACAAGTGCTACAGTGTAGGCCATCTCAATGCAACCGGACGAGGCTTGACAGACCGTATCGCCGTTCTCGACACTCGAGGACCAGGCCGTCTAGCATCTCGTATCAAATGGCTGTCGATTGAAAATTTCTCAGGCATAAATGGCGATGGAACGTTGAATCTTCACGGGTTCGACATCCGAGCCGACAAGCATACCGACATTCTCCGCATCCTTCTCATCAACCATCGTCCTCCATTCGACCCAGTTACAGGCGCACCTCTCGATGCTTCGAAGGTCGGAGCCAATTCGACGATCGAGCAATTCCAGACCAAAGCAGGGACGGACAAAATGCGTCACGTGAGGACGTTCGTGAATGAGCACATCCAAACACCAAATCGTGTTGCGTGGATGAGCGAGGATACCTTTGTCTTCACAAATTCTCATAGCGCGAAAGTTGGATTTGTAAGTCTCCCCTATCCCTTTCTAAGACCTTGTTGACAACTTCTCAGCGCCAAACCCTAGACCCATTCATAGGAGGTGGAAATGTCGCATACTGCCACCGTAATCGCTGCAAAATAGCTTCGTCTGGCATCAACTTCAAGTTTCCAAACGGCCTCGTCCGAGGCCACGAAGGTCTCATCTACGTACCCACCACCATCGACGGTTCAATCTCCGTCTTCACCCTCACGGCCGACCACAACCTTCAACAAGTCAACAAGATCGAAACCGGCCTCCCACTAGACAACCTTTCCGTCGACAAGAACGGCGATATCTTCGCCGCTGCCATCCCGCAAGTCTACAAGTGGCAGCAGAGTTCCAAAAAGCCGTTCGATGTCAATCCGCCTAGTGCTGTGCTCAAGATTGAGAGAGTGAAGAAAACGGGGCAGGGGTCGGGGAGGAAGAGTCTCTTTTCGCATGACTTGGATTATGTGGTTGAGAAGGTTATGGAGGATGACGGGAGTGTGTTGCCTGGGTCGACGATTGCAGTACATGATGTTGAGACAGGGAGGTACTTTTTGGGAGGTGCTATGTCGCCATTTATCACTATTTGCGAACCGAAGAAGTGAGGAAGGGTGTTTATTTATCTATACATATACCATCCAGTTGTCTTCGCATCTCAAGAGACAAGCATAGCATTATTGGTCGTTGTCATTTCTCTTGACCAGTTTTCAATCCTTAAAGACGTTCGTCATCCGGTACAGCAGAATTTGACTGTCTTCCGCAGCCAAAACCTCCACAGGATGAGTTCATCTCATTTGCCAATTCGTCCGACTCTCCACAATCTCGCTCAGCCTCTGAGCATTCCATTTCCCTGGGGCATGCCTACGACCCGACCAATCCCTAGAGTGCCCCTGAAGCTTGATTTTAGTGTAATACTCAGAGGGCCCTAGGCGGCAGATTCAGGCGTACCCGCTGACAGCGCCTCGCTAGCCACCGCCTGGGTCAGTGCTCGCTTTCGCTTCTTTCTTCCCTCTCTTCCTTTGGTATTTGTAACTCTCCTCAAACATGGTGCCCGAATGTCAGATCTTATAAGTAATTATCTTTCATATGTCTATGCCTCCATCTTCAGTTCTCGCTTCTTGGTTTTGATGGTTGTGTCTTTGATCGCCTAGATATCAAACAACCTTGAAATTTAATCTCAAACAATCGCGCAGTGCCTTTGCGGCGTAGCACATCTTCGATCCTACGAGAACAGAGCCCGACGACAAGGCTCCGTCTGGCTCTTTCGTAAGAATACCATGCGGCAAAGAAATCCCATCAATTTTTGGCCCAGGGCTGAGATAGCCAGTCCAGAAACGAATGCGGCGCGGTGAAAGCCTTCATATACAAGGAACGTCGTCGCGGAGGTAGATCTGCTTGCTCGAATTCATACATCTCTCTTTTCTTTTCCTCTTGTCAGTTTGTTGCTTTCCTTGCGCGTTTCCTTTGCGCAAAGTGGTCAATATGACGGGCGATCTGCCGCCCAGCATCGCCAATAATGAGACGCTCATGGCGGAGCTGAGGAACCAAACTGGACAATGTATTCTTCCTGGTGCAGTAGCGATACAGATCCAAAATGGCACCGAGTGGCAGCAAAGTGGGTGCAATCTCGGCTTCTACTGTAAGTTTCCTAAATCGGTTCCACTGGATACAGTACTGATAACTCCAACACAGGTAAAAACAACACCATAGACAACCCACCCTCCTACTGTCCCCCACACCCCGTCTGCGCCGTCAGCCGACTCCACGGTGGATCCTGCCCCGTTCCTCAGGGAGCATACGAACCCATCATGTGTCCCGCGAAATGGAACTGTCCAAGGGGCGGAATGGAGAAGATAATCTGCCCAGCTGGGAGTTACTGCCCGCGAGGGTCCATCGAACCACTGAAGTGCGGCCCAGGCGCGAGATGTGCCGAGGGTCAATAAAGAGCATGAGCTTCCTGCCTTTGGGTATACTCATCATAGTCGATCTGGTCTTGATCACTTTGACGATACTGGATAAATTGCGAGAACGATACAAGAAGAAAGGAATGAAGGGACCGAGAGTGAATAAGAAGGCTTTGCTGGCGCGAGGGGCGGGTAGATTTCATGGGAATGCATATCAAGAACTTGAGGACAATGATGGTTTTGATGACAATGATTATCAGATGGAGAGCAGGATTACGTCTATGCAGCGACGACCTACAGGGTTCGAGCAACTTGGTGCTTCGGAAGCTGCATTTCTATTCCAAGATCAGCTGAAGCGTGACGACGGCTCGCAGAAGACGGATCTGCATCTTTTTGTGGAATCGCTGTCGAAATGTCTGGGTGCTACAAAGTTTGGATTGAGCTTCGAATTCCAGGATTTGGCTTTCAAGCCGCCGAAGTCGAATAGGAAGATTTTGTCTGAGGTCTCAGGAACCATTCACGCTGGCTCGCTCTGGGGTGTGATGGGTGCTTCTGGGGCGGGAAAATGTGAGTTTCTTCTTGGATGGAAACAATTGAGTACGTATACTGACATTGTGAAGCTACTTTTGTAAATGTTCTCATGGAGAAGCAGTCCAATACTGGTGGGGTTACAAAGGTCAATGGCGTCGCTGGCAAGATTGCCAAGTAAGATGTCCCTCAGTTTTGACTCCTGCAACCAACTCACATATAATTCAGATACAAGAAAATCATTGGCTACGTTCCCCAGGATGATATTGTTCTCCCCGAACTCACAGTCCGAGAAAATATCCTTCACTCTGCTCGGATACGGCTTCCCTGCACTTGGTCCGACAGCGAAATTCACCATCATGTAGACATTCTTATCAGCTGTCTCCAGCTAGCTCATGTCCAGGACTCTTTGGTTGGGAGTACGGCTGCGCCAGTCATTTCAGGAGGACAGAGGAAGAGGGTCAGCATCGGAATGGAACTAGCAGCGGCCCCAATGGCCTTGTTCCTGGACGAACCCACATCAGGTTTGGATGCAACGGCAGCCGCTTCCATAATGTCGACATTGAAAGCCCTCTCACGACTAGGCATGACCATCGTAACGATCATCCATCAGCCTCGCCAAGAGATCTTCGAGTCTTTAGACTCCCTCGTACTTCTCGGTCAAGGACGTATGATCTACTGCGGTCCCCAGATAGAAATGCAACCCCATTTCGAATTAATCGACTTCCGCTTCCCTCCACATAGCAACCCGGCAGACGTGATGGGAGACATCATCGCCGGCGAAGGACGGAGCTACAATCGAGCTGGCGACTCCACAGTCGAAAGTCTCATCCAATACTGGTCCACTGGCCGTCACACCTCTCTCGCTCCCGAACAAGACAAGGCCCGTCCCGTCGCCATGATCGAGATCAACTCTCTCTCCCAAACCGTCAAAATCCGTGGCGCACCCTGGTACGAACAAATCTACTTGTGTTTCTCACGCTCTATCCTACAACAATACCGCATGAAATCCTCCTTCTATTTCGAGATCGGCGTCGGCGCTCTAGCAGGCTTCCTGATCGGCCTCTCACAACTCTCTCAAAACGGCCAGAACTTCCGCGGTATCTTCCACCACCCCTACGACATGCTTTCCTCGTCTGCGGACTACGCCTCCGTTCCTCAAATGTTGTTACTCGTCGGTCTTGCCGTAGGACTAACTGCTTCAGCGCCTGGCGTCAAGATCTTCGGTGAAGAGAAACTCGTCTATTGGCGTGAGGCAGCGGCGGTTCATAATCGATTTGCGTATTATATTGGGAAGGTTCTGTCGACGTTCCCGCGGATGGTCTTGGCGAATTTCCATTTTACGACGTTGTTCATGTTGCTTACTACGCCGCGGATAACGTACCTGTCGAGCTTCACGGCGAATATGTTGTATTACTACTGCATCTATGGTCTTGCATCTGTCATCTCTATGATCACGCGGCGCGAAGACGGACCGCTTCTAGCTGTCATGATGAGTCTTATCGTTGGAGTGCTGAATGGGATGTCGCCATCGCTGAAAAAGGTGAGACTTTGGAAAGTAATATGGATTTGGAGGGCGAGTCCAGGGACTTGGCTGAGCGAAGCGTATTTTACCGCGAATGTTACGCCGTTGGAGTATTTGTATCAGATTGATATTGCGAGGGCGAACCTGGGGTATCATTTGAATGAGTTTGGGAAGGACTTACTTGTGTTGTTTGCGATTGGGACAGTGTACCGCGTTTTGGCGTTTCTGGGGTTGAGATTTATGTGGATGGATAGACAGCGGTGAGGTTGATGGAGGGTGATAGCTTTTGGTCGTCAGTGATTCACTAATGTAGACCAGGCTGGTCGTTGAGCCGCCAGTAGGACAATGATACTCCCACTTCTATGTACATTTATTCTAAGACATCTGATTCAAAAATGATATTCTTCGGTCGTCTCAGCGGACTTGTGAGCACTTGCAGCTCTGCTAAATTCAACTTGACAGACAATTGCGCTGGCATAACGGGACGATTGTCACTGAAGCCAGGTGCCCACGATCTTTGTCCGATCGGTGCCCTCTGCACACAGCAAACTCTACTTATAACCTGAATCGAACCAGCCACGTCCCGTGTTAGCACTCCTCGTCTGTACAACTCGAGCTTGCAGAGACAATCTCCAGGCTTTGTCCATTCGGGCGCGATTCCGATCAACCTCTTGTCGGTGGTAAATAATACCATATTAGCTGCCGCCCTCGTACTTGTTCTATCAGTCCACATATCTTGACAATCTATCATATCTATACGAAAATAATCCCAGCCTGTGTCGATCACTCCCGAGTCTTAATTGACGTGTTGACTGGATCCCTGACTCGAGTATAAGGATCTCTGACCTATCCGTTTCACTCAACCAGTCGAGAAAAGGGGATAACCCCTCCAGAGTTGATGCAGTGGCTAAAACAATGCCCTCAACGAACCCTCCCATCTCGACATAGTCTTGCTTCCCGACTGAACTTACCAAAGTTGTCTCACGCCCTTTTCTCATTTCGTACAATCCAGATTTTGCAAAGTCGGGCCAAGAAGAGCCAGTTGAAGAAGTCACTGAAATCAAGGTCAAGCGAATCAACCCCCCATTCACGTCGTTGCAGCTCGTTTGCGACAAAGTTGTTGACGTACAATTGAAACAGTGACAGTGAGTAGTCTGCTGATAAATCAAGCTCGTCGACGTCAGTTGCCAGTCCCAAAATCCCAAATATCTTATCTCTCCTGTCCGTGCAGCGACAGTTACTTGACAACTTGAGAAGATCGCTGAATTCTGATTTTACCGGCTCTACAATGGCATTAGATCTCATGATCTTGTTGAGCCACCATGGCCGACTGCCCAGAATAAATTCAAGTCGTGGTAATTTGAAAGTAGATACCACTGAACTCTCAATCATATCCTCAATTCCTTGGTACATCTCGCTGAAATGGCTCCAGTCTATCGATGATCTGCCCTGGAAGATGAGTAATCTCTTTGCAAGGTACACCTCTTGTAGAATCCACAATCGATTCCAACAATCATGCTAGAGCAGTTTCTCCACACCTTGGATCGATTTACGCTCCTGGCTATTATCGATGGGGCTGTCCTTCGTCCACGCAGATATGTGTTTGATCATGGAATCGCTGTCCCAGAGAAGGTCAAACACGGAGCGTTGAATGAAGTCAAAAGCTGCAGCGGGGATTCTCTCGGGATGGCTTCGTCTGGTATCAAGCCCCAGGTCGTCCAACTCATGGATATCAGGCGTCCTCAGCCACGCAATGACTCGTTCCGCGCTACTGTAAATCACGCCCATCATGTCAACTTGATGTCCTCGCTCTTCTATGTTCTCTTGATCGATACACAAAGCATCAATCCAAATTGGCAGCTTTATCGTATCCTCGTCGGCTCGCAAGACCCGCAGGGCGCACAAAAGGTTCTGGCGGACCGGGACCAAGACATCGTTTAACCATATCTGGAAGTCAAAATCGTCGGCTTCCCCCCACATGTAGGATAGCGCTTGGTAAGAGAGTTCGTCACAGCCCTTAGGAAGAGACCCGATCGTGAAGTGGCACTGGAGCCTACCATCGATCGGGTGAGGCTTCGGCAAAATCATAAGGAGTCGGATCTGTCGTAAAGAAGTATCTAAAGGCTGGTCGTATGGCAGAGCAGACATGATGCTACTGGTGATGCTTTGATTCTTCCTTGGCTCTGCGGCTTATTTGTCTGCAAATTCAATAGAGGTTGCATTTGCAAGATGGGGAATTCCGAGGTTGACCACGAGGCTGAGATGATAGGTGCCTTGGTTCGGTGGCTGAGGGCTACCTGCAGGACTAGCGAGCGCATTTATCCATCCGCCAATTAATTGGTTTGGTGCTTTGAATGCCTTATTACGACTGTCATCTACTTTGAGTATCTTGAAAGTAGGTAACGTACTCAACAGTTTTGGAAAAGAGAAGCTATTAGTCTTGGAGTTAGCCGAAACTCGGCTAAGTGTCAACAGTCCTCACTGTCCAACCGAAGCTCGCAACCTCAAGCCTGTAGCTTTAGTGTAGTTGCGCCTGGACGATCGGTTTTGTACACTAAGCTTATGCGAATGGACCCCAAAGACGCTACACATCGAGGACTGAACGTCCATATTTCAATTGACCTGAAACTGTAAATATCCGTTGTCCAACTCCCGTTCCTAAAATAATGATCTAAAAGAGTTTCTTCGGTTTTGCGCCCGAGAATCACTGCGCTGAACCTCTTCGCCAGGGATGCTTGGCAGGAGCAATGTCATACCAATCTTCGGCGATTCCAAGAAGCGTTTCGCACAAGACGACCAAGGAAAATTCCCGAAAAGGAATACTGAACTAGCCAGTCAACCGTTTCCATATCATCTCCAACGTCCCTCTGCGTTGCATCCACCTCAAACCCCAAGCAAGTCCACCAACAGCCAGAGGCATCTTCAACCACCCACCCACCAGCAAGAAAAGCTGTCGCCAATACATAAACGCGTGGAATTTCGCCACACTATCTCCCTCGTTGATTCTTGGATACGGCTCTTCTGGCACATCCTTGCCCAGGAACTTGCACAATGGTTCCCAACCTTTCATATCTTCAAGCTGAAACTCGAACAGATTCTCCGGAGGGACAATGTCACGAATGTGCTGATTGTGTCGAATGAACCCTTCACGTAGCTTATGCCGATTATAGACGTCGCCACCTGTCCATTGCCTCAGAATGAGCTCCAAAACTGCTCTCTCCGTGCCGATGGCCTAAACAGAGGTCAGTTAATACCCTTTTTTTCCTGGTAAGAAGGACTTAAAGCACCTGATCGAAAAAGCCCAGGGCTTTGAATGCTGGCCACCCCAGGATAGTGTAGTAGGAGCTTTCCATAGAAGCTACCCATTTGTCTGGATCTCGAACACTGAGAACGACTTTTGCGTTCGGGTAAGCTGCCACCAATTCGTCTGCAAAACAAACGTTTGGTGCGTCTGTCACCGCCTGCAATTCGTCAGATCATCCACAACACCAGTTTGCCTTCAATCTCTGGTGGTAGAAGGGCGCAAAAATGTTGCATGGCACTAACACTATACCGTCCAAGAACTTTGTCGAAGTCTTCAGGCTCATACGGTTTACCTTTACCCAGTACTTTGGCTTCCAAAGCCTCTTTCCAGCAGAGAATATGACCCTCTTTGATGTTCTCAGGTTGTCCAACTTCCATGAAGTGGTATGGAGTGTAACCGAGTTTCTTTAACGCTGTCCATAGTGCTGTAGCCATTCAGTCAGTTGCTGGGGAAAATTGATTATGAGGACTTGTTAGCTTACACATAGTTGACGTTCGCGACAGGCCGAGACACAGCACTTGCATCTCAACCGGCCGAGGGTTGAATGGTGCAAGATTGTCTACATGTCGCAATCCAAGCGAGGCCATAATGACTGGTTACCGCTACGCGATAATTGCTGGTAGGACAAATGTGTAATGCGTAATAGCATGAATTTAGCTCTACCGTGGAAGCAGTGAAGGGTGTTACTATATGTATGTGTCGAGTCCGTGAAGCTGACAGGGCTTCTTTCTCTTCAAACGTCAGAAATTCCGCTCTGTTTTGCTGGTAGGACTGAAATATACGAACAGAGTCTTGTCAGTCAATGTTGTGCTGTCCTGGCGGGGCTTGGGGTAAGCGCTACGCTGTGAACCCGGGGACAGTGATACGTGCCCATTACGAAGCCAGTCAGCAAGGCTTGGAGCTCTTCCTGATAGGTGCCCAGACTCTTCACGAGATAACTCCGCCTGGTTTCCAATGATAGTATCGACACAATCGTTTTGACATGGGCGATGTATCACTTTTCCCTCTCCAATTCTCCGAGCCCGCTCACAGACTGGAACATACCTGAGCCTTTCATCATCATCTTTAGGGAAGACCTAAACTTTCAGTCATCCGTCCTCCATTCCATGGTGGCTTCATTTAAAAATCTCAGGCTGCTGCAAATTTTCTGCAGTACGACTTTTGATAAAATGTCATCCTCGAGCCTCTCGTGTATCAACTGTCAATCAGGGCTTTGCCAAAGGTCTCATTGAAGCTCGATATTACTGAAAGATTCATGTTCCCACAGCTGTTATCAGTGGTGTGATAGCCGTGAACAATCCCTCTAATGCTGATTCCTCGGTTGGTATTCATTGACTCGGCATGAACAGATGATACTCCTGGTCTGAATTCAGGCTATCTCACCTGGCACCGCGATGCTTTGGGGACTGGAAAATTAATTGAAACGACGGATTGGTCGTTTTGATATATGCAACGGTCCCGGGCTTTTTCGGTGGGGGTTTAGATAATCATGGTCGAGGGTCCGCCGTGACAACAGTTGAGGTTTCGTATAGGTGCCTTTACAACGAGCAGTGGTAGTCGTCATTGCATAGAGCCCAATCAAGAAGATATGTTAAACTGAACACGAACGAAGCTTATCTCGTTATTGTTACTTTATCTTGCCATGGTATCTCGTTAGTTCAGTTCCTTCCATGTGTCATCCGGAACGAAACCGAACACCCACCTTGGCGCTGAGGTCTTCGATGTCATAAACATGATTCCTCACCACTATCAATTAAACAACCTGTCTAACCGAGCTCTCGGCGTGTTCGAGAACTTCCGCGATCGCGGAAGGTGATATCGCTGATCTATGCTTCATTGGCCAGTACTGATCTGCCGTTAATCTAACATACGGACCGCCTCCCGGCAATTTGTGTCGTTTTACATTTACCCTCAGCATCTTATGTTTATCACGCGGGAGTATCGTGATAGATTGTTTTATGGCGCATGACTGATTGTGGGGTTGGCTGGAATCCTGGGGAAGAGGCTTTGTACGCCCATCGATAAATACCTGCCAAGTATCTCCGGAAGTCAGATTTCCTTTCCACTTCTTCACCTCACTCTTTCCCGATTGATCTGTCCAGTATCTCACTATCCAAGATGTTGTTCTCTACCGTCTTTCCTGTTGCTGCCGTTTTGGTTGCTCAAGCTTCGGCTCATGGGGCTGTCACCAGTTATCAAATTGGGAGTACCGTTTACCAAGGGTACGTATTTGGTGCTTTCTTTTCTGGCGTCGAGCCGAGGTGAAGAACAGTTGCTCACATTTCCTCCTAGATACCAAGGCTACAGCCCATCATCTTCTCCACCATCTATACAGCGTCAGTGGACGGATGGATATAATCCAATCACTTCAGTGACCAGTGCAAAGATGCTCTGTAACGGCGGTACCTCAGCAGCACTCTCCGCAGAAATCGCCGCGGGAACAGCAATCACAGCCAAGTGGGCACAATGGACTCACCAACAAGGACCAGTCATGGTCTGGATGTATAAGTGCGCTGGCGAGTTCAGTGCTTGTGATGGCAAAGGGAAGGGTTGGTTCAAGATCGATCAGACTGGCCTGACTGCTCCTCCTATCAGTGGCACAAATTGGGGAACGAATATTGTATACACCAAGCTTGCGTATACAAGTACCATTCCGAAGAGTCTTGCACCAGGCAATTATCTCATCCGACATGAGCTTTTGGCTCTTCACCAAGCAAACGCACCTCAGTTCTACCCAGAATGTGCTCAATTGAAAGTCACTGGTACAGGAACTGCAAGCCCGGCAGCGAGCTTCTTGACCACTATCCCAGGATATGCTACCGCCAATGATCCCGGTGTCATGGTAAGTTGTTTTCTTAGAAGACTTGTCAATTCTAGCTGACACGATGACAGGTCGATACTTATATGACCAAAGCTACGAATTACACATGCCCGGGTCCAGCTGTCTGGACTGGCTAGAGCATATGATCAGTGGGAAAACATGCCTCGAAATGGATGGTTTTGAGAAGGATATGTAGTGGTTAGGTAACTTGCATAGCGGAGACGAGATTTCTTGCATTTGAGTCTGCAAATATTTTCCACAACGAACATACGTCACCCTCCGTTCGAAATTGAACCAGGGGTGATTTTGTGCCGATTGCTAGCCCTTCATTTCCTGACCACATCATGCCGTTCACCACTGCCGTTCCTCACCTCGCTTGGAATATGCAACTGGTAGCCGTCGTCCAATAAGGTGAATTTTGGGATGCATTCGGCCCCCCAGATAAAGTTTCGTTTCGATCCCCTGTTTCGGCAATCGATTGAGGCTGAATTAGAGTGCGAGCAATGCGGGGGAGTGTGACAGCATATCACCAGCACTATACCTGTTTCAGTACGGAAGGTACTTTAAGGTTGCATTTCGGTGAGACTCAAGCCGCCTATTGATGGTTGGGCCGTGCCATCCGTGACTTGAGATTGGCTGAATTGTGAATCTTCTGACCTGATATTTAATGTGGCGAAAAACGTGATAAAAGGGACGGGACCCTGGTCAAGTAAATGAATGGGGCCTGAGCCAATCAATGCGAAAAATTCTTAGTCAATTGGTAATATTACGTACCCAATGGAGTAACGTGGTACTTTCACAATTGTTGATATTGGCTATCAAGCTTTGTAAAACTTGCATTACCACCCTGCTTCACAGTGGAAGCTTAACGAGCGGGTGTGTCATGTGATTTGGCAGAGTAGGATTGTCGGCGTCCCAAAAGCAGATGCATTTTTAAAGTGACACTTCGATCTGTAAGGTCTCGGGAGTTGAGCCTTCCTTATTCGATTGGTCAGTGATTGTTCGATCTGATATAGCGAAATACCCCGGTAATCGAGGCCAAGATGAGATTCATGAGGCTGTTCTTATGACATCCACTTTTTGTGACCTAAGTATATGTGGCAGACTGAATGAAAGCGCAAGGAAAATCTTAAGTATACCGTTCTCATCATCGGGAAAATCGATAATGTAGCCTTAACGTTTGTTTACTTCAAATCTCAAGTCTTAACCGAGGGCCTTGGCAAACTCTGGCTGTGACCGAGACAGGTTTAGTTTTGAAGCTCTCCAGCATCCAAGCACAGTTGAGTTCTTCGGGACCATCCATGTAGATCATCTCTTATCTTTCTTCGCTTTCTCGTCTACAGGTACCTTATCTATTGTTACCAACAGAGATTTAACCCCATACTTCCCGACTACGACCGTCCAAGCCCTATTCGACCTGACAGCGCGTTCTCACCAATAAATCAAGCTCCCAGTTCCCAATTTGATAGCAGCCACCCGAGTGCCAATCTTTGGACAAGCTATCGTCCAAGAAAGCTTCTCATCGGCAAAGCCACTATCCCGCTTGTCCCTGACTAACTAACAGGGGTATATCTCGCTTCGCGATAAGCCTAGGTAAACCTCCTTCCTCTTCAGTCTAAGTGGGGACAAGATGGGCGTAAGTCTACAAGGAAACCCTTCGATATGATCGACGGTGCAGATATCGGTGTGGCTGCCTTGCGATATCATGCAAGCCTCTTTGCATTTCTGGAAGGTCTCTAGAGATGAGCTATCCGCGATGACGATGCTATGCCTTTCGCCGTTAGATTGTTGGAAATGAGCGGGGTATATTGCGACCTATATGTACCAATGTCCCCTTAGAAGTTGTGTTGGGGTTTTGATATTTAGCCTTTGCTTTAAGGTCCTCTTTCCAAAATGCCGGGAGTATTCTTAAACGTTGCTTTGGTCTTCCTGGTGGCGTGTGCTCTTCTCTCAACTGTTTCGGCAGACAGACTGAGCGCAGTCGCAAAAGCACGAGGATATGATCCTCGTGTGATCAACCAAAGAGCTGTTGAGGAAGCGAAGTTGAAACCTAAACGTCAGCCCATCGTGAAGAGAGCTGCGGAGACGATGTCGGCATGCACCACTCCTCCGCCACCAAATCCAACTGCTCCGTGAGTCAATTTTGAAGCCTCGAGATATCAAATTCACTAAGTGAAGTTGTAGACCCAGTTGTGGCGGAAACAATTGCATCAATGCTTTCAACAAACAGTTTACCGCCAGCCTTGATAATTTGGAGTCCTTCTGCAGCTCATGGACGGCATCGCCAACTTCTTCATTCTCTCCTACAGGCACAGCGGCTTGGGCTGTCAATTGCGTCGGACCATCTACCGCTGCCTCGCAAACCACTGCTGTTGCTTCGAAAGTTTCATCCGCATGCAGTTGCTTCGTGCCGGAACCAACGCCTTGCCCTGGAGAAGAGAAGTTCCGATTCTTGAACGCGGATACCAAGCGTATGCCATCCTAAATCTTGCGAAATATCTTCGCTAATAATGTTCAGCATTCCAGGTGACCTCACTCCCAGAAGTCAACTATGACATTGGTGAAATGTACTCCGGTCTCATTCCGATTGATATGGAAGATCCATCTCGAGCACTATTCTTCGTGTTCCAGCCCACCGATGGACCGCCAGTTGACGAAGTCACGATCTGGCTAAATGGAGGTCCAGGATGTAGCTCGCTCGAAGGTTTCTTCCAAGAAAATGGCAGATTCATCTGGAGTTGGGGGATGTACGAGCCTGTTTATAACCCATATTCATGGGTGAATTTGACAAATGTCCTGTGGGTCGAGCAGCCTGTTGGAACTGGCTTCTCCATCGGCAATGTTACCGCTACTGGCGAGGAAGACATCGCTGAAGACTTTGCGAACTTCTTCTTGAACTTCCAGAAGATCTTCAGAATATCCAAGTTCAAGATCTACGTCACCGGCGAGAGTTATGCGGGCAGATATGTACCCTACATCTCAGCAGAGATGCTGAACCGGAATGACACTGAGCACTTCGACGTCAATGGTGAGTCTTATGGACATTATACAACGTCCATGAATGGAGCTAACAATTCGAAGGAGCTTTGATCTACGACCCTACCATCGGACCGTATGTCTTCCTTCAGGAAGAAGCAGTCGCATACCCTTACATCGAGAAGTGGAACAACATCATCGGTTTGAACGAAAGCTACATGGCTGAGCTAAAAGCACTTGATGAGTCCTGCGGCTATGCAGAATACAGAGAAAAGTATTTGACGTACCCTGCAGCTGGTGTTCAGCCAGTGGCGCCAGATGTGACAAACGAATGCGACATCAACGGTCTTGCAAGCATGGCTGCCTTCAAGATCAATCCTTGCTTCAACTCGTATGAGATCAACACCCAATGCCCAATCCCATCAGGTACGTTCAGTGACATGGTGTAAACCACTCTTCTGACTTTGGATGGTAGATCCACTTGGATTCCCGACCAACCTCGCATATTCATATCCTGGGCTTACACCACTATATTTCGATCGTGATGATGTGAAAGACGCCATGCATGCTCCAATGGACGTCGAGTGGGCTGAGTGCTCGGGCCCAGTATTTGTCCATGGGGACAACTCAGCCGACCCAATCCAAAAGGTTCTTCCACAGGTCATCGAAGCAACAAACAGAGTCTTGATCTCCAACGCTGCTCTTGATCTTGTGATCATCACCGATGGAACACTACTAGCGATACAGAACATGACTTGGGGAGGAAAGCTTGGTTTCGAGTCCAAGCCCGAGAAGCCAATAGTCATCACGTTACCGGATCTGCAGTACCAGCAAGTATTCGTGGACAATGGTTATGATCTTGGAACGGAGGATCCGCAGGGAACGATGGGAATACAGCATTATGAGAGAGGAATGATGTGGGCTGAAACCTTTCTGAGTGGACACATGCAGCCGCAATTCCAACCACGATCGACTTACCGCCATGTGCAATGGATTTTGGGACACATCGAAGAACTGTGAGGTGGCAGTGGGCGATGGTGTTGTTAAGATTAGCCAAATTCTTTCTATGTTTGGAATATAAACTAATTCAGTCTTAACTATCCTGATTCAACTTTCCAGTTTTGGTATGTGTTATCCACGAGTCCACCTCTACTCGAAAACAAGCGTGATCGTATCGACACGGACACGTGATTAATGCGGATGTAAGACAGCCAATGCGCTCAATGAAGCCCCCTGTTTGGGAAACCAAATGCTATTAGTTACCGACAAGACACAATCGACTGCATTTCCCGGGGAAATGCCTACTTAGGTACCCACATGAAGAAATCTGCAGGCGGTGATCACATCATGTGACTACGCTGATAGTCGCTGGTCATTGCATCTTTTTCTTGTTCGCCCGGCTGACGCTACATCTGTTCTCGAGAATATGCGAAGTACGAGCCAGCTTTTGCCGCCACGCGTCGTATCAGGAGACAACAGCGCTTTGATGCTTGGGAGCTTCTTGTCGTAAGGTAGCATCATTCCATTCGACGGGTCGTCGCCATGAAGCTTGTCAGGGCACAATGCTGTCCCGGTTAAGCCTAAACGACTAATTCACTTGCTGACGTTCGAGATAAAATGCTTCTGGGCGTCATAAGCATCGTCCTTCACATCAGTATCTGATTGGTGAGGATCGATACGATCATGAAGGGTGGTGAACTTACGGCCGAGATGCTCCGGAGGATAGTTGCTGTCAAGTGCGGCGCAGCATAAGGCACATTTGGGGCTCATGTTGGACCACTGAAGCGAATGCGTCCTGAGGACCAGAATAGGCAAGCTGGAAGTTACTTCATTATGTATGGTGAGCTCCTTACGACACTGCTGACGGGTACATCTCGTACGAGAGTCTGGAAGACCTGCGGGTGAGCCTGGGCAGCCGGGTCATCTTTGACACCACGCAAACCATCCAACAAGATCGCAGGATCGCAGGATTTCAATCCACGATATCAGACAAGTTTCAATAACAACCCGTCAGATGTCAAAACAGAGTTTCACGTCAATTCCTATTCCTCGCCAAGAGCCTCATTTACGGCCTTACCCAGCCCGCCCTGGGGATTCGGCGCCCAAGCCCCACAAGAACTTTGACCACCACTGAAAAGTCGCCGAATCCGGTGGATATAACTCTTGGCCTCCCGCCCACTCGATCCTCAACTCTCATACACTTAGAAAAAGCATAAGCGAATCCGACCATCGTGGCTGTTACTTTGAGGTGCAGATCAGGTCGGAGTGTTTTCAGCCTTAGCGGTTCGGGATGACGCGTAGATCCAACGCTCAACCGCCCATCGCATTCGCTTAATCTGCTTGGCATCTAGGGGTTCGGTTGGTTGTTGTTGTCACGTCAGCATAAAGGAAGACATTCTCTCTTCTTTCTCAGGCTTCTCATTACAGAGCATCAAGTCAGATCTTTATCTTCACCGCAATCAGAGCTCGCTACTGTTCTTCGCACGCCACTTTCAAATCGATTACTTTTCATCCCGCCAGCAAATCAACTCCCTTTCCAACCTTTCACTTCAACACTTTCAAAATGAAGCAACACCAAGTCGCCCAGGACTGTACGGATTTGGGCCCAGGATGTTCGGTTGAGGATACGATTTATGGCTACAAGCCAAATCTCGGAGCCAGTGCATTTTTCGTAGCGATCTTCGCCATTATCGCTGTCGCACAACTTGGTCTCGGATTCAAGAAGCGAACCTACTTCTACAGCATCGCCATTGCGCTGGGCTGCATTGGAGAAGCAATCGGGTATGGTGGACGAATTATCATGAATTCAAACCCGTACGATGATATGGGATTCACGATCCAGATTTCCTGCTTGATCTTCGCACCTGCTTTCGTCGCTGCAGGAATTTACCTCACACTCAAGCATCTTGTCCTCGCTTTCGGTCAAGAGCGCTCCCGTATTCAAGCCCGCTGGTACACTTGGATCTTCATCACCTGCGACTTCATCTCCTTGCTGTTGCAGGCTATTGGTGGTGGTATGGCTGGTGGTGCAGACGATGATGAAGATCTCCGTGACCTCGGAACCAACTTGATGATCGCTGGTATTGTCTGGCAAGTCGCAACCCTCATCGCCTTCGCATCTCTCGTTATCGACTACGTTGTTCGCACACGATTCGCATGGGAGGCAGTTGACCCCGAGGCTAAGGCACTGTTCGCACAAAAAAAGTTCAAGGGGTTCGTATGGGCTGTCGTCATCGCTTTTGTGACGGTGTTCTTCAGATGTGTATACAGAATCGCTGAGATGGTTGGTGGATGGGCGAACCCAATTATGCGCGATGAGATCTCCTTCACTATTATGGAGGGAGTGTAAGTTCTACCTATTCGCTTACCGTCGCTTCCATGCTAATCAGCAGCAGTATGATTCTCGTCGCTGTTATTGCTTTGACAGTCTTCCATCCCGGATATTGCTTCCCCCAGAAGCGAGCTCTCGTCAACAAAGTTGCTTCGCTCGAGGCAGGGAGTGAAAGTGAAGTCGTGCCCCAACAGGAGAAGACTCGTCCATCCGCCATGTAAAGTGTCGACACAGTATGGCAGAATCGTGGTCGGGGGAAGAGATACTAAATCTTGGGATACATTCGGGCGGCTGATAAGGGTTGAATACTTTCATGAGCGGGAGTTAATTTAGACTTGGGAAGGATAATGGTGTCGAAAGCGATAATGATGACGAAAGCGTTCGGGACCGAACACTATACATAGATTCCACAATGATACCATTTTTACATATTAACCCTGTAGCTTTTCAGTCACCACGTATCTCAGGGCAATACCAATTCTCTAAACTCCACCTTCCACTTCAATTCCAACCACTTCTCCCTCTCAATACCATTCCAACAAATCTCAGCAACAACCCCTCTTCCAGGGATATCCACCACCTCCTCCGTTTCCACCAACCCAAAGCCCCCGCCAACGCCCTCATCGCCTCATTACTCTTCATCGTCCCTGCCGAGACCTTCAACCCCTCCACATCCAACTCATTACTCAGTCTCAATAACACCATAAACAGAGCCTTCCCCACACCATTCCCCCTCGCATCAGCCATCAACTCTAATCCGATATTCCCCTGCAGCGGTCTGACTTCATGAGCCTGCCCATTCCCGAGTATTCTCCCATCAGCAGCATCGAGAACCAAGACATCGAAACCGTTACGCTTAGTTTGGAATTCGGTCCATTTCTCGAGGAAGCGAGATCTATCTCTGGCTTTGCGCTCGTCATTCCAGATTAGGTCTTGGCAGGGCCAGCCGGGTGGTTTGTTGTTGTCTGGGTGTGATGCGACGGCTAGCCAGGCGTCGTGGTTGCTAGGGTGGGCCCGCGTGAATTGAAGGTGGGGGTGGGATGGAAGAGTGATCGTCCAATTTGACGTGAAGAACCTTGGGTCGGTCGGAGGCATATTTACGTTTATTTGCCAAGTAGAATATGAGAAGCGAGCTTTGAGTTATACTGATATGCGGAGGCTTGGACTTCATAAACTTTTTAGTTGGAAGTTGTTGAAGTAGGCAGCAATTGACTTTTTCTCCGGAGACCGCGTGGCGGTCGGGTTAAGTAGCACATTTCAACATCCCAAACTGGCAGGTCTTTTTAAATCCAGAAGAGTCATACTTTCCTTTTGAAATTTCATTTAGACCTATGCTTAGGGACCTGTGCCTCTGATGTACTGCACCAGCTGCCAAATGTGAATTGTGGATTGTCAGTCGTCAGGGATGGATGACTCTATTTCTCAGTTGCCGGGAAAGGCTACTCGCATCCTTGGGTCTCGCTTATCACAATCAGGACTAAGTCACGGAGTCCTTTTGGAACTTCTTACTGGCTATTGCATTGCAAGGTCAAGCAAGGAGCATATCAAAGTTTTTGGAACAACATCATGCGCAGGAACGGATAGAAGGTGCTTCTCGTGTACCCAGAAGATAAAATATGCCCCTCAGTGACGTGAATTCTCTAGACATTTTCTAGATGCAGATGAAGAGTTGACCGAGCATCGCCGAACCAGACTCCGTTGCCGATGCCACCCAACCCAAAGAGGGACGGAGACCGTTCGAATTGCCTGGTTTCCTAATGTACAAAATCAGAACCTCCGAACTCCAAATTCCGACTTCCAATGCAAACCATCATCCTTCAACATCCAGATCATAACAACACCTCCAGCAACCGAGAGCAAAGCGACCATAGTTTACACCTATGAAGATTCAAAAGGTAGATCTGTTCTCCGTTACAACTTTGCCAATTGCCTTTGACTTCACAAAGGCTCTTTTTTGGCATGTTTTCGTTCCATCAAGGCTTTTTCAAGTTCCACTTCATTCGATGAAGCTCGGTGTATGCCTCCATGACTATTTTATCCAGCTCGGAGGGTCAAACGAAGCTCGGCAGGTCAAACGAAGCTCGGCTACTCTCTCCTCAGAATTATTCCTCTCGACTTAGTAAGTGACCTGGGCATCTTTAAATGCTTTAAGCATTCTCAAATTCTTCAATCGAGCCAGAATTTATAATTAAGTGTTCACCCCTCGCATTGAATTCCAATTCTCCAACTTCCTCGCATCTCAGCTCGGGCTCTTTCTCTTATCTTGGCTTTCGCTTGGACTGTTGACACTCGCCATGCCGAAAGAGGCAACATGTTGATTTCCGGATTCCTCACTTATTTGTGACCCAGTGCTCCCAAATCATGCTTGACTTTGCCTTTTGCACTTTTGCGGAACCTTTTCCACGTTCTAGACATGATGAGCCTTCACACACTCGACGTGGTGACTTGCTCGTGATTCATGTGCAATCTTCGACCGCGTTCACTCCCATATACCCTCTGGGACCCATTCTGGCTGCAGTAGTGTGTAAGAACCCGAGAGTCCTTCATCGAATAAAGGCCGAATGAGGCAGCCACTGACACCAAAGGTGGAATCTCGCCTCCTCCACACGGTAGTCTTGTTTCCACTTTTCCTCAACAAAGATCCACTAGCCTCTAGATCATCTACTTTACCTCTCGTCTTCCTTGTGACTTCCGGCTGATAGTTTGCATTCTACCATGGTGCAGCAACACATGTACACACACGAGAGTTGCATTTAACAGACGTCTCGGAGGAATGCAAGATCATGGTAGCACAAATTGCAGATCAGGTACCAAATGTGGTACTTGAAGATTCGTATCTCTCGGGATACATGCAATGTTCCGATGCCGAATTGCCGTTTGATTTTGTACGGCAACGTTCCATCTCTTTCCTCTGAGGTTCGAGTTCTTGGGGACCGTTTGCCTTCGCATTGGAGTTCGCGTTGAAATGATGACTGAGCAATTCGGCGCTTTCCCAATTATTACCATACAAAAACAGCGCCAAAATCAGATGAAAGGCGAAGCATTGCCAGAATTTCGATACTGTGAGACAAAAGCACTTCCCGGATAGGCTTTGGCCCGATGAACTCCCTGTGTCTGAACCTGCGCCAGTCACCTACATAATCCTTACCTACCCCGCATCCCCCTGGTGACCCTGTCTTACTGGAATACAAGATGGTACCTGAGAGCAAACGGGGGTAACTTGTATACAGCAAAGGCCCAGTACCTGCCAAGGAACAACACACCTTTCTCATTGTCCCTTCGTTCTAAGACTTCATTCAAAGAAACCCTAAGAAACACGAACCACGAGAGTTACATTTTGCTTCATATCAATGTCACTTGACCTTTCAACTCAGCACAAAAAGACCTTCACCGCTCGCTTAGATGCAACAAAGACTTGCCAGACTCTATTGCGTCTTGGTTCACGCAATTCCAACACAATCACTCATCACTTCGGCCAATCTCAAAGGACCGCCGCAGTATGAAAATGACCTCTCGCATTCCCGCATCTGTCGGGTTCCGCCACTTCCTTGTCGGTGAGCAGAATAGCTCATGCCAGGGGCCGAGATTATCACTCCCTGATCTCAAAGGAAGAAACAGGCTGGTCATAAGCCATCATGACCATACTGCACGTATTGCGTCATTGAATACTTTCAGACCTCTAGATGTGAACCGAGGGGGCAGATATATAAGTATCGCGATCCGGTCCAGATTCTGAAGTTCAGTAGCAAGCAGTAATCAGCAGCTATCATCAGCATACCACATCCCACCTCCAATCAGAACCAGCAATCAGAATCGAACCGAGCGAAAATGCGTCTCTCCATCTTCTCGATCTTCACTGCTCTCAGCACGGCGGTCTTCGCTCATCCTACTGCTGAAGCAAATTCCCTCCAAGCACGCACCAATGGTTGGGCCATCAAGAAGTACGTCCCCTCGTTCCCGTCCTCAACTCCTCCCAGACTCGCCCAAGCTGACATCCCTCCCCTCCAGCTTCACACGTACCTCCACCTCCCCCACCTCCCCGGTAACGTACACCTTAATCCTCGACACCTACGGCAGCCTCACCAACTGCACCATCACCGACACCGCCTCCCCCTCCTGGTACCACGCCTGGTACGACCTCCCCTGTAACAACGCCTCTCCCTCCCCATTCCATCTATCCTGGGGTTGGGACTATCCGGGCGATTTCACGGTTTTGACTGTCGAGTCGTTCCCGGCTAGTGGGCCGAGACTGAAGGCGTTCTTTGGGTATGATCATCCGAATGCGAAGTTGCCTGGCACGGTGTATTATCCCGATCAGGGGTATAATACGCCGCAGTAGGTTGGGGGAGGGGGGGATTGAGATGGGTGAGATGTTGGCATGGGGAAGAGATAAGAGATTAAATGAGTGAATACATGCATGAATACACTTACAACTGTGATAGGTACCCGCTGCAGTGAATGGTTGGTTGAGCGATGAAGTTGGAGAATCCTCCAGTGGCGAGAAGCGGTGATGGAAAGCTGTTAGACACTGAGTAGACGTTGAGGAAAGACCATGGAAGATGTTGATGATGTCTCATTGTAATATTCGCTTGCCTGCTATCTCCGTCAACTGCCAGACAGACAGTGCCAATACTAATCATGTTTCCCTTCGCGGAGTGTTTCCCACATTCCCAGCCACCACAGAAGCCACCACACTCTTCATCTCAACCCCCCGAAACAACTGAAGCCACAAGGTTGAGGCTCCGTGCCCTCCTATTCTACAGCCCAATGACCAGCCAAAGCCGTAAATGCATCCATCCATAACCTTCCCAAACGCCATTTCCCCTTATAAAGTGGCAAGTAAAACCAAGCCACCACCTCCGGCTGCGGTACTGTCGCAGAACATGTTCACAACGCCGTCCGCCCAAAGCAAACAAAACATCCGATGGCCGTAACACATCTATTCCAGGAGGTATCTTCCTTTAATTCCTTGATCCGTACTGGCTTCCTAATCGCAGGCCTTCTTCACTTACTCAACACGACCAGCTTATTCTGCCGGGTGATAATTTCAAATGTCCCGCCATCTGCGATTTCGTGCAGCAGTATGGCCAACCCTATTTAGCGACAGGCCTTCAATGGTCTGCGCCTAATATTGTACACGCCGGTACTCAATGACTTTTCTTCGTACCTCCAGAAGTTTTCTTTCTTCTGCTTGCTGTCGCAGCTGCCATACCGACAAACAGAGCATCGTCAGCCGAGCTCTCTCCACCATCGAGTTTGTCGTTTCCAACCGATATGACTTTGATTACGTTGCCAAGACCAACGGCGATCGAGTTCCTGCCCATCTTGTGCATAGGCCCTAGGCCAGGTACAAGGAGGCTGTCGTCGGTATGTCCGCATAGTGGTGTTGTAGTCCTCTCGCCACGAGCCGAGATCGACCACACCTCCCAAACGTCGTCGTCTACTCTTGTAGTGTTAAGCCCCAACGTAAGCGGCCGAGGTATGTTTGCTCCCCTGCGGCGCAGACCAGAGTTGGCAACAGGGCTCGGCCTTGCCTTCGGCTCGCGCTTTCTGACTCCGACTAGGTACCCGACCTTCAATGCGTCCCACGAGCCAGGATTCTCAATCTCGTACCTTTGTTCGACTGTTTCTCGCCACAAGCAGCAAGTTTTGCTTCCCGGGGTGTAAGGATCGCGAAAGCAAATCGTGTCACCGTCTCGTTCAGGAAGGTATGATTGGAGAATGGCATTGCCGGTTTCTGAATTTGTATAAGCAATCGCAAGGCTTGCCAAACCCACCGAGCCGCATTGTGGTCTGCGGCGAGTTGAGTGGAAACATCGGAGTGAGTCTGGCTTCATTGGCGAAGTCGGAAATGTGTGCGTGATTTTGTGGGTGACAATGTCAACAAGATCTACCGAATGAGTCCTAACTGCAAGGAAAGAGCTTAAAGCTGGCAATGGTAAGACAGACGTGATTGCTTGGTCTCCTGGTGGGCAGGGAATATCGACAGAATCAGAAACCCATCCACTTTCGAGCTGAGAAGCTATATGAACGCAGCCTTTCTTCGATGATGTGACGACTCGAGCAGGTGGATTTGGTGAACTAGCAACAGGCTTTTCGAAATGCTGGCGAACACAGACCAGAGGACTTCGGCAGATGGAAACCTCAATACTTACATTGCTCTCCACGTGAAGCTCGGTCATTTTTCCGTTAGTACGAATGACAAGAAGTGGGTTGATGAGCTCTGTACTGTCGTATCCGAAGCAAAACGAAACGGGGACTCGCCCGTTCACAGCAACCTCCATGGAAGGACCCCATCGCCTCTCAGGAATATTCCAAAGGTAGACACGATCCTTACCGGAAAGGATGGCCAACCAGTTCGAATCGCCGTCTATTGCGAGGCCTAATACCGGAAATGGGTCGACGCGACATTCAGAGTCTTGGACAATGTAGCCCATCACACCTCTTCGGACATCCCAGATACGAATCCACCTGTCCAAGCCCACAGAGGCGATAACTCCATCACGCGAAGCCGCTAAACTGAGCACATCCAGGTTGTGGCCATTGAGACTCTTGACTGATAAAAGTGGTTCGTCATCTGGGCGTTTGTCACTTTCATTGTCGGATGTTTCGTCCCAGAGAAGATAGTTCATCAAAATCGATACAGCCGCAACAGTGACGATGACTGTTATGATGAAAATTCCGAACTGGTTCCTCGCAAAGTCATAGGCCGCAGGCAAAAAAGGGCGCACGCCGAACTGGGTTGGGGTTCTGTCTGATCCATCGAGCACAAATACCAAAGGATCATAAACTCGAGCAATATAGCTGTTAGCGTTTGGCTTGACAACTTTGATAACCTCATGCGCTGTTTCGTGATCCTGCATTCGGAGCCAAGCTGTCGGACTTCTCGCCTGGTGGATATCAACGGATAGCAAAGCCGATTGAGGCGATCGAGGGGGCTGTGGCTGGGACTTCAAAAGGTGCACAACTCGGCGGGCAGTTTGACCAAGACTCTCATTATCGAAGAAATGCCACTGAGCGATCAATATGAAGCCAGTCATTACAATGGTCCCAGCAATGCGCGTTGAAAATGCCGATTCTCCTCTCAACATAGCATCCATCCAGGTTTGCTTAGGTTGCTGCTGTGGTGTCGTCGGTCTGCTGAGAGTTGCTACTCTGCTCAGCGAATCGCTAAGCTCCAATCTTCGAACATCAACACTCAGCACCGCAGTGAAGAATGTAAGTAAGTAAAAGAAGTCGAATGAGAGCGCTATGGCCGCGAAGGTGCAGAAGGCGTGGATTTGCGGAGACACGTATTTAGACAACATCCAGAGAATGACCAGATTCTGAGTGACGCCTGCAAGCGCTACATGTCCTGTTTGGCCTAGAGCTTCGCCAATTCTCGAAGCTGTTGAGTTCGACGAAGGCGTGACAATGACGGCATTGATAAGTCTGAATATATTTTCCAGTCCAACGGTGAGAATGACAAGCGGATAAGCCTCACGCGGTATCTTTGAAAGGTCGATCTTGAAGATGGCGCAAATAGTAAAACTTGACATGATGGAGACTGCAATCTGCGAAGTCACTGCAACTATAAGTCCTAATCGAGACTTCAACGCACGCAATTTCGATAGACTGATGAAGAAGTACACGACGATTAGACTGTAAATAACGCCGAGAAATAGGTCGTCTTGGAAGGAGAGAGGCTGAAATCGAAATTCGTATAAGGTATTGGTGGCCGATCGTCCATCTTCAGGGTAAAGCCGCCATTTGTCGGTTCCTTTTCGGGCGAGTGCTTCCGCTTTCTGCTCCCATTGCCGTCCCACAGGCGAGTCCAACATGTGTACGAGTGTTATAACCAATGCATCCGCAGCAACCAAACGGTGATCTTCGAAACGTTTCCCACTAAACACTATGGAATGGCGCAGAGTTACGTTGACCGAAGTGGATTGGCGGGAGCGCTCGTTGACCGTCGAGATTATGTCCTTATCTTGTAGTATATTGGCCTGGTCGCAAGACCAATATTGTAGTGGGGAATGGAAGAACCAGGATGAATCGCTCACGCCATTGACAGCATGGAACACATCTCGCATATCTGGTGTCAAGCTCGCGGTTGCATTGATGGTAAGTCGCTGTTCTTGTGGCTTCCTTGGATCGAAGTTGATGGTTGGGCCCAATAACTCATCTTGTATCTCCAATGCGCGCAACAGGACCTCAGGTTCCAATGCCTTCATGTAACTCCCTACTCAAAATCAGCAGGGACCTCGGAACCCATATTTACATCCATACCATGTACCCATATTGATCGCATGACAACATCCGGGCGAGTGGTCGCGATGCCCTCAAATGGTTGCGCAGATGTCCAGACATGATGCGGAAGGTTCGAGGCGCCACTGGTGAAATCATTCGTATATAGGAATGGAAACGGGTATATTAAAATGGCAGCCGTGGCTACTGATATTAATAGAGTGATGACCGGATGGCGTGCCGAGTAGTTGCCATAACGAGTGAAGGCTGCTCGGAGGGGGTGTTTGTTATCGAGCTGAGGCGGTTCCGTAGTTCTGCAACAGATTCAGCAAGTCTTCCTCAACCACATCGCAACCACCATACATACCCGCGAAACGGATACAGCAGATACCAAATCATTGAAGCTGGATTGTCGGCGACCTTAGAGGCCAGCAACAAACATGTGGTTCCTAAGGCGAGAACTTTGAAGAGTTAGTGAGGATCTCTGTCCTTAATCTGCCAGCATCGATTGATCGGATTCCGGGCTCGTAGCTCGTCCTAGTCGTTCTGTTTGCTTGTCCAGGTATTAGAGGGATCGCAGGTCAGGCTTGATGTTGAGCTCATGGTGCGACAGGGGGAGATGCGACGACGTCGTCCGCAGGCAATTCCTTCTCGAAGGCTACCAGTCAAGCGGGCATTGTGGGGAAACGCAGCGCATGAACCCAAGGCAGAAAGTCGAAGAGGCCTCAGATAGAAAACAGGATATAGTCGAAGACAAGATCGAGGTGGTTGAAAGTCGAATGGTGAGCGTGGAGGTGGATGGTTGTGAGTGAGGGGAGCTTGGGGATCCTTGAAGGTCGAGTGAAGTTAGAGTTGTGTCGCGTTCCGCAAGCGAGCGGCAGCCAGCCAAGTGCCCAAGTGGATTGGGGGGATGAACCTGGTGGACCGAGCGACCTCGATCTGCCACAGGAAAGCCTCCTAATTATGATGACCAACCAGCCGAATACCTCCAAGACAAAGTGCAAGATAGAGTTTGCATCTGTTTGTGATATGGAAAATCGAGGCAATATAAGACTTTTCTTATTCAACGCAAAACTGCTCTCGTGGATTTGGTGTGGTGTGGTTTACGAAGCTGGCAATCGGGATGCCGGACGCGGGTACAATACTGTACCCAGAAAGTGACGGGGACCCAACTGAGGGCGAACAAGGGAAAGATTGACAGGCACATGCAAGCCTGATGCCCAACCTTCGAGATCCCAAGATCGGGGGAAGAGATGCCAGAAGGGCCCAGCAATACAAGCCAATATCAGAAGCCTCAAGTCGCTGAGAGATTAAGACGCAGCCAATGTGAGAAGCCACGAATGTCACTCCTCGTTTGTCCAAAATCTAGATTCTGGTCCAATGATGCACTTCGAAGCTGTACTCCACGATTGTGGTGACACAGATTGGTCCTAGCTGTCCTGCGTCCTGCGGCTGGAGAATTCGGGGATGTTGTCCTCTGGGCAGCGAAGGGAATCGGATTGGGAGCTTTCTATTTCCGGAAGCGTGTCCAGGTCGGTTTAGGTAATGGAGGAAAGGCCAATCGATGCCGGACAGTGCACAGTACAGAGAGAAGGGAAATATCAATCCAAAGTAAGAGTCTTGAACTTACACACATCTTCCATTCGAGCAGCAGTTCTCCAACACGCGGATGGCAGCCATTCCCAGACAGCACTGCCAAGCACCTCCTCCACCACCTCGCGAATCATCGTGCGGTGTGTCAAGATCCCGACAAGCCCCTCAGGCGAACTGCAATGAACGGTGAGAGCGGCGAAGGGGAGGGCGAGGGCGAGGACAGGCTGGGNAAAGATGTCCGAAGCATGGCAGAGGCGTGTGTTCAGCAATTTTGTGAGATGTCGAAATGGAAAACACCGTCCTCATATCTCTCTTTTCCAGTCACTTAAGCTCAGTCACTAGTTTACGAGCGCGAAGGTCAGCCCTCTTCTATATATGCAATTGTTCATCTGAAATCTAAATCCTATCCCACATCTACAACCCTAACCTCCTACTGCAAAATCGTAAGTTTTTCGACGGCCCTGACGGTATTATCAGCCCATTTTCTTTCGGGTGGGGAGGCACGCCGAGGCCTGGAAACACCTGGGGCAGAGGATGGGCGAATGGGGATGCAGCCAGCTCAGTGGGGTGGTCCCCTGTAGAAACCAGTAACAGCCTGTGCTTGCCGCAGTTATGCACCCTCTCTGCATCTCTGGTGCTGCAGCTCGAGAAGATGACAATTGGCCAGAAAGTCTGACAACTGGGTGTTCGATTACAAACATTGTTTTCCTTACCAGATTCTCAGCCAAGAGACCTTTCTCTTCATGCGAGTGCAACATTAAGGTTAAGTCGAACTGGCAGTAAGTTCCGAGCGCTGTCCAGGTTCTGAAGTGTCGAGCTCTACAAGAGAGACTTCAATGAGGAGGAATTGACCTGAGATCTTCCAGATAGTCATTGCAAAGACTCTCACAATCATTACCTGCGATATCTCTGGGCTGTGTTATTGTTCATGCCTCTCCTCCATATACGCCGGCCAACTCATGGCCGTACAGACTTCCCCGTGTCGGTGTCACGAAGGTCAGATTGTTGCAGATTGGCTTGGTGTTCATGCGACCACCAGCTCCCAACGCACTCCGAGCCGTCCACTCCTCCAGTCACACAAATCCAAGCTCTGTACCCCCTACCTGCAAAACAAATCGATCGTGGGTTCTCGTGATTCACCCTTGAGATCTTGCAGGTCCGTTGTACGGCCTGAGAGCGGCGCCTTTAATAACTTGCGCGTTATCTACAAAGCAGTGGCTTTATTTGCAGGTACTGTTTTGTTGCGTCTATCTTACCACGTGTTTTCTTCTGGCGCACTTTGAAGATTTTATTCCTCTATCTGCATTCGGAAATCTGCTGGTTGTACCATTTATCTAGACGCACTTCTCCGTCCGGGCTTCAAAGGGCTATCTTCCCGACTCTAAGCGAGCATCGATACTAAGTAGTATGGCGCCCAGGGCATTCATTTATTATAAATCCAAGGGTTCCTTATTGATACTTTCTCGAGCAGGAGCTCAAAGGTACTTCTGCGAGTCGATATTTATGATACGATGCTTTCTTGCCATATTCTCGGAAAAGAAGAAGGGAGTGCTGCTATAGCCACAATTGTCCAGCCTCCGCCACAAGCGCCACTGCCCTGCCTCAGCTGGACAACCACCATGAAGCGCAAGGCTCTCTCAATCCAAAGACAATCCCCCTAATCATAGCTCTAATGCATATGTTTAACGATAATTTCAATTGAGTCTGTTTTCTCTGTTTTCTCTGTTTTCTCTGTTTTCTCTGTTTTCTCTGTTTTCTCTGTTTTGTTTTTATTTTCTTTCGCCCATTACGATAGTTACCTTTGACACCATGGAAGCAGCGCCCGCTCAAGCTGAGCCGAAGCCAATCCAACCTAGGCCTCACGCCTCCAACAGAGACGCAAGAGTCTCATCAAGGTGGAAACCAACATCTGACTGGACTACCCTGACAGCGAGTGTTATCCTCCTCATCTTTGCCATCTTCATGATCATCAACAGTCACTGCACCCAATCCCGTGATAGTCCCATCGACGACAAAACCTCATCCCTCTGTTACGGCAGCTCTCTATCGATCCCGTCGTGGCTGGCAATCGTGGGTGTCGAGTTCGCGATCTTTAGTTCTGTGATACTGCCTCGTCTGCAAGCTATTCTGATTTCCAAAATCTTGACGAGAAAGTTGATGCATCGAGGAGTCACGCTGCCGAGACTGCTTAATTCTCAATCAACTGCTCCTCTCAATGTTCAGTTTCGGCATGGTAGCAAGTCTACCTTCCTCTGGCGGATGGTTGTTTCGGCCTCGGTTGCGTCTGTCAGTATTTCGTATAAATACTCGTTCACTCCTGCCAATATTCAGACCACCGTACAACTGAACTCTATATTCATAAACATTGACAGCGAAGACTACTATGGGGCCCTCTTTTCGGATAGCTTCTTCTCTCCAAGCGAAGCTGCTGGGAATGACTCGATTATGATTGGGAGGAATGGAGCAGACTTCATCCACGGACCAGCGTTCAACAAAAGTGCTGCATCCATGATCATCGGTTCCGAAAGCGTGCTCCAACTCTGCTCGCCCAAGCTATACACGCGTACAAATTATTCCATTCAACATTTATCTTTGGACGTGTCTGCCCCCGCAACTGCAACTAATTCGAACCTGGCAGGACCAGAACATTCTTTGAGATTCTTCCATCCCGACTTCGGATCCGCAGTCGACTTATCCCTGGCGTCAAATGCCACTTTACAAGCAGACCTGACTTCAATAGACCAATCGACAACGGTCCCATCGTACCACAGCGCAGTCAAAACCAAGCATTGCCAGGGCTATCTTTCCTGGAACAAGAATAAAACAGCGTTCAGTATGAATCATCCCAAGGATAAAGTGTGTGTAGATGATCCATTTGATTTCGTGGCCTGGAATGGTTCCTACGCCCAAGCTTTTGGCGAAGGATTTGTATATCTTGGACTGTCTACGCTCGTTGTCATCAAGAGAATACAACTGAAGAACGTTGAAACAAGTTTCCAGATATTTGAAGGAGATTTACAGCAACAGAACACCTCTGTTATTAGGGACGAGCTCTCGCTATCTATGCTCAAGGGGGTCATCGAAACCGTCCTTTTGACAGCGAATCATACGCTGGCGATCAACGCTCTCCTGGCCGATGCGCGGTATACAACAAGTATCTCGGACCCCGAAGCACCTCTACTTTGCAAGAAGTTGAAAGTTGCCTCCAAACCGTATTTGGAATCAAATCCATTGCTCCTTGCCCGTGGCTTGGTCGCCAATGGCGGCTCCGACATCACGATTACAGGTCTAGGACTACAGTATCTCATGATCGCAGTAGCCATTTGCTCTGTCATCGTTATTCCCTGGCCTACCCTGCCTCTGATACAAGAATGACCAGCACAATGGGCAATCCTACTTTCAGGTCTCGATCCAGATATTCTCACCCAAGCTTTGGAGGGGTCATCTGTCGGTGAAAATCCTGTTCGCGGCGATACGACTGTCCTTTTGCACTTCAAGTCAGAAAAAGGAGACAGCCCACGACTGCGACTGAAGACAACACAACTAGGTCCTGGTGATGAATACCAGGTTGAGAATATCCTCGAAAAGGTACCCAAGCTTCCCCAAATTCCAGGCTCCGACGAAGCCAGTCCACAAGTGCCTGCTTAACCACCGCAGAACCGCTTCCTAGATCTGAAAATCCAACCACAATATATGAAGCACGACTCCGCTTAGTATGAAGCAAAGAAGGTCAAGGTTCACAATATCGATTCTGAATGTCTCATATCGGCTAGCACATGCATGGCCTTCCAACGAGAAAGCCGAACTGTGCGAGATTTCTCGGGTCCAGCCCACACTCAACCACTCAAGCGATTGCTTGACTGCTTGAAACATGTTCTCTGCTTGAAGGGCGCTTTAGTACGCTCGAGCTAAGTCTCATTTAGGTAAAAAGAGAACTGTCAGGAAAGCTTGCCTGCTAAGTATCCTTGGCCTCCTGCGCTGTCGTCGAAACTGTGGCTTATGCATCACATTTCATGTGCACAGAAACCAGCCTAGTCGAGCTTGCCTTGAGCGTTAAGCTTTAACGTCGTAAGGTTCGGGTCCCACAAAGTCGCTCCGTACCATCCTAGTAAAGTACGGGACTCGCCCGTCAATGTTTCTCTCAAATATCCCAGAGGCAGGTTCGCCAGCACATCTCAACGTCCCGCCGCCGCGATAACCTGTACCTGAGATTGTCTTCGCCAGTATCAACATATGCTGCCACAATTTCGAATCGTGGTATATTGAGAGCAATGAACACCGAAGGAGTCCGCCCTGTGCCGAGCGCTCTTCTTCGACTAAGGGCGAAGACAGGACTTGAGCGTGGGGTCGACCAGATCATCTCTAGGCGAAACTTCCGTCTCCGCTCCAGTACGCAGGAGACCAGCGTTCCCAGGACCCTATATGATGACCAAGGACAGTTTTCCGGTGGTGCTAGATATTCATGTCGCCCTCTAGCGGCTTCCTCCGTGTCAAGTTCCCAACCTTTGCCCTCCGGGTGGTCAGAACGCGATGGAATGTTGCAATCAGGAGGAGAGACATTATCGAATATGTTATCCTATCACTCTACAGATCTTGTTGGATATGTATCCAAAATGCCATGGGAAGCATATAGTCAAAGAGCTCTGCTTACACTGCACGAAGAACCTCAACGACCAGATGTTTTGAATGTCACCCAACCGACACGAAACTCCTCAAAGTCAATCGAAAGACAACCTGTTTCTAGACAGAACTCAAATACTGAATCTACCTGGAACACAATCGAGTCAACATTCCCCAGCAGAGAAACCAGCTTTCCCGCTGACTCTGCTCGTCTCAAATCGACTTCAACTTCTCCCAAACCTACTGAAAACCTCACGACTGATGACTTCAACAGCCATGAGGCGACCTACACCACCCCTCAGAGCAAGCAAATGCCGTTTTTACCTTCTCACATCTCAACAGAAGATATATCCTCGGAGTCGTTGCCACTTGCAGCTATACAATTTCAAACCCATTTGAAGTCAAAGGCTCCAAGTTCGTCTCTGACCTTTATCCATGAGACTGCCGAGCATCGCATCCACAAACCCGACGCAGGTAGAAATAGACGCCAAAGCTGTGGCAGCCATAACAGAATTCGACACAAGAAAACTCTTCCCCAAGCATCGTCAGCGTCTTCATCGTCTTCAGTAATCTCTCATACCAGCGATGGCTCGCCAATAGCCGACTTCGCACAGTCACTTCCGCATTACATCACCCCTCCTCCGCTTTCTCGTTCCCTACACCAGACAGTACCCATGCCACATCCTATGCCAGATTGCTCGCCCTCAATCTGGACGTATCTCAGCCGCTCCGTCACCAGCGGACCCAAAGGCGTCGCACTCGCTCGCTTAGAAGACGTCCTCAGCGAAGACGTGCCTATTCGAGCTCTCCTCTATGGCTGGGACGCACTGGGCCGCCTCTCACCATTCTGGCGCATCATTCGAGAACTGGACGACAGTGGCCTCTACAAAATTGGTGCTGTGGAACGCTTCGCTATCTTCCGGCTCATGCATCTCAATCTGCGTTATGCGTCGGAACCTACACCTGAGAGAGCGGCGACGAGACCGGCTTTCATGAATGCTACGTAAGACCTTATTCTCACATATCCTTCCCAGTTTGCGACTTTCGATGGGGTCTTTGCTGATCAACTTACCAGCCTCGAACACCAAGGCGACGACTACATCAGCAACTTCACGCCCTGGCCAGGTCTCCGCGACACTCGCAACACTACTTTCCGCAGCGACGCGTTCGTGCATCTCATAGCTTCCAGTCTCAAGATTCAATGGCCGGGTAGTATCCACGATTGCTATACCCGCGATACTTCGACGGGCTTGTATACGATTTCGTCTGCGTTTGATGCGGCGATTTTCGATTTGAGGTCTTGGAGCTTTGATGCGGATTTCTTTGTGAGGTACCCTGTGTTGTATGGACTTGCGACAGTGGCGAATGGTATACCGATGGTTGCCGGCAATATCGAAAGGGGTGTAGCAAGGAAGCAGTTGAGGACTGCAGGAGAAGATGTAATGAGGGAGGACGAAGCGAAAGGGAACGTGATGAGAAATGGAAATGGACTTTGACTGATATCACGAGAGTTGGCTCAGTATCCAGAACAGCACCGAATGTAGTCTTTCGTTTTGCTTGAAATGCTCTCTCATCACCGGATGGAAGCACATTGAAAAGGCAAGAATGAGACCAGTGCAACAGCAGAGAGAAATCCTTGGTTACGACCTAAAATGAGAGCTTGGAAAGGTAGAAGTTGATAGGGTCCAATACTCTGTCATAAGACTTCTTGCAGCCATTCACACTGCGTATAAGTTGACTGATGACTAAAGTCCCGCATACGAAGACCGCGCAACTCCCACTCAAGAAACCAACACTTCCATCACCCTATCATTCAAAGAATCGATTGTCGTCTTGCCATCGCAAAGCTTCTACTCTGGGAGATTAAGACAGAAACGAGGCTGGCCCCCCGGCGAACACTGGAGATCCCCACAACACGGAGGCTCGAAAGGCCAACCGCATGGAGCTAGATATTCAGTATATCAGTGACGCGATTCGATTTGAAGAAGGCTTGAGAGATTGTGACACATACCCCACTCGCCTAGACAAGTTATCTTGACATCTCCGTCGTCCTTGAAGAGGTCGCTAGCAGTTGGTTGCTTCGAGTGACCAGGATCCTGAGATAAAGTCAGCGTACGTGTTTTGGAAGTAAGCAGGGAGTGAATTATGAGACTTGGAGGTATTTGGGAAAGTGAACAGACTTGGATGTTGATGGCGATATGTAGACCTGGCTGTGGGAGAGCCACGCCATTAGCAACGGAGATGACGGTAGTCAAGAACGCAATAGTGGAGAGGAATTGCATGGTGGCATGTGTTTAAAATAATGAAGGGTGATGATGAATGATTATGAGAACTCTGTTGAAGACAAGGGAACGGCTAAGTTGAAGGAAAATGTTGACGTATATATATTGTCATGATTCAAGTGACACCTGAGGCCAGGCGAGAAACAGCGATAAGAAATAGACAGTTTGGTTGACAAGACAATGTAGCATTTCACAATAGGTGTGAAGCTTGTCAAAGGTATCGCTGCAGAAGATCGCCACAAACAGAACTGCTTCAGAGGGATATAGGAAGGAATTTCGAATGAAGATTTGCAGTTTTGTCGATTTGAGAGTGAATACAAGAGTTTCGTGTACAACAAATCGACGACCGAGTTCACCGAGGTGTGACCTGGTATCCGAAACAAGTGACGAGATGGAGTTTCAATGACAGAAAGATCTACTGCACGGAGACAACTATAGGTCGCCAATAGCTAGCAAGAATCACTAAAGCGTCATCATGCAACCTTCTGAATGTGTAGATGATCTCCGTACATCGAATATAGTCATCCAGCTCGCCGAGCACTTCTGAATGCGATGCTTCTCATCTGATTTTCGTGTACAGCTCTCTTGTGCTCTCGATGATCCTCATGAAACATTCCGTCGGATTTGCAAAATCGCCGACTACGGTGCGACCATATGGAAAAAGTGTCACACAATTTCCAGGGGAGCCGAGGCATAGAGCGAAAGATGAGAGGTGGTGAGGCAGATCTCTCGAATCGTCGATTTCCTGAGCGATCTTGATACTTTATCCACGACAATTACGATGTATGTGTCATGAACCGTCTTTGCGGGCGAGCCGACTTTCGTATTTCCAGTCTTCCAGAACATTCAAGCGTTTTCCACCCATCGGTTCATGTATTGCTTCCGAGTCCAACTTGTCTACCCCGCCAACGCCTTCCCAATCAACTCCTTACTGGTGTCGGACATCGGAATCTGCAATGCCAACTCATGGCCCCTATCACTCATCTTACCCCAGGTCTTCCTCAGGATATCAATTATCTTCTTCTCGTCGTGTCCCTTCTCGAAAGCCTCGAATTGGTCATCCAAGAACACCAAGCATGCTACATCTTCCAGTATCTGTGTCTCCTCATTCTTCTTCAAATCCTCCTTCCGTATCAGCTTTGCGACTTCGTCCGCCTCCTCGGTCGTGAAGTTACATCCCAAACAAATGGCAGATGCGAGATCTGCTTGTCTTTTCTTGAGGAAGCTCCGCCAGTTCAGGTAGCCCGCTTTGGTCATCGGATAAGAGTCGCGCTTGATTTCCCAGCGACGGAAGTGTTGCGCGCGAATCGCGACCTTAAGAATGGGAGAGGCATCTGGCGCTCGTAGATCTAGGTAGCGGGACATCTGCTGCGCGTAATGCAGTTCGTATGGGACATCTTTGCCGTCGACGATCGTGATGTTTGGGTCTTGAGCATGAGCTTCGTCTATCAGAGAGATCGCTGCTTGGTAATTTGCTGCGGCCATTGCGGTTGCTGGGTGCTTCTCAGTGCAGAGATATACTACTAGAGTCCTTTTCTCTCTTCAAATGTTCTAAGGGTCTTGTGCTTTGTGGGCCTCCAGTATTGCTGTGGTATTGTGGTCGAGCTGGTGTCGAAAGGGAGAGGGGCAGATCTGTGAAGCAGGCCTTGGCGAGGACATGGGCAGATTGGCGGGGTAATAACACGTGACCAATACCTGATCTAGCTATTTCTTGGGCATGAACTGCTCTAAAAAGTGTTAATTGGTGGTGTATTCGGAGAGGTAGGTGGAAAATTCCACTTAGGGCTTTTCGACTTCTGAGCAGCGAAGTCCCGTCATATCGATCGGCTGGGCGCGCCTCGTCTGCTTTCAAGATTGAAGGCTGTCACGAGAGCCAACTTGGCCGACGCAATGTAGCTAAAGTGGAAAATAACTTGCCTCGAACTCCAGTAGGTTACAATCGAAGCCAGGGGTATTCAAACATTTTCCAACATTCAGAATGAATTAGTCTGGCCAGGCCGAACAAATTGACTTGGACCCAATTTAGCGAGACTGCACCAGAAAGTAAACAATTCTTTCAATCTTGTAAGAAGCTTCCAAAAGAATGTGTTAAACTATGCTAAACTACCAAAAACGAGAAGCTTATATTATGAGCATCAGACTTAGAGAGACATACGGGAGCATAGCAAGATTTCAGATACAGTCTCGAAATCATCGAACCAACCATTGCAGCGCAACATCAGTTCCGTGCTCACCTCCACCTTCCATAGTATGTCGCTCTAAGATCATGAACTCTTCCAACTCTTCTAAGCCTCTCCTCCTTACTCCTCAAATTCATCACTTTGCCAACTCTCCTCAGTCTCCCATCCCAGAAATGTCTCTTCCTCTCAGATCGTCCCTCTCGTCTCTCATGCCTCTCGTATCTCTCTCGGCTGATATATTTTCCTGACCTTGGATCCAACATCAAGTCTTCCGGAGCCCAGTCTCTCAGCTGAAAGCAAAGAGGTACGTTCCCATCTGCTTGCTCGTATAGAGAGACATTCTTGTGAGTGTACCTATGGGACGGGTAGAGGTGTCTGCTGGATAGCCCTAGACAGGCCGACGACACCGGATCGAGGTGATCGAAGACTGACAGTTTAATGTCGTTTGGCAGAGTTGTGATGTTCGTCCGATATGTATCGGGGTAGTGAGTTGGATAGGGTGGATCTACAAGCTGACATTAGGACCGTAGCATACCACAAGCGTGGTTGCTTACCTCTGTATCTGTTTCGGTAGGAAGACGGCGCATACTCGTATTCAACATGTCTGCTTGACCTGTGTCTTCGAGTGGACCTTCGCCTTATCTCATAGTCGTAATTCCATGCCATTTTCGAATTGTTTATTCGGGAATTTCCAAGTCTCGTTTGTGAACTCTCTAATCGTCGTTGGGCAGTCTGTGATCCTTTCAAATATCCATCAAGAAGTCTGCCTTAAACTCCCATCATCTATGCATGATATACTCATTTATTCCACAGATACTGCATCGAGATCGTGACTTAGGTCATTTACTTAGTTGTCTTACTTGAGCGCAGTTGCTGTCATGAGAACCTCATCCTAGGGTAATCTGGCGGGCAGTGAATACTTGAGAGAAAGTCGGCTTCTTGGCTAATCATGATCTTGAACACATGATGAATACACGAAACATTACCGTCGGATGTTGAAACATCCTTTCAATTGTTTCTGGCAACAACCCAGCGTTCTTGATTTGAGAAGGTACATTTCACGAGGCTCTTGTCCTCGTTCTCCAGGAGTGCACCCTTTTCAACCAACCAGAACCAACCACTGTTCCGTGATCACATTCCGCTACAATTCGGTCATTCAACCATTACTGATGGTAAGGTCATCTCGTTCTGGCTCGCATCCTCTGCGAGGTCCCCGTGATCAGACAAGTCAGCAGCCCCCGAGACACCTCGTGATATTTCACGTGATCTGAAGATTAATCATAGTGAGCCAGCCTTTGGTCTGGCGATTAATGTATACCCATATTTGAGCTCCTGAAGCTGGCATTACAACGCAGCCAATAATGAAGAAACTTTAACAGACTGGTGAGGTACAGTATTGGCTTCATCTTCAGCAAAGGTGAGAAGTTATCGTTTGATACGAAGCGGTGGTTCACTCATTGCTAGATTACTTTCAGATGGCGTACAGAAGAATCAGCAGCTTTTAAACTTACCATGGGTATCTGATAGCTCTTATTCCATTTTCCTAGTCTTTCAGATTTGATTCACTATGAATGCAGAAAGAGTAACTCGAAAGATTGACACTCCTAAAACTTCCCTAGTCTTGATGGGAAGACCAACAATTATGTCAATCGATGATAGATTTTGTTCACGAAGTATCTGATCGCATTACATAGGTAGGGTAATGTGTCGATTTCAAAGCACTTCAAGGCGATCCGTGCAGAATAACAACTGTGGAGAGAGTTTAAAGCATCCAGTGCTCATTTGGTCGAAGCGATCATGGTGCGGTGGGCGAATAATCATGACTTGACATTTTCATTGTTCAAAGAAACCCAATACTCCAAGAAACTGACAGACCTCGCGTCTTCCAACTTATATATTCAAATACCAAGTGCGTTGGCAAACTCGAGTGACATCAAAGACCATCAGCAAAGAACTAACACCGAGACACAGATGGACATGTTTCCAACATATGCCAAGATATGAAGTCAACAGACTCAGTAAAAACATTTGCCACAATAACCACAGTCGTCAGCAAATACTGCGATCGCAACCAAACCTTATCAACTAGAGCGAGAAAGTTGAACACTCAGAACATCTCTCGGTACTGACGACGTTAGCCGTCACCTGAAATCTCACCAGTGACCTTTCAGGTGTCTTGTGCAAGACTGCCCAAGCCGCGGCTCCCAGTACCGAAAAGATCTCACCAGACACAATCGAGAACAGCACCCCGCCCAGAGTCAGGGGAGTGTTCGGGAGTTCTTCTGTCCACACCCGTGGTGCAAGTATTCCCAATAGACAGGCAAGAAGCGGTTTGCTGAGCTGATCAGCTGGCTCGGCATCTGAAGACGCATAGCAAGGGGAATGGATAGCGAGATGACGGCAGGATTGGAGGGAAAGATAAAATTAGGATTGATCACCCAGAATGTTCATTATGCCATTGTGACATTTGCAGTGAGCAGCCGCATCAGGCGAACAATGACAGTGCTACAAGCGAATGAGGTAGAGAATGCTGTATTGTCAGACTGAACATTCCGATACGCAACTGATGCAGAGAGAGGAAATTTTCCAGTTCTGGAATATAGGTAGTAATTGCATGTGAACAAGAATTAGCACTGCGTTGCTGCATGAAGGCAGCATTGTTGATCGATCACTCGCCTAAATAGGGGGGGTCCCCACAGAGCTAACATCGAAGCGATAGGTCAGTTCCCCACAAATCAACACAACCAGACTGCGAATGGTTCGGTCAGATGCAGGGGACACGAATTCCAATATTCTAAATCGCGACGAAATCTAAAGAAAGCAACCTTTCATTGCAGCTGTATGCTTATAGGTCAAAACACCCGTGATTTCAGCAGCAGTGCCAGGTCCTGGTGGGGTTTCCACAGCACTACGTAATCAAATTGTGAAGACTTCCAATCAAGTCATGGTGACGAAGGTGGAGTGATCCTACAAGGCTTTTGATGATTCCCACTTCTGTCTACCGACATACCCTTTGAATCAATACATAGCAGATTCGGGGTGTTCCCCTTCGCTTCTGACAGTGCCCTTGCAAAGGCTTCCCCACACCTTGTGACTTGTGATTTAATCTATTATATTAGTGTACAAGCTTTTAAACTCCGGTAATTGTTCTGGAAGGTGCAAGTTTATCATTGACTTCTATCCACCCAATCAGAAATTCATGCACTCCATATTCACCAATTACCCAACCAATGTTCGTGCATCGGCAGTTAGAATCGGTGGAGGCCATGAAGCCAATGATGATCATTTTGGATTATCCAACCGTTTCTGCCGTACTGTTTCTTGTTCAGTGCTGGCAATTCTGTTACTTATGACTGTAAAGCGCCACTTGTATCTACTAAAACTACTGACTCTCTTCTCATACTTGCACTCAGGCTGTCGTCAACGTCAAACCAAACATGCAGCTAAATTCTCTTCTCGTTCTCGCGCTCTATACGTGTGGAGCTGTCTCTCAAGCTATGCTTAGATTCGCTTGCTCGCAACTAGTGGTTGAGCGTCTCGACCCGATCGGAAATCCTGGACTTCTGCCTTCCACCCATCTCCATCAAATTGCGGGCGGGAACTCCTTCAATGCCTCCATGGAAGCGGGTGCCCATGATACTGTTGGGCTGTCTTCTTGTACCTCGTGCACCTTCAGCGAAGACTTCTCAAACTACTGGACAGCGGTACTATATTTCAGAGCTCGTAATGGAACCTACAAACGTGTACCACAGATGGCGAATCAGGGTCTGACGCAGCAGGGGGGGTTGACTGTGTATTATATTCCGCCGTATGATGGGAAATCCAAGGTCACTGCTTTCAAGCCTGTGAGTAGTCTGGCATCATTACCACTGGACAAACTATTAACAATTCCTAGGGTTTCCGTATGCTGGTCGGGGATCCTATGATCCGCTCAGCGTCTGCCGCGCCCAAAGGAGTCTGCCATCGTTGCTTCGGCAAGAATCAACAGCCATTTGGAGGTGCTCCCTGCACAGGAGCTGACACATCTGAACTTCCAAAGGGTACCTGCCTTGGTGGAATCCGCGAGACAATTATGTTCCCAACGTAAGTTATTGTCGCTCTCCCACGTATGAGTGCCCAGATCTAGCGCTGGCCATCGCTTATTTTGATCTGCAGCTGCTGGGATGGCAAGAATTTGGACTCACCAGACCATCGCACTCATGTAGCATATCCCAGCAGCGGTTCATTCGAGTCGGGCGGGCCTTGTCCTGCATCTCACCCTGTCAAACTTCCTCAAGTCATGTTCGAAGTCATGTGGGACACCAGCCAGTTCAATGATAAGTCTATCTGGCCCGCGGATGGATCTCAACCATTTGTGTATTCCATGGGCGATGCGTAAGTCTACATTGCACAATATCTATTCCATGCTGATGTATTTTACAGCACCGGATACGGTAATCACGGCGACTACCTGTTTGGTTGGAAAGGCGACAGCTTGCAGAAGGCCATGGATGCCAGATGCAATCTTGATAAGTGTGCACAAACACCTTCACAGTCTGCTGCAAACTCCATCAAGTGTCAAAAGAAGTCTCCGATCAACGAGCCTGTTGATGGGTGTAAGTAATAGCTGTTCCACGAGTAACTTAAGCAGTTCTAACGTAATCAAACAGGGCTCACCACACTTCCTGGGAATGTTCCCCTCACATACTAGGGAACCTCGGAAAGATTTCGTAAAACCAGAGAGGGCAACGAGAAATAGGAAAGAGTTGTGCGAAAGATAATTCTGACTTTCCTTTGGTTTTTTTCTTCTGTATTGCAGTTATAATTTGTAAATGAATATCTGTGCTAGTGCTGCCGTATCTTGATCCTCAAACTTCAGCTTCAGCCACAATGACGGGAGAGGCATATGCATGTTCGAGATACGTCCGTCTTGATCAAATGCGAATATTAGTACTTGACTTTTGGATCTGAACGGTAGCATTTCTCAACTTCAACACCGCCCCTTGGACGAGAAGAATGTGAAGTGGAAGTCATTGCGCTCTGAGAAAGATAGTTCAAATCATGCTGACTTCAGTTGTCACAGCTTTCTGCTTCTTAGAATCGAGAGAAATATCAAGTAAGCATGATACCTTTCGCACTTCAAAACATAAATCCGATATGAAAACTAGAATATAACTGCTGGCAACCGAGTCCGTGACTTAATTCTCTCATGTGTGTATAAAGACTACCTGATCATAAACAAAATCGTTGCCCGGAAACTTTCTGTGGTCGAAGTCCTCCCACCCGCTGATTACGACTTGATCCGTTGTGCTCGCTTAGCTCTTCTGACAGCATTCGTCTCCTCAGCCCAAGCATCCTGCCTAACAGCAGCAGCTTCAATCTCAGTTTGGTTTATCACGAGTGTACCGAAGACGGTATCATCTGTTCGAACTTCAAATGGAATAGCAAAAACACCTGGCATGCCCAAAACATTTCCAGGCTTGGGCAATACTTCCCCCCAGGTGCTGTCTTGGCTGCTCTTGTGCTTATGGTGGCGCTATCGGCCCATCGACGAGTGCAGACTCCCCCAGGAGTCATGGAGTCTGATTGAAACGCATTATAGATGGTGAACTGGTTCAAAAGGCAATGCCATGTCCACCCAAAGGCGGGATCCAGACCTCCTGGGTTGACATTTGCGAAGAGAGAGACGACACCAATTTGCGCGAAGTCCTCGACGGCATTTAAAGCATCATTAGCACTTGCTAGAGTGAGCTCAAAGTGGGGGACACGAACTGGTATTGGCATAGTTGTCAGGCACACAAGTGTCCTGTCGGATTGCGTCGAACCATTCCCATCTGGCGCTCGCTTGGAAACCATTCTTGTAGAAGTCGAGTGCGTGGCCAATCTCGTGCTGAAATACAGAGGGTGTACCGACACTTCCTCGGAATACAATTATAGCGCTTCCCATATATGCAGAGTTAGATCCTGGAATGGCGACTACATGCTGAATCCATTGTCGCTCGTGAACAGGGATTCGCCCAAAAAGGTCAATCATGCTTGCTTGACTGCGACTGGTCAGTAATTCGCTGCTGACTCGTGTCTTCGAGGCAGAAGAGGTTACCTGATTGGAGCGTTTGGATGCTATTATTACATTGCAGTTAGTAACCTGAAAGTGTGATTTGATGTGCACCTGCGTTGACTTACTCTACAGAACGACCAAGGTCCCCACGGGGTTCCACAATCTGCACATCTGACTCTGAACACTTCAAAATCCGCAGGGTTGAGCTTCGGAGTTTCGAAATTCGCTGCATCAGCGCATCGCTGCGGTATAGAGCCTGCAGGCCATTGCTGGACAGCACTTGGGTTTGGAACTAAATTTTGCCAAAGACTTTCATCGATGAGTGGAGATATACCGGCACCCCAAAGTGAAGTTTTCCCAAGGTTCTGAGCCAATACTGAAATACCGAGAAAGGTATATGCTAGCCCGACAAGCTTGAGAGAAGATAGAAGAGCCATGATGGACTAAAGAGAGAGTAATAAGGACGAGTTTTCTGTTGATTTGGAAGTGCTGGGAAATAAGAAATGAAGAAGCATGGAAAACCTTTGGGTTTTATAATTGAAAGCAACTTGCGTAACCCCGTTTTGGGACCGAACGGTGCCAAATGGATCCTATGCGCGGTTATTCCCTTCTCTACGAGAAATTTTAATGCTTACTTCTTGAAGTCAGAATATCCAAATACGAGAGCGAAAGAAGATCGAACTCATAGAAGAACAAGGGTAACTGCATCTGGGCCCAAAAGTAGAGATAACACGTCCAAGCGCCAACGCAGGAGACTCGATAAAGGTGAGTCAGACGTAATGGAGATTTAAAAAATACTTACAAAGCTTTTACATCGACTACGGGGCGGTGCTTTAGGAACGATGTCCAATTGTGTCACTTGAAAGGCGAGCCATACCATGGTACACATGAACGAAATCACTTCCGCTTGGCAAAAGTCTGACATGAAGCCCTTTGATTGACCGAAGTGAAGGAAGTGTCTTGTACTTTCTTGATTGGTGCTCTCGTAAATGTATTCGACCTAGGTAGAGTAGGCGCGTGAGTGGAAATTTGAAAGTAGCAACACGTCCGGAGCGAGAGACAAGCTTATTTTTTTCCCCAGCGAATCTGAACCTTTCTCAGGATCTCTGACACACGGAGAGTGAGGTCCCCAAGAAATATAGAAGCACAGTTCTTTCTAGTGTTCAAAAGCTGTTCTGCATTCAGAGATCAAGCTTTGCATTCCCATACTCAACAATATATACTGATGTATCTTGTGTTGTCACCCCAGTATATTACAGATTCTTTGGGTAGAACATGCAACCAAAACAACTTTTGCCTCTAACAGAGAAGTCCAGTTGCTGTGCCTTACAAAAGCTGACATCGGCAGAAGACCCAACTAGATACGAGAACTGCTGGCATAAGACGCAAGATCCAATGAAAACGGTCCCGGAGCTGAGCCACATGCTGCAAGGCACTGAGAAGGTTCGGATGAGAACTTTTTAGGCTCCAGTACTATGAGGATGTTTCCGTTACTAGACCTGTGCCTTTTTAAACCCCATTATATCTCCTGCTGGTGATGCCGACTGGTCTCGTCTGTTTGCAAGCCTGTGGGAAGGATCAAAAGACGGGTACGGCACTCCGCTGCAAATCATTTTCTATATTACAGTCAAAGCACATTTACAATGTGTGGGAAACATTATCAAGCTGAGGAGAATATGAGATCCTAAACTTATCATATCAGTCTAGAGCTGCTGTAGACATTTTTCGAAGAAATAGACAAGGCAAGGACTGGGCTGATGACTTGCATGCCTTTATCGGACGAACCTCACATTAGCGCTGCCACAACGCTGCGATGCAACCATTCAGCTCCGAGCTACACTTCACATCCAGTGAAAACGCGACGGGACACTGGTGAGCAGCCATCATCTCACTGTATCTATTCCAGAACCGAAAGCGAGCTGGAAACGGAATATCTAGCTTGAATGGAGAAGAGTACATGTTCTGTCCCCTTCTCTTGTCAATTGAAGGGTCACGAGCTTAGAACGGCAGTTGTGAACATCATCTGAGCGATTCAAATGGCCCTGGCTCAAATGGCAGCGCTACAGTCAGCAGGCTATTGATTTTCCTCGGTGAGACACAGGCCTACGAGCAGTCATGTTTGTCACAGCGGTAGAGGGAATTTGGGATCTGAAACTCGAAATTCGGTTGTTCCATCTTCCGACAAGGTTCAAAGTCCTGTTTGGCAGCGTGCCCATTTCATATGTGACGACGAGATGCGAAATCTTAATCTAATCGGAAACAGCACAAGAAGCTGCAGCTGCGAGAATTTAAGTTTCAGCGTTGAAAATCGTAATTATGTTCCTGATGAAATTTCAGAGAGCGGTATCCTTCCAATCGCAGATATGTATGTATCACTCACAGTGACCTCCTCAAGCTGTGGAGAATTTTCAAGTGTAGCGGTATGACATACCTCATGGGCACCGATGAAGGGAGCTTCAGTTAGGTGCGGGTAGCATCAGCCCTGAAAGGCACCTGAAAATTAGCGAGTGCCTGAAAGTAAACCCCTCGTAGTCTCTTTTAACGACACCAACGCTCAAAGTCGTACCTGACGCTTGACAGCTACGAGACAGTGTCAGGTCGTAGATTCTCAAACATGATACTCAATAAAGAACGTTAGGCTAAGATTTTATACCATAAAACGACATTGCAATCACTTCGTTTTTGACTGTGAGGTGACGTGAATCGTATCGAGCTTAGCGCCACGACAGTGAGCAGGGAAACTTGGGACAACCACAACATCTTAAAGTAAAGAACTTGAAGTTGAAATTCCATGCCATTCAAGCTACATTATACATTGAACCATAATAGTGCATTATAGTGAGCCCCTTAAGCTATCCTTCAAAGGTGTGACATAAATCAGCCATCCACCTTCATCGCAGCCAAATGCGCCCAACACCTAAAAGAGCTTGTGCAGCAACCTCTTCCACGTCGGCCAGGCGGCGACCTCAGCACGGAACGCATTGATAGCTTCCCAATCTAGCTCGCGGCGACCAGTATCGACGTCCATCTGAGCTGTTCGGAGCCAGCCCTCGCGCTTCCACAAAAACCCGATAGCCCAGAAGAAGAGGATGACTGGAACAGTGAGGAACGCTTGGAAGAAGCCCTCTGCGTCGTTGAGATCGCCGTTGTTTCCTGGGGGGGCAATGGCAACGAAAAACTGGGCGATATCTTAGCTTGCTTCTCGCAATGGGGTGGTAGTAGAGCAACAGCGTAAAGCTAGGGGCCAAAAAGAGGAGAAAGCATACCTGAGCGATGAGTACGACAATACAGAGAATGAGCCCGATCCAGGATCCTACAACGCCGAAGACGGCTCTGAACGGGATCTCATCGACGGTATGGCCGTGATAAGCCCAAGCTTTACGGAAGCGGATGTGAGCAAGGCAGATCGAGCCCCAAGTGAAGAGAGCCGCCAAAGCAGACAAGGAAAGAAGCCAGTTGAAGACCACTTCTCCTTGTGCATCCAGATTGACATATGCCAGAGCCCCACAGATGAGAATCACCAGAACCGAAGGCAATGGACGACCGGACTTATCGACGTAGGTGAAGACCTTCGGCGCATAGCCTTCTTGAGCCAATGCAGTGAGCGTGCGCGACCCTCCATACACGCAAGAAACACCAATAGAGAGGACTGAGATGAGGATTATGACGTTGAGGTAGTGGTCGTAGCCATTCAGTCCAGCGTAACGGGCTGCTAGTACGAATGGCGATGCTCCTTCCGCGTAGGGGTTCTCGGCACCAAGGAGATTCTCGTCGTTAGATGCAACGAGCAGACCGACGAAGAAGAGACCGAGGATATAAAAGAGGGTGATCCGCCAGAAGACTTGCTTGATTGCACCTGGCAGGGCTTTGACGGGGTTTGCAGATTCGGCGGCGGCAAGACCGACGACTGTGAGGATAGTAAACTTAGCATTGAAATGTCTTTTGAGAGCTGAGATTTGTATGGTAGTACTCACGTTCAGTTCCCGCGAATGAGAAGGCGGCTGTGACGAATACGGCACAAAATCCTTTGAAGCCATTTCGGAATGCTCCAGGGTTGTACCACAAGCGTGCGCCCCAGTATGAGTCGTATCGACCGCCTGATGGACCACCTCCTAACACGAGGATGAGGGCGATGATCATAAAGACGACTTCGAAATTCATCAGCAGCTGATCCACGTTCATTTTGCCATATCATAAGGCATGTGAGCGGCAACGAGGGAGAACACACCAATAGTGACAAGTTTCAAACAGGAGGACCAGAACTCTTCTTCAGCATAACCAAGAGTCCCGAAGATATTGATCAGAATAATGGCAACCCAGAAGACAGAGATCCAGACAGCGATCGAGACGTCACGAGCTCCAGGCCAGTACTGCAGCGTCAAACCACAAACTGTTAACTCGAGAGGTAAGACGATAGCCCACTGCATCTCGTTAGCATTAAGAATGATATCATGTGGGAAATGCTTACTTGGAAGACATAATTCCAGCCCATTGCAAAACCCCAAGATGGATCGATGAAACGAGTTGAATAAGTGTAGAAACCACCGGAAACGGGATACATGACTGCGAGTTCACCAAGAGCGTATACGACATTGAACATCATTATACCGATAATGCTGAAGTCGATCAGAAGGGATGCGGGACCCTAAGAACTTCGATTAGTCTTTGTTATGGTTCGATTTCGCTGTCCCAAAGCGATTGCTGTACGACGGATTTGTCGAGCTTGCGAAGTGGGCGAAAGACTTACACCAGTAGAAAGAGCACCACCCGAGCCGACGAAGAAACCAGCACCGATGGAACCGCCTAACGATTCCAAGTCAGCGACAACAAGTTCTCAAAGTAAATGCAGAATTGTCTCTTCCGTCGAGCTTACCAATAGCAATCATATGCAGATGACGACCTTTCATCGAACGGTCAAGTTCAACAAGTCCATGTCCATAACTGCGCTTCTTGAAAGACTCGAGGTTAAGGCCATTCCTGGTATAGAAATTATCATCTCGCACAGTTCCATCCCAAGCGCTAGCCTCAGGTGTGTATCCAGCTGTGTTGCTGTGATCAAGCTTCGGAGAGCCGGTCGAAGAGAGATCGTGGCCAGCCCCTCCGAGACCTTTCTCGTTATGATCTGCGACGGGCAGTTGGCTCGCCATGGTGAGCAAGGCTGTTGTCGCGTGCGATCTTAGCGATCACGAGTAATGTGTATTGGGTTCTGTTGCGTAGTAAATGGGTTCGCTTAAGTACAGAAGCAGATTTGAGGAAGGGATTTTGGTCGCAGCTGAGCTGGAAAGACACGAGCGGAAAGACACGAGCGGAACGAGAAGATAGGAGAATGGAAATGGGAAACGCGACTTACTTAACAGCTTGCGACGACTCTCCTTACATCTCTGCCCAGAATCACAAGCCCGTGTCGAACCGTGAATCACACTCGTGAATTCTCAGAATCACAACCTACCACCGACGCCGAGAAGTGGGGTAAAGCATTGCCGGGTCTTGGACCACAAGCAATAATCACAGATAAGATGACTCTCCGACCATTGGCATTTGTTGACAAAATAATAGCATCATTGGGCATCTTGGTTGTGTTCTTGACCTTCCATGCTCGTAAATGCTAAGTGGTCCGTTGGATGTTAGGTCTAACTAGGACCGGTCTCGGTTGTGGCGCCCAGAAATCGCGTAGGGGTTGGCCGACGTAAGAGGTCCGATCAACGTGATTATTAGCTAACAGACATTGGCGTGGAACGCACCAAGAAGTTAAGAGATGATTTTGAGTGGTAAAGGCAATGGCGACGGAGCTGGAACCTGTGCAATGGGAGACGAGGGCCGAGAGGCAAGGCTGTGATTAGTGCTCTTCTCCACACACACTATCCTCGAGGCTACCGAAGGCCAAGAGGAGCCCGTCTTTCATTGCGCCACGCAGAAATGGACAATGGCCCTGTGATCAAGCTATGTTTTAGGACGGTATGGGGAATGCTAAGAGTCCAAAAAGCTGGTCGGCTTGAAATTCAGAGAAGGAAGGTACCAAGTTGCAACAAGAGGTTGCTGATAGTGGCAAGTTGCGAATCAAGACCTGGGCAGGGGCTGATGCTTCTTGAGCTCGAGATAACGAATACGCGTGGCAAGAAGCCCAGGAGAAATGCAACTAAGATGACGTTTCAAAAAAAGGAGAGATATGATGTTCCGGTGGCATCCGCTTCCCGGGTATCTTGGGTGCTACTGTACTCGACCGAGGGTGCCGGACTCGTGGTTGTCCAGCTTCGACAGGATTCTCCTCTGGGACGGTCAAAGACGCTTTCAAAGTGTATGGGACTGATTTGCTATGTCAAGTATTCTCTACTTGAACTCGAAATACACTTCCGAAACTCCCGAGACAGACATACCGAAGTGGAAAAAAAAACAAAATACAGACAGATCGAACACTTCCACCACACTCAAAACCAACCCTCCATCCCATCAATAGCAATCGAGCTCTTTCCTAGCCACCTCATCATTGCCCAACAATCTTTTCCACAGAGTCTTCTTCCTAATCTCCCTCCCAAGCTTCCATGAGCTCTCGAACCACGGTTTCCATGGCCTAGGTTCCAGCTCCTCATCGTTTGTTGCCCGCTGATTGGCCCGCGCTAGGGCCTCCGGTGAAGCTTCATATCGATTATATGATTTTTGCCATATCCTGTTGACCCTTGGCTGCTCCCACAGGTACGATATCAAGTCCCAATTGATCTCTTTACAGCCAGCAAGGTAATGTAGTGCAGTATTACCATGAACATCTTGAACTTCCAACATCCGGATGCCTTGGCTCCAGAGATGTTTCACCATCGCTGTTTGCTTCTCGCGCTCCTCCTCACTGGTCTCAACATCCGGTAAGAAGCCGGGACGGACAGAATACGGCTGACGGGAAAAGGTATCGTTCTGGGCACGAAGGTCCCGCGACTCGTTGATGGACATGCAGATTGTTTCCGAATGCCTCTGAACTTGAGAGGCGTTGGCAGGCATGCACGCTATGTGCAGTAACGTATGGCCGAGTGCCGTTTCGCCTGCATTTCGCAGTGGCGTTTGAGCACTGACATGTTTAAGTAAGTCGAGATCAAGAGTCGCGACTGCGAAATGCAGGCTATGGACTTGGTATACTGGCGTCCGTATCTCGAGGTTGATGTCAGGTTGCTGACAGAGAAAATCAAAGGCACCTTTGTCAAACTCAGTTCTGTAGATGATCGTTGCCATAGTGGGTGTGAAACAGCGAGTCGGGTTGGCAAGAGGCATAGTATTAGGATCGAACCCCCATTCCAGGATACGCTCGAGCATTTGGTAATTTCGAGTCTGGAGAGCAGCGTGTATTGGACTTGACACACTTAGGCTGCTCGACGTAGGTGGATTCGGGACTTCAATCTGCGGCCTCATCCAGAAACTGCGATCTGCTCCGGCTTCGATGAGTCGGTCAAATATTTTGATCGACCCGGATCTCGCTGCTTCCACTAGGGAAGGCATCGATTCCCCATGATGATGATAGTCTGCTCTCACAAACCCTTCTTCGCACCAGAATGGTGCAACTCCCTCGTAGTATCTATCTTCCACTTCCTCTCGAGTGAGCATAGACAGTTGTGGAAGATCCATTAGATTTAATAAGGTAGCTCTTGTCGCAACATCTCTCCGACCGTATGATGGTAAATGCGGCCTAAATCGCAAAAATAGAGCTGCATACATCTCCGAAGCCCAGAGAGGAACCCCATTTGGGTCAGCGCCAGCCTCAAGGAGCATCTCAACATTCTCGGGTAATCGAGCACGGATTGCTTCCATCAGCGGGCTGGTGATACCTACCCCTTCTGGGCAGTATCGGACGCTGTGTGGTCCAAAATCCGCAGAGCCTTGGTGAGCAACGCTTCTGCGGTGATTTGAGCCTCCTGGTGGCGGAGAATCGTTCGCTCCAAAGTAAGCCTGGTTCGAATAGACGGCAGAGCTGAGACGTTCATCCAGTGTCTCGTCTTTACTCAACTCAAGAACGGCTTTCAAGATGCGAACATCAGGATCTCGAGCCGCTTTCATTGACGGTCCCAGATCAGTAACATCGCAAACCTCGAGATACTCGTTGGGGAGCTGGAAATCTCGCTCTTTCTCAACGTCCTCGTCGGTGGAGTCAATGTCCATCGGGACTCCGAAGTCATCGTGAATTGATTCATCTGCAAGCGTTACTGACGAGGCCCGGGAGGAGGCCATGTTTACTGAGGACTTACCGTCCTGGTCGAAGATATTATGTCTTGATAATTGGGATTATCGGAAGTGTTGTTGTGGGATGAAAAGGTTGGAAAGTGAGGCTGTCAGATGAGAGGCGCTGCTGCCTGAAAGTCGAATCACGCCGGTTCAGGGTGCATGCACCACCAATCAGCATCGACAAACACTGTCGCCTCGGCTACCTATCAACAACAGGGCGTACGCTACAATATTGACACTTTTGACATTTGAGCCGTACGAGTATGAGTTATGGTCATGCAGGTGTTATTGTTAGCTTTCCTGGATTAGGATGAAAGCTGGGCGGCGTTGGCAGATTCAACCAATTACAAGTCGTCAATCGTTTGCCTCATTATTGGTAGGAAGGGCAACTATTAAGGTACGCTGAAAGGGCGATAGATATGGCATGAGAAATCCTCTTGTTATCCGATCCTGGACGAGTTATTTCAACGACATTCTAGGCATTCCTTGTAGGTTTCTATGTTGTTGGGCTGACTTTGCCTCACAAGCAATATGCGAGGCTTTATTGACAACCATTCCACTATTAAGTCATGATTCGCCCAAGTACATTCATAGTCATCCTACGATCCCGAGGTCTCTGATTCATCGTCTCAATCCGCCCCAGATCTACTTGAAACCTACGTATCAGGACGTTGCAGACCTTGCCTCTCCTACTCCCGCATTGCAACCGGAAACAACTAAAGCTGTGTCTCTCTCCCAAAATTCGGATACTCCTTCCCTCTCTTCGAGCGACTCACAATAGTCTCCACCAGCCTCGCTTCCCCGCTATCGCCCATGACAGCATGTTCAAAAACATAAGATCTAGTCTCGCAATTACGTCAACTGGTAGAAGGGTACATCCACGAATCACCCCAATCCTCCGCAAGGAAATGCAAGAACCTCCATGCGTGATAACAGCAACGTGAACATCGTCATCACCGTTTCCCACTGGGTCCTATATGATGCGACGCCAACTCAGTCGGGCGTCGACAGCCCGGGCGCTGATGGCATCGCTGTGTGGGTTGTAGCGACTTTGCGCCGGTTTTCATTGTGCCAGCCATCCTTGACAGGTGACAGATCCACTGGCCATACCCTCTCACCAATCGATCTTTTCAGTGTAGTCAGTTCGGAGCCGATATTGCACAGATGGTCTGATGTTTCTTGTATGTCTGGCAGGGCGAGAATCTGCGGCGCACATCTGCCGCTTGAGGTGAGTGCGGGCTTGAAAATCGTGAATGCAGTCTGTATGGTCGGCAATAATGAATATGACACAACGAGGGATATGTTCGACTGGTCGGGAAACGAGGCTTCGCCGAGACTTATACTCTGTTCTTCATCCAGAGGTGTCAGGCCTGGGTCTCGCAGCGTGTAGGCGCCGGCTCCGACATTGTCCGTGACGGATACAGCGGATGATTGGAGGCATTTCGCTTTCTGTTTAGTGGAGACTCGCGCTCAAGTGATGGAAGCTGACGATGTGAAATTTTCCGCTTCTTCATCTTTGACCGCCGGTTCATCTGCCTTTGAAGCACAATTTTGGCGATGCGAAAGTGAAATGGTCGAGCGCGAATACAGAACATGGATAGTTGGTCAAATGATACTATCGAACGTACATGATTCAGAATCGAGAGCAACGCCGTAAAACCCCTGCTCTGGCAGGTGACCAGTTCTCCTAGTAAGGACGTGAGGGTCGGTGAAAGAATATCACCCTTCCAGACTTCCTAGGATCTGTCAGATGCGCTCTTCTGCAACAAATAGCCAAGAAAACTCTGTCATCTCAAGTGGTATGGAGGCTCAAATACTAATTCGAAAGTGGAACGAATTTGTTGGGAACCAATTGGAGACCCATCTAGCCTGTTTTACTTAGTATTCTCTGCATATGCTTCTCAATCGTGTATTCAACTCATACGCAACAAGGGGTGCGTCGGTCCATTATTCCCCCGTATTCTCTTGTTAGCTCACGTCTATATGCTTAATTGATCATTTCGTTGCAGCGATTCCTTTGCTGCATGTGGAGACCATGTTTGTGCTAACGAGAAACTCGATGATTAGAGTCCCTTCGCTCTTCTCAATCGGCGACTGACATGAGATGATAACAATCCCAAAGCTACCATCTTTCTATCAACCGTTCTTACTCTTGAAAGAAGCGGCACTCTGAGAAACCGCGTCACGAGGAAGACGATTGATAGCACTAGATGTTATTTGCTATTCTGTCTTTCCATCGATATCTCCCGTCATTGCTAGAGCAATAGGATCGTTCAGCAATCGAGTCGCAAAAGCAAGATCTTTGTCCATGTCATCGCACAGATACAGAAGCACAGATTTCTCCACTCCCCACAATCATGGACTAAAACGTCAGAACGCCAGAGTTGGTACACCATCTAGCCCCTCCATTAGAACCGACTCTCGCGGAACATCGAAACCGTCCCAGTTGGCAGCCAACCTTGTTGTACAATACTCAAGCCGCTAAAGCGAGGTACAATATCATCAGCGTGCAACTCGATGACCCATTGCTGGTAGGCAGTGAGATCGTCCCAAGACTTGCGCCCAAGAGCTTCGACGACGCCTGGAGTCGGAACTACTCGCTGTTGACAAGGCTCTCTCATTAGATCCTTGTAGACTCGGTAGATAATTTTTGAGGTTTGCTCGCGGTATCGAGTAAACTCAGCAAATGACATGAATGGCTCGCCAGCAAACTTGTCTTTTGCTAATTCTTTCTTCGAAACATTCTCTCGGGCTGGAACAGTCACCTTCTCAAAGTGTGCTTTGGCTCGGGCATAGTCGAATTTTTCTGTTTCGAAGAATTGTGCCATCAATGATCGAGGATTCTTGTGGATGCTTTCCTGAACAAGACCCAGGCTGATGAAGGGATTCTTCAGATCCAGGCCACCCAGTGATGCAGGAAAGTAGATATATCCTTCGGGGACATCGACTCCAAATTTCGTCTTGATCTGCTGTTGCAAGGTGGATGTAACATCGCAGGTCGATTCGTTCTTCAAGGCGGAGTGCTCTGTAGAGCCAAATAACTGAGACTGAATATCACGGAAGGTCTCTAGCATCATGTGAACATGTGCCACCCCGAAACAGTTCGCTGGTCTACCGATGTTATTCGCAAAGAAACGGACTCCATATATGTTCCAGGCTTGGATATACTCCATGATGGACTTACAAGCTTCAAGTTGAAAACGAAGCTAGCCAACATGCTTATTAACCAGAGCTTTGTCAACAAGGAATCGCCCACTAGGACCATTCAACTTCAAAAATCCCCAGCAGATGTCTCCAGTCGGAAGATTGGATGGTCTTTGCGATGCCTGACCTCCTTCCTTGCCAATCCTCACGCAGCCGGTCTTCTCACGACTGTAACCAAGACCAGCAGGACCCGCGAATCTCATCATAACATCCCAGCCTTTAGCACAGCTCGTCTCCGATCCCCAGATCCAGATGTCGTCATGCATTCTGTACATTCTTGTTCCATTTGTCTCCTGGTTGAAAGAGAAGTCCAAGCAGAACAGAACAGCCTCTGCCATGAAATCACTCATTGGAGAGCTGGGTGGCGTGCCTCGCACGCGAGTATTTACGCTAGCGTCAGAACCGTCCTCCAAAAACTTTACCGGAGCCTCCAGAGTACGATGGAAAAAGTCTACCCATCGATCAGAGACACCGAGTGATTTGAGGACGGTGGTGATGGTCAAATGAGGAAGAGATGGCCCGAACGAGGCAAAGTCAGTTCGAACGAGAGTCAGATCCTGACCAAGAGCTCGCCCGACAATGATTTCTGTGGCCAAAGTGTGCAGAAGGGCTTGAGTGATCTGCAAACTGCTCTTCCGTGTATCCCCATCTTCGAGACCATCGTCGTCATAGCTTCCACGGACCTCGTCAACCTTGTCTGCTAGCTGCTCAAGAAATATTTCTTCCTTGAAGTGCTCGGTGCGGATTGATTCCACCGTACAACACTCTGGGACCAAGGGAAGACCGGCCAGGAAGTACTTGCGGCGCTCCTGGTCCAAGGTTGATACAAACTCTGAAGCGGTCTTCCAAATATTTGGAGTAGACTGAAATTCAGCCAAAGCGGCTTTCAGATGGACTGACCATTCAACCCCAATGTATCGCAACTGCATAGCCTGCAACAGCTCGTCATCATGGAAGAATCTTGAGCGGCCGTTAAGTAATCTGCGCTGTTCGATCATAACACCCTTTGGGTCCCACTCCCACTTGTCAAGAGATATCATTTTCATATTCAAAACGTCAGCACCGACAACACTGCCTTGTTGCTTTGGAATTCCTTCAGAATCATCCGCTTTTCCTCAGTGAGAAGATCACTTCGCAAAAGGCCGGTGATGACCCAGCTCATAGAAACATCGTTAAAATGACCCCCATTCCGACCGTTCATCTTTTGTTCGAACGCTGCGATTGATTGTCGTAATGTGAGATGTGCCTTTGCAATGACTGGGGAAAGCATGAAGAGTCGGGTGAGGTATGCTTGCAGAGCAGCTGTATCCGTAGGGAAGGAAGCGAAAGCCAGTGCCTCCCATTTCATTCGTTGATCCAACATGTCAGTTTCCGCCAGAGTCTCAAAACCAAAGTCTGACTTGAAGGGAGCCTTGAGACTAGGAGGAGAGACCGAAAGACACTCCTCCACCAGGTGACCGCAAAGACAAGCATATTCAAACTTCAAAGAATGGACATTGAGCTCGTTCTCAAGCTTGCCCTGCCAGTGTTGCAGAAGCTTGCGTGATACCGAAAGATCGTAGCGAGCTTGGCTAAGATACTTCTCGATGTTGGCTATGGACATGCTCGGGTTCGCCTTGATCTCGCCGGCCGCAATTAGCTTTTTGACACCTTCGAGGAGAATCGCCGCCTTCTCTCGAAGTTTGGGCTCTGCAGCAACTTTCTTCAGCAGATCGGCTTTGGTGTTTTCGAACATGGCTCGTTGCTTGGAGATCTCAGCGAGCTTGATATTGGTGACAGACGACAGAGTCTCGGACATAGCCTCGTTGGGCGCCATTATCAAGTCGATCTTGCCACAAAAGGAATCCGATTGTCGGAGCTGAAGGTGAATAGACTGTAATTCTAACCAATGAAGCGCCACAAGGACTCCAGGTGATGTGGATGAGGACAGGAACTGGATGGTCTTGACCAGGAAGGAGAAGTGTACCCAGAGTCAGGTAATGGGAGCTGGTACAAGGCATGGTAGGGAAGAGAAGGTTGATGGTGAGAGAAGGGATTCAAGAGAGGTTGAGAGAGAAGAGGCGAGGCTTTGTAGCGAAGTTTCTGCCTGTTCCGAACAGGGTGGGAGTGAATCGCCCGACATAGGTACTCCAAATGGCAGGAGCCTCACGTGACAGCACCTCGGTCGAGGTTGTCATCCTTCTTCTTTCGTCCGAGTATTGGCCAATGACTGATAATTTACAATAAAAGCAGCTTGCGAGACTGATTGCAGCGGTCTTTCTATCGAATGTGGGGTGGTAAGATGGAAACAGATGCCCAAATTCTGGGACCTGGGACTTAAGTAGCATGAATCTGTCAACGGTACAAAACTAGCTAAGCTGCTGGTTCTGATCGCTTTCCGGCGTAGGCCAGAACGGAGGAGGTGCGAGAGAAGAGATACTGAAAAGAAGCAGAAGGGACACGCTGCTTAGTTCCAACGAGGCCTCTCCCAATTGATCTCAAACCATCGATATGGCTTGTAATGCTCCAGGAACGGGGGTCGCAAAGTCTCCCATGTACTTCGTGAATCGTTCGACCGCAATAGGCATATTTCCCGCATCTTCATCTAGAGTTCCAGACTTGATGACTGTCATACCTCTCATAGCCACCGGCTGAACATAGGTAGTGGACCCGTAGTCTGCAAGCATTAGTACCATCACAATTGAGGAAAGAGGATGCGATTTACCGCCACAGAAGAAGTGCGGATGCTTCATCCCCGACTCTCCAATATTGTAAAGCACTTGAGGAGTCCTTTGGTTATCTGGAAGGCATCTCGAGGAGCGATGACATTGGGTGTGTAGCCTCCTCCCGACCATTTCTGGCAATCGTTGCACTGGCAGAGACCTGTTTCGATAGGCTCGCCTGTAAACATGAGCTTCCGAATAACATGTCAGAGTGCTGAATCCTAACCAGTATACGCATATGTAATGGCTCCACATAGACATGAGCAAGCCGACATCTTGAATACAGTGAAGTTTGGTGAAGTATGAAAGCACCCAGAATTGTGTGGTCCTACCAAGAGACCGGAGCTGGGCACTGGGTACAATATGTACCTTGCCTCGCTCTGCTTTCTACATGCAAATCTCCAAGGCACCCGATCAGTCTTGAAAATGATCCCATATCAAAGAATAAACGAGGAGTTCGAATTGCATGTCTCTCCAATTCCGAAGAAATACCATCGAAGCTCGGGATTTAGAGGCTCGTTGCAGCTAGATAAGGCAAATACTTGCTGACGAAAGTCTCACTCATGCAGGTCTCCCCGAAGTGGACATAATGATGTGGAATCATTTCCAATTATGCTAGAAAGCCTCCATAGCCATAGTCCGGACTAAGTCTGATTCAAAAAGGTTGATGATCATCTGATATTCTGAAGTACTTGATTGAAAAGGATGTCGATATGGTCAACGGTTCAAGTAAAGGCAAGAAATGCTTGAGCCATTGAGGAGCGTGCTGACGCTCAGCTTTCCTGCGTATGATACCAGTCTTCGGCCCAGATCCAGTACGGAGGATATTGAAGGTCTTGGATTCCGGACTTTTCATCATTTGTTGAGTTTGTGAAGAAGAGGAGAGGCTGGAGATGAAGCGAGTTTGGAAACCAAGCAAACAGAGCAAACAGCGCTGGACTTGGCATTTATGTTTTCCTCAGCCTCGTCAAGCCTTCCCACCAATTTCTCCTCTACCCTCGCTCACAACATAACACAGAGTCCTCTGACTTTCCCGATGCCCGCTCCTACGACAACCTCTGAGATTATATTCTCAGAGCAAGCAAATCACAATTTCTCCAACACTCTCGGCGACCTCAAACGATCGACTCTCTCTATCCAAAACCGCCTGCAGTCCATCCTGCACGACGCTGCCTTCACGCGGCAAGTCGCAGAAGCTTATGGCAGACCGATGATTGCGAACGAAAGGTGTGGGAGCTGGTACATAGATCCGGAATTGAAGGGAGGGGGCGCATATTTCAAGAGTACGGATGGGCATACTGGCGTTTGGAAGTTCAGTTCGAGAAGGCTGAATTTACATTTGCTAGAAATCATTGGGAAGAATGATGGGTATGCTACATTGTTCGTTGAGGGTCAATCATTTCTAATTGCATCTATATAGGTGTATAATTATTGATTCTACAAGAAGAGGCAAACGTACGTCAATCTTCCGTGTGATTGACTTATTCTAACGAGAAGTAGGAATGCCCGATGCTCTGAGCAAGACAATTCCGATATGGTGCAGTGTACTCAATCGAGTGCTTTTCCCGAACGAGACCCAATTACATAACCTTTACACTCCTCCTCAAGTTGTCTCGCAGTCCGAGCATGCGCAAATGACGAATCTCCTTCCATCTTTTGCCGAGGCTCTCCTATCACTTAAAATATCCCTAGACGAACTCCGCTCGCACATCACGAAGCCTCTCCGTCCAATTTGGGTTACACCTGAGTCTAATCTCGCGCCAACATCCTCCATATATGAGAAATTTCATCCTATAATCTGCTGCACTGCGTCACGGAGAGTTCCGGGGGGCGAGCTCAGTGAAGGTGGATATATCCAAGGTGCGGGGGACGATACGGAGAATTGGGCACATGGGCTGACTCCGCCTCTCTTTTGGAGGAACAAAGAGACTCTTCTCGCAACTGCGGAATACGATATGCCGGAACTCATCGAATCACTCGTCAAAGAAGCAAAGAGTAGTGGTGATGGTGCGCATCTGATTCGGTCTGTCAAACCCACCACAATACTATTCGTGGCGCCTACTGGCTCCATTGCTGGGAGTGAGGCTGAAAAAAACACATGCATAATCAATTTACTACCTAAAACCACGGATCAGAGTACCTGGCAGACTTCCCTGACACGAGTCGATGTTGGACTTGGTCCTCACAAAGTCGGCAGCCGAAATCTCAGGACGTCTCTGCCATTCATCATTGGGTTTATCAAAAAAGCATTGGATTGCAGCAAGTCCGAGACACTTGCCAAATTCAAGATCATTGTTGCCTGCGAAAGCGGCAAGGACCTCTCCATAGGTGTTGCGCTCGCCATTTCTTGTTTGTTCTTCGACGACGAGGGTCTTCTGTTGGTAGATGCTGGCAAAGCTCCGAGGATTGACAAGAACTTCATCAGGAGCCGCCTCGGCTGGTGTTCCACATCGATGCCAGATGCCAACCCAAACAGAGCCACAGTGCAAAGTGTCAATAGCTTTCTCATGGAACGTTCTTCATGAGACTTCCAAGGCAAAAGACCTTCCAATGATGGGACACGATATTGATCCTTGTGACAAGAAGAGGACCACCCACACTAGCAATGGCCTCCATTTCATGTTGAGTTTGCCTTGATTGGCTTACTCTGTCCATCTACGGGCAGAACCCAAAATGGCCTTTTGAGAACGCCAGCTCTCCTGTTGAGTCCGGCGGATTTACATGGACCTACAACGACTGCACTATGCTAGCTATGGCTCATTTACTGTCTGGGCATTTTCATTATGGACTTGGAAGTTCCGCTGGCCGCTGCAGCATGAGTGCGGGGTATCTTTCAGGCGTGTCCTGACCCCGCACTTAACTGAAGCGTCTGTGCTTCCAGGGGGTCGTGTCCCTCTTTCAGGTCTAAGTCGCCTGGAGATATTGAGTCTCCTCGCGGATTGGACCTGGAATAGTCAAAATGATACATGTAATGACCCACCTCAAGTTATTCAGAGATCGACGCAAATGAGGGGGCATATCTGTCGTATTATCTAATGCCATAAGCGTCCGTTCCAATCTAAAACTGTTCCTACTCTATTCCGCGTCACTGAAGTCAAGACAACTACCAGTAACACCACTAGTCACTCACCGCGAATCGACTCCTCGCCCTTAAGACGTGGCCCCAATGCCACAATACAAACACACCGATGATACACCCAACACACAATCCACCTAATATACTCGTCCCACGTCCAACTCCCAGATCATGATATAAGGGTCCACTCCATAGCACCGCCGCCAGCGCTAGAACCGCTCGGCAGAACGTATTCGCAGCGAATAGACTCGACACATAATCTGGATAGGCCAGAGCGATGTAGACAAAAACGCTCTGTATTATGATGCAAAAGGCTCCGCCGGCCAAAAACACGCCTATGGTGGGCACGATCCAGTGGATGTCGGGATTTGAAGTCCAAGCAAAGAGAAACAGTCCAGTGGGCATGAAGAGACTCGCGACCAAAGCTGGTACCAGTCGTGTTTCAGGCTGGATCTTTCTCCCCTCCTTGGTCGCTTTATTCACCACGAAATGTATAAACCCAAGATACGGTACTCCGCCAACCACGACGGCAGCCAAAACAGCCAGGTAAATGAGACCCATCTCGCCGTAGTTCATGCCGTACATATCCATGTACACGAGCGGGAACACTTCGAAGAAGGAATAGAAGATGCAATAGACGAGAGCGCAGTACAAGCTTGTGAACAGCACCGAAGGATCCAGCCCGTTGATCTTCCAGGGGATGAAGAGCGAGTTCTTGACAATAAGCGAAGCTGAGATGTGTTGCTGGTCGATCTCAGGCTGAGAACGATATGAGTTGATTCCAGTCACGGCTCGTAGGCGATTCGCTCGACGATACAATATCGTAGCTGCTGATGTCTCTGGAACGAAGACCTACAACACATGTCAGTTGACACCAGCGTCTCGCCAAGGAGCTTCACTCACCATTGAAATCAAAGATAACCCAACACTCCACACAACCTCCCACATCGACCACCGCCACCCCTTGACAGGCACACTGAATCCTGCAATAAGCGGCCCCAACGATGGCCCAGCCAAAGGACAAAACGCATACACATATAACATAAATGGCAACCAAAGCGCTGTCGTGATATCCCCAATCGTCCCACCAGCAATACACAATGCCGGAGCTCCGAAAAGCCCCAGCAGGAATCGCAACACCATAAATCCGGCCGCATTGTTCGCAAGCGCAGTCGGAATTGACAACACCAAGAACAGGAATTGCGTCACGAAATACACCCAGCTTCGTCCAATTGCTGGGATCTCAGACAGTGGTCCGAAAAGCAGAGGGCCGATCCCGTAGCCTAAAACGAATATTCCTAGGCCGAGTGACGAGACGGTAATGGAGATGTCCCAGATGCGTATCAGTTCTGGTGCTGCTGGTGTGTAGAGGGAAGAGGCCATGTAGATAGCGAAGGCGTAGTAGTTGATTGAGGCATGGACCCAAGCTTTCTTTCCGAAGGACCAATTTGAGGGATTTGCGGGATCATCATGGGAATACCAGGATACCAATGTATGATCTCCTGATGTTTGGGTTGGTGAACCGGTGATCTCTTTTCTCTCTTCAGAGATGTTAGTGGTGTGCTTGATGTTGCTTGATTTTCTCTCTTGCAGCTTACCTGGAGATTCCGACTCGTTTTCATTTTCAGCCGGCGGCCTGCCTTCTTCGGCAGCTTTAAGATACGGATGCAGGAGCAAGAAATCCGGATGTTCCTCAGGATATTTGAACAGTCTAGCACCCGAGATCCAGCGAACGCCTTGCCCGAAAGGCGTGTCCCGAATGAAGTCAGCAAGCGTAGTCATCTTGGTTCTCTAAAGTCTGTGACTAAAAACAAATTTGTAAAACTATGGCAAAGGACAGTAAAGACGTACTTATATATGCATCTACATAGTGTCATCGGGAATGTTTCATCCTATGGAATCTTCATCGCATCAAGCGTACATTACACCGTCGTGTAAACAATTTTTTGCTTCGGAAAACCACCGATATTCCCCTCGTGAATCCATTGGCTCGGTTGAGCATCTCGAGGTCTTAGCGCGTAAGCAAGTTGCTTCTTGGCATCGCCTCAAGTACTTAGGAAGTTTGACGTAAAGCCGCTCAGTGACTTATCGCCGAAGCCTCTTCAAATTGGAAGCGCGACAGTACATCGATATTCTTAGGAAGTAAAATTGTTTGCTTTTTGTCATCATGAGATTATTACTTTGCAAAATACAATTTTGGTGTCTTCGTGCTTGCTACATTGCGCTAGCAAGGAGGCACTTCAACCCAAGTAGTGCCTCATTTTAAACAGGGCAATGCTGCTTTATTCTTGTTTCATCTATCTTTCTCGATATTGGGGTTCATAAGAGATCTATTAGGACCTATTACTACAGTCACGTTGATTCCCAACGATACACTGCCATTCTCGTTGTTGTTGGCCAACCAAAACATCCCACCAAAGTAATGCGAGAACAGTACGCAATGCTTTCAATTGTAGTAGACAGTTTTTTGCGAGCCCTTTCTCGAAAGATCTCATGTGCGCAAGTAAAGCGGACGACAATTGTATATGTCAAAGTTACCATCGAATTGATCTGCAGCACCAAGTTTCACCATTGATCTTCCTGACTTTGATCGCGATTTTTGAAATGACGATTGTTTCCGGTTCAATTACCCTTTCATAATTTAACTTCTGGATTGACAGGAACTGCATATCAGTGCGGAGGTGTCAGTGAAACTTACCATCCTCGAGGCTGATCACACTCATCCCGTACCCTAAGGACTTTGTTTCTATTGTGAAGCTCGGAACGTGAGGCGTGCGGTTCACCACGCTCTGCAGCCGATATTTAACATCTGCCAATTACGTGTTGCGAAGGTATGAGTTCTTGCCTTCACGTGGTCTTGGGTGTATGGGTATGATGATCCCATCCCCATAATGTCAAGCAGCTATGGGGATGTGCCACCTTGATTTGGTGCTTCTGATATGTTGTGCCTCTACACGAACAAGTATCAGAATCGTGTTCTGAACGAGATTATGAGATCATTGTGTTAGTTTGTTCACTGTCATTGCTGAATACATTGCCAATCAGGCATACTATAGGACATTATAGAGAAGCACAAGTGTCTGTTGGTCTGTAGCGCATTATTCCTGCTAGATCTGGTGGATGTCCTGGCGCATAGAGCAGGCTTTAGCATGCACAGTTGACTGACAGGATTCGAGCCATAAGCAGGATAAACTGATACAATTTACGATCTCCGATGCTCAGGTGTTGAGAAAACGGAACAAAATATCTACCTGGTACACGAGCTTTGCATGGGTTCAGGTCAAAGCGTTTGCCTTGAGTTGGGACACCCTTACGACTCCAAATGTCGGCGGATTGAATCGGAAGACGTATTGAATTACGATTTTAAATTGGAACCTAAAACGCATCCCAGGGTGAGCTTCAAGTTCAGTTGAGTTTGGCGTTTTTGACCTACACACTTCTGCCTACTTCTTTCTCTGTGTTAACACGTGCGCTATCATTTTGGCTTTGCAGCTGATGTTGTGAACCGGGGTATGCTTTCGTCTTGCACCTTCCTTGCCCGGTTACATGTGTTGATATTTTGTTGATGCAAAGTCACACGAGAAGGTGATTAACCCCTCCGGTGAGAATTCCCGAAAGGAAGTACATGATACCCCTCGATTAATATGTCCAACTAAGGGAACATGAACTATGTCAAAGAAATGCTGGGCATTACCAAGCCAAGCGGCTACGTCAAATACTTGTACCCTTCTTTCGGTTTATCGGGCTATGCCAGTAATGCCGAAGGCCGAGAAGCAGCTTTAGCGAGGGGCGTTGATTTGACAGCATTGTTTACAACAATTCGCTAAGACTCCTCTAGACACAGGAAGATAATTCCGTTTCTCTAAAGCTTCTAATACAAAGCAAGTGACGCCTCTATAAATCGCCCATTGAGTCCTCATATTTTTTCACTCCCGATAACTAGGGGCGAGAAACGCCTGCCAACATGGCAAACCTCGCCGCCGTCATCTCAGCACCAAAAGCTCCTCTCGAAATCCACGAAGTCGAGCTCTACGCCCCAAGCCCAGACGAAATCCTCGTCAAAAATGAAGTCATCGCATTCAACCTCGTTGAATCTAAGATCGCAAAACTCGGCGTGATACCAATCGATTACCCAGCAATCCTCGGATCTGCATTTGGTGGCACAATCGAAGTAGTGGGTTCTTCAGTCACGAAGTTCCAGATCGGCGATAGAATCGTCGTTTCGAAAGCCTTTGGGGTCAAGGGCAATCAGTATGGTGCTTTTCAAAGATATGTCGTTGTTGGAGATATTATGGTCAGCAAAATCCCGAATGGGATGGACCTCGCTGTTCCGGCGAGTCTGATGATGAACTTAACTTCTGTGGTTGGCTTGTTCAGTGGAAGGGTGGGATTAGAAAAACCGATTTTGAATGGATTCAAGCTAGCTAAGAAGAGCGTGAAGGTCTTGGTGTATGGTGGCTCCTCCAGCTTCGGCGGTTTGTCTGTTCAGTATCTTTCGCAAGCGGGTTACACCGTCACCACCACGTCTTCACCAAAGCACCATGAATTCTTCAGCAAGCTAGGAGGTGCAAACGTATTGGACCACACTATAGAGCCAGATGATCTTGTGAAGAAGCTCGTGGCTGATGGACCGTACGACATCGTAGTCGACACAATATCGCTACCCAACACCATCGCAATCACAGCAAACGTGCTCGCGGCTCAAGGCGGTGGAAGATTATATGCTACGCAGCCAGCTTTTGGGCCTGAAACTTTACCTGATGGCGTCACGAGAGTGTTTGAGCCATGGCCTGATTCGCTGTATGAGGAAAAGAATCGTGAGTTGCAGCAATGGGTGATAGAGAAATACATCCCGCAAGGATTGTCTGCTGGGATCATAACACCGCTTCCTATTGGAAAGGTGCCTGGAGGGCTGAAGGGCATCAATGAAGCATTGGATAAGAACTTGAGAGGGTCAAGTGGTATTAGGTTGGTGGCAGATCCCTGGGAGTGAGTCGAAGTGGGAAGCGATAGGCGTCGCTCAGAAGCTTAGGCTCGATGTAACCTGGAGTCGAAATGTAAATGGTTGGTTTTCAGGTTTTAACAAGTGAAAGGCAATTGTATATTGGCAACGGGGAAATCAATGACAACCGTAAAGTCACTCTTCCAGCATCGAAGTACTAACTAGAAGCAAATTACTAACATAACTTCTTACGTTGCAGTAATGTACGTTCAAACCAGCCTGAGCGTTCAACAAGAAAATGTCCTTCTCGTGGGGAACGAATTGAAGTAAGCTGCTCAGCTGCTCAAAGCTCACATCTACATAGCCTCGTACAATCTCTGGGTGAGCTTTGGCCTTGGCTTAGCCTTCTCCTTTCAAGTTATAGACTAGTAGTCTGTTGTACTCAAGCGGCTTTCTGTCCAAGCACAGATTGATAGTGTTCAAGTACTGATTCACCACCAAGACCGAACAAGTAGAGTAGTGGAATGAATTAATGTGAAACATATAAAGTATCCGATGCCTCTAAGAAACACCTCATCCTCAAAACATTGGATTTCGCTGGGCATGTTATGGGAGTCAAATACTTCTGAATGAAACCATCATCTCAATACACTGGAAGAGATTGTGGCACGGAGTTTCGAAATCCAATTTTTCAAATTGAATGTTACGTTCCAGACAAGTTCACCCGTTTGTGGCGAAATTTTGGTTCCAGATCTGATCGTCAAATCAGAATCTATTCTCAACTATCTATGTGTTCAATTAAAGACCATAAATCTTAGGAGTCTAGTCAAGTATTCAGTGAGAAAAAAGGTGGTAGATGCTGTTCGATACTGTCCATCCTAAACTTTTGTTGGTTCCATCCAGGAGGAACATCGCATGGAACATTTTCATGTTCTTGTCCTCTTGCGTGGGGTATTGTTATTCATTCAACTTCTTTCGTATTTCGTTGCTTCATTGCCAAACGCGGCCAGGATCTTAATCAACCGATCCATTCACCCCTCACTTGACTGCTCGTTTGCTGGAGCCTAGACAGAATTCCCACCTTACCAGTAGGTGAAGTTTCCTCTGCGATAACACTTTAGGCCATCTCTTTACCGGAAATCATATATTTTTATGGAACCGGATCAGGCCTCTAAGTGATGGCCAATGAAGGTTATGAGGACGGCGAGAGCGATAGTCGAAGGGTTGAGAAGTGGTGAAGCTGATGAGGTTCAGGCGGAATAGGGCGAGTGAAGGCTGTGAAGCTGCCATGTTTAGCACACAGATTTCCCTGCTCTCAATTTTTCACAAAAATTGAGGCGAAAGGAAGATGGCAGTCGCTCGGCTGCCGCCTCAGGCAAATTGTTGTCGCTGCTTCTGTTGCTACCATTTCTGGAACTGTTTCGAAGACTTTGAAAAGCATTACTTCAGAACATCGACCCAGCAAATAGCAATTTTTCACACAATAGTCTCTCTATTGAAGTCTCTACGAAGCCAAACTGTCAAGGTATACCGGTATCTACAGCATGGTGCGGCTTTTGGTGACAGGAGAGCCTCGAATCTACACAGGCTGCTCCGACCATTATGAAACGTGCGCTACACGCTATATCGCGTAGAGTAAACTAAGGCAAAAGCCACGAGCTTTATACGTCTTCCAGAAATGAACCGAGGGTTGACTCATAATTGGTTGTGAACATTCAAGCTACACCGTCTAGGTCCTTATCGACGAGTGAATTGTCCATTCAAGACTGTGATCACTCTCACCACAATTCCAACATTACTTGCACCAGACTTCACGGATACTAGCTCAATTATTTACAAGGGCTGAGTTCTGAGCTTTGAGTACTGTAAGCGGAGCGTCAGACTAGACAACATATGAGACGTAGGCGGCCTTCTCCATTCCGAAAACAGACGACTACCTTCTGTAAAATATGCTTTTCCTTCCATTCTCAGTGCATCTGATATCCACGCACTGCACTAGAATGCTTTTACACGGGAGGAAACATAAGTTTCTGGACAAGTCAGTTGTTGTCAATGGCGTGGATGCTGCCACCTAGACACTGCTGCCGTTTCCATCGTCATCTCTATTGAAATCTCGATACCTAGAACTGAAGTGCATTGACCTGTGACGCTTGCTTCTGTCTAGAGAAGCAGAAGTCTAGGTGGGAAAGAAACACTTCATACCGGTCATTGCCCATTGGCGAAGGTATCTGTTGCCCGATCACTGTCTGAGGTGAAAGTGCCGGTGGACTGTTGCTTGTGCAAAGAAGTGGGTGGTCTAAATGACGCTGATGTAAGTTTGTTTCCGCACGAGATATGGTGAATGTAATAGCATGTACAAGGCTTTGAACCATTTTCCATAGAGTGGAAACGATACTGATATTTGCATAGTTCAAGTCATGATCTGGATTTGAGCCTGTGAGATCTGGTATCAATCTAAATTAACTTTTTTCGTATTCTACTACATATCAAAAGAGCCAAATCCCTAGTATCCAATATGGTCCTCCAAATTTTGCCTATTATGCAGTAGCATCAGATTGCCTCCTCGCTAGTGTCTTATGCAAAGTATGCTGTCTCATGAACGAGCCACACACCGCACCGAGAACCGCAATACCCAAAGCAGTCAAGAATACACCCCTTAGTGCAAGTGCAAAACTGTCCTTCACGCCATGTTCCCAACCCTTAGGAAGATGCTTCAACTCATCGAAATTATCCCTGATCTTACGAATCTCCTTTTCTGCGCCTGGTAGACCATCGAATTTGTCGTGGAGAGAAGAGACAAGCAGGTTCTGGTATACGGCCGAGGCGATGGTGACACCAATGGAAGATCCGGTAGAGCGGAATGCGTAGGTGGCGGATGTAATGACTGCTTGGTGCTCGTGGTCGACAGCTGAGATGACGGCCAAGAGCGTGACGGTAAGCATTCCTCCATAGCCCAAGCCAATGAGAAATTGGTAGATATAGCCTGGCCAGTCTGGGGTGTACAAGCTGAGAGTGGAGAGCATGCCAGTGCCGAGACAGAAACTGGTGAGAACTGCGATAGACAGGGCCTTGTATTTTCCAGTATGGTTCATGATGAGGCCACAGCCAAGAGAACCAATAGAGGCACCAATTGATTGTGGGATCAGACGCATTCCAGAAGCTGTTGTTGAGACGCCCTTGACTTGGAAGAAGATAGGGATGTAGAAGAGAATCATGAAAGTGACCATGGTAGTAAACCAGTTGCAGAGACAAGCTGCTGCGACTGTGCGGTTCAATAGAAGTCGGACGGGAATGACGGGCTCTGAAGCGACATATAGCTCGACATATACGAAGGCGCAGAGAGCGACAGCTGATAGTGGTAGCGAAACCAGAATCAGAGGATGAGTCCAGGGTACCACATTTCCCCCTGAGTTGAGACCCAAGAGCAGCAGGACAAGCGTAACCAGTAATGTGAAAGCCCCGAGGAAGTCGACTCTAGAAAGCTTTGACTTGTCCGATTTCTTCGCGGGCACATTGACGAACCACCAGACCAGTCCTCCAGACAGTACGCAAAACGGCACCTGGGCAAGGAAGGCAACTCTCCATCCCCAAACATCATTCACCCATCCACCGAATATGCCGCCCAATCCTGCTCCTGTTCCGAAACAGACATTGCCCAAGCCTTGTATGAGCCCTCTCTTCCTCAATGGTACTAAGTCGGATCCAACGAACGTGCTGATAGCCATCAATCCGCCACCCCCCATACCTGCCACCACGCGTCCAGCAATCATGCTCCATTCCGACGTCGCCAAACCACACATCAGGTTCCCCGCCGCAAAGAGTATATTTGACACCAGTAGACCTGTCCGACGACTGAAAATATCGGTGAGCCGGCCGGACAGCGGTTGGCAGGCTGCATTTGCGATTAAGTAGGCAGATGCGAGCCACGAGAGGAGTGACAGGGAGTTGAAGCTTGTCGAGATGGGCGCAGAGAGGGTTGCGATGATAGTGCTATCCAATGCGCCTAGGAAGACTCCCACATAAATGCTGGCAAGAGTGATATAGAGTCGTCTCGGTGACATCTCCTGAGGGAGCACGACCTCCTCCGAGCTGCCTTGCTGGACATTATCGCCATTGCCATTTTGGAGCTTCGAATTGTCATCATCGCGAAGGAGGGGCGTCTCTTCGTCAGCCCTGTGCGCAGAGCTCGAGCTATCGTTGTTGATCGCCATTGTTGTATTAAATGCTACAACTGCAAGATATATGTCATGAAGAAAGAAGAAGAAAATGCTTCATACTTAGTGCGCCGCCGAGATTTTTGTAGAGTCGAAGAGTGGGATATACTTCTCCTTGTGGACCGGGAACGAAATCATCTCGCGTTCGCGCCGGATCTGCAACTCGGAATTCCCGATGACGTCTTGAGCCGACGGCGGGCTTACCTTCGTTGTGGTTAGAATGCGTGATCAGAGCAAAACAATGATGTCTCATCTCAAAGAGTGAGATTAATACCATGGCTACCTTGAAGACCGCATCTTCATCCAAGTGCATCATGAACGGTGCAGCAGCATTGGAAGCTCTGGTGGAGACGCTCAAATATCGGGTCTAGTCTTAATCGGGCAACGTACAAGAGATGACTCCTGGACCTTGCAAAGAGTTTGTTGACATTCTAGCGAGGTGCTTGCTGTCCAGTGTTTTGTTATTCAGAAGTCATCCGACTTCGAGGTATATCGAAAGCTTGTATCTTGAATTTTGCAGTCTTCACCCAAAGGCCTGTACAGCTCTGTATGCGTGTATTGCTAATATCCTCAAGAAATGAAAACTGCTACTAACAGTTCAGTCTCCAGGAAGATTTCTCTGATTACAAATGCAAATTTTTATTTTTACCGAGCTCTTCTGATACTGCCATGGTTCTGCTACCTGTTTCAGAGAAAGTTCTAACATTGCAGCAATCTTATGACGCAGACGTCGCTCAAACAGGGCTCAAGCTCACCCACTCCTTCCTTGATCTGGAACGTTACAGACCTTCGAGCTATACTGTTCTCAAGATTGTATGCACTTTATGAATGTCCTCTCACTTTGGTCTCCAGACTCTGCTTTTAATTGTTGTCAACAGGATGTTGTGGCGTTCTCGAGATCACATGTTGTGAACCCCACCAACCGGCTCTCGAGCGTGGGATAGTTTCGACCCCTCCAAGCCGTCATGCGCACTTTCCAGAAACAACAAATATTATGAACTACCGCAGAACCCTGTAGGGGGTAGGAGTAATCTGTACTTCCTACACAACAGATATCATTATGGCCCTTCGAATGGGGGTCGGTGATGTGTTCACCCTTTGCAAAGGTGCCGTGGATCTCTGCACTAGGGCCATTCACGAAGAGCATGAAGGGTCACATACCATCGTCACAGAAATGAAGCAAGTGCGGGCTCATCTCAAGAGCTTGGAGGTACAGATCGGGGACGAGAAGGCGTTTGCAAAAGCAAGACCGGACATGTAAGTTTGTTGAGATTCAAATACCTCTTCCAGATTTTTACCGGTGAGGTTGCCGGGAGAAGAGAACTAGACAGCTGATAAGGACATATAGAGCGCCAACCATCAAAAGGTCCTTGGAACCACTACATCATGACCTCTCTGATTTGAGAGAAACACTTCATTCGTGCTCCGTGCCCCGCAAGCCCAGCATTCATGTCGTTGACCAAGTGCGATATCTGGTGTTGTATAAAGCGAAGCTCGATGCTTTTCGGGAGAAGCTACCTGTACACCGGGCGAGTATTTCTGCCATGCAAGACTTGATCGAAACTCAATCGCCTAGGGAGAGAAGGAAATCGACTGCTAGGTTGGAAGGCATTGTGAAAGAACAGAAGAAAGCTAGGGAGAAGGATGATGAGTATGAAAAGGCGCAGGAGGAAGTTGTGAACTTGTTTGAGGAGAGGTTGGGACGCAGTCCGAATGTAGATGGTGAGAAGCTGAATACCGGAGACATGCTGAAGCTCCTGGAAGATGACTTAGTCGAGAAGGGCATGGAAAGAAAAGAGGCAGAGCAAGCCCTGTTTCCCATCACGAAAGTACTTTTGCGACAGCCATTTCCACCAGCAGCCGAGAGACATTCGAGTTTGCAGAAACCAGAATTCAAACTGCACCTATTCGATGTCAATGAGGAATCGGAAGGTGACAGTGGACGGAGTAGCGATCCTGCTTCCGTTGGGCTCAAAGACTCCCTTTCCTTAGTGTCGCCTGACGAGGTCGACGACGAACTGGAAGATATAGAGCCGATTAAAATCCGACCAGAAGGTCATGTTGTCCATGAGCCGGACCTGAAACCTTGTCCATCACCGGTCTCTTTTCTCGCCCGAAGACGGCCGCTTCTAGAGACTCGAACCAAGAGTTCGGGTCTCATCTTGCCAAGTACCTGACGCTTCTACGATGAAGACTACTACATCTTTCCACGAACTTCTCTTATATCTCTTATATAACAAGCGTGTCAATTATCCGGCCACTGTTCAAATTCTGAAGGATACAGCATATAACACAACTACAGAAGGTTTCCGTAGAGATAGGAATATCGTCCAGAGGTACAACGTTGTATGGACAACAAGACTCAAAACGTGTATCGGCGGAAGTCTGTATCAAGAGGCTCCGAGTTCGTTGTACGAAGAGTGCCGTACAAGACTGTACTGATTGAAGAATGAATCCATTCGAAACTTTTAGGCCGAATCTTAACAACGCAAATGAGAACGAGGACATCCAATGGGTTGCAGATTCAGGATCTTTCGATCGTGGTCAATTTCATCCATCCAGGATACAAACGTGAACTCCTCTCTGCCGTTCTGGAACGGCACTAAAGGGAAGAGCAGCCTGCTAAGGGTCTCGATACTATTTCAGCACCTCGCTTCCGTTGCCTTCTCGCTTAATGTGACAACAACCATGTCACTAGGAGATCCCAGTGAGTACCCGGGAAAAGCATAAGAAATCAGTTGTCTCCTTCCTGTCGAGAAAGCTTCTGTTCAATTTATGAGTTGCTTTGTCAGTGCCAGCTTTGCATACCCCAAGTCTTGATTCTCTTTTTCTTCATCGCTTGCCCCTTCCTAGCTGCGAAATGTCATGCCAGAGCCCAGCTGTCCAGTCGCACTTTTCATTCGGAGTCGTCATCACACACCCTTCTTGATCTACAGAATCTAGAAACAATCTCTTTATTCTCATAGGTTCGCACTCTCGCTCATATATCCTTTTGGGGATGGCGTATAAGATTCGATACTGTTTCAATCTGACAAGGCGTCACGGACCGCGCATGAAACGAGAGTTGATCTCCGCATTATGCATATGGCAGCGGGCGACAACTCCTCGCGATCTTCATTTATGCATCGAAAATCATGCGGATCATGCGGATGTGCCTTCTCACACGGCCGCGTTCGTCGACAGGCCATGCTGCCATTCATTACGCCTCTGAGAGATACCGGATTGTGAAATCATCCTTTCAAATACACATAATCCATGAGGCTAATCATCGCCAACACTCCCCATGGCTGGCCATTCTGAACATTCGCTGGAAAAAGTTCAAATTTTGTTCGATGCGATGTTCTTCCCGTCAGAAAAATTTATATCTAATTCTAATCATCATGGCCAATCGTCCTCGGTACTCCACCCGTCAGTCTCGAACACAATTATTTCCGAGCAGGCACTCATCACTACACCACCAACTCAGCTGGAGCTTCGACAAAACAACCCTCAAGATTGCCAAAACCTCATTATTGCATCTGTAGACAGGGCGACTGTCGAAATTTCAAGGACGATAATCGCGCTCAATGCCACATTCTCTCAACAGCTTCAGCAAGCATCAATATCTGCTTCTAATGGCATCAAAGCAGCTCAAGATTCAGCTTCTTCATCGATCGGTGTAGTCGTCCAAAGCGCTGATATAGCAACCTCATCTGCTTCGTTTATGGTCACTGTTGCGAATCGAGCAGTCGTGAGTGCCACTTCAGCGTTAGCAGATGCCAGTCTTTCTTCAAGTAGCGATGTAGCTAGTTTAAGCTCCAGTCTGGGTTTGCTACAGGCCAGTTTGGTTTCCCTGGAGGTAAGAACAACCATAGAGACATTTTGTTTCATGACGCTGACTGGAAATAGGCCTCGGGATCGGCCGCTGTCTCAGTGGCTCAAGCAAGTGTACTCTCTCTGCAGGTATGTTTAGCTAAAAAGAACACGAACTCCGGATGGACATTGTGCTGATACGAACCAGGCATCTGCCTCTGCTGCTATTGCTGCCGCTCAAGCTGCTCTTGCTTCTGCAACAGGCTCTGCAGCTGCACAAGCTTCCTCGCTTCTCGCATCCGCGAATGCCAATCTACCGCCTACCGCAACCCAAACAGTCGTTGGAGCAGTGAGTTCTTGTCCCTGTCCCTGGAATACGCACATAAATGACTGATATCGCTCAGGGACAAACAAATCCGAGCCAGCCACTATTCCAGGTTCCTTCGAATGTCTCCCTTACGCCTGCTCAAATAGCCGGAATCATTATTGGCGCAGTCGCAGCTTCGGTACTGATGAGTCTAGCTGTATACTTCGCAATAGTGCGGCTCAGAAGGAGACGAGATGAAAGCTATATGGACGAGAAATACAATCCAAGGAGTCCAAAGGAGGTGCACTCGCGTTCAAGTTCTGCGCCTCGGACTGGGAATACGATGACGCTCAAGTTCAACCCTCCAAAGTCTTCAAACGTGCCGCTTCCGACGCGATCAGCTCTTCGAAACAATATGAGAAGTTCAATAGAACGGCCGATTGTACCTCAAATTTCGCCACTCGAATACCAAGATGCGACCTCTAGATATTCTGCTGCAAGCACTCGACTTTCGAACTCGGAAGTGTGGCCCCTGGGCTCGCCAGTCGTCGATAACCAGCTACAGAAACCACCCGCAGTTGCAATGGAATGGCCTTTACCACCCACTTCAATGAGCCAGACTGTGCCATTTTCATTTGATCTTCCTGCTCTAGAAGCATCAGGAGCCCTGGCAGAGCCAAGTTGGATGCCCGAAACAGTTGACAGATTTGGGGCTAGCACTGGACAGGAACAGAGTTCAGACGACCCGTTTATTGATCCTCTTGTCGACACGAGAGAGGATCTTGTCGACCCGTTCGAGGATACACCGAGCGTCTACTCGGTTTCGGATGTGCAAGCATTTGACTTTGGAATCGTTGCAAACTCGGCAGGCGAGCCTCTCGGAGAAGCTGCCAATCCATTCAACGATCCAACGGCCACGTCCATCAACCAAGGCTCGAACGATTACGGCTATTCTCAAATTCCAAAACCAAGCTATATAGAAATATCGTTGCCAAGTTCGACGGAACCAGCTCAGCCTCAGCAGACTGAGGAACACATCAAGCCAGCGATTCCTGATGCAGCAGCTCCGGACACACTCTCGCTGCTCCGACTACAGAAAGCTTTCATAAAGACATCTTCTGGCAGAGAGGTAGAACCCCAAACGCAAGCGCTGGAATCAAAATCAGCCAAAGTCGCAAGCGAAAGTAGCAAAGATCTCGCGAACAATCCGCCGTCATTCTTGCGGAACTACAATCCTCCTGCGCCAGAAGTGGAGAAGGTGATCTCTCCTCCACCACGGCGACGCCCCTCTCTAGGGAGTGTCCGGCCGTTGAGAAAAATGCTTCCACCAAGACAGAAGACGACTTCGCCACCACGTCGGTTGAGGTCAAGCGAGAGCGAAAACAATTTCGCCTTGCAAACAACGCCGTTTCCTGGTGTACCTACAAGAGACCTACTGTCAATTGCGACGTCACCAGTGGCAGCGTATGAGACAAAATCAGAGCCACCTCGGCCATCACCGCAGGAATTGAGAGAAAGGACTCTTTCACCTCTCAGACGGAATCATGTCACTATCAATACTCCAGTTGAAGTGAAAGTTGTGCCAGTTGACGTAAGCAAAAATGTCGATGAACCTGTCTTACATGAAAGGAGAGAGGGGATACGAGTAGGATCCCCACAGCAAAATATGCATCCTGTGTCCTTACACATGGAGGAGAACGCACTTCCCATAATGAAGATGGAGTTGAGGATCGCGAGCATCGTGGAAGGTCAATGGTGCGGACTTCAGACATCATCGAAGCTCGGCTCTCGATCAGGTCTCAGATCCAGGAAGATCGCAAGTCATTGCAGGCAGCGGAACCTCGATTGTTGTTCGTAATTCAATGGTCTCCACCTATGATGTCCTCCAATGCACCGCAAGAAGAGGTCAGCAAGATGGAGCTCGACTTGGGGAGATCACCACTTCGGCGGAATCCAGTCGATATCTCTTCCATCCCAAGGATTACAATGCATCGGAGAACGAAGACTTTACCGCCTCCTCGTCAACATATACACAGAGAAAAGGCTATGAAACGGAGATCTCAATCCCTCTCCCCAGACAGACTCGTCGACAAATTTTTGCAACTCGATCGCTCACCAATTCCACTCCCAAAATCGCCCCTACGGCTCATTCCACTCAACACAATCACAACAAAACGAAGGTCAAGATCCCTCTCTCCACCACGACTACCCGCGGTATCCTCACTCCAGCACGTCCCACGCTCAATATCTCGCGACGGCTCACCTCTCCGCCGAAATTCAACCCATAGAAACGCCCCGATGGTATCTTTTGCGCCTGATTCCAGACCTCCAACATCTTCTACTCAAGTCCCCAAAGTCAAGAGTAACGGCCTCTTTGCACAGAGTCTGTCGAAATTCCAGAATCTGGCGTCGCAGAATCCGCAGGATGCGATGATGGCTTCCACGGAGGTCACGCAGAGGGCTATTGCGGGCATCTACATTCCGGGGAGTTTGAGAGAGCAGGCTGTGAGGACTGTAAGTAAGAGTCGGGAGAGGAGAGGAGATTGAGAGGGAAATGAATAAGGAACAGGCGAGTTGTGTGGGCTTTGAAATTTCGAGAACATGGCATGTGAGGGAAATGATCCTCGGAATTGATACGTTGATGAATGACGATACAAAATGATCGATGAGATTACTGCCAATATAATACTATCCTATAACTCTTGCAATCCATGATCGAGGATGCAAGCTAATGCATCCTGCTGACTGCTGTCAGCCAATTATCTTCTCGGGTGCGATTTCGGACTAATGTTTATTACTTGGGGTACCAGGTCATCGGATACGCCAATTCTCATTCAGGGCCATTCATCCTGTCGCATCACCACTCTGTCCCATGCGTCTTCGCAAATTTCCTCGAGCCAATTCCAAGGCGGCAAAATCAATAAACGTGGCACAACGCACATCCGTTTCAATTCTTGGTACATGAGGTGCATGTTTGCAGGTAAAATCCTTATCCGACACGCATTCTTGGGCAAGATTGGCAGTCTTGGAAGTCTTGGTTACTTCCCATGCGTTGTCGGATGAGCCCCGGTGAATGGGTGGCTTCCGTGTGAGGGCGGGCTGGGCGACCAGGTTTGACTGGATTAGTGATCTGGTGGTTTTGAGCTTGATTGTGGGAGGGTGGTGCCACCTACTTAATCGTGCTCGGGTTACTCACGAAGCACATGAAGGCCAGCAGGGAGCATTCTCTCATACGGGCAATATCTGCTTCCATCTGATGACTCTGCTGGCACTCTCTATCTACCATACGTAGAGAACAAGAAGTTGGGACGAGTTCACACTAGAATCGAGTTAATTGAAGCAAGACAAAGGCAGAAGTGGAGATCATTAAGTCACGATGCAGTGAACAGACACCCATCAGCGGTTTTGACCGAGCATTACATTTATTGAGAAGAAATCGCACACATGGAATATGGTTAGATGAGGATGAATAGATTTGCAACACATACTGTAGTCAAGAATATTACCTTTCGTTTTAAACCAAGAGTCTACACGAGTACTGAAGGAAATTTGGTATTTGGTCTATAGATTATGCACTCGTATTGTAACATATTAATAACAAGCATGCTCTATCCATTTTCGTAAGTCTCAAGACTTTCTCCCCCACGCTCAAACGGTCTTCTCGACTTGCTCAACCGTTTCTCTATCATTCTTGATGCCAGATCTGTCCATGTCATCCGCAATGCGTCTCTCATTGATGACTGCATCCGTCTTGGCTCTCTTGCCGTGGGCCAGTCCAGACATATTGAACATGATATCCATGTTCTCGAGAGAAAGTCCCTTGGTCTCAGGCATGAAGAGAATAACGAAGATCATTCCGACAACCAGAGAAGCGCCGAAGAAGATGAATGTACCGTACTTGATGTTGTTCATCATGTAAGGTGTCGAGTAAACGATGATGAACTGGCCGAGCCATTGCGTGCAAGTGGTGAAAACGAGGCAGACACTGCGCACGCCGGTTGGGAAAACCTCAGCGCAGAAAATCCAAGGGATTCCGTTCCAGGACATGGCGTAGAAGATGGCGAATAGGTAAATCATGACAATGGCAACGTACGCTCCAGCATCCTGCTTTGCATTTCCGTCGAAAGAGCCTGAGATATTGCTGAAACCAGCAAGGTAGAACATGGCAATCATAGCACCGACGGAACCAATCAAGAGGGACTTGCGACGTCCAAGTTTGTCGATACCGAAGATCATGAATCCGAGTGTCGCGAAAGCCTTGACCAGACCAAATACACCTGTGGCGAGAAGTCCAACTGAGGTACCGGAGAAACCAATCGACCCGAAGATGATGGGTGAGTAGTAGTTCAAGGCGTTGATTCCAGAAAGGTTCTGCAGCATCATGAGAGACATGCCGATGGCGACACGATTTCGAACTCCTGGCGAGAAGACAGCTCGTAGCTTCTTGAGGAACGACTCGTTGACTCCAGCATCAAACTCCAGCTGAACTTGTTCCTTCACAGTCTCGATTTCCCATTGAAGATACGCGTCATGCTCAGGAAGCTGGCGGATGTAGGTCAAGTTCTTGACGGCTTCCTCGTCCCGTCCGTTCTTCAAGAGCCATCGAGGAGACTCGGGCTGGAAGAACATCGCAATAACAAGGAGAGTTCCTGGTACGAATTGGATGGCGAAGGGAATATGCCATTGTGAATCGGATGTTGGCGAAACATTCTCGTTGACTCCGTAATTCACCCAGAATCCGACGACCAGAGAAAATTGTAGTACGATTTCGAACACTCCGATGAGACGTCCTCGAATCGCAGGAGGCGAACACTCAGAAATATACTGTGGGATAATCAGGGAAGAAGCTCCGACACCAAGACCTAAATGGAGGATTAATAAACATCATTTTGCGAAGGTGGGATGAGTGCTCAATGCATACCAGTGAGAGCGCGACCGGCATAGATCATGCCAATATGTCCGCTGGAGGCCATTTGCAATATAACACCAACATTGAAGACAGAGCCGCAAATCATGAGAGGAATGCGACGACCAAGTTTTTCCGACATCCAGTAGCATAGAATTGCTCCGAAGAAGCAGCCAGCTTGAAATGTGCTGACAATGTTGGCACGGAGCGAAGCGAGGTCGTCTCCAGAGGCATCTGCCAGACCGAATCTTGCTTTGAAAGAAGGAAGTGCCATAGCTCCACCCTACATCGACAGTCAGAAATTTTCTCTTGCTAATCTGGTGTATGAATTGTACGTACGATAAAAGCCGAATCATAACCAAACATGCTAGATCCCATGGATGCAGACAGTGCAAGCGCATAGACTCTCCAGTTGTAAACCGCCTTCGGTGCCTTGAAGGCAGAGTCATCGTTGGCGGAAAAGATACCCATGGTTGCTGGCTTCAATTGCTACAGTTGAGTTGAAGATTGAAACTCAGAGATGCTTGAGATGAGGAGAAGAAAAAAGTTTGAAGGCTATCGAAGTATATATGGAGCAGGAGCTTGGCGCCCAGGATTTTGGTGGCTGTCCTCACAAGATCACTTCTTAAACGTTGACCAGGAAGGATCCAAAAACGTGGAGAACTAATGTGAATCTGGAACGATTCCGGCAAGATTCTAATCCGGGGTACTTTTTGTCGAGTTTCATGGAATTCTGATGGGATACAGCGTGCGGGGTTGTGGAGTGCGGAGTAAAGTATTGCCCCTCAAGCTCTCCAGCAGCAAACCACCAAAGCTCCAAACACGAGTATGCAGGCAATCCGGATCAGACTTTATCCCCAGAAAGCATCTGATGCTGATTGTTGAGTTTAAATGGATCTAATAGGCTGGGCTTAAAGTGCCAAGTACATCATGTTTTCGGCCGAAGCCTGACTCGGACATGGTTCCGGACACCTCGCCAAATCAAGACTTCGTGATCTTGGCAGTGTTGTCACTCTTCTTCCAGGACTTCCACCGTTCCGCGAAGCGAGACCCGTGCGTCTGGTTCTGAGTATCTGAGTTTGTGAAATTGTACTAATTCCTTACTACTGGGTCTGAGCATCCAATATCTCTGCTCCAATGTTGACATATCAATCCCCTAGAGTTGTCATATGGCTAGTCGGGGCCAAGCTAATGTGAACTTGTCGGCCCTAACAAGGTCAGCGATCTAGAATCCCGAAGGAGCTTGCCGCCAAGACTGAGAGTCGTCTCGCCTCGATTCGATACTTGAGTATGATAGAAAATCCTTGTAGCAATTTCCATCTGGATCAATTCATGCCCGACATCCTCGGTTTGAAGCGATAGCTTCAGTAAAAGACAAGTCATGTACTGATGACAAAGTTTTTTGACTTGGTGAGTAATTCGCATGACTCTTCTTGCTTATTCACACCATGTTATAAGCATACCTTGGCAGTGAAATTGAGCATTGAATATTGTGCTAGGAGATAACTTCATCCGTGCTCACATAGGCAGTTCCTCCCAGGACGGACATGCAGAAGATGTGGCAGTTGCACGTTCTGAGTGGACAAGGCAATTGAAAGCTGAAGTTTCTTCCCAGTACTTGACTATCTCCCTTGCATTCTGGCATTCCTTTGGCAAACGGACTGCAAGGCCCATTCCAACTGTCTGTATGACTGGAGTGATAGCTCGATTGTACCTTATAATGGCGTCGAAACGATGGCGTGACTTTGTTGTTTCTTCTGTGAGGGAAGGTACTACTTTGTTCCGGCCGATCTCCCTGATGCGTGTCAGTTCCCTTTTCTATCTGTTCACATTGATACACCTGTCCTTTCTCTCATGATTCGACTACATACTGTCTGCAGCTGACATGATGGACTCCACAGGACAGTCCAAGATCATCTGCCCTGGCTTTGTCGGTCTCGTACAATTCCTTGAACCTTCCGTCATCATCATTTGGCTTGTCAGGAGGACAGTTATCTTTGAAGGTATTTGTGTCCTTCTGCAAATTGTGCAGGATCTCTGCTGCTGCGTCTTCTCCCCAGATATCCGCAAACTGGCTGGCCTGGTAGTCAAGGAATACTCCTCGATCATCGACGCCTACTGTGTTCGTCGTGACCTAGATGTCCGTATTTTGGTGATAGTTAATCTGCAATTGGCTCATCTGAACGCCTCTCAAGTGGGCAACTTGCTCGTTGGATAGACCGATGCGAATGGTTTCCATGTCCTTGTTTGCTTCTTCGATTCTTTTGGGCCAGTCCCGAGGCTCTTGCCGCTCCATCTTCCGCGTTGGAGCCCTACGCTCTACAGGTAGAGTTCGGTCCTCATACTCTGCAATCTTTGCTCCCTCAGCGTCCAAGTCGTAATCAACCATTTTGACTTGTATCTTCTTAGATATCTCGGACTACTATAGACGACAACTCCAGTAAGGTCCATACAATTGGCAGACTTATTTCGGAAAATGTATGGAGCTGCGGGTGGTCTTGGTGCAAAGTGGCCATTGGTAGCATGAGCTGTGCCTCCACAGCCCAGCTTGATTCTCACCCCACGGCGAAGCACTTGTCAGACTACAGGATATTCGATCGTACTCATGAAGGATTCTGCTTGTCTGTAGCTACTTCGTTGGGAACAAGAAGGCAGAATGCTCTGAAGTTTGCTTACCTGTAACTGCTGCGAGGTGCAAGCAGGCTTCAGAGACATCTTGTAACGACAAGCAATAAAGGTCGTCAACGAAGTAGTGAAGTATTTCTAGCATACTCTTAGTTGATGAGTAGTTGTATCTCTGGATGTTCTGAAGTTTTATCGAAAAGGTGGTAGGTGTGGGTGCTCTGGCAGAAGGAGGGACGCCTCGCCGAAGGCGCGCCTCCTTCCATTGCCACTCAAGTCGCTAGCGCAGAATATGTCACAACCAATCGAGGGCCATTCTGCATTCAGGAGTCGTGGAGTGAGCTGTGTAGATAAGTGGGTTTAGCCAATCAAAATCGCTCCTGAAGTTAAGCTACGCCAATCACGCAGTAAGAGTAAGTTTTCCAGAAGTACATTTGAAGAGATGTTGCCGCAGGGGTATTAACATCAGTATCAAGTGGCGCATATATATACAGGCCTTTCGGCCTAGGGGAGATCTGCAATTGTAGCATGTCATTAAATGCTTGACTTGTTGTGATTCTACATTCAGTTCTTCGCCAGTCACTTTTCAGTATCTCCATAATCTGGCAACCTCAGAATTTTAATCAGGGTCATTATACTAGATGAAAGGTGGAACTCCGTCGCTGGCTCCATTTGAAGCTGTTGAATGTGTACAGGGGTGAAAAGGCAGTTGCTGTAGCAGATCGCGCTGGTCGCTCTAACCGAGCGAGGATTGAATCACAACATGCGACCAAAACCAGCTCGGAATGTCGGGCTAAGGATCCAATATATATGCCTACCACTGTCAGTAACAAAATCTGCCCAGTTATCATCTGATCAGTGTTTGATCAATCTGTCATTCGCTGGAATCCTGTTTTCATAACAATAATGAGGCATCTGCATGAGCAAATGACATGCCTGGCTCCGCATGACACCGACGAAAACATCCTTTCGATACGATGGCCTAACTCCACATCACAACATCTAGACCAGGACAAACTCCCCAACCCTCACATGCTTACTGTAAGACTTATGTGTGCTCCCAACAACCCATGTTCCTACCCGACGATAAAACTGTTCCCTAGCAAGCCCATTCACCCTAACCACAGACTGCAGCACCAGTCCAACATACGCCTTGCCTCCATCAACGCCATCCTCTCTCCTTTTCCCCAGACGAAGACATACAAAAGGCTGTTTCATAAGCTGTCTTGGATCATCGTCGAAAGTCACGACCCCCTTCTCAACATTTGGCTTTGAGACACCACCGAGGCGAAAAATGGAGCGTCCGAACATGGCGTAGCATTTCGGTTCCAGAGTACTATCTGCTGCTGAAATCAAAGGGAAGCAATCACTTTCCGAAATCGTGATATCGATAACCACTCCTCGTACAACCAGCTCTGAGTTCACCACTGCGCCAAAATTCCCTTGGTCGCCACTCAAACCCAGGACTTCAAGTCTGTAGTTCCTCAGCAAGCCTTTCTGATATGTAGCCGATAGAGCTTCCAAGGAAGTCTTGTGCACGAGATTACCGTTCCTATTGTATTCAGCATGATTGAAAGCACCACCGCTGAGCTGGTGCAAGTTCGCTGGTCCACCATTTCCATCGAGGTATCCGCCGACATCAAAATTCTCCAAGCAGGGATACAAAACCGGTCCATCGATCGCTGCCCAAGACCAAGTAGGTAATAACGGATCTGCTCGCGGTACAGGCCACTTTCCACCTGCCACGGCGTTCGGATTCGGAATCGATCTATCCCTCATCCACGACGCACCCCTCGCGAAGTCACAAAGCCATGATCCAGCTACATATTCATCTCTAATCACAGCCGATATAATCTTCACGATTCCATAAATAGCCGGTAATTTGTCCTTCCTGAACGTCAGATTTCGCCTGGTATACTCTTGTACCGCAAGACACCATAATTTCGTCGCCAGAGGTCGAGTGTGGCTGAGTGGCATGAACGACCGTACGCCGAGTTCCATCAACACGAGGAGTCGGTCGGGATCTGCGCCATGGGGACGACGTGAGAAGTGTAGAGGCTGTACGTTGATCATTGAAGGGTGATCTTCGGATGCGATGGCTGTGCGGCATTCCCAGAAGATGCGGTGGGTGGTGAAGTGGATCGTGCGGCGGGAGAGTTCGCGTTCTTGGAAACACCAACCACGGGTGCTGAGGGCACCACGATGGGCGTTTGACCATTCGTGTGACCAGGGATGTATTATGATGGATTGTTTGTTGCTGGTGAGGTGACAGGGTTGGAGTTGATATGAAGAGGTGTTGTCTCGTGGGATGATGCAGCCACCTTGGCCTGACGTTGAGGATGAAGCAGCGATTGTGCAAGTTGCCATGGAGTATGTCTTGTGCATAGCTGTTCCTTCTCGCTCGAAGTCATTGAGATCGTCTTGTAGAATGCACAGCGAGTCAATCCACAGGTATCTAATTCCCTTTCCACGAATATTCAACTTCCGAGTTATCTCGATTGCATCTTGAAAAGTCTTCGATAAGCTCTCCCACTTGATCTCACGTTGCAACTCTGCTAGGTTGGCCTTTGTTGCTTTCAGCATACCACCAGTGTTCGGACCCCAGCAGTGACTCAACACAGCGTACCCATGACGAAGCTGCTGATTTTGGTTCGCTGTGACCACGAGTTTGAGATCGACGCCATTTTCCTCGGGACGAACATCGATGAGTCTTGCCGGGAGTGTGAGATCGGACACCAGGTTCACAGTGCAATCATTGTGCTGTTTCATGCAAACAGCCAACCACGTACCGATCAGCTCAAAGTTTGACGGATCATCGGCCGTTCGCCGCAGTTCTCGCCTGGAATATCCATCTGTCGCGCTCTCTTCACTGCCGAGCTCGAATCTCAAATGACAGATTTTGGTGCCACCGATCCAGACACCAATGGCTTTTGTGTGCTCTGACTCTGAGTCGATGGCATGATATTCAAGGTCTCCTTTTCTCTTGCAAAGTGCTTGCAGCTTCAAGACAGTTCCCCTTGAACTTTCGCGCACGCTATGCCCTTCGTTTTCTATCGCATCCACGAGGAGAACACATAATCTACAGTCTTGAGATGCGGTGGCCTCGGGTACTGGGAAGACACTATCGGGTACCGAGATTTCATGTGTGTAATTTCCAGGCTGGAATAGCTTTACTGGTATGGTGCTACAACGCGAGCATAGAGACGATTCCATCCTTCGTTGACAGCAGAATTTGTGAATTTGGACGGCAGTCAGTAAATGTCGTCAGCTCCGAAGAAGAAACGCCGTGAGCTTTGAGATTTGAGATGGTAAGGCTGTAAATGACAATACAGAACGCGGCCTATGTCTGCTCAGATATTGCGAAACAGAAATACAGTACAATTTGAAGGATTCCCCGCGTCAGCCTATTCGAGCGGACAACCTTGCTCGTGGCTTGCTGCCCCTGCATTGAGTACTCGCTTAGGTGTGTCTGAGAAGAGCTCATTAAAGAAAATGCGCTCAATAGTATTCAAGCCGCACAGGATCTTAACATTGAGTCTTCTTCGACGATAAGACGTTTCGTTAAGATGTATCATTCGTAAGAGCTCAACATTTTTTGTTTACTTCCGTGTATCCCCCTAAACAGCTTTTCCAGGTAAGCGAACATACCCACCCGCAGGGCGTGAAACACAGCACTAAACACGTTAGGTCGTTTAAGATCGACGCGCCTTCTCCAGAACATCGTCTTTGGCATGGTATAACATCAATCAAAACCCCAAGGACCAAAATCACTAAAGCTAATTTCTTATGATTTCAATCATCTCATTCTTGACATCTGATCCGTAGGCTCCAGATAACCGCTCATAGTGGAATATGAACGACGCCATGGACGAAGCAGCGAAACACCATCTCTCTCAACGCGGGGCAGAAAACTTCTCGAAGGGGAACCATTGGGCGCCCATTGAACGGGCATTGGCCAATGTATGGGACAAGGATAGTAATGCAGAAGGGATGTAAGTTAATTTGATGACACCAGCTGAAGCTGTTGAGATTGACTAATACTTATCACCGCAGCATAAATCTCGGGCTCGCAGAGAACTCATTGATGCACTCTGAAATAGCTTCATTTCTTGAGAAGAACGTAAGTCCTCTAATTTATTCAGAACCTACTTTCATTGTTGTTGAGTCTAATACTGATTGTACAAATGAACCAGTTCCAAGTTCTGCCCTCAAAGCACCTCACTTACGGCACCGGCCCTCTCGGTTCACTCCGTCTACGGACCGCTCTCTCCTCCCTGTTGACCACTCACTTCCACTCCCTTGCCCCCATTCCGCCCTCTCAAATTCTTCCCTACTCGAGTATCAGCGCCCTAACCGACGCTCTCACATGGAGTATCTGCAACGAAGGCGAAGGGATCATGATCCCGCGCCCATTGTACACGGGTTTCCGCGTTGATATCCCTCAGCGGAGTAGAGGTGTCATCGTGCCTGTTTCGTTCTCTGGACTTGACCATGTAGGAGAGGGGAGCTTGGACGATGTGTTTGATGCTGAAGCTAACGCGCAGGCCTTCGAGCGCGCATGGAGAAAATGCGAAGAGGACGGTATCAAGGTCAAAGCAGTGCTGCTGACGAATCCGCATAACCCATTGGGGAAATGCTACCCAGCATCTGCGTTGAAATCTGTTGCGAAATTTTGTGGAAAACATGGATTGCATCTTATCTGTGATGAGATTTATGCGTTGTCTGTTTTCGAGAATAGGGAGAACCCGGGCGTTGAGACATTTACTTCTATTCTGAGTGTGGACTTGGAAGGACTGATTGATGAGGATATGGTACATGTTATGTATGGGCCATCGAAAGACTTTTGTGCCAACGGGTTGAGACTCGGGGCCTTGTGTTCGAAGAACGAGGGATTGATTGGAGCGGTGGCAAGTCTGGCGTGAGTATTTCTTGTTCTGATCCTTGAGTCTCGTGTCTGGACTCTGGACTTTATGTTGATACTTGAATTGTGATTCTTGCTGACAGAACATTATAGAGTATTCTCCTGGTCTCCCTATGTCCTCCAAGACCTCTGGGCTGCGCTCCTTGAAGATACCGACTATCTCTCCTGGTTCATCTCTACTAACCAGCATCGCCTTTCCGAAAACCACAGCCTCGCTCTCTCATTTCTCGCTTCGCATAACATCAAATTTTTCAGAGGATCGAATGCTGGTGTGTTCATCTGGATCGATTTCAGAGAATACTTCTCAATCGAGACCAGCGAAGGAAGTGTGGAGCAGAAGCGTGAGATGGAGAAGAGGTTTGTGAAGAGGTGTGAGGAGACGGGTCTGTTTGTTGGATATGGCAGCAATTTCTTCAGTGAGGAGGTAGGATGGTTTAGAATTACATTTACGGTGCAAAGGGATGTATTAATTGAGGGCTTGGAGAGACTGGTTGGTGTTTTAAAGGAAGCGGGGTTGAAGAAAGGGTTTGAGGGGCTGTAAGCGAAGACACTGGAGGCATATCGCTTTAAACCCATATCGAAGAATGCATTCACAGTGAGTCTTATCCAACGTTCGCAGATACTGGTTATACGAAATCATGTGGTATTGGACGATGGATATATAGTCCGAGAATTGATGTCTTTCATTTTTTTGGTGGCTGTCGGTGCCTTTCTCGCCTCGACTATTCAAAATGCACTATCAGATCGCTATGCCTTCTCCAGACTTAGAATCACGACTCATTTCCAAACAATAGCAAACAATCAAACCCTGCCGCCTCTTTATCATGCTCTCAATCACTCGCGAGAATTCTCGCTGAAACTCTATTGACCTTATGTTCGCCCAGCTACGCCAGTGACGTCATTCCAGCAAGCTACCCCTCCATGCAGTGCAGCTCTGCGCTCGGTTTGGTTGGAGCTCCCTACCTCGAAATGGTTGAGAAGATGTAACACGATGCTCGCCTGAACTCACTCACACCGCACACTGTTAGCTCCTTTCCCTTTTCCAATCCTACTTTAAAGCCTGCTCGGCGTAGAGAGCATGAGATGTCGTGAGATTCATACAAAACATTTGAAACTTCTTCCTTCTTCAACATCCAATCTCACACTTCGTTCACTACGGCTCCACTCTCGTCCTCGCATCCAGGTTCAGGCGGCAAGGAATATTGGGTTTAGGTTTTACAGCAGCTCTCAAACCGCCAGTATGAAGGACTACGTCTTTCCCAGCAAGCCTCTGGCGAATCCCAAATCAATTGTTCAAGGTGTGTCATTTCAACGTCTCAAGAAGTGGCTCAATAGTTGCTGGCGAGCTATCTGACATGTAAACGTCACATGTCACATGCAGTATCAATGAGCCCCGTGTAAAAATCTCCTCATACATCACATATCTAACACCACCCCAGGTCCCAACTACCGCTTCACAATCCTCACCGACCGCCTCTTCCGCTACGAGTGGGCCGAAGACAACGTCTTCGAAGACCGCGCCTCAACATTCGCCATCAACCGGGAACTCCCCGTCCCCGACTTCCGAGTCGTAGATCGCGAAGATGAGCTAGAAATCATCACTGATCACTTCCATCTCAGCTATGACAAGGAACGCTTCAGCTCCAGTGGTCTCATGGCGAGCTTCAACGCCAAGATCACGCTCTGGGGCGCGCAATGGCGTTTCGCGAGTGGACGACAGAGAGAGAATCTTGGTGGGACGGCGAGAACGCTGGATGAGGTTGATGGGAGGTGTGATATGGGCGAGGGTGTGATTTCGAGGTTTGGGTATGCCGAGATTGATGATAGTAAGTCGATGTTGTTTGATGGGGAGGGGTTTGTTGCTGGACGGCCTGCTGGAGACAGGGTTGATGGGTATGTTTTTGCTTATGGACATGATTATCGAGGGGCGATTAAAGCCCTGTATCAGGTGAGCGGACAGCAGCCTGCTGTTCCGAGGTATGCTTTGGGGAATTGGTGGTCCAGGTACTACGCGTACTCTCAGGAAGAGTATGTGGCTCTGATGGACAAGTTCAAGAAGATGGATGTACCACTGTCAGTGGCTGTGGTTGACATGGACTGGCATATGGTGGGCGACGATGCAGTTCCTCATGCTGGTTGGACGGGATATACATGGGACAAAAAGCTGTTTCCAGACCCCAAGAAGTTTGGAAAGGATCTTCACGATCGCAAACTCAAGATCACATTGAATGATCACCCACACGCAGGAATCCATTATCACGAAGACGGTTACGAGGAAATGGCAGCCTTCCTCCGCCACGACACAACACACAAGAATCCCATCCTCTTCGACCCGACAAATCCCAAGTTCATGGAAGCGTACCTTCGCATTCTACATCGCAACATCGAGGATGTAGCATGTGACTTCTGGTGGATCGACTGGCAACAAGGCGAGCACTCCAAAGTCCCCGGTCTCGACCCCCTCTGGATGCTCAACCACTTCCACTTCATCGACGCCTCACAAAAAGGCGAGCCCCTCATCTTCTCCCGATACGCCGGGCCTGGAAGCCACCGCTACCCCGTCGGCTTCTCCGGCGACACCGTCACAACCTGGGCATCCCTCGAATTCCAACCCGAATTCACAGCCACAGCATCCAACATCGGGTACGGCTGGTGGTCCCACGACATCGGCGGGCACATGATGGGAAGCCGCGACGACGAGCTAGTAACACGCTGGATCCAATTCGGCGTCTTCTCACCCATCATGCGCCTCCACTCCGCCAACAACCGATGGTCTTCCAAAGAGCCCTGGCTCTACCGCAAGGAATCCGAGCTCGTGATATCCAATTTCATGCGCTACCGTCATCGCCTCGTTCCATACATCCATTCCGCAGCTGAACCGCTCATCCAACCTATGTATTGGGACTTTCCCGATAAGGATATCGCGTACAGTGTCCCGAACCAGTATTTCTTCTCCGAGCTGATCGTAGCGCCGATTGTCAAGCCGAGGAGTAAACGCACCAACCTCGCGAGAGTGAAGGCGTGGTTGCCGTATCGCTGCGTCGATATCTTCACCGGGACGGTCTACGATGCAGGTGAGATTGAGATGTTCCGCACGCTAGGCGAGATTCCCGTGTTGGCGAGAGAAGGCTCGATCGTCCCGCTGGATGTGAATCCTAGTAATGGGTGTTTGAGACCCGATGAGTTCGAGGTGTTGGTTGTTGTTGGGAAGGATGGAAGGTTTGAGCTTGTGGAGGAGGAGAAGAGTTTTACGGTGACGTTTGATCAGAAGACTGGGATCCTGAAGTCGGATATTGATCGTCCTTGTACTTTCCGCTTCCTGGCTATCACGTCTAAGCCATCTGGTTTCAAAGCTCCTGAAGGTGCAGAGATTTCATTCGAGGCGTACCCCTCTGTTCCTAGTATGTTAGTCAAAGTTGCCAAAGCCGGCCCAGTCGAGTTACAACTTGGCGGCAGTCCTCAACTCGGGAAGATCGATCAAAGAGACAGGATTGAGAAGATGTTGCTGGATTATCAGATCGAGTTTGATGTTAAGGATAGGATCTGGAATGCGGTCGTTGATGAAGAGGTGGGCTTGAATGTTAGAGTTAGGAAGTTGTTGGGGACGGCGGATGAGGAGTTGGTCGGGCCGGTGGTGGAGTTGGTTCTTGCTGATGGGAGGTCTTGAGAGGTTTGAGTTGTGAAGGGAAGGTAGTAAGGGAAGTTGTGTGAGATGACAAGATGGTGGGATGGGTATTACTGGCTGTGGCAGAGTATAGATAACTCTGTACTTCGCTTATATGGTCACAAAAGCCTGTCGTGGTTCACCGCATGGTGTTTGTTTATTGGAGGCTAGGGGAGGCCGCCAACGTCGTGTGGGCACCTTCCTGTGACCTTCCTTTTTCCTTCTTCGTCTGCACAGAAATGTCAAGGGAGGCCAAGAGTGCAGGTTAGATAGATACATGAATAGACAAAAGCGATTCCTCAAGTCGATATTCCTCTTTCCTTTATTAGGCGAGAGGAAAGGGGGGGGGGGGGGGGGGTTCGGTTAATGTAAGCGAGTAAGCCCTTGTGAATGTGGGTCGGTATTGACATTGAGTCTAGTTCAATGTCCCTCGTAGCTCTACATGAAGGACCCTTGGCATTCAACGCTCAAGGATTGATTCAACGCTCGCGATGAGATCTCTTTCTACATCTTTACAAGAATCTCCTCGGATCCAACGCATCAATCCTAGCACTCTTTGCGCTTCCCTCATATACAAACTCACTCATCAATTTCCCGGTCGCACAGCTATTTTGAATACCCCAACATGTATGTCCCGTCGCCATAAAAAGTCCCTTAATACCCGTTGCACCGATCAAGGGGCCGCCGCCACCTGCTACGGAAGGTAAATAGCAGGCTTGTCTGGCGAGGACTTTGCCTTGCCGGAGAGCGGGGGAAATGGAGCCGACGTAGGAGATGATGTCGTTGCAATGAGAGGGTGAGCATTCCACCAAGGCGCTGGACTTGGGAAGAGGGGCGAGAGTATCCGCTTCGCCTGAGTTTGACCATTAGTAATTGTAATCCAAATGCTTGACTAGCATGTGGCAGAGGAGAGCAAAGTGAAAGGTAGCTCACCACAAGCATAAACCGTCCCATCAGGCCTAGCATACATTTCCGGCGACACCGTACTACCATGTCTGCTTTTAAGATCCCCTCCAAACCCCTCTGGCAGACCGATCTCACTGAATACCGCATACGGACTCACATCTGCCTCCACAACCACACTATGCGCTCTCACAGCCTCAATCGGCGCTTCGGGAAACACATGGCTCGTCCACGGTCCCGCAGCAAGTATAACGTCCGTCGCAGGCAAAGTACGTATATGTTTCGTCTCTTTATCTTCATACGTCACGGATTTCACGCCGTGAGGTCCAGTATAGTCTATTGCAGTGACGGAGCCGAGAATGACTTTCGCGCCGGAGGAGACAGCCAGGTCAGCCATGGAGGTGGTGAAGAGGTATGGGTGGACTTGGGCTGTTGTCGAGGGCGTGCCCATTTCCGAGTAGCTTTTTATGCAGTCTGCATCGAACCAGTCTAGGTCTTCTGGTACGCCGTTCTTCGTCACTCCCTTATTCTTTGTCTTGGGCAGTTTCTGCCAGTCTTCTCCTCCAGGTCTGTCATGAACCCCATTTATTTTGGAATTCGCAATGGTATCACTGCTGTAGTCCTTTCCCTTCGCACTCAGCGAGCCGCAATGCACGGTTCTGTATCCCCATCTCTTCGCGCCGTCGTGTTCTTTTGCGAGTTCGGCGTGGAGTTTGTAGGATAGAGGGACGATGCTGGAGGGGTATGCCCAGAGTGCTAGGAGACCGCCGGCTTTTCCTGAAGCGCCTGAGGCGATGGATTGTGCTTCGAGGATGGTGATGGTATGTTTGGTGGGGTTGAAGGAGGGGTGGCGGGTTAGGAAGTAGGCTGTTGTGCAACCGATTATGCCTCCTCCTAAGCATTGTTAGGTTATTTGTTGGGTTCAAAGAGTAGGGATAAAGACAGAGAAGAGCGGTTACTAACCTACTATCACGATATTCCTCTCTGCTGCTTCTGAGGCCATGATCATAGAATGGATGGTCCGTGATAGCTTCATGGAATGTAATGCATAAAATAGAGCTCAGGTCTGCTCATGCACAAAACATCAAATTGTCCGCCACCTTCGAGCGAACAAAAACATCTGATCAACGGTCGTCATTCGAGGGGCAAGACGGGTCAAGTCCATCGTACCAATCACATCTCTAAGGATAGAGCTCTTATCGATAAGAGCTCTTTTGATCAGATCTCATTGGTTGAAATCCAAGACCTCTCTCGCACCCCAAGAACCCCGACCTCCGTGAATGTACCTCCAAATTCCTGTCCTGCCCTGAAAGCATCACACCTGCCTCCCCGCCGGGAAGACGTCGTGCCGAGGCAGCGTCACAGATCTAGAACTGCCTGCTTCATCATCACCTTGAAACCTTTTACAAACCCAGACTTCACAGCCTCACATCTTTTCACCACCCACCACTACTATTTAAAGACTTCAATGCGCATCCAATCCGCGACTTTGCGAACTACACTATCCAAGCCATCAACGTCAACACGACTCGCTCCCGCCGCTAGAACAACCTTTTTGGCTTCTGCTACTACTCTTAAAAGTAGAACTTCAACCACACCGATATCAAACAATACACACCGGATAATACTTGGAAAGCAGTCGCTTTTCCATACACAGACCAGAAATATGGCTTCTGCTACTAGCTTCTATGATTTCAAGCCTCTTGATAGTAAGTTCTTTCCATTGTCCTCTTGATCGTAGATGAGGGAGGTGGTATCTACCCCGCCATTGCATCGCATCATGCCACCAAACCTCATTTCCAGATCAATGCCAGCCAAGAATCTCCATCCACTCCAGTCCCCATCCTACGCATATGTACACAGAGCTCTAGCTAACCATCCTCTCCTCAACAGAAAAAGGCAGCCCCGTCCCGCTTTCCACCTACGCCAACAAAGTCGTCCTAATCGTCAACACTGCCTCCAAATGCGGCTTCACACCACAATACGAAGGTCTCGAAAAAATCTACAAATCCATCAACGCCACGCACCCGGACCAATTCATCATCCTCGGCTTCCCCTGCAACCAATTCGGCTCCCAAGAACCCGGCTCCGACGACACGATCCAGGAATTCTGCCAGCTGAATTACGGAGTCAGTTTCCCGATCATGGGAAAGACGGATGTGAATGGCGATAAGGCGAATCCGCTGTTTGAGTGGTTAAAGGAGGAGAAGCCGGGACTCCTTGGGATGAAGAGGGTTAAGTGGAATTTTGAGAAGTGGTTGGTTGGGAAGGATGGGAAGGTCAAGGGGAGGTGGGCGAGTACGACGAAGCCTGAGGCGCTTGAGAAGGCGATTTTGGAGGAGATTACGAAGGGAGAGGGGAAGGCTGGGTTGTAAGGGGATGAGGAGTTGATGATACCTTGCTTTGGGCAGTTTTGCGAGATGCACTCTACTAGCCTTTTGGACCTTGCGAATATTTGGTTGTGCAACACTGAAGTTGGGCTCTCCTCTCATTGATCGTTAGGTAGTAGTAGCATGGAATAATGATATCAATAATTACTTAAACAAATACTCCATTGTCTATCCTACCCTTTTTGTCATCTAACCTAAACCAATTTCCAAACCCCATCCTCCTCCACAATCCCCACCTCCCTACCCTCATCCAACGCTCTCCTCCCCGCCTCCAAAATCGCCGTCGTCGCCACCGTATTCCTCAGCGTCGGCAATCCCCTCTTATCCAACTCCTCGACCGCCCCAACCCCATCCCTATTAACCTTCACACACCCATCGACAAACTTCTCAAAACTGACATACCCATATCCACCCTGCCCAGCAAAGTTCCCCTCCTCATCAGGCGCATACCGCATATAAAACGGATTGTACCACATAAGCTGCCCCATACTGTCATCCGCAACATCATACCCCCTCTTCGCCTGATCGATCCTAATCTCGCCGTTCGCACCCATATAGTGGAAATACTGGTTCGAGTGCACACCCGCCTTTTGCGGCGCCGTCCAAGACGCCGTATACACAGCCGTCGCGCGCTTACTCGGGTCAGATTTCAAGACCCAATGCACGAGCAGCGAAATCGTATCTTCAGTCGCAGGATCGCAGCCTAGATTGACAGCTACGCCTTTGGAGGCCGACGCGGAGACTTTGACGGGCGTGTACCCGCGTTGCTGGACCATGGATTCGCAGATGTCGATGTGGTGGCTGTTGAGGTAGTACGAGATGTCGGAGTCGACTCCGGCCCAGGCTTTGAATGTCTCGAGTTGCGATTTGGGCTGGCTCATGTAGGAGTAGAAATAGTTGAAGTCTCCCAAGCTTTGGGCCTTGAAGCGGGCGTCTGCGTAGGCTGGGTCGTAACGCTTGTGGTGCTCGATGTAGACGAAGACGCCGTGTTTCTTTGCTGCGGCGAGGAGAGCTTGGTGGTGCTCGAGGGTTTTGACCGCGGGTTTGGTAATGAGGACGTGGATCTTGCGCTCGATGGCGTAGAGGGCTATAGGGTAGTGCGTTGTGTCTGGGGTGAAGATTGTGATGGCGTCGCCGGGGGAGAGGGCGTCGATGGCGGTTTTGTAGGCGGAGGGGTCGGTTTGGCCGTCTGCGGGGTAGGATTCGAAGGAGGTGTCGAGGCCGTTGTAGAAGTTGGTGATGTTCTTTGTGAGATGTTCGCCTGTTGATCGGATCAGCTTCAGTTTCTTCCATGTTTATTTGTGTTGCCCTCTTGATTCTGTAATTGAGAGGGGATTTGGAATTGGGAGGGTTGGAGGGGAACGTACGGATAGCGGGGTATTTTCCTCCAGATGTTCCAACCATCGACAATTTCCCTACTTTCCCTCTACGTCTCAAATCGAACATAGTCAAGCCCACGACACCGACTTTCTTATCTGATCCAGAGGCACCGCCGCCTACGAAGCCAGTCGTGTACTCTCCCGTTCCGACCATCAGGACGTTGAGGGGCTTGGATTCTGGAGCTGCCATGATTGCGATTTTGCGAGCTCGTAGCTCTACTCAATTGACTGTGTTTATAGAAGTGATTACGGTATATTATGCTACTTGGGCAAAGAGCAATTGGGAGAGGGGAAAGAGTGGTGTATGGTTTATGAGAAAAAGAGAGAAGTCAAGTGGGCACGTCGTCTATTCATATGATGTGATGAAATATCGTTGAACCAGCCAACCCGGCCTCTGACGGGGAAATAGAGGGGTCGCATCGTCGCAGCGCTGCTGCAATCTTCCGGCGCCAAGTATGGGGGCTGGGCGTGCTGATTCTGGGGCTGCAGGGAAAGGCCTTGGGAGCTAGAGGTGGGGTGGTTTTCTGTTACTGTCCTGGCTCTGTACTGGCTGTAAAGTGCCCAGCCTCATTTCCGCTCGGGTCATTACCATTTATGGTAGAACAGATAATCAGTTTACCCGAAGTGATTTTCTGCATCGGAACCTTGACGTGGTAGAGTGAATTTGTAGCTTTGAAGCTCTCTTCAGGCTGTTTGTTCTCGACGAGGGGCAAGAACCCCTAACTTTAGCGAGCCGCCATTCTGTTCTCCCCCACTACAAGCGAGGCGGAGGAACTTTGACGACTCTCCTATTGGTGGAAGATCTTGGTCGTTGCTCCTTGGGCTGGGCTTGGGGAACCAGATAAACAACGCCCGGCTACCTTGGTCAAAAGAATAATGAGATGAAGCTGTTGTGACGAGTATCATCCCTTCTGTCAATCCTCTCATCTCTAGGATCTCTTGAGTGTGAGTGCCGAGTTTAGTCGTACTATTTCGAAGAAGTAATCGCGATATGATTGTCTGTATCGTCTTTTTGTGTTAAATTGGAAGATCGTGTTTGGTTCCAATTGCGATGTTGTTTTCGTAATTGGTTCTCTGCTGATTGCTTTTCATCATTGATCAATCTATATTTGTCGCCTTCCAATATTGCTTCTGAGCGTATCTTGGTCCTTTGATCATCTTTCTTCTGGAAGTTGGAGGACAGACATATTGATACTTGCCAAACTTTTATAGTATCACGACTCGAGAAACATACTGGCAAAGGCTCGCTTACTTTGACGGCATCATTCTGTGTGTGAACATTGGTCTTTCTGTGCTCTTGACCAAGAAGAAAAAGGCGTAGGTTCCATTGTTTCCGAAGATTTGTTGACATTAGGCTTTCCAGTAAACGGTCTATTTGGTCTATCGTAAGTGTTGAGCCCCGGGATGATCGAACGCTAAGGCCCAGTGACCGCAGCCAAAACATCCATTTTCTTCTCAAACTCCTCATCTCCCGTCCTTCCCATACCACACTCAGTTGCAATTCCAAAACCACTCACAAACTTCCGTGCCACACGAATCCTCTCCTCCGTCTTCTCGGCCCCATCAGCATGTACCAACCCCAAAAACAACTCCGTCTCCCCTTTCATCTTCAACTGCCTCAACGGCGCGAAATACGCTTCATCCGTCCGATCAATAGGCACAGGCATATGCAGCCAATTTATCTCCCTCTCCACAGCACCTGATATTTTATTCGCCATCTCAACAAGCAGAGACGTATCTCTCGGCTGAATAAAATGCTGATGTCTAGCATCGCCATAACAGAGATGAAGCCCCATCTCCACACCAGGATCAACATATCTCGCTAACCTAGCGATCCTTTCAATCAATCCTTCTTTCAATGGCGAGAACCAAGGGTCGGTGAGATAGAAAGGTTTCCATTCCGGCTGGGGATCCAGCTTCGCGAATTCAAGGAGTGCAAACTCAACGGCCATGTCCCACTGGATGGCTAGATCTCCAGCTGGAATGGAATCTTGGATGCGGCGGAGACAGGACAGGAGGGCTGCTTCGTAGAGGGGTTCGGCGCGGACTTGATCTTCGGGGTGAACGACGCAGCAGATTACATTTGCAGGTGTGGGGAGGGAGACTTGGAAGCGGATACCGCGAGGTATGACACCCTCGTCTCGCAGCCGGCAGAAGGCCTTGTAGGACTCCAAAGCGAAATCATCGTATGTGGGTGCTAGATTGGCTGTAGGTGTTGAGATGGTTGGGACGCGTGGTTCGTTGTCTGCGGGTGTGTGGCTTTTGATGCGGATATTTGAGCCTTCGAAGATGTCTTTCTGCCACATGACGAAGCCTTTTCGTGTTCCTGTTTCACCATCTGGGATCCTTTGGAGCTGGGTGGGAAATGTTGTGGTGAGACGTTGGAAGACATCTTCGCTTGAAGCGAGAGGTAAACTTCCTAGGAAATGGACATGACGGGGTTTCAGAGTTGAGTCTAGATTAGAAGACATCTCTTCGTTTGAGCTGGATCTTGTTCAGCTGCTAAGAGAACGATTTGGGGTCTTCTTTTGTAGCGTCAATACTGATCGCATGCGACGCCATGATCTCTATTTATCTTCAAGACTAGGCACAGAGTGTCAGATATTGACCTGCCCATCATGCTAAGCTGATGTCCATCACATCTACTCTGTATTCTTCCAAATACTTTTGCTGTGCCCCTGGCTCAACATGGTGTTCCGTGAAGCCAGTGATCGTGTAAGTGGTATTGACCTCGTCCAGTGCTGGTCCTTGACAAATCATACCGATCGCCAAACTCTACGCGGTAAGGTAGCGTATTATGTTCGTAAAGTCCAGGCTTTCGCAAAACATCGATTGTTGACTTGCGCATACCCGCCAAGGATCTCGTACAATTCGGGGTTCCGAGTTGTGCTAAAGATCAAGTTCCGTCCAAGGAGCTAGGCTTACGAAGTAGCGTTCTCGCGTAAACGACCGTAAGTCTCGATCAAGCAGGATCATCTTTCAACCTCTTCGCTGCCCGTTCTTCAGAAGCTTGTTGCTTCTCCCTGTCCCTCTTCAATGCCAATTCCCGTATCTTATTTGCAATGATCTGCTTGACATCAATCATCTCCAGAGCTACAGGAGCAGATTTTGCGGGCGGCGCCGGTGGAGTTTTCGAGCCAGAAGATTGCACGGATGGAGTCGTCGATTTGGTCTCGCGTGGTTTAGTGAGATCTCTCTTCTCCCTTACTTCAACACAGTATACATTCCATTCCAGCATTAATCCCTTGCGATTCTTCGCATTTCGAAGTTGATGCCGGAACAGCGCTGCTTGAGCATCGACATCCAGCGCATTCCACAAATCTATTCCTTCGCTGTGTTTGTCGTTTCCTAGCACTGGCGTTGCTGGCGGAGTTGCCAACAAGTCAGGTGGACTGTTGGCTGTTGGGACTTTCGTGGGAGGGATTACCGCGCGCTGGATAGTTCCATCGCTCCGCTTGGTTACTTCCCCTCGTTCCAACATTTCCGTTTGTATCTGATCGAGCTTCGCTCTGAATAGCTGCCATAGTCTTTCGTCGTGTTTCGGTGGTTTCCAAGTTCGGAAGTCGGTCTTGTCGTAGAATTCGTCGAAGATGGCGCAGAGCTTTGCATGATCTTCTTTACTTGTCGGGTTTGCGTACAACGAGTGTGTGTGGGCGAGTTCTTTGAGAAATACTTCGATCTTTTCGGGCCAGAGGGTAGTCTGCTTTGCCAGAAGTTAGTGCGTTCGATGTCCTGCAGAGTGTCAACTTGCCTCTACCCAGCCAGGACGCTTGTTCTGTATTTGAGCTTCTGCCTCTGAGATCAACGTAGGCGTATTTGTTGGTGGCAGCATCTGTCTATTGGTCGGCGGGGTGTTTCGTGGAGAAGGACGTATATGCAGCGGCTGTGACACATTCTGAACAGTGCTTCTTGGTGAGGTCTGAATATTTCTCTGAGGCTGCGAAACATTTTGTATACCAGTTGGAGGAACATTCGGCGTGGGAGGTCCTCTCGCCTGGTTCACACTGTTGGCCACAGAAGGCACTGCATTGGCATAGATCCCTCCGTTTGGGTTCTGCTGGAAAGTATGACTCTGGCTGATGTGGTATCTGATTTCTGTTTAGCAATGGCAATGCGACTTATGGTAAGCTCAATTAACAGACTGTAAAGACTCCGGAGCTCCAAACGACTGCTTGCAACCGTGTACAGGACATTTATAGGAGTTGTCCTGGTCGCGATAGAAGTTATATCCCGGCAGTGGGCCAGGAGGAACCACAGGTGGATTCATGATGAGTTATTTGGATCATCACAACTAGCAATCAATATCTGGAAGGAGTGCAATTGAAAAATACTGAGATGAAGCCGAAACATAGCTTTGAGCATGTTCAAAGATGTTGGGATGGCAGGATGCATAAACACGCTAGCTGAGATTTGATTGCAGCAAACGCCAAGTCACGAGATTGGTGGACGCGTTAGATATCAGGGCTCAGGGGTCCTGCCCGCCTTCCCCGGAGGCTCGAGAGCCGGAGTTGTTTCCACTTTTGAAATCCTTCGTCTATTTGGGACGTTTCGGGATCTATCCCAAAGTTTTGAGTCGTATCAGATATTCTCTGTACAACCAAAGCCGAGATGCAGGAGAATATTCAGAAGACCAGTGATCATTATTCTGCAAAACTCATATTACTACCGTATTTTGCATCTCTTCCTCCTTTCTTCGAAATCTTCCTCTCCGACAGTCTGTATCATGTCCACTTCATCCTCCTCTAGCTCTTCTTCCTGTTCTGCTTTCTCTCGTGTATGCTCTTCTCTCTTCCTCTTCAACTCCAAGTTTCGGATACAATTATCAATTATCGACTTGACATCAAGAGACTTGGAAGGAGTAGGGGACTTATTCGACCCTCGACGTCTGGCAACCTCTGTAAACTCATCCTCATTTATCTCTTGGACTTCTTCGTCCTTGGTCTCTAACAGTACTTTATCTTTATCCGAACGGTTTGCAGAATATAGGCTAGAATTATGCCCATCTTCGCGTATTATTATCGGCGATGGGAGACCATCGAATATGATATCTGGGGATCTTGATGATCCTCCAGTAGAGCTAGCTGACAGCTGAGCTTTATGATTTATCGTTGCGGATGGAGATAGATTTGTCTCTAGGCGCAGCGTATTTGTATTTTTATTTGCATCGGTATTGGTATCTGTGATCAGAATTGTGGTATTTAGTTCCTGCGGATGCTGGGTATTGGTCGGAGGAATATGACCAGTTCGCCTCGCCCTCGAAGCCTGAATATACTTACACCGACGATCCACAATCGCGACCAGAGTGGTGAAGCTTTTCGCAGTCTGTAGCTGTGAGTACATGAAACTGGCTTGCTCGTTACCACTCATCGACATCCACAATGCATTGGCGGCCTGCTCTCCAGAATGTGTCTTGACGTCAGGCACGTACTGCGAGGCAGTATGTCCAGTACTCTGACGACACGCAGCAGGCTGGAATTCTGATGCTGGTGTTGGCGTAGGAATTGTCTGTGGTCTGTATGGCGATGACAGCGGGGTGAAATATTTGTTGGACACAAAACTTGACGAATTTTTCTTATGCATGGTATGGAAGTATAGCCTTGTCTTGCAGTGGTGGTCTACCATCGCTTGATCTCGCTGTCCTGTCAATCCAGCATGTAAGTGTCCAACCTTTAGATTGAGCTTCTCCCAGAGCCTCTCTTCGTGATTGCTGTTCCATCCAATTTTGTCGAAATAGATTGCTGTGGCCTGGAGGATTGTATCGATTGAGAGGTGGTTGATATTCTCCTGAGACAGGGAGCAGAGTCCAAATCGCTGAACAAGAAATATCAAGTGGGATTCGGTCCATATAGGCCATTGATTGCTGGCGGACTGTGACAAATAACGTTAACGGCATCTGAAGTGGCCATGAAAGAGCAACTAACCTCGACCCATTGTTTGTTAATACACAGTTGTGCGTTCGGGGCTTGTGGGCCAACCCTGAGATTTTGAGATCTGAAGGGCAAATTTTGAACCACGCTCATTCTGATTGTCATCCCGTACGATACACAGCTTTAGTAGAAAAGCAATATGGAAAGCAACATTGATGGATTATTTATACAATTCCTTTGTCTCAAACTGAGTCCGCATGCGGAAGTGAGCCTTGCCCGAATAAGTACTTTGCGAATCTGAAGGCAGATCCTAGTCCACCAAACTGGAAACGTTTCAAAACCTCAGAATTGTCGCAAATGAGTTTGACGATCAACATTGGCAGCTCAGGTTGGCTGTACGCTGGAGCTTACAAGTGTTTGACCAAAGAGGAGTATTTAGAGTTGTGAAGGACAAAGATGACGCGTCACAAAAGAGTGCGTCGAACAGGCACGCGAAAATCACCTGACCTACGCCGGATCTTCCTCATCAAGCTTTGGTATGCTTACATGTCAGACGGAGGAAAGCCATGCCGTTAGGTCTTACTTTTCAAGACTTGTATAGTTACAGAGGGGACTGTGTGAGCTTAAGAACCTCTTCACGTAAGAAAGTACAATCTTGGCGATTTTCGCTTGCTCTGGCGTGGCTTCGGGATGAGTGATATCGACTCACGCCGGCCTCCTTTTTTGTAGGTGTATAACTACTGGAAGAGCCCTTTTCAGTGACAATCCCTACTCGTATCGTTATGTTTTGGTTGCCTGTACAATCTTCTGTTTTCTCGTGTATGCTGTTATTTGTTGTTTGGTCCAATTGCGCTCCGTTTCCTTCGATTTTGAAAGCGGCTCCAATTGAGAAGAGGATCAGTTGTTCTTTTGAAATTCGTTCTCGATGACGCATGCCACTTTCGAAGCTCAAGAGAACCCCTATAATCTTGCGACGAGATGATGTCCCTTTTGCGCATCTCCTTCTGGTTTCAGTGCTGCTTCTGCCGCACTGAGGCACTCTTCGCATTGTCAAGCCGCAGTACCCGGCCACGCTGGCCAGTTACAATTAGCTCCTTGAACTCAGCAATACGCCTTTTACGGTGCTGCCCAGTGGACTTTGGATAATTTGCCAGCGCGAATGGTCCTTTGGAAGGAGGGGAAAGGTAGGATGTCTACATCCGGACGCAATGTCCGTTGCGAGCTGCCTCATCAGGAAGGAGGTCTAGCGATAACTTCTCCCGCGCCGGCAATGTTGACAGCTTCAAGTTGTTGGTTTTCTTTTCCAAATAATTTTGAAGGCTAATGCTGATCTTCCTACTGTTCTCCACTACGGAGTACTTGCTTGGCTGTCCTTGGTATCCTCTGTGGCGTTGAGTGCGAAAGCTTATTTGCGGCATTCGGGAAAGCTTAGCAGACATGGTGGTGTCCGGCGTTTGCATCAATCTGCACGCCTCTGAAGAATCGATCGATTGTTCACACCACCTCGGTTCCACGCAGCTACTCTTGATCGCCTCTGGTACTGGTCTTCGACCGAGTCATGGAATGGTGCTATAGCAAGCCGATCAGCCAGCTTATTGTGGGAAGCTGAAGACTGTTATAAAGAATGGGATGGATTGATGCTTCAGGAGGTGGAGGTGGCGCTTGATAGCGGCAATTGATGGACTCCGCTACTTAAGCACATCCCTAGTCGGGCTGGGATGTCACGAACAGACTCTTCCCATGATCAACAGACCAGCAAGGCTTCGCTATCTCGAATCGCGATACTCCAGAAGGGCTCATCTGTTCGCGGCCGCCACTGTAAGCAGCGTCTGAGCCGATGAGGGTCTGGTGTAATCAATGCTACTCACGGGTGTATCATCCGACCAGAGAATATCTTAGAAGAGCGGGTTCTGAATTGAGCCTTCTGGAAACAAGCTAGAACGCTCAGCGGGGTATATCTATTGACCAAGAATGCGGGTCACAGGAAGATGCTGGTTGAGATACTTCCCTGTAGCGAAGCCCGAAAGTCAACAGCCATGTCAATACCACCTCCCTAATTCAGCTGTGTGGCGCACTCATATTTCCATCGCAACCTCTCAGAGATGTTGAAGGCCATTCAAGATCGCCGTCTCTGAACCTTCATCGACATCATCACGACTCCTCACCCCTGCTCGAGGCTCGGTTTGTCGTTACCCATGGCGGCTTCGTAGCAATCTTTGCCGTATTCAGTCACCAGCTCAACCCAATCACTTACCCGAATACATGCATACTATGTTCTCACCACGAACTGGTAGCGCACAATCGAACTGTGCGGGATACCAATTCCCCAAAAAGATATATTTCCAATATTTCAAATCATGGGCAGTAGAAGTGGCTCGAGGTTGCACAATTTCAAGAGCTTCCGCTGGTGTTCGAAGTTTTGTATTTCCACAAGCAGTGAATTGCAACCCCAGCAAGCCTGGATGTAGTTCGACTTTCTTATCCGATGAGTTTTCATTTTGGTTGGCTGTCCGGCAAATCACTCCTGCCGCTGTACGATAGCCTGGAGTTTAGATGCGGGCAGCCGGGAAGCCCTGCAAGAATCCTCGGCACGAAAGCTTGACTGCGAGTCCCAAGCCTCGCTTCCCAAACTAAACACCCTGGTTATTCCACTGTCAGGAAACTCCAAGACACCTGGGAAAGCAGTTGCACGATGAAGCCTCTGATACTCCTCATATTCCATCAATAATATTCGTGCCTGCACGCAATCGAGGGTAGACTGCTCAGCGGCAAGCCACAAGCCCATGTTCAATCCCTCCCTGATTAGACCGCCCTAATACGTTGGAACAATTTCTCTGGTCGTATCTGGAAGCATGCACAGGTAGTATTTGACCGAGGTAGGGTTCTGTATCCCAGACAGAAGCTTCTCCTGTACTTTCCTTCCGAAGTATCCACTCCAATGCAAGATAACGCATCACAGCTAAGTTCGAGTGTCACACCTGTCCTATCCGAAAGCCCTCACACCGATCAGCTCATCGTCGTGGAGGGGTTGTTGCATCCTTGTCATCTCAAATGGGAAGGTCATAGTATTCAGCTAGTCTGACGATCTATCGGCGAGCCTGTTCATAAATCGGCTTAAGGGGGTAAACACGACGCTCATCGCCGAGCAATATAAGTAGTGCTGTGATACCCAACTGACATTTGCCTTTTTGCTCCTACTTCTTAAAATAATCAAGTCAGTCCTTCCAGATCTCAAAGACTTCACCAAGATGGTCCGTCTTTGGAGAAAAGAGAAAGATGCTGGTGTGTCTTCTGCTGTGGAGCCCGATGCCGGGTCTCCTGGTGCTGAAGGGTACTACATCCTCCTTGTTACAATGAACTTGGCAACTAACAATGGCATACAGCATTCCGAACGCGGATATCATCCAGAGAGATATCAAAGCCTTGAAAGTCTCCGCCAAATGGGACCCTAACCTTCCGCGAGAGGCTGTCGAAGCCATCGACCAAGCTTATCAGACCGGAGATTTGGAGAAGAAAGCTGTCCTGGAGCATACTTTGCTCGAAGAAGACTCTCCGTATCCCGAAGTTCGTGCTGCAGTCAGGAATTACGACGAAGATGTGCCAGCGAATACTGTCCGCGCCTGGGTTATTGGCATGATGTGGTGCACAATCGGGAGCGGTGTCAATATGCTCTTCTCTCTTCGCAACCCATCTATCTATCTTACGCCAGTGGTGACTTTGCTGCTATCCTATCCATTCGGTGTTGCATGGACTTATGGTAAGCTCCTCATCTTTCGTGACAAGATGATGATAAGAAACTGATCTCGGCCTCCAGTCATGCCGACCAAGAAGTTCAAAACATTCGGAAAGACGTGGTCGCTCAACTCAGGCCCATTCAATGCTAAAGAGCATACAATCATTGTGATTATGGCCAATGCGTCCTTCGGAGGCACGACTGCTTACTCAACCGATGTGCTCTTGGCGCAAGAGGTCTTCTACGGACAGAAGTTTGGATGGGGCTATCAACTTCTGTTGACCATCACTTGCCAGATGCTCGGTCTCGGTCTCGCAGGTCTTACCAGGAAGTGGCTTGTCGAGCCAGCTGCCATGATCTGGCCCTCCAATCTCATTATCACCACTATGTTCGAAACCATCCACACCCGAAAGACTCCAGACGCACTCAAGTCAGGCTCCTGGAAAATAGGAAGATACAAGTACTTCCTCATTGTACTTGTCGGTATCTTCGTTTGGGAATGGTTCCCACTTTGGATCGCTCCCTTCCTGAGTGCCTTTACTTTCGTCTGCTGGGCTGCTCCCAATAATGTCGTCGTCAATCAACTATTTGGGGGCCAAACTGGGCTTGCTTTGATACCGATTACATTCGACTGGACTATTGTCACAGCTTTCTTGACAAGTCCTCTCATATTTCCTTTCCATGCCATTGCCAATACCATGATCGGTGTTCTCATCTTCACGATCATCACCTCTCTCGGTATCCACTACACCGGGTCATTCTATTCCGAGTATCTCCCAATGTCAACTGGTGGAAACTTTGACAATACTGGTTCCAAGTACAATGTCTCAAGGATTCTAACCCCAGAATACACACTTGTATGTCTTGGCCCTTACCCATAGACTGATGATCTTCGTGATGAATGCTAATAATATCTCCAGGACCCTCAACTATATCGCGAATACTCGCCGATCTTCCTATCAACAACTTTCGCTCTCGCATATGGTCTCTCGTTCGCAACAATCATTGCCGTCGTGGTCCACACAGCACTCTACGATGGCCAAGAGATTTGGGCAAAGTGGAAAGCTGCTCGGGGAGAAGGAGCTGATGTTCATCAGCGCATGATGATGAAATACAAAGAAGCCCCTTGGTACTGGTAAGATTGTCCTCTTGCTTTTAAACATTCACCTGCTGATCTGAGATCTAGGTACGGTGCCTCCTTCGTGACCATGTTCGCACTTGGTCTTGTCACTTGCCTCGTTTGGGATACACACTTGACTTGGTGGGCGTTCATCATTGCCCTCCTGATCTCGCTCTTTTTCTACCTACCAATCGGTATCATCCAGGCCACAACCAACGTACAAATCGGTCTGAACGTCATCACCGAGTTCATCATCGGCTACATGCAGCCTGGACGCCCGCTCGCCATGATGATGTTCAAGATGTACGGCTACATTACAGCGTACCAAGGCCTCTACTTCACTCAAGATATCAAACTTGCCCACTACATGAAAGTTCCGCAGCGAGTTACTTTCTGGGCCCAATTCGTGGCAACTCTCTGGTCATGCATCGTCCAGATCGCCGTATACAACTGGGCCCTCGGCGCCATTGACGGCGTCTGCCAAACCGGCCAAGCAGACAACTACACCTGCCCGAATGCAGGAGTATTCTTCACAGCATCAATCATTTGGGGAGTCATTGGTCCAAAGCGCATCTTTGGCACAGAGGGTGTCTACAGTTCCCTTTCCTGGTTCTTCCTCGTTGGTCTCATCGCACCAATCCTCGTCTATCTCGCAGCACGAAAATGGCCGAGGTCCAACCTCCGATACATCAACATGCCCATCATTTTCGGTGGCACGGCATACATCCCTCCTGCGACACCCATGACATACGCCACTTGGGGTATCACCGGCACTTTCTTCAACAAGTTCATCAAGGGACGTCATCGTGCTTGGTGGACGGAGTATAACTTTGTTACTTCGGCGGCGCTGGACAGTGGGACAATCATCTGTTTGCTGTTGATCTTCTTTGCGCTGCAACTGCCGAATAAGGTTACAAGTCCACAGTGGTGGGGTGGATGGGGTGGTGGATTCCAGAATAACTGGGATTGGAATGCAGGTGTGCAGAAGGTTGCCAACGGGACGTTTGGTCCAAAGACTTGGAAATGATTGCGTTTGATTACAATTGTGGTTCGCGTTAGAGTGTGAAGAGTGTCATGTTTGTTGGATTATGAAGGGGTAAGTTCGATGAGGCCGTACTTGCAGCACCAGATACTAGTTAGGCTGAAAGCGCAGGATGAAGATCGTTTTTAAATCCCAGATATTTGCATACGACCAACATGCATCGATTCACGCTACTGTGCCTCATATTCATCCCCATGTTGCCGCGCGTCATCAAACCAAAGGGGTTATTCTGAATCTTGAAGACCCTTCTACCACGCATTTCATGGCCACAAATGTAACCCATTTGTGCCACGGGTATCATAGCTTCTCCACCATCCATGCTGTAGTCACGACAGGTTTGATCTTAGTCTCTGCTTTGAGCTCTCCCATAATGTTATTCCGAAACCCAGGACTGCGTATTCGATCCCCAAGGATCCAGAGTTCGGCAAGGTTGATGAGTTGCTCTGGCGAAGCTCGAGAAGCGACGGCCTCGTCGTGATCGGGGGAGGAGTCATCGTCACCTTCACCTGTTGAAGGAGTTCCCTGACTGGATGTCCGATCTGACCCTTCTGAGATGGCCGGCCAGGAGACTTGTGGGTGGATGTTGGACTTGACCGGCTGTTGAAGGCCGCATCGAAGAGCTGAGAGTTTTTGCAGGCCAGCACTGATACACCTGGTAAGCAAGTTTGTATTCTCTTGTGTGATTGTGGCACTGAACGTACGTCTGTAGACACGGAACTTCTGCTTCTCAAGACCGTTGCCCACGTTAAACGTGACCATGGCTGTCACACTCGCCCGAAACTTCAACATGAGCCTTCCATCAGGCCTGTGTTTGGGTTCCATTCCAGTAGTATAGGGAGTTTCTTAGTTCCCTGGATTGATGAACCAGCTATGTGAAGCCGGAGGACAGCGACGAGTTGCGATATCATGATCTGAGCAGGCTCACAGCTACTGATCAGAGAACGTCAGCGGAGTAGGTTTCTTTCGGGTGGCGTGTGATGGTTTGTTGTGACATACATACGAATTCCGCCGCATTAGATGTCCAATCCTATCTATTGCAAAGTCCGTATCTCTAGTTGGCTGCCTGCCGCGTGATGAGTTGTTTCGGTTGTGGCAAATAAAAGCGAGGTAAGCACTTTGAAATATCACAAAAGCCACTTAATTTAAGACATCGAACACGGAAGAACGATCATGTTTGGTCAATGGGTCTTGAAGAATGAGACAACAGCTTTTTGCAGGAGAAGAAACACGCTTGCAACTTACGACCCTGGCAAAGCGCAGGTAGATAGGCTGGGCTTGCAGCATCGAACAGGTGTCTACCAAATCCTCTTGAGCGAAGACAACGTTCTTGAGAAGTATACAGCCCGTGATTGATGAAGTCGAGGCATTGGCCTCCCGTGGTCCTGATCTTTCAGCCATCTCATTCAGCATGTGAATAATTCCCTTTGAAACGTCAACAAGGAATCTTACTTCTCCGGCGGCTGTAATATAAACCTAATATTCAAGCTACAAAGTAATCTCTCACTTGGTTTTGGTTAATGGATTCTCTTCAATGGCATCTCGTAGATGGCAATGTCTCTTCCAGGCTTGCGCCATGCAATAGATACCATATGTCACATCTGTGAAGGATACTCCATGACCCCCAAGGCTTTTGACATCCAAAAGCAAAGGCATATGAAATTCACCAAATGCTAGCTGTATGGGCTAACATCTTCGTGCCAAACTCCTTTGTCGAGTCAAGGGACTTGTTCCCATCAAAACAATTTTTCAACTAGGTGACTTCTCCATGTCCTCTCGCAAAGGTAGTGTGGAAATGGAGGATTCGGACCATTTAAGGTGGGGTTAGCAGCCGTTCTTATTGCTCCTATAACCTCTTTGAAGATATCGAGCAGCAGCTGTGGCGGAAAATCATCTGGCCGCTGGTCCACGACGTGTGAGCCCACCTCGCTTCGAAAATCATACTCATACAAGCAAGAGTCGACGACCAGATGCCGCAGAGGACTGTCTACACTCGCATGCTCGTAACCAACCGAAACCATTTAGTTGTCGCGAACCCGTTTCTTTGTCTGCAGGCTTGCATCTCGATGACGGCCATGTTCTGCAGCCCTGGAATAAGTGACTTGGCAGCCACAATCCATGGATGTACCAGGTTCAAGTTGTGCTGCTCTGCAAGGGCTCCCCTATTTTCCCGATCTGAACTTTGATGGTCGAAATCGGCAAAGTCAAATGCCTCGACCTTTTGGGTATAGAACTATTTGACAAGCATCCTAAATGCGTCTGTGGGATTGTCATTTAGGCGATAGGATTGAGTCTGGCCTTCAAAGAAAATGCTGTTGAATGCTGCTTTCAGTATTGGGGAATATGAGCATGCAAAATCTATGCTAGTTGTCAGGTATTGGTAATGAAAGGATGGAATTCTTAGAACAGACCCTTATGAACCAAAAAGTCCTCTTCCCCATCCTCTTCTCCGATGTGAAATGTCACCATGGCCGCTGGATTTCTGTATTGTCTATCAGCCCTGCCAACATCCTATCTCGACCGTTTGGACTCACGCAAAGTTAGGAACCTTTGGTGTTGGTCTCAACTTCTTCTGAGGTGTATTCTGAGTCAAATATTCATCGATCTTCCTGTGTGCATATCCTAGGTCGATAGGCGTCTTTGCAGACGTCTAAGTTGCCATCATGAGAATTGTAGCGAGCTATATAGATGTAGAATTTTAAGAATTGACAATAGAAAAAAGGATTCCTCATCAAAGTCCGAGGCAAGTTTAACCTTAATGGCTTTAAGAAAATAATAGAAGGAAACAGACAACATTTTGAATTGATTGCACACATGGTGTTGGAAACCTAAGAGGCACTTTGCACCATTACGTTTCGTACAGTGGTTGTTCTACACCTTACTGCTGCGCCACAAACTCTAGCCACCTCACCCGGTTCCTTGTACAACAACCACCCCTGCCGGCGCAAGTAAACAAACCCTACCAACTTTTATGAACTGTGCACAATCGCGAAATTTCGCGCCTTCACAATTCCGTGTTCCGTATATCTCCTCAAACTCAATCATATCAATTCCCATCCTTCTATAACGCGCGATTACCCTTCAATTGTCCAGCGCACGTCGTAACCAACCCATCCAGCGCGTCGACGCGCATAGCGCATCCCGAGTCCCAACCCAACCCCCTCACACCCCCCGCCTCGACATTCCAGAACCGCTTTCAGCTTCACACACCCTCACATTCCGCCACAACCACCTGCACCTTCACCTCCACGATGTCAACGAAGCAGCGCATGCGCCTCGGAGCCGCAGACGCATCAACACCCGGTTCAGCACGAAAGAGAGGACGGCCGTCTGGTGCAGGAGCAGGAAAATCAACACCCAGCATGGGACCCAAGAGAGCTGGAAAGCGCGTCAGTTCGGGCGTAGAGCGTACGTCCTACCTCATACCATCGCGCATCACATCATATCAATTCGAATTGGAAGTGGAATGGACAAGAGAACTGATGCTGTGCTGGGAAATATAGCAGGAGATCCCCTCCCATTGCGCAAGAAGCGTCGCTACAAGCCAGGAACCAAGGCGCTGCTTGAGATCAGGAAATACCAGAAGTCGACGGACTTATTGATGCTCAAGTTGCCGTTCTCGAGACTTGTAAGCTTAGCGTGATTATGAACGAGAAGGGGGAAACTGATGGGTTGTGTTTTGCACAGGTCCGCGAAATTGCACTTGGTTTACGACCAGCTGGACTCGGTATGCGCTGGCAATCGCAAGCTATACAGGCATTGCAGGAGGCGAGCGAGGCATTTTTGGTACATTTATTTGAGGATACGAATTTATGGTATGCGTTTTCGATTTGTTTGTTCTCGCTCTTTTGCGAATTGGGTGTTGGAGGAGGTGCTGCTGCTGGAGGAAGTGCGGGAGTTTGCGCGAGGAAGTATAATTGAGAGGATGGGACTGACATGCGAACAGTGCAATTCACGCGAAGAGAGTTACTATTATGCAAAAAGACATTCAACTTGCAAGGAGAATTCGGGGTGCTTGGGGTGGACTGGGTTGAGTGGGTAATGGACGAGGTTGAGAATTTACTACGATCGAGTTGGGGTTTATAAGGGTCTCGGACAAGGAGCTGTCTTATTTTGCTCTCGGAATATGGCGTTTAAGGACGGCTGGATTGATGCACTTTGATTTGGCTCGGACATGGCTTTGTGAGAGCAGACCCATGGTGTGTAAGATGGGTAGGAAATACCTCAGTTTAGTTTTGTGTGGTGGCATACGAATGGCATGTACGACACTCACCAATCGCCCCTGTAGACTTATATCTTAACCTTTCTTCATTGAACGGATCTTCCTCGCTCATATGCACAGCAAATAGTCATCCCCCTACCGAATCGTCCTAGTTGGCAGCTCTCCATACCGGGTTCGAACCCCCAGACACACCTAGAGGGCTAAGCAGATCTATCACTTTCACTCAGAACAATCAAGTCCCCAAAATCATCTCGTAAACATCGCCCCTGTCCATCTAACTCGAGCAGAGGGGCCGGATTTGGTGCAGCAGGTGCAGCAAGTGCTTCTTCTCCTCCGTACCTCCTTCCTCTTGCCTCTGCTTCCTTCCTCTCTGTTGCCTCCACAATTGCCCCAATGTCCAAGGCAAGCAAGCCGCCAAGAGAATCAACACACAGTCCAAAAAAGTCGCAGCAAATTGCACATCGCAAAGTTGAGCGTAGTTGGATGTTCTTGCATCCTCTGCCATATCCCATATCTGCATCAACGAAAAAGCACCACCGACTCCGAATGCCACAATGTCTAGTACTAGCAGTATGATATCGACAGCACGCTTTTGAGGAGGCTCGTTTTCGGAGATGAGGCGGGAGTTGGTAGGGTTCTCTTCGTCTACTTTGTGTTGGTGGTCGCAGCGGAGATGCCAAACAAGGCGCGCAAGGTTCCATATCGCTCCCAGACCGTACTATACTCTAGTCAGTACTATTCAATGAGAGATCCGAAGATCTTACAGAAAGTACTGGTAGAATAAAGCCGGGGGACTGGAGGCATTCATGCCCCAGAGCAGCAGAAATGTGGCTCGTAAGGCCAATGGTGGTGGTAGAGACAAAAATGGTGATGACGAATAACAGGATTTGCAAGTAGTTGAGTTCCGCCATGGTATCTATACGAAAGTGTTTATGAATTTATGGAAGCTTTAATTCAGTGGTGGTGGAATATGAGTGATGGGTGTTGTGATACAGTGTTTCTGCTTCATCAAAACATTCTCAACCGCCCAAACAAACACAATGGCACCAACCACTGCACTAGAACTAAACACTGGCAAATGCCGTAAGATATCATCAGGCTCTTGCAACCCTAATCCTTACTTTGTTCTTCTTAATATAAAAAAGCGCAGTGTTGCGTAGGAACAACCAGCTTGACTTCGTGTAATCACTTGCGGAGATGTCGAGAAATATGCCTATGCCTCAAGAGCCTGCCTTTACAGGAGTGATTTTTCGTTGAGATATCCAAGTAAGTCTCTTTCCCTATTGCCTCACAGCTGGGTCGCAGGCGCACACTGCAACGCCTCCATGATATTTTGGGTATGGAAGGAAGCACACGAACAGCTAAGAATATATAACGCTTTCGTGCCAGGCAGGAGATAGGTGAAACCAATGCGGTACTCGTGTCTGCTATTCATGAAGCAGTACCTGATCCTGCTACTAGGGACCTTGGGTATCGCTGCGCTGTAGTGCGGCAGAAGGGGCAACTGGACGGTGCCAAGCCGACGCCGACATCGTCACCATGCCTTGAAGTAGTGGCAATACGATATGGCATGAATACAGATACTCGTAGCTTTTATTAATCTAGCAGAGTAGCCTTCTCGGACCTCGCGACTGTTCGAGCAGAATACTTCTTCTCATTACATTCTCGTTTAAATGTGTCCGGTGGCAAAGGACTTGAGAACGCTCCATCACAGCACAAAAGTTCAGATGAATGCGGCCAAGAAGAATGAAATTGGAAGATCAAGCTCGAATGGAATTCACATAGAAGAAAGGGTCTCTGCTTGCCTGGGCCATTACCGATGCAAGTATTGCGAGTGATCGGAACGAGATACTCGTACAAGAACGCCGAAAGTACATACGAAACCGCTGCTATTGAACGAAGATTAGGGAGATCCATACGGACCTAAAGAATGACTTTAGAAGCAGATATGTGTGCCACATTTTTGCCGCAGGGGAATACTCAGATACCGCACCACCACTCGAAAATTGACCGACCCCAGCGAAGTGCCTGTGTTGCATCTTCTACAAGCACTACTTGTGACTAAAGCAATCCAAACAGTCTGATTTTAGTGTATGATGAGAGCCCTCGCCCTTGTCACAGCATGAGAGCATCTCGGAACTCTCAATTGGAGTTCTACACCTTATGTTCTAGCAGATCTACTAATCGATAACAGAGCGTCATGAAATGGATTTAAAGTTTTGGGGTGGCAACAACTGCGGATTCGTGTTTAGAAAATACTGAGAGGTTATAGAGATAGCATACAAAAGGTTTATAGTAGCGTGCGAAGAAAATAAAGCAAGCCATTAGTTCACTTTATGAACCAGATTTGGCATGTGATGCGTTGGATGTGCAGTACACACCTGGCGCCCCAGGAAATATTGGCCTTAGTGGTTCCTCGGCACTTGCCACAGATATGAGCGAGATAGTAGAAATGCTGATTTCGGGCTAACCTTTAGGAGGACCTAGGTAACCATCTGTCATCCTTCTCGGTACCGATGAGACGGGCTAACAGTATTCACACACTGACCTAGCCAATACTTCTCTCTACAAAATGTTCATGCCTTCTCCTGCTCCCCATCTACAGACACACACAAATCACATAATTCTCTTGAACCTTACAAAACATCGAGCAATCTCGATCATCTACTGCGATAATACGACTTGAGCACCGACACTCCTTGTCCATTCTCACCTCTTTTCTTCTACCTTGATTTGAGCCTCGGTATATCTAAACCCTCGAGCAGACAATATGAATTCCACCGGCATTCTGTCACAAGACAATTCAGCCAACCAGACGTCATCATGCACCGAGAATATGACCGTATGCATGCCTGCGCTGGCTTCCGTATCGAGGATTACAATCTTTGTTGTACTTATCATTTGCGGAACTTTCCTCGGAGTATATGGGGGATTGAAGTTCGGTGAATGGTGGTATGAGCCGTGGATAACAGGCGTAATGGAAATGTTGAAAGAAGTGCCAGTGGAGCATGTTCGAGCAGTCGCCGAGGGACCACCAAAAAGGCCCAGCAGATCAGGCAAAGGGATAAGAAATGGTCGCAGCCAAGGTTCAGACGAGAATGTATCCGAAGGCAGTGTCTAAGAGACCACGTGTTTGATTTTTATTGTTCTCATGGCCCTGTATGAAATCGACATTGGAAGTGGTTTGAGAATTTTAGGTCTGCTTGGGATGGCCAATTTTGTTAGAGTCTACTCCAGAGTCCGTGATATCGAAGGAACTTGGCAACAAGGCAGAGTACTGTTTCTAAAATTCCGAGTTCGTATGATGAGCCGTATTGTTCTCCGTACATGTGATATTCGCGGACTTGAGATGCGCTAAGGTTGAAGAAACCAAATTGTGATCAAGAGTCAAGATTATCATTGTTTTCCCATGAGAGAAAAAGTAAAAGAACTCAGTTTTTCGAATTTCCTTACTAAATAAGCCCAGTTCTTATTACTCAATATCGAATTTTTGAAGGGTTAAACTTTTTATAGATAGGAGTAATAAAATCAAGCATTTCTTATACGACTTGATAAATAATAAAAAACTATGCCTAATTATCATTTGTTCTTCTTTTTGCTATACATTCAAAAACAAGCATGTAGGTCTATCTGGGTCTTCTTGCGCGAGGTCGAGTTCTCCATTCCCAATACGGTTAGCGCTACATGGGAGACTGACCCCTCCAATGCCCCGCGTTCGGCCAAAATTTTATTTTCTGGAGGGAGAATTATTACATTCATCCTCCCCCAATTCCTCACCACGAAATCGACATTGACGAGAAAGGCAACAATGGATCCCGTCCGCATTCTGCTGGTGGGCAATGGTGGCCGTGAGCACGCTCTTGCTTGGAAATTGAGCCAGTCTCCTCGCGTTGAGTCCATCACTGCTGCAAGTTATACCATCAACAAACGCCGAGACAATTATTGATTGTGGTACAGGTTCCTGGAAATGGAGGCACTGCGACTTGTCCCAAGACGAAGAACGAAACCAGCGTAAAGGCAGACGATTATCCCGGTCTCGTCGCGTTTGCGCAAAAGAATGGCATCAATCTTGTTGTTCCAGGACCAGAAGCTCCATTGGTAGATGGAATCGAGGGATACTTCCGTGATGCTGGCATCCGATGCTATGGCCCCTCGAAACTCGCGGCACGAATGGAGGGAAGCAAGACGTTCTCGAAAGATTTCATGAAACGACACAGCATTGCCACGGCTGCATACGAGAACTTTTCCGACTACGAATCCGCGAAGAAATACCTCGATAGTATTGATCACAATGTTGTGCTGAAGGCTAGCGGTCTGGCTGCTGGAAAGGGTGTCATCATTCCCGCAACCAAGGAGGAAGCACAGGCCGCACTGAAGGAAATCATGCTGGACAAGGAATTTGGATCTGCCGGAGACGAGGTCGTCATTGAGGAGTTTTTGGAGGGAGACGAGCTCAGTATTTTGAGTTTCAGCGATGGGCACACTATTCGCTCACTTCCCCCCGCCCAGGATCACAAGAGAATATTTGATGGAGATCAAGGCCCAAACACAGGTGGAATGGGATGTTACGCCCCTACCAAACTCGCATCTAAGGAGTTGATCGCGGAGGTCGAGAAGACCATTTTACAACCTACAATAGACGGCATGCGAAAGGAACGCTTCAAGTTTGTTGGAACACTGTTCACTGGGCTCATGATCACCAAGAATGGACCAAAAGTGTTGGAGTACAACGTCCGATTTGGGGACCCCGAAACCCAGACTTTGTTGCCTTTGATGAGCAAGGATACCGACCTTGCAGAAATTATGATCGCTTGTGTAGACGGAGACTTGGATGCCATAGACGTCAAGGTTGACGACAAATTCAGTGCGACAGTTGTGGTTGCGGCTGGTGGATATCCAGGATCATACGCGAAGGGCACTCCAATGACAGTTGGTAACCCACCTGCCGACACCAATATCTTCCATGCCGGTACTACCATCAAGGATGGCCAGCTCCAGAGCTCTGGCGGAAGAGTCATTGCTGCTCAAGCGGTGGCAGAGAGCTTAGAACAGGCTGTCAAGAACGCTTACACTGGTAAGTCACTTCCGGGTTGATCAGGACTTTCAGATATTCAACATTGTTATAATACTGAATGTCCGAAATCATAATGAACATTGGAAGCTGATGATCACAGGGGTCGACTCAATCAAATTTGATAAGATGTTTTACCGAAAGGACATTGCGCACCGGGCTTTCAAGCCAACAGCTGCTACTAGAGAAGCATTGACATATGCTTCGGCTGGAGTCAGCATCGAAGGTGGCAACCAGTTCGTGGAGCGAATCAAGGCTGTAGGTCAAATTATGTTCTTGTTTTTGAAATTAATCTGACATACTTTCAGGCAGTCGCATCTACCAAAAGGCCAGGAGCCGATGCCGAGATTGGAGGCTTTGGCGGCGAAGTCGATCTCGACAAAGCAGGATATGCTGGTTCTCCAGTCCTGGTTGGAGCGATCGACGGAGTAGGAACCAAGCTCATGATCGCTCAAGCTATGCACAAGCACAACACTGTCGGTATCGATCTCGTTGCCATGAACGTCAACGATCTCGTAGTCCAAGGTGCCGAGCCCTTGATGTTCCTCGATTACTATGGGTGCAGCAAGCTGAATCCCGAGCATGCCGCTGCTTTCGTTGAAGGTGTAGCAGAGGGATGCAGACAATCAAATTGCGCTCTTGTTGGTGGAGAGACTGCCGAGATGCCTGGAATGTACAAGGAAGAGGATTACGATGCGGCTGGTGCTGCCATCGGCACCATGCGTAAAGAACTTTCCTTGCCATTGAAGCAAGACATGATCGAAGGCGACATTCTCCTTGGTCTCGCATCCAATGGTCTACACTCCAATGGCTTCTCTCTCATCCGCAAGATCGTCGCCCGATCAAATCTTTCCTACGACGAGCCTGCCCCTTGGGACCCTGCCACCTCGGCAGGTCTCAGCCTGCTGACTCCAACACGCATCTATGTCCTCCCCCTCCTGGATGTCATCAAGAAGCGTCTCCTCAAAGGTCTCTCGCATATCACAGGCGGCGGTTTAACCGAGAACATCCCGCGTATGCTCCCGAATCACGTCGCGGCCGAAGTCGATGTTTCCAAGTGGGAATTGCCAGCTGTCTTCAAATGGTTGAAGCAGGAAGGTAATGTCTCGGCCGCTGAGATGGGACGGACGTTCAACACCGGTATTGGCATGGTTGCTGTGGTGTCAAAGGAGAACGCGGCTACCGTTGTCAAGGACCTGGAAGCCGCTGGTGAGAAGGTATATACCATTGGGCAGCTGGTGAAGAGAGATGGTGAGGGATGTGTGTTGAAGGGAGTGGAGTCATGGGCTTAAATGTTGCACGAGCTCCTTTATTGGTAGGATGGTGGGATGGTTGGGTAGGCGTTAGGGAGATACCAAAAGTCGTGCATTTGGTGGAGGGTTCTAGGGAATCACATCGGTTGGTCTCTGGCATATTTACAACTTCGGAAGTGCAATCAAGACATTTCTCGAATTGATTTCAGTACTTTCCATCTCTCTCAAAAACATGATGGTGTCTCAGATAAGACCCCACAAGTGGCCCGAAATCTCGTCCATCTCCCATCCATGGCCGCTCCAATTGCCCACCCCAGACTCTGCCTGCATGGGCTGAGCAGTATCATATGAGCCAAAAGCATTGTACAGATCCATAAGGTCGTTGCTCATGTCAAACACGTCTGGCATAGAAGCAGAATAGGTCGAGCCGTCCTGCCAAAGATTGTTCGCTTCGCCGCTAGTCTCTCCATTTCGTGGCTGGTCGTTGTTCCGCATGTCGGGTCTTTGAGTCGCGGTCCTCGGCCCACCGCCATTCACCTTCGCAGGGGCCCCATCTTCTCCTCCGCTGAGCGACTTGACAATGGGCAAAAGTCCACGAATACTCTTCCACAGCCTTTGACTTGCCGAGCTATCTTTAGAGAAGCCCTTTACGAGCTCCACTGCATCCCCAAACGAATCTCTACACGTCTCCGCAAACGTACTTGGCGCATGGCAAACTGCGAGAAGCATGATAGCCACAGCGTTGAGCAGATAGAAATGATAAATTGCTTGCTGCCGCGCATATATGTCGCTAGTCCCATTGAAGTGTACCAGCACTTCGATACTATCTTTGGCGATATCGACGACAAGACGTGCACTCTGCATATCCGCCTGCACATTATCGGGATTGAGAACATGATGTCGGTGTATAAGTAGGCGCATATAATTCCCACGCAGATAACACAAAGTCCTCAAACGGTGCAGTATCCTCGGTTGAGATTCCGGCGCATCTCCAAGACGAGGGTGGCGGAACTGAATCTCCTCCGGAATCGACAACAACCAATTCTGCGTCAGGAAACCCAAATAATCCTCCTTCTCTTTCGGTATCCACTGTGATGGACTCCCATACGGCGGCAGCGCCTCCCACACTCTAGAGCACAATCTCGCGTACGTAACCATACACTTGAAATACGGTTGTTCGCCACCTGGTTCAGGGAGTTCGGCGTCGATATCGCGGTCGTCGAGGGCAAAAGAGAGACTGGTGCCGAAGCTCCATCGGCGGTCGAGCTCGTAGACTACCCAGAACACTTGGACCGCGAAGTCACGGGTGCTGGGGTCTTTGAAATGTGTGAGGAGGCTCTGTTTTCGGTGAAGACCCATTTCGAGACAGTGACGGGCGGCGCGGCCGATTGAACGCCAGGAGAATAGCTCTTCTTCGATGTGGCAGAAGTAGATGCTCTGTATAGGTATTAGCAATTTCTAACAACTGCAGGAATGATGGTATACATGCTAGCATAGCCATGATTTGGATGTCTTTCAGCTCGACTTCAGACGTGCTGGATATAATCCCGACGTTCTGCTCAACTGCAACGATCAATTTGGTACAGAGTTCGGTCTTGCCTCCAGGCTCAGTAGTAATGGCTGTAGCAACTACTATTCTGAGCACGTGTATATCTCTGCTATCAATTTCTGGCTCGGTACGCTTCAAGCGGTCAGGATTTCGGGTCAACTCTAATATTTGTGGTAGTTTCGACCCCAAAACTTCAGCGTCAATGATTGGGTGGCAGCTGATCACTTCATCTTGATAAACTCTGATGAGTCGCGCAATCTCTGCCTCAGAAATGCTCAAGAGACAGTCGGAATCAGAATACAGAGTTGATGAGATTGGCTGTGTTATTGGTCCTGGAGTTTGTTCTCGTGAGGGAGTATTTGATGACTGCCCAGCGGACATGTTTTGATCGGTCGAGATGCCCATGTTATTGAGCGCCGCCTGAGCAATGTTGAAGCTGAAAGCAGATCGTGTTGGCCCGACGAATTGAGGCTCTCTCGGTTGCCCGCTCCGCGGCAGAGGAGTTCTCCCTTGCGTTCGACCTGTGGAGTCGGAAACAGACATTCCTGCAGGAGACGATGTCATACGAGACTCCACGGTTGCCGTGAGCGCATTCAACTGTTGACGAAGTGTTGCTATCTCATCTCTTAGCTGTTCAAAACGCCTAGATATGATTAACTATTGGCGGATGTTATAGGTTGGAGACCTTTTCACCTATCACTAGAGACTTCCTGCCTCTCTTTTGGGCGGTCTTTCATCTTCTGCACAGTGTTTTGTATAACACATTCAGTGTGCATGGCTGCGCAACGCTGACAATTTTCGCCATCCTCAATTCTTATACACTTCACTTTACACCTCTTGCACTCGTTACTGAATACAATCAGCAATTGCTTCTGAGTGTTGAGTATTTAAAGAGATTACCATGCGGCAGAGGCATATTTTGCCCGCTTCCGGTTCGTTTCCGGAACACTCTCCACAGGACGCTTTGCTGGGGAATGGTATACATCTGAAGTGTTCGATGGTTGATCCTCCATGGCGATTGTGGTGACAAGTGAATGCCATCGACGAGACATGCAGCTTGTGTCGTTGAAGATCCGCGACAGCCTGGATGCCGTTCCTGCGGGGTCTTCGAGCTGGCCCTAGCTCAACTCGCCTCGGCTATTCTTCCGCTTTGGGACTTCTAAAGGAGGCGCAACAATAACATCGCGTACTTCACGAATTCTGTGCGGAGCCATTCCGAGAAGTGGCACTGAGTCAGGCTACTGGTGTATGGTTAGATGGAGATCACCTAAAGCTTCTACCTTCAATCCCCAACGGATGCATTGTATTCATGAGGACGTGGTATGTTCGGCACTGTGGTATAGAGTGGAGATGACAAACTTTGTTTCGCAAGGTCATGTGCTTTATTACTGCCCCTGAAGTGAAGTACACAAAATAATTATGCCGCAGTCGTCCCTCGACCGAGTAACGACCGCTCGCCAAACTCACGCTCCGCCACCTGAAACAATGGCAAACCTTGGAAATACCCATTACCTTTTGTCCCAACGGCCTCCCAAGTCACCTTTGCTTCCTCTTCTCCGATAGTCACGAGCGGTATACCTCGTCCAGACGCTGCCGCGTCGGCAATCAGTTGGATCTGACAGCATTTTTCGAACAAGACAAACCATGCAACAGTTGCCTCAATAGTCGGACCAACGGTTAATATTCCATGATTACCCAGTAGCGCCGCCTTTTTATTTCCAAGACATTTCGAGATAGCCTTGCCCTCCTCAGGCGCTAGTACCAAGCCCGCAAAGCTTGAATATAGTACATGATCTTTGTAGAAGACACAGAAGTCCTGTGTCAACATATCGAGGGACCGACCAGTAGCACACATGGCTCGGCCGTATAAGCTGTGGGAATGGGCTGCGCAGAGAACATCGGGTCGGGCTTTGTGGATTTCTGCATGAATAGCATATGCAGCTGGCAATCCATCAGTACATTGTCGTTGATCGACAGATCTCAAGTGACGGCACAGCACTCACCATAATTCAACCTCCTGTTCTTCCCACCTTCAACTACCCTCCCGTCATGATCAACACGAATTAAATCCTCATCTCTGATCAGACTGAAATGTGTGCCAAAGGGGTTGACCCAGAAGCTGTTTGGATCTACAGGATCCCGAAGTGTGATATGCCCAGCAACCCCTTCGGCAAGTCCAAATTGCGCAAACACTCTGAACGCGATAGCAAGACGGTGTTTCAAGTATGCGCGTTCTTCGTAGGGATCTGAGAACGTCGGTGGATTCTCGGCTTCTTCGTCTACGTATGCGAGTGATGGATCGCCAGATCTGTACTCAGGCTGCAAATGCTTCTGGGTGGCGATCGGATTGGACTGGGTGATAGAGCAGTCGGAAGCGACCGGTGCGTCGTCAATAATAGCAGTAGGAGACATGATGTGGAAGTGTGTCTGTTTTGCGACTCAGGATTTGCAGATGTGGGAAATGGGTGTCGCTACTTTGGAACTCAAAGCACCCTTATAGCCTTGGAATAAGAAGATGTATGGGACGGAATGATATCAGCAAGGACCTGGTGGTTTGGAGGCAACAATGGGGGTTAGAAAGTTTCCGAGCACGTGCGCGGAAGCGGAATCGGAATCGGAAAGCCTTTCTCTAAACTCTCGGCCAAGATATCAAAATTGAGCTAGGTATTTCCGAAACCTTCTTGTATTGCATTGTTAGACTCTTGGCCGGGTTTCTCACGGGGCACATGAGCGAGGTCTCGGTCGAATTGGGCTGTTCTCCCTGCTAAACTGTCCATACTCCGCATTGTGGCTTCAGACCCCTGTACCCCATGGGGTCTCTCTCGGAATGTGCCATGCATATATACCCCAGACAGAGATCCCTAGACAACCAGTCAATCTGAATTTTGTTTCCTGGCTTACTGTTCTTACTTTTCATTTACAATGGAGTCCAAGCCTTCCGCTGAAATTGTTGAGAATGTTGCCCTGTCCCAGGGCAGCGCTACAAGCTTGGATGAAGCAACTCGTCAAGCTGAAAGAAAGTTACGCACAAAGATTGATCTTTACATCGTGCCAACAGTAGCTTTACTCTATCTCATGTGCTTCATTGATCGTGCGAACATTGGTGAGCGAGCCTGATCCCTCAAGAGTCAACAAATCTGACCGAGTTGCAGGCAACGCCCGTTTAGCTGGCTTCGAGCAGGACCTGAAGCTTGAAGGATATGACTATAATACCGTGCTGTCGATTTTCTATATCTCTTACATTCTTTTCGAGATCCCAGCAACGGTCTGCTGCAAACTGATCGGTACGTACGGCTTTTGATTCTCGGTGAATTGACCGATCTGGAGAACAATGTACTGACTGATTCTCAGGACCTGGTTGGTTTCTACCTTTGACCACACTCGGCTTCGGAATCGTCTCAGTTGCGACAGCCTTCGTCCGCACGCGTGCTCAGGCATGTGCTGTTAGATTTCTCCTTGGCATATTCGAAGCAGGCCTCATGCCAGGTATTGCCTACTACCTCTCGCGCTGGTATCGACGTTCAGAATTGGCATTCAGACTTGGAATTTACATGACAATGGCACCTCTTTCGGGTGCTTTTGGTGGTCTTCTAGCTTCTGGCATTCTGAAGCTGTCAAATTTTGGATCGCTGCATCGGTGGGAAATGTGCGCCAACTTCTTTCAAAGAAACTTTTCTGAAAGTTGCTAACAATGCAAACAGGATCTTCGCTATCGAGGGCCTCATTACCATTGTGGTTTCCCTCATTGCCCTTGTTACGGTTACCGACCGGCCTGACACCGCTCGCTGGCTCTCGGAGGAAGAGAAGGAGCTTGCTATAAATCGCGTTAAGTCGGAACGTCTGGCACAAGCTGTATTACTCGACAAGATCGATGGCAAGAAGCTGAAGCGTGGCTTCACGAACCCTATTACACTCGCTACGGCGTCGGTGTTCTTTCTCAACAACATCACCGTACTCTCTATCTCCTTCTTCCTTCCAACCATTATTCGGACCATCTATCCAGGCCGTACTACCGTTCAGCAACAACTTCTGACTGTGCCACCGTATATCGTGGGCGCTTTCTTCGTGCTTTTAATACCGACTCTAAGTTGGCGCTTCGATCATCGCCAATGGTTTCTTGCTATCACTGGTCCAACAGCGATTGCAGGATTCTCGATTTTGCTCGCCACATTAGATGCGAACATCCGCTATGGAGCGATATTCTTGACTGCGAGTACCGCATTTACGCTTGGTGCAATGTGCAATGCGCAGGTCAGTGCGAATGTATTGAGTGACTCGGCGAGAAGTATTGCAATTGGGACCAACGGTATATATTTTATCGTTCCTTTCCAAATGAGACATAAGACCAAGACTGACAAATGTTGTAGTCATGTTTGGCAACATCGGCGGTCTCATTGCGACATGGACATTCCTTCCCACCGATGCGCCCAAGTACCAGATTGGTAATGGTATAAACCTCACTTGTGCCATTCTCTGGACAATCCTTACTGTTGCAACATTCTTCTGGATGAAATATGACAACAAGAAGCGTGAGAAGAGGGCGCCTGGTGCCAAGGAAGAACTCGCGGGATTCAGCCAAAAGGAGATTATTGACTTGGAATGGAAGCACCCGGAGTGGCGGTGGAGACCATGATAGGATTTTAGCACAAACAAATTGGGATTTCCAACATTGTGCCTGGGCATATATTTGGTCAAATGATAGCAACAGAACTAGGATCTTTGGTGCGATACGTCGGATGTTGTTTGGCAGCAGGGTTGTGAATTTCATGAGAATAACTTCGGTTTGAATTGCAATACAATTGCCAAGAGAATCTGCGGCCATATTGATCAGTCTTTATGAAGTTGATGAGTCGCAATTCAGATCCTCTCAATCGGGCTTGAAGTTTATGTTCCTGAAGCTTTGAGGTACATAAATGCAAAATAAAGCCAGTGGAAACTCCAAATAAGGTCGTGGATAGGCACTTTGCACCATGATAGTAGGCAATTCTCTAGTGGTCCAGAAAACCTGCATTGTAGACTAGCATTTCCAATTTACGAGACACGGTAAAATTTATGGAAATTTCAGAAGGCACATGCTCGACGGCAAATTTAGTTTTCCTTCATAAAACATCTTCCCTACGAAGCATTGAAATTTCGTAAAAGAGTTTCGCGACACCAATGTACCTTGAAAAATGATCGACCATGATTCGTATATCCTTGTAAACAATTTTAATTTTCGTTCACTTCCGACGGAACCTAGCAATCCACAAAAACCATGCATTCCGAACCATCAATTCCGGTTCCGATATGACTTCTGGAGGGAGCTCTGAGACGCATAAAGAGAGTAACTTACATTCTAAACTGTACCATTGGCGAGCGAAGAGCTTCTAGGTTCGTCTCTCTTTCAAACGAAGTCTCACCACAATGCACCTCTTTACCAAGTTCTTGATCACGTTCAGCGCCACCTCCGTGACTGCCTGTGACCCCTCTCATCAACATCAGCGCCGACAAGCCTCACCACTGAACGTCCCAGCTCCCTCTCCTCTAGTTGGTGGCCTCACTTCTAATCTCACTACAAATCTCACGGCACTAGGAGCAGCACCATCTCCTCTATCCGGGTTCTTCAACATAACCTCGTTTCCCCGGCAGCAACAGCAGAATGTTACCAACTTCCTCGCACAAGCCGCAAACCTCAGCACAGACTGGAGAATCCACCAATACTTCCAAGACCAATGCATCACACAGCAGGCCTATCCAAGTCTCTTCTCACAACCTGCTGGCTTTGTAATTCCTTTCTCGCCATTCGACAATTTCTACTTCGTCGGACAAGCCTTCGTGTCAGCCTGGGCGTACGATACAGGCGACGGGCTAGTCGTAATCGATGCGCTCGACTCTTCAGACGAGATAAAAGCGATTATGATCCCAGCCCTCGAGAAGTTTGGCTTCACCCGGAATGATATCAAACATGTCATCATCACACACGAACATCTCGATCACTACGGTGGAGCCAAGTATCTCAAGGATACGTACAATTCCACGATCTACGCCTCGGACTTGGCCTGGCAAGAGATGGCTTCATACGACGTCCCTCTCAACTCAACATCATATCCCCCAAGCCGAGACGCAACATTGGTGGACGGCCAGGTCCTAACAGTCGGAAATGTGACACTCGAAACTGTCCTCACACCAGGCCACACACCCGGCACACTCTCACTCATCTTTCCACTTACCCTGAAGAATGGCACAGAGCAGCACATTGCCGGCCTGAACGGCGGCACAGGAAACCCACAATCTGCCGTTGATCGCACGAACAAAGTACTATCACACAGAAGGCTAGCTAGTATAGCGTACGAGAGAGGTGTTGACACTCTCATTTCAAATCATCACGTTGCGGATCATGCGCTGTTCAATGCGGATTTGCTTGCACATTCGAGGCCCGAGGATGAGAATCCGTTTGTGATTGGGAAGGAGAATTATGTTAGTTATTTGGGGATCCTGGGGATGTGTACTAAGGTGCTTGCGGCGAGGCAGGGTATGGATCTTTGGGTGTAGGAGTGGGAAAGTACTGGGATATTTTTGGGACAATGGCTTCGGTATATCTGATTGACAACCATGTGAATATCAAAAATAAATCAATGCAGTTTCTTTATTTCTCGACGATGTACAGAGTGATCATACACCGAAGGGAGGATGGACCTTATGCTTGGTCGCATTATATTGTACTGTTGTTTTCAATTCGCTTCGCTTATACCCCGCCACAACATCACTTTCAAAGATCCCAGGGACGTTTTTATATTATGTATCACTACTCACATTACCAGAAATCAATGACACTACGCTTCACGAGTACATAGTATCAGTAATTAACCGGGTCCTGCTTCACTCACAATCAAGCTCTATAAACAGAAAAGCCGGGGTGAAGACTTTCCAAATCCCAGCCCCTAACAGGGGGTGAGTAACTCATTTCACCGAAGCGTATGAAATTCAGCGAGTGAGTCGATTCAGAAACCATTATAGGAGTACTAGTGCAGACAGATTCTAGACTTGATCCCTTGTATAGAATTACCCTTCAACCCGCATCGAGGCCTCTGTTCAGGTACCACCTGTGCATAGCCATGGCGTTACGGCAGACAGCTTGAACGGAACAGCGAAGCTATTCCGAGCGTCCTCGATAATGGGATCGAGAAAGTCTCAGTATGGCGGGTTGTAGGCTTTATCATGTGGAGCAATACCTGAGATAATACTGCGTTGTCTTCAGTGCACGCTCACGTGTTGTAAACTTGCCTTATGCTGTCACTCATTTAGATCATCACCGTTTGGGACCAGTCCTAGAGGCAAATAAAGAGTCCTGAGTCACAGCAGTATTTCTTGCCGACAGCACATGACATACATAGCACCCGAAGCTTGTCACTACCATGAACAATACCGTACCTTTACCTGAAGTAGCTCAGAGCTCAGCTCGAGGGACAGCACTTTCCACATCATCGCAACAACACACCAAACCTACGCGACCCAATGCTACAGTGGGCTGAAAGGTATACCAATAGCTCTCTTGGTCCGCTACCGAGCAATAGATCGACTGGGGAAAAAAGAATATACGGTAGTAAAAGCAAATGAGAGCGTAGTGAAGATGGGAGGTCGGGGGCTGAGGTAAGTGAATCTATTCGTGGTTCCAAGGCGTCATTCCATGTTACACAACTTGTGAATTGTGAGACTGTTTTTCAAGAATGAGATGAATAATTAGGTAGCCCTAGAACTGTTGACTTGTGGAGAGGCAGATGAGGTGAGCAGGTGAGTTAAGGCAAAGTTATTGGACACCTTGTTAAGTCAGGAACGTGCAATCTGACATGATGATTTGGTGACTGGTGATCTATCTGTGATAAGCAGCACGTGCAGCGTTTAGTANCGTCGAGCCAACATCATGACACAATTCATACCAGCATAGTACATTAGGCCCATAGGCAGTTGATTGCTGTTTTGTATGTTCTCCACGGCAAGGTCATGGGCATGGGGGAAATACCAGATTGTAATTGCTGCCACTGCCCCATCTCATTTTTCACGCATCGAGAAGAACCAAATGGAATGGGTATTATACATCAACGAATTATTAACCCGATTCAATCGAGGGGGACGAGGCCAAACCTGCAATCCATTATTGTCTGTTTCTATGACGCATAGGCGAAATTCGACCCTCTGCATAGAAGCCAGAAATCCCGAACGACCTGATTCGTTCCCTTGGCTCCACGAAGACTGTACTCAATTAGCTCCAGTCGCCTAAGTCATGCCGAGTTGACAGAGAAAACAATAAAATACTTCAGGAGAGGAAACTCACTTCACAATCTTCGCCAGAAACACAATCTTATCCTTCGGGGTAACCTTCTCACTCGGGAAATTCGCATCGAACAGTGCAGCTTCAAACCAAGCTTTTGCATGTACCTGGCGCACGATGAGTCTCTTGATCGGATCTGACAATTTATCGAGTTCGCTGCGTGCGGCATGGCCGCCGATATTGTAGATCAGAGCTTGGGCAAGGTGCGGACCGAGGTGTGAGACGGCGTTCTCGATGGAAGATTGGAGGGGTGACGATTGTGCTGGGAGGGAGATGAATGTTGCCTGGGAGAATTAGTCAAACGAATTCGAGGATGAGTGGCAGATAAAGGCATGATAAGAGCTGAGGAACATACCCAGAAGTCAGCCGAGGATGCTTTGGGGAGGGGTTCGGTGCCTGCGAGGGCTTTGAGGGCGAACATGAATATGAATTCGAGGGAGGATGGAGGTTGGTGGTCCAGTACGACGCCTGGGAACTTGGATAAAAGTCGCTGCAGAAACTCTATGCTAGCTTGTGCGATTTCTGGGTCGTTGCCAGGTTCTATGTGTGTCAGCAGGAAACACGACAAGGATCGAGATAACTACCTCCGAGGTTCTGAAGGATTTGTGATACCCAATTCAATAGACTTTCGAGGATCTCTTGGATATCAGGAGTCGATTTATGAGTTGTGACGAGGAAGCCTGCAGTATTGATCAGGCGGCCCAATCTCGGTGTTTGGGAGTTCGCCTTCATCAAGAATTGGGCGGCCATCCTGGAACATAGCACGAAGGGTCCAGGCTCTTCTTCCCTGAAACCATGCCGTAAGATCATACACAGTTCTTCCACGATCTCTCCATGATTTCCCAGTACATCGAACACGCGGTCCATCATCATGTATATCCTCTGTTGAACACGGCTTCCTGTACCAGTCGTCCAGAACGGTGATACTGGCTCGGCTATCTTTTCAAGATCAACAGGTTTGTCTTCCGGCGCCTGAATACCCTTGGACATGCCAGAGAGACACTTCAGAGAAATGACGCCAAGATCTAGTGCTGTCAACTCGTCGCTACTACTTCCATTGGCGATCTGGAGACATTTCTCGACATCTGACTGAACGTAGCCGAGTAGCTGCTCAAGCGGTGCAAGCTTGGCCTCTTCACTATCGAGTCCTTGTATAATGGAAGCTATTCCCTCCATAACAGCCTCCTTGACAGTTGCGTCAAGAGAGTAATTCGATGCGATATTACCATAATGTTGCAGGAATGCTCCAAGCTCGGGTAAGAGAATCGTCCGGCAATCTGAACAAAGCTTCATTATCGACCTCGATGCTGTCTTCGCTAATGCCGTTGAGCCGGTTGCAGCAAAGACGATGTTGAGTACTGCTGGTAGGTTTGCCGGTCGATGCTTAAAGTAATCTGGATATGCGATAACTAGATCCAGAAAGCTCTTCATAGCGCGAGTCGGAACCTGTTGGTTTGGATCTCCAATAAGAGAGAGTAGCGAGGGAGAGAACACCTTAGCTAGGTAGTCATCGCGCTGTGGTGCATCGTAGACGCAGTCGGCAAACCACATCAGGCAGAACATCGATGCCTCCAATTCAGCCCAGTTTCTCGTGGTGGTAGAACCCTGCAGCAGGTCGATGAAGACTTGAAGTAGAGGTATACCGGTGGTAAGGTAAAATTGCTGCAACAAGTCCGAAAAGTCTCTGCGAGCGTCCTTGAATCCTGTCCGGTCCACAGAATCCCAGGAATTGTATTCCTCAGCTGGAGGGAATTGACTCTTAATCCAGCATCTTTCGATGACCTGTTTGACATGCTCTTGAGCAGCCAGGAACCATGAAGGCTTTTCTTCACCTTCTGCACTGTAGACATCGTCCACCATCGTCTCAACAAATGTGTTCCAGAATTCCAGGGTGGGGACATAGATTTTGTCTTCGTAGACTGCATAGCCCTCGGCGCCAAGAAGAGCGCAGAGAGCAGACAAGTATTGATGCGACTGCGGGTCTGTGGCGCAATTCCGAGCCAAATCTTGAACAGTAGCGTCGCCAAAAGCGATCATAAACATACCAAATTGTAGAGAGTCGAAATCAAAGTCACCTTTGACCAGTCGCTCGTATCGTTCTTGGGCCCACTGGCTATTGAACAGGGCTTGCAAAATGGTGAAGTCCTCTTTGCGAAGGAATTTCGAGTAATTAGTGAGGACATCAGAGAGGAGTTCGATCGTGATTTCGTAAAGGTCATCTTGTCCGAGGCACATGATGGAAGGCTGTGTCAAAGTTTGTAATGGATCGAGCATGATGCCGTCATCAACAAAGGCGCGATGAGAGTACGAAACCCAAGACTGAAAATAGTCAGTGAATGCTTGACTAGATAATTGAGGGGATGCAGCGAGACAGACCTGAAAGCACCTCATAGCTTCCTGGCGGATCTTCGTGTCCGCGGAAGTGTCCGTAATATACTTCGACATCAATGGAACGATGTCGTCAACATTGGGTACCACACTCAGATGGAATTTGTGCCTAATCATCGTCAGCTTGGCTGTAGTGGGGATTGGAGGGCCTGACTCAACTGCTTCATAGAACTAGAATCCGTCTTGCCAACCTCTTCAACAAGCGTTGCAGCAAACCAGAAAAGAGCCACAGCTTTCGGAACAGGACTGCTGTTCTTAGTGTTGGAGATGTTGTCAACCATAGCCACTGTTTCCTGAGAATCTCCTAACGCTGCATATGGAAGAGCTTCGTTGGCGTATAAGCAAAGCACCAGATGCTTTATGCATCGTTCCCACGAAGACGAGAATTGTAGGAAGTATGCCACAAGTGTTGAGCACAGCTTCCTGACGACGAGAGCACTTTCGGAACCATTCAAGCAACGGATCAGCCAGCCAATGAGAGTTTGCAGGAGTGCTTGAGCATCCTCTTCACTTAGTGATTTTCTGCAACTTCTTAGCCTCGGCTATTCACTGTGGACAAGTAATCCTTACGCATCGGTATTGAGTTTGACGGTAAAGGTCAGAGCCGCAAAGAACCTCACTTGCTCGTCCCCGTGACCAAGGAGACTGGTTGCTAGCTGCCATCCTCCTGGAGAGCGTTGAAGTCTCTGTAGAGTCTCCTGGATATTGGCTACTTTCTCTGGTGCTCCAGGACTGTAAAGTTGAGTAATGAGCTATGAATCTGTTAGCAAATCGCTCGCACCTCTCCATGTTCGAATCGGCGCGTCGGCGTGCCCCCCACGAAGTCACTCCATGAAAAGCTATGGCCGATATAAGCCGCCCTTAGGAAAAGAGGAAAGATAAAAGGGGATCAATGATGATTATCAACGTACTGATTCTACTTCCGCTAGGGAAGTGGGTAAATGACCATTTTCCATCTCGAGCTTGAGTTGCTTGTCAGGAGATGGGGGCAAACGAAGCAAACGAAGCGAAAGTTTTATGTATTTCGCGTGAGCTGAAAGACGAGCGACAACCTCTTAAGGTCACAGAATTGCAAATGAATTATCATCATCCAATACTGACCTGAACATCAATGAAACAATATTCTTCGAATTTCATGTTTGTGGTTTGCTAATCATGCAACAAACATTTCGACGAAATATTTTGTGTAGGTAAGGCACCAGGCCATGGATGTCTTGTTGTTCAGGCATCATTTTGCCCGCGCTCAGCCTTGCCTTATTCGGACAACCAATTCCCTTGTGCCTCTGCCAGCCGGGCAACGCCTTCACTCTTCTGCCATTGCATCTGCAAGCCATTCATTGGGAAGCCATTCGGTATGTTGTTCTCATTCACACCCAAATCATTACCTTGTTGGACACTGCATCCACTTTAAACCCTGTTCGGAGACTGACTATCAATCACTTCAGTCAGCTCTAGAGATTAGGCCCGGCCTTCTTCACTCGGCCTTTGCAGCCCATCTTGTGTCGTGGGGGCGTTCCTGATGAACCAATGCGATACTTTCGAGCTCTTCAAACAGCCTTCATAAGAACGCAACCCTCCGTCCTCACAGAATTCAGAAGCCAGAATATACACATTTGTATTCGATACAGTTCCTTCCTCACGAGCGCGAGCACGAACCCCACTAAGAACAAGTCAATACACCTGGGGAAGTTCGTCAAACCAAAGATCGAAATGGAGAAGGTCGTTACAACAGAGCGCCTGGCTCGGCTGAGGGAACTCATGAAGAAGCACAAGGTGGACATCTACAGTATGTGAGTGGTCGAACTCCTAGCATTCGACACTCACTTACCCCGCGTGTAGTCGTACCCTCTGAAGACAGCCACTCCTCGGAATATATAGCACCTTGTGATGCTAGAAGGGAATACATTACGGGCTTTACTGGGTCGGCGGGATGTGCGGTTATTACTCACGAGAAGGCAGCATTAGCTACGGACGGGCGATATTTCAATCAAGCTTCAAAACAGCTCGACGACAACTGGCTGTTGCTTAAGCAAGGATTACAAGATGTCCCAACATGGCAAGAATGGTCTGCAGAGCAATCTGAAGGAGGAAAGGTGGTGGGTGTCGATCCAAGGGTCATCTCTGCTCCCGAAGCTCGGAAGTTATCTGAGAAGATCAGGAAGCGCGGTGGACAAGATCTGATGGCAATTGAGGAGAATCTGGTGGACCTCATATGGGGAAGCGATCGTCCAGCCCTACCTGCCGAGCCGGTCAAGCTTCTTGCCCAACACTTTGCCGGAAAGGACGTGAAGACGAAACTGGAAGAGCTTCGTAAAGAACTGGACAAGAAAAAGAGCTCAGGGTTCATTGTTTCTATGTTGGATGAGGTCGCGTGGCTCTTCAATATGCGAGGGAACGATATCCCATACAACCCAGTATTCTTCTCCTACGCTTCTGTTACACCGACCTCGGCAACTTTATACGTCAATTCGTCCAAGTTGAGCAGCGAATGCCAGACTTATTTACAGGAGAATGGGGTATCAGTTCGACCTTACGACAAGATCTTTGATGACAGTCAGATGCTGGGCGAATCTCTACCATCTCCAGATGCTGAAGGTCAAGCCGAAGCCAAGATCAAGAAGTTCTTGGTATCAACCAAGACATCTTGGGCTCTGAAACGAGCCCTAGGTGGGGAAGCCAAGGTCGAGGAGATTAGAAGTCCGGTTGGCGATGCGAAAGCTGTGAAGAATGAGACGGAACTGGAGGGCATGAGAGCTTGCCATGTTCGTGACGGAGCTGCGTTGACAGAGTATTTCGCTTGGTTGGAGCATCGACTTACCGTCGAGAAGACACCGATTGATGAAGTAGAGGCAGCAGACAAGCTGGAGGAACTACGTTCGACAAAGAAGCACTTTGTTGGACTGTCATTTGATACGATCTCATCTACTGGAGCCAATGCTGCTGTCATTCACTATTCACCTGAACGCGGAAATTGCTCCGTCATCGACCCGACTGCTGTGTACCTGTGCGATTCCGGTGCTCAGTACTTTGACGGCACCACAGATACCACTCGTACTCTTCACTTTGGAGAACCTACTGAGATGGAGCGAAAGGCATATACTTTGGTACTGAAAGGCAACATCGCTTTGGACGTTGCGGTGTTTCCAAAAGGCACCACAGGATTTGCTCTTGATACTTTGGCAAGGCAATTTCTCTGGGTAAGTGGTACCCGGCCTTCTTTGGATACTACTAACCTTTCAATAGGAAGAGGGATTGGACTATCGCCATGGCACAGGTCACGGTGTAGGATCATACCTGAACGTGCACGAAGGACCGATCGGAATTGGCACCAGAATCCAATACTCGGAAGTTCCACTAGCACCAGGAAATGTGATCTCGAACGAACCAGGATACTACGAAGACGGCAGTTTCGGAATTCGCATCGAGAACATCGTCATGGTGAAGGAAGCAGAGACGAAGCACAAATTCGGCGACAAGCCATATCTCGGCTTCGAGCACGTCACAATGGTTCCCTACTGCCGCAAACTCATTGACGAGAGTCTGCTCACCAGGAGAGAGAAGCACTGGCTTAACGAATACCACGCCGACATCCACGCCAAGACCAAGGATTTCTTCGAACCGGGTTCCCTGGCTTTGAAGTGGTTGGAGCGGGAGACCGAACCTTTTTGACCAGTAATGATGTCGTTCTCCATAAACATGGAGGATTGTAATGCAAGCATGTCACAGTGATTGTGAAGTCAATCGAGCGTCTGTCTGTCTTTTATTATCTAATATACATGACTGGCAACTGTGCCTTCTTCCTCCCTCAAATTACTACCTAGAAGTGCATGAAAGCCGCTAATGCAAACGTGGTTCCGAACGAGATCTTGAAGGCTACATTATCCTGTACTGCTGAGCGTAGATCAATGCTCGTGACGTATCTCTGTAGGCGGTTGTATGGAATGATGTTGATGCCGTGGTTTGAGGCGTACTGTTGTGATCAGTCTTGGTCACACTTTTCATGTTTTCTCAATTCCGGATCATAAGTGACGGAGGATTTGATGCAGGATTGAGATGGACATACCTGTACGCCTACAACCAGCAATCCTAATATCAGCGCCAGACTCCTCGAGAACGTACTAACAGCCAATCCAGCACATAGACCTGTAACTGCATCAGCCATCCATCCCATCCCTAAAATCCATAACTCTCATCCCTCTCCTTTCCCTTCCAGCTCATAACCCCCCTCCCAAAAAGAAAAAAAGAAAAAAAAGCCCTTCAAACTCACCGATAATACTCCCACTACTAATCTGCCTTACGGCACTTTCATTCAGCCTCCCCTCCCTCACAACCGGCACCTTCGCATTGCGCGCATACGAGTCCCCCGAAAGGATACTCCCACCACTAGAGGATGAAAGAGGAGAAGTGTCCATTCGATAAGGACGCTGGGTGAGGGTCTGGTGGGTTAGGAATGAGAGGCCGAGACCGAGGCCCAAGGTTTGTGGTCGGATGAGGGGGCGGAGGAGGAGGGTTGCCATTTTTGAGAGGGTTGAGAAGGGTGGTTGGAGGGATGGATGAAGGTTGGATTTAGGTTGTTTGGGGAGAAGGCTTGAAGGTGCAAAGTGAGAGTAAGGCGTGAAGATGAATCTGAGATGTTGTTTGTCTTAGACTCGAGACTCGAGCTTCTTAGTGCCCGTTGACATCATGGATTGCTCCAGTCCCGAGCGCGGCTGAAGCCTCGTGCTAGGCGTGGAGTGGAGTGGAGTGGTGGACACGAGCATCAATGTTGATCATGTTAAGAAATTCACTGAAATGTAATCATTTGAACTCCTCGGCTTCCTTCAATTGCATTAAAGTTTTTGATTTTTGATTTTCTGCAGCTATTCCAGTGAAATGTAATCAATTATCTGTTCTGTTTGAGGTTGTAAGTGAACCCCGCCGCATGCAAGCGAAGTTCTTCAGACCTTCCAGAACCTCGAGATTTCGTTCAGCAGGCAAAAAAGCAGGGAAATAGCCACAATCAAGTGGCTTGCATGCAGCAACAACCAACCTACCCTATCATAATAATAACCTGCTTCTCTTGAACACTTCCAATACCTGCATCTGCAGCTCTATGCATGCTGCGCGCAACCAAGCATCATCAAGTTGACCAAAGTGCCGTTGCATTGACCATTGTGAAGTGCAGAAATCGTTCTTTCTATCCAGCTCCAACCCANTAATCTTATATCCAGCCCGGCCAACTTTCCCTCTGCGGTCAACTCTCCTCTACATAAACGCCAGGCTGGCCTCCACCTCACACGTCGTAAAGGATACAGCAGAGCAGAAAATGACGAAGCAAGCATGCATCTGTCCGGCCAGCAGTTCCACTTCCGCATCCTCAGCATCGCAGCGACTCTCACGCTGCTCCTGAGCGCAAACGCGAATGCCAGCACGATAACGACAGCCCCAAAGCCCACGGCACCGATCAGTTCGAAAGCCGCAGCGACAGGCACCTGCGAGTTCAGGACGATAAACTACATCACCGATACGCTACCGCAGCAATGTCTGAAGAGCTCATGGAGTAGCGCGAATGGAACGGCCGTGAAGGCTGCAGAGGGCGGAGGAGAGGCGACGACTACACTGGCGGGCGAGGGACAAGGAAGTCCGAATGGAAATGCGAATGGGACGGCTACGGTAGAAGGGGATACGACTTCGAGTTCAACGAGCAGTCAGGAAGCGTCGCAGAGTACAAGTACAGGGGAATCTACACCAGGAGGAAGAGACCCGACGGCAGCAAGTCCAGCCTCCGAGACAGCAGGCGCAACGGCGACGGATCTCGAGACGGGCGAATTGAGTGAATCGTCGTTCCTCTCTTTTGAAGAATGGAAGAAACAGACGCTGGAGAAAGCGGGACAAGCGAATGCGAATATTGGGGGCAAGAAATCCGCCGAAGGCAAGAAGAGAGATTCGGAAAGCTTCCAGAATAATCTTGATTCCCTGGGGGAAGAGGGTGAGATTGATCTGGATTTTGCGGCATTTAGGAGTGGTGGCGGGAAAGAGGAGAAGGGGAATGGGAAGGGTGGGGAGGAGGAGAGGGAGGCTGAAGGGCAGGATTTGCAGGAGGTTGAGGGAGAAGGAAGAAAGGACCAGTATCGGAGTAAGGATGCTGGGAAGACGTGTAAGGAGAGGGCGAACTATGCGTCGTTTGATGCGGGGGCTACGATTCTGAAAACGCATCATGGGGCGAAGAATCATAAGGCGGTTTTGATTGAGAATAAGGATTCGTATATGCTCTCGGAGTGTACTGTTGAGAACAAGTTTGTTATTATTGAGCTTTCGGTCAGTTCGCTACTTCGTTGCGGGATTAGGTCACTTGCTAATAACCTTGATAGGAAGATATTTGGATCGATACTGTGGTTCTCGCCAATTATGAGTTCTTCTCTAGTATGATACGGACTTTCAGAGTCAGTGTCAGCGACCGATACCCTGTCAAGATGGAGAAATGGAAAGATGTCGGGACATACGAAGCCCGAAACTCGCGAGAGATCCAAGCCTTTCTCATCACCAACCCTCAGATTTGGACACGGTACATCCGTATCGAGTTCCTCAGCCACTATGGGAACGAGTATTACTGCCCACTGTCCCTGGTCAGGGTGCATGGTACCCGCATGTTGGAGAGTTGGAAGGAGTCTGAAGCCAGCGGAGATGATGATGACATCGAAGAGATCGATGCTGGATCGGAGGAGCAATTCATTCCTGATGCTGTGGCTGAAGTTGTCCAGATTGCGGAGAAGTTGAAAGCCGCAAGCGATGAGATGGCTAGGACTGTGGAGGCTGCTGAGCCTTCAGTCCCATTACAGAATACAACTCTGGGTGATGGAGCCAATTCGACCGAGCAGATGTCTGTTGAGACGACACATTGGAACAACTCCGGACCATACATGTTCAGACTCCCTAGCACGGTACCAGAGGAATCCTGTCTCCCATCTGAAGCTCCAATCCAGGAGACTATCCAGACTGTGACGATATGTACAGAAGACAACTCCTCGCAAACAGTCCAACCTTCAAGTCAAAGCCCCGTCCCTGCTTCTGATGTTCCTACCGCAATCGTCAAGTCTACAATCACCCACTCCACGGACAGTATCAAATCACAAGACTCTACCTTCAAAGACTCCGCAACAGCTGCAACCACCAACTCCACCATGTCTTTATCTGACACCCCCATCTCCCCACCACCAACAGCATCCACAACCCACAAGACACATAATTCTACCCACCCCAAGAACAAAACGACAACCACGACATCCGCCTCTTCTTCTCTCCCCACAATCCAAGAATCCTTTTTCAAAGCCGTTTCCCGCCGCCTCAATTTTCTCGAGACAAACTCCACCCTCTCGCTAAAATACATCGAAGAGCAATCGCGCATCCTCCGCGAAGCATTCACCAAAGTCGAGAAAAAGCAACTCCAAAAAACCACCACCTTCCTCGACACACTAAACAGCACCGTCCTAGACGAACTCCGCCAATTCCGCCAGCAATACGACGAGATCTGGCAAAGCACCGTCATCTCCCTCGAAAGCCAACGCGACGAATCCCGGCGGGAGATCCTAGCCATAAGTTCGCGGCTCAACATCCTAGCCGATGAAGTCGTCTTCCAGAAACGCATGTCCATCGTGCAATCCGTGCTCTTACTCCTATGCCTTGCGCTCGTCATATTCTCACGCGTGTCAGGAGGAGCGAATATCGATTTCCCTACTCTTCATAGTAGGGCTCGACTCCTCTCCGGCTTTCCTATTGAGAGCCCACTTGAGAGTCCAGGCGAGAGTCCGGAGTATAGAAGGGCGAATGGGAGGCCGTGGCTGGAGTCTGGACAGCAGAGATTGCATTCTGACGATGATGCTGAGGCACCGCCAACGCCTGTATCTGCTTACTCGCGCTCGGAACAGGTGAACTTCACGCCGCCGTCTGGAGCGGATGATTTGAATGCTGGAAGTACGGGGGATCTACTCCCATCTAATGAAGAGCAGGGGAGTTTTGAGTCCGGCCCTTCTTCGCAGAATATCACGCCTGTGAAGCGCGTACCGCCCAATACCACCTATTCCTCTCCACAGAGTACACATCTCGAGCCTACGACGCCGAAGACACGCACACCGAAGAAGAGGAAGGGGTTCGTGCGGCAGAGATCAACTTCACTTGAAGATGAGGTGTTCGGGAGTCCGAATGAGAACGAGAATAGTAGTGTCCCTGATCTGAGCATGACTGGCATGAGTCCACCTGCTATATCAGTACAAGACGCCACGCCTGTGAGGAGACAGAGGTCGATCTCACCTTCGCCTTCACCTTCATCTTCTGGTAAGCCTGAGAAAAGAGGCATGAGAGTCACGACGAGGGAAGTACGTGATTCGTTTGATGGCGATGGAGACCAAGATGAAGAGAATGGCGAGACGTCGATGAGAAGAGACGATAATTCGCATCTGCCTTCTCCACCACCGGATTATGTTGCCTTGCAGGGACAAGCGCGGGCAGAATCTCAGCCGGAGATACAGCAACAGCCACGAGAAACAGCAACAGTAACATTACCGACTTCTCCGCCAGTACCAGCACCAGCACCGGCTAGTCCTACTCGCGAGAGAAAGCAGAGCTTCAGTATAGCGCGGAAACCATTGCCGGCTTTACCTCCTGATGCTTGAAATCTCGCGCGACATGGAAACGCAAATGAAGACATATTTACGACAGATAGACGATATACACACACATCAAAGTACATACATACGCACAGCATACAAACGATCGGACAGATGAACATACGTACACAAATACATATAAATATACACACAGCATGGATCTTTGGGCGTTGCTTTTCAGTTCTTTCAATGCATTGAGCAGCGAGCGCGGCGTTCTTTCGGAGTCGATTCTTCTCCTTAGTTTGGTGTACTTGGATACGATTTTTTGATACAAAGAGTTTTGGAACGCGTGGAAGATCGGAGATAATGAGTTTGGATGAGGGATGAGATTGGTCCTGCCAGCAAGCAATCAAGCAAATAAGTAAATAGGCGATTGGAAATGGGACAGTTGGGTATGCGGAGCTGTGTTGGAGATTGGGTGGTGTATATATCTAAAGTACGTAGATGTTATGAAATTCAAAGGCTACAAGATCCTCATCTTTGAATCGCGAACGGTGTAAGAAGGATCGTGGCCCAAGCAAGCCTGCGTCTGTAATTCTACTTTGCTCTGGAAAGGTTTGAGTCTGGCGAAGGGACTAGCTGGTACCACCTTCAACCAGACAAATGCAATGGGGTAGAGAGTCAAGAAAGTTTATTGACTATCTATAAGGCAATCAATCGCCCTTGTATGAATCGCCCTTGTATGCCCAGCTATGAAAACGCCCCTGACCAAGGTCCTGGGGTCTGGTATGGCAAAAAAAGCAACGCTATATGTGATGATGAGCCAAGCAAATAATATGTTCCGATTCTGCAGCGGCAATCTGGTATAAAGCCAATCCAGATCACTCGATGGTCAAAAATCCTGCCAAACCCGTCGTGCAAGATGCCAAAGGTCATTCCACCAAATTGACCTCTCGCCTAGAAACCCACCACAGAAGTGTGCTCAAATTAGCCCAAATTCCGAGTCCAAGAACCCATCAGAACATTGATTTGAGATTCCCCTGACTAATCTGTAGGATGTCAATTAGTGACCAGCTGTTGATCGGAACACAACTCACAGTTAGGGTAGCTGATATATGGGCCTTCATCGTAGTACTCATCGCGCTCAGCGAGACTCGTACCACGGTCGTATTGGCTACGACGACGGCGCTGCTCATCGCGAAAGTGTTGACCAGCACTAGGTGCGAAGAGACCTGAGAATCGTGAGTAAAAATAGCACACTTGATGCTTGCAAGACTTACCAACATGCTCGGCATTCTCACAAGATCGCTTGAGCTTTGATGCGTTATCCGAAGGTGGGAATGGTTCCTCTTTACCGGCAAGCTCCTTACCATCCTGGAGGATGAAGAACAACTGGTGCTTGTTAGATATGTGTCTCATGGCAGATCCTCCACATACCTTGGGGCGATAGTGCTCCGGCTCCAACATGACGGAGGAGTTGCGGAACTTTTGGATCAAGCAATCACGACCTTGGATAGCTGCCGCGATGTTAAACTAGAGTCACAGTCTGAAGGACAACGAAACCCACTGGCGTAAGAGACTTCAGCGACTTTGTCGGAGCGGAAACGTTGCCTGGAAGCAGCAGTTAGTCTTCATTCATTGAGGTATAAGCTTAGATGTGCGGGCTTACCACTTTTGATTTGATCTAGTCTCAACGAACTGGATCTACGATTAGCGAGGTACATGATTTATGACGGTTGTATACATGCCGTGATAATATCAAGAGGCTAGAGAGGTTAGTCAAGGTTCATCGTTGTGGGGACAGTAGTACTCACGTCGTGGAAATTGATGAAAGCATAGCCGACACTATGCTGTGGTCAGTCAACGTCCTCGAAGGAGACATGTGCTATACATACTTGCAGTTATTGCTGAAGTCAATGCGCAGATACATGAAGTCGTATTTGCCAAAGCTCGACTCGTCCACAATCTCCTTAAGCATTGCTTGATCAACTTTGTTTGGGATGTTACGAAGCATGACCTGGTCTGTATCAGCGTTGGAAACTTGAACAACGAGGACAACAACTTACTGTAGTACGAACATCAATACCTGCACGGATTCTCTCGATGTCAACGTGATTATGCTGACCGGCGGCCTGGTTTGGTCGAGGGCTACGAGGTCCAAGGTGACGATTGGCACCATAGCGAACCATATCGTAGCGCCCATCCCAGCGACCATCACCCCGAGGATGGTAGTAGTTGTTCTGTCCGGGACCAGAATGGAAGTTGTTCTGATGAAAGCGTGGACCTGAGGAGGGATACTGGGGTCCATACCCATTGCTGCGAGGAGTATACGGCACCATGGTATTGGATTTATATCCTTGTTGGAAAAAGGGTGAGGGTCCAGCAGGTTGGTATTGGCCATACTCGTTCATGCTGTACTGCTGGAGTGGTGTGCCCAGTGTAGCCGGGGAGTAGACACTATTGAGTGGAAGCGCCAACATACCGGGCGGCACACCAAAACCGGCATTGCCAGGACCATAACCCATGGGGCTCGGAGTTGCAGTATTACCAGCGTACCCAGCAGTGCTGGGGGTCGGAACAGCTTGAGAGCTGTTGATCGACATGCTACCCATGGAGCCGATGAGGCTGCTCTGGTCTCCTGAAGGTCCAGATCGGCGAGTTGGAGTGAAAGTCGATGCTGGTCGTTGAGAGGGCACAGTAGATACCTTGTCGGGCTCGTGGGCGTTGATGGAAATCATGCAAGGATCAATGGTATCCTATGTTCATATGAGCTTCAGTGTTTTCAAGTCATGATATAGATGGTCGCTTACGGTAAGGTTCATGTTATTGAGACGTTGGATGGCTCGGAACGCATGACCTGCATCATTAAACTCGGCGATGAGATGAAAGACACCTGCCTCGGTGGCTGCCATCTTTTGCCAAGCAACAATCGAGCCTTCCACTGCCAACAAATCTCGAATACCCTTCTCAAACTGGATTTTGTTTGATCCTCGTCCAGCAGGATACTTAACTCGAAGAGAAACCTGACCTTGATGGACGGAGACAAGATTGCTTTGTGGAGAGACAGTCTAGATCTGGTCAGAGAGTTGAGACATTATGGTAATTGAACAGGAGAACTAACCTTGTTGTATTCATTGATCGAGACATACTCCACAGCGATATTGTCATGGTCTTTGCTCAACGCATTGTAGACTGTCGGAGCATCGGAGATGTTTCCCAATTTGATGAAGACGACATCACCAAGATCTCTAAAACTGTGGCTACCACGGACAGGGCTTCCAGTCTGATGCAACTTCTGAGGAAAAAGAGGTGTTAGTACCGAGCATGAAGTATGTATATACCAGGAAGGGAAGGTATTAACAATTGGAAGAGGAAAGAGGTGGAGTAAAAAGCGACTCACCTTCCATGTAGCTTCGATGAGTGGCATGACATCATTCTTCAGAATACTAGAGACCTTGATGTTTCGGGACATCATAGTACTAGTAGTGAAGACACCAAAGCTCATATCAGTGTCGCTCAGGCCTCGCGATGGACTGTTCTCCTTTTCAATGACAGCATCAAAATACTGAGTGGTACCAGGAATTGGGCCAGATATACTGGAACCAGAAGGAGTCGAACCAATTGAGGATGTTCTCATACCAAATGGCTTGAAGGCCGAAGCAGTTGCGGACAGCTTCTGATCAGCCTTGGCTGCCTTTGCAGAGGTGACGAAGGGATCATTGTGTGCGCCGGGTGGTGGCATGTTAGATCGGCCGGCAAAGATCTGTGAGGTACGAACATCTTCCGGAGAGAATGCCGTTAACGTGGTATAAGGTGTGTTTTGAACCGAGTCATCTCGCAGGGAGGAATGTGGTGAGTTTGTATAGCGGGACATTGTCGTCTCAGAGGTGAAAGGACTTGAAGGAGATATAGAGTCGAGCGTGATCTGTATAAGCATAATGGTCAGCCGTTGGTATTTTGGAATAAGAAAAAGAAATTTTGAAGATTTATGGTCGATTTATAGGTCTGTAGAGAGTGGAAACACAACCACCACGTGGCAAGTAGTCGATCGGGTAGCATGGCCAACCGTGAGCTCTGAGAATAGTGAATCGGCCAGATGACTTGATTGCTATGGTGGAAAGAACAGAAATGAACTTGAAAGAAGGAGCAAGTTGAAAGGACTATGCTGATCTGAATTCCAGGGGTTGAAAATATGGCTCAATTTGCATCAGGAAGTGTCATCGAAGCAAAGGACTCGCTAATCGGATGTGGTTGGAATTGCTCGCTTCTCGAAGCGATATTGACATACCGTGACCTTGAACATGAAGTTGACTGCCCATGCTGCTCCAAGGTTGACATGGAGATGATGAGAGGAACGAATTGCAACTGTAGCTATCAACGTCTTGAAGGAAGATCGAAATCAACAAGATCGTGGCCATTTGTAGGACAACGTCGACAAGGGCCTTTCAGAACAGGCAAGGTGGCAAGCAGGAAGTGGTCCTGTGCAAGGAGCTACCGCAAAATTGTGGAAGGCATACCAAGTAGCGACTGGATAGCCTTTCCATGATCTTGAGTTGGAACAGACGTGGCTAGCAGATCCCCCAACTATGGGGAACAGCGCCAAGTGGAGACTTTCCAAAGAACGACAGACTGGGAGGAATGTGTATGTTATAAACGGAATACAGGCAAGCTGATGGAGCAGTATAAACATGTATAAATAGGCAAAGGCGTTGGTTAATGGATGTATGCCGTTATGTGCCTGTGGTATGGCTTACGCTCTTTATAGACTGAGACTTCAGGACTGAGAGCGAATAGAGCAATGGTAGTGGCTGCAGAGTAGTACAACGCGCGTTCTCTGTGGAGAGAGCGTCTTTGCTCAGAGAAATTGTGTTTGTGACGATGGAAATTGGTAGAAGCGAATGCAGGTGTGAAGTGGTAGTTACTAACCAGAGACTTTAGAAACCTTGAGAAGTTAGCAGTGTTGAATACGTGATGGAGGCAACGAGACGGAGTGGTTACATCACTAAAGAGTAGTGAAGGCATTGGGAACAGCAGCGAGGTAAGAGCAAGCCCAGCGCAAAACCAAATCAGCGCTTGGGTCAATCCGGTAGAAGGTAAACAATGGCGGGGAGGTGTAGAACGAGGGAGGTGCGGACAGGACAGGGCACAGTGCCTCCCTACCAGGGCAACGCAGAAGGAAGTACTTACGAAGAACCAACGGGCGATGGCGATGCTGTGTCCCAAGGACGACGACAAAATGGCAGCAGGCGGGACCAACGGAGTTGACGATGGGTGTGGTATGGTTTCCTGAACGCGGCAACGGGCGAACAAAAGGTGCAAACCAAACAAGATTGGGTGGAAGAAGAGGAGACGAAGATGGGGAGAGACAGTGATGGTGTTTTGGGAAGAAGAGAAAGACGCAGTTGAAGAGGGGAAGGGGGGGACTTTATCGTGGGCTCGCGAAGCTCTCACTAGTGCGACAGCCACATGGCGAGGAGGGCCAGCCCCGAAATGGAAAGCGCTCTATCCTAGTAAGGCCATACTTGACCATTTAAAACCTCCGATCAGCTCCTATTCGTTGAATAGAGGTCATATTCATTCAACGGGCTTCAGAGAGGGAAGGAGGGAGACTTAGAGGACTACAGAACAGCTTTGCAAGAGACATTGATGTATGATAGAGGTATAGCATGATTGCAGAGCGCGTCTCGGGTCTATCTGTTTGTCTCAATACCGTGGGGTATTTGATTGAGAACCACGTTTGTCATGGCTTGTGTAGTTGAGCTCCCCATGAATGAATTATAGATAAGATATACCTGAGTCGTAGAGCCAAAACCAAAAAGCATCCTAAACCTGCGCCCTGGGTCAAGAAGGCTTCTACTGAGGTCTCATAGAACAAGGGACGCCGAATTGACGTATACGCGACATCATGAGCCATAATCACCAGAATTTAAGGCAAAGGTCTCTTGTTATGATAATGGAAAGCCATAAAGAGCTGCTGGGCCTATTCCACGGTGCAATTCTGCGCTGAATGTAGATTATGGTCTAGCTTCAACAGACTGAAACGGAATTCGCTGACCCGAAAGATGATCTTCTGTCCTTCGAAGACGAGTCATTCAGAAGACACCAAGAGAAGCTTAAGTCTCCTATGGAACACCAATTTGCAGATTGGATCTTGATATCCATGATTTACGGCGCGGATCATATCTTCACTACACCAGATGATTGCTGATTGAACAATCCTCTTCGAGGTGTCACGGTATGCTGACAGCTGCAAGTTGAGTTCTGTCTAGTTAATAAGAAAAAACGAGCAGCCACGACACATTATTACGACAGCAACACCAAGGTCTGTGAATACCTCGAAGTTCGCTCTTTTGATCAAAGAAACTGCGTACAGGATCGTGTGTCTATTGGCGTCCCTTATTCATGGCAGTGACAAATGCCAGCCACCGGCAGCCAGCACCTTGATTCTCGGTTCAAGATCATTTGCAACCGATCGCTAGAAGTGGACTAGCAGTCTTGAGAGCGCAGGTCCAGATACAGGCTGAGACTGCGATCCTTTTCCTTATCTCAACTGTGAAGAGGAAATACTGACGCACTTGCGACGCAGGAAATCTACGAAGAACCCTTCCAATTGCGACCGATCAAGCTCTGACGGCCCTACGAAGATACGATGATATCACCCCTCTCCTCTACTCATAGAAAATACCGAGCACACATATATATGGAAGGCGGGGGACGGGCTTTTGTGGCTCAGAAACATATCTATACCACAGTTCTGGAGTTGCTCTTGACTCCTGCAAGACGCCGAACGACCTCCCAAAAGCAGGCGTTATTGTTCGAGTACAGTACAGTCTTCAAAGCCTCTTTCATGCTCTGAGACTATCAGAAATGGCTCTGTTGGGGAGCAGAAAGCGTAATTTGGTCCTCTGGAGGTTAAATCGGGCAGCAGACAGTTATCTGGCTTGAGAAAATATATGCTGCCAGCAGGATTACGCGTCGTTGCGCAGACATTCCAAAAGTATCGAGGCAATCTCGGTCTCTCTGTGGTCACGGCAGCTGAGTAGGCAGTATCTGATTGACCTAGAGAAAACCAAGAGCTATTGAGCCAGCCCTCTCTCCTTCTCTGCTACCCTGCAAGTACTGACTATACGTATGACAGAAGCGCAAGCCCTCCAAAGAATGAAACCCTACCCAAGAACCTCTATTGCCTCCCTCACGACGATAACAAGATAAGACCACGACCAATACATAATGGACACATAAGAGGAAGGATTTGGAAAGACGTAGGGCAAGATGGAGAAGGCTTGGGTGCCCTGACAACCGCGAGCTACGCCTCACAGCAGCAGAGACTGAGCAGAAAAGTGTTTGTTCTACGCAGTCTACACAGCAATCGGGAGCAGTAGTATGCTGAGAGCAAGCAGGCCCCTGATTCAGATACTCTGAGACCAAGCGGAACAAGGGCACCTTTCAGAGGTTCTGGGATACTACGAGGCTTCTCTGGCTAGAACTTTGCTCCTGAGCAGAATACCTGAGACCGAAGGGGAAATGTCTAAAAGACTGGAGCTGGACTCCTGGCAAAGAGAGCTTCGAGGTCAAGAGAAATGAAAGCAATCTGATACCAGACTCTTCACCATTTCATCTCGAGACGCACATGCCCTAGTGCCTAGCTCAGAGCAAGATCCTTAGTTACATCAGTTCATGGACCTGATGGAGTTTACAGGAGAGCTATTATCATAGAGCCCGTCTTTCAAGATGTAGGTATGTTCTATCCAGTTTATCTCAAAAGTTTAGCCATTGGATGTCACACCTTATTGCTCTTCCTCGCCAACGAGTAGTGGCTGGACATCACTAGATGTCAAGATGCTGTTGGGGATCGAGAGAAGATAAGGAAATATCCCTAAACCGTCTCATGTCTGTACGAAGCTTTAATGAACCCTTTCATATCTACAGAAAAGGGTTTGATGCTGACCGATCTTTGCCAGATCAACGAAGCAAACACACGGGGCTCAAAGCCATGGTGAGCCTAGCCTCAAGTAGAGACCAGTGGTTCAAAGGCGTTGAGCTTTACCTATGAGAAAATTAGCACAGAGGTATTTGCCAGAGTTTTCATAGATACTTCTCTCACAGCTGTTAGGCTCTCCTCAAGGTCCAAGGCTACCTGTGGGTATCAAAAGCACATTCTACGGATCCTTTTTCATATTCTGCGGCTGCACAAATTCTCATAATCACCAGCAAGACTGTCAAAGACTCTGAGATCCCTGCTTAGCATATCGTAACATCTGAGGGAGTGGATCAATGGTCGTCAGAATTAAGTTCGAGGGGGCTCGGCTGCTGAATTAGCCTGTCTCCACAGCTGGGGAGCCGCGTCTAGGCATGACATCCATTTCAAGACCAGCCGCGGATCACGGACTATTTCCATGGAGTACAAGCTCAAATGTCATGCCCTCTCTACTCCCCGAATCTGACTGAAGCTTACGCCGCCCAAGATGCCTCGAAAGGCGCCTCAATACGATGACTACAGAGTTGCTGTGCAGCAGGCAAGGCTCTCCTTTCCAGAGTTCAACGACCCCTCCTAACCCAAGCTACAGATCATCCTCTCCTCCTCCGATACTGACTACCTCGACCAATTGATACCCGCCCTTAAAGATGCCACGAACTCGAATAGAACCCCGGGGCTCATGCAGAGTCTGTCCCTGTACGCCGAAGAGCGCGAGGCTGACATCGAGCGAATCGGCCTCACGAAACACGACGAGTTCCTCCAATCCGTGAACCAGCTACAGAAAGTGCGCGAAGGAACCGTATCTCTCACAGCAGAGATCCTCCAACTCAATCAGTCGATACAACAAAGCACAGAGAAGCTAGCAGCGCAGAAGGAGGCGTTGGTAGACACGAAATCGATACGTCAGAACATCGCAGAAGCGTCCGAAGCGCTGAAGGAGTCGCTGAAGATATTACACGCGGTCAATCAGGCGCATGATTTGATCAGGAAGAAGAGCTATTATGCGGCGCTCAAGGCGCTGGATGATCTCCAGAACGAGCATTTGATACCCACGATACAGAACAAGTATGCGACACAACACAAGCTGGCGGAGATTATACAGAAGTCGATACCATCTTCGCAGAAAGCTATCTCGGAAGCTGTTATGACGGATCTGAATACCTGGCTGTACCGGATCAGAGAGACGTCACAATTTTTGGGGGAAGTCGCTTTCTACCATACTGAATTGAGGCGGACGAGGCAAAAGGAGCGGATGGAGTCGAACGAATACCTAAGGAATTTCAAGCTCAATTCTGCGATCGAGCTTGTATTTGATGAGAGTGAGGAGTTTGATGTTTTGGACAACGAAGAATTGCATGTGGATTTCCAACCTCTATTTGAATGCCTACATATTCACGAGGCTCTGGGCCAAAGTGATAAGTTCAGAGCTGAATATGCCGCAACGCGGAGGAGGCAGAAAGAACTGCTACTGCCAAGTTTTGTGGATTTGATGGAGGAGGACGAACAGAGTTTAAGTAGTTTATTAGAGGGTATTGCCGGATTTGCCATCATCGAAAGAGCTACGATGAGACGAGCTCACAATCTCAGATCTCCTGTCGATGTAAGGATTCCAAATGGCGGGCCTCTGATTAAGTTCTGATGAATTGCAGGTCGATGAATTATGGGACTCCATGTGCCAGACCGCGATATCCTTGATCTCTAAAGCATTGGACAAGGTTGATAATGCCGAAGTCCTGCTCAAGATCAAAGGAGTGATTGCTCTCTTCATCCAGACAATGGATGTAAGTTTTGCTTGGTTCCGGAAAACCAATTCCAACTAATGGACGCAGACCTGGGGATACTCTGTGGCAACACTGGACAGCTTCTTACTCACGCTCTTCGACAAATATGCCGAGCTTCTGAAGAAGCGATTTAGTGATGATTTCCAAGAAGTACTTGACACTTCTGCCATTCGTCAAGCTCTGCTAACATCCTGTTAGATCGTTGCAAGCGACGATTACATGCCTATGCCTGTCACCAATGTTGATGAGTATGACAAGGTTGTCAACGTCTGCTGGTTTACACCAGATAAGCCGAGAGAAGAGCTTTCGTGCGTTATGGTCCCCTTGGTAATTGAGCCTCACTGACTTCTCAAAAGATTTCCGTGTGTATTGCCATTTTCACAGATGTACCCTCTATGCTGCATCGACATCAGGAACTTCCTCAACCAATTTTACTTCTTTTCGGATGACCATTTCCAACATCCTAATGTCATTGACGAGGCTCTGAAAAAGGTACGAAGTCCTCTTTGACGAATATTGATACAGTCACTGATAGTCTAAAAGTCCCTTGATCAGCTGCTACTCGAAAAAGTCTGTCGCTCTCTTGTAGAGCGATTGAGCTCACAGTACCTCGGCCAAATCGTCCAGATCCTCATCAACCTCGAGCATTTCGAGACTGCTTGCCGGGAGCTGGAACAACTCCTCATAGCAGCACGCTCATCCACATCAGCAGGTGGACCCATCGTTCTCGATGCCACTGAAGAATTCCGCAGTAACAAGAAGACGGCCGAAAAGCGTATCTTCGAGCTTGTCAACTCAAAGATTGATGATCTTGTAGAAACGGCCGAGTACGACTGGTATGCTGAACTTGATTTGAGCTAGGGTGAAGAATCGTTGCTAATACCAATGCAGGATGGCAAGCACGCTCGAAAGCGAGCCAAGTAACTACATGCAAACACTGACCCGCTACCTCTCCAACATCATGAACTCGACTCTCCTAGGTCTACCTCGAGAAATCAAAGAACTCATCTACTTCGACGCCCTCTCCCACGCCGCAAACATGATCCTGGTACGTCCGCCTGTTCCCCTATTCTCCCCATCTACCTCCCTCTCGCCACTAATCTATTTGGAAAAGGCCCTCCCCCTCTCCCCCGCCGTCAAAAAGATAAACCCCAACGGCGTCGCCGCCCTCNCAAAAGACGTCAACTACCTCTCCGACTTCGTCGACACCCTCGACAATGCACCCATCCTGAAAGAGAACCTCGACGAACTACAACAAACAGTCCTACTCATGCAGACCGAGAATCCAGATGAGTTCTACGATGTGGGCATGCGAAATAAGAAGTTTGGAAGAGTGGATGCGATGAATGGTCCCAGGATATTGGAGAAGTATGTGAACTTTTTCCGCTTTCACTTCCCACTGTCTATCTCCGCATCCGCGGCAATGAAGAGAGGACAGAAAGCAAGATGTCCAGAATCAGGCTGACCGCATCTGCAGACTCACATACACCGTCATGGCCAGTCCATCACGAACTGACCGTCTAGGGAATTTCTCATCGAGATTCGGTATGCGATGAAGCGTCTATCAAAGAAGGGATTTGATTACGATACCAAACAGCAGTGGCTCGACTGTAATGCTATGTTCATCAAGCTGAGACGTCAACTCAATGTAGAAATCCTACATGTACAATAAGACGCGGAGAAATTGGAAGGGAATGGCGAACAACTTCAGCTGGATTACCCTCAGGCAACACCGAATTTCAAATAAATGGCATTTTGCTGCATTCTTTTATCTTTTGTTTTACCGCTACTCTGGTGTGAGATTATGCAATCAATTTCTTTACCCCAGTGATTTGTATTAGACGGATAGGAATGAGAAACCTTTGCGCTCACCCAACTCCACCACCACTTCCACCCTATTCCAGTATTCGTCAGAACACCAAACAAGACTCGACTTGCCATGTCTCGGTATCAACAGAAAACAGACAGCAAGTCACGAGTGCGTATATAAATGGATGCGCGATAGCCTTTGTATAAAGGTGGAGACTATCAGTACCTACCTACCTAGCACAGTCCAGCTGCCCAATGCCTCCAGCTTGAATTCGCGATGAGCTGGAGACGCTCTTGCTGTTGTGGAAGGAAAGGAGAGGAGGATGGGGAGAGAGGGTTGGAAAGGGGAGGACTTATAGCTAGGTAGGTTCTTTCAGTGTTAGGCGTGGATAATAATTGTTTGTGTGAGTGAGTGTTCAGGACGAGTAATTGCTGAGGACGAGTGAGCGACGAGAGTGAAGACCCTGTATCTCACGATTATGTCATGTCCTCCAACAGTACGCGCCAGCGCCAGCCCGTCTTCTGCCTTAATCACTCTCACTGTTGCTATCGCTTCTATTCTAAACAATGACCCAAATACCACTACACAGTGCCACAAAACCTGTCAATTGGGAAAGAAAGCTGTTAAATTTTTGTTATTCATTAACATGCCGCCCCATACCACATATCCAGCGCCAGAACAGAACAAAAAAAAAGTGAATCTTGTAGAAAAGCAATCCTGCGTGGTGCTGTGGGTACTGGGGAACCTCAACCTCAACCTCGAACTCCATTCCGTCCTAAACCAAGCCAAGCGAAACCGTTTCCATCAAAAGTCATCAGTCTACCACCCATCCTCCCCTGGAGCCCAGTCAATCAAGATCAGCATGCCATTCTGTTTCTGTTTTTATTGCTGTCGTTTATTGCTCATGAACCAGACCCACTCTGGAAGATGAGATCTTGGTACTTCCAAAATGCAGCTGACCTAGACTTCGTAGTCACGCTCGCCCTCTGCGTCAGCATCGCCTTCTCCGCCATCGTGACGAGGATAGTTATGTCCTGGGTCTTGACCGACTGACGGATCTTGGGGGCGGTGCTGTGGCATTTGGTACATTTGCTGCTGGTGTCAGTCATGGTAAAGGAAGAAGTAGGGATATGACATACCTGTTGCGCCTGCATGGGCGGGTAGCCACCATAGATACCCTCGATATCACTGTACATCTGTTGACCTGGTGCCCCGCCGTATGGTGCTGCTGGTCCGGGCTGAACTTGTGGAGTATACATGTTCTGTCTGTAATCCGGCTCCTGGTGACTAAGGCCAATGTAGTCTGGCGGCGGCATGTGACCATGTCCACCTGGATTCTGCGGAATGCTCTGAGGCGGGAGTTGCGAGCCGCCTGGCGGTGGTACGGAGGGCTGTGTTGCGCCGGTCGCTCTCTTCGCGTGACTGGCTGCCTCTTCACGAGGCACGATATCGATCAAGAAGTCGAACATGTCTGATTTGGCCAAGGCTGAGGCGATATCTGATCGTTGAAGTGTGCGGCGCTTGTTCTCCTCTGCGTGAATCCAGGCGCGCATCGTAAGCTCTGTGATAAAGATGTCACAACCTTTGGCAAAGAGGATAGGTGCTTCGGCAGAGATCATCTTGACGTCTGGGTCTGCCTTCATGACCTTCTTGATACGGGCGAGAGGTAGTTGATGGAGCTTGTAGTCGTGGGTTTCGGATTCAAGGTGGTTGATGACGTGCTGCCAGTATGTGGTCAGGATATCTTTGTAATTGCCGTGAAGTCCTTGGTTGACCTTTGGAGAGTATTAGCTTATGTAGGATAACCTGTCCCAGACATTGAGCGTATCTGGAGGTATGAATGGCTTATAAGGGTAGAATAGACGTACATTTGCCCAAGCACCGGTGTAGAACTCCGCAACTGGCGCAAAGCCTTGAGCCGCAAGCTACATTCCATCAGCATTTCTGTTCCTTCTGTGTATTGATTTCGCAAGGCCGAATGCTTACCGCAGCGCTGGCACCTAGCAGACAAACGCATCGTTAGCCAATGGTTCTCGTGTAATCCAAGCAGCGTTTGCTTTCTTCAACTGCCAATCTCATTCGAGTCCAACCTCTTCCAACAGGAGTACAAGAGTGCTTGCCAACGTACCATAATGACCTCCGTGACTTGTATCATATGTAGGAGCTGAGCCGCGTTGACCTTGCTGGCCATGCGACGAACTTGGTGGATTCTGATCCATGATTGCGACCGTTGACTGCCTAGTCTGCGTATGCACTTCCGAGCTTATTTGTATCCTCGACCGATAGGCGATGCTCAATCAATGGCTGTTCGATTCGAGTTCAATCGTAAGTGCAATGCGCTTCGCGATTCGGTTTGTCGCGACTGTTTGGCGAGGGGTTGGTATTTGGTAGGAAGGGGAGAAAGACGGTGCGGTGCAGCTGACTTGACGGGTTCCGGATGGTCGGGTGCTTGTCTCGAGCTGTAACAACAGAATGCGCCTTGCTCTGCGTAGTGTAATGGAAGACGGAATCGAGTGTTGATGGAGCTCTCTTGAGCTTGTTGACAGCTTCGTGAATTACACGTTGTGATTGGTTGCGCAAAGCTGTGATGTTGTTGTCGGTCGGGAGCTTGATGAATGGGTCGGTTTCGACGGACGGAGGGGTTGGCCTTCGGGTGGTTGGCTCGATGTTTGGCGAGAGTGGGCAGGACAGGGCAAGGCAGGGCGGCGACGAACGAGTCAAAATGCTGAGCTGCGACTGTGATGAGCTTCTTGATAGGATGGAAATATCCGCCTTGCACAGATGAGACATGAAAGTCATCCAGTACGAAGGTGAGAACTGTCCCATCAAAGGTACGTACCTGATGCAAGTCCTGTGATCCTGTCAGTCAATCAATGTACGATGCTTCTTTTGTCCGCTTCGAGGTGGGGTTGATAGAGGAGTCGATTTTGTATGGACAGGACAGAGGCAGATCAATGGGAATGCGGCGCCACGGGGGAATATATATGTGCAGTGTGCAGAGCTGTCTTTCTATTCACATTGGGCAGTCATCTTCATGCAGGCGTTTTTGGGGGGATGTGGGATGGTGGATTTAGGCGTAGGCGTGGGTGTTGGCTTGAAAGTGTGCGTTGTTCATCTTCTGCATCTTCACATCATCGTCATCTTCATCCCACCGCCTCCCCATGCCCATGCTATGCACGCCATATATATATCTGAAACTAGGTCCAAAGAGATGCGGACAGCAAGGCTGAGTCTTAGGGACTCCCGAAGCCATGTTTCCGTATCTGTATGATGAACACAGAGGCCCATAAGAAGACCGCTTCTCTCGCCCTGCTTCACGGCGTACGGAAGTACATGAGGTCTCGTCTCTGCTTGATGCCCAAGCGAAAGGCAACAAGACAGGACTGGGACGCAGACAAGAAACCGAGATACTGCAAACACATCGGTCGGCAGATCCCGTCATACGTTCTGTTTATAGTTCTTTTGCTGCAGGCGATCGAGGTTCCTCCCATACTAACCACGAAATCTGCACTTGAATTGAGCTGCGCAAGAAATAGGAAAACGTCCTGATCTGCTGCTGCTGTTCTACTACAGATCTTGGTGCCAAGAGAATTGTCGGAGTTTAAACTTGACCGACTTTTGCTTTGGTTCTAGTCTTAGCACGGTTAGCTTCATAATTCTTAGCGGAGCAACTTCGACATTTTTCTCCAAAGCTTCGCGAGCAGTTCGATTTATTCATCCTCAGCGACAACACATCTTCCACAACCATGGCAGAAGAAGAGCTCTCCGAGGAGCAGCTTAAGCAACTGCTCAAGGATGCGGAGCAGAGGTTGAGGAACAAAGGGAAGCAGCAGATTCAAATCTCTACTGCTTCTCCCACCGAATCAAGGTACAGCCCATTGCCTTCCCAGTCCGCATAGCTCTTACTGACTTTGCCTCTCAGCCTCCCCCAGATCACAACGGCAAAGCCCATCGTATCATACATCAAGTCAACCAAGACTGGGCCTCAAGTTGACCGATCCCACCTCGTCACAGAGAAGGATCGCAAATTGGCAAATGGCATTCGCGTTGTGGAAGACCCTATCACAATCAAGAAGCGTGCTGAAGAGGTGAGCCTCTACTTCCTTTCTTTCTCCCCCATTCTTCTATGAGGAAAATATCCCAAACAGAACATGACGCAGAATTTGGTCCCGTCTTGGGTACCACCCTGCACCCCATGATTTTTTTATTATCATAGTTACACTGAGAAGATACACACCCACTATTACGCTATTCGATTACTGTCACGAATGCAGCTAATCGAATAACAGGAGAAGAAAGCTACCGCTGGTGCAGACTGGTACAATATGCCCAAGACAAATTTGACTCCCGAGCTCAAGCGCGATCTGCAATTACTTCGCATGCGAGATGTCTTGGACCCAAAGAGACACTACAAAAAGGACAACAAGAAGCAACAAGTTCCAGAATTCTCGCAGGTTGGCACGATCATCGAGGGACCTACCGAATACTTCAGCTCCAGACTGATGAACAAGGATCGTAAGCGGACCCTGGTTGAAGAGGTTCTGGCTGGTGAGAAGGCTAGTGGTCGTTTCAAGTCGAAGTACAACGAGATACAGGACGCGAAGACCAGTGGGAAGAAGGCACATTACAAGAAATTGAGAGACACAAGGAAGAAGGGTGTTCTGAAGCGCTGATGGAATGGCCCAACGGCATTCCCATCATCCATCACTCATAAGATTATGACCTACCCTGCCGAGGTTGACCGACTTTGGAGGATGTCGGCCCTCGACGGGAGCCTATCAACATGTCGACAGGCCTCAAGGCGCACTCAACACGAGTGCGGTCTTTAATTCCTGTGGCCTTAATGGAACCACAAGAGGATGCCAGACCTTGCCAATTGCACCGAGATTTCCAATTTTACCTCTCGTGTACGGCAGGACATAGCTATAGGCTTGTTGCTGTCTGCAAGGTCAAAATTATTGCTTGGATTGGTAAGATGCCGGCTCCTGCCCTGGTGGTCTTGTCGAATACTGGACCATGATAACATTGACTTGAGCCTTGCAGCAACATGCATGTCTTTTGATCCCACATAGCATGTCGGCTCAATTGTCCCTCCATCAAGCCATCCAATGGCGGTGATGAGTGTTCTCCATAAGCATAGGCTTGATTGTAAGTGGCGCTGAAAGTATCGAGGACCTATGTGGCCAGGTCTAATCTCAGGACGGAGCAGTAAGAATTATTTCCTGCTCGCTTGCCTCTCTACATTCTAGATAGCCAAATACAATCAATTTGTCTTGTAATCGGCCTTGAAATTTACTAAAACGTGATATTAGTTGAGTCAAATCTAAGGCGATCTTCATTCATGTTGGTAGGTCGCCAAACAGCTTGATGGTTTATTGTGAGAAGCGATAGAACATGTATCTTGATAAAATGATAGATTGCCCATTCAATCAAGCTGTTGATACAGTGCAACTGGAGCCATGCCGTCTTTTTCCAAAGTGTGGCCTTGAATATTTTTGTGGCGCTTGACTTTTGACGGCTGTCGTAGCCGCTTACAAGGCTGCCGAGAAATATTTTGGAGAGCTTCACGTCTCGACATCTGCCCGCCGCAGCGCACCAGTTCCTAACCACTAATGGCGACATCAACTTCCCTCCGCATACCCTGGCGGGCAATTGCAAATTCAGCAGTGTGTGATCCCTGGTTTCATACCTCAGAGGATATAAAGAACACTAACTCAATTGGACGCAGAGCAAACATTCAACGAGCTTCGTCCGAACACCATGCACAGCGAGCCCCTTCCTCCCCTCAAGACGCCACGCATCATCCGATTCCTTCGACATAAACAGCTCATCACAAGCAGAGAGGCAGCAGTTTGTAGATAGCAGCATCGGCGCTGAAGGCTCCAAGAGCGAACCGTACGTTTCCCCTCCTCCCCTCCACCACCCAACACCTCTCTCACAAGAGCAAAATTTAATATCCCAACCCAACAGACCTCCCCAAGACCCTCTCACCCCATCAGACATCCGCCTCCCCCGCGCCGTCCAAGCCGCCTACCTACGCCCCCTCCGCCGAACACCCACCTATGGCGTCCCAACCTGCGACCTCCAACTGCGTTCCTACAGCATCCGCAACCTCGAATTCTTCGCCGACTTTGCCCTCCGCGCAGCCTACTACCTCGGACTCCCCGCTCACGGTCCCGTTCCTCTCCCTCGTATTGTAGAGCGCTGGACGGTTCCTAGAGGCAGTTTCATCCACAAGAAGAGTCAGGAGAACTTCGAGAGGAGGACGGTGAGGAGACTGATTCAGATTCGGGATGGAGAGGCACAGGCGCAGGAGTTGTGGTTGGCGTTTTTGAGGAAACATGCTTATTATGGGGTGGGTATGAAGGCGAATGTTTGGGAGTTTTCGGGAATTGGTAGGTTTCCTTTCATTGCTTTTCGAATACCTTGGAACTGGGCGGAGGTTCTGGATATCTACTAGGCTGGGAATTGTCATGGGCTATTCTTTTGGGAAACTAGCTAATATCTGATTGCAGAAGTTGGCAAGGACATGGATGCCCAAATGGAGAAGATGAGAGGAGAGCTCGAAACTACACTTGGGGACTTTGCATTCAAGCGGAATGGAGAGACGGGGAAGAAGGCTATGGAGGTTATCAACAGGGAGAATTCCAGGGCTGCTACAGGTGGAAATGCGCCTATGATCAAGAGAGTTCCCTGAAAGATGTAGTAACAATGGTGTTGTATGATGGTTCGGCAGAAGTCTATGTGGAATGCCCTATATGGATGATTGGGAAGAAGGTTAGACATGTATAGTAGAAGATATCTTGTACAGAACACAATTAAAGCCAAGATTCACAACACGACTATTTCTCCTGTCCAGTTTCTAATACTCCTGGATACTCGCCATAGCTTCTTGCTCGCAAAGAAACGGACATGGGGTCTTGCAAAATCACGTGCCCTCGCGTCGATATCGTGAACCTGGAAAAATCGTCTCATCGTGCCATTTCATCCAGGCCAACCAAACCTCAACCTCATAGACTTCATTCCGGATTCAAGTCACTTCGCCCATGAAGATGTTCGCCTCAACACGACACACTCGTCTACTCCAACATCCATTGCGCTCCCTCCTTATATCATCTCACACAACCTCACACACCCAAACATCACACTTCTCATCCTCATCTCCCTCTCCATCCCCTTCTTCAACCCCATCCTCAACCCCCTCATCCACACCCCCTTCCATATCCCCCTCCTCCCAACCCCAAACCATCTTCTCCGGAATCCAACCCACCGGAATCCCCCACCTAGGCAACTACCTCGGCGCCTTACGAACCTGGGTCTCCCTCCAAGACACCTCCCCTCCAACCACCAAACTATTCTTTTCCGTCGTTGATCTCCATGCTATCACGTTGTTTCAGCGGCCGGATGATTTAAGACGGTGGAGGAGGGAGGCGTTGGCGAGTTTACTTGCGTGTGGGGTTAGGGAGGAGAGGTGTACGGTTTTTTGGCAGGGGCAGGTATGTGCATTGGGGTTTCCTTTTGAGGTTTTGAACTTTGTGTTGTGGTCTAGGGTTTGGGGTTATCATGATTTTCTGGAGCTTTCTCTTCGTCCTTTTGAGATGTGAATCCTTTTCTATTCTACTTGACTTTCATTTTCCGGTTTGGTCTGTATGAGGACATTGAGGTTGGGACATGTATGAGATCGTGTCCTTGTGCCGACCTTATTTTGATCCTTTCTTGGAGGGGTTTGAAAAAATGATGACTTTGCGTAGCAAAAGGCGGAATAGGAGGAGTATTGTGAAGAACCAAGTACTGACGGCCATGTTCACGATAGGTAGCAGCTCACTCTGAGCTGATGTGGATTCTAAGCTGTACAGCTAGTATGGGATATCTCTCGCGAATGACACAATGGAAGGTAAGTTTCAGCTGGTTCTCTCGAATTATGAAAATATGTACTGAAAACCACAACAGAGCAAGCTATCGCTATCAGATAACTCATCTCCTTTAGATGAGAGCAGCAAGTCAAAACTCAAGCTAGGCCTGTTTTCCTATCCTGTACTACAGGCGGCGGATATTTTGGTGCATAGGTATGTCATTTCTTTGGAACAAAAGTGCCTGGGGGCAGGACAAGAGATCGGAAGGGAAACACCTGAAAAACTATGGGCTTACGAAGCATTATAATAGAGCAACACACGTCCCAGTTGGTGAAGATCAAAGTCAACATCTAGAATTCGCACGAGAATGCGTCACAAACTTTAATCACACTTACGGCTGCTCGCACCTCGTGACACCACAAACTATTCTTTGTAAGTCTCTTCTCATAACCTCTCGCCTCCCCAATTCGTAATTTCCAATTTCGTATCTTATATTAACATTCACTCCAGCCCCAACAAAACGCATAATGTCCCTCACCTCACCCACCACCAAAATGTCCAAATCCGCCCCATCCCCTCTCTCCCGCATCCTCATAACCGACTCACCATCCACCATCTCCCAAAAGATCTCCTCCGCCCTAACCGACAGTCAAAACCTCGTAACCTGGGATCCCGTCTCCCGTCCTGGCGTTTCCAACCTTTTGACTCTCCTCTCGTCATTCGATGAACATGGACGGAGTCCGCAGCTACTTGGAGAGAAGTTCGAGAGGGAGGGGATGGGTCTGGGAACTTTTAAGAAACTGGTTGGAGAGGCGGTGGGTGAGGGCCTGAGTGGGGTTCGGGAGAGGTTTGAGAGGATTGTCGGGGAGGACGGATATGTGGAGGAGGTTGCGAGGAGGGGTGCGATCAGGGCGAGGGAGAGTGCGGAAGAGACTATGGTGCTTGTAAGAGAGGCCGTAGGATTGTAAAAGTGATGGTATAGATCCGCAGCACCGTGGGAGGCATATCTACGAGGTGTACGTTATGTGTATACGTTGTGCTACATTTTATAGATGTAAGATTAGCATTGTATTATAGACATTATATGCCAGGGGTTATAAGATTGCACTGTTGGAAACATCCAAGGCATTATCCTGTCCTGGAAACGGTCTCACATGACACAGAGCCTCAACCTCACCGCCGTGGGCCAAACGACATGTGCCCCCTTTCCTCCTGCCAACCCAGCTCCCAGACGACCGAGGCATAACCACGATGCTCGATTTAATGCCAGTCGAAGTTCTCGACAAGGTTTTCGAGCAGGCAAACTATAAGAGCCTTTGTTTCGAGCATTGAGAGAACTTACTGACTCTAATTTCAGATCGAAGGCATCCAACACGATGAAGCCTTGTCTAAATTTTGCGCCGACGATTCTATCCTGGACTACGTATGCTGTATGTATCAATTTCATCAACTCGGTGAGATTACGCTGACTCTATTCTCAGGGCAAAAGATCCCAGGATGTCGAAATCTTGCCCACGTTCCATGCTCTCTGTCTAACTTTCAAGACTGTGCGAGTGGTTGCTACGCCCCATTTATATCGAAGAGTTGATATACATTTGAAACAAGACTGCTCAGAAAATGAGCGGCTCTTGAAGCTGTCCGGTCTTCCACGTCAGCTCTTTGCCCATGTCAACGAGATACACATTCTGGATCATCGTGAAATTACCAAGCCCATAGACAGCGACGGTTTCACTAACAGGATGTTGAATGACCATACCTCCCATCATCACGAAGTGATCGAATCCATCTTACGAAAGATGGCGAGACTGTAAACCTTCAGGTATGCTCCTAGCTTGGCATCTTCTCCAGTATCCTCTTCGACAGTGCTGCAGACGCAACTAGTGCTCCTTCACAGCTGTCATACAAGCTACTTTAAGCTACGGTCTACTTTGATTAAAGCTTTGCAGAACATTCCGACTCTCAAGCATTTCACGTTGATATGGTCTCTGGAAATGGGGACGAATTCGCTCAAAGCACTTCACGTACTGGGAAACTTGGCCTCAGTGAGATTCGCGAAATTTCCATCTGGTCTGTCAAGGCGAGATCGTTCAAGTGCTGGCCAAATCCCCACAACCTCGGGTCCTTAAAGTCTCTCAGTGTGCGGAGCCTAGAGATTAGTCGCGGGAATCTACGTTCTTCCCCTCTCTTTGTAGGGGATATCACCGGCTAGTGTCTCGCAAAGAGCAAGCTACCAAGGTAGACAGTGATGAAGAGCCCCATCATGCAACTCCACCTCCTCGGCTTGCTTTGGAGGAGCTGGGCGTCGGTGAATTATGTTTACTCACTGGGGATATAGACCTCCTGACAGACCTATCTGCTCTGAAGAAGCTGGACATTAACACCATGCATGGAAGGTATCCGGATGCGAGTATCTCCGATCCAATCACCCAGCTAGTCAATCGAGTCCCGAACCCCTTGAGTCTATCACAATCAGCAGTTTCAAGGTGGTCCCAGCCATCAATCTTACACGCGATTTGCCGTCCCTGACACAATTACACATCCCCCATCCCGATTGGGGGTACAAGTGGCATAACGAGATTTCGATAAGCGGCGGCGAAATTCTTCCCAGAGTGCCATTAGGCTTGCCATATCTCGGGATAATATTTAGTCTCGCGCAAGTCTAGAAGACAGGGCGTTTTGACCTCTATTCCAAATGATTTCATTCGGAGTACAAAAGGCAAGGAGCACTGAAAATCTTGAAATCAAGTCCGATAATTAGTACCCGTGCTCTGGTCCAGCTGAACGAGAACAATCTTCCATTACTTCAAACTGCTCTTGCAGAAAATCGAGGAGGGACATGTTTCTTAGAAAGCAATGAAAAAGTCCCTTTCCTTTGGCACAGCGTTTAAATCCTACTCTTGCAACAGCTCATAATAATCCAAAGGGAGACCGAGAGCTTCACATTGCTCTTTTTCATCATAAGGAACCTGTTTACCATTCCACTGCAGCCACCTGGCAGTCGGTCTACTGGGCCTCACTCGATCCCATGTACCCGCTACATTCAATTGCGCGATAGTAGCCCAGTATCCTCTCGCTTTCAGGTATCTCATGTCCGGGTTAGGATCATGCCTCCTGGCAAACGAAGTCCAGTAATCCAGGATGAGCTGTGAGAATGGAATGTCGATCTCGTCTCTCACTGGAAGCAACCTCTGCAATAGCCCAAAGGTCCAAATGACGTCTCCAGCATGGCATTTGAAGTACTCCAGATTGGGATCTCCAAAAGGGTAGGTGGGAGTAACAGGGGCGTTGCAGGCTCCGTTTGTGAACGTCGGTGGTTGATACGTGCGATTGAAGACGTACGAGTAGACGTCTGGAAACACTTGATGCTTGACACCTGAAAAAGCGGTTGCTTGGTTGAGACAATGTAGTCCGCCGTCCGTGATGATACGAGAGGTCACGTTGAAGTTGTTGAGCGTTGGGTCTGGTCCTGCTGGAACAGGGAAGGCTCCCGTGGACGGGATGTACGACAGGTTGAATTCCAGCAACCCGGAAATTTGAGCTAGAGCTTCGTCAAGTGAAGCTGGAGCTGGGTATGGTGCTATAGTTCCACTCTCATCCCGATTTGTACCTGTCAGGATGGGGATACGAGCTGCGTACTCATCGCCGGTCAACGACAGCCTTGGCGAGACGATGTATGTGCCGTCGATCGTAGGTGTGCTAAGTCTGTTAGCTCATATATCCCATGATCCCAGTAAGCCCACGACTTACTTGACGAGTTCAGGTACATCAATGAGCTCGTATGCATCCTTTCCCTTCAAGCAAGCAAGCTGATCCGTGACATTCAAGCACCTTACTGCACTCAGCACCGGCGTCGTCACACTCTCATACAAATCCTCAATCCTCCCATAATGAGTATACGCATCAAAATCACTGAAACCAACCGGCGCACTCTGCATAATCGCCGCATGGATCAACCCATCCGCCATTGGCGACGCAATCAACGCCCTAACAGCCGCCGCTCCCGAACTCTGTCCAAAAACCGTCACGCGATCCGGGTCACCACCAAAAGCCACAATATTCTCCCTCACCCACTTCAACGCCGTCACAACATCAGCAATCCCGTAATTTCCATTCGCCGTGCCGTCTTTCAACGCTAGGAATCCCAGAACGCCAACTCGATGATTGAGCGTCACGACGACGACATCTCCTCGTGATGCGAGATACACACCGCTTGTACTGGGATCGTAACCGTAGCCGCCCACAAAACCACCGCCGAAGATCCAGACCATTACTGCTTTGAGCTTTTTGTTCACGGGTTTGGATGTGCTAGATGGGAGATAGGATGTCCAAATGTTTAGGAAGAGACAGTCTTCGCTTCCTGTGCTTGGTGCTTGTACGCATACTGGGCCTGGCTGCAGGGCTGTCGTTGATTCGGAGCCTGTGAAGAGTTGCGAGTAGCCGAGACGTGGAGGCTGAAGTGCGAAGCGGATACCGAGGAATGTGAAGGCGTGAAGGTCGCGGAAGCCGGTGAGGGCTTGCTTGCCGGCTTGTACTGTGATTTGGTATGGAGCTGATGTGTTTGAGCCGGCTGCAGTGGATAGAGGAGCACTTTGGGTGCAGAGGACAGGGAGCTTGTTCTTGCAGTCCTGATGGGAGGTGCGTCCTCGAACGTCGATCGTGGAACATGATGGCTTCTTGGCGCTGAACTCTGTAGAAGCAGGACTTGCAATCCACAGTTTCTGGGAAGAAGAGAAAGTCCCGATGTATTGCTGGTAGCTGAGAGAGTTATTAAGGCCTAGGTCGAATGCTTGGCCAGGAGTATCAGGAGACCAAAGACCTTCACTGAGGAGATCACAGGTTTTGATAGCCGAATCGTAGGTTTGAGGCTCGGAGAGAAGGAGAGCAGAGCCTGTTCGTGTCGTGAGATTATCTGCGTATATCTGGCGTTAGATCGCGACAGAATTACGTTGAACTCAGACGAGACTTTGGCGAAGGACTTACCATAAAGATCATTGTCGGTCAGTATGGTGACATCAGATCCGATTTGACTCATGCCATGTGCAGAGACGACGACCCGAGGGCCGACGAGCGCCAGCAAAGCAAGAACCTTGCGTATCATGTTGGAACAAACTGTGCGCTGTACGACCTGGCCCTGGAATCAAAAGAAATCAGACCTAGCAGCCATATTCTGGATACCTGCCTTTATATGCCAGAAACATGGAGCGAATCTACAACTCACTCATTCCAAGCCAGAGCAAGAATCACATCTCCCTGACGCCTTCACGAAACAATCAGCCTGAGTATATACCGCACTCCCAAGACAGCAGTACAGAAGCGTAGTCTTCGAATGCTTCCATCCGATCTCTGATCCTGATATGTTTTGTGGGGTGCCTGCATATGCGGCTCGTGTATCGTGTCTCGTGTCTCGTGTACCATGTTCAGAAGTAAGCGAGGCTCTTCCTGATCCTCGGCGGTGAGAAGTACTACTGGAGGGAGTCCTGTTGTTCCGTACTGAGTGAAGGAGGTACAGTGGTAGTCTATACCTATGAACCGCGACGCAGGACCGCGTTATGACGGATGTAACGACAAGAGAAGAGGACATCGCCGGATGGCAGATATCCAAAGGGTTTGTTTGGTGGGCTCAAGGTCTCCGGCTCGCTTCTCTCGCTTACGAAGATATAAGAATACTGTAGGGGTTTTGGGGCCAGGGGAGCAGCAAACCCCGCCCCCCACAGCTCTGGTGGGGTACTTTTGCTTCCCCTCCTTCCAGTTTTATCATCCAACGTCACTCCCCTCCGCCAGACAGCCATCTCTTCGTGATTAGTTAACCGACTGTCGGCTTTCAAATCTACTCGCTGCTCCCAGTTATCATTTCCGTCCACGGTGCGCGTCGCAAGTCCCATAGGGTTTCCTCCACTCATCGTCGCCACCGATCTGCGACGTCACAACTTGGAACGATGCGATGAACCTATGCTGAACCGATTCGAATTCAGCAAAGGTTGAAGAACGGCCTTCCAGCCTTGACAGCAATTCCAAGGAGGCAACCATTCTTCAACACGAGTCGTGCCGTCTTTCTCTCCCTTTCCCATGGTGAGCTGAAGCTGACCGACTAGATTTCAATAGTGTATCTCTCTTGGGAAACGTTTGATCTTGGCATGCAAATCGTCCTGTCAAAATGCACTGCAGCATCTAGTCTCTCGCTACAGCATCGCTATTACTGGCACTGCAATTCGTACCTGGGCTCCCAAGAGCGCTGGATTTCCTTGGCAGATCCAGCGCGTTGGAAATCGCGTGTGACCCTCCTTGAGCCGGCGTGCTCATACAGTATTTTTCTGCAGCACTATGTGCGGCTGACGGTCCCTAAGAGTGCCCAGAGAAGCACGAAGCTGGAAACAGTAAGTAACAGGATCGAGATCTTCATAGACTGTGAGTCTTTACACCCTTATTTTCTAAGCTGTGACCTTGAGCGGGAGCGAAATTTCTAATCGTCTCATATCTCGTATCTGACCGCTTCAATTCAAGTCGTAGGGGGCAGTCTTCAAGTAATGCCCAGGCTGCTGAGCATATTTAGTCTTCCTTAATCCTGGGTGCATTTTGAGCACAGGAAGTTCTTAGAAGGGATGCACTGGGACATAAGACGGCAAGTAGCCACATCCACCGTCCAGTGACGGCGACCTCTGAAGGATTCATTTGTTCGATCAGCAGTCCTTGTTACAAGAATGTCTTCTAATTTGGGTATTATTTTCTTTCTTACATTCCTTCTCTCTGCAGCGGCACAATCTAACAGTTGCCCTGGTGGCCGGGCCCCTGATCAAACCATTACCGCCTCGAACGGGATTAAATTCGCGGTCTGCCTCAACACTGATTTCAAGGGCGGCGATATCACCAACTCGGGCAATGTTCAAACAATCGACCAGCTGATTTCTCAATGTTCCCAAATCACAGATTGTTCGGCTGCAACTCGAGCTAAGAATACGGCGTCAGGGTGGTACAAACGAACAACGAATGTTGTCGGGACTTCCAACTCAGGATGTGATTCAATTTACCGGGTTTCGAATCAAGTGACACCTGCTCCTCCACCACAGAATACCAATATATGTGCCGCCAAAGCTGGGCCGTCGAGGGTGATCACCACAAGTAATGGAGCACGATTTGGAGTCTGTCTCAATACGGACTTCAAATCGGGTGACTCGGTGACCATTCCCATTCGTGGCATCACGGTAAGTCGCAACGACTATGTTCCTTCGGATATCCAGCACAGTCCCGGGAATGTCTTACTCATTCTTGGCGTAATTCATAGTACACCTTTGCTGACCCTGTCTGTAGTCAGTTGAGCTGCTTGCAGAAGACTGCTCCAAGCGAGCAGGATGTGTTGGGGCTTCTCGCGAGAAGCGCATCAATGGCGGTTGGCCCAAAAGTCTTCTCAACCCCGCAGTCTCGAATTCTGGAGTCGATGCGATATTTAGACTTTTGGATCCGGCGTCTACTGGGACGACGACGATTCTTTCAAGTACTTCTTCAACAGCCACGTCTTCGACTGTTTCGAGTAATTTGGCATCCGCTTCTTCGAGTTTCACTTCGTCGAGTTCCGCTACCTCGAGTTCATCTTCGAGTTCGATTCCCACATCTTCAGCTCCCTCGAGTACCGGATCGTCTATCGTTACGACCCAATCCTCAACTTCGGCCTCGTCAACACTTTCAAGCACGTCCGCCGTCACAACAACATCAAGTTCATCCAGCCTCTCATCCGGTCTATCATCATCAAGTACCGTTTCTTCCAGCGCATCAAGTGCATCAAGCAGTGTACCATTACCAACCGTTTGTGCTGGTGGCAAGACACCCTCAAGAATCATTGTCACAACCCTAAACCAATATCAATTTGGGGTTTGCGAAAACACGGACTTCCGAGGTGGAGACATCACGAATGGATTGACAGGCATCAGATCGCTCGAGCAGCTCGCGGAAGACTGTGCAGCTCGACCAACGTGTATCGGAGCAGGACGATCCAAATGGGACAGTTCAGGATGGCCCAAATCTCTGTTGAATACGCCTGAGGTGAACACAAATGTCGACTCCATTGTGAAGATCAATACCAGCGCTCCTGTAGACCCCCAGGATAAAGCGAGTACGGGATCGTGGGGAGCTGTGATCAAGTTTCCCGTAATACCCGCAGGAGTCTTCGTGGTTACTGAAAAGCCAAGGAATACACGACTGCTACTTTTCGCTGCCTACACCGAGCAGACCTTCGGGAATGGAAACAATGGCCGTACACAATTCGCAGAATACAATCTCGAGAGCGGTGCTGTGTCTAAGCGAACGATCAGCAATACTCAGCATGACATGTTCTGTCCTGGGATCAGCACCTTGCAAGATGGCAGAGTTGTGATTACAGGCGGATCGAACGCAGAGCGCACAAGTATCTATGATCCAAGCACCAATAGCTTCGTACCAGGACCTAATATGCAGATGGCTCGTGGATATCAGTCATCGGTGACTCTGTCTAGCGGAAAGGTCTTCACTCTCGGTGGTTCATGGAGCGGCGGCATCACAGTCAAGGACGGCGAGGTTTATGATCCGGCCACAAATGCATGGACGAAACTTCCTGGAGCACTTGTCAGAGGGGCTGTCACTCAGGATGCTGGGATTGACAAGCGGGATAATCATCACTGGTTCTTCGGCTGGAGGGACAACTCCATCTTCCAAGCTGGACCCAGCAAACAGATGAACTGGTATTCGGCAGCAGAGTCTGGAAGTGTCCAAACAGCAGGTATTCGTGATTCCGAGGATGCCATGTGTGGAATCTTTGTCATGTACGACGCTATTCGAGGCAAGATTCTTACGGCAGGAGGAGCTCCCAACTACCACGACACCGCGCCCAACAAAAAAGCACACCACATCACGATCAGCGCTCCAGGTGCGGCGCCCGCTGTCCAAAGACTCCCAGACATGGCCTTTCCACGCGCATTTGCGAACGCTGTCGTGCTCCCAGATGGACAAGTCCTGATTACCGGCGGCCAGACATTCGCCAAAGCCTTCACAGATGAGAACTCCGTATTGGTTCCTGAGCTCTTCGATCCAGCCAACATGACATTCCGACAACTTGCACCTATGAAAGTACCGCGCAACTATCACTCCACTTCGCTGCTTCTGCCAGACGGTCGTGTCTTTACCGGTGGCGGAGGTCTCTGCCATGATATCGCGAATACTTGTCCTGGGATAAACTCCAATCATCCAGACGGCGAGATCTTCTCTCCTCCTTACCTCTTTAATTCAGATGGATCCATGGCGGTGCGTCCGATGATTACGGATTTGTCGTCTGATACTGCTGCGAATGGGTATTCTGTTCGTGCTGGTGGGACTTTGACAGTGACTGTTGGCCAAGCTCAGCAGGGCATGACTTTCTCTATGCTCAGAGTGGGCTCGAATACTCACTCGGTCAATACGGATCAGAGACGGGTTCCGCTGGAGGATATTCAGCAGAACGGAAGCCAATTTGTCTTGACGGTGCCTAGCGACAATGGAATCATGATTCCTGGCGACTGGTATTTGTTCGTGATTTCTGCGACGGGAACGCCTAGTTTATCGCGCAGTGTGACGGTGACTTTGTGAGGACGTCGTCAGGTTGAAAGAGGGACGCATCTGGGTCGAGGGATTGGAGAGGGTCGAGTAGGTATGATAATGAGAGGTCGAAATAGAGACAAATGGCAGTGCCAATGATGCAGTGGAGGCGAGGGGCAACTATGTTTGTTGGGGCTTGGAAAGAACTTTCTTTCGGAAAGGGGCGTCTCACCCCTCGAATATTCTAACTCTATAATGACATTAATGAAGTAGGATCTGATCCTCGTTCGAAACAATGGCTGGCAACTCGCCTAGTAGTCTCAACTTTGTATTAATATCCACACCACAATTGCAATGTGACTGAACTTCTGAGATGGTTGATATGGTGGATTGGACATGCAATAACTGTATGCTCAAATTATTGGTCGGAATTCTTGTCTTCGAAGAGTTTCTCGGTTGCTGGCACCCAGTCGAGGGCGGGCAGACGACCCAGAGGCAATCGAGTGGAAGTACCATAGCCACTGAATCGCCATACAAGATTCGAGAGGCCCAGATTTTAGAACATAAGCTCGGGAGACTTATAGCAGATACACATCAGCGAGTGAATAACCCTAGTATGTGCAAAAGTGCAAATCGAAGAACGAACGCTTGAGGCTGGCCCCCAAACTTGACCTAGAGCCGAACCCGAATCCTTGGTACTGCGCGACGCGAGCAGGGAGGCTTGCTTGCACAGCTGTACGAACGATACACTGCATGATTAGAAAGGAGCGAATGGTATTTATTTTTGTCTAACTCATCTGCATCATACAACTCGTCAAAATCGTAACCCGTTCTCCCATCCAACCATCCTCCCCAATCTAGTCACCTCCCAATCAGGCAACCGCCGAGCGGCTTCGGATTCCTAGATATTCTTTGCGGAAGGGATTTGCGTCGACGTCGGGGCCACGGTTGAGAGGTGTCCATTTTGGCTCTTCCTTGAACAGACGCATGGCCATAATGTACTAGTTCTCGTTAGAAAATATGACATCCTATGTATATCTTTCAGCCACCTACGTTATTGGAGTCAGTCGTAAAACGGTGATAGATGCCAGCAGGAAGGATCTAGCTGCAGTCAGCATATGCCCGCATCGTCTATGCAGCACATTATCAACGGCGATCTGGCAGACCTACAATCAGATCGTCCTTCTCCAGCTGTATGCGAACCCAATCATCGCCCTCACTTCGGACATCGAAGAATCCTGCGCCGTCTCGAATGTATCTGATTTCCTCATCCTCGTGTAGATGCTCGTGGAAGAAAGACTTGACCTTCTCCTCGTAGATATCGCCCATCTTCTCTGGAGATACTGTGATCACATCGCGATTCTTGTAACTTCTCTCCGCCGCTAGCTTGTCAACATCTTGTTCGTCTGAGAAGTTGTAGTAGAGGACGCCGAGCTTCGAGAGGTATTCTGCGGTCACTTCCTTGCCGGAGTCATGAGGCTCGCGCTGGTCGCCCTGCAATCCGTCAGCGCCAATGCCTGGATTGGGGAAACGCGGCGCTTCTTTTGCAAGGGCGCAGAGTTGTCTTTGGAAGGGCATACCGCCGCGTTGTCGTACCAGTATGCTCTCATTTTGCTTGGCTGTGGCTGCTAATTTGACTGGTATATGATATGGATTCGATAGAATGGAGGATGGGGTGTGCAGGCGAAAGCTTGGTGATCTTGTAGTCTGTCAGAATTACTGTATTGCGGTTATCAGAACGAGCTTGTTTGGAGGGGATTCCGGGTATGCGGCCGCCCGTACCGTTGCAAACCACAAACAGCGGGATCTAAGATATTTCTGAGGTGAGAGTGAATTCAGGAATTCCGTGGTATGCTTGAAGACGGTGAGATTTTAGAAGGGCTGACCGAATATGGCGATATCGTTCTGTTGTGAATGGTGGAGTGAACAAAAATTGCCCCTCAATGACGGAATTGCAGGTGACTGACTAAGCGCCAGCGGACGGAGAGGTACAGGATACCCTACGCTACGAGCTCAGGGATGTTTTTTAAGGCTAGGCGAGCGGGATTCAGGGGCTAAGGCAACAACAAACCCCGCAAGGAAACGGGCTTTAGCGCAATCGCCGGGAGATCTTTCTAAGCTCACTCTCAAGAGAACAGCCACACAACGTCGCAACTACCCTTTGTTTGGCTCAAGCTACGAGCTGCTATACCTGGCCAGTGCAGCTGGCAAGACTTGGTCCAGACCGTGTGACGCCGCCATAGTTGCTAACAGCAGCGGCGAGCGCGAAAGCCAGCGCGACGACACCTCACAATTCGATATCAAGCATCAACACATCTACATCTCAAACATCCACCCGCAAAGCCAGCTCTCCACGACTGGCCGTGGCTCTGACCACGTTCTGGCCCGACCGACGATTCAGATTAAGCAAATACAAGCATCTGCTATCGGAAATGAAGACATCAGTCAGCCTCCATTCGGCTGTTCCGGCTGCAACGAGCTCATTCGTTATTCCGAATTGTAATGTCAGCCTCTGCGCCTCATGTATGGCTTAACAGCACATCAACGCAAGCCTCAATACTACCTTTCGACTCTCTGGGTCCTGCCGTGCGCCTCCACTTCCCACCCAAGATGTGAGCTTTAGGCAAGCGCCCAGAAGCCGGGGGGCAGAGAGCTGGTGATCTGAAGTGCGTTGTGGTGCAGACCAGTCGTTGCGATCGCTTCTTGATTTCATATGCTTCTTAATGCAAATGCCAACAATGGCTGGCAACGGATCTACCGTGAGATTATAAGACCTATCTGCTTGGCACCGCCATGTGGTAGGCTGATGCCGAACACTCTGCAATTCATATGCATGTTGCAATGTTATTCTGATTTTATGAATGGATCATTGGATAATTCTCGTCGTATGCAGATGCAGATGACTTGTGATGTATCAAAGACCTGGTGAGCCTGCTCATTATAAAGGTAGAGCCTACCCCTCTGTCATATCGACCATCATTTTCAGTAAGACATTACCTCCTTGCTTCATTTTCATTAAAATCTCTACCTCAACCATATTCAAACTCTAGATCCATAACAACTTCAAATACTTCACATCCAAACAAACTTCGGACGCGACCAGTCTTCGTAAAATCCCTCCACACACTTCACAATGTCCCAAACAATCAACGATACAACTACCCTCCTAAACTCCACCCGTCACTACACAAAATCAGGCATTGGAGGCGCAGGAAACATTCGCAAGAGCACCTCCACGCTCACCGTACCCTCTGCACCTCGCATAATTCCGACTCCCTCGAAAGGACTATTCTCCACAGGCATCGGCGGAGCAGGAAATTCTCGTTCCTACGAAGAGCGAGCCAGCATCTCCTTCGAAGAGTCACTCGCCCGGGACAGCATTCGTAAACTCTCTGTCGCTGGAAGCTATCACCACGGCATTGGTGGGATCGGAAACAGATCTTCCTTCGTCGACTCCTCGGCTTCCAGTTCGGTCGAGTCGAACGGCTTTCTCAGCTCGGCGATGGCGACGCAGAGTGGTGCAGATAGAGTCAAGGGACGTGTGATCAGCTTCTTTGGGAGCTCGAGCAGTAAGAGGAATTCGATGGTTGATGAGAAGGATGATGCTTCTGTTGATGGACGCAGTAGCTGGGCGAAGGAAAATTGAGCTTGAAGGCTTGTTGGGATAGAATTTGGTCTGGGTCTGCTTCTTTCTTTGGTTGGGACGGAAAAATAATACCCCTTTGCTTGCTCTGTCGGGAGGATACGGATTCGTGCTCAGCGAGTGTTTCTAATACTGATTTCTCATTTTGTTTATTCGTTTAGTTATTTCCTGTTTGTTGTAACCCTCATGTAAGATCTTCATTATCTATTATACATTTATTACGCACGCATCGGCCCCCTCTCTGCTCCAAGCAACGTCTCTTCACATTGGGAAGCCTTGAGGCTCAAGTAAAGAACCACAGCCTTACACGACTTCCAGCATCTTGCCCAAGATCATGGGGGAAGCACCATTCTCTCGCGCCAAGAATTAGAGTCTTCTCTGTCAGCCTCCAAGCCCGACCCATTGGCCAGCATAGCAATAACAATCACCAGCTATCTTCCAATCAGCATTTCCTTCTCATTCCTTTAATCCAATAAATCACATAGTCAGCCCCCAAATCTGAACTTCAAAACGGAAAATACCCAGCTGGCAGTGTCGCTACATGCAGAGCCACAATCGAGTAAGCCCAAAATTTGGTACCCAGTCAACCCAGGCCATATCACGGCCTCTCCTCGCTCAGCCAGCCACAGCCGGAAGCCACATTCTCACGAAACGGATCCAACTCGCACGTGGAATGCTGCAGGCCAGCCACCGGAACCTTCACGACCACCAGTTGACTAGCCAGCTCACCGTGAACTCATCATGACAATGGAGATCGAACCTTATAGAGAGCTTTAGACGTGCTCCTCATTCAGTACTATAAAGAGGACGAGAAGGCTCAAAACATTGACCTGTAACTGGCCCGACCAGCGAGTAAGTTTCTCTATTGGACTGCCTCTATCACCCAAAATACAATAGTCCAAACCTCAAGACGGTCCTGACATGAGCTCGCCCATCTACTTACCGTGAGCTATGCCATACTTTCGCCTCGGAAGCGATGGTTCTATGTTTCCTCTAGCCTCAGGCGTCTAGGTGAAGTATGAGACATCTTCCCGCAATTCCACCTCTCAATTTCAATTGTAATCTCAACAATCCCCATCCACATGCGAGTCTTTCTCCTCCACGTTCCACAAATTAAAGGAAACAATTCTTTTTTTGGGAATAAATCACCTAATCATGCGCACCCAGCATCATTTATACTGTCCTCGAAGTCCTGATACCGAAAGCGTGCAAGCATGTTAGCCATTTGAAAGTCTAGACCTCCTGAGAATGGGCTGGCAGTGAGACAGACACTACCGCGCTGAACAGGCATTATATGCATGGCTTTCGGCCAGACCCTTAATTTTTAGCATTCTGTGTCAAGTGTTGTCCGTGCATTACACTAGATTTGATGGTGAAATGGGCAGAGTCGGCAGACTGCAGGCAGGCTGGATGGAGTGACTCTGATACTGTGAACATGAGAGCGAGTGTGCATACTTCATGCTTGTTTACGCCCTTTGCCTAGTCTCTCATGAGACAAATATGTGCGAAAGTGTCGAGCATGCATGCATGCATCAAATATTCTGTCTTTTCAGTGACTGAAACGCCGGAGGCGACAAGATCACTTCTTGATAGGTGGCTATAGAGCTCCCTCCATTGCGGAATAAGACATCTGTATAGCTCAGATAAGACTCAGTGGTCAGAGATCAAGAACTAGCGGTCATCATGAGATTAGACAAACGGGTTTATCTCAGAGCAAGGCTATGGTGTGGTCCTTGTAAGGAGACTGAATAAGATATTGACACGATGACGGGAAAAGGGAGGAAAGGACCAGACATAGGAACGTGTAGAAGGAATAAGTCTGCGATGTACATAGAGGCAGTCTACTCTACTGCCGTAGAGCTTGGTAAAGCTTGGTAGAGGTACGTAGATGCAGATGCGCTAGCTACCAAGAAATTTTCGGCGACGGTGGCGCGTGTCAACAGTTGGCAGCTCAAGGATTTATGGTGAAGCGGTGCCCATGTCCAATCTTGCTTTCATACTAATGTTAGCTTTTGAAAACGGAACCAAGTTACATCTATAGATATACCTATTAAGGTGCCATATACGATTTCAAAAAGATGCCGCGCTCTGAGGACAGAAAGCAAGGACCAAAGAGACTACTCCTTAGCAACCCGTTAAGTGGAGGGCCATAGCTTGGTTACCTATATTTTCAATTGCTCCTAAGCTATTTCTGATCTTTCCCTACTCCTCGACACCTCTTACCTTACTCTCCACCTTCATTCATCTCAACCTCTTCGTTCTCAGAACAGGGGATCGAGGTCACTGGTTTTCGCTTCTCAGAGTAAACAAGCCCGATATCGGCCATTTCCCTCCCACAGCCCCTCACACACCAAAAAACACCTCAGCCTGATCCTGTAAACCCACAACCTTTTATTACAGCATGAAGCTACTAAAAAAAAAAAAAAAAAAAAAAGAAGACAAACAAGTCATTGCTTTGCAACTGCCGTGAATCGAACACGAACCTCCACCTTGCTTGACATTATGTCTGGAAGGGTGGAATCCTAACCATTGGACCACAGAAGCTTTGAAACAACAATCTTTGCTGCTTGGATATTGAAGTGTTCCTTATTCGGAATTATATTAGAATCAGTATTATGCCGGACTTTCCGTGTCAGTTTTAGCCTTCCCGAGTTTGCCGTGCGGCAAGGCTCTAGATCTTTCGGCTCTGCTTCTACTATTAGACTAGACGTAGACAGGACAGTATTCCTCTTAGTCGAATGCTGATTTAGGACGTGTCTTGAACCAGTTATTGATATGGAAGTAGAATGGATCATCTACTTTGGTTTACCAGTAAATCTCAGATGCTGCAAGCAAACAAATCAAGCTAGATGGTCACAAGTTCTGGCATGCGTTTGGTACTTGGTTATATCTGTTTGGTTTTATCTATTTGAAAGGCCGCGATGCAGGGTATGAGCGTAGAATCTTCGGTAATCTTACCAATGCTTTATCTGCCACTCCTTTGTCTGGCGTGCCTGTCCTTGCAAGATCGTGTGGCAGGCTTTCACTCCACTTACCAAAGTTCCAACAGTATGGCGCATCTAGAACATTTGCCTCAGCTGCTCAATGGCTAGCTTTCGCTCCCTCCATGTCTTGGAGAGCATTGCCTTGAGCACTCGATCAGTTTTCAAGTATGCTCAATCCCATTCCTCATCGTCACTCTCTGCCTTCTTCTGTGCCTTTACTCCCCACTTCACACTTGCCTCTCCCACAGCCTTTGCTCTTTGCAAAACTCCAGCTGCCAGTAACCTAGTTTCAAGATCCTTGGTTGTGAAAGTATCCTCGGTATAACCCAATCCCTCGAATCCAACAATTCGATCAACACTGACTCCGTTCGCGAACGCCAACACGCAAGGTAGCACCTGGATCTTCAACTTGACGACCAAGAATGGCGCATTATCGACCTTCATCTTCAGGAATCGAGTATCCGTGTGCTTCGCTGCGAGAGCCTGCCCCCGTCAGCTCAGTCCATTCCCACGGAAGAGGGCTCCTACCTCTAAATGACCATCCATAACCCCGCATCTGGCGAAGTCATCCTTTGCAAAGTGTACCACAGCAAACTTGACAGAAGTTGTCAATTCCATCAATGCCTTCTCCTCCTTGATCTCCGTATAATTCCCAAAGCCATCGCTCTTCTGCGCCTTTGCGCGCGAGAACTCTGAATGCAATTGTTGGATTCGTTGTTCGCGGAAGGCGTCTAGAGCTGGAGAGTCTTCGAGGGATGCAATGAGGGCATCTTCGTCATCAGAAGCACTGCCTGCATCAAGAATGGCTGCTACTTGAGCATCTAATTTTGCCATGTTGCGGGGTTTTGAAGTTCTTGCGGCTGATTGAGACGCGCTGAAAACCACTTCAGATTTCGCGATGCGCCTGGATGCACGCGTGGCCCTAGGCTCAATTGAGAGGCGTGTAGATTTTGACAGTGCAGGCCCTAACACCTCGTATTACTGGAAGCACCCGGAATATTCTCTTTCGAATCTACTTGTATCTAAACTGCATCTTTCTGTTCTTACGAATCCTTACCAATTTGGACCCCTTTTTTTGTGAGATTGCCACGACGCCTCTAGAATCTTAAATTCGCCTTGTGCACAATCCCTGCAATCCGGGTCTAAAATTAACGACCGCTAAGGGTTTTGGAAGGGAGAGGCCAGGTACTTTGTTGAATTCTCCCTGACAATCTTCAACTCTTTACCTAAGGACGTCGACCAGCTATACAGCCACTTCCATCAGTCGCAGATAATTCGATCGATGCTGCGATAATAACGAACTGTACTAGAGCGAAACCCTAAGCGTTCAACCGACAGGCCAGCTTCCCCCTTTCGTCATCGCGAAGAAGCCCCCTTGACCATCTCCCTTCAACACCACTTGAACCACCGCAGCCATGGATAACAAGAAGAACGAAGATTATGCCATCAATATGCCAGAGAGAGATTTCAATGGGCGGAATTCTCCTTCTGCGAGGGATCCCTTCATCATCCCGACCAGATCCCCGAGGAATCCTCCTGCGGCTCCCCTATCCAACATCACGAACAGCCCCCCTCTCTCGATTCTGGCATACTGTCTAGCTTCGATATCGATGACAGTGACAAACAAGTACTGTGTGTCAGGAGCCAACTGGAACTTGAACTTCTTCTACCTTGCGATCCAGGTAGGTCCGCCGGCAGAAGCTCTGGGGGCGTGGCTAATGAGTACAGTCCCTGGTCTGCATTACTGCTATCATTCTCTGCAAGCAAGCCGGCTTGATCACAACTCTTGCGCCTTTCGATTCCAAGAAGGCAAAGACATGTAAGAAAGCTTTTCAGGGGCTGCTGGACAAATGCTAACATGCACAGGGTTCCCCATCTCCCTTCTCCTCGTCGGTATGATCTATACCAGCACCAAAGCGCTCCAATTCCTCTCAGTCCCCGTCTACACAATCTTCAAGAACTTGGCCATCATTGTTACTGCATACGGAGAAGTCTTGTGGTTCGGAGGAAGCGTTACAGCATCTGCTCTTTTCGCATTCGGGCTTATGGTTCTCAGCTCCGTAGTTGCTGCTTGGGCTGATATTCAACATGCGCTTTATGGAAGTGCTGAGATCCAGAGTGCAGAGGCTGCCTTAGCCATTTCGACCTTGAATGCTGGTTACGCGTGGATGGGAATGAACGTTTTCTGCACTTCGGCCTACGTTCTGTCTATGCGCAAGGTTATTAAGAAGATGAACTTCAAGGATTGGGACAGTAAGTTTTTTTTCTCCCTTTCTTTTGGAAGTCTGCTGATTATCGCCTAGCCATGTTCTATAACAACCTCCTCACCATCCCAGTCCTCTTTATCTGCTCATTCCTCTTCGAGAACTGGTCCAGCGCAAACCTCGAGAAGAACTTCCCTGTTGAGTCCCGAAGAAGCCTTATGGTCGGAATGGTCTACTCTGGTCTCGCAACCATCTTCATCTCCTACTGCTCAGCTTGGTGTATCCGTGTCACCTCCTCCACTACTTACTCCATGGTTGGAGCTCTTAACAAGCTGCCCATTGCAGTCAGCGGTCTTATCTTTTTCGCTGCACCAGTCACCTTCGGAAGTGTTTCAGCTATCATTATCGGATTCGTCAGTGGAATCGTCTACACCTGGGCCAAGGTCAGACAAACTCAAATGAGCAAGATGTCGCTCCCATCCTCAAACCAGCAAGTCATGAGCGCCAGCTCACAAAGTGACCGAGATGCCTCCAAGTAGATCGTTTCAATAGGCAGCTTCGCTCTTCTCGACACTCGCCTTCGAGTTTGTTTGAGACTTCAGACCAATCTTCAAGCCACGTCTCAAGTCTCTCAGCTGCTTGATGGATTGAAGATCTTTACTTGTGTATTATAGCCTTTTTCAGCTTATGTTGTTTTAGACGGGGTGGCAAAGGATCATACAAATGGTTTGGGTCAGGCGTGAGTTCAGCATTCGGGTGCATGCATCTGATGCGACGACGTCTATGTTCTTCTTTGTTCTCCTTGGGTTTCGTTGAAGTTTCGAATCGACGGCGTAAGATATTGTAGGGATTACAGAAAAATATACAATACGAATTAATGGAAATCTAGACTTCTTATTTCTGTTTCTTACCAGTTGTTATCCTATTCTATTCCTCTCTCCTCTTCCCTCAAATCGTCTTTTTCTCTAAGGCTACAGCTTGCTCTCCTTTCCACCTTTGATAACCTTCGTCAAACTCCCTTTCGCAATCACTTTCCCGTCACACCTCACCTCACCCTCACAGAACGCAGTCCTCTTTCCCCTCCTCACCACCCTCCCCTCAACCTCATACACCTTTCCCAGTCCAGGCACAGCATCCAATATCTGGAACGAGCTTGCTATCGTGACTGCTGTTTGGCCCTCAGATAGCGTCGGGATGAGGGCTCCATAGCCTGCTGCATCGATCATGAGGCTGGCGATACCGCCGTGGAGGGTCTGCGAAGGCGTGAGGTGGATGTGCTCGCTTTTGAATGTGTGGAGGGCTGTTGAATTTGGCAAGAGGGTTTGTGATATCAATTTGAGGCCTAGTACGGTGTGGATTCGAACCGAGACTGCGCTTTGGGTGAGAGCTTGGGTCCAGGCGAGGTCTGCTGAGGAGGGGGGCATTTTGATTCTTGGTTTGTGGAGATTTGGTAGAGATTGCTTGAATGAGTTCGTAAGAGTTAATTGAATATTTGGGTTCACTCGAGAGGACCGACTATTTGGGAAAGACATTAATTAATCAATTGAGAAACAAGACTATCTATAATGAGTGTATCAATCGAGAAAGTATATCGGCGATGTTGTTTACTGATCGCTTCCGAGGATGCACAAGGCTGGCCCTTGGCAAATGACGTCCTTCAGCCTCGAGCCGCGTCTGTTCTTCGAAAAATATTCGCGATAAGTCAAAGTACTCAACCCACATAAGATAATTGAGCTGGTCTCAATCCACAAATTTGCTAGACATAGAGATCTGGCACTCGCAATACCGTACCTAAAGCACAAAGATGGCTGCCGATGCCCCAAAAATGGAGTCCTCGTACGTATACTCTCCCTCAGTAACAGCAATTCTGACCCCTCCAGCCTCTCCTTCACACAAGGCCTCCTCCTTGGCCAGCTCTCCGTCGTAATCCTCCTCGGAGCATTCATCAAATTCTTCATATTCGGCGACCCTCCTTCCCCCGACATCACGGCCGCTCTTCGCGCAACAGAGCGACGGTCCCGTACCCTCGCGCACAAACGCTCCCTCCTCTCCCTCCGCACATCTTCTCGTCCCTCCGCCCCCTCCACCCACCACCAAACACTCAACAAAAAACGATCCAGCGTTTTGCGCAATCCGCCGCCTCTGACCACAAACACTATACTCAGCAAGACATACTACAATGTGGATTCGCACCAGCCAGAAAGTCTGGACTGGTTCAATGTGCTGATTGCACAGACGATAGCGCAGTTTAGAAGCGATGCGCAGCACGACGATGCGATCCTCACATCCCTCACGAAAGCTCTGAATGGAACATCACGGCCGGATTTTCTCGACGAGATTAAAGTCACGGAGTTGAGTCTCGGCGAAGACTTCCCCATCTTCAGCAATTGTAGGGTGATACCTGTGGACGAAGATGGGTTGAGCTTAGGCGCTCCTACTAGGGGCGAGGCGGCGGGACGCGAACATGGGAGGCTACAAGCACGTATGGATGTTGATTTGAGCGATTTCATCACATTGGCTGTAGAGACGAAGTTACTGCTTAACTATCCCAAGCCGCTGGTTGCGGTGCTGCCTGTGGCGCTGGCGGTTAGTGTGGTGCGATTCAGTGGTACGCTGTCTATCTCGTTCATCCCGGGGAGTGCGAATAATGCTACGATGCTGGCTTTCAGTTTCCTCGATGATTATAGACTTGACTTCTCGGTCAGGAGTCTGGTGGGTAGTCGGAGTCGGTTGCAGGATGTGCCGAAGATTGCGTCGCTGGTGGAGGCGAGGCTGCATACTTGGTTTGATGAGAGGGCTGTTGAGCCACGGTTCCAGCAGATCGAGTTGCCGAGTATGTGGCCTAGGAAGAAGAATACGAGGGGTGGGGAGGAGGTAGGGAGTGGCAGTGAGCCGGCAAGTATGAGTCGTGCGAAGGGGAAGGAGATTGAGAGGGATCTGAGAGAAGAGGCGAGGAGAGAGGTTGAGGCTGAAGCGAGGGCTAGAGGGGAGGCTGATGGGATAGAGCAGGAGGGGTTAAGGTGGAGAAGAAGAGCGAGAGGCGAGGGGGAATATGCTATGCCTGGGAGTATGCCGGGCTTGAATATGACTTGAGATTCTGCTCAAATGCACTGGGCGGTGTCTTGCTCAATGATTCGCGTGACGTCTATCTCAGTGAAATTTTGCGGAAGCGCAAAATCTTATGAACTGAGGATCAAGAAGCACGTTCGCGAACATGGTTGCTGTTAGGTTGCGAGGAGTCAGCTTACCAAGCAGGAGACTATGCCCCGCACAAGACTGAACAACATACCAGCACATCTGTTATCTGATTTTTCCTTCTCAGAGAGACCTGACAGCGAAGCAGGATGCAAGATCTAGTTGAACGAAGGAAGAGACTAAATCGTGATCGCCAGAGGGCTTGGCGTGAGTACCGTACTCTGTTCCTGTCATTTTTTGGCTTTTGAAACGCTTGCTTATGAGTAGCTAGGCAACAGGAAGAGGGCAGCTCGTGAAGCAGAGACAGGGACTGTTCGTACTGAACCAATTTGGCAAGGCCATGGCAAGCTGCTTGTAACTCCCGACCAAAATGAAATGGGGACACCAGAGAGTGGCTCTTCGACAGCGAAGTCGCCTGGAAGTAACCCCCGAGAGTCTTCCAGATGTCAGATTATGATTCATGAGAGCTCAATGCTGGTCGGGAAGACTGAGACAAGGAGGGGCAGTCTCATTTCACCACTATTGCCATATACGACGGACGCAAATTCTGACCTTCCTATATTGACAATCATATTTCCGCTCTCGCAGGATCATCACCTCATCACATTAGTCCAGTATAACGTCGTCCGCGCCATGATACTAAACATGTCCATTTTATCACTCCTATATTGCCTTCCCGACAAATGTAGTCGAGCCTTCGGTATCTCTGCCACTGATACCACCTCAGCAGAAAACATTTCCAATGACCTTCAACCTACTCTTCTTCAGCAATCCACACCTCACCCGTTCTGGATCAGCGCTATCCCATTCCCGACAATGCGAGACAACCTGATCCTCTTGGCTGGGACGTATGACAGCGATGACCTGTGTTATGATCTTGGCCAGGCTTTGTACGAAGGCTTCGATGATGTGGATCGGCGTGGATTCGTCGTGTGGGGAGATCCATGGTTGATGTCCGGATGGGAGGTTACGGAGGGGTTTGTGGGTAAGTGGGGGTTTCTACTTAAGGGTTGTCCTGACGTGGTAGAGGCGGCAAATCGTTGGAGGGAGGTACGTGGAGAAGAACGACTGGTTGTGGAGACGTGAGAAAGTCATGGCATCTGCTGGCGAAATCAGCTCGAGAGCAGCAGCGTGCTACATTTCCATCTGCATATGCTAGTACGACAAAGGGGCGTCCGGTAGCCCTTGCGATTGGCATAAGAATCTTCAAACTACTAGTATGTCAACCACATACACTTTCCATCCCACCCACCTTGACAAATAGCCTTCTCGAAGATCCAATTCCCAACATCTCTACGACTAACAGTATACCCGATCACAGGACCAGGCTCCTCGAGACGCCCCTCGACTCCCTCAACGCCCCATTCCCAACCTACCCGGAGCCTGTCGTCTCCTTTCGCTATTCCATTCGTCAAGAATGGTGGCCGCATAATGACAAAATCCCGCACGTGCGCTCCCCTGTCCCTGAAAGCCAACTCTTCCACACGCTTCTTGTCTGCCAGAGGGCCGCCGACTAGGTAGTGGTATTGCAGATAGATGGGCAACGGAATGCCTCGCTTCCATCCACAACCCGCAGTAGTGATAAGGATGAGAAGTGGCTTCTGGCCAGTACTGTTTTCGAAGATGGCTGGTTGCGTCTCAGATGGCGATGCGAGGTCATCGAGAGCGGTGAACATGGCATTGACTGCGGACTCACAGATCGCGGGATCAGTAAGAGGAAAGGGTCGTTTGATACTCCATTGGAAGGTCGGGTATGCACCGACGCCGCTGACGATGATGTCTACGAGAAGCGTCTGATCAACCGGGTTGATGAGGACATTGCGGACATCGGCTGGGTTTTTCACATTGCCCTTATGGATGGTAAGATATCGTTTGATGGTGTCCAAGGGAATTCCGTGCTCGGTGTTTAGGAGATTGAGCAGTTTGTCAGGTGTTCGTGCAACTGTCGGTCGGAATTATGAGCCAAGTCATTGCAAACATGTCTAAATGGAAATTTGGGAAGAACGTACGAGCTGTGCAATAATGTCCTGATTTCAATGCACACGCCAGAGTGGTGGCTACGCATCCTCCTGTGGCACCAAAACAAGCGATAGTTAGCTTGGTAGAAGACATGGTGTGCTCGACAAGCTTTCTTTTCAGAACTGGTGAAACCAAGCTTCGTGTTACTTTTTCGAACAGAGACATGAGCCCATTCTTATAGGTTTCCTTGCCAAGCCTTCGTGAACTCAATGTCCCTTGGACTACTCGCAACTTTGTGGTTCTCTGTTCTCCCCCATGAGCAGTGCGGGAAAGCATACTTGCTTGCAGCGTTACGCTCTAACCGCATTCAGCTGTGTTGCTCACCTTCCTGGGATATATCCCTTGGAGCTTAATAAACGATTTAACGCGCGGAGCAATAATTGTACCGAAGATACGCACGAATATCTGTAATATTAGACGCCCATAGTATGATAGAAGGTGCGTGAGCGCGATTGGCCTGCTCGCTGTGATGAAGTCGCATTGGCGAGAGGGTTGCCGGAAGCTCAGCTGACATGTCTCTTCTTACAAGATGTCGCTTTGACACAATGATGTACAAGTACCAGAGAGTTAAAGCACAACAAGATATAACGACAAGATTATTAGAGTGTAGAAAGCAACCATTTCCTGAGTGGGAGAGGTACCGGAATGGGGGATTGCTCGCTTAGACACGCCAACCCCCAAGTTCCACAACAAAACGAAAATACCATCATGTTTTGCTAGAGAGATGAGATGCATATGTCCGGACGTTCCTGAGCTTGACGTTGTCCGGTGTTTTGTCAGATTCGGTGAGTATGCAGGTTTCGATAGATTTTACTGAAAAGTCCTGAAACTGCTGAAAGCAGTCGACAAGCAAGATTCCTTGTTTTGTGAAAGACCCGTACGCGGCAGTTGCTTACTTCCTAGATTCATTACTGTAGATTATGAAAGTGGATTGCATTTCGTACCAAACCATGGATTGTTCTTGAAAACGTGCATTGCTTCATTGCTCCGACCTCTCGACTGAGCTCACGTGACATTGAGTTCTGACCGCACCTCTGTACACTACTTGATGATGGATCTGAGAGTGCTCTCAGCAATATCACAGGAATGCTTTCTAACGGTGGCTATACTGCCGAACCGTATTTCCCAGCAAAGTGTTGTCAGCGGAATACGCTCCCGATCTTCGCTGAGGTCGGCGCGCTCACAGCCGAAGGATTTCATCCAATGGCCGAAGCATGGGGTCAGTCGCGTAATCTTCCGGCATGTCGCTTATCGGTATCTGTGTAAACACAACGAATTTCCAACTGAGATTTTGTGGTAGAATCGCCCTCAAATATCACTTGTAGCAACCTGCTCCATTACTGCATAAAAACTGTGAGAGTGTTCCGCCAGCAACGAACCGACTCCTACCCACAGTTCACCGAGGGTTAACGAAATGTCATCCTCTACGTTATTCAGTCCGCTTACAATTGCCAATGGCAAGATTATCCTCAAGCACCGCGTGGTAATGGCTCCTATGACCCGTAACCGTGGTATCCCTCTATCGGAAGACCCTAGCAATCGGATTTGGGTACCTGATCAGATGGTAGCTCAGTATTACAGCCAGCGAACGTCATTGGGTGGACTACTCATAACGGAGGGCATTCCACCGTCTCTGGAAGCTAGCGGTATGCCTGGCGTTCCCGGTCTGTTCCATAAGTCTCAATATGAAGGTTGGAGGAAGGTTGTCCAGGGAGTGCACGCCAAAGGGGGCTTCATCTATGCGCAACTGTGGCACGCAGGACGAGCGACAATCCCGCAGATGACTGGGTGCCCGATCGTCAGTGCGAGCGCAACCACGTGGGAGACGGACGAGACTTTTCCTTTCAGAACTTCGGAGACGAAGGAGAAAATCAGGTACAAGGACTTTCCGCCTGTTGCAATGACCGAGGAGAATATTTCAAACACGACACAAGATTTTGTAAACGCTGCAAAGGCGGCGATGGCCGTTGGGTTTGATGGTGTTGAGATCAATGGGGGTAATGGCAACCGTAAGTGGAGAATCTGAATTTCGCAAAGATCGCATACTCATCGGCCACAGTACTAGATCAATTCCTCCACTCGAACATAAACACGCGCGAGGACTCTTACGGTGGCTCGCCCCAAGCCCGGTGCAAGTTTCCCCTAGACCTCGTAGCTGCAATCGCGACGGTGGTTGGTCCTTCAAAGGTTGCTATGCGCCTTGAGCCGACAGGACTATACAATGGAACATATGGCAGTGAACGAGTGGAAACATGGTCGTATCTCTGCGAGCAGCTTGCTTCGACCTATCAAGACGAGAATAAGCTCTCGTATGTACACTTTATTGAGCCAAGGTTCGACCGCATCACCGAACAAGGGGATGCGTTTCACAAGAGCTGGAATTTGCCTACGGTCTCCAACGAACCATTTCGAGACATCATCAAACGAGCCGAGATACCATGCATCAGCTGTGGGGGTTGGGATGCGACAAATGTTACGGATGCTGCGGCGAAATGGGATCTGGCAGCCTTTGCGAAATGGTTTGTGAGCAATCCTGACCTCCCAGACAGGCTGAGGCTAGGGTACCCATTGCAGAAATACGACAGAAGTCGGTTTTATGGAAGCTGGGACGGAATTAGAGAGAACGGCTTTGTGGATTATCTGACCTGGGAGGAAGAAGAGAATAAAAGGAGGCAGGAAACGCTTGCAACATAAGGCTGGGATTGGCGGATAAATATAGAACTAGAGTACAGAAATTAAACACTGTGTTGAACCGGCACGATAAAGTTCGGCCTATTGATTTGCATGATGTAGCAAAGAAAGAAGTTGATCAGCAGTCGCTCGATGCGAAGATCGTTTCGGCAACTGAGCATTTCCAAGTATCACTTTCTTTTTTTCCCATAGGGGTCAGAATGAAATTTGTTCCCATACCTTCTGGCATTATAAACTTGTATCGAGGAAACAAATTCAGAAGGATTGAGTTCAACTGAATCTACTGAAACGTCTAAGTCTACACTATAATCTCGAATAAAGCACCACACAGGTATCCACGGCCCTATTTCTCGCCATAAAGCATGGTAGTCTAGCTCAGAACCTCAAACCTTCGTATCAGGAGAGACCTGGCTTTCCGAAAGATTTGGCTGTGCCTTGTCAGGTGTTTCACTGCCAGTATCAACATCATGACTATTTTCTAACCCCTCAAGAACCTCGATGGCATCGAAAGGCTCATCAACACCAAGACCTAGTGGTGGGAATATGGTGTTGACTGCCATGTAAAGGATCGTGCCCAGACCGATGCCTACGAGATATGTGATTTGGTAGATTTTGACGGCTGGAGAATCCATTTTGTTCATCAAAGCCATGACAAGACCAGCTAGGTTGTATGAATTAGCTCCAAATGCTTGCGAAGGATCAGATGTACATACGGAGTGATGGAGTGACAGTGATGATGTAAGTGAACCAAGCACGGAGGTTAATCCCGTGCCAGAACCAGTAGATATGTGCTGGGCCTCCCTTGTACAGATCGGGGATCTTCCACATTCTCTTTCGGATCACCCAGTAGTCAAGGACTAAGATGGAAGTTACCGCGGAAGCGAATACTAGTACCTGATTAGCAGATGTCTGTTAGGGCGAGAGAATTGACTTACCAGAGAAGCTGGAAATAACGGACAGGAAGATAGTGGCCTGAGTAAAGAATCTCCACGGTTGAACAATTATGCCAAAGATGCAAAGCAGGATAGCTCCTCTCTGGGTAGAGATATATCGTGGAAAGATACCAGCAAGGTCCATGCCAGCTCCAACGTTGTTCTGGGTGACGTTGACGAAGACTTGGTGGGACCAAATGGCAAGGCCAGCAAAGAATGTCGCTGCTCGAGCACCTGCACTATAGGTCTCGTCCTGAGCAAACTGAAGGATGACTAAAGGTTGCCACATGGAAGTGCCATAATGAGCGCGTGTGGCACTTGCAGTGATAACACCAAGCAATGCACACAGGGTGATGACGATAGGTAGGGCTGTCGATGAACCGATAACGCTGGAGTTCTTCTTTTTAGAGAACCGCGTCCAGTCAGAAAATCGATCTGCAGCACCTCCATACGTTCCGCAGATACTGCTGATGCACTGCACGAACCTGAAACCACGATTTGCTGCCGATAGGGGAATGGATGGAGACACGAGATTTCCTGCTGAGCCGCCGTTTGTATGCACAGCCCATGCCATGATGCCAAAGACTGTGCCCACAGTTCCGATGAAGGCAGGCCACATGAACTTCTCCAGCTTATGTGGTTTGATCCAAATGATGATTGGTAGGTATAGGATGATGTAAAGGAAGAATCCGAGGAGTCCTACTGAAGTCGTTCCTGAACTGGATTCGAGTCAGTTTATATCCAGCATAGGTCCAGTTCAACGCCTCTTACCTTTCCGGAAGAGTGTTCTTGAGATTTCTGTATGAAGGGCTCATAGCACCGAGCATCAGGTTTATCGCTTGCCCTAGTACTATTAGCATCAAAACTCATAGGGAAGCAGAGAGTGACGAACCTCCGTATACCGCTTGAAGACCGAACTAAATCATGTCAGTGAATATCTCCACAACAGCTCGGTGGTACTCACGAAGACGACATTCGACAAGAGCTGAAAGAACAGCGGCAGATACATGCCACGAAGGCCAAAAGAAACGCGAGCCATCATAGTCTATACAGATCAGTATAGGTACCGCCTTCTCAACCGAGCTTCGAACTTACGTAGCCAAGATTCTTCTCCGCACCTGGTCGACCACAGAGGAAAGCGATCGCACTGGATATCACAGTTCCAATGAGAATTGCACCACATGCTTCACCAGCGGTCAAACCGACGGCGATATAGGAGCTTCCGATGGCAAATGTCGATAGTCCAGCACCGCATGTGACCCAGTAGAGAATGTAGGCACCGATGCCATATGTTCTCTCTGAAGGGACAATGGGATACAAGTCGTGGTTCCCCCACTTGGTCGTCCCCTTGTCCTGGTAGATATCTTCTCTGGCAGGCAATTCAGCCCATTTGAGGAATTTCGACATTCTGAGCTGGAGACAAGAAGTTGACGATGATGGAAAAAAAAGCCGTCCTTGTTTTCCTCTAGAATGAAATTTTGCTGACTTCAGGATGCCAGTTCTGATTTTGAATGATATATTTGCGACACTTGCCTCATTATATGCATCTCACTATTGTGCTCCTTATCAGCTTATCAAAACAATGTGCATCGAGGTGGCCCAGTTGATAATCTAGATTGAGACTAGAGCTCTCTGAGAATGCCTAGAAAGCCACGCAAGGGTTACTGATTGTGGTACTGAGAGGAAATATCCCCTTCCACGAAACAGTGTTGACGAGGGCNGGCATACGAATCCATGCGTGTTGCACATGTTTGAGGAGGATGGCGGCAGCGACTGTCCCGACCGCGAGAATGTCGGTAGACTAAGCCGCTGCATGCATGCCAGTGCTTGGTAACGAAATCTGAATGGTATGCGTGGCTACCGAGAAAGTGGTCAGAATCGCGACCCAGTCCTCCAGTCCAAGGCTCGAGTGCAAATTGAGAAACAGATAAGAAGAGTGGGATGCTCTGGGCAGGTGATATGTGGAACCGTAAGTGGAGACATGCAACAATTTGCCGATGATTCCTATCTAGTGGTTTTTTCCTCTTGGGTTTTTGTGATTAATGTCTGTGCTTTAAGTCTGCCACGAGACTCTCGATTCAAGGTTGAGTTTGCTTTTCCGCTGTGGCGATCTAAGAGCAATTCGCTTCCTCCATCTCATGGTTCACCAACAATCTATAGCAGGATTATGGTCAACCCTTCCAAGGCCAAGCGCTGAAGCGGCGAAGCACCCGATGCCTATCTGACCAAATGTGTATATTGCATTCCATTTGAGATCATGCGTCTGTGTAAATACTTTGAAATATTTTTCAACGACAATTCAACCACCATACCAGGAGTTCCGAACGTGATTTTCCCATAGCATATCATTTTGACTGAACATCTGAGATTCGCTTCCCAGAGAATCTGGAACCGTCTTGCCACCACCAAGCTCATTCAAGTACATGTCGTCCCAGAAATTGTATGTCTCACCCGTCATATCGGACATCATTTGCTCCAAATCCTCAGGCATGCTCTCGAACGTGTTATCCACCTGTAGGCTCTGCAAGGACGTCTGAAAGTCGTCTTTCATCGAAATGACTGCTGTTCCTGGGGTATGTTTGCCTTCTGAGATGGCGTCTAACACTGACTTCTTCACACCCTCGAACAAGTCACGGTATTTCCGACTCGCCGGCCAGCGCTCGGTCATCACGTACAGAATGATACTGCAGTCTGTAAGGGCGCCGACGCTTTTGAATGCATGGCTATTCGAGGAGTCGTGCCACATGCAATAAACCAGTGTGAGTCCTTGAATGGTCAGCCTTGCGCATCTCATGATGATGTTTACCTACCTGCAAGGAATACTGTCTGCAGTGATACAGAGGAAAATACAAGTGGTATGTGGTAGTGGATTCTTTTGTAGACTTCGCAGACACCTCTGCAGGATTCGGCGCAGAGCTCTAGATACCTTTTGTTGATCTCTTTCTCGTACAGTCGCGGTTGAAGAAGTACCCGAACGGCTTTGTAGTATGATGCCATCTAATTAAGAAGTGATTAGTTCCAGTGTACGAGTCGAGCCAGAAATGGAATCTTCCATAGATGTCTTCTACATACATAAGAATCATAGCGGCGATACTCGTCTCCCTTGAAACTCTGTCTGTCGGTCGAGTCCCACTGCTTACTCTGTGACGGAATAGCATCTTTCCAAGCGTTCAGCCTTTGCAGGAAAGTGTCGGTTGACTTGTAAATTGCTGGCAACGATCTGGCACTGTCTACCCGGTATATTTTGTGCTGGATTTCAGACTCAAGAATCTTAAGTCGCAGAAGGTGAATGAAACATGACATTGTTGTTTGTGGTTGTGCGGGTCGTGTTCGATCTTGGCTGGCGGCTTTTCGGAGAACTTCCACGTCTTGAATGGCTTCATCAACATCAAATGGGAGCTGCAAGGTGTCAATAGTGTGGTGCGTGTTATTAATATAGTCTGCTTCCCTACCTCTGCATCAATATCATGATCTGAAATGGAAGGGGGCCTTCCCATCACAATTGAGAGCTCTCTATCCCATGAGTAGCATGACCAAAACAATCTCTTGTTCAGTTCGGACTGAAGCGATATCTCTAGAGTTCTGCGCTTCCTATGAAGACCGAGTTCGATGCTCATCTTCATGGCTAGTCCAAAGAAAGTCCTGTACAATGAGTGAGTGCGGGGGAGAAGGCATGGCGAGAGGGTGCTTGTACCATGCTCCAGGATCTCTTGGTATGCGCAAACAATACTGTCCCAGTAGGAGTAGATATGTGAGAGACCGCGTATCTCCCAGCTTGAGAATGAACTCTCGATTATCGAGAGCCATATCATAGCGTGCTTGGGAGTCAAATGAAGCACTGGAATCTCCAGTCTGAATGAGAACTGGATGTCAGCGCTCACTCCTGAATGAGATGTGACTTTGCCATACCTTTTCCAAAAAATGCGCACCCATTCCATAGATCAAACTCAGGATGCTCTCCTCGTACGGATCCTTAAGATTTGAACGTCTATTATGAAGATCGATTACATCGTACGAGTACATGATTGGAAAGTTGGAATACATGTGATTTAGATAAGCTGCAACCATCTAAACATTGGTCATGTCAGCTCGAGAGGTAGGATAGTCGCAATAAATGGTAAAATTTTTGACTAGCTAAGGCCGGGTCGACAAAGTGAAAAGTCTCTTACCTTGTCTGCCATTACATTGTCGATCTGGAAAAGATGAAACAGACTCCTCCCTGGTGGAGAGCTGATCTCACTTGGTATAGAACTAGTTCTTCTGTTATTCTCGATGCTGCTTCCCATTTGAGGCATCACAATCTGGATTTTGCCAGCCAAAGCACTTTCTAGAGCTCTCCCCAGAGTGATTGTCGAGGCACCTCCAACATAAGAGCCGGCGACGTCTAAGGAAAGATCACGAACGGCGTTGAGGAGAGGCTGCATACCCTCCTGATCGGGATTGTCCGAATCTTCCGCATGCCAGTGGCCATGTGAAACTGTGTAATCGCCACCTTTCGTGAGCTGCATCTCCAACTCAGCCACGCGCTCCTCTAATGCTTTGATATAGAGTTTGGATTGCCCAGGTTTGGGATAAATAGGCATCACATAATGACAATCCAGCTTCATCTTCAGACATCTTGCACATGATGGCTGCTCTCCATTGCACTATACACTGTTAAATTGATTCGAGAGACAAGGACTCAGCCGGAAAGATTTTAAATAGAGGAGACTTACCCTCTGTTTTCTGTGTTTACATCGCTGACATGCCAGGGAGACTCTTGATCTTCTGGCCTGCTTTGACGACTGCATCGCACTTAGATGATCTTCATCTACACTTGAGACATTCAGAGGGCTGATGGGTTCTTCTTCTTCCATAATGCAAAAGAAATTCGATGTAAAGGAGGGAATGGGAGGGGTGATGGGAGGAATAAGCGCGCGCACGTTGATTAACGTTAGGTGAAGGTGTAGAGGCAAGACTCCGGTAGCTGTATGTCGAGAGATCCATCAAATTCTCAGTGACAGGTTGTATTGAGAATAAACTGAGATGTATTTGCATACATCGAGAAGTGAATGATGAGGTTGAACACAAAACAGTGTAGAATGGGGGAAGAGAGTGGATATGGGCCGTATGGCAGATAAGCCCAACATTCACGGGATGCTTATCAACGCCTTGACTCGCGACCAAGTGCCTGGAATGAGAGATCTGACTAGCTAGCTTCGCAAGTCGTATTCAGCTGAGTTCTTGATGATGATGTAGATGACTATGAAGGCGATTCGTGTTCCCCATATACATTGCCATCGACATGGGCTCATCGAGACCTAAAAATCGACCTCAACAGTTTCCAGCACAAATCCACACAGCGCACCCAAGATTTCGCATGCTCTACACTCGATGGAAATTTCGATAGAAACTTTTGGCTGCTGGGCGAAATGTTGACTGGACCGCTTCTCTACCACTTCACTTGGAGAGGTTAAGTGTGGCTGCAGCCGTTCCGAGTGGATAATCAGCCATGGAGCCGCCTTAGGAGATGATGTCTAGGCTCCAGTTTTGCCATCGTCCCATCCGTATTGGTACGAGTATACTCGATGTCCACTTCCATATACAAGTTGAAGTGATACTTCGGCACTCTTGCAGTGCGACTTGGATTCTGGGTCCCGATAGCATTCATTTCGGCAGCAGCTCCCGCTGTTGGGTGGAGGGTGGGGGAGGGGCGGGGCCAGTAAATTCTTACCCTGAGGATCATCGGCGTCGACCCCTCCGAAGTGCCGCGCTACATGGCATGGCAAGAAACATCAATCAGTATGAAATTCGTACCGCGTTGATCCGATTTCGTCTCATTGGCATTGAATTCCGGCCACTGCTTGCTCGTTTCTGTTAGCAATTCAGTTCTTATCTTCTAAGTGGGATGATGTTCATATATACCTTGAGGAGTGCTTGCTGAATTTACCTTTTCTTTGGAAGTGTACCTATCTATTCACAAAAGAATCTCTCGTTACTCACTTCAAGAACAACATCACACGTGATCAATATGGCTCCCAAAAAACAGCTTCGATTGAATTTCTTTGACATGGCTTGTAAGAGCGCACATATGGGTCTCGGAATGTGGAAGTAAGTGTCAATGTGCGCTTGAAGAAAATGGCTAATAAGCAAAAAGAGTTCCAGGAGACAATCAGCAGGAGAAAGACACCTTGGATTACTACATTTGGCTCGCAAAGCTGGCAGAGAAAGGGAAGATCAGTGGGATCTTCTTCGCCGATGTTTATGGGGTGGACGACACATTCCCGGGTCAAATGGAACACCAATTCATATCTGCTAGTAATTGCGCTCAATTTGATCCACTGGTACTCGTTTCCGCTATGGCATCTGTCTCGAAGTCTGTGTGCTTTGGTATCACAGGTAGCACATCCTATATCAATGTTCGGGCTTCCTTCAATATGCGAGAAGACGTCAACAGATTACTGACGATTGACAGCCTTTCTGTCTCGCTCGAACATACTCTACCCTTGATCATGTCACCAAGGGACGTATCGCGTGGAATGTTGTTACGTCCTACTCTACCTCGGGAGCAAAGGCAAATGGATTGGACAACATTACAGCCCACGATAAGAGATACGAGAAAGCACAGGAGTTCATGGAACTATGTTACTCGTGAGTTGATCCTCTTACCCTTCTTCTAACAAGATACACAAACTAAGATTCATAGATTATGGGAAGGATCATGGGAGGATGACGCAGTAGTGTTCAGCAAAGAAACTGGTGTCGCCTATGACCCCTCGAAAGTGCACCAGATTACATACACAGGAAACCACCACCGAACGACAGCTGTCAACGCATCGCACCCTTCTCCCCAAAGAACCCCTGTGATCTTCCAAGCAGGGCAATCTCCAGCCGGCAAAGCCTTCTCCGCGTTGAACGCGGAAGCAATTTTCGTTGGTGGTGGAAAGCCATCTGACACTGCACCATATGTCAAGCAAATCCGGGAAGCTGCTGCAGCGAACGGGAGAGATCCCAATCACATCAAAGTCTTTCCGCAAATCTGTCCGATCATTGGAAAGACTGTGGAGGAGGCAGAGGCAAAGTACAAGATGTACAAGGATGCTGTAGACTGGAGGGGAGGAATGGCCAAACTATCACAGTATCTGAACGTTGATCTGAGCTCCTATCCACTCGACGAGCCTTTCGATGTCAGTTCAATCGGGAAGTCCGAAAACGCAATCCATGCTCTCATCAATACTGTGAAAAGATACGAGCACGAGGGTATCACACCAAGAATGCTAGGCGAGAAGATGGCTTTCTGCGGTTTTGGTCCCATGCCCGTTGGGACACCAGAAATGGTAGCGGACGTGATGGAAGACTGGGTCAACAATGCAGACATTGACGGATTTAACGTTGCTTGTAAGCACTCCCTTCCCACTGTTGATCGTGACTGACCCATGTCCCAGACGTCTCAAATCCCGAATCTTACGAATCTTTTGTTGAGCTCCTTGTTCCAGTCCTTCAAAAGCGCGGCCTGATGTGGGATGATTATCCAGTACCAGGAGGGACATACAGAGAGAATTTGCTCGATACTCCAGGTCATTCGACTGTCCCCGACGGACATCCAGCTGCCAAATTCAGGTACGCAGCATTGAAGGAGAAGTATGGTGACGATAAGGGAGCCATTGTCATTGATCGACGAACCCCTCAGACGCCAGCTGCTGCTTCTGAAAAGATCGTCCCGGTCATCCAGGAGAAAGAAATGCCAGAGAAGGCGGCTGAAATCAAAGTATCTGCATGAGCATTGATTTGGGGTTTTTTACGATCATCTTCAAGAAAAACAAATTGTATACAGGACCACAAGCTAGTAGGATCCCAATGTATAGCTGATCTTCTGAAATCATAACGTGCCAGAAAAAAGGACAGGAACCAATTCTGCATCGAATGTTTTGAGCAAGTCAAAATTGTGGCTCGGACTCGTCTCCAACTTATCTTTCATACCATTGGCGTCGTGGAACTGTTAGAAAAGAGTGAAGGGATTTGCGTGACTTTCATCCCGAATCGTTTGACACTGTAGACTGACAAGGCTTCTTGCAAAGTGATACGTCAAGAAGTGTTCGGAGCGATTGGCGAAGAGTTGCAGATGATCCAAGCAGTGCTCATGAACCAAGCGCCTAGATCGCGATTCTCGTCGATATGGGCAAAGTCGAATTTGAGACTGTCAGGACGTAGTGATCCTATATAAAGAGTTGTTTGATGATGAGTTGACGAACTTTCCCGGAATTGACCGATAATTTAAGTTGTCTCCTCACAGCAAACCTCAATGTGATTGGAAATAATGATGCGAGCTATAACTCCTTGCTAATTAATTACATGAATAGACTTTTTGTTTCCCCCAGATCTTTTCCATGATCTCAATTCCCAAAATGTATCACCAAAAACGAATTTAATGCAGCGCTAGCCTACCCTCAAGAGATGCCATTGTACATCAACCTGAGGCGAAAGTCGATCTCGCTCGGATTTTAGCACCATAGAACCACAGTAGAATAGGAGCTGGACCACCAATAATGAATGCGAAGAAGCCCAGCATACTGTTACCCCATCCGAATCCAAGCCTCTGATACATTGCTGGGGCACCTAATGGTAGCAGAAAGGCAGCCACACTGCGCAGAACAGCCGTCGCAGCGGACGCACTGGCCGAATATGTTGGATAACTATCCACGACATATGTTATGAGTGCGTTGAAACCTATCATGATTCCGGTGGCAAATATCGCAGCCCCAATGTTCGGAACGATCCAATGCATATGTTTTTCCGCAGACCAGCCATAAAGAAAGAAGCCAAGTGGCAGAAGAATTGCAACTGGAAGCATAATGGGAACTCGGAACTCGGGGAGGCCAACGCCGTTGTTGCGACTCTTGAGAATACGATAGACATAATCTTGAGTAAATGAGGAGACCTTAGGAGAATCAGTACGATGTGGAGGTTCTGTGGAAAACGGAAATTACCTGAATGCCGATGCAGTATCCAATACCCAACGAAATGTAGTTCAAACCACCAATACTTACCGATTGATGATAGTTCTCTCTCCATAACTTAGGAAATGTAGTAAGAACGACATACATAAGGCCGTATAAGTAGGCCTGTCCAAGTCCCATGGCGATGATGATTGGCTGAGTGCACATGAGCTTTAGAGGCCTTAACATCGCCATTCCCACCTCGCTAGTATGGCTCCTTCTAGGATTCTCGTACTTCGTGAACAGACTCTCATTACCCGTCTCCCTGATGAGTCTCTGTTTCTTCCACGACAACAAAACCAAAGGAAATGTTTCCCTAAGGTAGACTGCTCCGAGTATTAGAACTGGAACATCTGCAATGCTCGTGGCCCAGAAAGCCCATCTCCAGCTACTATACTCTGTGATAAATCCACCGCAGATCGGCCCAATGGCTGGCCCCAAGATGGGAAAGAAGGAATATATCGACACCGCCAATCCACGTTCTTCCGCCGAAAACAGATCTCCCAGTATCCCTGGACCGAGTGCCAAAGGAGCAGAACCCCCTAGACCGGCCAATAGTCGGAAGAGAATAAGTTGCTCCTTATTTCGAGTGAAGCCACAGGCGCAGTTGAAGATCAGGAAAAAGATATTCGATAAATGCAGGATGATCGACCGGCCATACAGTTCGGAGAGCGGTGCGAGGATGAGAGGGCCGAACGCGAATCCGAGGACAAAGATCGAGAGGCAGAGAGATTTTTCCGTATCGCTTTGGATGTTGAGGTCTTCTCCAATTTTTTCCAGGCTCGGTGCCAGAATCGAGGATGCAACTGGGGACATGAATGTATAGAGGGAAACTTGCGTTGTTAGCTTAGTTTGATCTGAGAGCGAAGGATATACCAATCATAATGGCAGCCCATTTCTTTGACCGCGGCCAGTTTTGAGGATTTTCTGGGTCTCGGTCACCTTCCCAATGGACCAAATTTACACTGTTGACGTCTATGTGTGAGGACGGACATGGTAGCTCTCTCGCCAATTCATCCAGCTCGAAAGTCCTTGTGGTATTTATCCCGGAAGCAGATCCTTTTTCTAGGTCAATCATAGCGTCTTTGCTTAGGTCCTGGCGCTTGACCTGTGCCGGACCCCGCAGCTCGTTACGAAATCCCAGATCTGGCTCAGATGAAGCAGCATATACACGTTCATTTTGTCCGTCTAATTCGAGGGCTCGGACCGAGCCAAAGCACTGATTTTTCCCAACGAGGTCTGCCATGGAATTGAACGACAGTGGAGAACGTAAAATGATGAGTAGTCCAGGTCGCCGAATGGAAGCGAAGAGTAAGAGTTTGAAAACGCGATCTCAGAGCTTGATATTCAAACTCAACCGTTCTCACAGCTCAGACATGTATGCTTTGACATTGAAGAGTAAAGGCAACAACAAGATCAACAGCTACATCGGGTCGGGCTCCCGCTTTCGAATTGAAGAACAGGTAGAGCTAGACTTCCCGTTTTGCGGAGAATCGGCTCGGATACTACAGCTTGTGAGCGCGAGTACTTCGTCCGTGATGCTTCCCGACGCTTGGAATAAGTGGTCACACAAAATCTCATGCTTATATGGAATTTAACATCAACTCCCGGAGACTGGTTCATGGTGAAGATACATCTCCAATATTCTTGTGCGCTGCTGCTTTCCTCTGTATGATTGCACCATATCCCATAGTACGGTAGGCCACGGACTGTCGCTTACAGTATTGTCGAACCCTGATAACGCCCACTCCCTGGAATCGGCTCTCTCAACCCGTCCCGCGGAAAGGATCAGCCGCCTTCTTCAGGAAGGTTCGCTTGTGCTTGTGCAGAAGCTCAAACAGATATGAAGTCATTAAGAACATGATTAAGGAGAATCTTATTTGCTTCATCTGTTCTGAATTTTCCCACGGAGCTATCTCCTTCCTTTTCTAAACAATCGCGCTCCCACTCTCGGCTGCTTTCAAAATGGTGAACTCTACACAGAAGATGCAATTGAACTTCTTCGATGCTGCTTGTACAGGATCTCATACAGCAATTGGTCAATGGAAGCGAGTTGACTCATATTCTTGGATTCTATCTGCAGTAATTAATAAGTTTTTCTAGGAGCCCGAATGATAATTCTCGGAACAAAGATCGGTTAGAATATTGGCTCTGGCTTGCAAAGCTTGCCGAAAAAGGCAAAATCACTTCAATCTTCCTTGCAGACAGTTATGGGTGAGTTAGGCTGGATGTAGAATTCGTGATCAATGAGTCTTGCTAATAACAAGCAAGTGGTCACAACATCTATGGCGGGTCTTTCGATGCCCAATATAAGGGTGGATCGCATGTTGGAAAGCTGGACCCCTTGATGGCTGTATCTGCTATGGCCGCAGTTACCAAATCTGTGTCATTTGGCATAACTGCAAGCACTTCATACATCCGTAAGTGTATCAATGCAGCATAGGACTGGCACTGACGTCAGAAGCTCCCTACATCTTGGCACGTACGTATTCTTCTCTGGACCATCTTTCCAATGGAAGAGTTGGATGGAACATTGTCACCAGTCACAGTAACTCGGCAGCTCAAGCGATGGGAAATGAAGAAGTGATGCCCCACGACGAGCGATACACGGCAGCTGAGGAGTATATGGACATTGTCTACCAGCTATGGGAGAAGTCTTGGGAAGACGGCGCTCAAGTATGGCAAGAAGAGCCAGAAATGGCATATGACCCCTCCAAGATCCACACGATCAATTACGAAGGTAAATACTTCAAAATGAAAGCTGCACACGCAACACACCCCTCGCCACAACGCACGCCAATACTGTTTCAGGCAGGGTCCTCCAAAGCCGGTATTGAGTTTGGCGGAAAGCATGCAGAAGCTATCTTTTGTGCAAATCCCACCATTGAGTCAACGAAGAAGTACGTAGATTCTGTTCGTGCCAAGGCAGTTGAAGAGGGCAGAGATCCATCTACTATCAAGTTTTTCCTTGGAATCATGCCCATTCTTGGACGGACACTTGAAGAAGCTCAAGAAAAGCTGGCAGCCGCCAGGAAGAATCTGAGTGTCGGTGGAGGTTTAGCTCGCTTCTGTGGCTTCACAAATTGTGATCTCAGTGCATATGCAATCGATGAGGAATTCGATTTTGAAGGAAAGCATCACGAAAACACGATACAAGGTGTTATCGACAACATCAAAGTGATTGCAAGTGAAAAGGTTTTCACCCCTAGGGTGGTGGCGGAGATGTTTGGGCTCGGAGGATCAAGTCCAAGACCCGTCGGGGTAAGTACTTCCCAAAGATTCATAGTGTTCAAAAGAGAAGCTAACCCAAGCATCTGACAGACACCCGAAATGGTAGCAGACTTTTTCGAAAAATGGTGGAAGGAAACTGGCATCGATGGCTTCAACGTTAATTGTACGCATCCAATCGATATGTCGTGTGCTGTCTTTCGAACCGCTATTAATGAGTTTACAGATATTTCTAATCCAGGTAGTTTTGAGGATGTGGTGGAACTTCTCATACCCGAACTCCAAAAACGAGGTTTATACTGGGATGACTACGCAGTTCCAGGTGGCACGGCCAGAGAGAACCTTCAGGGCACGCCTGGCAAACCCTTTCTACCAAAGCATCATCCTGCAGCAAAGTTCAGGTGGAGCGCACAAGAGGACAAAGCTGGTGGAGAGAAACCCAAACAACCCAGTGTAATGGTAGATGCCGGTGAAAAGGCTGCAGAGCCAGTTAGAAATTGAGGGTCCTCCTGCTGTAGTTGTAGCATGAATAAAGAAGACTCGTGCTTTCCTGATTTGCATCTACCAGAAACTTCACTCAAGCCTTGCATTCTATCAAAAAATAGTGATCATGTAGAGGACCCGTGTTGAAGCTCCTGCACGGCTTATGAGGGACCAGCTTCCCAATATCCATGGTAATTTTCTGTTGCGCGGATTTCACGGCTCTCTCAGGGGCGCTACCATTAATTACGATGATAGGACAAAGGGTCGCAGATATGAACGTGAAGAAGTGGAAATACCATTCCCCATCTGACTAAAAGTTGGTCCTCAAACCACATGCTAAAATTTCACTACTGGACTCAAGATACAGTCGTCCAATAACTCATTTGTCCTAGCTTTCTTTGCCCAAAGATAGGAGCGATGCATATGTCCTGATTCATAACTCAGATCTATACTGAGATTAAAGAATCCAGACCTCGTTCTGCTCATGGCAATCTAACCCGATGTCGTGCCAATCGCTTGTGGTCCTATGCTTACTTTTGCCTCTCTGCTTCGGATGTAGGACATTATGAGGTTTTAGACCATTCAGCGCTGGATAATCACAGCTAACTCGCCCTAGATCTCGTTAGGTGTCCATAAGATGTGTCGGGAGTCCAAAGCCCTCCCGAAAAGTGGGATCCACACCGCGGGAATTCCTGCCGACACCGACGCTCCACCCTCTGGCTGACAACCTCGATTTCAGACTTTGCAGCTCCTTCCCGATCTAACCAGGAACTGTATTTTCGATAGATCTTCTACGGATCGGAAAGTTTCGATCTAGGGCGGGACTGGAAAAGTATTCGGAACAAAATGGCATATGCCTTGATCACTAGGACGATTCAAACCACACAAGGCTTTCCGATGTATATGGGAAGATTCTTCGATGTTTGATAAGTATCGACCATTTGGCATAGGAAATTTCATGACAATCGGTTTCTTTCACAATCAGATAATTCACTTTCTTTACATCGACTAACAAGGTATCTTTTCGTTCACCATGCCCTCCCAATTTGGCCAAATCTTTGGCTGCTTGAACATTTTCCGGAGAAAGCCTCTTGTTATAGACTCCGAGCCGATAGAGTCTGAATACGACGGAAAAAGGCCTCAATACTCGACCGTTTCAGTCAGCTCCGAAGAGAAAGATGTCTTACGCTCAACGAAACCCCTCTCTGCTAAACCCCGATCATGTTCAAAAGTCAACCAGGCCCTAGTAGTTGTCGAGGGCAAAAAATACCAAATCCTCGAATCATTTCCTTATCCCTCGCTACAGACACAAAAAGAAGTTGTCATCCGGACAAGAGCTGTAGGACTGAATCCTATTGATTGGAAGTCAGTAGATTACGGATTTTGCTTGCCTGAATTTCCATGGGTCACAGGGAGAGAGATGGCGGGTATTGTGGAGGAAGTGGGATCTGAAGTTACAGATGTCAAAGTCGGACAGAAAGTTTGGACTAGTATGTTGAATCTATCGCGATGTGAAAATCTTCAAGGCTAATGTTTACGAAAGGCACCTACTACAGAGACCGCAGAGCAGGCTGTTTCCAAAAATATGTCACCGTTCCCGAACACACTGTGGTACCTGTACCCGACAACCTCAGTTTCGAAAGCGCATCCTGCCTCGGAGTTGCTGGCTTGACTGCTGCAATGGCGTTATGGAAATGGCTCCAGGTTCCTGGATCACCAACTGCAGAAACACATACAATACCCGACGAAGGATATCTTTTGATATGGGGTGGGTCGACAATCACAGGACAGTTCGCTATTCAGATCGCCGTTGCTGGTGGTTTAAGAGTGATTGCTGTCACGTCTGGGAAGACGAAACCTTTAGCAGAGAGCTTGGGTGCACAAGTTGTAACAAGAGACGGAAAGAGTGGCGAAGAGATTGTGGCTGAGATCCGGTCAATAGCTGGCGACACGATCACGAGAGGTATTGACCTAGTCGGGACGAAGACCGCGGAACATTGTCTGAAAGCTTTCTCAACGACTTACAAAGCGTTATTTGCTCCTCTTGCAATGATGTCAAGTAAGGCTATTGTTCCCTCAAATATTTCGGTCGAGACTGTGGAGATGAAGCAATTTGTTTTAGATCCAGGATCAAAGGTCTACTCTCATGCTTTGAATGTTCTTGTTGGAAATGGGACTTTTGTCCTTCCCGATCTTTTGGTCTTAGATGGCGGACTTGGTGCGGTCGAAAAGGGACTGGAAAGAGTAAAAAGAGGTGACATGGAAGGAAAAAGAGTTATTGTTAGCTTTACTTAGCCTCCTAGATTGTCTCCAGATAATTGGATTTGACTTCACGTACTCGTATTTTTCTCCCCTAACACTTTTGAGGTTTTCAGTAGGTAGATCTGGTACTCTGATACTTGGCTTTTTCCAAGAGAACAACAATTTGTATTGCGAAGCTTCATATTCTGGTCTTCCAGGATAGACTTTGGATATTTCAGAGCTTCTTGGAACAGTACGAATGAGGATGCTGGAACATGATTATGCTACTCCATATATACGTTCCTTCTAAGTCCGTCTCAAAATTATCTAGAGGGGGAACAAGGGATCATCGAGAAATGCTCCCAGACGCCATACGAAGATAATATGAAATGACTGAAAGTATTGCCATGGTTATTCAACCTTCAGACTACTGGAAACGAGAGGAGATTCAGTTCAACGGCTAGGAGAAATCGGCAGCTCTTCAAACTGCACGAGATGACACTCGGAGTAAACATCTGATCAGCAAAACAAGCTCGATTGCCGCAACTTTACCAAGTAGACCGATCCAAATCTCTGAGGATAACAGGAGGGGATTATCGCCGCTATCGTTGGGCTATTGCAAGGCAAGCTCTTCTGTTTTGCTTGATCTCAGGGTGCAAGCGGCTCCTACTCCTTGCTTCGGAAATGTGCTCCCGTGTCGGGGCTCGAGTCCGCCACTGCAGCCTTCCTGATCCATTATTTGTTTTTGGAGCCACTTGACTTCCTATCGGATACCTTGGCTCCCGAATATGTCCATCAATTCATATTGCGGCAGATATTTTATAACCCATAGTTTCGGTAACGACAGACAAAATTAGTCAACCCCTTCAAGTATTTTCAATTCTTACGCCTGTTTCTCACTCCATCAAATCTGCAGAGCTGCCAACATGGGTGAAGCAGCGCCACCGAAGAGGCAGATGCACCTCAATTTCTTTGAGACAGCATGCACAGGATCTCATATGGCTGCTGGGATGTGGAAGTGAGCTTTCCAAGACCTTGAGATTCTAGTCACTTTTAACATATCCTAGGGATCCTGCAGACAACTCACGATTCAAGGATCGTCTGGAGTATTATATCTGGCTTGCAAAGTTGGCTGACAAGGGCAAAATTACTTCAATATTCTTCGCCGATAGCTACGGTGTGCATCAAACATACAACCAGAGCGCAGATGCCATATTCAGATCCGGATCACAAGTGGCCAATTTGGATCCTGTTGTTTTGGTCTCGGCTATGGCTGCTGTGACTAACTCTGTCAGTTTCGGTATCACAGGCAGTACCAGCTACATCAGTGAGTCAAACTTGGCACTATGAATTGGACCGATGGCTGACTTCTGATAGCTCCTTTCCTTCTTGCCAGGACTTGGGCTTCGCTAGATCACATTACTAGAGGCCGAATCGCCTGGAATGTTGTGACTAGTTACAGTACTTCCGCTGCCAAGTCGATGGGCAAGGAGGATGTCATGCCATCCGAAGAAAGATACAAGGCGGATCACGAATACATGGATCTCGTTTACCAGTAAGTATGCAGGCAAATAAAACTCGGACGGTCATCACATCTGTATTTACTGACACATTGTACCGTAGGATGTGGGAGAAGGGTTGGGAAGACGATGTCCAGGAATGGAGTGTCGAGCCCGAGCAAGCATACAACCCACAGAAAATTCATCGCATCGAGTTTGATGGGAAGTATCACAAGATGTCTGGATTCTTCCAAACCCATCCTTCCCCTCAGCGAACCCCTGTCATTTTCCAAGCCGGTGCTTCGAAGTCGGGAATCCATTTCGCCGGAACCCACGCCGAAGCAATTTACACCGACTACGCGACATTCGGTGCCTTGAAGGCATACACAAAATCTGTGCGTGAATCCGCAATCGCAGCAGGTAGAGACCCCTCAAAAATCAAGATATTCGCTGCCGTCATGCCGATCATTGGGAGGACAGTCGAGGAGGCCCAGGCAAAATATGACCGTGCTTCAGCAGCTATGAGTATCCAGGGTGGTATGGCTAAGTTTAGTAGCTATACTGGAACAGATCTTGGCCAATACGAGTACGAGGAGGAATTCAAATTCGATGGCAAGCCAGGTGATAACATCATTACTGGTGTCATCAATGGTTTCAAGACGGCATCAGAAGAGTCGACTGTTCCATGGACGCCTAAGTATCTTGGTCACCTCGCTGCATTCGGTGGAACAACTCCAAAGCCTACTGGCACTCCAGAAATGGTCGCAGACTTCTTCGAGGCATGCTTCAACGAGTGCGATATCGACGGATTCAACATCGCCTGTAAGTTCGAAAGCCGGGAAAGTAGAAAACAACAAACTAATCACTGTGTAGATGTTTCTAATCCTGGTAGTTACGAAGATGTTGTTGAGCTTCTGGTTCCGGAATTGCAGAAAAGGGGCCTCATGTGGCAAGATTATCACGTCCCTGGTGGTTGTTTTAGGGAGAATCTTCACCATGTTCCGGGCGAGCCCCATGTGTCGAAAGATCATCCGGCCTACCAATTCAAATGGAACAAGGAGACGGCCAAGGGGTGATTAGTTGACTAGACAAATTCATTCATAAGCCTTTTGAGTCGAAAATCGTAAACATAGACACTGTGAGGAGTTCGCGTTCAGTCTAATATACCCCGGCGGGATCTTCGCTGAATCACAGGCCAAATGAGTGTACTTGTAATCACATGGCTTGTGTTTGCTCCTTCAACAGACGTGAATATATCCTTGAAATTCCATCATTACACAATCACAAATCATTCCTGGCATCTGTGGTGTTCCTCAGTCTTATGTCAACTCTTCGGGTTCTACCACCACAGTTCGGACGCCACTCTTCCTGGCTGACAACTTGTGGTAGTCATGAGCCCTTTCTCTGCTCACTGTTACCTGAAGGCCTGGCCTCACGTACTGAATCAAGCTCGCTGACCAATCAACGTATCAGTACTGACTGACAGGTAAACAACAAGCTTTTACTGGCTTCTGAAAAGAGGTCTCGAACATCAGGCTTACATGAGATTCGAAAATCTGAAAGCCATCACTGCTTAACCCTGACCTCCCCATTGGAAAGTCCTCAAGATAAGAACCATTCACAGTCCCAACTCGAAAGAGTGGAGTCGTTGTCTGGGCGAGAGACCCCTCCCCTGATCAACTCGCTTAATCTACAGTACGCGGGCGAAAGCTTCCGATGATAGGCAGAGTTGTTCCCGACATTTTTGGAGACAATGAGTATCAGCGTGCATGAAACGAGCCTCAAATTCAGCAAGGATACTGATCAAGTCGCATAATCGTAGCAAGACAGATCACAATCTGGATGGCCCAAATACGGCGGGGGCATACCGGCGGACGGGAGGGTCTACCGTCAAGTCGCAACATCGTTGTTATCGCCAAACGCATGGGATGAGTATAGCATTGTGGCTAGGACAATTCGAGCATTGTTAATTGGAGATCAAGATAAGTGATATGGATCCAGATACCAAATGTTATCTTTCCTCCATAGTCGAATGCAGGTATAATAGACGATCACCTTGATGCTTTGAAGTGTTTCCAAATCCAGGAGTGTAAGAAACCAACTGTCACTATTCCATTATATCAGTCATCATGGGTGTGCTTCACAAGACAAAGGTCCTTCTGTGGGGAGAGTCTGCAGAGACAGCAGCTGAGCGCAAGGTGTGGACTTTCACGCCCAATCAGAAACACAAAACTGACCTTCTCATAGCTTGTTAGAAAAATTGATTTCTTCATCTTGGTAAGATTTCTTGATGACACTCTGAGTTCAAGTCTGACTTGGGCAGACTTTCTGCTGTGTTAGCTACTTCTTCAACTATCTCGGTAAGCTGGGGCAGATCCTTGGTCTATGAGCCAGGGATACTTGAGTACTGACACAGAAGCAGACCGAGCCTCAATCAACAACGCTTATGTTTCTGGCATGAAGGAAGATGCCGGTCTTGGTGGAACAGACATCAATATGCTGAGCACTGTGCTCACAAGTAAGTGTCTCTGAAAGTCTCCTTCGTGATCGACGTTCTTCCGAGGCAGATTTTTGTTGTCAGACCAGGATAAGAGGATCAACTAAAAGGCGAACAGTTGGGTACATTCTTGGCCAGGTCCCTCACGCTCTTGCAATCCACGTCGTTGCACCAAGAATATGGTTCCCTAGCATGATCGTGGTCTGGGCAGGACTTACAATGGCCATGGCTGGCTGCTCCAACTTTTCCCAGCTCGCCGCTGTCCGATTCTTCCAAGGTGTCATCGAAGCTTCCACATATGCCGGCACACAATATATGATCGGAGCCTGGTACAAGCCTAGCGAGATCGGAAAGCGAGTCGGTCTCTTCAGCGCCTGCGGTCAAGCAGGAACCATGTTCGCAGGTATCATGATGACTGCGATCTATAACAGCATGGATGGTCTTGCGGGCTATCCGGGGTGGAAATGGGTGTTCATAATCGATGGCATCATCACCTTGCCTATCGCTGTCTTTGGTTTCCTATACTTCCCTGATCTCCCGGAGACAACCACTGCTTCATACCTCACTGTTGAGGAGAAAGCTCTCGCGATCAGCAGACTTCCCCCGAAGACTGAGAAGGGTCGGAAGTTGGGCTGGGATATCATCAAGCGTACACTTTTGACTGTGAACTTCTGGCTTTTGGTTATTCTTTGGGGGTTTGGTGGGCTCCTGGAAGCTTATTCTTCGTTCACATGTATGTTGCTTTGGATGAAGACAGACGGGTATTCTCTGCAACAAAACAACCAGTATCCTCTTGGTATTCAAGCTGTCGCAATTGTGGCCACGATTGTCTGCGCAATCACTCTGGATGTGTCTGGAAAGCGATATCCTTGGGGTCTGTTGGTCTGCACCGTTCAGATCGTTACTGCGGCTATCTTGCTTTGTTGGAACCAGATCGGAGCTGGGACGAAGTTCGCTGCTTTCTGTAAGGTTCCCCAATCCCTCTGATAATTTGTCTGGGAGTACTAACTTTAAATCAGATTTGGCCGGAACTTCTTTCGCCATCCAGCCTATTGTGTTCACATGGGCAAATATCTTGCTTAGCCGAACTGGCGACGAGGCCGCCAGATCTGTCACTTTGTATTCCATGAATGGGTCTTCAGCTACCTTCTTCGCTTTCTGGGGTGTACTTCTCTACCCCGCTACTGATGCAAGCACTGTAAGTTATTTCGACGACACTCATTGATGAAACAAATCTGACATCCCCCAAGGGTTTCCGCAAGGGCGGCATTGCGCTCATCTGTGTTGCTGGATTCTTGATGATGTGGATGACGCTTGTCCTGATGCAAGACAAGCGAACCCTGAAAATGGTCGCTGGTGAGAACGACAGCTCATTGGAGGGAGTTGAGGTGGATATAGGCCACCAGGAGAAAGGAAATGTCGGCGTGGACAGTAAGGAGAAGGGTTCTATGTGATAGATTTGGAGAGGCGTAGCCGGATGAAAGTGGATGGTAGAAGAAGTCAGAAGCGGGGTAGGCGAAGCCGTTGGAATTTGAGATTGCGAGAGAGTCCATTGAAAGTCCTTTCGAATGTTCCGATCTGAACATAGAAAATCTTAAAACTAGACTCAATATGGGACTTTCAGTTTCGAAAGTGACTTTAAATATCCCCTGGCAAATGTCGTGGTGCACTCAGTGTGGTCTATGTAACACTGTCCTACGTCCCGCGTTATTTTTGTCACCGGAGAGTGATCCATAATTCCATTTGATCTTGATGTTAACAAATAAAATTTAGATGTATATTGACAACCAGTATAGTCATTCAAATCGCTTCAGATCAGATCAGAAAGGCGACCTTGTGCATTCACAGGCTCCATCGTTGCTTGTTCATGAGACGCGCCGACTGCGTGCCTGAACGCACGCGACGCGGGGTCCTCGGCAAAATATGTACTGTAAACAAACCTTCAGATAAGATAAGAGCAACGCTCACAAATGAGGTATTNACATTCGGACTGTGGAACACATCAGTGCAGTACTATAAGTTGTGATGCATACAGTAGGTTCGAATATGCAGCCCACTGATCGGCCCTTGTCGCCCACCATGCTGTTCTTTGTCGCTTGCTCTTCAAGGGCAAAGAAGCTCGCTGAAGGCCCCTGTGCAGCCTGTCCTACACCCCACCTTCACAGTGCCCGGCAGCCCGACATCTTCGGGCTTGCCCTGCCGACCCCGGCTTCGTTATTCCTACAACATCAAATACCTGCGGCCTCAACATCGTGGTCCACTCTTCGCGCGGCACCAGGTATTGCTCGATACATCCAGTCCCCCAGGCTATGCGGGACTTGGATCCCGAGCGTCATTGAAGTATGGATCGCTGTCTGACAGCGCGGGTCAATTGCAAGCCCTGGCCGCGAGGATGCGGAAGTGAATTGATTTGACGTGGAGAAATACACACGTGGTATACGAAGCTGGAAAACCGAAAGTCCTCCTTTTCTTTTTCTTTACTCTGCAATCCCCTTTTCCCTCAGCGAACAGCTCTACATTATTGAACAGACTTCACTGCATCTCTTCTTGTTTCCATCCTTCAAGGATTGTACCCAATCAGCACGTGACAAAATGGCGCCCAAGAAGATGATACATTTGAATTTCTTTGAGATGGCTTGTACCGGAAGCCATATGGGCATTGGAATGTGGAAGTATGCGAATCCTGTTCTGAACGAACTGAAGTTTGTCGATTGATTGCTTCCAGGGATCCAAAGGACAATTCGCGACAGAAGAATGGCCTTGACTACTGGATATGGCTTGCCAAACTCGCGGAAAAGGGAAAGATCAGCTGTATCTTCTTTGCAGATAATTATGCTCGCGAGTCTATAGAGAGTGGACCGAGAAACACCTAGACTGACGACTTAACAGCTGCTGGGGACTTCGAGGGACACGAAGCATCATTCTTCCGAGGAGGAAGTAACTCTGGCCAGCAAGATCCCACAATCTGGATCTCTGCAATGGCAGCAGTCTCGAACTCTGTAGCTTTTGGAATCACTGGCTCTTCTTCGTATTTGACAGTGAGTTCTCATACATCGTCAGCAACACTGAGTTAACACAAATAGCCTTTCATCCTAGCAAGAACGTGGTCGACCCTTGATCACGCAACTCGCGGGAGAATTGCTTGGAATATAGTCACATCGTACACGACATCCGCGGCCGAAGCATGTGGAAAGACATCTATCACTCCACATGACCAACGCTACGAAGAGGTTGCAGAATTCATGGACCTGGTCTACTCGCTATGGCAAGGCTCATGGGAAGATGAGGCGGAAATGTGGAGTCCAACCGAAGGGGCGTACAATCCGGACAAGATACACAAGATCAAGTTCGAAGGAAAGTATCACAAGACGCATGCATATGGAGCCTCACAACCATCCCCACAGAGAACGCCAGTCCTGTTTCAAGCTGGCCAGAGTCCCAGTGGAAAGGCTTTCGCAGGGAAGCACGCTGAAGCTGTATTTTGCGGCGGAGCAGTCCCCTCAGATACAGCGCCATATGTGAAGGGTATACGAGAGATCGCTGCCTCCAACGGCAGAGATCCACAAGATGTCAAGGTCTTCCCTCAAATCACACCGATCCTAGGCAAAACGCTCGAAGAGGCACAAGCGAAGTTCAAGTACTACAAATCGCTCGCGGATTACAAAGGCGGCATGGCGAAGCTGAGCAGCTTTATCAATGTGGATTTATTCGCCTTCCCGCTTGACGAATCATTCAAGTTCTCAGGCGCGAAATCAGATAATGCTATATACGCTATCATCAACACTTTAGCTCGATACGATAACGATCCTATTCCCATGACGCCCAGGAGACTGGGAGAAACGATGGCGTTCTGCGGGTTTGCTGCCATGCCGGTGGGAACGCCGGAGATGGTCGCTGATGTTATGGAGGATTGGATTGAGAATGCTGATATTGATGGGTTTAACGTCACTTATGTGTCGAATCCTGAATCGTTCGAAGATGTGGTCGAGCTGCTGGTGCCGGTGCTTCAGGAGAGGGGGTTGATGTGGAAGGATTATGAGGTGCCTGGAGGTACTTTCAGGGAGAATCTGTATCGTTTGCCCGGGCAGAAGAGGCCGATGGGTACGCATCCGGCGTCGAGATTCAATACGGAGGAGTTGTTGAAGACGAATGGGGATGGGAAGGGGGGCATTTTGATTGATCGTGTGAATGTTGCCAAATCGGATCCTGAGAAGACGGTCGCTATGAATGGCGACGACGTGCCGGCAGTGAATGGTCTCAAGATCAGCGAGGATTCGGAGAAGTTTCAGGAAGTTCAGACGAGTGCAACGGAGGTCAAATGTCAGTCGTAATGCAATAGATCAAAGCCCTTCATCACATCTCTTCCTCGTTTTTCTTGCGTGGTTGAACGTTTGATCCTATTCTTGTTCGTGCCTTTCCCTCCAATAGGGTAAATCTCCGAAGATACAGACAATAGAAAGCATGATCTATTCACTCACGGTAATCTGCGAGTGCCCAAGCACAGTTTGGCGCCCCCGAGAGTCTGGACTTTGACGCGATCCAAAGTCCTCAACTAACCGAACGAGCCGAACGAAAAAGGGGCGACTTGAAAAAGTACCGTGTGGAAGTCTCGGACTCGCTTGTCGCAAAACAAAGCTTTGAATACGATACAGCGACGTGCAGTAAACCTTCCGGACATATCCCACCTCACCCCAGAGCCCCCTGCCATCCGTTCATCCAACCAATGACTTGGGACCCAAGCCTTTGCTGATTCCACAAATCCTATCTGGCATGCAGCCTCACAGTAATCATCTCACCTGCCTCGGGACCCTTCAGCATCGTCGTCCAATCAGAACTCGCTGCTGGAAGTCGGAAATCCATAGGTAGTGAAAGATGCCGTATGGACGCACGTATTCGACCCGGATCCCGATCATTAAGCATAATTTGGGCACGGAAGGAATCTCGTGGTCTTGTCACCAGGTTCTTGTTACTGGTTCCTTCGGCTGTGACGCGTACCTTGCTGACTGTATTCTGTAGATAGAGAGGCGGATTCTACAGTACTGTATGCCTTCTTCAACTTTGATGAGCTGGATTAACTGTATGACCTCAAAACATCATACTATGGCCTTGTCCTTTTCTGCAGCACAGAAAAGGGCAAGATAGTTATTTCAGTTGAGCTGTCAATCATCATACAATCCGAGATGCACAACTTGAAAATAACATCTTGACATCAAATTCCCATGCCATGCCACCAACCGTTTATCCATCAAATCACAATGCCAAAGCCGGAGCCGGGACGTCACAATTGCCGATCGAAAGGGTCTGATTTGACAGGCGAGTCAAAACAGGCCGAGCCTTACTGTAGCGAGTCTGGTGCATCGCTGCGGACATTGACAGCGCCGACTAGGTGAACTACTGCACTCAGCCCCTTGAAAATGTGGGCATATCCCTTCTGAAGAGCCCTACGCTGCGCTCACCTCACTCAGATGTGGCCTCGATCTTTACGTGTTGCTTGACTGCTTGACTGCCAACTTTTACTTCACGACCTTCCTTCACTCTCTTTCAGCTGCATAACTTTGGACAATCAATTCAGATCAAGCGACGCGATTCCATTATTAATTCATCGTCTCTTTAAGGATCCTCCGCTAAAGAGGAAAAGAGACTTTGCTGGAGAAATTGCGGCTTGGCATCACGACCCCTGCAACCCTGACATTTGCTCGCTCTCCTGACCGAAGACCGACGGACGGGAACGACTCGACACCTCGAACGACCTCCTCTCCTTTGGCGAAAACATCATATATTTCGATGCAGACCTGACAACACTCCATCCTCGTTTCGTTTTGTTCGACCTTTCTTCTCTGCCTCTGGGCATCCACCCCCTTCAACTCCTTACGTCACCCCACCACACTTTAATTCGCCCTCTCCCCAAATCCAACCTCACCTCACGAACCTCTTGACGAACCTCCCACGACCTCCTCTCAAACAACCACAATCATGCGCCGCGGAACCATCGTCTTCCTGGTGATCAACCTGATCATCATCGGCTTTCTGCTGAATGCCTTCAGCACGCTGATCTCCCTGCTTTTCCAAAGCGGCGCCGCAGATGCCATCCACCGCGCTGAGATCCCCGCGCCGGGCTCAGATATGATCGAGAACAGGACGCAGTTGATACCGAAGATCATACATCAAACGTATATCAATGAGTCGATTCCGGAGAGATGGCAGGCGGGTCAGCAGAGCTGTATTGATCTGCATGGGGATTATGAATATATCGTGAGTTGGCTTGTCTTACACCTGAATTGGTTGCAGCGGGAATGGAACCAAATCGCGGATCTGGATCTGATTTTACATGTTTCTACCAATCTTGATGTATTGGAGAAGCGACATTGGCTAATGGAAACAACAGCTCTGGACCGACGCAAAATCCCGCGACTTCATAGCAACCGAATACCCCTGGGCCCTCGCCAACTTCGACAGCTACAACTTCCCCATCCAGCGCGCCGACGCCATTCGTTACTTCATCCTCGCCCACTACGGCGGCATCTACATCGACCTCGACGACGGCTGCAACCGTCGCCTCGACCCCCTCCTCAGCTACCCAGCCTGGGCACGTCGCACCCTGCCCACAGGAATCAGCAACGACGCTATGGGGTCCGTTCCTCAACATCCGTTCTTCCTCCACGTTATCGAAAGTCTGGCGAGCTATAATCGCAACTGGTTCATGCCATATATCACGGTTATGTACAGCACGGGCCCGCTCTTCCTCTCCGTTCTTTGGGTAGAATATATGCGCGAGGATCGCCCCGCATCAGAACACGTCCGGATCCTCATGCCCGAAGAATACAAGGGTTTCTCATGGTCATTCTTCAATATCTCGAAGGGAAACAGCTGGCATGGAAAAGACGCACAGACGATTTTCTGGATGGGCAAACATTGGCTGCTGTTGACTGTTGCGGGCTTTGCGATTGCGGGTGTGGTGGGCGTCCTGCTTTGGTGGGTCTGGAATGTCTGGATTGTGAGGGGCAAGAGGACGAGTGGTGGGAGGAGTAGGTTGCCGTTTTGGAGGAGGATTTCGGGGAAGGAGAGGTATGAGTTGCTTGATCGGATGGCTTGACTATCCGACCATGAACGGGGCGATTGATAAAGCTTTGCCTTTCAGTTTTAATCGCGTGTTTGGATAAAGGAGATTGGAAGGAATGCAGGAGAGACGGTCCTCGCTAGTGCAGCATATAGGACTGTTTCTCTGGGTACGCAGTACATGTTTATAAACAGACGCGGACTTTTCCTCTCTTTCAACACTGCTCAGATAAGGAGCAATTAATGATTGCGAGATACGGTCTTGATATTTTGGATGCAGATATACTTTATTAATAGTTCGAGAATTCGAATGCTTTCTTCTCCCCGACATCACTTGCGAGTGTTGTATTCTCATAGGTGACACAAATGACGCGTTTTTCGTTTTTGCTGCTGATAGAGAATGGAGCAGTGCAGAGTGGTAGATATACTCGTATGTCTCAGCCGTATGTGAATTGAAAGGCCTAGGTGTCTCTAATTTTATCAACACCAGGTGTCTTTCCAGTGTTTATGTTCATTCTTTTTCCTGCCAGCGAGCCAAGCCCGTGAAAACGGCTTCATCCACACCATTTCCACACACTCGTGAGTATATTCTTCAACTGTTATAGACTAACTTGCTCTTTGTGCAATTTAGCAAGTATAGCTGTAAACTCCCCTTCCCCTCTCGGTCACGACCGAATCAAACATCTTCAACCATATCACCTTCATCGACCAGATAATCACGACCGACTCTACAATGCAAGTATTTATTCCCTTCCAATGGTTCAAGCAGCAGATTCGAAGACAGTTCCAGGAGCATGGAATGCGGGAAGTCTTGTGGATGGCTCATCTGCCAGGGTGCCGGAACAACATACGAACACAGATCAATGGCCAGATATCTCAACGGGCTCCGAGGAGCCGTGTGTCGCCATGCATATTGGATCCAATGCGTGCTCCAGTAGTACTGATCCATCTTTCTTAGAGCTCGCATAGCTGTGTTCTGAAGGCGAGGTATGAGGAGCTTGTCTGCTAGGACCCATAGGTGGACTAAATTCAGGTCTTGGTCCAAATAGACGGGATCCTGAAATCCGAAACTTGCGATCCTCATCGCTCCAGTAGGCTGTGACGCCATAATTGTCGTCATCTGCTTCGTTGGTATCATCCTCGTCGTCCTCCTCTTCCCCAACGCCTTCGCCAGCCTCGGCACCACCCTCTCGCATTGCCTCGTCGCCCGTTCCACTTTCCCTCCCCTGCCCTTCTCCATCCGTGTCAGATGAAGTCAAGACAACGTTTTTGGCATCAAAACTTTCGGTATACGGCCCAACGAGATCAATATCCTGGCCATACAACCATTGTACGAAAAAGCGAAAAGCACCAGGTCGCGTATCGTCAAGCTCATAAGTCTGGGTCCTGCCTTCAACGAATCCACTATTGAAGGCAGCATCCAGCACTGGCGAATAGTGACAAACGAATTGTATCAAAATAAGTTTCTCGCTAAAAAACGATCGGGAATGGCTTGCCTTTATGAACATTGAAATCTTCTCGGTTGGTTCCATCGCCAACGCTAAAAGTCACCATCTCTGTAGGCTTTCTGAGCGAGTGTGTGTCAGTGCCTGGTCTTTGTACGAATCACTGATAGATCTTACGAGAAGTTTGGCTTTGGCTTCTTCCTAAATATGAGGGCTCGTGAGGTGAGCGGGGCCTTCTCTACCGGCGTTGAGTTCTGGTCCCTCATGATGCTGCTCTTGAAAGACGTAAGACAGCAGTTATCAAGGGAATGAATTTGCTTTTGAGAGTCTGTCGTGGATTTGCTATGGAGAATACGTAGGATCGAATACGTAAGATCGATGACCGAATCTCTGATGTGGATATCAGGTAATTATGGCAAGGTAGAGCCGCGAAGATACAGCGCAGACGTTGTAAGTCTGACTTGTACAGTGCAGCTTGTGTACTATATAGCGTAATTATGAGACCCACCACATCATGTTATTAGACTTCCAAACTTCCAAACTTCATTCACAGTGCCCATCTTTGAAAAGTCTCTATTGGCCAAGCATTCAAGTTCGGTGTCTAGTATGCACTCGCGAGGCGTAGACGCCGAGTTGGAGGGTGGCTCTGATCGGCTGATAGATTGTGTCAGTTCGAAGGTTGGCGGTCTGCGCGATGTTGGTTTACAGTTTACACCTTTACACTCGCCGGTCTGGACAATGTGTTGATGTCGGTCCTCGATGATCATGGGTATAACCTTGACATACCATTTGAAGCAGAAGCTAACCGTACAACAGTAACAAATGTCGTGGATGTGCTTCTGCGAGCCCTTAACCCTCCTCCTTCCTTCACCCTTCTCCCTCTCGCTCATCATAGCCCTTTCTCCAGAGTTATCTCTATAACACCACGATACCCTATTCTCCTGACTGACATCTGTTCCTTCAAACGTAAAACAATTCAGAGAGCTATCTCAAATCAATCACAACTCTACCATTGATGCTACCTGTCTCAATCTCCTTGAAGATCTCATAGATGTCAGCAAGTTCTCCCGGACACCTCAAAACGAAACTCACATCGGAGATACTCTCCATGGGCCTCAACTCATAATGCGTCTTGACTAATCCCCTAGCCACGAGTTGCAGACACTCCTTCGCCTCCAACCGATTCCCCGCCTTCAAAGCTAGAGATTGTCAGCCTTTTCTCGAACACACATGGGTGACTGGCCATCTTACACATAATCGTCAATTCATTATTCAACAACGTAAATGCCTCCGCGCCCTTAATCGGCGTCCTATCATTCTCCGGCACCCCCAAACACACCAACGTCCCCCTGAACCCCAAAAATCCAATACACTGATCATAAGACCTCGTCGGCGTCGCGCACGCAATGACCGTCTTCACTCCTCGCGGCGCTATGCTCCTCACCTCAGTCGTGATATCCTCATCTGTAGAGAATTTGGTAAAGTCGACGAAAGCATCGGCGCCGAAACCTTTGCAGAAGGATTCTTTGGAGCCGTGATCGACTGCTACTACGCGGGCGCCGATCGCTTTGGCAAATTGGATCGCGAGGTGGCCGAGACCGCCCCCCGCGCCAGTGACGAGGACCCAGTCCCCGTGTTTGGTGTTGGAGCGTTTGAGGGCTGCATAGACGGTGACGCCGCCGCACATCTGGGAATTTGATCAGTACCATCAATCGTCTGATTGAGATCGCCACTCGAGGAAGAAAAACCCTACTAAAGGAGCAGCCGCGGCAAGATCGATACCATCTGGAATGGGGGTGACATATTTCGCAGAACTTATCACGTATTGCTGGAAAGTTCCTGGTGTGAAATATCCTGAGATCTTGGTCTGAACACAACTTGTCTCTCCACCAATGAGACAGTTTTCTAGCAGAGTCAGGTCTGTATCTTTCGACGATCGAAGCGAACAAAGAGGCTCCATACCACAATTCAAGCACGCATCAGCTGCATACTTAATACCAACCTTCGCCCCAATCTCAGGACTCGTAACGCCAGGACCTTGCTCAATCACTTCCCCAATACCTTCATGTCCACCAACCTGTCCTGTATTTCACATCAGCAAATAGCTTCCAATCTTCACCCAGAGAGAAAGAACTTACCCGCAGGTGCCGGAACAGGCAATCCAAATGAATTCGTACAAAATCCGTAATCGGTATGGCACACACCCGAATACAACCTATCCCGCTCCCATCCCTGTCAGCCATCTTCCGAGACTGTCAACAAAACAAACCGCTAAGGCAGGATCCAGCCCCGCATCAACCAACCCCTTTACCCCGCGTTATTAAGCGAGTCTGCCTCGGCAGCAAGCGGTACTTTATGGCTGTCGGATATGAAACAAAAAGTTGTTGATGATGGGAGGGAGAGGAGTGAGGGACGTACATTCGCACCAGAACTTCGCCTGGACCGGGTGTTTCTATGGGGAGTTCGGCGATGATGGTCTTGATGCTGGGTGGATCTGCGTATTGGACTGCCCGGTTGACGGTGCCTTTCGTTATGTTTGGAGACATGATTTGAAAGGGTTGGAATTGTTTTGCGATCAAGAAGAGAAAGAGTTTAACTTTCAACAGATGTGTAAATATGGATAGAAAATCTGTAATGAGACAGGTTCGTAACGCTGTCTTTATATGCAAGAGGAAAGGCAGCTAGTTCCTGCCAAGAGGCATTCCCGCGGTCTATCAGTTTACCCCGCCAAACTAAATCATACGAGAGGCTTTCTCAACTATTGACGAAGCCAGCTAAAGGACTTCATATCTTGAGCTACCAATTCCTAGACCCTGATTCTGCAGGCTTACTCCACTGTGTAAGAAATGCGCTTCCGAATCAGCGATATTCCCTGGGCGCCACGCAACAAGCGAAACTGCGCGTAAGCCATTTCGCATTCGCATTAGAAAGCACCGTGGCGTTGAGAGATGAGACGAGACGCAGTTGGTCAATGGATACGATTGGGAACTACAAGTTAAGAAGCACCCGCATCCATCGCTCATGACAATATGACATGCCGCCGTCAGCAATTGAGACGCGCACCAACTGCATGCAATTGCAAAAACCCTAGAGAGCCTTCCTCTTGGCGGCAACCGGGTGATCTGAAGCTGCAACATTGCATTGATGCATGATTCTCGGCCCGTAGGACTCGGGAAATTCGGTCTGAAGTGGATCAGTATCAGTGAAGTGCTTTGGTGCGACTAAGCTTACAATTGAGTGCCACAGAGCACGGTTGTACCATAGAATCACATCTTGCTCTTCATGTCGATGAGCGTAGATATTGCTTGGGTCAAGTGTAGGCCGCATAAGTCTTGAGGAGTTGTCAGCACAATGATTTCTGAGGTAGAGATAGGAACTCACTTATGCAAAAACGCTCTGACTTCACCAAGATCACTGACAACCGTCTCCTCGCCATCAGGACTACTCTTCAAGAACAACTTGTAAGCGCCTTGACCATGAACCTGCAAGCTGTGCTCGCCTGTCACGGGATTCTCCCAAACCATCGGATACGTGCACACCTTGTCCTGAGTCCAAGGCTTCAGCTGATCCAGAGGCTTCTCCAACCCTTCCGTCTCGATCGTATGTCCCAGGCGAGTGCTGTGCGCGGTAGATATCCACTCGAAACAATGAGGCGCATACTCAATCTTGCTGTTGTATACGATGTCTTTCAACTCTGGAGACAGAAGTTCGAGAGCTCGTGAGCCAGCTACCATAGCTGTGGCTCCAGGTGCGATCGACATCTCGGTCCCAGTCCCATCGCCCCATTCCACCTTCACATCCGGGCCTTTGGGCGTCCGAACTGCAAGTAGACATCCGACTCGTGGAGGTGGGATGTTATAAAGTGCTGCATCGAAATGCCATTGATAGAACCGAGACTTTCCTCCTTCGCGCTCTTCGTCTGTGAGATGAGGAGGAAGATGGAAATACCGGTGGTCGATACCCTTGACCTTGAATCCGGGAGGAAAATTGTAGTGATTCTCAGGTACCTCTCCACGACCTAGGATGTGGACTTGAGGCTGTACGGGGATCGCAGGACGGTTGGGAAGACCGAAGATGTCAACACCGTTGTGAGATGTGAGGAAGGGATCGACGCCGTGAGCGAAGCCTCCTGTTGTCTCATCCGGGTCGAATCTCCTAGTGAGCTCGTACTGCTTAGTCGGTAACAGCATTTCTGGCTGCTCTTTGAACACCAGAAGTTTGTGTTTGTGGAGAGCTTCATGGATTACTTCGAAGTCGGAATCGGTCAACTTGTTGAGGTCAATGCCATGAACTGTGGCACCAAAATCAACATTGCTTTTCAGGCCATGGTCCATAGGCGTGACCTTGATCTCTCTGACGGCGGAAGGCATATTGACAAGTTGTTGAATTGCTACCTGAAGTCACGAATTGGAATGTGGATTTCATAACAATAGTGATGCTTTTTCTTGATTAAGACCTTCAACCCGGATGCGGGGATGAAAGATACCACATGATGTTCAAGACATCAAATTGCTAGACTCTTCCGTTTCGATATTTGAAAACCCGGCCGCGATGACAGATTCGGCCGTCTCTGAGATAAGATATCTCGAGGCGAAAGTTGACCTTCGTGGCTGAGCAAAATGCAACATCCCACTCTTGCTGATAAGAATTCCAGATCCCGGCCGAGAAACCGGGATATTTGTAAATTGACGGAGTCGGCCGAAGACTGAAACGCAAATAATAGATGCGCCTGCGAAGATAGATATTGCTGTCTCTATGTGGTATCGTGAAGCAGAATGCAAGAAGCTCCATGTTATTCTGACAATCAACCTTGCAACCATGTCTTTCCCAGTCAAGACCTACTTCCATACCACCTCGAATGGCTCGCAAATATTTGTCGAGGAATGCGGCTCAGGGCCGTTAATGGTCTTGATGCATGGCCTAGGGGGAACAACGAACGCCTTCCAACCTCTCATCAGCCATTTTGCTTCTCGCTTCACGATGCTTCGCTTCGACTTCCCAGGGTCCGGATTCAGCACCTTCAAAGCTCCTCTTTCAATACCCGAATTCGTTGACGATCTGGCTTCAATTCTTCAATCTAGAGACTCTAAGGATGCACCGGTACTTGTTGGACACTCTCTTGGAAGCATCGTCGCAATGCATTACGCATCCCAATATCCAGAAGTTCGCGCTCTTGTGCTCATCGGTCCAGGAAGATCAGCCTCTCATATCCCAGCTGTTGTCGAGCGCATGACTGGTCTTGGAGCAAAAGCCAGAGAAGGCATCCATGAAATCAGAGATTCCACCATCGACAACAATGTGGCGCCTACGTCTTCAGATCTTGTCAGAACAATTGTCAGACAGATGATCAGCTCGCAAACGGCTGAGGGATACGCTGCCACGTGCGAAGCTGCCTGTTCGAATAGTCATGTCGATCCGGATTATGCTGCTATCAAGTGCCCAGCTGTCCTGATTGCAGGTGATCAGGATAATATCTCGCCGCTGTCAAGATCGGAGGAATTGCGAGGTTTGATTGGAGGAGGCAATGCAAAGGTGACTGTTGAAGTGGTGCACTCAGGTCACCAGCAGGTGTTGGAAGACACTGCCGGGGTGGTAAAGGCGATGGAATCTGTCTTGACTCTATTATGATAACTCAATTAATCAATGATTGAAATGCCTTCGGCTCCTGGACCGTGATATTCGCCTAGTGACATATAATCCAGCCCTAAAAGTAGTTGTGTTGGTGATTTTGGAGACCTCAGATTGAGTTCGACGGCGCTAAGCCCAGGAGGTCGTCAAACCACTGGTTGGAGAATCAGTATTTCGACTCAAACACATCGCATAAACCTTAGAAATACTTACATTAACAGTTCTGATGTCGAAAGAATCAGACATATTTTCAGTGAAAGGGTTGGCAAACGTGTCGTGTTGCCGTCTTATTGTTGGAGACATGTGATAACTTGTATCATGAAAATCGTACGACGATGATGGCCGAGCTACCCTCGCTTGGTATGATGAATAAGAAACATTGCCACGCCCATGTTGAGTCTCTCCATACGACTGAGATGAGCTATCTTGCTGCAACCAGAGTGGCATGTGTGAAGTTGCAAGCGGGGAGTTTCCAGGTGGTGGCTGATCACTTTCACAGAACTTCTTGACAAAAGCTGCAACATTCAAGCTCTTCTCGGACTGTTTCGGCAGTGATAGACTCTCGCTAGGTTTCCCATTCTCATTTGGTAGGGAAGAAGCGCCGTTGCCCTGAGCATGTCTACGCTCCTCAGCGAGAAGGTCGGTTAACAAACGAGTACCGCGAGACGCTATCGAGCTAATCGAAACACTTTTGGAAAGGATCGATATCGTGTCAGTAATCAACTGCCGATGCTCTTCGGACTCTCGTGCAGATTGATGCCGGTTGAAGTTATCTAATGACAATATGATCTTGGCCTTGATTAGCTATATGTGGGGCCAGCTACAGAGATGTGCTTACAGCAGCGGCAACGCTGAAAGCCTGCGTTGTCCATAAGATTGGACTCTCGTCCGGAAGATCTTGCTTTAATTCGTTTATGATCGTTTTCGCCGCGGCCAAACAAGCTGTTGCACGTTAGTTTTAAAACACCTTAAAAAGAGGCCTGGTGGCGAGATACTTACTACGACGGGTGAAGGCGAACTTTTTGTCGTGGAAGCTCATTCCAAGAAATCTGCGATGAATCATCTGCAACAAACGTCAGCGAGTTTGAGAGGACTGAATTGGAGAAACTCATACGATAATTTTGTGAGCGGATGTGATAGTTAGACATCGACGCGCAACAGCTACCCAGTGTGGCCACATTGGATCGACCTGAGTCTGACTGTTGAGACATGGCGGAAGTTGTGCTATCACCAGCTCTCTCATCATTTTGTCAAATCTGAGAACATGCTCATATTTTGCGTCAATGCTATGGGCTTCAGAGGATTTATCTTGCAAGGCGGGCATTAGCCCTGCAACTCTGAACAAGAAATTGCCATATGTGGTGATTGCAGGATGAGAGGATGGGATAGATTCCATGGTATCCTCATCGCAATGCCGCGGAGCTTTGGTCGTAAAATGCAGCGGATTGATACCTTGAGTCCCATTAGTTGAGGCACGCTGCTGGAATTCGCGCATGGACTCACAGTATGTCTCAGAAAATGGAACAGAAAACCAGTCCTGTGTCGCTAATTGCTGCCATAGCCTTCTTCCCAGCTCTTTCTGCACCCTATCAGCAACTTCCTCGGCTTGGGGCTCGTTTGTTGCTCTTCTAGCCTTTCCCAATCTATGTAGTCCGAGGGACTGGGCTATTCGGACAGCTGACGCGAGAAGCACCGACTGAGAATTGGAGAAACTGTGATATTGTCAACATTTATAATGGTGCCATACAATCGGAGGCATATACCCGAGTATATGAGCGCATATAGTCGAAGATGCGATAGCTTGCACACTGTATAGGCTGTGGTACTGTTGATACCGAGCTGCGTTGAGGCATTCAATGGACGCCTGATACCAGCGCTTCGCCAAATTAGTTTGATCTTCTGCACACACGTTAAATCCGTTCTCTTGGGGATGTACCAAGTGAATTACCTTGATGGAATCCCCACTTCAGAACTTCGGCAGGCTGTACCGAAGTCATGCTGCCACAAATGATAGCAAATAGCAGTGCCGCCCACTGAAGGCCAGCACTAGTGATGCTAATGACTCCTTGGTCCTCGTCATAAAATTGATCAAGCTCTCTCCTAAAAGTGGGGACATGAAACGAACAGTGCATGAATAGTAACCAGTCCGCATGGTACTCGAAGAGAAGGAAGACCTGCATTTTTGTTGGGAGCAGCGCTTGGATCTGGGAGATCTGCATCGTGTCCATCGGAATGATCCCTCCAGATACCGAGGATGGAGAGTTTCCCCACGCTTGGGCACTCTGTAGAATATCTTGTTCTTGGTGACTTGATGGTTCGTGGACAATAGATGGGTTCCGAATGCCGCTGGTGAGGTTACTTTCTTTCAATCGCCCCCAAGCCAGGAACTCGAGGACTGTTGCGGCATCTTCAACTTCAGCATCAGATCCATTCTGGCCGGATGTCGAGTCATTTTCCACAAGTAAATCTCTTTCATGAGACCCTCGGACGCCTTGTCTCTCATCCGAACGGTGAATGCGAGCTCGCTTTGGTGCTCGTTCCCCCTGCGTGGAAGACGGGCGGTAATCCTCTAAAATCTCAGCAGGTCTCTCAACAGCATGCCTCTTTCTCGTGACTTCTCCATCAAGCTTCGATTCGAGATGTTTGACTCTATCCGAGAGACTTGTCACAAGACTGAGAATTCGCTCGTTGATTGAAGCTTCTGCCGATGGTTCTCTGCGAGCGGGTACAGCTACCGGATTAGGAGTTCGAGGCGATAGAGAGACAGAAGGACGACGTCTCTCAACCGTGTGCGTCACATCTGCTCGTCGGCATAAATGAGCGGTTCCCCTACATACTGATTTAGTGACTGAGCTACCACATCAAGTGCTTCTGAAGCAAGAGCAAGCATGAAGAAGGGACACGTGACATTACCTACCTTTTGTGACAATTCTCGCAAGGTATAACTTTGTTGCATCGTATCTTCCTCCTTGCGCAGTCCGCACATGTTTGAGGCTTCCGTGACATCGTGATCCGGTTGCCGTCTCACGGCCGAATAAGACCAGCATCACCGGCGGAGCCGTAGACCCACGCGGAGCAAGCGCGAGTTTATAGCCAAATGTCTCTAAAAGAGCTTTAGATATAGATACATCTGACATAAGCTAAGATTCAACTCTGGACGTAGGTTGAAAGCTGCTTCGCCCAATCCGTGGTGTTGTTGCTTTTGCTGCGTCTTATCTCAAGAGTGTTAGACGGAGAAAATCTCGGACCCGAAACCCGCGATCGACCCGCTTCCCCAGCCTCTCTCTCGATTCCGCGTCCAACGACCTTCGATCAGCCATACAACGCCACTTGATATCAACTCATATCTCTTGGTATGCACATGTTATCAAGATTGTCCAACTCCGCATGCCGGTAATGGTCCGCTTTAGATTGTCTCCCATCTTTATGGGGAATCGACCGCCTATCGCGATGTGGGCGATGGTAAGCTGCCATCAAGATTTGAGTTCTTGTCGATCATATATGGAAGTAGAATGGCCCAATTCCATATAGATTGATTGAGCACTGTTTCTGTCATTTTGAAGTTATACTTGTGTTGTCGAGTAGTCACCGTCGCAAAGATGTTTGAACGAGCCAAGAACTCCGTGCAAACTTTCAGTTGGAAGCTTCCCAAACAGAAGTCCTCCCTAGCTCCAGAATATGTATGGAGTAACTCAGGTAAGTTGCTGAAATTGGCACTTACAATACTCCAACAGTCGTCACTGACTTGCAATAGATCAGGACCCAGTTCCCGTTGAGAAGTAAGCTCAAGCAATCCGCCGCCAAAACTTGTATTGACACCGATCAGGCGAACATGGAGTGGCTTCACTTTTGTTATGTATTGGTTTTCCGATCTGGTAACATACTCAACTTGGGCAAATGGGGCGGCTGTTGTGGCTCTCGGTCTCTCTCCTAGCGACGCAATTTGGATTGTTTTCGTCGCTGCCATGTGCAACGCGATACCTACGGTTATGAATGGCGCGATTGGGTCGGATCTGCATATTGTCAGTCTTGCTTCCGTTGATGTCCATGAAATGTTCTGACTTCCAGGCAGCCGTTTCCGATCGCAGTCCGAGCCAGTTATGGATACTGGCTGAGTTACTTCTGCGTTGTATCAAGAGGCATCCTCGCTCTCTTCTGGTTTGGCGTCCAATCAGCCGGTGGGGCCACTGCAATTACCCAGATGATTACAGCCATCTGGCCATCCTATGCTCATCTCCACAACGCCCTTCCAGCTTCAGCGGGTATTACAAGCAAAGGATTGATCTCATACTTTCTCTACCATGTCGTCCAAACACCATTCCTCTTCATCCGAACCGAAAAGTTGAAGTGGATGTTCCTAGCCAAGACAATCTTGGTCCCTCCCATGGCTCTCTCTATGGTCATTTACCTAGCAGTGGCAGCAAAAGATGCCCCAGACTTTTGGAACCAGAAGTCCGAGATCACTGGTTCCACCCGTGCTTGGTTGTGGCTCTCCAGCATGACATCGATCACCGGAGGGTTCTCGACCCTTGCTGTCAACATTCCAGATTTCTCTCGGTTCGCAAGGAAAAAGGGATCTCAGTGGTGGCAACTGCCATTCATTCCAATCTTCAAGATTGTCGTCAGCATTTTTGGTGTCGTCGGCGCTAGTGCTTCGAAGCCACTCTACGGGAAGACTCTTTGGAGTCCCCTTGATATCTTGGCTCAATGGCAAGGCAGCCCAGGTGGTCGAGCTGCTGCATTCTTCTGTGCGACACTATGGTGTCTGGCTCAGATCTGTGTCAATATCTCAGCCAACTCGGTTTCTTTTGGCAACGGTAAGCATCGAAATCTACCCCACTTGGTGCCCACAACTTACACGGAACTTCCCTAGATATCACATCTCTCTTCCCTAAATACTTTAATATCCGTCGCGGTGTCATCTTCGCCATGCTTGTCGGAGGCTGGGCAATGGTACCATGGATCATTCTCTCCAACGCCAAGACATTCCTCAACTTTATGTCCGCATATGCTGTGTTCATGGCTCCCATCGCTGGCATCATGCTCACAGATTATTGGTTCGTCAAGAAGCGCAAGATTGATGTTCCAGCTCTGTACGATCCTGAAGGAATATATGGGAAATGTGTAAGTGCTCGCAACATACCCCACTTTCTCGCACGAGAATATGGGTTACTGATATGATTACAGAATTGGCGATCCCTTGTCATCATGGTCTTGGTCATCGTTCCCATGCTTCCAGCACTGGCACACAAAGTCACTCCAGACAGTGTTCACATCCCCAAAGAGCTGTCCAACCTCTTCTCCGTCAATTGGCTTTACGGATTCGTCGCTTCCTGTATAATTTACTACGTCCTCAATATCGTCTTCCCTGACAAAGGGACGTTGATTCCCGCTGTGGTCGAGGGTTATCCAGACGTAGTTGAAGGTGTTGTCACAGGCGCTGACAGCACAGATGGAGATAGCAGCCGTGCCGAGAAAGGTCTTGACAGTAAGGAGCCGGTGGAGATCAAGGCGTAGTGGGGGACTTAAATAACGTGGCTTCTGGTGAGAAAATTCATAAAAAGAGGCAGGAACATGCTTGTTCGGGACAAATATAATCGCAAAAGTTCCAATATATCGCACAGATTCTCGTCCTTACCTTCTTGATAGTGTATAAAAGCTGTTGGGTGACTTTATGAGTCAACTTCTATCAGTCGTATGCTTTATCTCTTCATTCACTGTCTTTCGTGTGCTTAACCTCTACCTTTTCTACCCCTCTTTCCAAGTCTAGGCTCTCCGCCTTAGTCTCCTGCTTGCTCTTCTCTCGCCTCAGAATATCCCAAGTCCAGAGTGGCAACTGTTTCACTTCTTTCACCACTTCTTTCACCGAAACACGGCTGTCGGAGCCCTTCCTCCTTTCCGAACTCATGCTATCAGCATCACTCCCTCCTCTTTTCTCATCTCGCGTCGCTGACAACTCACACACAATCGAAGCATCTAGCTCGTACTTGCAAAGCGTGTGGTCCAATTCCAGAGCTTTCATTTCACCATTCTGTAACTCCACCGGCACAACGCCTGTCGCTTCATACATCCGCTGCAGCTGCAGTTGGTGGAGAAGCTGACATTCCGGATCATGGTCGAGTTCGGTTCTGGGTGAGGGAAGTCCGTCTAATTCAGCTTTCCCTCCTTGATAGGCAAATTCATTTTCTTTCCAGCTATCGACACTCTCAGATTTGAGATCGTCCCGAGCTGCGCGCTGAAGTGTTTGCTTTCGGTGTTTCGCGCACCAGGCGACGATTGCAACGACGAGTAGAAGTCCTACACTAACTCCGGTGGATGCTCCAATAGTGATTTTGCGGGAGTTATCTGGTTGACTTTCAATTATGTCGGTAATGTTTGATGTGAGCGGCGCCTGGACAATCGTGGATGGAGCCCATGACCAATTTGTCATGACGGATTGAATCATCTTTCCATTAGAGATGTAGAACACGGAAGCAGAATTGTCAGTTGCGTTCACAGATGAGGTGGCCGCCACAGGAGCATTGGCTGTGTCTGCAAGTGGCCAAGTTGTTTTCTCCATGAGGGGTTGAACTTGCCACGTCTGGCCTCCATCATTGGACCAGACCCATTGCAGTTGTCGCATAGTATCAATGTAGAACAGCATTGTCCAAGAATTGTAAAGAATTGTTGAGAATTTCCCACTTTCAAGACTCCAGTCAGGCAGGCTCGGAAGAGTAGGACCTGATAGTGGTGAGCTTGTACCCCTTCAGGAAGGCGACGAGAAAATACCTTGACTCCAAGATGAGGTCTGGTTGATGAAAGTCGAGTTCTTGTTTATCGAAGAGAAAACTTTATTATCGGCAACTTGATAGATGGTCTGCTCTGCTGGCACTGTGTCGTTCGGACTTGGAAGATATGTCGTAGCCAAGGCAGACGAGTTACCAGCCGTGCCATTCTTGACAAGGGTTCCATCAGCCCACTGAGATCATAAGTCAGCGAATTGAGCAGAAAACTGAGAAGCCGGGATCTTCTGATCATCACATACATAGGTGACCACGCCTTTGGTAGTGTTTGAATAGCTCAGTTGTCGAACCGAGCCATGTATGTCTTCGTACGTAACCCGATAGCCGAAGTTTGTAGATAGTAATGCAACTGAGAGTCCCGTCCCTTGTCTCACGGGAACCGTAACATTTGAGGAGATGATGAAACCACCATAATTGGAGCAGTCACCCGATGCATATCGGCACTTGAAAATTTGTTGACAGAGACTATTGTTCGGGGTCTGATAGAAGACAGATCCCTGTATACCGTGAGCTGATTTCGGCATGAAATGAACGAGAAGCATACATAGACAGCAGAAGGGCTGCTAAAACCCGTGACCGCCATGGCTGTTCCATTTACCGGCGCAAATGTCGGAGCAAAGGATGGCCATTCATCGCTGAACCCTGTTGCTTTGTAGACATTATAGGAGAAGTTTCCAGATTTTTCATTGAGCTTTATGACGGTAGGGCCCAAGCTTGTGTAGAAAGCACCAATAGACTGAGCAAGAGAAAGCGAGAGTAAACAAGCCAAAGCGGCCAACGAAAACGACAAACGCATGATGGAAACGAAGGAGAAGACAGATGGACGACCGGACACAGCATCGTGAGGAGATATTCAAGTCTTAATATAAAAGATGTTCAGGCCACCGAAGACACAGAGTGGGCTAAGATTCTAGACTGTGGTGTTGAGGATACTCGAGAAAGCAAAGAACCTCGCTTGTCACTCGCCAAGACATGTAGAAGATGCTCCACTTCCTCACTTCTTACTCGTGGAACGTCAAGCCCCCATGTATTTCGGTACCGAGTGGCGGGGATCTGCCCTGGAAATGTTCTCGAAGAGAGAGAAGCTGAAGTGACTTGATACTCTGATATGCGCGGCGCAAATCGTGCATCGTCTTGGGGGCAGAAAATAGAAAACGTAAGCACAGCCTCAGAGGACCTTTCGGTCCTAACATTTTTCCGATAGGGCTGTCGACATATCTGCTGCAAGCAAGAGGGGAAGCTGAGCTGAATAATCTCCACTGCAGGACGGTGTGAATAATCACATTGCATCCCACGTGCATATCGGAGAATTTCCCCATGTGCGTCTCGCGACCTTCTTTTTTTGTCAGCAGAATAGCCGCCAAGTACACGAGACTTCGATGTCGACGCTGTCGCAGGGCTATCGAATCCCATTCTTGAGGAGCTATTTTTGGACCCCAATCCAATGGTCTCATCTATGCAGACAACACCTCACTCAATGCGCGCAGATTCTCAAAAGCTAATATGCACTGCTGCAACGGTCATTCAAGAACAATCTACTTATCCATAAGTCGCTCCAGCTTTGAGACAGATACAGTCAAATCTCACGAGAGTTAAGACTAGACCACGCCATGTGGCTTCAAGCTATCTGATTGCTGATCACTATCTGACACGTGAGGCATCACCTATTCTCAGAATCGATAATCTGATATTCACAATCTGTAGGCTGCTCCCACCCCTCGATCTTCACCATATTCTGGGGACAAGCACTCATCACAATGATGAGATCTACCTAAGCCCCAAGTACGACATGTTGACTTTGTCCACCTAATGGTACTTGAAAATCCAACTTCCCATTCGATCTTATCCTGACGTCCATGAATAGATTCAAGGGATCAGGCACCCAACGATCGGCTCTGGAGTTGGGAAAGTTACGGTCCAGAGCCTTGCAGATTCAGTACCAGTTTACCCAGAGTATCAGAATAAATACATATATTCCTCAAGTTGTCACTGCAGTTGTCGTGATGGCCATCATATCCTTGCATACGGTATCGCTCCGCATCGCACGCTGGCCAGAGAAGATCATGCACCCCACCCGTGGTATCCTCCATCAAAGTCAACATGGGCTTTCGCTTGGAACTATACAATATGTCCCCTGTGGTCAACAATAACTTTGACAGACGAGTCCGCGTATGGGCTATTGACAGGAAATCTTCAGGATTTTTGGTATTAAACGACCAGAAGTCCACGACCTGTTTTCCATTGCTGTTGCTGACTCGGAGTTGTTGGTTCTTTCGAAGCAAAAATGCGACGCTTTTACGTGCACGTATCACGGGCATTCTGTGGCTTTGCAGAGTGAAGAAAGTTGATGTTTAATCATGACAATCTAATTGCCATAACGAATTGTCACGCAAACCACATAATTAGGCAACAGCTATAGCAGAATTAAAATGCCAAGAGGCCGCCAGAGCTCGAAGAAGAAGTTTTTCCGGCATGCAGCTGCATCTAGACCTCTCTCGTGGAGGCAGATCAAGAATGGGGGTCAGGACAGGGTCATCACGCAAGCCAAATTGCGTCTTCATTCAGTAATCCTTTCCAAGCCAAGTGCACCGTCATTTTTACGATTGCTTCTGCTAGAGACTGTCATTGAATATTATTGGTGATCGAAGTGAGAGAGTCTCGAAACGTAGATTCTTGACCGCACATCTGCTTTTTAACCGTTAATGTAGCACGTCGATCCATGCAGATTTATTGATGTCAAGTAACTCAAATCAAACTAAATGGAATTCCAAGTCATTTCCTAGCTATCATAGCCTTTCAGACAATGTCCTGAGAAGATGATGATGTGTGAATCTGAAACCTATCTCGCTAATTGTCTAAGCGAGAAAGTCGAGACAACATACTCAGTAGTTTACAGCACTCTTCTCTCAAAGCCAAGAGGCTTCATCGTTTGGCAAACAGCATAAATAATGTTAATTGAGGGTTGTGCTTCTCGGCACATCAGTTTTGGAAGCACTAGGTCAATTCTGCCGCCCAAGAGAATCCCATAATGCTTCCTCGCTCATTTCCGACAGGGGAAAAAAGCAAGCTTGACCTCAAGCTGTTTTGACAAGCATTGATAACGTCTGCAAAGTGTACACATTCATCTTACCCTCAAAACACATGAGCTTTCTACTGTTGATATATGTAGTTCTCACGTGACAGCCAATGACTTCACATGACTATGTATGCACCCTCGACATTCCAAGTCTGTCATCTTGTGCAACACGACAACAGCGACACTCCGCGTCGAAATTGCAGACTCTTCTCGATCCAGAAATTCGAACAAGGCTGGAGGCTATGGAGAGAACTCTCGACAAGCCACACGTCATGAAAGCCATCAAAGATATTCCAATGTACAGCTACGTCCCTCTCGAACGACCAGAATCTATTTCGAGTCCTGGTTCTTCATCCTTCGGAAGACTTCTCGGCACCTCTACTTTGCGACTTGGTACACGACGATCGCCACGAGATTCTGCTTGACTTTGGGCAGGAAAAAGGCTTCGAGGCTGTGTCTTATACCTGGGGCCAACTAGAGTTTTCCCACCAAATCCTCTATGTTGATCGAACCTCACTGTTGGCAATCATACAAAATGTTGATTCGTTTCTCAGACATCTGCGAAAAAAGGGCAATGCTCGTATCGCAGGCTTTGGATCGACGCGATTTGCCTGAACCAGAGGGATCCTAATGAAAAACGGGTTCAGGTTGCCCTAACACTACTGAGATTGTTTATCCACGTTTCTTTGCTTCTACCTAGGTGTCAGATCCTCCGAGATGGAAATCTTAAGGAGGGAGCTGCAGAGGTGGTCTGCTGCGGCAAAGACCTGCTCGCCTAACTACGGGTCTCTACCATGTTGGATCACGTCGACGAAGTAAGTAATCTACGCCTGCTGAGCTTGAATTAATACTTTCGACCCACCTGCCTACTCCATCAACTGACTTTCAACCTCCATAGTTCATGTGCCCTTCAAGAAGTAGTTGTGATACTCGTACCAACATCACCACCCCTCACAACCGAACTTCACAACCCGAAGAACCATCGGAGCATCCTCATTTCACTTTCGATCCGACTTCGTATTTGGATTCCACATACTTTCAGAACATTTCAGCTTTCAATCTAACATCTACAATCCTCTCCCTCCCTCACACCTCCCCTTCATCCATCCCTCCATCCTCCATCCTTCCATCAAGATGTATTCATGTATGCGTGCATACGTAGCAGCATATGGGTATATCAACCAATCAATCAATCAGACAAATAACAAATTCAGACGCCCTGCGCTCATTTCATATTCCCCTTTCCTTCCCATGCTTTCCATGCTTCGCTTTCCTTTCTCCTACAAAAAGATGTAAAATTCAGATCCATTCGACAAATGAAAAACAACGACGGCCTCGTTTTCAAGACCTCGACCTCGACCTCAAGCCTACGCAAATCAAGCATTGTAGGTCTCATTTCAGATCGAGATTTTTTTTTCTTTCCAGTCGCCCTCTCTTTGATAGTCTGACAATGCAACAAAGATTTCCAAACTGGTCCATGCATCTACATCTAAATCTTCAACCCCTTCACACCCTTCAACTTCTTAACCAGCGCCTCAAGTCGTTCCGTAAGGCCCGTCTGGGGAGAATAGCCCTCTTCATCAGCAGCGATCATATCAACAGTCTTATGATGACCGATGAACTCCTCGATAGAAGCGACGATAGGACGGAGAGTCTTGCGCGGCTGGAGAGCTTGGATGCGTTCTGCGAGTTGTGGGAGGAGGGAGAGGTAGCCTAGGAGGACTGAGAGGTAGCCGAAAGCGACGTTCTTTTGGGATTCTTGGACGGAATCGGCCTGGGGAATTTTGTTAGTGTGGTGATGAGGTGAAGCTGGGCGGGGGACTTCTTACCTGTGATGTGCGCTCCAGACTGTCGGCGAACGCTGAGACCATTCCATCGAGTGGATCGCTGGCGTCGCGATGTAAAGTCTGGAGACTCTCTCGACATGCTGGACTCCATTCTGCGAAGTTGATCATGACTCCCAAGACGAGGATGAGATGATCAACTGCTACGGAGAGATCCTCCTCCAGCATGAAGCGAGATATCTGACTAAATCGGGTGATCATGACTTGGCACATTGCCGACATTAGAGAGGCTCTCGCGAAGACGTCCGAAGCTCGGGGGTTATTGTTCGTCACATTCAGTGTCAAACGCAAAAGCAGGATCTGCAGCACTCCGAATTCCTCAAGTGGCCGTGTCAATGCTACCTGGAAAGTATCTGCAATGAGAGGAAGGTACTCATTGATCCAGATCGTCTCATCCTGTACAGTCCTCGCAGTAATCGAATGTGACTCCAATGCCGACAAAGCCAGGTAGAAGTCAATAGCTGACTTCTCCTTTGGTAGCGCCCATGATCGCGCATCAGTTGCCGACTTGACGATGGCAAAGAGGTTCGTCGTAAGCTCTTTGCTAAAAATGTCTGCTGCACTTCCGGCCTCTCTTGTCTGCCTGACCATGAGTTCCAGGCACTTCAGGGCGATTGTTCTAGGAGATATCGACTGAGGCTTAAGATCTTCCCAAACCGGCAATTGCAGGAGGTAGTCTTGATATTCCGAAACGAGTGACTGAGCGATCTTGGACATGTTGTTCTTACGGTCTTTGGCCACGAGATTGATACCCGATTGAGTTTCCATTAGGCGGATCAGCAATCGTGTGATACCTTGACGCCGTAATTGTGATACGATATGTGGCATGTTGCCTTCCATCAACAGTGAGACAAGGATGGTGACCATCAGGAAACCAGAAATGATCTCGGTTTCCATGCCTAGGTGGAGGAAAAGCTTCTGCTCCATGCCATTAGACCGGAATTGCCGCGAAAAGCTTTTATCCTGCATCTTGTGTGCTAGATCGAGAAGGCCAGAACGTCTCATCGATGGCGTCGTCTTCCCGGGATTTCCAATGCGATCCAAGAAATCTTGGACTTCATCGAGGAAGCGATTGTTTGCGCCAGCTTGTCTCAGCTCGTGAACGCTTCTTATGGCAGCTACCGAATCATCTTCATCGTCTACCTCTTCATGGAAACTTGCAAGGGGCTTCAAAGTAGGTATTGACGCTCGTCGTCCTCTTCTTCCTTGTGAATTCTGGGGTGGCACTGTCGGCAATTCCATCGCCAGCTGAGACATCAAATCATCTTCGTTCAACATGGACCTCTGCTTGGCATATGTGAATTTTGGACCTGCAACTTGTGAACTTTGACTCTCCGAGATCAGGGCAGGCTGCAGTGTCTGGCTTGCCGGCGCATCTCCCATCACGATATCCAAATCGATCGGTTGGCTCAATTCCATACTGTCTTCTTCGTCCTCGGATTCTTCCTCTGATGAATCAGCCGCTTGTTCAACCAGTGAATCTATCAACCTTCGTCTAGGAATGTTCCTAGTCGTCTTCTGAGGAGGTTTCGATATTCCAGCTGGTCGTGCTAGCGGACTTCGTATTTTTGTTGCAGCTACTGGAGCTTTAGTTCGAGCTGCCTTGGCCTCAGCCATTTCACCCTCACTTCCAGCACTGCTTGTACCCGTACTGGCCTCCTCCGGTTCGAGCAATGCCTGCCACATTCCTTTACTCTTGGGCGACATATGTCGACCAGAGGGATCAATGTCCATCATATCTACATCGCTAAGACTCACGGAAGGCGTGCTAGCTTCGGGTTCGGGCGATAGGCTCAACTTTCCCGGCTTTTGTGGCAGCTCAGGTTGCTTCTTTGGCATTTCCAGTACTTTTGGCCTGGCCACTATCTTCGGATATTGTCCAGCCCTCGGGGATGTATCCCGCGCTTTGTGAGGCCTCGGGTTTAACTTAGTAACAGGGCGGGTGTTATTGCCTGGCAACCGCTTCAAGGCAGGTTCTTCTGGTGAGAGCTTCAGCTTCTTCCTGCTTGCCATCTCCTCCGGCCCACTTGTGGGTGCCTTGTGGGTGACCTGCGAAGTTCCGTTCACCACGGTCTTCTTAACCAGCTTTTGAATAGGCCTGGGAGTAGCTAGTACTTCATCGTCGCTGCTTGGCACATCAAACACGTCCTTCTTTGGTGTTGAGGCAGCTGATGAATATATTGAAATTGGCTGTTGCGGCACCTTTGCCTGCTTCGCTGGGGTTGTCCTCGCTGCCCTCTTTGTTGGAGCGTCATCTTCGCTGGGTATATCATATATGTCCTTCACTGGAGACGGCGGGGCAGGCGTCCTCGATACGGACCTTCGCAGAGCAGACTTGACTTTCGCAGATTCAGATGCTGGTTTTCGGACCGGTTTTCGTGCTGCAGGCTTGGGGGCAGGCACATCGTTTTCCGAATCGGGAACGTCGAAGATACTTGCGGGGGTGTGAGAAGGAGGTGGTTTTGAGAAGCTCGTAGGCCGAGCCACCTTGGGCTTCGGAGGAGTCACCTTCTTCTGTACAGGTTTGGGTCGCGGAGCCTCGTCCTCGCTCTCAGGCACGTCGAATATGTTCCCAGACTTCGCAGATGGGGTTGTTGACACCGATCTGTCGCGGATTGACTTCAGCTTTGATGGTGTAGTAGGCCGAACGGCAGCAGGAGCCGTAGGGGCTATACTGCTGGTAAGTGGCTGATTGATCTTGAACTGGGGGTCGGGCGTCTGTGACTTCCGCGCTATCGAAGCAAAGCCATTATACTCCGGTATTCTCCTTCTCGCAGCCTTTCCGTATGTTGTGATCTTCTTCCTGGGAAGAGTGCCATCCTGGAAAGTTGCCATGATTGTTGTTGAGCGTAAGAACTGGCAGATCAAAGGTCCCCGGTTTGTATGAAATCATAGGAGAAGTGAGCTAATTCGCAGTCGCGAAGTTAATTATGTTTCTTGGGGACAGATCGAGTGAATAGGTGCGCATCTTTAAGGAGTGACCATGGTGTATTTATCGGAGAGGTGAAAGAGGTGCCGGAATCACTGGAAGTTGAAGTTGCGGGGGTCGAACGGTGTTTCGAGGTTTAGATGTAAATAAAGGAAGCCACAAAGTTCGCGACCTGGTTGATGCAAGGCATGGGCAGACGAGGCAGACCCGCGCTAGTCTCGCCAAGACAAGCAACAAGAGCGGCAAACGATGTGACACTTCTCACTCTGAGGTCATTTTCCTACTTATCATCATTTGCACAGATGAAAACATATTCCTAGACACCCAGGAAAGGTTTGCTATCTGTGAAAATCAGTGATTGTTCGTGAACTCTTGTGCAGCTATGCACGCGTCTCGTCTGTCTTAGCCTTCTCTCCCTCTCCTATGGCGCCGCTTGCGGAAGGACCCCTTGCCTTGCCTCGCCTGGCTGCCAAAAGAAGTAGTGGCTGTTTTTAGTCACAACTCTCACTGACCTTCCCGTTCCTCTTATCTGCCCTCTTGATTTGACCCCTCCTTTCCTCCATCTGTACCCCGCTCACGCGACAGCTATCCAGTCCAGTCCAGTCCAGTCCAATCCAATCCACACCAAGACAACAATTGGATCTCTCACAGAATTAGATCTGGACCTGGACCTGACTGGACTGAAAGAGGGCAAGGCGGAGGTGACCGCCGCTAGTCCAAGCTCAACCTTCTTCCGACTTTATATTTCAAGTACATGTTCAAGTTCATCTCGTGTTTGTAGTGTGAATGTCCGAATTCAAGAAGCCCTAACCTAGCAAGCAAATACTTCGGTACCTAGGTTCACATCTCGCCAACCGCACTTCGACTTGGAATCAGTCACATCTCAGCCCACCCTTGACGAGCAAACAGAGCATGTGCAAGGCTTGATTAAGCTGTTCATACGACAACCCTTGATCTGCTCAAGGCTTCAAGCAAACACTTTACACTTGGTCCTCAGACCAGTTGAGCATCAATCTGCAGATCAGACAAGATTCTGCATATCCTATCTCACCATGTCTTCCGCACCAAAAGACACGCCTCAGCAGAGCGTCGGCCCAGAATACCGACCAGAAAAGCAGAAGCCTATTGCTACGGTCTCAAAAGCTGTCCCTTTTGAGAATGTTCACACGCTAGCTCAGACACCGCAGCTCATTGCTCTCTTGACGTGAGTACCCGACGGCAAGCTGCATCTTACGCTGCTTCTTTCCTTTACCACCGTCTCACTTGAGATGGTGTCTTTCTGAGACTTTGAGATTCAGTCCTTGAAATTGTAACCAAAATTGCCATTTGCTAACCTGCCCCAGCATGATCCGCTCTAAAACCACCGATCGCGCCGACTTCATCTTCTACTCCAACCGTATCATCCGTCTCCTGGTCGAAGAAGGTCTCAACCACCTTCCCGTTGTCGAGCACACCATCACCACCCCTGTTGGCCGCACCTACGCAGGCGTCCAATTCCAAGGCAAGATCTGTGGCGTATCTATCATGCGCGCCGGCGAAGCTATGGAGGAGGGATTGAGGAATTGCTGTCGTTCTGTTCGCATTGGGAAGATTCTCATTCAGAGGGATGAGGAGACGTGTAAGCCGAAGCTATTTTATGATAAACTGCCGGAGGATATTGCGGATAGGTGGGTGCTGTTGTTGGATCCTATGTTTGCTACTGGTAAATTTGCCCCATCTCATACTTATTCCCTCTTCTCTTCATTCCAATCCGTCATGTCATGATAGCACAATATATGGAGTCCAAAACTAACCCTCACAGGTGGTTCCGCAACCATGGCCGTCGACGTTCTCATCTCCCGCGGCGTCCCAGAAGAGCGGATTCTCTTCCTGAACTTGATCGCCAGTCCTGAAGGAATCGAAATCTTCGCTAAGAAGTTCCCCAAGCTACGGGTAATCACGGCTTTTATTGATCAGGGTCTTGATGAGAAGAAGTAAGTTCTCCCTCCTCCTTCTGGTCCTGGTTTTTGGTATGTGGAGAGAAATCCTGACATGTATCTAGCTATATCGTTCCTGGACTTGGTGATTTTGGTGATAGATTCTACACTATGTAGAGATCTGAGACGGGAATTGGGTGGGTTATGAGGTATGAAGTATGTGGATAGCATTCTTTGCGAAGCGGTTGAGGGCAGTATAGCTAGGGCCAGACGAAGATGAGAGAACCGAGAAATGAAATGTCGATCTCAATAATACCTGACATTGTTTGAGGAGTTCTTTGAACGTGCAAATGAGAATATATTGCCCATTTTAGTCAAACCTAACGCCCCTCCCTATGAGTGAGTCCATACTCCTCAACCCTAGCCTTTGAAATCATCGCGCACGATTATCTCTACCACATATCTTTCCAGCCAGCCAGCTCTGAAATCTTCGCAGTGGCCACAGCTTCCGCGCCTCACTTGGAATCCTCCCTCCCTCCCCCTCCTCCATCTATACCCCTCTAATACTCGTCATCCGCCACAACGCCCTCTCCACCATACCCACCCATCCCATCTCCATCATCCTCATCCGCATCCGCATCATCAATAATATCATCATCATCATCCTCATCCCTCGCCCTCCCCCTTCCTCTTCCCCCTGCTGCCCCACCACCTCCTCCTGAGACCGGATCTCTCGCATGCGCTCTCTCATCGTCGACATCCTCGCCGTCGCCTTTAGCTACCGCGTCGCAAGCATCGACCCAGTCGGCATAGACGTCTACTGCTGCTGAGAGGTCTGTTTGATCACATATCCGTCAGTCCAATCTTACACACCGAGCAGACCCATCCCACTCAGGGACGGCAAAACAAGGAAAGGAACGAAACGTACAATTTATGGCGCACTGGAAGTGCTGACTGCAGACTTTACATGATAGGGCGCCTACACCAGCTTTCTTGTCTAGCTTGACGATGACGCTGCCTTCGTGGTTGCAGAAGAGGCAGTCGAATGTTGAGGGGAGGGGCGCATTCTATTGAGCGGCATGCGTCAGTTCTGTTGGATCTTGTCCTGTCGTGTGCTAAAACATATCGCCCTCGTGCATCTTTTCAATCAGACCTCCTATGTGACTCTGTGCCTTCCACCTCGTGCTTCATCTTCCTGCCCTCGAGTCTGGCCCCGGAGCATAGGGATTCGCGCAACGCGATGCAATGCGACTCGACTCACCTTCTTCGGACCCTGAGGTTTCTTGGCAGCCTTCTTACGTTTTCCCTACTGTCATATCAGCCCACGATCTTCTCTCTCCCTCTTTCCATTTCCAGCCAGAATATGCATACCATTTTTGCTCAAATGTGTTGCGACCTTCTTTGTTGGGCGTTTGTGCAGTTGCTAGTTTGAAAGCTGTGGGAAAGCTCGAAAAGCCGGCGCGCGCGCGTCAAATATTCGATTGTCGCCGCCTCCCGATGGGAACAAAGACCAAGCAGGGGTGTTGCATGCGGCTAGTCTCTTATCGCCCTTATCTGCCCCGCAAAATAACGAAGGTGAGGGGTGAGCTTGATGAGCTGAGACGAAGGTGAAGAAGGGAGCTTCCAAGAAGAGGCAAGTGAGGTTGTGTTGAATGGATCGAGGGGACACAAACGGGCACAGGCACGTCACATTTGTCCAACGCTATTTGGGAACATTCACAATCTGAAGCTCCTGTATCGGATCAATCAATTTCAGGAACAATCTGTGTTTGTACATACTATTCAGCGTTCCATTCGTTGCTGATACCTCACCGTCTTTCCCTGGTTCCCAACCTCACTTCTTTTACTCATCCCCGAACCGGCACCGGCAGCTGTAGCTACACATTCCGGCCCCCCCTCGTGCAGCTTAATCAAGGCCAGCAAGCCAACCAAAGCACGCCAAATCAAAACGATATCGAGGTCCACGAGGTCCCTGCGTCCCATCACAGCACATCGGCATCTCCTCCGTTCCCCTGGTACTACCACGTTGAACTACCAACCAAGTACTGGCCAATCCAACTACTTACTTCCCGCCAAGCCCAAACTGCTCCATCTCGCCTCGCCTCGCTTCCCGAACTATTTGAACTCGACGTCTCCCAGCTCATCCCACTCCTCTTCTCCTCTCCTTCTTTTCTTCTTCTTTCTCCTTCAGCCAAAAGCATTACATTAGAAGACAGACAGAAAGAAAGACAGATAGTCAGACCCAACACAGAGTCTACGTATTCCGATCGATCGGTCGGACATCTCGGAAACGGAGCATTCAAGCAAGCAGACATACATTTCAATTCAATACCGTACAAGTCAGCTCTAGTCAAGTCAAGTCAAGTCCTCAGACAAGGCAGGACAGGCAATCCAAATCATCATGGCATCCCCACCCTCCCCAACCGACCAAACCGGTCTCCTAAAAGAGGTCCTCGAAGCCGTGAAAGCACTAACCCTCAACCAAACCCTCCTCTCCTCCCACGTCGACGCCATCTCCGGCCGCGTCAACGTACTAGCAGGCATGAAGGAGGTGCGCGACGTTGCAGAGACAGCACCCTCATCTACACCAGCTTCTTCTTCTTCTACTACAGCAGCTCCCGTAAAGAAAAATGAATCTCTTGCAGCCGTTGATCCTGATTCCGATGATGTCGTCGTGCCTCAATCTCCATCCTTGCCTGCTGCACAGCTTGAGGGTGTAGCGGCGGGCCCGTCATCGCCGTCGTCGGCGCTTTCGCATGCGAGGAAGCCGAGTGTTACGTCGAGGATTATACTCACGTGAGTTGATTATCTGTTTATTTGCAGGATGTACAGATGAGCTGCGTTATGCGTAGAGTATGCCTTTGGCGTGCTGTACGTGTGGTGTACGCTTTCGTCTGCACGTACTGTCTGTAATGGGGCGGTTACTAATGCATATGGCGTATAGGACTTATCCTGGCCAATCTGGTATCAACCCACTTCCTATGGATTGGGGTCATAAGGATCCTCAGGAGAGAGGCCCGGTTGTGGTTTCGAGAGGTCAGACTACGATTCGGAGACGAAATGGCAAGTAAATCCCTCCTTTTCGTGGAGCCAATGCTAATCTAGATTGCAGCTGTTGGAGGTGAGTCGGCTCGGTGAAGTTGTTGCAATTTTCAGGGCTGACACTTAGAAGCCCATGGCGGATCATATTCCATTTACTACGCTCTTGCGGTTGCTAGTAATGAGATCAAGGTTGATCATAGGTAAGTGCATTGCGACTCGGAAACTATACGGGATGTTGGTACTGACTTGCCAAGACCTGATTTCACCAATACCGAGCCAGCTGCGAATATTGGTCCTTTCCCACAATGGGCAGATAAGAAGAAGATTGTCTCGATGGATCCCCTTGGACACTTGGCACCATGGTTGTTCAAGGATATCATAGAGAAGGAGAATGGTATGTCCTTTGCTTCCATGGAGATGGGCAAAACTGACGATGAATAGTTGACATTAGACCAACGATCGGTATGTTTCGCTCTTTGGACGATATGGGCTTGAAAGACTGACAGCATGAAAGCCATTACCAGAGCTCACATGAAGGTGTGAAACATCCTGACACATTTCCTTGCATAGCTGACCAGCTTTACAGTTACCTGAGTTGGAGCAAAGTGTGAAGGAGGGCCGCCTGTAGGTCCCCATTGCAACTTGATGAGGTCACATCTAACCAATTGCAGTATTCCCGATGGCAAAGTCTGCTTGAATGAGTCTGGTGAGCTGGCAGTAACCAAGTTTGCGGTTGAGCCAGTGCGTATCATCCAAACCATATCCCACCACTCTAACAAAAACAGGTCTGGTATCTTCCCGGTGTAGCAGAGAGGTTCGGAATCGGTAAGCATTTGCCTTGATACTTCACCATCTTTGTTTCAAGTACTAACAATCAACAGACGAAGGATCCCTCAGACGTTCCCTCTTCGAACATACCGGTGGTTCATACCCCGAGCTGATCACCAGAGGCGATATCAAGCTTTTCCTCCCTCCAATCGGTACGACCTCCCCACCCTCACTTACCAATCCACAGCCCACAGCTGTCCAATAGATCACGACCAAGACTAACATCCTGCAGGCGGTCTCACAGTGTACTGCTTCGGAGATCCAGCAAAGATGTCAGACGAGAAAGTCCGCCTTGCGTTACGGGTTCACGATGAGGTAAGTCTTCTGTCCTCCTCCCGTCCTTGGTCCACATCCCGAGATCTCGGGATGGAGGTTGTGTTGGTTATGCTGTGTAGAAAGGGCAGCCACGTCTCGTACATCATCTGACAAGACAAAACTACAGTGTAACGGTAGTGACGTGTTCGGATCTGACATCTGCACGTGCCGTCCCTATCTCATCTACGGTATCGAGGAAGCTGTCAAGGAAGCTCAGAAGGTAAGCAATGTTCCCCTCCACTTTCTGAACCCAATTGTTCGTGTAGGCAAGCAGAAGCTGACCAAATCAGGGTGGGAGTGGAGTGGTCATCTATTTCCGTAAGGAAGGTCGCGCTTTAGGCGAAGTAACAAAAGTAAGTCGGAGTGATGACCAACATATGCGTATCTCTTCACAGCTTGGCGACTGCATGGAGCTGGTTTGGATGTGGATGAGTTGGGACAGCCAGTCACATACTGTGCATCTCATCTCTCTTCCGAACACTGCTCCATGCATACGATATCCCACCTATTCCCAACGCCATTCCTACTACCCCAACCCAAGCTTCTCACATTCACCACTCATTCCACAACATACCCCACACCCGAAGCTCTGCGTCTGCAGTTCGTAACACCTGTCGTGCTGGCTGTGGTGTCGCGCTCTCTACCCCATCCTCCATAAAGGCAGCATTTACACCAGTCTCTCCAATCGCCACAACACACTCACACTCTATCCCACTCCACGCCCCCATTCTCATTGTCGAACCTGCATCCATTACTCCTAACACCCATCCCCATAACCAAACCTTATCCCAATCAGTCTGTTCAAGCTAACCTCCCCCTTCTCCCCACAGTACCTCGTCTACAACGCACGAAAACGCGGCGCCGATCGCGCATCCGAGTATTTCAAGCGAACCGAGAACATCGCCGGCGTAAAGGATATGCGGTTCCAGGCTCTCATGCCGGATATCCTGCATTGGTTGGGTATCAAGAAGATTGATCGCATGTTGAGTATGTCCAAGTAAGTATCCCACCTATTCTCTGCATTCGTAACATTAGCTATCTTCTTACGCGGGGTTCGTTCCAACTGAACGCTTCACATGAATAAGGATATGTGGAGAGACAGGAGAGACTATTCGAGAAAGGCGATTTATTCTGTTTGAGGATAGGAATAAAGCTAATGAATGGATAGTATGAAGCACGACGCTATCGTCAGTCAAGGGTATGTCTCCCTTTCTACTCCCCTTACTTATTTACTTCTTCCTACCTTCCCCACGTCCCAATATCTTCCAAGTCACTAACACACTCTTCGCAGAATCCCCATTCACGAACGTGTCGAACTCCCCGAGTCCTGGATCCCGGCCGATTCTAGGGTCGAGATTGACGCTAAGATTACTGCTGGTATGTCTTACTTCTTTCGCATCCCTTCTTTTCCTCTTCCTTTTCTTTTTCGCGGAAATGCTTCATTGGGACCTTGCTGGGTCGGGATTTTCTTTTTCCGCCGAGTTGGGACGTTTATGCAGGAGATGGGAATGGGAATGGGAATGGAGCACCCCCACTTCCCTCCCGCTGATACCGCTACTCATCGAAGACCACATCTTCAAATCCATTGTTTCAAGGGTCCATGACCAGGGGTGATCTGATAGGGCTGAAGTCGCCCTTCACTGCATATGTGGAGTCTTGTCTTTCACTTTACACCGTACAGTACACAGTACAGACGACAGCATGCCTTCAAACTTTACTCGTGGCTGGATACATTGGATTGATAGCTGACCGAACCTCCCAAAACAGGTTATTTCACAACCGGCCACCGCATGACAGAAGAAGAACTCGCTGCTGTGAAGGGAAGAAGTTGGGAAGAGTACGTTTACATACCCCCTCTCCTATCTATTCCACCTACCTATCTATCTACTTATCTCCTTCCCTCATTCCCTCCTCCCTCTCACCTCCATCTCGAAATCCCGCAATACCAAACTCCCACGATGTCTCACGGGGAGCGACTCCTGGTTTCCACTCTCCTCCACATCTCTCTGGGATTCTCCAATCCCAAAACACACCGAAAAAGAATAAGAAGATCGTATGCTAACGCAGCGCACAGTATCGACCATTAAAAACTCCCCCAAAGTATCATGTGCCTAGCAAACTCATTGCGTCGTTGCGGTTGCGTGGCTGCGTGGTTGACTCAATCACTCTCGTTAGTATTTAGGCTTGGGCTGAGCAAAGCGTTCCTGCATCCGCGCCCAACCTGATACCAACACCCAAGCATACACACATTCGTCGTCCACATTAAGTAGTAGCGCAGAATTTTGATTTGATTTGACGGGCGGGGACTTTACTTTAGTTTAGAAGCACCGCATTGGATTTGGAAAATGAGAAGAAGGGAAAAAATCAAGATTTCGAAACTTAATTCCAACCCACTTCGTTCTAGAACTCTAGAATCCTAATTCTTGAGGTGTTGTAAAATTCCTGACCTGACCGCTTCTTCACCTTCTCATCCAATCACAACCTCTGAATCGGGGCTTTCCCTTTACAGCGGATCAGGCCTTGACGCGTGACTGGATGCTTACTGGATAGGGAAGCAGGTAGGTAGTTGTGTGGTGGATGGGGAAAGAGATGTGTTGGCATGTCATGTCACAATGTACTAATGTACCAACACCACGGTAGGCTGGGATGGAGCGGTCCGGTGCGAAGCGGGCGGTGCGCGTGGTGCGCGTGGATTACTAGGAATGGAGGTTCTGAATGGGGGTAAAGTAGTTCCACGAAAATTCACCGGCTTTTGGGCTCCCCTGCGTATTTCCACTCTGTTGCTCGTTCTCATTCTCTGTTTTGGGGAGAAGTTGAAAGTAGCCGAAAGTGACCGGCGGAAGAAGCGAGAGAGAGAGGGGGGGGGGGAGGGGGTAAAGTAGTAGCAGGTCAGGAAGGGGTCTGTAGATTCATTGTTGAGGTGGATGAATGAAGCTCGGGGGAATTATCCAGTGCAGCGCTATTTTGGCATATTCATTTAAGCAGATATAAGTGTAGAGCGAAGAGTACTATGTTGTGATACACTAGGTTGATGGGCGAGCTGTGGAGGAATAGTGATGGTGGTGATGGTGCGCCATCCTCACACCAAAAGTATGGCTACCAACATAAAGCTAGGAAGTATCTAAAGCCAGGAAATAAACCCCCATCACACAACAGGATGCCAAATACCCGGTGAGCGTGCGAAGCTCGAATCAGATGTGTTAGGCAAACGGCAAGCACGATAAGGCAAATGAGGGACGCAGGCACAACATGACAGGATGAATGGGATGTGTATATCCAGGGCGGCTGGCTTCATCCAACACCTCTGAGTAAATGGATTGATGGATGGAAGAGGAGAGCGGAGGAAGGCTGCAGCCACAGCCTTGGCTCCTTTTCAAACCTTCACAGTCCGAGGCAGCCTCTCAATCAGTCGCGATGGCGTTGTGTGGGAGCACGAATCCAGACTACACTCGAATCATGGCCTGCCTGCCTACATACCTGCCCACCCGCTGAGCCTATCCTCTCAACCACTGGGCGAGAGAAGGCTGTGGGTATTAGTAATAACGCGGTCAAGCAAAGTCAGGCTCGGCAAGTATGGCTCAGGCAAAAGAGGGGTGCAGCACCTGTGTAAGCAAGCCCATACGCATTCATGCAGAGCGTAAGAATTCAGTGACGACTGAGGGGCTTCCATATGGAAAGGCTGCATTAAGTAGGTATGCATCTGTTCGTCGCGTGAGAACAACGCGAGTGAGCGAGTGAGTAGATGAGCCAGACAGAGGAGAGCGCGAAAGTGTTGTGGTAATGGGTTTTGTGCACGTCGCAGTGGGAGTGGAGGAGAAAATAGGCTTATGCGATGACATGTGGCGAGTTGATGCCCAGAGCAAGCAAGCAGCAGTGAAGACTGGAATCTCGACTGCTTGATGGACAAATGACGAACAGACTAACTGACTGGGAGGTACTCAAGCAAATAGAGGAGGACGGATGGAAACAGAAATGATACCAGCAAGCCAGCGGCAACTCCAAAAAGGTATGCAGGCAGGCAGGTAAACAGTAACAAGAATGGGGTACCGTCGCTCCTCCAACTCCTCCTCCAAATCCAAATCCGGATCAGCAAATATGCAGTAACGACACCAGCTGCCCATTACCTGCATATTCTAGCCCACTGTCGGTCGCTCGAGCAATAGCAGATGAACTCGTAAGAGGATGTACTAGAAGCATGACGATGGGGTATTCGGTATCCTTCAGGAAAAGATGATCGATGCATGCGTGAGGTCTGCATCCGCATCTTCCAGGTGTGTCGATGTTAAGTCTTGGGTGCGGGGCAAGGAAAAAGGGCTGGACCGTTGCTGTGGGTCTGACAACCTTGCCCGGGGGACAACCACGACCGCCTGGGTATGCTAATACGGGTCCGGGTGGTATGCCGGGGGTTAGTCTGGAGTTTTACTTTCGGGGACGAATTGGTGATGAATGGATGGTGGTGAGTGTGCTGGATTGGTGGAGTGGATCTTACGTGCGTGTCTGGCTGGTCTGTCAGTCTGTTGTGTGCTGTGTGCTGTAAATATTGCATTTAGTCAGTCAACTTCGGAAAGCTAGTAGCGAAGTCGAAGGCGAAGGAGGGGTCTGTTGTGTTGTCTGGGCCACCGACGTTCTGGCTTATATCTGCTGGTCGCCTTACCTACATACCCTTCTTCCTCTCCTTCTCTTCCTTCTCTTTACGTTTGAGAATAACTTGTGTTTCGAAGTTGACTTTGGATCCTTTAATGCTTCTTCATTCTTCAAGGGATATCCATCCTTCGCTGGAACGTTTCGGATTTAAGCCTGGTTGAACGAAGAAGAATAAGCTCTTACTCTCACACCACTACAACACATAACCCACCAACCCCATCCACACATCCAATACGAGGACTGCGGCGAGAAATCAAAGTTTTGCTTGCACGCACACCACTTCACATCACATCTACTCCCAACAATCATCGCCATCCAATTTATTTTGGTCTTCATTCTTTGCATCTGGATTCTTCCGGGAAGATATATTCACAATTGTTTGACGTACCCCGGTCTTGACTCGCTCAATTGATCGCCCTCCCCCAACCGATCGACAGCCTTCCGCATCCCCAACGTTGAACCAAAATATATTCTCCGAACATACATTCACATTCGTACATACAACTACAGACGAAGCTCTCACATATCGATACGAGTCCATCATCGCCATTATTTTCTCAACTAAGGACCTCTCACTTGGATCGAGTCAGATCCCACTTCCCCATATCATCATCATGGCATCAAAATCCCAATCTCGCAACTCCTCACCCAAGTCGCCCTCCGCCAGACGACCAAAACTCATGCGTGCCAGCGCCACAGCACCATCTCTGGCAACATCCAACGCTTCACGTAACGACCTCGCAAGTCTACAGTCAGCGAGAGCAGCAACGCTGTTGACGAGAGTAGCGAGCTACTCGACGGCGCAGCAGAATTATGAGAGAGAGCATCGCGAGTCCATTGGAAGTGTGTGCTCGAGTGGCCAGGGCAGTCCTGCAAGTGTGAATGGAGAGAGGAAAGAACCGTTCGAGATTGTGATTCAGCAGTGTAAGTTCCCTTGAATATCATGTCCTTGCATGAATTTATGGACGACTGAACCGGAACTAATGAAATCAATAGCTGGCAACTACTATAGCTTTCCCAGCTTTGAGGACTTTCAGGAGTATCACCACCAGAATGAGAGACATGATCATGGTGTTCCTTGAGCCAGAGCTTCGTACAGCCAAACTACATTTGGAAAGCAGTGATGACGGAATGATGACATGGGTACTTTACCCAAAAACCCAACCAAAACAACACAAAATGCACGAACGGAAACAAATCCCCGAGACAGGCGTGAAGGAAGGACAGCACACTTGGCCAGGCGTTCAGGTCCTGGCGCCATGGACACGGCGTTGGAAGCGGTGGACTGAAGAGGACGGGAAGGAGAACACAACACCACACAGTACCGCATTGCATTGCAGGGCAAGGAACAGAAACAGGATAGGAACGGACGGAACTCTAGCATGCGTTCGGAGTCAAGGTACTAGTTCCAATTATACGTTGCGAAGCATTTGATGGGGCTTTGGCATCCGGAAGACTTCCGGGTAGACGAGACGACACGATGTGATGCAGCCCATCGCGATCGTGAGCTTCTCTCGTCTAGTGAGATGCAGGAGGTCACTCACCGCTGTCATCAAACCTTCTTTGTATTTAGTTGATAATTGATACTCGTATGTATGCATAATGCACGGACTATTGTATATGCATGTCCTGTCATCGTAATCCACTGCGAGAACTGGAATAATAACTTGTTTGTGTTCTCTTTGGGCGGGTGAGATCAGGAGTGCCAGGAGCCACTAGAGACCGTGATGATGTTGGCATCAAAAGACTCGTGTCGAACCAAGTTCGTGATTGATCTTAAGTCTGCAGTTGAATAAGAATATAATGTACCGTGCCTATTTGACCTGAAATCCAGACTCGTAGAAGATTGACGGCCAATGGCAATGATCCGAATTGACTGGCTAGCCAAGGAGAGAGGAGACCAAGATTCCTTTACAATGTCATAATCCAAATGGCGACTTCATAGTCTAAATGTCCAAGAGGTTGTAATAATGGAGAAAGTATCCTTTTATGAGGAATTGAAGCTGGTCAATATTTGATGTTCGTTGTGTTGAGGTTTTTGGACGATGAGCTCAAATGGGGCGGAAAATCTGCGGCGCCAAGCCCTCGCTAAGGCTCTCACACTAGTGGCCGCCCTCCCACAATCCATTTGCACGTTAAGAATTTTGTATTCAACCTCAAAGAACGTCGACAACCCACCTTCACAACAACAGCCCCGCGACTAGGTAACTTATCGCAATCATGGCTGTCGGAAAGTGAGTATCCCTCCTTGATACTCCTTTGTATTCGATTTGCACGATGGAAGTAGGATGCGCGATGGCAGCAGGGAGGGGCAACAAATTCGAGATGCAGAGTCTGACAGGAAGATAGGAACAAGCGCCTTTCGAAGGGAAAGAAGGGTCTCAAGAAGAAGACCTTGGATCCTTTCACCCGCAAGGATTGGTACCAAGTCAAGGTATGCGCGTTGATTCCAGTATTAGTGGTCTTTGCAGTGGCTAACAGTATCTCAGGCACCTTCATCTTTCCAAATCAGAGAGTACGATAACCTTCATCGAAATCACACAAATGTTACAATTCTAATACCCTCACAGTGTCGGAAAGACCCTTGTCAACCGAACCACCGGTCTCAAGAACGCAAACGACGCATTGAAGGGCAGAATCTTCGAGGTTTCTTTGGCCGATTTGCAGAAGGATGAGGACCACGCATTCCGCAAGGTTAAGCTGAGAGTCGATGAGGTTCAAGGAAAGAACTGCTTGACCAACTTCCACGGTCTCGACTTCACATCCGACAAGCTTCGCTCGCTCGTCCGCAAGTGGCAATCATTGATTGAGGCCAACGTCACAGTCAAGACCACCGACGACTACCTCCTCCGCCTCTTCGCCATCGCCTTCACCAAGCGCCGCCCAAATCAGATCAAGAAGACCACCTATGCCGCCTCCTCGCAGATCAGAGCTATCCGAAAGAAGATGACCGAGATCATTGTCCGCGAAGCCTCCAGCTGCACCCTCACACAACTCACAGCCAAGCTCATCCCCGAGGTCATCGGTCGTGAGATTGAGAAGGCTACCCAAGGCATCTACCCATTACAAAATGTGCGTCTACATATTACGATATCTAAGCAATGAGCAACCCCACTAACACATAATACTAGGTCCACATCCGCAAAGTCAAGCTCTTGAAGGCACCCAAGTTCGACCTCGGCGCCCTTCTCAACCTCCACGGCGAATCGAACACAGACGAGTCGGGCCAGAAGGTTGAGCGGGAGTTCAAGGAGAAGGTTTTGGACGAGGTGTAAAGGACTAGCTGGGGGTCAAACGAAATTCGTTCTGGGTTTTTTTCTCTCTACTTGGTCATTTGCATTGGTCATGGTCTTGCTTTGTGGGCAAATAAGGCGTGACTTGTATGCGCGTCGTCTGGCATACATAAGGCTAGCAAAATGAATTCCAAAATACTCAAAAATTACCTGGATATTGTGTTTGTGAAGTGACTTTGGCATGTGAGTGGTCTTGCTTGGGCTAGGAAGTGAAGGTTGAAGGCTTGGGGTTGGTGGCGCTACCTAGTTGAGCAGGCGACACTGACGTCGTGATTCAGAACTTGGCTTTGTAGGTACTTTTTCACAGCACTTGCTGCCAACGTTCCTCACAACATCACAACTCTTCCACAAACTCATATCGAAATGGCATCCGACGAGTCCCTCCCCACCCTCAAGATCTTAATGATCGGACCCTCTGGAGCAGGCAAATCAGCCTGTAAGTAATTCTTTCCTCTACTGCATCCTGCATCAACCCCTCCATCCATGTCCCTGTTCACCTACTAACACTGCCTGCTCAGTGCTGATACGGTACTGCGACGACCAGTTCGACAACGAGTCTTCCACTGCAACCATAGGTGTAGATTTCAAAGTACGCCTTCCTCCCCTCCTCCCTGTGGTCCGTCTCCACAGCCCTCCAGACAAACAGATACCATGCCCGCTCCCATTCCATGCGCACCATGCACAACACTACCAGAATAGCCCAACTAACCTTCGTCTTCCTTTCCGAATAGATGAAAAAGCTCTCCGTCCACAACACCCCCTACCGCCTCAACCTCCTCGACACCGCTGGTCAAGAACGCTTCCGCACCCTCTCCAACTCCTACTACCGGGGCGCGCACGGCGTGATCCTTGTTTACGACATCTCCAACCGCGACAGCTTCCTCTCCATGGAGCGGTGGTTCGACGAAGTGGAATCGAACGCCCAGCCGGGCGCGGTTACGTATTTGGTTGGGGCGAAGCTGGATAGGGAGGCGAGTAGGACGGTTAGTAAGGAGGAGGGGGAGAAGTTGGCGGGGGAGAGGGGTGCCGTTGGCTGGTGCGAGGTTAGTGCGAAGACGAGGGAGAATGTGAGGAGGCCGTTTGTGGAGTGTGTGGGGGAGATTGTGAAGAGGCCGGAGTTGATGAGGAATAAGGGGGGGAGGGGGACGGTGAGCGTTGCGGGGGGGCAGGTGGAGGGGGGTGGGTGTGCTTGTTAGATGGGAGGTAATGGATGAGATTTGGATACACTTGAAGGTCAGGTTTGGACTGAATGTCACATTATGGGTTTGCATGGATATGCAGACAGACAGACATGGAGTTGGGTTTGCAAATGAGGCATGCATGGGCTTTGGAGAATATGGTATGGCATGGCATGATACCCTTTATACTATTACACTAGAATGTACAATTTTCTCTTCTATTCCTTCGGCGTCAGGAACTCCACAACAGCTGTCATTCGGCCACAGGTCAGCATCTCTTTACCACATACAAAACGGGAACCGGTCAAAGGCCAAAGAACTAAACATACCTTGTCTAAACTCCTCCGGCTTCTCGGATATAACCCAATGCCCGCAATCCACATCTGCCAGTCTAAACCTAGGGAAGAACTCCCCAATAGCAGGCAAACTCTCGTCAGGCACATATTTACTCTGCGTGCCCCTCACGAATAGCGCCGGTCCCTTAAATCGCACTTCACCTGGATTTTTGAACGGGAAATCCCCTAGATTTCCCAGTGCGGATCCGAGTATGCGGAGAGGGATCCGGAATTTCTTCGTGCGCGTTTCGGGTGGCTGGTACATGTTTGTGAGGAGGAATTGGCGGATTGGGAGGGACTGGAGATGTGTTAGTTTTGACTCTGCAATTGGGAGACCAGGCAGGGATGGAGAAGGGAGGAAAAGGAGGGCATATACCTCTTCATAATCCTTCAATATCTGATCCGCATCCGCCTGTTTGGTGACCTCCGACTCCTCGATCTTCTTCATGCCCTGTATGTACTGTGCGAAGCTACTCATGAGAGCTACGTCCACGGGGGCATTATCCACGGATATGATATCGTGTATGAGTTCTGGGGAGCGGAGGGCGAGTGTCATGGCTGTTTTGGCGCCCCTGTTGTTTGTCTGTCAATGGATGCTCAAGGTATGGATTGTGTTTGGGGAGACTTACATTGAGTGGCCTATCAGTGTTGGTTCTTTCAGGCCGTGTTCTTCCATGAACCCTTCGACGTCGTTCGCCATAGATAGATAGTCATGATTGGGATCGTGTGGTGAGTCGCCGTGGTTTCTGAGGTCCTATCCGAACCATCAGCCCAATCCCTTCCCAGTCCATGTCCATTCCAAGTTCGATGTGGAAGAAAACATACCACAGCATAAATCGGTCTTCCTAGATCCCTTGCCAGAGCTCTGCAATTGTCATCAGCATATATTCCTGCCTATCCTTCCATCCAAGAAACTGAGATCTCGAGGAGCTTCACACAGGGAGGCTCACTTACTAATGCTCCTGTTGTTCTTCTTGGACCCAAACAGTCCATGCATGAATATAATAGCCCGCGGAGCAGAGGATGAGGGTTTCGCTGGGGAGTGAAGGTCGTATGCTAGAGTTAGAGGGGTGCTTTTCTTGGAGCTGTACGTTCGACGGGAGATGATTTGGATAGCTCGGGAAGAGGAGAGAGGGGATATGCGGGGCAGCATATTGAAAGAAGTATACTGCTGTTGACAGTACGAGATGCTCGGGATGAGAATTAAAAGTGTAGGAGCTCTGAGAACTTGAATGTGAAGTTTGGATTGTTCTGGGTAGCTTCAGGTTCACCAAAAACTTGTTGAAGCCTTGATCGCAAGGCGTGAAACTCATGTCAAGGCGTATGGCACGTGAAAAGGCGGGGCTGTCCGAGAATCCCCCGCAACATGGAAGCACTCGCATATCCCTATTTGTTCTTTGTTTGTTTACATTATCATCGCTAATTTCTCAGGAAAACCCTGTACTATGTCTAGAAGCAGATGCGCTTGCCTCATCTCGGCTGACAGTTTCGCGAGGCTAGATCTCCATGTGAGGTTCGATACCAAAATGAGAAGTGACTGCCACCTTTCGACTGGTTGGCTTTGGACGATTAGACTATCCTGCTTGCATCCCACTTTTGCATGCTGAATTGTGTGGCGGAGACTGCCGTTAGACCGTTCGGCGAGTCCGTCGAGTCCGTTTGGGTGAGCTGTCTCTTATCGCTAATCCGTAGAAGTACGGGTCTCGTCCTGTCTCCTATCTTATGTTCGGCCGAGATGTCGCAGTCGAGATTATCCAACGTCAACTTCAGCATTTCACATCAGTGCGGGGAATCGTTGTTGATATTGATGTTTGTGTATAAAGTTATTACAGTTGGCTTAGCTGTTGAACAAAATCTTGACCCTCGGTTTGTAATCGAATTGCTTCCAGGACGTGGTGTATTTTTCGATCGATCTCAAAGTCCCTTCTTGCATCTTTCATCCTTAACAGTCAATCCAGTATGTCTCCTTCAAGGATCCTCGAAAGTAAGATGGTGGTCACGCCCATCAAACATGGCGCAGACAAGAAATGTACCATGGGTGCAACTATTACCGGACTTGACTTGAACGATGTGTCCAACGAAGACTTGGCAGCTCTCAGAGAAGCGACTCACAGATACCAGCTCGTTATGATCAAGGACCAACATGATCTCGATCCAGTCAAACACTGGGAGCTTGTCACCAGGCTGGACCCCGAAGCACCGAACGTTCATGGTCACGGTACAGTGCAGCAATTCAAGAAAGTGGGCGGGTTGCTGTCGGTAAGAATCTTTCACGAAACTGGACTCGTGTATTATTGCTGACGACAATTCAGCAAAGAGATGTACCATGCATTCCAAGCGCACCAAATATCAGACTTATTGGTAAAGGCTATCAAGGAGACGATCACTACGGCATCAAGGGGTTCACGGCCCATGGACCAAGTAATGATTATCACCGTTACCCACCATCGGCAGAATCATTTGCTGCTGGTAATACCCAATTCCAGAGATGGCATATCGATGCTCCCCTCTATGAACGCGAACCTCCGCACTTCACAGCCCTTCGTGCAGTCAAATGTCCAGATCAAGGAGACATCCAAGTGAACTTGGATGATGGTAGCGGACTGAGCATGACAGTCAAGCCTGGGCAGACAGCTTTCTTCAGCACCATTCAGCTTTACGACTTGTTGAGTGAGGAGGAGAAGATGCTGGCTGATAACAGTTGGGTTGAGTATGCGCCGTTTCCATATATGTGGATTGAGAAGTGCAAAGGCAGGCCGAATGGTCTCGGGTTAGAGAATGAGGGGCTGGAACACAAGATCGAAGAGATGCCGGAATGGGATCCGGCAAAGATAAAAACGGTAAGCACTTCTTGAAATCCCGGCAGCATCCATCCTGACTGAATCCTTCCAGTATCCAATGGTCTGGGTCAATCCACTCGGCAAGAAAGCCCTCCAGGTTCACGGCATTGCCGTTCGAAAGATGTTCTTGAAGCCCACACCCACAAGCGAGGTGGAAGTGGTTGAGGATATCACGAGAATCAGACAATTGCTTCTCAGCTGGCAAGAGCGAATCCTGCGGCCAGAATACATCATGATGACTCCAGTTGAGAATGGTGATGTCCAGATGTGGGACAACTGGAGCGTGTTTCACAGTGCAGTAGACTATCCAGAAAAATATGGTACAAGAAGTAAGTATCCTGGCCTTCCATTTTGAATATGGTTTTGCTGATCCCGTCATAGCTATGCATCAGGCCAATTTGGGAGCCTCGGATAGTCCAGTGTAAGTGGTACCTAAATTCCCTGAATTCTCACCTCACAAATTTCTTTTTGACGTAGTGCTGACCACTCTCTCTTCTAGCGGACCTGTTCCAATTCCTGTCTCTGTAACTTCTTGAATGCTGGCCCATCAACTCCTTGTATAGTTCTTAATACATGCAGCTCTTGTTGTATCTCCTGATCCATAAATTCTTCCCCTGTCAGCATTACATATCATGTGAACCGTCGTCTCAATCTGTGAGCTTCCGGAAGATCTTGTAAGCTTTCACACTGCCAAGTTGCTGCCCTTTCTGCCCCACTTTGGAATGCTTCTCCGCGCCCCTCCATTCTGGCTTCTGTATCTCTGCGATCCAGACCTGGGGTAATTTCCCCATCCTCGTCCTCATCTAGGTCCAGTTGCATGAGTCGGTCACGGGGCTCCGGCGGCTCTCTTTGCTGGGAGATTGTCTGGTGGGAACCGGCTGAGGCCCAGTCTTCGAGTCGTTCTTGTGCCTGGTCACTGTTGTTGCTTATTTTCAAGTCCTGTAACTGAACGACTACTTGTTCGCTTGTCCTCAATTTCCTCTCATGCTCTGCAGCATCTTCAGTATACGGAAACCCTGTGGGTAATGAACGTACTTACTGACAGTTTCCGCAATGGTTTCAAAGAAGAATGGAGCCCATAGTAAAACTGCTGTGGTTTGACCATATCCCCAATTATTTTCTTTGACCTCCCCGCTGACATCCACCAATAGCATAATACAACCCGCCAGAAGATAAGAAAGTAATAACAGAACAATTGTGCTCAGTCCCAATTTGATCTTCTTCCAATGGATTCGGCGCATAGCAGACTCAGGCAGCCGTTTCCAGCTTTTTGGTATCAGATACATGGCCAACCATAAGCCGGGGAGGCTAATGAGTAACGCAGTCAAGCCAACAGAGCTTCCGCTCATACGAAAATAACCATTGGATCCATAGAAAGGGCCAGTATCTTCGCCTCGGGTACGGCATGCTCTCGCCAATCGGGAATAATACTCTCTGTCATCCCTTTTCATGGTTGGAACCTTAATTTCGAGAATGAGACAAGTCAGACCTTGGATTATAATGATGACCACCGAATACAACAGCCAATCGAACGGAACTCTGAATTCCTTCAGGCGCCATTCTAGAACTAGTCCGCAAAGTAAGAACGAGACCGTTGCCAGCTGAAATCTCAAGAGGGGACGGAGAATGACCGATTCCGAAATGGAAGGACTTTGAGCATAGCGCACCACTGCTGCAATGTAGAGCGATGAGGAGTAGAACAGACTGGTCTGGACGACAGACAGGAGTTGTTTTTTCAGGAGAGACACTCGATGCAAGACCGGCTGAAACGACCTCTTCTTCGCAACTCGAATGATTAGCGGTAGAAGCGGTCCAAACAGAATGGACAATGCAACTTGGAGATAGTAGGATATCATGACCTGAAGATAGCATCTGGATCAGCCCAAGGCTACCAATTTACAAATTATCGGATACAGAAGACGTACCCCGGGACCTGCCATGTCCTACCAGTAATTAGTCAATGATCTCTTGGTTCACAAATCGAGCATAGAGCGTACAGGATTTCCTGACCCTAAAACAACGTTACAAACACTGCGACATGTCGTAACAAGTATAGTAACATTTAGATTATCGTCTCTGATGAAGTCGATGATAGCATCAGCTCTGGTCGTGTTACAAGCCAGCGACGATTTGGCTGCAAATGTCTGGTTGGCCATGGCGGTTGAGGCTGGAGCATGACTTGCCACCCACAAAAGCAATGTTTAATGTATCACGACTTTGTAAAAATAATAGGGTTTAATCGAATCTTCGAAAGGGCAAATATGTCGCTTGGTACAGGAGAATCATTTTGGAAGTCGTTGCTGAAGTCAGAAGGGCTGTTGACTTGTATGAGTGAAGTCGGTCAAGGCTGTGTCGTATAAGTGTAAACGACCTTGATCGACGATTCAGCTCCAGGCAACGAGTTGGCTATTCTTAGCCATGGTACGCCCAACGATCAGCGCTGCATGCTTCCTCTTTGAAGCTGGTGTTGTACTGCAGTTGTGATTCGACTAAGCTGATGTCACATGATCAATTCAAGACCTTTTGAACCACAACAGAGCATATCAGCAGTCGCTGTGGGCAAGTTCTACGGAGAAAACTTGGTAGATAAGATACCGCCAAGAAAGATTCAGATCTCGACGGCACCATGAATTTCGATTTGAGCGACAACATCATGACTGGGTTTAAGAACATCGTACACACATTCACCCTCTCCTCGATTCGAGCTAGGGTAGACAAGAGAACGGAGAAGTCGATGACTACACTCTGATATGTTGCTTTTAGTAGTTTGCTTCACATGAGACCTCTAGAAGAAGACATTTTCATAGCCATCGATATGTAAACAGCAGAAACTACTCATCTACATTCGGCCAAAATCAGACCAAGCGGAGTGGCCAGTCTCTGAAGCTTTTTGAAGCTATGAGCTCATCGAAGCAGTTCAGATGCCGAAAGTTTAAGGCTGCGATATTTGGTAGTGACTATTGGTAATCCGTTGGTTGACTGTCGTCAAATTTTTCAATTTGTTGGTGGCTTTCGAGCTTCGCCAGGATCCGTTCGCATGTGTTAATCTGTCATTGAGAAACCTTGACACATCTACCGTAATTGAAGCGTTGCGTACGATGCATACGAAACTGATGTGGGTTTGATCTCATGGTATTACAGCTCTACTGGATAGCATTACTAAGATTGTGACGAGTGCCTCGACAAATTCACGATAAATTCACGACAAATTGTTTATTCTGGCTTGGCATAAGTGAGCTTCGCCAAGACAAAAGCTTGCTTACAAATTCCGACACCAAGTCAGGGAACAACTACCACGAAGATGCGCCGAATATCATTATTATATTTCTAGCCAATCATACTGGCTAGGAGGCACTTTCTCTCGGTCGAGTTGAATCAAGCGAAATGAGAGAAGGGCAAGTTAGCCAAGCATGGCTCATTTTGTGAAGGAGGTGCAGCTTCATCCCGTCGGACGATCGTTTGTAGTACTAACTAGACAACATACAGAGGGCAAATTTTTCTGCTTCCTCACCGATGGTAGGATTGAAAATCATCATGGCCTGACAAAGCGGAACGAAGTGAACTCGACGGTCATCTTCGTCACGGACTACCGTAGCCATAGATATTTCATACTTTGAATGAAAGCTTGTGGCTACAAATACCAGCAAACCCGCACACCTTCAGAATCTCAATCACGCACAGCTCAACAACATTCAGTCTCCATACTGTTTCTCCCAAACACTGCCCATTTCAACAGTAATTCCATCACAATGACCTCTTCAAGCACTCCAGTTGCCCTGGTAGCCGGCACTCACATCTGGGAGCCCACACCGGAAAATCTTGTGTTCCAAGATGAGTTGCTCAAAATAATCCGCAAGCACGGCATCACCAGACTTGACACTGCTCGTGCATACGTATGTTGCCCTCCCTTGCGATGTCCCGAAAGCTACGTGCAAAATTTCCTTGCTAATGCTGTGCCCAAATCCAGCTGGATGGCCGTTCCGAAGAGTCCATTGGCCTGAAGGGTTTAGCGAAGGAGTTCCTCATCACGACCAAAGCCCCAACCGCGACCCCAGGTAATGGTACCTACGAGAATATCATCAAGGAGGCCAGACTGAGCTTTGATGCGTTGAAGGTGGACCGGGTAAGAGATACTCCTGCTCATCTCATGCAACGGAAGGGTCGTGTTATGGACTGTGCTGACTCTCGGCTAGGTTCGAGTATATCTTCTCCATGCTCCAGATGACACCGTACCTTTTAAAGAAACCTACAAGGCTGTCCAAGAGCTTTATCTGGAAGGAAAATTCGAGAAAGTGAGTTTTCTTAGTCTGGTCATTGGACGACAAACAGCCACCGTACTGACCACCAATTATAGTTCGGCCTCTCCAACTTTAGCGCGTCCCAGGTCCGCGAATGGTACGCGTACGGAAAGGAACATGGCTTCGTGTTACCTACTGTATACCAGAGCATGTACTCAGCCGCCGCGCGTATCCAAGAGTTCGAACTCTTCCCCACACTCCGCGAGCTCGGCCTCTCCATTCAAGCATACTCTCCTCTAGCAATGGGCTTCCTCGCCAAGAAGGCCGAAGATTTCGAGCCGGGTACCAACAAGCTCACTGGCGGACGGTGGGATCGAACAACCCCATTCGGCATGATCCAAGGCATCATGTTCAACAAGCCATCCATGATCAATCTGCTCGCGGAGTGGAATGAGATAGCTGCTGGGGCTGGCCTCTCGAAGGCGGGTATGGCATACAGATGGGCGATGTATCATTCGGCGCTCAAGGGCGAGCTTGGCGACGAAATGATCATAGGTGCGAGTACTTCGACACAGTTCGAGGAGACTATCAGGGAGATTGAAAAAGGACCGTTAGATGCCGACGTCGTGACTAGAATTGATGCACTGTGGGAACCTGTTAAGGCTGATGCCGAGACGAGTGGGCTTAGGGCAGTTGGGGTGTTGATGTCTGGAGGTGCCAAGTAGCAATAGGCTTTTCCTTTTTCGAAGCCCCGAGTAACAAGGAGCTACAGAGAAGTTTTGATAACTTATATCAGATACACGTATACAAGTTCAATCTTTCACGATTGATACCCTCATTGCATGCTCGATAGCTTCTTTCCTGATTCCTGGTCCAGATCCTATACAAGATGCAGCAACTACAAGAAATCTCATCAGCCTGTCGAGGTGCAAAGTGATATTGATAAGACTTTCGGAAGCGCCTGTTGGATTGACTGGCGTGTATTGAGCTCTACCGCTCTGCGCCTCCTGGTAGGGAAATGACCTCGATGTCATGAGACGCCTTCGATGTGTAGAAACCAGCGGATCATACTGTCCAGCGATCATTTGCGCTGGATATTTCTGAAGCTGTGTCGCCCCTCCGCTGTGTATCATGGCGTCATTACTTTGCCCCTCATCAATGAACAGTTGTGATATCGTATTCATGGACCTCTGTATCTCCTCCGCGAACATGGCATTCGCATCGTGACTGCAGATATCTCTAAGTATGCCTTCCGGAACAGCAATATGGAGCACCTCGCCAATTCCACCAGCGCCTAGAAAGATTCCCCTATCTTCCAGGAATTCCTGCACGTCGACCGGCTCCAACCACTCTCCTTGAAAATCCCTTAGATTCGTGACAACCCTCGTCCTCGTCCGCCCATAGACTAACTGCTGTGGTTCCGACTTCCCCAATCGTGGTACTACAAGTCCTTCATTGCCTTCGATCGAGCGGTACATCAATGGAGATCCGAATACAGCGGCCTGTGCTGGGTCTTCGTGCAAATTTTCGAAATTTCTCGCTCGGGCTCGTATACATTGCTCTCGGAATTGCTCAATGGTCAACCATGTGAGATGTATAGATAGTGCTGGATGGAGATCTTCGGCTGTTGTGTATGGGGAGGTAAGAAGCTGCATGCCTTGCTCTAAACAGAGCTGGAGCAGCAATGATGTGAACCATGTTCCTTGTTGCCTTCCCATGGTACGCGCAGCCAGATGCTGCTGATCTTCGGCTATCCTTGGAGATGATCCCATGTGCAGCATGGGATCCGGTGCATCTATGCTTGAAAAGTCGTGGTCGTTGTAAAATGCTGCTCCGGCATTCAGAACTAGCGCGGAATCGCTCAGCAACACTTCATTTCCGACAAGGCCTTTCTCACTATTGGTCGCTGCGACAGTACTCTCACTGTGTACCGGCTCCCTCAATCCTTCGCCATCATGGCTCGATTGAACTTCGCGAAGAGGCTCTTTTGAGTGCGTCTCTCGAACAGCTTTTGCGATCTCCAGCGCAGTTCTACTGATCTCCAGCGCCAGTCTTGGCGGAAGGTCTTCGTCTGCGCCGATTCGATCCTGGAATCTTGTAAAGGAGCTTGTCGTTTGTTCTAGAGCCTGCTCAAGTCTCGCTACTCTCACTTTCAAATCATCTACTTTCGTGTCCCTTCGATTCCGATATGCTCTCTGCGCAAGCCTGACTCGCTCTTTCCGGTGCTGGTCCAACATTAGCTAAGGCCAGGTTCTCCATGATGAATCAGGATGCTGGTTACCGCGACCGCATCACCTGGTGACCCAAAGGTTGGCTCCAATCGTGGTCGTCCGCGTTTTCGTGGTTGTTTAACGTGATCCTCCAAACCCGCTTGGACCAGATCAACTGCCGTAGTCAATGAAGTCATCGGGAGTGGTCGGTGATTTCCTAGATATCTGGGGAGCTTCCAGAGAGGTAGTCCAGCTTCTGTTCTTGTGCATGCGTGGTAGATTGTTCATCTATCTCATTGAGGAGTGCTGTGATGAGGGCACAAAGTGCGAAGACGTGCTGAGAACATTCGGGACTGGTGGGGAGGAAAGGTAGCTGACAAATGCCTTGCTTGGCCGCTTAGTACCTCACCAGGCATAAGCGGAAGACGAAGACGAAGACTCATGACATATCTGCACCTTTTGAGTATCACCAAATAGTGGCTTGCAGGAGATTATCGCCGGCTCATGACTTCCCTAAAATTGGAATCTGAAAGTGCCTGAAGTGAAACCACATGTATCACGTGATATAACTAGGAACTTGAACTTTCTCTCTTGATCGGAAACTGGTGTCTTTTGGGATACGATGTACATTAGGAGTACATTCACTAGGCATTGGGATCAAATCAAGAATATCAAGATGAACCTCGTCGAAAATAATTCTCAGTGTTGTGCTCGTCTGATATGACGATGAGAACTTGGTTTAAATACGATATAGATTTTCGCGTAACCAATGCCAACCGAATAGCGCCCAGTTAGCAGCTCGCAAGAGACCCCTGAGTTTCAATTCAGAACCGTGATAAGACCCTACGACTATTATATCATCATGCTCTTAGACTCAATGGTTCTAGCTTAAGTTTAGCCGAATGTAAACAAAACATCACGATGCTTGGGGAACGTCACCCCAGAGTCAATAGATCTCTTATTTGAACAATCTCTTGATGATAGAAGCAAACTTCGATCCAATGGTCAAGAGCGCTCCAAGCGAACATGCATTTTCAGTTAGGCCTGGGGGATATACAAGGAAGCGGGGGTGCACGAAGTGGGATGACTAGGTATGATCTCGACGATCCACACCCCAAGATTCGTCCCTGGGTAGAGAACATTGGCCAGAGCTCTTCAAAAGGACAGTAACAGATATTAAAGGTTGATGTCATGTCAGGTTTAGCTGTATCTAATAACCTTTCACAACTTTTGATTAGGCTTTGCCAAACTTGTTATCATAGAATCGCCCATTGAAAAGAAAGTCTCTTGGTATTTTCTTGTCAGCACTTGTAGGCGTCAGGAAATGAATCCTGTCGAATTCAATTACAGCTCCTAGTCTGCTCTGTTAACTTAAGTGCTTGATGTTGCCTCTCCAGCAATTCTGCCATCTTCCTCCAAAAATATCAAGCACACTTGCTGATTGACGAATCGCAAGAACCGATGTCCATTCTAAGTTGGATTTGCCGAACGACTGAAACTGTGTAATTTTAGAAAAACACTACAGTTCAGTAGAAATTGAAGGCATCTATCACAGACTGTTTTCCGTACGTGACCTGAGCCAAAGACATATCACACCAAATTTGCACCCCGCCCCCCGCCCCTCCCCAAAACTATACTTAGGACGACATGGTGAATAAGCACACCCGGAATATCTCAGTTGGTGTGAAAAGAGACTCTCAATTAGACATACAAGATCAAAGAGCTATATTCATAAGTCGAGCAGCGAGCAGTGCTTTGGTGAGGATGGTAAAACAAGACTTTCGAGTCTCGCTTAGCATACTTCCCCCGACTCCGCCTGGCCGTCATCGCGGCATCGGTGTCCAAGAGAAAAAAGGTACTGTATAGATCATTCAATAATAACGAGAGTTCAGATCAGAGAAAGATAATATACGAGAAAAACGGAATCCTGTGACTGCCGAACCTCCCGGAAAGCCAATTGTTGCTTGCAACTCATTTGCTGGTCAATCTACAAAAGACTCCGATCCTACCGATATATCGCGAGTGAAAAACAGGCTCTCAGCTTCACCCAAAAATATAAACTCGACCATGTGCCAGTGTGAATACTTGAGATGAGTCTCACAAGGAACCCAGGTTCAACCAAATCCATCAAATTCTGAATCACGGAATCATCTTGTTACATCGCGAAGTACCTACGAGGCTACTAAGAATAATCATTTGACTGACTTTTACAACACATAAATGCCTCAATCGTTACGACACAGAAAAAGAAGACAAGAAAACTCGCGAACTCAAAAATCGGTGTCCAAACAATAACGACGAAACTAAAGTTCAGAGCTTCGAATAGGGTTTACCCCGCCCCTTGATCTCCAAGAATGATCCTCGAACCTCGAAGACAGTTCATCCGAAGTCTCCGATCTAGTGTGAACGAATGACGACTTTCCATCCTTACTTCTTACTGCAAGCTGGCGCCAAGCGGTCGTTCACCATAACATAATTTATGTATAAAGAGGCTGATTTGCTCCATCTTTCTACAAAATCTTCAATCTATACACTTTTCCCATTTGGAAGGCCACCAATATCTTTCCCAGTGCAAAAATGAAGCTCACCACATGCGTTGTTATTCTATCTGCTACGGCTCCCGGGGTTCTCTCCAGGCTCACAGAAATGGATCCCGAATTCGTTCCGACCTTGGACGATTCGATCCTAGACCTGCCGTGTGTAGCTAAGTTCACCGACCGAAATGTCCCGACATTGGTCTTGGATGAACTTGAAAAACGCCAAACCGAGCCAGATCCAGACCGTAATGTTACTCTTCAAGACGGTCTTATCTTTGTCCTACAATGTGTCGATGCTGGCTTCAGAGAACCTTGCATCACGTTCGGAGCCCCTCCTGGAGCTTGTGGTAAGTCCATTTCATGATCCAAATACTTGAAAAATCAATGCTAATCTGCCATCTTCCAGTCTCTTACTTCGACTTTCAATCGGGAAATGACACTTCCATATCTCATACCTACAACGACGCTGTTAGCTCGATCTCCACGAACACGGGCGGCAATTGTCAATTCTACAAGTCAGTGCCCTTTTTCGATGGCCCCAACACTCCACTCATGAATCCAAAAATGGTTTCAGTGTTTCAAGTGAAGTACTGACCACCTCCAGGTACTTGGGGTGCAACAACAAGGGAGACGACCGCGGGGTAACATTGTCGTACGAATACAATCTGGCGGTTGCTTCTGAGGGATACAGCGGTGACTACGAGAATCAGATTACATCTTGGAGATGCTAGCTCTAGGTTTGGATGTCTTAATTTAAGTTGGACAGTAAGACAATAATATGATCATGTTTTAGGTGTAGGCATCAATTGCCGTTACCGCTGGACGTAAGGCCCGATGATACTGAGGCTTGTACTTCTACGATGATCAAGGATTCACATGTATCTTGTTCACTTGATTAATGCGTGAAAACTAGATGTGGTCCCAGAAATTGTCCACATGCATTCCTTTTGAGATGACCGGTACTGGTAAGTGGCAAAAGTGTCTAGATACTGAACGATAACACAAGGTGAGATGGAATCAAATCCTGAAACGAATGACAGAGACAAACATGTGAAGTACATGACCAAAGCCGCAAAGGGGTAATCTTGGGGTTGAAATAGAAGAATCAAAGGCAAAGAAGGTGAAAGAACCAAGCTCCCAGCTTTCTGTGAATCTGGCATCCATGGATATCTGGTATTTTGTGAACCTTGTTGCGGACCAAACTGCGAATGTCAACCCAAAATTTCTATTGCGTATTTGGGTCGAATCCAATCTGAATGCCTGATCCTTTAGAACCGATTTGTAAAGTCGCCCCCTGAGTCTCATCATCCTCCTCGACGCACAAGTTCTGGCTCACCAACGACAGTCCTTTGTTGCACATAGTGTCTGTAAGCTTTGGAGGCTGGGACCCAAAGGACTTCCATCGAAAGTTGATTACTGCAAGAACACCGTCGTTGTTGGCGACGTTGGCAACTTGATAAACCTTCCAGGCAGAGTTGATAAATGTTGCTCCTGGTATCTCGCTCAAGAAAGCACTGCATGCATCGGCGATGTACGCGCTGACTTTGCTGCCTTCGATACTGATTCCACTGCCGATGCACGCCACCTGAGTGGCCATATCTGAGATTTGTCCAACTGACTCAAATGGTTCCCATCGACGGCTTGTCGTCTCAACAGGAGTCCAGTACCCGCCAGATGCTGAATTATCCTCATCATCCTCGGGAAGCTGGACATAACGGCCATTTTCGAAGTCCTTCCATACCAGATTGTTGTTGCTGTCTAGGTATTGAACCACACTACTAACATCTCCTGGGCCCAGAGAAAGGCTGGGACTTGGGACTGCCAACGCGCCTGCCATGAGCGTGACAAATGGTGTTATTCTCGGCCCTACAGAATACACAAAGATAGTTAGTTGAGCTCTTGAGCTATAACTTAGTAATATGCTGAGCGGGAACGTACACATCATGATAATGGTGAATATATCTGGATTGGAAAGCTCTTCACCTCCAAGCCAAGAGATTGGAGTGAATTGAAGTAAGAATATTTTATCAAGAGATCTGTATGACATAAAGCTGACTTGAGTGGAAGGGGTCGAATCTTGTTGAGCAATGTTGATGGAAGTCAAGAAGGGTGTGGTAGGTCTTATATGTCCTTCTGCCACTTCACTCCCGGATCCCAACAACCCAAGAATAGAGCAATTTGTGTAAGATCATTATTCGACACCACTGAAACTAGCTAAACACAGGGTTGATAACTTGCGAAGCTATTTCTGTCACAGCAGTTCTCAATGAATGTTGCAGTAGTCGTGTTATGCGCTCATCCTGCACGAGTTATCATGTTTCATGACATATTACCAATCTCGTGCCAGGTTATCCAGGGCTTGGAGTACCCTCAACTATCAGTCTGATAGGAAATACATTCGCTACGTATCGATCCTTTTGTTATAAATGTGCTCCTTGAATTCGACTCCGCCTGCTGGAAACGGGAACGGGTTTGTTCCCGCTTGGTCACTGACGCCAACTCTGATCACAAGGCAGCCTACCTTCCACGAAAAGGGGTTGTTTATTCCAACAACGCCGATTAGGGATTGAAAATATATGGTGACGACTGTTGAAGTCATTAGACCAACAAATGGTGGCGATTTAACACGTCATGCCTACCAAACTCGAGCTGCTGAGAGTCAGAATCAGATCAACGTTTTGGTGGAAACAGAAGGTTTCATAAATGTCACCTAACGATCTAATGCAACTACAGTTTTACAACTCAAGAGTCAATCAACTCCGGCTAATATCGATCTCAACCAACGTGAGGGTCTTACATCACATGCGCCTCCCGGGACGAAGGATTGTTCGTTCGAAATAGATTCAGCTTGTTGGATGTTACTTTAATCTAGCATTCCCAATGTTTCATTTCACCCGTACAACTCAAGGCAACTTGAACACGGTGTCAGTTGGTGAAAGCTTTTCTTCAAATAATATACTCTATTCAGCTTCCCACCTAGGAATATCACCTCTATGTTGTTTCCATCCTCACGAAAGAGCAACGCCTTGAATGCCTACTATGTTTACACCAGTTCTAAACCTCAGTGGGAGCCTTCCAAACACTTCTACCTCAATCACTCACTTGGGTAGCTCTGAAGAACAATGGCCAGATAGCCATCCTACGCATATCAAGGAACACAGCACTGAATTACCCAAAAGTCCACGCAATTATTTAGGCCATTCGATATGGAAGAAAAAAAATCTTCGACTGTCGATGATATGGTTGACAGCAGCGATTGGGGTTGCCCTTTGCATGTTCCTACTGTATGTCGAATTTTGCAGCTTTAGTTCAAGAATTCATCCTGACTCACATCAGACTTTGGTTGTTGACTGCGATTATCCTCGTCCACCGTCTTTTCCCACCCCCGTTGCGTAATGGCGTCGAAAGTATTTTAGCGAACTGGGGACAGTCAAATACAACTCTATGGAAGGATGGCTTTACTCGAGATGTTCAACCTTTTCAATGCCATTCACACAACGACTATTGGAGACGGGTCCCTCTTTACGATGCTCTATCAGCAGGATGCACAAGCGTCGAGGCCGATATCTGGCTTCGGGACAATGACTTGCTCATAGGCCATAAAGCTCATCAGCTGAAAAGTACTAGAAGCCTTCGAAAACTGTATCTAGATCCTCTCAGCAGTATTCTCAACCACCAAAATGTCAACCTGTCGCTTGCAGAGGGTGCTCGGCCTGTGGGCGTCTTTGACGTGAAACCAGATACATCCTTGGTCCTCCTTTTGGACCTCAAAACGACTGGGGAAAAAACATGGCAGCTTGTGTTGCAGCAGTTGGAGCCTCTTCATCTAAAAGGGTGGCTGACGGTCTTCAATGGGACCGCCGTCATTCCGGGGCCAATTACGGTCGTTGGCACAGGCAAAGCTCCAGTCGATTACTTTATGTCGTCTACTTCTTTCCACAGGTACACTTTCTTCGATGCTCCTCTTACGCAACTGGATACACAATACACCAGACACAATTCTTATTTCGCCAGCGCCTCCCTCAAAGACGCGATCGGAAACGTTCGTTGGGGAGCAATAGACTCGGAGCAAGAAAAGACCATCAAGAGCCAGATTGAGGCTGCATCTTTGAGAGGGCTTGTATCACGATACTGGGATCTGCCAAGTTGGCCAGTGAGTACCAGAACCCGCATTTGGAAGCAGTTGGTATCTCTTGGAGCTGGCATTTTGAATGTAGACGACATTGGGTTTGCTACAAGGTGGAATTGGGATTGGTGTATTATTCTTGGGATCAATTTGTGCTCCTGAACATTCAACAATCACGGGATGAAGCTTGAATATCGACTCCAGGTGAGGCAGGAGGGGATTCAAGCAGGCCTTAGGACACCGAAATATATTTGCATCTGAATTCACGTTCAAACAAGATTGAAGAAGTGATTGTAGCTTGTGTTCAATTTCCTCCGTCCCCCCCACCTTGTCACTCGCCGCGGTAGTCTATTTGTATCCAATGAAAGCTCTCGAATAAGTGCTGTTAGGACATGTTGACCTTAATCTGAGGGTTGCCCACACCAAAAGTTAGGGAAAGCATTCAACATTCCTTGATACTATAATTGTATATTCTTGTCAACTGGTAGTGACCAGATTAATGGGAACTGTTGCAGCTTCAACCGTGGCTGAGCAGCACACGTCAAGTCATTCTTCATGTTGGCACGTTCGTTAATATCTGAATCAACTCTGACAGGTGATACTTCGAATCAAGGGCAACTTGAAGGAGCAATAAGGTTCAAGTACAACACTTAATTCAAACACATCACAGTGCCGCGCGTTCTTTGTAGGATTGTTGGTTTATCGTTGCAGTATTCATAGATTTCCCAACGTTTTCTTCTTCTTCTGGATATCGAACAATAACCATCCAGTCAGGCATATCTGTTCTTTCGCCGAATTCATTTGTCTCCTAACGTCACATTCCTTGTTTTGGGGCTATGTACTTTTTTCAACCTTTCTGCATTGGTATATATCAAGGCTTAGTCTAGTAGGATTTGTACTTCTCAAGGCGGCGCCAACACTTGAAGAACCTGAAACCCACAAGTGCATCTACGGATGAAGAGGATGCTATATTTCAAAAGCATCTAGAGCTTCTGCGATGGTGGGATTGCCAGTGATACGGTGCGCTTTTGCTTCTTATATATAAGTCGTCACTGTTCGCTCAGGGTCGTTTGCAAAACCAGTCATTGACTCTGACTTTTCGTTGATCTATATTCCTTCAAAACCAGTTCTTTACTTAGAAGCCTCGTGCCAGCCAACCACTCTTCAATCCTCCGACAAGATGAAGTCTGTCAACCTCATCGTTCTCATCTGCTTCGTGCAAGCACTCCATCTTTGCGACTCTCGCTTCACCAATCAAGCATCCAGCACCGGGCTCTCTACACGTGCGCCCTCGTACACACCATTGTGGATCAAGTGCCAAACCCGAGGTCGCAAGGTATATGATATCTTGCAAGCTGCGATCGCGGATCCTGCCCGTACCACCACTGCCACAGATCGCCAGGACGGAGCCGGCCTTATGGCAGGTTATGATGTCGTCAACTCTCCTGAAGATAATTTCACTGTACCCCCAACCATGGTCGAAGAGTTTGCAGCAATTGGCTATTCTGCCTTCAACTACCGAAAGGTGCAGGTGAAGATCAAGAACTCACGCCAAGACCCAATGTACGATAACATGTTCAACGCCCGGGAAGGGGTAATCTTCGCATTGGATAATCAAGCCTGGAGAGGGGGAGAAGAACGACAACTGAAATGGTCCGAAGCAGCTTTCCAGAGTTACAGCGAGATGGCCAGAGATCAAGGAGTTCCTCTCAATCGCTTGGCACGGATCTACCGATATAACGTTGAGAACCGGGAATCTGTTCCTATTGTGAGAGAAGCGTATAATATCAGGGGATCGAATTTGAAAGGCGGATATTGGGAGAAATGGACCTATGCAGAGCGCCCGGAAGCTTTTCTTGCACTGCTGGGGACGGGCAATGGGGCAGGGGTGGCATACCTTCTTAGTGACCATGCCGCTGCTTTTGGGAAGATGAACGTGGTTGCAATATACACCAAGTACAAGAATGATTGGCTGCAGATATTCTTTACTGTCAACTGAGTTAAATTGTTCACATTCGATGTGGCTGGACTATCCGTTGAGAGTATGGACCTGGAAATTTCTTTTATTGCACCGCAAATACATCTTGGAAACCACATGCTCAAAGCAAATATGATGATATATGGCCTCCGATTCCTTTCACTTCTTTCGACAACCAAACATGTACATTTAAATAGAAAGTGAATCCTGCGCAGTATTGGCCAAGCCCTTTGAATTCAAAACTTTGTGCTGTGTCAGAACACGCAAACATGCAACGGGTCATTCGGTTTCAGTCTGCGTGCCTTCTGAGACTCGCTCTCAGATTGTCGATACATCTCAAGAAGGACATCAATGGCACTTTCCAGACTGAGACGAGTCACTGCGCCTCCATCAACCCCAAGTCCGGCTTGAATCTTCTCATCATTGACGTCAATAGGCCATTTTGCCAGACCCTCTGTATCTGAGGTACGCAGAAGTAACACCCCGTCATTTTCCCAGTCTTCTCTATCAACAACGATGACAGCGCTACGAAACGACAACCCAAGCTCAAAGTACTCATGCCATTCGGTAAATGGTTCAATCTCCTCAGCATCGATCTCATCCAAGATTTTTTGTCGCGACTCAACCTGCTCACACAGTTTCTTGTGTGCAGTCAAGATAGCATCTGGCTGTTTCGGGCTATCGTCGTCCCAACAGGCGATGAATTGAGCAAAAAATGTCCCGAACTCAATGTCGACCTCATTTGGCACAAACCACTTATTATATACAGCCCTCCAGAACCCACTCATGCCGATATGAATCTTAGGAATGCAATAAATTGCGCAAGCTTTGTTGCACGCTTGGTGGATTTCGGTGAGCGGAAGACGAGAATCGAAGGTGCTGCTTTTCATGACCAGAGGTTGATACCATTGCGACTCCTGGACACGACGATGACCAGACTCTTCCTCGGGCCGATAGATAGCTGCAAGAACAGGGCCGACCGATTGGTATCGTCCGCCCATTGCTGTGTGAGAGGTGGAAGCAGCTTCAGTAATGGAATGACTTTGTGTAAGTATGACATGTCACTTTCAACGACAGACAGAGCAATGTTTTGATCAGAAGAAGGGGCATGAGTCTGTTTAAGTGGCTGTAGCGGGCTTGCAAGCCTTGCGTCCAGTCCTAAGTCGCACGCCTCGTCATAAAAACGAGGCTGACGAGGTGCAGAACCAACAGTCTGACATCGGAGTATCTCCATCAAGCTACGACGGGCAATTACTTATGCCGTAGAAGGGGTTTCCACCTCATCGCAGACTCAGATGGCGAAGGAAAACAAGTCGACTGATACATCGCAAGCATACTCTTTGTTATGGAGAAGCTTTGTCGTTTTTCCATGCCGTTGTGGGTGTAGGTTACTTTTGTCAGAGGGTTGTAGGGCGGCAAACGCTACTTTTCCGGCGCTTTGCACAGATGTTGGTCTGCACATTCTGATCCTCCACGCAGAGCATTTTAGCCATACCCGTGCATTAGTCCACAGATAACAGGAAATAGAACATAACAATTGTATTGTGTAGGGGTAACATTACCCTGCGCCCTTCTCAAACGCCATACAACCTGACGGAAATCTGCCGATATTACCACTGGTATGATAGCTTCGCTTCTAATTCGGGCATATTTTACAGACTTTAGAATACTAGGTTTGTAATTCCATTATTCTTCTGTTTTTATCCAAGAACAACTTTGACTGCCAATATGAAATCATCGAGACCTCGAGAGGTACTGTAACGGTCTCGTGGCGGGGTGCGGGCCAACACCTCCCTCAACGAACAGTGGAATCGTACAATTTGCTTTTCTCGTGCCTGGGTCATTATACATCTTTTTCGTCTTTCCGGGGGATTTTTCTCTTTAAATTTAGGCAAAGACCTTGTACACCTGTACGGAACTCATAACCCCCTCTCCCGAACCACCGAAGAACAAATACGTCAATGTACTGACACTGGTTGTCCCTAGCTCTCAAGTCGAAGAGTGAAATGACAAAACGCTGAAAGAAATTACTAATTCGGTATCAGTAACGGACACCAAATAACCCAGGAAATGTTGATGGCAACAAGGTCAACCTCAGCAGTGAGGCGAGAAGCCTCCTAGCACGGCGACAATTCCATGCGTGGAAGCAGATCACTGACTGCTGAAAAATTATTGCCATATCCAGCGTTGTCAACTGGTACTTAATTCTTCATTCCATCCGATGAATGACCACTGACGAAGTTCGAGCTGTGCAGCAAGGTCTTTCAAGCACGGAAAGACAGAAGCGAGAAGCCTTCGATCGAGATACTGGTAGAAATTCCGTAGAATTCATGATCCCATTCAATCATCTCTCATACTCATAAATCATCCAAGCGGTTACACACAAGAAAGCTCAAAATTACCACCAAAAGATCCCGCCAAGAAGCCAAAAACACATCTCTTCACCTAGATCGCCGTGTATCCACCGGCCGCTGCTCTTCACTTAATCACTCATACAGGCCCCCGATCCAGAACCCTCACATACGGACTCGGAAATAGACCCCTCTTTCCCATATACGTGCCATGAAACCAATCATCGTTCACATTCCTACACTCCCTAATCTCAGCTCCCTTCGGGAACATCAACTCGTCCTCCGCTCCAACAGCAGGGTACCAGCTCCACTCGGCCGCACAAACCATACCCACGCCTCCATCAGGCGGAAAACTCGCATCGAGCATCATATCAGGGTAGCTGCTGGGTGGGCTTTTCATCACATCCGTCGTCACGAGCTTGGCATGAGTATCGTCGTTCTTCGTGTGAATTCCATCGCCCCAGCTCCACTTCTGGAGATCGGTGGTCTGGGGTGCATTGGGTATGTCTTTCGGAATGAAGGTTTGTTCATTGAGACCACTTCCACCTACAAGTCCTTGAACGATGACACGCCGCTGACCGCCATGAATATCCTCGAAGCCGACGACCACCATGCGGTGACCTTGTAGACAGCGGCGCCAGCCATTGTGACCATTGTCTGCGCTGATACGCCGCGATGTGATGACGAGTTTGGAATAGCAAGTTGTGCAGATATCGTAGTCGCCTGGGAAAGTGCCAGGAACACGACTGACGCAAGAGAAACAGTGATAGCGAGACTGAGAAGGCTGGATGGGATATCGGCAGATATCGCACTTAGTAGAGAAAGTGAGAGGCTTGAAATTGCCCAGATCCATGACGCCAGGTCCCGTCAGGATTGAAGCAGATACAGGCGTCTGCTGGTCGTGTGTCGGCGACATTGGGGAGATGCTTGATTCGGCAGGTTTGTAGGTAAGCGGCAAGAGGGGATGCGTGCAGGATTTGCCTTGGTTGACACAAAGATTGCAGAAGCCCCAATCACCTTCATTGCAGATGCCACAGAGCCAGTAGCATTCGTTTGCCCATGCTAGACAATTTGCACAGAAGCTGCCGCTCTGAAGTCGCTTCTGCGGATCTTCGTTTGTGAGGGTTTTCCGACCCTCTGCTCCTCCTGGAGTCGATCTTGGTGGGATATATCGGCTTGCAATCAGCATGTGTGGTCTCTCAATCGTTTCTCCAGATTGGGATCTGAGTTGCCATTTGTCCCATGCCGTTTGACCGAACCCAAACCAGTGTAAACATCCAAGAGCTGAGCGGTAACAGGACATGCAGATGTTGTACTCTCCATTTCGACAGATACCACAATTATAATGTAACTCGTACTCGATGTGAGGCTTCGCACATCTTGCACATGTTAAAGAGGGCTCTGGATATAGCTGTGAACGAGTCCTCGAGCCTGTTGAAGAGGATGAATTTGGTCGAGAACCACTTTGTAAAGCATTGGCTTTATCTGAAAGGGACATTGTCTGGGATGGATCCCTTGGAGATAGTGGCGCCGGCATAAGACTCCTGTCTGGAGAAGCCACGAGTGCTGCTGAAGGATCTGAGGCAGGGACAAATATCTCAGTGGGAGGAGCGCGATTCCTTCTTTCGGCAGGCAAAGAATTTTCGAACCTGGGACTAGAACGCAGTCTTGGACTTGAGTTGGGTGTTGTTTGCGATGCTGGGACTGTTTGCCCGGGAACTGGCAGCTCAGCGACTTGTTGGACTGATGGATCTGTACTGCTCCTCGAAGCTCCAGATACAAGAGGCCGCGAAGCTGGTAAGTGGACAGACTGTGGCCTAGAACTCAAATCCGATTGCGACCTGGCTGCTGGTCTGACCTCTGGGTCAGCAACTGGAATTGGGGCAGTGGTGGATCTTCGACTGCTGCTGCTTCCAGTCCGCCGCCGTCTGTGTCTTCCCTCATCGCTAGATTGGACCTCTAGATGTGCTGCTTGCACAGCACTCATTGATTGAGGTGGCCGACTTGTTTGTTCGGCACTGACCGCACTGGCTGATCTGGAGTGAGGTCTTCGTCTTGTTGAGGTACTTCTTGGTCCATCATCTCCAGAAGTTTCTCGAGAATCAGGAGCGGACCTAGTTTCTGGTCTCTGGCTTCTCGAACTTGTGCCGCTCCTCCTTGCTGCATCCTGTCTCGTCCTTTCGCTCTGTCTCCTCCTGAAAGCCTCAGCTATCCTCTCACTGATCTGATCCTCCTGGCTGACGTCGATGTTCTCCAAATCTATGCCGTCCAATAACCCTTCCTCTCGAATCTGGCGCAAGATCTCCTCTTCCATTTCTCGAGAATCTACGTCAGACGAACTGATCAGTGACCGTAAAGAAGACTGATGCTCAATCTGCCGCGCGGCAGTAGTCCTCCGTTCATTGCTCCGTCGTCTCCTCTGCTCTTCTGTAGATTCTGACCCAGCCTGTAATGTCTCTCCCCGTCTGCGCTCCGCCTCAGCCTCTCTCCTCCGCCGGCGCTCTCTTTCCCTCTCCCTGTCCTCCGCTGTCCTCCCATCTCTACTTGTATCTCTGCTCGAAGGCGCCCTGTGCCTGCGCGCATCCTCCCTCCTCCTACGTTCCCTCCTGGCAGCCTCGCTCTCCACACCCACCTCCACCAGACTCAGGTCCCGAACCTCGTTCATCAGTCTCCGATCTGCATCCTCAATCCTCCTCTCCCTCAACGACATCTCCCTAGCCTCGACCTTCGGCAGCACATTATCACCAGGCGTATACTTGACTCTCAAGCCCTCCTTCTCCTCAGGTGTCCTCCCCTTCTCCGGATTCGCAGCTAGGAACATCTCGAGGAGTGTAGTAACCGTAGCATTGTGCCGCGTATCTCGCACCGGCGCACGGCATGATGGGCATGTATATGGGCTCGTTCCTGGTGGGAGGGAGTTGGGCGCATTGCGCGAGGAGGTGAGCTGGAATTGGAACCACTCTTTCAAGCAGGAGCCGCAAAAGGTATGAAGGCAGTCGAGGAGCGTGAGCGGCTGGTAGAGCACTTCTGCGCAGATCTGTATATATCCCCCAAGGTTAGCATATTGAAAACAGCAATCATAATATGATAGCACGAGACTAGGCCCTGGGGTGGTGCAGAGAGCATCCCCGTCGCTGGAAGGATCGCTGGTGTCTCGGTCGGCTGGCGCATAAATGATAAGAGTATTGGGGGCTAGTAACTTACAGAACAGGTCAACTCTTGCTCCAGGTCAAGCCCACGATTTTCCGACTCCATGGCTGCCAGCGTGCTGCCTGTTCAGAGCCTCGCGACGGTAGGCGTGAAGTTATTCAGGGTGTGGGGTTGTAAGAGTCAGTGCATTTCATGGTCGCGCAGGGAAGATGCTGTGTGTGGCGTTGACCACGATGCCCTGCAGGAAACGCTGTGTAGATCTGCAGGCTGACCAGGGAAAGAATCTTCAGGAAGCCAACTCGAGGCGGCGAATGAAGTAATTATCTGTACTCTCGAGCGGATTATTTGAGTCTCCTACGACTTCTAAATCAAGATTGGGTGGCATGGCAAAGCTAGGCAATTTTTGCCAAGTCGAGTCTTGGACGACAACAGATGACATACATGAAGCTAAGTTCAGCTCCTCGTATTGCTGAGAAGGGCTACTTTATAGATCTCTAAGGGTTTGTTTGAATTATTGCATGGTTACTCTCTGGACTTCTGCTTTCTTTGATTCTTATCCGGATTTCTATTTCCAAGATCAGAGAGATGTCAAGATATCTTTCACTTCTCCTCTATGAGCAAGTACCAAAGCCTTTTTGACATCCAGTACCACAATGATCGACTGTAGTCCCGCACCAATTGTACTGCGAGCAGCAGTTTCCGTACACGCTCCCTTGACAAGTATACTTCTTAGAGCCTCCACATGTCCCATCGGCGCTCTTCACCAAAGCAGAAGCACTTGGCGAAGCGCTCTTGGTCGACGAACTGCTGATCTTTGAGGAAGTCGTGCTCGTTTTCATCGACGAGGTGCTTTTGGAAGATGTTGTAGCCTTCAATGAAGATGACAGTGGTTTTGTGGAAGTTGTGAATGGTTTTGTTGATGTCGAGACTTTAGACGAGGTCGACACTGGCTTAGTGGATGTAGAGGACGACTTGAGTGCACTTGAAGACCCACTTGAAGAACACGTCCCTGAGCCTGGCTTACAGCCTGTTCCGCAATAGTCTACGGTACTCCCACAATATCCGTACTGGCTGCAACAATTACCAAACATAGAGCCTAGACATGTGATAGCTGTTCCACACGATCCATCTGTACTAACAGCTTGAGAGCCAGTTGAGATGGTCGTAGGCTTGGATGACGTTGATGATGTCTTGATTGACGACGTTATGGTGGGCTCGACTGTTGAGGTAGGTGGTTTGGTGTTACTTGTTGATGAAGTCTTTACCGATGACTTCGAGGATGAACTTGAGCTTCCGCAGGTTCCCCCAACTAGTTGGCAACCAGTCCCACAGTACACATCAGTTGAGCCACAGTATCCATATTGGCTACAGCAATTTCCAAAAGTCGATCCTAGACAAGTAATACTGGCTGAGCATGATCCGTCAGTGCTGACGACTGGTGGTGTTGTGCCGCCACTGCCTCCAGATCCCGAGCGGTACCAGTTTGCCACTGGGTCACCAAGACACTCTCCAACAGTCACGGATTTGTAACCTTTCTTGTACATGGATGCAAGAATGTAATCAGTCAGATTATGCACCACTTGGTAATGGATATCGTGCTCAATCTCCAAGAATGAGTCAGTCTTGTTGTTTGAACTGTTGATGACGTTATCCCAGATGTTCTTGGAATTTTGAATCGTGGTAGGAAGAGTATTCAGATACCCAGCAGTATCAAGATCGAAATCTGGGAGCGTTAGAAGAATCGCGTAAGATCTTTGACGTATTTACAAGTAATATGGTACCCAAGAGTCTTCAAACGAGCCTCACAAGCAGCATTGCAAGAAGAATAAGGAGGTCTAATATTCGGTTAGCCAAGTCGGATGATACCATTGGCAGGTTTACCTCATATATGTTGGAAAATAGTCAAGAATGTTTCTGAAAGCCATTTCATTGTAGATCATCTGCTTGTCGAAGGTAGCGGTGTCGAGGGTGGACAGATCTTGATGTGACCAAGTGTGGGATGCAATTTGATGTCCTTCGGCAACCATACGCTACGGCTTGTTAGCAACGAACCCCGAATGATCATCGAGTAAGCACCTTGATGAGAGAGGACCATTGCGCAGTACTGTCAATTGGGCCTGGCCCAAAGTTAATATAGTCCTCGAACCCGTGGACAGCATCAATTACCTTTTCCAAGATTATTTCCGGCTGATGTGGTTAGTCATCAAGCTTCTTTCGTGCACTCTTGTGAACTCACTGATGAAAAATGTCCCTTTTGCATTGTAGACTTTCATTTTGTCCAACAGGTCAGATGTGTAGCTGTATGGGCCATCGTCAAATGTGAAGGCAATGTCTTTGCCATAACATCAGCTCGGCCCTTGTCTCCACTGCTGTGATAGTACATACCGCCAGGCACAGCACAATCATAGATACCAGCACCACCATACGGAACGCTCCCGAGAGCTGGTCGAGGAACACTTGCTGTAGATACACCAGCAGGTACTTGGTTTGCATCACAACCAGGGCCATATTGAAATTGGCAATCAGGAGCAGCACAATATTCTGTGCCCGTACCACACCATCTGACCCGCTCGTTAGCTGGGGTAGCATATTTGAGAACGGACGTTCTTACCCAGCAGAAGAACAGCAGTTGCTGGTACAAGACCCTACTCCAGAACCACACTGCCCATCATTGTTCTGACGTCCTTGTATGACGTGGTCCAAAGCCGGCTTTCCCACCTCGACATGAGCCTTTCGTACTAATGTCTCTGGCAGTGCACCACGAGCTTTCAACTCGGAGAGGAGCTTTCTTCCTCCAATAATCTGAGGTAATGCGGCATGTGCTTCTCGAGGATCCGAGTGGGCACTAGCAACAGAAGCAAGGGCCCCAATCAAGATGCCGAGGAATTTCATGGCAGCTTATAACTGCCAGCTTCAACAATTATATATGCACAACTCCACAATGGTCTTTTGTAATAGAGCGCAGCAGGTAAGTGAAGGACTGCAACGAAGCGAGTGTAAGATTCCCAAGGAAGAACTTTCAGCGAGCGAACGCAGAACAAAGTGAACATTGAGACCAACGAGGCTCTATGTATGGCAAGGACGGAGAATCAGCAAGGCTTCGAGTCTCTCCCGTAAGCAATAATGGGCGTACTGGAACCATGCAAGCACAGCGCATGCAAAACAAAAGCAAAGAAGAAAGCGGGAGCGAAAGCTCTGAGGTCAAAGCAAGAAAAAAAAACCTCCGAGCAGTCAACCAACAATGCCAATCAGTTGCCCTATCGGCGCCAAGCGGATGTGCCGAAGGTAATGACAGGCACTTCTCAACTGCACCAGGGCTTGATGAGAGCACCATCTTGGACTTAAGATGCAGGGTTTCCATAATTTGTACGACATATCCCTAGACGAGCCGGCTGCATACTCGAGACTTCGAGGCTGGCTCATAAAACTGGTCCTGGCCTTTTGCGAACATGCAGAAGCCGCATACTGGTCTCGGTTGAACTGACAGGCGATGGGCCATTGATGGTTGATTTTCAGTTGGGTCATGTTCTCCGTTCGAGGTTGGCGTGCCCTAAAATAGATTCCCTGATCCCTTCTCCCGTCCCTTGTCTGGCTTTGATCTACAGGTATAGGGCTACTGTCGATCATAAATCTTCCCAGTATCTATACTTTCCGCATCATGCTGTCATCGACGGCTGGACGAGGTCGCTTGCCCAAATGCTTCTCGCAGCGTTAACAATGTAGTTGAGAAACCTCGAGGCCGAAGGAGCTGACCACAATACGCGGGAAAGAGGAGAAACTTTTAGACAGCAGCGCCATCTTCCTCGTCTATTTCGTGGCTTGGCGGATGCCAGTCATTGTTGATATTGGTATTGGGGTTACTCGTACGCCGCCGGTCGTGATTGTTTTCGTGATGTGGAAATTCAGAGAATGGACACAAAAGCTCGGGCTCCCGCTCAGGGCGAAACCTCGCTTGCGCCCTCTCTGTTGTCCAAGACCTGGGACAGATTCGCCTCAACGACCAAAGCAACATTCAGCTGAGTCTCGCAACGTATTCAAGAGGCGTATTTGGGCGGGAATAACTGGTTATTTGCCCCGCGTTGTGTTCGCTGTCAATCCCAATCTGGTTTGCCTCACTATAATACCAGGATTTATACATATTCAAGTGAACACCTCTTTCCTACGTGCAGATGAAACTTGAAAAACGACAGCCTGTTGTGTGTCTTTCGCGCTTGCCTTCTTGCTGCTAGTATCAAAGTTCTTATTCGAAGTGCATGATCTGTACGTGTCGGTCAGCGATGTGTCTGTCGTTGGATTTGAAAAATATGAGATGGTGGCGAGGCTCTCTGCACATTGGAATTTCAACACATTGTCCGAGCAGATACAAACTATTGTATATGGTAAGTATAGCAGTTGGAGCGAAGGAGTCTTGATCCAAGGCCACGGATTGTTCTTGTCGCTTCCGAGATGCATGGACGAGACAACAGTCAAGATCAAAGTGGCTTTGCTCCTGCATCAAATCCGTAATCAAATTCTGAGCAAAAGGCAGCGGCAGCCTAGCCTTCTTTGAATACGAAATCACTTTCCTTATTTGGTCTCGAATATCCACTGACGCCCATTCTGAGCATGATAAGCGTGGACTACTCACTTCTGAGAGTCTAATTTCCTCGCTCCAGAGCAAGTCAAGTTGGACTTATCCTCATGATTAAGAAGTCTTCCTCAAAAGGAACGACACCTTACCGGATAATATCGAAGTGCGAGTCGCGTGATCTGGACATCGTATATTGCACAATGAAGTGCTAAGGGGAATCATCTACGTGCTGCAGAAAGACCAAGGTAGATAGATGCTTATTTCTGACAAAGGTCATATTTTATGGGGCATTTTTCGCCCATGTACTATGCCTTTGACAGTAGAACACGCCAGTCATAGCGATACTTGTCGATTAGGCCGGTTTTGATCAGATTCGATAAAGCGATAGTCTCCAGCTTTGTATCTTTCGAAAATAAGACTTTTGATAGCCTCTCTAGGTGCTGTATGCAGGCGTCGCCATCGATAGCAATGACGTCGCAATTCTTCAGGTTTGCGCGATGCCGAAACCATTCTGGAGGTGCGATCTCTTTCTCTCTATCAATTGCCATGACGGTGGTGTGTCTGCATCAGTAGACAGAAGTCCATAAGTTATGATTTTACGTGCGGCCCCGCTGAGATTATGACTTTACAACGTTTCCGTGGATCATCAAGTGGCGGTGTCACATTGTGCTTCGCAGCCCAGCTCAATCTGCGAATTCGCCTGAGGGAAAATCCAGTGATGCCGCAAATAATGCGCCTCGTTGCCCGAGCTAGGCGGACGATGCGGCCAGTTCACATGAATGATTTCACTGTTGTCTTGCAAAAAAGCCTCGTGGCATTCACTACGCGATTTGTTTTCTTGACTGGTGTGGATAGTCCATTTCAGCTGCTTTCCACTTCGTCCTCTACCTCAACTCCCTAGTCCAAACAGAGGAATATTGACAAATGTTCCATGACCAAATGGTTGCCTATGTTCTGAAATCGTCTTGAATGTGTATTGAGCCTGGAATCGAGAATATACAAATCACTTGTCTTCGCGCATTTATCTACTACCAGTGGTTCCTAGAAAAGTCTGACTCCCCCATTCTCTCCAACATCGGCATCTGAATTCTCCTCCTCGACCTCGTCAAACGAACCTGTCTCAGTGATGCTACTATTTCTGCCTCCATCCACCCAAGAGTCGGCATCCAAGTGGATATCGCTCAATCTCGAATTCATACCTCTCAGGCTGTCAATGGATACACTTGCTTTTAGATAAGTGGAGTTGGTGTTAGAGTCGTGCCGCTTCCTTTCTGCTAGTTTTTCCCTCAAGATTCTGAAGCCGTCCTCCCGAACACGGCTCAAGACCTTGTCCATCAGTAGCTGTCTATGTTTTATCGCGCCTGGGCCTTGATCTTCATATACATCTGGCATTCTCCAGTTCCGATACAGATTACGGTGAGTTTGCCTAACTTCGACATCACTGGAATGTGCTGAGAAGTAGTAGGAGCACATTCTGCAGGTGGGTTTGCTGGTGCCGATATATTTGTAGCCACTGAAAAACCTCGAGGAACGGGTCCCGCCATCGTTCTCAAGTGAGTCTAGGAGGAGAACCTCAGCATGGATAATAGGTCGAAGGCTCCTCTTCTGGGCATATGTTTGCAAAGTTTGGTCAAGACCAAACATTTGTAATTCTTCCGCGTGAGCCTTGAACTTCTTTTGGTCGCCGATATTAGATGTCATGCGTCCAATAATATCAGCGGCCGATAGTTTCCTCCGCAGCGGACACTCGTCGGGGACACTGGAGGCAACCCAACAGACCTCAAGATTCTCAAAAAGTTCCGGCCATCGCCCTGGAATCTGCACAAAAAATTTGGCGGTTTGGAGGTAGGAGAGAAGGCGTCCGACGAAATGTCGAAGTTCACACCAACGCTCAGATTCGTCTATTTTGCCCTCCTTCGTCCTGTTGTTGATAAGCTCATGAAGTTCGGACTTGTGGAGGTGGTCGATCGAGTTTATGAAGCTCTCACACTCTTGTGCAACTTGTCTAGAGTCAGCGAGAACCAGCACAGAAAGATTGGTGCTTACACGCATTGTTGTCCAAGTCTTCTATATCAGGGAGCGGCAAACCTCCATGCAACTCCTGTAGCGTTCGGAGAATCAACCGAGCTAATAAGTGTTATGACTTGTTTGAAACAAAGTGCTTATATTTATACTAACATTCGACTGTATTTTCCATCTCACAAGCACTAATACATGATGCAGCTTGATCGCGAAAGCCCCTCAGATATGTTGTCACCCGAGATCGACCAAAAGATAGCGATGTTAGCAAAACATCTGAGATGACTTTTGATTTTTTGTGTCCTTGAGTGTTGCGAAGGATATGGAGGATAGAGATGGCAAAAAATTTGGTAGCATTAAGCGCCTCAGTAGTCCGCTGATTTGAAGTGAATCGATACTCGATATGGTCAGGGTATTGCAAAACAGTGAAGCTGGTGACCGTGTTTCCTCCCTTCTCATTGTCACACAATTGGGCAAGTTTGTTGACAAAACACTGAAACATATGTTCAGCAGATTGAGTCGTGTCTAATGGTGAATCTAGAGCTCTAGCCGGCTTAGTGGTGCATGCAGTATTGAGGACATGAACGAGTATAGTGGCTTCATAGAATCGCTTCGTAAGGCCATTCTTGACTGGCACCAGCACTCTAACATCTGTATCAGTGTTTTCCGAGCTAGTTGCTACGGTTTATAAGCTACGATTGGCACCCATATTTTGGTAACTCTCTGCACTTACCGATAAGAAATGACATGTTCAACAACAATGCTTTCAGCCGCTGGTATTGAGAAAGTGATATTAAGAGGATATGGATTTGGTTCCAATCAAATTTCCTTAAGAACCAGGAGTCCGGTCGGGTACAAAGATTCGAGCAAAATGATTGACAGGCGCTTTTGGTGTTCGTGTCCGAAATAAAACTTTGAGGTTCAAGGTATGGTGATGTGGAACTTCTATAAGTACAGCTAAGCGGAGGTGTCACAATTCAAACAATTGAGTGGAAGTGTGCACTCCCTCTCCCGTCATACTTCCTAAAACCATAACCCGCAATATGCGCCGAAACATAATGAAAAATTTGGACAGGAAAATTGAAGCAGCTGACTGAGCCCGCTTGAGATGCAAGGAAGTTGCACGAGGCATTCGAGTCGTTTGGTCTCAGATCCAGCGACGCATGCACGAACGAATTCACTATTATTCGGTGAGCTGTTGTGGAATGTGTGGAATAGCAGATGTGACGATATCCGGACGTTCCGACTGGCTACATTATATGCGGGATGATTGGTCTCCAACAGTCTGCCAAGCAGCGTCCAGTTGGCCTCAAAGTTGGCTCCCTGCACATTCAGTATCTGTCTTACAATGGGTGTCATATCAGGCATCTATGCATATGTATGGCCTAAGCCACTGAGGCGATGCAGCGAATTGGTGCGATTCCCCGAGTTGATTGTTGGACGAGCGTACTATGCTAAATCGATCCTGCAGCTCCTTACATAGTAGGACCAACCCGGGTTCGACACATGAGGTCGAAGCAAAATGCACATGCCCTTATCAATCTGGTGGTGACAGAAGATATAACTATCACTCCCTCTTGCCATGGGGGTCTGTCAACAATAACTCCGAAGTCGAAATTTCGGGAACGATTCCTGTCCCAGTCAACTGCAACCTTTGCAGCGTAAACCACTCTCCCTCCCCGCCAAGACCATTTTGAAATCTTCCTGTGGAGATAAGAGAGTACCCTTCCTCGCCTTGGAGTGACCAGGGCCACCGCTTCAATCTCCGAGAATCCTACGGACAAGCAGGGGAGAAATTGGGGTTTGGCCGATGAGTACTGGGTTTCCCAAGCGTAACTGGAAATAGGTAAGTTCAATTGAACAAAGTTTACATAAGAAATTTTGTGCTAACATCCCAGGAAAGGATTTGAGTCATCAAAATCCGCTTCTCGGGCAATTTGCAGGCTTGCCAGAGCGTCATCTGTTCTTCCTACTTTCCTTGGCTGAACTATATCCCGAGCAAAATTATGTCTCTTCCCCTTGGAGGGGGCATTTTCACCTACACCGACGATGGAAACGCAAATAATGTATCAGGCTTGGAAATGAACTACCTTCAAGATATTGGAGATTTCCTTTTCGAACCTCAATTTGTCACCGACTTGCCTCAAACATTTCCAATCGCGGAGGGACATATATTCAACTTTCAAAGCGCAGAGTGGCTTCCTCCACCTCCTATCCGAGACACATTTGAAGATTGCAACTCTTTTGATCAAATCAGCTTCTATTCTTCGGAGACAATTTCTCCGTCGGATTGCCGGTCCCAGAGCCTATAGAGCTCTTATTCTCCATCTGCCGAGTTGATCAATGACTGCAATCTCCCTCTAAACCAGGAATACTCAAATGCCAATATCCCCTTGTATCAGTACAATACTGGAACCACTTTTAGCTCTTTGGATCCTGCTTATATATTCGAGCCAGGCCAAATGCTCTCGCTCGGAACCACGGCAAATTCGGTAGCGGAATCTACAATGAATCGAGCAGAAATTCAAGCAGAAATTCAACCTCAAAGAGATCCAGAGCAGGACCCCAAAAATCCAAAGGACGGATCTGAGAGAGGTCAATTTAAATGCGAAATTTGCAATAAGAAGCAAACAGCGCAATTCTTATTGACGTTAGTTTTTTGCTTACACTCATTGAATTGGGCTCAGCTTACCTTTTTTTATAGAAAGCACATGCTCACACACACAAGGCCTTATGATTGTCCCCTCTGTGATTCTGCGACAGCTGCTCGCAAAGATCTGCATCGACACTTCTGGGTTTCTCATCCTCGATACGCTAAGGAGAATGATATACCAAATGACAAAATGGTTTGTCCTTACTGTCAGAAAGAGAGCAGAAGTGACAATTTGAAGCGTCATATAAAGAGTCAGCATGGATTTCAAAACAGTTATTAGGGTCTATTTCCATTTCTTGGGTACATCTTCGGGTTAAACTGTGTCCATTGGCGTTTTTGGTCACTGTGGGCTGTTTTACATCGTGGTCAATTTCTTGCATTTTTATTGCGCCTCGTTAGACAATATGATATCCCCTTTCTCATCACAAGACACAACATTGAGTTTAAGATTTTCCATGTTGATCCGGAATCCTCAAACTCGAAGGTAATCAGCAGCCAACCCACGAGGGCAAACATCCTCCAGCAAATTTCTATTCCGAAATTAGGAGACATGCTAGAGTCACCAATTGGATCAATGTGGCAGAAGATGTGTGTGGTTTAGCTGAGATGTTGAGGAGCCCTTCTGCAGCCGGGCGCATCTGTATGAGGCCGCCGGAGGCTGCATGAGGCCGCCTGCATCTCTTTGGGTGTTCCCCACTTAAGATAGTGAGGCGAACTACTCGGTCTGCTCTCTGCTCGAACTTCGGCATTTCTTGGCAATTTGCTCAGCAGAGAAAGCCCAAGGGTCCCGAGGTATTGTTTGCTACTTCATCTAGTGAAATATCCTCTGCAGACCCACGCTTATGATATCCCGACGCTTCAAACCGGCATTCAAGAGACTACATATCTTCTTTGACATCAACACGCATACTCAAGGTATATTACCTGATCTTTCACTGCTGTCACACCAAGATCCACTCTACAGACCAGTCTGTATAATATTCGCTAACTTTTGAAGTCACAATGTCATTCGATATCATGAATGCAGATGAAACAAATAAAGATGCAGATAAACAAATCAACTTGAGAGCTTACCAACTCGAAATGCTGGACGAAAGCCTAAAAGGAAATGTCATTGTCGCAGTATACTTAACTCCCTCTTTCATAGTTATTACGACTAACACTAGCAATACAGATGGATACTGGCAGCGGAAAAACACACGTGTAAGCTATGGAGTCCTTTTACAGACTGTACACGCTGTGATCTGACAACTTTCATACAATAGGGCTGTTCTTCGCATCAAACATGAACTTGAAGTTGCAAAGACAGGAAAGGTTAGAATTAGCCGGTACAATTCAATGTGAAGCTAAAAATTTTTAGATTATATGGTTTTTAGCTCCCACGGTGGGGCTTTGCCTGCAGCAGCTCGCCGTTCTCCAGTCTCAGATTGCGTCTGTTCAGATCAAGTCATTTACATCACTTGACAATATTGAGAAATGGTCAAATCAGCCTACTTGGGATGCTGTGTTGACTAATGTTAACATCGTTGTCTCCACGTATCAAGTACTGTGTGACGTGCTCTACCATGGGTTCGTGACAATGAATTCGTTAGCCTTGATTGTGTTTGACGAAGGTAACCAACATTACTCCAACTTACACTTGAACTTCTCTCACACTTTATTAGCTCACAATTGCATCAAGAAGAACCCAGGAAGTAAACTTATGGGGGGGTACTATTGGCCAGCAAAAAAGCAAGGAAATTCTGTACCACACATACTTGGGTTAACCGCAAGTCCTGTCATGGGTTCCAAACTGGACAATCTCGAGATTCTTGAATCCACTCTAGATGCTCGATGCACAAGTCCCCGTGTACAGAAAACTGATCTAGCATTACACGTCAAACTGCCAACATTGATGCAGATCCTCTTCGGCGAAAATGACACACTCAAGGAAACCAAGAGCCGTACCCCTACTATGAACAGACTCAGATTGGCGTTTACAAACCTTAATATCCACGAGGATCCAGAAATTGTACGCTTAAAGAGCGGAAATAGCGATGCAGACAAAAGGAAATTGAAAAAATTGTTGATGACAACGAATACCTTCGTGCAAATGCAGTTGAAGTCGTTCATTCGAGTGTCTGGCAACGTCCAGCAATTTCTTGGGGATTGGGCAGTCGACACCTACATTTCCCAGGTTACCTGCGATTTCATTCAATGTACTGAACTGAAGGAACCAAAGTTCTTGGGATGGGAGCATGCCGAAAAGCAATATCTAGCCAACATCTTTCGCCGTTTGCATTCGGCATCTCGTGCTATCAACACCCTCTCCCAAGATCGGATAGCCGATAAAGCTCGCATCCTCATCGATTTTCTCAGATCCTGCAATGAAAACACGATTGGTATCATATTTGTGAAAGAGAGAACAATGGCATATATGTTATATCTTCTCCTCTCAGAGCATTCGGATACCAGCAGATTGTTTCGTCTTGGGATTGTTGTCGGCATTTCTTCCCATACAGGTGCTAAGAAGGATATATTTGAGTTCTCTCACCACGAGACTCAAACCAAGACGCTCGCAAAGTTCAGAACTGGCGAAATAAATCTCCTTATAGCAACAAGCGCTGTCGAAGAGGGGATTGATGTCCCAAAATGCAATCTGGTCATCTGTTTCGATGAACCGGACAATATCAAGTCCTTTATCCAACGCAGAGGCAGAGCCCGATCGCGAGAGTCAAGACTACTTTTATTGTTGGACAAAGACGCAAAACGTTGCATCGCTGATTGGGAAGACCTAGAAATCCAGATGAAGCTGCAATATGAAAAGGAAGAACGATGTGTCCAGGAACAAGCAAAACTTGAAAAGAATGAAACAGAGCAAAGCAGATCCCTCATATTGGAAGTGGAAAGTACAGGTGCTATATTAGAAATGGATGCAGCGACAAGCCATCTGGAATGCTTTTGTTCTCGTATCTGTCCAAGTGGTGGAATACAGATGAGACCCGATTACATCATTCTGGACAAGAGCCAAGAAGCGTCCGAGGGGATCAAAGCTAAAGTTCTTCTACCTGGAATACTTGATCCCAGTTTGAGAGTACACCAGAGTGAAAGTTTTTGGCGCTCTGAGAAGAATGCAAGAAAGGATGCCGCGTTCCAAGCCTACGTCGCTTTATACAAGGCGGGGCTGGTTGATGATAATCTCATGCCTCTCAAATTTCCGGAACCCTTGAAATATATGGAGAAAAAGTATTCCTTGATTGAGGTTCAGGAACAGTTCAATCCGTGGCCAAGAGTTGCCCAGGCTTGGGAGGACAAAGAGCAGCTGCAACGACGAGTCTTGAGTGTCCAAGATGAAACTGGCTCAACGATGTGTCGTATACAGATGTCGATTCCAGCTATTTTTCCTGATATCGAGGCTATTCGATTATACTGGAATCTTGCATCTGAATGGATGGTTGAGGTTGGACCAGCCACAACAACTCAATACGCACTGTTGGCAGCCGATGATACAACAGCTCTGCTCAACCTTTCTTTCGGTCACCGCTGGGAACTTGAGGCGCTAAGGCATATAGCTCTTTTCAAAGCGGTAGATGTGGATGTACCATCATTCCTAAGACAAGAAATGTCGTGTGTTTCCATGGATTGTGCTGGTGATCCCGTTGGCTTGCTTCGAGACCCACAGAATCGCGGTCACCCATATCTTTTTCACAAATTCTTGTCAGCAAAGCCACACATGGAATTAATGGAGAGACCTCACAAAGACTACAAAAGTTTCTCCCAGGATCAACCTTTTATCGCTGTTCGAAAGTGGTCGAAAAGGTCGGACTTTCTTCACCCAATTATATCGGAATCAGCCCAGCATGAGGCGCCTTTGGCGGATTATTTTACGGCATATCCACAATCTCTGCTGAATATGGATGCTTTGCCTATAGCCTTTTCTCAGTTTGGATTATTAATTCCTTCAATTTTACATAAAGTTGAAGTCCAACTCCTTGTTGCAGAACTTTGTGCGACTGTACTCCTCGAGATTGAGATCGAGGCTCCAAACTTTAAACTCATTCGAACGGCGATCAGCGCTCCTGTAGCGCGAGAGGAGAACGATTATGAGAAGTTGGAGCTCTTGGGCGATTCAGTTCTCAAGTTCCTTTCATCAGTATTTGTGCTATCGAAGTGTAAGTTTGCCGCTCTCTGGTTATGAACGCCCATAAATTAATGTTATCATTCACAGATGTATTTTGGCCAGAAAAGTATTTGTCCCAAGAAATTGCATCAATTGTGTCAAATTCAAGGCTCAGTGGAGCTGGGATAGCTCGTGGCTTGGACAAATTCATCCTCACCAAACCCTTCACTGGTAGCAAGTGGCGACCTATCTATGTTGATACTCAACTTGGAGACAATTTGGAAACATCTAGGACCATGTCAACCAAAATAATTGCGGATGTAGTTGAGGCACTCATCGGCGCAGGTTCAAAGATGGACAATTTTCCAAATTTTCCAAAATCGCTCTCGATCGCCAAAGTATTCTTGCCAGAGATCGACTTGCCGAGCCTCGAAACTGGAAGATTGCGACTTTTCGAGATAGCAGCTACTGACGCGCCACTCCCAGCAAATATGCATTACTTAGAAACTCTCATAGGATATTCTTTCAAGAGGAAGTCTCTCCTGATCCAATCCATGTCGCATAGCTCACATAGTACCGCCGCCACGGCAAGCTACGACCGCTTGGAATTTCTGGGAGACGCAATTCTTGACATCATCATTGTGACCGAACTCATCAAATACGAAGAACTCCCACAGTCCGATTTGCATCACTACAAGACCTCGTTAGTCAATGGCGATTTTCTCAGCTTCATATGTCTGGAGCTGAAAACCACGCAGACCAAAAATGATTTGAAGCAAAACCCCGACTCTGGCCACATAACTACAGAAAAATCACATTTTCCATTACCTTTATGGGGGTTCATGAGACACGACTCGCAAGAAATTAGCGCCATACAAGGCGAGGTGGAGCGGGGGCATACAGCACTCCGTAATGATATTTTAGACGCTCTTAACTATGGCGAGGCATACCCTTGGTCCCTACTGGCAAAAGTCAACGCAAACAGGTTCTACTCAGACTTGGTAGAAAGTTTATTAGGAGCCATCTGGGTGGATTCGGGCGATTTGGACGTTTGCAAACAAGTACTGGGCCGAATGGGCGTTCTTAACTTCATGCACCGACTGGTCAAGGATCAAGTCCATGTCTTGCACCCAAGAGAGGAACTCAGCATTCTAGCTGCGGACAAAAAGGTGCTTTATGAAGTTCAAGCTCCAGAGATCCCTAATTCCGGCGGTGAATGGATCTGCAAAGTGTGCATTGGAGAGGACCAGATTATTGAAGTACATGGCGGGGTGAGTAGGGAGGAAGTAAAAACAAAAGCCGCCGAAGGGGCGGTGCCACTGCTAAGGAGTGCAAACAGGAGGTCTGGATGAGTACATCTTCTGCCGTTTGATGATGATATACACAAATCCCAGTACCAGATTTACCCCCGTGATTATCAAACCTTTATAAGCATCAATTCCTTCTCATCAACAAGACTATTGATATTCCTGTTAAAAAAGGAATCTAAAAAACCCTATCCTCTATTCTCAATAAATCTCATTCCCCATACATGTCCCCGTACAGCAGCGAAACCACCTCTTTCCAGGTTACATGTATCTTGAGAATTGAAACTTTGTTAGGAAGATGTTAGACAAAACAGAATAGTTAAACGAGAAATGTCCCAGCTAGTGGCGTTAGTTCGCATTAATGATTCTAAGTTCTAAGGTCAGGGAAGAGGCATAATACCTCCCTTTCCACTTATAACTTTCGCCTTTCACTTCTAATTCTAGTTCAACTTTCGATTTTCTCGGTTTCAGGTTCTAATTCAAGTTCTAATTCCATTTCGCTTCATTACCTAACCTGTTTCAACTAGAGACTTCCTAAACAAATCTTCCCAAAAATGAACCATTTAATCAGGCTAGCAGCTAGTACAGTAGATCTTGACCTTTCCAGCTCTGGACGTGCAGCGTGATCTGGCGAACGAGTACGTTATTGGGTCAGACAACCAGCGAACCGGCCTGCTTGGAATCAATGCTATGAAACGGTCCTATCTCTTGCTGTAATCATTTGCGGATATCAAACCAAACGGCGATAGGATCCACAGATGGGCATTTGAACCAATGATCAATCACCTGCCGACCCCGCTTGCGCCGCCCTTTGTCCCCCTACCAAAAGATCGTTGCATACTAGGCGAAGCATGCGCACACGGAGACGTCTCCGCTTTCCCGTCATTGAAAGAACGTCCGAATAATCTGTTAATCCATCCATGAATTTTTGGCTATCATTGAGAACGATTACGCCACACCTATCCTATTTCATATTGACAAGCAAAAAAAGCTTATTTATCCTAGGAAACCTTGTCTGATCTCAACGACCGAGGACAAGAAGTGCCTCGCACCAACCAATCCCTTGGCTTGGCTCGCTTCTCTTCCATTCACATGGCAGATTTCTCAGTTCAGCCGTATCCATCGTGATAGGTATTGGAAAAGAAGATCTTGACCCTATATTCGTATGTTGCTTGCCATCTTCGACATGTGCCTTTTGACATTTCTTGTGCTTGGGGGGTGTGTACACAAACAGACAAAGTCCCGGCTTAGTCATTCACATGCCTCGGGGTGATCCGCGGCACCGCGCTTGTTTACATTCGGCAAAGATTTCCTCGCTTGCCCAGCACCTGCGGACAACGTTAACGTTACGACGCGTCTTTCACAAAACATAGATAGAGCTCAAGTCTCGCAACTCCTTCAAACTCGTGACATATACTCGGGAGTGAGTACTTTCATCATGGCTGTCCCTTCAGGCATGACACTCAGAACTCTAAATGGGAGATTCACTATCGTAAGCATGTCTTATCTTATCGTCGACATTCCACGAAGCCATTGTCAATTGAATATTGGTGAGAGTGCTAACATGAATGAATGATAGAATAGAATGTATTCAGACTCAGTCGATAAGATGATGGCCCTGGTCAGTCTTCCCACTACCTACCTGTCCATATCTCTACCGACATACTCACCCACTACAGCAAGGCTTCCCCTACCTCGTCCGCATGGCGGCACGCACAGCCAGCATCGAACTCAACTTCACCTCAATCGCCATCCCCGAGCCCGAGACTCCAAACCGCGCGTCAAAGATCAGAATCGCTACATCCGTATCAGCAGCTGGCATGTCCCTCGGCAAGCAAAAAGTGGACGAGCGCAACATCGACGGTGTCCCGTGGGAGGAGAATGATGGGTCTTTGGGCCCAATTGTTGGACGAGCTTGGTGGTGTCCGCTGGATGAGCTATCGTTAGGTTTTGAAGGGGGAAAAGATGAGGGGAAACCCGAAGGGCTGGAGTTTCTCAAGGGCTTCGATGGGGCGAACGAGAAGGATGGAGATCTGGGAGAGTCTAGGTGGCAGCTGAAATCTGGCGATGGGTCTGGGGATGGCAAAGCGGTTGAAGGCGGAGATGAAGTTATCAGACTTCAAATCGAGGCGAAGAAGTCGGGCGCTTTGGCAGATCACGTGTGGGGGTTCGAGTCGGGCTTTGGAGAGGGAGAGGAGAAGGGGGAGAGAAGATATACGAGAAGGATGTTAGCCAGGAAAGGTGGCAAGATTGAGATGGCGAGGCTGGTGTACGAATACCTTGGACCGAGCTGATCAGTATGGGCCCACACTCGGAGGTCAGTAGCTCAGCTATGACAGCGAGGATGAAGATAGGGGCTTTACATTACATCAGTGATTTCAGACACCAGTGTTATGATAACATGATTAATTCTACAAGATCTCATGTTGAACATTCCTTGTGCCTGTGCTCTTGACGCTTCCTGAGCACATGCCCTTTCCAAACCTGCTCTGAATCTCTTCGTCTCCGCTCTATTCTTGCCGCACTCATTCGCAGTACAACCACAAACACAGGCTATGGCTATGATAGCAAGCATTACTATAACCCCTACCACAATAATGATTGTAACGAACCCCTTATAGCCTCCATCATGGTTGGTTTCAGTACTGTATATCCCATCAGGAATAACATCCCCAGGAGTCCAAGTCGGTACAAGCATCCAGCTTGTCATGTCAGGCAACCTTGGAGACATGGTAGATCGATCTGACGCTGCCCATGTCACACCCCATGCTTCGTGTATCATAACAGTCTTGTCGATACCTGTAACAGTATTACTGGTGTTGAAGTTTCTAGCTCGCATCTTTGGATTCGACTTCAAGCTAGTCATGGTTTCTGTAGGAAGCTCGCTAGATAACATTCCTAGGTTTGAATCGCTCGATTTTGATTCACGGTCCGTGAGTCTTTCTGTAGCAAGCGCGCTGTTCGATATTGTACGGACGCATCGAGTGGACGGGAGTAGTGTCCCTAATGTGGGGTCGGCTGTGTGGTGGAGTTCAAAACTGAAGTCGCTGCGATTGGAAAATGTATCAGCACCGTGGAAGTGTTATGTACTACTGTGTAGTAGTATGGGACGCTTGCATACCTGTTGCAGCACCAAGCTGTCGTGTACAAGCCCGAGTGGAGGGGATCGTGCATGAAATTATAGACCATACCACTAGGACACTTTAAATCCTTAGTATTTTGACAGGCAGAGTTGAGAATAGTACGCCTAAGGGGACTGAATGAAGCAGTAATAGCTACGTGTACTTACAACAGCGGGACTAAAATGTAGACGACTCTCAGAATGAACTCTATCCAAGCCTGAGGGGAAGCATGATGATACAGTCTCAGAAACTAATACCGAGACCATGGACACATGTGATTCTGAATAATCGTGCACCGCATTCGTACGCGAAGTAGTGAGAAACCAATGAGATTCACATCCTGACGGAGGTATAGATTGGTTAGTGAGAGCGCGTGGTGAGTTCGTGGTTGAAGAGACCAAAATTGTGTGCGTCGCAAACGGCATCGTGGAAAACTTAGAATTCACTCATGTGAACGGTGAGATGCGACAAGGAATCGAGCAAGCAAATGTGGGGATGAAGCATTTTAAGCTAGAAATAGCGATGGAAACCAACAAAAATAACTTTAACACGAAGTCTGTTAAAACCGACGGCTTTGGCTAAATGCGTAGAAATGAGAGGCACCTGGTAGAGGGGGGGGCAGTGCCTGGCTTGGCTTTTGGTTCCTGCTCAGCGAGCTGAATAGCTCACGTTGCTAAAGCGTATTGTATAAATGAACACTGGCGCTTCTTCCTGTGTGTAGATTGGAAGCAAGAACTTTTTCATGTGGTGAGGAAGCTTCGTGACGTTGTCTTGCACTTTTGATCAACACTTGATTGAAGTCAATTGATATTTGCGTCCTGAATACGAAATCCTGCACAGCCTACCCTCCAGCCTCAGTACCGCCCATTCCAGATTCCACCCTTGTATTCATTGCTAGAAAAGCTGGAACGGCCGCTGTGCAGAAAAAGAGAGCATCTGAACATTGTAAACCCTCCGACGGTACATACATAAGGAAGGCCTAATGGATTATGGACGGACGCCACACGTTCTGAGACTTTGGCGGCATGCAGGAACATTCGACTCTCCACTAGAGACGGGAAATTTGCGATATTGAAAGCTGCTATACGCACCATGCCCTTCCTCCTAAAGTGCGTTCCACTTCTTTTTCTATACGAGGCAAGAAACTGGCGAAGGGTACGGAGAATATTTCGTCCCAGCAAGAAGCTAGGTCAGGATAATCGTCACGCTCAGCAACCGGTACCGAGTCCCCGACGCTGAAGGAGATATTAACTGTGTTGTCATCGCGCGGGACGACAAAGACGGACGTGCTCACTTTGAGCCATCGCTGATTTGAACGGCACGGCATTCCGTAACCTGGAAGCGTGGGTTCTGGTGGTCGATTCCGAAAATGTACCCGCGCCGAATGGTCCAGTCTAATGGCTCTATGGCACGCTTCACTCTCAACAGCGCGTCCTCGAACGTCTGCGTTGATGATGTCTCCAAAATTACTCAGACTTCGCCAAACATCTAAACACGCTGTTCACTACACCTTACGGTTGCGAAATTTTTAGGGGCATGTTGTAAGAAGGGTACCAGCGGATATAGTGCGAGGAGACCTGTCTGATTCTGTAGCATGAGTTAGAATTGGAGAGCTGACAAGAGAGTAGTGGAGCCATACTTGAAGGAGCGTGCGAGATCGAGAAGAGGATAGCCAATTTGAGTGTTTGGACGAAGAACTTATCGTAGAAAGCATCCAAGCCACCGTCAACAATATAGAGGCCAGGGAATCTACCGTCATCGTAGCTGAGGGCAGGCAAAAGTTGCGCGTCATCCTCAGTGCTGGTCCATAGACTTTCTAAGGTACGTACTTCCGCCACTGTAGGTCCGCGAATTCGAAGGTATTCTGCGAGAGAAGCGTCGAAGTGTTGGAGAAAATCCAAGCTACCAAGATGATCTTGTTGAATGTCAGGACTGCCGCGGAGTACGTCGCCGCTGGGAAGAGCTGAGCTAGCTGTATGTAGAGGCAGCGGTCCAGTAAGTTCATTTCTCGTTGAACCTGGAAGGCTTTGCGAAGCATCATCTTGATCGGAAGAGTGCGAGTCTTGTGTCTCTTCACCTTCTGATGCGGATGCGCACGTCTCTCCCAAGACAGACAACGTGGCGGTTGTGTGTGCGATTTTGTGTGGGGAAGTCGTAAAGGGGGTTGAAGTCATGCTTTTGAGACGTGGGAGAGGTGAGATCAAGAAGTGGAGGCTGTTTACAAAAGTCGGCGGGACGTGGCTTCGCGAGATCACGAAAGTCGTGGGGACGGGAGCCTACATAGATATAAAAACGCCCTCTGCAGGCATCTGCACTCATCAGAAGGACTCGGTTAGGCCCCAATGGATACTTGCATGAGTTTGCTCAATGTCCGACATCAGCAAAGCTCAAGTCGGCCCGACATTTACGACTGTAATGTTCCAAACATCGTGAATCAGGATGCAAACAGATCATAACTGGACATATGGTCAGTATCTAAAATCAAACTTCTCTAATAAAAGCACTTATCATGATTACATTGATCCCAGGTGCCGTACCGTAAGATCGCGGGGTAGTTCTCTCTCATGTTGAATCTCCCATACCGTTACAACCACCCATTACTACTGTAATTTGAGATTTGACGCAGTTCCTTGGATTGTGACTGCATGCAGTAGACCTTGTAGAGTATACATGGAGGCTGCGCTATCAAGCACGAAATACGCTCTAAAGCTATGTTTGATAGTTATGTACTTGGGTGATAGCACAATACGCCATTTGTACTTCCGATAATATGGAGTAGTGATATCTGATACCTGCATCTCAAAAGTGGGGCAACTGACCTTACCTCCCGTCGGTTTGCAAACATACTCTGAACGGCATGGGATGATGAGGGGGGTTTCTAGACGGAGGGCCAGAAGGAAGGGTAATCCCATTTTAAACAAACATAGACAGAGAGTTATACCTCCACAGGGTAAACGAACAAGTCAAGATTTTGATTCAGGTGACTCGATTGACAGAGGTTGCCATTGCATGAAGCAAGGAGGTTCTCTCCACTTTGACACAGATCCGGTAAGGCGATATATAGACTTCCAATGGAGATTCTAATGATGAAAGATCGCACCACCCTGCATATTTGCAACCGGCGTTCGCCTGGCAAGCTGGATGGACTGGCTAACATATAAGAGCACGTGGGTTGCATGTGATGAGCCTCGAAAAACTTCTTCCTTGGCGATGCTGTACAAACTCGGACTTTGACTTAAATGAATGATGTAAAGAATGTTACAGGTCCGCCTGATAAGAAGTAGGTTGAAAGGTTGAAACAGTGATCGCTTGGAATGTCATGGATGTTGAGTTCACAACCCACAATCAGAAAAAGGGGAAAAGGGAGAGAGATTTTCCGTTGCCGACGCCACATTGCTGCATCCCAATTCTCATCATCACCTTCACCTTACCAGATGTACCTCGCTCAACTTTACCCTCGGTCCGGCACTACCGTTGCATGCAAAATTCACGATGTGGGTGACCGTGGTCTTGATGTACGCTGAGAGATCTGGTGACCTCCGTTGTTCTTACAGTCGTTCTTGTCTGATCGTCGTCCCATCTCGAAAGCATGAGGGGCTCGGGACTCGGGAGCTGCGACTGTGTTTGATCGTCTCAAATTCTAATTCGGAAAAGTCTATTAATACTGATCGACTGCTGGCCATCCCTTGCCGGAAACAGATAACGAACCAGTTGATCCTGGAGACGAGAAATTCCTTATCTTATTCGAGATGATGATGTTCACTGGTCCTCGCTGTCGGTTTTTCGTTATTGTCCAGTCTGAAAGCTGCGGATATTTTTCTCGTGCAGCCGGCACATTCCAGAGGATATCAACGGTCTCAGAGCTTCCAGAGACCAGATAGGAAGGATCTCCTGTGCCTTCTCAGCCACCCGCTGGGCCACGTCGTCTCCAGATTGGTGCAGTCCCAAGTGTTTGTCCGTTGCTCGCCATGAAACAAAATTCCCAAAGGTCTGGTTGGCGACTACTGGGCGCTGACGAGTCCTTCTCCACAGACCATGTCTCGAAACCCTCACATCCTTTTGCTGCAACATCGTAACGCTGTGCCGTAGAGCCAATCACCAATCTTACAGCATACGAATTAAAGAGGGTCTGAAGTCTCTTTTCTGAGTGTGGGTTTTGCGAACATGCCTGCCATGACCTGGGAGCTTGGGCATGATGCGTCCTGGCAGCATGGGGGTTGACCGAACGGACGCGGAAACTCCAACAGCCTTCCAACGTCTGTTGCAGGGAAGTCGTCATTCTTCCAATCCAAGTGGTCTACTGTGTTAGGAAATGCGCGAACCCAGATCGTAACACATCTGCAGATGGCATTTGTGAAGCTGGGTGATGGCTGGAAGCGGACTATCTCGGGAGAGGCACTAAGGTCACGCAACTGCCTCGACTTCCCTCGACTTGACTCGTAGACTACTCTTTCTTTGATCTAGGCTTGTTCTAACACATTCCTTTCATCTGGTCTGATCAGAGTTCACTGATTACTCAGATGGAATTCTGGCACTGCTTGGCCTGCTTGAAGTCTTAACAGACACTAGCACATCACAGACTCTCAGTTGCATTACATTCTCCTCTTCCTTCAACAACCATAAACGCTCCTTTGTCTCTTGCTGGTGTTGACATCTATTGCGTTCATTTGCTCCCTTCGATCAATCGGGCTTCGCCTCTCATGATCTACATTCCTCCATCACATCAGGATATTCTAAGATACGGGAAATCCCCACTGTGGAGCAGCCGCGAAGACAGCCGCGAATCGAAGCTTTTGGTAGTGGGGTGTCACGTTCTCCCCCAATCTCATATATAGAACATTGCATGTCCATTTTTGTTCAGTACCGGCGTTAAACGACTCGATATTCTTGTACTCGACTTCAGGATCAACATGGGTGCTATCCAGCTTGGAAAGATGTCGACCAGCACTTTGGCGCCTCTAAGGACTACGTTCGTTTTGGCTATTGTTGTAATTTGTCTGATTTGGTCGCTGCTGGCTTTGGATATGCCTATGGCTTCGTCACAGGTATGTGTTTTGATCTGAGTGGATCGAAAAAACCTGCTTACTGACAATATTCAGATATCGGAAGATGGAGCCCAAGAAGTTATTACAGAAGCACAGGATAACGCAGCCAAAGTAGACGCTGGGTCAACAACAGGAGGAACATCTACAGGAGGAACATCTGGCGAGAACAATGACGTTGTCGTTACCGTTCCATCAACCGAAGAGCAAAGCAATGAGGCAGGAAATGCACTCGAGTCGAGCCAAGGCAACGTATCCGACCGTCCACTCATTCTTTACGCCTACGCCGACTCCAAAGATGGCAGTGCGCTTGAGAATCTCAAGTTCTTCATCGCTCACGGTCTCCACGCTGCAGCTGATTTCGTTTTCATCCTGAACGGAGAGACAGATGCCAAAGCAATTATCCCGGCGAAGGACAACATCCGCTTAGTTCAACGACCAAACGAATGTTATGATCTTGGTGCTTATTCGGAAGTCTTGCTGAAGGACGATCTGTATAAGAACTATAAGCGCTTCATCACCTTGAACGCCAGTATCCGCGGACCTTTCATCCCATACTGGTCAGAAGGCTGCTGGACAGACATGTTCCTCAGCAAAGTGACCGATGAAGTAAAGGTAAACACCACCATCCCCCTCTTCTACTCAAACAAAAAAGGACGTTGTAGCTAACAAGAAGACCTCCAGCTTGTCGGCATCACCGCAAACTGTTGGCCAACCTTCCACATCCAATCCATGATCTGGGCCACCGATATAATCGGCATCGAAACGCTCCTCTTCCCACCCCAAAAAGCCCTCGACTACCTCTCCACCCACCCCATCAAACTCCCACCAGCAAGCAAAGACACCGACATGACCAGCGCTCCCACCACCCCGTCCAACGACCCAGCCTTCCCACCCCCCTCCCCGGAAACAACACGCGTGCACCAAGCGCCCGGCATCAACGGCTGCTTCCACGACTGGAATTCAGCCGTCGCGGCCGAAGTCTCGTCCACCAGCCTCATCCTCGCCGCAGGGTACAAGGTCGATGCGATGATGAGCGCGTATCATGGGAACAAGGAGTACGAGGAGGCAAGGACGTGCGAGAAGAATAGGGATTTGCTGTGGGAGGGCAAGTATTTTGGCATTAGTGTGCATCCGTTTGAGACGGTGTTCATGAAGGCGAATAGGGATGTGAGTCCGCTTGTGCTGAAGAGGCATAGCGAGTGGGTGGATCAGAGGGGGTATAGTAGTTATGACTATTGTCGGGCGTAGGGATGAGTTTCTCAGTGTCTGCACGCAAGGGGTCACTTTCTCTTTTGTGCTTGGTGAAGGGATGGTTTGATGAGCATTTTCTGGGAGCGCGGCGTTCGGGGCTTTGTGCGGAAAATAAGTACACATAGGTGCTGGGTCTTTCTTTTGTTCGTCGGCGTAAATGGAATCTGGATGATTGGCATACAGATGGCTTCGGTTTGGAAGAGGTGGAATAGGAAGAGATACCAAAACAACAGATTGAGACCACACTTATCTAGAAGCATTTCCTTGTACGATAGACCAATTAAGATACTATCAAGTCTCTTCATTCTTCTCCTCGCATTGGAAGTTTGCTCTGTCTTACTTTCGCCGATGAACGCACCTTGCTTCACTTCTCCCTTCATGCAAAAATGGGCTCGCTTAACAAGCATCTTCGAATCTTACACCCAAGCATACACAAATCACTTTCAGCAGACACTGATTTCGTTTGGTACTCAGAACACGGGTATCCATTCCTCACCTCTCTAAAGATTAAACCTCGTCCTCTGCTTCTCCATATGCGCCTTCCATTGCCACTGCACCGCATCATCACCCTCACTACCCGCCCTCCCAATACCCTTGTCCACCCGCCTCAACTTCAAGGTAAACCTCGGACCCAATTCCTGTAATCCAGCCCTGATCCCCTCTACTCCCTCTACTACCTTCCCATCCGGTCCCACAACGCTCTTCTCCGTCTCCTTCTTCTCGCGGAACACATATCTGTGTCGCCGCAGGAAGATGTAATCGCGCTGGTTATGCAGCGTCACCACTTGCCTGCCTTGGAGCTCTGGCTGTGGTGGGAACAGAGTCAGGAACAGTCGCGCGGTAAGCAGACCGAGTGGTGTGCGGAAGTTGTTGAGGATCAACTCAGGGTAGTGATTTGTAGGGTTGCCGTGACCAGGGAGTTTCTTGCCATCGACCCAGTTCGCGATGCTGAAGTGGCAGGTTGGTCCATCTGGTAAGTGAACGATCGTTAGGCCTGTGGGTTTCTTGGAATCTTCTTTGAGCAGAATGACGGAGGTGTAGTTGCGATTGGTAGCGAATTTGGAGATTTCGCGGAGGGAGAACTTGTGTCCGTAGCGGTGGGAGGAGCGGGGGATGTAGGTGCTGTTTGGGAAAAGGGTGCAGAGTAGGTCGGCTTCGTGGTGAAGGGTTGAGTTTATAGAAGTTGTGAGGAGAATCTTTGGGGCGGGCGGTGGCGTATCGGAGAAGAGGGTTGGGAATTTGAGACTTAGTGAGGAGGGTGTGAGGTCGAGGTTTGTGCTGGTCGTTGAGGCTGCTGTGGAGGATGCTCGAGGCCGTTGTTTTGGTTCAGCGTTCTCTGCGTCGGAGTCCTTCTCGTCGTCTCCGTCTGAGTCTGAATCCAACATGCTGTCCGCATCATCGTCTTCTTCTACTGCTTCCTCGACCGGCTCTTGCTCTGCTGCTTCGGCTTCCTCAATGCGCCGCCTCTTCAATTGCTCCACATCTACGCTGACGTTCAATCCGTCGCCGTCAACCTCATCCCAAATTCGCTTCTTATCAATCGTAACCGGTACATTCTTTGCCAATCGTGCTTCTCTCATCTCGGGGTTCTTGTCCTCCTCTCTTTTCCTCTTGAACCGTTCATCTCGTCGCAAGCTGTCGCGAGCTTTTTTCTGCTTGACATGGAGATCTTGCCGTCTGAATTTGTTGCCCGTCTTGAATGGCAGACTCGCCTTTGCAGACGGTGGCTTGTGACTGGATCCCATTGCGAATTGTGTATTGTGGTGTTGTATCGCGGGGTTGTGATAATCGTCAAGCAAGCTCGGAGAGAAGTTCAAAAAGTTTTGGGCGGCAGCTTGGGAAAATTTAAGCGGGGCAGACGGCACGCCCACAAGGCTCTGAATTCCGTCCGTGTCTTCGCCTTGCTGTTCTCCAGACGAAAGAGTCACAACACCTCGAAACTACAACCCTCACCCGCACCGCCATACCGTTTGCATTGAGTGACTCAGACCTCAATTGGATGGGTCTTAAGTGAATGCGCTCCCTCTGCAGCTTCGTACAAACTGCTGGTCAACTACGAACGACATTCGCACGAAAGAATACGGTTATTACTCTTCGAGCATTTACTGCATCTGCACACTGCAACAAATACCAAGCTCCGAAATTTCAAGGACAGAAACAGCAGGACGCAGTTATGGCGACAACTACACTAAAGGGTCAGCCCTTTGACAGGCAGACTATGGACTCTATGCTCAGACGGCGCATGTTCTACACTCCTTCCTTTGAGATCTACGGTGGTGTAGCTGGTCTGGTGAGTTGAATCCGCGTTGGAATTATGCGCCGTGCTGAAGGCATGAAGGCAAGGAGGCAAAAAAGCCAGTGCATTCAGGGTGCCATATTTTATTGGGAATTCAGGAGCGTTTATCGTAAATGTATGCTGATTTAATGCCAATAGTACGATTATGGTCCGCCCGGTTGCGCACTCCTCACAAACATTATGGACATATGGCGCAAGCACTTTGTTCTGGAAGAAGACATGCTGGAAGTCGACTGCCCGGCTTTGACGCCAGAGCAGGTCCTCAAGACCAGTGGTCACGTTGAGAAGTTCGCAGATTGGATGTGCAAGGACCCGAAGAACGGCGATATTATCAGAGCAGATCACTTCGTAGAGGAGATCTTGGAGTCGCGGCTGAAGGGTGACAAGGAGGCCAGAGGTGTCAAGGTCGTGGAAAAGGAGGACGACCCCAAAAAGAAGAAGAAGAAGGTTAAGGGTGCGGTTGAGGCTGTCAAGCTTGACGATGCAGTCGTGAAGGAGTATGAGGAGATTCTGGCAAAGGTAGGTTATGATTATGGAACTCTTGGTTATTCAGGACTGATTATCTTAGATCGACAATTACAATGGCGAGGAATTGGGTGCGTTAATCAAAAAGTACGAGATGAAGAACGCAGCTACTGGTGTTGAGCCATCTCCACCTGTCGCGTTCAACCTCATGTTCCAGACTGCTATCGGTCCCAGCGGTAATCTTCAAGGTTACCTCAGACCAGAAACCGCCCAAGGTCAGTTCCTCAACTTCGCCAAACTCCTAGATTTCAACCAACAGCAAATGCCATTTGCGTCTGCTTCCGTCGGCAAGTCATACAGAAATGAGATCTCACCTCGTGCTGGTCTGCTCCGTGTCCGCGAATTTCTGATGGCGGAAATCGAGCACTATGTTGATCCAGATGGTGGCAAGAAGCATTCTCGCTTCGAGGAGGTCAAGGACGTCGAGCTTGTTCTATTGAATCGGGAAACACAACTGGCTGGTAAGACTCATGTCTCGAAGGTCTCTATTGGTAAGGCTGTTGCCGATGGTACCGTCGACAACGAGACCTTGGGTTACTTCCTGGCACGAATCCACTTGTTCTTGGAGAAGCTCGGTGTCGATCAGTCAAAGATCAGATTCAGACAACATATGGCGAACGAGATGGCACATTATGCCGCTGACTGCTGGGATGCCGAGCTTCAGACTAGTTACGGCTGGATCGAGTGTGTTGGTTGTGCCGACAGAAGCGCATACGATCTCACTGTTCACGCAAAGAAGACCGGTGCTCCATTGATGGTCCGCGAGAGACTGGATACCCCAATCACTATTGAGGAGTGGCAGATCGACCTGGACAAGAAGAAGTTCGGTCCATTCTTCAAGAAGGATGGAAAGACTGTTGAGGCTGCCATTGAGGCTCTCCCACAAGAAAAGAGAGAAGCTCTCGCACAAGACCTTGCCGCTGATGGTAAGATCACAATCGATGTTGAGGGCGTTGGCAATGGCAAGGTCGAAATTAGCAAGGATCTGATTGTTATTGAGCGCCGGACACGAACAGAAAACACGAGAGAATTCACGCCAAATGTTATCGAACCATCTTTCGGTATTGGTCGCATTCTGTATTCTTTGATCGAGCACAACTACTGGACCCGTGGTGGCAGCGAAGGTGGTGATGAAGCACGTGGTGTAAGTGTTCTATCTAGAATCTGTTAAGAATCACACTAACAAACCCAGGTTCTCTCTTTCCCTCCACCAGTTGCACCCACAAAGGTTCTCCTTGTCCCACTCTCTGGCCATGAATCCTTCAAGCCTCTCCTAAAACACATGTCCCTGAAACTCCGCTCTCTTGGTGTCTCCAGCCGCGTCGACGACTCCTCTGCATCCATCGGCAAGCGTTACAGTCGTAACGACGAGCTCGGCACACCCCTCGGTATCACTGTCGATTTCCAGAGTGTAAAGGACAAGACTTATACGCTACGCGACCGTGACTCGACGAAGCAGGTTCGAGCTGATGAAGACACTATCCTGAAAGCCATCAAGGCGTTAGTCGAGGGTGAGAAGAAGTGGGCGGATGTTGAGAAGGAATTGCCAGCTTTTGAGGGCCAGGAAGCTGAATTGCCAGTTAGAGAGGAAAAGTAGATGCTGATTTGAGTGTATCTAGCAATTTTCTGGCTGATGATTCTTGTCGACTTGATTAGTTGAAGTATAGACGCAAAAGCTATTCTGAAGTACAGCAATATGGAAATCCGGGTTCTTGTGCACTGTTATGTAAGATTACTGCTTACCGGCTTATGGTCAATTTCGATGCCACGAGACTTCTTGGCGCTTGTAAACGAACTACTTACCGAAATTGGACAGTCCGAAACATCTCACCTCATGTGATTCAGGATTCAAATTTCATTACTTCCCATTGTTGACGGAAGAGCCATTTTCAATGTTGACAATCCTTGAAATTTGCCATGTTCACGGCCAAGGAAGGGCATATGGGCTGAACGCTCGCTGACGCAAATAGCCCCAGCCAATCAGTACCATCCAATTGCCAGACCACGATACAAGTCATCTCACAGGCTGAGATTCACGACAGTGCCGCATACTTTGGCTTGGCTGTCATCTTTCGTCCCAATTGCGGTATCTCGCGATGCAGATCGGAACCACGAATCTTGCGACAAGTCCAAGCCCCACTTCTACTCTCAAACGTATATATACATGTCTGGTAGAGGAGTAAACCATCTTCTGCATGAAATTAAGAAGAGAAAGGGCATTCTTTACATATTCTCATATTCCTCAGCCAATATCGCCAGTGTTTGAAGAGTCTGCCCATATTCACCCATCATGGCCCCCCAGCCCTCTCCCGTGCAGCAGAAAACCGTCCCAACCCTCTACAACATGTCCTCCTCCCAAGCCTTCAATTGCCTCTGGGCACTTGAAGAAGTCTCCGCCTCGCATGCCATAAAATACGAACTCAAAAACCTCGATCGTCGCGACCGTCAAACTGCAAAAACTCTCGGCGCCATCTTCCCCGTCAACAAATCCCCAATCGTGACCCTCGCGCCCATCGACTCAACCCCTGAAGCCGAAGCAGCAGCCTCAACAACCTACCAAGTCCTCCCCGGCGTCCTAACAGAAAGCAGACTCATCCTCCAATTCATTTCAGACCACTACAGCACCGGCGAATGGCTCCCATCCTCAGAAGAAGACCAACGCCGCGACGCCTTCTTCACCGAACTCGGACACGTCAGCCTCCTCCTAAAAATCAACTACTGCCTCGTCTTCGAGGTATTAGCATCCTTTCTCCCCTTCGGGATCCGGCATCTCGTCTCCCTCATCTTCAGTCCTCTCGTGAACCACTTCATCAAAGATCAACAGGCGATCTATGGTATTATGGAGGGGGCGCTGACGGATGAGAAACCGTGGTTTAGTGGGGAGAAGATCGGATTGGCGGATTTTAATATGAGTTTTCCGATTGATATTGCGGTGCAGAGGGGGTATCTTGATGTGGGGAAGTTTCCGAAGATTAAGGGATGGCATGAGAGGGTTGTGAAGAGGGAGGCGTATAGGAGGGCGTTGGTTGTGGGTGGGGTGTATGATCTGAAGAAGTTTGCTTAGGTTCAAGGAGCTAGTGGGACTAGATTTATGAGGTGATGGATTGGATTTTTGAGTAAGTTTCTGATACGTGCAGGTTCAACTGTGGGATCGTACCGTCAAAAGCTAATGCGACAAATAGTCAAGCTTAAAAGAATGGTTTCCGAGAAATATACGCGTTTCATTCCCCTATCGTGCTAGATACATCTTTCCTTTCATCAAGGCTACTCACTGCTCTTCCTATGTACAATCCTCCTTCGCCTTGTCACTCTCTTACCACCTCGCTAGGTCGAAGTCGCATTCAAAACATAGCATTTATCCTTCGATGGAATTCTCTCCCCTTGATCCCACTACCAAGTAACATTAGCATTCCATCCTTTCATTCAATCCTCCTTTCTTTCCCACTCTCGACTCTGAGAAAACTTACGTGTTCATGCACACACCCACCGACCCAACGCCAGCGATCCGTAGTCGAGTACTGCGCATACGACATATTCGTGCTCGCATCAAAACAATGGGCTGTATTCTTCTCCGTCCCGATTTTATTCCCGTTGCAGAAGAGACTCCAGATTGCTTGCGGGCCGGAGGCGTAGCCTGGATGATGTTGCTGTTTTCGTTTCAATCAGTTGCTATCCTTCACTTTTCTCCTTCCTCACCCCCTTTCCTGCTGTAAACGTACCTGATACACATTATCAATCAACGAAAACATGGTCCTCGGATCCCCATCTACCACGAACGCGCGATAGAACTGATACGCTCGCTTGGCAGTCTCCTCGACCGTGACGGAGGAGTTGGGCTGGCAGATGACGGGTGGTGATTTCAAGTGGCAGAGATTCTCGCGTTTGTTGAGGGAGTCCCAGTATGCGTCTGAGTGTGCTTCTGGGGCGGGATAAGCGAGTGTTGATAGTGGTGCTGTAAGAGCTGCTGAGAGAATGAAGAGGATACGCATTGTTCCTGTTTGCTGTCCTAAGACAGGACCGAGACAAATTGTATGTTTGGGTCAGTGTAGTGATATGATGTTTCCAGAGTGATGTCAATGTTCGGGGAATTTGCAGTTACATATATAGCTCGTTCTGGGATAGAGATGTTTGTATATTAGCCAAAGCACCCTCTTGGTACCCCGCACCCTGCTGGTGCCTTTTTACGCTGGTAAAATCGACTTAGATGAGATTCGCTTGGTCTTTTAATCTTTTTAATCAAGGCATGTGGGATCGTGAGCTGGCTGGTTAGTGGAGGGCTCGGCGGAGTTCGGCAGCTGGTGGTGGGCTTTGGGTGTTGTGTTTAGTCGCAGAAGTTGGAGGGACGTTGGGGCGGGGATTGTGAGTGGGTTAAGCGAGGAGTGGGGGATGTCAATATTGGGTTTGAGTTGTATTTGAGACCGTTTGGACTAGGATCTCGCTACTTTCTATATCAATAGCAAGACGCATTTTTCAACGTCGCGAAACAAATCCCTAAAGCGATCATTTATATCCTTTCCACCAAAGTCGTCGCTAGACATGAGCCCGACCCGCCGATAGGTATCATCTTGACCATCTACCAGTTCAATGGCTAGCGCAACAGCTTGCCCTGTTGAGTACCTGCCCAGGTAGAGCATGATCATCTCCGTCGGAAGTACGCTGACATAAGTGATATCATCCGGAGCATATTCTGCCAGAATGTCACCAGCGGTCTTTTCTGATTGTAGATAGTGTGGACGGCGTCCGGGCACGTACTTGTCTGGAAGCTGCCGTACGAATCCATTCTCCAAAAATCCAGACACTTTGAGGAATCCACTCTTCACCCTACCGAATGGATCCGAGCCTGCCCGAATCACCTCAGAGTCAATCAATTCCAAGCCGCTATGGAATTTATTGCTATAAAGGGAATTGATGAATTGAACAGGGAGCTTCGCCGAGGCCCATGACCAAGATGGAGCAATGTAGTCAGATGCTGAGATCATCGGCAGTGGAGTTTCATCAATGAAGAAAAAGACATACCATACTAGCTGTCTAGGTATATCTTCTTTCCAGATACCAGCTAGATACTCGGTCTTTGTCTCCTGCTGGAATTCTGACGCATGGCCAGAGAGCGCTGGAAGCTTATCCGTCGCGTGCGTTAGACATGTTTCAGAATACGTTGTGACCAGGTTCCTCCAATATTGGAAATATTTTGGAAGACTTCCAAGCCGTCCAATGAGTTGTTTTTCGACCATGCCCACGGACTGATACTGCCAGTTGATCGGATAATGACAATTCTCAAACCGAACATTAGTAAAGCATTCCAGGTACATTCTCTTTGTACCGAAGTATAGGACCCGGCTTGAGAGTAGTCTTTCTTGCAATACCCGTGCTCTCGTGAACAGGACAGAGTCCGATTCAGGCACTAAGTCGCCCAAATCCTCCGTGTCCGTGACACCGCTATATGATAAGATCACATCGCTTGTACTTTCGGTGTCAGATACCGTTATAGTCGCTTTAGGAGGAAGTTGCCGAGCGTCAAGGAATCCAGAATGGCAACCAGACGCTGCTGGCCCAGCCAGAGTAATGAAAGAGTCCTTTTATATTCGTCCCATTTCAGTACATTGCTCTTCCCAGTCGACCTTACAGTCTTGTGTGATGCAAAGAGAATCTATCCACAGGTATCTTATTCCCAAAGACCTTGTGACAGTGACAGCATCCTGGAAGGTCCTTGGTAGACTGCTGTACGCAATTCTCTCCTTGAAATTATCGTGTGTTGATTTCGTCAATTTCAGAGGCTGTGATTGACCCCAGCAATGGCTTAGTGTTGCATAGCGACCAAACGTCGTCTTGGCATCAACCATAAGGCGTAGGTCGGGAGTATCGTCAAAGGACTCTAAGTCCAAAATCCGGAGAGGAAGCCGAGATCTAAGTGATTTGGGACAAATCTCATGAGACCCAACGCAGTCGTTCAGCCAAGTCTGAGCTAATTGGATGTCCGCCATAGCCGTCACCTGTCTTCCAACTATTCGCCACTTACACAAAGCGATGCTATCTTTCTGCAGTCAGAATGTTGTTCAGTAATGAAGTTGAGAAGAGTGATTACTTGGGAGAGATGATACCTCTACGAAGGGGAATAAATCATCTACTACATAATTATCTTCCTCCGAATGCTTCCTGAGATATTGAATGCCGTCAAGACCGCGAGAATGTGGTGCGAAGTTGCTGTCGATCGGTAAATGGCGGAATGTGGTGAAGAATACGAAGGGTCCTTGATCGTGATCTGGTTGTCCCCCTTTGAAACCAGGATGCCCTCCAGTATTCCTCTTTAGTTTCTGGTCTAACTGTCGCTGATAATGTTCTGCTTCCTGCACTGAGGATGAAAGTTTACGCGCAGAGCATGCAATCAGCGCTCTTCTAAACAATCCACAAAACCTGGCACCCCTTCAGAACCGATGCATCCAATTCTGTAAATGTTGAGTAGTGCTGAACATCACCAATGAAGCTTGGATCTTGGACAGGTAAGGCTGAACATTTGCTACAGGTCATTGTTCCTAATTCCAGAGGGACTTGAGGGTTAGGTCTCGACTATTCCGAGTGCGGCTATCGACACCTTGATCCCTGAGATGTTGTCGAGCGACCTGGAGACAGAGACTTGGTGAGGGGTTGGCTGGTTTGAAGAATGGCGTCGTACTCAGGATGCGAACTTAGCGGCGGCTATGTCGTTGTGGTGCGCTGCTTATCTGCGTTATGGTTGGCTGCTTGACGCTGCCTTCCATAACGCAGTGAGCTAAGTGCAAGTGGATATTTCCTCTGGAGGCTGTATTATATAACCTTGAATGTCCGAACGGCTTTCAGGCATTTGTCCGAATACCTCGTTTAGTAGTACCAGTATCAGAGATAACTGGCAAGAAATGAAAGAGGGCAAGAGGCCAAAACCTACATATGATAAAGATCCAAATTGGTACCAATTGTAACCTTTGCCTGATCGTCTATAAACGCTTGGCAAACTCTCCATGGGCAATACTACAGAGATTAATTAACGTGGGATATCGGAAAGACTCTCCGCCCATGGGAACGCCATGTTGTTTGTGGATTTAGGCCCGCCTTCGTCTGTTGGCAGCTCCAAGCCTACGCTAACGATGTGGCAGTCTGTGCCGTGACCCTAAAGCCATCCAGTCCTTCTAAGTTTCCTAGGGGTGTCGTGAGAATGAGCACGGCAAAGCAGTATTGAACGTAGTCATTGAACAGCCAGTCCCAACTTTCTGCTTTTGAGAGCTGCAAAAGGCTTCTGGAATCTGCATAACAACCTGGAAGGCATAAATGAATGCTCATCACGTGGACATACTCGCAAGGACTACTCTTGGCGGCTCTTGGACACAAAGCTTATTGAACGCTTCTAGAATGGACAACAAGAACAGTTGCATCGAGAAATCAAAAACAGCAAGGCATAGAAAAGTCCACACAGAACATAGACAAGCCACACAGGTCATAGGCGATGCGATGCAGCGAAGAAATAAGAAGAAGCACGTATCCAAGATGCATGGAAGGAGGAAACATCTCTCGTCCGTGCCTGTTCAGGACCTGCGACGCGTCTCCGCCCATCAGAAACGGCAGGCCTCACCAAACTGGCTGGCATCTGCGCTGCCGATGTTTCAAGTGGCTGGCCCCGTCCTGTCCCAGGAGTATGATACGGCTAGCAGGCCTTGCCGCCCGGAGATCTGCTGGTCCTGTGGCGCTGCCCAGACATTCCAAATTTGATATTGGGGTCTTTTGTGAGGTCAACTGCTATGAGCGTGGAGCCAGTAAGAAGAATAGTGTAACATGAATGGAATGCAGCCTTTCAACGTCTTGTGTCGATGAAGAATGTGGTTGACGATGGAAAGTGAAGGAGGGAAGCGAGGTGGAAATAGGGGTAAGGTAAGGTTAAGGCTAGATGTCAGATAGGCTAGCAGCGGGCGGGAGGGAAGCAGTCCGCTGAAACCGTGTCTGAGGCCAGGCATGAACAAGCTCCCGCTGGCTGCGACAGAGCCTGAGAGCGTCACATAAATGAACTCGGCCTGGCTCCGAGGGCACGGGCAAAGCAAAGAGGGCAAGGCAGGCAGGGCAAATCAAAGAAGCAGAGGCTCAGAAGAAAGGAAAGCTCAATGGCGTTTGTCTAGGGGAAATTGATAAGCCATCCCTGAACTGCAATCTGGCAATCCTGGATAAGTGATGCTGAATCGCTGGCTGTGGATGTATGATGCCAAATAATTGTCCGTCATTTCACTTGTCCTTGTCCTCTTCTGCATTTCTAATCCAGCCGTTGGGGTTTGTAACATTTCCATTGGGTTTTGGTGGAGGAGCAAGTACTTTGTAGTGTCAGATTTGAAATTGCTGTGGGTAATTGCTTTGCTGTAGAACTATTACTCGGTACATTCTCCCTCGCTTGGACCAAATTTAGCTTACTTCAAATCCCCCGATGTTTATCATCAACAAGTCAACAAAACAACAAACTTCTGGCCTCTCTGGTCTGTCTCTTCTGCACACAAGACTCGTTTCTGAGTTGTAGCCCAAACTCTCAAATGCCCCTCTACTCCACTAGATCCATCGCGTCTATCGCAGTTTCAATTGATTGGCTTTGATCCCGAGTCAGCTACTGGATTCGGCAAGGATTCGAGGTGCTGGTGGTGCTGGTGGTGCTGGTAGTGCCCAGACCGGCTAGTGTTAGCGTCCCCTTCGAGCGCATCCTCACCTTTCAACCCTCCTTCACAGCTTGACCTGGTTAAGCAACCATCGACGACGCGACAGACAACGACAGACGGCGACACCAACGCCATCTTCAATCGACGCAGTACCAAAAGCTGCTGTCGATAAGAGACTGTTCTATTTTCCCTGTCGCCAGCCGACTTCGAGTGCAGCCAGTGGACTTGGCCTTCACAGTGACTGGACTTCTGAGCGACTCCTATCTGAGCGCGGAGGAGCAGCACTCTTCGATCAATAACGGATTCAAGCGCAAAATGTGTGTATTACTTTTCATGCGTCCGCATGTGATTTATGGCAGTCTGCTAATCATGCGTCTCGAGAACAGAACGATCTACGATTTCTTTTTACGATACCCCGCAGCCTCTTTGACTGCATCTCGAGATCTTCAAGAACCAACAGCATTTTCGGCCATTACTGTACATCTTTCGTGAAAATGGCTTCACAAAATAGGTGCGTGACTTTGGCTTTTTGCACAGATCCAGCAATGTAACATTGCTTGGAAACACGGGGGCTCGAAAGGTGGATCAGTAGACGCTGGTCCTCGAGGTGGCTGGATATATTCACCGCGTTCACAACCTCCTACTTCAACAGCATGCTCCCTCTGTTATTGTTCTCCGAGGATTCAACTCATTATTGCTACCAATTTGATGGCTGACTATGCTCCTTCGTACAGCATTTACACGCCGGGTCAATTCATGAACCCTGGCCCAGCTCCCCGACCTCCTACCGATCGACCTCGACTTAATCTCACTCCCTCTACCCAAAATCTTCCTGGAAACATGTCTCAAATGAGCATTAACTCTCCTATCACCCGAACTGCCACCTCTACATACACTGGATCGACTGTCTCCCTGCCTCTGGCTCGCCAAAACACCAATATGGATGGCATGGGCGGAGTTGCGATCATCAAGGAGGGTTGGGCTTCCGTCAAGGAGGGCAAGAATTTCATTAGTCCATGGAAGCAAAAATGGCTTATCTTACGAAAGGAGGCTCTCGATTTCCACAAGACCGAAGGCGGCAAGATTTCATACCAGATCATCCTGAAGGATGTACTTGGAGTTTCCCGAGTTGAAGCTGCTGGTACCATATTTGAGATCAAGCGAGCTCTTAACGGATCATCTACCAACCCAGGTGAGGATGATGGAATTTCCAAGACGCTGCAGATCAGAGTGAAGGGCGATGATGACTTGTACGAGTGGATTGACTTCATATACGCGCGCTGCCCTGGCATGGGTGGTGTTAGCAACCCCACTAACTTCAGCCATTCTGTCCACGTTGGATTCGACCCCCAGACTGGTGAGTTTGTTGGTCTGCCTCCCGAGTGGTCCAAATTGCTCAACTCGTCGGCCATCACCAAGGAGGATTATGAGCGTAACCCACAGGCTGTCTTTGAAGTTCTAGAGTTTTACTCGGATATTACGAAGCGAGCTCAGAACCCAAACCAGTACCCCAGTCTCACCCCAACTCCACCAACTATGTTGAACCAGAACAAGCAGTTAGGCTATGGTATGAGCGGTGCTAGTGTTGCGCCTCCCCGTCCAATTCAGAATAACCAGCGTAACAACAGCTATGGTACACCACAATCCTCCACCCAAGCACCCCGCCGTCCCACACCTCCTGAGCAACAGCAACAACGCCAGCAAATGCAACAGATGGCATCGAACTATGTTGATCCTCAATCCCGTGAAGATCAAAGACAGAAGCAACTGGAGGCTCAACGCCAGCGGGATAAGGAACAGCGAGAGAAGGAGATTGAGGAGCAAAACCGTCGGGATATGGAGGCTTACAACGCTTCTCTTCCAAAGACGCGCCCAACTATTGCCCAGCAAGAAGTTGGTGGATTTGGCGGTGGAAATACAGACCGATACAACCCATCCAGGGCTGCACCACCAGCCCCACGACCCCAGCAGGGACAGCAAGGACAACCGCAACCCCTCAGAACTCAGAGACAGGCTCCATCAGCACCAACCCCAAGCAATGGTAACCGCCCACCAATGAACACCCAGCAAAGTTCTTCGTCCATCAACCAGAGCCAGAATGGGGGTACTCGTTCGCCTGCTAGAGTCGAAAACCAACGTCCCCAAGACCCCCGATATCAGAATGGTGCCCAGCCTGCAGCTCGTGCCCCAACCAATGGTCAGCAACCACCATCTCGTCTCCCAGCACCAGTCCAGCAAGTTAAGCCTCTCAATGTTGCTGCTAAGCAGCCGACTGGCGCCAATGGTATTCAACAGAATGACGCTGTTAAGGCGGCTGAAGCTGCTTTGACTGCCAAGCCACCCGCGACCGAGCGCAAACAAGATGTTCGCATGTCCACCATGTCTGAGAATGAAGTTATGGCCAAGCTGAAGGAAGCTGTTTCTAAGGATGATCCTAACTTGTCGTACTCGAAGCAAAAGAAGATCGGTCAAGGTGCATCTGGTTCTGTTTACGTTGCTAAGGTCAAGGAGAACCCAGCTTCCCCAATTGCTCGTGAAGTTATCCGTCAACAGGGCAGCAAGGCTCAGGTGGCTATCAAGCAAATGGATTTGGCGCACCAACCAAGAAAGGAATTAATCGTTAATGAAATCATGGTCATGAAGGACAGCAAGCACCGAAATATCGTCAACTTCCTGGACGCTTTCTTGCGTAACAACTTCACTGAGCTGTGGGTTGTTATGGAGTATATGGAGGGAGGTGCTTTGACTGATGTCATCGACAACAACCCAAGCATCACCGAGGACCAGATCTCAACCATTTGTCTCGAGGTATGATTCACACTTCAGTGTATAAAATCAATACTGACATATTGTAGACTTGCCGAGGATTGGACCACTTGCACCAGCAATCTATCATTCACAGAGATATCAAGTCCGATAACGTACTTCTTGATGCCCGTGGTAATGTCAAAATCAGTGAGTAAAGTGAATCATGCCGTAAAGTTGAATATACTGACCCAGAACAGCCGATTTTGGATTCTGCGCCAAGCTCACCGAATCGAAATCTAAGCGTGCCACCATGGTTGGTACACCTTACTGGATGGCTCCCGAAGTTGTCAAGCAGAAGGAGTACGGCCCTAAGGTTGATATCTGGTCCCTTGGTATCATGGCTATTGAAATGATCGAGTCCGAGCCTCCATATCTTAACGAGGAACCCCTCAAGGCTCTTTACCTCATCGCTACTAATGGTACTCCACGCCTGAAGAAGCCCGAGAAATTGAGTAAGGAGCTGAAGGCATTCTTGTCTGTCTGTCTCTGTGTCGACATCCGAAGCAGAGCCTCCGCTCTTGAGCTTCTCCAACACGACTTCTTGAAGCACGGCTGTGCATTGGGCAGTTTGGCTGATCTTTTGGCTTTCCGCAAGCACGCCAAGTAGAATGCGCAACTTATTCCATGAACGATAATGATCACGTTTACGACATGACATGTTTGTATTGAAGCAGATTGGGGGTTCGATATTGTTGCTTTTCCAGTTCTGCGGGTTGATATGCATTTGTTCGTGCTGGATTGCAACACACCAGCCAGCACGAATACCGGCGTTACGGGCGGCCTTTTTTGACTGTGCTCCTGGATTCTTCTGCACAGCAGCACCAGCCCGGTCAGGTCAGCACTATAAAGCGGTCTTACATTGTTCTCGAGGATGTTTTCCAAATGGGGTCTCTTCGCATAATCATAAAGGACAAGCTGGAATATACTTTGTTTGCTTTCTTCCTGTTCATTTCCCACCTCTTCACCTTGTTTCTCACCCAGGATGGGAAGAGTTCACACCACGCTATGGGTGCTGCACATCGAGACATGGGTTTCAGAGTTGAGCATAGGAAAGAAAGGACATGGCGCATGAAAGGAATGCATGGAATGAAAAGAATTTGAATTAATGACTTGTAATCTTGTGATTGATGATCGTACACCCAATGTGTGCCTATAGCCCAGCTTCTAAGCCTTATAGCAGAGTCTATCCTGCATGATGAATATTCCGTAGCTCGCTCCAAGAGAAAACGCATGCAGCTCTCCTTCCTGCATGGTATCCACATCTGCAATAACTTCTCCATCTCGTCCCCAGACCAGACAAGGTTCATTGACTAGCCTCGGTAAGCGGGGCGTTATTCGATTCTGGACACCTCTCCTTTCATTGGCTAGCCCGACCTCCCATGCTCTGATCCTAGCTTCAGCCTCGAAATCTGGTGAGCTCCGTCATAACACCTTTCTGCAATTTTCATTTCAGCCTCTCCAGCGCGCAGACAATTTGCAACCAAATCCAGCTACTCTTTTCGCAACTAGTCATGGCACCTTTAATACCTTCCGCAAAGGCCACTTTGTCCTATCCTCTCTATGCAGTAGATTTCGACCCCCTCGATTCAACGCGGTTGCTTGTAGGAGGCGGAGGAGGCGCAGGGAGAACAGGCGTTGGGAATAAGATCGTAAGTCAAGCTTTGTACATGCGCCCAGATTCCGCAGAGCAAATTCTAAATGTACCATCCAGACTCTTCTCGACATGTCGAACCCCAACGAGCTTCAGGAACTGCGCGACATCGAACTTAGTAAAGACGAAGACAACGTAACAAGTCTAGCAGTCGGGGTAGACCAAGATGGATCACCTCTGGTATTCGCGGGTGTAAATTCCAGCCCGGCAGATGTGGAAAAGGGCAACAATCTACACTTCCGCGTGTTGAGAACCGATGCGTCTGCGACTGCGAAGGGAAAGGCTGTTGCAAAGAAGGCGGCTGCAGATAAAATTACGGAGATCTCGAGATCGGCACTGTTCGAAGGAACTGAGAAGGAGATATATCAGAGAATTACGAGATTGTCGAAGCCGTTTCAAGGACAACCCCAGCTGGGCGCTGTTGCGACGGGATTGTCCAAGGCCGCAGAAATTGTGCTATTCGATACCACTTCTACGAGTCCACCAAAGTCAAGGGGTGCTGTGCAAAGTAATAAGGAGGCTGTGGATGTGGACTTTATCCAGACGGGAAAGGACGAGTATCTATTTGCGTATTGCGACGAACATGATATCTACATGAAGAAGATATCTGCAGAGACGGATGCCGAGGAGCCAGAATGCGTTTACATCACGCCTGCAACAAGGGGCACCGACAGGCCTACCACGCCAAAGTTCCGAGCCATGAGGTTTCTCACGAAAGATTTCGTTATCATGCTCACGAATATCGCGAATAATAGCGGGGTCGTCCTACAGATCTTCCGCATCCCACCAAATGGAAAAGGCCAATGCCGCCTCTCGCAGTCCCTACGCCTGCCCGCAAGGATAACGAAAGCGACTGGTTTGGCAGTCTCGAATCTCACCCCGCCAGCCTCACCTACCTCTCCACAGGGCTACACACAATTCGTCATCGCGGTAGCTGGCCACGACATCTCCATATCTCTCTTCAAAGTCGACCTTCAAGTCGAGGGAACTGCCTCCTTGGTCTCCAAAATCAAGTCTTTCCGTACCTTCAGAAACGTCCATCCATTGCAGATAACCGGCCTGGCATTTTCGAACTTCACGCCCCCAACTCACCCTGTGACAGCTCAAACGCCACCACAGCATCTCAAGCTCGCTAGTGTAGGTGTCAGCAATACAGTGGTTGTGCACACCCTCCCACTCTTCCCTGTTCCCCTATCAGTCAAGCGCGGCCAATCCAAAACACCGCGTTATGTCGTTGCCTTACCATCTTCCGCCGCCGTGTTTGGCATGGGAATCTTAGTCTCCATAATCGGCATCGCAATCACAGCCATCATCATCCAAGGGATCCTTGAAATCCGCGGTGGAGTCCCGGTCTACCTAAACGCGCGCAATCATCTCCCTGTCATCTTACAAGAGCGACTGGGACGACCATATGAGTTTCCAGACGGGTACAAACCCGTCCCTTCACCTACCGGAACGGATGACGCAGTTACGAAAGTCAACATCCACCCCACAGGCATAAACCACCACATTGGCGTCCCTCTCGACCCAGAAGAAACCGACCCAGTCTCAACAGACGGCTCAGCCCTCCGCCTCCCCGAGTTCTTCGAGCAGCTACAACTCCAACAAGAAGCATCTGGCGATAGCGTTGTACTTCTGAGGGAAGGTCAAGGCGATGATGCGGGCGTGGAGACGCATGTTCATGATGAGGAGAAGCAGGGGAAGCATGAAGCGAAGACGTGGGAGGAGTTGCCGAGGGAGCAGAAGGAGGGGTGGAAGAGGAGACTTAGTGATGCGGGGCATTGGGCGGAGGAGATGGGGGAGAGTGTTTTGAAGGGGGTGCTGTTTAGTGAGTTGGCGGGAGTGGTGGGGGAGGCTGTTAGGGGTTAAGAATATTTACGCTTGGTAAAGCATCTCATTGGGATGAGAGGAAACGCGACGGATGGGGAGGAGGAAGTTGAAGTCATGGTCTGGGCAACGGGAGGAAGAGCGAAGGGAACAGAGGAACGGCGGTGCAGGAGGGCAGGGCAAGAAGGTCATGAAGTCACGAGTTGAACATTGGATACGATGGCCATGTATTGATAAGTGAACATGTATCTAGAACTCTGAAATATGTACGAGGTGAATATCAGAACGACGTACAATTCCTTTGCTCAAGAAAAGTAACAGCAAAAACCAATCGTTGCATTATTTGCAGTATGTTCTTGGATTGGTCTAGCACAACAACGATCGGAAAACTCGGACAATCATCAGAAGTTCAGTATCAGAAGGGGCGACACTGGACTACCGACTGTCTGTTAATCTTCTATATTTTAACAGCAGCAGCAAAGCCGTCTATTCCATCTACTTACATCAGAAACGAGTCTCAACTATCCCAGCCCCACGCAACGCAAAATTCCAACTCAGATACAGTTGTACTCGCTTTTCACCTCTCACAACCCATCCCATCCTACCAGAACAACAATAAAATCGCATTGAAAAGGCAGCCTGAAGCAAATGGTCCGGTCTGTACTTAGCTGCCTAGTACCTGCCCTGCAGCCTACCTACAAGCATATTGTAGCGCACCAATCCCAATCTCTCTTTTTCCGCCAGTTTTCCGCCTCGGAGAATTGAAGAGGGGCACCCCGCAGCTTGAGTGCCGGGCTCTGACGGGCAGACAAGAAAATTTGCCCGTACCTTGATCTCAATCGAGCCAAGATCTACGGAACCCCGCGATGAGCTTCCGTGAAAGCTTGCTTGCTTGTCTTAGGAGCTTAGAATAGGCTGTAAGTGATGCTTGGAGATGGGCCTGGTGGGATGTTGCTGAAATTCAGAGAATGTTTCGTTGAGTGTGTTGGAAAACACACAAGAAGGATGAAGTTACGTTCGTTTTCCACACACTTCCTGCTACGATATTCCAATGACTTTATACTGACTCAAAAATCTGCAGAATTGTTCTCATGATCGTCCGAACCGTCCGGTAGGATAGAACTTCCGGAGGTTTTAGCGGGGAACCTACCCCGCTATATTAGTGAAAAGCTTCTCTTCCCTGTAGACGTCGTGTACCTGTCCTGTGAAGTCATAAGTGAGATGTTGTGTCAAGGTCAGAGAGGGGTTCGTCGATCTCGGATTGATTTTGTCCGGAAATGTATAAAAGATGGCAGTCCCTCAGTCTTACAGTAATGTCTCATCCGCAACGGCACCGGCTAGATCAATTGCGTTAAAATGGCTAGAACGAACTTTCTTATCATTGCTGCTGCGACGGCACTCCTTGCTGGAAATTCTGGAGCTGTTGATAATGGACTTGCTATTACGCCACAAATGGGCTGTAAATACACCCCATTACCTTCAATGTCGTATGTGAAATAGCTGACATTTAGAAGGGGACAATTGGAACGCCCTCGGCTGCGACGTCTCCGAAGACCTGCTCGTCGAAACCGCAAATCTCATTGTAGACTACGGACTTAAAGATCTAGGCTACCACTACGTCGTGCTGGACGATTGCTGGAGTGTCGGCCGCAACGCTTCTAACAACAACAGTCTCATCGCCGACCCCGAGAAATTCCCTCGCGGAATGGCGGCAGTAGCTGAGGACATCCATGAGCTCGGATTAGGATTCGGCATGTATTCTTCGGCGGGAAAGTATACATGTGGTGGATATGCTGGAAGTCTTGGATACGAGGAGCTTGATGCCAATACGTGGGCGGAGTGGGGTGTTGACTATTTGAAATATGATAATTGTTATAATGAGGGGCAGGCGGGCGATCAGAAGATTTCAGAGGCGAGGTGGGTCGTTTTCATCAGAGGAAGTGTTGGAAGATGAAGGCTGACTTGACAAAAAATCAGATATGCAACGATGGCGAAGGCTCTGAACGCCACTGGACGACCGATCCTGTACTCCTTGTGCAATTGGGGTGAAGATTATCCTTGGAACTGGGGATCTACCATCGCCAATAGCTGGAGAATCACTGGTGATGTGTTCGATTTTTGGGATACGTATGATGCGAGATGTCCTTGGTATGTTTCAATACATCACATTGACCGGTAAGCTGCTAATTGAAGCAGTGAGGGAGCCGACTCGTGGGATTGCAGCCTTCCCGGGTTCCACTGCTCCATCACCAACATCATGAATAAAGCCGCCTTTGTGGTATCCAAAGCCCAGCCAGGAGGATGGAATGATCTCGATATGTTAGAGGTCGGCAACGGAGCTATGACTGATACTGAATACGTCGCTCACTTCAGCATGTGTATGTGTTGCCATTCACCTTCCTAAGTTTACAGTACATAGAAACTAATCAAGAGAACACAGGGGCTGCCGTCAAGTCGCCGTTGATAATGGGAAATGACATCCGCACCATCTTACCCTCCGACCTCTCGATTCTCTCCAACGCCGCCGTCATTGCGGTAAATCAAGATCCCCTCGGCTCCTCTGCCTCTCGCCGCTGGATGCGCGTCCCCGATAGTCGAGACCCCTATTCCGGCCCAGCTCTTCAATTGTGGTCTGGGAGTCTGAAATCTACCACTGACGGCGACCACAACGATATGCTTGTGCTCATGATCAATGGTCTCGACGAAGCTACAACCATGAACGCCACCCTAGCCGACATCTTCGCCGACAGTGGACCCAACGGCAAAGCGCCACAGATACAAATGAGCTGGGAAGTGCGCGATCTGTGGGCAAATCGCATGAGTAATGCTACCGCTATGGGTATAATATCAGCGTCCAATGCGACCGGGAACGCGACGACGGGGTGGAACGCTACGACGTATGGAGGTGAGGGGAGGTATAATGCTACGAAGATGAGTTATGCGGATGGCTTGGCGGAGAAGAATGAGCTATTGCTGGGGAACGTGACGATGACGGTGCAAGCTGGTGGGATGATTAGTGCGATTGTTGAGGCTCATGGAGTTGCGATGTATAGGTTGAGGTATGCCGGGGGTGATGTAAAGAGAAAGAGGGATGAACTATGATGTGTTTTTGAGAAAGTCAATTGAAGTCCCTATTTGGAAGGGTGTCGCTATCTAGTAGTACTGAAAATGCGTAGCATTCTCTCAGTCTCTCAGCCTTTCACAGTCAAGCATCTCCCGAGGCAATTACAATTTGTTCCATCAAACCTGCCGGCAATGGTCCATAGAGAGCTTGCTATGTGTGAGACCTAGAGTGCACGGGCTATTTTGATGCTTTGCGAGCTCATTCTTGACTTGTGCAGAAGTTTACAAGTTGAGTTAGGGGAGGTTTGCTGGAAAATAGAAGTGAACCTCGCTTAAACCCCTGTCAGTCAACAGTACCTAAATCTCCATCACCCTTGACTCAGCTCAATCACAGTCAAGATTTTGAGTGTTTTACCTGTAGATGGCTCGTACCATCGTAGTTTGGAGATGATTTCTTGCCACGTTTAGGACAGAGCCTTCATGTAGCGCACGCCACCAATCCATATATATTCTGAGTGTACCAAAAAATTGTTCTATACCCGAAAGGTACATCACTAGCTCAGCTCAGCAATGAAACATGTTTTGACGAATTCGAAGCTCGATTGAGGCCTAAGACCTCCACACGAGGCAAGCAGGATGTCTTTCCCAATGGAGCAACAAATCCCCCTACGTAAGCGAGGATAACATTCAGCTCCGAGGCTCACAACCAATCATCACTTTTGTGCGACCGTAAGCAGGTTTTCAGATTTTCCTAATTTATCCAACAGGCACTAAGCAACGTGTCCGTTTCGTAAGGCGCATAATTATTACTCGTAAGCTATATACCAATCTCAACGACTTCGGTACCGACAGCAGGGCAGTTGCGGAGCGGGATGCCGCTGACGGCGGTGTAAGCGGCCATTGTGCTTATATCCGCGAAGACAAATGCCCGGGATCGAGATCTATTGACGACTTGCCCAAGCAGTAATGATACTTGCCAATACAGATATTCATAGACATGCCACTGATTAGCATTGTCGGCCGAGCTCCAGGTTAGACGAAAAGCCTCGTCTTATCGGACGCCATTATATATCCGAAGTAAGAACGTATCAAAAGAAGGAAAGTAAGTGTCAAGATACCGTTACTGATGGTTGATAACTGTGAAAATGAAGCAGAAGTTACTGTCGGGTCCACAAGGCTGAACTAGTTCGACGAGGGGAATTCCGAGGCGGGGGCATGTTCAAGCGAGAGACAACAGACGGAGCCAGGATCGCCTCGGTGAATTCTGCAAGACAACGGCAAAGTCATGAATCTCACCTTCGAGGGAACTTCAGTTTCGAACGCAGCACATCCATTGGTTACCACCACGAGCAAGAACATAACCGGTAACCACCGCGAGCATAGAATTTGATTGGCTATCACCCCGAGCACAGCTCCTTCATGTGTACCCCAACTCAAGCTTGCACCAATATATAAGATCCTATGAAACCAAAAAGTCAGATCCATCACTCCCTCCAAATCTCTCATTACACAAACCAGAAATCACTCAAACTCCAAATCTAATTCCGGTTCTCATCTATCAAAATGTCCACCTCCCCAGAAAAATACAAACAAATCCTCACCAGCGCCGGCCACACCTACAACTACTACAGTTCCGCCTCACCCTCATCCAACACAACCCTCCTCTTCATCCACGGCTTCCCCTACACCTCCAAAATCTGGCGGCACCAAGTCTCACATTTCGAAAAACTAGGCTATAGCTGCATCGTCCCTGACATCCTCGCTCATGGCAAGACAAGCAAGCCTACCAACCCCGCGGAGTATGCTATGCCTGTTTCCGCGAAATCTATGATGGACATATTGGATAAGGAGGGGGTGGAGAGGGCGGTAGTTGTGGGTCACGATTGGTATGTGTTTATTAAGATTCTCCTGTGTTTTTACGAGAGAGGAGAAGAACGAGATGAGATGAAGACTGACGAACCTGGTTGGGAACAGGGGAAGTGTCATCGCCTCGCGCATAGCACTCATCTACCCCTCTCGAACCCAAGCTCTGGTTCTAGTCTGCGTAGCGTACTTCAAACCAGCCCCATTCGACTACAAAGTCCTCAATGATATCACCGAGCAAGCTTTCGGCGCCGCGTGTTTTGGGTATTGGGATGTTTTCCTCAACTCGCCGGAGTTGTTGAGTGAGCATGTAAGAATTGTCTTGCGATTGGTATCAGACATTTGAAGGCTGATGGTGGGATAGACCGAGTCGTTCTTCGAAGGCTTCTTCGCGAAGGAGAAGACACATTGGGCGGTTAGTAGTTTTAATTCCTGCTTGATCAGATGACATGATGTGCTGACGAGATCGACGCTTAGAATAATTTCACAGCCAGAGGCAAGCTCCGCGAATGGCTCACCTCGGATAGTCATTGTGAAGTCAAGCCAGAAATCGAAGATGTGGTATGTCATATGCCCGAGCGATGATCGTAATCGTTTACTTCGAGTCTTCGGCTAACCATTGATACTTGGAATATCAGGACAAACAAGACTTCTTGGCCAACGATTGGTCGGCAGTGACTCGATACTACCAGTGCCTTGACAAGGGACACAACTGGGAAGCAGAGAAAGGTAGGATTTTGCAATCCCTCCCTCACCTCGCTCTCTACATCGCAAGAACTTTAATTCTTTTGAAGAAATACTGACAAGTCGATCCACAGATATCCCCGCAGATTCCCACACCATCACCGTCCCAACCCTCATGGTAGCCGCCACAGACGACGGCTGCTCCCCACTACCATTCGTACAAAGTACAATGGACAGTTTCAAAGATGGCAAAATTGTCGTTATCGACGGCGATCATCATATCTTCTTGGAGAGTCAGGAGAAGTTCAATTCGGAACTAGAGACTTTCTTCGCTGAGAAGGGAGTGAAGAGTCTGCTCTAGCTGGTCAGGCATTGACGAAGAGAAGGACGGAGAAAAACCTTGAACTTAGCTTTCCTGGGTCAACGTTCTGATCTCTTGCTTATACTTGCCCAAGATAAAAAGATCATGTAAACATGGATTTTCATTCCTGCGAAGGAATGGCTCTAAATGAAACACAAGGGTTTCCTTACATGCGAAATATGCTTCTTCATCTCAGCAAGAAAACTCGAGTACGTATTGAGGTTGAGTAATTCAACGAGCCTTCAAATTCAATGTAGCGGGACGGGTCATCACTGTTGCCTGATTATGAAATGCATGCCGGCACACTGTATTCAAGCTGAAATAGCACTTGCTCTATGACGATGACCCAATGTTTTGCCTCGAATTAGATGAGGATTGCTACTTAGAGGGAAATGACTGTCTAGAAATATAAGGGACATTCGCTTGAGACGATGGAGCAATGGAGGATTGTAGCCTGATGTGGCTGAATGTTTGATTTTCTAGTCCCAGGAAGAAGACAGAGTGGTTTTGTAGATATTGGTATATTGTTTTTATCTATACAGACTATACTAGACATCTAGGGCTAGTAGTTTTCGCTTGTGCTTGTGCTACACGCAGCTATGAATTCTAATCAGCAATCCTTTGCATTGATGCTTCGTAAAAATAAACATACTTCATGTTCTCATTCTATCAGACACCAGTACTACAAGTACAGGCGCAGTACACAGATCGCAGACCCTCAAGACCTCTTCTGACCCAATTCAATATCCCCCTCCAAATCCCAATCATCCCAATCACCCCTCCCCCCAACCTTCCTCCCAACCCAAATCCCCAATGCCGTCCCAAAACTCGCCACCAAAAACCAGCCATCAAACCACCTCTCCACCAACCCCGGCTCAAGCGGACTCCCCAACGCATCACTAACCACGCTCTTCATCTCGCTCGGCAGATTACTCCTCAGCAACAACGCACTAGAAATAACATACGTAGCCGAGATCTGCGCGATGAGCAGAGCGAGATTGGCTTGTGCTTGGTAGAGGAGGGAGGGCACGAGCTTGGTGATCATGTGGAAGGTTTGCAGGACGGAGTTGAAGGAAGCGAGGAGGATGATGCCGGAGAGGAGGAAGGATATTTGGCGGGACCAGGCGAGCTGGTCGAGGGAGGGGTCGACGTGTTTGGCTAGGAGGGAGAGGATCCGGTTTATGGGGTCGGAGGTGGACGATGTGTAGAGGGACGGGTCGAGGGGTGGGAAGAAGAGCCGGCGGATGCTGGTTAGGGCTGTGGAGGCGATGCGGTAGATGCAGTAGACTGCGAAGGCGTAGGAGGCTGGTTTGAGGAGGACTTTCCCTAGGGGAGAGGAGGCTTGCTGGCTGTATGCGAGGCGATTTTGGAGGACGGAGAGAGAGCTTGAAAGGCTTAAGTTCATGGAGTTGAGGCCTGATATCTCGAGCTCAAGAGCTTTGACTTCTTGAGTATCTGCGTTCCCTCTTATGCTTCCGATGACTTTTGTCATGAATCCTTCCGATGGAGAATCTTTGATCTTTCTTTGGAGAGCACGCAGCCGGCTTTTCTTGAGTGCTAACATGTCGTTGGTGGCATCTAGACCTGCTTGTTTTCGTGCCACATCTGCTTCGGTGACTGGCCGAGTTTTGGCTCCAAAAGTCTGCCATGGTGCTGACACCGCAGCAAAGCCAGAAAGCAGAGCCATCAGAGAGATACCGACTATACCCACACGGTCTAAGACTTGTTCCATCAATCCTTTCCCAGGCTCTATGCCTGGCACACCTTTACCCAACCACCAGAATCCAGCCAGCCATGCCGTAAATCCAAGCATTTGTAAGGCCCATGATGTCTTCGGAAGTTTGCCATTGCTCTGCCTCTGAAACGTCCATCCTGATCCAGACACAATTGATTGTAATTCCAAGAACGGTATAAGAACAACCAGGGAAAAGAGCAGCGTAGGCACAACAGCTTTGAGCGCAAGTGTCCTCGCAGCGGGGTTGAGCGAATTCGATATCTCGCACAGTATCAACTCCGCAAGCACAGCAGCCAGCGAAATAGTCGCGGAGAACGTAACAGCGACGACTCGCCGTCTCAAGGATTTCGCATTCTGTTCGGCATGCTTCTGTCGGAGACTAGGTGGTGCATCGCTAGGCAGGTAGTGTTCTTCTTGATCCCCATCTTTGTGCAGACTCGAGACCAGCGGGAAGAGTTTATATAGGACTGCGAAGCTGACGGCCAGGAACGTTATAACGAATGGAAGAGAGGAGAAGGCGAGGGTCGTGAAGGACTGTGTGCCTGCGGAGCGGGCTTGGTGACCTGGTGCGAAGCACGCATGGTCGTCGCACTTATCGGAGGGTAACATTGGAGCTTGTCATAAGGCCAGCTCGATGACCGCGATCACATTGTAGTCTGGATATTGTAGGACGTTGGTATTCGTACTGGTAGAAGAGGAGCCGAGGGTTGAGGTCGTCGAAGTTGAAAGAGCGATGGATGGGATGCCGAGGGGTGGCTGTTGAGGCTGGCTGAAGTCGATAGCTCGCGTTGCTTGGGCTTTGTTTCAGGCACAATCTCGACCCCCTCCGCTGTTATCTTAGCGTCTAGTGGGGCCCAGACCGGGTTAAGGATCGACAGCCAGCACGGTGCGGTAGGGTATCACAGCCTAAGTAGTAGAGGGGAAATATAAATTGAATGAATCGGACGGGATTCAAAAGATGGTCTAATTTTCACATAAAGCTTGTGCAGTACGACAGTGTTTGTATAGACTTGGTTCGAGTATTTTCCGCCTCTGTTATGAGCACGCTCGTCTTCCGAGCCCCTAGCGATGTACACCGTACAAAAGCACAATGACTACCTGACTCTCATCCCATTCATTTCTAGAGCATGCCGTCCAAAGAAGCCCACACAGTCCGATTTTGGGTATTGAAAGCAACAAAGTCATAGACAGACAGGGGTATCTGCAAAATATCTACCACCACGGCCCCGGTGATAGGAACGCCCCAAAACGCCAACGATGACACTTCCTTGACCTAGGAAAACAATACTTTGAAAATGAATACCCGGGCGAAATAACACAGCCAGAGCTCCTGGCTAAGCAATTGATTGACCGTTTATATCAAGTAAAGAGCACATACTTTATCGGCGCAATCTGCTTGGGCTGATAGCAATATCGCTGGGCAGAGAAATGCCGCTGTGATCGAACTCTTCTTCTTCGGAATCGTCCTCGCCATCATTGTCCAGATGGAGTAGTTCGAATCGATTCTTGATTGGCGCATTCTCCTTCTTATTATTGATTGGGACGTTCTCGTGGCTCTTGAATGGTCTCTCGAGAGGGGCAGCACACTCATCGATATCCCAATCAATTTTTGCTCCCTTGTAAGTACTAGCTCTGTTAGCATTGTTCTGGAATGTCCTAAAAGATATTACTTACGCGCGACTCATCATGCAAGTACGAGCAAACATGGAATTGTGGACTGAATTAGTGGAGATATAGCAATTTGCGCCCCTGAAATCCACCTTGATCACGATCAGGTTGTGGATATGCTCAAGATCGTCTCGGATGACCTCCTCCGTATGCTTAGGATTGTAGTTCAGGATGACCAAATTCCGAGTAGCACCAGTGGAGATTTTGTTTGCAACATGTCCAGGAAGGATAAATTGGCGCTCGTTCCAACGAATCTCGACCTGGTGATTGTCAGGATACGATGAACTTTTGCTTGGCTGGAACATCCAAAACCTACCCGCTTGCCTCGGATATACAGATCATGTCGCTTGACATAACGGAAGAACTCCTGTGCTGCCGACTCTTCCAAGAACGAAACACTGGCATTACGGTCGTTGCTTCGCACATATACATCTAGCAGCATGCCTCCGCGGACAGCCTCAGTAATCTCTGCATGTGTTGTGCCTTCAGGGAGGTTCGAAAGGAGGATAGTGCGCTTAGCAAACTTATCGTATTGTTGGCGCTGACCTCTAGGTTGCGAGTCGTTGTTCGGGCTGCCGTCATAGAAGCCATCTACACCATCAGGCGAGGAGCCATAGTCATCATTATGCGAGTGGTTGAAGCCATTGGTATAGCCATTTGTGCCGTTATATCCATTGACACCATTCTTCTGCCCATTTGCACCTCGGGGTGTGTAATTTGCATTTCGTCCGTAGGTATAATCTTGTCTGTTACCATTCGTCCCGTGGGTCGCAGAATCAAGAGACTGTGGGAAGAAGGCATCGCTATCGGTAGGATCGTCGAGTGTCGAGTACGATATTGTACCACCATTCTGCTCTGTGCTCGTGTCGTTATTTACCAAAACCTACAGAGTTCCGTTAGCAGAGAGCAGTAGGACGGTAGATTATAGAGCTTACGGCAAGTGTTTCTGGCGTAACACCGCCTCTGAACAAGTTTCTCTGGAGGTTGGCTGCGATAATTAGACTCGAGGTATTTTGCTTCCATGGAATGATTCCAGAGCTCACCATATTCACGAGAAGCTTTCAACTGTAGAGAATCAGGATCGATCGCCCCTATCAACAGATTGGCAACTTACAAGGCTGTCATGCTCGACCTTAGTGATCGTCACTGTTGGTACACGAACAGGGACAGAATAGTCAACGCCATCAGTATGCTGGACACGTCAGTACACCTATATGAGCCTAGTATATCCACCGAAGCTTGGCACATACGAATTGAGCTCTGTGGTGGGGTAAAAAGTTAGTATTCTCTCTATCATGAACGCGCACTTTCCAACTATCAGTGCAGATAGAGCTTTGGAAACGAAGCAGGGGTGGTAGAATGGCTTACTTTCGCATGAGAGTGTCGAGATAAGCCTTCTCAACAGTCACCTTCGTGCTGGCCATAGTCAAGAAATACACAATGCTGGTACAGTCAAGTATTGCAGCGGTGATGTAGAATTTTGTGGTCTTGTCTAGTTTCGGGACCCTCGAAACTTGGGCGGTAGGAAGCGCTAGTCCCGCCTACCTGCAACCTTAAATCGAGCTCGGACGTTGTTGCTACTGTAGATTAGATTGATTAGTCATGCAGGAATTTTCAACAACCATGATGATAATTTTTGAAAAGGTAGTCTTGGGCAAGAGAAGAAACGTATTGTATTGGTTCTTTTCGTGGCACTTCTGTGCCCATCCGGTGACGAGGTCGTGCATAGGACAGGATCCGAAGAGCAGAATTGGCAAGTCCAGTTGAGCTTTTCTGAAATGCCACTGTATCACGGTGGTTCCTGCATATTATAGATCAAGATCTCCCTTCCTTGGATAAGTGCCACAAGCACACAAAGAGGTATCAGCAAGTCATACGAAACAGCCTCATAAGCTACCCATTCCGTGCGTCCGTCTCGCCCTCATTTTATCGCAGCCGTTTCTTAATTTCAAATATCAGGATGGAACTCTTCCATTCCACAGTTATTCGGCTACTCACGATGCCGACCCTAGCAGAGGAAATCTGCGGGGAAATCGATATCCACAGCACCTGGGCATCTGGGAAAATCCCGCCGAGGCTTCTACGCTCCAAAGGACGATGGATGGTGTCATTATTGCACCGATCAAGGGATATTCACGAAAATTGTCTAGTTCAAAGATACGATCAACCAGACCCCGCGTTGTGCGAATTTCGTGCGATGCTTGGTATCTCGGATCGCGATAACTCCTTGAAGTCTTCTAACTAGATTGTCAGATGTATCCTGTTGATCTAGTAGATCTCCGAGTTGTACACATCACCTTCTTATCTTGTCTGTATGAGAGGGCAGAAAGAACCTGACCGCGCTGGAAGACGGGACGTTGTGCACAGCACGTGTCGAGCCTGCCAAGTGGGAGTGCCGCAGCTTTCTTGGTGAGAGACACAGAGGAAAACTCTTTCACAAATGCCGAAATGTTCAATGGTGGGCTTATGGCTGAGTATTTCCTTATCTTCCAGCTTTTTGTCTTTGTGGCTTTCCCGCATTCAGGAACCAAGACATTGTACACGAAAGAATTGACTCTCACGAGAGCCATCGCTTACGACTGCTTCAAATTATAAGACCAGACGATACCAAAATCGGATGATAAACAACACCATGATGAAATGTTTATCGTTCCTGAAAATAAACTTTGCTGTCAAGCTGTGGCCAAGAGACATCACAACGAAAAGTTCTTGGCGAGTCGTCACCGTCGAGGCGCGGCTCGAGCCACGATCGATGTCGCCGCCAATGCAAAGAGTTGACCAAGACTGCTAGATGCAACAGACGTTTCATCTTCGAATACTGCACGATCTACAGCCAACCGTTCCTCGATTACATCTATCAAAACAAAGATGACAGTGACAAAATGCTCCGTAGAGTCGTGGCATCATCTACACATGGGGGTTGACATATCTGCAGTTACCCATTGGACTGCGAAAATAAGGTACCAAATGCGAGGATGTCACTTGGCATTCTTGATAAGTTCCCCAGCTGACAGGGGCAGCTCCGATATCCTAAATTCTTAATGGGGGCCAGGCTAGAGGGGGATCTGGATTGATCGGTTGTGAAAACCAACGCAACCTCACCCGCGCTTCGCATTCCTTCATCCGCAATGCGCAACTTCTTCTTCTCCATCATCATACCATACTAAGCAGCTACTACTACACAAATTGTGGTACGCTACAGTTGCTACTGCAATTGGAATGCTAAGATGGCTTGCGGGAACAAACGTCCGTAGTAATACACCGATTCTCATTGGCTCGATGGCAGATCAGTGTTTGAATCTGTGGATCTCCAAGCTTCACGCTACAAATCAACACTCCCGAGGTCGAGGGGAGCACAGCCGCGGACCCCAAGGGATGTCCACGAAGCTGGCTTGCATCTGGCAGCGAAGCTCTCACTGGGTAGTCCATTGATACTTCTCTGAGGTGTTTATATGACGCGCGGCAATCTTCTCTTTGCTTCACATTTGCATTCAGACGTTGTCGCTTCCAGCCTTGGTCCCTGCAACTCCTTGCGCCTCACAGCCGGGAGTTACAGGAACCAAGTCATGCTCTCTCAATTATGGTTTGGGATCCTTGGTCTGGCAGATACGGACACGATTTCAACGTTGTTTTAAAGTGCGGATTAAATTTGCCGGGACGTTCGATGACCACACTGCTGTGGATGCGTTCGCGCTAAGCCCCCCTTTGTAAGAGCCGGACTTCTTGTAGCTCTTCTTGTCTAGATGTCGACATGTTCTGGCGCTTGCCTGTTCCTGCTGAGCTTCTGTTAGCCTTCATCGTCTAGACTATATCATCCTTCAATCCCTCTGAAGTGGGAGGTCGCTTGAACAGCATCGGTTGATAATTCTAAGCGGCAGATTTTCCATCCTTACCCTGATCTCACTATGCGTTCTTTCAATGTTCTCGCCAGTCTGGCACTTGGTACGTTCATCAGCTTCGTATTTGCTGGTCTTTACTAAACTCATTTAGCATCAAGTGCACTTGCACAAAATGTCACATACTGTCCATCTGGCAATGTATGCTATGCCGTCAACGTCCCAGAGACAACCGCATCCAGCGGATCTGGAGATATCTTCTTTCAGATTAGCGGCCCGTCAACAATGTCTTGGATAGGCCTCGGCCAGGGTGGTTCCATGTCTGGATCGAATATCTTCATGGTATACGCAAACGCAGCAGGAAACAATGTTACCGTGTCACCAAGGCTTGGTGTAGGCGATCGGGAGCCAACAACCTCTGGAAGCACATCCCAGATAACTCTACTCTCTGGCTCGGGTATCTCGAATGGGCAAATGGTCGCAAACATCAGATGTAAGCAATATAAGTCTTAAGGTACAGGACTCGCAACTGACTTCCGATAGGTAGCAACTGCAATAGTTGGTCTGGAGGTTCCATGAGCTTGACCGATGCAGGTTCGAGTTGGATATGGGCATACAGAACTGGCGCAGCCGTATCGTCTGACAGCACTTCCGTGACCTTGCGAGAACATTCAAGCTACGGAACCACATCATTCAACCTCCAACAAGCGGCGGGAGGAAATAGTGCCAATCCTTTCGCAACAACGGTCGCTACAACGACACCAGGTACTTCAACCGGTTCAACAGGATCGAGCGATTCTGGAAATGCTCAAACCTTCAACGATGTGCGCATGGCTCATGCAATTCTAGCACCTATCGCATTCGTCCTCTTCTACCCGCTCGGCGCTATTGGTATCCGGATTCTCAGCTTCAAGAGTCTCGTGTACATGCATGCTGGATGGATGATGTTCACCTACCTCATTGTCCTAGCTAGCATGGGTATGGGTGTTTGGATGGCCGTTCTTCGCGGCCAGATGGGTGAAGCTCATTCCATCATTGGTCTTGTCGTCGTTGGAGGCCTTCTTATACAGCCCGTCACAGGCTTGACTCACCATCTGCTCTACAAGAGAGTTGGCCGTCCGAACGCCGCAACATACCCTCACATTTGGTGGGGTCGAGCAATCATTACTCTCGGGATCATCAATGGTGGTCTTGGACTGAAACTCTCAGCCAATACCAAGAGTGGTGAGATTGCATATGGCGTCGTGGCGGGTGTAATGTGGTGCATCTGGATGGCTGTCATTCTGATCGCATTCTTGCGAAGCAGGAACCCTAAGAGCGAGACAGGCGACGGCGCCTTCAGACTTAGAGACAACGATAGCAGTACCCGGATGGCTGGGCAGACTAGTCCTATGCAGAGGGGCTTCAATGTTGGGGAGAGGCCAATGTCTCAGGAATCGACAGTCGTTGCGGAGAGCTTTTACAGAGGCTGATAACGGGTCATGACGAGTTTCTCTTCTTCTGTATGGCGGCGTTTTCGGCGCCGGGGATTGATGGGTTTCTGAAATGGGCGAAATTTCCACGATTGTACCTTTGTAGATGATATCATATACCAATTTAGAAAGATTCCGGTAAATCAGATCGCTTTTTGTCTATGTAAACTTTCATCCAAGTTCGCCCTGAGTATGAATAGAGTTGAACAGCCATTTCGATATGGCTAAGAGACTAGTATCCAACGATAAGCAGGATTAGCGACTACAAAATCCTGCCACGATTTTGCTGGACTTGTCTCTAAGATATCTGAATTCACCCTCCTAGAAGTGTGATAAAGACCAGCACGTGACCCACTTTGGATCCAAAATTCACACCCCAGAATTGGTCGAAAACTCCAACCACGAGCCAGCAAAACGATCGTTAGTTTCCCAAAGAGAAATAGGAAATTATCATATCTTTCTGGTTCGATATTCTGGTTCATCATTAAGATCACTGCTCTTTGGAAAGAATGATTAGGGCTAAAATAGATAACCGAATTTTTTGAGGCTATTGACAACCCCTCCAAATTTCACATCTCGAAGTCCCTCCCTCCCTCTTCAACACCACCAACAGCCCAACATGAGCGCCTTCCAGAACGGCGGTGCCCCGGCACGAATTATCGACGATGACTCCGACGTCGAAGAGGAGGCTCTCGCCGCAGACTACAGAGAGCAGGTCCAATATGAGGGCATGGAGGAATTGGAGCAGGTTAATTCGATGAGTATGGCACAACAGACCGACGACATCCAGTCGAGACTCGCCGCCGCTGCGCAGCCACTAGATTTCTCAGCTCCGCTCGAGGTCAAGTTCGCAAGTTACGATAACTACTGCAGCTTGTTCCACTTCATCTTGAATTCCGACGGTCCTGTCGATTTGGAACCACCTTCGGTGCGTGTGCTCCGATCCTGGCAGATTTTGCTGGTGGGCACATACTGACTGCGCGATTATAGTACTACTGGGCTTGGGATGTCATCGATGAGTTCATTTACCAGTTCAACTCGTTCTGCTCGTACCGAAACCGCGTCGCGCGTCAAGCAAATAACGAAGAAGAGATCACCATCCTCCGCGAGGCACCCAACACCTGGGGCTGCTACAGCGTTCTCAACGTTCTATACTCCCTCATCCAGAGGTCACAGATAAATGAGCAGCTGGCGGCGATGAAGCGCAATGAGGAGCCCATGGCTGTTGCAGGAGATTACGGATCGAAGTCGCTTTACCGCATGCTTGGATACTTCTCCATCATTGGTCTCTTGCGAGTTCATTGCTTGTTGGGAGATTTCAGTCTGGCCTTAAAGACTCTCGATGATATTGAGCTGAACAAGAAGGCTATGTTTGCTCGTGTTATGGCCGCCCATTTCACGACCTACTACTACGTGGGATTCTCCTACATGATGATGCGCCGTTACGCAGATGCCATGCGCATGTTCAGCCACATCCTCATCTACGTCTCTCGAACCAAGAACTTCCAGAAGAACGCTTCGTACGATACCAAGAAGAACGACCAGATGTACGCTCTTATCGCCATCTGCGTGGCTTTCCACCCCACCAGACTCGACGAGACTATCCACACGGCTCTCCGTGAGAAGTATGGCGATCAGCTCTTGAAGTTGCAACGCGGAGGCCCAGACTCCCTCCCTATCTACGAGGAGTTGTTCCGTTCTGCCTGCCCCAAATTCATCTCGCCCACTCCTCCCGACTTCGATAACCCAGAGCTCAACGTCGATCCTTTGGAGCACCACTTGTCCATCTTCATGGATGAGGTCAAGACCAACATGTGGAACCCAACTGTCAAGTCCTACCTCCGTCTGTACACGACAATGGACTTGACCAAGCTGGCCGGTTTCCTCGAGGTCGAGCCCGAGAAGTTGAGAGGCTGGCTGTTGGTCAACAAGCAGAGGACCAGACAGATCAGATGGACAGAGAATGGACTCTTGGATGGCGAAGTTGGTTTCTCTAATGACCTTGACTATGCTATGCAAGGAGTAAGTTTTCTCCGCAAGGTTCCGACAACTGAATCTTCAGCTAACATCTCCCCCAGGATTTGATCCACATTTCAGAAGCCAAGGTTGGCCGTAAGCTGGTTGACTGGTACCTCCGCAATCTTGCCCGCACATACACCCCTTAATCCAGCGCCTAACTGACTCGATTTACCTGGCTCTTCCACGTTTCGTATTTGGTTTCGGGGATTTTGCATGGATGGCGTTGGGGAAAAGTAAATGGAATGGTGGTCTCTCTTTTCTCTGATCTCCTCTTTTGGTCTGTACCAAGAGAAGAGGCGTTGAACAGCTGATGAGAAGATGATCGGGAATCGGGGTACATGAATGAAATGTGGGATTCCGATTGGCAATGCACAGAACTAGAGCAGTGTGAAAGTATGGAATGGTACTTGGCATCCCATTTGTGAACGAGAATCAGAAGCCCATGACTAGCAAGCCATCGGGCTAGCAACAGACAAGGCTGCAAGCGGACGGGTGAGGCTGCGCCAAGTTCACGGGGAACTGAAGCTCTGAACCTTGTGTGTAACTAGCTATCTAGAATCAACTCACCGACTTTCCATGAACCACGCTCTCGGAACTATTCAGTTGTCGTGTGTGTTTTGTATTCTCTTGACATGTGCTCTGATCTGCTCAAACTGTTTTCGTTGCTCTCTATTCGTTTCCATAATTCGTGGTGTGACAAAGCCGAGCACTGCCCAGCGTTCCTACCGATACAGAGGGCTGACTGTCTCGAGCACGGCTATTATTTGGGTGCTGCCCTGTCCGCCTCGCCCTATCTTTCAAGGTCTCCTTCACAAGCTCGACAACACCACAACCAAAAATCAACAGCAGATTCAACTGAACCCCAGGAGATCTGCCAACTTTGCTCAAGATACAAAAATCACCTACCTGCAATGTCCTCACCGGATGTTTCGCCCTCGCAAGTTTCCGACACCGTCGCAGTCGAATCTCCCTTGGCCACGCCATCCATCTCGCCCCTAGCCTTGCAAACCAGCAACAGCAACGACAGCGATTATATCAACGCCGTCACATCTCCACGCCTCGACGCGATCATCGAACACGTCAAAGCCGACCATATCCAGCTGCAGAGCCGTTCACGGGTTGGTTCGGTCTCCAGTATATCTTTCAAGACCACTGGGCTGAAGCACCCCACGGCCACGAGCGAAGTCAAGCCCAAGAGGCGGTCGGTGGTGAGAGAGGTGTCGCCTCCAGCTGCTCCGTAAGTCTGCGTGCATGCATCCCATCCATACAGTCATACCATACCATACCATTCCATGCATTCCCCTTCCATTGTTTTCCTACAATTGAGATGCAACGATGGCTTCATAAGCTGGCAGCAGAAGCAAAGAAAGGAAAGAGAAGGGAAGTGAAAGAGGCAGGGAAGGCCAGTCTGGGCATCTGGCTCTTATGTACCAGGCTGAGTGCTGCACGCATCCCGCGCTCTGGGGGGAAGAAACGGTCACTGATTCAGCCTTGACCGAACGTTTCGTTTCGCTTGCCCGGCCGAAGGGTTGGAATTGGCTGTGCGCCTGCGCGGGTGACCCCTACCCCACCTTCCTCTCTGTGCTAGACCTCAATCAATTCGCGCAAGTGGGCGTCTTGGAATTTGGTCTAGCAGAGGCAGTGTTCATTCTTGGTGCTTCTCCTCCTTGCCTCCATCTTTGCTTCTCTGTTCTATATCGTATAGAATTTACTACCTCTGTCGCGAATATGGCACTGACAGAAGATCCTTCCACTAGCCGATTTCAACATCATGTCTCCTTCGATAACTTTGCTGGAGGAGAGGGGACGGCGAAGAACAGCCTTTCGTTCACATTGAATGTCAAGCACAGAGGATACCAGCGCAAACGACGGTCGCGAACATTCATGGTGGGAGTGGACGAGAATGATTACTCGGATATTGCCCTGTCATGGATGCTAGAGGAATTGGTCGATGATGGCGACGAAGTCATTTGTTTAAGAGTGGTGGACAAGGATGCGAAAGTCGTCAATGATCGGAGTGTGGACAAGAAGCAGTACCAGGAGGAGGCGAAGAAGCTGATGGAGAGAATCGTGTCGCGAAATGATGAGAATCGGGCTATCAGTATTGTGCTGGAGTTTGCAGTCGGCAAGGTCCATGCCGTATTTCAGAAGATGGTATGACTGCTGCAAATCAAACCCATTGGACTGTGCTAACAGGATCTAGATTCAACTCTACGAACCGGCAATGCTTATTGTTGGCACACGAGGGCGCAGCTTGGGAGGATTCCAGGGCTTGATGACTATTTCGAATTCGTTCTCGAAATGGTGCTTACAATATTCCCCGATCCCCGTTGTTGTCGTTCGACCTACCGAGAAGCGAACCAAGAAGAAGAAGAAGCGAGACGCGGACCCATCGAGACAAGACTATGCTAGAATTCTGAAGGAAAGTGGGTTAGATGTCCACGAGACCGAAAGCGGTTCCAAGAACAGCATTTTCGAAGTGACCAACACACCCGATGTGGAGGCCCACGCCGTAGCAGCAGCTCTAGGACTTCCAGCACAGTTCGACCCAACTCTGAAGCCTTTCATGCTCGACAACAGCCGTTCGCTGAAGAAGGTCGACTCAGCTGCCAGCGACGGTACATCTGTCTCTCCCGATTCACGACCCACGAGCCCAGCTCTGGTCAGGAAAGGCACCAAAGGCCGACGCGAGTCTCAAGAATCGCGGGACAGCAACTCAGTCAGTGGCGAAGAATCCAGCGACGGCGAAGAAGACGAAGAAGGCGAGTTCGAAGCTGCATCCGGCCACGAGCTCTTAGAAAACGGTTCCTCGAAGCCTGAGATGGACAAGATGATGAAGCTACATGAGAGTACGTCCAATAAGTCCGATAGTCCCGCCTCCGACGACGAGGACTATATGTACAGCGATAGCGAGGAGCTCTGGAGCCAGGGTACCTTCTCCAACGCTACCAAGCCAGGGAATCTTGATGGTCTATTCTTGATCCTCGGGCTATGATGATTGCGATCCTGGCTCTGGGGCTCCGACCTCGAGCTTGTGTTGTCGGCAAATTGACTGGATATATATGGATTGCTGTTTAATTGTATATATGTCTCTGGCTTGGCTACTGACAGAGGCTGACTTCTGCGTAGTGGAAGTCGCCGAGGCGAAGGCGTTAGCGGCAGCTAAACATGCGAGAATGGACAGTGTGGATGGTTCTGGTGAGGTTCCGGTAGATGGTACGCCTACCTAAATTGAGGATGGAGAGGTCAAGAACTCACAGTGGGGAGACGTGATGGGAGAGGAGTTGATGAAATGACGGAAGTGGGTACGATAGGCGATGGCTTGATATTTCGATGGACTTTCAAAACAACAACCGAGCGAGCGAGCGAGCGATGGAATTCAAACTGGCGTAATGACTTCATGACGGATGGGTACGGCTATGGCGCGCAATGGACGGAATGGGAATGGTGATATTGGAGTTTGGTTTTGCAATGGGCTTGCGATACAAATCGCTACTCTTTACACCTAACACGGATTTTGGTTTTGGGATTCGATCAACGGGCATGGTTAAAGCGTGGCATAGCATGATAGGACAGGATTCATTCTTTACACTGGGAAGGGAGGGAATTCGCATTCGCTCCACAGAATAAGAGGACAGGCTTTTGAAAATAATGAAATTGAGTGCTCTGAGAATCAAATGACTATGAAGGATATTTTTTCTCTTCCCTATATACCATGTAAAACTTGAATCTGGCCGCCCGTGTCTGAGGTAGGGCTGTTAAGGTTAAGTTGGGTCAGATTTAGCGATACTGTACCCCTTTTGTACTCGCTACCAAAGTTATTGAGCAGCAAATACAGTCAGTCAGTTGTTCCTTTTCTTTTCAGCACCTTTCTCTATCTCTATGTATTCCATTCAGATTATGGGAAGGGTTTTCTTCTCTTGAATAGCATGTGCAGCTGGAAAGCGTGCAGTTGGTTGGTTGGATGGATGCCACAGTGGCTGAGGCTGATATCATGCATGTTGAATGTGGTGGAGTCCTCGTAAAGAGGGAGAGTGAGTGAGGGTGAGAGTGGCGAGGATGAAAACAGGACAGTTTATTCTCTCGTGCAGATCAACGCAAAGTGCCCCATGCCAAGTAAAGAAAAATCCAAACGGATGTGGTAATTAAATCAGAAGTATCAAGTTCAAGAGATAGCTGATGGGAAAGACAGAATATCATACGAGAAGAAAGAGACATCTTTTGACGATAAAGAGCCTCGAGATCACCGCCATCACGATCCGAAGCCACCACCCACCCACTCACTCACTGCGGCGGCGTTCTCCCACCTGGAAAGAAAGCCAAAGCCAAAGCCAAAAATAGGTCCTCGGTTCATGCTGTGGGCCACCCAACACGAGAATTCCTGTCCCACCCTGACCTTTCCCTTCCCAAACAAGGCGCACCCCTGTCTCTAGCCCGAAACCTTGTTCCCCGATCTCCTCATTCCTCATTTCCTCTGTCTCTCTCTGATTCTACTGTCATTCTCCTCAACCATCGACAACTCAACTAACTCCACGACTCGACTTTCGTTGACTTCTCTTTTATTCAATTAGGCCTCACTCGTTCGGCCTGGATATTGGGATTGTAGGACTGCTGAAGGATTGACAAGGTGCGTGCAGCTGTGCTGGTGGTGGCGTTGTCCGGTCGATTTTTTGTGCATTGTGCTGATTGGGATTGGGATGAGTAGACAGGGGCACAACACCAGAACATCATCATCCTTCGAACTTCTTTCACGACACGACACGGAATTCCCTCACGAACAATACTCTCGCTATCTTCAGTTCCTACCTGCACGACATTCTTATTTCTGGGTTGTTGATTTTTGGACTGGAGGAGCTCGACTTTGGGTTTGGGCTTGGGCTTGGAAGGGGTAAACAACTACATTACACGAAGAGGGACGGAATTTGAGTCGGAAAGATAGAAAGGATAGGCAAGATGAGGGCTACGCAACATATGCAGATTTATTCGGTGCTGTTGCTGTGTTTGTTTTCGACCTTTTCGGCGGCCTGGCCTTGGCCTAAATGGTTACCTGAGTTGGATTCGTTGGTGGTGAGGCAGAATGATAATAATGAGAGTATGTATACCTTGGGTCATCAATAGCAGATGATGTGGGAAAGATCTGGACTGATCGACGTTTATGGTTAATGCCGGAACTGGTGCTAACATCAATTACAGGTTCATCATCAGCCAGAGCAACAGCAACACAATCCACCAACTCTCCCCAAGAAACCGGCTCCAACACCAACGACAACGAAGAATCCACAACAACCGGCTCCCAAACCGGTTCTCAAACCGGCTCCAGAACCGGCACAATAACCAGCAAAGCCACCACCGGCTCCTCCAAGAAAACCTCCTCCGCAACCCGCAAAACATCCTACGACGCCCGCCTCCCAGCAGGTGGCATCTCCCTCCTCACCCCCAACGCTCAATCAACATCCTACTACAAGATCGGCGACCAAGTCACCTTCGCTTGGAACTACACCTCCCTCTCCGCCACGCCCACCGCTATCAATATCCTCGCCTCCTGCTCCGCAAACTCGCAGACCTACACCCTCGCCATGAACCAGACCATCACCAACGCTACTGGTGCGCTGACCTGGGATACTGGCGCATATCAGGCCACCGCGGTACAGAACCCGTTGCTCACGCAGACGTATACGCTTATTATCTATGATGCGGATTCGAGCGTGAGTGCTGTTGCTGCTGCCGGGTATCTGTCTACCTTTAACAGCTATACATTTGGCATGTATGTCCCGCAGGCGTACACACCGCTTGCGGATTATGTGTGTGCGACTTGTAGTGGGGCCTTGGGGGATATGGAGAGGAGAGCGCTGGGCATGATGCTCGGGATGGGCGTGTTGACTGTGTTGAGCTTTACGTGGTTTGTTGGTGGGGCGGGTGTCATTTGGTAGAGGACTTTTCAATTCCTTCTGCTGGATTGTTCGAGCCTTCATGACGCCTGGATTCGAATACTCGGCATAGACGACACTCAGATTCGAATACTGGACGGCTATAAGTACAAGAGAGAAAAGAGGGACAGAAAGCAGATGAGAAGATTGGTGCACGCCAGGTGGCATGGTGTCCGGTTTTTTTTGCTTGCTTGCTTATTCGTGGAACAAAGAAAAAACGCTACACTCCTTTTCGGGTCGATACTAGGGCGGTCGGATATCGGTGTTTCTGGTTTTGATTTGAAGCTCTAGTCACATTTATGATGAATTTGTATTATGGGTGTGATTTGAAAATGCATAGATAGCGTAGGGCAGGATATGATATGGTGAATAGTACAGTACCGTATAGTATAGTCAAATATGTAATGGCTGGAGAACAAAGAAAATCAAAAGGAGAACGAGAAGATATGTTACACGGTATGGCAGTTGGAGTTATTGATTGACACGTACCGCAGCGTGTGTTCACAATGCGCTCGATCATAGACGAGTGATACTTTACAAACTGGAATGCTTTCTCGATAGACATGTATGTTCGGCGGTAAGTTCTTTCTCACTCAACACACCTTTGTCTCTCTCTCTCTTTCTTAAGCGAGAGGGGGCATTGTTTACTTTAACTCTCTACTCTTGAATGAAGTGCGTTCCAGGAAACACGGAGAGAAATACAAATTAAGAAAGATAACCGGGTTTCTCACACCTGAGAATACCATCTTTTCATCTTCCATTTCTACGAAATGTTATTTATACATGTATATCTCCACTTTAAAACTGCGTGGCAACCTGCTACTTGTTCTATCCATAGACTCAAGAACGCCGATATGGGCGAGAATCTTTCCTTTCGTGCCTACTTCCTGGCCATTTTTACTTAATCTGAATGACCAGTTGGAATGCTTTCAAGGCCATTGATCCCCGTCACACTTCACATACAGAGACCGTCTCGTGCTAACCGACCAGCAACTCCTCGTATCCAGCTGTGCGGCATCACCGTCGCAATAATTACCGCTGTAGACGCGAACTAGTACACACACAAATCTCATCAATTTCTCATTCACATATATATACTTGCGCAACACTGGTGATTAATAGGGTACGTACGATAGCATCCCGGCGCTCCTCCAACGTTGTGGAGTCCGTTTCCTGTCACGCCCCAGCATCGTCCGCTCGAATAATCGTTTATCCGACCGCTGCCGAGACATTGTTCTCTAGGGAACTGTGTGATGGGGAGGGAGCCGGCTGCTGTGAGGATGGTGAGGAGGGAGAAGAGGGCGAGGATGGAGAGGAGATGCATGGTTGTCTGTACTACCGGGGGCTTTGGGGCTTCGAGGATGTAACCGAGGAAGTGATTGTGAAGATGTGAGGAGGTGGTGGATGAGGAGAGGAGGGGCTGAGGAGATGAGATGGGATGATGGACCTGGTGAAGGAAGAGTACCTTTACGAAAGTATTTATACAAACATTCAGGTACAGGGAGAAAATGTACATGGTAAGAGTTTGAAGAAAATCAGCACAGGAATATCACCGCACTCAACTATACCTTGAATCGGGCCGTACTGGATAGAACGTTTTGGATGTGACGATGGCGTTCAAATTCAGTGCTGAACCTTCCTGGGCATGTCAGCTATCGTACCATTTTAGCTGGAGGATATCTGGTAGGAGCTTCTTGTCTGATGCTCCATGCAGGGAGCGTTCTAGAGCCATGATAGCTCCCCACTATGTCAAACACGCTTTTTTTTCTCTCAGATCAAATACAGCAGTCTTGGGGTCTAGCAGATTGAAGTCAAAAATGTGTTTACTAGGCGCCTCATTTAGCGAGTCAATACAGTCAGCTTTCCCTGAGCCTTCTTCTCGGGAACACACGAGTTCTATTACATCTTCACTCTTTTGTATGGCCACAAGTGCAATTGCTTATACACACTACAGATATGTCCTATCATGCTAGATATTATGCCGCTGGATGGAGGCCTTTATTCAGCTGTGATCCTCAAACCTCAGCTCGGGTATGCTTACTTCTTGCCCTTAGGCAAACCTGACCCTGTGACTGTACTCTCCCCACGGTGTTGCTGTGACTTGCTAATTCATATCTTACTTCCAGGAACCTATGGAAGTTAGCAAATTGATCGTGTTCAACAGCTCTTCTTGCTGCCTTCATCAAAGTTCATAAAGTTGTCTTTGACAGATCTTAACGAATAGAAGAAGTTCTCGCCTAGGACACCAGATGAGAAGAGACGAGGCACATCCACTCGTTGGAGCATGCAAGCAGGATCATACAAAGTAACGCCATGGAAGTGTTCTTGTTTTGTCAATTCAGAGAACCCAGAGCCTTACGCTGCTGGAGCGCTGGTATGTCTATATTCCATACATACGCCTGCTAAAAGTCCCTTTTGATAGAAAGGCTCTCTTCCATCCCAACAACATGAAAGCTCTTTGTGATTTGACTTGAATGGCTTGAGGTCGTCCTGAAGCCCATAAGCTCAATGAGATTATTCCCTCCCTTCCCATTTCAACAATCGCTTTAGATCAAATCAACTTCAAAGCAAACCCACCACCCCTCTCCTCCTCCTCCCTCCCCTCAAAGATCCCACTGAAATCCACAACCCCACCAAACCCCTTCCCGCCCTCCCCTCTGACCGGCGCATTCGGCGTCGCTCTCCTCCTCCTCTTCTCCTGCCCCGCCTTACTTGGAAACGTAGGAAACATCTCCTCCCTCTTCGGCTTCGGATCCTCCTTGAAAAAGACATCCCCCAACATCTCATCCGCAGTCGGTCTCTTCTCCGGATTCAGACTCAACAGCCGCGTCAACAGATCCGCGCCAGCCGAAGTCAAGAACGGGAATTTAGCTCTAAGCACAGATCCCTGAGAGATAGGGTTCTTAGGAAGTTTGAGGGAGCGTGCGTTTGGGAGGCGTTTGAATCCTGGCCAGGTCTCTTCGGTGGGAATCCCGCATAGTTCGAAGATCTTTGAGAGTTCGTCGACTTCGTTTTTGCCTTGTAACAAGGGTTCTTTGGTGAGCAATTCCCCGAATATACATCCTACGCTCCACATATCGACCGCTGGACCGTACCGCTCTGTCCCAAGCAAGAGTTCTGGGGCGCGGTACCATAGTGTGACTACTAGTTGTGTGAGTTTTGGTGATGGAGACCCGTAGTACCGCGCCATGCCGAAATCGGCGATTTTCAGTTGACCGCGGTTGTTGAGGAGGAGGTTGGAGGTTTTGAGATCGCGGTGGAGGATCCAGGTATTGTGGAGGTAGGAGATGCCGCGGGTGAGTTGGAGGAGGAGGGTTTTGATCTCGGAGGTTAGGAAGGGCTCGGCCATGTCCTCGAGTAGGGTTTTGAGATCGTGTTCGAGGAAGTCGAGGACGAGGAAGATACTGGTTTCATGTTAGCTATTGATTCTTGAAGCATAATACTTAGAGGAAAAGTGAAATTCTGGGAGGGTAGAGGATAGACATACTTCTCAATCTTCCTTGTGTCCTCGCCCACAACTACTTCCTTCAACCCTACAATGTTCGGATGCACACAGTCCCTCAAAGTCTGTATTTCTCTCAGCCCAGTAACGGGTATTCCATCCTGCGCATTATCCATCTTCAGTCTCTTCAGCGCGACGACCTCTCCCGTCCGCATGTCCTTCGCCCGAGACACCCACCCATAAGCACCCTCCTCGATATCATTCAGTTTCTCATAGTCCTCCACACTTCGGCATTTCTTCCAAGTCGGCGCAGGGAAACGGAGCAATTTCGCGGGCTCGTCTTTTGATTTGCCCTTCTCTTGGACTGGGCCTGAAGACTCAGCCTCGCCCTCCCGCTCTGGAGACAACTTCCGCCGTTTCGCAGGCCGTGATGATAGATCGCTTTGCTGTCCTCCTTCTTGTCCCTGTTCCCGTGCTTGCTTTGCGGCCGCAGCAGCTTCCTCAGCTTGTTGCTGCTTCTGCAATCGCGCCGCTGCTTCTTCGTCTGCTTTCCGCTGTTTCTCAGCTTTCGCCCTTTTCTTCTCCTCCTTTTCCTTCTTTCTTTGTAATTCTGCCGCGGCGTCTTCGTCGTCGTCTGCCCAGCGGGACTTCATCTTGCTGCTCATTGAGGTGGTGGGCGGATTGCTCGTTGTGTTTGGATAAGTGGATAGATGTTGATGTGGTTCGCGAGGCTGAAAGTTTTGGCTGGCCAGTTCCCGTCGTCATCTGATCGCGCGGCCAGGGAAAAAGTTGGACCTCGATTTCGCGACTTTGGCGATTTCTACAGCATAACTTGACATCTTTACGGAAATGCAGAGGTAATATTATCTAAGGCGAAGATGAGGTCAATTATCTCTTCTCAGACGCGCAATTGTCTGCGTCTTGCGCAGCGCAGAGCAGGATGCTTGAAGTACACCCCTCTTGCTGCAATGAGGTGGTCGTCGAGTGAAGCTCCGACAAGACAATGGAGTACACCTCTGGCAAAGCAGCTCTACGAAGCTATCACGGTACCGATTGGCCCATTCATCTATATCCTTTAATCCCAAACTAATTAATTCAATATAGACTACGGGACCAATTCCCCTCGCATCATTCATGCGTATGTGCTTGACTTCCGATATGGGCGGATACTACATGTCAAGCGCCGAAGGACGGGACCAATTTGGTCAGAAAGGAGACTTCATTACTTCTCCTGAGATCTCGCAGATCTTTGGGGAATTGATAGCTGTTTGGTTTGTGGCGGAGTGGATTGGGCAGGGCAGGAAACAGAAGGGCGTTGAGTTGATTGAAATTGGACCTGGGAGGGGCACTTTGATGGATGATATGTTAAGGGTATGCTTGAGATCAGACATTCATGCCTGTTTTTCTGTCTGTTGTCCTGATACTGAATATGTGCTGATACTTTATATAGACAATGAAGAATTTCAAACCGCTAGCCTCGAGCATCGAAGCTGTGTATCTGGTCGAAGCTAGTCCTTCGTTGAGAGAAGCACAGAGGAAGCTTCTGTGTGGCGATGCTCCTATGACCGAGACAGATATTGGGCATCGTTGTATAAGTAGATATGCCGGTATACCAATCATCTGGACGGAGAATATCCGCTTTGTACCATCAAGTGAGTCCTTCGTTACCCGTTACATAAACCAGTGCTAACATATGGCAAGCCCCCGACAAAACACCCTTCATCGTCGCCCACGAATTCTTCGACGCCCTTCCCATTCACGCCTTCCAGTCCATCGCACCCACAGACTCCCTCCAAGAGAAAGAAACAGATACTATCCAGACGCCGACAGGAACACACACCCTTTCCCCATCCGCTCACACTAGCCAAAAACAGAAGCAGAAAAAAGGTCCCCAATGGCGCGAAATGGTCATCTCTCCCTCCCCACCAGACTCAACACACACGACCCTCTCCACGCCCAAATCGCAACAACTCTCCAACGCACCCCCAGAATTCCAACTCACCATCTCCAAATCCTCGACCCCACATGCCCTCTACCTCCCCGAAATATCTCCCCGCTACAAAGCTCTCAAACCCATCCCTGACTCCCTCATCGAGATCTCACCCGAGTCACATTTCTACGCCCAGGAATTTGCGCGTCGAATAGGCGGTTCTTCAACTTCGCCCAAGCAGAATCCGTCTGGTGCAGCCATTATACTGGATTATGGCCCTGCGGACTCGATTCCTACGAACTCGCTGAGAGGGATCAAGGCGCATCAGCGGGTCTCGCCATTAAGTGAGCCAGGCCTCGTCGACTTATCAGCTGATGTCGACTTCCTAGCTCTGGCAGAAGCGGCGCTGGGGGCCAGTGAAGGCGTTGAGGTCTACGGGCCGGTTGAGCAGGGAAGTTTTTTGAGAGCGATGGGCATTGAGGAGAGAGCGGGAGCGTTGGTTGGGAGTGTGAAGAGGAAAGGAAAGGATGGTGAGGAGGTGGCGAGGAGGATTGAGGGGGCGTGGAAGAGGTTGGTTGATAGAGGGGGGAGTGGGATGGGAAAGGTTTATAAGGCTATGGCTATTGTGCCTGAGAGTGGAGGGAAGAGGAGGCCGGTTGGGTTCGGTGGAGAGGTGAATGTTTAGATGGGAGTGTAAGACGAATGATCGAGAATGAAGATTTGTATGTTAGAGTATCATGTACACCGCGAGAGGCGATTACATATAGTGTCTCTCGTGGATTGCTGGGAAAGAGAAGCGAGAAGCGCATGTTTACTTTTCGCTAACCACCAGCCGAGCTTTCACGAGGCATGAGTCTAGGTTTTGGCAATTGATAGACATCTGATCTATCGCAAAATTCTTTTCTCTCCTAAGCACTGTTTGTCTGAGTGGCGCGCTCATCTGCGTCTTCGTCTCCATGCCTCAATTATTTCTCCTTCCTGGGTACAAGCTACTCGTGGATTGGGGTGCTACACTCTTCTCCTTGTACCTATGATTCCACTCAAAACCCATGCCTTGGTGTTCATCTCATATCAGATCTTAGAACTTGGAGGTGTTGCCCCGATCTCGAAAGAACGAACTAAAGTGCGGCTCGGGATGACGGGCCGACAAGGTCAGGATTCAGCGTGTAGGCAGTAGCTTTTCACGATCGCTAGAAAAGAGAACATTCGTGAACACTTAGGTAGCTATGTGAACAATCAAGATATGAGTCGTATACTTGTTTACACTTCCGAGGACTGTACCTCAGTTACTTACTGAAGCCACTTTACTGCAATCCTCGAGGAGTAATCGCACTCACCGCTGGAAGTCCAACGCATCCAAACATTTCCAGTAAGGCCATCTTGTCACTTCACTTCGACACTGAAAACGAACAATGTCCACCCAACCGAGCAACCTTCGCCGACACACCCGAAGGTCTCGCCGCAACCACAAACAGCTTCTTCTCCGGCCCCCCACAAACCACCGAATCCGAGCTCTCCAAACTCTTCACCCCAACCTTCACGCAATGCGACGACGGCAACGCCCCATCCGGCTCACGCGACTTCCCAGCTTTCGTCAAGAACATCAGATGGCTTCGCGAGATCCTACCGCCCGGAAGCGTCAATGTGAAAGTCACGCTTTATATGCGCGATGGGAATCATATTGCGGAGAGGCACTCGGGTGATCCGATGACGATGGAGGATGGAAGTGTGGTGCTGGGGGAGACGTATATGTGGATTGAGTTGGCGGAGGATGGGAGGATTGAAGGGGTTGTGGAGACCGTTAGGAAGATGCTTTTGAAAGGGCCGACTAAAGGGGAGGATGTGAAGGTGGAGAGTTAGGGGGGGATTTGAAATGAGAGGCCTTTACAGGACAACAATATTGCCATCAATATTGCTACATGTGGTCTTGGAAGTTTGCTTTCGAGCGAAGGGGGAAGTTTGTGGTATCCAAGCAAACAAAGAGAAGCAATTTAAGCGAGACCACTTTGCTGAGTTCACGCCAATTGACTACAATTTTTTGACCCCCTGGTCATAAGATGAATTTTGCAAGGAGTGTTTAGATTCCAGTTGACGCTCGCGCTGTTGACCTTGAAGTTCCCGCAATGGCCTACGGTATGTCCTGTACTGCACCCTAATTCCACTTTTGGGCAGTTGGCAGACGTTAACCGAAACAACTCGGGGATTGCGAAGAACTCGATTGCTCAAGAAAGGTTTACTTGCCTCCTCTAAGGCTTTCCATTCAGTGTGCGTGAAAGTGAAGATATACTTACGCCCACGTGCATCGGGAAAGGGGTTCAGGGGAAGCTTAGCATCCGGCCCCAATGAGCCGAGCCACTGGGAGCCTTTTCCAACCTCCAGCCACCGACCTCAGGATCTTTAGGTCAACCTTCAAGAAGAAGAACGAACCTCGACAGCGAAGCTATTTTTCTATTCCTGCGAATCCTCGCAATGATCCTCACGGTCCCTTGCATTGCGTAAACAAATCTCCGCTCTGCACCTCAATCCTTGAAATGCGCGATCAAAGTGCCGGCCTCGGGGTTTTAGTTACTCTCAGCGCTCCCGGGAGACGTTCCCGACCTGCGCAAGGGACTTGCGCCAGGATCAATTGTTCGTCTCATTCGTTGCTGCAAGTTGCGATCTTCCGTTGGCACATTGACATGAGCGGCTGAAAGCGTGTTTCATCCTTCCCGAAGCCATCACAGCAAACGAAACATTCGATTGACCAATGAGATCCAAGAACAGGATAATTGGCAATCCCATGAATATGTGCCTCAGTTTCACGATAATGGGAGAAGCAAGTGCAGCCGTGTTGGCAGATGCCATCTGATTTCATATAGGGGATATGAAGTCCGGTTGTGATTGTCCTTTTCCTGTCTCTTTACTCCTTCTTTTCGGTCTTGTTGCTGTCAGTTTTGATCTTTCCACACATTCCTTCCAGGCTTCTAGTCCGCATACGTTCCTTTCCCTTCGCATAGGACATCGACATTTCCGCAGTCCAAGGCTTCGCTCAAGACATAATTATCACATTCGAGAGACTTGATCCACTTCGTCATTAGTAAAAGAGAGTTTGCACGCTACCACGTCAATCTTGAGTCCCACTATCAGTCTCCCACCACCTCAGATTAAATTCGGCCTGCGGCTGGATCCGGAACACGTTTCGATATCTACTTAGCCTCGCCGAAAATCAACAACTGGTTGAAGTTGAGGCTGTATTGTCCAAGCGTGGGTGTTGTGTCAATAGTCTTGCACTAGTCCTCGACCGGACCAATAGTTGTGCACCAGCCTCATGAAATTCTCCGATTAGGACTTCCAGAAATCACTTATCCTTCAATTCGAAAGGCAGGACCTTTCCACTCGGTTGCACCGATATATTACATCTTCGACATTCTTTCATACCAAAACATAGCAATCACTATCAAACGACCGAGCCTCTGCACCTTGGCACGGTTTTTCCCTCAACGATTTCAGCAACGGATATTCGATACACGCAAACGAAGATTTACTACATCACAATGTGGACATCACTGCCGACGGCCTTGTTGGCACTTACCCTGCTCTCGGACTCAGCATTAGCTCGTCGACAGAGTCGATCAGCAGCAGCACTTCAGGAAAGAAATGCGGCGGTTCCTCCTGTCATAGTCTACTCGACGTACACAGTGGTTCCAGTACCCGTCTCGCCAACGCCAGCTGTCGTCCTCACTACCTTCACTGCAGTCCCATTACCACTTTCGGCGACTCCTGCTGTGTTCCTCGAAACATTTACTCCTGTTCCGATGCCAGATGAGCCAACACCTGCCCTCATCTCAGCCAGTTTCACCGCAGTGCCTATGCCAATTTTGGCAACGCCTGCTATCATTTCCGATTCATTTGCCGTTAATTCTATGCCGTCAGGAATACAGACGCCATCTGGAATATCGTTTCCTAGTTTTCCAACTGGCACAGGGATCCCCGCTGGCATCTTCTACACCGGCTACGGCAGTGGAACGGGAACCGGTACTGGATCGAGCCACCCTCAGCCAACTGGTTTCGTTGGAACAAGCGGCATCTCTAGTGGTACTCGTGTTCTACCTACGGCATCTCCTCCAGTCAACTCAACTTCGACCAGTATTCCTTTCTTCACTCTAAACGAACCCGCCTCAACGCCCGCGCCCACTTTCACTTCGATCAACCAACTAGTCCCTGCAAGTACATTCGTCACCTTCTCAGCCACACCAGCTGTGCAAGTCAGCTCATTACTTTCCTCGAGCCTCTCGTTTCAAGCGGCGCCACCAACACCAACTCCGCCGACCGCATCCTCAACGAACACCTCCGTCCCCTTTCTCCGCGGCGTGAACCTAGGAGGATGGCTCGTCCTCGAAAAATGGATGAACCCAGATGCTTTCACAGGTGCTTTCTCATCCGCTGTCGACCAATACACATTCGACTCGATCTCTGGCTCAGCATCAGCACTTGAAACTCACTGGTCAACCTTCTTCACCGAGTCAGATATTCAAGCTCTAGCTGCGACTGGTCTCAATGCACTTCGTATTCCGATTGGCTTTTGGGCTTACGACAATGACGATACCCCGTACCAAAAGGGTGCAGATGCTTGCCTTGAGAAAGCCATTGAGTGGGCAAGAAACTGTGGAATGTATGTTTGGGTCGACTTGCATGGCAGTCCAGGCAGCCAGAATGGTAGGCATTTTCCGCCCCGTCGCCCATCACATTTCACTATTCCAGATATCAAAGTACTAATTGAAGCTCCAGGCTTCGATAACAGTGGTAAAGCAGGCGAAGTAAACTGGCAGCAGCCCGAAAACCTCGCTCGTTCCATCTCAGTCCTTAAAACTATGGCCGCAAAATACGGCCAAGCCAAATATGCCGACGTAGTCGTCGGCCTCGAACTCGTCAACGAACCCATCTCCTGGGACAACAACAAATTCAACACCACTCAAGCCTGGGCGCAAGATGCCTACGCAGCAGTCAAAGCTGAAGCGGAGAACGAGAGCCTTGTCATCGTCGTGCACGATGCGTTTGAAGGCGCAGGTGTCTGGACGGATGTTGCCGAAAAGTTGAATGGTGATGGACCGAAAACTTTCGGTATCGATACGCATCTCTACCAGCTTTTCACAGACGCGGACAATTCTCTTACGCAGGCAGAACATATCACTACTGCTTGTGGCTGGGCTCAGAACCTCGCTTCGGCAAACGCCATTATGCCTACATTCGTAGGCGAGTGGTCAGCCGCGACCAATATCTGCGTCAATCCCGATGGATCGACAACAGCTGGCACGTCGTGCTCAACCGAAGGCTGCCAGTGCCAATCTGTACCATTCGATGACTGGAACGATGGCATGATTGAACAAGTTCGTCGGTATGTTGAGGCGCAACTTGATGTTTTTGAGAGTAGCTCGAGCGGGTACTTCTTGTGGAGTGCGAAGGGTCCTGGCGGATGGGGGTTCTTGAACGGGATTGAGAACGGAGCGATTCCGAATCCAGTTACGGAGAGGAAGTATCCGGGACAGTGTGGTGGAGAGAAGAGGAGGAGTGTGAGAGGTATGCTGGGGAGAAGTGGAGAGGCTTTCTAGACAGGGTTCGCTTGGAGTATTTAAGCGAAAAAGCATAGAGTTTGTTTACTTTGCTCACAGTAGACTTCTTGGCCTTGCCGCATGGCAGGCGTGGTTACATGATAACATATTACCAGGATCTTTCATTATTAGATGATTTTGTATATATTTACATTCATACTAGCTTCTTGCTCAGCGATAGAATCTTCGCAAAAATTAAGCGTCATACTGGCTGGAGCGTGAGAACGACCATCATGCTAGCTATGCGAGAGCCGCGAGAGCTTAATGCGGCTATGCGTAACGGCGAGGTCAATGTAAGCGGCACTGACTGTCAACTGCCTGTGTAGCATGAATATGCCGCCAATAGTTGGAATTGACCATCGAAGGAGGTGCCATGACAGTACCGCTCTTGCTGTTCTAGTAAGAAGCAGGAAGATCCTGAAAGCCCAACATGATGCGTCTCCAGGCAACTCTTTACCATACTTTCATGTCAGCGTGACCTCCCGAAAGTGACAGCCAGGATTTCCGCTGCTCATTTTCCATACGGAAGCATGTTCAGCGGGAGTAGCTGTCGTATCTTGTAGCGCGCATCTTTCATACCTTATTCTCGGCCCTGTAATCCTTTCAACTATGATTCCTATGGCCCTATTGCCTGAAGACCCAAGCAATGAGCCATCCAATGAGATCATGCTCTCTCTATTCGGCCAGAAAGAGAGCTCGGAAGTATCATCTTTGTAGGACTTGCTACCAAACCAGTAGTAAAAGTGCTTTCACTCGATTCCATACCTAATCTCATAACAAGCAGCACGAACAGTCACATAGCCATCTGAGATCAGTTTACGGCGACTCCAAGTTACGGTTTGACGAAAATTTCACCAGCTGTAGCTAGCTTGACATCTTCCACTGGCAAGAACGACACCTTGACGGCTTTTGATAACCACGACTAAGATGGGCCTTCTAGAGGGGATAATCGGCCTCGTTTGACAGCTTTATGCTCTAAAACCCCCAATAGATCTTCTGCCAAGCAAGATTATTAGCAAGTGTTTGACGCCACGTGCCCGCACGATATTCGTCGTCCCAGTAGGAAGCCAATTCACTCGCGATTCCAGAAATAGCATGAGAGTAGTCAGCGCGAACACTCAGTGAGCGTCTCGTGAAATTCTCAACGATCCTATACCAGACATTGATCTGATATATTTGCATGTGCGCTCCCGTCCGTTGACTCCTTTCCTTCTCGTTGTTGTTGAATAAACAGGTGGGCAGCGCTTGCTAGCTTTCAATCCACCCGGGAGCTTGATGAGAGCTTCCGATTCTGATTGACAAGTCCATGTCATCCCATCCGTACCAAACGAGAGTATTCGAGGGACCAATAAACTCTGCTTCAAAGCTCAACCGCGTGTATTCAATGGCTCGGATTAGCTTCCAAGGAGAAATGGCCGTTTGGCACGGTGCTTGAATGAACCTTGGAACGACAATCCCATCAGCGTGACATCCACGCAAGCGAAATGGTTCTCTGGAACTCGGTAAGGCAATTTAAAATGTTTCGCTGTGGGAATTTCACGCAGATAGCCAGCTTCTGAGTTGAGCGCGCTTGATGCAGCAAGTGTCAAAGTGGCATTCTTGTACATGCTTCTCATGGTACCGATCTCGGCGTTTCTGTCTTCTTTGGAGTCTTGGATAATGCAGAGGGGTCTATGGGCTGGCTTGGGGATTTCTTTCTTCATAATTTACACTCTTTTAGCAACTAAAACATGGCTGGCCAAGTCTAGGTATCGCAGCTGAATACTTTTCGGTGCAAAAATCCGAGCAGCAAATTGGCCTACACAATCCAGAACATTCAACGCCATACAAGCCCATCGTATACATCATGCTCATCACGCCGCAAACGGACACGGCCATGTTTTCGTGGAGGGCCAGCCGCTGAGGACTTGGACATACTTATCTTAGTCGCGCGACACCCGGTTAGGCCTTCGCGGCCTCCTGGACGTCCAGTGAAAGCCGCCGACATGCCCCCAGGTGACCACAGGTCCAATGAGCACCGAAGAGGGAAGCGGGAAGGGTGAAGGGGAGGGGGAAAGTGGAAAGTGGAAAGTGGAAAGTGGAAAGTGCTTGTGTTGATCCTCCGCTCGGCAGCCAAGCCTGCCGCCCTCTTGCCAAGACCGCTTATCGACACCAAATATTCTCCGGACGAAGCAATGCAGGGTACTAATGCCGACCACGTCGCTCAGATCTCAACCCCTATTTATCGGTGCATTATTTATAGCAAAAATTCCTCAAGCTCTCCATCCGAAAGGTCTTACCACTCTTAGCGAACGCTTACGGCCCGTTCAATAACCGTGTGTCTTGAACGACGATCAGCAGCCAAGCCTCCGCCAATGAGAATTGACTTGTTACGATCGAGTCTTGCCCCGGCGGGATCTTTCACTATGGTCTCGATTCTGTTTTCCTGCACTTTCTTTCCTCTAGGGCTTAAAGGTGACAGACAACATCACCAACCCCCGGAACCTCCACAGTTCTCTACACCCCAAGCTCGACAATGACCCAGGAAACATGTTCACATATTGGAGAGTGATTAATAAGAAATGTGACTAGAGCTGCAAGCCCAGTATTGTATTCGGAAATTGTATCCGACACGGGGAAAATTGTGCACAAACACGTAGTTTTTGAGTAGCCTTTTTCTCCCCGTCACTCAGACTTTACGGTAGAGCCCGAGCGTATCGCGCTAAGCAACCACATGGAGGAACTAACACTCTGTTCAAGATTCTCTCGACTAAGCTTCTTGCTTCGCTCCTTCACTGCAACTGGATTATTTCCGCCTAGATGGTAAGCATCCCCGCTTTCAATATGCCGCTTTGGCGGTTTGTGGATGCTAGGTAATCTTAGACAACAGCAACAATACTGTATACTCAGAGCCAAGTCATGGGATACCTATCTGGCATAGTGTTTTCCGCGCTTTGGTGAAAATGAACAAGTGGGAAAGCTCGAAGCCAAATTAGAGTCATGAAGCTCGACTGCCATAGTTCTTTGAAGTTAGTGCTAGCATACACCGAGGTGCTCATCCACACTTGTGTGAGAGGAGATGTCGTCTTGGCAAGTACCACTGCCCTTGGAGAGCTGCATGGAGCAGCCACTGGCAGCTGGTCCCTCCTGTATAAGAACAACAGAATACTCCGTCATTTCTTCAATCTCGCTTTCTCTCGTCACACACTCATTTTTCTCTTAACATTCATCTTTTTGTTCATATTCTTTATCAGTCAATCGTTTCAACTATGTTCTTTCCTTCCAGGCCCGTCGTCGCAGCACTGGCACTCTTCCTCCCCCTTACGTTATGCGGAGAGGCCTCTGATGTGGGCGCCTATATGGCCCCATCTCTAGCAGCACAGAATGAAGCGCCTGCTCCTAAAATTCACATCGGGTGCTATAAGGAGAAGACCCGAGGCGACTCCCTGAAGACATTCGCCGGCCTGACTAATACGGCCATGAGTCTTCAAGCTTGCGAGACTCATTGTTCTCAATACCAGGCCACCATGTACGGTCTCACACGCGGTAACCAGTGCCTGTGTGGTGACCAGATCAGTACAGGCACTGTCGGAGCTCCTCTGACTGAGTGCAATATTGCCTGCAACGGCGATTCGTCAAGCTTTTGTGGAGGAACTCTTCGCGTCAACATCTATGGACCAGAGACCCTGCTCACTGAACCAAAGGTTCCCAGCACTATTGTTCACAAGGGATGCTACAAAGATCCGGCTGGTGCTAAATCAGCACTCAGCGATTATCCACTTCTCAACAACGCCAAAATGACCATCAAGATGTGCCAGGACCACTGCTCGGCATACCAGTCCAAGTTCTTCGGCGTCGAAAACGGTCGCATCTGCAATTGCGGTGACGATTTCAAAGCTGCTACTGCTGTCGCCAACTCCGTCTGCAAGACCGCTTGTAGTGGCGACAAAGGTTCATTCTGCGGAGCATATAATCACTTCAATTTGTACGAGCTTGACTTCGGACAATTCAAGAGAATTGGACAATGGGGACCCTTGATCCAGTTTCCTGTCGTTCCTGTTGCTGTTGCATTACTTCCTGGGTCTGGTAATCTGCTTGCTTGGTCTGCTGGGTGGAAGTGAGTCATTCTAGCTCTATATCGCTCCTGAAAATAAACACTGATATAACCGTACAGGAACGACTGGACATTCGCTGGCAATGGCAAGACATACTATGCCACATATGACACCCATACTGGTAACGTCACGCAAGGTCTCTACGAGGATACCAAGCACGACATGTTCTGCCCTGGTTTGTCTATGACGGCTGATGGTAAAGTTTTCGTCAACGGTGGTTCGGCTTATCAGAAAGCCAGTCAATACCAAGAGCAAAGTAGTCGATGGACAGGTGTTTCAAATATGAACGTTGGTCGTGCATATCATTCCAGCACGTCGACTTCAGAAGGCAAAGTCTTTGCTATTGGTGGCAACTGGCGAGGTGCTGGAAAGAAGGATGGCGAGGTCTACGACCCAAAGAGCAACACATGGACCAGTCTTCCCGGCGCTCCCGTTGCTCCAATGATTGTTGCTGCTCACCGTGGTGGAATATTCCAGGACAGTCACACATGGTTATTCGCATGGAAAAATGCCTTTGTTTTCCAGGCCGGTCCCAGCAAAGCTATGAATTGGTATGGAACCAAGGGTACAGGATCTCAGAAGGCCGCTGGTCTCCGTGGAGCTGATACTGACTCGATGTGCGGAATTTTTGTCATGTTCGATGCGCTCGCTGGAAAAATCCTTACACTTGGTGGGGCAACAACCTACACTGGTACACCACATAAGCGTGCCCACATCATCACCCTCGGCGATTCCAATAGCGCGGTCGACGTCCAACGGATCGGCGACGCTGAGTATGCCCGTGGTTACGCCAATAGTGTTGTCCTTCCAGATGGCAAGGTCTTCATTGTCGGCGGCCAGTACAACATGGTTCTGTTCTCCGACTCCAATCCCGTCCTGTTCCCCGAGATGTTTGACCCAGAGACCAATACGTTCTCTAAGCTCAGAGCACATACGGTTCCCCGGAATTACCACTCCGTTGCCATCCTCATGCCAGATGCAACGGTCTTTGTTGGTTCTGGTGGACTCTGCGGTGGTTGCCAAGCAAACCACTTCGATGGTCAACACTATTCACCACCGTATCTGTTTGAACTCGACGGCGTCACGCTTGCAAAGCGTCCATCGATCTCATCAGCTGATTCAAAGGTGGTTCTGGGTGGAAGCATTGCGATTACCATGGCAGACACGGGCCGCTATAGCTTTTCCCTGATCCGAATGAGCGCTGTTACTCATGCTACCAATACCGACCAGCGACGCATTCCATTAACCGCTTTCGGTGGCGGAGTTGACTACGCAGTTACTATTCCATCTGACGCTGGGATCGCGTTGCCAGGGTACTGGATGTTGTTTGCGAACAATGAGAATGGCGTGCCTAGTGTAGCCCACACTGTTCAGGTACTTATCTGATTTTCTGTACGGACTGCTCACGTTAATCCATAATTTCGATATCACTTCATTTAATTATGATATGAAGTCAAATACGGACTCATACTCTTCATTTATATTTGTAAAGATCTCTTCTGGCCACTTGGACTCGGTCAACATACTTTGCTACTACTGATGTGGTCAGTTAATATTTTATAGAGTGGCACATTTTATTGAAACAATTTCAAAATTCATCAGTTGAAGATGAGATCTTCAAATAAGTCTCGTCGTGTTCACCAAACCACATCTACAGCCCTGAGCTCCTGCGCATCGCCCAGTGCGACGGTGCCATGGCATAAGGCAGCCAAGAGCAACTGCACGGCCCAGCTACCTGCGCGAGCATGCTGCGCACCTCAGCAAATACCTCAGGGAAGCGGTCCTGTGTATCGAATCCGCAAAGGAGCAGCCCATCCCCACCCACCGGTAAAGATCATAATTACGGCCACGAGCGTCATGCTCAGCCAGATCGAAAATGCCCTAAATATAGCACGATCATGCCAGCCCTCCCAAAAATTCGACATAATTTTTAAATGAAGAATGACCACGGTAAACACAGCAGGAGAGACAGTCTGGACGACAGTCACGGCGATACATTGGCTAGCTTCCAAAATAAACATCATCCCAAGGCGTGGATAGCAGTCTGGGACAGAAAGGGTATAGCCACTCGCCATGACCGCTCTGCTTCGCAGAAAAATTGCTGGCTAGTCCGCCTACTGCTACCCGAGGTCTGTCAGATTGTCGAGAGAAGATGTAACCGACTGCTAGAATAGCATTCAGAACGAGCAACGAGCCATATCTCCCCTGCCTTATCCTGAAAATTGTCAGGACGTATTATCCACAAAGGATAGCGAAGATGGGGATTTCTAGCAGAGACATAGAGAAAGAATGTACGCGGTAAGAGCTTTTTCTGGAGTTACTGCTGCCCCTTCTCGTTCCTACTCGAGTCATCCTGCTTAAACACCCCATCTGGCCAGCAGAGACAGAGATAGATTGTATAATTAGCTAAGCAATAATGGAAATCATCCTTCGCCCACGGTCTTCAAACGAATTGCAATAGGTGCTAGCTGGTATATGGTTTATCAATCAAGGAAACTCGATCGCAAACTTATTTCAGTGCGGAATATTAGAAAGACAACGTCAATATCAGTGAGGAAGCCGTCGCCACAAGCAAAATGCTTGAACTAATTATACTTACAGATCCTACCATTCCGCCAACCGAGAAGGACCAGATCTCAGGACCTTGCACGTCTAATATATACCTCTTATCACAGCTATTACAAATACTCTCAACCAAGCCCTTAACGAACAGGAGCGTAAAAGTTAAAGCTCCCCTTGGGATCATACAACCCCTTCAGCTCCCTCAACCTACTCTGCCTCCACTCCTCAAACCCATACAGCTCGCTCAAGCTCTCATCCCCATGCGCATAATTAACATATGCGTGTATCTCCCTTCCATCGGCCTCATTCAAAATCCGCCGCATCTCCTTTCCGGCTTGCATTGCGATGGCGTCCAGCGTCGAGTTAGGTGCATAAATCAGAGCGGGAGTTCTATCATCATCATCAGCATCCGTTCTCTACAAACGATCACAAAGAAGAGAGAGTATACATGAGTAAGTTCTCCTGACGATGCGGAAACGCCGTTCTCTCCCCCGGCACACTTTGCACCCCTTTCTGGCCATATCCCTCAAACAGGAACATGGACCCTTGCAACATACTATATTCAGTCGTAAGCTCTGTAAACTTTTCGTAGACCTTTCGTTGCGCTGACGAGTTATAATTCATGAGATACAGTGGGAAGCGGAGAATTGTTGCGCCAGCGTGTGAGCATGCTGGATCATTCTTAGACATTCCTACTATAGAAGGTAGATCCGGATAGTTTGCGGAGCCTGCACGGGCGAAGACCGGGAGAAGGGAGTGTAAGGGCAGTGTGCGTGCAGTCAGGGTTGGGAGTTGAGTGTGGGAGATGAAGGTGAGGATTATTACGGGCTGAATTGAGTACTTGTTAGCAATGACCGCACAGTGAAGTGAGAGGGGTAATACTTACGGCTTTAGGATCGATGTCTGGCATCCACGCAAAGAACGAAAAGTTAGCCACTTCCACGTCCTCCTCTCCCCGGTCCGGGAACCCATTGATCTGCTCATACACCTCTTCAACTTTATCGCCAGTGTAGATGAGCGTCTCTAAAGCCCAGCTATCATCTTTCGGAACGTCGTAAATCTTATATGTGAACTCGGTAACAATCCCGAAATTGTGGCCCGCTCCTCGCAAGCCCCAAAATAAGTCTGGATAAGAGGTTGAGGAAACAGTCACTGCTGTGCCATTGGCGAGCACCACTCGTGCGGCAACGAGGTTGTCGGCCAGTAATCCGTACTCGCCTTGCAAAACACCATGACCTCCGCCGAGCAATGGGCCGAGGACTCCTGTGCATTCGCAAAATCCGGTGACTAATGAAGAAAGATTTAACATTATAGCTTCGCAGGAAAGTAGACGGTCGAGCTTCATGTTACCTGTCTGTTTATTCACAGCCCATAATGCATCCGTGACTTCCTTAGCCAACACTCCACCCCCAATCGTTGCAGATTGTCCGTCTGGTGCTATCGAAACAGTATTCATTTTCCTCATCCAAATCTCGATGCCGTTGGATATGGTCCCTAGACTGCTGATTGCGCCATGGCCGCCTGACATGGCTAAGAACAATATGTCGTGATGATTCGCATATTTAACCTTCTGAAAAGTGAGCCTTGCCGTCGGGGGTTTCTTTTTGGAGGGGGGTTCAGGGAAAGGGAAGCACAACGTACTGTTTCTTGGATATCTTTCTCAGTAGCCACTTCCACAACAATCGTAACGTTCGGCTTTTTCCATGTCGTCCATCTACTAGTCGCTTCAGCAAATCGATCGTCTTCAGGTATGATTATTGATGCGTTTGGAGAGAGGAGGCAGCCGAGCTCTTTTACTGCATTGAGAGGGCACTGATAGAGGGGATTCGAGCTCGACGGATATTGAGAGGGATCGTAGAATTGAAATGAGCTGGAAGCCCATCCGCTGAGGGCTGACATAAGTTCCATCTGACTAATGAAGAGTAGAATGGAATTCAAAAACGATGATGAATGTGAAGGAGGGAAATGTTTGTGGCGATGCTACCATTCTTATACTCGCTTGAACTTCACTTGAATGCTCGTGATATTCCGCTGTGTCAAGGGAATTCTGGAAGTGGAATGTGCAGTTCCGGAAACAGCATCTGCTGGGGAAAAAATGTCAGACGGGGTGGTGCTGTGGCCGAGCGAATGGTACTTGGCTTGCATCAATATCGGTGGCTGGCGGCAAATGCCCTTGCTGTAGTGGAACCCTTTGTGCTGAAATCTACGCAGCAAAAATTAAAAATAGGAAAAAAGGTTATTATCTTAATAATTATTTCTACTGCATCTGGTGCTTGAGGATGGTAGCATGCGCACTTTGTTATGATATTCCCCAGCCTAGACGAAGAATGGGAGTCTCGGAAGGCGTCGAAAAAATTGAATCCCTGTATTTTGTGAAAAGCTTGCTCGATGATGTGAGCCATGTCGTGTAGACACGACGGGAGTAATTCTCACTAATTTCCGTACATAATTTTGGCTGAATGGCTGTGGAAATAATAATGTAAGTAATGGAATGTTGTTGGTGGCGAAAATAGGTCCCTTGTAAATTCCAAAATATTAAAGCTATTCCACACATTAACTAGTTGGCCACTCTGTCACTTCTGTTCCGTAACATTTCGAAAGTGCTGAGCATACGTACTTGGTAGATCTGAAGACAATGGTTAATATTGATAGAGAAGAAGCTCAGTCTACTCTCCTAGGCTGACAATACAAAAATTTCCCCAGCGGTTTTAACAAAGGTACCTTCAAGCCCATTCTCCTAATTCTACCAAGAATCTAGTCAATGCTAGGAACTAATGGGCTTGATACAGCACGGCGGACATATAAAAAGTTTTCAAAGAACCCTATGATTATTATCAGCAAACTGGAATGTCCATAGCTTTGAAAGGTGGCATCTGCTCACTAGCGAAAACATCCGTCTGATAGCTCCCATAGCTGAAAGCGCATCGCATAAGCTCTGCAACGAAGAAATGCCTCTCCTTAGTTGTGGAAGCAGCATGCCCAATTGAGATCCTATCGTTCATCACAAGTTAGCAATGATCTTGCTAAAGCCTCTTCAAGTGGGTATGACACGGGGGGCCGGAGAGGGTGGTTTACACCCAGAGGTACACATAGGGCATTCCCCTCCACCGCTTAATACCAATAAACCTCATCAAGTCACACAGGGCTCGCATATCTGATTTGTTGGACTCATGATCGAGTCTATGGCGATTGCAGACGGAGTTAAAGAAGATGCGAGTAGCGAGTGCGAATGTTTGTAAGATAAGCCCGGAGATGTTCGAAAGGGAGCTACTGCCGTCTGCAAGATGGTTAAGACGGGAGTCGCTGTGAAGGAAGGCCGATATTGGTTCCAAGTCATCAGCTGGAGCGTAGCCATATCTGCAAAGCAACTGTAGAATATCAGCAAAGAAACTGTTAAATACAAGAACCACTGTCACCTCGACAACCGTGAATGTCTCCTCGATACTCTGTATAAAATCTCTCGCAATCGTTCTATCGGTAATAAATTCGTTCAGCAATATGAAGTTATCACCTCTTCGTCGCAGTAAAGGAGAGCTAAGCAGGTATCTCGTTGCCTCTGCTGCCTCTTCTTCTTCGCCAACGTTGCCACTGCTGAGCCATAAACACGGGGCGCCCAGGCTAGTAAACAGCGGAGAACCATCAAAGCATGCGACGTGCAGCACGTCAATCCTTTCACCTCTTAGCCTCGCAATTGTCAAGCCAGCGTCTACGTGAGGCGTTACGCGACGCAGGACTTACATCAAGATAGTTTTCGACAGGCCAATAGGCGTCACGTTTTCCAGGCCACCTCGTAGCGTAACAATACGTCTCAGGCCCTGCTTATGAATCTGCACATTGCTTCCTGTTGAATGCACTATCTTATTGCATAGTCAGCATGGTTTATATCAAGTTTATGTCTTGAGAGGGATATTCTGTACCTCAAACAAAAGCAGAAAGGTGCTCGCAGCCGTGGCTAAACTCATCATTTCTGGATCAACCAGCATCTTCTGTAAACCTTGAACAGCCTCCATTTCTAGGGCAGGGTATGCTAATGACAGGTTTGTACCACGAAATGAGTCGATGACGGACCGGGCAAAGACTAATCCTGTGAACAAGCATGTTCGGGTTGTTGGCCAGGAGCATAGAAAAAGACTGTGCTTCTTGGTTCCTAGAACTGCAAAACCCCAGTTGATAAAATCAGAGACTTCATTGGGTGAAGGGCTAGAATCAGCAGCGGAGGCACCCTTCTTGGAATATTCCCACCGATAACTTACAGGAATGAGCGAGCCAGACGTATTCTTCGTATACTATGGCTTCGACACCAGGGCCATGCATATAATGCGATGGCTGGGGCAATTCTCGAAGCCGCTGAATTGGCTTCTGGCACTCCTCTGAAAAGTCTTCATTCCGCTGTCCCGTTGGCCTAAAAGTTGGAGGGCTTGAAGAATCCGCATTAATCTTGGCTCGACCGGAACCATTATCATTTTTTCGAACGGGCAATTTTCCTGTTTTTTTAGCCATCATTTTTTGCCTGTTTTGTCAGCCTCCTGCGGATGTAAGCTTAGCGTTAATACTCACGGTCGCGGTGGTGTCGTAGACGTTCTTTTCCGTTGTCGGTAGTCAACCATCGCTCGCGCACGAACAACATGCTTCTGCGCATCTCCAAGTCGCGGTCCATCGCAACTGACAAACACCCAATCATCTGTTATGAAAGTAGCCATCTATTTGAGTAAGTCCTAAGAAGGAAATCAGATTCCTAACGAGGAAAACGCTGGATTATCCAGCTGCTGAGGGGAGAGGTTGGGAAAACATCCCTCACACCCAAGCACATCCTTATGAAGGGTTTTAGTGTGTCGAGTGGTGCCGCCCGGCAGGGCTGGGGCATATGTCAGCAGGTCTGTTAAACCTGCCATTTCGGGCCTCTAATGGCCAAACGTGGCGACCAGGGGGCTTGGTCGTAAGCGCCACGCATCGGTGTTTATCCGTGGACCACATGCAGCCCAGATAAGATGTGTAATATATGCTTCGTGGTCTAAGCGGTAAAGAAATAGAGCTTCATGCACCAGGGATGGGAATCCTCTTGTGCTGGGCTACATGAATACGAAGTGTTATATTCTGCAGAATCATTACTCGTAGTGAACCAAGCTTGGGGGTGCAAAAATGGTTAGCACACCCAAGGAAACACGGTTGAGGTCAACAAATCTCTGGGTATACCAAGAAAAAACGCAAAAGGTAAAGATTAACACAAATCTAGAGTGGTTATTCATTATGCTTTTGTAGAGATATGCTCCAATTAGTCGATGAGATCCTGGAGTATTTGGTTGAGATGGGGTTCGTTCCCGATTTTCGCTTGTTTGGCGTTAGTTTCTCGACCGGAAGACCAAGTCCTGTGCTTCGATTATGAAACTCGCTACTCTGCTTCCCCTGCGCCATCCTTTCACACGCTCAGGCTGGGTTGGCGCTTCCAGAGGTCTTGCCCCGAGAAGGCAATATATAAGCGAAGTTTGGGAGAGGCAGGCTAAGCTGAATTCAGCTCAATGCCCTTTCTTTGCTTCTCAGCACAGAAAGCCACACCTTGGTATCAAGCAGGGAGAACTAGGTGGCCGAGGAAGAGTGGAGGGGTACAGGAAAAGCGGGTCGTGTGGAACACATCAATACATTCCAAAGTGGTGTACAGTAGATGTCACATAACACCGAGGGCGTTTCTGACTGTCTCTCTATACTCCCAGCAGTGACCTGATTAGGAAATGCCTTGCCACAGACTTTATGTATAAATATGTAATTGATTTCAGCGCTGGACCTATTTTGCATTCATCAACTCTGAGACCCACGTTCCATTCAAAATCGATATTGTTGCATTGCTTGTTTTCAGTACAAAAAATGCCTTCAGACATTTTTCAAACCAGGGACGGTGCCTCAAGTGACTCTGACCCCGTCTCGAAGTTATACCAAATCCCAAATATCCTTTTTATGGATCCTACAAACCGGAAGTTAAAGGTCTTGACTATCGGTGCTGGCATCAGTGGTATCTTGATGGCATATCAGATTCAGGCAAGCTGTGAAAAGTGAGTGCTCCGAGCCATGACCAGGCACCATCCCGTTAAAAATCATATAGTGTTGAGCATGTCGTATACGAGAAGAATGGGGACATTGGAGGAACGTGGTTCGAAAACAGATGTAAGCCAATGAAACCTTGAGTTATACAAGGAGCCAAGCGTAACACAAGAGACCATAGATCCTGGCTGCGCTTGCGATATTCCTTCGCACGCCTACGCTTACTCCTTTGCATTGAATGTATGTTTCATCCACACCCTACTTCTCTGCCTCTGCTGAATGGATTCGTTTTGTCCCGGTCGTTGCTGACTCCTCCAAGCCTGATTGGCCGAAATTTTTCAGTTACGCGCCGGATATTTGGTCATATCTTGATCGTGTTTGCAATTGCTTCGACCTTCGCAAGTACATGTCTTTCAATACGGAGGTGATCGGTTGTTTCTGGAATGCAAATGATGGGAAGTGGACTGTCAAGCTTCGGCAAACTACCCCAGGCCAAAAGCCTAGGGAATTTGAAGATACTTGCGACTTGTTGTTAAATGGTACAGGAGCCTTGAACAACTTCAAATGGCCAGACGTCGAGGGTTTGGGCACCTTCAAGGGAAAAGTCATTCGTACATATTCCCATGAATTCCATCTTGAAATGGTGCTGATTTGCTGATTTGTCCACTTATAGACACAGCACGATGGCCGAAAGACTACCAAGCAGAGCAATGGAAGGATGACAAAGTCGCTGTCATTGGTTCTGGCGCCTCATCCATTCAGACGGTCCCAACAATGCAGCCCCATGTCAAGCATCTCGACGTATTCGTCCGAACAGGCATCTGGTTCGTGCAAATCGCCAACAACTATGGTACAAACCACGAATACACGGCCGATGAACGAGCTACGTTTCGCAGTGACAAAGCTGCTCTTGTTTACTATGCAAAAAATATCGAAGACCAAGTCAATGGCGTCTGGGACATGTTCTATACCAATAGCGACACCCAGGCCGCGGCCCAAATGATGTTCCGTGCTCGCATGGCAGAGTTTATTAAGGATCAACGACTTCTCGAAGGGTTTACCCCTAAATGGCAAATTGGCTGCCGTCGGTATGTCTCGTTAGCTCGAACAAATGTCATAGATATTATTCTAGAAATCCTGCTTACTCTTGCGGTTGGTTAGGATAACACCTGGCGACCCATACATGCAAGCCATCCAAAATGACAACGTCGATATCCACTTCACTGCAGTGGATCGCGTTACTGAGAATGGTGTTGTTGGGTCTGACGGTGTCGAAAGGGAAGTCGATACCATCGTTTGTGCCACGGGCTTCGATGTCTCCTACCGCCCTCGATTCCCTATCGTCGGCCAGAACGGCGTCGAACTGGGTGACAAGTGGAAGATATGCCCAGAGTCCTACCTTGGTCTAGCTGTTCCCGATATGCCTAACTTCATCACTTTTATCGGTCCAACTTGGCCAGTCGAGAATGGATCCGTTATGGGACCGCTCTCTGAAGTCGCCGAGTATGCAATTAAAGTCATCAAAAAGATGCAAGGCGAGTCCATCAAATCTATGGTCCCCCGCCAGGGCGTGACAGATGAGTTCAATTCCCATTGTCAGGAGTGGATCAAACATACAGTGTGGAGTGATGAATGCCGCAGCTGGTACAAGAATAACGAGACGGGCAGAGTGAATGCGGTTTGGCCAGGTAGTAGTTTGCACTACATCCAGACGATCAGGCAGCCCAGATACGAGGATTATGAGATTACCTACCAGAATGAGAAGAATCGGTGAGTTGACTCTTGATTCATTCTGATCGTTGCTTCCAGCTATATGTCAATTGCTCTAACACAGCTGCAGATGGGCTTACTTGGGTATGGGAATCACCATTGAGGATCGTTCCACTGGACTTGACCGCAGTCCATATCTCAGTGAGAACAACATCGATCCCCAGTGGATGGAATATGTTGCGGAGAACCCCGTAATCAATGGCAAAGATTGAGATTTCCAGCAATGGACTGGGAGGGATTAGTGCTAGTGGAGGAAGAGTTTCTGAACTGGTTATGTTGAGTTCCGTAACGAATGTCAGGGAAGAACTTAACTTATCAATATATTTTATCCTTTTGAGATCAAGCTCTGTCGTGTAAGAAAAAAGTGTAGAGACCGCAGTAGAAGAATTGTATGCGGTCCTTTATCTATGTCGTGTCGTCTACTGCCAAAGTGACGTGATCTCTGCCTCAGTTTTCATTTAAAACCGGGTCTCAAACTAAACACATCTGTAACGTCATTTAGTAAAATATTTCTGCTATAATTCTTGAGCTTGCCAAATACTTACCTAAAACCTTGTGGTTGCCTCATTAGATCCAGCGCGTTGCCGAGCCCGCCGAGGCATGCTTACCTTCCCATTAATGGATATCTCCTCTATTTCTCCCAACTTTCTCTTCCTCAATTTTCTCCTTCGCCAATACCTCTCGCAACTTAACCATCGCTACTCCAGCTCTCTCGTCGTTGGCTGCCCAGAACAAAATGGCTTCCAGGCTTCCCGATGAGCTACTCTTCATCATCTTCCGCTTCGTGGACGCCGACGACCAGTCTCGGATGCACGTTTTAAGCAGATTTTGCCTATGCAGCAAGATATTTTGCGTGATGGCACAACTAAGTCTATACTCCAGCTTCGATACCGGGGATCACAGCACAGGTTACCGGTTCTTCATCCGAACGGTCATTGAGCACCCTACCCTGGCCTTGATGGTACAGTCTATCGCTGTCAGGTTCTTATTTCAGGGCAGCGGCAGTGACATAGCGTATGCGTCGACGATGGTCGCCCATAAGTTCATTGAGGCCGCCAAACGCATTCCTCACCTGATGCTCCTGGACCAGGATGAGTGGCTCAGAGATTTAGAATTGGGAGTCACAGATGCAGAGATAGCCCTGCTAATGTGCCTGGCCGTGAACTTGGCGCTGTTGATATCGAAGCACCGTACTTTCAGACTAGACTGTACGTTTTGAGCGTGATTGAGGAGGCCAGTCTCCAGTCCAGTGCTCTACCTCATCGATTTTCTCTGCTCCAGACACTGAGGGCACGCCACGGCGACACGGAAGATGGATTCTCGCTCAGCTTTTATGCGCCATTCCTTTGCTTGCCGTCCTTGCGCGATACTGAGGGATATGCTGTGTCCTCGGAAAGGCTACCTGGGGATCGATGGCCAACAGCCAGCTCCGGTGTCAAGGATATTACTCTGAGTTACTCCGATATAACGGAAGGATCACTCGCGTGCTCGGTCGGCGCGTGCAAGGCACTCAAGACCCTCACATGCGAATGGGGACCCTCTACTGTGGGAGGCTCGATCTTCGCAATTGAGGGCATCGGCGCGGCTCTGCAGTGACAGAAACATTCACTCGAATTCTTGGAGCTAGATACAACCGAGTCTTTCTGGGTCCACGATGGCAATGATGAACAGTTCCAGTCGATCAGTTCGCTGAAAGACTTCCCGAAACTGGCCATGCTTTCTGTGTTCGCTACTTATCTTACTGGGAGTGATGAGGATGATAATGTCCCTTCTAACAACGCTCCGAAACTGGTCGATATCCTCCAGCGTTCACTACAAAGGCTTAAGATCCTCGATCAGACAGAGACGGTTTTTAATTCTCTCAAGGACCTTGCTTAGAATTGCAAGGAAGTCTTACCCGCGCTCCGAGTAGTGGAGTTTTCGAATTTAGACCTTTGGCAGTCTGAAAGCAGGACCACAGTGATAGAAGAACTTTCCGATGCTTTTGCAAAGGCAGATGTTGAGTTGTTACTGGAGAATGATGCCTAGACTATGATTCTCCGCCTTATCAGGGGCAAGGCAGAGTGTTCTCCTGATCAAAGTCTTTGGAATGACTTGTTTGTTCGTTGACTGCAGCTTCCCTACTTTGCCACAGTATCGTAGAACTTCTGATCTTCACCATTGATCGTGTCTTATCAGAAATCTCTCAATCTTTTTGTTACACCTTCAGTGCGTTTGAATACGCGACGCGAACACCTGTCTACTCCGTAAGATCATATGTCAAACCAAAATTAGCGACTAATCGAGGAAGGGATGAATTTTGTCCACACCGCCAGCGAGGCCTGTCGAGGAAGGGCTTCGAATAATGACGGATAACGAGCAGATGAAGCACGGGCGCATCTAGCCTTCCACACGCTGTGCCGAATTTAAACTGTGACGCTCTCGGCTTTCGTTCACAAGATAAGTATTCTTCCGATTTCGGGCAGTTCCCCGAAATACAACGCTTCAGGCCCACTACCAGGGATGACTCTGCCAGCTTATCAGCGCTCTGAGACATGCAGTCCCGAAAGTTCAGCCATCTCGGACTAGAACAGTTTCTGGTCAGCACTTGCCCATTAGGGATAGTGCTCGGCTAGGAGTCAACCTTCAAGGCATCGCTAGGCTCTTCCAAGATATAGCGTGAGATTGTCGATCAAGTCTTTTTCGTACAATCAGCTTGTGAAAAGGAGCACGGGTGCTGTTCTCTTCCACATTCGTGAGTTCCATTTCCAGCATCGCGATGTCTGCCTCAGTGGTTCTGCAAACTTGCTTCACACTGTTGTTCCTTAGCGTCTTGTGGAGTTTATTGCCTCTTCTCTCCAATATTCGAAAATGCCAGAAGATTGGATTGCCATATTACATTACGCCGCTCGGAGACTCGGTGGCAACATTTTTGATCAATAACTCGCCGTTGCGGGGGTGGATCAACTTTGTGCCTCTATCGTTGAAGAATTACGCTTACATGAGCTTTATATCGCATCGATGGAAAGCCAGGAGTGAATTGCACGACAAATTAGGCCCGGTCATCCTTCATGTGACGCCCAGGAGGATTGCGGCCTATGTGGCAGACGCAGAAGCTGTCCTGGACATTACTAACAGAAGGAATGAATTCCCAAAGCCCATCCACGACTACTGTAAGCTTGTGATACCAAATTCAGAATATTGAGTATGGTTTCAGCTCTTCTCTTATTATAATCATAGCCATTTTGAAACTGTTTGGAGAAAATGTGGTAGCTGTGGGTCTCCATCTTAACCCGTATCGAAAATCTAGAGCACTGATGTTCCAGATAGGCAGAGGGAGACGATTGGGCTGTCCACCGCAGATATACACAATCGCCATTTAACGAGCGCAACAGCAGCCTCGTCTGGCAGGATTCTATCTCGCAAGCATGTGGCATGATTTCTTCTTGGAGCAACAAAGAGCCAAAAGTGGCAACTGCGAGGGCTTGGGTGCCAGGTGCGCTAGAAGACTTTCGGAAGCTAGCGCTTCATGTCTTATCATCTGCTGGATTTGGTGTGTACTTGAAATTTGACCTGGAAAACAGAGGCGCGCAGACCGAAGCTAGCTCCAAGTCACTGATCGACGAGCTCTCGACCAGCTCTTCCCCTCGAAATGGATACACACGCAATTTCCGCGAAGCCTTGCAATACTATCAACAAAATATTGTTCACATCCTCTTCGTCCTTTCGACATTTCCCAGAAGTTTTCTCGACCACTATGCGCCATCATCTCTCCAAAAGTACAAAGTTGCGTTTGATGATGTGGACCGCTATCTACAGTCACTGGTCCGGAATGAGAAAACGATGATGAAAAAACTTGGAACGGAGAACATCGACGTAAATCGGAGGAGCAATCTTCTAGCCTCACTCGTAAGGCTGCAGGACAACAAAAGACCGAGCGATCCAACCCTTCGAACGCAGAGAAAGCTCACCACTCGAGAGATCGTAGGCAATGCATTCATCTTCTCCGTTGCCGGCCATGAAACAACCGCCATCACGTTGCAGTATGCAGTTGCAATGCTAATTCTGCATCCTGACAAACAAACTTGGTTTCAGACTCAGTTGAAGGAGGTGTTGCGTGGGGAATCCGAGGATCCGCGAGACTGGGATTATTCACTTTTCGCCAAGTTAGACGCTCCTCTCGCTATCATGGTAAGGACAAACTAAACATCACTATAGAATCTATTGCTAATCTCCACGCAGTTTGAAACATTGCGTCTTTTCCCTCCGGTCCCGACGATTCCCAAATGGACCAGCAGGCATCCACAACAGCTCATTACCGCTGGTGGCACCTACAACCTGCCTGCTGGTACTATGGTGAATATAAACGTCCCAGGGCTGCACTACAGCAAGAAATACTGGGGCTCGGACGCAGAAGAATTCAATCCACGCCGTTGGGACGTTCAAAATACTTCATCCTTCATACACAACGAGGACACCCCGGCCCAAGGAGCAGGTAAGGGCGTCTCGCCACGCCTCAACAAACCAACCAAGGGCTCTTGGGTTCCCTTCAGCGAGGGTAGCCGCGCGTGCATGGCCAAGAAGTTTGCTCAGGTTGAATTCGTTGCTGTACTTGCAGTTGTTTTCTCAAGGTTTACCATTGGGCTTCAGCTTCTGGATAACGAGACCGAGATAGAGGGGAAACAGAGATTGGAGCGGAATCTATGTGAGAGCACAAACTTGAACGGGTTGAGACCGAAGGAGGGATTTGAAGTGACTCTCAAATCGATTGTTTGATGGTATCAGCAGTCAACTCTTTCTCACTTGTACTTCGCATTCGGTAGAGAGCTTACTGCTCCTGCTTAGGCTCTAATCACCGTCGGCTCACGCTCGGCTTAGCCAGCTTACCTGAGCAGCACTTCAACACCCACTAAATACTTTGAGCATCTCGTCATGATTTATACTTTCTCTTCTACGCTAAATGCATTTGGTTCAAACGTACTCTAATGAATGGGCATATAAGAGTGAATCAACGAGAACAAGCCCTTGAGACTTGCACAATGAGTGACACATTATCTTACCGTGTAAATCTCTTCCTTTGAGTTGAATCTATTCAACATGATCTATTATCTTCGGGGCGGTAAGAAGAGCCTATCCGCTCCTTGCAGCTCTTTGATTTGTTGCTAATATAAACGGAATACTGGCTTTTGTAAAGGATAAGAAGGAATAGCTTAAAATTAAGCGATTTCTTTAAACGAGAGGTGACTAGAGTAGGGTAACCCAGAGTCAGTACCACTTAAGCACTTGGCACCAACAGCAGAAAGCGATTATAAGACTAGCATAGTAAATTCGGCGCGTGACAATACCTTACAAGATATTACCTAGGGACCCGTAAAGATTGATTTGAGCATCCATGTTCGGGGCCTAACCTTGTAAGGTAAATTCCCAAGTTCTTTTATATTGCGAGACTTATATTGTAAAAGGGAGCAATATACATATCTAATTATTTATACTTTATTAAGTTAGCTAAGTAGGTTTAATAAGTTAAAGTCTTTAAAAATAAAGAAAGGCTAAAGACATAGCTTGCTTTTTTCACGTGATAAATAAAAAAGGCATGTATTTGGGCGTAGCAAACTATTAAACTAAGTGTGACGGTCCAGTCGCCCGATCACGTGGTATCGCGCCACCTGACCTTAAGTCACGAGATTGAGCCGACATGCGACATGTAAACAAGGCTAGCGGCCGCCCCCTTTTTACTTAAGCTTAAAGTCTTTTACAAACCTCTTTTTTTCGGTATCTTTTCTACTTTGTATTGTAGCTATTAATAAACTTCCGTTAAGCCGTCACACTAAGTATCGCAAACGTAATGTGGCATTATAATACTAATAAGGAACAAGCAAATGATAAAAATGTGGTAATATCAGACTTATTGCAATAGACTTGGAGCGTCGATTTAGCGGAGTTATGCTTTAATACTAGAGACACGAAGAAGAAAAGCAATAAGTATATTTTATTTTTTAACAAAGGCAATTAGTATTGGGAATTTTCTTTTAAATGTCTCATTAATTAATGAAAAATCTATATTAAATCGGATTCGAATTCTAATACTTAAATATGATAAACCTAAATAGAATATTTACATATAAAAAGGAACACAGCATATCCTACCAACGTACAAAACCTGGCTCCGGAAGCCTAATGCTGTGCACTATTTGTATATGGCCTTTGTAATCTTACAAAGATTTGGGAACAAGCCCCCAAGACCTACAATTTAGGTTGACAACACTCTAGCCTTGGCCGGCGGACCTTTTCCCTTCAGCTATGATGGATGAAATGGCGGCCGGCTCCAGGACACAGCCCCAGCCAGTATCATCGAAAAGACCATGCCCGGTGACGTAGAGACATCGATTCGCGATGAGGCCTTGACTCATGTCAATGTCGTAGACCCCGCATCCGGCAAGACCACAGTTGACGAGGACAGTGCAATGGTGGCTTCGAAGGTAAAACGGTGCGACCATGTTGATACGGGCTCCATTCCACAGGCGCCGTACCCCAGATTTTATTGCTGACTAACATTCGGAAACAGGTTGTTTCCAGTATCCTGCAGTGGATGACATGGATATGACCGTTTTCTTGAACGCTGGGGAGGACGATGTGGGCGGAAGGCGAAAGTAGTAACCTGCCAGCACTGGGGAGTAATAAACCACGGTAAGGTTGATATCCCAGGTGGCCGTGGAAGGGGTGAAAGGGTCCTTCTCAAGCGTAGAAGGCAAATAAAAAAGGTCAGATGTGCCTGCGCCAATACCTGCGAATAAAAGAACTACGCCGACAGACCTAAGCGTGGAGAACTCGATGGCAGATTTGAATGCATTGACTTGGGAGGTCCAAGAAGTGACATCAGTCTCAACAAAGGCCGCTTGATATTCCCTCGCTCGGAGAGAGTGCGCAAGCGCCTCTCCCGCTACGGTATCGATATCGCAAATAGTTATGTACTGTATGATCCCACTTCAGGAAATGCTGTCGCAACGGCAGCGCCGTTTCCGGGTGGGTTGAGGATTATGTCCAGCATAACCAATCGGACACAAACGTACTTCGTACATTTGAAATCACGTCTGACATATTCACCTTGGCGCGATGATGACCGGGCTGAAGCACTGAACGTGAAGACGAGCAGATTAGCCTGCACTCAAGGCAGTTTAAACTTGACCCATGCCTGACATGTATCGCTCCTGACTGAAGAAAATGTCAAAAACAGGGTTCTGTGCCATCCGGATTGACGCGAACAATACAAGCTCTGAGAACTTCAGATGGTTTTATAGCCACTCTCAGACGTTCCGATCTGTTTGGGAGTCATAAATGGCTAGAATGAAAAATATGGACCCACAGTAGCGTGTTCCCACTTACCGCCAAGACCCTCTTAACTTAGGGAGGTTAAGCGCTTCCTTCAACTGTTCAAGTGGTTACCCATTAGTTAGAGAATCGCGTGGCAAGGAGGAGAGACTCAAACTTATTGCACCTACTGTAATAGAAGACAAGAATACCGTTGACAGTGGACCTGCTGATTGTTAAAGAGAGTTGAGTAAGCTGAGTAATCTGAGTAAGCTGAGGGCGTGTGGCATAGAAATGTGGCTATGTGAACTAACAATAGTTTGTCGACGTACTGACATAAGAGGACATTGCCTTATTCAATGAGATCGACTACCGTTGATAGAACCGAAATTCAGCTGTATTTCTCCTAGACAATGATAGCAGCAATTCATTTGCATTAGGACTTTAAGAATTGAAAGATCCTAAACAGCGTGTGAAGTCCGGACGAAGAGATGAGTATGAGGCTTATATTGGATAGAAAAAGGCGTCTCGGTTCGTCACCCCAAGTCTATTGCTTCTACCAAAATCTACATTCTAATGAAAGATTCTAGATGCGTGGGGAAGATATTTTGCAAGTAAGCACGAGTATGGACACTGGCGAAGTTGCGCGGTCTCAGGAGTATACTACATTCCTCGCATTTTCTTTGACGCCGATAACTTCATCAATCTCCTAAAACATGGCTTAACAAATACCCTCAATCGCCATACCAACCTTTGCTACGGCGTGATTGGAAAGACCCAATCCGAAGAAGCACATTTATACCAGCTGGCGACTATTGATTGGGATGATGTAATTGAGCTTCAAACACATGGAGCAGGACATAATGACGCCAACCTGTCACAGGCAATTGGAGTGGGACACCAACAACTTTTTACGGAGCAGCATAGGAAGCCTGGGTGGAAAATCGTTGTGCTGCGGTATTACAGTGAGCAGGAGCAGGAGAGTCGCAATCAAAGAGTAGATATCCTCTTCTTCGCCCATCATGCAATAGCGGACGGGACTGGGTGTGCAGCATTTCACAAGACCCTTTCGGAATATCTCCTGCACCAAACCTCCCATTCTATCACAGAAACACAATCAGTATGGCCATATATCGTCCCAGACGCTATACCAACACCTTCGGTAGTAGAAGACATCTTCCCGCTCACCTCAGTCAGCCCACTTCAACTGACCACTGGTTGCGACACCTATCACAAACCGTGGACAAGTGTTCCACCATTTCTCGCCTCAATAGACTCCTACAGGACTCGTACAAAAATATTCTCTATTCCTTTCAGCAAAGTCTCTACAATCCTTGCTTACTGCCGCACTCGCAACATAACATTCACCGGCCTTCTTCATGCATTCCTCCTCGTCTACCTTACGAAAAAGATCCCTTCAGCGCGAACATTCCGAGGATCTACGCCACTATCTATGCGAAGATTTACTGGGACATCCAACGATGAAATTGTTGATCAAGTGTCCTTTATCGATCATGACTGGTCTCCGGATCTCGTGTCCTCGTTTCGGGCCAGTGAAGAAGGATCAGACCTCGAGAATGAGGTCTTTTTGGCGATCGCATCTAGGTTTCATAATGAAGTTAAGGAAGAGATCCTGGCTATTCCTGAAACTGGTGGGTATGGGTTACGGTTCGTAGCAGGTATTGAAGACTTGGACAAATTCTGTCAAAGTGCTGTAAGGGAAACGAAGAGAAGCGTTACCTATGAGATCTCGAATGTGGGACTTGTCGAGTTGCCGAAAGCTGAGAGTGAGAAAGGGAAGGTATTGCTGGAGAGATTGATATTCAGTCAGTGTGGCTCTGTTACTGGAGCTGCATTTGGATGCAGCGTTATCAGTGTAGCCAGGGGACCCCTGACTCTATGTTTGCATTGGCAGGAACATGCTGTTGATGAGCAATTGATGGAGGAAGCGCATAAATATCTGATAAGGAGGTTGCTCGCACTGATATAACAGTGCACCGACGAGTATATGAACGGTCGTGTATTTACTCGGTGTAAACACAAGGTTGACAGTTGATCCCTGATAATCGAGACGTACATTTATCTCGTACAAAGTAAAATAGTTATTAAGTATCAAGTAAAAAAATATTATTTGAAGTAAGCTTTTAAACCTAAAAACGCTTTAGTTTCTTCATTGCAAGATTTAAGCTTTTCTTACAAGGTAATTTTTATATATTAAGTTTTTAACTATTATATAAAAGCTAATCGTAAACGTAAGGAAAGTAATTAAATAATAAATCAAAGCTTTAAAATTAAAAAGAATTGTAAAACTTATTATATATCGCTAGAAGTCGTTGATAAGTATCATGAAATGTTTTTAAAGGTTTTAATATAGTAAAAGATGTTGTATAAGAAGTACTTATCATATAATTGAAAATACTAGCTTCAAAAATTGCAAATAATATCACAAAGCTTTAAAAGATAATATTATCAAATACAACAAGTGAAGTTCGTTAAAACATAATGTTAAGGCTAATTTCAATAAAATTAAAAGGTTATTATAAAAGTTTAATGTTTACAAAGGGCATTGATATTATCTTGCTAGGCTTCATCGCTTAATTTTGGCCTATTAGAGGTAATTTTCCCGCTTCAGGACCCCTAAATATCATTAAATCGAACATTAAAAAAACATCAAAACCCCTACCAAAATAATTCCAAAATTACTTACAAAACTACCTCTAGCTTATAGCCGCTAATCAGCTAAGAATATAAACGCTGATCAGCTTATAAATACACGCTAGCTAATTAACTTACGAGTTTGAGCCAACTGATTGGCTAGCTTATAAGCCGGCTGACTTATTGGGACCATTGTGAATAAGACATGTCTCAACTCTCAAGGACATCATCGAGCATTGAAAAGAGGAAAACATGGGTTGTCCAATCACGTACCAATACGTAACAGAGCAGTCAGTAGATGGGAAATTAAAAGTGTACTGGGTACTACTGGGAAAAGGATAAGGCATGTTTTAGGGAAATGATATTTGAGACAGTGAGAAAATGGAGGGAATGGGCTCCCCCAGTACGTACTGGTGACCAAGTGATAGTTACAGAAGTATAATCTGAAGCAATAACATTTGCGTCAGGAGGTCCGGCCACGTATGAGCCCTTGAGTGCCGCTGCTGCATCCTTACGGACTTTCCCGCCTGCAACAATGTTCATTGCCGTTTGCATATACGCGTCGTTTGGAACGTTATCGTATGGATTTGGCGGATTGACGTCGTCGGTCATTTCCAGATACCCCGCATGGCGCGAAAGGGCAAGGGCAGCAACCTCTTCGATCTTATCCTGTGGGACATCATACACGATGTGCCATATTTTCCGGTCGTCTTTTGGTGTCCAGTCGTTTTCAGTGAAGATCGTCTTATAGGCCTCGTAACTGTTTTCGAACGTCAATAAGGTGTCCATAGTATTCTCGAAACATTGAGCCATTGGAGAGCCGGGATTTAGCACTGTATATGCACCAGGATGTTGGCGCTTAGTGTAAGCATTGATGTGGGCGTAAAATTCAGAGTAAATGTTGTCAGGGCCACATTCTGGCCATCCTTCGTCGAAGAAGATACCGCCGATACTACCAGGATACAGTTCGTACCACTTGTTAACATCTTGCTCAATTTGTGAAGCCCAGTCCGCAAGATCGCCTGAACCAAGTCGAGTCTTGAACTTATGCGTGCTTATTTCAAGAGAACTAGTCCGAACATAGCCAATGATTGTTTTGCCTAAGTTAGTAGCTTTTTGGATCACTAAACTTTATGACGCATTAATCATGTAATCTAGGCCATTCAAGACATTGGCGACGCGTATACTGAGCTTGCCTGAGTCGTAAGAAATTAATCGTTCCCAAGCGGCTGGATCCCCAAGCGGATTAGTGTACGAAGCAAGTGCAATCTGCTGGCCATCTCCTGATGGATTCGACGGATCGTAGGAACAAGAATCACTGCCCGGATCATCTAGGATTGCCGGAAACCCGTTGCTCAACAGGTTTGAAGTCCCCATTTCTTGGATGACAACCTCGGCAATGATCTCGTGGAGAATTTCTTGGGGATGAAAAACGCGCTCATATCTAAGAGAGGATAGGCATCAGTATAATTTAATCATTTAGAGAGTAAAACCTCTCATCCATCTGGAAGAAAGTTCGGAAAGTAATCCTTCAGTAATTCCCTCACACTAAACAAGCTCTCCCCTTCGTCCATAATGGATGCAGAGTTGGCTTGATTGACAGCGCCTTCGGCTAGGAGCTTCGACGCTGGGTCAAGCATGAGAGTCAATTGTGTCAGAACCTCCATAGAACCTTTGAATGTTCCAGTCAGAACGCCAGTTGAATCTCGTTTCTAGGGACTGGAGCCCTGGATTCCGCTATCCATTTTGTAGAATAGATTATCGTTCCTGTAAATGGAAATATCAGACAATATTCGTACACGATATGTAGATTTCCGCACCATGTCTCTCCGTTAGTAGGTGTCTCATCGACGCCAGCTTCACAGAAATGTCCTTTTGCCTTGATCAAATACTCATCGTAGTCTACGAAGATAACATTTGGGCCAGCCCTAGCAACGGCATCAGACTAGAGCGAAAGTCAGCCAGGTGCACTAGAGTAGGGGATTTAAGAAAACCAGCCAGCTTGTCATTGACAGCATCAACAAGTGCATTCATTCTTTTCCGGTGGCTGGATGTCAGACGCTGATATGGCTCCCAAACATTCTCGGCTTTCTAGTTCCTAATTAACGTCCTCCTATCAAAGACATATGGTGGGCAAGTGATGCCCTGCTTACATGTAGCCAGGTGCCCCAGGAGACGTTGTCACAAGCCAATGAAAAATCGGCTGCCCAGAATTTGGCGTATCTGTGAGCAAGTCAGAAGTGCACGACTTCAATGCTGCGATGGCTTTTTTTTGTGCTCACCCTGTGTAGTAAAGTTTACCGCTGTTTCTAGTCAGTTTTGAGGTCCTAAGAAGTTTGTAAGAAGACTGACCCAGGGCCTAGCTTCGCTTTCGCCGCAGTGATAATCGAGTCTAGACTGGAACTGAATGCAGGTCCGTCAATTAATGCTTGCGAGACATCCATTTGGCCTTCACAGCCGCGGCTATATATACTGAAATCCAAGGACTTCAGAAAATCGTAGGCTTTGTCCACCTCCACTATAGTCTTCGCTGAGTGACTTGGATGGGTTTGAGCACAGCCCATTGAAAAATACACTGATTCAAGATGTTTGTAAGCTCAATGTCGTTGCCGCCTAGGGAGTAAAGTCAGAATCAGTTGATATAATGAATATGGAGATACATCCTTGCTGATAATAAGATTACTTGTTGATTTGAATCGAGTGCAGGAATTTGTCTTCTTAAAACATCACCGATTATAGCACCTGAGCATAACTTGAATTGAAACTTGCGTTTTAATGAATCTCCTAATCGCTTATTGTAATTTATTAGATAAGGATATAAATGATTATAACAATTGCAAGCGTAATCTTTAGAGAGGTTAGTAACAGCAATATAAAAAACCATAAGATTAACTTTACCACGATCTAAGTCCAGGAATTGCAATGTGCTTCCTAGCTTTTGACCTGCACCAATACCGGCCGAATAAGAATCGCCGATAGCTGCTAATTTGGTGATGGACGAAAGATCCGCCAGGTTGAAAGAATTGCCGTCCCTTGCTATCAAAGTAGCGTTCTTTCTTTCTGTTGCAGATACCAGGAATGCTCCGCCGTCAGAAATTGCCGCAGAACATCTCACAGTGGCCATAGCCATGAAATAAAACCATCGTGCCATCGTTAAAAGAGGCTCTTACACAGGTGCTGAGGTGCAACCGTACAATGAAGAAGGAACAAACGACCGAAGAAGTTGTTAATGATTGGGAAATGTTTGCGATTGGGAGGCGCCCGATTTTCCTACGATTCGAGAGGCTGGTGTTCATTACCGGCCGGTAGCTTACTAGATTGACACATATAAAAATATATGCTACCAGATGGACACAATCAAAGTGCATGGTCCCGGGAAACATGCCGCCATCGCGCACCTTCCTCTTTTGGAGAGCCGGCGCCATTTGCTATCCAACAAAAAAGTACCCCGAAAACTTCAAGCCTTGTGACTTCTAAGCCTTCCTTGTCAACGGATCTCATCACATCCACAGTGGATGAGTTAGGAAGGAAAGACCGTTTGTTGGTTTCCGGTGGGTGCGACACATTCGCAACAGTTATATGCAACATAGTGGCGCTCCTCCCCTCTACCGTATCCACTTAGAAGAATCGCGCCGCTCTACGTGCGAGACATTGCCAGCAATTTATTTTTGGGGGATCAGTATAGCGCGATCCTATACTTTGTTTTTTGGATGGCTACTTGACCCTATCAACTCTTTATTTTTCGAGTGTTTAAAGAGTACAGTGGACCGCTGAAGTTGGTGGTTGGTGGCTACGTACGGTAGAGAGAAAAGAGGGGGGCTCTTTCGTACGCATTATAGCGTGTGTGGGAAAAGACGAGGGACGAAGCGATGCTCATGTCGATGCTTGGTCACTTGTATGGCACGCTGTCGTGCGAGTCTGGCTCGTCAAGGACATGGATAGACATGTTGCATGAAGTATTGAAGTGAAGTGAGGCGCTTAGCGCTTGGCAGCGGACGCAGAATGGAGGAGGCAGGAGAGCACCGACGCTACCTTCAATACAATGCAACGCAGCACAGTACAATCACACTGATATCATACTTGCATATGCATGTACTGCATGTAGTGCATGTGCTGTGCCGTATATGATGTGCTCGCTCTATCGCGGCTGCGCGGATATTGAGCCACACTGAGCGCGCTGGAAAAATCAAATCTGGTCTCACTGTGGCGGACCGCCTAACCCATGTCGCAGTCTCGCAGAGTCAGCAAGCATAGTTCTTCACAAGGCAAGCGCGCAAGCAAGTGGGAACGGTCGAGGAGAGTCTCGCTCGCACAAATATCGGAACCATCAAGCAGACAGTCAGTCAGCCAGGCGCGCAGATAGACAGACAAACGCCTTAGAGCTGTAACACACGGTGCAATTGCAGGCCGAACTCTGCCAGTCCATTCTTGTGTTTGCACTTCATTCTCCAATCTCAAATTGCCACTAGTCATTGGTTCATCTTCAATGCCAAGTCGACGACGCTACCTCGCAACCTCCCTTCCCTTCGTGCTTGTTCGCAGGATTTAGGGACAAGACGACGATACACCACGAATCGTTATCCTCAGCCCGTAATGGATCCAACCGATCCCCTCTTCTCAAGTCTCCCCGCAGAGGTGCTTTTACAGATTGCGAAGCAAGTCTCTGGCTTACCTTCGTTTCGCAATCTCGACAAAGCCTCACCGACGATATCATCTTTGTTTGACGAGTTTGGCCCGGAGATAGTAGAAAGCCTAATATCTACTAATCTACCGGCACAGGTCCAGAGCTTGATCCGTACGGTTGTTCTCATCCGATTCAACCTGACTCTCACACGGTCACTGGATGAGTTCTCGAGAGCTTATCTAAAGCGTGATGGCTACTGCGAGAGATTTCCCCAGGCTCCAAAACTGGCCTTGTGTATCAGAAGAGTTCATCCTAGCCTTGACGACAGTTTCAAGGTATGCGAGGGTTGCAAAGAAGCGTTTCCCCCAATCGGAATCTCTCAAGATACACCATCCGGCATTCTACGTAACGTCCTGGACTCGGCATGCCAAAATCAGCATTTAACGGACGAGCTATTACAATTATGCCTCGATTGCTGCTTAAACTCAAAGCCTCTTCAGCTCGGCCCAAAATTCCATTATATCGCAAGGCCTAACGTTGGCAGGGCTCCTCAGCGAAGACCGGTTGGGAAGCCGTTCACGCCCGAAAGTTCAGGTCCCTTCTCATGGACCGAACGGCAGCGAACCAGTCGGCATTTCTGGCGTGTGCAACTATTCTTCTATCTGAAGCTCAGTAGTCACGATCTTCATTGGCCTCCTGAGGATTTGGTTCGTCTTGATAGCCTTGACATTTTCTCCTTTTGGGAACTCAGCGGTACGTATAGCAGGTTCAACGAACAGCTTGGAACTATCGTGGTATGTAGCAAGAGATATTTTTCTTTAGTCCAACAGAATCACCCAAAATCTTGTCCTCTACTGCGTTCGCTCGCTTGATTGCAGCACTAACTTTTTCTCCAAAGGACTATCTCGTAAACACGGGACAGCAGTATGGCAACGACAGTTTTGATCACAGGGCCACCATTCAAACCTTGAATCGAATTTCGACCGCATCATCCATCACTCGAACGACTGCGGAAGTTCCTTCTTCTCTCGACCATCACACTCTGGACACGGCAACCCAGGCAGAGCGCCTCTTTCACGTGATGAAAGACCTACTCATTGCATGTGGGGTCCGCTACGTTATTACAGCCTCGGATACTGGCGAAGATTTGGTTTTTACATGTGGGACGACGAAAGGATGCACTCGCTCGGCTTTCTCTTTCGAAGGACCCTGACCCAAGACGGAGGATATCACACTGCAAATTTCTCAAAAGACGATATGTGGTTTAGATGGGAGAGCGTTCTGAGTCACGACATCATCGAAGCAAACGAAAGACGGAGGCTCTCAGAATTCCCGGATGATCGTAAGGAATTCGGCTCATATAAGCGCGAGACGTGGTGGTCGACAGGCGAATTTGAGACCGATTGATCTATTATCGAGTCATTTGGATCATGATTACACCGAAATCTTGATCATCTTAATGCACATTCGAAAACTCCACGTTGATCCCAGCTAGATACATGAGCGTACACACTAGATTAGCCGTGCTAAATAAGACAATCTGGGCTGCTAGGGCCAGATAAATAATACAAAAAAGCTGAAGAACCTGGTTCCACACGTGAATTCCGTACGAGTGGTGAGGCGGATTAGGCTCGATTGAATCGACTGGGGGCATGTTCTATCAGAGTACAAACAGAATAGAATCCGAGATCTATACCACTCGACCATTTCCAGCGGCTCTCCGTGCCGATCTACGTACACAGGGATGACAGCGCTTGTTGACACCTGCCTCACCTAGCTGCAGAGATCTCCAAAGCCCTTGGCAAACTTTAAGCCCGCTCCTTGTGGGCTGTAAGCGCTGAGCACCGGGGAAGTCCTCCTGGTGCAGCCGAGTCTGCTTCACATTCGCCTAAAGAAGCTTTATCTAGCTAGCTAAGTGAGGAGCCAAGACTAAACAACAGAGAGAGATAGAAGTCTAGAGCTTGTGTCGATCCACCTGGTCGCTTAAAGCAATCGTGGCTTCCTACACTGCATCGGCCGTGGTGTGCGGCCCGAGATGATCTGATCATTCTTCATTGGTAAATTAACCATCAGCATGTCTCGTATGTACCTTGTCTTTGCTGAAATGAGACTGCATTCCGAGTGCTGCCTTCTGCTGGCACACTAAATCATGCAGCTTTTCATCACACGGAGAGTTACATTTGGACTCGAAAACAACCAAAACCTGCCTGATTCAACCACCACAGTCCGCCTGAGATATTAGTACAGGTCAGGCATTATGCTCAGCAACCAACAGAATGGGCACCGAATGGACGGTCACAAGGACTAGTAAAAGTCCAATCTCTGTTGTTCTGCTGCATTGATCCCGGACAAAATGACGCGAGAATAGAGATCAACCTGCACTTCCAGCTGAGGATGTGTAAGATGTAGCTGCAACGCTCGGAACAAGGAGATATCGAGCTACGATAATCCCTTCATAACGAGACGACTCATACATTGCACAAATATCATTATCTGCATCTAGTCGTGGGCCCGAAAATGTACCTCAATTCTCAGATCTTTATTGTCCCTTTGCCAAATCTTTGATTTCTTCATGAAGCAACGTGAATGTGGATGAAAGTGGATGTCACACCGTCCTATGACCTTATGGTGATGGGGCTTCGACTGAGCCTCAGACCGCCGGGATTTTCCTAGTCGTATTTTCCTTGATCGATGATCGGGTCTGAGTAACATGAGAGGGACCGAAAAAGAGTTATTACTGTGATCTTCCCTCGGAATTGCGCCCCTCATTTTCAGGCTTCTCTTTGCCATTCTTCATCCACACGCTGTCATCTCAACAAAGTGGCCAAAATGGCACTTTGATTCAGTGTATCGAACATGGAAGTCCTTCATCATAAGCTATGTCAAATAGCGACGGCTTGTATGCTCCAACATGCGACTTGCTGTGATATGCTATACTTTTCCGGAGGACTTTTCTGACCAGTCAACTTCAGATGCCCAGTATGACAGACCATCACAATTGGAACGTTGAGAAAGATCTCAACGTTACCATCTTCTGACAGATCCCATAACTCTTGGTGCTGCCCTCACTCTCCAATAGTACTCCAGTTCACAAAATTCCCGATGATGTGCCAGGGCGCCATCAAAATCTGATGGTTTGTTCTGAAAGTCGGTGACACGATTCACAAGGTCTCTGCTCCGTGCAGAGTAGTAATTAACATTGCGTCGAAAAGGCTAGATTGAAATGCAGATGATGATTTCATGACCGCAAGATGTTGTTCTAGGATCTTCTCTTAGGCGATATGTCTGGGGTGCCGTGATAGCGTAGTACTGTGACCAGCGATACATTTCTTTTGAGTAGACAGTACACGACACCCTAGACTTACGCCAAAATGAGCACAAACACGCATCAATAAAGCATAAGTAAGTAAAGTAGACAAATATAATATGCAGAGATTATGTACTGTCCCGCAAGATGAATTTCTAAACCGCAAACTTCATTCATACCATATTTCCCCCAATTTCACAACTTACTCGCAATCCAACTCTTAACAAATCTCGCCGTCTCCCCCTCATCCCCCTCCTTATATCCCAACTGCAAATCAATATTCGGCTGATCATGATACTCCCCCTTGACAACCGTCATATCCACCCTACTCCCCTTCCCCACCCCCTCCCTCAACTTCCCCTCAAACTCCACAATCCCATCCCTCAACACCTCCTCACTGCCACAAAGAACGCAAATCTCATCCACAGCCAACCCCTCCCACCAACTAGCCGGCGCGCGCAATGCCTCGTTGTAATTATCCTTCGCGCCTTCGTGTGGCCACGGACAGGACAGGAATGCACCGCTCCATTTCTTGCCGCCAGGCGTGGAGACGCAGTCTTTGAACTCGTTCTCTTGAAATGAAGGTAGTGTGGTGTCGAAGCTTACCCAGGGGGAGATCAACACCAAGCCGAGGAATGGCGAGGGGAGTTCTACGCGCGGGATGATGGGCGAGGGGTGTGGGTGGTTGATGTGGGAGAGGAGGGAGAGCGCGAGGTTGGCGCCGGCGGAGTCGCCGGTTAGGATTATGTTTTTGGGGGAGAGGTGGAGGTTTTGTGTTAGGTGGTTGATGAGGGTTGAGGCTTGCTGGAGTTGTCGTGGGTAGACAGCGCCGGGGGAGAGGTCTGAAGTGCTGTTAGTTGGATTTTTGGGGGGAAGAGACGTGGGCAAGCGAGGTGAAGTGGGGAGAGAGTGGGAAAGGGAGGGGGACAAGAGAAGTACCGTAAGCGAGGAAGAGACAGGATGCGGATTTGCCTTTCTTGTTGAGGAAGTCGACGACTTGGAACATGAATTCGACCATGAACTCTGAAGCGGGCATGACATATCCACCACCTGTAATGCGATAGAGATTGTTAGCATGTTGATATATGAAGTGCTGTGAGAGAATGGAGACTTGCCGTGGAAGTTCAATACCACTTTCTCGGCATTACTGTCTCCTATCCAATGAGCTCTCGTTCCATCGGAGAGAATCTCGCTCTTTGGAATTTGGCCTCTTTTCTTGCAGATGAGCTCGTATGCGTCATCTGTCGGTGGGGAAACGAAGCTAATTGAATCGTGTCAGTGTGGTCTCTGCAGTCAAGGTTCAGCTTTCGGCAAGACTAAGGACATCCTTCACTCTTCGCAATCCCTCAAATCCCATACACAAGAACGATTAGTGTTCATGGATGATTCTATACCCATTGTTTACCCTTCTCATCTCATCAATCGCATCTCCACCCGGTAAAACAGGTACAAGTATCATCCAGGCCAGAGGAAGAAAAGAAACGTATTAACAAATGAAAAATAAGAGCCAGTCTATAGGGTTGCGCGCCCCAGAAGGATACCAGGCGAGAAGGAAGCGAGAAACGTTTTGGGAAAAAGGAGAAATTCAAGACATACTGCTGCTGTCTAGTACTCGTCCTCGACACAAAATTCCTCAACCCAGTAAGCGCCACAAAGCGATAATAACTCTGCGGTCTCCTCTCCCTCGCTTTCCAGACACCCGTGAAGAGAGAAAGAACTGTGCTCGCCACTGTAAGAGATATCAACATCAGCATGTGCGTTCATACTCTGAATTGTGGAAGGCCTTTTTGTTTGGAGCTGGAAGATTCTTCCCCAGCCAGGGCGGGGAATTTGAAATGTGGATGTGAAAGAAAGTAGAGCTCAACGTACAAACACCAACGATAGCAGGCAGCAAATCCAATTTCTCTAGTACGGAGAGGTCGGCAACGGTGGCTTTTTGGCTGTGGTATGAGGAGCCTTTACTCCCGCTTTGGGGATCTGCTGTCTTGTTGGTCGTCATTTTGCTCTCCTTTCCCTTCTTTTCTTTCCTCTTGTTATTTTCCTCCTTTCTTTTCTTTCCGGTTCTCCCAGATCCAAGTCTTGATATGCGATTGCGATTGCGCTGTGCCGGATGCCGCTCTTGATTCAACCTGTTCTACTCCTGAACGTCGTGGCAAACGAAAGTGTCCAAATGTTCAACTCAGATTATGATCGATAAGTATTTGGAATCTGGATGAAGATAAATGTACATATCACGAAAATGAAATTGAAATACCGAGGGACAGGAACGTACGTGTACTTGAAGTGTGGTACAAGAGCATGTGGGGGAGGCTAGACTAAGGTAGCATTGCGGACCTGGAGATGAGCCGAGGTCGATTTTGAGTTGGTTTGATTGATGTTGAATTTGGAAGCGAGAGCGAGACTGGGCAGCCCGTGGGGGCGATTCCCCGCACCCGCACTAGCTAGGTACCAACAAAGGGCGGGACTTCCAATTGCTGGTTGGAATATTGCTAAGTATTGGGAATTGAACCTGAAAGATGACGAGAAGTTGATGAGAAGGGTGAAATGGATTTGACAAGTGATAGGAAGTGAAGTGAGAGATTGTTAATGATCACGGAAGAAAGCAGAATGAACCCCAGGCAATTGCTCAGGAAAGCAGTCCTCTGTAGAACGGAACTTACATTATCGCCTCGCTCACATTGCCTTTCTCGCCAAAATCTCAGACTCCTTCGGATTCATCTTCATCTGATGGTAGCTCAGTCATTCTTATATAATTCGCTTCGCATCGCGAGTGAGCAATAACAGCTTGGTTTGCGAGCTCCAATACCGGTATGTCAGTGAGCTCAGCTCATAGGACCGGCCCGAGCTCTTATCGATAACCTACCAGGAACCTGCCGACTACTGCTACTTGAATGCAGCCGAGCCGTGATGCTGTCTCGTCTCGGAAGCTAGGTGGGTCTGAGTGCTGGAAGGGACATCTTGCATCGACTACCAGACGTTGAGCGTAAAGTAGGTATGTTTGTCTCTTAAACTTAGCCTGACATCGCTGTTGATTTCTTCCGTCTTTCTTCCTTCTTTTCCGAAAAGCTCAATGGAACGAGAGCTGGTTCTGTACCTATCGGCTGGCCAAAAAATCGTGAGTGGTTGATGATGTCCTAACCGCGCGCTAATTCGCACCTCGTCCAAGAGATGAGCGAACGGGGATGCGTGACAGCGGGGACAACTCTACATGAAACGCATGGGTGAGGCCAGTGAGAGGAGTGTTCTGGCCACCGAGTGACGATGAGAGGCACAGCACTGCGAGGAGGGCAGGTGACGCGCTGTGATAACAGGTCTCAATGGACGCTTTTAATGACCTCCAGGACTTTGTCGGGCTCAAAGGTAAATTGAAATTCATGCAGGACTTGCACGACTTGCGAACGGTGATGAGCAGTGTTGCTCATTTGTCTAAAGTCTCAAGTAAGAGGCGTAGAAGTCGGGGTCTTGAGCAGTCTCCTTGGGTATAAATTTTGACGAAAGAGGAAGATGGAGGGGGCAATCTGTTGGAGGCGTTTCTTCTGCATGAGATAGACTCGAACCAATGTTCGGGACAACCAGTGAGGAGTTCACGTACAAACAACGGTGAGAGATGCAGCATGCAGGAAGAAAGCCCTGGAAAGGATGGCTGATTTGGTGGAACGGTGGCTTGAGAAGAGTTTGGTAAAGTATACATATCGGTCAAGCTTAAATTCCCACGCTTTGAGTAGAGGGAATCTGTGTTGGAATAAGACGGCTTGAATTATAGTACTAAAGAGTCAATTCGGCCTGGATAAACTCGAGGGTGAGAATCAAGGACGGCGGAGGCGAGAACGTTTGGTGAGATAATCATTGGACCAACATGACGAAGTGCTTTTATTGATGCACTACAAAGACACCGCTTACCTCACCCGACGATGTACAGTGAAAAGTTTGAGTCCTTCGCAGTTGAGGGCCGATAGAACCATTCTCCTGATTCCAGGGCTGACGACTAATGTGAAGCTACTGCAGCCATTTCACCGACTGCCATAGTTGAGAACTTTTGTGGTACCACTAAGCAATCAACCAGGACTGGACAAGAAGTATGGAGAGGAATATCAACAAGCAAATTGGAAAGACAACTAATTGATAGAATTTTGTAGCAAGGAGTAAGAGTATCCAATGCGAGCCCGAGCTTCCTTGAAGCTTTCCTTTGCCGCGATATCAGACGCCAATGATGTGCAGGGCATGACCGGATCTATCTGACCACCAAGAGAGATTGATGTCTGTCAACTTGAATCCTTCAACACTATGCTCGGGATTCTTCTAGCTCCCGATATCCTTAACTAACTTCGACGTCTTCAACAAATTCAGTTTTCGTCGCATCACTTCTCTGGTCATCAATTCAACTTTCAACAATTCCCTTCCCAACCATCCACAACCCATGATTACCAAAATCGTCGACACTTGATTCCAAACCATGTCCAACCACCAGCCAGCCCCGCCATGCACTTGCATCCTATCGCATCGCATAAACCTAAGACGCGCCAGCACGGTACAGCGGCAGCGACTGAATTAACGTCGGGTAAGCTAGGCTGCATTTTTGGCCCCCGAGACGGCATAATTGCAACGTTCTAAGGCTCTTCAGGGGTCGACATCAGCGCTGAATGGTTGATCTTGGGCTTCCTGCATCGACCCCAACACGCCAGAGCTGGGATCTGGTGCCTTTCCCAGTAAAGCACTACAGAAGAGAGGACAGGAAAGGACAACACAGGCCTCAACCCGTCCAATTGAACTGGCTGGTCCAACGATCAAGACTAAAGTGACAGATTAGACCAAGGACACGACCGAGATGGTTGTTCCAATGTTCCTTTTCTCTGCATGACACCTACCTGACTCTTACCCTTACTCTGCCTATGTTCCTAACCTCCTAGCTTCCATTCTATCTTCCGGAAAGCCTCTTTTCTCTTCCTCACTTTATTTTTCTTCACCAACTGAACATTTTACCTGCTTCTCAGCACCAAATAAACCCCTCACCTAGCCGCCCTCTGCCCTGGTCTAATCACTTCTGACTGCCGATCCGGTGACGACAAGCTTGAAACACCTCGTTACGCAGCCGCAACGCACTGTTGAAAGGCGGGACGGGGCCGGGTGACACGACGAGTACAGACGCAGCCGCCCAGACAAACCACACAACCCTCTAGATCATCAACCAACACCACGAAGTCCTCAATCTAACCTGACCTGATCTACCGACGACGACAGCTTCGAATACCTCTCTCTACTAGCAATCGTCCGAAAACAATCAGTCACTCTACCCGGCATACGCGGTCTGCTGCACTGGTGGATTGGACAACAGTGCTACCGACCTGATGCAAGAGCAGAATCCCACACAAGATAGCACCGGCTACGGAGGATCAGGGACAGGAGCAGGACGAGACGGAGAAAACAGAGCTCTCCAAGGAGGTTCAGATACCTCTCTCCCACAATACGTATGCCATTTCACTATTTGCTCAATCCAACTCGCCCCAAGTACCCCTCTTCTAGCTCCAACTCCAGCTCCAGCCCAGCTTCAACTTCAGCTCAAGCTACATCAACAATGCTAACACCACCATTTACCAGCCAACACACAACATAGATCCCTTCCCACAACAACCACCCAAAATGTCCTCTCCAGCACCTCTCCTCCGCCCCCCGATCCCAGGCTCACGCTCCAACGGCGGCGCCCGCACCCCCCGCCTCGGCCTCGCCATCCCACCCTCCCCATCCGCCAAACCCGTCGACGGCGCCGCAGCCGCACGACCAGCAGGCCTCTCCCTCCAAATGCCCGGGCAGATGGCCCCTCGTCCATCATTACCGCGTCTCCAACTAGCCACCCCAATGGGAAGCAGTCAGACGCCGTACGAGCAGTCAGGACTACAGAACGGAAGGCCCAGTGTGCAGGCTACGGCAGGACAGTCTGCGAGTGGTGGGAGTGAGAGTAGTGCTGCGCATTCGAGGTCGGGGAGTTTTGGGCCGTTGGATGGGAGGGCGAGTGGGCCTACGAGTGCGGGTTCGCAGTATTCTGCTTTCTCGCTCGCGAGTCAATATGGATTAAGGCAGCCTCAAGGGACGCCGGATCCTTCTTCTGCAGTAGGGTCGTTGTATTCGGAGAGGAGTGAGGGCGGGGTGGGGATGGAGAGGGATGGGAGTATGAATGGGCTTGAGGGGTTCGATAAACTGAGTCTAGAGAGGGGAAGGACTCTTGATGTGGAAGATCTAGACGACGACGGATGGCGTGTAGCGAGTATGGAGAAGCGGATTGAGGAATTGAGTAGTCTGGGCGAGGGAGCTGGAGGAGCAGTCACGAAATGCGTATTGAGGGGTGGAAAGACAATATTCGCTCTTAAGGTTTGTCTACCTTCCCAATAGCACACCGTACGATATCAGAACCACAACTAACGAACCACAGATTATCACAACCAACCCCGATCCCGACGTCAAGAAACAGATTGTCCGTGAACTAGGCTTCAACAAAGATTGCGCCAGCGAGCACATCTGCCGGTACTACGGAGCCTTCGTCGAGCCCTCCACAGCCACCATCTCCATCGCCATGGAATTCTGCGAAGGGGGCTCCCTCGACAGCATCTACCGCGAAGTGAAGAAGCTCGGGGGCCGCACAGGCGAGAAAGTCCTCGGCAAGATCGCAGAGGGCGTCCTCAACGGTCTTACTTACCTCCACAGCAAGAAGATCATCCACCGCGACATCAAACCCAGCAATATCCTACTATGCCGCGATGGACAGGTCAAGCTGTGTGATTTCGGTGTTAGTGGTGAGTTTGGCACTAAAGGAGATGCGAATACGTTTATCGGGACATCGTATTATATGGCTCCGGAAAGAATTACAGGACAGTCGTATACGATTACGTCTGATGTATGGTCGACGGGCGTCACTCTACTAGAAGTCGCACAGCATCGATTCCCCTTCCCAGCCGACGGGACAGAAATGCAACCACGAGCAGGCCTGATCGACCTCCTAACCTATATCGTCCGTCAACCGATCCCTAAATTGAAAGACGAGCCAGAAGCCGGTATCAAGTGGACGGACAATTTCAAGTATTTTATCGAATGCTGGTAAGCCCTTCCACATCTTCCCCTTCTCTCCTCCAGAACCCTCTAAGCTCCCTAAGTCATTCAAAAGCTAACACCTCCCTCCCCAAAACAGTCTCGAAAAAGAACCCTCCCGTCGCGCCTCCCCCTGGCGCATGCTCGAGCACCCCTGGATGATCGAAATGCGCGCCAAGCGTGTCAACATGGCGCATTTCCTGTCAACGGTCTGGGGATGGGAGGAGAAATGACTGGCGCGGAACCCTTCCTCTGGGGCGGGCGTGAGGAAGGACAAAGAGAGGCCAGCGAGGCCTGTGAGCGTGAGGGTCGCGAGTCATCATGAGGGTGGGAAGCCGATGAGTGCTATTGAGGAGTGAGGAGTTAGGGACGAGGCACGGGAGGAGATTTCAAACCGATGTGAAGGGATGTGCTGTCATGGATACGATGGATTTCAAACTCGGCTTGATTCCGATTTAGAGATTTGGATTTGACCGAGACAAATCAAGCTTCGGGTTCAGGAAACAAACGGATGGGGCATATACCTCGAATATGGAAACATTTGGTGGAGAAATGGGTGGGTTACTTCAACGAACGAGACGTCAGTGGATGATTAGGGATGATAAAGACGATGTAGAATGAGCGAGGAGAAGAGGAAATTTGGTGTTACACATTGCTTGCTGTGTTATGCTATGCATCCCACATTAGTGGTCGGCGTTTTTCAGGAAGGGGTGATGGTGTTGCTTGGATTTGGCTTCGATACTTTAAATGGAATTTGGCAGTGGGCATGGCATGGCATGGAAGGGTAGGAAGTATGGAGGGATGGATGGAAGGATGGATGGGATGAATGGATATCAATCAATGAATGAGATGCATTGAATACGAATGATAGCTCGTTGAAAAGACTCACATTAAAGCGGCAAGTGCCAGCCACGATCGAAAGTATATCGCAGCGTATACCTTTTGGTGAAAAGCAAGAAAGCGAACACCAACTTGAATACCAGCACTGACACCCGCAAACTCCAGCAATGCGCCTTTCTCCCACACGTATCGATCCTTCTCGCAATGTTTATTCTGATTTCGACTGTTTGACTTTCGGTTTCTCGCAGGTCTTGGTTGCCTCCTGCACAGGCTGAGCGTCAACAACGAAAGGTGGAGCATTGAACGGATTCTTTCCCTACAGTGTATCAGCACGGTCACCATCATTTTAGCTCTTTATTTCCACTTACATCGACGGCGACTCATGAGCGCAAGATGTCCCTCATCTCCATTCTTCTGATTCAGGGATTCGGGAGCAGCGAGAGAAGTCAGAGATTGCATCATCGTGGCGAGTTTGCCATGCAGGTCGAATCTTCATACATGTTAGCTACAGAGACGACCGGCGTTGGAGTTTAATGTCAGGTGAGCACCTCTTCCATTGCGTTGTCTTTGAATCATGGTGTCTCGCCATAGCATCGTACGTCGAAGCTGTCATTTCTTGTCGAGAGCCGTCTTGTAGGAGGTCACCAGGACGTGGATGGTACGGCTTGCGTCCTGTGACGATGTGTAGATTCATGAAGTAGGCCCCGGATTCGACCGCAGCAATCTCAACCTTCGGCAACTCATCGCAGAGCTAGCTTCCGTCAGTCATGATTCATCCTTGATGGGAGCTGTTTACTCTGGGGATGCAGTTCTCGAGCTCTATCTGGTAGAGAACAAATTCCTTGAGAATCTGACCAGATCTTGTATTACCTCCTACATGGATAGGTAGGACGATCTGCTTGACGTCCCAGAAGCTATCATCATCCAATCAGAAAAGTTCATATATGCAAATGACAACTCACCCTGCCCCCTGTAACCAAGACTTCAAGCATGCAGCTGAGACTCCGTCTTCAGGTCTCATGTTTGCCTTCAATCGCTCAGCAACTCTTCCAGACCATCCAGGAACAGTAGTTGCCAGCTCTTCATCGAGAGGATTTTTGAATCGATCCGCAATGTTGTCGGTCCAGTCAGTCTGAGCGACACTCTTGTGCTTGTCGGCCTTTTTATTGGTCTTTGAAATGCCGGAAATGACACGTGGGCGAGGGTCAATCTCAAGGAATTCAACAACACCATCCGGCTTTAGCAATCTACGGAGAATTAGTTGACTGGAGGTATTTCTCGGAACGAGAGACTCACGAACGAACATCGTCGAGGAAGGTTTTGTAGCTCTCGATTCTATCGAAGATCTCTCGAGCACGGATGAACTCATAAAGATTGTGTGAAATTGGAGTATGATGTGCTAGAAGGCTGTTGATATTGCGCATGGTGAACTCCGGGGCCTCTTGACTTGTATGAACGACTCCGAAATAATCATCATAGTTCGCCTGGGCATTTAGTGTCATGAAGTCCCTGGGAAGTACTATCAGATCGTTCAAGTCTCTTGTTGAACAGCTGATGGGCTTACCTAAGGATAATATCTCTCGGGATGCAAGACCAGTGGTTTGTATCGTCAATACCCTCAACAATCCAATCAGGGTGCTCTTTCTTGAAGTTGAAGCACCAGCTGCCATCACTGCAACCAATCTCCAAGACGCGAGGTGGACCGTGGTATACAGCAACGGAGTATATTTCTGTCGGTGTCTCCTCGTTCTCCTTAAACGATCTTGGTGAGCGAGGCCCTCTGAAGTCCCAAGATGACAACCGATCTCTCCAAATACCATCATTGACAAGGACAGAAGCTTTACCATCAGGGCGAGGTGTAATGATCTTGCCGACTTTGTCGCGGAGCTACGAACTGTCAGTATGTCTTCTTTTGAGCTTGCAGGTCCTGGAGAAGACTTTGAAAACAACAGAGTACTTACCTCATGATGGTAAGCTTTCTTAATGACTCTCAACAACTGCTTGACACTCAGTACATCACTCTGCGGTCTGACATTTAAATCCTTTTCCTCGACCACCTCCCCATATTCATTATAGACCATCTTGACATTGACCAGAGACAAAACATCCTTGACAGAGCTGCGGCGTCTAGTGTATTTGTTGCTGATGGGTTGCGAAGCTGGATTCATTGGGTCTGAGTTTGCTGTAGTCGTCTCATCCTGGGCATCATGTCTCTTGGACAAGTCATCAGAATCAATAATCTCAATCAGTGGGTTTGTGCTTCCACATGATGTGCGACGCTTGTATACTGGGGTTGACGTGTTTGTATTGGGGGTAGGTGGTGCTGAGGGGTCGTGCACGTCGAAGGTGCTGTCGAGATCGGGGATCGTGAGATTCTGGCTGGCGAAGGAATGTATAGGAAGAGAGGGGCCGTCGATATTTGACGGGTAGTCAGATGCAGAGACGCTGTTGTGTCGCTCGCAGGTCGTTGGGATCTCCAACGAGAAGACCTCGCCGGTGTAGGTGGTGAAGAGATCAGGCATCGTTGAAGGTGTACACAGGCGTTGATGGAAATTTTGGTGTTGAGAGGAGAATCCTGACGGAGGGCAGAGGCGACAATAAAAGGGGCAGTGTGGGAGTGAAGAGGCAATCTCACCTCGCTGGTGTTTGGGAAGGAGCGCATGTCAACAAACAACGTCATTGTCGCTTCCAATGTTACGAAGTTGAGATTGATAATCACAACAACAAAGAAACGTATGAAGTATCACAATTCAGAATGTGGGAGCGGTAACTTCGTTACATTCGTCAATGTAAAGGAGTGTCATTGACTGATCTCGAAAAAAAGCCAGCGAGAATCTTCTGATGGAATTTTGTTCATCTGAGCATCACAAACTTTACAAGCGAGAAGTAAAACCTCCGGCATCCTTTAGCATTTTCAGCTACGAAATCATTAGCTAAACTTCATGTGTTTTCCCCAGATTCAGGAGATATATTCAGGCTTTCTGCAAGTGCCCCTTGCATAGGAAGAAGATCCTGGGAAAGGATGAGGGGAAGGTAGAGGATCTTACCTGCATCGGCGCGCCAACCAGATCTTCATCCTGCATCTTCTTCTGGAATGCCTTGAATGTTTTCGATGAGCCATGAGCACCGAGTGCTGCTTTATCTTTGTAGCTGTGTTAAATGTTAGTCATGGTCTCAGTATCCTGTCACGCAGATGCCATGTTCCTGCAAGGTCCCAAGCACCCTGCTTTGATCTCCTGCATCCCAAGCACGCGGTAAAGAAGCATTGGAGAACCATTCGATGAAGCACGAAATTTAGAATGCGAAAAAATCGATATAAATAGGCAGAACACTTACGTCTCGATCATGATAATTTCATCCTTGCCTCTCGTAATCTGGTATTTGAGCGTCCCTGGCTCATTCGCCCTGACATATTGCGAGACTTCAGAGAGGAGCTCGACGATCTAAGTCACCATATCAGCAAAAATGCCACGTTTGGAGAATCCTGTTGTCCTTCTGCCCTCAATGACCACAGCGAGAATTCTTGAAAGGATAACTTGTGTTGTTCTTGGAGGGGTACATACCCGATCAGCCTTCCCCGGCTTCGGAGTGATGATGGCGACGATATCGATTTGAGAAGACATGCTTGAAAAATCGCAAGTAGCTGTTTCACAGAGTCAAAATCGGCAACGATGTCAGTAAATGTCTGTTGTAGTTGTCATGTTGAAGCCTGGAGCTAGGAGATGTGGTCCCCATCTCACTAATCGCACTAATTAGTGGGAGGGGAGCTGGGAAGCTCGGCTAGCCTGAACCTCGGCTTGATCTTCGGTGAATCAGGGTTGATTACCAAGGACTTGATCGTGACATAGTGCCTGACTATTGGTTCTAATTTATATTGACTACTCATTTCCACCGAAGACGCGGGATCCATTGATGCTGATGAAGAAGTTGGCCACTCCCGTAAAGGCGTTGTAAAGCTTTTCAGGTACGGGAGGAACTAGTAAACGACGTTCCCTGATAACAAGCAGAACAATGCACCTCCTTTCGAAATCCAAAGCGCAAGGCTATTCCTATCACATTCAGCATACTCTACAGCATCTTACATTCCACTCTTCTTCTTCCTTTCCTCCAATTTCTCCTCCATTTCCTTCCTTTTCTTCTCTTCTTTCCTCTCCCTCTCCCACTTCTCCGTCCTAGCCCTCACTTCGTAGAAGCGATCCTCAAAAAATCTCTTGTCCTCCTGATCTAGTTTCTTCCTATACTTTTTGATCTCTTTCTCGGTTCTCTGTAGCTTGTCCACAGTAGATATGCTGTTTATATCAGCGGTGTTCGTGTTAGTCTTAGAGAGCAAGTCAGTGCTTGAGTCATTGCCAGGGTTGGTGCTAGGTTTAAATTTTGATTTGAAGATTGAAGAGGAGATGGGATTGTAGTGGAAGCCAAATGTTGCCGACGGCATCTTTGCGTTATGGCTTTGATCTTGCGTGAATAAACGGAGTCTGAAGATGAAGATCGTGGAGATTCAGTCGACAGCGGGTTCTTATGCGGGCATCCACCAGGGCTGTTGTCAGTTTTGAAGCTTTAATAAGTCCATGTCTTTGTGCATCTTTCTGCTAAATCTTGCTGCTTACTTTTGCGAATTCTTGATGACGATTCGGGGGACTACAGAAATACATTTGGGCTTCAACGGAACCGGATCTATCTGTGTGGGAAAGTTTGTCGAAAGCTTTGTGCCTTTGTCTTTTGGACGACAGTCGAGTTCTGGATAGCTTAATGTGTGAAGATATGGTCACCTTAATAGCATTCTAGCTTTTTGATGTTCTGCAAACGGTGTGCTGGTATTTGATCGAAAAGACTGTCGGTCGGATGAAGGTAACAGGGTAGATTAGAGTGAAGGTTGTATGCATGGCTTATTTTCAGTTGTAACCTCAAGGAACCTAGGAGTGACGGGGCTGCTAAGTCACTAATTGTGATTACTGAAAGCTATCCATATACATCGAAATTAAGAAATTGGAAGTCCAGCCTCAGAACCTAATTGGATTTTGACCTCCCTCCTGACTGGAATGGTCAAATGGGAGGAACACCTGCAGCACAGTACTTGTATCCAGGATTTGGCTGAACAGCCCGCCTTCTATTGAAACCTCCATTTTCCAACATGTACCTCTCTCTGATACTTTCTAGCAATGTCCTCGCACTGTTTCTTTTCTAATGTTCTTCTTTACGCTCTTTTTCCCCCCTTCTTTCTCTCTGATTGGTATTTGGCTTTGAGATATTCAGGGGCACCAGTAATTCTTTCGCCAACAAAAACTTCCAACCACGTTTTGAAAGGCATTTTGGTCCTCGAAAGTGTGTATCACAAGGAGACTTTTCTAGCCAGAACGCGAAATTTATGGGCTTTCTTTCTGTACTTTGGAAGGGATTTGAGAGTTTGTTAGTCCAAAATTCTGAAAATAATGATTGAAAAGTGGCTGAAGACAGTGGACTTGGCTGGTGAGCTGCTCATTCAAGTTGCTTGAGCTCTTGCGGTGCTGAAATTTCTGGTCTTTTTTTCCAAAATAGTAATATGTGCGATAAAGACAGAAGTCTATTTATACCATAGCTAATGGCAGGCTTTTTTGTTTTCCATACAAGTCATACATGTTTAGTACACAGAGGACCACGGTCGATGGTTACAGCCTGCTCTTCTCCGCAATCATCGCGGCCGAGTTTGGTAAGCTGTCCAGACTCTCCCTCGTAATCTGATCCACGCTCTGAAAACCCGCGACGTTCATCAAGATATCGAAGTCTGCGAGGAGACTCTTCATGACATGGCGGACTCCCAATTCACTATTAATACTAAGTCCCCAAACCCAGAGACGGCCTACAAAGACAAACTTCGCGCCAAGAACAAGAGCTTTAAATATATCTGCTGAAGATCGAACGCCGGAGTCGAACATGATATATGTCTTGTCACCGACGGCTATTGATTGTCAGAGTTTAGCTCATATGATGGTAGCAGGGATGGAAGGAAGGATACAGGTTGATCACTTACCGGGCTACTAGGTTGATTAAACTCCGACAAGTATACAAAGCAATGCTCATACCCCAAATGTTCTATGAATGCTCGGCATAGCACATTCCCGGGAACAAAGGCAGAGGGAGAGGCAGTGCTATGGTAACCACAAAGCCCATCATCCGTCAGACAATGAAAGGCGAGTGGAAGTTGGCCGGGGAAAGAGCCAAACACGGCCGAGAACTCTTTAGACTCGGTGTACAGCCAGGTCGAGGAACACTCGCCACACATATTGGCACACACAGGGCAATAAACTCTATGATTACACAGATGTGTACAGTATCAGCCTGCGAGCGTACCTCCACGCGATAAATAAGGCAGGAACGGACCAATGCCAGTGCGGATACGAACCCCAGACGGTACGCCATAGCCTCCTGGAGTGTCGAAACTGGACCGAGGAACGACACCGGATGTGGGTAGGTAAGCAACCATGTGTGGAAATCAAACGCATTCTCTGTAGCTCGACAATGGCAGTACAAGCAGCCAAGATGATCTTTGAGGACGGGACTCCTAGAACAGTTTGGGGCGGTCCCATCCACAGCACTCCAATATACATAGCGTAGACGAGTGATTATTACCAGATAGAAGACTAGGAGAGCCAGGAAAGGCTTGACAAGTGCAGAGATATAGATCAAACTTCAGTACAATGGCAAGGAATTTCATTTTTTAGTATAAGGAGAAGCAATTCTGACGAGGAAGAGCTTAATTTCTAAAGCTTGGAAGGGGAACACGTTGCATTTATAGTCGTACGCTGCATAGCCACCCAAGGGCGGCTGGGACAGCCTATGAGCCAACCAAACAATCAGTCAATCAACCAGTAGGATTCTAGAGCCTTCCTCCCAGGATACTTGCTACTCCTAGAAGCAGAGGTGCTCCTAGAATCTTCAGGTCGCACATCAACATCATGCAATGAAGTGGCAATCGCCGTGCAAATTCTTGTGCATCAAACCATGGTGTTGTACTGCGAGCTTGAGGTTGGATGCAGTGCTCTCGCGCGTGAAGTCAAGTCAAGTGAGGGAGGAAGCAAGTTTCTGTGACTTCAGTCACCGGGAGTTGAGGCGATATCTAGTCATATCGGTGAAGGAGGCGAAATGCTACTATTGGATTCATTTCAGTTTAACTAAAGCCGCTGCTCAATACAAACGGAGTATCCGAACTCTGGATTTGGGTTCAGCAAAATATTTCTATGATTGAATGGGCACAATCTCTATGCTGGAGCTACTCTATTCTGATTCCTTTTCATTTCCATTTTTTATGTTTTGACGGACACTGTCTCATTTCCCCAAAGCATCTTTAGCTCAAACATTCCTCTCTCTAGCATTTCTGACAACATGAGAGTCGTTGGGGCCCTATCGCCCCTCTGGAGAAAAATCCATGCCCGCTATACCTGCCCTTTAGACTTCCACGACGACGCCACAGTCTTAATTGCGACTGAGACAGCCTTGAATGCATTAACATCAGCCTGCAGAGACATAGCTTGATTCCCTTCGCTTGGGAAGATCTGAGCCGTGATCGTGCTCTCGCCTTGACCTCCAAATACCTCAACGGACGACCAATCAAGCAGCACACGAATGGACACTTTGCCCTGCGCATCTGGTTTCAAGGGAGCGGTATAGACGCTTGCGAATATTGCGCTGAAGCTCATATCTCCAGATTTGGTCCGATCAATGAAGAGTTGTTGCGTGTTGGCATTATACCCGATCACGGTTCCCTGCGAACCATCTTCGTTTGCTCGGACGAGGAAGCGGATTGATGAATCCCCTCCTGAAACAAAGGGTGGTTGAGGTTGAGGTGGTGTATAAGTACTGGTTGGGATTGGATACAAACAAGAACACGCGGACGACATACGTGATGTTTGAGTTGGAGCGTTCCCACAAGCCGTCGCGTACGATGGGAAGCCAGTCGTCACCGCAGGAGCAGCGGTGAAGGTCTTGCAGAAAGTATTATCTGGATATTTGCCTTCACGTATGAAAGCGCGCAGACAATTATCCCGATTGCATGGATATCCTGGTGCGACTGTGGTGAGTGTCGTCGCGGCAGAGGTCTTGGTAGCTGAGGTTGTGGTTCCAGTCGTGCTGGTGATTGGAGGTTGCTGTGGTGCGACCTGGAAGTTCAACGTCACGTCCAACGCCTTCCCTGTGAATGGAATCTTCACTTTGGAAGCTGGCAAGGTTGCCCAGCTTTGTGTGTATGCGACTGGTGGTTTTTCCAATGGGGCCAAGCTGAAGGGTTTTTGCACGAGAGTCACTTTGGAGTTGATGGTAGCGAGAGAGTATTCGCGCATGATGGACATCGAGCTACGCCATGGGGAAGTGGGAATGTCTTCAGCGTATGCCCAGTTGTTGGCCCATCCAACGGCAACACGCTCATATTCAGGAAGACCGTTGAATGTTGCTGCGGCGTAGTAATCAGGACCAAGATCTACCCAGTTTGCTTTTTGTTGTCCTGCAAGAGCATCCGAGAAGATAATATCATCCAAGATAATGTGACCCCAACCTCCTGTAGCAAAATCGGCAATCTCAATCACTGCTGTTTGACCATTCAAGGCTGATACGTCCCAACCTTTCCAGGCCAAGTTTCCAGCATTTTGACCGGTTGCAGTACGAACGACTTTCCCGTTGACCTTAAGATTGAGAGCACATTGTGCGTCATCCGGTGTACCGTAGGTTGTGGAATTGTATGGGTGGTTCCCACCAGCAATACGAAAGTTGATGAAAGCTGCGTTGATCACAAAAGGTGGTGATGTTGCTGTACCCGTAACGGGGTCTCCTCCGAAGAAAGAGTCAACCAGACTATTCCCTGCGTCTCCCGGAACGGGACCCTTTCCAACAAAACCACCAGTTGCAGTCCAGTTAATGTCCTCCCAAGTGCTACTTTCAAAGCTTTGAATGATCACACTGCCTTCTGGCCTGTCGATCGCCGGGTACACACTATCCGCATCCGCCGTAAAGTTGAGGCCATCGAATGATCCGACCATATATTGAGTGCCTGAACCGATGTAGGGTCCTCCCGGATTGATACTGATTTGCGCGACCCATTTCACATTCTTCTTATTGCCATCAACCGGGAGTGGAAAGAAACCTGGGCATTCCCATTGACCAGATATTGCGTTTGCAGGACCAAAGTTGCTCACATGTGTCCAACTCTTTAGATCCTGGGAAGTATAGATGAGTAGTTGGTGTACGTTGGGCAATGAAAGAACCATAACCCAATGCTTTTGACCGGCGTGCCAAAAGACCGAGGGGTCCCGAAAGTTGTTCTTCGTATCTTGGGATTGGTATTGTGGTGGTGCCAAATGGATGACGGGATTCTGGCTGTCGTATGGCGTCCATGTGAGGCCGTCGTCAAGACTGTAAGCAATTGACTGTGACTGTTGATCTTTGGAGACAACCTTGCCACTCGGGACCGTGTAGTCTTGGACATATGAGGAAGTGTAAATGGCAACGAGGGGAGGATTGTTCTTGGTGCCGAATCCGCTCGTGTTTTCGGTATCGACGACAACAGACCCAGAGAAGATCAACTCGTAAGCATTTCCATTCGCATCCTTGCGGTACTCCATGGCGAGGGGGTGTTGGGTCCAATGCAACAGATCTTTACTGCTGGCATGTCCCCAAGACATGAACCCCCAGCGATTGCCGTTTGGGTTATACTGATAGTATAAATGGTATACGCCTTTGTGGAAAACCATTCCATTGGGATCATTCATCCATTTCTTTTCGGGTGTGAAGTGATATTGAGGACGGTATGTCTCATCGTATGCCTGTGCAGTTGTAGCACCAAGCAGACTTGAAAGTACTACAAGGTATCCGATGAAAGATTTCCCAAACATATTGGACAGGACGAGCGTTGCTCAAAAGGTTGAAAAATGGAGGAATGTTCGATTTAGCACAATCGTTTTGTTCCATTTTGTGCAAGACATGCTATGGGTTTATATAGTGATTTTTCTACAGTGACGATCGTCTTTGGTGCTAGAGGGATCCACTTTACATCCACTTGCCATCTGCGATGCCAAACACTTTTACCCGGTTCTTTGACTTTGAATGATCTAGTGTGCCCAGGAAGCCTGCTCTCGTTGCTGTTTGTAATTCGCTGAACTCCTTGTAAATACCTTAGTGACTCACCCACGGACCCCACAAAGTTATATTCATCTAGAATCCAAGGTGCTTATACGAAGTACTTGGTAGATGTGGTTTTGTTGATGAAAGTGGCGCCACGGGGTCCCCGCACGGGGTCGGACGTTCGGAGCACTGGCCAACTGGCAGGGTTTCTCGGCCCTTCTACACCACGGTACACAAACACCAATTCCATCCGCGCTAAACATGCAAATTACTCCGGTGAGGTCCAAGGCCTTGTCTTCGGATGGACATAGACCCTGGTATTTCAAGCTGCCGCTGACTATCGAATTGAATATGCGTACCTACTTCGTACAGGCCCTAAATAACCCAGATTTTATGTCGAAGCGCAAAGACCGCTAATTTTTCGATTAATGATTCGTGAGAATACCCTAGTTTCGATGGAAATTTTGAGAACCGCACAGACATGAAATCTGGATTATTTCGGCCATGTACGAAGTAGTACTTTGGAAATGGCCGAAGCAGCTTACCTTTCCATGTTTGTGCGCCTTCTCGATTTTTAAGGCAGATTTAGCAAATTAGCGAATTATCTTGCTTTCAGCTTTGCAGTCATTTTCACTTCGTACATGGTAGAAGGTTCGTTATTTTATGTCTGGACGAGGTATAGACAACTTACTTACTCAAGAAGGCAAGATTGTAACTTAGAAGTTTTCCTTTGCTGGTTTCTAGAAAGTTCGCGTGCACAGGCGCATTGACATGGATGTATAATCTTTTTACGATATACGAAGTAAGACTCGGCTGCCACTGAAGAGCATAGGCATTATTGAAGTAAGGCTTTGTTGGCAGTAGGAAATTCGTGTGGGCATGTAGTCCTGACTTTGAGTGTGCGTGGAGAGCTTCACAGCACTATGACATAGAGGCAGCTATTGTATTGCGGACCATGATATTTCCATTTTTCTACTTGACCCCATCACTACAGTACCATACTCAGACTTCTCCCAACCCATCAATCATCTGTTCCTTAGTCCATTCAACCACGCCCACGTTGATATTCTGCTTTACCTAGGTAGTCTGACTCTCTTAATCACACTACCCTTGCGCTAGCGTAGGTAAACTCTTCGAGTGACAATCTACCATTACTCGATACCATCTGTATAGACTCANCTCCCTCATTGGGATACAAAAGTGCAGACAAGCTAGCCACGCCATCATTCACAAAGATCTCAACCGAGTTCCAATCCACATACACGGACAAAGTGACATTGTTTCCTTCCATCGGGACCAAAGCCGTGCGTATGGTGTCGTAGGCGCCTTTTGGTGCCTCGGGCATGTTATTTGTAGCAAATCCGTCACGATCCCGCACCAAAAATGCCTGGGAGTGCACAAAGTCAAAACCGACAGTAGTAGCCAATGTGCCGTCACCCTTTATAGTGATGCGAACTTCATTCCCATCGTCACCGTATTTCTTTGACACAACCGTGCGTATCATGTATGCTCCACCTGCCTTTGTAGGAAGCGATGCTGTCGCCGGGTTGGTGGTGATAGTCTTCCCATTCACATTGTAAATGGTGTCGAAAGTTGTTGCGTACGAGCTTATTGGCAAATTCACCAACATCACAGCACCGCCAACCGTTTTCAGCTTAATGTCGCGAACAAGACTTAATTGACCAGCCCAGTCTCCATAATACGGAAGGTCATTTGCATATTCCCAGTTGTTCATCCAACCTATCGCTTGGCGGCTGGCGTAAATCTCGTTTCCGGTGAGGCGAGGATCGATCCAGCTCACTGTTGCGTAAAAGTCAGGTCCACTGTCCATCCACTGTGGCTGGATGTTTGCGGTAGTAAAGCCAACGCCGTCCCAGGACCCGATCCAATATGCTGTGCCCGTTGTTCTACCAAAACGATATCCATTTGCGCCTGCGGCGAGAATCCATGTACGCCTACTGCTATCTCCGTCCACATCGAGCTGGTACAGATCTGGACATTCCAGAAGGCCAAGATCAACCCCGGAGTACACTGGACTGAACCCAGATCTATATGCCCAGTTTTTCAGGTTTGAGGAGGTGTAGAAACCGATTTTGCTGCCCTCGGCAAGGGCCATGACCCACTGTGAATGTGCAGTGTCCCACATAACCTTCGGGTCCCGAAAGTCGGATTTTGAACTAGGGTTGAAGTGAGGGAGGACGGGATTGCCCAAGAACGGAGTGAATGTGTAACCGTTATTAGTGGAATAAAAGAGAGACTGCTGTTGGATTCCGTCTGCCATTTGTGTGGCAAGGGCGATGACAGCATTTCGTCCGAATCCTGCGGTATTTTCGGTGTCGATGACAGCGCTTCCAGTCTCAATATCGCCGAGGTAGACTCCGTTTTGGTTTGGTTTGTATTTCTCGATTGCAACACCACGTCGGATCCAGTGGACCAAGTCCGTGCTGGTGATGTGGTACCACTCTGTGCCACCGCCTGACCTGGGATTTGCTACATTGAAGTTGGAGTTGTAGAGATAGTACATATGCCATTCTTCTCCAAAAAAATATGGACGCTGCGGATCGTTCATCCATTTCGACACTGGAGTGATATGGTAGCTAGGGCGGGTGTCGCCAGCAGCGTTGCAGAACATTACCAAGAGGCATGTGGTAACTGCGAATAGAAGGCGAAAGCTGAACATTTTTGGAACAAGTTTCATCGCTGTATTGATGGAAATCAAAAGATGTTGAACACATATATATATATATATATATATTTATCTCGAGCATCTTCTCTTGGCACAACAGTTTTAAATGCACTCTGCGTTCGGATTCCGAGAATCACTATATGGTACACCAATGAAAAGAAGAGGATATCACATTGTGGACTCTCTCCTCTCACCACAAACAATGTCAGAACCAATCTATCATACGTCAGATGATGCTTCAAATTTATCAAAGAGTGCCCGAATATCACCATCTAGCATATGGAGCTGTCAATTCTTGAAGGAACGGCCAAAGCAGCACCGGCTCTACTCGTGCATATGCTAGAAGAGAGGGCGGCATAAGCAGAGTGTGGGGTTGAAAATGTGGAGTATATGGGGTACAGTAAAGGGGTCACACACCAGATCTCCTGGGGGTGGCTCCTAGGAGCCGTTTCCCTTGCCCAGTCTGCGATTACGAGAACATCCTACAGTCTGGTGATCATCTACCGTACCGGCCTCATTATTGTTCCGCGCTGTCGAAGTCAATGTCTCTTTGCCTTGATATTCTTTGATTCTTCCATCCATGTCATCGTGTGCTCAGCACAAACTGCAGGCACAAATACTATTATTTCCCTTCCAAACCGTGGGCTCGGTGTGCTTCATCCACTGCCCGCATTGCATGTTGGTGGTCACACATGACGTGAAAAATCAGCTGCCATGGGGTGGGCAGGACAGCCACGTTAGCTTGACGCTAGTTAATTCAGGGGTCAAATGAGCCAGGTTACGTCTTCAACGTCTAGCCGTGGCTTGGGTGATGTAAGCCAGACCGAATGGGGTTTTCCAATCTCTTGAGTGCTCTAGAAATGCATGGCTTGTCATAAAAGTCCTTCTAAAAGCACGGAAGGAACTTGTGGCGCAGGATGCTTTCCTCAATTCTGCCCGAAAGGCACGGCACGGCGTTATATGTTATTAGAAGTATGCCCGAACATGTGCGAAGGGTGGGGTAACTAGTATCCGATATGCTGACAACGAAGTGGTATGAGATGGCTTCCTTGACATACAACTTCTAAAAGTCTAGTGTGAAATGACGGTAGAAACGAAAATGACACACGCGTAGGTCAGTTTGCTACGCTCATCAGCTAAGCGATTCAAACGGAAAAAGTAAAGCAACACTACCGTCTTGCAGTCAAACCCCAGAGCATCGCTTGCCATGCGGAGGGTGCATTTATTAACGTCTCACCCCAGCATTCCGGCCACCTTCCCATTCCGGCCACCTCGCTTAACCTCACCGCAACTTACACTTACTAACTTAAAAAATATTAATTCTTTTAATTCTCTATCGATTCTAGAAAAATCAATGAAAGCAACATTGCCAAGCATCTAGTATACACAAACTAGAGTTGTACATTATTTACCTCTAGTACGAAGTAGAAGCTCACAATATCGTACGACAGTGTCTGCTCCCACTAGCCTGTGTGCTTGGTAAGTTAGTGCCTTGATTCTGGTGCTAGCCTCAACTCTCGTACCAACCATGATCCTCATGGTAGCAGCCCAACTCGGACAATGTGTGCGTCAATGGTGGAATTTCATGGTGGTTGGCACCCCTCAATATGGATGGCCATGTACCACCTGCTCTTCTCACTCCGCCAAAGCCAAAATCCAATGGCGCCCACACGAGTACTTCGTCTCGTCTCAAGCAGCTGTTTCTGCTGCCACACCTTTTCTTTTGGTAAACCGTTCTGGAAGTGGTACCTAGCAGCGAAGTCATCCATCAACCCCGGCTTTAGCGGGGTCCAGAATTGGCGTTTGCCCCAAGCTTCTGTCATCTCTTTCTATCTTCTCGACACTGGAATTGGCAGTCGCGGGAAACATCTCTGACTTAAGCGAGGCGCGGTCGATGGACACCGAACTCCACGTAAAGAGATCTTCAATCCGATTTTTTTTTTTTTTTCTCAATCTTGAGGCTATCAAGTGACCTGGAGAGATCTTTTCCATTGCGATCGGGAACAGCCTCAGAATCATGGATACTCTACAGATGAAACGAAACAACGAGAGGATAAAAAAAGCGAGAACAAGAGGGCATAAACAAGAGAAAGAAGATACTAATAAAGAAAGCATATAAACTAGGTGAGTTCGAAGGCATTGACGTAGCTCTGATTTTTTGCAAGCATGGCCGCTATACCACGTACAGATCTACGAAGCGAAAAACATGGCCACCATCCATGGCAGAGATTGTAAGGGATTGCTCGTAAGCGACCGACCAGCGCTAATACCGAACTAGCAAACTTCCTATCCTATCCCGAACGATATAATACGGATCAACATCGTAAATCGATGCCATATCTTGCTCAAACAATGCTCGGACGCCGTGAATTTGCAGTTGATCTTTTTCCAGGTGGAGACCTCATCGACCAGGTACTCAAAAATCTTCCTTTGCCGAGTCCATTCCTGACTGTGGGACCGGGTTTTGAAAGGATTGCCTGCAAGGCACCCATGGCATCAATATCTGTACATCGTCTCTTTGACCCAAAATCGGATCTGTTTGGATACTCGCTCTATGAGTTGGTACTACGTTGTCTTTGTCTGGTGCCTAGGAGACTGCCGGGTGAATATCCCACACATCGGGGGTGATGCTTGTTGATCTATAGTTGCGTGGGTGGTAGAGTTTTGGTAGTTTTTATGTTAGTAGGATCGTCCGTGTCGTCTACCTCTATCTCTACCCGTCCCGGTTCTTCCATTGGCGCTTCCTCGCCAAGCCCCCTCCTCCCAACGGATTCTACAGTCACCCGAGTCTCCCGCTGCTCCCATTCAAGGCCCAGAGCTGGAGTACTCTCGCAGCTCTTCTAGTCGACTATCAGTTGTTTCGCTGTGTTCTCGAGTCTGGATCTCGTTTTGTGATACCTCGGCCGAGGAGGAATTAGGAAGGTAGGCGTGTGGGCGAATGATGACTCCAGATGTTGCTCTCCTAAAGCCAAACCTATTTCTTCCTCTAATTCAGTCATGTTATTATCTGTCTATCCGTTATTGCCGCTGTCGGAGACTTGTGGACGGAGTAGAGCGTAGACTCTACTGACGTGCTTCGACTAATACTGCCAATATCTTGCGGTGGGTCTGACCTTGCAGTGGTTGGGCATGTGCGGGAGCAGAAAGCACTCTGTGCTGCTCGTTATATCATGGACCAGATATATCAATGGAATTTGTCGGTAGTGAGGCGAGTTTTAAGGTTGGAAAAGGGTTTCTGTAAACTCGGTATCTAGTTCAATATGCCCTGTACCGTCACCGGAAGCGCCTTCGGCGTGACCCTAGCAGATGCCTTATCTGAGTTGTCGTCATTATTAAGAATCACTGGCTAATCTGCATATAATTAACAGACCGCTTCTACAGACAAGGACAACTGTCGGGATTATCATCATTCCCGCCATGGCTTTCACCCACCCTAATTGTGTTCGGTCGACTTGCAGTCTACCTTCAGCTCTGCTGCCGTATTTTTATTTCCTCTCTTGGACATCTGGAATGAGAAAGAGTGGCCGCGAACCTGTTTGCTTTCTGGCTGCCGCTCGATTTAGATGAACGGCTGGGTTTAATAGTCCAGGGTATGCTCCGCTTAGAAGGTGGCAAGTGTGATAAATTCAAATAGAACAAATCTCGGGCTCTCGAGGGCAGCCAAAAAAGTGAACTAGTTTAAGCATATATGTGACGTTCAGCGAAGGGAATTAAGTGGCTTAAGTGTAACCCGTGAACGCCTCCTCGTCGGAACTGGGCTGCTCTCGTCCACGTATCAACTTTGCCGTTCATAACCGCCTTAGGCTGTTTAACGTTAAACAATCCGGTCCTGCGCATAAAATCTCGGTCCCTCTAGGCTCCTGCCACGACTCATTTACTATGCCAATCCCCAAACTCCCTCAGCTTCACCGACGATCGAGAAAGCGGACTGTGATTAGTCTAATGTTACTCGAAAGCCAATCCATGACACTTATCCCGTAAGACTTGCGATTATTTCTGCGAATCTGAGACTAAATCGACCTTCCCTTTGCATAATTGAGACTCCGGTGTAGACTATGCTGTGCCAATTCTAGCGGCAATTGCAGTCTTGCCAGGGCAATACCTTGGAGCCGAACGATCTTTAGAAAAGCTTTTCAATCATTAGATCTATTATTCCAACATACAACGACTGCCGATTGAGCTTTTGCTGAGGTTGTATAACGTGCTTACGTGCTATCTTCCATGTTAGTTAACCTACTTATAAACCATGCTCCCATTGCCAGCATTTCGCATTCGATCTATAAGATAGTTCAGCAAAACTTTCGATAATGCCATTGTCATGCAAAACGCCAACTAATACAGCCATGTTAAACAAAAATCGGTCCTACTCGTCACAGATTAGTCAAGAACAAGGCATCAGCGCATATCGTCATCTCCATCGGCCCAAGGGAGCTCACCGATATCCTTCTCGTCACAGATCAGCCCGGACCCAGGCATATAGCGCATGTCGTCTTCCCCACGGCGCAAGAGAGCTTACCAAGATCCTTCCCTCGACGTAATACCACAGCGCAGCCAGGCAGAAGCTGGCTATATTGCTGTGAGGCATTATTTTCATTGGTTAGGTTATATCGTATAAAAAGAATGTTGAAAGCAAGCCTCCACTATTGCATTTACCAAGGGAGCATTGCTGTAAAGATCGTGATAGTGCGACGTCGAGAAGAAGAGGCGAGTTAGGCTTATGCTTGTACCTTAGTTAATGCGATGCCTTTTAGAAGAATAATTGTTTTTGCGACGGTTAAGAAGATCGAATCCTGAGCGGCAGATCGAGGGATTTGGCTTTAAACTAGCCTTGCCGTTAAGCTCTCAGCTGTCATAAACTTCGATACAGCTGGCGTACTATACTTTGTTGCTTAGTCTTACATAAGCAATACTTTACTCAGGGAAAGCATCTAGTGGCGTTATATAACGAGCGCCAAACGTTGATTCCTAGGATTTGTGTTGTCGGCCATTTAGCCCTTTAGCCCTTTGATACCGTACAGAATCGTCGATCGACTGCTATTGAGGTGAAGTATCATGTGTATTTGAGTGTTCTTGTGATAGACAGAAGTTAAATGAGTACTTAATAGATCGGTGTGTGTTTACATCCGTTAACGTTGAAATTTCAGTCAATTGTTTAGTGCGGCTCTTGCGACCAAGGATCCAAAATCGGCCCCTGCCTTACTTTTTCCAGTTTTAGCCAGCGGCAGTTGTAGCCGAGGAGCCCGAACGGGTCGCCCCTGTCCACCATAGGCTCACCCTCTTGGGCTCACTTGCTCAGCCTGGCTCAGGTTCGGCTCACCCACAGCTCAGGCTATAGCAGCAACTGCTCAGGTCCAAAGACAGAAATGGAACTTGCTCGTGTCGAGATTCCGGTATGGAAATCTCTGTTATGAGATCATCATCGCCTCGTCGAAGCGGATGTCGGGTTGGGAATGTCGGAGAACTGCGAGGAATAATGGGCACGTGAATATCATGTGCGCTCAATCTGAAGTCCAGAGAGCCGCTTGTTGCTTCTATGCACAAGCATGAATATCGCTGTTTCGACGGATAAGCTTTGGAAATTGAGCTTTGCAAATTGTGAAAATTGCAACGTAGGACACGGAACGCCACATCATTCAATAGAGATAAGTGATCCTCTGCCTCACTGTGCTGTCCTGTGATCTCTCAGATGCTCTGACGACGAAGCCCCGGGGCATGACTCTATCGGAGAAAAAGGGCACTGATTTGAGGTGATACATCTTGCTTTCTTTGACATGAACAGAAAAAAAGATGTTGTGACAAAAGATGCACCACCCGTGCATGACCACTTCAACATGCCGGCTAGTCATCTGCTAGGGTTCCGTACGCATGGATTTCATGTGCAGCGTGCCGCAGGATATCGAATTTCCTGACACGCCCATGCCTTGTCTGGTAAGGAAGGTCTCAGCTCAGCATATTGATATGCTACCGGTCCTGGGAGGAGGAATCGATACAGCACCGACGGTTGAATCAGATACAGCGGTTGCCCAGAGCAGACATTAGTGCGCGTAGAGCCACACTTTTGTGCCAGAAGGTGTATCCACGGGCGTGGAAAAGGCATTGATCTCGAAGAAACGTCCCGAACGCAAAGCCCGGTCCACGTAGCTGGAGCCCTTCGTATCGACCCGCAATGCCAACAAAACCACTCGAATGTCTCTTCATGTCTTCTCCTTACCTTTAGCAGCCTTTTCCAACCTCTTCATCTCCCTCGCCTTCCGTATAGATTCCCTCATATGCTCCTCGACAACCAGTGGCTCCAAAGGTTCGTATTTCGTTCCCTCCGGCGCAACATTGTCAAACAGCCTCTTCATGACATCCTCTGAAGTCTTGTCCCTCCCCCCCATATCCGTCAGATATTTCTCCCTTAGCGGTTCCGAGACAGAGAACCATATAATAGCTTTCCTTCTTCTCTCCATCTTGCTTATGATCTCGTCGTCGATGGATGCCCATTCTTCGTCGTCTTCGCCCTTGCCTTCTCCATCACGATAGACTTTCATGTCCGCGTTCCAAAGACGCCAATTGCTGTCTTTGTCTGTGAGGCCGCCGCGGAGAGTGACTGTGTAGCAGGCCATCGGTCCAATCTGCCTTGGGGGTTAGTAGCTCGGTGTCCTGGCGTCGGCTCCCCATGGGGTGATCAGATTGTACTTACAGTACCAAGGTACGTGTCACCGCATACGGAGGAAGTGTTCGCTTTCGGGGCCATTGCTGAATTCTCGAGGTTATAATGCGTTACTTCAATTGCTAGATCAAAATGTGTTTCTTTGCAGGGCAAGCTGTCTTCTGATGCGCTTCGAGGTTGACGATGCTAAAGCGGTGTACGACGGCAGTACGGCCACAGCAAGGGCAATTCTTGGCGATTGAGTCTTGCTCCTGGAATTCGACTCACAGGAGTAGGTACATTAGCGAAGTTGATGGACGACCTAGGTGATTATGGATTCAAGATCGGAATATTTCACGAAAAGCCCTAGACAGGCAAGCTGAAGTTGCTTCTACGTGCATCTTCTTAGTCCAAGGAGTCAGATCTCAGACCTTTGACCTAGCAAGAAGCACTTTTGACCCCTCATTGCACGGATTTTATATCAATAGTTTAGACATTGGTGTATACATCTCGTAGAACCCCCCTTGAATAGTGGTCTATTTACCCGCATATGCGGCCATTGTACTATTTACATCCTCAGGCTTCTGCCGCTAAGCAGACCAGACATTTTGAAGCACCCAGTCACTCATCGTCCCAAGATTCGTATACACAATTGGCACTGCCTTCAGACCACACCCGCCACCAGAATGAACAGTACCCATCACCTCTCCCGTCCCCGCATCCCAGATTGGCGAACCAGAGTCATTCGGGCAGCTGCCCTTTCCTTCTTCTCCACCCGCACAGATCTCATTAGCAGTAATTTGGCCATAGATGCTGCACTCCTGCCGCGACACAACCGGGACATTGGTCGATCTCAACTCGTCAGATCCTTCAGTAGTCTGATTTTCAGCTGTGTTGCCCCACCCGGCCACCGTGGCGCTCAGTCCAACAGCCGGATCATAGCCTTGAGCGACGATCTTCGCATAGCTGATCGTATCTGATGGCTGGATTGGAGTTCCCAGATGCCAAACGGCAACGCTTTGCAGAGGAATTCGTTTCAGTATAAGTTTGCAAACATGAACAAGTCGAGGCAACTTACTCATACTGGCCTATTGTAGGTCTGTATAACGGATGAATCTTGATTTCAGTCACGTTTGAGACAGTGCCTCCTGACTTCCAGTACTGGCTCCTGTCAGTTCAAATTTCGTATTATTCCAGCTCAGAGACTACTTACTGTCGAGCCTGCACGAATTGTAACATTTTGAGCGGGGACGTTGATCGAGCAGTGGCCAGCGGTCAGAACAGTGTAGGCGTTGAGTAAGGTAGCACCACACCATTGCTTCCCATTGTACTGCGGGGCAACGAGGAAGGGAAACTCTCCTGGCTCGGCGAGGTCGCCACCTGTAACTCGTGCATTGATCTTGCCCGATGCTGTGGCAGCAAGACTGAATGGCGCAAAGGCTATGGCCAGCGATAATGCGAACCTGAAAGTCATTGGGATGATGCAGGTTCCTCTGTACACTCGATGTGTTTAAGCAATATTAGTGGAAGGGCCGCTTGACACTTTTGACTTGGGAACAAGCAACAACAACAACAACGAGAGCAATACAAAGGTCGTGGATTTAATTCTAAGTATATATATTGCTGAGGTGATTAGGTATACGAGTTAATATGGAGACTGCGCAGATCTCAAATATGGAAGCGCTTGATTTTCATCGCATAAACCTAGATTTAAAAGCCGGTCGAAGGCTTGGCATGACCGAGACACGAGCTCGCCGAGACCTCCTTTTTCGGCACCGAACAGGAACAAAATCAAAAAAGCTTATGATCTCTTTCGTGAGCGCCTCAATACAAGATTTGTGGAGAGCCCGGGATCGGATCCCAGCCAGCTAGAACCTCGCAAAGTTGCAAATTTAGATTTTTTCTTTCTCAACATATTCCAAGAAAAGCACGAAGCTGTCACATACGACCATAGACTGAGGAAAATTGGGCATCCCGTCCGCTCTGCCATACACAAGCCTCAGATCGGCAGATTAGTAGTTGGGTGGGTGACCACCAGCGAATACCTGCTGTTGTATGTTTTTGGGTTTTTTTTTGGAGTTCTAAATTGGTTGTAATACTAGTCGCGTTGTGTGGTGGAGCTCTGTAGGCGAGAATTCAGGGGCTTGCCGCGGGGCCACTCTGGGCATTGTTGACTCGCTTACAGGTCAATGCTTTCTAAGCAAACCAGTCTTTATGGTTGATGCTACTCGAGTTATCCTGAGACTCCTTTTGCTTGATCAATCTGCAACATAGGTCTCGATTGACGGCCAGGAACTGTCTACCTGATAGCTTCCGAAGGAAAAGTTGCCCAAAGAAGTGAATTCGTAATACAGAATCGTCTACTATTTTTCCGTTACCCGCCCATCTCTGTCACATCCTTGTTGTTCCATGAGTATCATTTTCTGTGAGTCTACACCAGCATGCTCCCAATGCTCCAGTGTTGGCACCATGTATCATGGCATCAGAATCTTTCACATTATATTGGAGGCAAATTGGTCCTCTCATGAATCCATATTCTTCGTCCTTGTTCAAATCGCCGGATATCACTATCCCTTGCCCAGGATTAATCAGCAGCGCTCCGCGATTCGTATGGATCGTCACATTCAGGCGAATGTCTGGAAAATCTGTCGGTAGGTGGATATCCATAAAACCCCAACTACTGGTAGTTGTAGTGGAATATTGCTGTGGGCGCCATTGAATACTTGTTATTGTGTTGGATTAGGTGGATATGCCTTGATAAGTATTATTGTATTAACTTGCTCCTGTATCTTTCCACGTATGATTTCTTCGACACAGTCATAACATACAATTCGAGACCAGCAATGTCATAACGTACGGTGAGTTAGGTAGGGTTAGACGCCTTATTCGCAGCAACATTTTCTGGCACCTATCGCCTGGTTGAAGTTGCTCGTCTCTTGAGTCCGAGAACCGAGACCAAAGATCTCAGATTATTATCTTTCAAAAGTTTAGACAGGATTAAACACGCATATCGCAGCTTTTGTGAAGAACTTAGCACAAGATCATGCGTTCGACTTTCAAATGTCTGGCTATCTCTTTGTATAATAATACTTTTACAAGGCTATCAAGTGAACTCTATAAAATCTCAATGTTTCGACATGCGGAACTTTGAATATAGTCAACAAGCCGAAGAGCCGTATTGTTATGGAACGTTGTGGAACTTGTATTCGTTACTCTCGTATCTCTCTGCCACTGTTCCCTGTGAGTATCATTTCCAGCTGTTTCTTTCTCGTTGTCGCCCATTGCCTCCACCATAACTGGTATCTGAATTGCTCCAATCCGCCTGTATAAGCCTCTTCCTCGAATGCTGGTAATCAGAATACCGTTAAAGAAGTATGGCGTCAAGAAAATAGGAAGAAGTAGGACGCGACCTCGTGTCACCAGGTCGTACATTTGTTCGAATGAGACCTCGCCGTACATGCTTGACCCTCGCGGGCCATCGTCCACCGTAAATCTGCACGCAGGTACTTCAGTTAAGGAAAATTCGGTGATGACGTCTTCGGACCACCCTGCCCTTAGTGGCATACAGATGCCCCTGATTCTAAGACGACTGTTTGTGCCATATGGATCCCCTTTTTCTCGGGTGATTTCGATGTTCTCGACAAATGATCGAACTTGTCTCACTCCAGATACATCGTTAGGGAAGTTTATTTGGCCGTCAACTGACATCCATGACCAACTAGGCGCACGCAGAGAAGTATTCCTCACCGGGGAACGCTCTCTATCTCCAATCCAACGCCACCACCCCAGGTCGTAGATTAGCGACTTCTCCAACATCCCGGCCACAAATACAGTATGGACAAGATCCGAGATTTTGGCGCCAATACCCGCAAATGCTATCAATTTGTCTTCGCCAAATGTGAAAGTACATTGTGAATATGTCGTGACGATGTGTTGCCAAACAGTCAGCCAATCTTGAACCGAGCTATGACGCGTTTGGTGCGCTATTTTTGCGAGCTGGGTATGGACTGATGACTTCGACACAGGAGTTCCTAGGTTGGCAGGCAATCCTCTCGGAAACATTTCCAATGCTGTTGATTGTCGACATTCCCATGCTAGCTGTCTAGTACCGAAATGCAGTACTCTTCGAGCCAGAAAACGTTCTTGGAAAACCCAACCCCGACTGCTGAGAGGAGCGTTTGAGATTTCATCCGGCCATAGATCTCCATCTATTAAAAAGAACTTCTTTAGTTTGCCTTCAACTTTGAGCCCAGTCTCGGAGGGGCCGAATGGGTCATGTCCTTGATTATGGAAAAGTGTCTCACTGCCGTCGACAGCTAATGTAGCAGAGATATTGAGGAACGCATTCGCATACACTTTACCCATGGTTCGAGACTCGATCTCCCAGTCTGTGCGGTCGTCTAGGTCCTGCTTGATGCATAGACCGTCAATCCAGAGGTACTGGGTGGCTAAGGAAGCCGCAATCTTGATAGCATCCTGGAATGCAGGGGGTAGATCAGGAACAGCAACAGCCCTCTGAAGTTGTGCCATGGTGGATGTCAGGAGTTTCTTATATTGACTTGCTCCCCAGCGATGGCTTAATGTCATGTAATGACCTTTTGGGGCATGATCTTGCGAGATGACCAGTCTGACCTGCTCGCCGCCGGAAGTGATGTGAAGGAGCCTCGTGGGATACCAATTCTCCTTCTCTTCGTTGCATTGCTTGTGAGTTTTGTAGCACGTATCGACCCACTCTTTGACCAGTGAGAAATCAAATGTGCCAGGTAATGGAATTGTATGCTTGGCATCACTCAAGATCGCGAATTCTACAGAGGCTATCATTAGCCAAGACAAGAGCATTAACATGCCCTTGGATTGACAATACCTTTAGCTGAAATAAGTGCTAGATCAAGCATACAGAATTCATCGTCCTCGGAGTTCTTGCCATCCAATCCAATGCCGACAAACAGACGGGCCGGGGAATTGGCCTGTTCTGAGCTCACAATATGGGCATGGTGGGAGAATTTGACGCCCAACGGTTCTCTTTTCCAGTCGCCGCAGAGAGCAGGATACTCGGATTCCAACCATTTCGAAAACTTGAGACATACCCAACAGCTCTGTATATCGATTTGCGAGAGAACCGGGAGGTGGATCTTCACATCTTGCGTGAGGCGGAAATCAAGACCTTGCGAATAGACTTCTTCTATCGCCCAGGTACACCTTCCACAGAGTGGCATTCTTCTGTTACAGTCGTAGTCGGACCTTGCGGGGTTGATGATACCTAACACCCAGACTCGACTAGAGGTTCGCGCCTCAGCCTGGTTGCGGAGAAGCTAAGCTTTGTAATCAGATAGGCTGGATCTGGTTAGTTTGCCAAGACTATCATGAGTCTTTAAAAACGGTCCGTTCCTGGCCGCAGCATTTCAACAGTCGCTCCTTGGCCTGCTTCCACAACTGTGACTACTGACATTCGCTGGTGGTGGTACCCCGCCAGAGTCTCTTGAGTGAGCTCTGCCATAAATGCGCCACACTGATTGTTAGATCTTAGAGCTCAGAACTCAATTCTCACTCTCGAGTAGCTGCTTTGCCTAAGCGGCTGACGGAAGGAGTCCGGGCTGCCCTCAGGCTAGCGGGGGGGGGGGAGGCGTAGCAGGATCAAGGGCGCGTCGGAACTTCACTCGCAGCAGTAGGCTGTGCCGCCTGAGCTCCAGCAGTGGCATTGGCTTTCTTTTCGGCAGCGGTCCATTTCTCTTACAGCAGCGCTGATTTTCTATAATCGTGACTTTGCCCTCTTTCACTAAAAGCTGAGCAGAAACTCGGGGGGTTTGGGAAGAGAAGTTATGATACCCTCCATGAACAACCTAGTACGACGACGATGATTATTCCGAGGTACATTCCGAAGACGGTCAAATCGGAATCACTTGCAGCTCGATTACAAGCTAGTCTTTTTGGCTCAAAAGGAATAAGCTATCTATGCCTTTTTCTTCTTTCTTTTAATCAACTTAGCCGGTCAGAATCACTTGCAGCTCGATCACAAGCTAATTTTTCCGAAATCACTTGCCAAATTCGGACCAGAATCGGGATTGTCCATCGTCAAGCTTCTCAGCGGTCCATCCAATTTGCCTTAGAATCGTCTCATGATATAAAGTAAGAAAACCACTTGACATATCCAAGACTTTGAGTGGTACTTTTTCTATGGTTGAGATTCACTCCACTATCAACTTTACTTTATCTGACGACCATGTCCCCGATGGACAGTTTGATTCACATGGGATGGGGGTGCTGCTGAGACTAGTTGTGTTCTATCAAATTCGATTATAGACTAAGGAAAAACTGGGCTATCTATTCAGCTTAGCGTATCAATATCATTGATACCAAAGAACCTCTACCACCCCACCCCTCCCAAAAAAAAGAAACTAGTGTCTGAAAACGCCCTCGGACACTTCACATGTGACACGATCGCTCTCTCGAATTCTCGGATCTCGGATTGTTTGCTTGTCAATACTCAAACGGTTTAAGCGATATATTGACCTATGTCAGTGCTTTTGGGCCAGCCGGACCTTGGTTTTTTGACTCGTGTTCCAGTAACCGCTAAAAATACCGTTCTTATCGTGTATCAACATCTTGCGACCTCACTCATGATCATTAATTGATATTTTTATACTTTCCGTTTGCTACGTGACCTGGGTTCCCGGATTTTTCGCCTTCATTACTCCCACTACACAATTAACTTCTATCTTCTTGATCCTCTTTACTGTATAACCAACCACATCACCTTCGCTTTAGTTCAGAATGTAGCTCGGACTTTCAACTACCTTTCCAGACCTTCTACACTCATCTTACGTCAGCAGCCCTAACTACTCGTCATGCTCCTCATCTTCAAATGCATCCCAATCCAGTTCCTCTATCTGGCCCATCTAACTGCTCGCGATCTATCTGAAAGCTCAACGCCGATTTCTGGATGTCAATTCAATTTTTCTCGAACGAGAAGAGGGATGATGAAACTTTTCGGGCATCTTCATCAAATAGATTGAGATCGGCTTCTCATCTATCTTCACGTTCGCTTAATGAATACGACTTCGGAAATTCTGAACGTGCTGGAGGAACCTCTCGAACGCCTCAAGGAATGTCATCATGGGAATCAGCAACGCAAAACTTCGAATATGTATTTCCCAATTGTTCATCCAACTTTAGATTTGGAGCCATGCCAAGTCGCAGAGATGTTCTTGAGCGTCCATCTTCGTATGGTGAGTTTCAAAATTACAATTACATCACGCATTACTAATACACTCAAGACCATCCAGACATTTTCTCGGGAACCGAGCGCCAGCCTAATTTGGTGCCAGAACGGGTGTCCATTAATGCGCAACCGGTGGACAAGAGTCCTCATCTGGACACTATTGGCTCCTCAGCATTCAAAAAAGCTTCGAAAGAAGCGATCTTGCCGGAATATAACACCAAAGCTCAAGATAGCCAGGCGAAGATACCTACAGATCAACTCTCATCGCATGAAAATCTTCAGCAAAACAGTCGATTGAATTCTCAAGACATCATTGACAAGGAACTGATCGAAGAGATCAACGCGCGCCCTCCAAAAGGAGGTTACGTACACATCTTTCAGTCGCTCTCTAGAAAGTTATGCAAGGTTGGGAGAGCTGCAACAGCCTACACTCGCCAACAGCAAGTTCAAGCTGGATGCCAGCTCCACGATTTCGATCATGTTACCGGGACATCCATATTTACTACGTTGCCTCAACGCGTCACGAAGCTTGTTCATTTGGAGTTGCAGAATTTCCGAGCCAATCTAAGCTGCGAGGGTCACCATCACCCTGACTTTGATGACGAGGCAGTGCGAGCGGAACATAGAGAATGGTTCGACGTCAGTCCATTTGTGGCAATGCTTTCAGTCTTCTTGTGGTGCGATGTCACTCGACTTGCTTATTACTTCTGATAGCACAATCAAAGAGGAATGGGCAAAAAGATTGACTTTGTTGCCCAAGCCTAGCGCCGTTGAAATTAGCCTCCTAAATATTGTTACTGAGGGAGGAAATGTGCCGGAAGTCGAGACACATCATTATGAACGAAGAAAGCGATATGAAAGATGGCTCACAGAGGGAAGCTCTTGAATAATGCAGCGTATGGATGTCAGCACAAAAGGGTTAGGAGTGGAAAAGCTTTAGTGGCTGAATACAATCATCGGACAAGCACTTTCTAAATTCTATTCGCAGAATGACAGCTGAAGGCTCTTCCACTTCTCGGTACTCAGCTTCAAGGTATCAATTACCTACGTACTCTGCCAAGGCATGGGGCGCAATTGGCAGAAATTCTCGGGCCCACTTGCATTGGCAGCTTGTGGAGCTCCACTGTTTTCGCTCACCGCAGCCTCATTCCTTCAGCGCCTTCAACTCTCACCTCCAAGAAACCAGAATACCCCGATACTGAAGGGTATAAGAGCATTGATAAGTTTAATCATATCACATACGACCACAGACTGAGGAAAATTGGGCATCCCGTCCGCTCTGCCATACACAAGCCTCAGATCGGCAGATTAGTAGTTGGGTGGGTGACCACCAGCGAATACCTGCTGTTGTATGTTTTTGAATTGTTTTTTTTGACTTCTGAAAGAGTTACGCGGTGGCGTTGCGCAGTGGAACGTTATTCGGGCGCTCTCAGGGGCACCTGCAGGCTGAAGGGGAGTCTCGAGTGGGGCAGGTCATTGTTGACTCGCTTACGATGCTCTTCCCGTCACTCTCGTCCCGCTTACACTCTGTGTTTTGTCCATCAATCATTGATAGGGTGCCATACCTTTTAGTTGCACTTGCTCGCCCATCAAATGTCATAATTTTTCTTTTTCTTTTCTCTGGTAGGGTATTGGACGCAGTCGAGATTCGGGTATACGTTAAAGTGTTTCATGCTCCAAGATTGGAGAATTCAAACCGAAATGCTTAACTCGCTCTGCAAGACGATAAGTACAATCTTCCCCCAGGGAAGTTTCGTGACATTTACAAATGTTGATTTTGTATAGTGCCGCTAAGGATTCGTCCGATCTGAATAATAGCCGATTCGAGCGATGGTACCGCACTGCACTGTCTCGAGCACGACGTGAGATAAGGACATGGAGTAATTCTCCAAGCCAATAATTTGTCCATATGACATGGCGAATATGTGGTACCACCTTCATAGCATTTTATCTCGTCTACAAAAGCTCCGGATACCACTGCCGACCTGGACCCGTACTAGTTAGCATCAAATACGAAGCTATTGAATTTGAGGAGCTTACCTTCAGGATCTTCCTTCATAGCATTCCGCAACCTGTCGTTCAGATCCCCAGCATCTTTGAAACAACCAAAGAGCTTCTCCACTGCCTCTTCCCGATCCAAAACGGATAACGGTTCAATTCCAGAAGGCAGAATCCTTTGCCCTGGCGCATGAACTAACTGCTCAGCAAGTTCCCTCAAATGTCCTTGGCTGAGGACGCTCCGGCACGGCACGATCTTAGACACGGGCAAAAACCCATTCAAAGGCAGTATGTTCTACCTCCTCATCCCAGGAATGCTCAAACAAAACGAGGGGGGTCCGGCCATCGGAATCCAAATCTCTGACTTTAGGCCTGATGCCATCGGGGAGAAAGTCAGCATCTAACGCAAAGCTCTCTGCAGGGATAGGAGAACGTTTGGCCGAAAGCAGGGGAGATGCTGAAAGCGAAGAGGGCGCTGTGGAGAAAGTGAATAGTCTCGCAGAGGAGTTGATATAGCCAAAACACGTGAAGGATGTTCGGAGGTAGGCCAGAAGGCCAGCGGCGAAACGTTCAGGGCCGAGGAGGCTATCACCCAGGTAAATGTAGCTGGATGTAAAGTTTTTGGTGCCATTTAGATTGCCTTTGTTGGTTTGGGTGCGGGTAAGAATTTGCTGGATGGTAAATATGGATAGAGGCGGATTTCGACCTTTATCTGTAAAAGCTGGGAGCCAGAAAATCTTGCGAAGGGCTACTGAATGTGAGCCTGCGAATATGATCTTCACTCTTGAAAAGAAGTGTGGATGACAGGAAAGGGCTTCTAAAAGGCGCGCATCTGGCGTATCGATCTCCCGCAAAGGACTTTGCATGAAGTATATTTCGCGGAGACAGTCTGACTGAGAGAGTCCTTCGATGAGTTCCCTCGAAAGATCTCGAATATTGGTGGTACAAAGGCAAAGTGAGGAGGTCTTTCCCAATTCAGGGGCATTCAAAGCTGTCAGGATTGCTGTCACAGAAAGGTTTTGCACTTTACCTAAGTTGAGTTGTCCCCCATCTTGAAAGGCTAACCGTAGAAGAAGTCCTGCTGAACGTGTATTCCAAAACCGAATGGAGTCTTTTAGCAAATTCCGCCGCAGCATTTCTGGAAAGTAGGCCAGCTCGAGAACATCGTCGAAGATGGCAATATCGAAATCGTGCACGTCAATCGCACTTTGCTGGACTTGGAACATTGATTCAGCGCTATTCCGTGTCCGTGCTCATCCAAAGTAACGAAAAGCTTTCACGACGGCCCTCAGATTCTCGGTAGCAGAAAGCAAGGCACATACCAGCAAGCTCCTTACGGCCTGTTCATGCAGGGACCTTTTCATCCCCAAAGACAATCCTGCCATTGTGAGAGCAGCGTCGTCATCTAAGTCGACTGAGTTTGCCGGCCAGATTATTTCAAAAGCACCTGGTTCAACCAGTGGTACAGCAGCCAGAAGCTGGGTTATGATAGCCGTATCGTCATTTAAGATCTGAGCATCACCCGGACCCAGAGCCAGCCCCGGAGCCGCGAAGGTCATCAAGTATTCTGTCGCAGACATGGCGACACGGGGCCGCACTCGCTCCACTACTCGAAACTGGCCTCCACTTGTGGTTGGTGGCACATGAGAATTTGGGTAGCCTAGATGCCTATAAAGCGCTTCTCTGGAATCAATCCATTTCAATGGGGCAGCTGCAAAGCCGACTATGACATATCGCACTTTCAGAAGATTCGTAATGTCAAAAGGCACCATTCCCCATTCGACATTGGAATCCCGATACACGGTACCAAGAGGCTCCAGTGACGCTACGTAGAATTGCCCTCCTTTGGTGTCAAAGGCAACCGTTTGGAGCAGACAAGCAGAGATAATTGGAAATGGTTGCAACTGCTCGTGGTCGCCGGAATCCCACTCAATCCTTGATTGATTATAGCCATCAAGATGTTCGGGTAGCTCTGAAAGCTCTAGATCGTGAAGTTTCTGACCTACGTGTCTCAAATAGTAGCCTTCAGCAAGGGATAACTTAGCTCTGATAGCAGAGTGATTTGCACCATCCGAGAAGATTGTAATGATTCGTTGGCAAGCAGTGATGAGAGGTGTTCCTTGCATAGATTCATCTCCAGGCATAGTCCCTATTGCTTTGCTAGATACCACAGCGAGGGGCCGCCGGCATCCAGCAATTTGGGCAACCACAAAGAACACGAACGAATATGGGTTGGCTGGGGGGCCGATTTGTCTCCAATATGGAGTGAAAGATGTCGATGCCATGGCGCACGATATAGATATAGAAGTAATGCGACGATGCTGGTAGAAAACAACATAGATAATGTGCATGAGCTTGGAATATATCAAGGTGTGGTGAAGATGAGCGATCAGTAGCCAGACGGTAGCCTAACGTCAAAGACGCGTTACCAGGACGAAGCAGCCATCCCATGCTTCGGAGACTCATGAAATCCAGGGCTCAAACACGAGGCAGAGGTATGAGCACCAGCAATCGAGATTTCGCAATCCGCATTCTATTCTTAATACCAATATCAGCCATGTCTTTTCGACGCACCGCATGCGCACGGCCACCAGCGGCAGCACACTGAACTGTCACTCCTCGAAACAAATAGTCGTACAGATATTCCCCAGTTCAACCCAAATCTAAGTCTACTTGTCGATCACATCAACCTTTCTATACTCTTTCCAGGAGCTCTTCCTTGCCACCACATAGCTCTTACTCTTGATCGCCATCCAAATTCCATAGAAGCCACCGAACGGCCACATAGTCCGCACCCTCTCAGCCAGCGACAGCTCCGCCACCTTCTTCTCATCATTGCCAACATCAACCTTGACTTTCTCATACACACTCGGCAAGCCATGGGCCTTATACTTAGCTCGCAGCGCTTCATACCAAGGACGATCAAACTGCGACCAGAACTCGTCTTCGCCATAGTACGTGTGCGCGTACAGCCATTTCATGCCGCCGAGTTCTTGGAGCTTGCGTTCTAGAGCTCGGTTCTTGCGGATGAATTCTGAATGTTCTTCTGGGCCGTGACCCCAGAGACCGATGTTGAGCATTGGTTCGAGATCTTCAGGCTTCTTCGTAGCTTTCGCGTCGGTAGGAGAGGTGGGAATGAAGTGCGGATGCATTGTTGGATATGAGCTTTGCTTGAGCGGACACAGCCAGAGTGGGTAGATACCAAACTCTTCATCCGTATAATCCACAAAAGCTTCCGCCGTAGAGTACGGCAGGGCGAGGTCTTGCACGACGTATTTTTTCGACTGTCCACTGGCGTGCAGTGCCGTATACATCATGCGTGTATGAAGGAAATCATCAAGCCACCACCGAGTGAGCTTGTTGAATGGGAATTTGAAGTAATCAAATGCCGAAGTTCCAACCCAGAAACCGCCTCTATCGTAACGAAACAAGTACTCAGGAAGGGGAATAGCTTCCGTAGTCGCCTCGAAGGACGAATTGATAGCATCTTGGACATGGAGGTAGAACCATGGATCGCTAGCTGCACTAAAGCTTTGAATAGGTGCCTCTTGCTTTGGAGTATCCGTGAGCTGACCAGTGATGATGGCGCCGTGGCTTTTTGAAAACATAATCCCATCCACGTAATCATATGCCGAGCCCTCGGCAGTGAACTCCTTCGATTTGGATATAGCTTCCTTCATGCTAGACACTGGATGATATGTCGTCTCCACGAATTTTTTCGCATCCTGCAACCGCAATTCGACCAGAGTTGTAACCCCGAATGTGCCAACTGCACCAGCGGCTCCATGAAACAGATCTGCCCGCTCTGTAGGAGACAGCCTGACAACCTCTCCATCTGCAAGAACCATTTCCACCCAATTGATCGTCTGGTCGAAGAAGCCATGTTTGAACGAACTGCTTTCGCCGCTTGTTCCCGAATATCCACCTCCAACAGTTATGCCCGGGAACTCCATGACAACTGGTGGAACAAGTCCATATTTCAAGGTCGCCTCTACCAGCCTGTCCATCGGAACATTGGGCTCTACCAGGCAAGTCTTCCTCTCCATATCAACGTGCAAAACATTCGAGAGTCTGCTTGTGTCCACCAGATTCTTCTTAAGGTTCGGTCGAGTGCTATTCGTCGAGCCGTGGAAAATGCGGAATTTCTCGCCGCGAGAATGGTAGTCGCGGACGCTGGCAGAGATAGTCTCGACAGCATGATTATGCTGCTCCATTGCGGCATCTGTTTGAGGCTTCGTGGTCGACAATTGCCGCGCCGAGAGGGAGGCGTGCCTTTGGAAAGGGGCCGTTAGTCCCAAGCATCGTGTCGCAGGGTGGAAAGAGCTGTCATGCAGGGCTCTCGTCGCGGGTGCTCTGGACGCTCGACATGGTGAGGCTGAGGATTGGTACCGCGCGACAGAAATGCCCCGCTGCTGGATCCTAGCATAGCGAGCAGCGCATCGCGGGATTGGATAGGGCCACGGCCTGCTGGCTGATATGGCGGTCCATTGAGGCTTCATTGAAGCTGTGAGGCTGATAAGAGGGATGTTCGAAAATTATTGTAAGGTTCGGCGCCAGTAGTCCCGACGTTCGGCTCGGGTCGGCTCCGGGTCGGCTCGGTTTGTTCTGTTCTGTGTCCAACCTGCTTTCTTCTTCCCTTGCTTGTTCCATCAAATTATCGAAAACAAACCAAGTATCTTTCGATCTTGAGAGATTGAGCTTGAGAGTCCGACTCGAGGCTCAGCTTCATCGAAATCTTACTCTCGTACCTTCAATTGCTGCCATTGTCTTCGACATCTTCTTACCAGGTCCCGCAGATCACTGTTGACTTCAGAGGAAGCATTTTGTCCATGAGCCAAACGGTTTCTGTATTTTTTCAATAAGAGAACATACATATCTAGTTGTACGTCTCTGATAATCTTTGGAATGCCTTCTAAGTCTAGCTTCTCGGACAATGATGTAGTGCGTTCGGACAATGGAGGATGAGAGACATGACGAAGGTTCCTTCCGTATGTCAGATCCACACGGGCTAGACTTTTTCCTTGGTGCTCTAGTCTTGATTTCGAGAATATTTCCGCATTTCTTCTCCTTATCCATCTTTCCTATCAAGTATACCTCAGAAGAATGTTATTTACTGTTTTACTATGCTCCTTCACTTCTTCATTCCTCCTTTCCGTCCTTACTGAAGCGACGTCAACAAATACTTCATCGAAAGACCCTACACACAACCTCCACAACTATGTCGTCCAGCAAGGGCTCGACGAGTTTGCTCCACTTTCCATTCTGGAGATTGGACTCGAGCACATCCTCTCCCAGATTGGCGCCAATGCCACTCAAGCTGGGAACGATTCTATGTCTGGCAATACACATCATCGCATCAGTACAGCAGGGAAGGTTTCCGCGCAAGTAAAAGAAGCTGTGGATCAATGTGGCCCTGGTTCCCCTTGTGTCGACGGAAGTTGTTGCAATTCTGTGAGACAAAGATCTGCCATGAGCAGAGCTGTGGCTGATGGTTGACAGGAAGGTAAATGCGGATACACACCTTATAATTGTGGATCGACAGCCACAACCGCATGTATATCTAATTGCGATTCACGAGCTATGTGCGGTGTCAACTCGAGAGACAGCGCTCAGAAGTGCCCGCTGAACCTTTGCTGCTCCTACTTCGGATATTGCGGGGTATGTTCTTCTAATTCCGATGCCAGAGTCTTGACTGACTCACCAAAGGCATCAGAAGTTCACTGCGGAAATCCGAATGGGATGGCGCCATGTCAGCGGGGCTATGGAAGTTGTCAGACTGCAGTTGTGCCAACGTGCCCCGGCGGATCCTCTGCATCTGGTGGTCGTAAAGTTGCATACTATCAAGCAGGGTATGCCATTTCCGGACCCTATAGACATTTGCTGACATGCCCTAGAAATTTGATGTACAGACAATGTAACCGAATTGCACCCTCGGAGATTGTTCCCAGAGATCTGACTCACCTGATCTTTGCTTTCGTTTTCATCAATCCCAGCACTTTTGAAGTGGAGCCCGAGAATGATCCCCAAGACCGAGCGCTCTATTATCAGTTAATCGCGCTGAAAACGCCGACTACACAGACTTGGTTCTCAATTGGTGGCTATGGATTCAGCGATCCCGGAAACAGCTTCACGACTTGGTCTGAATTGTGTGCTGATCCTGGAAGACGAGCAAAGTTCATCGCCTCGATGATCAATTTCATGACTAGTTGGGGATTCCAAGGTGTTGATATTGATTGGGAATATGTAAGTTCTATTCAAAGTTCCAACTTGTACCCCTCGACGCTTTCTGCAATTTATCTAACCGTTTCGTCAGCCTGTCGAATCAAATCGTGGTGGTCGTCCAATCGACACGGCGAATCTCAACGCCTTGGTTGAGGAAATGCAAGCCGCTTTTGGAACCAGATTTGGCATCAGCATAGCACTGTAATTTTTCTCCTCTTGCATTCTCTTCGTAGCTGACATGCTTAGACCCTCCGACTATTCGTATATCCAGCATTTCGATGTCGCCACTTTGTCTCAATACATTGACTTTTTCAACTTCATGTCCTATGATCTTCACGGACCTTGGGAGGTCAACACCATTGGTGCCATTCTCAGAGCACCAGGCTCTGTCGTTGACATTGGCAATGCTCTGCTCCCCTTGTGGTATGCCAGCGTACCGCCAAGTAAAGTCAACATCGGTGTGTCCATGTACGGGCGTTCATACACGTTAAGGGATCCAAATTGTGCGAAGCTCGGATGTCCATATACTGCAGCTGGTAACCCAGGTATCTGTACAGATAGCCCTGGCCTCCTATCTCTTTGGGAGATTGCGCTGCTGAGAGGAGATCGAAATTTGAGGTCCGAGTTTCTGCCCGATGTTATGATGAACCAGATGACCTACGACAACCAGTACATCATATTCGATGCTGCACTGACTGTGGATAAGAAGCTGCAGTGGGCCGATGGGCTGTGTCTAGGCGGACTTGTGTCCTGGGGTGTGGACTTGTATTCAAGCTGGGGAAGGTCTGTACCCATCTTCCATTCATTACATCCCACTGACCTCCACAGCGGCCGCACACCAATCACTGACTCTCAGGACACAACATGCGGCGCCGCAAAGTCAACAACCTGCATGAATCTCCTCCCAAACCAGAAATGCTGCTCCAAGAACGGCTTCTGCGGCGGGACACCAGCTCATTGTGAAGCTGCCAATGGGTGTCAACCAGCCTTCGGAATGTGTGTTGCCAATCCTCCGGCAGTCAGCTTAGATGGCAGATGTGGACCTGATGCGAAGACTGGATGTTACAAAAGCGCATTTGGGGACTGTTGCTCGAAGAATGGATATTGTGGCGAAACGCAGGATTACTGTAGTCACGATTTGGGGTGTCAGAATGAGTATGGAATTTGTTACGGTTGAGCTGCGTTGCAGAAGCCTTCCATGTCATGAGAAATGGCGGAATTCGCAAACTTCGATTCGTCAACAAGGAACATAATTTCGTATGCTAGTCACTGAAAGGTTTGTGTCCAAGGAGAATGAGAATGAACAATTCTATATCAAGCGAAAATTATCGAAATACTTGTACAACTCCTTTGTCAAGCGGCCCCAAACGATTGCGTACTTGACATTACCAGGTGATTTGGAAGAAAAAAGACAACTCTGTATGGGACTACGGATCCTGATACAATAACCAGATTGTTCCATCTGTCCGAATGGAGATCTACTGCTTAGAAATCAAATATGGAAGCAGGAACCCCAAAGTCGTTACTCAAACGACAACGACGTGACATACGTGATCGCCACGTAAACTCCGAACACGTCGAGAACGAGCCATGAGAAATTATACACCAGATATATCTACGAAAGGGGACAAGACGGTCTTCTATATCTTGTGGGAAGTATCCGCACTGGAAAAGAGATCTCAGGATCTTGATCCCCATCTGTGTCAGCCTAGGACTCACCGCAGATTATGCACTTGCGGCAGAGAGCGACGCTCCAGTCATCTGCTATGGAGGAAGCTGGATGAAGCTCGAAAAATATCTAGATGGCGACACATTGAGCTCGAGTATGGCAGATGCAAGTGGCAAGGCTCTTATCGCTGAAGGCATTTTTGAGAGAGGTCTCCAGTTTGTCGATTTTGTAAAAGAGCTTGCACGCTTGAATGAGCAGCTGAATATAGCGGAGAAATCCATGGGGTACGCCACAGCGTTCAGTTACGTCACCTTGAGACTTGAAAACGAATCGAGGAAAGCTGGGAAGTAAGTCTTTCCAATTCTCCATTGTCTCTGATTCGTCTGATTCATAGCCATTTGTCACGTGTCTTTGAAATTGTTTCCTTCTGCAAAGGGGGTCCTGGACCAGACCATTGTTACCTTGAGAGGAGAGACAGACTTGCTCTTGATTTCTTGTTTTCACTAGGCTGATTTCTAGATCCAAAGCTTTCTAAGGCCAAGTCCGGACTGGGACATATTGAACACGCAGGTTAACCGCCTCGACGACTCGCTTCACGATGCAGCCAACAGGAACGCCTGGATGAACAACACCCTATTCTTGAAGTCCAAAAGCTGGCTTTCAGGGAACAAGTTCCTTTTCAACCTCGATCTCAATAGCACGAAGTTCATACCATGGTGGACTCACTCATCTGGAAGAAAGTCTTCTGGAAGACAAGTCAAGATTGTTCCCCGGGTAGGAATATGTGAGTAAAGACCACCGGCGCAGTCGACCCACAGCTAATAAGTATAACGAGTAAAGGACACCACCTAGTCATACATAAGCGAGGAATTTCAACATCAACTCGGGGGTTCAGTATTAGGCCCCTCACAGTTGGTTGACCAGTAAATCATTCTCCGAGCTCCGCTTTGAGCAAGATCTCAGGCATGTAGTCTGAGTAGACAAAACACGATCATACATTTAGGAAACAGCATTTCAAAGCTCTCGTTTCTCATCGAACGCAATATATTCAAAAAAAACCAAACCAACAGAGAATCTATACCTTCCCTCATTACCTCACACCATTGACTCTCCGTGCCTCGGCCCATCAATATAACCTTAACCTCCATTCTTCTTTAACCACACCTTACTACTACCATCCATTCATTCATTCCTCCTACTGTGCTATCCCCAGACCTAAAATCCCCAATCCTCCCTAATAACCTGCGCCCCCTTCTCCCCAATCATAAAAACCGGCCCCTGAATATTAACATCCGGCAGCACTGGAATAACACTACAATCCACAACCCTCAGCCCCTTCACTCCATAGACCTTCAACCGCGCATCTACCACTCCGCCGTCTTCCTTCGGGAGCATGATATTGGTGCCGCTGGCGTGCCAGTTGGGGATTGTGTTGGCTTTGATGTAGGAGAAGATTTCGTCATCAGAGGAGTTAGATGTGGTTGAATTGGTGGTGATTGAGGGGCCGGGCGAGACTTCAGAAAGGATATAGGGGGCGAGGGAGGGGTGTGCAAGGATAGAGCGGAGGGTGTGGAAGGCGTTGAGGGCGATGGCGCGGTCGGCGGGGTGGGAGTAGTACTAGATACAATTTATTTGTCAGTAAAGAATCTTCGATGCATGGTGCATGATACAGCTGTAAATAGAAGACAGAATGATGGACCAGAGGCGGAAGAGATGTTAAATCAAACAAAACACAATAAACGAAGCGACAAAGCGGAGACCCACATTCGGATTGATCACCGGCGCATCAGCCATACTCGCACTCCTCAACGTGACGTTCCCTCTACTCAGCGCCACGAGACTACTCGCCGTCAAGCTAACATAATGCTCATCCCCCTCAGGCACATAATCGATCGCCGTTCCACCTGGGTAGAAGATACTCTCATACAGAATCTCGACGTGCGCACGATCGATAAAGCCGGCATCGAGAACAGCCTGTGCGCCGATGGATATCAGTGTCTCGTTCGAAAGCTGCTGGAAGCCGTTTGTGATACCGGATGGGGCGGTGTAGGGGCCGGTCAGGTTGCTGTAGAATGCTTCTTGGGCGGCGATGAGGTTGGTGACGTTGTTGTTTACTTGGGAGGTCGAGGCAACGGGCGTGGAAAGGGCCATTATGCTGAAGACGTTGTGGTCGTTCATTCTGGGTTTATGTTAGCTGCGGGTTTAGTCTCGAAATGTAGATGGTAAATCTGGAGGACTCTTGGGGAGGGGAAATGGGTGACATGCCCTTGTCCGACATTCTCATTCACGAGAACGGGTGTGATGCCGAATTTCTCCAATGTCGCTGCAGGTCCAATACCCTTTTTTACATCAGTACTTTCACCGCACATTACAACAGCGGATGGACATCGAGAAACGAAGGAAACTCACAGAAACCATCATCAACTGCGGCGAATGAAACGCCCCCATCGAAACAATAACCTCCTTCCTCGCCTTCACAACATGCACCCTCCCCGTCGGCTCATCTACAAAAGTCACCCCACTCGCTCTCGGCTCCTGACTTCCCGCCGTCCCATTCCCATTCCAACCTCTCTCTCCCTCCGTCTCAAACTGCAAACTCTGCACGGGCGCCCAATGCAAAATATCCAGATTCTTCCTCCCCTTCGCCTGTTTCCCAAAGGAATCCCAACTCGAGCTCCTCCTGAACCGCGAGTCGAGGCATCCTGTCCCTTGTTTGACGCCGGTGTTGTTGCCGGTATTGAGGTCTTCGACAATGGGGATGTTGGCTGCAGCGCAGGCTTTGATGAATGCTACGTTTGAAGGGGGTACGTAGCCTTGGAAACCGATTTCGAGGGGGCCGTTGGAGTAGCCTGTTGGGTCCCAGGTTTCGTAGGAGTGGTCGAAGCTGTTTTCTAGGTTGGGTGGGTTGAAGTGTGTGTGCTGAATTGAGCAGGGTTAGCAATGGGAGTTTAAAGAAAAGGAGGGACTGGAAACGGCACGGTCATGGGATAGAGACGTACTTTCACGAAGAGAGGATAGACTTCGTCCCATGTCCATCCCGGATTTCCGAGAGCGGCCCAGTGATCGTATACGCTCTTGGATCCACGACCGTAATAAAGACCATTGGTGATACTACTGCCTCCAAGACCACGACCACCTACAGTTCATCAGTCTCCAGAGTCTAAAATCCCCTTCTGCGGTTCTTTCAAGCACACGAAGTGATATGATAACTCACGATGATACGGCAAAACCCTTCCATCAAGCGTATCTTGCTCTTCGGTGTAGAAATTCCAGTCGACGGCCGTGCCTGTTCGCGGAAGTTTAGATTCTGGTTCAGTTCTTTCAGATGGGAAATCGCGACATACCACCCAGAAACTGATTCCCACCAGGCGTCTCATACGCCGCAACAATACCAGGCTCCGGACCAGCTTCAAGCACGAGGATCTTCTGGTCACTGATCTCGCTAAGGCGATTCGCTACTACGAGACCGGCCGTTCCGCCTGCCATGATATGTCAGTCAGTCTGTGTCTCCCTAGAACTTCGACAGAGTAGATCAGGATCAGGGGGACGAGGAAAGGATAACGAGCGAAGGAACTGAAAGGGAAAGTTGAGGCTGGGAGAGGTGAGGTGAAACATACCTCCACAAATAATGAAATCATATTCATCTTCCACGACCTGACGCTCAAGTCTCTTCAATGGTGTAGACGAGACCAAAGTTTGTGAGTAGGAGGGCTGATACCGCGAGAGTAGCTGGGAGAGAAAGAGTAGACTGCAACATCTTGCGCGTTGGCTTTTGTTCGGAAACGAGCCTATCAGTACATGTAGATGCAGTTTGGAATTTAACGATGGGAAAGGTGGGACTTACTTACTTATAAGATGATAAGAACAACCACCTCGTGCCTGATCTCACACCAAGACCAAGATATAAACTCGGCAATGATCTTCAAAACAATCTACTCTTACTCCCACCCAACTCGGCTTCCTAGGATCTGGTTTGCGGTACTAAACGAAAAAAAAGTAGACCAAACCAAATTCCTTCTCGTAAACAATTATCTCACCAACCAGCAAAGCGCCAGCCAAGCAGACCGCGAGCCGCACAGTATATCCCAAGTCAGATCTCCCGTGCTCATACTGCGCTTGCAGTCTTCAATTAAACGTAAACACCACTTTCCCATCCTGGCAAAGTCAAACTAAAAGTCAATAATCCCATCAATCAAACAACTCGTCAGCTGACGTACACGTATACAGTGGTCCGTCCAACGCGCATAGGTCTTGGCCAGCGAGTCTACTCTTGATCCCAGTCTCGCACATGTGAATTACAACAAGTATATGAAATGCGGGAAGCGAGCAAGCAAACACGAGAGAGAAGAGGATGCACTAAGCGAAGCGAGCGGTGTATTGCACTGCAATGTAATACGCGGGGTAGGAAACGTGGCGTGGATGAAATAAGCTTATATCATTTCCCGGTTTGATGGATTGAACTGCCGATCACTTTTCCGTGCAACCAGTCACAGGAGCGCCGAGAAAATGGCGGCTTTGTCGGGCGGGTGGTTTTGCTTTCTTCGGCTAGGACGATGGGGGAAAGGAGGAAGGCTTGGAATCCTCCTCGTGCAATATACATGGTAATTAGGTTGGACACAGCGCAATGAAATCCTCGACGTTTAGCCTTGTGTCTTGGGGTTTGGTTGGATGATCGGGGGTGTCGTGATCATTTGCGATTCCGGCCCGTCACTCGTTGTGCTCAACCAGTCAGGCGGACTTCTCGCCGGCCGAAGGACCGACTCCACGGAAGGTACTAGCGCTGAGAAAGTGATCCTCGAGGGTGTTGCGGAGAGTCGGCCGGCCTTTATCTGAGATGCACTTGCAGCACTTTGCAGATGGAAAAGGTCGGCCGAACAGGAGAGCCTACTAAGCTGAGGAGAGATGATGGCAAAGAGAAGTTCACAGACAACCGTCTATCGAGTAACCAGTTTCCTAGTAAGTATTATGATTCTCAGATGATTCTCGATCAAGCTGAAAACGTCAGCTGCACATGCACTTATCGAGAATGAAGAGGAAATATGGGTGCTAGTCTAATGGAGTTCATCCCTTCCTCGACGTCCTCAAGAGACTCATTTTCAATTGGTTCTTTGTCAGGCTTTAGCACTTAGCTCGAGTCCTCGAGCCATAGTCATCGATCTGTATGCATCCTCATTGCTCTTCGTCTTCTTCATCTTCGTCCTCATGGTCTTGGCTGTCCATGGAATCTATCTCAAGTCAGCACGGCGTAGAGAGTCCATGGAAACCGCACTTACCTTCCGAATGATCTTCACTTCCATCACTTGACGCAACTTCCGAGTCCTTGTCCAGATTCTCAATAGAAACAAGAGCCTCAAAATCTCTCAGACCACTCTGAGTATCGGTGCCGGCCCATCTCTTGGTATGTTTATCTGTGGTCTCTTTGAATGAGACATGCCGGATGTGCTGTCGATATGGTTGCTCTTGTCTTAAAAACGACATGTTAATGCAATCGAGTTTGAGGTCAAGCCTCGAGAGATCCTTGAAGAACTTGGCCCAAAGATTGATTCTTTCGTCTGCTGGCACACCTGCTTTATGCACAAATGAGACTTTGTGCAGACTGATGACTCTGAGAGCGGTTTGATGTTTGCGAATGAGCGCAAGAATGACTTTTGGCTCGACGGTTATCATGCCAATGTCGATTTGCTTGAGATTTTTCAACTCCACTGGGGAAGGCTCCGCCCATGGCGAAGTTGCAGCAGCCAAGTTAGAAAGGTCCGGCGGAGAACGTGAAAGCCAGGATAGAATGGCCTCCGTGTCACCATACGATCGGAAGTTCAATCGAAGATGCTCCAGTCTGACGGTCCGTGAAAGAAACTTCATCAAAAAGTAGCTGGGACATGGAGTCATCGATTTGTCTTTTTCCACATGGATGTGAGGGTCGTCAGAGTTCAAGTCCAAGAAGATCGTGCGGAGATTGGCTAGAACAGGGCTGATGGTGTGCTCTAGGTAATCGGGGATGATGAAAGCTCGATCGCTCAAAGTACAGTTCCTCAGAATGACTTCGAAGTGTTTCAAGCTCAAAGATGCTCTTCCAGCACCAAGAAGAATATCTCTGAAGACACGATAGACGAACATTTGATGATCTGCTGCGGCACCCACGCCGAAGTTAACCCGGTTGTATACGCTCAGCATACCATTGCCGGTTTCTTTCACATATGTCCTCGAGCCATAACCTGGGAAGCAGATAAGCTATTGAATTGAGAAGAGTGCAGGCTTGTAGTAAGTTTATTAGGCAGGGTGGCTGGGAATGATTGAAGAACTTGAGGAACCAATGAGAACTTACTGTTCCAAGCAGTGTGTGGAGCATCTCGAAAGCGTGACCTTGAGTTGAAATCACGCATTCCGATTGTTTCAAGACTGGGAAGAGCTGAGAAAGCTTCAGCGAGCATTTCGACATTGCGACCAGTGTCAAGAAAGGATGAATGATTGAACCAGTCCATGGTAAGTCGATTCTTCTGGGCGAGATCAGGAGGATGTGTTGCTTGAAACGTTGGCGGAGGACCAAGAGGAATACTTGTTGAGGGTTGCTCTAAGCCGAAGATGACATGCTTCAAGTTCGATCCAAATCTGGATTTGGAGATGTCGATAAATGCTTGTAGACTGAATTCTGTGAACATGAATTGTCTTTTCTTGAAGAACTCCTTGGCGAAAGCAAGAAGAAGCTGGTCTTCGATGTGCTTGCATGTGAGGCGGAGGTTGCCGTACTCAGGAGTGGTGAGGTGTCTGTTGATTTGGAGGAGAACTTCGATGGGGACGGCGGCCAAGGGAGACGATTGAGGGGCTATCTTGCCTCCTAGTGAATCAACCGTATTGCCGTGCGCTGGGCGAACCGGAATGGTATCAACGTCCATGTTTTATTGAAGGAGTGCGAGAAGCGCGAGCGGCCGTGGGAAGATGATGGTACGAATGTCAGAGAAGCTCGATTGAGGATTACCACGCTTGGTGTGAGAAGCACTGCTTGTCTGTCTGAGACGCCATGAAGTATCGAAGACACGAAGGAAGGCTGAATGGCGCGAAGATGAGCTGGAAAGTCGCGTAAACAGGCAGTCACGAGGAATCTAGTCACAAACGGACAAACGCGAAAACATGTGACCCGTTGCCTGTTCTGGTCTTGCGGGGATGGTGCAATAAGTGCCAGTTCAGTCAAGCTAAGTATCGTTCAAAAGTCGCAGTATATGGACTCCAGGAGAATCAATTGGGAAGGAGTTGACGTTGGACCTGCCAAGAGCAGGCAGCAGAGACAGGGCTACGCTCGAAGAAGGAAGGCGTTTCGACTCACGTGAGCTGGTGCCTGAACGTGCGTGCCGTGCCCCTGGCACTGGATTGGATTGGATCAACATCGCGAAGTCAACAAAACCATCTTTCCTTTCCATAATTTACATCTCCAGGTACTGCATCACTCACTTTACAACGCGTTCAGGGAGTAAAACTCCATCAGTTGTCCAACACATCACCTTACCGTGGATTCTCCCCGTTCTGAACTCCCACCTTTACTTTACTCGCCCAATGGCACCATCGAAGAAAGGCGGCCCTGCAAAAGCGGCCAGTCCTCCATTGCAGGCATGCATCATCGCCCTCAGCGGTACCTTTCCTGGTCGCACTCAGCCATCCACTGAGAAGGATCTCATTACACCCCTTGGAGGCACTCTCGCAAAGTCCATCACTGTCGATACCACTCATCTCGTGACTACAGAAGGTGATTATGCCAAGCCTTCTACCAAAGTCGCTCAGGCAAAATCAAAGAACATCCACATCGTCAACATGACATGGTTGGAAGATTGCTTGGATCAAAATGCTAGGATGGATGAGGCCAAGTATAGCTTTGGTGGCTCAAATTCAACTGCTCCCTCAGCAGCACCACCAGCAGTCAACAGTCAGACCAACGGAAAGGCCAAGGGAAAGGCGACCAAGAAGCGTGCAGCAGCTATTGTTGATGATGAGGACGAGGAAGAGGATAAACCTCAACCCAAGAAAGTCACCAAGCCCGCTGGTGCCATTGCATCCGATGAAGAGGACTCTCAAGGTTCGAAGCCCGCACCGAGAAAGATTGACGAGTCGAAGCTAAACTATGCAGCCCTCGAGGGCAAGACTAATGTTGCAACATTGTCTTACCTCAAGATTCCCGTTGACGAATATTGCGGTCTTACTAGCTACCAGGTCTACATTGATGATGACAAAGTCATCTATGATGCATCACTGAATCAGACCAATGCAGGTAATAACAACAACAAATTCTACCGTGTCCAGGTGTGTATTGTCACCCAAAGTCTTGCCGCTTCTAACCTCAACAGCTTCTACACAACAATGGTGACTTCAAGACGTGGACTCGTTGGGGCAGAGTTGGTGACAGAGGTCAAAGTAAAATGCTGGGTGATGGTACTCTGAAGGATGCCCTACGCGAGTTTGACAGCAAATTCAAGGCCAAGAGTGGACTGTCCTGGGCTAATCGAGCAGACAAGCCGAAAAGCGGAAAGTACACATTCATTGAGCGAAGCTACACTGAAGACACAGATGATGAAGAGACCGAGCCTAAGGTTAAGGCTGAGTCTGAGGAGCAAGAACCGGCGCCAGAATCCAAGTTGCCTGTTGCGGTCCAAGATCTCATGGAACTCATCTTCAACCAACAATACTTTGCTGCGACCATGGTGGACCTCAATTATGATGTCAACAAGATGCCCCTGGGAAAGCTGGCGAAGAGCACCATTGTCAAAGGTTACCAAGCTCTGAAGGATCTCTCTGATCTGATGAATGACCAGTCGCTTGCTCAGTCATTATATGACACGGACTATCACTCCGCCATCGAGAACCTGTCCAATTCCTTCTATTCCTACATCCCGCATGCCTTTGGACGAAACCGCCCTCCTATCATCAACAATCAGGACATGTTGAACCGGGAAGTTGAATTACTCGACTCTTTGAGTGATATGAAGGATACCGCGAATCTCATGAAGAAGGAGCCCAAGGATGTTGAGAAGATCAATGCTCTGGACAGACAATTTCGTGGCCTAGGATTGGAAGAAATGACCCCATTGAAGAAAGAGAGCACCGAGTTTCAGGAGCTCAAGAACTATCTCGTCGAGACAAGAGGTTCCACCCACAACGCCAATTACCATGTCGACCAGATCTTTCGCATCGAGCGCAATGGAGAGAAGGATCGATTCGACAAGAGCCCATATGCAGGAGCACCACGAGACAGACGATTGCTTTGGCACGGATCACGTACCACCAACTTCGGCGGTATCTTGAGTCAAGGTCTTCGAATTGCTCCACCTGAAGCCCCAGTCTCTGGTTACATGTTTGGCAAGGGTATCTACCTGGCAGATATGTCCTCGAAGTCAGCCAACTATTGTTGCTCTTACATCTCAAATGGACATGTTCTGTTACTTCTTTGTGAAGCTGAGCTTGGTGATCCAAAGCAGGAACTTACCGATGCATCTTACACGGCTGGTGAGGATGCCAAAGCCAAGGGAATGATCTCAACGTAAGTTGACACAGCTTGATCGATTCGTCCCATACCAGCTACTGACTGCAATCTAGTTGGGGAATGGGTATGACTGGACCAAAGGTTTGGAAGGATGCTGAGGTAGTACACCCTTCATTGAAAGGCATTAAGATCGTAAGTCGAAATCCTTGCTGAGCATGGCACACCACTGATGAAGATCTTGCAGCCCGACGTTACCACCCCACCAGATCACACTGGAGTTCCCAATGCCTACCTGATGTACAACGAGTATATTACCTACGATGTTGCTCAAGTTCGTCTTCGCTACCTCTTCCGAGTTCGAATGTGAGCGGTGCAGGGCAATCATCTACGTATTGGCTCGGTACATCGGCTTTCCCATATTTGTACCAACACATTTCTTCTACCGCATCAATATTGCTGCTAGCTTCTGCAGACAGACTTTCCGGTATGGCGTTAGGCGACGGAAAATATCATCTGCACTAAAACGCATCTACATATTTCCAGGAGCGATATTGCTGTTTGCTCATCACATCAACTATCTAGACGGGAAGTAGATGGCGCATAAATAGCAAGTCTAGAACATGACAACATCTGAACACTACCACCTCACCCTGACAAGTGACTGCCGACCACAGATTTGCGGTCGCACACCCCTCCTTCCTCATCTAATCTATCCCGCCCCTCATCTAACCTATCCCGCCAAATTCACAACTCTGCCATATGACGTCGTGTCTCCTCAACACAACCCAAGCTACGCCAAGCGCTGATTCTATATCTATAACTATATCTATATCTCCTTCCTCATAAAAACAGCCGGAAACCACCACTCCTTCCCCATCGGATCCTTCTCACTCCACTTCTCCTCCACCCTCTTAAAAACCACATACCCTCTCCTCGCATACCAATCTTGATTCGACAGCTATTTCCCAATCGTCAGTCAGTCATTTTTCCAACCCTCGCACCAAACCCAATCCACCTCGATCCCGATCTCTCCCACCCAAAATATCCCAAGACCTCCAAAACAGCCGAACCAAGGACGCGAGAGATTTCGTAAAGTTACAACGACGCATCATGAAAGGTAAATAAGACTTACAACAGGCGGCTCCCTCCCCAACGCCTCCCACCTCTCCTTCTTCCCAGCATACTCGTTTGCTACAGTGCTTAGAGCAAGGACGCGAGCGTTAAGTGGTTCTGAAATCGCCATCTTCTCGACGGCGTCCATGGATGCGCGGCCGAGACCGAGGGATTGTAGGGTGGGGGAGATCCAGAAGGTGGCTATGAAATAGAGTCTGTTGGGGGGAAAGGAGGGGTGTTATTTTTGTTTCGATTGTGCTTGTGAAAGAGTGGAATGGGAGAAAGGAAGTAGGGTGAGAGGAAGGGATGGAAAGGGAGAGAAATCGAAGGGGTGGATGGAATAAGCAGGATTTGAGGTTTGGAGCGAGAGAGGCATTAGTGAGGGTTGAAGGGTGAAGTGAAGTGAAGTGAGGGAGAGGGGAAGAGAAAGGGGAAGAGAAAGGAGGGAGAAGAGGACGTACCCTTCCTTCGGCTCAACGAAACCAGGTTCCTCATACTCTGTGTTCAAAGATATGTGGCCTACAGGCATAAACTCCTTCTCAGTGATCTCGATCTCAGGCCTTGGCTTGCCACCGAGTGAAGTCGCTGTGTCGAGGAGGGGAGTGGATTGTTTGGGGTAGGCATTGGAATGTTTTGCGATTTTGGTGGAGAGGGAGGGGTCGGTCGGGGAGAGGACCTGGTGTGGATTATTAGTATTTTATTTTTGGCAAATCCGATTTATCTCGGAACAAAGTCCGAAAAGATAGAACAGGAAGGGCAGATCAGAATGGAAGTGCACTGTTAAATCAAGGTTAATCCGCATCACGTGAATGCCGTCAGAACATCCTCCCCTCCTTTTCCAGCCCAGCCCAGCATTCCCCTTTCCAATCATTCATTCGTTGAGACCCCGGTCTCAATAGCGATGAAGAAAGATCGATAACACAATTTAGAATTATGTGTTACGAGAGGAAGTTTGCAGTTTGAACAAAAGAAGCAGAACTCACAACCCACTGCAAAGTGATCTTCCCACTCCTCTGCAGTTCCCTCCAACTTTCAACTTGCTCGGCTTTCCATCCACATGCTACACGCTGCTCATACATCCTTTCGATGTGAGATGGTGAGTCGGGATCCCATGGTATCAGAATGACGCTGGCTGCTGGTGTGGGCGTATGGCTTGGTGCTGGTGCTGGAGACGAGGTTGACATTTCTGCAAGAGGTGACTCGTGGTGGGATTTTGGTTTGGATGTTTAAGATAAAAGATTGCGTTGAGCGAATTGGGAATCTAGTTTGCCCAGGTTTTTGTTTTCTCGGTAGGCGAGATGCTGGATTTTGGTATCTGTGAACTATGGGCGGTGAGGTTTTGATCAAGACTTCTGTCAACAATAATATCCAGGGCTTGGACGTGGAGAAAAATACCTTGCACCGGGTAAATCAGGGCCCCCAAACTCACGACATCAATCCATATACAAACTTGTTCGGAAGAGAGATTTGACGTGTGATCAATTTTATTGTTAGTGTTACACAGCTCAAAGGCTGCCTAGATACATCAAAGGTGGGCTTGGTAGACAAAAATGACTGACTCATCACCCCTTTAGATACTGCGATTCCGAACCCCGAGCCCCTGAATACAAGCGAGTTCCGTCTCTGCAACGCCCAGAGGCACAGCAACAAAACAAAACAATCGACACGCTTAAAGTGTCAGAGGGTAAACAAACATGCGATGCCGGAGTCCCAGACTGTAGATTTCAATTTCTCTGTATGTTCTTGTTTCGCATGTGATGGTCACCAGCTTTCGATCTCCACAGTAAGATCTTGTGAGACGGAAGTGGGCTGCGGGGAGGATCTTGGCAGGAAATCCCCCACGCAGCCAATCTAGTTCGGGGAGGTACTACAGAAAAACATCTGCAACGTGACCATATCCAGGAATGGCACGTATAAATACAAGTATACTTGTTCAACTTTCTAATTTACACGATACTTGTCCTCCCTACTCTTGATCGAACAGTTCTGTCGAGAAGCAGATTGGACCCGTTAGATTTCAAGTCCTCGGCAAGGCTCCACCGGACGACAACAACAAGACCAGCTGCACAGTTGGGTATCCTACACTTATTACCCTCACGACAGACCTTCTTATCCTAATTGATTTCATCCCTGATTTTATTCACCATGTCTACAAACCATTCCCAAGAGGTCTACGAACCCGGCGTCCACACCATCCCCCCACCCCGCCCCCTCTCCCCCTCCACCACCGGAATCCGCCTCAACCACCTCATGCTGCGTATCCGAAACCCAGAAGCCTCACTGCGCTTCTACAACGACTTCCTCGGCCTCCACACAATCTTCATCTTCAACACCGGAGCCTGGACAATCTACTACCTCGGTCCACGAGACGTCTCGATCGCTGAATTAGGCACCGCAAAGGGATTACTGGAGTTGTATTATGTCCCGCCTAAAGAAGGTGAAAGTAGAGATGTGAAGTATAGACATGGGAATGAGACGGATGGTTTAGGGCAGGGATTCGGACATTTGGGATTCACGATTCCGGATGTTAAGGAGGTGCTAGAGAGGGCGAAGGAGTTTGGGTACGAGATTATCAAACCGCTTGGGGAGAGCGAGGTGGGTCAGTATGGGGTTGAGGGTTTGGAGGAGGGGAAGGTGGAGGAGGGGAGGGATGTGATGGAGGGGTATAAGTTTGTGTTTAGGCAGTTGGCATTCTTGAGGGATCCGGATGTGAGTTTTGATCTTCTTTTGACTTGAGGTTTTAGTGTTTATGGAGAGACTTTGTGCTAGCATGGTGGGCTGACGTGAGATCATCTAGGGATACTGGGTTGAGATTGTTCCCCAAAAAGTAGAGCAGCCTCCGAAGAGCTGAAAATTGGTGCGGGGAATGGAGGATTTGTGGCCGATGTGGCTAATTGAAAGAAGCAAGAGATATGGTTACCGCCACGATAATTATGACTTGGTACGAAGACAAAAATTGTATTGAGCTAATCTTGAGACTTCCAAAATAAAAACGACTTCGCTTCTACTTCCAGATAAGATATAAGATCTATATTCAATGGCCCTTGAACGGCAAAGAAGAGATGAAACGAGCAGAATAGCGGCTCATCATCTATACAAAACTATTAATGGTTGTACTGTTGATTTACGCCTGAAGAACGCATATTTCGGCCAGTCATGCCAATGAAGCAGTAAGTACTGGCTCATTTCGAAGAGAACAGCTAGGGTCCATGATGGAAAGTAGACCAACACGTCGGTACGTCTTGAGTTCCTCAGAAGCTTTGCGGAGAACAAGTACGTATTCGCAAATGGTGCCGTCGTGCCCTAGGTCAACTGACCAGCTGGTATCTTGCTCGCCGATAAGCAAGCAACAGAGCAAGGCATCGGTCAAAGTGTCTATGTTGCCATCGCTCCTGAAGTAATCCAGTGGAATGCTTCTCGGAGAGCCGTCTAGCCTCATCACGAACTTCACATCGGGTTGATCTAGCGAACTTGAAGCCCCGGTAAATATCCTCGCAGACGCACAATGCCCCTGAATATGAAGGACACCATGTTCGACCCAGCTGAAGGGGTTGCTGCTACTCCGCTCCAGGTCCATACCTAGAATGTGGAATGATGGGTCTTGGATAAAGCCACGTTTGAGGATATAGCCGTAGGATATCTGCAAGCCATGAAGGTATGCAGAAGCCCAGGACCAAGATGGCAAGGACGATTGGCTTTGGTGAAGAGGTTGAAGCTCCTCAGAAGCTGAAGTTGCAAACAGCAGTCCCCTTGCAACATCATGCTCCCAAATTCCAGCGACATAATTCCCAAGACATTTATCAGAGAACTTTGAAGCTAGACCAGATAATGCAGGCAAGCGATCTGACTCATTGGTAAGTCGCAACGCCCCGAACTCTGACACAAGGTCCAGCCAGACGTGGCCAAGCTCTTCAGCAGAATTATTGTCATGGAGACTGCCCGTGACGAAGTTCTTCAACCAACCTTGCATACCGGTCTCTTCAAAACTAAAGTTCCTATCGAGACTCTGACATTCGCACTGTACGGCAGATTTGCATTCCCAGACCAGTTCTTCGGCATGGAAGTGGAGCGTGCGAGATGGGAGTAGGCGTTCCTGGAATGCCCAGGCTCTTGTAAGAAGCGGGGCATCTTCGATATGGTCCATTGCATTCTCCATGTTGCAGAAACGGTTGTGTGCAAGGTGCAGCCGCGGCCGCACGAATACCTTGTCTTCGAGATTCTTTGCTGATGTGGTAACGAGATGTGCATCAACGGGGATCTTGAAGTTGTTGTCACCCGAAGAGCGCGTCCACTTGTTTGCAAACAGTCCGTGATGGCTATCAGGAGCTGACGTCGCCGCAACTGTGATGTAAGCATTCGAGTATATATCAGCCATTTCTGCGGACTGAAACTCCCAATCATGGGTGTCATCTTGTATGATGCAGAGCGCGTCGATCCACAAATATTGAAGTCCAAGTTCTCGAGTGATAACTACGGCATCTTGAAACGTCCTCGGGAGCCGCTGCCAAGGAATCCCTTTATTCCACGTCTCGAGTGAAGATGAGGTCGTTTGAATCATGGTCGTCCCAGCTCCCCAACAGTAGCTGAGTGCCAAGTATTGAGCTGAACGACCAGCATTCAAAACAAGCTTTATATCTTCATAGCTGTCTAGGACTCCGATGTCTATGACTCGGGATGGCAGCCGCGGGCATTGTGGGACACCGCAGTGTACGTGTTTGACCTCGCAATTCTGGATCCAGGCTCTGACTTTGGCGATGACATCTGAGATTTCAAGCTTGCTGGCGATACAATTAGGGGCCTTGAAGACGGGGAATTGAGTAGTTGCTATATTCACTCAGTATATCGAATAGTAGAAGAGGATTGATAGCATACTTCTTGGAGAGAACAAGTCAAGAAATACCTCACCCCACACTCCGTCAAGTTTTTGGAAGAAGAGACGCAACGAGAGATGTCCTTTATCTTGCAGAATTGTGATTGCATCGACCTTCAGCGTACATCCGCTTTCGGACTCATCATGGATATAATGTGAATAAAAAATTGTTGTTGCTTTGGAAATCAGAGAACAGGTGGGGCATCCTCTCTCAGCCGCAGCGCACACATCCGCCTCAGCCGCCTGAGCAGAACCTGTATTGTTAGAACCCGTCTTCCAGATATCGCTACAGACTACACAGAACGCTCGCTCTGGGTCGAGAGATGTTGAGAGCAGCTGGCTCTGCGGTAGTGGTTGCTGGAATGATGCCGAGTCGTCCATTACTGTGTCGTGGTACGCCTGACTTCTTGGCGGGCTGTTTGCTGAGCATCGGCACAATGGTATGGGCGTAAAAAAATTATCATCCCGAAGTGCCGATCATCTCATCTGGCACATTTCCATAGATTTGCCCTTCGGGTTATATATGCTGCGGGAGCCTTTGAGATCTAGAATATTGCAGAGACTTGTGGTGTTGCGGACTAGTACAGTAGTGAAGTTGCTGCTGCGGAAGGCTAAATTTAGATTGAGTGGCTGGGCTCGCCCTCGCTAGACGAGGATCGCTCCAGTGCTTGTAGGCTTCGACTTCATTGGAAAATCATTATGTTAAACTTTTGATGGCAGCCTAATTTCCATTTTCCTCCAAAATACACCTGATCTTGTAAGCTTCCCCGCTCAATTCCACAAGTCTTGAAACATATCGTGAGCACCTCTTCTCCAAGAATTATCTGAGCCCACCATCTAACCACTGTACAACTCGAAACGCGAATAGACACGTATCATTTGCATCCCCAAGCCTGGCATCAACCTCAAAAGTCCAATCTCCACTCTTCAAAAACATCGTCGGGATTTGGAAGTCCAGCAGAACATCAACTCTTTCCGTGCTTGGCAGGTAATCAACCTGCTTTCCACTCTCGTCGCGAATCACCAGGTGTGCCGCGTCGTTGAATACCGTGCTCTTGAACGGTATCACATAAGACTTGGTTTTATCTGATGATTCATCGGGGTAGATGGCGCTACAGCTTATTTTGAGCGTTGCATTTAGATGCCCTCCAGTGGATTCTAGAGATTTGAAGTCGGTGGAGGAAACTGTGCAGGGGATCCGCCCGCGGAGATAAACGAAGAAGACACGATCGCTTCGAAGTCAACAAAGTGATGAGCGGAAGTACATCGGAGGAAGATGCTTACGCAATGATTGGCGTTGGGGCTATTTCCAAGAATTCCACAGAGAGTAGCTGCTCGCCTTCCGGTACCGGGTCATAAGTGGCGTTGTTGTGGCCGGGGACATCGTGTGCTTCGGCCATTACGTTCACGGTCGAGAACGGCGTTTGCCCGGGATGAGCTTGGATACTCACGGCTATTGGCGTAAAATAAAAAGGCAGAAGTTCTTCGAATCGTATCACGAACTCAGAGGTGCCCGGGCTGCAACAGGATACCAATCAAGTGGAAGTGCGTGCAGACTTAAATAGATGTATATAAAATGTCTGCCTAAAGTAAGCCTCGAAATGAGGCACGGACGATGCCGAGGCACAGGACCTAATTATCTACCAGTCAGACCTTTTTCATTCATGTTGACGTTAGGATATGTACCAGGGTCGAGACTGTAATGCAGTCAATGCGCGCTGGCAATATTGACGAGGGGCCACAACTATAAACCGCAATGAAAAGTATCACTTGCCTCGTGTTGAGACCATCTCTTCTAGTGGCGTGTTGGATTGAGTATGATAGATATCATCTAGCTAACGACAGAGAGTCACTAGGTTATATGGTTACAAAGTCCAAAACAAATCCTAAGAACAGTAAATTGGAACGCAGACACTGGTACAACATAACTTAGAAAGTTCTAGTTTTCTGTTTCCTCAATCAAAGATTGCCCTTTATAACCATATCTCGACCAAAAGCCTTGTATTGCTTTCAAAATATACCGTCTAGGGGTTGATCCTTTGTGTTGCCCACAATTATTCATACATATTCTCGCGTCTTTTCCTATCGCCCACTTCCTTCAAAATTTCCAATTTCGTTTTCGAATTATCCAAGCTACTCATCGCTTCACTCAAAACATCCACCCATCCTTGCAACACCTCACTTGAAAGTTCTCCTTTCGTACTCAATGCACTCTTCCCCTTGACTCCATTCTCAAAGCTGCCCAAGATTGTGCCTAGCCCCTGCTGACTTTTCGCGAGAGATTCCAAGACTTTGCCAGCTTGAACGAGAGCCGAGAAATGCGATGCTAGTGCTTTGGTATCGACGTCAGATTTCCGCTTGAAGTGTGGTTTGAATTGTTTCCACCAGTACTTGGGATCCGTTAGAGACTGCAGTTTGTGCATCTCCAATATTGACCCAGTCGGGTGCGCCAAGATATTGTAATAGCCTTTCAGTTCGTCGACAAGTTCCAATGATTCCGCTATACGTTTCATACCGCTGTATGTACCTTTGCGGAGCGTTGCGATTGAATCGTACTTCTTGGGACGCACCAGAATGGACCGAACCTGCTTCTCAATCTTTGCAGGTTTCAGCGTTCCGCTCTTCGCAATTCGTTGTAAGTCGGTCCTTGTCTGCATAGTCCACCGAAGAGCTTGATCGGCGAATTCTTTCTCTTGAACGATCAGTCTGCTTATATGTCTGTGGAGAGTCAGGTAGGATTGGTGCGTTTGCTTCAGGAACTGGCTCTTCGTTCGTTTCCAACTAGAAGATATCACTGTCAGTGTATTGATCTTGACATAAAGTGAGAGATGAGTTATTGAATGGCAATGCGATGGTACATACTATTGAGCCCTGTCATGATCATTCTTCGATCTAAAGTGTAGATCAAAATCTGCTTTTGCGAAAGTGGAGTAGTTCCCCAAGAGACCACCCGCCTTGACCAGCAGCTCTGTAAACATCACAACATCTTCAACGTAGTCTGTGAATTGAACGCCCGTATCGAATACGCCTTTATCGGAGCCTACATTCGTGCTTCTATTGATTGGCTGTGGGATATAGAAGTTCGCACCATGGCCCCGACTGCCATATCTCCAAGCGAATCCTTCTGATGCTGTTGTTGGGCATTTATGGAGACTGGACCAGCTCCCGAGGTAACAAATAACTGGCGTGTCGTTCTCTCGCGCGAGCGCATAATCTGCGCTTAGTCCAAAAATGATACATATGAAAACCAAGAAGACCCCCAAATCTCGCTTCCAGTGTCCATATTGCCCGTAGAATGTAGGAGACATTCGTGTTGGTGTGGGTGGATACCTTCGGTGAGATGCTTCGTATGGCTCGTGGTCAAGGTGCCCGAAGCTTACATGGCGGCTTCGTCTTCGCCGTTGATGAAGAGAATTTGCGGTTCCTGGTTCCATATTTCGACTCTGTAGGTACAGAAGGGCTTTCAGATATTTTGAAACGGGCTCTTCAGTGCAGAAGATACTTAACCTCTTTGTCCTTTTCTGGCGTCCTTATGATATCAGATGGGTTGCCGTTTGCAGCTCCCGGGTTAGGGTTATTTACTCTCGAAAATAAGCGAGCTTGGAGCAAAATGAGGGGCAGGGCGGGGTACTGTAAGTTTCATATGACATGCAGTGATAAAGGGTCATAACAACAACTTGGAACGGGAGTGAAGTCATCCAAGAATATCTAAAAACGCCTTTGTCTTGAGGATGCACAATATATCAGCATGCATTGTGTTCTGCATGGCTATTGATACGCAGCCGGATCCGGCGTCTCCTGGCGCCCGTTCATCAAATACACCAGACAAAGAATAGATCAAGAAACGAAGCCCATACCATCGACTGTATGGTTTTCACAAGTTGCAATGCCTGGGTATTTCTTCCAGCAACTTAATGACACCACATGCGATGATGGCAGATACACAATCAAATGAAGGCCAAAATGTTGATGAACAAACATCCAACCAGCAACGAGATCCCGAAGCAGCAGATATTGATAACGAGGCCAAGGGTACAGAACTCCCAGCAGAGGGCGGAGACATGAAGAGCCGTAAAAGGAAGTCAATGCTGGGAGTTTGTGGAATCAGCACTGTTGTGCTCGTTGTATATTTTGCCCTTCTCTATGCGGTAATCGTCGGAAAACCACAAGCAAGACAACTATGGAAGAATATTCCTCACTCTCTAGCGCAAATATCGCAGCAAATTATGTGGCACGGAAGTAATCCGTGGACGGCTCTTTGCAATGAAGACAATTCCGCTTCGGCGTCATGCGAGTCTTTCTCGTACGATTCGAAAAGAGATAGAGTTCTGAGATACGTCAACGAGACAGAGAGTGGCAGGTCGTCACATCTAAAAACAGCAACATACGTGAGACAGCATGCAGAGTAAGTCTTGTATTGAATTCGGAAAAAGACCTTGGCTAAAGAATTATAGTAGAAGCACATCCGCTCCATTGAAAAACATTCCGCAGCATCTTGTGGGCAAGATCCCCGATGCCGTTCGTCCAAAGTCGTCCAAAGTCGCATCTCATACAGATGAACCTACTACTGCACCAACTAAGGTTGTAGATGGCGCAAAGAAGGTCTTCGTAAGGTTGACCGAGGCTAGTCTATCATCACGGGTGGATTCGGGCAAGAAGAAGCCCGACATCCAACAAGACAAGCGTCAGCATACAGATCCGAGTATCTTTATGGAGAAGGCAAAGATCATCCTTGAAAAGATTTCACAAGACGCGATTTCTGCGGAGCAGAGAATAGAGACTCCGAGATCAGAAAGAGTGAGAGATATAAGCAGAGCGAATGAAGCTGAGAAGGCTAAACTCCTGTTGAATGTATTGGAGACCACGCCTAATAGTCTGAATACAGATCGTCTATTTCAAATGGTGGACGATGCTATGGCAAGGTTGGATCAGCAAACCCAGGAATCGGACGAGGTTTTAGCCATTATCACGAAGCTCTTTAAAGAGCGGCTAGCAGCACGTATCACTGACTTCGAGAGTCCCATATCCCCCTCAGACGACAATGAGGCTTCCCATCATGAGTCTGAATCTACCATGAGGCCAAATCATTTGCTTACTTGGCTCGTGAGTCGAGTCCAAACTTTCAAGTTTGACACGAACGCTATCAAACCTGCCAACATAAAGAAAGAAATTCGAGACAAAATCGAGTCCTTGACCCCGAAGACGAAGGTGTCAAGGACTCAACAGAAGGAGAGCGACCAGCATTCTAAGAATAAAACCAAGCCCAAACAAGACGCATTCACCGAAGATACTGCTGCGAGTACTGGATCGAAGAGTACTAACCCCCAGAGAAAAGGTGCTTTTGAGGAATATTGGTCAGAATTCCGTATGCAAGGACCCCCACCAGCGGCGGCGAGCTCAAGCTCTCAATCTTCGTCGGTATCGGAATCGAAAGCGTGTGGCTCGGTGTCTAAGGACCAGAAACTTCTTACAGCCGAAAGACTCTCGCGTGGGGAGAAGTATAGGATCAGAGACCAAGAACTATCTGAATTACAGCCAAAATACGGGGTAACGAGCAGGTGGCCACCGAGAGGCAGTCAAACAACGATCTACGCGAAGGACCGCCGACCGGAGAGCAAGAGAAAGACGGAGGGCGAGGACCCCAGGGAAACATCCGAGAAACAACACTTGCAGAAGGGAAAGAAGGTGACGGCATCTCAAGTGTCCAAACCTTTCGACAAGACGTGGAAGAAGGAAGGTCCACGGACAGGTGGAAGTGCAAAGTCATTGACAGAAAGGCCTCCTTCTGTTAGAGATCAAGATATGTATAGGCAAGAGAAGTTCACATGCTCAAGACCAGCTGTGATGAAGCCAGCTTGGTACTGGAAATTGATGAGCAGAGCTGGAATCCCAGACCATCTTCCCGAAACGACTGCAGCTGGAAGCGAAACGTCGACGGACGACGTGGAGCAAAATATCCCAGTGCAAGGCGCAACGACTGTATCATCAAAGAAGAAAGAATCAATTAAAGTGAAGCCTGCAGTGAAAATGACGAGCTCCATCAGGAGTTTCAAGCAAGGTATGAGAAAATTCCATACTGCTGATGCGGGTACCACATCTGCAGCCAAATTGCCGTTGGCAACAGACAGAAGACCAACGAAATCGAGAATCAAAATCTTTTCAACTCCTAAATATACAGCACACGGATCAGCTGAGAAACTCGTGGGCCCAATCGTCGAAGCCGCACAAGATCTCAAAATCGTGTCCCCATCCGCGGTACAAAAACAAAGTTGGAAAGACTGGGCTTCAAACGCTTTCCATTTCTCCTCGATAGAACAACTTCTCGCAGCGTCCAAAACAGCAATATCTTCTCTCCCCGACATCTTCACTTCCGATCACAGTACCAGCAGTCCACCTAACAAGAAGAAGTGGACCTGGAGACTATGGCTGTTAGCTTCCTCCAAACTAGGTTCCCAAACTCCCATCAGGGAACAAACACCCTCCGAAGAAGCCTGGGAAGAAAACTTCTTCACCGAACATCCAAACTACCGAGTCCAAACATCAATAAATAAAACAGCTCAAGCTATCCTAGAGATCTCAGGGACTTTGTACACTATCATCGACCAGCTCATGGCGGAAGGAAATAAGCATTTCGATACCATGACACGCTTGCAGGGGGCATGGGAAGGTCTTCTTCGAGCCGAAGCTGTTATGGATTCTTCGAGGACAGTGAAGGGGATGGCACGCGATACTGAGAATCGGAAACTGCTTAAGTCGTATGTTGAGGTGGTGCATAAATTGGATCGGCTTGTCGACGGTGTTTCGGAGGTTACGAGTCGATTGGGGAATTCGACGAGTGTGGATGCGGCGGATGCAAGGCAGTGGATGACGTTGAGGAGTCGATTTAATAAGTTCTTGTGGGAAGTTAGGAAGAGGCCATTGTTTGTGGACAAGGGGATTTTGGTGTCGGAGGGGTTTCATAGGGATATTTTGCTTGGTGATAAGGAGAAGTTGGAGAATGTTAAGGCGACATTGCGGAGGCTGCAGGATTCAAGTGTTGTTTGAAAAAGGATTTGGTTGCGTACAATAGAGAAGGAGTGGTGAGGTTGTGGATTTTATATTCTGCCGTGATAATATACTACTGACACTAAACTTGAACTGAACCTTCTCGTCCGTCAATTGATGAACATCAAGTGATGAATCGGCTCGTTGCGTCCCCCATTCTCGAACCACAGTCGAGCACCTATAGCCTATCAGTACGATACACAGGTAAAGGCTTGCAAGTCCCTTACCTTTGATTTTGGTTCTCGATGAGGCGTGGGCTTGTGTTATGCCAACATAGCCTCGGATTCACTGAATTTGCCTCCAAACCCAGTGTTGTGTACCACGATCCAGCCGGCCAAGCTTTAATACAAGCTTATATAACTTCCGCACTTCTAGACACCTCGCTCTGTTTCTCTCAAGCTTCCACGTATTGGCTTAGATGATTAATGATTTGGCACAAACAGCCAATATCATAAATCGTGCAACCAGCTCCTTCATTGCGATGTTCCTCTCACTCGCCTAAATCGAATCGCGAAATAACGAGCCCGTAATCCCTCCCTCCTTCATCTTCGATCCGTAGTGCCAGGAAGTTCATACTGTTCCCTCGACACATGAGGATCATACGGCGCATCCGAATACAATTCCGACACAATCCTATTCTCTCCACCATACTGCGCCGGTGCCTTCGTAATCGTACTAGTATCCTCTAACTCCGCCTGATTAACCCTCTGCATGCCTCTCCTTCGAAACCAAAAGAAAGCACCAATCAGCCCTAATCCGATGACGATCAGTGGGATCCCGACACCGATCCCGATCTTGGCGCCTGTTGACAAGCCGGAATCGCTGCCTGGGGATGAGGTGGAACTTGATGTAGATGTGGATGTGGAGGTCTGAGATGATGTCTGTGAAGGAGTTGAGGAGGATGAGCTGGAAGTTGCGCGCGCGAAGGCTGCGAGGTCGGATGCTTGGTAGAAGATTGGAATGCCGTCGTTGTAGACGTTGTAGTCTGGATCTGCTGTCGCGACCAGAGTTCGCGGGTTGCCGAGTGAAGTGTCTGTCCATTGATTGTTCCCGTTCATTGTTGGTGTGATGTAAAGCAGTGTTGAAGATGTCGACGTGAAGGCTGATTGACATTGATGTCCCGCGCCGACGTAGCGGTAATTACTGGAAAGTGATCAGAAAAGTTTAGAAGAATCAAATGGCATGGTATCTTACGATGGACAGCATACGACGGCTGTGGTGTCACTGCCAATTGTAAGATATGTCTGATCCTGGCCTATGGAGCTTATGAGTCGCGTTGCGCTGGCCCAGCCTGATGGACATTGGGCAGGGCTGTCTATTTTGCGCAACTTCAGTCAATTAATATTTCTCCAAGAGGTGCAGCAATTCTTACAATAATATAAGCCCCATCCTTCGAGCCCGCGATCAGTTGTGCTGGCTGGATAACATGCAGGGTCAAAGTATCCCGTGGTCCGATGACCCACGTACATGTCACTTTTGGATGTCAAAGTCTCCAGACATGATGAAGGTGGTGTGAAGATGGCAGTCGCTGGCCCACGATTGTAAAGCGCGATCGAGGCTGGATCAGTGATCGTTGTGGTAGAGATGGACGTTGTACTTTCTGTCGTCTCTGCAGTGTCTGTCATCTTGAATATGGCTCACGAGTTACAGAACGAAGCAAAAAATCACGGTAAGATTCAGAAAGCTTTTGGAAATGCCGGAAAAAAGAAGAATCCAAAAAGCTAGGAGCGAGGGGCCCGTTCAGCAGTCCTTTGTAGCTTCAGAGCGTGGCTTGGAGGAGTGGAGCTAGGAAGGAGACTGAAAGTGCAGATCGAGACCACTGTGCCTCAGCAATACATATGCATCCAGAATCCGATCCTACGAGGCTGAAGACATGATTTTGAAGACACTGATCGAAACTTGGTATTATCGATGGCCAAGTTGAATTCGAACATTAAGATATAAGAGCGCATCATGTCTTGTGTCTCAGAGACAAGGACTTTGGCTTGCATGTCCTCGCTTGATGACAACGAATGTGAGCAGTGGCGAAAATATAAATAGTTTTAGCGAGGGGTACTTGAAGACTTCGCCACCACCACTTGATGGCTCGATGTGATTGGCAGTGAATCACATCCCACGACGGAGTGGAAGCCGAGGAGCTCCAGAGCCTCGATCCTTCGATAGATTTGGGGTTTCGTGATTTGGGGGCGGTAATGCGCAGATGTGATTGGATTGCGGTGCGAAGCGGATCGGAGCTGACATTGAGCAATCAACTTTTGTTTAGATTCTGTTTGTTTACAAATATTTCCATCCAGCTCTTTTCCCGACCTTTATGCCGCTCCTCTCCCTGATCCCTTTCACTGACTTTTTCGCAGCATTCAAAATCTCCTCCTCATCACCACTGACGAGTTGACCAGCTTTTACCAAGACCTTCCCGTCCACGACCACCATTTCGACATCCCTACCAGTACAACTATGCACCACAACAGTGACAGGACTTATTCCCCCTGCACGAACCTGATCCACATCCCAAGGTGCAGATCCGATTCCATTCAGATTAACAACCACAAAATCCGCCTTCTTCCCAACCTCCAAACTCCCAATCTCATTCTCCAAACCCAAAGCCCTCGCTCCATTAATCGTAGCCATCTCAAGCACCTGCTCCGCCGTCGTGAGAGCAGCATTCAGATTCGCCCCCTTGTGCAAGATAGACGCTAAATGCATCTCACGAAACATATCATACGTATTCCCACACGGCGCGCCATCCGTCCCAAGACTGACGTTAATTCCCACCTCCAGCATCTCCGGAACTTTCGCAATACCACTGGCAAGTTTGAGATTGCTATTCGGGTTATGCGCGACCGTCGTGCCTGTCTCTTTCAGAATAGGTAGATCCGTTGCGAGATCAAGATGAACCATATGTGCAAGTACGGTTTTCGGTCCTGTGATTTCTGCTTGCTGGCAGAATTCCATGGGCGTCATGTCATATTGTGAGCGGTAAATCTCGAGATCTTTGGGGGCTTCGGCACAGTGCATGGTGAGTCCTATGTCGTGTTTCTTGCAAGTCTTTCCGATCTCGTGGTGCGATGAGAGCGGGGAGCCGCGGGGAGTTCCAGCCGCGGCCCAGACTTGGACGCGGTCGTCGTAGGTCCCGTTGAACCTTTCATGAGCGGAAAGCATGGAGGGAATAGACATGCTTGAGAGATCCCTGTCGCGGGGATCGGTGATGTTCAGGTCTTTGTTTGTCTCTTCGAATTTGACGAGTTTGCCCTGAGTGTCAGTTAGCATGCTTTGCGTGCAAGTGGTGTTAGTTACACTTGGGTCTCAATTAGCGGAAGCTCGGAAGGACTTACAATGCATCCTCGAATACCACTTTCTCCTACTGCCTTCACCACCCCCTCAAAGCCAGCACGATGTGTACACATAGCTTCTAAGAAACACGTCGTCCCACTTTTCAACATCTCAGCACACGTCAATCTCGCTGCCACATACCCATCATCACCCTCATAGCAGGATTCGAGAGGCCATATTGAATCGCAAAGCCAGTTGTGCAGTGGCAAATCTTCCGCAAGTCCTCGTAGTATAGACTGGGCGAGATGTGCGTGGGTGTTGATCAAGCCAGGAATGACGATTTGGCCTTTTAGTGAGACAGTGGTTGTACAACTACGGAGATAATTTGGTATCGGTTTGGGCCCAATGGCAACAATTCGTGATTCATCAACAAGAATAAAGCCGTCGAGGATTACATCGCGAGATGAGTTTAGGGTTATGATTGTCACATCCGTGTAAAGAGTTTGAGTTGATTCTGTCATGTCTGATATCGAGAAGCTCCTCAAGGAGTATCAAGTCGGCGGTCAAACTTGGAGAAATATGAGATAAAATCGAAAAAACGACGAAGTGGCAAGGTAAAAACCGTATGTGCCTGGCTTGCTCGAAAGGGAGGGTGATTAGACCGAAGAAAATGAGAGAACTCTGTCCGCGTCCTAAATTATCAACGAACTCAGAGAGAAGGCGTCTTCCGAGGACTTTCAACCTCTCAAAAAATATGAATAATCAACAACACAAATACATCAAAGGATAGGAACCTCCCGCTTCCCCCAAATGAAGCCCAAAGATATGAGCTCTCCGAACACATTTTCACCCATCCCACTCCTGTTCCTTTAGCGAGCCCCTGACCATCGCTCAATCAGCACGTGGCGGGTCAACCTTTCCCCAGATTTCCAGGCTAGGGAGCCCTGCACACGGGCGACTCCGACCAGATAAGGCTGCAGCAACAGCATATCCCAGGCCTCTGACTGGCTGCGGACATCTCCTCTGAGGCTTATCATGCCTATCTGCCCGCAGGACCCGGTGGTCCCCATAGAAAACAATTTTGGGATGGGAATGAACGTCGGGATTTCTAGACTGGACACGAGCTGATGGAAGGTCGAGCTTGAGTCGGGATTAGTGAGGATGGGTCTAAGATGTTTTGATGGGAGAGTGGGAGAGTGGGATGGGAGTACTAAAAGGCAGATATATCCACTTGAGAATGTGAGTTTAAACATGAGCAGCGACGAAAATTTCACTTCAATTAATTGGCATCTCTCCTTTTTTGGCCATCAGGTCGGACAAACATATTACTGATCATGGATAATCCGAGTAGTGTCGAGAAGCTCGGCCAAGACAACGATGTCGTTTATGCCTCTTCTTCCACAGGAGAGGTTGATCAACACCAGAAGAATCAATGGGCGTATTTAAAGCACTACTTCACCAGCCGTGAAGGTTGGATTGGCGATTATGTACATACCCCATCCCCATCCCCGTTCGTTCAATCCAAAATCTTCTAACACGAATCTCAGGATTACATGTACCTCATAACCCCGAACATCTGGCCCCTCAACCGCAAATATAAAGACTACGTCGCACCCTTCTACGGCCTCAACGACGAGATCCCCATCCTCCTCACCCTCCTCCTCGGCCTCCAGCACGCCCTCACAATGATCGGCTCCATCGTCTCCCCACCCCTCGCCATCGCCGGCGGCGCCTTCAACTTCGACCCAACCATAACCCAGTACCTCGTCTCCGCCGCCTTCATAACAACAGGTATTGCTACAGCCCTACAAGTCACTCGCGTCCATATCGCCAAAACCCCGTTCTTCATCGGAACGGGACTGTTGAGTGTTGTGGGCCCGACGTTCGATATCTTGCCGATTGCATTTAATTATACTTCTATGCGCTACGCGAATGGGACTTGTCCGACTGCGAGTGATGGGACTCAGTTACCGTGTCCGGATGCTTGGGGTGCGATTTTGGGAAGTATGCTTTGTACGGTGTGGATCCAGATCTTGATGTCCATGGTTCCACCGAAGAAATTGAATAAGATCTTCCCAAAGATCGTGACGGGTAGTTTATTGTTACTGGTCGGTGTGTATCTGATCAACAGCGGAATGCAGAATTGGGGCGGGAGTAGCAACTGTAATGGTGGTGAGGGATTCTATGAGTTGTGTCGGAATGTTTCTGCTCCTAAACCTCTTCCTTGGTATGTCTTTAAGACCTTCAATTCAGACGAAATCTCCTCCTTTACTAATTTTGTTCCTTTGCAGGGGCGACCCCAAACTCATCGGCCTCGGCTTCAGCGTCTTCGTCACCGTAATCATCGTCGAACAATTCGGCTCCCCCCTCATGAAATCCGCCTCCATCATCCTCGGCCTCGCAGTCGGCTGCGCCATCTCCGGCGCAACCGGCTACTGGTCCCGCGAAAACATCGACGCCGCACCAGTAATCACCTTCCTCTGGGTCCACACCTTCAAACTCTCCGTCGACGGCGCCCTCATCCTCCCCCTCCTCATCATGTTCATCTGCGAAGCCGTCTCCTGCATGCCCGACATCCTCGCCACAGCCGAAATCTCCAACGTCGACATCGAAGGCACGCAATTCAACAGTCGGATCCAAGGCGGCATTCTCTGTGATGGGTTGGGCAGTCTACTCAGTGCGTTTGGGACTGGCTTGCCGATGGTGAGCCAGGCTGGCAATAACGGCGTCATCTCACTCACTGGCTGCGCATCTCGTCGTGCTGGATGGTGCGCTTCGGGTTTCCTTGTCTTGATGGGCATGTTTGGTAAATTCGGCGCTGTGTTTGGGAGTATGCCTCCGTCTGTCCTCGGGGGAATGCAAGTCTTCCTGTACTCTACCATCGCGGTAGCGGGTATTCGTGTCCTGGGACTTATCGAGTGGACGAGAAGGAATCGGTTTATTCTGACGGCTTCGCTGGGTATTGGGTTTATTGATATCGTGCAGCCGACGTGGTTTAACCAGATTCTGGATTATAGTGGGAGTAATGTGCGCTTGCAGGGGTTTGAGCAGGGTCTGAACTTGATTGTTGAGACGCCGTTCATTGTTGCGGCTGTTATTGGAGTGTTCCTCAATTTGGTGCTGCCGGAGGATAAGAGTGCGATGGATGGCATCGTGAGGGATGCGGGAGGCAAGCCGGTGCTGGAGGGGAGAAGAGAGGATTAGGAATAAGATACAAGAGTGTAAACGTATAATGGTGTGAAGACAGGACTAAGATCTAGAGCAAACTTCGGGAGCTCTGCTTCGCTTAATTTGTTTACCGTTCCCTCCACTTGCCCCGCGCTTCGTACGTACCATGTGGACTGCATCAGATCAATGTCTTGGATTGAGCTGCATTTTTTTAGCAATCCAAGCTGTCCTTTATTCCTGTAGCCTTGCATCACATAAAATCGCATGCCAAAGATTCACGTAGGGTATGGAAAGGTTCACGTAGATAAAAAGTCATGTTCCATACGCCGCCCAAAAGGCAGCAGCAGGTATTCCAATTTGAAATTCGTTATGTAAAGCTACCAGATGTACCAAACCGTAGTCAAGCCTGACTCGAATCATCCCTCAAAGCCAGCAAAAGAATGTGAAGAAGTGAAGATGGTCTCAAATCGAAATCTTGTAGACTCGAGAGATCCTGTACGATCAAGCTACCTCAATGAGATAGACTCGAAAGATAAGAGCAAAAGCAGGCAAAAGCAGGCAAAAGCAGACGCGCGATACCCAGTAGGCGTGTACTCTGCTTGCTGTAGCAGGAAAGCCAAATCCAATGACGATCCCAATGAAAGAAAAAAAATCCACCAAGACGACAGCCGCAAGACTCGTAAGTCGAAATTGAAATTCCATCGTCATATCCTGCAGAAGTGTAACGAACACTCGAGCCACACCGCGCGAGCATTCCACTTCTGCTTCATGTGTGCTGATACGCGGGAGATTAGACCGTCGTATCGGTATCAACAGGAACAATCGCCTGTCCCTTGCCACTCCAGATACCAAAGCGTCGTTTAATTGCCTTCCAGCTCTCCACGAACGCAATATAGCACACGAGCGCACCAAACACCACACCCCACTCCCAGCTAATACTCTTATGCTTGAACACCGTCTTGTTCACCACAGGAATATAAATCACCGGAAACGTGATGACGAAACCAGCAACCACAGCCCAGAGTAGGAAGCGATTGTAGATGAGCGCTTTGAAGACAGAGAATGGGCCCTTGAAACGGCGAGGGTCGAGGTTGAATAAGCTGCGGCTGAAATGCTTGACTTCCCACGCTGTGACGAGGAGAAGAAAGCTGAGAACAGCGAAGACGGTGGCCCGACCTTCGAAGACAACGTCGCAGGTCTCGTTCCAGTCTTCGTTACAGTCTGTTCCTAGCTTGCCGTTTCCGTTGCCGAAAACAACGATGATGAAGGATACGAGACAGAGGATTCCGGCCCAGGTTCCGTACAACATCTTATCTGTGATGAGCTCCCAGGTGAATACTCCGACACGGAGATCCCGTGGAGCGCGGATCATGATGTCGGCTTGTGCTTCTTCCATGCCGAGGCCAAGGGCGAGGAAGGAGGAGGTTACCATGTTTACCCAGAGAATCTCGAGTGGTGATAGTGGGAAGACGGAGTTTCCGTCGCCGTCTTTGAAGGCGAGTGCGATGAGGAGGAGAATGACTTGTGAGATGTTGGAGATGAGGAGATGCATGAGGAACTAGAATTTGTTAGCAAGACATGTTCAAGAGAGAGTGCATTGAGGCAAGCGTACCTTCTGGATGTTGTCAAACAGACGACGACCTTCCTCGACTGCTTTCACAATCGAAGCGAAGTTATCGTCTGTCAACACCATATCCGCTGCATCTTTCGCAACATCAGTACCATTGATACCCATTGCGATACCAACATGTGCACGCTTCAAGGCTGGTGCATCGTTGACTCCGTCACCAGTCATGACACAGAAAGCTTGGCGACGACTTAATGCATCGACCATTCTGACTTTGGTTGTAGGACTGCATCGAGCGAGGACGAGTGGGAGAGAAGGTAGGGCGTCGATCTCGTCGTCAGATAGTTTGTCGAAGTCTTGAGCTCTCATAACAGAGTGTGGAGTCTGCGTTGATGGATCGAGAATGCCGACTTTCTGAGCGATGGCAGTAGCGGTGCTGAGATGGTCACCAGTGAGCATGTGGACTACGATACCAGCGCCATGACATTTTTTGACAGCGTCAAGTGTTTCGACACGAGGAGGATCGTAAAGTCCGACAAGGCCTTGAAGTTTGAGACCAGACTCCATGAAAGTACGGTCGTTGAGCGAGTCCTCTTGTTTTTCTGAGACGGTCTTGGTGGCGATGCAGAGAACACGAAGTCCTTCGCTGGCAAGCTGTTCAAGGATAGGGTTGAGAACGTCCTCTTCCTCCTTGGAGATATCGAGGACTGGGAGAATGGACTCGCTTGCACCCTTGGCAAACACATCAATATCACCAGTACGTTCGTTCTTGAAGGCAACAGACATCCGTTTGAGACTGGAGTCGAATTGATGTTCAATAGCAGCGACCATGTTGCCGCCACGTAACAGAGCTTCCTTTCCACGACCAAATCTCATAGCCAGAACTTGCAAGGCGATTTCAGTAGGATCACCAATGGCTGTCCATTCTCCAGGGCTGGGATTGAACGATTTCTCATCAATGGAGTCGTCACTGGAGGAATTGGACTTGAAGACGGTAGCAAAGTTGCAAAGGGCGACAGCATCGAGGACTGGACGCAGAAGTGCGACCTTGGACTGAGAAGTGAAGTCCAGCTTGTCAAGTGGTTGATCATTTATCGCAAGCTTGCCATCATCAGGATCCAGGATGTTCGTAGTATCCTTGACGCTGAGCATTCCCAGTTCTGGGACCCAGACTTTGTGAGCAACCATTTTGCCTTGTGTTAAGGTTCCTGTTTTGTCGGAGCAGATATTGGTTACTCCTCCGATGGCTTCGAGGGCTGCCATGCGTCTGATGACAACATTACCTCGAGCCATTGCTTTGACTCCCACTGCGATAGTGATAGTCATGACAGCGATCAGGGACTCTGGAATGACGGCAACTGCAACACAGATACCGTAAAGGACAACTTCATTGTGAAGTTTCCATTTATTGGCCGAGAAGACGATGATGGCTAGGAGGATAGCAAGACCAAAGAGTAGGATTGCAAACTTGGAGAGCTTGACTTGCATCGGGGTGCCGACGAGTCCAAGGACGCTTTTGAAGCCGCGGCCGAGTTTCTGGAAGAAACGACCGATGACACTTGAACTTGTTGATTTGTTATCCTCACCTCGAAGAAGTGAGGCGACGCTTCCGACCTGAGTCTTCATCCCAGTAGCGACAACGATACCAGTGGCACGGCCTCGCGTGACGGTCGTTGCCGAGTACACCATGTTGATCCTGTCTCCGATAGAAGTATCACCACCACCAGTGAGGATGCTGTCCGCATGTTTCGAAGCCGGTAGAGACTCTCCCGTGAGCAGAGCCTCATCAATTTCCAAATTGGCGCTCTCAAGGAGGCGAAGATCTGCAGGTACGACAACACCAGTAGCGAGCTTGACAACGTCACCGACAACAAGAGTATCGGCTTTGACGATTTCGATCTTGCCATTTCTGATGACTTGCGAGGAGGGCGCAGCAAGACTGAGCAGCGATTGCATCGTCTTCTCGGCACGAAAGTCTTGGACGAATCTAAGTGGTGGCGTTAGTCTAGAACCATGAGGCGGGAAGCGAGGGGTGGCGAACCCAAGAACAATGTTCAGAACGATGACAGCTGAGATGACGGCACCTTCGATGAAATCTAGGGTACCGTATGAGAGAGCCATGGCGATGACTAGGACCTTGAGTTGACAGTTAGAACCAGTGCCTCCACAAAATCTTAGAACCCACAATCGTCAAGCTGTTGGAGACTTGTCTGAGCAAGACTTCTCCGATGGACACTTTGCCAGAACCATCGATTTTGTTAGGGCCATCCCGTTCAAGACGAGATACAGCCTCAGGAGAAGAAAGTCCATGTCTGTTGTTTTATTAGCTGATGATTCGAGATGAGAAGTGAAGTACAAAGTGGCGAATAGGTAAAGCACGTACTGTGAATTAACTCCTAAGTGGGCAGCAACAACAGTTCCATCGGACACATGTGCAGTGTCTGGATTTCCATCCCACGCCGAGAGTGTCGTGAGAGAGCCATCTTTGCTTCCGATATCGATAACACTGTTTGCAGCAGTATCGTCATCCTGAAGCACCGAGACGGGCAGCGGTTTTTCTCTTTGTGGTTGTTTTTCTAAGGTGGGGCTTGGCAGGTGTATAGGAGGCTCATCAGGATCCTGACCTTCCTGAGCTTCGATGGCGACAGGCTGGGCGTGGCTGTGGCCATCGATATGAGACGATAGAGTAATAACCATTCGTTTGGGTGAGAGATATCAGGAGTGTGGTAGATGCCTTTAGGCTTTGGCAGGTAGGTGTTTGAGTTGGGGTTGATAGAGGGGGGTCGAAGAGGGGAAGGAGGGGAAAGCAAGAAGCTATGAAGGAAAGATCAAACCACCTTCATCCCACGCAAACAGCGGTGGGGTACTTGTATCCTTTTGCATTCACCGGCGCGTGAGGGGAACGGAAGGGTATGGCACGGAAGACAGTAGCAGATGCGCGTCAGTCCCCGCTTTGCCATGGAGTGAATGGCCTTCTTAGTGGAACACCAAGCGATGTAAGGTCTTGCTGAGCCATGGCATTCAATTGGCACCGAATGACGATGGTGATAACAGGAAAGTCGGATTATGTAATATGACCTGAATCTGCCACACGCAGGCAAACAAAGCTGGGAATGAGTGGGCGGGAGATATCCGTCGACTTGGCGTGGGAGAGAATGCTGTGAGATCGTTGGCCTGTGGTATGCAGCCAAGCGCGACAAGTGACTTGGCTCTCGGAAGACGAGGCGCAGTTGATCACGTGGCTTGGAATTCCAACTTCCAGATGTATCGGGAATGGTCTGAGAGCTTAGATAGAGGCAAACAAAGAAATACTGGAGAATAGCAAGGCACAGTCTGTCGACATCATTGACAAGAGTTTGCTAACTTGATCGGCTGGAAGATTGTGGCGAGTGCTCGAGACGGCAATACATGGTATCACATGATGCCGTACAAACACTTCGAATTTCTCAAAGCTTCTGGTGACGGAATTTCTCCAGAAGTCGGGGAAGAGTTCAGTGCCATGAAATGCCATGATAGCGGAGATATTGGCATCTTGACATCAAGGCAAATCAAAATGACAGCATCTGTATGTCCGTACCGATGAATGTTCTAGTGGTGTAACCCCTCACCTTGGATTCTTGGTGAAGATTAGACTGGAGTTCAGATATGATCCAAGTCAAGGAACTGTTTCGGACGCAAGACTGGAGAAAGTCGGGATTTTTTGCAGAATCTGGAGCCGAGAATCAGCGTGGCTGATGACCAGCCTGCTTCTGTGTCTCAAGGAATGAGAAATTTACCGACATGTTCCCATACTTAGTCTTTCGCGGCTACGATTCAAGACTGATCATTTAAAGATATGTCTGACTGACTCAAAATAGTGACTCTGAACATCCAATAATGACGTGAATCTGGTGGCCCTTCTTTGTTTGCTTTGTTCCCTAGGCCAAAGGCTAGTTGCTGGGCAGCAGCACCATAGAGCAAGTCTCATGCAGCTACCGAACCGAAGATCTTAATCGTCGATGCATCTTCTGCTCCTACGTACGATATACCATGAGTCCATTTCGACATGTAACTTATCTACTGCTCAGGAGATTGCCTGTTCCTATTGTTCCTCCCAGTGTATGGACCTACCTCTTAGCGAGAAAGCCATGCCTGAAGTCAACAATGAGATGGTCACTGAAAGCCTCGTGGATTTGCTTAACTGGTGGCAGCTGACAAGTGACACGAGAGTGTTGAAGCCTCGAGGTAGAGATGTTGTGCAAGAAAGTCCTTCAATTTCCCCACGACCTGTACTCTAACCAAGCTTAATACTCTTAACAATCCCCGTCTTAATACCCGTCTTCTCACCCCCATATCCACCCCTCTCCTCCCCACCCTTATAAACCGCCCTCGTACTCGCCAACTTCTTCTTCTTCTCCTCATACTTCTTCCTTTTCTTAACTCTCGGATTCCTAACATCCTTCTTCCTCTTCGGCGCCAACCCCTTATTCTTCTCAATCACATACCCAATCGCCCTCTTCCCATCCTCATCCACCTCACCCTCCACGACACGCACAAGCCCACCTGCGGCTTTAGCTTGCTTGATAGCAGCCATCTTTGCCTCCTTGCCGAGCTTCTTGTCCTTGGACACCTTGGCCACCATATCATAGTACTCGTCTTCATCCTCGCGGACCTTTTCAGCGAGGTTGTCATCTCCACTATCGCTCTCCCCGCCGAGATCTGCACCTGCGCCGGCGCCTCCACGACCGTATGCGTCGAGCTTCTTACCGCGGTTTTCAGCTTCGGCATTGAGTCGAGCCTGACGATCGCGCAGACGTTCGCGATGCGGTAAGTCGGCGTCACCACCTGCATCGCGACCAGCTCCTGCGCGCTTGTTCGCTTTCTGGGTGATCTGGGATGTGTAGAAGCGTAGACTCTTTTTCTTTGCTGCCTTCTCTTCTGCGGATTTGGCGTCCATGGTTTCTTCCTCGCCGAAGTCCGAGTCGTCGTCTGCGATGATTTGGGCAGTCTTTGATTTTTTGCTGCTTTTGCGGGATTTGGGGATGAGGGAGGAGAGGTCTGCTAGTTCGTCGGCGGCGGCTTCGAGGCGCTGGGCGCGGAGAGTGGAGGCTTCTTCCAGAGCGGAGAGGCGCGCAAGTTCCTTTTTGCTCTTTTTCGAGGGACGATCTTGCTTGTGGTTTGTAATGGGCGCTTCGATTTCTTCCGCAGAGTCTTCTTCTGAGTCTTCCTCGACAAGCTGTGGAGCTTTCAGTGATTTGACCTTAGTCCATAATTCTCTGCACTGGAGTAAGCTATCCATGACAGCATGGTCCCGTAGCTCCATTGGATCGAGTGCCTTCCCCTCTGTACTGCTGCCCTTCGCAGGTGATGTGAGAATCGCAAAATACATGGTCAAACCTGCCAGATATGCTGCCAATGCCCTCGCTTTGACAACGGTATGTGAAGTGGTCGACGCTTTCTTCGAGCCCTCCGCCGCAATCTGCTGCTGCAAATCCAGTAGTACCGGTTGTAGTTGTAGGAACTCATTCGCGAGGAACTCAAACTCTGGGTATCGTGTTTGCAGAATCCTCAATCGCTCTTGTGATCCCATCTCCGGGGTAATCTCCACATCCTTCAACACCTCTGTAACCACGTCTCCCTCCCCATCTTCCTCCCCAGCATCCAGCCATTCGCTTTCGTCGAAACCAAAGTCTGCTTCCGACATTTTCTGCAGTTTCTTCTGCTGCAGTCGTTTTGCCTCTGCCTCTTCCTCCAATGCATCTGCCTCCGTCTGGATCTCGTCATTATTGTAGTAATCTTTCCTCGATGTGCCCCAGCCTTCCTCTTCCTCTTCTTCTTCTTCTTCTTGTTGCTGCTCCTCATCATCGGACAGATCGTCTTGCGCGGATTTGCGGCGTTGTTTGGGTTCTTCCATCTCATCATTGTCGTCGTCGCTTTCGGAGGAGTATCCTAGGACTTCTTCATCTGAAGGTTCGAGTGCAGCATCTAGACACTATTAGTACAGGAACTTCTACAACATTTCAATTAATATGATCATACCTTCTTCCTGCCACTTCCTCCTCCTCTTCGCATCCGGGCCCTCGTCTAGCAATACTTTGTCGCGATTGATATGGAATTCGTCTTCTGAGTCCGCGACATCTTCGTAAGTGGTAATAGGTCCCATCTTCCCGCCCTTAGATTCGAAGCCATTCTCTGGCTTTCCGCCTTCGAATCGGCCGGATGCCTTCCTCTTCTTCGCCATGTTGGCCGTATTGAGGTATCAGGATGTAGTTGACTTTGAGTGCCTGAATCTTGTGGGAGGTTCTGCGATATCGAAAAATTTCAGTTACTGTACCTTATCTTAGCTCCGATTAGGATGTCTTCGGGATAACGTTGATCCGGAAGCGGGGCCACTTCCTCCGACAGCTTTCACAGTCTCGCGGTCCGTCTGACCTGAGATTCAAATTTCTTTTAAAGATGTTTATCAGTATAAGATCGCTGGTAAGTGGTGTGTGATCCAGCATAGATGCGCCTCAATGCTCCATACAGGACAATAGACACTCTCGGGTTCAACATCCCCGAAGAAGTCATAGCCGAAGCTAACATCTAGAAAGTAAATAATTCAGACAGTCGAGATGCACCTTGAAACTGTCGTTATGGCAGGCCAATGCGGACGTTCAGAGAAGCCAACATGCTGGAAATTAATCCTTGTTTTCGCATTTGTCACTCGGAGATTCCTCACCTGCTCAAGCGAGGTGGCATAAACATCAGCACTAGGCTTCATTGAGAGCCATATCAACATACGTATGTACAAATCCACCTGGATATGCCATACTTCAGATAGTTATAAGTATGAGAATCTGTTTTCTATCACTCCCTTGTCCCCCTTTCTTAAGTTCATATATTTCTTTCCTACTCTCTTTCCTACTCTCTTTTCCAAGAACCTACCCACAATGCCACCCTTCACCCTCCTCCCTGGTACACCTTCCGACCTCGACGAAATGACCTCCATCTGGGTCCAAGCCATGGACCGCGACCCTTTCTGGAAGACCTGGATGGGCACAATGACTGAAACTCAAATCATTGAGTGGACGAGAGAAAATCTAAGATACAGGATTGTGACAGGTGTTGAATTGGGGGTCATGCAGACTTGGAAGATGGTAGATGAAAGCAATAGGTAAGATCGTAGTACCAAAAGTGATATGTGGTGAGATTATGGGGACGTGGCTGAGGATTCATGTGTTCATTAGCAAAATTGCTGCATGGACTGGACTTTCGCTTCCTTGGCCAGAAAGACTTACCGAGGAGGAGCGAGCTTCTCTGACTTCGAGTTGGTCGCCGCCAGAGGTATGTCTTCTCTGTCTCAATCATGACCTGGTGAAACATCGGTCCATACAAGACCTCGTTCTTCAATTCTAGCTATATCGAAATGAAACGTTTAGACTGCCATGCTAACATAAACGAATATGTAGGGAGGCAATTGGTCGATCCGAAACTGGTACGTCGACAATGTTACTCCTATGGTAGGAGCCGCGGGCTACGATCGATCCAAACACTTCCGTAAGCCAAAAATAAGAGCCCGACTTCCTCCCCTCCTCTTCACACAGAGCAAACCTCATTGACACTCCCTCCCCTCTCCTCTCCAGTCCGACAAGGCAGCATGGTCCTCCCCTCCTACCAGCGCCTCGGTCTCATGACCCTCCTCACCGAAAAATGCAACTCCATCGCCGACGCCCACGGCGCGCCAACATACGTGAACGCTCGTCCTGGCGCCGCAAAAATGTTTTATAGTCAGGGATTTGAGGTTGCTTCGGTGAGAGATGCGGAGTTGGGGGAGTTTGATGAGGGGTTGAGAGGTAAGGGGGAGTTGGAGAATGGGGAGACGAGGTTTTGGGCTATGAGGAGGGAGGTGGGGGTGAAGGCGGAGAGGAGGATTTTGAAGTGGGAGGGGTGAGGACGGCATCGGTATGGGGAAGTCATGTGGGAAGGTCGATTCGAGTATGGAAGTTCAATCTAGAATAGTACTTGATGCAATGCTATCTATGTACAGTCGAAAATATCAATGCCATGTCGACTTCTCACTCTTCCAGTCACGATCGCTTCGATATTCAGGAGACTAATGGTAATTGCTCGCTCTCTTCCCAGTCTCAATATATCTCTGCCGCATTGCAGTGATAATGGCGAATGGGATCATCTTCGTCTGCTGCATTCCGCTGACCATAGGCGCAACTGGCTTCATATCCTGGTACCCGGTATATTCACGGACACACATGGTCAGACTTGTCCTGCCGTGGCCAAACGCAGCGGTCCGCATAACCTCCTGAAGATGAGGCTCTTGAGTCCACACGGGCGTCTCTTTCCCATCAGAATCGTACTCTACTCTCTCATCCTCAGCCACTGCCATCTCGAAGTCGCGATAGGTGAAGACCCGAAGGAAAGGCTCGAGCTTGGGATCGCTGAGAAATTCTTGCATATCCATGATGACCATGTCCAACTGCGGAATCTCCACGTATGTTTGTCCCCACGTGGGCCGAGAGAAGGTGCCCTTACGCAAGATAGTCTCAGTTGGCAAGTCGAATTCAGGGAGACTTGGAAGCTCCCCGTTGTCGTTCAGGATATTTGACTTGTAGGCAAGCCACTCGTTGACTGGATCGGAATTATTCAGGCGAATGAATCGCCAAACGTAATTCTCCATGTCCACGTCGACGGCGACGGCGTTACCAGCTACCAACCCAGACAGACGACTATAGTATTGGAAGGTTGCATTGCTTGGCTCTGGCGTTGGCTTGAGGTGTCTACCGAGGAACAGGAACGCCAACTTGTCGTCATCTTTATCGTGGATGGTCCTCATTGCAAATCTTGTGGTCGACCCTCGAAAGACTAGTAATCTGTCAGAAAGATAGCCAGGTCAAGCTATGGAATAACCTTCTTACGTTGGTCCATGTCAATTCTCGTGTCGAAGCCGTTGCACGAGTCTTTCATCTGGTGATACCAGCCAATATCTGGGCCTTCGACGAATCTGAAACCATTAGCTTAGTCGACAATCATGGGCGTCTCGCATGAGGGTAACTTACCCGATCATCGGGAGTGCAAGTATACCAAAGAAGATAGCTGCCAGTAGTATGCCCCCAAACATGCGGAACATTGGTTTGAAACCAGTACGGCGGGGGGCGGTCTTAAGGTTGAAGGTGGATGCCAAGAAATCGGCTGTGGTCTTGTAAAGGAAAAAAAGGATGAGTACTGTCACAGGGCCAACGATGAAGAGACATCCTAAAAAAATACCAAATTTCTCGTAGAAGGAATCGAAGTCAGGATAGATGTAAGGCATCGTGTGCCAGCGGATGTGAAAATGTAGCAACGCGCCCAGAAGGCTGTAGATGACGGCAATGGCTCCCCATCCAAGAGCCATCATCCTGAAAGATCCCTTCGTTCGCCCATGAGTTCTCATACACGTTCTATCCCAAGTATTTGGAGGTCTTGGAGGGGCGATCGGTCCTCGCGGACACTCATTAGTGCAAGGGTACTTGCAAGGCCCCGGATGGCACCTCACCACACAAGACCTATCGAGGTTATGTGCGCACTTTCCAACCCTTGCACAGACATTTTCGCACGCATTGGGGCTATTAATGCGACTCAGAAGATGTTCCTGCTTGCCACACCAACAATACGCTCCTCGAATCGCTGTCTGTGGAGTAGAGCACATCGGGCATCTCCAAGCTGGTATACCCAACCATGTAAAAGCGCGATTCTGGAGGCTTTGATGCTCCCAAGATTTGGCGCAAGTGTAGTGGTACACGTTGTAGCATTCCTTGCAATGCCATATGTTATAAATGGCTCCATGACCGAAGGCGACTGGATCTGTACAGATCGTACAGATGGCACTATGAGAGGAAATAGTTAATGATCGACGACACGTCAATTTGCCAGTACAGTTAGTGTCACTCACATTCCAGCAGTGATTTCTGCAATTATCAGCTGAGAGCGAGCAGTTCGTGTCGGGGATTCAATGCGATCGTCGAGTTCTTGTCCTTCCTCCTGGTTTCCACTAGAGCGGGAAGGAAACTTCCTGGTGATAAACGCAGGCAATGGCATATCTGCTGACTGGGAGGTGGATTGCTTCCAATACGAAGAATAAAGACCCTGTCTACCCTCGAAGGTAGGATCTCGCCGAGATAATGGTGATCCTGTGATGTATAAAAGGTTTCGAGCAGCGGTTGTGGGATGACTTTATTTGGCGATCTACTAGCGAGATATACGTAATGTGACTGTAGGTCGACAGTGGGTGTTCTAGCGCGTAGCTTGTGTAGCTTAGTACACAAAGAACATGAATCTACCGGTGGCATCGAGCACACTGAGATCGCGCTAGAATTATGAATCTCCACAATATGGTCCACCAGAAACGAGCTTCGTTATTCCATGTGGTAGCGTATACGCCAATCCGTTCGGTTCCGTGTCACAAATCGACTGGAACGGATCGAGGAGAATTAGCTTGTAGGCGAAGACGCGGTTAGGGCTGGCCCGAACTTCACTACACAGATCTGGCGAAAAGTCCATCGGACGGAATAGTATCGAAATTAGTGTAGGAATGGAAACGCGTGGGGCTCAGAGGAAATGGGCCTTGTAGCGAGCCAGGAAGTCGACAAGAACTATCGTCGAGACAGGCCGGTGCGACTTCCCCGTGATCTAGGGTGAACGCCGTCTGGAAAAACATGAGCTAGCCTCAATCTCCATCTCAGATTGATAGTAGCGACAAGATACATGACGATCGTGCGGCTATCGTGGCTACACCATGCCAGCGGCATTGACATCAGCCAGCCATGCCCAATCATCGTCCAGCCCAGCACTAAACATATTAGTCCAGTCCATATCCATAATGGATACATCCATAGCTGAAGCACCGATGAGGCCCTGATCGTGCTGGAAGTCCAATGAAGTAGAAATCTCCTGGGAAGACGATGCTTGCCCACTTTGCTGTGAAAATGTAAACGTGGGGAGAGGTAGGCCACGGGCTGGCTCTGAAGACGAGCATTCATCCCTTGTCATAAGTTTCCCTGGCGATATCGTGATCATTCCAGAGCCTGGGACCGTAATCTTCAGGTATGGGACAGAATCTTCCCTTGGAGCGGTACAGATGGCCCCATTATCTCGGCCGATTGAATAGCGGACCAGCATCGCCAAGGTCTCTAGTCCTTGCACGGCTTGCGAGGCCAGGGTGTTGTCGGAGACCAAGGAAGCTTTCCGAAGAATGTTCAAGGTCAATTCGACAATATTGTAATCTTTCTCTTTCTCATCGTTAGGAGAGGATAGTGGTGGAAGTCTGTTCCCGTATCCAAGGACACCTAAAAGCAGGATGGCCGAGCAGACAAAGGCTTGAAAGTCTATCAGCTTGACCATGCTGAAAGCCGACACGGAATCAGATCTCATCAAATGGTACATTCTCAAAGTATCCCGACAAGCCGACAGACATGCATCTCGATGGTACATCAGTTGATGATCTTCAATTGACTGGATCATGAGTGGTTGGTGAAGAAGAACTTTTGCTTGAAAGTACCAGAATTGCACTGCTAGATGGTTCATGTACGCCTGTCCGTCAATTCTGCCTGCTTGGAGAGCAACAGGCGCATCCCAGAAATCAAAAGGCATTTCGATCGCTGAAGAATCCATATCACACTCAATGCTCCTAGTATCAGGGACGGAGGCCTCCAGACCCATCGAATTCCGATCCAAGATTCGCGCCGAGAGCCGTATCATCTGATACTGGAAATACCTCAATGTGCCAGGCTCACTGCGGAGGCTAGGCTTTATTGTTTGCCAGTTCGCCGCGTATGGGAGGCCGAGTTGCAAACTAGTATAAAGATCTCGCTCGCAGATGGTAAACCAGGCTTCGTGTCGGCTTTCCTCGTGGGATTCTGTTTCGTCTGGCGTTATTCGTTGAGGACGATGAAGGCCAAGGAGCTGTGCATAAGTGACAGCGCGATGATGCAGAATCCAAACATCCTTCAAAATGCCAAGGTTCATGTATGTCTTCGCCGCCAGCAAGATTAATTCGACTCCAGGTTCTGTACTGGAATATCCATGGTTGTTGATGACCAAACGACACACTCGACCAAAATACTCATAGAAAAGCTTGCCAGGAGAGCTGGGTAGTTGACGTATAATGGCTTCATGTGTTTTGCTGTCCAGCTGTTGAAGACAGGTTGCGAAACACAGGAGTCCTAGACCGGCAACTGCTGGTTCGCCAGATGCCAGTGACCAGTTTATAGTTTCTTGCAGAGTGTGTAGCTTGTTGAGCGATAAAGCATCCCGTAGCCAAGTTCCTACTGCTCTCCTAAATCACTCAGTCAAAGTCACAAGTCGCTAATGGACAATCGCTCGGGAGCTCACCATGTATCCCACCATGAACAGGTAGCACTAATTATCGAAGCCATGAGTCTAGGCGAGGGCAGATCTTTGCAAAGCCCGTCACATACTTGGGAATCCTTCGGCGACAGTTTTCCACCATTGTTGGTCTTAGAATAGTTTCGCTCTCCCATGGAAGGCTCGAGCCAACCACCTTCCTCATGCTTTTGCTTCCACTAGCACGTACTCAGCGATCAAGTCATTATTGGGGCTGTGAGAATAATCCGTACTATTGCGTTATTGAACAACGATCCCACAGGTTGCAAGGTGACTGGGTCATCTGTTTGAGAATCTATGTAACTTCGGCGCGTTGGCGACTCGTGTTCCGACATCTGTAAATGCATGTTCGCGTTACACCGGTGGACTCCCACATCGTCAGAGCTTTTCGGTGTTTCGTGGCTTGCCGATGATTCCCGGGGAGTAGATTGCGAGCCATCTCGTGAAGCCTGAGATATGAGAAGAGCTTCGAGCTGTGCAACTCGTTCTTCCAGTGAGACACTTTTTGAGGCTGAGGCTGCTGAGGATGACCCCGGGATCTGACCAGCATTTTTGGTCTGTGTCATGCACTTCGTCCCTCTGGCTATACAAGTCAAGCACTTCTCAGTGCCGGCGTCAAAGATACATTTGACTTTTCTCTTACGGCCTAAAGCTGTCAGCCCGTTGCAGCAAGATTTTAGGGTGGCTTCGTACACTCAACGCAACTGTTGGTCCCCTTTCTCATTCCTTTCTCCACTCTCCCGGAAGTCGGCATCGCGACATCGGGATCGATCATGAATTGAAAGATTCAAGGGACTGGCTTCGCTGTATTGGACTTCAAGTAAGCAGCATGTCGATGATATATGGTCTCGCAATGCCCTTCTTGTTGTTGACGTGATGGACAAATGTACAGGACAGGGTGATGAGTGGCTTTGTCAGCTGAGGCACGCTAGTGAAATCCATGATATCAGTTCGGACCAAGGCCGAGGAATGCACAAATTGAGCTGTTGTAACAGACTCTGACAGCGAAGTATCCAATATTGCTCATATATATTGGCTGGACTGGGTAGATGTATGAGGCCGAGGAGAAAGATGGGGGTCGTATATCACGTGACTATCACGTGACTGTACTTTCTCTGAAGGTTTGATGACACTGACTTTTCCTGCAGGGACTCGCCTCAGTGTTTACTTTCGATTGAGATAAAAAATACTTCTGGCCTCTTGTATGATATGGGAGTATGTCATAGCTACTGAACGCTTCTGGTGTTGGGGGCTTCTCCTCCAGCTTGTGGAGAAAGATCCACGTCTCAGGAGTAGGCTTGAGAATCTATCCTTGTTAGACATCTTGGATGACTCAACGCGTAGGCCAATGTGTACGATATCGAGCTACCTCCAATATAATCGTGAGCATTGCGAAACCAGGTTCTATGCACAGCCACTTCGACTCATTCTGAGTCTTGCCAATTGCGGGGCTTCGTGCCCCACTAGGCGCGGGAGAAGTAGTGACTACATGCAAATTCACGACGATAGAGATTAGAGTACTGATAGGAGGTGTATACCAAAAAATATATATAAACTGGATCAAGGGCCTCTTCACCAAATCCTGAAAATCAACAATAAATCAAAATCTCTTTATTGCCACACAACCGTATTTCCGCCGAGCAGCACCTGCCCGAGGTAGTGTACCAGGTCTTCCCACGCTTTCATGCTCCCAAACCTCAACAACACAACCTCAGAGGATTACGCAATGGAATCTCCATCAACACCATATACCATACCTCTGGGTATGCACGCCATCCCACCAGATCAACTAGACCTTCGTCCAGACTCAGAAATCGACCATGACATCCTTCATCCTAAGCCAATTTCCAGCTCCAAAAACATCTTCTTTTTCTGGCACTCCGGCTATCCAACCATGCATCCCTACACTCAACGCACCGTACGAGCCTGGCATCGGCGTTTCTCAAAAGCTGGATGGACTGTCTACGTGATAGACAGGCAGCCCGGCTCTCCTCGCAACATCGACAAATTTCTCGACGTCAATGATGCCAAGTTGTTTCCGGAAGCCCTCACCAAAGGCACACTGACGGGAACATATGCGGTTCAGCATACAAGTGATCTTGTCCGCTTGCCACTGCTTCTGACTTATGGTGGTGTCTATACCGACGTAGGTTTCATGCAAATCGGCGATTTGGATGCGCTGTGGAATAAAACCGTTGGAGATCCGTCGTCAGGCTATGAACTTCTCTCTTACCACAGCGGGAGCGCAGGCGAGTACAGCCTTACAAACTACTTTCTCTGCTGCGAGAAAGGCAATCCTCTGTTTGACCGCGCGCATCGACTGCTGTTGAAGTTGTGGGAGGGCAAGACGAGTACAGAGGGGATGCACGCAAGTCCACTCTTGAAAGGGGTGCCGTTGATGGGAGGCAGTTTCTCCATAAATGACGAGCAAGGGAAACATGACGCTGAGGAGTCAAGTAGGATGTTGACGGATTACATCATCCAAGGCCAGGCTATATCGATGGTTATGGGATTGGTTGATGAGGAAGAAGGATGGAATGGCCCAGAGTATCTAAGGGATCACGTGTATGCGATGGAATTCATGGTCGGCGCCCAGCTCATCAATGATCTGACGAATTGGGACGGGAAGAAGGCGTTCGATTTGATGAGTCTGAAGATGCCGGAGGATGGAGAGATATCGAGTAACGAGCAAGCTCAGGCCCGTGATATTGTGGTGCAGTGCTTGACGAAGAGCTATGGATTCAAGCTTGCGCATGGTATGATCTTGAGAGTCTTCCAAGATACTCTCGGAAGCCTCTGGAGGAAGCATCCCGGAAGCGATGTAGTGGTCGGTACATATGCGCACTGGTTGAGGTATGCCATGGTCCACTGGTGCCCAGACAAATTGCCAGAGCGAGAACAGTTCACTGTTTCGAAGCCGATTAAAGTCGGACCGCTTCTCAGGGAAGCTTAGATGTTTTGATGATCGCCTAGACGAAAAGACAAAATCTCAATATCCCCAAGGTGTAAATCAGAAAATTCCGTAGCGGGTGACGAACAATTGGAGACTTCTTTCGCTGAAATGTTAGCGCCCAGGTAGATGTTGACCTCCTTGTAATCTCTGGAAATGCACACAGTGCTCGCCAATCATCGAACACTTATTGAAACGACATTCCACGGCCAGTCCGGGTCTAGAAATCCAGCCAAGACCCAAGATATGACTTCCTGCTATGTCAAGTCACCACTCTCCTCAGAGCTCACGAGCAGACCCTCGATTGGTTGGTGCGTAAGCAGACATTGGCGATATTTTTCCTCAATCCTATCAAGCCTTTCAGACTCGCCGTCTGTCCGGCTCGTTCACACGGTTTTGACGTTCTACTAACGGCCCGGCACAACTCCTCACCGAGAATTTATCTCGCTAGGACGATAGAGTTAGAGTTCGAGGTTATCCAGCAACATCTCACCAAATTGGGCCAAGACTCCATGCTGACACGGCCTCGTCCCTGATCAAAGCATCGGATCCACTTTTCAAGGCACAGGCTGACATGGATCGCGTTATCTGGCGAGCTGGCTACAAGAATGCTCATCTTTGTTCATATGTCCTGGCTCGATCAGATCTGCAAAATGTTTTCATTCTATCAGATAGCTTCAATATTGCTGTCCTATGCTGTGGCACATGTGAGTTGTTCATTCCACCCCGCCCCCAAGCAGCTAACAACCCACCTCCGACAGGCAATTTTTGTATCCATCTACCGCTTGACTCTTCACCCGTACGCAAAGTATCCGGGACCTCCAATTGCAAAATTGACAAATTGGCATGCTGTATATCACGCATATAAAGGTGACGTGCATCTACATGTCGAGCAATGCCACAAAAAATATGGTATGCCACTCCGACCTGACAGATCCGACCAAACTAATTCAGCCAAAGGAAAAATCGTTCGCATTCGTCCCAATGCCATTCTGGTGAATTCTGTCACTGGGTTCCATGGTACCGTCATGCTCGCGAACTTCTAAGAGCCTGGGCTGACTTGAGATAGATATATATGGAAATGGGAAGAAAGTCAAGAAAGCGGAAGGATACAAAATCCACGGCCACGCAAACTTGATTGGCATCAGAGACAAAGCAGTTTATGCAAAGTCAAAGAAGATCTTCCAACAGGGGTTCTCGGATACGATGAATCGCGAGCACGAACCGAAAGTCATCCAAGTAATCAACACGTTCATCGAGAAGCTTGCAGAAAATGAGTCGCCAGCAGAAAATGCTGGCGAGTGGACTAACGCCAAAATTATGAATGAATGGTGTATGTAGCTAGAAAGCCTTTCCACAGAATTAATTGCTGACCCAAGATGACATTTACTGACACACTTCAGGCACTTGGCTTGCAACGGATGTGGTCACCAAGGTGATCTTCACCACATCTTGGGACTTGTTGACCTCTGCAGCGAACCGAGGTGTAACAGGATGTCTCAAAGCAGCTGTCCATATCACGGGGATTCTTCACACCTGGCCATTTCTCCCCGGCCACGAAGTGACGGCACTACTCTGCTTCCCGCATATTGCATGGAGCATACCATTCCTCGAACAGTACGCAAACTCGGTCATCAAGATCAGCCAAGAGGCCAGAGTCAAGGACCCCTCAATCAAAGATGTTTTCGGGATTTTTGGAGCTGCGAAAGATACAGATACTGGGAAAGTGGCACTTTCGAAGACAGCTGTTCGTGAGAACACCATGACTTTCATCATTGCTGGCTCGGATACGACAGCAAGCTCGCTGGCGGCGACGTTCTTTTACCTGGCCCGCAACCCAGAAGCGTACGCCAAAGTCGCTGAAGAAGTCCGATCCACTTTCCCTTCTGCATCGTCAATCTGTACAGGTCCAGCACTGAACAGCTGTACTTACCTGCGCGCCGCGATAACAGAATCAATGCGTCTTTCTCCTGTGGCACCGCAACCTCTCATGCGAGAAGCTGAAGCCGGATGTATAGTTGACGGCGAGCCCATTCCGAAGGGCCTGAACGTCGGGTGCTCAATCCATACCCTCCAGCATAACCCAACCGTCTTTTCAAATCCCTATAAATGGGACATGTCACGATGGCTTATGGACCCCTCGAAAGACGCTTCGGAAGAGAAAGAACGGATCAAGGAGATAAGCAGGAGCTTTGCGCCGTTCTCGGTCGGACCGAGACAATGTATTGCTAAGAACTTTGCGATGATGGAAATGTACCTCACCATGGCGAATGTATTCTGGAACTTGGACTTTGAGAGTGCGGGGAGTCTTGGAGAGGGTAAGCAGGGAGAATTTGTGATGAAGAGTTACTTTACGGCATTCATGGAGGGGCCACAAATTAGATTTCGGAAGAGAAAGGGGGTCGAATGGTAGAAGAAGCTTATGCACTCAGCTGTTTCGAAGAATTTACCGCAAACTTTTCATCTAGTAGTATTGGAAACCCAATGGGAGAGATGGGATTCAAGACATAGATGATCGGCATCAAATATCGGTATACAACGGACATCCTGCCTGCCCACCGGCACCCTCCATCCGTCCTATTTCCATCCCCCAAACCCACGCTCTACCCGCCTCACCCCAAAGACATCCATAAGGGTCTTCATCCTTCTCCCACTTTCCACCTTCTTTTCTCTCCTCCCACACCTCCTCTGGACTACCAACCAGCCCCAAGAACGCATCCCTCTGTCCCCCATCAAGAGCAAGTGCGTTCCCCGTGGTCCCGTGACAGACATTCGGTTCCTTCACCAACACTCCGCTCTCCCAAACACATTTCCTCCCCTTCTCAATCGCCTTGGCAATCTTCTCCTGAATTTCTGGAGACGTAAAGTACTTCCGAATAGCAAGCAGCGAAATCACAAATCCCGGTGCCCCATGGCAGAACTGCACGAGTCCAACATCTTTGCCAGGAATGACTGGCCAATTCCCATTCTCCTCTTGCATCTCCAACAACTCAAGCAACTTCCATTGCAATTTCGGCGCATAAACTGGATCACTCAACACAATCTGCGTCAGAATCCCAATCTCGCCATGAACAGGCCCAAGGTATTGCCGTCCATCCCACTTCCATGGCTGCTCCGGGAGGATGTCTTCGATTAGATCTTTTATCACGATATCTATTTCATTTGTGAGATCCGGTAACGCTCTCTTGATCAACCGAAGCATATACAGTCCCCCGGCACGACCTTTCAGATACTCGCAGTAGCTCTTCGGTACCGTTTCATTCAATCCCTTGAGTGCGTCGAGAACTCTTTGAGCGTGGACTTTAGTCTGATAAACACACGCTTGCAATGTGTTGAAGGACAGGTACTCATTCGCTATCCCGCAACCATCTGCCAGCAGCGGCGCGACGGTGTCTTGGCCGAGGGAGAGATAGGCTCTGCTCCATTCTAGTAAGCTTTTGTCTCCAATCTCAAGAGTCTGAATATATGGCGTGGGCGAGAGTGAGAGGCTGTACAAAGCGTAGGCGATTGATGTTGGGCCAATGAAGAAACCTTTGTACACCTGGGGTCCGGCTTGGAATTTGGAGTGGAATGGGGACGGCCATGGGAGTACTGGAGGGCAATGGGTAATGATGTGGGTTAATGAAGTATGTAGATAAGTTGGGAGGAGAGAGCGGTGAAGAACGTCAGTGTAGGGTGGCGCGAGATCGAAGTGTGGATTTGGGTGACAGCGGGGTTTCGGAAGAAGGGGTGCTTTGGGGTCGTTCGGGTTGACAGCCATACTTCTTGATGAAGCTTTTTGGTCTTGGCTTTAAAACTTTATGGTAAGACATGGAGTTGTAAATCTCAAGTGCGAGGAGATAAGAAAGTTTCGGAGGTGGGATGATGAATTGGACTGTATGACGCTGACGTTGGAACCGCTTCATGCTGCTGGGCCTCCTGCCGACATAACCGCAAATCTGTAGCAAGGGGCTGGATCAAAAAAGACACGAATCTGCCCCTGAAATTCGTATACATTTCTCTGAACAATCCTTTATGCATCAGTCCAGAATTTCCTTGGCTACTGAAGACAAGTAAGGATCGACACTCCCTTTTGCATGTTACTAGGCACTGAATGTTTTGTTGATCCCGCCCCCACCAAACTTGCTCGCTAAAATAGGGGTTCAAACTACCCCTCACATGCCCTGTGGACCCTGAACTGATGCGGAGTTAGTGCTTGCGGTGGGCAGCGGCAGAATACTTCAGTCGCGTCTGCTCGCAGCGTTTCCAATTCTTTCAACCATCAACAATGAAGCCACATCGACGAGGAATTCATGAATTTTCGCTGAAGTTCACATCCCGCATCGATAGGAGCTTACAAGATGTCAACCCAGATGCCTGATCGAGCCGGAGTCGAAGCCGCGCTGTAAGTTGTGTTGATCAACAACCATTATCTTGCGCACACCGCTAACACAACACTCAGTCGACGTGTAAACACTGGACGACGATGAAGCTCGGGATACTACAGAGGAAAATGCAAATGTGATCAACACAAGTCTGGCGGTACTGCGAAGCCATATTCCAACACATGGGAGACAATATCCAGTCGATGGAAGAAGAATAGTAAGGACAAAAGGGCTACAATACTGTGGGAAGCTATGCCAGACCTGGCGCAAAACCAGTGGGTGGTGCCGCGACTCTTGAAGGCTCGTGGCGAGGTTCAATGGAGGCTTGAAAAGCACAACAAGCGCAGAGACAGCTGTGGGATGGCAACTAGTTCGAAGACGAGACTCTCTACTGGTGCAACGCCAATCTATCCTCCTACGGACCCGGTCAAATATCCTCCCAGCTTTGTCTTCGCCTTCATGAATGAATATCTGACGACCGCGCCCAAGGACGGAAAAGCTCGCATGGACAAAAGATCACACGCCCACTATCATTCTATGCCTTCTTAGACGAACTTCTCTGCGCCATACGAGTCCACCGACCCGGATCGCGTACGAAGATAGAAACACCAGAAATCATCAAAATATCCAAGTCACGACATTTTCTGTTCGTCAAAACGGACAAGGCTGACGAAATCTTTAGTGAGGGGAGGGGGACGAGTGGGCAAAACCGAAGGCTTGATACCGACTTTGAAAGAGTTCTTACATGCTTACGATACTAATCTAGATGGAAGCAAGAAGTCAACAGAGGTATGGCTGGATCGTTTTGACCGAGTGCAGAGTTCGATGGACTTCCTCTGGGATAGAATCAACGACATCAGCATGCAACATATGAATGGAACGGTATACGCGTTCAGGATATGGCATTCCTCAGGATAGAATAGGGCATCTTTGACGAAGTGCCTATCAGAGAAGCTGCAGAGTAACAGGCCACCAAGCAAGTCCAAGAGCCGACCCAAGACCCCCAATTCACGATGATCAACTCGAGTCGAACCTATACCTATTTCAATTGTAATACCACTGCCGCCGATAGCCGTATGACAACAGTCACCATCCTCAATGGCATGTTCATATCCGATGCGGACCTGATTCCTACTATCGTTGATGCGAATGCTTTTTTGCAAGCTATGGGAGATGCTGGACTTGGTGCTTCTCAAAACAGTGGCTCACCCGTCGTATCCCAGTCCATCGATGAAGAGAGAGGCTGGATGGGCAGAGAAATTGTCTTTCACAAGCCACATCCTTTTGCCAAGGTCGACGCTGTCAGAATGAAGCAATGATCAAGAGGATGGAACGGTGGTTTGGCTGGGACAAAGACACATTTGTCATGCGATGAAGGCGCAAAGCCAAAATCCCACGCTGCAGCACAATCATATCGGTAAGTTTGTCTAGCTTTGGATAGATTGATCTCGGCCTTTGGTTCCTGAAAAGGAAACTCTGAAGATATCCCTAGACACATCACCTAGTCTCTTGAGTGACTCGCTGGCCGCTGCGAACTAGATGCATAGTTCAAAGACTCTGCAACCCTCGTCTCTTCCTAGACCTAACCATCTACTGGTCCATCGCTACCCCGCGCAAGGCCAGCGGTTAGCAAGGCTGTCCCCGCGACTGCATATCGGCACTCCATTCGACCATCCTAATAATTCTTAGATCTGTGGCTTATGACTTGCATGTCTACCTGACATACACTAGCATCGCAAACAGAAGGAGCCAAGCGTACAAGTCACGATTTGCCGATTGGCCAAGCATCATACTTCGCCTAAAGGGGAAGCTGGGAAAACATTCCGCCCTCGGCTGCCGAGATACAAGCCTCCTTTTTCGGCATATGCATGTCGCTAACCGAAGAGGATTCAAAGAAGGTTTGCAGTCTTCTTTGTGTCGATTCGACCCTGCATACTCTGAGATAAGGCAGGTTGAGCTGGCGAGAAGTGCACTTATGAACGACTGCCGGAATACTTGTGACCTTCTCCAATTGTCATGTACGCCAGACTTGCATTAGCGATGGCTTGTTATGATCTTCGACCTTCTTCAATCGTCGAGATCTCCCTGTGGCTTCATGTCTTGCAAGCGCGTCGATGTTGATCCCCTCATCTAGCCTCTCGAGCTAGACAAACTCTCCAGAAGCGTAATCTCTTGGTAAGTGCTTAAGTATCAGCAAATTTCCATCTCGTCTAGACTTCTCTACTCCACATCACCGTCATATTTCCAAAGATGAAGTTCCTATCGGTATCGCTTCTGGTTCTCGCCAGTGTCGTCTCTTCCGCCAAAGTAAGCTACAATGGCGCGAAGGCATTCCGTATTCCTGTCGGTGAAGATGTCACGCCTTTGATGGACGTGATTCAGAAGCTCGACTTGCCAATCTGGAAGGGAGCTCCAAATGGTATTCCGAGTCCCAACTCACATGTTGATCTCGTCGTTCCGGCGAAGAGCGTCAAGGAGTTCAACAAAATGACAAAGTCTATGAAGACGGAAGTCATGCATGAGGATCTTGGTGCAGCTATCGATGCTGAGGGTACAGCGCCTGAATTCTCCAGTAAGTACTTCCGCTTGCCCCTTTCCAGGAAATTGTGAGCTCACGAGATGTGCTTGAAGTTGCTGCTGCCAACCTTGCTTGGTTTAACGCATATCACGCTTACGCGGACCACATCACTTTCTTGAACGATCTTGTTGCTTTGAACAGCACGAGATCCGAGATCGTTGTTGCGGGTAACTCCAATGCTGGACGACCCATTACTGGTATCCATTTCTGGGGTGCTTCAGGCAAGGGCGTCAAGCCTGCCATTATTCTCCACGGCACTGTCCATGCAAGAGAGTGGATCACAACTATGGTGAGCCGATGGATCTCGAGTTTCGTCATCTCTGAATAGTGTAAAGCTGACTAGAATCGCTTCAGACAACTGAGTATCTTGCATACTACCTGTTGCAAAATTATGGCAGCAGTGCTGAGATCAAGGGATTCGTCGACAAGTACGATTTCTACATCTTCCCTGTCGTGAACCCAGATGGTATGTATACTCCGTCGAATTGTCATCGAAGAGCAAATCTAACTGTGATCAGGCTTCGTATACACGCAGACTACCAATCGACTTTGGCGCAAGAATCGTCAGACTGTCTCGACCAGCACGTGTGTTGGCCGGGATGTCAATCGAAACTGGCCTTACCAGTAAGTTTAACTTATTGATTTCAGCTACTGATTCTGCGGAGATGAATGGTTCAAAGTACTGATACCGGATTTCAGATGGGCTGTCACTGGTGGCGCTTCCACGAATCCTTGTGACGAGACATTCAAAGGTACCTACCCATCGGTTGCTCCGTCTTGGGGTGATCAACTGACAACTAGTCCAGGTCTTGCAGCCGGCGATGCTACTGAGAACAAAGTCCTTGTTGCCTACACTAACAAGATCGCTGCTGCTCAAGGTCTTCAACTCTACATTGATGTCCATTCCTACAGCCAGCTCTTCATGACCCGTTCGTCGCCCCTATCTCTCTTTGGCTTCTCCCATTCACCTTCGACTAACCACCCTACAGCATACGGATATTCCTGCACAGCGGTCGCTCCCAACAGCGCAACCCTCAACAGTCTCGCCCGTGGCGTGGCAACCGCCATCAGAGCAGTCTACGGAACAACCTACACATCTGGCCCCATCTGCTCCACCATCTACAAAGCTACCGGAAGCGCTGTCGATTATGTTGCTGATGTCACGAAAGCGAAGTATACTTTCACTATTGAGTTGAGAGATACTGGAACCAATGGGTTCGTGTTGCCGGCTAGTCAAATTCTGCCAACTGGTGTCGAGACGTATGCAGGCTTCAGGTATCTGTTGCAGAACATGGTTTGAGCGGGGTAAATTTGGAAAGTTAAGTCAGACGTGAGGGGAGCAATCGACGGAGAAACGATGGAAGCATTGAAATAAGTCAATCAAGGGATTGGATGATCCAAACAACAACATATTTTTCATCCCCTCTCGCTCCGGGAATACCGGTAGTGCTCCAACTCACAACACCTCTCTCGTCTGGCAAATGAAACTAGGCCAAAAAGAACTCGTCGCCTTCTCCAATATTCCATCCACCTTCCTCCTCACCTCCTCCATCTTGACCATTGCTTCAACGTCCTGCCCATCGAAGCACACACAGAAACTCTTAACCCCATCCCTGATGTATTCCTCCAACTTATCCAAGATATCCATATCACTAAGTTCCCCTTTACCCCACTTCCTCTCCTGCGTCTTCAATCTACTCTCTATTTCTTCTTTACTCTCCATATCCCCGATCTCATTGTCTTCCTGGCTCCTACTATCTTCTGTGGTCTCAGACTTCAAGCTCTGTAGCCACCAGACTCTCAACAGCAATTTGACCCTCGCTACCCGTTGACTGGATAAATACTCGAGAAACGCAGCATTCAATTGAACATTCTGCAACGCGGATGCGTCTGCTGAAGGACACTCTATCAAGAAGAGTGATTGGAATATCTTGTAGAGAGAGGTTGAATGAGTGAGTGGGAGTGCGGAGTGAATATTTGAAACGGTGAGAAGAGTGCTGATTTGGGAAGCCATCTTCTGAAGTGATCTGCTGCTGTGTCTGAGGGTGGCTAGACTTTCTCGTTATATTGTTATTGATGTAAGTAAGTTCAGTTAGTTAGATATTGAGGTTGAGCGTATTGCGAGTGATAATAATAATTATGTCTCGCTGGGGTTCATGCTTGAGCTCTTTGTGCTCAGCTGTCTTTGTTCTAAGATCTATTTGGGAATGGAATCTGTACTCGATCAGAATGACACAATCTTTAAGTCTTTGTTCCTGGATTGCGATCACTGTGCCTTTGTACCACTTTCTACATTTTCAGTCACTTTAACTTCCCGAACCTGAATTGTCACAATTCCGGAATTTGGCTGCTGTTGTGGCTATCCCACCCCCTCTGCCCCTCTTCAACTTCCTTCGCCAAAGATCTTGGCCCCACCTCCATAGTTTCGAGACCACAAGAAGCGCATTTTGTCACAAGATATGCTCAAGATACTTAGTCTACTGCGATCTGCTAGTCATAGTCATTTACAACCCTAAGCTGGCAGCCTCTTTGAGATCTACTTTATTTGAATGTCGTGCTGGAGGAGCCAGATAAGCCAGGCTTTTATTAGCTCGTGCTTGAAGATGCTTCACGACAGCTCTGCCGTCTCTTTCGGTGATATCTTGGTTTTGTGACATGACCTTCATTAGACAATTTCGGTTTCATGGAACGGTTTTCTGATGTTGGAAATGTACAGGCTGGCTTTAAGGACGATACGAGATGGTTTTCCTTCGATGTGGCTTTGATGTTCGGATAGTCTTAAATTAGCACATAGAGGTTGTCAAATGTTTCAAATAGAAGCATATCACCTTCCCGAAATGACTCTCCTTTGTGACGCCACCGAAGGTGAATACATCATAGCATGACCTCCACCGTGATTATCACCGAAGAATCTTGATTGTTTGTGAAAGTGTAAACAGCAGGCGCATCAGGCATTTTGTGGTTGATGCCATAATTGTTCGTTCGACGAGTACCAATTGGATAAACAGATAAGACAGGAGCTGCTCCGTGACTTTCTTCTGTTTACGGTCGGTTCGAGGTCAAGTCAATAGCTGGCGGAAGATGGACTATTTACTTTCGGCAAATATTCAAGCCCCTTTCCAGATCCTTCGGGTTGCCGGCTTCCATTATGTGAATATGAAACGAGCACATGTATCCACAACGCCAAGTTACCAACTCAGCTGCACTAGGATTACCATTCATCAAGTCGGCCGCATAGCCCCACGATTGTGTTTTCATCTCGAGATATTATTAGCGGCGCCACGTTGATATTCCTTGGCGACTCATGAGCCACCCAATCTCAGCTCCACTCCCAAGGCGCGCGCTAGTCTTCATCTCACCACCCCTGAGCTTCACCCTTGGCATCAGACCTGTAACACTACAAAGCCACGGTCTCGCCTTTCACAGAGCTTCCTCTTCTTTACGTATTCTCGATTCTCGAAGCCACAACTTCAAGCCACCTACCGATCTACCTTAATTCAACAACATCCATCGCAGCAATGTCTGGATATCCTCCTCAACAATATGGTGGTCCTGAGCAGTACGGACCACCTCAGCCTTACGGCTCGCCTCCGCCTCAACAAGGTTATGGATATCCTCCTCAACAACAACCTGTAAGACGAACCTCGTGAAAACTTCACTTTCCAAATTCTATACAGCAGGCTAACATTTCATAGATGTACCAGCAGGCTCCACCACCTCAACAAGCTCCTCCCGAGAAGGACCGTGGCTGTCTCTACGGATGGTAAGCAGCTTGTAACCTTTTGTTCACGTTTCTATACTGACATGGATCTTCAGCTTGGCAACCTTGTGTTGTTGTTGGCTTTGCGGGGAGACATGTGACTGCTGCTTGGACTGCTTGACATGCTGCTGCTAAAGGGGAGAATAGTGGGAGTGATACAGACAATCGCTTTTCTCTCAGTTGAATTTGAGTTTTCTTTGAATGGTTATAGCAAGGGGTCTCGGATGCGATGGGTTCACTTGCATTACAGCCGCTTGCTCGGAGGGAAAGAACCTCATGAACTGTCCCTTTGTCAGATACCAAAATAATCAAAGCGTTCCACTTCTTCAAAAATGCCGCCATTCCCGAATGTTGAGCTTTAATCCCAATTGTTGTCTTGAGCCCCCTTGGCAAACGGAAGTCGGCACGGCACGAGACAAGACCAAGCGCTGGGCCCCTGCTGCCGAGCTGCCAGCCGACCATCCAAATATCGGGATTGTCTTCTTTTGATCCACTCCTCTCCGCAGTTAGCAAGCTGCGTAAGCTCTGGCCTTGGGGATGCCTTGTGGATGCCTTGTGGATGTCTTAGCACAGCCACATCAGTGACTTCAACTGAGGTGAGAACAAACTAGACATTCGAGGTCATCGTGAGAACACAATACATAGAGAAGCCTTCTTTGTCACACTCGTAGAGGCCCTGGTGGAAAATCCGATACAGTAGAATGATAGTTCTGCGCTTGTTTGGAGCAGAAGTGTGTGGAGTTATATGATGTGTTCGACAGGATTCGTGACATAGAGGTACACTTTTTGATCTTCAAAGATAGAAATTTCCTTGGTAAGCACTGAGAAATGATATGAAGCCTAGCGACTACCTATAACCTAGTTGAGTTCCCAAATTATGGGCCAAATAGGTCATCGTCAGCATTTCAGGTATCTCCTTTGGTCTGGAATCCCAAACCCGTCAAGTCCGGTTTCAGCCGCTGATGCGATTGAAATTTCTGTGGGGCTATTCGCTAAGTTGTAGCGTTTGTTTACTTGAAATTCCGCAGATGCGAATTGTCAACCATCACGACCTAAGACTGGGCCCTAAATTCCCCCCCCCCCCCCCAATCTACCTGCAGTCGGAAATATATAATTTCAGTTTGATCGGTTCGCATAGCTCATCTACGGAGCATGACACAATTTAGTACGCTGAACGGAGCACACACTGAGTGCGATCCTCGGACTTCCAGCGTCAAGCTCTGCAAGTTTTCGTTTCAGGAAAATTTCGAGTCGTGGCATTCACCTGAATTACAAAATATATTTTCAATCTATCATTCGAGAAGAATTCAAATGAACTTCTTCGCTCGCATTGTCTCCTCCGTCCAGTTCCACAACTTCTCTGCAAGGTCCCTCCGCTGACCATCAGCACTAGTATTGCCAGTCTTTACCATAGGCTCAAGATAAGCACCAGAGAGCTCGGCCGTGAAGTCTTCTGACGCCAAGGCGAAGAGCTGTGTCCAGCTGCCCTGGTCAGCTTTGATCAGGAAGCCTACAGCACGCATCAAGAAAAGCATTGGCTTTGACGATAAGATAGAAATCCCAGGCATCTGAACATTACCCATTAAGCCCCTAGTGATCACGAAGGTAAGCAATTACACAGCACGAAGGCTAACGAGTCCTTACGTGTCGACAATACCAGGGTGCAGAGAAGCGGTCCAAATGCCCTTCTCCTTGTATCTCTCGTTGAGTGCTTTGGTGTGCAGGACGTTGGCAAGCTTGCTCTGGCCGTATTTGACCCATGGGTCATACTTTGGATTCCGCATATTGATATCATCGAAAACGATTCCACCAGGAGGCGCTTTTGTGTGATTCGAGGAGGCGACGTTGACAATTCTCACGGAGCCAGGAGGTAGCTTGGAGGCAGTCTTGAGAAGAACTGGCGTAAGAAGGTAGGTCAGAAGCCAGTGAGAGATGTAGTTTGTCTGGTAGCGGTCACAAAGTCAGCAACCGCGATCTGTGAAGTCGTCATGGGACAACTTTACCGCGAACTGAGACTCAAATCCATCTTTGCTGAGAGCATCAGGAACAGCCATGATGCCACCATTATTGAGCAGCCCATGCAGCTGACTCTCTTTGCTGTTTTTAATCTCCCGTCAGGTGAGGAGCTCAAATCGTCTCGTCACGTGCACTTGCCTCAGGAACTCTTGTGCCGCCGCTTTCACAGAAGACAAATCAAGCAGGTCTAATTGAAGAAATTGGATATCAAGATCGTCTCTTTTTGCCCATTGTCGAAGTTGCGCGATTGCAGTGGATGCCTTCTCTTTCGATCGGGCGCAAAGATAGACTCGTGCATTGTGCTTCGCGAGGTGATAGACGGAATATTTTCCACTAGTCTCAGATCAATTCAATGCGATAGCCAGGGGTCACTCAGATAAATCTCACATGCCGTTGTTGCCGCCAGTGACAAGGTAGACTTTTCCCCTCAGATCTGGCAGGGTTTCAGGATTGAAATCGAATTTCATTGCAACAATATGACCAGTCGTACTAAGCACTCTGATGCTTTCGATATTCTTCAGGAAGAAAACTGAACGATATTTAGCGATCTGCGAATGTGACACTGGATATACATGATAGATCGGTAAGGAAGGCAACGGGCCTTTTGTATACACTGGATCGGCAGGGAGGAAGCAGTGAAATAAGTGAATGTCTCCGAAAGCACTACTTCCCGGCCCAATGTTTACACCGAGTTTGAGGCTATGACGGCAGGTTCCGGTAGAAATTGAAAACTTACGCTCCGAAATCCCATTTTCTGGGAACTTTCATCCTGCGTTGAATCTCCGCATTCTTCCCGCACGGGATCCCGCATGCGCTCCGTGTTTCTCCCGCACATCCCGTATGCGAGTTTGAGTAAACTTTTGCTCACGATATGAGTATGACAAAGCAGGAAACAAAGGTGGAACTAAAAGCGGAGCGGACTCTATATACTGCAGATCTCATTGCATCACATTCTATAGACCGAATATACTATCAACAACAGGCAAACACAACTTCTAGACCGGCCTAGAGCTCTGGCTTCTCACTTGCACTCTCTGAACCCCAAGCCTCCATTCTCAACTTCGTATCTCTTCTTGAGTCCTTCCATCAACTCATCCAGTCCATCAAGTATCTTCTTCGCCATCTCCATCGCTTCCGCCAGAGCTCGATTCGGGGACTCTGATCTCCCCACTCCCACTTATCGCCTCTTACTTAAGATCTTCATACCCTCCTCAACAGCTTTCTTGATGTTGGCTATGACCTCTACAAGTAGCGATAGAGTAGGTCCTGTCCCATGAGATTGTCCCACGGGTCTTGCTGGAAGAGTTTGAGAAGCCCAGTCACGAATGCTTCGCTCGACCGAAGGGTTGGGTGGTGTCGAGATGAATCTCAAGACCGCGAGTTGTTGGATGACAGATTGTGAAAGACTTGGGTTGGATAGACGGTGGAGATATGGTGATGTGGGATTGAGGAAAGTGTGTAGGAGGGTGGAGAGATCTGGTTGCGGACGGTCGGTTGGGGTGGTCGATGGAGACTCGGACATTCTGAAATCAGGATCCTGGTACTGACACGGTGGTTTTGATTATAGTTGTAATAAAGTAGCACTAATTTTTTAACAGATGTGTTTGGGGTATTTATGCGTTGATCTCGGGAATCTACTGGAACAGCAAGCCGTGCGTGCCTGGCCACTGCTTGCCCTATTGAATCACGAAATCCGGCTATTCTTTCTGCCAGGGAAAGTTTTGAATTCGAGTAAGCTGCTCTAATCCTGTTTCAGACAGTTCACTTCCAAGTAATCTGGAAAGAAAGGGGTATAACTGCCAATTCCTTCTAATGTTTACTTCTCCATCACCAAGCCACAAGAGGGGTGGCTGAAGCGAACAACCGAAAGTGCTTTGTCAGCCAAGCTGGCTCTTTTCCAACTTCGCGCCATGACGACTTGACAACTAACACCACCAAACGCCAGCTCAACGGCATCAGGTTGTATATACAACCTGCGATGTGTTGGGAGCGCTGCAAATGAATAGTCTGCTGATGTCCTTACTCCCTGGCCCCGGCACAATGACCCTGATCATTGGGCTCAAAGACATCGTTGAGCCACTGTAATATGATAAAACTACCTGATTCCTCCAACTATCACGACTGGAGTCTTCCTAGTATGCATCATGGTGCTTCAGAATTAATCTCTGTTTCAATTAAAGCCCTCATTACGCAGATGGCCTTGATGCAACACGTTCTTGTTCAAAGCAGATGAGATCATCGCGAATTCCGCCACATCATCCACGACATGCACGATGGCTCAGATCTATCAAAACTATGACCATCTATTTGTCACGGCGCCTATGTACAGTTCTATGACCTGCCTACGCGGTTCCCGTGTAGGTACTTCCAATCTCACCCCACTTGACATTACTCCATGTCACTGCTGGATTCGGTTCGACTTGGAGCACCACCTTGGGATCACCTTCAGTAGCATTGCAAGGCCCGGTGTTGCCAGAATCCAACCAGTTCATGAAACCACCCTCATCCCACCATACAGAGAAGATCAAAACCATACCTCTACCCAGAGCTTTGCCCATGCCAGCAGTTCCACCAAGGTCGATGTATCGAGCCGCGACACCGGGCTTACCGCAGAGATCAGCATCGTTCATGAAGTCGATGCCAGGTACGCCAGTTGTGTTGACAGCAGCATTCTTGATGACCTTCCCATCTTGGACGTACAGTCGGCGGATCTCAGTCATGGTACCATTGACTTCAGGGAATTGTGTCACGACTGTGAATGGTCGGTTGGTGTCGACGGTCATGCCACGACCGTAGTAATCCTTATTTCCTTGGGCATAAGGGTTGTATGAACATCCCCACTTGTCGCAGACACCATCAAAAGCACATTCGTCAGGAGTACATTTGTACAAGCTGGTCTGGTTGCACGTGTGTGGTGCGATGCTGGTTGCCTCGGCGTTAGCCTCCCAGATATCCATCTCGTTGCAGCACGATCCCTTGGCATCGATATTGGCCTGCATTTCTCCCATCAGTACTTGTCTCACTTGTGTAGAAGGGATGGGAAGGCTCACCACACCGTTAATAAACGGCAAAGTATAACACTGCGCATCACAATACCCTCCACCATAACTCGCCCCGGTCGGATTCAACTCGCTCTTCCCACCATCCTCCTCCATCTCTGACAAATACAACGCCCCATTCATTCCACACGGCAACTTACTCGAATCAACATCAAAGCTCAGCTCACCACCACTCAGCTTCAACATCTCATACTTATCACCCTCCTGGTTGAGCAGGTACGCGCGCGGGCTTACCACACGCCCATCCTTATCCAGCTGGTTCATCACTAGACTTCCACCTTCAGTCTTGATCCCGTATTTCTCATAATCGCTGATCCCGTCGACGATGCAGTTCTTGGCGCATGTTGCTTCATCGGGACAGACGGTGGCGTTGGGTGCGTTGCCCCAGGTTCCGCAATTGAGGGTTGGTGCGTCGACTTGGTAGACGGGGTGGGCGAGTTGGTCGAGGACGATTACGCTATTTTGAGGCGTGCAGCCGCCTGCTTTGGTACATTTCCATGTTGTGAGTTTGGGATGGACTTCTGGGTTTGGGCCGGGAGTGAGGGCTGAGGCGAGGCTCAGGAGGAGAGGTGCGAGGATGAGGGTGATGGTAGCCATGGTGATGAATGAGTGTAGGTGGTTGTAGAAACCTGTTTGTCTGGTGGTGGAGGACAGATCGAAAGAAGGGTCCTTCTCCTTCGGTGAGGAGCGAAAGCATACTTATATACCTGTTCGATGTTCATCCATGATTTGTCCCCGCCAAACGACACGTCTAATCAATCTTCGGTGTACATTCAACGCATCACCCCCCAAATCCGGGACGATCCCCCTCATTCCCATAAAACATCCTCATCAAACGGCCCGCCAACCGTCGTGCCAATTAAAGTACCTATCCAGGCTATCCAGAAGTCTAAATCCTTCATCCATACATACCAAGTATATATCCGCCGCTAGCAGCTCTCCACAATAAGCTCATGTGGAAGTAGAAGAAAGCTAAACGTGCAGCTCATGTTTTGCTCGGCGAATGTAGACGGAACACATTATCCATACCAGAATATGCCCTCATGCAAGGGCAAGGCTTATCTGACCACATTTCAAATCCAATAGCGGGAAGTGCCTCGGCAGTCAGCGAAAGAGTGCATGTAAGTGGCAAGCCCAATACCGGCTGAAATCAATGTGCCGGGGTAGGGAATATGTTCTTCCCCAGAGTAGAGTTCAGGGGTTGTCTCGGCTATATTGATTTCGCTAAGCGAGGAGGGGTTCAAGGATAGGGGGGTAGATCACGTTGATAAAACTTGATGGTACGTGTTCATCCCTTCAATTTAAGAATTTAGAATTCAATGTGCGAGATACAGTGTCCTTGAAAAAAGGTATATAGTTCGCGTAAGATGTATCGTGTAGATCTCAATTCTTGTTTTGAAACTTCTTATTTCGGTGGTACATGGATCTCGAGTGCGAGGTAGGTGGAGGGGATGCGGTTGAGCGACCGAGTACTGGAAGCTGCAGCCTGCACCCATTTTCTTGTACCGGTATTGCTTTGACGGATATCCGGGTTTAGGATTGAAAACAAGATTAGACTAGAATAAGTCCAGATGTCGTCGAGTCCTCGGCGATGCAATGTATACGCGATGAAGCAAGCAAAATCATATAAATTTCTTTCTTCTTTTTTGATACAGTCAACGGGCCTTGAGCTGCACAGCCTACGCTCTTTGAGATCACTCAAGCTCAAGAAAAGCAAATCTCGACCACAGTTATTTCACAAGCTATTTCTCTGACTCTTCCAAATATATATTCACTCCCCCTCCCATCATACCCCGCACTCACTACTACGCTCCATAAAGATCCTCACTCAAAGCCTTCCATTATGTATTCTTCCGCAAACTCGACATTACAGACACTTCACAATCATATTACTCACTCCTCCCCCTCCCAAAATACCCTTCCCGCCCAACCTCATTCTCAGCACCGCATTCCACCAGCCCATCAAGTCCATCCCCCCCTCCTCCCCAAACGCAGCAACCTCTACTGCAGACACAGATCTCGCATATTCACTCTCTGGCATCCATCCACCTCCCTACATTAGCGAACAAGCGATTCCATAACGAGGCATCTTATGTTCAGGTATTCATCGTGGATTCGCTTAATTGGGGGCTTTATACCAGATGGACTAGGGTCCCCCTCGCGCTTTAATCATCTAGCGCTGGCCATGATACAATTTCTACTTTTACAGGTCCCTCAGTAAGACTTGTAAGGTATAGATCCAATCACACGATTGTATTGTGTTTTATAGGCTCTGATCTCCTCATTGGACGTATGTTTTTTTTTCTTTTCCCTTCTTAAAAGGTTTCGAAACGCAGAAATAGCAATGTCCTCAAAATCTTCTACATAATCAGCATTGGAAGAGGCCCGGGATCGGGACCACATGCTAGGTTCTAGGAAAGAGAAAAAAAGAGCTCTGTTTCGTCGTGTGTTGGGTTTTCATTTTCGGATGGGCTGTGATTGATTCATTTACTATCTACGAGCGTAAGTATGCGTAAGGGCAATATGATACACAGATACAGTAGGTGAATGGAATGGAAATATACTGTAACGGAATACGAATGACTTGCTGCCCACTACTTCCCTTATCGACACTGCGCAGGCGGACTTTTCGCCGTGAACAATGGCAGTGCCAGTGATTGTATACAGTCCCGACTCCAGCATATGATGATTAAGATGAGGAAAGGTAGAGAGATAGATAGATAGATACGGTAGAAGAATAGGAGGTTGAGATGTTGTGCAATTGGAAAATGTTGTTTGAGTGTGAAGGTCAATTTAAAACGAGTAAGAGTGAGCAAGAGTACTTGTCAAAGTCGCGACGTTGAATGGGGACATGTGTTGAGAGCGTAGGAGAAGGAAGTCGCGGACTTCAGGGTCAGTCTTGGATCTTTTCAACTTGTAAGTAAGAACGGAATTAGCTCTACCATAGTCGATAAGATTGCTGGGCTGTTGACTAAAAGGTGCAATCTGCGACACTACAAGATTAGAATTCAGATTTAAACTTAGGAGGACTGGAGAGAAGACCGTGGAGAATAAAGCAGAGGGGCACTTCATATTGTACGAGCCTACTTAAGCAACCGCATTTGGATTGATTGGTCGGGCAGATTGAGAACCATTCACATTCACAAGGGCAAACAGAGATTTTGAAGTTCTTCATCTGACATTATACTGTAGCAGTTCAGGTCATTCGTAAGGGAGGCATGCTTGACTGCGTCAGTCGGCACGCCTGCTTTATCCCAACCCCCAGCACCCGCTAAACCAGAAAATGCAAAACAAACGCTAGAGGCGACTGAAAGTTGTAGTGCGCCATCATTCTCTCCAAGTGAGAGACGCAATGGAAAATCTTTTTGTGTTTACCAAAGCGAGAAAGCTTGGTCCCATCATCTGATGTCCCGTGTTCGTGTACTTCTCTATTGAAGCATCCGTCATCAACCAACAGAGAGGGCGTTACCGAATCGATTGGACCGGAAACGTGTGTGCTCAAGTGAGCGTGGGTATCTCGAATATCGTACAGCGGAAGGAGGGTCTGTTGTCGACTTCAAGCTCCGACCATTCCTGGCCCGTAGCTGTTTTGCCGCATAGGACCTCCTTGGAAGCCATGACCCTGAGAGTTCTATGTTGCGTCAGCCTAGATCTCATTCAGGTATAGCAGTCACCCAACCTTCTTTGGTCGCTTCCGCTTTGCGCCGTCTCCATCGCCTGTAGAGTAGCCTGGGTCTTGATTGTCATCATCAACATAGCCCTCGCCATAACCCTCAAAGCTCGAATCCCCATAGGTTCGTTTGGTAGCTCTCTTCGGACGTTGGACATCTGCCTTGGAAGCAACCTTGACAGGACGAGCAACCGCAGGATTTTGTGGAACAGGTGTTCTAGACCCATTCTGAATGCCCTTCGATGCCTCGACTGGTGCTCTTGGATTACCACCCTCACCCAGCACAGAAGGATCGAACAGATCCTTTGGTATTGGACCCTTAGCCATCGTGAATACCTTGTTGCCAGGAGGTAGTAGCGATTCAGGAATGCCTTTCTCAATTTCTTTCCCCTGTGTCCACTCGGCATTCCAGCCCTCATCTTGGTACTTGACCCTCCACATCATCTCGTACAGTGTGCCAGGTGTGCCTTGTTCCCTCTTGACGGAATCAAATGCGCCGACCAGTCCATGGTCCTTGATGTGATTCTTGTATGTCTTACGAAGCTTCACACCCTTCGATCCATCGGGATTATTCCTTGCGACTGTTGCTGCAATGCCGTACAGGTTGTAGCGATCGAATAAGTCTTCGCGCAATGGGGCCTTAGTAGTTCCTTCAGAGTTCTTGACTCCTTGAGCAGTGTGTGCTGCACATCAATTCCATGTTAATCAAGTACTTCATTAAAATGAGGTGCAGGGAAGTGTCTGGAATACAAAACCAGGGAAATGGTAGATCTGTGAGAATCGGGAAGTCTTACGGGTCTTGCAGAGGTAATATTTTTCGCCGACATCCAAATGGAGATCATTGAGCGTAAGACTGTGTAGACTCTCGGGTTCCTCAACGTGTACCTTCTTCTGTTCTTGATCACCCTGATCGTCGGACTCGCGCTTGCGCTTGAGGGAGCTATCATCGTGAGCGGTGGCCTCGAATGAGGAGTCGGGATTGATTGAAGACATGCTGCCGTTGACGCTGCGAGCAGGCGTTGGCATCGAGTGATGATCTATAGGTGAGGTGACGGGTTTGATTGGGAAATCAGCAGCGCTGGGAGATGTCTGAGAAGGAGTTTCGGGGGTCCGAGGTAGATTAGAAGTCATTTCGTGTTGTAGATTCGAGAATGTCGAGGTCGGGAGATGTATGTTCTCTTTGTATGTATGTTGTTGTATGGACAAAGCAATGACGATGTTGTGAGCCGCCAAAGGTGAAAGAGAGTGGGAGCTCGGGGAGCAGAGATTTGCCAGATGCGCCGGCACCCGTCTTTATCGTCGAGCGATCGAGTAGGATATGCGAGAGGCTATTCCGAGCCGTCGGTCGAAGCAGAGCGTCTGCTGGTCGGCTCTCGATGGGTGGAGAGGTTGAGCGCAGGGTTGGAGAAAGAGGTCGGGAGCGACCGTCGCAGGGCGCAACGCAACCAAGGCCACGCCTTGAATCTTCCAACTATGCCGTATCCTCCTTCATGCACGATACTCGTCTCGACCGGTGAAAGTGTCTCGCGGTGTACTCGGGGTCGTCGACGCAGAGTTCGTGGTGTCGTCGGTGGTGTTGACGTGGGTTGTCGTGAGAGCGAGCAGATCGGAGGCGCCGTCTTTGATGATCCAGCCGAGCCCAAAACTGCGCTAGAAGGGGAGGGTGGGGCTGAAATCGAGTCACGTGTATTGGCTTACAATACGAAGAGTTTTTGCAAGGGAGCCGAGAAGTGAATAAGAGAAAGTGATTAGATTTGTATAGTGTAGGTAATTATAGATATTGAAAGGTGATGGCACTTCAATTGAATGTTAATAATTGATTGATGGCATGGTGGGTACGATTTCCTTGCTTGCTGCTTGAGCTTGAGTGCCATCTGCATCTGCTGGCAAAACACAGGCAAAAGCAAACCAGAGCACAGCAGCCGGGCTCGGGCTGCTTCCTCCGCTAGGGGCTCGTGGGCTCGTCCCTCATCCCTCCCGGCTCACGTCCACCACGTCCAGGTTCACGCTCAAGCTCAGCCTTGGCCCTCGAGTCAATCAACCACACTAGCAAGTCGAGCTAACCTTGAAAGGGATTAGTTCCAATCCGATAAAACCAGAGCATCAGAAAAAGTTCACAGCCAGAAATACATCCCACCACCAAGTACTTCTACTTCTCCTCAACCCGCACAAAATGGGTAAACGTCAACGAAACCAAGAAGAGGGGGATGAGGACATCGGCGCTGTGCCTACAACTGCCCAGGATCCTCCCTCCAAAAAACCACGCAAAGAAACCAATGCATCCGCTCAACGAACACTATTTGTGCGATCTCTACCCGCAATTGCAACAAGCGATGCCTTGACCGAATTGTTCTCCCAAAACTACCCTCTCAAACACGCGACTGTCGTCCTAGACCCAGAAACAAAGCAATCGAAAGGATATGGATTTGTTACCTTGGCAGATGCGGAGGATGCACAGAGAGCTCTTGACGAGTTCAATGGGCAAACTTTCTTGGGCAGGAAGATGAAAATCGAGATCGCGCAGCCACGGTCAAGAGAGATGAGCAAGGGAGATGGATTGGAGGGTAAGCGGAAAAGTACGATATCTGCTGAAGCTGCTGCGATCAAGAAGGCTCGATTGGACAAGATGGCTGAGGACAAGAAGCCCCCCAAGTTGATTATTCGAAATCTGCCGTGGAGTGTCAATACACCAGAAAAGCTTGCAGCTCTTTTCCAGGGTTTTGGAAAGGTCAAATTCTCTGTGCTACCAAAGAACAAGGATACGCAAGCTGGCTTTGGTTTCATCACGATGCGGGGTAAGAAGAATGCTGAGAAGGCTCTCGCTACGGTCAATGGTACATTGATCGATGGTAGAATGGTCGCTGTGGATTGGGCTGTTGACAAGGAAGTTTGGGAAACCCAGAATAAGTCCAGTAAGGCGGAGGAGTCTGACGAGGATGAAGGTGGTGTCAAATTGGCAGAGAAAAAGAAGAAACCGGCCAAGAAGGCAGCAGAGAAGAAGCCTGCAGAAGATTCAGACGGAGAGGATGATGTCGCAAACTTCTTCAAGAACTTTGGCGATCAACTGGAGTCTGAGGATGAAGACGATGAGGATCCTAAGGAGGACGAGGAGGATGAGGATGAGGAATTAGACGAGGAGATAAAGGAAGAGGACGAGGTCTGGGAAGACGATGCGGAAGAAGAGACCGAAGAAGAAGTTGAGGAGGAGAAACCCAAGAAAGTTCTCATTACTGACAACTCCACCACACTCTTCATCCGAAATCTCCCCTTCACAACCCATGATGCCGACCTCAAAGAGCACTTCTCCCAATTCGGTCCTGTCCGCTACGCCCGTGTAGTGATGGATCGCCAAACCGACCGTCCTAAAGGTACAGGCTTCGTCTGCTTCTTCAATGTCCAAGACGCCGACTCCTGTTTCCGCAGCGCCCCAAAGACCCAACTCACAGGCGCCAATGCCATTACCAAAGTCTCTCACTCGGTCCTCCAGAACGACAGCGCTGACACCACCGGCATGTACACCATTGATGGACGCACTCTCCAAGTTTCCAAGGCTGTCGAGAAAGAGACCGCAGTCAAGCTCACGGACGACGGCACAAACTACCGCACAGAGCGCGACAAAGACAAGCGCAAACTCTACCTCCTCTCCGAAGGAACCGTCGCCGCTGGTACACCACTTTACGAAGCTCTCGCTCCATCAGAGATCAAAATGCGCGAAGACTCCGCCATGCAGCGCAAAAAGCTCATCCAGAACAACCCCACGCTACACCTCTCCCTCACGCGTCTCTCCCTCCGTAATCTCCCCAAAAATATCAACTCCAAAGACCTCAAAGCCCTTGCAAGAGAAGCAGTCGTCGGTTTCGCCACAGACGTGAAGTCCGGCCTCCGCGCCCAACTCTCCAAAGAAGAAGAAGCCCGCGGCGGCGACGAGATGCGTGAAGCCGAGAAACAGCGCAAAGCCAAAGGAAAAGGCATAGTCCGCCAAGCCAAAATCGTCTTTGAAGGCCGCGAAGGCGCCAAAGTGTCCGAGGAGTCTGGCGCAGGCAAATCCCGCGGCTACGGCTTCGTAGAATATAGTTCTCATCGCTGGGCGCTGATGGGATTACGATGGTTGAATGGTCATGCTGTAGAGAACACTGCGACAGGGAAGAAACAGAGATTGATTGTGGAGTTTGCGATTGAGAATGCGCAGGTTGTGCAGAGGCGGAAGGAGAAGGAGGAGAAGGCTAGGTTGAGGAGTAAGGAGGTTATGGAATTGAGGGCGAAGGGGGAGGTTCCTGAGAAGGAGAAGAATGTGTTGAGGAAGAGTGAGGTTATGAAGAAGACGAGGGTGGGGATGAAGGGGAAGCCTGGACGGCCTGGATTTGGGAAGAAAGGAGAGGACGGTGGGAAGCCGCAGAAGAGTTTTGAGCGGGTTGATGTGGGGGCTGCGAAGAGGAAGAGAGATGGCGAAGAAGAGGGTGGAGCGGGCAAGAAAGCGAAGAAGGGGAAAGGTGGTGAGAAGGAAGAGAAGAAATTCAAACCTGGCTTCCCGCCTGGTGAGGAGGGGAGATTGCAGAGGAGAGAGCAGATCATTCAGAAGAAGAGAATGATGAGGAGGAAGAGGAAGGGTGGAGCGTGAGGGGAATTTTCATTTGATGAGATGAAAATAGAAGATACCATTGCTGTAATATGAGCATTCAGTCTACCTATCCATCAGCCATGTCATCCTTGCTTTCAAACAATGGTAAAATCGCGTTTCGATTAGTGCAGTCATACTCTCTTAATGGTTCATGGTCAGGAAAACTGATGTGATTATCACGGAATGGAGGTTGAAACACTCTGAATAGTAGTATTTTGAAATGCCCAAAGTACACATGTGCTCTGCTCCGTACCAGACTGACAGGCGGGAGCATCGATAGTCCAAGCTGGACGGAACTTGCACGTTACTGTAGCGGGCTAGTGGTTACAGGCCACCTGCGCTTGTCCATGGACACTCTCCCTCCTCAAAAATCAAATATGATGAAGTCTTTCTCCCAATCCTCATGCTCATCCATCTCATCCGCCTCCTCCTCCTCCTCCTCATATTGCCATTCCCCGCGCTTCTGCCATCTATCCCTCCTCTTCTCGCTTCCCTAAGAGATAATGAACCTCCCCTTCAGATCCCGTATCCTATCACACAAATCCCTAATCTCCTCATTCACACTCCTATCCCCACCTCTCTTCTCACCCAGCTCTCGTCTTCCGACAAGAAACGTTTCGCCTCGAGCAGACCGAATCGGGATTACACGAACATCGCGAAGTTGCCATTTGTGGTATTGGAACTCACTACAATTTAGGTTCAGGATTAGAATCTCGCCTCTTGACCAGATCTCAGGAGGAAAGGAAGGGGAGATGGGATTGAGATTAGGGGAAGGGGAAGGGGAAGCGACATACATCCAGGAACACAGCATAGGGAGGAAAATCGCTCCAATGAGCAATAACATAATCGGCGACTTCCACGAAATCCATATTGTTGAAAGAGTGTCAGTCGGATTCGGTACTGCCTCAGCCTCAATCGCAACTACCGCCTCAATTACATCCTCAATCTCCGGCCCAGCAGCAGCAATTCCAGCAGCAATCAACCTATCCTTCTCATCGAGGAGCGATTTCGCGAACGTATACGCTTTTAATAACAAGTAGGTTATTAATTGCAGTATGGTAGTGATTTTCTGGGAGTTCTGGTGCTGCTTCCGGTTCAGGTTCAGGTTCAGGTCCAGGTTCAGGTTCAGATTCAGGTTCACGAGGAAGGTCGCGGACGCCCACGCTCAAGACATCGTCGTAGAGTTCTGCTTGTAAGCCGAGGTCTCGGAGATCGACTGCTGCTGGTATGATGGCGTCGATGCTGGAGTTGAGGAGGGGGTTTGAGAGGGTGGAGGGCGGGAGCAGGAGAGGGGATGGTTTGTTTGTAGGATGGTGAATTGATTGATGGTGGATTGTGGAGGGATGTTTTGTGGTGGTGTGGTAAGGCGAGAAGTGAGGAATGAAGGCAAGAACTCTTCTTGATGTGGATAAATTAAAATTGACGATATTCTTCATCGCATCGCGGGAAATGGTGTGGTGTGGCTAGTTGTGGGAGCGACTGGTGTACGTATATTAGACTGGTGTACCGAATACTTTCTAACCTGGACTTACAATGGGCCGTTGAACCGGTCTTGAGCAGGTGATTGAGCTTTCCATGGTTCGTTGGTCGATTCTATACTAAGTGTAGGTCTAGTATACCTACCTGTACGCTGTATTTTACATAGTTGAACATGATGTTTTGGAATTTCTCGGTGATGTATAAAGTCCAAGGGAGCGACCGGTGGGTGATGGTTACATTAGCGTCACAGATAATTGGGAAACTGACATGAAGTCGATCGTTATAGTGAGGAAGCTCAACACCTTGTCTGGCTTGCTACTGAACTTCCATGGCTTCTACGATCAATAGATCCTTAGTATTGGTGCCCGATTCGTCGGGTCCAGTGTGAAGGGAGAAACTGTGGCTGTCGGAAATTTGGTGAGGTCAGAAAGTTGAAACTTTTCTTGAGCAAAAGAGCATATTGCAAGCTCACACATAAATGGCTGCACTCAGTCAACACGTTTCAATGTTTACTTTCATCAAAATCCTCGTATCTGACCCCTGACCAGCCCTGCATTAGCGAGCATTCTCGTGAATAATAACCTCCACACATGAATCCACTCGACTCCACATTCAATCATCCACAGCCTCTACTCCTTGGACAAACCCTACCCTAGGAAAGTCTTATTTGATCTATCTACCCAAATAGTAGGTTTCCCACCATCAGCACAGTAAAACGTGCCCTCTGGCAAACAGCCCGTATAGCTCAAGTACTTCACCCCATTCAAACTTGTCTCCAAGAGCATTTCACTGACCATTCAATAGTGGTAGAGCGCGTCACTAGTAATGACGAGGTTGCCGGTTCGATTCCGTCTATGGGCAGTCAATTGCGACTGTCAAGTCATTTTTTGAAGAATTTTTGAAGCTGGAGATGTGTTTCTTTTGGTGCTGGTGGTGTTTTATCGCTTAGATTTCCTTAGCGCGAGGCTGTCGAGGGGCTGCACTGCAATGATCCCCCCGGTTGGTGAAAGTGTCATAAATGATAAATTCCCTTCATGAAGGCCTAAGCTATAGTTGTAAAATTCGCGGCGCTTGATCAACCATGGACTTGACTCATCGTAAAGTTTGATTGTTTACTTTCTTTTCGCGAATCATTCGGCTCTGTCACGTGGAGACCAGGCTGAGCCTTGGCAGGCTTGTCGCGTCACTTTCAATCCATGAAGCTCCCAGACTTCCACGGATACAGAGCTCGTACGACCACCCGTGAGCTTCCAACGATGCGCAATCCATGATTCCGATTTCAGAAAGCCATCAAGATGTCTGGCAGTCTGTCAGCATGGCAGAACTTCCTTACCCGCTGCATTGAATCGCGACTTGACCCCGAAACCTTCACAACCTACCTCTCGGTCCTCGACACCCAGGCGCCCCTTCCGCCTCCTCGAATAGTCGACTTATTTCTTGCGCCGCGAGAGGAGAGCGATTATGCGCTCGATCCACTCGTTGTCCAATATATCCAAGTCCTTTTGAGCTCCGGCCAGGTCAATGTGCCGACAGCGTTGAGGGGACTATGGAAAGTTTCGAGCTTCCGAGACCAGCTACGTGGGGATGCAGAAGCAAAAGAAGGCGAGAATGATGGAACTGGGAAGGCGAAGACTGGCAGAAGGTGGAAAAGCTCATATACCACCGAGGAGACGCTCTTCTATCGCATCACGAAATACATATCCTCTGGAACCTCCCCTCGGGATATACAAGAAGCAGTGGAACTGATCGCGGTATGCATACAATGGATGGAAACCGTGGTATCTGCCAGCCGTGTAGGTCACGAAATGTTGAGTCTGGCTCCCACACATACGGCAGAGATGTCAGCGCAGCACATGGCACTGGGCACTTTAGTGATAGCTGCGGTGGAAAATGCGAGAGTGGTTCATGCTTTGGGAACCAGAGCGGTTCCGAAACCAACCAGGAAAAATCTTGGGAAGGCTTTGGAGGGTTTTGTACCTCTGCTATTACAGTGCAGTCCCCAAGGCGCTGCAAGGCTGGAAGTGTTCCGAACAGAAACGCTTGTAAATCTTGAGCCGGTAGAGATCAAAGAACCCACGGCCGCAGCAGACAAGGAGATTGAAGACATACTTGAAGATGGATTACAACTAGGTGTGGATAGCATGGTTGTGGAGGAAATGCCAGTGATGAATACGCGGGCGGGGTTATATGTTTACTTCAATTCCTTGGTAGGACCAATCAAGCTGCCTTCCTCTAAACTAAGTGCTGATTGTAAACAGCTCATTGCGAGACCTTTGATTGACGATAGTGCCATTTTTGCATACCTACACAATAGATACCAGGTAGCTCTACACACAGCATCTCCCTTCCTCCTGCTAACGGTCTCAGGGCGATATCCGGTCCACCATGGTCGATATTATACTTGCAGCCTTTGATATTCTTGCAAATGCACAATCTCGGAAGGAACGCGCACAATCAACGACCGTTCTTAGATCATTCGTCATCAACAAAATACCTCTTCTACTGTCGACTTTGTCTTCATCTCTGTTCCCACCTCTCACAGCAGAATATTGCATTACTGAAGCGCTGAGACAAGTCGATATCAATGTCTTCCCCACAGATTCAAACATGTTCGACGAGTCCAGTGGCGGTAACATGTTTCCAGATTCTGTCCGTACCGACTTCTGCTTCGCATGTTGTCTCCATGGATTGGTAGAGGAGGCAAATATCATAGACGTCCTAGGGGACGAGCCGCTGCAAAGCTTACCGGCGGAAGGACGCTATGCCAAGGATGACTTGGTTCAGCAGTGCTTGTCGGATCCAGAGAGAGCTGAACGGTTGATTGATGACTTGCAACTAATGAATGGAAATGCTGGCGCGGTCAGTCAAGCCATTACCGAAGTAAGTCTCCAGATACATCCCCGCAGCATTCTGACTAACCATGCGAGGTCATTGCACGGCTGTGTGGCAATAAGGAAACGATGTCTCTGAAGGGTTTGTGCAGTAAGCTTGTCAAAATACCGTCGTCACTCGATGTGATGCTACTTTTCGACAAGCCCACATCATTCCTTCAGCCTATCTGTGACTTACTCGACAACTGGCACTATGACGAGGACCAAGGAGAATACCAGCCCGTATATGAAGAGTTCGGTTCGATCCTCCTCCTAGTTCTATCGTACGCCAACCGGTATAATCTATCAACAGTCGACCTTGGAATCAGGAATACAGACTCCTTCGTGGCAAAACTTTTGAATCAAGGCCATCTCAGCCGAAAGATGGAACAGCTGTCTGAACAGGAGCAAACTCACCTCGATGGCTGGATCAAAGGACTATTTGACAATGAGAGCGGAGGACTTGGGGATGAGCTCATGTCTTCTTGTCCACCACAAGATTTCTACCTCTTGGTGCCAACATTGTTCCATGAAATTGTACTGGGATGCTCGACCAAGAATCTCTCTGAGGACGCCCTAAAGGGTGGCCTTGAATACCTGGTCGATACCTTCCTTCTTCCATCACTCGTCCCCGGCATCACCTGGCTTGCTTGTCATCTCTGGGAATCTCGAGGTGATGGCAATGCAGTGCTTCAGATATTATCTGCACTCATCACAAGTCCGACATCAATATCAAATAATACCGAGGCCTCTCAGATGCTCAATTCGATTCTGAACATCGTGGCTAAGAATCTAGAACATAGTCTCCGATGGCTTCAGCGAGCCGAACCATCAAGACAGGACATCGAACCGCTTCTGAAGACGCTGCGTGGTAACTTGGGGTGGGACAGACGAGGTGCAGCAGGCCACACAGAGCTAGAGTCATGGACAGCTTCACCAAATGGCGGGCTGGTAGTCGCTGTGAAATTGACAATGACCCATCTCATCCAATGGGGTCTCAATCCAGCCCTCAACAGCAATCCAGCCAACTACACCCACCGCCAAATCCTTGTCGCCGTCAAAATGCTGACCGCTAAACGAGTCCTCTGCGCCATCCTCGACGAACTCAAATCACAGTCAACAGCAGGTAACGGAAGTGTCGCACTCGACGTCGCGTGCGCCATCATCTGCGCTCCCGATGCAGCCAGCTGGGACGCAGGTATCCAGACAGACATCATGGGTGCCGCAACTATCAGCCCCCAAGAACGGCGCATGAACCTCCGCGAAGCCCTGAAGATGGAAGCAGATAATTCTCCCAAGCTCCATAAGACCGACCCTTTCCATGCCGAAACCATCATCCGCCTATATCGAAAAGTCGAAGCACAACTGAATATGCCGCAGCAAGCTATGCTGCAGCACGATGCACTCGGTGATCTCAACAGCGCGATTGAAGCTGTCGATATGGACGCTCTTGCTACTAATGCGGCGCTGCATGGTGATGGTCTTGGAGATGGGACGGACTTGGGATTGGGAGATCCTCATGATGATTTGATGCAAGGTCTGATGGGAGGTGGTGCGGATGATCTTTTGGGTTTCAGTAGTGGTGGGGATTTGGGAGATGGTATGGGCTTCTGAGCCCATCGTATACCAACTCTGTAACGATACCATGGCAATATACTGTCATAAATTGTGGCGTTAGGTTGGCGTGGTGCCACGCACGGCGCCTTCCGCTAGTGGCTTCGAAAGCGAAGGCGTTTTGGCTGGATTGTCGTGTATATTCCGAGAATGCGAGTTCTTCAAAGATTTCTTACCTGATTTTCTCGACTCGATTTGGAATGTCCCATTGCCCACGCAGTGCTGCAGTTGCAGGCTTTTTCCAGAGGCGTCCGCGGCACACCAGAGGTTCCTCACCCCTCTTTAAGCGCTTCATTTCGTCCAGTATATCCATATGCTCCAAATTAGAAATTTGTTCCCCTAGTCAAGGGGGGTCCGAAGGATTAATATGCAGGTGGAAAAGAGGCGCGGCCCAGGCAAGCCACTCAGCTCCCCCTTCCAGCCGCAAATCTCAATGGGGACGCCAGCCGCAATATTGATGTCGCTTAACCCCGCAATTTCTCATGTTTGTCTGCGTCTTGCTTTTTCTGAGACACATGGTAACGAATGATGTCCTGTTCCGGAGGCTTTGACGGGTCAACGGTGAGAACATGGCCCTATTCAGGACTTCGAAGTTCAACATAAACGAGAGGCAGCCAAAGCATGGTTGTCAAGCGTGCTTCTAGCCAGGAGCAACACCCTCTCGCTTGTCGATCATCCATTCCTGGATACGAAGCTCGTGGTTGATGTCTGTCCATTCATGCGACATTCCCGTTGTGCAGGTGGATGCAAAGGCTACTTTTGGCACCTTCTCGGTACAGATTTGTACGCCACTACTTCAGTCTGAAGCGTAGACAACCTCTTTTGGTTCCCTAACGGCGTTCGTTGCAGAAGATGAACAGTTTACGGTCTAGATCTAACCGTGCCACTGTCCAATATCGAATAATGCCATAATCCGATAGCATCTTCACATCGATCCTAGAAGCAAAGAAGTCTACGAATTGTATATAAATACCGGCAGGGTCCTCAGGTACTTCTTCTCCATAACACTCAGATTATTACTCAGTTATTCCGCCCCGGCACTTCAGCATATCACAACAAACATGCTTTCTTCACTGATCTTTCTGTCCCTGGCCACGATCGCAACAGCGGTACCTCACGATTCTACCGACTCCAAGAATCTCTTCCAAAGAGCAAAATGCAACGCCGATAATTGTCTTCGAGCCGTGACTGGTACCCGACCAGGTCAGACTCAGACTCGAGTGGACCGAAAAGCGGATTGCTCAAGCTTCCTTCAGCCAACTGTCACTCCTGATGCAGTGTAAGCACTTTTCGCTTGGATTTTCAACTTCAAGCTCTCGTCCTGATTAATTCGACACAGAATCGTCACTGTCACTGCCACCGCAGCCCCTGTGTTTCCCCACAAACGAGCGATCGAGAATCGCCAGGCACCAGATGCCCCTTTCACCGTCCCCGCCTATGCCAGTCCTTGCTCAGGGACTGTCAGATACTCCAGCGCCTGCAGCTGCTATGGAGTGACTGGTGCAGTTGTAACTGCTCCGACACCTGTAAGTTCACCCTCTACCACAAGGCCATACGCGATTCGAAGCTGATCATACAAATTAGACCTCGACAATTACTGTAAGCATCCCCAAAATCCCCCCCACTCACTTTCATATCGCACACACATGACCAACATCTATCCCAGGTAGATGCCCCGTATCCCCCATTCCTCGCAGTCCTCTACTCCGAGCCCTACTTCAAAGGCCAGCGCTTGGTCATCGATCCTATCCAGCAGAGTCAATGCATCAATGCACCTGCAGCATTTGCTCAGCAAGCTTCTTCGATTTGGTGGGGACTGGGCCAGCTGTGCTATCTTTACGAGTACTCCGGATGTCAGGGCGCATTTGGCACAGTTGACAAAACTGGTGCAGGTGGGACGAACGATGACTTTAGCAGACTGAGTCCACCTTTCAACAAGAGAATGGTAAGCTATAGGTGTGTTTTGACGTAGATCTATTTCACTATAGACGGAGGCACAGAGGCGGAGACGATGTCTCCGGGAATATGTCTATGGGGGAACTTAGACATTGTTCGGCTGTTGTATGTATGTCGTTCAACCAAATTCTTTTCAGCAGACCAATGGCAACCGCAATCTCTTGATCTCTCTGTAGGCGTAAAAGTTCTGATTTCTCAGTTGCCTGTAAAGTCTACTCTCTTTGGTTAGAATATTTTCTTTGCAATATTCAGCATCTAGTAGGATCTCTTCTTCGGTGGTACGCTCGGACACTCTTTCTCGTCCAAGGTCTTCAAGACAACGTCCCGATACCCGATTCTCACATCTTCACCCTCCTTCTGCCAGCTCAATGTATGCTTCAAGAATTCCTTGTCATCTCGCTCCCCAAAATCTTCTCTCGCATGACTTCCTCTACTTTCTTTCCTCGACAACGCACTCTTTGCTGTCTGACTCGCGCACGTCAGTAGGTTCCTCATCTCCAGCGTCTCGATCAGGTCGCTATTCCATATCAGACTCCGATCTGTCACGCTCAAGCGCTCAGCAAAATCCCTTTCGACCTGCTGTACAGCTGAGTTCCCGGTCGATAACGACTCTTCCGTACGAAATACAGCGACGTCTTTTTGCATGGCTTTCTGCATATCCATCCGAAGCTTCGAACTTGGCATGTCGCCTGATGAAATGCGAATCTCCTCCATAGCTGCGAGTGAATCTCTGCCGATGTCATCTGGCACTTTGAGATGCGGCATGCCCTTCTCGTTGTTCTTTGCGATGTGCAATGCAGCTGCTCTGCCGAATACCACAATGTCCAGCAGCGAATTTGCACCCAGCCGATTCGCTCCATGTACACTTACGCATGCTGCTTCTCCGGCTGCATATAGACCATCGACTGTCTTCTCACTCCCATCTTCAGCAACAGAAATCACCTGACCTTTCCAATTGGTTGGTACACCTCCCATACAATAATGTACCGTCGGCAATACCGGAATCGGCTCCCTCGTGATGTCGATGCCGGCAAAGATGTTTGCGGTTTCTGCAATACCTGGTAGCCGCTCATGAATTATCTCCTTCGGCAAATGGCTCAGCTGCAAGTAAATGTGATCTTTCTCCGCACCGCATCCTCTGCCCTCCCGAATCTCTATATTCATACTCCGGCTCACCACGTCCCGACTCGCAAGATCCTTAGCCGTAGGCGCATATCGCTCCATGAACCTCTCTCCCTCACCATTTAACAAGAATCCTCCTTCTCCTCTTGCCCCTTCCGTGATGAGCACACCCGCACCGTATATGCCTGACGGATGGAATTGCACGAATTCCATGTCTTGATTCGGCAGCCCCGCCCGTGCTACCATCGCATTCCCGTCACCAGTACTCGTATGCGCAGATGTGCAGCTGAAATACGCTCGTCCATACCCACCCGTGGCAAGGACTGTGTTCCGCGCAAACATACGATGAATAGTGCCATCTTCCATACTCAAACAAACAACACCAACACAAGCACCATCCACCATAAGTAGATCGAGTGCAAAGTACTCAATGAAGAAATTCGTCTCGGCCTTGAGCGACTGTCCGTACAGAGTGTGTAACATGGCATGACCTGTGCGGTCTGCAGCACAGGCTGTACGATAAGCTTGCCCCCCTTTTCCGTAGTCGAGAGATTGGCCACCAAGAGGACGCTGGTATATTTTGCCTTCTTCAGTTCGTGAGAATGGCATCCCGTAGTTCTCGAGCTCGTAGACAGCTGTTGCGGCAGCTTTGGTCATGTAGTGGATTGCATCTTGGTCTCCTAGCCAGTCACTGCCTTTCACTGTATCGTACATGTGCCATTTCCAGTCGTCTGGGAAGAGTAAGCCAAGTGTTCAAGACGAGATGGATGCTTGCAGATGAGCGACAACGTAGGGGGTTCTGCGGTGAAATTGGGGGTTCACCTTCGGTCATATTCCCTAATGCTGCATTAATCCCACCTTGAGCTGCGACCGTGTGTGAACGGGTGGGAAACTAGAGATATCAGATTCCGAAAGATTGTTGATAAGCACCCGACTTGGTATGCGGATAAAAATATAGATCTTGGCTCGTCCGAAAACAAAACAGAGTGCTTGAAAAAACTGCCCTTTCGCATTTGAAGCGATGTGATAGGAGAGAAAGAACATACCAGCTTGCTGATACATGCTGTCTCCAAACCTGACTCGGCGAGTCCAACAGCAGCTCTCAATCCTGCCCCTCCTGCACCAACAACAATTGCGCTGCGACATTATCAATCACATGGATTTTTCACGAATTGTTATGCTGGACCTATTACTCACTCATAGTGATGATCGACGACTGGGTAACTCAGTCCCAAGCCCTCAGCTGCAGTTGTTGCCCTTCTCCTCTGCGCCTGACTGACGAGGGTCCTTCGATTCACAAATGGGACTTGGTACCTTCTTATTCTCGGAAGCCGATAGTATCTCTTCATAGTAAATTACTCCAGGATTCGAAATTGGGACACAGGACTTGAAAATGAGACAACTGAAGCAGGAACAGTAATTGTAAGGAGATGATAGGTCTGAGATGATGATGTCTAGGATGCGGAGACCCCGCGTTGGGCTCGGTTATAAAGCCGAGGCGGTCGGAAATAAAGAAGCGAGCCTGAGCCGAGTTCAGGGGCTCAGACTGAATTGTTTTGTTCCCCATAGGTAAGTCTCCATTTTGTTTTGTTACTTTTACCATCTCTATCATTCTTATTGATGGTTAGTTTGTATTATATGTCTATATGCGCTTAATGAATGCTCTCCCTTTAAGAGTCATATAGTAATTCTCCATTCTCCTTCACTGCAATTTCTATTCTCCAGTCGGACTTTCGGCATCTCTGTCCTCCCTCTCTTTCTTCAGCTCGCTACACAGCTTGCTCCTGCTTCTAAGGTATGGTCCATATCTAATCAACACAAAAGGCATGATGGACATGACTAGAACAGCAAACCCAAGTGTTGATGTCGCCCAGGCTACTCCTAGCGAATCATACATTTTCGTGACGACCAGCGGCAACAACGCGCCAAAGATACTTCGACTGCAGCTCGAAGCTGCAAATGCGCTCGCGGCATATATAGTGTAAGCATCCGCAAGATAGTTGAGAAGTCCAATGAAGATCAATTGGGTTCCTATCCCGTAAACAAACCCGGATGCGAACGGCAGCGCCCAAGGGATGTCGGTCTTGGCGGTCCACCCCAACCAGAATATCGAAACGAGGGTGATGGGACCCCCGATACAGGCTGGAGGAAGTCTGAATATCTCTTCGCGTCGAATCGAAGGCTTCTTGCTTGCATCGGATCGCTCAAGAAGCCAGTCGTACATAGCACCGAAGGCAATCGCCACCAGATCTCCGGCACCCATGGGCAGAAACATTGCCCCGGATCTGCAAGGAGTCATCTCGTAAATGCCCTCGAAAATTATTGGATATGCTCCGAAATACATGTAAAATATTCCATACAGAATCGCGAGGTACAAACAGACGACTGTGACGATCGGTTCGGTGAAAAGCATGCGAAGTGGAAGCAAAGTCTTTGGTTGGAGAAGGTCACGCCAGCCTCGACTTTTGGTTTCTAGTGGTCCAAACAGGTATGAATGTGTCCCAGCTCGACGGAGCCTTTTTGCACGGCGTGCGAGCAGTGTCGGTCCGTAAGTCTCTGGGAGAAAGATCAACCCGACAAAGCTCACACCCGCAATGATGAGCGCGATCCAGAAGCTCCATCGCCAACCAAGTGTCGGAGCTGTACATCCTGCAATTATTGGAGACATCAAAGGTCCGAAGCCAATCGTCTGTATATGGTCAGTATTTGAAGGTATTGCTAAACTTGATGGAAGTCGAACCGTGAAGAAGACAGCAACCGATCGACCCCGCGCCACTGGAGACTCATATATGTCGGCATAAATCCCTCCTACAACCGAGATGGGGGCAGATGCCCCTATTCCAGCTAGTAAACGGAAGACAAGAAGAGCACTCCATGTTGGTGCCAGTGCAGCTGCCATTGTAGACAAGGTGAACAACGAGAAAGTACTGATGGTGATCCAGCGACGACCGTACAGCTCACTGAGTGGGGCAAATACGATGGGCCCAAAGACATATCCAACGAGATATATTGACATGGGCAGAATCTTGACATTTCTGTCCGTGATGTTGAATGTCTCTGCAATGAAGGAAATCTCGTTGCTAGGAAGTGATGAGCCAAGGGTGCTGTTAATGGTGACCAGAATGCCAATTGTAGTAATGACGAGCTTTCTTGTCTGTGGGAAGGTCAATATTTTGGTATCTAAAATTCTTTCGAGCCAAAATCACGAACCAAAGACCAATTGTATGGATTCTCGGGATCGCCGTGTTCCCACCTAATTATTTGTACGGGGTTCGTCTCGCCATCTGGAGCCAAAATAGACCCCTCGATTGTTGACGAAGAGCCGAATGCGTTCGGTTTCTGTGCTGCAGCAATCACTTCTGCAAGTTCAATGTCTATCGCTGTGCAATAGAACTCTATATCAGCTTCTCATTTCACCACTTTAAATTGCTGAAAACAAAAGACTCACACGGCATTATGTGGATATAGATTTGCTGTTGAAGCGGCCTCGAGACCTAGCGGAAATAACTGATGCGGTGAGGTAGCTAATGCTACTTGTATCTCGAACTTCTGAGCAAGTTCCATGTCCATTTAAACTAATAAATGTAACGATTTCATAACGATTCCGCCGATTAATTATGAAGACTTGGTTGAACAGATTCTTCAAGATGACAATTACAAAGTGGGATATTGAACCGAGGCCGGCCGGGTGACTTGGTGGCCCCGCGTCTTGGCCTCCGGGTATGTATGACGGTGAGTGAGACCCAGTGGCAAGATATTCCGATGTCAACTTGTCCGAACGCCGATATCATGTATTCATCTAGAATAGGAAGAAAAAAGAATCAAATGATTGCGAAAATCATCGCAGTATTAATTTTTATACTGGGTTCCGGAAACAGAAAGGACTATACAGACCGACAAGATGACCCCAACACAAATCAGACAACTACAATAAAAGGAATAATTTCTTCAGAAGTTTGGATTGGCCGGTTCACCTTGTCAAGACTTTGAGGTGGAAGTGAATTAACAAGCGACCTGTCAAGAAGCGGCTGTTTACAGGATAGAGCCAGCCCCTGAAATTCGCCTAATGGGCTTGCTTGCCAACGCTATGGGACAATGCAAGAACTCTTGCAGTGGACAAGGCCATGCGATCTATCATATCTAATGCGTCTTCTATAGCTGCTTCAGAACAACTGAAAAGCTTAATATATCCAGAGTATGATGCCACACACTGCTACAATCTTTCATCGGTATTCAACTTCAACATGAGTGTTCTCTAATTCTCTGTTAGCTGGAACCCGCATCTGATAAGAGACTTCGTGTCTCTGGGTGTACAAGATTGATGACTGAAATTTTCTATCTGGGTTCAAATGGAATGGCCTGCGTGGATGAAGGCATTCTGCATCCTGTGGCGTCCAAGAATGAAGCGACGCCAAGTGAACTCAGGAGAACAAACAAATGCGTGCCGGGTCGAAGCAAACGAAGGCCAGAAGGTTTTGGGACCTTTAACTCCGGATCTACCTTTCTGGGAAGACTCCTTTGAAGTGAAGACGTGGAAACAGATCATTAATTCTACAGTGCGTCATTTCGCGTTCGGAGCACAAAGCATCATGTCTAACGAACGCGATTACTACGAAGTCCTTGGTATTCCCCAGACAGACGACCGCAACTCATTCGTGGAGCCTATCGACGACTGGCATTGATCAAGCATCCAGACAAAAATGCTGGCGATCCAAATCCAACTGCGGAGTTCCAGCTGGTAGGTCGAGCATACAACAGGCGTCAGGTGCTGAATAACTGCTCATCAAGAACAGATCTCTGATGCAGATACCACTTTGATAAACGACGAAACTAGAAACATAAACAATATCTGGTATCCCATCATCAAACAGCGCCGCCGACTCAAGGGCAGCCGAAGAGGAGAAAAGTGCCCAGGTAAAGGCCGACAAGGAAAGACATAAGGCTGAAGAGAGAGACTAAAGGCAAGGGACAAATAGACTGGGAGGAGTCATGAGGAAGATGCGCGAAGAGCTAGGGAGAAGACGGAGAGGGCGAAAAAGTGGAGGGAGAAGATGAAGGAGTGGCAAGAAATCGAGTCTCGACTAGGCAGCAATATCTTTGAGACCCAAAGAGGAACCCGCAGGCTCAGGGTAGCCATCTAAAAGATAAAATTTGTAGATGATATCGAAAAAGAGCGAGTAATTGCCGGAAGATCTCGCTCTGTATGTTTCTTCGTCAAGCTATCGTTCGGATCGGATGAAGTGCGAGACAGCACAAAAGGAATGAGAACGCCTGCAGCGCGATTCGACCAAAACCATTCAATCTGCTAAGCTCGTTACTTTCAAGAAGAGTTCGAGCCTCTCGAAGATAAGAAAGATGAGGCCTGGAAAAATATCTGGATGGCCAGTGGCTCAATATCCAACTTGGATGAAAGTCTCAAAGAGCAGTGGGAATTCGATCAGCTGGTGAAAGGCTTGGAAAGAGGCTAACGCCCAAGGGAAATCTGAGGAGCTGGAGAGAGAGAGATAAAATTAGCTGCTGAAAAGGAAGGTATAAGAAGGGATGCAAAAAGCCAAAAAGCGAAATTCGAGGCAGAGGAGCAGGAAGAGCAAAAGGAGACTGCAAAAGAAACAGCTCGTGTGGAGGCAGCCCGCAGCAAGGCGACTAAAGAATCGCAGATTCTAGAGGCGCAGGCTTGCTCAGCGCGGCTCGAAAAGACAGCTTCGAAGGCACGTTTGAAGGAGGGTATGGCACGAGGGGAGAGACTTGCCAAAGCTCGCAACTTCTGCGGGGCTATACAACTTAGGGAATGAGATGGCAGATGAAATGTGTGACATCAACACCCAAGCAGAAGCTGCTGCCAAGACGATGAATTCGAAGGAGCGACAGCACAACGGATTCTCACCATGGGCAGAGCAGTCAAGGTTCAAGTTCTCGAACGATCACGGCGTAGCACCTGGCACCCACTGTGGCCACCATACTTTCTTCAAACTGTCTGGTCGGCATGTATGCGTGGGATGCGCGCAAGTCATGACCCAGTTCATCTTCGAGTGTCAAGACTGCCAGTTGAAGGCGTGCGCTCTCTGTAGACACACCACAAAGATGAGTCTCAAGAAGTAAGAAGGATAGTCATTATTTCAGATACAGATATGGATTTGACCAATAGCCTACCTAATATATCTCTATGATGCTATTCCAATCATTCCTCGCAGCCATCGAGCTTGAGGTTTCGTATCATCCGATGAGGCGTTGATGGCACCCCGAGTTTTGTCCGCGGCATTCACGGAAAACTGTTTGCACTTCAGCTCAGCGAGGATATATCTCAATATCAAGCACAATATACTCTATCTATGCCAAAATTAAGCTTTGGGGGTAGCGTTGCGAGAAATGGATCGAGATGAAACATCCGACTCCGCAGATTCTCCAAGACCAACACAAGCATTGGACAACAACATCAGACGAGCTTAGCGAATCTTATATTAATTAGCAGCGGCATCACAGCGAGTCTGAAATATACCGGAACTTACATCTTCGAGTGAGGGGAAGTAGATATGAGCAGACCAATGATGCCCTTGATCGACGGGACTTGTTTCATCTGATCTCCAACTTGGTGCCGGGCGGACTGAACCCCAGATGCCACCGTCCATATTTAGACAGTGTCTGATGAGAAACATTGATTCTGATGCTCTGAAGACCATTCGGTCCTACTGACCACCTTGCTAGCCTTTAGGAGGTTTGAGTTATGTTTCTACCCGCTGTCAAAAGTTGAGCCGAAGTCACTCGAAGCCCAGATGGCCGTCATCTCAGCCTAATCTGTAATTCAATCTCGAATGGAAGCTTCCTGAGGGCACTCAAATCCAGATTTAGATCCTGCACGGTCTTTCAAGACATTCTAGACGTCATTCGGATGCGGACAATTGCTTTCCGCAACTCGACTGCTTGGGTCTGCTTGGAGAGGACGCCTCCCAACTGATCTTTTTGATGTGATGTGTTGATAGCATCTTCCTTGTAGCTTCCATGAAACGACACTTATATCGGTGCTAGGTAGATCAAGCCCCGGATCTACCACGGTTAAGCTAATCTCCAAGCTGTGATTGATGATCTGTTCCGCGCACGTTCAATGATGGCCTAAATTTGGTACCTGGAAGCTGATCTGGACTCCAACGAGCCAGCCCCCGACAATATCTTCCTTAGCCGAAGCTTTACCGACAATTTTCATCGACGGAGAGAGGAAAGTGTTAGTAGATGATTTGAAACTCGGAGATAGTCGGCATCATTCCGTGTGGTCAAATCCAGTATATTAAAGAGGTCTCGTCCGGACTACCTGAGTCTCGTCAGATACCTTTCCCAAGTCGATTTTCTCCTGTGGTATTCATCTATACATACTACCTTTCTGTGTCGTTGCCTTTTCATACTTGTGACTGGATTCACTACAATCAGTCAAGCCTCGTCTTCAGGTCACCGTCCGCCAAATAGTCAGAATGAAGTTTGAAGACAACAATGTCGAGCGAGCTAAGCGAGCGATTCGCCACGGAGCAAGGGATTTTCCTGCAGCTGTTGGCAGGTATTTTCTTCAGAAAATACCAGTTGTTCAATGGCTTCCTAAATACTCTCCTCGATGGATCATCAATGATGGGATTGCCGGTTTGACCGTTGGGGTCATTCTTGTCCCACAAGCTTTGGCATACGCCAAAATTGCTGGCATCCCTCTACAAGATGGTCTCTTAGCGAGTTGGCTGCCTTCAGTCCTCTACTTTATCATGGGGACATCAAAAGGTGAGGATGAAGAGAGCAGTAGGAAGTCCAATGCTGATAATCATGCAGATGCGAACACAGGTCCGACTTCCATCATCGGCCTCCTCACTGCCAACATAATCAAGGATCTTGGAACAGAGGGCGGATATTCATCAACGGCTATCGCAGTGGCTATCTCATTCTCAGTCGGTGTCTACTGCCTCATCTTGGGCATGCTGAAACTCGGTTTCCTCCTTGAGCTTGTTTCCCATCCAGTTCTCACTGGCTTCATTTCAGCTGCGGCGATCACAATCATCCTTGGCCAAGTCCCAGCAATTTTTGGCGAGAAAAACATCGGTAGCGGAGTCGCGAACCAACTCCATGACATCTTCGCAAAACTGCCAACGACTAAGCCGATCACGTTCGCCGTCGGCATGTCTGGTATAGTGATGCTAGTTTTGATGCAAATCATCGGTCAACGATGGGGCAAGAAGAGCAAGGCTGTTTGGATCCTCTCTATTGGTCGAAATGCCATCACAATTCTCCTGTTCACGGTGATCAGTTATGTCCTCAACAAAGATATCGAGACTCCAATCTTTGATCTCACCGGAAAGATTCCAGCAGGACTTCTTCCACCCAAGGCTCCCGACATGGCACTCATCGGCAAAGTCTTCCAGCCTAGTCTCGCCGTCTTCCTCGCCGCAGCTCTCGAACATATCGCCATTGCTAAGTCCTTTGGTCGACGAAACAACTACACAATCGACCAAAGTCAAGAACTGACTTTCCTCGGTGCAGCAAATATGCTGAACAGCTTCATGGGCGGCATGGCAGTTGGTGGTGCCGCATCTCGGACTGCTGTCAATTCCGAGTCGGGTGTCAAGTCTCCTTTGTATGGCTTGTTCACTGCTGGAACGGTCATCACCTCAATTTATGCCTTGACTGGTGCACTATTCTGGATTCCTAAAGCAACTCTTTCAGCTGTCATCATTGTCGCTGTTTACCAGATTATCGCTCATCCTTCTGTCTTCTTCGGATACTGGAAGGTGTCGGTCGTCGACTTCATGGCATCCATGATCGCTTTCTGGGTCACTCTTTTCGTGTCTGCGGAGATGGGTATCGAGCTTGCAACCGCTTTCATGGTTCTGACCACCATTCTCCAGACACTCTTCCTCAAGGGCAAAGGCGTTCCTAAAGACGATTTCGGCAGGTATTATCCTGTCACCCGAGATGGAGTCGACTACATTCCAGCTGATACTACACTCGTCAAGTTCAATCACCCCATCATCTTCCTCAACGCATCCAGAGCGAAGTCTTCCATCCTGGATGCTGTTCAAACATATCACTCTGGCGCCCCCTCTGAGTTCACTTCCCCATCTAAGAACCCAGACCGTATGTGGAGTGAATTAGGTGCCCGCCACATTGCTTTGCTGAGACGCAAAGCAAACATGTCATATCTCGAGCAGCAGCACCTTCCCCAGGTCCGAGTCGTAGTTCTTGATTTGTCTGGAGTCATTTATGTTGATGATACCGGAATCATGGCCATGAAGGACATGAAGACTGAGTTGAAGGCATACGCTGGAGAAGGTGTTGAGATCAGAATCGTCGGCCTGAAGCAACACTTGACGGGAAAGTTTGAGCGTGCCGGCTGGAAAATGGTTCGAAGTGGGGAAGAGAGACAGCAGGACAAGAAGCAAGGCACTGTCATCCTGTACCACGATGTCAGGGAGGCGATTGCTGACCAAGGGGTATTCGGGTTGGAGGAATTTGGAGGGAAGGAAGCTGTCACATACACAGAGAGACGGGCCTAAGCCTGGTCTCCAATTCTCCTTGTGTCTTGGGTCGGTCGGGTTGCGAGGAGTTGTTCCACTTAGGTACTATAAGCTGGCTGCTGGCTGGCCTTGCTTGGGTTGACGATATGAAATGAGTTATGGATTCTGACCGCACTTTTGATTTCTTGAATTCTGTTCTTGATTCGTGCTGGTCACAGAACAAGCCCCGCTCACTTACACACTCACTACCTCACTCACTCAAAGGAAGATGCTGACAGCGCAACGCTGAACGACACTGACTAGATGATCAATACCCGACTAGGATACAAAAATACAATCTATCAGCTCTCCACATTCTAGACCCAGATTTACACAAAAGAAAGACAAATGAAAACCAAGTCTCCAAACCAGGAAATGTACGCTCCCATCCCACCAACCAATATACCCAAATAAACTCACCACCAGATCTTACAATCATTGTGACCATGTATAAACTTCTATCGTGCTTTCTCTGACTCAAGCTCTTTCTTCGGCGTCACTAGCCCCGACGCATCTGGTGCAGAGAAGCTTGAGGCCTGTCTTAACCTCAATGAATCGTTGGTCATTTTCGAATTACCATCAATGCCAATGATGACTCCCGAATCTTCGCTTGCCGGAGTCCAAGCCAGATAATCTCTCCTAACCTCGACGTAATCGTAAGCGAATTCTCCCATCTGGTCATCATCCATGCCGAGCAACTCCGCTTCCTCGCTGGCTCGTAGCTGTAGGCCAGGGACGAAGTTGATGAGAAGTGCAATCATCGCAGACATTACAAAGCAGTACGCGGTACAGGCTACGATATATGCGAGTTGGATGTATACTTGTTTCCAGTTGTTGTTCAGTCCTCCGCCATTGATGAGACCAGTCGACACGCCATCCAGCCCGATGATATAATCTGCGGCGAAGATGCCGTTGAAGAGAAGTCCGACCATTCCAGCGATGCCATGTTCTGCGAGATTGTCCATGCTGTCGTCGATGTGGCACCAGTACTTTATCTTGGTTGCGAAGTTGGACACGATCCCGACCGTAATGCCGAGGATGATGGAGGCCCAAGGTGGGATGAAACCTGATGCTGGAGTTGCTGCAACTAGGCCCGAGATAACTCCCGAGCACTTCAAACCATTAGTCTCTGTTCGTAAAATGTATCCTTGAGAACATACCCATCCAACCATTGACCACTTCTTTGCAAGTCTAAAGTCAAGCACACACCAAGTGATAGCAGCCATCATAGCAGTGATGCAGGAGTTCCAACACGCCATGACTGCCCTGAGGTTGGCCCCGAAGGCACTTCCTCCATTGAACCCGAGCCACCCAAACCACAAAAGTACCGTCCCAAGTGTGACCAGTGAAACATTGTGAGGGCGAAAGTTTAGCATCATCTTTTGTTGCCTTCTTCCTAGCATTGCGCTGTATGCGAATGCACTTGCTCCCGAGCAGATTTCGACCGGACCACCTGTCAAGGATCAGCAAAGCTTTGGACACCGATGGATGTCATCCAGACTTACCTCCAGCGTAATCCATAACACCATATTTGAATGCCCACCCGTTCGGATTCCAGACCCAGTATGCGATTGGGCAGTAAACGAGGGTTGCCCAACAGAATATGAAAACCATCATTGGGATGAGACGGCCACGCTCAGCGATAGCTCCGGTCACGATAGCTCCTGTAGTGGCAGCGAACATCATCTACTCAACTCGTCAGCATGTGAGCAAAGAAAGATATGATAGTTGACGTACCTGATAGAAAGCGTAAAGCAGCTCTGGTATCAGAGGACTTCCAGGTGACGGATTGCCGAGCGTCGTCATCAAGCCCAAGTGTCCTAAATCCCCAATAAATCCAGAGGTCCCGCTCGTTGAGAATGCCAATGAGTAGCCCCAGAAATACCATTGTATGGTAACAATGGAGAAGGACCCAAGTGCTGCCCAGATCATAGAAAGTGCAGATTTCCGTCGAGCGAGACCAGAGTAGAGAAACCCGATGCCAGGAATCATGACGAGAACCATGCAGGAGCACATAATGATATACGCTTGGTCGCCGCTCTGATACCATTGATTGAGATTTGTCGTAGCTATAGATGTCAGCGCTCATGAGGACGTAGCAAGGTGGGATTGCTACATACTTGAATCTCCCCCATTTGGAAGTGTGCCGTTGAATACCGTAGGTGCCCCGACATGACTGTACGACATTTTGAAAGGAACGTGAAATTATCCTTGGAAAAGACGAGTAACCTTGGGAGTAATGAGTCCGGAGTCGCAGCAGCTTCAAGTCCTTATAAGTGCAAAGGGATGTGGAAAATTTGCATCATGTCAGCTCCTTTGGAGAGAATGTACCATTGTGGCAATCCAGTGGCGTGAAACCCCCACCGAAATGCAAATCCAGGAGATACACATTTCGAGTCGCGATGAATACATGTCCTTGTTCGGTCGTTATCTCGGGCAGAAATTGAGTGCGGCATGGCTACCGACTGGAGGACAGGAAGGTTGTGAGCTGAAATTGCCGAAAAAGGAAAATATGAGGCACTTCTGGGGACAGAAGTGCACAAACAAGGCGGGTAGGACCCACTTTAGCCACTCATTGGATTTGCATGCCAGTCATGAACAGGAAATACTGAGTTCTTCTTGTTCATCGAAACTTTGAGCTTAAATTGTGTATGATCCCAAGTCGTGCATGATAATCGAAGCATCTGCAACAGTCACTGAGTGCACTGATGATTTGAGCAACAGTACGTAGACTTCCGCACCATTAAGTACCTCCTCTGTAGAGTCATCCTGCGTATTCTCAGTCTCGCGATAAGAATTGAGCAGTCCCTTCCGCTTAGAGGGTATATCCTTGGGGTTCGTGCGGTGCATAAGTTCGAGGACTAGGTTCGGGTATACCCGAACCAGGGCAGTAGTATCGTCAATTGGCGCGGTCTTGATCACAAGTGAGCTGAGATTATACGTGTCTCAATACGCCCAAAAGCCTGGCCCTTTCACCCTTTATCCACACGCGCTTTCGTGAAGCCATCGGGCGAGATGGTCGCGCAACGAATCAAAAATCTCAGCAAAGAGATAATTGAAACATATTCTCGCGGATGACTTGGGTTGAAACAAGGGCAACCCATGCGGGCTGTCGGGCGGTGCAAACAAAAAGGAAAGTACCGTCATGCAGAAGCCTGGATAAAAGTCCTCGCGTGAAGACCCATTCCGAATCCATGGTTCTGGGAAGATGTTCCCCGTCCCGGCAAACACCAGCTAGACAACTACACCATGATAACTCCAATCAGATACCACTCTCCGTATCTAGGCGTCGGAGATGCAAAGATAAGCATTTGTGAGAACGGAAAGAGGGAAAAAGCAAAAAAGCTTATCTATACGTCCAGAACACACAGCTCAATTTGGACATGATGATTATGAAATGTCAGCCAGGGGATGGACACCCCACTCAAGTGGAGTGCTCTCATCATCTTGTCGCTTGTGATTTTAGCAACATGAAAACTAATGGAGCATAAACCCTGAGCAACAGTCTCTCTATGAAGAAGATCCCTCTATGACGACGATACCAGCCTTTCACTTATATCAAATATTCTAACATAACAGATGATCCCAAATGCAAAGCAAGAAAAAGCACCCAGACATGAAGAATATAAGCGATACGAGCTGTCAGTTGACCGGCCTGGGACCTACATCAACAATGCTGCTGACAAGCATAGATGGGTCCAGCTCATATCCTCGACTGACAACCGGAGTTTTAAATCTCAGAGCATTATAAGCCTGGCGTACCATAGCATCCCAGGGCAGCAAGACCAGCCGATGTACATGATGACTACATGTATGCTTCTGTGCCAGCGATTACCCTTTCATTCAAACCTCTCTGCTTTCCAAACCCGGGTTTATTGTAGCCAGAGCCATCTTCATGTCGAATTCTTTTGTGCATGCCTCGCCGTGTATCTTCAAACGTGTGGCGATGATGTGCTGGGGCATAATTCCATTGCGAAGGAGGTTCATTGAGGAAGTAAGGATGTGGCGGGTCGCTCTATTTNTTNATTNTCCCGTCAGACAGCAGGTATTCGCTGGCATACAGCTTGGCTAGTCCAGTGTGTTGAAGCCCGTCACGGATGGCGGAACAATCGTGTTCTCGTGTCAACTCGCAGAAGTGTTGCTGCACGCGTGCCTTGTGGGTCATGATTTATCTTGCAGAGCTGAAGCTGGTCGTGTTTGTAGGCCCAGAAGACTCGAAGGGGCAAAATTCAGAGTTTTTGATACCCTGTATCTCGATAGGTAGCCGCAAGATAAATTACACGGGTGGCGTGGCGAACGGGCGCGTCGTTTGTTTTCTTGTCAGCTTGATTTGTTTTTAGAAGCGCGACAAAAGTGCATTGCTGCTGTTGCCAGGATGTCATTGATTAGTCAGCAACTACACCTCCTGCCCTCCATGGCCCCCTACTGAGCACGCCTTCAACAATTTTCCTGCCTTGAACATGAAGAGCTTCCAAAAGTAACTCAAAAGTCCCGTCGCCCTGACAACGAGGAGAATTCCAAGATATCCTGATCAAAAGGCACTCCCACGACTAGCTTACCTCAGCCATCACAACACCTTGACAATGACAAGCTCGACCGTCCTCCATCTGAACGGCTAATCGAATCGTCCGACGCCACCAACCATCTAATGTCTCCGGTTTGAAGCCCATCAACCCGCACGAAGTAGACACACGTGCTTCTAGTGGGTGTTGAGAATACTCCTGTGTTTTCGTTCTCGTCAATTTCAGGGGCAACAATCAAGGAAAAACAAACAACAATCTTTTTGAACTCTTGCTACTATCTCGCATTACCTTTTCCATGTCCCGTAAGCCAGGGGCATTGGTCGGTATATATGCTTCAAAGTTATACTTTCAGCCCACGAGTTTCCAGCGCTGAACATACGTAGAAAGAAAGAATATTATAATCTCTAAAACATGGTCTCCTTTGCTGTGAGCAGGTTACTGGGCTTCAATTCCCCAGGGTGGAAGACTTTCGAGGACTTCACACTTGGATTTTGCAGACGGAGAACATAAACAAGTTTAGTTTCACGATAGTGGTCCACTATACTTTGATACCGAATGCTACAAAACTTATCTTCATTCTCGATCGGCGCCCTCACCCAATCTTTTCAAGAACCAATCCCTCGCCATCTCTCCAACAGCCTTCCTTAAATTCTTCTTATCCACACCCAACTCCTCCATTTTCATCTTCTCCTCGATCATCACATCGTCGCAAACCCATTTCATCATCCGAGGAACCGCTTTCATATCCCTCTCAATACCCATTTCGCCTAGGTGATCCCACCCTTGTTGCAATCTCATTTCTGTCACAGCCGCCTGCGCAAAAGCTCTTGCTTTCTCAACCTCATCGGCATTCGCAGTCGGCGGTGCTTTTTTCAGCTCGTCTGTATTGCTTACCCGATGAAGTGGTCCCTTCGTCTTCACCCAAAATCGAGCATCTTCACCAAGAGGATGGGCCGATTTCCACACGATTCCTTCTCCAACACCAGAAACTCCGAAGCTCTTGCTGAACGGACATTCTTTCTCCACCGCCATAGTATGTTCCATCATCCTCTTCTGACAATCTTCAATGTCCCTAATTTGGAGTACCTCGCTGAAGAATCCACCTCGAGAGATATGCACGATCCCAGCATCGACGTCCTCGATTTTCGAGAACAGCTCGTCAGGGACCCATTTGTTGTTGACAGCTATCGAGATGACAACGAAGAGCTTCGTTTTCAGCCTCGCCAAAGCGACACCTTTTTGAACGCCGGGTCCGACCCACTCTCCCGCAATGATCACTGGGTGATCTTTTGACACTTGACCATCAGGATTCAGTTCTTTGAACCTCGCCAAGACAAGATCTCGGAGTTGCAACAGATTTGGTCTGAGTGGAATCAAGTGTTCAGCAACACCGTAATTATCCCGTCCATCACCAAGACCTAAGCTCAAGCGGTTGCGAGATTGTATTCGAATTGTATCATCAGGGTTTATCACAATGTCGGCATGTGTACCGTGAAGTTTGACTGTCCCTATCATAGGAATCTGGGTGGGTGTGTCGGGAACGATGACAACGGTCTTGTCGTCAGGAGTTGTCGGCGGTACGCGGTTCTTATGAATGTAGTTCTGAACAAGCTCTGGAATTTTCCCCGTTATCTTTGGGAAAAGGGTCGAGTCTACTGGTATGTCCGCATCGACATTGGTGTGTGGAGGGCTGATATGAAGACTGCTGATATCGACTTGTACCTGCTTGAAATTGCCTATGCCCACCATCGTGATTTTGTCAATCGCGAACGTTGCAAGGCTGAGAATTCGATCAGACTATGATGCATGCAATTGTTCTCGAGTTCCTTCCGCCAGAAACTGGGATCAAGTGAAAAGGGTAAAATTGTACAGAATCAAAATCAAGTGCGCAAGGCGAAGGATGAAGGGAACAATAAGTAGATTACAGAATTTGCCTGAAGTCAGAACATCAATAATAATGTTCTTGGCTCGCCGTATGACTCAGTGAGTGTAACAGTCGGTCTGAGTAGGTAGTGGCTGCATCATTGACAAATTTCAACCAACAAATCCCACGGAAAAGTGCACAGCCTCACCTGAGCTTGCCTCCTGCTCGAACGAACCAAATACCGAAATATCTCAGGGTTCCGACTTTCGACTACGAAACCACCCTACGCACGTAAGGCATGGCTTTTCCACAATCAGATCACTAAAGGTACATGTATCCAGATAAGCAGATACTCAATTCTAAAGGTCGTTTTGGACGCGGTTGACTCATTCGCTACCATGTATTGAGCAGTTTGGACCCCCGATGAATTCTTATGACATAACATTAGTAATTTCTTCACACCAGAATCTGTCACACTAATAGAGCCTCTTGGCTATTGGACCCTACTGTACATGATGCTGAACGATTTAGTACCCCTTTAAGATATAAAACAGATAGCACGTGACTGTGACAGGACTCTAGTTTGAGTCACGCAGAAATGATCAGATGGAGTTGCTGCAGATCGGAGCACTTCAATCCTACTTGAGGTTGTCTTGCGAAGTACCGCTTATGGAAATATAGAAGCGAAGCAGCCGATTCTTGTCTTCAAGCTGCGTACTTGGTAAGTATTGCCTGTGATGTGAACCGAGTCGAAGCAACAGTAGATTAGGGAGCCTATGTGAAATGCCATCACCACATTTCAATGAGTAACAAAGTATTCAAGCTCAATAATGTAGAAGGATAATCTTCTTGCGAGTGATGTTGGTCTCGCTCTACTCAACATTCTACGCCTGCAGCACCTTTGCGTATGTACTTCCGCTGGGGCGCCTATTCTGGAAAACTTTAACCAAGGAGATGATCAGAAATACAGAGACCAACCCAACGAGTGCTATGATTATCCAATAACTCTCCACGTTCCATCTGGACTTCAGCAATGCCAGCCTACGCGACGGACCACATATACCCGTGAACATGTTCTCTTCATCGAACGGGCACTCAGGATTTGTCTCCAGTGAGTCGCCTGGTTCTGGGAAAATGACACAGCTCCCAGTATTGGCCGTCCAACATCCGTTACCATTGTTCGCTTCGAACATCAGTGGCGCACTCTCGAACTTCTCATCCCACGTTGCATCCGTGACGTCCTTGTCTGTCGGACCACCCAGCACCATGATCGGTGCGCAGTTCATGAACATCTCTGGTACGCTCCATCTACCATACCACGTCCAAGCCATCACAGCTTGTCCAATAGGTAGCCAATCGGGGATGGTGAAGTTGTATATGCTTGGCAGGAGTGTGGTTGCTGAGTCCCCGTAGTTGACTTCTGTCAGATTACGGATGGGACATCCGCCATGGATAGAATGGATTACTCTCCATTCGCTGAAAACTGTCGGCTTCAGATCTCGCGTCACCGAAATCTGACAGGAGCCTCCTCCATGACTGGCTCCTCCCATTGCCCTGCAAAACTTCATGTCAGCCTTCGTTGCCTGCCGTTTTGTGAAATTCTTATCGTACATACTGCAGGTGTTGTGTAGAGCCACGTTCCCATACGTTCATGATCCCGTCGGGATTGAATTCTTTCTCTCCCTTGCATGGCCAGTTGGACCCGTCTTTTTCCATTGGGCCATTATCCCGAAGTTGACTGGGAAAAGGAACGGGATTCTGCATCAAAGTATGCCCGCTAACGGACAGAGCAAACAAGAAGAAGCTCAAAGCCTGCATGGTATCTTACTGCAAACACCTCAAAACGGCAATCTAGAGTGGTAGCTTCTGCTGAGGGAGATGGTGAGGCATATGATTACTGACTGAATCCGATGTTCAATGAGAATCGTAAGAATCTATGTCTTTTGGACATGGGAGGAGTGAAGATAACCACTCCTAGTGTGGCAATTCTACCCAATCTCCTTGAGTTTGGAAACTTTGAAACCTCAGGGATACAGAGGCAATTGTTTTGTCACTATTGAACGCAATTTTGAAACACTTTTATGACTTCCATTTTCAGCCGATGTTTGAGAAAACTTTAACCCCTTTCAATGTAAAGTGCAAGCATGGATGATGTTGCCCAATAATATCAATGTGCTGGAAAGACAATCTCGCAAAAGTCCTTGGCGAGCTTCTTTAGACTCGTCCCAAGTTCATGAGCGTACAGCCCAAATGCTCCCTTTTCCCTGATTCGCTTCGTGCCATATGCTCACATTCTGACGCGAGTGTAGGTAATTTTGACCATTGAATCACTTTATTAGAATCATTATCGAAAATAAATTGCCACTTGTGAAGACTCTTTGATTAATATCGGGTCTCAACGATTCTATCTCATGTCCGTTCTCCATCTCCAGATTTCGCACCGAAAGGTAAACAGATGCTCGTACCCGATGACTGAGCACTGAGAGCTAGAACTTCATGCGCTCCACTGGAGAGAGGCCTCCGAAGAACCTGGAGCTGGATCTGCAGGGTTTGCTCCTAGAAAGATCTCGGTAGCAGAAGCTTATTTCGCAAAAGTCATAACCTCTCCTGGAAATCGCCTGTTGAATCAGTGCTAGGACAAGACTGCAAAAGCCATTTCAAATGAGCCTTTGTTGGACTTTCTGCTACAACGAGATCCAATCCAGATAGACAACACTCTTGACTCCTTATAAATTTCAACAATTACATTATAGCCTCGGTCGGAAATGTGAGTAATCTACCTCGCTTATCCGTATTCTGATCTCGTACCGAGCTAACACCTTAGTTGAAACTATACTTGACATTCCCTGAGTATGAATTATAGTCTAGAAGTATGTTAGTATCTCGTCCGAACAGCCAGCGTTGGGAACAAAACTTATTTTCTGTTTACTTTTCTTACTGCCAGCTGTGCAGCCATGGGGTTTACTTGGCAGGACCCTGGAAGTTACCCCTGAGATTCGGATTCTGAACATGCTAATTTGAATCCCATGCTTTGGTCGGATCTGGCGTGAAACAAAAACAATTGGAGGAATCATGTTCGTCCATGTTTCCCCCGAGATCTTGGACAGAGGCCGCATGCGAAAATGCTCTATATTGTATCAAATATCCATCTCACTTGTGTCTGAAATCCTGTACCTGGCGACCAAACACATTCGTTTCTTCCTCTCAAATGCCTATACCCAAGCAATAATCAAGACCGTGTACAGAAGTCATGCTTTGGGGGCCAGCCCTCGTTCGATCTTCTCGGTCATTCTTGAAGCTTGGAGGCACCCTTGGAATCTTTGTCACGACTTGGACTACACTTCACTTCGGCCAGCTCACTTTGACGCTGGATCTCATTGTGAAGCTTCTGATAACTTTCGCATACACACATGGCTTCGCCAACATTCGTTCGAAATTACAAACGCCGAAATATGATCCGCTCGCAAACAGGGAAGTTGAATATGGGGAAAATAAGGGCAACGAGCTATACACGATTGAAGAGAGATTCCCGGACCCGAACACAGAAGAAAAGGAGAGCAATCCGAGCTCGAACGAATTTGAAGAGATCACGGCCACTGTGGTTGGATGGCGCGAGGACGAAGACTTGTATCGCAGGTGTCTCCAGGGCTTGGCTGCAGACCCTCGATGCGGTCCCATAATCGCAGGAATAGACGGTGACACCCCGGAAGACGAGCACATGGTCAATATCTTCATAGACGTAAGTATAAACCTCCCCCTCCGGAACAATGCCTTAGCTAAGCTCCTATAGATGTTCCCAAACGGCGTCGTCATTCGTCTCAAAGAGCAGCTGTCCAAAACACTTGACCAATACATGCTCTCTGCCAATCTAACGGACGTCGAAATCGAGCAAAACAACGCATTCATCAAAGACCACATATCAAGCTTCATCCGCTCTCGTCTCACCGAAGCCATATCCGCTCAATCAATCAAAGACATCCAAGCCGTCTGCATCGTCCAGCCCCACCAATCAAAAAAGGACATCTTATTCACAGCCCTAAGCTTCGCTACCCTCATCTCAGAAGAACACAACATTCCATACCTCTTCAGTACAGACTCAGACTCCATGATCGTCCCAGGCGCTCTAGGCAAAATCATCAACTCACTGGAAAGTGATGTAAATACTGGAGGCGTTTCTGGACATTTGATGTTTTCTCACCCGAGACCGACGTATCTGACTCGCATGACGGCTTCGCATTACTGGTTCGAGCAGGAGATCCCGAAAGCGCAAGGTGCGATCTTCGGAGCTACTGAATGTCAACCTGGTCCATGTGCTGGTTTTCGAGTGTCTGTTCTCAAATCGGTATTGGTCCCTTGGTATTGTCAGAGAGTTTTCGGGCATAGGACGGTATGTTGATACGTTTTTGAGATGAGATCGGTGACTAACATCTGCACAGGTCGTCAACGAGGATCGCCATCTGACAACTCGAATATTGTGGGCAGGTTTCGCCATTCACTACGCTCCTGGCGCCATCGTACACACCGATACGCCTAACACGTTCGACGGGTGGGTCAAGCAACAAGTAAGTTGGCCATCTATGCTTTCCACAAAAATTGGTTCGGCAGAGTGGGAATTGATGTCCTTGATTCCTAGGTGCGATGGTCAAGAGGAACCATGATCGAAACGCTCTGGTACCCCTGGATGATCAATCAGCTCTCCCCATGGCACATTTACAGCATATTGAAAGCTCGAATGTTGCCGATACTTACATTCTGGTATATCACATCCTACGCTCTCGGATTTGGAGGCGTCATATTGAAATTCAGTCTCATGCTTCTTGTTGACCTGTTTTGTGCAACAGCGCTTCAAGTCATATACCTGGTACATCTCAGTGAAGATCAAGCCACGCCGTCAGACATTATTTGGCTTGTACCCTCGCTGATCTGGTATTTTGTCATGTCGCCTGGGATTGTTGTCTGGTCGCTTGTCACGATTCTCGATGATTCTTGGGGTAATGCTCCGAGGGATGTGAGCTTGGGGGGAGGAGAGGGATCGCAGGCTTGGACCGGATCAAGAATCGTTACTCGACTCTTTAGAATGAAGCATGTGGCGTTCCAAGTTCTGTGGATTGGAATAGTTCTGACGGCAATCGTTCGCGCTTCGCTGTCATGGAGTGTTTGGGACTGTTAGTAGACCTAAAAATATAATCGTAACATGACGCAGTGGTTCAATAAGAGCCGGAGAGATACGCCTGGAATGATCAGAAGCTGAGCGAACTCTGCGTGATACAGTCGTATACGAAAGGTCGCTTGTATTCCTGGGGTATTTTGAAAAGCAACCTGTATTCCGCCATTGGGATCCCTTCCCAGATCATATCAGTCTAGTTCTTCTTGGGGTACGTGCTTGGATGTCCATGCTTCTTCCCATACTTCCGCACCTTCCCATCCATATCTATGGGCACAAAGAACCAAACTATCGCAATAATCCACGACAAGAATGTATCCCAAAGCCAATTATTCCTTGGCGAGCAACCCCAGCATGCAGCACGCATTATTTGCCCTAAGAAACCAACAACAATCAGGTATTCTCCATTCTCCAAGCCCTTGATAGACCCCGCAGCCATATCATCAGGAGTCAGACCTGGGTCTCCCTCCTCCAATTGGAATGTGATGCCTGGCTTCGTCTTATTCTCGTTGATCAAGCCTGGACTGTTGATTGTACCAGGGAACACAGTATGCATCTTGATATCGGCACCGTACAACAATATCTCCTGCGCCAACGAGTCACTCAGGCACTTGATAGCAGCTTTCGCAGGTGCGTACGAGGCGTAGCCAGCAAGAGGGTAGAACGCCGCCACGGAGCTCGTGAATATCAGATGCTTTTGACCGCCCTTGCCCACAGCTCCTGGCGCCAACCACTCGCTCAATATTGCTTGTGCCATGTCCGCGCAAGACCAATAGTTGATATCCATCTGCTGCCGTTTGATTGATCTCGAGGTTTCGAGGTATATGCTTGGGTGGGCGGATCCTGCAACACACCATACGACGTCCGGAGCCTGGCCATTATTCCATGCGATTGCCTCTGCTATCACTCGCTCGCTTCCATTATCTTCTGTGACGTCGGCGCTGATATATTGGAATCGTTGGGAGGAGGGGTTCAATGCTGCAGCCTGCGGACGTGAGTTTTATACTCTTTTTAGTTCTGGGAAGATCCTACCTTGACCAGATCAAGTGCCTCCTCCAGCTTGCCAACATTACGTGCGACGATTACGACACTTGCCCCCCTTTGCGCAAGCTGCACTGCAACACTCCTGCCCATGCCCTCGGAGGCGCCTGTAACAAGGACGGTCTGGTGATTGTCAGCGAGGCTGTAAAGAGAGGAAATGGGTTTACGCCTTACCTTGCCATTGACATCGAACTTATTCTTGCCAAACAAACCCATGATGGACGGTATTAATACTAAGAATCCAACAACTACACTCGCAATGGTCCAGATGCCCAAGTCGAGGGCCATGGTGTGGTTAAGGAAACAGGCCACGCCGCAGGGCTGTCAGCAAGCAGATTTGGTTGTCAGCTTAATCTCGGCAGTCTAGTGGATAAGAGATAAGCTTTCAGGGGCATGGGGGAAGCGGGCTGGCGGGACCTCCTTAGGCGAGTCTGGCACTTCAGAAGTAAACATGATTTGTCTACGCCGTAAATTTAATGCAATGGAGATAGAAACGTAGCCCTGCAATTCTTCCGGACCAGTATGCTCATTGCTTGAGTCAAAGTTATTTGAGGAGAAATCTTGTACAATTTGGAGTGAAGTTTATTGTTTGCTATTGAGCTCCAGCCGCTTCAATTCTACATCCCTGGAAAAAGCAACCAATTCGTACAATCACATGCGAAATCTCGAGAAATTGAGCTTGAGTGTAGCATGCTACTCCCAGACGATCTATGAATCTTGAAGATCTAGGTTGCGACCCCACTTTGTTAATTGGTAGCCCGTTGACAATTGACATCAGCGCTTGCCTTCACCCTCGTACTCCTATGACTGCCAGACCATTTTCAGCGCAGAAGAAAAGTAGAGGTTTCCATCTTAGGTATTCATTAACCGGTTGTCTCGGTGCACATTATACGGCAAGGAAGGGCAAGAACTAGGGAATTACACCCAGAAAATGACCTACCATCGTGTCTTCGTGGTTCTTGCGGCACCCGCTTCCCAGTATAGATGTAGCACCTCTCTTCTGGCTTTTGCTGCCATCTAACAGAACAGGAGGCTAAAAGTATTAGAAGCGCTGTCAGACCTGCTCTTTTTTTTCTTTCACTTGGCTTTGGTTCATCGGTGAAGAACAGAATTGAAGAAAATGTACCAGGCCAGGATTGACCTCTATAGTCATCATCACTTAATTCGACGGCAGCTTCAAGATGAAGATTCTTTGCTTGAGTAACGAAAGGGCTCTATTGTGGTGGTGAGAATCATCTGTACTGCGTGCCTGGTGGGCAATTATAATCGTCTGCTGTGTGTCAACCAGAGCTTACATCACTGAGGGAGATATCCGCATCCCATGACAACGGGCTAGAATACCTTACGAGCTTTAAGCAGAATTTTCGAAGCAGAAACTATTTTGAAAGTGGAATACCGATGCAAAGGCATGCGAGGAAGAGCGAAAGCTGTAGTTATCAAAGTCGCACCGATTGACACTGAGATCTGCATGGTGTCAGTTGCGGAATGATCTCAGAGATCGAAGTTCTGGTTTGGAGCATAGTATCAGGGGTAGCCTCTGGATTGAAGTCGCTCAAGAAACAACGAAAATAAACCCGACTCGAAATGAATGCCCACCTCGGTGTACATCCCCCATAAGATTTGAATGTAGGCCCGTTGTATGATTGTGTGTAGTGTGCAGATCCATCGTTGGAATTCGATAGAGCTTTGTCCCACGAGACAAGTGTTTCTTGTAGCTGTGCTACTGAAGATCTGCTCGCCGAAAACATGTTTTTTCTTGTCGATCTGTGTTGGTTGTAAGATGAGGTTGAAATTGCAGGTGAAGGTGTATCCCAGGCATTTTTGGGAAATAGAGGTAGAGGAAACGATGTCAAGAACATCAGATACAAGTTACCTTCTTGGCCTGCCACTAGAAGGTAAAAGGAAGGGGTCTGCTTTATAACCCAAATGGTCGAGACACCGGCGACCAAGTCAGCAGGGGGCGGTGAGGTCACTCATGACTTCCTTGTCAGACATGTCACGGTGCGTGCACCGACTTGCGATATTTCAGGGTCGTACATCAACTTGATTATAGATTCACAGGCACTAGACGAAGATTTGTTTTGGTCCATATTGAATTGAGTTGAAGGCAAAGAGATTAAAACCCCGATTTAGGGCAAGGTCACGGAATCTGGTAATGACTGTCATGAAACAGAATAGACCACCACAATATAAAATTCCCAACTCCCCAACATGCTTTCATACGGCCTATACGTAGAGGAGTAATTTCTGAACCACGCCAGGCTCAGCTAAGAGGAATTTTTCCTGGCATGGTGCAGAAAATGCATCGATACGAATCTGAATATGTATGATTAGCTTGGATAACGTATCAGAATAACGACGTGTGGCACGACACCATTTATTTGTTCTTCAATTGGCCGCTTACCTGAACTGCAAGCTTGGCTCACTATTTCACACAAGTTCCAATTACTCCGATTCTAAGGCAGAAATAACCCTTTCCGCAATCTCTGTCTGAAAAACACCCTGTGACTGTGAAAGAGACTAGTAGTTAGCGATTCCATTCTCTAGGATACACATTCAAATAATTTGTTGCCAAGATAAAGTTGACGTAGGTGAAATGATCGAACGCTTACGGGCAGATTTGAAGTATTCAGCTTCGGCACCGGTATTTTCCCCAACCTCGACCGAGTTCGGTATAGGTCTAGGAATGCAAATTGGAGGAGGTCCGGGTGCAAGACAAGCCGTGTGTTCTGGACAGCCACAAGCCGCTTGAGAGGCGGTAAGCGAACTGGACGGCCAAGAAGGGCGCACAGGAAACTCACAAGCTCGAGACGAAGTGATCAGGCTATAGGAAGACCGCCCACGGGGAATTGCAACGGTAGATCCAAGCAGGAAAGAGAGGACAGCGACTGCCAGATGCATTCTGAATTGATTCGTGAAGATTTTGCTGAGTGATTGTGATTGTGGGAGAGATTTTCACGTTTTTGGATGCTGGAAATGCGAATGGATTTTTGGGATAGCTCGAAGCTATCATATATATCCCTATCAAATATGATGTTACTCTGTCGCAGCCCGATCATGGAGATCGAAACAATAATGATCTCTATAATGATGTAATGTGCCGGTACAGTGTGCTACCATAATTTCAGTGGGGGTATTTGTGCCACTTAATAGTGATGATCTATGTCTTTCCATACTCTCACAGACTGTAGACCTAGATACTGTCTTTTCTGGGCAGCCACAATCCGCTAGAAGGGCTGACGTGAGTTCTACTTCAAAATTTCTAGAGAATGACTCGCAGGCTTGCCATTCTTTTGGCATAGTATGAGACGGTCGGCCACTGCGGACAGCGAGGGCTGAGCCAAACAGGAGTGAGAGAGTAGCAAATGAGAGTTGCACTGCGATAGACAGGGGTTGTGAATTTCAATTGGAATTGGGGCAATCAGGAGAAGTGAATGATCAGATGTCGAAAGCTGGAGAGAGCGACTCAGCCCTCGACTTAATGTTGCTGTAATATATAACATTTCTTGCCTTGGAGTAAGGCTCCGAATTTGGAACATTGACATCACCAAATTATAAGATTTGGACGTTAAGACGGCCCAGATAGGTTTGTTCAGCTCTGTTCAACGTTGTGCTGACATTCTGTGTGGCTTTAGTGCGGCATTTTCCAAGTTATTCGTAGAGTCACAAATGGTTGATATGTGCCCCGAGACTTAACAGACGATGATGGTCTCGTTCTAGTGGGCGATCAGAGGTCGGCGAAGTTTTCAAGATGTCTCTCTTTGTGTAAGGACGTGATACAGGTCAGCACAGATGAAATTAAACGCCGAAGTCCGAATATCTGAACTTGCCCACGATGTGCCTAGCAGAGTCACAGTAGTAGTGGTAAGACTCCCTTTTCCCCTTGTGTATACCAGAAGATCCGTCACCGCATATGTATGTTTCTTGTGCATGTCTCAAGTTCTGGTTCTACAATGGTAGAGAAATGAGAAGCCATTGAATCCAATTTCAAGTAGATCAGACCCCAGTCGACATATTGGGATTCGGGACGTCCTTCATGAGGATGATGGCAACGCAGAACTTCGACACAAGACAATCTCAATCTTCTCCTGGCTTTCTTGCCCATTCTTGTCAGCTTGATAGGGTCCCTCGCACCCTGAGATTGGTGCTCTCGATAGAGCTTCTGTATATAAGCGAAACAGAGTTGAAAGGAGGAGCTCGCTGATTTTTTAGTGGTACGTAGCCTGAAGCAAGCCGAAGGCGGGCTATTCATGTTTTTCCAGGCAGACATACACGAAAATGAACCACAGTAAATTATCACGTCGATGAAGTGGTCCCGGTTTCACGAAACTCACGTCACGGCATGGTGTCGTCTTGACAAGTCATTCTATTGGCCGCACATAGAACAGAGCTTCTTTCCGTGTCCTTCCTAGCTCTCACATACAGTGCCGAAATCTTTACACACTTCCCTTCCTTGTGCCTTCACATTCTCCACAACCCAAAGCCTAGAGTTCGAAAACACGAAAACCTTTCCCGGCGCAAACGCAAAGTTGTTGCTCATCTCCCCAACAAATATCTTTCCCAGCAGGATCCCCTCCGGATTCCAAACATGCACACCATCTCCAGCCCCTGCCCACACATTTCCATCCGTGTCACAATGGATACCATCTGGGAAACCGATATCTGAATATGCGAAGGTCCGGCGATTGGTAAGAGTTTTGTCGCACTGGATGTCAAAAGCGTAGATTGTGGCTGGCCGCGTACCATTGAATGCAAATTGCTGGGCACCTGTGTCGGTCACATAAAGTGTCTTCAAATCCGGCGAAAATTCCAATCCATTGGGCTCGACAAAACCGTCCGCGACTACTTGAACAACTCCCGTCTTCGGCTCAAACCGGTAGACTTGTTTTGGCTGTGATGGTTGGGGTCGGAAGAACTGGTAATACCCATAATCTGCGTCTGTAAACCAGAGGTCGCCTGTGACCGGATGTTGGCGGGCATCGTTGAGGGAGGAGAAGTTCCGACCCATGAAACTTGTTAATAGGACTGTTGAAGTGTTGGTGTTTGGGTCAACTGCGACCAGTTGTGAATAGTGCTCAAAGTCTCCCTCATCGCAGTACACTTGTTGAGGAGGTGTTTGCGATTGATCCGCGCCAGGAGGATAGTATGATGTCCCGCCGTTTGCTTCCCACACGTCTGGAAATTGAGTACTGGTAATGGAATAGTCATCGAGAGAAACAACAGTAATGTTGATGTTGTCGTCCAGGCTCTGGTAATTAGACGTTACGTAAAGTGAGTTGTCTTTCTTGTTGTAGATGCCAGCTTCGTGGAAAGCTTCCCATGGAAGTTCGGCGATTTTCCGAGCAGTCGCATTCTCTCCCAGAACAGTTTGAAAGTCTGGATGGTAGCTCAAGAGTGAGATGGCTGGTGCAGTGACGTTCGTAGCCGAGAGCGTTGAGAAATAGTTCGCATCTCTAGCGAGAGCCAGGAGATCAACATTAACGAATGACATCGTGGCAGGATTCAAAGCAGCGAATCTAGGACAGACGATTGAGCATTACTGAGTTTCATCTTCTTTTGATTTCTCATATGGTACAAAACTCGCCTTATGTATTTCTGGTTTCCCGTTCTGGTAGGCCTGACGACATTAGTTGCGGGGATTGCGGGGTAAGAAGAGCGGTGTTTACTCCGTAGTGGGGCGGCACATCGATAAGTGCTGTTTAAGTTTCAACAGGAGGAAATGATCGTCGACAGCCGTTATTCTATTTAGCCAGGGGAAAGTTTCATGGAAGTTAGCACCGGTACCAGAACTTTTGTTGTGCGAGCTGAGGACATGATGTGGAGGAGTAAACAGATTTAGCGAGCATCAGCATGAAATTGTGACCAGACTCCCTTTTTAGGCGAAGTACATTGAGAAGTAATGAAGTGAACCATAAGAGAGCCGATTCCGGAATTACTTCAGAGATTATGGGAACGTTACATTGATCGTATTCGAGAGTGGGATCCCGCCGACATAGTTTCAGAGATCTGCATGCATAGATCATTATTCACCACGAATCTCGTCCAGTGGCGGCCATTTGTCACAGAACAGCAGCGATACTAGTTGATATGTTAAGTTCTGTCAATAACATCGAGAAACTCCTGGGTTCATCCGAGAAAATCTGTATCAACTTGTTCTGAAAGCCAGGCAGCATTTCAAAAATGATACTTTCACACATCTTTTCATTCTTCTCGACTCTTAACCTCCCATTCAACGCCATCTCAACGCCCATATGCACGACTGACGAAGGGTGTAATCTCAATGGCATTTGCATTCACGGCTCATGTGCCTGCGATCCAGGCTGGAGATCCCAGGATTGCGGTGCCCTTGACCTCGTCCCAGCGCCGTTGAGAAACGGCTACAATAAGACTGCGACTGGGACTTCATCATGGGGATCCAAAATCATCCATCGAACACGAGAATCCAAAATCTTTGATCTCTTCCTCGCTGAGTTAACGCAGGGTTGTGGTCTAGATCACTGGTCCCCGTATAGCCGAATCATCCACGCTACCTCGACAACTGGTCCTATTGGTCCGTACGAGTTTGCTAATGAAGTGGTGGATACCTTCGCGCATAATCCGACAGTGGTATATTCGCATGCTGACGAGAAGTACCTGATGTATTACATCGGCTGTCCACAAAAAGTTTCCGAAACATGTAAAACTCCCAACTTCACCTGTGGCCCAGGCAACACCATCAACGGTGAAAGCGGCATCGCAATCATGTCATCCCCCGATCTCAATACATGGAAATCTCACGGACGGGTGTTTTTCGGAACAGATGACGACGTTTGGGATGCAGATATCACTAATCCAAGCCCCCTCCCATTGTACACACCGGATCATCCAACAGGAGCGATTGCCCTAGCGTATCGAGGTTGTCCATACAATTGCTACGCCGCCGAACTCATTAATCTAGCCACAGCCCCAACCTTTCTCGGTCCGTACAACAAGGTCCGATCCACCCCGATCTTTCCCAATACCGCTGAAGATCCCTTCCTCTGGAGCGATAAACGTGGGAACTTCCATATCCTACTGCACTCCCTCGAGCCTGAAGGCGGGTTCGGTGATGGGCACAAAGTAGGAAGACATGCGTTCTCGAGAAGCCTTAAAGGGCCGTGGACGTTCAATGAGAAGACGCTGGCTTTCGATACAGTAGTTGAGTTTGAGGATGGGAGCGAGACGAGGTATTTCCGGAGGGAGAGGCCGCAATTGTTCTTTAGTGAGAATGGGGACATGGAACCGTTGTATTTGACGACGGGGGTGCAGGGGATTGGAAGGGAGGGGAGCTATACTTTGATACAGTCATTGAGGGGGGCTGAGCGTTATGAGCGTGGACTGGGTCTCTTAGGAAAGAATAGTGATGGGAACTATTTTGCTAGAGATGAATTATAGTAACTGTCGGTGAGGCTGAAGGTCAACTCCGGGCAAAATATTCTCGTTGTCTATAGGTAGTGTTGACTAGAAGTGGAGTTTGATGACAAGGGGAAAGCTTGAGAGTCGTGTTACAAGGTCTCTCATTGAACACTGGAACAGGTTCTGTGGATTTATGACTGAGCGAGAAAGCAAAGGGTGGTTTCGCCAGATGAAGCGAGTGTCAACAAGGCAAAGTATTCACGTGATTATGGGACCAGCCTAGCTGCCGCTTGTACCTGGTGTCTCTAGCTGTACCTCAACCCAAGAGCAAGCCCTTGTCTCACTTTTGAACCAAATGTCTGGTCGTCACTTTGAACGCATTGCATACCACAGCTTCTGGTACCCAGAAAATCGTTGATCTGATGCACAGTCACGTGGTTTTTCCAAAACGAAGACACCGAGAATACGCTCCCTTTATCGCAAAAAGCACTTCACCGAATCTCGTACAACCACACTATGTGCCGTCGATATTGGGTTGCGACAGCAAAAGAAACGGGACATTATCGAGGGCGATAGTGAGGGAGTAGAGACATTGTCTCAGGCTCTGTCTGTCTCTGCCCCGCTGCCTGCGGCACAGGCTTACTGATTTCGACAAATGAAGCTTCTCACCTACGGAAAGTTGATGGAGGAGCCAGAACGGCACATTTGCTCGTAAAACCCCAGTCAGATCTTTATTGTTACGTCGATGACTTTTCGGATGGTCCTTTCGTACATGTATGTTCACGGGCGAACCTTTGAGATCTTGATCGTGAGTCTAGAGAAGTTGCGATGGATTATTGACTTGGACAAGGTCTCGGGTAGAACTCTGCTTTCCACCTGCATGTCATCCCATCCTTTCCCAATGGGGTTTCCGTGCGGAGCGAAGCAGCCGAGGACGCCATCACCAGTCCGGGCGACTTTGTGATTCGATGTGCCCTGAACCTGCATCTCGACTCTCACGTCGTTGCAGCCATGAAATATCGGACACTATGCACTCCGCTGGTCTTCAAGACTTCAAGCTGATGCCCCTGTCCACACAGCTTGCAGATTCAGTACGCATGTATGCCATGCTTCATAGAGTGCAGTATGTTGGCTACGGAGAAAATGCACCATACAGACAGTAGTCTAGAGACACTGCACATGGGGTGGAGCGAGTCCTGCATCTTGCCGTTCATCTAGTTACCGTTTGGTTCCCGCCCGGCTCGGTGCAAAAGAAAATACGGATGATGCACAGTCTCGGTGGCCCGTCCGGTCTTTGACAGGACAAGATCGAGAACACGGGAGACTCAACTCGACTCGCCCGGTCCCTATCACCACCAGCACCACTGTCACAATCACATGGCAACAATATGAAACCGTTTAGTCACACTCAGGACTGGCTGAAGCTGCTAAACTCTCTCACCGTCCAATACGACGCCGAAGCATCACAAGAAGGGAATCTCATGATCCCCTACTGAAGCCCCTTCAGTCCTGCCTGCCCCTCCAGCTTGCGTCGCGGCTGAAAATTCCCAGCATCCCAACCCACGGTACAGCATCTCAACCTTCCGTCAGCATCCATCGACCATCATCCCACTCATCCTGCCCAGGACTCAGCCAACAATTAGCCGCCCGCAACTCTCCATCGCTGCAGGATGGGGGGCCAGAAGAACATCCGAATCAGTGATTACAGGGCCCTCATTGGTCAATTCACGAGTTTTAGTGTGGCAGGCCGTCTGTTCTGCCCCCCTGTGCCGCCCCCATTCGCTATTTGGTGAGGCCCAGCAGTGGTCAGAACGGACCCGGGAGTGGCTGGGCGCTGGAAATCTCCCCACTTCAGCGGATTCAGCTTCTCATCCATCAGCCCTAACGTCTTCACCTGCATATCCTATCATCTGCGGATCATTGATTGATTGCTCCATTTCAATATGATCAGAGGCATGGCTTCTGCTCAAGAAGTTCTTAAGTCGCATGTGTCATTCCATGTGATAGACGGTAGTCAGCACTGGCCCTGATCGTCATTCTATTTCACGTCAACGACATCTCACTCTCTCCATTCATTCGTTGCATCTGCATCGTTGCCCTGTGTCGTCGTTCGTAACGTAAATCCCCTAATCCGTCTCCGTCCCTCTTTCTCGGGTGCAGTGCAGCTCCTAAAATACCCACTGCGCTGAATTGGGATTTATCCCGCACCACCCTGTTCCCTTCTACAGCCTCGACAACCCACCATCAAACTCGGTGTCTTCATTTGCAGACCTCTTTCATCATCGACAAGGCTGTAAAAGATCGCCTCCAGACATCCTCTCTTCTTTTTGCATTATATATGTCGAAGCCGAGGAGCTGAATTCTTGGACTTCTTGACTTTGCTTTGGTCCGAGTAAAAAGAGCCGAGCTTACATCCGCCCCCAACAACAGACCACCCCGACCAAAAATTTCTCTTCGCAGTCTGGATGTAAGTTCCATACAATAAATGGAAATCGCGCTGTCTTCAGTACTGATATTTGCGCAGACAAGGCTGCAAAGTCCATCTCCCTGGGATGAAGTTTTGAGGTTCATCCCATCACAAAATGGATGCAGATCCCGCCACCGCTAATGCACCTCCTAACTCCGATAAGATGAGTGATGGCATCCTCAGCGACGAAGATGAGCAAGACTTCTCAAGTCCAAGTCCCAGCAGTATGTCGTCCAGCTTCGAGGACTTCGATCGCTGGCAAGCACATATCGGCCTAAAGACCTTCGGCGAAGGTCTGAATGCTGCTGCCAGAGCTGTCTTCCCTGTCGAGACCAGGTCACGCTACGCCAAGGTCTACGTACTGTTGGCTTTCTGGGCAGAGGAAGATGCGAATAGGCCAGCGCCGATCGAAGTCTCGAAGCTCTTCAATGTTTTCAAGGATGTCTTTCACTTCGAGGTTCAGACTTTCAGGATCCCGAGTGAGAGCTCGCATGTTGCTGTTACGGAGAAGATCGAGGAGTTTATCGGGCTCGGAGGGGATAATGATGAGCATCTGAAAATCGTGTACTATGCCGGGGCTTCCCAGATATCGAAGAACAAGAGGTTGCTGTGGATAAGGTATGTTGCGGGTTATGTTGGATGATCGGAGCTGATGTTCTGTAGTGGAAGGAAAAGTCAGAGGTCCTTTGTTGAGTGGACTGATCTTCAGATTGCCCTTGAGCAAGCCCAGAGTGATGCATTGGTACTTCTGGACTGTGCTCACGCTGTAACGCATACCAGCGGCCAAATTAATGGAGTCACTGAACTCATCGCTGCCCGAGCATTCAATGCAAGTTCGAAGGATGCTGAGCCGTATGCATTCACCAAAGATTTAGCCAACGAGCTCCGAGAATTAAGCAAACTCCCATCATTCTCGATCGGTAATCTGTATCATAACATATTTTGCCGAGCTCAAAGCCGCATATCCGAACAGAACGGAGAAGAGAGAGCACCGATCTATATACCCCTCACCCAAGAAAACATCAAATATCCACGCAGTATCCGTCTCACGGTTCACAGAGGTAGTGAGAACGGTCACAACGAGCCCTCGTTCGAGGTCCAGCATCCAGAATTGGCAAGTAGCACCGGCATCTCGCCAACGCCCTCCTTCCTCCACTCATCCGCGACACTACCTGGCGAGATCCCTAGGATGGCATTTGCAATCCGATTGAGAGACGATTTCAACGTTGGGGACCTCGCATCTGATCTCTTCCTCCAGTGGCTAGGCAATCTGCCGGCGTCCGTGGCAGAAGTCAAAATCGAAGCAGGATTCCATAGCTTCTCTTCGCTACTCATCGTCTCAGTACCAATCTGTATGTCAATATATATGCCACAAGACCCAGCTGTGGTCAGCCTGGGGCCAATCACATCATTCAACCAGGTATTGAACAGAGTTTCTGGGTTCATTCCCAAAGATCTACCTACACCCAAGCCAGATGTCTGGGAGTTCGGAAACCTGCCTCTGCCAACGCCGCCAGCTACTGGCAAGAAATTTACCAATGGCGTCAACGGAGCACATAAGACATCTGAGGTACGATTTCAAAGACATGCTGAGGTCATCGGCGAGAAGGAGAATCGACCGCCCCTGCAACGAGGCTTTTCGTCAGATTTGAGCATCGACAGCGGTTTTGTGGAACCCATTCTGCCAAATGGTCTTCGTCACGGTCATACACTCATTGGCGAGCTCCCGCCTGCGCTCGAGAAGTCCCACCCAATCGTCTCGCCAGGGCCTCATACAAGCGAGCCCAATGGCCCTCAATCCAAAGCACACGCAAAAATCAGGTCTTACACCGACGATCCAGACACTAAGCGATTCCCAAGAATTTCAAGACCAGTCGAGTTGCTGAGAAATAGCTATGATTGCATTGTTATTGGCTCTGGATATGGTGGTGGCGTTGCCGCAAGTCGCATGGCTAGAGCGGGGCAATCTGTCTGTCTTCTGGAGAGGGGCAAGGAGAGATGGCCTGGAGAATATCCAAGTGGCTTTCTGGATGCTTTCAAGAATCTCCATGTCTCGGGCGAATTTGCGCCAGGCTTTCTGAAAGGTGCAATGGTCGAAGGTGGTGACCCTACCGGACTCTACCATCTCATCTGTGGCAAGGGTCAGAATGCATTTGTAGGAAACGGACTTGGAGGAACGAGTCTGTTGAATGCAAATGTTTACCTGGAAGCTGATAGTAAAACGATGAAAATGCCGTGTTGGCCGAAGGAGCTGCGAAAGCCAGATTCGCTGAGGGAATACTACGATCGTGCGGCAGATGTTCTCGAGCCTGAGGAGTACCCAAAAGATTGGCCAGAACTTCCTAAACTCACAATGCTCGAACGACAAGCCAAGGCTCTTGGGTGGGGTGAGAAGTTCAGGAGAGTACCGCAAACAACTCGCTTCAAGGGAGGCCCCAACAGTACTGGTGTCGAGATGTACCCTTCTGCTTTGACGGGAATGGACTGTACCGGTGTCAACGACGGATCGAAATCCAGTACTCTGGTCAATTACCTGGCCGACGCCTGGAACTGGGGCGCTGAGATGTTCTGTGAATGCGAAGTGAGATACATCAAGAAGCATCCTGATCCTGAAGAGGAAGGATACCTCGTCTTCTTCGCCTGGCATGGTAGCTGTCGAGGAGCTTTTCAAGAGCGACTTTACGAAGATCTGATGTGGGTGCACGCCAGGAAGTGCGTCTTCCTCGGAGCTGGAAGCATCGGTACGACCGAGATTCTGCTCAGGAGTAAGAAGCTCGGCCTGTCGATGAGCGACAAAGTTGGCACTGGCATGAGTGGAAATGGCGATATCCTAGCCTTTGGATACAACACTGACACTGAAGTCAACGCTATTGGCCGCCAGTATCCATCGCCTTACAAGCCCGTCGGACCAACAATCAGCGGGATCATCGACTGCAGAGAAGATGTGGATAATCCTCTTGACGGTTTCGTCATTCAAGAAGGTGCCATCCCCAAAGCTCTTGCACCACTTTTCCAAACAATGTTGGAAATGATGCCAGGAAACCAGATTCCCACTGGTCAAACTCTGCTTGAAAGAGTGAAGCATTCGGTTGCACAACAAGGCAGCCGCTTTTTGGGCCCATACTACGCGAAAGGCAGCATCGAGCGCACGCAGGTATATCTGGTCATGAGCCACGACTCGAATCAAGCGATCTTGACACTGAAGGATGACAAGCCTGTACTGGAGTTCCTTGGTGTAGGAAGAAGCGACCATGTACAGTACCTGAACGATGTATTGAAGCAAGCCACCCAAGCTGTTGGAGGCACGTACGTCAACAGTCCTTTCTACGCAGCACTTGGCCAGCAGGAAATCACTGTGCATCCAATCGGTGGAGCTTGTATGAGTAGAACTGAGTTTGGCGAGCATGGTGTTACAAATCACTGGGGCGAGGTCTTCACAGGTGATGGAAAAGAAACACATCACGGCCTGGTTGTTACAGATGGTGCTGTCATCCCAACAGCGCTCGGGGTCAACCCTTTCGCTACCATCACTGCTCTGGCCGAACGATCCGTCGAACATGCCGCCAAATTCAGAATCAAACGTAAGATCGACTTCGAGACCAAAAATGATATGCTGGATTTGTTTGGCGAGCCGCATCAATATGCCGAGGGGAAGAAAGTCCTGCAGCGAAATGACACGACTGGGATCAGGGAAGCTACCAGCCTAGTTAAGACCACGAGAGAGGCCAAGGCGAATGGCTTCGGATTCTCGGAAGTCATGTCTGGGTATATTCATGTTGGAGAGGGGATTGAGGGTGACAAGATCGAGGATTATGAGACTGCTGCGAAGACTGCGAAGGGTCTTTGTGAGGAGGCGAGGTTCTTCTTGAGTGTCAAAGCTTGGAATACGGAGACGAGTGAGCTTTTCTTCTTTTTGCAATCGATATGAATCGATGCTAATAGATTACAGTCGTCAACAGAGCAGATCATAAAGCGATGTTAACTGGTACATTCACATGTGCTGGTCTTCCTGGGAGTCCGTTCATGGTCCAACGTGGGAGCTTCCACCTCTTCAACGTCGACCAAGAAGCACCCGGAACTCGCAATCTCACTTACGACTTTGATATGACATCTACAGACGGTCGGGCTTTCCACTTCCATGGACAGAAAATTGTCGATTCGTCCGTAGCACTTGGACCATGGCGCTTCTGGAAAGCAACCTCGACGCTGTATGTGACCATCTCAGAGTCATACGGAAGGAAACAAGTACTTGGCCGCGGAATGATGCATATCAAGCCATCGGACTTCTTCTCCGAGCTTTTCACGTTGAAGGCATCTGGAAAGAACATAATCTCCAAGATTCGCTCATCAGCAAGCTTCATGGGTTTCTTCGCCCGTCAATCGATGGGTCTGTTCCTCGCTCCCTTTACGTGGCAACAATACCCCTCCGTAACATACACTGGCTACATCAACGATACCTCGCCTGACCAGACCATCCAAATCGTCGCCTCTGATGGTGTCCGCTCCCTCCTTCACGTCTGGGAACCTCGCAACCCGAAAATCAAACCAATCAACCTCTTCATGATCCCGGGTGCTTCCGTCGATGAAAAGATCTTCTCCCTCCCTACCATTGAAGTCAACGCCGTAAATTATTTCACCCGAGCCGGCTACCGCGTCTTTGTTACTGTACATCGCATCTGCCAGTTGATGGTCGCCGAGAACGACTGGACGACCTATGACTCACGGCTCGATATTCGCGCTTGCTTCGAATGGATCCGAAAGGAACACGGCCACGCACCCATCTACACAATCTCGCACTGTATGGGTGCAGTAGCCTACTCCAGCGGTCTCCTTGACGGCACGATCCCTACGAAATGGGTGAAAGGTATCTCGACCTCGCAAGTGCTCATGAACCCTATCTGGTCCACCCTTAATATGGCGAAAGTCCTTGCCGGACCGGTACCATTCGATAAGTTGTATGGGTGGTTCGGCGGCAAGTGGTTCTCGTGCTCGAGTACGAGGGATGACAGCTATTTCCAACAACTGGTGAACCAGATTTTGAGATTCTATCCTGATGAGAGGGAGGAGATCTGCAACAATGTCTCGTGTCATCGGTGCTCTTTGATCTTTGGCCGGTTAGTATTCCTTTTCACACTCTCTTCATTTCCCGTCTATCTCAAGTAGCTGTTTTCTCGAACTTCAGTGCTAACAATAACACCCATAGACTTTGGAACCATCGGAACCTGAATGAAGCAACCCACCGCCAAATCAACCGCTTCTTCGGCGGCGTCAACATGACTCTCCTCCACCTCCTCATGCGCATGGGCTACAACGGCCACGTTACCACCAACGGCCCCCTCTTCACACCCCTCACCACCCCACACAACCTCCACCGCCTCAAAAACATCCCCATCCTCTTCTTCTCCGGCGCAGACAACAAAGTGCTCACCCCCGAATCCACAGACAAGAGTTACAGCACCATGAGAGACATGTTTGGCACGAGGGATTACACGAGGGTGGTTGTGCAGGGCTATGGACATTTGGATTGTTGGATGGGGAGGAGAGCGTATGAGGATGTTTTCCCGATTATTAGGGAGGAGGTTGATAGGGTTTGTAGAGGGGAGGGGTATAAGTACCAGGAGCCGGATTGGGAGAATGATTGGGAGGGGTGGAGGGATTTGCCGAAGAGTGGATGATGGACTTGATTTGGGCTGGCTGGCTGGGTTGGGAGCAGTAATGGGTCGTGTATGATGTGATGCGATGTGTTTGGATTATTTTTCGTTGGGTTTTCTTCCGTCCTGGTTTTGCCTTCACTTCTTGGTATAGGATATGGTTTCCTTGGATGGGCTTTCGGCAGGATTCGGGAGTCCAGGCGTCAGAATAGGTAAAAGATGGGTTTGCCAGGGAGTAAGGCTTTCTCTTCACTGGGTTGGAGAGTTTGGATATATGGCTTGGGACTTTTTCCACTGATTTTGTTATTTTCATAGTTTTACTTTGCTTTAGGGATTCAGAAATTCGGTTCCCTTCTCAACGCTCTTTGGAATGCATCTCCATTAATCAAATATTGATTGAAACTCATACGTATGAAATTGAGACTGCAGCCATGAACGATGCCATAAAACGTAGAACATGGCAAATCCCGAACCTTTGTACCTCCGGAGGCTTGCCTCACGCGCAAGGCAGCGTCAATAGAAACTGGGCATCGCTAAAATCTTTCTAGATTCAGGCACTAATGCCTTGAACCACAGAGCTGTTTCACTGACGAATAAGCTTCCAGCGAGCGGGCAGGCTAGCTTCGGGTAGGCCCGCGCCTGCCGAAGCGTAACCTTGAGCGGGGCAGGCGGGAGCGGGTGTTTCTTTTCACGACGCATCGACCTAGAGCTCAACATCAACGTCGATGTTTAACGACATGCATCGAGATGACATCCAGCCTCCAGTCCTCACGCCAACAATTGCAACCGTGGCTAGCTGATCCCCATCATCTCGACTACCTGCGAGCATGCTAGCAGTGCCCAGTAGCTGGTTAGTCCACTGGCCATCTTTTTGCTCCTACCTTTGTTGAGCAAGTAGATCAAGGCAGATCAGAGCAACCAAAGCTGACACTGTCTTGCAGACTACGATGAAACTTCAATCCCCTTTTTCTCGTCATGAAACGCTCCGAGTTTCTTCTCTCAGTACCACCGTCTAGCATTCCTCACGGTCCAAGAACATATATACCAATCACGCTATCTTACTAGTCCTACCCTAAGCAACGACTAACCAGGCGCGAGCAGCGACTATTCGGGCACCTAGTCCCTCGATCGGTGCTTAAGATCTTGTGCAAGCATTATTTCCTTACCGCACGGCGAATGGCGCGTCCTACCCGGAGCAGCCGGTAATGCTGGAAGTGAGCCTGTACCAAAGTGATCGTCCTCACTTCTCCGTCATCAAACGATTGAGCAAACCGCCTGTACAGATCTTCTCCTTCGTCATAGTATTGGCTCGTTCGGGTTGGTGACTCGGCAGTGTCACGATTACAATCAAACGCTCCTATTCTCGAGAATACCGATCCTTCGACTTGAGAGAGAACGAGTCCCTGAGTTCCATACTCGCTGGAAAGTACACTAAACAGCAGCACCGGTATTCCAAGCCGGCCACTTTTCACCGAAGCTCGAGAGTCGATTTTGACGCTGCTGAGGATCGTCTGGCTGGGTCATGTACAGTCCCTGATTTGCTTTAGCATATTAGTGCACCAAGGGTATCGCTGTGCACCAGTCGAAAACAAAACGGCCTCTTGGAAACGACCCTTCACTGTCAGACTGCCTGAGTATACTCCACCGTATTGGCCTCCGATATCTTTGAGATCACTCCGAATGTCGATGACGTTGAGTGACGCGACAGGACTGCTCAGGCTGGGGTCCCTCCAGGGGTAATAGACTGGACCAGGAACACTACACCACGACCATGATGGACCATCCAATCCAAGCAAACCTGTGCCTTCCTCTTCCTCGAGATATTCCTTGGTAGATCTCCACAACAGTTCAAATGGCAAATTAGACCTCCATAGACCTGCATGACACTGATCGCCAAGCAAGGTTGCAAAGCTGGTCGCGAGGCCAGAGATTGCAGGCAGCCTGTCCGACTGAAACGTCAAAGAGCGGCTGCTGTATGCTCCCACGAGCTTGTGCCAGAGTGCGTATGGCTCGTGAGAAGAGTCTCTCTTCGTTGATCCTTTCCTTTCAGCAACATGAGTGTGACTCGCGATAGATGGTCTATTGTTCGCTCGTCATGGTCTGAAATAGATCGAAATCCATCTATTGGGATTTTATCGCCCACCCCTTGGCAAATCCAACCTGTCTGATACGTTCCAATGTCAAGGATTCGAGAAGACAAGAACCGTTCCTGTAATGCCCAAGCTCTATGGTCCAAAGGCTCGATCGCATACTTGTAGAATTGCGGAAAGATATCAATCATTTCACGCGAGCCACTGAGACAACGATATGGTTGCCGATAATGCCCTTCTATCAATGCCTCGGTGACAGCTGTTCTTTTCCCGAGGAAACCCTCGTGCACATCGCTTGATCGGGACGCCTTTAATGTCAACGTTGCTTGACTGTATATGAGTGGCATTCGAGCGATCTCAGCAGCCTTGTCTACCGGGTCGTCCTGAATGATGCACAGGGAGTCGATCCACAGATTCGGTATTCCCAGATCGCTCGCCATTTGCAGAGCGTCTCGCACTGTCCTCGGCAGAGACGTAACAGCGATTCCTTGCTTGTGACTCTGAACACTGCTGACTGTTGTGTTGAGCTGTCCTTTTCCACCCCAACAATAGCTCAACGCAATGTATGGAATATCACTCTGACCTTTCGTGTCCCACAATCGGATTATTTCGCCGCTTTCGGGAGATGCAGTAATCCGAAGGAGCCGTGATGGAAGAAAGGTTGAGCCAGGCCTGCGACAGGTGGGATGATTGACCAAGCATTCATGTAGCCATGACTTCATCATATCAACGCTGCTCTCGGATGAGGGGTTGATATTGAACGGACGTGTTGGAAGCTCCTTCGAACTCTGGGTACCTACGTACTCAATTAGCAGTATCAAAAGAAAGTAAGAATAGCCAGAGTTCACCAGCACGCGCAACAATATCGTACTCAAAAGTTCCGCAAAGTTTCGGCCGAATCCTCTTAACAGACGGGCTGTCTATTAGGGGATGCCTTGACCAGCTTCTGCATCCTGATAGCTCCGTCCCTATAACAAACTGGAAGTCTAAATATAACTTTGCCTTCATCACGCAGGCGAGTAGCATATAGTCTTCACAGATGAAGATGCTGAATTGTTGCACCAAGCGTTGCAGAAATAGACAACCTTCACCGGCAGCCTCACGAGCCTCGCCCACCGAGAAATCGAATATGACTTCATCATTGTAGATGTCCAGAGTATCTTCGTGGGATGCATCCCTCAACGACATGAAGTCGCAGAATTTCTGGCGGCCTTCCTTGGCCTTCTCACTTGGATCTGGATCATTTCGAAGAGCGAGAGTCCTCTCGACCCAGGCATCATCTTTCTCTCCAAAGTCAAGGACCAGGCGTTGACAGAATCGGCATGAGTGAGGAGGGTGACCAGGAATGTCCATGATAGACGCTAAGACTCAAATGCTTGTGGTGATGACTAGTGACAATTTGGCATTACTTCGTAAGTTTGAGGGAACTCCGACTCCGAGATAACGAACAGTGGGGATGAAGGTTGAGGTAAGAAAGTGCCAAGGTGAGGCGTTGCAATGGGTCGCCCCGTGCGGTCCAGTGACTCCACTCAAAGCCTGGATGATGGTCACCGTACCAGTCTTGTGCAGTACAAAAGTTAACCGATCGCCTCCACTGCGAGCGTAAACAAACCGTCCAGTGAACAGGTGGACAACTTGAAATATCTGCAGATACTACCTGCCTTGCGTATCATTTGCTCAAGAGCATGCAAGAAACAATACGAGTGACGTCCAACTTCCACCCTCACCAACTCACAATGCACTTCTCATTCCACCGAGGCTGAGCGGCCTCACGATAAGCTTATCGCCAGCTCCTCGCCAAGTCCCTCTACCAAGCCTTTTGATCTCTTGGCCTCCAATATTCCAACGCTTGCCTGCTTTCTCCTTCCTAACTCAGCAATGTGGCACTCTCTTGGCCTGCTGCCAGCCATACAATTGACTTTCCCAGCCATTGAATGACCCGTGATCTCAGACCCAAGCAGGGAATATACAGTGCTTGAACCCTGGATGACTTTCTGGTTGCATGCTGGGTTCAGCCAATATCAGCGCACCGGTATGCATCATGCCTGCATTTGCGCAGGTCTTTCGTATTGTTAGTCCTTAGTACTGCCTTAGTATTGTTCGTTTCTTGGTTCGCTACCTATCATTTTTGCACCGTCCTTGCAGCTATCGAGGCTTGAGGTCCCTGGCCTCAGGTACGCCGACATGCCAAGGGCTTGTTTCCTTCCCTTTGCAGTTGGCGGGCGAGGCGGGGTTGAGATTGTGGAGGGTTTTGGTGGCGGATGTTGAATTATGGTGGGGACCATTGGGGAGCTATGGTGAAGCTATCCGGGTTCCTCACCTTCGAGAAGCACCTTTGGTCCTTCCGTACAGGGCAAGGAGGGGAGCGATACAGGAGGAGATAGGCTGGGATAGGCCAGGAACGAGACAGTGAATGCAGGATACCGCATCATCGGGTTCTCGGTCTCATCTGATCTTTTGGCTGGGGTTGTTGGTTGGATTGACCGATATGGCAGGCAGATTGCGGTCTGCGGAGGATCCTGGACTAAGGTGGATTTCGCTGGGGAGGAGAGGCAGCACCGTAGATCTTTATAAAGGTCTGAAGCTCCCCTGGTGCATATTTTGGTCCCAGCCCAGTCAGGAAACCTTCTCGAAAGGCCTCATCGAAGCTTCGTTCAGTCCAATCCAGCTCGTTGGTATTGGTGTCGGTACCTGGATCACTTCAGCCTCACGTACTTAATTGGTATCACTCGTCACCATGCGTTTCTCCTCCGTTATTGGTGCTTTGGCTCTCGCCGCCACTGCATGTGGAAAAGAGCTGGCAAAGGATGCTGCTCGAGCTGCTGGTATGTCTACACTTCTCCCTGATACTTACATGCACTCAATTGACATCTCATAGAACTCTATGACTCCGGTCTTGTTCATCAGAAGATCTTCGATGCTAAGCTTGTAAGCTATCGCCATATCCTTCGCGTCAAACCCCTCACAAACTGCATTCTGACATCTATCACAGGCATTCTTCGAGGCTGAACAAGCTGCTGGTGCATACGACACTTCCATCTATCCCAGACTCAACTACACAAAATGTGTAAACGGTTATGCGGCAGCCATTCCAGGCGACCCCCTCCACACATTCAAGTGCAAGAACGTACGTATTTCTGAATATCCCCAAATTACAGCGATTGACCTTCACAGATGGATCTGTACGACTTCATCAACCACGCAGCTCTCGGCTCCCCTCTCTTCAACACTCAATACAACCAGACTGGTAGTTCGGTTTGGGGATGGACAGACCCAGAGTCTGGAAGAGAGTTCATTGGTGAGCTTACTTTACACCTTCTGCCTACTCATACTGACCTTTACAGCCGCTGGGCTCTTCCAAGGAACCTCGATGATTGAGATCCTCCCAATTGGCCGCATGGTCTACCTCGGAATGCTGTAAGTATCCTTCCTCACCCGCACCTCACGCCATATTAACAATCTCAGCCCCTCCTACTCAACTCTCGGCAACAATGCTCTGTGGCGTGAAGTCCGGGGCTACAAGCACTACGTCCTCATCGCCAGTGAGCTCGCCGGTCACGGTATCCAAATCTTCGACATGTCCAAGGTAAGCAAGCAGTCAGCACTCAATCTTGAAAGTCTTCGCTAATCGCAGTTCAAGCTTCTCGATATCGATCACTCCAAAGCCCCTGTCATGTTCGACAACGTCGTCGGATCTGGTATCGCTGGTCACTTCGCTGATGTCCCGCTCGGTCGGATCCACAATGTTGTCATCAACGAGGAGCTGGAGTATGGTGTTGCTGTTGGTGCGCAGCCAAGAACTGGACCTTGCAAGGCTGGTTTGATCTTCTTCTCGTTGAAGGATGTCAGCAATCCATTCACTCTTGGCTGTGATGGCCAGGATGGATATGTTCACGATGTGAGTTGCTTCGCCTTGGACCAAGGATTTGCACTGACTACTTCAGGCTCAATGTCTCGTCTACCATGGCCCAGACACCAAGTACGAGGGACGTGATATCTGCTACGGTTACAACGAGGACACTCTTACCATGTAAGTCCCTGGTCCATCTAACTGTTCATTGGAAATATGCTGACAAAACTAGCTACGATGTCACCGACAAGAAAGCCTCCAAAGTCATCTCTAGAACGTCATACGAGGGAGCATCATATACTCATCAAGGATGGGTCCTCGATACCAAATGGCAAGAGTGGCTCATCATGGATGATGAATTCGACGAGGAGGAATTTGCCGGTCCAGCTGCAGACGGATATCCAGTGACCTACATCTGTGAGTGGCACCCCTCTGCATACCAAAAACCATACTGACCAATGTCTAGGGGACATTCGATCTCTCGAGGCACCCAAGCAAACCGGACTTTACAAAGCAGCCGTCAAGGGTATCGACCACAACCAATACGTCATTGACGGTCTCTCCTACCAGGTATGCTTTCCCCTCTCCTCGCTCCCTCGCAGAACTAGCTAACTCCATTCCCACAGTCCAACTACGGTGCCGGCTTCCGCGTCTACGACGTATCCTCCATCCCCTCCGACCCCACCGGCAACTCCGTCTGCGAAATCGCCTTCATGGACATCTACCCAGAAGACGACGCCGTCGAAGGCGGCGGCATAATCGACTACTTTGGCACTTGGGGCTCATACGCCTACTTCAAATCCGGCTACATCTTCGTCAACACGCAAGAACGCGGCGGTTTCCTCATGAAGATGACCAAGAAGGAAGCGTGCAAGCCGAAGAGCTGCAACGCTGATAACTGTCTGCGTGCTATGAGGAGCACGAGTGTAAAAGGCCGCTTGGAGGAGAGTCAGGCGTTCTGTGGGGAGTTTACGAAGACGTTTGTCGCAGATGTTAGTGTCGTGAAGGATTATGCGAAGAGTGCTTGTGCGGGTAATTTGATCTCGAGGGTTAGTTCGGCGTGTAGCTGTCTGCCGACTGCGAGCGCGAGCCCGTAGATGGGTGGTTGGCATGGGGGATGGATGGATATGGCAGATGATGTGATGAGATATGATGACAGGCAAAAGTAATTGCGTGGCTAGATAATGCTATTCTTAATTTGCGCCGACACGTCGTATGGCCTTTTTTTTAAATTGTCTCGCTGATATCTCTCGCGAAGCTCGACACGAGTTCCTTTCCGATCGTCCAGAACAGGACCACAGAGGACAGTTCGAATGGAGGAAAGAAATATGCGACAGCAAAAGGTTGCTTTGCATCTCTTGCCATATGCAATAATTATAAATACTCGACCACAGCTGTTCCTAGTCCTGAAATTGTGACTAACAGTTTTCTCTTTCATCCTTCCATCCAAGCGCTTTCCACAGCCAGTGATTGCCGTCTCTCCAAAGGTCCCACATGATGGTATACTTCACGAAACTAGGGATGTCAGCACACTGATGCAGCAAGCACGAGTCTGTAGCATTCGAGCATGGGAGAGCAGGGAAGATGTTCGCGCCGCCAAGGCAACATACCGGGGGATGTCTCCCATTTCAAATTCAAGTGGAGGTAGAGTTCCAAAGACAAGGAAGAACCTGTAGTCATTTAGCTATCTGAGCGGATCATACGTGTATGATAATGTTCGTTAGAACCTAAGATAAAGTACTACTAGGCATGCGCCTGGGAATATGGGGAGGGGAAGGGTTTTAAGTAGCCTACAAGGAGTCAGCGCTCGAAAAATCTAAAGCTGAGTATACCGGCTGCCCACTAACGGTAGAGAGCGGCTGAATCAAAAGCATATGAAAAGAAGATCGATATCCTACGCTGGACAGCCTATCTTTTCGTCAGCGTAGATACACCAAAACTCCCAGGAAGCGAGAAACCCTTTGAACATTCTCTTTCCTCCTCACGAGCCTCCTCTACCTCTTTCCGTCCGCTTGCCTCTTCCTCAAACCATCGCCTTGCTATCCTTAGATGTTCGCTCTGCCACTGCTGACGAGCAGCCTCCTCTTCTCGTCTTCTTTCCTTCTCGGCCCATGCTCGCGCTTGTTTCTCTATTTGTTCTCGCTGCTCTCCAGCAGCCTTATCCCTCTGTATCGCTTCCGCCTGTTCCCGCTCTCGCTGGCACTCTCTAGCTCGTGCACGAAATCCTCGCCCTGCCCTCTCCCACCGTTTAGCTCGGGCTTCGCTGTCAGCTTGTGCCTGGCTGTGCGGTGCTGGTGAGGAGAAGTGTGGATAATGGTAGCCGGAATTCATTCCCTTCAGTACGTGCTCAACTGTCTCGATAGGCAATCTCAGGACACGCCTTTGTCGCTAGATCTCAGGGTACTCGATATCGTAAGCCGCTCGACTTGCTGCGTTGCTCAGTACTTCGTTTGCACTCGAGAGCTGGGTAGTGCATGTCAGTGAGTGGAATGAACAGCTGTGAGTCGAAGGAGGCGATGAGCACACTTGTTGAAATGCAACTTTGGCTGCTTCTGCAGAGTAGGACCGGGGTCACTTGTCAGGATGGACGATGAGGGATGGCTTGCGGAAAGCGGTTCGGATTTGGTCTTTGGGTGCTGTTATTTGGGATTTCCAGGATTTCGTAGTGGTCTTGTAGGGGCTGGTCTATGGTGGGAAGTTGTTCTGGATGTCAGCTGTGGTATGATACGTACCACAAGGTATGAAATGAGAATTTATGATTGATGAGAAAATGCAATGCCGGGTCTAGCCAGGCAGGCTTGAAGCCCAATAGGTTCCTGGACTTTCGAGCATTCTTCTGCATCTTGAACACACTCAACTCGTTCCCTTTGAGCTCAATGCTTCGTTTCTGACTTGGACGGACATAAGCCAAGTCGCTTGTTCACTCGAATGATTCGCAAGAAGAGAATAAATGAACAGATCAAGGTGTGGAAACATCTCCTCAAGACATCTTGTCAAAACATTTGTCAATCATCACCTTGTCTTGTTTGAGATTTCATGAAGACAGACAAAAATCCAAAGCGTGACAAGATAAAGTGAAGAGCAAAGTTTGCCGACGTCTTCCTGAAGGAGAAGCATAAGGGAGACAAGGAGCATTGGCAGGTTCAGACCGGTTCACACGGGCAGGTCTCAGGGAGACCCCATACACGTGATTCGCGGCCTCAAAATTTGAAGAAAATAATATGCCAGAAAAGACTCGCCAGGAAATTTGCAAGGGCTCATGAGCAGAGATACGAATTAAACATGTAGATTCTTCGAGGCTTCATCGCTCGTGCATCACGCTCGGCTTCACAAACCCTGAGCTCAACTTGAGGCCTGGATCCAGGCTTTTCGCGCTTTTGAGTAACAAATTTTCGGTCGCAGTCCGTGACCAGGAACTTGTCTATAGGAGAAAAAGGTGGAGGGAACGAGAGAGATAAGAGAAAGAGACAAGATGAGGTGAGGTTTCAAGTCTACAAGGATTCGCGTCACGTCCAGCCCGTTGTGGTCTAGCTTGCTTCCCGACCACAACATCACGTCTCCTTCTCCTTCTTCTCTCTCATCCAACAGACCTCAAAAAATCAAGCCTCACTTCATCAATCCTCCGCGTGCAAATCAGTCTATCGTTTGCGCACCGGCTTCAGGGTCTATCACTGTCAACCTTACGAGGCGAAATTTGGAGCATCGGGCAATGGTTCGTTGCTTTGATGTTGAGTCCCTCGACGCGTACTGCAGTCCTCAGTTGCTACGTTGCAGAGGCAGCGGAGTTTAGCAACTTGTTGACGGATGTATACTTACGATGGTGTACAGCCCTTTCCTGACCAACTCTGATTCCCACCTTGCTTCTTTATCGACGCGTTCGCCTGCCTGTGGTTCCTTGGATCCTGTATTCTGAGCAAACCGAACAAGCTCTTGTACCAACATACGAGTTCTGGCTACCGCCTGAGATCCAGTATCAGACCAGTCATTTCAAGGATTTTGCTCTTGCAGACGAGGTTCCACGGCTCCGAACCTGAAGGAAGTTTCCCCTGGGTCACATGATATCATTTCATCCAACCATGTCAGAAGTTTGTGGAGTCCAAGGAGCTCATCGCACGAAGCTGCATGTACCCCAGAAATACGAGGATGTTTTCTCTGGTACTTCAATCGTGTCCTGCATGACGCATCAAATGGGTTTGATGATGAACTCGTGAATGCAGGTTCCCGCTCTGTCGGTCTCTTCTCATGCTGCCTACATTTCACTGGTCTATTTTGAGCGACTATTTCCATTCCTATCATGTCCCATGATGAGATTATATTTGGTTGTGTATCCGGCAGAAGTTTGCCGTGTACAAATATGACGTTTCTCTTCCTCTCATCTGATATATCTCCGGATGATCGGATCTTGTACTACTCGTTATTTCTGGCACTACAGAACGACCTTTGCTTGGGCATAAGATTGAGACTCCTGTTCGAATATAAGCATGGGCTGGCAACGAATCTATAGTGCTCGGAAAAGTCTCCTCCAATTCCTGATCAAAATGAAAACTCTCGCCTCCTTCGCCTTTGCCCTCGTCGCAGGCGCAAATGCTATCGTCACTCGATGGGATCCATGTTGCTTTCATCTCAGTGCCTCAAGTGCTGTAACAGGTACCGTGGGCCAACTCGACGATGGCCAGAACCGAATCAATGGACCTCTTCCCCCTGCACAGTTCTGTATTGCAGATGGTGCTGTCACAGATGCCCATGGTCGTGGATGCATCATCACTCGTAAGTCTCTCCTGCGGGAGCTGACCCTTTGCTAACAGACACAAGCCGGAGTCACGCAGTATCAATGTGATAGCGGGGCACCACCAGCCTCGGGATTCAGCATTGGTTGCGATGGAACTGTAGCATACAATGGAGTCACGACTTTCTGGGAATGTCAGACTGGTGATCACGTCAGTAAGAGGTTTTCAATATCAGCACATCAATTGACTTCTAATCAGGGCGAAGCAAACATCTACATCCACCCCGGCGGAATCAACTGCGGAGAAATCACCCTTAAGGCCGACTCTTGCTTCTCTAGTTGCCCTCCACCACCCCCGCCTCCTCCACCCTCACCAAGCTGCCCAGCAAACCTCAACGGCCAATGGGAATTCCCACACCTCATCATTCCCATCGACTCAAACACACCAACCATCCCAGCCGGCACAAGCTACTTCGGCGAAGTCTCCTCCACAATCTCCACAATTTACAACTTCGACATTCCCGCTTCCGACGCCGGCAAGACCTGCTCCCTCGTCTTCCTCTTCCCAACACAAGACCAGCTTGAAACTTCGTCTTTCACATTCAGCGGGAACGGAGGCATTGCCTTCTCGCTGCTTGATGGTGTCGCTACGAATAGCACGACGTATGCCACTGCGCCTGGTGAGAAGACATCGTATGGCGTGACTGTTGTTGCACCTGGGAACTCTTATACCATTGCTTCCTTCCCGTGCCCAGCCGGTCAGGCTATCAGCTATGAGTTGAAGGCTGTGGGGGATACGTATTTGAGGGATTTTCAGGATTACAATCCGTCGCCTATTGGCGTTTACATCACCAAGTGCTGATGGGTGGGGGCTTGAAGAGGTTGTTCTGGACTGCCCAGGACACCAGATCGTTCGTGCGGGACGGACCATGGTTCTTTTGACTTACTCGAGTGCTTCACTTCTGCCTTCCCGTGTTTTTGATTGTGCTTGGGGTGAGGAGAGGATGCAAGCTAAAGGCGAGAACGTTGCTGCCTTCATTGGATTCTAACACGTCCTCATTCTCGCAACTACAGATCCGTAATCTATTGAAATCCTCCTCGCTTTGAATGTGAAATGTTGCCGTTTTCTCTGTACCGTGACGTCTTGCCTGTTCCTTGTATCAGCAGCTGTTCTCATGATTAGGAACCATGGTCTCCCCAGGACCGTCATTTGCTTCTGAGACCTTGCCCATCCCAAACCCCAGAACCTCCATGGCACAAGACTTCCTCATATAAATCACAAGTCTGAAAGCTCGTGAAAACATCCAGGAGACAGACATGAGGAGATGCATCCGAGGGCAAACCAAGCTCAAACCTCCGTGACTCTGAACTTTCAAAGCATCCACCTATGCCCTGTCACATGTCTCTATCCCATACTCTTCATCGCTGCGTCAGCCAACAGAACTCACGAGTCCATCTCTCCGATTCTCCTAGTTTTCAACGACACTCACGCTATTCTCAGTATGCCCATCACGCCTCATCGAACAGGCAAAGTAAAGTATCCAACTCAAGTGAAAACACATGGGCCCCAGCCGCTTCGACCCAATCTCGCGAAGGGAATGGGGAGAAAGATCTGGATGAAATAACGTATGTAAAGCAACAAGTTGTGTTTTATTTCTACCTAAGACAGATTAGCATGTTAAGCCTATTATAGAGTAGAGAGGTGCTGTTGATATTAACGGTTGAGATTGCTCGAATGCGTAGCTCGCTAAAGTAATTTTTGGGTAAACAAACGGGATACTTGTCGATATTGACACAGTGGCTGCGTTGGATCTTGGGATTACCGCGTCCTGTACAGCGAGTAATTTCTATCCCGAGTTTTAGATTTGAAATGATTGGTTGGATTAGTCTGTAGATCTGAATTGTCAATTTTTTAGATGAAAAGGGATCTAGTATAGTAGATGCAGAGATCCAAAATCTTGGATACATTTCAATAATACGAGTTCGAAGCAGCTACACGTATCTTTGGAGTGAAGACTCTACAGCAATATTAGTGGTAAGAACACTACTACGAAGTATGATCGGACGATTGCCATATGTCAAAGGGCTTATATGTTTCCAGTCATTTTGATGCAAGAATGAATTCCACATCACCATCTTGTCCATCTCACTTGAAATATATAAAGGTGTACAAACTGTCATAAATAATAAATCAGATCAGGAACATTGTTGGATCCATACAAATGCCTTCTTAATACTGAATATCCTATTGAGACATTGGGCCTTCTAACCTTCTCTTTGTAAAAAAATCTGATATTTTTATATCCAATACAATACATGCCTTATCATGAAGTTAACAGCTTCCAAACTTGAAAGGGGCATTGCTAATCAAGGTCATTATTATTAGATCTCGGTAGCTTGAGGCCCTAAGCATACTCTTAATTATTTTCGTATCTTTCAAGAATGTTATCCCCCAAAAGGAGACGGTATCAACGAACCCGAAGTTAATAATTCTCACTTTCCAAGTGACGAGAAGTAACAACAGCTTAACTTATCTCGATCAAGTACTCATATCTTAGTCAGATCATCTTTCTATCGACTTTGACAGATTGAACGAGCGGCCGGTCTTGAAGGGGTTTGGGTGTCTTCTAGAATGATCAGGCATGGAACGCTGGCATGTCTGCGAGACCTATACCAACGTCAAGGAAATGAATCCCGTGGTGTGAACGAGGCGATTTGAAAGGATTTCAGGAATAGTGTTTTTGACTTTAGATAAGCTGCGAGCAAAACTACGGACATATCAGCCTCGATCGAAGCTGCCTAATTGCTGGTCACTTGGCACTTGCTGGAATTTTGATTTGCAATGAGTTTAGGCACACGCCGGAAAGAAGTACGAGTTCGTTAGCGTGGGCAATGAAGTTAGGATAGGAAAATCATTGGTAAAGCTGGGCAGGCTCGAAGAGTAGAACAGGTTGGGGACTGGTGTCCAGGTAGATCTGAAATAGGCAGATAGGAAGTGAGGCTGAGGCCAAACAAAATCAAGAGATAATCACGAGGGAAAGGCAGGAAGTCATATCTCTTAAGCAGGACTAGAAGATGTTCTCGAAGCTTCATGATATACCTTTCTCTAGAATAAAAATCATGCTCTGCTCCAGAATACCTCCTTGTCATGGTACCGTCCACAATGCAAAACGCAGTCATCGGGTACATAGTCTCTATTGACCGTAGCCATCCAAACGCCGTTGCCTTTCCAACGCCTCAAATAACACCATTCAAATGCTTTCTCTCTCTTTAGTCATTGCCGTAGATCACTACTCTTCAAAGGGTGATTCCCAGATCTCGCTTCATCTTGTCACCCAACACACTCAACGTCTGCACGGCGGCCGTCTTCTCCGGAGAACTATTCGGAAAATCGATAATCGCCGCACGCAACGCGCATCTCGCCATATCTCCATAGAACTCCAGAAACTTCCTCTCATACCCATCAAGCAGGGCCGTGAGAACGAGGACTTGGGTTGTGCATCTCTCGGGAGGTGGTGTACAAATCAAGAGACCCATAGCGTTCCAGTAGTTGGACGGAGGCCATGGGTTGGTGCGCGCGGACTTCGAGTAGTTGCGAAGGCAGAGTGCGGCATAGCCAGCTCCGAGTCCTCTCATCCGGTCTTGGTGTTCTTGGTCGGAGATCCAACCATTATCGCCTTTTCTCCATCCAAGTCTCTGCCGTCCTTGTTCTGTTGTTTCGGCGCCCCGGATACCGAACACGACGGGGAGAGATGTCCTGAATTTGGCCATGATAATACCGATGAAGGACTGTCCGCGCCAGAGGAATTTAGGGTGTGAGATGATGGTGTGAGCTACGATGCCGATTGGTTCGGCGATTTTGGGGTTTGTGGAGGCTTCGCTGGAGAGTTGGTTGACGATGGCCTTTGTGAAGATGTTGAGCAGGTAGAGGAAGAGTGATGGCATCGTGTCTCCATTGTGTTGTGCTCCTTCGGCTGGCCCTTGTGGTGGATTCAGCATGAAGTGTTGTGGTTGCATTGGGGCAGACTTGATTGTGAGGGATTTCTCGAGCAGTTCACGGATTGCTACGATCTGCGAGACGCGTCGGTTAATGTTGTGATGTGCTGGACCAAGATGTACCTACCTGCTTGCTGTTTGAACCAGCTACGTCTGTCAATTGACCCATAGTACGCGTCAAAGTACGTCGCATATCGCCTGCAATGGTCCGGATTGTGATAGCCTTCTCCTTGATCGATCCATCGCGCTGTTTGACTTGCTCCATCGAGATCGGTTCGTTCTGGCCCTGAATGAAGCCTCTCAACTTCTTGAGATTCCCGTGTATCTCGAGCAAGCGACCACTGTCCGCAAGAACCTGTAAGCCATTGCTTTGGTTTTGTGGGGCAGCTGGTTGTGGTTGTGGTGGTTGTACTGCCGGCGCGCTCGGGGCGGCTTGTTGGAAGGGGCTTGCTTGTGGTTTGGGAGGCTGTACAGCAGGAGGTTGTGGCGTGGATTGAGGAGCAGCTTGGGGAGCTGGAGCTTGTACTGGAGGAGGTGTAGGTGTCGAAGTGGGCGGGCTTAAGGAGGGTTGGGCTGGCTTGACTGGAGCTGGCTGTGGGGTGGGCTCCTGTCGAGGAGCTGGAGGAGGGGCAACTTGAGGTGGGGGAGTCGGGACTCTCGGTGGAGGTTGTGGTATCTGCTTCCGACGATTCTCTGCCTCTCGAATTCGAATTGCCTCTGCTGCTTTCTTCTCTTCTGCCTCCACTAGTTGCTCCAATTCGTCTGCTCGAAGCCTCAATCTCTCCGCCTCGTCCTCATCTTCCTTGGTCCGCAGAACATGGATCGCGCGCTCTCGCACACTGTCATGAAGCTGTTTTGCATATGCCAGAGCCGCATTATGGTATTCCTCCGTGTTTGGGCAGTCCAAGAAGGAGAGTCTTTCGAAGTTGGGAAGCTCCATCGTGTTGTTGTGGTTGTTGTCACCGCTGGGGGAGAATGAAATCGGTGGTGATGAAGCTGCCATACTTGCGGTGGCACATTGGGAGAAACCGATTGTGGGATCGCACTCGCCCAGCCGAGTCTCGGTTGTGCTACTATTGTCGGTGACTTGCAATAGCAGTAGACAATGGGGTGAATCGGTGTTGAAATTGAAGTTGAACTCGCGAACAATGCGAAAATTCTGCCCGGCGGTGAGAGCGCTGTCACGTGGAAAACCCTGAAATCATCTGGACACAAGCGACAGCCAGCTCTTCTACAAAGCTCGGAATGTGGCAAACGAGTCTAGCTTGCCAATCTGTTTAAGCCATCAGATGGATGCTTGACTTCCTGTGCAAGCATGAGGTCAGTGTTGCTGGCCTTTCCATTGGAGCCTTCCCCCAGAATCCGAGCTTCGCGGAGCTCTGGACGATCATGATGATCATGCACGGCACTCTCTGTGTCGGCTACAACTTCTTGCAATCATCTTATCTTGTATCTCGAATGAGACAAGGATGCATGGCTACTCGCCAATCTCGCATGGATAACATTGGATGCTTCTTCGTTTTCTTGACTTGATCACTCTTGATCCCGTCACTGCCCTTCAATTTTGTTTCTTACGTCTTGGATGCCATCACAACAACACTTGAGTTTTGATAGGCGCCCAAAGTTTTCTTTTCCGCGAGGATGTCCTGGTCTGCGCTGAGCACAGTGACGACGGATCTGAAACGCTTCAAGACCCTGGTTTCAGCACAGAGGGGGAAGGGGAAGTGGATATGAATGATCCTCTGCTCAGCTAGAAACCATAGATATGAAAACTTCAAGACTTTGGCATCGAAGACTGGAGTCTCGAATCACGATCAAAGCAATGTGGCCAGTCTGCAGAAATCCACGATATGTAGCTTCGTCTCTTGAAGCTCTCAGAGCAATAGATGCACCCGTCGTCACATGTCCGCGAAAGATTGAGGATAAATATAACTTTTCAATCAAGCAGCTGTGCGTTTTTATCAGACACACTTGACTCGAGGTACCAGAAGTCTGATGGTGACATGACGAGTAGGTCGAACTCTGAAAACGAAACGAGCCTTGCGCTTTGAAGCTCAAAAATCGCAGGAAGTACATATCGCGAGGTAGACATCTAGACGCACTTTCCATCCGAACAAATGTCAGCATGCTGCTATCGAATTAGAAGGGAGCAGGCTTTATGATATTATTCTTTGCGTTTCTTTGGTTATTGTTGGTCCTTGGCGAGGCATACGAGCTCTCCTCCGGCACGAGTAGAAGCTCCAAATACACCGTCAATGAATTCCAGTCTCACCAAGCCAATCTCGCCAACCAAAGGAAGTAAATCTAGAAGTAAACAAAAGTGGTGCTATTGGCGAACATTTATAGACGCAAGTCCTTAGATCGCTTCGAGTTACTTCAGAAGCAGCTCCTAGATGAACTCCTCACAGACAGCACCACCAACACTCGTACCCATGACTGAAGCTCCCCTCCCGTTACAGACTCCCGGTCAGAAAGCTAACCCGGATGAGGGAAGCGGTGCCAAGATGTCGTATCAAAGGCCACAAGAAGCCACAAATGGTGTCAAATGTTAAAAGGAATTGATGACAGAGCCGGAATAGAAATGATGTAAGTATACTAGTGAAGTGAAAGCCAAATCGTCCTTTGCTATCGTATTGAATCTTCACTTCTCTTACTATTTTCGGCTTCACTGTCGTCACTCACAGCTTCCGCAGCAAAAAGTGGGTTTACCATTCCCAGTCCAGTGAGGAACCCCGGAAGAATCAAGCCGCTAAACCCAAGAGAGCCTTGCACGGCCAAGCCGCAGCAGCAGCGACCCGAGCCCAAGCGGACCTCACCTCACAACCTGGACAAGCCAAAGCCAAAGCCAACCCGAACCAAACCAAACTTGTTCATCAACAACCTCACTTCTCTCTCCCATCTCCAACTTCCCCATCTACCTCACTCTCCTTCCACCACTCCAACCACATCCTCGAATCCTCGAGAAGCACTCCTTCACCCCCTTCTTCCTCTCCTTTGGCTGCCCTCATTTGATCCAGAATCAACACAATCATTTGGATTGCAACAAACCAACTCCCCCAAACCTCGCACTCGACGTGCACGTACGTCTTTCTCCTCCACCATGGAGCATCAACAAAATCAACAACAACAACAACCACAACAGCCACCACCCCCTCAGGGTGGTGTGCCTGGTCCTACTGGTCGTCGATTGCATATTGCCCATCGCCGAAGCCCTTCAGAGCTGACCCCATTGATGAGCATGTTCTCCAGTCCCGGCAGTAAGTTCCACCCCCATCTCCAAGAGCTGCGTCATCGAAGCTCTTCAGCACCCATCTGCCAATGCATATACTATCAGACTACTAACATGTATCCTTAATACAGTTGAACAGTTGGCCATTCAGCAACAAATTGAGCTTCTTCAACAGCAGCAACAGCAGATTCAAGCTACCCACCAACAATATGTCAATATGGGCATGATTCCTCCTACCCAACATCTGGCAGCTGGCGGATACAATCCTCTCCAACAGCAGATGCCTAACATGGCACAGAACAACTTCCAGTTCCCCAACCAGATGCCACAACAGATGAATGCCCCAATGGGTGCACCAACTCAGCCGCTTTCACATCGCCGTAATCAATCGGCACTCCCCAACATGGGCATGGGCCCCCCTCCAGCCCCCTCTTCTGGTGCAGCAGGTCCTGGCTTTGGAGACTTTGGCGGACAACACAGAGAGAACAATGCTGGCAGAGGTGGTCGCGGTGGTGGACCACCAGGTGGCGGCCATCAGCGTCGTCATTCTCTAGCCTTGCCTGAGGCCAAGAAAGCCGCAGAGCTTGCCCAGCAGAAACGAACAACCTCCGGATTTCAATTTCCTATCCCTGGAGCTCCTGGCGAAGGAAACGATCGTTCCAACAGCCCGCCCACAGAAGACAAGGCACAAGCTCCAGCACAAGGTTCCGGTCAGAGCACACGTGGCAGAGGTGGTGGACATGGACGAAGTCAAAGCATGGCTGTCAATGGACGAGGTGGTGCTTCTGTTCGTGGTGGCGGTAACTTCCAATTTCCTCCTATGCAAGCTACCCCAGATGCTGGCGCTTCTGGACAAGGCAATGACTTCCAGAGACGCGGAAGCTCCACTGGACACAACCGACAATCGTCCAGAAACTTCGAGGGCAACTGGAGAAATCAGCCCCAAGGTCAAGCTCCTGCCCAAGATCAACAAGGTGCTATGGGCAACTTCCAAGGACAACAGCAGCAAGGTGGTTTCCAACCTGGTCACCGCAATCGCGGATCCATGAACCAGTCAATCAACTCCATTGGATCCTTCCAATACGGAGGACAGCCGCAGATTGTCCAGATGCCAGGGCAGATGATGGTGCCCCAGCAAATGTATCCGGGTCAGCAACTGAACCCACTTCAACTCAGCCAGCTTCAAGCTCTGCAAGCTGCCCAGATGGGCGGGCAGGTCGGTCTTCAAGGCAGCCATCATGGCCCACAGCTTTCTGCGCAGCAACAGCAACAACAGCGCAAGACACTTTTCACTCCTTATCTGCCACAAGCCACCCTCCCCGCTCTTCTCGGTGACGGACAACTTGTCTCCGGTATCCTCCGAGTTAACAAGAAGAACAGAAGCGACGCTTATGTTACTACACAAGACGGCCTTCTCGATGCCGATATCTTCATTTGTGGAAGCAAGGATCGTAACAGAGCTCTGGAAGGAGATCTCGTTGCAGTCGAATTGCTTGATGTTGACGAAGTCTGGGGACAGAAGCGCGAGAAGGAAGAGAAGAAGAAGCGCAAGGATATCACGGATACTCGAGGTGGTGGTTCGAACGGAAATGCTGACCGATCCCACCGTGATAACTCTACCAACGGCGACGAGCAACCAAGCACTAGCGAAGGTGGAGGCATTCGCAGACGTGGTAGCTTGAGACAGCGCCCAACTCAGAAGAAGAACGATGATGTCGAAGTTGAGGGTCAGAGTCTTCTCCTTGTTGAGGAGGAAGAGGTCAACGACGAGCAGAAGCCACTTTACGCCGGTCACATCGTCGCAGTCGTCGAGCGTGTTGCTGGACAGATGTTCTCTGGAACCCTTGGTCTCCTTCGTCCTAGCAGCCAGGCTACAAAGGAAAAGCAAGAGGCAGAGCGCCAAGCTCGTGATGGAGGTTCTGGACGTCATCAGGAACAGAGACAACAAGATAAGCCGAAGATTGTCTGGTTCAAGCCAACTGAGTAAGTTCCCTCACCCGACATGTAGATCTATGTGCTGTGGTTCTCTCGCGACATTCGGGTACTAACAACCTGGTAGTAAGCGTGTTCCACTGATTGCTATCCCTACCGAACAAGCTCCTCGTGACTTTGTTGAGAAGCATCAAGACTACGCCGACCGAATATTCGTTGCATGTATCAAGAGATGGCCAATCACCTCGCTCCATCCTTTCGGTACTCTGGTCGAGCAACTTGGAAAGATGGGCGAGTTGAAGGTTGAGACCGATGCTCTTCTCAGAGACAATAACTTCGCTTCGGATGAATTCTCCGATGCGGTAACGCGCAGTGTTGGACTCGACGATTGGTCCATTGAGAAGGAAGACGAGGGTGCCATCGCTGCTCGTCGTGATTTCCGTGACGAGAAGACCTTCACCATTGACCCTAATGGTGCTAATGAGCTTGATGATGCCATCCATGTCAAGTCGGAGGTTGATGGAAAGATTGAGATCGGTATCCACATTGCCGACGTTGCTCATTTCATCAAGGCCAACTCTCTGGTAGACAGGTTAGTACTCCCCACCCACCAACTCTGCATTCCTTAGGATTCGGTCCTCTGATCACGCAATGACCCCGAGACTTTTGAAATGCACTCGTACTAATTTGTCAAATTCAGAGAAGCAAAGAAGAGAGGTACCGCTGTCTACCTGATGAACCGTAGCTGCGCCATGCTGCCCCCAAAGATCGCATCTGAGGTCTGCTCTCTGGTACCCGGCAAGGACCGTCTTACTGTCAGTGTTGTCTTCAAAGTCAACGCTCACACTGGCATGGTCTCCGACGAGGATACTTGGATCGGAAAGAGTATCATCAAGAGCGCTGGAAAGTTAACCTACAAGGAGGTTGATGCTGTACTCTCTGGTCACCTCGACACGAAGCTTGATGGAGCGGATGTCAAGGAGATCCAGATCCTTCACGTGAGTTGTCCATTCAGATGTCCCCGTATCGCGCTGACACATTGCAGGCTGTTGCTCAGAAATGGCGAGAGCGTCGTCTCGGCTCTGAAGGCGAGACGATTGCTCCTCTCAGACTCATTTACCAGTTGGACGATGAGAATGTTCCGGTTGAACAGAACATCTTTGACTCAACCCCATCCCACGAGTTGATCGAGGAATTGATGCACAAGGCCAACGCCTATGTTGCACAGAAGATCTTCAAAGGTCTGCCCGAGAAGGCACTCTTGCGACGACAAGGCCCACCAAATCCTCGCCGACTTCAAACTTTCGTCGATCGCATGAACAAGATCGGTTACGAAATGGACACCACAAGCAGCGGAACCCTTCAAAACAGCTTGTTCAAGGTTGATGATACCGAGATCCGAAAGGGTATGGAGACTCTCCTTGTCAAGGCCATGCACCGCGCCAAGTACTACATTGCAGGAAAGACACCAACCCAGCTTTATCCACATTACGCCTTGAATCTGCCTCTCTACACTCATTTCACCAACCCATCTCGCCGATATGCAGATCTGGTTGTCCACCGTCAACTTGAGGCTGTCCTCTCTGAGGGCAAGATCGAATACAACGAGGATATCGAGACCCTCGTCAAGACCACTGAGTCTTGCAACACGAAGAAGGACTCTTCCCAAAATGCCCAAGAGCAAAGTGTCCACATCGAATCTTGCAGAATCATGGATAGAAAGCGGGAAGAGGTTGGCGGAGAGCTCATCAGTGAAGGTATCGTCCTCGCTGTATACGACTCGGCCTTCGACATTCTCATCCCAGAATATGGCTTTGAGAAGCGAGTCCACTGCGATCAACTTCCTCTCAAGAAGGCAGAGTTCCGCAAGAATGATCGCATCTTGGAATTGTACTGGGAGAAGGGTGTCCCCTCATCCGCTTATGTTCCTGAGGATGAGCGCCCCAGAGCTGGTGCATCTCAGCGCATGACCAATGCAGCCGCTGCCGCTAAGCAAGCAGCTGTTGCTGAACGTGCCAAGAAGGAACATGAGGAGGCTCAACGCAAACAGATGGAGACAGGCACAATCTCCACCGACGATGTTGATGCTCTCTTCGATGACGAAGATGATGTATCTGATGTTGCCGACAGCTTGGCTGGAGTCTCCCTTGGAGAGCGCCCGACTCAGAGCGTTCCGCCTTCGCCAACCAAGAACTCTCTCACGGCTTCTGCCAGTCTCCACCGCACTCGATCTGACTCCAAGGTCCATCCTGCAGAGCCAGCTGAGGCTAAGCTCAGCCCCAAGGAGAAGTACTTGAAGTTCTTTACACTTCGCGAGGAGAATGGCGAGTATATTCAAGATGTCAAGGAAATGACAAGAGTACCAGTGATCTTGAAAACCGATCTTACCAAGAGTCCTCCGTAAGTTGTTTGTATCCGATTCTCTGATTGTTCTAACCACTCTGCAGTTGTCTTACCATCCGCTCTCTCAACCCATATGCTCTATGAGCAATACTCTCTTTACTCATAAGTCTGGTGGAATCATTATGATGCTTTGCATCGAACCAACCAGTTGGAATTAGTGACATGCGCAGCTGATTGAGGGCAGCTTCTGTGCGTGGAATGACATGTCTTCAGCACTCCGAGTTCTTGGGAACCCGGACCAAATAGCTTTTGTTTTTCTCGTGAGATTGTCATCGATGCGAAGGTATGAGTGGTCTGGGATGGGATGGCCACGATATGAGTGATGGGGGATGGTTGGACGGAGGAAGGGGAGGGATGATGAGAGGAGGGATTACAAAAAAGCCAAAACGGAGCGAACAGAGATATATCAACGAGGAGCTCCATGTATTTCCTTTGCTTTAGCGTGTGCATCTATAGTCCTTAGCGCAAATCAGACACTTTTCCAGACATGACAATCAATGCTGATGTGCATATCCTGACGTGGCGGCTGCATAAACTGCGGCGAAACAGAAAATGGAGATGAAAGGAACATGAAAGGGTTGGAAGGATGCCGTAATGCTGGGAGGAAGAGAGGGAGGGAGGGAGGGATCTTTGACCTTGGGTTCTTCCGGCGGCCAGCAGGACCTGCCTGCCAATAATCATCCCGAGATTCGACCATTGGTTCGGCCGGAGAAGGAAATGCTTCAGATCTTCTTCACAGGCAGATGCAGATAGGGCGGGGCCATAAGCCATAAGTCTAAGGATGTCAGTGCCGTGATCACGATGGGCCATGGCTGCAGTTCTTGAGATATGACTTGGCTTTGCGGACTGCGGGCTTGGATTCTGGAGTCTTGGAGTCTTGGAGAACTGTTACTGTATATGTGATATAATATAGCGAAGGGGAAGGAATGGAATGGAATGGACTGGGATGCTTGGTTGAGAGAGAGAGAGAGGTGTGAAAGAGAGGAGGGAGAGGGGCAAGTGATTGCGAAAACGGACGGCATGTATGCATGCATGGCATGCGATTTGACCGCATTGCTTTTTGCTACTCGTAGCATGGTGGATGTACTGGATGGGGTTTTGGCAGTTTGCGGTTAACGGCTTGACGGCTTGACAGAGACAGCGACTGACGACTAATCAGATGCAGAGCTTCCGGTGGGAGGAGGGGACGAGGGGAAGGGAGCCATGGGATGGGATGTATGGGAAGGATGTGAAGGATGATGGAACACGAACCGTCAAGGGCGACAGACCTCAAACACTCCCGAATAGCTTGGCAGATACAGTAGACGGCATGCACCTGAACAGACGTGCGTGGAACCGCGTCCACAGCAACGGCAGCATCTTTTCCTTTTCTGCGGGCCAGCAAAGCACAGTACGGTGGTAATGTGCGCCGGTCCCTCTGCTTTCCGAAGTGGTACTTGCTTGATATCTCATTTGTTGACCCCGTTCGGAGGGTTAGCGAGTGCCAGCCAAGCAAAGAAGGTTGGAAGCTCAAACGGCCCTGATACAGGAGAACAGGCGAGCTGCGTTGCCGAGGAGAGAAACCCCTGTATGACAGTGTGAGCGCCTGGTGTGGGCGGGCCTGGCGGTCCCTGCACGAGCCCTTTAGCGAGCTGCAGGCGCCGCAACTGACACCTCCGAGCGTCATGCCCTGTCAGTCAGTCAGTCAGTCAGTCAGTCCCGCGCCGGAATAATTCTGTCCCTGCATTGCATGGCTTTTTGCATGCTGTGCTGTACTCGTACCTGCTTTTGCGGGCTGTTTACAGGCTTTTGAAAGGTCCTTGGGGGTCGTTGCAGGCCTGAATATTGACCTTCTTGGACCTTTCTTCAGCGTCTTCACTTTGGTAATGCCCCTGCCAATATCTTGAATATCCTGAATTTCCCTTGACACTTCTTGTCCGGTCTCTGGCGCATTTCTATGGCTGATGACCTCTTCTGCCCAATCCGGATCTTGATAGAAATTCCCAGTCAAACATTTGTCCTTCTCATCACCGGCCATTGGCTGTGCTCAGGGATGGTTTAGGGAAAGCTCCTTGAATGTTCAGTGAGTGCACAGGCTCATACCCTGTCTATCCAGAGGTTCCTCACTGGTTCTTCGGGGCTCGCTCGCTGAAGGCTTGCCCCTCTCCTCCTACTCTCTTTTGACCCCTACCTCTATTCTTCCCCCTCATTCGCTATTCGCATCATTTCCTTCTCAGATTCCCGCTGTCACCATGCTTGACCCGCTCGACTATCACCTACCAAGCCTTAAAGACCCCCTTGAAGTGTCCATAATCCCTTGAACCACCTTGAACCACCCTGCACCCCCCGTTCGGATAACCCACCTTCCTGGGGCCAAGCTTTCCCTTAAGGTTGTTACGAGGGTGGATGGATCTTCGTCGGTCGACCTGCATCCCGTGGAAGAGTGGGCAGGGGTGTCTTCGTCGCTACTCTTAACACGCCCATTTCCCGATGTTTGAAGAAAAAAAGTACCTTTCCTCTCGCCTCATTGCCTTCTACGATACCCTTTCAAGCGCTGGTTTGCTTTTCATATCTTCAAAAGACAATCGCTTCCACTCATTTGGTTCCTTATTCATCAACATACTTCAACAAATAATATCCTTTTAATCAACCCTCACGCTCCTCACCTCGACATCTAGTTGTAATTGGCTCAGGCTGGTCCAGTTGAACTCATCTACAACTATATTCTTCTACTTCTTCAATATCAACAATCGATCGACGTATATCTTCACGACTTCTTTCGATCAATCAATCAACAATCAATCAATCTACTTCATAATGCCTAGCATCAGATCGGTTTTGGGTGCGGTGGTGGTGGGATTACTGGCAACTGTGACTGCTCTCCCTGCTGCGCAAAAGCTTTCACCATACGAGAGGAGGGCGTACGAGTTCGGTCAGCTGGCACGAAAGCACATGCTTGAGGAGAGACAAAACCCAGCAACTGGACTTCCCGATGGATTGACCGATGTTGACATCTTGGAATTGTACGTCTCTCATCTTCATCACCATCTTGTTCAAATATTTGAATGAATTCATAGACTAACTCGTATACAGTGCTCTCACATTAGAAAATCTCGAGACTGCTTTCTACCAACAGGGTTTCGCCAAGTTCCCAGACTCTGACTTCGCTGCTCTCGGTCTCGCTCCCCAGGAAATCACCAACTTGAAGTCGATCGGAGGAACTGAGGCTACCCACGTAACGACCTTGACCAGTGCCATTGCTGGAGCCGGAACTGCACCAGTCGCTCCTTGCACGTATAACTTTGCTTTCACGGATGCGAAGTCGATGGTTGCTACTGCCGCAGTATTGGAGAACGTCGGTGTTTCTGCGTACGTATTCCTATTGAAAGCATTTGGCATTGGAGGATAAAACTAACAAATCCCAGATACCTCGCCGCCGCTCCTCTCGTCAAGACACCTGGAATTCTCACTGTCGCCGCCGAGATTGTCACCGTCGAAGCCAGACATCAAACCTTCATCCGCACCGCCTCGAGAGTGGCCGCCATCCCCTCCGCATTTGATACCCCACTCGGAATCCGAGCCGTCTTCACCCTCGCCGCCGGCTTCATCTCTTCGTGCCCAGCTGGCTCCAACCTCGCCATCACTCCCTTCCCAGCCCTGACCATGACCGCCGGCGCCCCCGCCGCCGTCGCAGCAGGCTCAACCGTTCAACTCCAATCCACTGCTCAGGGCGCAACTGGCTGTGCTTTCGTCAATGGCGGTCTGCCCGGTGGAGCTGCTTTCACGAGCTTCGCCAACGGTGCTTGCACTGTTCCACCGAACTTGGCCGGTGTCACTTATGTCCACCTTACCAGCGCTACACCTACTGATGGCACCCTCACCGATGCCATCACCGTCGCTGGACCAATGGTCATGACTATCTCATAGACGGCCTTGATTCACGAATTGAAGCAAGCAAATGGGGACGTCGGGCTTAGAGGGGAGTAATAGACACGGGTGTGTGAGTGATGAATGACAATATATTTTTCTTGGGTTATGTTTCAGCGAAGATCGCGGGGATGAATGGGTGGTGGTTGTTTGTCAATACGGGCGTCATGTCTCTTGAGGGACAAGATGGCATTTCGTGGGTCAAAAGGCAGTGAGTGATCACTTGAGGAAGGTTTCACTTGACTTTAGAAAGAGAGAGAGAGAGGAGAGAGAATGAGCACAGCTTTATGCTCGAACATTTTTATTGTGTGAATACATCAATCCAATTCGATTCTTGATAATGTTTATTGTTTGGGCTTTTCTTTTGATGATTGAGATGGCGATTTGAGGTGGTGCTCCAGATCTTTCTTCTTGGGGTTATTTCCTTGAAAGCTTGATTGGCAGATCATCCTAGAGAGATTTTACAATTATCAGCTTCCACAACGTTTATTCCTCCCTCCTTGAGATCTACTTCGTCATCTTGGGAAAAAAACATGTTGTCACGTGGTCACGAACAACCCCTCCAAGACCTGCTTGAGCGGCTCGAACTCCCAAGTGCTTGTTCGTTCCAAAGACCACAGAACCAAGATCCACATCATTCGACTTCTTACCAAGCTTTGCGAGGAACTCTCACCGGAAAGATCCTTCCCGTGACTCGTCACTTTAACCTTATTCCTCAGATCTCGACCCCACTTCTGGAAACATTACTCCCCTCGCGACGAAACATTTCAGCCATCACACTCATCCGACCATGGCTCCCAAACAGCCTCAACTTGCCTCATCAAAGCAACAACCTTTCACAATCACACCATCCCTCCTCAACTCCGCTAACCCTTGGGCAACAACCGAAGCCGACCTCACAGCTCTCTATGAGTGCCCATATACAGGCGCAGTCACCATCCGGACTTCCCTATGGAAAGCATTCAACCAACATCCATCAACCCATCAATACACATTCTTCTCCTCCATCCTCGGCCACGCCACAGCAAACATCAATGTCGATCTCCCGGAAGGACGCGGGGACGTCCTCCCCGCCGAAACAAGCTCGCTGAACACCCTGGGCTACAGCCCAATCGCATTCGAGGAGTACATTGCCATGCTCGTGCGCATGAGTCGCTCTAGATGTTCAGCCCTACAGCAAGAAGCCAAGACGAAACAATCCGAGTCTGGTGATAGTGAGCTCGCTACCGGTACTCAAACCAAGACCAAGACTAAGACTGGGACCACCAAGACTAAACCATTCATCGTGTCCGTCACCGGCTCAGCAGAGGAAGTGGGAAGGTGTTGCGAGCACCTCCTTGAAGTTCTCAATGAGCCTGGGAAGAGCTATCCACCTTCTACCTCGGATCAAAATGCATCGTCTTCTGACCTTCCAGACCCGGATCTGGATCTTGATCTTGATCTCATGATGGAAATCAACCTCTCCTGTCCCAACATCCCGGATAAACCACCTCCAGCATACGATGGCGCCAGCCTGACGGAATACATCTCTGCCATTTCACAAGCGAAATATAGAGTCCCGAAGACTTACCAAAGAGATTTACATGTTGGGATTAAGACCCCGCCGTATACATACCACGGCCAATTTCAGATCTTGATCGACGCACTCGAGCGCTCTTCTTCTCTCGATGTCGAGGGAGAGAGAGAGGGTGGGGGATGTCCAATCTCATTCATCACCGCCACTAACACCCTAGGCTCCTGTCTCGTCCTGAATTCTCACAACGAACCAGCTCTAGGATCAGTCAATGGCTCTGGAATCGGTGGACTTGCTGGCGACGCGCTCCATCCCATCGCATTAGGGAATGTACGAACGATAAGGCAGATGCTGGATTCTTCGTTGAGAGAGGATATCAGGGAGATCAAGATCATCGGGATTGGTGGAGTGAGTGATGCTGTGGGGTACAGGCGGATGATGGATGTTGGGGCGGAGGCGGTGGGTGTGGGGACTGCGTTGGGGAGGGAGGGTGTGGAGGTTTTTGAGAAGATCAGTAGGGGGTTGGAGGGGTGATGAGATGTTCATGTTCATGTAAGTAGTTCCATTGCCCGTAGAATCAGGATGCCTGAAATAGGTTGATCTATCGCTGTGACCTGGCCGGGAACGCCAGGACGAGGATAGGACTTCACGACGAAATCGACTTTGGTCGCCGTTCCCAGACGAGCTTGTCTTGTCCTATTCTTTTGGCGATCTGCTGTATTGAGGTGCTGACTGTCTGTCACTCTCTGGGTTCTGTGATATGTTACTCAGGGGCAGGAAATGCCACCCCACGCCCTTTTTTACCCTGATCAGTTTCCTCTCATTTCCTCTTTCTCAGCAAATCACCGCTTTGCACATCCTCATTGATTCCTTCCCTATCGTCTTCCCAATACCCAACGATTCTCTGCGCCTCAAGGAGCTTCAACTTGCCATCCGTTGGTTATTTTGTCGATCTGGAAAGCTGGGTCAACCCCACAGGCATTTTCCTTCCCTCTTCATCCTTCTCGATTCTGCCATTCCCTGATCTGCATGTTCCTGATCGCCTCGAAGTTCACTCTCCTCCTCTCGTATATGAGTGTCTAGGTTTCCTGTTTCCATTGTGGCGATGTTCCCTCGGCGTCGGGAGGGTTTACCAGAGGCATGTACGTGATGTTCACTTCGTCTGTCACCCGCATGGCCTGAAAGAAACTCATGCGCAAAGGGCAGCGGACATTGTACTATCAATAAGGTGAGTCTTTCTGTACCTGCTTCCAGCTACGGCTTTCGATGAGATGTATAAGTTTGTGCTCAGGACAAGACCTCGCTAAGCGTCAATGATTCAGGTTGCCTTCTACAAGCTTGAGGTCGCTTGGGGCAAATTGAGCTATGCTTGAATCCTCGTCAGATTGACCTTCATGATTGTATTCTATTTTGAAGTATCCATGCGGCTACGAAGCACATAAGCCGGTGGGAACATCTCGACTTCACTGATACGGCTGCATGGGTTGATTCGCGCAGGACGAAACATCACTTAACCATCAGTCGATCACTTCGATCTACTGCATCTGTGAAATAATCCAAGGTACCAAACTTGCGGTCTTGAGCATTTTACCTACATATGCCGCCTTTAATACGCTTTTCCAAAACATGTTCATCCCAAACTTCTCACTCGCACCCCAGCCAACCGCCCTCGTTATAGCCGAGCAATCACCCACACAAACAAACACTCACACCCGCCAATCTGGCAATTTCCGAATCATCAATATGCATGCACTCCGCACTTTGGCTTGCATGCTGACATCATATTTCACCTGACTTCTCATCTGGTTCATCACCGTCTGAGGTCTTAGCTTTGAATTTCATCTGGGGCCTCTCGGCTGTATGCAGATCTGCAGGCTGACGATGCTTGATATTTGAGCTCGATGTGATGAGGTCTTATAGCCTGAGCTGTGAGGCAAAATCAATGAGCTCAAAACGAGTATATCATACGCCGTATCCATAATCCAACAGAACTTGATATCGGAATACTGAGTCGCAGCTTCACCCCCCCGGTCCATCACCCACCAGACCTCTTATAAAACCTTCAAAATGATCTACCCATCTTACATCATCCTCCTCGTCCTCTCAATTTTCACGTAGTATCCCCATCTCACACCTGCCCACCCAGTCCGTCCAAATCCTATCCACAGCTAACTCACCTCCCCAGCCCCCTCGCCCTTAGCATCCCCGCCGACCCAGCCGCAGCCGCCCCCGCAGCAACAACAACAAGCTGCACCACCTTCCTCACCACCGTGACTGAAGTCCGGACTCGCACGAACAGAGTCACTGGCACTACTGAAGTTGTATATTTGTATCCTTACACGGCGTACTCGACGAATACGAGTATTATTACTACGACTAGTACGAGGACGAGGCCGAGGACTGAGGTGGAGACGAAGACTGTTGCGCAGTGTTATATTAGGGGGCAGCTGATTTGATGGCTGACCGGGAATCGAGATGGGGAGGTAGGGGGAAGTCGAATTAGAGAGGGTTTGAGCGGGTGGTATGGCATGTGCAATGGGGACAAGATGCTCTGCTCTTGTCCTAGAGAAAATGTAAATTGCATGAGAATTAACATGGCAAAGTTGAAAATGATTTCAAGTAAATATGTTATCATAAGCCGTTGCATTAAACTCGTCAACTCTATCAGGGGTATATCAATCTCTACTATCTATAGTCCGAGTCATCGAATTATCCCTCATTCCAAAATCAAAACCCGACTCAAAAAGAAATTTGCATACAGGAAAGAAACCTCCTACCCTAACCGAAAATCGAATCAGATATATCTATTCCCGACCTTCAAGTCCAAAACCTCATTCTCCCTCCCAAACGCAGCTCTATTCCACTTCCCCTCAATCTGCACCCCTCCAAACTTCAACCTCGTACTCCCCAAATCCGGATCAAGCGGGAACACCCCAAGCGAATGTCCCTCCGATATCTCATCCAACCCCATATTGCGAGTCGTCAGCAAGATGGCTGAGAATGACGTGCTGTGTGATACTCCGTTCGTGTAGAATGCCCAAATTCCAACGACCAGTGCGGGGATCGTGAAGAGAAATGCTAGACCGTATGAGAGGACCAGGAGGAAGGGTTTGTAGATGTAGATGTTCTGGACCAAGTTCAAGGTTACCGGCGTCATGTTCGACCCAACAGACCTATTTGCAGGTTAGTGGAATACAGAAAAAGAAAAGTCTTCATGGGACTTACGTGAGTTCCGACGAAGTCATCATGCTAATCGTCGTATTCGCAGCCAGATCCTCAATTGCTCTCCCCAACGTCCGATTCCGACACATATACTCGGGCTTCTTAAACAAGTCATTGGTGTAATTCCGACCCCATAAATTGTTCGTGATCTCCTCACAAGCATCCAGTCCAGTACGAAGAACAAAGTTCTTCTCCGTCAAGAATGGAGTCGTGCCGGAACTCCAGGGGATCCACATCGATATGTTTCCACTGATCATGTTGACGAGTGAGAGGTAGACTGCCTTGTAGGAGTGTATTTGGTAGTCTACTTCGCTCTCCTCGATCGAATCACCGACTTGATGCCGAAGGAGAAGTTGGCGAGCAGCGAATACAGGTGAGAAATCTTGCAGATCCTCGTATGTAACAACCTGCTCTCCGTTGAGGAAATTGAAGTGGGTTCTTCGGGTACCATTACCTAGCGTGCAAATCATTGCCTCGTTCGAAGTCATGACCCAAAGTTGGAATGGAAACATCTGGCATTCGGGCGTGTCCCCTGGCTGGGTAGCATTCTGGACAGGCGTGCAGAAACTTGGAGTATAACCCATCGATCTGCCGAAGTCTTTCGGAAGATCGACCTTCCACGTATTCAGTGGCTCAATATTTGCACCACTCACTGGACGTAGCAAGGTCAGACCTTCTCCGAGAAATGGGTCGAAAGCTGTCAAGACTACTCCATGGAAGTCGGGAAGTCCTGGTGTTCCTGGCGGATCGATTGGAACAGCGGGGTGGACGTCGGGTGTATCGCTGAACAATTCGAGAGCAGCAGGAAGTGTCTGGGAGGTGACTTTGGGGATCAGCGCAGACTGGTTCACAGAATACAAGGCTCTGATGTAATAGTCCATGACAGGAGCGTAGGTGGAGTTTGGAGGCTCGCATTTTAGATACGGTCCTCGAATATCTAGACTGTAAGAGGAATTTGGAGATGGCGGGATGAGGTCCAAGATTTTCGAAGTCTGAGCTGTTTGCGTGACTAGCTTCTGAATGACTGGTGCAGGAGGATGTCCTGTAATAATCGGATCGGCCCAGGTCAAGAGATCCCAGTCCAGCTGTGGCACAGCCATGTTGACTATTTCGGTTGCTGTCCCAGCAGTGACAGTGAGAGATCCTGGAGGTAGGAATACGGCGAATGTGATTGCCCTGGTTTACAGTATGAGCTTTTGACACTTTTGAATTTGATCTTCGTTTGGTGGAAAAGTGAGGAATCATAGTGGGGTACTTGCCAGCAAATGAAAGCAAGAACGACAGCTAACGGTGATCTCTTCCAAAGATCTGCCTCCAGAAAACCCAGAAGGTCCGATGTCAAGGAAAAGAGATTATCCAGAGACTTGAGGGTAAAGGACTTTCTTCTGACAATCGTCCAAAAGTATTGCTTGTAAGCCATTCGATTGGCGACTGCGAACAACGTTGCTACCGCGACTGCGAAGATATTTCCAAAGGTATGTGCCCATTGCTGTCTGCCTTCATTCCCGGCTGGCGTGTGGTCAAGTCGGGAATAATACACATGGTGACCGACTGCTAGACACATTCCGGAGAATGCACTGACGATCATCCACGCAGGCTGCTGGTGCCATTTGACTCCCCATTCTACATGACGAAGTGAAGGTGCTTCGTCAATAGAATCTTCCTCTTCAATCTTGAGCATCCTGAATCGAGTTCCCGCAGATTCTCACTCCAAAGCGGGAGCTAGTGGGCGGAATTGCCTCGAGATCTTGAGCAGTACAGAAAGTTTGAAAGGAAGTCTGCCTCGGCAGGAAAAATGCTCAACAACGACAATCTAAGAAGCGCGAAGCGCAAGAGAAGATATTGAGCTGGGCAGAATTCCCAAAAGACAGTGATGAGACCCGGATCGCTCTAAGATTCTTCGGATGAATCTTGGAAAGGCAATTGATACTCGTGGGGCATCAAATTCAGTATTTGAGCCATGAGTGCCGGGACAGAAGGATTCACGTCAAAGCGCAGTAAGACGGTCTGGGAGATCTTGCTTCCCCATCACTCTCTGGGTAAAGTTTAGACATGTTGCCCCTGCATACGATGCGTATCAAAGCGCCTCAATGGGCTTGCTCGTCCTATGAGGGGGCGCTTGACCTTTAAGCGACATGCACCATTTTGCCTGTCAAAGACGCGGGAAAGTCCAAGCCGGTGTCATGGACGAAAAAGATCTTAATTAAATAACAACCCATAGCTTTCGGCTTAAGTTACACTGCCTCACAAGTCTTTAAGCGCGCAGATTGTGCTGTCCGTCCTCGTTGCTCATGCGGCATAAACAAATATCAACAAATACTTGATCACAGGCAAATGACTCCGCCACACACGACAACGCGACTGATTATTTCGTCATAACTCGCGGTCCGTCATGAAATGTAGGTGGATACAGGGGAGTGCTGGATGAGTCTCTCGGTAGCAAAGCAGCAACGAACAGATCGGATGGAGTGATTGTGCGGCGGAGGCACGTCTATAATCTATTTGTATCCATTAACGACTAAACTATCCTGCAAAAGACAGCTGAGCATAATCTGTGAATAGTGCCCGACAGGTGAGCGTCTTGGGTATCCGAAGCTGTGAAATGCTTACAAGGCCCAGTTGGGCGGCGCCGTTGAATTTGTGGTTCCCTCCAGTGGAGTTGGGAAAATATATGTCTCACTCTTGAGCGCGGCCGCGATCGTCGCATTTGGCCTCGTCCATTTCCTTCCGTCTTTGAGCTCGTGGCCAACCAATGTACTGACCATAGTTCCAAACAAAAGCTCGCCATGCGGGTTCAAATGCGTACGATCGTCGGGGGTCAGGTTGTAGGTGTCCGCAAGCGGAGATCCGATCGAGTTGATGTAGTCGGTAGAAGCTCGATTCAGGTCGATATACGGGACGTGAAGTTTCTTGGCCACAGATATAGTCGCTGCGACTTGATCAACGAGGTTCTCGATAACCTTGCCTGTTGTTGAGTTGAAGCCGCGACGAGTCAAAGATGTTGTCATTATCTATCTATGGTTTAGAAAGTCTCCAAGCACAACATTTGGCAGACTTACCGGAGTCCCTCCAACCGCCAGAACTTCTTTGGCAAACGTTTCCAGATTTGTCGTGAATAGCTCAAGGCTAATGTTAGACGCCGGCTTTTGATCGTTGTGGCCGAACTATACTTCGTCAGCGATGTCTTTCATAGATCTATTGTTCGTGATGTTTACTTGAATCGTAACGAAAGGCAAGTATCCGAGGCCACACGCTTTGGACACACTGGCCACCGTGGTATCCCATAATCCATCTGCACGGAACGATGCGGTCGTTGCTCCACTCTTGGCATAATTTATGCCAAAGGATCCCTTAGTGATCGTAGTGATGAAGCCATTGCCCCAGCCTCCATTGATCGCTGTTGTTGAGTCTCCTGCCAGGAAGAAAGCTGCCTTTTTCTGCTTGTGCGGTGTTGGACTTGCCACGACTTGGCCGACCAAGAATAAGCCGAGGGAGTAGAAGATTCTCATGCTGTTGGTTCGATATCCCGCGAGTGAGTTGAAACTGCTCAAGTTCTTGAGTACAAGACTGCTGGGCGAGTCCAGCTATATAAGAAATACCTTAGTGTTGACATTCGGCACATTCAAGATCCTTGGTAGGTCGGGTTGAAAGAGTCTGGCAGTCGATATCCGGTCCACTGCTGGCTACCCCACCACCCCGCAACCCCCAATGTCAATCGATGCGCTATCATTCTATCCGTTCTCCCGAAAGACCTTTATGTAGGGAGAATGACGAGCTTCAACACATAAAATGCTTCCCCGCGCTTTCTTACATTGTGCCGAGATCCTGATTTACAAAGTATTGCGCCGAGATATGTTGAAGTCGGAGGAATTTCTGTCGCAATTCGGTAGAATTGGAAGCGAGTTTATGCCAAGCAAATATGGGGTCATAGTCCAACCCCGCCACCAAGAAAAGCTTGCCCTCGTCCTGCTGAAACGTCAGGCTTTCAATGTTCCCCATAACGTAGATAAAGGTGTCATTTAAGTATCACCTTCACAAGAGATGGGGTTAAAGTTGGGATTTGGACCACCCAAAGCAGAGCAACGAAGAAAAAGGTCCAGTCTCGGGCAGAGCACGAGCACTGTGATAGCTCTCACGAAGAGGCCTGGTGGGTCAATGGAAACTGTGGTTTCGTCTCCGCTCGATATAGTGCTCCCAGAGAGTATATGGCGAAGTGATGCCATTCATGAGTCCTTCAAGCAGCGAATTAGGCGTCTAAGAGTTCTGCAATCTGGATAACCAGAGCATAGATATTTGCCGGCCCAACAAATGCGACGTCCTCTAATATGCGGGCTCTTCTTGCGCCTGTTGATGGCGGGCCTGTCGATGATCTCAAATTGATAATAAGCCTACGATAGTCTCGCATGACAGGAAATTGTCCTGACACGACAGACAAAATTTCGGTTGCGATGTCGATGAGGTTCTCACATTCCTGAACCTCAGCGTCATTGAGCTGAGTTGGGCACAAATTGAGCCTCGAACAGTGAAGACAGCATAGTAGTCCAAGACATGCTCTTATGGCGTGAAACCGGTGATCCAGGACAGGGTGGAACGCCGCTGCATGCTCCGTCTGTTCAGACTTCTAATGACTGCCTGGCTGCACGATACAACTTCGCCCAACTGCACAAATGAGCGATCGGTGAAAATGTTGTAGAATTTTGGCGACGAGACTGTTTCGTTGGAAATTGGAGCCGTATTGTTGGTAAATATTATTTGATCTGTCAGAGCGATCAAAGAAAGCGTGTTGAGTAGGGATATCGAATGTTGTTCTTGCTCGAGGGAGTAAGGGTTCAAGATCGGGGAGTTTGTCTCCCAATTCAAGAGATGGTTGAGGTGGTGCGAGAATGGCTGAGTGCCTTTGTCGGCTGCTATTTTGGATCGCAGTATCCCGCATCGATACATGTGTATGTGTCGGCACTGTATAGGGCTAAGTCTTGAAGAGAAAGGGGATCTCGTCCCTGGAAGCTAATGACGATCAGATCTTGTTGCAAAGCATGTCGTGTGTCTTACCTCAATTGTGATATCTCCGTCATTGATGCCAAAAGGTCGGTCGAGTGCTGATGAGACCAGACTACAACGGTCAGCCGAGTATGCGGATTTGAAAGGGGGTCTCGGTACCGATCGAGAAAGTAGCACGACCAAAATGCCCATCGTCGCTGCTCTAAATCTTCCTCGGATATATCCCGTCTTGGTTTGGTTACCTCACGATGGAAACCCAGCGCAATGCACTTTTTCATCATGATGCCAGTCAACTGCCATGTCGAACTAGCGGCGGAGCTATGGAATGAGAAAATGATGAGCAGCATCAAACGATAGATCACATCAACACCGTCTTCGTGCTGGAATACTTCATCCAAAATCTTCAGCGCTTTGGATAGAATATGAATCGAAATAAAGGAAGCTTGAGCGACGGGGTATGTATCTGAGACAAGCGGGGTAATAGCCAGGACCATGTAGGCCATTAACATGGTTGCTGGCTCTTGAGCTAGCGTTGCTTCGTACTCAGTGGTCTGAGAAGCTGTGATGGCCATGATGCCTCGCATGACAGCTTCTTTGGGCAGTGAAGGGTATCGATAGTCAACGACTTTGTAATATGTACTAACATATTCGAAGGCATCCTCCTCTGGAAGAATCAGCCTGTCTGGAGCATCTAAAGTCGGTCGGCGAATGTTTTTAGCAATTCCATCCCACAAAGCATCCATACGTGTTGTTCTCTGTGGGTTGCCACCAAAGGTTTCCGTAACGGCACTGATTATGCCTGGTATCGATATACCTTTCAAGAACTCGGTAGCCCGAGAATTTGGTTCGGCCATGGCACTCAACGAAAGGAGTCCAATCTCTGGACTATGTCTTCGACTTCTGCCCTCCGCATGATCCTGCCTAGAAATTGGTTCGGAGCGAATTTGACTTTCGTTTCTTAGGGTCAGGGTCCGGGAACGTGTTCGGGAGTCGTCGAGGTTGCGCAGCCGGGGCTAGCCGGGTCGGTCGTTCCTCCCTCTTACCCCGGCCGCGCCTCCCCCGGCTTATACGCCCTCTCCTTGTCGCGTTAGGCACGGGTCAGGGCGGGTTCGAGTCAGGGTCAGATCTCGCTTGAGGCTCGATCGGCCTCCGGCTTAGGGTTTAGATTAAGGTTTCCTAAGCAGGAGGCAAGCCCCTACGCTTGCGGCAAGCCTGTCGTTGATTGAGGACGCACTTGAAGAGAAGGGAATTTCGAGAAATCACTCACCCACCTTTACAGGTACAGCGCGGTCTTATAGACTCTCGAGGGGACGGACCTCAAGGGGCGTTGATTTGAAGCGAGATCAGATTCAGCTTGAAAAGGATTATTCAATATATTGAAACAAAAGGAAAAAGAATTGTTATGATTTCCAAGCGTCTTCAACGCGACGTGTCTCGAAAGTCTACATAATCTTTTGAAAACCGTATATCAATCAAAAATCAATCCACTTTTAAGATGACCACATTTTACCTCCCTTTGAGCCTCCCGGCGCTATATGAACTTCGTGTCCTTTACGCCGACCTTCGAAATCATCATTTAAGTTTGAAAACCCTCTTTTATATCGCTTAAAGGCAAGGACATGCATTTCAACGATAAATTACTCGCCTCGAGAGCCAAGGAGCTGCGCTTCGGAGAGTTATCACCTCAAAATGTTGTTACATTCAAGAAAGAACGCATCAAGTACGTATTTTGACGTGGAATTTTCGTGATTTTTACTAATTTGCCTCTTGAATCGCGATTTACAATGCAAGAATCACGCGTTACAAGTCGAACTTTACAAGATTCGCGGGAAGTTAATTGATGTAGAGATGGAGATCGATCGGATTGAGGATATACTTATAAGATATCGAAATATTGAGCTTGCGGAAGATAATCAAGCGCAACTTGATGTGGAGGCTTGGGAGGAGGATTCGGCCTTCGGCAGTTCGATGGTGTGAGGGAGGAGAGGCCTTTAGGGTTTGAGGTTTGGATTATATTTGGGTTAGGGTTAGGGTTAGGGTTAGGGTTAGGGTTAGGGTTAGGGTTAGGGTTAGGGTTAGGGTTAGGGTTAGGGTTAGGGTTAGGGTTAGGGTT